>Ga0308160_10000006_pt1 | contig 1070283 bp, 1107 predicted proteins | sample PhyFR1_FD_201036 | JGI IMG/M metagenome (GOLD analysis project Ga0308160, IMG submission 201036) | Phyllosphere microbial communities from UC Gill Tract Community Farm, Albany, California, United States - DLSLF.R1 | ecosystem: Host-associated > Plants > Phyllosphere > Unclassified | place... | reverse complement strand
TTTACTTCTACAATGAAGAACGATACCAACAACGATTAAACGGCTTGGCTCCATTAGAATACAGAGCGCAAGCCGTTTAAAGGATTTTTATTATTTGTCCTGTCTACTTGACAGGGAGCAGTTCAATCATGGCGACATCTTTCTATATTTATTTGGCTTCAAGTTGGTTTGATTTTTCTACTTCCTCTTTATACTTTTCTAAAAATTCATCAACTGAAACGTTATTAGCGTTTGGATTCGATTTGATTGTTAATTTACTCGAAGAAATCGATGTGCTTTGATCGTCTACATGTGATGGAATTTCAAGTACCAATTGATCACCTAAACCCGTTTCAAGACCACTTTTTCCGAAGTTAAAAGTTCGTGTGACATACGCTTCAGCATAATTTTTTTGATTCTCTGAATAGATTTTGACATCAGAAATGTTGTATTTGAATGAATTCAGCTGAATTTTATCGACTTCCGTAGTGGATAGAAAAATCAATACAGCCTCGTCCCCTTCAGATAACTTTGAAAGGTTAGTATGTGCTAACGGAGTATTGTTTAAAAAATCTGCTTTTTGTTGCTCAAGCACTGTAGTGAAAAAATTGAAGGCTTGTTCCTCTGTGATGCTACTCTTATATTTTTCTTGTGCAACATTAGAATCGGCAATCGCATTACTCCATAAGAAACCAGCATATAGGATGACACCTAAAGTGAGGGATGAAAAAATAGTTTTTTTCACGATCGCGACCTCTTTCTATTGTTTGATTCATGTTATTATATAACAAAAAAAACCAAAAAAGGAAAGGGTATAAAAATGAGTAAATCGAATTTTAAGAAAAAAAGGAAAAAGAAAATTTTGGCACTATTTTTAGGAGTTATAGCCCTCATTGTATTACTCATGCCGGTACTATCACCTATTCTGTTTACGGATGCTACGCCTAAAGGTGCTCTTAGACACGAACTATACAAACAAGGCTATTACTATCAAAATTATTTTGCGATCATTACGGAACAAGATCCTGTTGCAGAACGGTACCATATGTTTTGGTATGATTGGAAAAGTGAAACGGGAGGAACACCTTTTATCTGTTATTCAAAGAAGGTAAACGCGGAAAAGTATGCTGTTTCCTGCGGTACGGGTCCTTAATTGATATCATAAACAATTTGATCAGGCTAGCAGTGCATCGTATTTAATCGGTGTCAGGTAGCCTGATTTTTCTTTACTTCATTGTCCGTCATAGAGATGTCTTTATGCAGAGCGGATTTCTGAACTTAGATTCAAGAAGATTTCTTCCAAGGATACTTCCTCGACTTCGAGTCGATACACGTTAACCTGTTGCGAGACGAGGTAGCTATTGATATTAGCAATATCGTGTTCACATTGGACGTTGACGTCTTTCGCAAGTGTCGACAACTTGGTCTGCAGATGTTGTCGTGTATCATTGTCGAGCGGTGCATGTTTTACATGAACGGTGATGTTCTTCTCATGGTGTTCCCGCAACTCATCCATCGTGCCTTGCGTCTGAATTGATTTATTTGCATATTGCTTATTAAAGTGTCCAAAATATTTTCTTAGTCTCGATATAGTTCCTTTAAGAGACAACTTGACTTTTGAAAGAGATCGTTATTTTTCAATTTACTACTTTCGTCATTTTAAGGTCATGATTTCTAATACATTACATGAATATACGTTAATTAATATAAAACGACTCCAATTCATACGGTGATATTCTTCCACCCTTTTATTAATAAAAGGAGCAAATGACTTTAAACTCCTCATCACAGAATCTGTGAATAGATAAGGGTCATAGATGATTACATCACGCTGAATTCATAAATCTCAATTCGAAAATAACTATAAAATTGAAGTGTGAGTAAGAATAGAAAAACAGACAGTGAAAGTATAGGAAAAGAACAAATAACATGATAATTTAAGAATATATTACATAATCTAAAAAAAGTGAGTGGAAAAAATGAAGCGTAAAACGATGACGTTCTTAACAGCACTGAGTGTTACCTTAACCAGCTCCTTTATGTACGAGGCATTTGCAGAGGGAAAACAAAAGGCACTGACTCCACAACAAAAAAACCAATATTATCAGCAGTATGCGGTTATTCTTCGTACTATTAATTTGCATCAACCAGATACAGATTTAAAACTCGTCGACCAAAAATCCTTTAAGGCAAATGATTGGGTGACGCCGAACCGTTTTCGAAAGATAGCGAAAGATCGAGTCAAAGTAGAGTTCGCATCGACGTTCGATTTCTCAAAGAAAGAATCCACATCTAAATCAAAAACGATTCATGCGAAGGGGACATCATTTGCCATTTCGATCACTGGTACATTTGATACCGCACTTCGTGAGGAGGCAGGAAGGCAAGTCTTTAAAACTGTTACGTCTATGACGTCAACCGCTTCATCGAGTAAGGGGACATGGAGACAGCTTGGCTATACCGCTACTTTGATGGATGGCGGAAGAACATACGATGTGACAGTCGGTGGAGAATTCATTCAACATGGTATTTCTTCCACACATAACATTCCTCTGGAGTTTTATTGTAGTGCAGAAGGTGTGATCAATTAGTTCAAAGTAGCAGGGGAAGAGACATTGATATGTATCCTATTAAGCAGTAAAAAAGAAGCTTACATGATGTGTAAGTGTCTTTTTTATTGCTTTTGTACGTGGAGAAGGAGATTCAATCGACTTGTGATTTCGACATTTTTTCACAAAAATCATACGTATGATATACTAATTTATTTAAAATTGTAAAAGAGGTGAATGACATGGATGATAAAACACAAAAAATCTTACTTATGTGGCTGAGTATTCCTAGATGGATGCGTACTTCCGTTCCGGTACTCCTATCATTACTTATTGTGCTCGATGCCATTTTTAAAGGAGTAGAGATGCTGATTCATCCTATTTCACTCTCGATCTCACTCTTGGATTTACTGATTTGTTTCATTCCTTCTCTTGTATTAACTGTAGTGATTATTAAAAATACGAAGTAATCGACAGAACACTCATATGTATAAAGGAAATGAGACGATGGATCCGCGTAAGAAAAAAGTATATTTTGTTGGGTACATTCTCTTTTTAATCGTGTTATTGATAGATTATTTGTTCGTCCCGAATACAGAATTTTATTCTGTCTTGTGGGTTCTGCTTGGTCTTTTCTTGATATTTAACATTTTTCTGTTCTTTTTTAAACGACGAATTGTAATATTAAGTGCAACACCTAGCTGAAAACACAGTGACATCATCTAAGGCAATCAACGTCACAGGATACGACTCATCTGATTTTTTGTCTAAAAAGGCTTTTATTTGTTCATAGGGTGTCGTCCCTTTTTTCTTTTGAACGAATTCGGTATGAATCATTGTGGCAACTACTTCTAATTGTTCAGGATGATTCGATAATGTATCAATGATGATCTTTTCATCCTCCTTTCTACAATTGTTATATCGATCCGTCCTGCAACAGTTATTTAAAACAATACATCTGTCCTCATCAGAATAAAGGAGTTTTAAAATGAACTTAGAACAATACTTGCAACAACATTTTGGGAAGGTGAACTTATTTGATCGTTCCTTTGTCAAGAAGGATTTAGTATTCCACGTAGATTTAGTGAAGGATCTTTATCAGCTAAAGGATAATTTAGATGAAATCAATGAAGAATACTTCAAACAGGTATACAAAAAATCAAACGAACTGTTTGAAGATGTATTCCGAGAAGAGGAGTCCCTTTATTTAATTGTGCATGTGAGAAGTGAGCGCGGTAAGTATCAACAGTCAGCGACGAAAGTGTTTCGTCAGTTAAGACGTAGAGCAGATAAATACATCATAAAGTTTGTAAAGAAAGTGATGGATGAGGAAGAGCAAGTGATCGAATATGCCGTGTTATTACCGAACAAAAACGCATTAGATTACAAGCGTTTAATCAAAGCGATTTGCCATCAGGATTTCCCACCGCTGCAACCAAGATTTCGTCAAACATATACATACTATCCGGAAGTCTTTTTCGTGAACGTAGATCGAAAAATCGTCATGAATATCTATGATGATCGCGGTTGTTTCCTACTGTTCGGTGATTCAGCAACGTATGACGTGTTCAAGAAGAAATATCGTAATGATATCAGCTAATCGAATTTACTCGCTTTTAGAAATACTCAAGCTAGTGCCAAGAAGCCGATCACTGAAAAAATAAAAAGCACCAATAGAGAAGTGAGTAATGTTAACGCAAGGATTTTCCCCGTATTTCTTAGACTAATGATGGCGCACACTAGCGCAAGCAATAGTCCAGCTAACATATAGTTCGTACCCCAAAAACCATTGAACGGTAAGAGCTTAACAGTAAGGAAAGTAAAAACCACAATACCGATTGAGATCCATCCTAGGTGCTTTCGCATAAACTACCTCCTCTTAAAATGAATACGTATAGTCATAATTTGGTTCTTTTTTAGCATATCATCACAAATGTTTACAGCGAAAGAGTTTTGTAATCGTCACTTAAAGATAACCTGAATGAAATACGTGTCAGAAAACTGCTCGTCACGGGACATACCAACAAGCAGAAAACAATTGAACAGTCATCGACCAACAAACAATCCCTCACTCTAATCAGAATGAGGGATTGTTTCGTTTCATCATTAGACCGTCAACTCAATCACATTACCTTCCGGGTCTGCGATCGTACTTTCATAATACCCGTCACCCGTCGTCCGGGGACCGTCAAGGTGTTGTATACCGGCGTCCCGTAACCGAGCCGTCCAGTCGTCGACCGCTTGTTTGCTGCCAAGCGAGAAGGCGAGGTGGGCATACCCGAGCGCATTCATCGTCCGTTCCGTGATATCCGTCCGTTGCATCAACTCAAGACGCGCACCACTCGAGAACGTCAGGAAATACGACGTGAACCCTTTCGTCGGATTATGATACCGCTCGCCTGCCGTAGCATCAAAATGTGTTTCGTAGAATTGACGCATCCCTTCCAGGTCTGACACAAAGAGGGCGATATGTTCAATCTTTATCTCTATTCCTCCTTTTTTCAAGACGCTTTTGCCAATCGCTGTCTGAATAACATCCGGTTCAAGCCTTCCGTAGCGACCAGCATCAAGAAAATCAGACTAATCGTGAACCAATGGAACAATGATAAGGAGTAGGAAGTCGCCAGCCATCCGAATAATGGCGGCATGAAGGTACTACCGGTATAAGCGAATGACATTTGTACTCCCATCAGCCGTTGCGCCGCAGCTTCTCCGAACCGTACTGGCGTCTCATGGAGCATTGCCGGATAAATCGGTGCGAGACCAAGCCCGACAAGTACGAAACCAAGCGGCATCCAGGAAGCGGGTGCGAGGATGAAACAGGCGGCTCCGACGAATGCCGTCCATTGACCGACACGAATCAAACGACGATTCGACCAGCGTAGCGACAGAAAACCACTGATGAATCGCCCCGCGGTGATGCTTCCGTAATAGACGGAAATCCACGTCGCTGCTGATGTTACGGAAAAGGACCGGACTTGGACAAGATAACTACTGCCCCACAGCCCGACGACCGCCTCAACCCCGCAATAAAAGCAAAACGCTGCGAGAGCGGCGACCAATCCGCGTGGTTTTCCGGATAATGTGTTCACGGTCTGAACCTGTTCAGACACCTGTTTCGGAGCCCGTTTCCAGAACGGTAAACTGACGATCAAGACAATCATCAAGACGAGTTGCAATGCGCCGACGACGAGGTAACCTAAACGCCAGCCGGAATCGAGCAATACACCAGCCATGATGAGCGGACCAGCCGTCGCACCGATGCCCCAGAAGCAATGGAGCCAGTTCATATGATGCGCTTGATAATGCGTGGCGACGAAATGATTCAACGCCGCGTCGACGACTCCAGCACCCAGTCCAAGCGGGATCGCAAGGACGAAGAGCCATATCAAGGACGGAGCAACGTAAAAACCAATCAATGCCAGTGCCGTCAAACCGGCAGAAGCTGCCGTGATCGGACCTGTTGAATAACGTTCGATCAGTCGACCACTAAACAGACTCGAGACGATCGTTCCGGCAGCGATCGTCATGAAGAGCCAACCTGCCATGTCGAGCGGGGCGTCGAGATCGAGCCGCATCACAGGCCACGCCGTACCGAGTAACGCATCTGGAAGACCAAGACTGATAAAAGCGAGATAAATCAAAGGTAATAGTAGACGGGTCATCGGGCGAGACCTCCTAACGGAATTTGTTCAATGAATGACTGGATGCTGAGTTGCATCAAACCATCTAAATAATCGGTTTCCCAGTCGCCTTTTCGCAACTGAGGTAATTTGCTGAGCGGAAAGCGCTTGGCGCATCGATCCGTCAATCGAGCTAACCCGTCATCCGAGACATCTGACGCTGCGAACAAGATGACATCCGGATTTAAGGTGGCGCTAAACGAGAGGATGATTCGACTTAACGCCTCATACCAGTCGTCAGAGTGTGGTGTAGTCGTCGCGAGGGCTTGTCCGACATTTCGCTTGTCGTCAAACGGGATGAACGAGATCTCTCCAGCAAAGTGATGCGCTCCGTGGACGACATGACCTGAAACGGCGACACCGGCTCCCGGTCCGTTCGTCCCGAGATACACATAGACAGTCGTCTCGTTATCAGAAGCTTGGGCACGGACCGCAGTGTTCATATCATTTTCGACGATGACGGGTCGTCCGAACCGTTCCGTCAGTTCTTGTTGCAAAGGGCGACCGTCTAGCGTCGGATAATCCGGAGCGAACAGGATCGTGCCGGTGGTATCAACGGCACCGGCAACACCAATCGCAAGCGTTTGAACATCTGGATGATCGTCGAGTAATGTTGTCAGCGTTTTCAATAAAATAGATCCATGATCCGTCGAATCGAAGTTCAGGCGATCCGTTGCGATCAGATGTCCACCGACGTCGTGGATGCGATACTGCAGATACGTGCGTTCGAGATAAAGTGCGAGTCCGTGGAAGTGATCCGCGCGATAGCGATACCGTTTTGCCGGACGCCCTCCGCGAACCAATTCAAGTGGTGTCTCTTCAATTTCCCGAGCAGTGATCATCTGATCAATCTGTTTGCTCGCAGTCGGAAAACTGACGTCTAGGACGTTCCGAATCACCGGAATCGTATCGAGATGGTCGATCAAAAAAGCGTGACGCGTACGAGAGAGGACTTCAGTCAAAGGATAAACCTCCAATTTGGATTACTTATTAAAATATTTTAATAAGTTTTGATTTAAGTATAGCAGGGCGGGAAATATAGACAACAAAAAAGAGGAAAGAAATAAATCCACTGAAAATCATGTTTCATTCTTACTCTCTCTGGATAATAATAAAAGAAGTGAAAAAATTTTAGTCATATATCTTTAATTCATACTATTCCGATTTGTAATATCTTGGATAGCCTGCAACGGGAGGTAGATGACGAGAGGAGCTTGTAATCATGACTACCCAACTTTCAACCGACCTAGGATCCCAAGATATTTTAGCCTCCTTACGAGATAATGTCGCGATGATTCGATTTGATCGGCAACGTCGTGTCGTCGACGTCAATGGGTTATTTGCGAAGACGATGAAGTATAAACGAGAAGAAATGATCGGGATGCAACACCATCTCTTTTGCACAACCGAATTTGCGATGAGCGATCGTTACCAGGCATTTTGGCAGAAGCTTTACAGTGGTTTCAGTACGGCAGATAAAATTGAACGAATCGATGCGCATGGTCAGTCGATTTGGCTAGAAGCTACCTATATGCCGATTTATGATGGAACGGAAGTGACAGGTGTCTTGAAGATCGCTTCTGATATTACTGATCGTCAGCAGACGATTCAAAAGTTTGCGACTTCGTTTGATACGATTGCTAATGATTTGAATACTCGGTCGACGCATGGCGAGCGAGAAAGCGAAGCGTTACGCCAAACAATTGAGCAAATGGCCGAGACGACCCGCGATAATCATCTGACGATTGAACGACTGCAGCGCCAAGCGCAAGACATCACCCAAGTGACCGAGACGATCAAAACGATCGCCTCACAGACGAATCTCTTGTCACTCAATGCATCGATCGAGGCAGCGCGAGCCGGTGAACACGGAAAAGGATTTAACGTCGTTGCGACGGAAGTCCGAAATCTCTCGAAACTCGTTGAACAAGCTGTCGTCGATGTCCGCCAGACGACGCAACGCATGAACGATGAACTGCAGCGGATTGCCCGTGCGATGATGCAAGCAACGAATGATGCACAAGCAAGCGTCACCGTCGTCGCAGAAACAGTCGATCGTTTCCATGACGTGCAGAGTGCGGCATCCACGTTGACGGAGACGGCGCGGGACTTTACACAAGTGATATAACGTTATAGATGATACACGGCATTCCGGTCGACTGGAATGCCGTTTTATTTTTGAAAGTCCACCCGTTCTTTGGAATAATATGTTAATATACTACAAAACGAAAAGGGAGCGATTTTCTAATGAACATTCGAACCGCCCGCCCTGACGATTTTCAGGCGTTGATTCCGCTATTCCAACAAATTCATGAGCAGCATGTAGCTTTACGCCCTGATCACTACCGTCCGCACGAGATGCCGGTTTCGGAAGACTTATTTTTGTCGCAACTCGACCGATCAGATTTCGAAATCCTCGTCGCGGAATACAAAGGACTTGCCGGTGTGATCGTCTTAAAGGAAGATATCATCGAAGGGAGCGGCTTCGTCTTTGATAAACATTACTTACGGGTCATCAGTCTCGTCGTTGCGGATACGCATCAGAAGCAGGGAGTAGGCAAGCGATTGATGCAAGCCGCTTACGCGCATGCGGAAACAATTGGTTGCGACCGGATCGAACTCGGCGTCGATGACGCCAATCAAGAAGCGATCGCCTTTTACGAGGCACTCGGAATGTCTGTCCGCTCAAGACGGATGGAATGGAACGTGACGTCTAGCAGGGAAACGACGTCGTGACGTCAAACAACAGTTACTAGAAAGGGGAGAGGTCATGTTCAGGTTACAAGTGTCCGATCACGTATCGCTTCAATTGTTCGAACGGCACCATGCGGAAGAATTATTCGCCCTTGTCGATGCCAATCGCGCACATCTTCGCGAATGGCTCGGTTGGGTTGATGGTACAACAGATGCCATTACATATCAGGAAGTAGTCATCCCAGCATGGTTGCAACAGTTTGCCGATGGTAACGGGTTTACGTGTGGCATCTATCTTCAGGAGGAGCTCGTCGGAACGATCGGTTTGCATGCAATCGATCGGCACCTCGGACAAACGTCGATCGGCTATTACTTAGGAGAAAAGGGACTCGGAAAAGGTGTCATGACGGACGTCGTCCGGTTCGTCACGCATTATTGTTTCGAGACGCTCGGCTTGAACCGCGTCGTCATCGAGTGTGCGACGGGAAACGTCCGGAGCAGACGAATCCCGGAACGACTCGGCTTCACGGAAGAAGGCGTCTTACGAGACGCTGAGAAATTGTACGGAACTTATCATGACCTCCAGGTCTATGCGATGTTACGACGGGATTGGACGAAAACGCAGGAGGTAGTAGCATGCGCATCGAGCCAATGAAACAAGCGACCTATGAGGTGTATCTACCCGTGGCAATCGAGGGGTATGCGGCAGAGAAGTGTCGCGCCGGTACGTGGTCGGAGAACGAGGCGCATGATAAGTCGACAGAAGAGTTCGCGAAGTTGTTGCCTGAAGGTCTGAAAACGAAGAATCATTATTTGTTTACGTTTCGTGACGAGACAGACAGCGACATCGGAATGGTCTGGGTTCACGTAAAAGAAGAATCACGCGGACGTTCCGCTTTCATCTTCGATGTCAAGATTACGTCCGATAAACAAAACCAAGGGTACGGCAAAGAAGCACTCCGATTACTGGAAGTGATGTTAAAACGAATGAACGTCAAAAAGATTTCGTTACACGTCTTCGCGCATAACGAACGGGCGATTCATGTGTATGACTCGCTCGGGTATGAGAAAACGGATTATTATATGTCGAAACGACTAGACGATTCCGAGTAAAAAGATGCCTCTTGCGCAAGCAGGAGACATCTTTTTCGTTTAACGCCATGTCTGAAGTGTATTCGCGAACTGGATGTTCGTCTCAAGTTCTCCTGTGATTTCACTTGCTGTGAAGTCATTGCCGGCGAGCCAGTCAGCAAAGTCGAACGTGACCGGTTCTTGATCACCACCGAGCGCGAACCATACCTTTAACTCTTCCGGGAAGTAGGCAGACGTATGGATCGTTCCTGCCCACTGCGCATATAAATCAGCGAAGACGCCTTTATCGGTATCATTCAGGAGTCGAAAACCAGACTCTGCATCTTGAATCATATGTTGATGAGTCTTCAGCTCCATCATTCGACGTTTCGAGTCATCGAGATGATAGCGGTTCTCGTGTTGTAGCAAATCAAAATGGTTCGTACATAGATTCGATTCCCGCACTTGGACGTCTCGCGCCGTCGCCTCGATCACGAACGAACGCGCGGATTTATCGTGGACGACGTACGTGAACGATCCGCGATGTGGAATCTCTTTGACGAGTGAGATCGCATCGTCGACCGACGTACACATCTCGAGGATGATCCGTCCGATCATGAAGCTGACGAATCCATCTCCCGGCCGCCGACGATTGATGAAGTTATAACCCATCGCAAGACCATGTTCGTTCATCCCGTCCATTCGACCGGTCACCCGAGATGCCGGACCGATGATCGCTGAACCGCCATCGTTCGGTTGAAAGACGGAAAATCGTCCGTCATATGTCATCGGATGATAGTCATAGTTTCGAACGAGGAAGTTATCACCGGTCATGATTGAACAACCGCTTTTCGGTCCTTCGACCCGGTAATGTCCGAAATGGAGTAATGTGTCTGGCAATGATAGTTTGAGTTCGTCTTGCAGTCCGAGCAACTCGTCCCAAATATGCGGGGCATACCGAAGAAACATCTCCTTTGTCTCGACCGGATCGACTTGAAAACGGGGGACACGGATTTTCCAGTTGTCCTCGCGGTTATGGAGTAACTGATTTCGTTTAACGTAACGCCCTTGTTCGCGACCGAAGTCATAGTGACTGCCGCGGAATTGTGTGATTTCATTGGCTACACGTTGCATAGGACTCACCCTTTCTTCAACTGCTGTACGCTGATTATATCGAATGGATGACCGAAAGTCGTATAGAAGGACTTTATTGGAGCACATCAAAATATGGGAATATTGAAAAAACAGTCAACTTTTTCAATCCTGAACCGATAACAAAAGCGGGAGGGGATGGAATGAAACACATGTCAGTCAGACGGAAGATACAAGCTTTGATCGCAACAGCCGTCGTTGCGATGCTACTAATTGCGGGAGCAGGACTCTATTTCTTGAATCAGATGTCCAGCGCTTCCCGAGCGATGTATCAGGAGAACTTGATTCCGATCCAAGAAGTAGCACAGATTCGGATCGATACACGGGCTCTTGATTCCTTTTTAGTCGAGATGATTCTAACGAAGAATGAGGAACGCATCACAGAACTTCAAGCTGATATCGATACACGTCAGGCTCAGATTCGGTCGTCGGTCACGAAGATTGAAAAAACGGGGCAATTCGATGCGCGAGAAAAGAAACAACTCGAGGAGTTGAAGGATAATGTCCTCGCTTACGACAACTCGATGACGCTCGTTCAAGATGCGGCGACGCGCAACGAGACAGAGGAAGCCTACACGGCGTATTCCGATGGTCTGGAACAAGTTCGTGATAACGTCGCAAACTCAGCAAAGTCATTGATGGCTTCGATGACGAAACAAGCGAAGACGCTTGACGCCCAGAACCAAGCGAAAAAAGAGACCGCCTTTTACATAATGCTCGGTATCTTTTTACTCACGGTCCTCTTGTTTGCAGGACTTGCCATATACATCACACGTCTCATCACGCGTCCAATTCGTCAACTGCAAGGCTGGATGGATCAATCAGGTAAGGGTGACTTGACCGTCCGAGGTCATTACGATTCGAAAGACGAACTCGGTCAATTGACGACATCGTTCAATGAAATGATCGCCTCACAACAACAAGTCGTCCTTGAACTGACGGGAACGGCAGACCGCGTCGCTGTTGCGTCGGATGAACTGAGCGTCAATGCGGAATCAACGACGAAAGCGACGGAGATGGTCGCTGTGACGATGGAAGAGATGGCAAGCGGCGCAAGTCAACAGCTGCATCAAGTGTCTGATGCTTCACGGACGATCGAAGAATTGACGACGTCCGTCCGTTACGTCGCCGGTAATGCGCAACAGATGACGCAACGGACGACAGAGGCGATGGAAAAAGTTGCCCACGGTGGAAAGGTCGTCGGTACACTTGGGACACAGATGGGACGCATTCAAGAAGACGTCTCGCAACTCAGCCAAGTCATCGATGGTCTAGGCAACCGATCACAGGAAATTGGTCAAATCACGGATTCGATTAAAGGTGTTGCGGCGCAGACGAATCTCCTCGCGTTAAACGCCGCAATCGAGGCGGCACGCGCCGGCGAACAAGGACGCGGATTTGCCGTCGTTGCAGCGGAAGTCAAGACGCTTGCTGAACAATCGGCGGTCTCGGCAAAACAAATCGAGTCGTTGATTCGGATCATTCAGCAAGAGACGGAGGCGTCGGTCGCCTCGATGGAGAAAGTCTCAACCGAGATGACGAGCGGGATTGCTGTCGTCGATCAGGCGGGGACATCCTTCTCGGAAATCGTGACAGCGATCACCGACGTGACAGGGCAGGTCGAAGAAGTGTCCGGTGCCGTGCAGGAAATGGCAGCAGCGAGTGAGCAGATTGCTTCTGTCATGCGAACGATTCAAGCGGTAACGGAAGGAACCGCTGCCGGGACACAAAACATCTCAGCATCGACCGAGGAGCAGATGGCGTCGATGGAAGAAATTTCATCTGCGTCACAGTCAATCGCAACGATGGCGGATGATTTAAAACAAGTGACAGGCAGATTCAGCGTGTAGAATATTAAATTACGACCATGAGGGGTAACCGTCATGGTCGTTTTTTTATTTGTGGTAATGACTGGAAAACGGGCAGGAGAGCAAGTTTGTTTCGTCGTATGTACATCACTAAGGATGACGAAAGGTAACAGATGGACGGATGTTATGAAAGTGATTGAAGAAACTGTTTGACAGCGCGGCGGGACCGCAAATGAACGATTTGTTTATCGGACGTCGCTTTAAGCGTTGAAAGGATACTCGGTCGCTTATCGATCGGAAACCGCCAAATCCATTTCAGAAAATCAAGCGACAGTTTCTCGGGACAGCCTGCCGCCATATCCGGTCGGCCGGTATTACGATAGCGCATGGTCCGTTTCAGCGCACGGTACAGACAAAGCGTCCGCGGCAGATCAAGGAAGATGACCGTATCAGCGGCATCGATTCGTAAGTCAAGCGTTCCACCGTAATTACCATCGATGATCCATGTATCGCGCGATATGAGTGTTTGTTGAATTTGGCGTTGCTCCTCACGCGAAACCGCCTCCCAGTTCGGACGCCACAATAAGCTGTCGAGGTGATCAACGGGATAGCTGAGTTTTTTGCCCATCTCGCGGGCAAGCGTCGATTTACCGGACCCACCAGAACCAATCAGGATGATTTTTCGCATCCTAGACCTCCTATTTTTTGTCATAGGAATTGATCATATCACGGTTTTCTAGTCGAGGATAGAACGAAAGGAGTGAATGAGATGGTACCAAATTTCATAATCGAAGGGATGACGATCGTTTTTACACTACTCGTAATCAGCTGCGGCGTGATATTCCTGCCGCAGCGGTGGAAGCGATATGGCTTAATTTTACTTGGTTTGGTGGCAATCGGGTGCAGTTCCTTTTGGTACATCCGACCGACGCTCGTCAATCAACAGATTGCTGAGAATGAGAAATTGCTTAAGGTGGAACTAGCACGTCGATTCCCTGATGAAGTCTACACTACAAAAACACAAAAATTTTCGTATGAGTCTTCGGCGAATCCGGCTTCAATCGAAGTCGAATTTGCAAATGAACCTAACGTAACTTATTTTCTAGATATGGAAGGGAACCGGATTAGGTTGTCAAGTTTTATCTTTAAAAACGGAGGATTTCCACAGGATTTACAGCATGAATTCAAATAAAGACCGGATGCTCAAAACATCCGGTCTTTTGATTAAGTGGATTTCAATTTTTTCGTTGCGGACATCGTTTTGACGGCAGAGAAGGTAATCAGACCGAATCTGACCCAAAATATGTTCTAGGTCGCAAGGACGAGAAGGTTGACGTCTTCCATGTTATTTCGACTCCTTTTCGTAAGTGGACACAATCTTTCATACTTATATTTTAATGACGATACAAACTGCAGACACCACGTCGAAACGCTCTAGATGTGCTTTCTAGCAACGGTTTGACAACATTCTGACACACTTGAGGGGGAATAAAGGATGCCGATTAAACGAACGGATCATATCAGTCTGAACGTCGTGAATTTAGAAGAAGCGATTCACTTTTTTTCGCTTTGCGGGCTCGAAGTACGTGAACGATGGGAAATGGAAGGGAAGTTGCTCGATCGTTTGTTGGATCTAGACGGTGCAAAGACAGAATGTGTTGCTCTTGGGTTACCAGGTGAAGCAATCTGGCTCGAACTGGTTCGGTTCAAACGACCAGTTGAGACGTCCACTGTCGTCCAGACCGTTTATTCCAGTGGATTGCGTCATCTCTGTTTTGAAGTGACAGGACTCGATACGCTCCTCAAACGGTTAGCGAATCATGGATATCAACCGATTGGGGACGTCGCGAATTACGAAAATGAGTATAGCCTATGTTACATAAGAGGACCAGAAGGTGTGATCATAGAGCTAGCAGAAAAAATCGGACCTGTCTAAGACTGGTCCGATGAATATTTTTAAGAGCAACAGGAAGTCGATGATTGTGGCAGAGAAACGTTGCACACACCCGTCTCTGGTAATGATAAATTGACCTGCTTGGCACGTGCCTCATCTCCGACAAGAAAAGCAACGATTGATCGAACTTGTTCATAACCGGTAGCAAGCAGGAAGGTCGGAGCACGACCGTAACTCTTCGCACCGACCAGATAAAGTCCGTGATCAGGATGACGTAACTCCGCTTCCCCATGTGGACGGACAGTTCCGCAACTATGAAAGTTCGGATCAATCAGAGGAGCAAGTACTCGACTACTCTCGGTGACAGGATCGATATCAAGCCGTACTTCCTCGAGGAACGAAAAGTCGGGTCGACTTCCTGCGTTGACGATTAGCTGATCGATGTGATGGAGGGATCGACCATCTTGCGCAGTGATGCCAAACGACTGTCCTTTTGATTCAATGGATTGGGTCTTGAAGTTGGAGTGAATCCTAATCTGATCTCCTTCAACGAGCTGACGGATACGTGAACCGAGTGCCCCGCGACCTTCCAGTGCATCCTTATCTTCGCCGCCGTAAGCTTGAACGGGGTCCGATTTGCGAAGGATCCAATGAATCTCCGTTTCAGGGTGGTGCGCTTTAATGGAAACGAGTTCAAGGAGCGAGTTCAAAGCCGAGTGCCCGCTACCGATGACAGCGACGGATTGATTCGCGAAAACAACAGTATCACGTTTCCCATCTACGATCGAATACCGGACAGGTAAGTTCTGCTCGATTTCGACTCGATGACCAGAACTGATAGCAGGGTTTGGTCGCCGGAGGACGCCAGATGCATCGATGACCGCGCGAGCGAGAATATGTTTACGTCCATTCGGCGTGTCCATGACTAATTCAAACGGCGTCACTTCGCGTGAGGCATTCGTCATCTTGTCTAGACCTGCCCGTGAGATCGAGAGAATCTCATGTTGGAAATGTAGGAAAGGAGCAATTTCCGGTAAAGCAGCAAGTGGGGCAAGATATTGATTGATTAATTCAGTACCGGTCGGCACAGCATCGTCCGTTGGGGCGCTCCAGTCCGTCAACTCGAGCAAATGACGTGCTGCATCACTGATATTGTATTGCCATGTTGAAAACATCCGAACGTGTTCCCATTGTTTGACCTGATGCGCAATCGAAGGACCTCTCTCAAATAATAAAAACGATTGACCTTCCACTACAAGTTGAGCTGCAGCTGCAAGACCGATCGGTCCGGCACCGATGATGACGATTGGGTGGGAAGAACCGTATGGCATGAATAAAACCTCCTTTTTGTTTGTAAATTGCAAGTATTAGAGGCATGGTTTACAACAGACGTCACTCTCGCTCATCTTCGTATTAAGCAAGTCGATTGCCTGGAGGACATGTGCTTTTTCGAAGGAAGTCATTGATGAGAAGATGGCATCCAGATACGTGTTCATCTCTTCGTCGATGGCTTGAGCAACACGCAATCCTTTTTCGGACAGGCGAAGTAGGTGAATTCGCCGATCGTTGATCGCGGGACGCTTTACTAGTAGGTCTCGTTTAATCAATGTTTGTACTTGTCGGCTGAATGTAGTGATATCAAGAGCGAGTTGGTCAGCAATTTCTTGCATCGAGGAATCTGGGTGTTTCGCGACTTGATATAATAAATGGCTTTGGACAAGTGAAATATCTTCATCCAGAAAGGCGCAGCAATTCTTGTTAAGCAAACCAAAGCGGCGGGTGAACGTTTGAAACAACTCACGTGTCTCAGTCATGTAAAGTCTCCTTTCAAAATATCGTTGATGAGTCAGTTATACGATAAATATTTGCATTTTGCAAGTAAATAGATGATGATTTAATTAATCAGACGAAAAGGAGGATTTTGGATGTACGTTCGATGGATGAAAGAAGAGGATCGTCTTCAAGTGATTGAGATTTATCGTCAAGGGATTGAAGATCGAAATGCGACATTCGAGATGACGATTGATTCGGATGCATTTTGGAATGCGATCACCCAATGTGAACGATTCGTATTGATAAAGGAAGACTCTATTGTCGGTTGGGGAAAGTTGAGTCGGATATCTGAACGAACTGTTTACAGTGGGATTCGAGAAGTCAGTATCTATGTAGAACGCTCCGTCCGTGGTAAAGGCGGTGGTCGACTTTTGTTAGAGACGATGGTTCATTTTGCGGACACTCAAGGCATCTGGACGCTTCAGTCTCAACTGTTTCCTGAAAACGAGGCAAGCAGACGCTTGCATGAGCGACTCGGATTCGAACTTGTCGGTCGACGGCGTGCGATTGCAAGACATCATGGAGTATGGCGCGATGTGTTGTTGTTGGAACGACGAAACGATTTACGGTGAAAGGACATTGCATAACTATCATGTTATATAATAATATGGTTATGTCATCGAACGAAATCGAGAAAGAGGGGAAACCGATATGTCATCCATCACCGCCGATCATTCGACCATAGAAGTCAGTCAGTTTCTGAAGTTGCTCTCAGATCCGACCCGACTTGAAATCATCCGACGTCTTGCGGTGCGAGAGCATTGTGTCTGTGACTTCGTTGATTTGTTTGGCATCTCACAACCGGCAGTCAGTCGTCATCTCAAACTACTTCGGTCAGCTGGTGTCATCTTGGAAAGACGGGAGCGCCAATGGAACTACTTTCGACTAAATTCAGAGCATGGGCAGCATGACCTGTTGCGACGAATCCTCGAACAAGTGGGCGTAGCAGACGTTCCTAATACAATAACGTGTTAATCGCAGTCCTCATACGACTGCTATCAAATGAAGAAATGAAGTGAATTAATTGACAGCATCACAATGGCTTGCGATCGGAATATTTCTGATCACCTTATTTTTGATCATCAAACAACCGAAAGGGCTAGGTATCGGATACTCAGCGATCGGAATGGCGATTGTCGCACTTTTTACGGGCGTCGTCGAACTGGGAGACGTCGCGACCGTCTGGGGGATCATCTGGAACGCGACGTTCACCTTCATCGCCTTGATCGTCATCTCATTGATCTTAGATGAGATCGGCTTCTTTGAATGGGCCGCATTACATATGGCCCGGATCGCCCGCGGTGGCGGTCTGAAACTCTTCATCTACATGACGTTACTCGGTGCCCTTGTCTCGGCCTTGTTCGCGAATGATGGGGCTGCCTTGATTCTGACACCGATCGTCCTCGCGATGGTCCGTCATTTGAAGTTACCGGATGCGGTCGTCCTGGCATATGTCTTCGCCTCCGGCTTTATCGCCGACACGGCAAGTCTTCCGTTCGTCATCTCGAACCTCGTCAACATCGTCTCGGCGGACTTCTTTCACATCGGTTTTACAGAGTATGCGGCACGGATGGTCTTCGTCAACGTCTTTTCGGTCGCTGGTAGTCTGCTTGTCTTGTACTTCTATTTCAAGAAGCAGATCCCGAAAGTCTATGCCGTCGAGGATTTGGCGAATCCGACGTCTGCGATTCGCGATATGCGGATGTTCCGTGCTTCATGGATCGTCCTTGGCTTGTTGCTCGTCGGATACTTTACGAGTGATGCGATTGGCATTCCGGTCAGTCTCGTTGCTGGCATCATCGCTGTCTTTTTCTTATTCCTGGCGCAAAAATCACCGAGTGTTCCGACGAAAAAGGTCCTTGCCGGTGCACCGTGGGCGATCGTTTTCTTCTCCCTTGGTATGTATATCGTCGTCTACGGTCTACGTAATGCCGGACTGACGCAAGTCCTCGCAGAGTTAATCGAGTGGATGGCGACGAACCTCGCATCGGCGACGTTCGGGATGGGATTCCTTGCCGCTCTGTTGTCCTCAGTCATGAACAATATGCCGACTGTCATGATCAATGCTTTGTCAATCGAGCATACAGCAACCACGGGAGCGATTCGTGACGCCTTAATCTACGCGAATGTCATTGGTAGCGATCTCGGTCCAAAAATCACGCCGATCGGCAGTCTCGCGACATTATTGTGGCTCCATGTCTTGCGCTCGAAAGGAGTCCGGATTGGGTGGGGACAATATTTCAAAATCGGTACCGTCTTGACGATTCCGACGCTCGCCATCGCGTTGCTCGGGCTCTATATCAGCTTACTGCTCTATTAAAAGGAGGACGTTTCTATGACAAAACTACTTATCATCGGTTCGGTCGCTGCCGGCACATCGGTCGGGGCGAAGGCACGCCGCAATAGTGAAGACTTAGAGATCACGATCTACGACCGGGACGAGGACATCTCCTATTCCGGTTGTGGCATTCCCTATTTCGTCGGTGGTGAGATCGCTGAGCTCGATGAATTGACGCCACGCGATGCGGCGTTCTTCAAGAAACGTTACAACATCGACGTCAAGACGCGTCATAACGTCGAAGCGATCGATCATGAGACGAAGACAGCAACGATCCGTCATCTGGATACGGATGAGACATTCACGGATACGTACGATACGCTCGTTTTCGCGACTGGTGCCTCTAGCATCATTCCGCCGCTACCGGGCGTCGATCTCGAAAACGTCTTCCCGGTCCGTAACATCCGCAATGCGGAAGCGATTCGTCGTTACGTCGACGTGCATGCGCCAAAACGTGCTGTCATCGTCGGGGGCGGATTCATTGGACTCGAGATGGCGGAGCAGTTGACGTATCGCGGAATCGAAGTGACGCTCGTCGAACGATTGGCGCAAGTCATGCCACCGCTAGACGTTGATATGGCAAAACGCGTTAGTGACCATCTCGAAGCGAACGGCGTCATCTTGCGACTCGGTGAGTCCGTCGCTTCGTTCGAAGGGGAGAAAACGGCTCGTGCGGTCGTTCTTGCGAGTGGCGAGACGATCGAGACGGATCTCGTCATCCTGTCAGTCGGTGTCAAACCAAACACGCAACTCGCACAAGAGATCGGCGTGACGATTGGACAGACCGGTGCGATCGCCGTCAATCGACAGATGCAAACGAACATCGAGGACGTTTATGCGGTCGGTGATGTCGCCGAGAGCTTTTCGGTCATCACCGGTCAACCCCTTTACCGCCCGCTTGGTTCGACGGCGAACAAGATGGGGCGGATTGCTGGGATGGTCATCACCGGTGAAGCGATTGAACACCGGGGAATCCTTGGAACGGGTATTTTCAAAGCATTCGATTTGACGGTCGCCCAGACCGGATTGACTGAAAAAGAAGCCCGCGACGCCGGGTATGATATCGAAGTGTTACACAACATCAAGCCGGATCGTCCGGAATATCTCGGCGGGAAAGAAATGGTCATCAAGGCGATCGCAGATCGGAACGATGGTCGTGTCCTCGGTGCCCAAATCGTTGGTCCGCAAGGGGTCGATAAACGGATTGATGTCCTTGCGACCGCAATCAGCTTCAAAGCAAAAGCGGAAGACTTATTCCATCTTGATCTGGCCTATGCGCCGCCATTCTCGACGACGAAGGACCCCATTCTTTACACCGGGATGGCCCTCGATAACGCGATCAAACGAACGGCCCGTCTGAAAACACCGAATGCTTTGATGGAAGAGGTCGCTGCGGGCAATGTCTTCCAAATCATCGATACGCGGTCACGCGCTCAGTTCGAGAAGAGTCATGTCGACGGGGCAATCCATATTCCGCTCGGTGAGTTACGTGAGCGGGCGCAGGAACTTGATCCGACGGTACCGACGATCGTTTACTGCAATAAAGGTGTCACAGGAAACGCGGCACAGAACGTCTTGAAGAATCTCGGGTTCAGGGACGTCTGTAACTTATCCGGTGGCAATCAAAACTATCAACACATCAAGTCTTGTCTCTGACGAGGAAAGTCTTCGCGAAGGCGGAGGCTTTTTTTGTTTACTTCGGATTAGAATCAGGAAAGGATTAAGGACGAGGAACATGTCAATTCAATAGGGGAGGATGAATGGATGGTACGCACTTTATTTTTGAACTGTACTTTAAAAGCATCACAAGAACCATCGAACACGGAAGCGTTGATTCGTGACGTGATCGCGTACTGGGAGCATGAGGACGTCGATTCAGAAATCGTCCGTGTCGTCGACCATCAAGTCGCATTCGGTGTGACGGAAGATGAAGGAAATGGCGACGAATGGCCTTCACTTTTCGACAAAGTCAAACAGGCAGATATCGTCGTCATCGGGACACCGCTGTGGCTCGGTGAAAAAAGTAGTGTCGCGACACAAGTCATCGAACGGTTATACGGGGGAAGTGGCTTGACGAACGACGTTGGACAAGCCATCTATTATAACAAGGTCGGTGGTGTCATCGTCACCGGCAACGAGGATGGGGCGAAACACGCGTCCGCGTCGATTTTATACGGTCTGTCGCACATCGGATTCACGATCCCCCCCAATGTCGATGCGTACTGGGTCGGTGAAGCGGGACCTGGACCGTCTTACATCGAAGCCGGACGTGACAATGACTTCACGAAACGGCATGCCCAGTTTTTAGCTGCCAATCTTTTACATCTTGCTCGGCTATTGAAAGCGCACCCGATTCCAGCAGAAGGGAATGTGATGGAATGAAGAGAGGATATGTTACAGGATACGGTGTTGCGACCTTATTTGCGATGAGTCTAATGGTAGGAGGATGTGGGAACGACGAAACGGCGACGGACAAGGTCGAGGACGGATCTACAAACTCGAATACGACCGACAATACGATGAAAGATAAGGATGCGGTCACGAAAAATGCAGATACGGATTATGGATTCACCAGTTTATCGATTGAAGCGGACGTCAACGGGGATATGGACGCAATCGACATCAGCTATGACCGAGAGAATGACGGCACGGAAGCCGAATACCAGTATAAAGATGAAAACAAACGCGGGGACGCGGCGATGACGGAACTCGACGCGAAGTTCAAGAACTTAAAAGTAGATGCGGATACATCTGAGAAAGATGTCATCGCGGAAGTGGAGCGTGTATTTGCGATTCACGATGCGTCCCGCCTCGAGGTAGAGATCGACTTCTCGGACGGAACAGAAAAAGAATATAAAAAATAAACGACGGGGCTGACTCACATGTCGTCCTCTAAAGATAAGGGTGGCAGAATGATGATCTGCCACCCTTATCTCGTAAAAAAAATGACGCGTCACACGCCACTCCTACAGGAAAAAGTGCATTATGCGCTGTCAGAGACAAACAAGACCCGCTTTCCTACTTGAATGAAGCAAGAAAACTGGCTTGTGTCTCGCCTGAGGAAAAGGCGTAAAAAGACGCGTCATTCTTTTTTGAGTCAGCCTCGTCGTTTTAGTCAATCGTCATATGAGCGAGGACCCCATAATGATCACTTGGTATGACGTGATGGGGCAGTCGTTCATGTCCGATCAATTGAACGCGTTGTAAGGTCACTGGTGCCGGTGAGCGTTGACACAGCAACCAATCGTACCGGGAAGGTGTCGTGATTCCGTCATTCTTTTTAGCATACGAATTCGTCATAGGATCAAGAGTCACAGGAGCAAGTTGACCGGTCCGCATGGCAAAACTGTCAGCGAGATCGACCCACTCCTTAAGCGTTGCTTGATGCAGAGAAGAATTTGGACAATCATTAAAGTCACCACCAAGGAACTCGACCGTCGCGTCATCTGTTTGTGAGGCAATCCATTCGTTGACGAATCGAAGTTGATCGAGTCGAATGTCTGAAGCACGCCAGTTGAAATGAATGTTCGTCACGGCAAATCGAACACCTTCAATCGAAAACGGAATCCGAATCGCACAGTGATGGTTGATGTTTGCTGTCGCTGCGGCACTCGCATCCGTTCGCTCAAACGGCAGTTTCGTTAAAATGGCAAGTCCTTCATCCGGTGAATCCATATAAGGATCCATCATCCAATAAGGATAACCGGTCGCCTCTGCGAGATGTTCGGCGATTGAGACGAACGGTTCATCCGGATGAAACGTCGACATCACTTCCTGCAGAAGAAGAACATCCGGTTGATGCTGATTGATTTCCGCACACAATGCCGCAAACCGTTCCTGACGCTTGTATGGATGATGCCAAATGTTATACGTCGCGATCGATAATGAGAAACTCATAATGCTAAGCCCATCAGGACAGTAACATAATAACAGCCGTCCGACAGCAACCGATCGTGGCGTAGTCGTCCTTCTTCTAGGAAATTGTGGCGCTGGTAGAGTCGGATCGCCCCGTGATTCGTCTCGACGACTTCGAGTTGGATTTTCAGAAGCGACTGCGTCTTCGCCCAAGCGATCATCCGGATCGTCAATTGGGTGCCGATTCCTTGTCCCCAATCCGAACGCAGGACACCTAAGCCGAACGATGCTTTATGAGCAAAGCGCTTTAATGCAAATCCACGACACCTGGCGTAAGCAATGAGTTGTTCCTCCCGTTCAACGACGAGGATTTGATCCGGAACCAATGAATTGTGTAACTGATCAACGAAATCGGTCGCCGTCATCACGTCCTCACCAGGCATCCGGTCGAAGTACTCCGTTTCCGCGTCGAGTGCTAGACGTAGTACAGCAAGTGCTTCAGCATCACTAAGACGAGCCGGACGAATGTGGTAACGTTGCGTATTAAATGAGTGGTGCGTCGTCTGCATATATTAACCTCCCATCTAGATAGAATATGCCATCATTGTGGCATTGTTGTCGGATTGTAATCGGTCACATGTATATGCTAGGGAAACGGTGTATCACGAAGAGGGTCAACTGACGGACCATCCGGAGCAGGCGCAAACTCAATAGTCCTTCGTCAAACGATGTTAGCGGCGAACGTGGACGATCCAAGCGGTCATATAGGTAAGGGTTCCAACCGATAGGACGAGCGCGATCGCATAAAACGGAAACGAAGGATACCGATCAAGTAGTGGCTGTTCAAATAAAAAGGCAATCATCAGGATAGGAAGACTGATCAAAAAAGCAACGTACGCCGCGCGGGTCGCCTTACCAGTGATAAGGGCTTCTCGTTCGTCCGAGTCAGAGAATTCTGCTGTTGACGTCGACCATTTTGAAAATGACCGGGAGCGATCCGTTCGTGAGAGATAGCCAATGCATGAGACGACAATAGCGATGATGATCAGTGGCAGCATGATGCTGAGATCGAGCTCAAACGACAGACCGGTACCGGATACAGGATCATCTTGAAATAATTGAAGTTTGTCATGAATCGCACTGATGAGAGACGCAGCTAAAAAATAGAGACAACAATTTAAAACAGATTGGGTTATGACGCGGTTCATCAAGACTCCTCCTCTAATTGAAATAATTCCTCCACTGGTCGATCGAAGACGCGAGCAATTTGCATTGCGAGTAGTAAGGATGGCGTATAGCTGCCTTTTTCAAGCGAGATGACGGTCTGGCGTGTCACGCCGATCCGTTCAGCGAACTGTTCCTGCGTCCACTTCTGTTGTTGGCGGTAAATCCGGACTTGATTCGTCAGCTTCATCCAGCGACCTCCTTTCCAGTTATCTGTATTGTAAAGTCTGTTTTACATTTTGTAAAGTAGACTTTACTTTTTAGATGAGAAAAAGCCAATGAATCAAGACGATCCATTGGCGTAGTTGTAAGCGATACATTCAAATTGGTTTATATTGCAATGGGAATGAAGCGAGCCATTTGCAAACATTACATGATGTGCGGCGTTACAATGATGGCTACGAGACACACGAACGTCGTAATGACGTGATGTCGTCGTAAGGACAAGGGAAGCAAAACAAGCCCTGCGATCGTGACACCAGTAACGATCCATCCTAAAAGAAATTCCGTGTCATGGGAAGCGATCGGAATACTCAATAGATACGCTGTCGCGTGCGGAAAGTAGCCCAATGCATCAAAAAGGATCCCGCTAAAAACACCAATCAATAGCAAACCGATCGCTAGCTGAAACCGTTTTTTGGATTTAATCATATAGATGCTCCTCATCTGTTTGTTTGACGCATGACTTCGTGATCGGTGCGTCTACCTTCTAGTCATTCGTCAAAATGAATCGAATTCCTGTCTGTTATCTTTCTCGGAACTTTATCAAAAATCCTTGCTTCTATGCACCAATCGGAATATTCAGATAATAATCGGGTATCATCATGAAAACACCATCGCCGATTCAGTGGAAAGGAGAAGAGAAGATGATGCCTGAACTGATACCGGATGACCGGGAGCTCGAACGAAGGATTCGAATCGTCCATCTGTTGCGAAAACTGGGTAAAACAGACGAAGCGATTGCAAGGTCCCTCTATGTACCGATCGAATGGGTCCAGTCGATTTATGAAGAAGACGACTGGCAGCAAATGCAATCATCCTAAGGCAAGGGCGTCTCGTCCTTGTTTTTTCATCTGTTCTGTTAGACTTATCTAATAAACATGAAATCAGGATGTCAGAAATCAAAGACACATAACAACATGGTGCGTGATCTGAAAATTGGACAGGAGGAGACAAAAGATTCAACTATTGCACTATGATGTATTTACGACGACACCAGGAACCGGTAATCCAGCCGGAGTCGTCTTAAACGCCGATTCGCCGTCTCGTCGATTTTCAACGGATGATTCCAGATCATCAATAATTTGCATCCGTTTTGGCTGACTATCTTCAAGCATCGATTCACCACATCTGTTTCGATACATATGATGCGCAGGCGACTTCACACGGACGTCGCTTCTCAGCAACGGGATCAGGCAGCGTCGAAGATCCGGTAACAGGAACGGCGAGTGGTGTGATAGGTGTCTATTACCGAAAATTCATGAAGCCATCCGTCTCAGAAACGATGATCACCGTCGAGCAAGGACATGAGATAGGACGATCAGGTCAGGTGAGAATCCATGTCTCCGGTCAAGGACTTAATCACAACGACTGGAAGGTCGAGATGGACGGGAAAGCCGTCTTTGTTGGTGTTAAGAAAGTGGGAGAGGAAGAGGCAGATGTTGAAACACTTCATTTGGGATTTTGACGGCACCTTGTTCGATACCTATCCGGTGTTGATCGATGTTTTCGTGGACATGCTCGAGAGCGAGGGGCAATCGGTCGATCGTGAACGTGTCGCTGAGCTGATGGCGATCTCGGCAAAGACGATGTATGAGGCGTTTGCGGTGTCCGAAGCGTTCATTACGAACTACAAACAACAAAAGTCGACGATCGAGCGCGAAAGGTCCGGTCCGTTTCCAGGAATTCATGAATTGCTTGAGACATTATCGGCAAGTGGTGCGACGCATCATATCGTCACCCATCGCGGAACATCCATTCATGCGTTGCTTGCAAAACACGAATTGACGCATCATTTTCAAGACATCCTGACTGCAGAACATTGCTTCGTCCGTAAGCCGGATCCGGAAGCTGTCACGTACTTGATTCATCGGCATCAGATGGCTCTAGACGAGACGATCATGATCGGGGACCGGGAACTCGACGTCTTAGCGGGACATCGTGCGGGTATTGCTACATGTCTGATCAACGAACGACCAAATGAGACGGTTGCGACCTATACGGTACCGACGCCTGAACAATTACACGAACGATTGCTGACATAACGACAGCCCCGCTTCCAGTGATGGGAACGGGGCTGTTTTTTAAGAAGACAAACGATCCGTTTCAGTTACTTCAGTGCGTGGTGCATGCCAGAAGTATGTCAGTAAAATACCGACCGCAAGCATCATCGTCGCGAAATAAAACGGATAGTTGAGGTTGACGTCAAACAATAATCCACCGACGATCGGACCGAGAATATTCCCGATACTCGTAAACATCGAGTTCATTCCACCGACAAAACCTTGTTCATCCCCGGCAATCTTCGAAAGATAGGTCGTGACGGCAGGTCTCATCAAATCAAAGCCGACGAAGACGACCATCGTCACGAGAATGATCGAGACATAGTTCGTCACGAACGTCATCAAGACGACGAGCAACGTCGAACCGATCAAGCTGTAACGGATCAAGCGAATCTCGCCGAACCAACGTGTCAAACGATCGAACAGCCCGACTTGGACGATGACACCGACAATCGCACCAAGGGAGATCGCAAGCGCGATATCTTTCGCCGTGAAACCGAACTTCCGGTCAACGAAAAGAGCGAACAAGGACTCGAACGAGGCGAGGCCGAACGACGAGATCAATAGGACTAGGAAAGCGATGAAATAGAGTGGACTAAATACTTTCCGAAAACCCGTCTGTTGTTTGATGGTCGTCGCCTCATAATGACGGTTAGGTTCCTTGAGCGTAAAGATAGATAACACCATTGCCGTCAGACCGAACGCGGCAGCAAAGAAGAACGGCGTCCGCGTGCCGAGGTCAGCAAGGAACCCGCCGATCCCGGGTCCGATGATGAAACCGGTCGAGATGGCGGCAGACATATAGCCAAGCGCTTTCGGACGGGTTTCGTTCGTCGTGATGTCAGCGATGAAAGCGGTGACAGCTGGCATGATGAAGGCCGCACTGACACCACCGAGAATCCGCGACGCGACCAGGACTTCGACCTGTTGACCGAGACCGAACAAGAGCTCAGACATGCTAAAGATGAATAAACCGATGATGATCATTGGCTTGCGTCCGTACTTATCGACGGCACGTCCTGCAAGCGGGGACAGAATCAATTGCGCGAAGGCAAAGGCAGATACCATGTAACCGACCGTCGCCCCGGAAATGCTTAACTCATTCATGATCGTTGGTGTGACAGGAATGACGAGTCCGATTCCGAGAAAAGCGATGAATAAGTTGAGCAGGAGTGTACTTAAAATCAATATATTGTTTTGCATAGGTCACCTCAATTGTTTGGAATCGTTTTCGACATGCCACGCCAGACGATTGGCCATACGGCTTGCTGTCTAGCATGAAAGGCGTCGACGCCGTTATAGACAAGTTCTGTCAGCGTACCTTCAGCGACCGTCAAATAAGCAAGCGCTGCACTTTTATAATCCGTCGAATAGAGGATCTGTTCCGTTCGGTCACGTTCGCGTAACAGACGCGTCAATAAATCATGCAGTGAATCGAAGAACGGGTTGAAGCGATCGGTCATCTCTTGTTCAAGTTTTTCTGGTGGAAAATAGGCTGCCCGAAGGATGAATCGCATCAGGACATCATCCTGCTGCTCTAAAATGAACCAATCGAAGAAGCCGTGCAAGGATTGCTCGAGCGGTTGCTGTCGTGTTTTTGTGAAATACGTAGCGAAACGACGCTTTTGTTCCTGCAAGGCATATGTCGTCGCTTGCAGAAAGAGGTCGTCTTTGCCTTTATAATGCGCGTAGATGGACGGTTTTTTGATACCGACTTCTGTTGCGATCTCTTGTAGCGATGCTCCTTCATAGCCGTGCGCTGCAAAATGATGGATGCTCGTCTGTAATAATTGTTGTGCTTTCAGATAAATCACCTTCCTAACGGTCGTTAGGTAATACTGTAACAGGAAATTTCATGGGCAGTCAATGAGAGTGTCTTACCACACAAAAAAACTGACTCTGCCATGGCGGAATCAGTTTTATAAGGAATCATTATTTATTCATGACACGACCGCGTGTTGCGACGCGTGAACCGACAATCCCAGCGAACGACGTGAAGATCAGTGTCAGAAGGAGACCGACGAACGCCCAGATCGAAACTTTCGATGCCGTTTGTGTCGCTTGTTCCGTTTGCTGACGAACATCTTGAACCGTTTTCTTCAAGTCAGCTGATCTCTAGTCAAGTGTTTGTTTCGCATTATTGATTTGTTGCGTTGTTTCTTTTGTTGCCGTGTTTAAGCCATCGACAATGTTTTGCGTCGCTTTATCTGCCTCGGCGCCTGTAAGATCCGTGTTCTTCGCAACTGCGTCAGCGATTTTCTTTTCATCGAGTTCCTTCGTATCGATATCTGAGACGTTTTTCGTAACGGAGTCGAACCCTTTCGTCTCAGCGTCTTTTGCAGTCGACGCGACAGACCCGATGCCGCTACCGGCATCTCCACCGACTGTTCCGAGTAATGAACCGACCGATTGTAACGTATTGACGGTCGTAAACGACAAGAGAGCGAACAAGAGGATGACGCTCGTCGACCAAGTCAAAAATCCGTGAATGAGACCGGCTCGAGCTGACGTCACACCAGGAACGAATCCGGCAACGAATAACGAAATGAGCAATGACAGAATCGCCCAGATGATCAAGCCTGTTTTGACGCCATCGAACGGGTTATACGACGTGACGTCCGTGACGCCGAGACCGATCGCCGATCCAATCAGACTGAAAAGAATCAATAAAGATAAGAATGATACCACACCGGCAAAAATTGAACTCCATGAAATGTTACGATCCGCATCGTCCGCTTCCGCTCGGAAGTGGGATGAAAAGCCTTTATTTGTTTTTTTCCGTAATCAGCACTACCTCTCCCAAATTAATCTTTCAAGTTTGAGATGTTCATGAATAGCATAGCTTCACCACAAGTTTCTTACGCGCATAGCTCTTTTATTTCCGGGAAGTCACAATGAAAAACCTAGTATTACAGTTACATGATTAATGATCGTATGAACTTTAAAATGTCCGAAATATTCCAACATGCAATTACCATGACATGTAGTAAGAGACTAACGTATCCCTTTAAAGGTCAATCAACGGTGACGATATAAAAGGTGAAATGAATTTAAAACAAGGAGATGAGTATATGAATTGGTTTAAGAAATCACCTTCACCTTCCTTTGACGCGCTCATTGAAGTCGAACGCACTCATGTCATATTGAATGTTCCAGCATCCTTACATGAACAATTACGTCTAATCGGTCTACACGCCATCGATTTACAAATTGCACGAGTCATCCGCGAGGATGTTTCCCGTTGGATGCCGAGCATGGTCGATGCGTTCTACGAGGAGTTAATCCGGGTTCCGTCTCTCCGTCAGTTGATTGAAAAACATTCGACACTTGAACGGTTGAAAGGCACCCTCGCTCGGCACATCTTACAAATGTTCGATGGTCAGGTGACAATGGACTACATCGAAGCCCGGCGCCGGATTGCTGAACGGCATGTTCGGATCGGTTTGCACAATAAATGGTACATCGCTGGCTTCCAGAAAGTCTGGAACGTTCTCAGTGAGAAGATTGACGACAGTGCTTGGCCGGAAGCAGAGCGTGTCCGAATCATGCGGGCAGCGGGAAAACTATTCAACCTCGAACAACAGATCGTCATGACGATGTATGAGGATCAAATCGATGAAGAACGCCAAGCAATCGCGACAGCAAAACAACATGTCGGGGATGGCGTTCAAAAATCGACCGAGGAACTCGCTGCGATGAGTGAGGAGTCGTCAGCGAACTTCCAAGAGATTGAACGGCACGCTAAACACGTCTCAACGACGACAAACGCGATTTCGATCCAGTTGACGGAAGCGGTCAGTGAAGCAGAAGCGGGTGTCGTCCTGGTTGAAGAAGAGACACGGCGCTTTGAGCATGTCGTTGCAGATTTATCACGGACGACCGAACAAGTCGCTGAACTGTCCCGTCTGTCGCAGGAAATCGAACGAATCGCTGGGATGGTGACGACGATTTCTGATCAGACGAATCTACTCAGTTTGAACGCCTCAATCGAAGCGGCACGTGCCGGGGAGATGGGACGCGGGTTCACCGTCGTTGCGCAAGAAATTCGGAAGCTTGCCGAAGAGAGTAAACAGTCGGCAACAGAGACGTCGCGGATCGCCCAAGAGATTACGCAAAAGATGCTCGTCGTCTCAGAGCGGATGGGAACGACGGAGACAGCGGTCGTCCGGACGACGACAGAGATGCAACAAGTCGTCCGTGCCTTTTCACGGATTTCGGAACAGACCGACAATGTCTCGCGGCAAATTCATGAACTATCGACTGATACGAAGGATGTCGCCGGCACGATCGAAGGCATGCGTAAGATTGCAGAAGCGATTGCTGAGACAGCGGATGATTTACAAGAAGTCGCCGCGACCCTCTGATTTAGTCCTCCTTTCCATGTGAAAGGAGGACTTTTTTGACGTTTTATGGAAAAATAAAGCTGGAGGTGTGGAAGGTTTATGGTGCAGAGTCTATTATTGATTGTTTTATGCTTTTTCGCTTTGATCGGACATTACCTGATGACAGGGGAACTCGCTCCACGTGAGTTGTATGAATTACTTGGTTTAACGGGCGTCGCTTTCTTGATCGGTGGAGTCGAATGGTGGCAAATCCGGCGTGATTTGCGTTATCGTGGACGAGAGGCAGGGGTGTCCGTTCACTTAGCGGACCGGGCGACCCAAAAGACGAATACGGTTTTTCTCGCGCATGAACAATGGCTGACGTTCTCACGACGTTATGCCACGTGGTGGCAGGCGATCCTTGTGCGCTTCAAGAAGTTTGAATCGTTTTTCCTCGATGTAACGTTCGACGGAGAAGGAACCCGTCTTCAAATTAAAGAAACGAGAACGGAATGGCTTCGCAATACGACACATTTCGTGATTCGTAAAGATGGACGTGACGTCGGTACAATCCGTACCGATCCGGCACTTCGTCAGCAATTGCGATTACAAGAAGTTTTACTCGTCTCGTATGCCGGTCAGGAGTATCAAATTCGTTCCTCAACAGTCAAAAGAAAGATCGGCGTTTATCAAAACGGGGACTGCATTGCGACGGGTTCACGACACGGGGCGCAACTTGACTTTGATTGTGAGACGAATATACGTCTATTAGCTGTCGCAAGCATGATCGTCTTTCGACTTGTTTATTCAAAATGATTTTATTTCAAATACCTTATTGCTGTTAAAATAAAATGAATCGGTTTCAAGGGAGTACGGTGTTACATACTAAAATACTCTTATTACGAAAAATCCAACTGTCTGATACGGAAGCGATGTTTAGAACGGATTGTGGAACAATGGAAATGGTAGCGATGCATTAGCTGCAGTCCTTGCCTTTGGTTTTCAAGAAACGCTCCTTTATAAGGTTTCAGTCGCCTATAATATCGATAAAGCTCCAGGAGGAATCATGCAGAAGGTCGGTATGATTCAAGAAGGACTGTATGGGTGATGATTCGCAATGCGACTGGAAAATATAAGGATTGTGCAATCGATGGGCTGCTTCGTGAAACATATGATATAAAAAGAACAAATAACGAATGAGGTGTGATACGTTGCAAGAAATGACACTGTATCGGAATTTTAACGAACTGGCAGATGATGTATTGGAATTAGCGAAAGAGATTCTACCTGACCAATTGTTGTATTTAACGACGATCGAAGAAAACCAACAGATGATTTTACGACTCTCAAATGATCATCAACGAATCGAGATTCGAGCAGGACAAGTGTTCGAGATGGAAAAGACACTTTGTCGTCACATCAATTTCGAAAAGAACGAACCCATCTGGTATGAGTCCTTCAGCGATGACGAGCGCTTAGAAGATATGCAGGACGCATTAAAAGCGTTACAGATCGAGTCCTATCTCGGGATTCCGATCAGCTTAACGAATGGTCAACCCTTTGGTACGTTGTGCGCTGTCCATTATGAAGCAAGTCAATTCGAAGAGAAGAGCATTCAACTTCTCCAACGGATCGCGAAACTATTTTCGTATTACCTTGAGCTCGAACAGTTTGCTTGGAAGGACACGCTAACACAATTGTATAACCGACGTTATTTGATGAGACAGTGGGAAACGGAACAGCAACATTCCGGTGCGCTGTTTTATCTTGATCTTGACGGATTCAAGCAAGTGAACGACGTGTATGGGCATGAGACCGGCGACAAAGTCTTGATCGACGTCGCGAAACGACTACAGGATAGTACACGTTCTTATGAAGACGCGTTTTCTGTCCGGATCGGGGGAGACGAGTTCTTGATTCGTTTCACCCATCAGAAGACGAAAAAGGAGTACGAACGAATTGCGCAGCAGCTCCTTCAGAAACTTGGAACATGGCAGACGCCATACGCTGTCTCGACCAGCATCGGGATTGTGCTATTTGATGATGAAACCATTAAGCTAAAAACGATCATTCAACAGGCAGACCGTGCGTTATATGCCGCAAAAAAAGACGGTAAGAATACGTTTCGTTTTGCGGATGCTGTCTCACATCGCGTCCAATAATCAACGAAAAAACGCGATGTTTCCTCACAAGGAGGAGCATCGCGTTATCAATTAACCGGTCTTTCGAATCGATTCGAACAAGCGTCCCTTATAGACATCAGCGATCGTATTGAGGAACGTCTCGCTCAGTTTTTTCGGGAAGAACGGTTTTGCATAGACATACTGGTAGGCTTTCTTCAAATCATCCCATTGTGTACACGGTTCGGTTTGACGGAACCTTGCGACATCGATGATCCGTGCTCCATTTGCCGTTAACAAAATATTGCGTAGATGAATATCTGATGGATTAAGACCTACGGCACGTGCCTCTGCTAGCGCTGCATCGACAGTCGTCAAGACGGATTCTGGAATATAGGTCCCGCTGACGAGGCATTCGAATAACGTTTGTCCTTCGATGTATTCGAGCACAAGGTAATCGGGTCCATATTCGAACATCCTCGCATACGTCGAAAACGTCGTCAGTTGTTCATAAATGCCACCTTCTAACTCAGCGAGAGGACGAAATGACGGATAGAACTTCTTGATGACGCGGTCGGTGCCACGAACCCGGAATACATAGGCGCTACGACCGGTGCCGATCCAGTCGAGCTCTTTTGGGAGATGTTCGATCGTACAGACCGGTCCCGTTTCTTTCAACTGAATCAACTCGGCTATCTCAGCGTCTGTCTTCACTGTTGCCACTTCCTTTCGCTCTGCTTGATCGTATGTTCATTATACGCTTATCTGACGGGAAAAGTTTCAAAAATCATTCGTGTGTGAAAGTTTTGAACATTTTGTGATATGCTAAAAATGCTACACTGTTACATACTTCAAGGGGGTCTATAATCATGTCAACGACACAACAATGGCGCGACCATTTTGATGGTCTTCGCGCATACGAAGAAGCCGTCGCATTACTATACTGGGATATGCGGACATATATGCCGGATCAAGGTGCAGCGAATCGTTCCGCTTCGATCGGGTTCCTCTCAACAGAGAGCTTCCGTCGCCGGACAGGGAAAACGTACCAACAATTACTGGCAGCGATGGAGCAAGAGACGCTGACGGGCATCGAAGCGATCTCGTTTGCGAAAGCAAAAGAAGCATTCGATCGCGACTCGAAGATTCCAGAAGCCGAGTATCAAACGTTCATCACGTTGATTTCGGAAGCCGAGAGTGTCTGGGAAAAGGCGAAGGAAGCGAATGATTGGTCGATGTTTGAACCATATCTCGAGAAAATCGTCGCGATGGAACGCCAGTTTGTTGAGTATTGGGGTTATGATGTGCACCCGTATGACGCGCTCCTGCATGACTATGAGCCAGGGATGACGGTCGCAACACTCGATCCATTATTTGCGGAACTCCGTCAAGCAATCATTGGTTTGCTCAGTCAACTCGAAGGAAAAGACTTCCCGACGCTTGATTGGTCAGCAGACCGCGAGACACAGATCGCCTTGAATCAAGAATGGCTCCGTGATATCGGTTATGACTTCACGTCCGGTCGATTGGATGAGACGGTTCACCCGTTCCAAACGACGATTAACCGGAAGGATGCGCGGATCACGACGAAATATGATGAGAACGACTACCGGAACTCCGTCTTCGGCACGATGCATGAAGCCGGGCACGCGACGTATGAGCAAGGTATCGAACCGGAACTCGATTCACTTGGTCTCGGTGAAGGTGCTTCGATGGGGATCCACGAATCACAATCACTGTTCTTCGAGAATTTCATCGGACGTAATCAAGGCTTCTTATCAGCACGTTATCATGGTCTACAACAAGCAATCCCGTCGCTTGCTGACGTCCCATTTGAACGCTTCTACGCAGCGGTCAACGAAGTCAAACCGTCACTCATTCGGATCGAAGCCGATGAATTGACATATGCCCTTCATATCATCATTCGGTACGAGCTTGAAAAACGCCTGATGACGAAAGAACTCGAAGTGAAGGATCTCCCGCAAGAATGGAACCGTCTCTATAAAGAGTATCTCGGCGTCGATGTCCCGAGTGACGATAAAGGCGTCTTACAAGACGTCCACTGGTCAGGTGGATCGTTCGGTTACTTCCCAAGTTACGCGCTCGGTCTCGTCTACGCGGCACAATTGAACGAAGCGCTTCGTCGTGACGTCGAAAACGTCGATGGTCTGATTGCAGCTGGTACACTCGCACCGATCAAAAGCTGGCTGAAGGAAAACATTCACCGTCACGGGAAATCGAAGACACCGGCTGAACTGATCGAAGCAGCAACGGGTCAATCGATCTCGGTCGCACCCCTCGTCAACTACTTGACGAAGAAATACACGCGTGTCGTCGAGGCACTCTGATGTTATGGTTTGCACACCGCGGTGTCAGTGACCGTTTTCCTGAGAACACGCTCGAAGCAATCGCCGCTGCGATCGAAGACGACGTCGATGGTGTCGAGTTCGATGTCCATTTCTCAAAGGATGGTGTTGGTGTCATCATTCATGACGAGACTGTCAACCGGACGACGAACGGGACAGGGCGTGTGATCGACATGACGGTCGCTGAACTGCAAGCACTCGATGCCGGAGCACGTTTCAAAGGAGAAGCGATCAAGACGAAGATTCCGACGCTTGACGAAGTACTCGCAATCCTCGCACCAGCGACACTGCGGCTCAACATCGAGCTGAAGACGGATACGATTCGCTATGATGGCATTGAGGCGTATGTCCTCGAGCGTTGCGCGGCGCACGGCATTGCGACGGATCGGTTGTTGTTCAGTTCGTTCAACCATTATTCGGTTGCTCTGATTCGCAAGCTTGACCCGAGCGTCGAGACGGCGATTCTGTATCCCTATCCGATCTATCATCCGGAAGAACAAGCCCTCCGGATCGGTGCGACGGGGATTCATCCCGATTACCGACGCGTGACGGAGGCGGATGTCGCGTTCGCTCACGCAAAAGACGTCACGGTCCGGGTCTATACCCCGAAGACGATCGCCGATGTCCATCAGATGCAAACGATCGGTGTTGACGCCGTCATCGTCAATGATCCAAAAGGAATGCGCGACACACTCGAAGGATGAGGAGGGGAAGGGATGCGCAAGGAATACGTATTCGTCATCAGTTTGTCGCTCGTCGCCTTATTCGTCGGTCTCCAGCTTGGCTTTGCCCGCTTGCCGGAACCAAAACCGAAGCAAGTGACGACGACACCGATGCGTCCTGCGGATTATGAGGCAGGACTTGCATCAGCGAAACGTGAATTGAAGCAGATTCAGCGCTTCACCTTGAAAAGCACCCTTCCTGCTAATGGAACGACGGTGACTTGGATCTATGAGACCCCATCCGATGAACGGATTGCGGTCGATTGGTACTATGTTGAGAGTTACCCGGAAGCCCAAGTCCAGATGACACGTAATGAGACGTCCCGGATCATCTCGTATGAACGCTACTTGATCGTCATCCGACCAATATACGGGACGGTCGTTGATAGTGAACTAGAACAGTTCGCGCTCCGCTTTACAGGTTATTTCACGACACAACAATAGGGGGAAAACGATGTCAGGTAAAATCATTCTCTTGATTGGTGGATCGGGCAGCGGAAAGTCTTCCCTAATCAAACGTCTGCGGACGGAATACGCACACGTCCGGTTCATCCCGTCAGTGACGACACGACCGAAACGTCCGACGGAAATTGATGGAGCAAGCTATCACTTCGTCGATGTCAAGACGTTCCAGCAACTGATCCAAGAGGACGGGTTCATCGAATACGCCCATGTTCATCGCGCATGGTACGGAACACCACGGCAAGCGTATATCGATGTCCTCGAACAGGATCAAATCGTCATCAAGGACATCGATCCAAAAGGAGCAGCAAACTTTAAACGTCTGTTTGGTGACCAAGTCATTACGATCTTCGTCTCGGTCCCACCCGATTTGATGAAGGAGCGATTGTTGATGCGAGGTGATACACCGGAGTTCGAAGCGCGACTCGTCGATTACGAGGAAGCGTGGAAAGACCGCGATCACTACGATTATATGATCGAAAACATCGATTTCGAAACGGCGTATGCCGATCTGCTTGAGATCATTGCCAGCTATATCCCACAGGCATGACGAAGAGGACGCAAGTAAGCGTCCTCTTTTTGTCTTCAGAAAGGAGTCTTCATGCTACCAGATCATCCATTACTGACCGATATCGATAGCGTTAGACGGCTTGCCGGACGCTCGCACCAAGCCATCTGGTTCGTCAAGACGGCAACAACACACTACATCGTCAAGGTCGTGACGGACCCATTAAGTCGTCAGTTTGAACGAGAGGCGGCTTTAATGGTACCAGAACAAAAGGGGATTTCTCACGCCTTACCGCTAGCGACCGGACGGACTGCGACGACCGCGTACGGCATTTATCCATACCTACCCGGACGAACCGTCCGAAGCGTGCTTCTCGAGTCACCAGAATTAGCTCCTCGACTCGGTCAGGAGGCAGGGCGAGCGTTGAGAAGCATTCATGACGTGATAGCACCGAGCGAAACGGCGGCATGGAAAGAACGTTGTCAGGCGAAACATGACCGCTATCGCGCAGCGGTTAATGGGTTGCTTGAGCCAGAGTGGATCGAGCGACTCGATCGGTTCATCCTTTTAAGGCTTTCCCTTTTAGCTGAGCGTTCGAATCAACTGCAACATGACGATGTCCATCTTGATAATCTTCTTGTTGAGAATGGACATCTCTGTGCCTTCCTCGATTACGGGAACCATGATTACGGCGATCCGTGGCATGACTTCGTCAAATGTGGATTGTTTCAAGTCGAGACGAGTCCCGTCTTTGCCCGTCACATGATCGATGGATACTTCGAGAGCGAAGTACCGTCTAACTTTTGGCAGATCTACAGCCTCTATATGGCGATGGTCGTCTTCTCGTCTCTCGTCTGGGCAAAACGGTTCGATGTAGACGGATTGGAGGCAATGCAACGACGCGTTCTGCGGATCATCCGAGACCACGATGGGTTTCAGTGTGAAATACCGCTTTGGTATGAGAGGCAAAATCATGACTAAAAAAATGGATTCGTCTCTCACTTGAAGAGAAACGAATCCATTATTTTTTGAGTGGACCTTTAAATGAAAAGGAAGATTACCATTCGAATCCTTCTTCACTATACTTGCCGTTCGAATTGAAGAACCGTTCTTCTGTTTTACCGTTTACCGTATTCGTATAAATCACGTAGACGTCGAGATGATCGTTTTGATCCGCCATCTTCTTAGCGGCTTTCTTAGCATCCGCTTCAGTCGTATAGGTTTCTGACTTACTTGCCTTACCGTGTTTTTCTTGCCCTTGTTCTTCATAACCTTCTACTGTCCATACTTTTTTTGATGACATCATTAACTTCCTTTCCTGCCAAAAGCGAGTCCGCTTGGCTGTTACATTATGCTGTGCGAACCAATCCATCGTCAACTGTTGCTTTATTCCGTAACGATCTCGTCCAAATGATCGGCATAATAACGAAGTGCCCGGTTAAATGTCTGAATCGAGGCGTCCGACGACGTCGCAGCAAGACTCTTGAGTAACCGACCGACAGCCTGATTGACTTGACCGAGGTTGTACTCCGTCATCGCGAGGAATGCTTGTAAGGCGTGGGCGTCTGGAAATTCAAGCAACGCGCTTCGGAAAACGCTTGATGCTTCTTTGAACTGACCGATGACGCGGTATGTACTTCCGAGCCCGATATGAGCTTGCAAGCGGTCCTCACCAGCAAGACCGAGCGCAAGTGCTTGTTCATAGTAGGGGACAGCAGCCTGTTCCTCACCAAGACTATCATGACACCAAGCCATCTGATAGAGGACCGTCGGATCGTTAGGGGCTATCTCGACATACTGACGGACGAGTTCCTTTGCTGCTTCATACTGTCCCGTCTTTCGTAAGTGTTGCACTGATTCGAAATCAAACATCGTGTTTCCTCCTAATCGATTACTAAAAAACGGATCCGATCGCTTTTGACCGGATCCGTTTCATCGAACAGCTTAGACTGTTTTTTCAAGCTTCGTTAAGAGCGAACGGAACAACTCCAGTTCCTGATCCGAGAAGTCCTCAAAGACGTCTGCAAGGTAATCCATCTTCATCGACTCGAGTTTTTCGTAAAGCTCGATGCCTTTCGGTGTTGCCCGCAGTTCGACGACGCGACGATCGAGCTCGCTCCGCTCACGTGAGATCAACTCTTTTTTCGTCAATTCGTCTGCCAGAGCCGTAATCATGCTTGCTGAAAATTGGAACTCTTGCGAGAGCGCTGAAGCAATTTGAGGACTGTTCGCACAAAGTGATTTTAAGATGAAGAACTCGTTACGTGTCAAGTAAGTCGTAAACATGCTACGCACGTCCTTTTTGATCGCGCGGTAGTTCATCCGTAATCCTTTTTCCGTATCAACGATCAACTGATCGCGTTGTGCTACTTCTAGTGTAGTTGCCATGTATCCTTCACTCTTTCTATACCGTAGTTTCTTTCACTCGTGATTTAGTATAGTGAAAAATTTTAGTTTAATCAATATTTTTCTCTTGAATCATCTGACTCGACGACACGGGCGACGATTTCTTCGACGTTGCGTAACTCCGGATAAAAACGGCGGAAGAAGTAGTCAATGCGGTGCGTATCTTCACCAGCGATCGTCAATGCCATACAGATATAGGCGATCCCGATTCCTTGACGAGGCAGGAATGGATTCGGCATGACCTTTGCACAACGTAAGGCGAGCGGACTATGTGTCGAGACTGCTTCAATCAGTTCACCGTACGTCCGGATATCGACGTAATGGAACATTCGGATCAGTTCGTTGATCAACTGTTGATCGGAATCGAGCATCATTTGTGACGTGACGAGACGTTTGTCGAGTTCGCTGATGACGGGGGAGTGGTCGATGAAGTAATTCAAGTTATCTGCTGTGATCCGGACTTGATGCGGATCAGACAAGATTTGTTGGACCGTCTCGTCTTCGAATTGTTTCAATTGCTTCTTGATGTTGACGAACTCCTGATCGGCGATCTCGAGTAATCCTGCCACCCGACTGAAGCTACGCCGGACTTCTGCCGGGACGCTGTTCGGATTTTTATATCCAAGATCATGCTCGATCTCGGCCCACGCATGTTGAAGGATCGAGCGGATCTGAATCTCTGCCGTATAGTCCTTGAAACGTCCATACTCGCTTAAGGCAAGCCGCTGTTCACTGAGTGACGCGACGAAGTGGACCGAGAGGTAACCGAATTCAGTCGTATCGAGCAAGGTCGACTTATCGACCGATTGATCACGATCGATCGCGAACTCATTCTCGATGATGCGTGCCGCTTCCCGGACATCGTCATGGAAATAGGTGACGATCCGGATCCCGGTCAAGTCATGGACGTCCTTGAGCGAACGGTATTTATTCGGTTGCCGTAAGACCTTTTGATACAGGCTCTCGGAGTCTTTCGTCCGGGCGACGATTGAGTGGTATTTGATGCCTGCCGCGTCTAACAGCTCGGACAGAAGCATCTTCAACTTGTCGGCATAGGCATCATATTCTTCCTTATCATTGACGTATTCGAGCATCATCGTATTCAAATCTTGTGATTGCACCGTTTTGCACCTTCCTCATCCTGTAGTCATCTAGCCATATTGTAGCACTCTGCTTCACTAAACGCACAAGAAGACCCTGTTTGAAGCAGTACGATTCGTGGGAAAAAGACAAGTAGTATGTGTTCAGGAGGAGATTGAAAATGGAAATAGTGGATGCCCGTGCTTTACCTGCCGATCATATGGATGTCTTGCATGTCACACCGTCGTCGATCTATTTTCGACGTCGCCTCGATGACGCCCGTTACCACATCAGTCGGTATGATCTTGAAGATCAAGAACAAGTCGATCTGACGCAGCAGGCTTTGACGGATCACGGACCAACTCGTCCGTTTGTTCGTCATGGAAAGGTCTATTGTCTGAATGAACATACGCAAGAGCAAGGCGGGGAGACGGAAGTGCTCGTCCTCGATCTCTTGTCCGGGAAACGCGAGCAGATTGCGTCGTTTTACGTGGAAGGGGATTTGACACTCTACTGGGTGCTCAATGACAACTATCTCGTATTCTTGCAGACGACGGATACGACGTCCGCGTTTTTGTATGACGTCAAGGACGAATCACGGCAGACGATTCGCGATCCACGGCTCTACGGGATGACGGAGAATTACCGGGAACTCTATTTCTTTCTCGTCACGCTCGAAGACAAGGAGTACATCGTCTGTAACGCTCGGCTCGATGAGTTCTCGTTCTATGACGCCCTTGAAAGTGGTGTCATCTCACCAGAAGATCCGATTGATCACTCCGAAAGTCTGTTGATCGCACCACTTTCGACCTTGATTGAGGAGATTGAACAAGGTGTCGAACATTTATCGTTTGCGACACTATTGAAATTAGATGGGGAAGGGGATACCGTCCAATATCTCGGGGAACAAGAAGGGCATCTTATCTTCAGTGCCTATACCGATCGTCTGAACGAAGAAATCTTTTACCGGATCGATACGGAAGCGAGTGTCGAAGAGGTCGCCCGGATCCAGTGGAGTGACTATGAACCGCTCGATTTCACTTACGATGACGTTGAGTCGACGATCTTCATCGTTAATGACCGTTCCGAGCACCATCATGAAGTAATCAACTTACGCAACGGTGCCCGATTCCTTGATAAAGAACCGTTCGAACGTGTCTTACGCGGACGTTTCTATCTACACGAAGCGGTTGGAGACAACGCGGAACCAATGGTCACCGTCTATGACGCAGAACACAATGAACGTTATCGGTTCGAGGATGCCTATTATGTCACCGTATCCGGAGAACTCGTCATCTTATCGGTCCATCAACTTTAAAAAAGGGCGGTTGTTCTTTTCATGAGAGCAACCGTTTATCATCTAAAATGAAATTATTTCAATTACCGAATTTATAACAAAAAATAAAAACCAGCCGAGAGTAAACCTCAGGCTGGCTAGAAATGCTACACTTATTCTGCGTCAGTCGTACGTGTGTAGACGTCGACTTGAATGTTTCCAGCAGTTGCACGTGAGTAAGGGCAGACCGTATGCGCGACTTTTGCAAGTTCAGCCGCAGCTTCTTCTGAGATCCCGCGGACGAGAACATCGAGTTCGACTGAAAGCATGAATCCGTCAGCTGCTTCGTTTAACGTTACGTGTGCTGTGACTTCACTGCCATCGTGTTTGATCCCTTGTTTGCGAGCGACCATGTTCAAGGCAGAGTCGAAGCAAGCAGAATATCCTGCAGCAAAGAGTTGTTCTGGGTTTGTGGCTTGTTTTTTCGATCCTGGTACTGGCATTGCGAGGGCGACGTCAAGGATTCCGTCCTCCGATACGACGCGTCCGTCGCGACCTCCGACAGCTGTTGCAGATGATGTGAACATTGGTTTCATGTGTGTAACTCCCTTTCGTTGTTAGATTCAAATAAGTAGCTTACAATTAGATTGTATACAATTTAAATCGAAATGCAACTCGTTTGCTCACGATAGGAGGAATTTTTTATGAACCCGTTAGCTTTAGATGAACAACTCTGTTTTCCGTTTTATGCGATTTCGCGTGAGATCACGCGTCGTTATCGTCCGTTACTTGAACCCCTCGGTCTGACGTATCCGCAATATCTCGTCATGCTCGTCGTCTGGGAAGAGGAGGGACAGTCGCTTAAAGCCATCGGCGAACGGCTCCATCTTGACTCCGGTACGTTGACGCCGTTACTAAAGAAACTCGAAGCAGCAGATTTGTTGCGACGCGTCCGTAAGCCGGAAGACGAACGACACATCCAAATCTTTTTGACAGATGCCGGTCGTGCGTTACGGAAACAAGCAGAGACCGTTCCGCTTGATCTCGTCCAAACACTCGACGTCGATGAAGAAGACTTACGCGTCGTCAAAGCGGCACTGAATCGTCTCGTCATGAAAATGAGCGACCCGGATTAACCGGATCGCTCATTGTCTTATTTACGGCGGAAGCCTTCTTCTTCAAGATAGTTCGCTGCTTCCTTATACGAGTTGAATGCACCGTCTAAAAGATCACCGGCGTAGACGAGCCACGTGTCGATGTCTTCATTGAGCAACGTCAATTCGAACTGGTTATCGTTGACCCATGTTTCTTCGAGTGTTTCGACCGATTGGACTGTTGAGAGTGCTTTGATTGCATCTTCTAATAAGAGAATTAAAGCAGGTTCTGAGAATTCACGGATGTTGACGAAACCTTTTTCGTCCGTTTCATAACCTGGTAGACCAGCGGCATAAACGAAGCCGTTACCGTTCGGATGCAAATGATAGACGAGATTCTTCTTCTCATATTGGCTATCCGGAAATTGGAAATTGACGCGCTTCAGCGAGACATCTTTTCGGACGAGTTGTGGGAAGGTCTCGATAATTCGTAGTTTTTCTTCAAAAGTTAACATGGTTCCTCCTTGGTGTTACAGTTCTTCACTTCTATATATGCGATGAAATCAAACAAAATGTCAACCGCTGTCTGAAACCAAGCGACGTTTTTAACCGTAAATGGAAACGAAAGGAAGTGTTTTTTGATGTCTACTGTACAATGGCATACGCTGCCAGAACGATCGATTCGAGCAGAACGGTTCGGATTGTTGCCGTTACATGGCTTAATCGCCGTCATCTTGATCGGAACGACGATTACTCAAGTCATGTGGCTCGACCTGACACCTTGGTGGATGGGCATCGTCGGTCTGCTTTGGCTGATCTATTTCATTTCCCGTATCGTCTACATACCCGTTCTTCGCTTGAAGTATATGCGTTATCGCATCGATGAGGAATTTCTCGTCGTCCGCAACGGCATCTTCTTTCGCCGCGAAGTCACCGTGCCGCTCGTCAAGGTGCAATTGATCGATAGCCAAACGGGACCGATTCTGCGTCGCTATGATTTGATCACACTTGATATTCGAACGGCATCCGGCTTCGTCACGTTGTCAAGACTCGATCGTGCTCAAGGAGACGCGCTACGCACACAAGTCGAACGATTCGCGAAACTCGAGGAGCGGGAGGAGGAATCGTTATGACCCGGCGCGTCCACCCGCTGTTCATCGTGATGTCGAGTATCTCGATCATCCGCTCGCTCCTGATTCCGTTCGCCGCCTTGATTTTAAATGCGATTCGAAAAGGCGAGATCAACACCTATACGTGGATCGGGATCAGTGTTGGGATTGTGTTCGTCCTCTTATACGGGATCGCCTCCTGGTATTTCTATACGTTCACGATTGATGCCGAGACGATTCGGGTCCGCAAAGGAATTTTCCAAAAAAGTGAACGGACGACGCAACGTAAACGGATCGAGTCGATCGGCATTCAGCAAAACGTCATCGAACGACTGTTGCGTCTTGCGACGTTGACCGTCGAGACATCGTCTGAGAGCGGAACACCGGAAGTCGAACTGAAGGGGATCCGTCTTGATTTTGCGAAAGAACTGAAGTCGTCGATCAAAAACGAGGGACAGCTCGTCGTCGAAGAACAACAGGCGGAAGTCGCCTATACGATCCCTGTCCGCGATTTGGCATTAGCCGGTGCCTTGTCAGGACGCGTCGGACTAGCGCTCGTCGGGATCGGGACCGCCTATCAATTCATCGATCAGTTCATTGAACGTTATGTCGATCGACTGTTCTCAGAACTCGCTCATTTATCGTTGTTCGTTTTGACGGGACTTGGCGTACTCGTCTTACTCGTCATCTACATCGGCTCGATCATCGTCTATATCTTGAAATACGGTTCGTACCGTGCCGTCTTGCAACACAACCGATTGTTGATCGGGTACGGGATGTTGAACCGGACCGAGGTCGCGTTTCATGCTGATAAGATTCAAGCCCTCGTCATTCAGGAAAGCTGGATTCAGCGTTTGATCGGACGAGCGAGCCTGTCCTTGCACATCATCTCGGCGACAGGAGAGAAGGAGCGACTGTTGCTCCATCCGTTCATCCGGACGAACGAGATTGACCCGTTTCTGGCGACCTACCTGCCGCGCTTTCGACAGTTCAGCCCGCAGCATGAAGTCGCACCGATTGGCTTTCGCTACCGGGTTCGTTGGCCGTTACTCGGTTATGCGCTGTTGTTTACTGCATTAAGCAGTGTCTTCATCATCGTCCTTGATTCCTCATGGCGCTTCCTGATCTTGCTTCTGTTCATCTGGTTACCGTTCTATTACTTCGCTGTGCGTAGCGGTTACCGAAAGACCCGTTTCGGAACCGGCCACGATCTCTTGATGTTACGCAAACAATGGGTCCAAAAAGAGACCGTCTATACGCCACGACTGAAAATCGAGGAATTGACCTGGTCCGTTTCTCGCTGGCTCGAAGCAAAGGAGATTGCCCGGATTGAGATTCAACTACGGGGCAATACTGCTTTTAACGCGCTTTATTTTGAACGAACGGATATCGATACCTTACAGCGCTGGTATAAACAATCGTTCCTTTCGACCCCGTTAGCAGGGGAAGTGAAAACCGACGACGAATAAGGAAAGACTCACTGTCGGAAAGGAAGCGAAGCACATGCGCAAATGGGGAATCGGCATCGTGTTGCTCGTCACGTGTCTGCTACTGTTCATCGTCTATGATGGATACCGGATGCAAGAAACATTGATCGGTCAGTCGGACGCTTCTCCGATTCTGAAGACGACGAGAACGGACGGACAGGTGACGAAAGACGAGACATGGTTCAAACAAACGAGCGAGACACAGCAATGGTCGAAGGACGGGCTCGTCCGCTTCGGTCGTTATCTACCGGTTGACGGTAGCAAACAGACAGTCCTCCTCGTCCCGGATGAGATGATGTTTTCACAGACCGGTGCTTACGCATTAGCTCGTTATTATCATGAGGCTGACTTTAACGTCTTACTCATCGAACGGCGTGGGCAGGATCGCAGTGGCGGCGTTCGGAACTACGGCTGGCTCGATCGACTGGATGTCTTGGAATGGACAAAGCGCTTAGTGGCTGAAAACGGAGACGATAGAATTGTCTATCACGGACTCGGTGTCGGCGCTGCGACCGTTTTACTTGCTGCTGGTGAGACCATACCTATGCAAGTCCGAGCGATCGTTGCCGAAGGAGCTTACGCCCGACTCGACGACTGGTTCAGTTTCCTTGCGGACGATCAGATCCATTACCCAGCGCTGCCGTCGTTGACGGTCGCAAGCATGTGGAACAAAGGGGAACAGGACTTTTTCTTCGGCGACGTCTCGGTGACGCGCCAAGCGACGAAAATCCGGGTTCCGACGCTGTTCATCCATGGACTGAAGGACGACCTCGTCCCGGTTCGGATGATGTACGAGCTGTATCAAGCAAAAACCGGATTAAAACAATTGTATCCGGTTCGTGATGCCGGACATGACGAGCCATATACGATTGATCCGGACAACTATGAAAAACGATTGCGTTTGTTCCTGCAACCTTACTTGCGGGATATGTAAAGAAGGGAAGACGGAAGCATGCAGACGAGACAATCATCCTACTACTGGGTCGGCTCCGACGAACCGTTCGTCGATACGCAACAAATCGACCGGTTTGGTCGGATGACGCTCGGACGATTCGGAGGCTGCTCGAGAAGCGGTCAATATAAAAATGAAGACGGAGCTGCTATCTTATTCGGCAACGATTGGGAGATGGCCGTCGTCTTAGACGCTCATAAGACAGCAGATAGTGCGGCACTTGTCTTACAGCACCTAGCGCAACATGAGTCGCGTATTCGAGATGATCTAGATGCCCCACTCACTGAAGCGTTTGGTCGAATGGAGACGACCGTGCTGGATCTCTTTCAAGATCCTGACTTCATAGCGGTATGCGCAACGTTACAAGGGGAGACCGCCTGTCTGATTGCCGTTCGCAAAGGGCGCTTCATCTGGTGGTTATCCATTGGTGATGTCGTCTTGTACCTGTTTCATCCAGAGTTGATGAAGATGGGACAAGCTGCTTTAAACCAGCGTCAATTCTATGAATGGATCGGTCGTGCAAATACGTTTGCCTTACCGGTAGCAAGTTACGCTCGTGGGATCCGCGAATTGCGGCAAGGGGACAACCGATTGTTCGTGACGACGGATGGTCTGCTCGAATGCCCAGGTACACCGTATTTCGAAGCAATGCAAATCGATAAAGCCTTACAGTCAGGGGGTGTCGAAGAACTCCTTGCGACGATTGAAGCGTTGGGCGTACGTGACAGCACGACGGTCGTCACGTGGACCGTCACGATTGACGAACGCGTCACCCAACCAAGTGATACATGAAATAACCCGCGTTCCTCTTGGAGCGCGGGGTGTTGTCATTCTATTTCAGTTGGTTGTTCCTGCTGCTGATCAAGTTCGACCGGTTCTTGGTCGACCGGTGTTTTGGCTTCAATCAATGGGAAGGCGATGCCCGCACTGGTCAACAAGGTGATCAAAGCGGCGCTCGTCAATGTTTGGCGCATGATCCGACACGTCCTTTCTGTCTGATTCCGACAATATATTTTAATAATTCTGAACATTTTTCATCGTTTCGTCAAGCAATCTTTTACTTCCACTACGTATTTTTCCCAAAAACCCAGTATACTTAAACATGAAAAAGGGGGAAATCGATTGAAATTAACGAAAGCCAACACACGTTTATTAGAAACCGTTTTACCACGATTGAATCTGAACGTTGCAGAACCGGACCGGACGGAAATCGAAGATCGCCTGCGGGCAGACATCTATGAAGCTCAGCGAAAACAACGACCATTCGAAGAGGTCCACGGTCTATCCGTCGAGGCACGTCTTGACCAGATGATCGCCGAGTTACCGCAGCGGCACCGGATGGAGACGCAGAAACGCTGGACACGCAACTACGTCTCCTCGATCTTGATGTTCATTTTCATCGAAGGGATTGACGGATTGTTCCAGTTTGCCTTGATTGATTACTTATTCTTCTCAATCATCGCCTTGTTCTTGATCGATGCGATGTCTCAAGTCATCACGGCACCGAAGCTTAAACAAGTCAAGTCGCGGGTCTGGATTCAATTCGTCATCAGTTTCATTCTATTTTCAACCTATAAGGCACTGCTCGTGACGATCTTCCCGGCACCGGACGTCTTGATTCAGGTCAGTGGATTGCCGTCTTATATCATAGGCATTGCAGGGCTGGTCGGTCTTTATATCTACTGGTCGAAGAATCCGTTACGAAAACGCGGCGCGTAATTTGCGAGAGGGGATGGTTGCGTGGAATTCACACATTGGAAACGACGGCTGCAAGATCATTTCGAACGAATGGGCTTTTCCTTACTGACGGAACGCCTAGCGATGCAAGACATGGTCAAACTCGAAGCGACACATGGTGCCTTCCTGTTCTTCCCGGTGACGATTCATCTCTATGAGCGGTCCGGCTGGAAGATGGTCGCGTTTGAGGCAGAGACGGGGGAGGATCCACAACTCGTCGAGCAGCAGATTGCCTCGTTGTTCCAACTCTTGATGGTGACGTTCCAAGAAGAAGAGCGGGAATTTCTGCTCGGTTTCCATGCTAATACCGGTCGTTACCTGACGGACCGTAATGCACCCGTCGGACGGCTCGTCCGTCTGATCGAAGAGTGCTGGTATGACGGTGACGTCCTGCGAGTCGACACATTCGATCCGTTTCCGGGACTGTTCGTCGCACCACCTTTTGCCCATCAAAGTTATGCCTTCATGCCGGAAGAACGGACGTGGCGCTTATCCGTCGGGCGTACTGGACGTCCGGCGAACGATTATCGTTTCGACGGAACGATTTTGTCCCCACACCGTTTACCGGAATCGGAATTATTTACTGTGACACCAAAGTCGGTACCGTTAGAGGATGAAGAGGCGATCCGAAACTTACTGGAAACGGAACGACAGACGATCGCTAAGTTCCATGATCGTGCCATGGCGACGATTCGGGCGTACGACCCATCATTTGGTTTTGCTTGGCGCGGGACGCAGACATTTTTCCACGGTGTTCCGGTCAATCCATTCGCACAGCGCTTGTGGCTCGAGAACGGCGTGACGCGTTACCGGATTCTACAACAAGGATCGACGCGATTGCTTGCTTCCGGTGAGACGTGTGACGCTGTCATCGAAATGCTCGATGCTGCCGTCAGCAGTGAAGAACCGGATGGTCAATCCGTCAGTCCGATTGGTCAACTGATCCTCGGGATTTGGCAACAGATCGAGTCGGACGAAGCAACGTATATCACGAACGTTGATTGCCGCGGCATCTCGCGTACACAAGCCGATAACCGGATCCGCCACGCGCTAGCAAGGCAAGAGACGATCGAGTGGGTGCACCGGGCACCGAACGAAGATGATATTTGTCGCTTTGCCGGTCTGACGTTGACCTTCCCACATCGTCCACCGGGTGTCATCACGATTGAACGAACGGAAGCAGAATAACACGAACAGGCACGTCCGCGAGTAAGCAGACGTGTCTGTTCGTTTTTTTAGTGCGCGTGCTGTGACAATCGATTGAAGACGACGGACAGACTGTAATAGACCATTGCCGTCAAATCAGTGATCACATAAGTCAGTGGCAGATCAATCGCATACTTCATCGTTAATACAATCAGGAGACTCGCGATCACGATACCGTACATCCCGTAACCGAGGACTGTTGGCACAAAAGCGAGTGTCGTTGATGACCGGTTGATGATCATACCAATGAGGAAGTCGAGTAAGAAGCCGGACAGCAAGATGATCGGCAAGGTCGCTAAGACGTAAAACAAAAATGTTGAACCGAATGATTCATACATCGTATCCGATTGCCTTTTTGCGAGCGGCGTAAAGGATATGTACGTCAGAACGGTACTAACGAGGACGGTTGTCACAATAACGGCAAGTAATCGATTCAACATCAAGGTTCCTCCTTTATTTTCCTTTTTGAGTATATCAATCTATATCAAAAAACACACCCTACTGGAGGATGTGTCAAATGATCTATATTCCGAGTGACGCGATCAGCCGTCGCACGTCCTGATCCGCTTGTTTAGGTGTTAAAATCAACAGTTGATCGTCTACGAGGACACGTGTCTGACCACGCGGCGTCAGGATTTCATCTTCACGAATGATCGCAACGACGAGCACATCCTGGGGCATCTCGATATCCTGTAACGTTCTTCCGGCAATCACACTGTTTGTCGAGACCCTGACCTCGATGATCTCCGCTTGCGGATGGGTGACGGTCATGAATTTCAGGAACGGTTCGACCGTCGTGTCGGGCTGTGTCTCTAGCCCCATTCGCCGGACGATCCACGGCAAGGCCGTTCCTTGCAAAAGAGCAGACGTCATGACGGTGAAGAAGACGATATTGAAAAGAAGCGGCGCATCAGAAAGACCACTCGAAAGCGGATAGGTCGCGAGAATGATCGGAACGGCTCCACGTAGACCAGCTGCCGTGATGACACTCTGTTCTTTGACCGTGTACTGAAACGGAAGTAGCGATAAGACGACGGCAAGTGGACGAGCGAGCAGGATCAACGTCAGGACGATGACGGCCGAGACGAACAAGGTCCGAGGATCGAGTAATTGTTTTGGAAAGACGAGCAGTCCGAGCATGATGAACATGCCGATCTCTGCTAGATGCGACAAGCTACCACTAAATCGTTTGAGCGTCTCGCGGTAGATCATATCATGATTGTTGATCCAGATTCCGGTCAGATAGACGGCGAGAAACCCACTGGCGTGCAAAATCGTCGCGAGACCATACGAGAAGAGCGCCCCACTGAACAGAAGCGTCGGATAAAGGGCGGACGATGGCAACTCGATCCGGTTCAGCAGTTGCGTGACGAGATACCCGATCGCAAGACCAACTAGTGTCCCAAGTCCCATCTCGTAGATGAAGGAAAGAATACCCGCACCAATCGAGAACGATTCCGGTGCCAATGCAAACGATGTGAATAAGATCGTGAGAAAGACAGCCATCGGGTCATTCGTTCCAGACTCCGCTTCAAGCGTATGTTTGACCTTAGCATCGACCGGTCGTCCACTTAACAGAGAAAAGACAGCCGCTGCATCGGTTGAGCCGACGAGTGCACCGATCAGTAACGCGACCGGCCAAGAAAAATCAAGCAGATAATGTGCGACGAAAGCGATGATTCCTGTCGTTGCGAGGACTCCGATGGTCGCGAGCGACAGGGCAGCAGGGAGAATCTTTCGGAAATGCGTCCATTTTGTATGCAAGCCACCGTCAAATAGAATCAAGACGAGCGCCATTGTCCCATAGAGACGGGCCTGTTCAAAATCACCGAAGTTGATGATTCCTGAAACGTCGGACCCGGCGATGATACCGACAACGACGAATAGGATCAACGTCGGTACATTTAACCGGACAGCGAACTTCGTCGTGATGATTGCAATCAGTAATAGTGTGCCTGCGACGAACAAAATCGTACCTTCTTCCATCCCACCACCTCTTTCTTGATGACATGCCCTCTTCTTAGTATACGTTACTTTTTGAAAATTTCGAAAAATAACACCAAAATAAGGTGTATAAACGAATAGAAAAAGGAAAACTAGAAGCAGGACTAATGCGTTCAAAATGGACCATCAAGGAGGAAGAGGGATGAACATCTGTATCGTTACGGGTGCTAATTCTGGTATGGGAAAGGTGACGATTCAAGAATTACTGGAGCGGGGAGATCGTGTCATCGCGACCGTCCGGTCTCAGAAAAAAGCGACGGCACTCGTTCAACTGTTACGAGAAAACGGTGTATCGCATACACAACTGGAAATCGAGATTGTGCAACTGGATCAACTTGACTCCGTCCGTCGTTTTGCGGATCGCCTGTTCGACATGGTGGGTCGAATCGACCGTTTGATCCTCAATGCTGGAGTCATGGTACCACCGTATCATGTCACGAAGGACGGCTTTGAATCGCAATTCCAAGTCAATTACTTGAGTCACTTCTACTTGATCGAGCGATTGTTACCTTTACTCGAAAAAGGACAAGATCCGCGCGTCATCTCGATTTCCTCTCTCGCCGGTGAAGGCGGCTTGATCCGGACCGACGTCGAACTTGAGGCGATCGCGCACGTCAAAAAAGAACACTACAGCCCGATGCGTTCTTACCGCGAATCGAAGCTCCTGCAAATGATTCATATGCGTGAGCTAGCTGAAAAGCACGGCGACCGGATCACGTTCGTCAGCGTCCACCCGGGGATCGTCAATACGGATCTGTTCTACCGCGGCAAGTACGGCAAAGTGATGAAGACGTTACTCAAACCAGTCGCGCAAATCGGATACTGGACCGGAAAACTTTATACACCGGAATACGGTGCGAAGACGGCGCTCTATCTCGCAACAACCGACGATCCACTTGACAACGGCGGCTATTATGCTGATTCCGCTCCTCGACTCAGCAATCCGATCGTTGAAGATGACGAGTACCGGGCACAAGCACGGAATTTGTCGCGCCGCTGGGTCGAATTATCCTGAACGCCAAAAAAACGACCGGCTCGTGGGAAGCAGGTCGTTTACCGTTGTGACGACTGGGGGTCAGATCACTCCTAAAGAATACGTTACATCGAAATAAAATTGTGGAATATGAAAAAAATCACAAAATAATGGGCAAACATGAAATCTTGAAGCAAAAAGGTTTTCTTCTCGCTTTGCATTCGTTAGGATAGAGAAGAATTTTTTTGTAACAGGAGGAATAACATGATACGACAAGCTACATCAAAAGACGTTCGAAACATCGCAACCCTACTTGAGCAAAAAGCGCTCTCCCTTAAAGCTGGTGGCAGTAGCCAGTGGTCAGCTTATCTTGAGCAAGACATCGAGCAACTCGTCGTGCGAGATTTAGAAGCCGGTCGCCTGTATGTCTTTGAGGATCAGAACGAGCTGCTTGGTTCCGTTGCCCTGCTTCCTTCGCTCGAATGGGATCAATCCTTGTGGGATGATGTAGAAGGTCTGTATATCCATCGAATCGTCGTCAGCGACCGCGCAAAAGGACGTGGAGTCGGTCGGAAACTGCTGGAACATGCGATTGCTGTGACAGAGGACGAAGGGGAAATCCTACGACTCGACTGTGTCGCTTCAAACGAGTTTCTCAATGCGTATTACACGTCATTCGGCTTCGTCTATCAAGGAACACGGGACGGGTTCGCGATTTACGAGTATGAACGCATCGAAGCGACGGCCTGAAGCGGTTCAATCAAGACAACGGTCGTTTCGTTTGGTATGGTAAGAGAAAAAGAACGGTTCAAGGAGTGATCGGATGCGATTGAATATCGGCTTCATCGGCTTTGGCAAAAGTACGACCCGTTACCATTTACCGTACGTGATGATCGAGGACAACTATCACGTCACCTGGATTTACAATCGGAAGGAAAAACCGGAGCTGTTCGCGTCCTATCAAAATCGACTGCCAGATGCACGTTTTACGACGGATGTGTCTGAGATGCTCGCTGACCCGGCACTTGATGTCGTCGTCATCAATACACCACCGGCTACCCATTTCGAATACGCGTTGCTCGCCTTGCAACATCAAAAGCATGTTCTCGTCGAAAAGCCGTTTACCGTGACGGAAGAGGAGACGAAGCGTTTATTTGCGGAAGCACATGCGCAAGGCGTCAAAATTCTCGCTTATCAAAACCGCCGTTACGACAGCGACTTCCAAGTCGTCGCCCAAATCATCCGTTCCGGAAAACTCGGACGACTTGTCGAAGTCGTCTCGCAGTTTGATTTGTTTCGTCCCGAAGCAGCGTCAGCTGATGCGCGCCATGAGAACGGCGCACTCTACGGACTCGGTGTTCATACGCTTGACCAAATCATCGCCTTATTCGGAAAACCGGACAAGGTCGCCTTTGATGTGCGTAGTGTTCGACTGCCGCACAATCCCGATGATGCGTTTGCGATTGATCTCTATTATCCGGAGCTAAAAGTCAGCGTTCGGACGAGTCACGTCGCGCTTGCTCCGGCACCGAGGTGGATGTTACACGGAACGAACGGTACGTTCATCAAACAACACGTCGATCGGCAAGAGCTCGATCTGAAAGCGAACTACTTCCCGGGAGAAGAGGGCTTTGGAGAGGATTCGGAAGACGATTACGGTCGTTTGATTTATCATGATGAACATGGTCACTTACAAGACGTCCGGATTCCGAGTCCCGTCGGTGATTACGGTAAAATGTATCGTGCCTTTTACCGCAGTATCGTCGAAGATGCACCGCTTCCAGTGAAAGAAGAAGATACCTTATTTGTTGCCCACCTGCTTGAACAGGCTTTTGCGCAACCGTCTCCTTATATCTTGACGATCCAAAATTAAATTTTAATTTGATTGCAGGTTGATGACAACTCGACTGTGCCTATAGGCATGGTCGGTTTTTTTTGCTATAACGAATGAGTACATCCCTTATTTTTCAGATTTTTCTAAAGAAATGTTGATTATTTTTTCAAAAAGTTGGGAAAAGGGGAATGTCTCATCAAATCTAAACATAGGGGGTCTATCATGAAACGATTCTTATCCGCATTGCTCGTAGCGGCTGTTATCGTTGGGGTACTCAGCCCTTCGTTGATCGCTGAGGCCGCGACGAAGTTGACCGTGACGACGGAGGTCTTGCGTGTCCGCGAAAAACCGTCGACATCGAGTAAGATTCTCGGTAACGTCTACAAAGGGAACGTCTACACTTCAAAGGGAACATCCGGCAGCTGGTATAAAATCAGCTACAAATCCCGTACCGGCTACATACACAAGAACTACGTCAAATCGTCCACGTCGAAATACACGTCGACAGGAACGAAGTATACGACGGTCGGTACGCTCAACGTCCGGACGGGCGCTGGTACGAAGTATAAGGTCGTGGATCAATTAAACAAAGGCGTTGCGGTTGCGACATATGGCACGTCAGGGAGCTGGACACGGATTCTCTATAAGGGGAGTTACCGTTATATCTCGACGCAATACGTATCAAAGTCAAAGCCATCAACGTCGACGAAGCAGTTAAACGTCCCGTACTACAACCAATATTCACTCGGGTATCCATCCGGTTGTGAGTTCGTCTCGTTGAAGATGGCACTCGAGTACAAGAAAAAAGCCGTCTCTGCTGCGTCTCTCTACAATCAAATGCCGAAAAGCATGAAGAACGCGACGTATAAAAACGGGAAGTATTACTGGGCAGATCCACAAAAGATGTTCACAGGTAATCCCGCTGGAACGCTCGACTACTACAAGAACTGGGGAATCTATCCGAAAGGAATTCTACCTCTCGCGAAAAAATACCGCAGCGGGTCCGTTGATATCTCAAAACAAGGTGTTTCAAAGATTGAGAGTGAGATCCGTAGCGGAAACCCGGTCATCGTCTGGGCAACGGTCGATTTCAAGAATCCATATGGCTACTTCTCATGGATTAAACCGGACGGCAAAACATTCACAGGTTACCGGAACTATCACGTCATGCTCGTGACGGGTGTCTCAAGCGGTTCGTTCTACGTTTCGGATCCATACCGCGGCAAGTACAGTGTCAGTCGTTCGCAGTTCACGTCCGTCTTCAATCAGACAGGACAATATGCGTTATCTGTTCGTTAAATCCTCATCCGGTCGCCCCGACGCGACCGGATTTTTGTCATTTTCAGGCATATTGATACGAAAACTACTGTAAAATGAAGGAGTTCACCTGCTAGGTGTGTAAAAGAATGACAATGTATCCATGAAAGGAAGTGAAGAGATGGAAGATCCACGGATCACGCGTCTCGAGCAGGAGGTCGCGGCGTTACGCCAACGCGTGGCTGCCCTTGAAGGACAGCACACTTCGTCTGTCGCACCTGAACCGAGCGAACCAGAAGTAAGTACAGTCGCCCGCCCAGCTCCGCGCCCTGCCTTTACGAAACGAAAACCGGTTGTTCCTCCACCAACATTTAAGGAAAAACGCTCCCGCGAAGACTGGGAACAGGTCATCGCAACTGTCTGGTTACCCCGAATTGGAGCAATATTCGCCGCACTTGGGGCTTTGTTCCTCTTCTCCTACGCCTCGGTTGCCGGTCTGATCAGTCCGCCTGTCCGCATCGGAAGTGGGGTATTGATTGGTTTACTCGTCATCGCCCTTGGAGAATACCAGTATGAGAAGAAGCGACGTGAACTTGGGGTCGGGCTCGTCGCGACAGGTACGATCGTCGCTTTGGCGGCATTGTTCGCCGGAATGGCCTTATATCAATTCTATCCACCGTCATTAGCTTTCTTACTTGAGCTCGTCGTCGTTTTCATCGCGTACGGTCTGATGCTTTGGATGCGATCGCAAGCCTTGCTCGTCCTTGTGTCCATCACTGGTTTCTTATTACCGTATCTGCAATTATCGGACGATCCGAACTTACCGCTCTTCTTATTGTACGAGGTCGTCTTGTTCGCAGCGATCTTCTTTGCCGTTGACCGACTGAAGGCAAAAAAAGCGTTCGTCTTCGCTTGGGTGATCTTTACGATCGCACTCGCGTTCGGTCTACTCTCGTTAGAGCTCTACTGGCTTGATGAACAGGTACCACGACTCGATGAATGGTCGGTCTTACTTGCAGCGCTCTTCGGCTACGGTGCGACTTCCTTCGTCGGAAAACGGATTCAGTTTGAGAAGAACGTCCCAAGTTGGCTCGCTGGGGGTGTCGTCTTACTGACGTTACTGATCCTTGACTGGTCTTTCGGTACGCTGATCGCGATTCTGTTCGCTGGCACTGCCTACCTGCTCGCTGAACGATTGAAGGATTCCGCTCAAAACGGTGTCGGTCACGTCGCCTTACTCGTCGCCGTCCTCTTGATTCCGGCAGATGCCCTCAGCTGGACGTATCAACTGCGCTACTTTTTGATTGCTGGATTAATCGCTGCATTCTGGTTCGTTCCACGAGCGCGGATGCCACACCAACGGTTATTTAACGTCGGATTGTATGTCGTCTTCATCTTCTCGGCTGTCGTTGACTATGAAACCTACCAAAACCTAGGTTTGTCCTACGCCTTGACCGTTCTAGCGATGGTCCTAGCTTCGACAGCGTTCGTCTTACTCCTCGTTCAGACACATCGTGATCCGGGCTGGAAAGGGTCGTGGCAACTCGTCCTTCTCTTAGCGGCGATCGGTGTTTTTACGACCTACACGTTGATCATCATGGAGTTACCGTTCTATCGCGGTCTTGAAGAGACAGCGCGTAGTACGACGTTATCCGCTGCTTATATCGTCCTCGCCCTCGTGCTCGTCGCGATCGGTCGGATGCGGACATCGTCGACGTGGCGGTTATCCGGATTGTTGCTCCTGACGATCAGTGCCGTCAAGCTTTTATTGTTTGACTTGTCTTTCCTCACCTTGTTCCAAAAAGCGTTCGTCTTCATTGGCTTTGGAATCGTGACGTTCATCATTTCACGGACCTATTTCAAAAAACGAAAAGAAAATGCCTGACAAAGCGCTTGGATTGGTCAAGAATGACCAGTTCAAGCTTTTTTTATTGTGCAAAAAATTTATTGATAACGATTATCATTGTCGTCTATACTGATAAAGGAACTGACTTAACCATTTACAGGGGGAACGATAGATGAAACAAGCATTGTTGATGACAGGCGCACTCGCGGTCGTCTTAGCGGGTTGCAGTGAAGCAAAACAAGCGGAAAAACCAGCACCGAAAAAGGCGAATTTCGATCAGGTCGTCACCGATTACCGGACGTATGCGATCAATGAAATCGATACGTTCGTTCGTGAGACAGAAAAATTCACCGATGCCGTTCAAGCAGGCAAACTGGAAGAAGCAAAAGCGTTGTACGCACCGACGCGGATGTATTACGAACGCGCGGAACCGATCGCGGAAGTGTTCGGTGATCTCGATCCGAAAATCGATGCGCGAGCAGGCGATGTCAAAGCGTCGGAGTGGGGGGGCTACCACCGGATCGAACAAGGGTTGTTTGAAAAGGGAACGACAAAAGGCTATGAAGCGTACGCGAAACAATTGATGAAAGACGTCCACTTACTGCGGGCGAAGGTCGAGACGGTCGAAGTGACACCGGAGTTACTCGTCACGGGGGCGACCGATTTGTTAAACGAGGTCTCGACGTCAAAAGTGACAGGGGAAGAAGACCGTTATTCGCATACCGATTTATATGACTTCGCGGCAAACGTCGAAGGGGCTGAAAAGATCTACGAACTATTGAACCCGGCATTGAAAAAACAAGATGCGGCGTTATCAAAAGAGATTGCAGCTCGCTTCAAGGATGTCCACGCGTTACTCGATGCGAAGAAACAGGGTGACGGCTTCGTCCTCTATACGAGTCTCTCGAAACAAGACGTCAAGCAGATGAGTGTTGCCATCAATGAACTCGCGGAACCGCTCTCGAAGATGGGCATCGTACTGGAGGGATAAGCATGAAACCAATCCAAGAAGGCGTCACGCGGCGTGACGTCCTGAAGGTCGCAGGCTTGACGAGTCTCGGAGCCGCCCTATATGCCAGCGGTCTTGAGAAGTTTCTTCCGCGGACATTAACTATCGAAGCAAGTGATCAAGAGCCGTTCTACGGGACATATCAAGCGGGAATTCTGACACCACCACAAAATCACGTCCAAGTTGTCGCCTTTGATATCAAGACGGAGCGACGCGATGAACTCGTTGATTTATTAAAGCGCTGGACACGGTTGTGTGCCCGACTTGCGGCTGGGTTACCATATGGCGATTCCGACTCCCGTTACGTCCCACCGGAAGATACGGGGGAAGCCGACGGATTATCGGCCGGTCACTTGACGTTTACGTTCGGGTGCGGTCCGAGTCTGTTTGACGGTCGCTTCGGCATCCGTCATAAGCGACCGGAGGCGCTTAAACCGTTGCCGACGTTCGATCTCGATCGTTTAGATGAAAAATGGGGCGGAGGCGACCTCGTCGTCCAAGTTTGCGGTGATGATGCGCAAGTCGTCTTCCATGCAATTCGTAACCTCGTCCGTGTTGGGCGCGGAACGGTCGCGATGCGTTGGTCCCAAGCTGGTTTCCAGCGCAGTAAAGCAGCAGATGCCTCTGGCGGGACACCGCGCAATCTGTTCGGCTTCAAGGACGGTACGGGAAATCCTGACGTCTCGAATAAACAGGTCCGGAAAGAAGCACTCTTTTGCCAGTGGCAGGACGGGACGCCATGGTTGACGAACGGCTCGTTCCTCGTTGTCCGTCGCATTCAGATGCATCTCGAAGTCTGGGACCGGACGATCCTAAAAGAGCAAGAACGGACCTTCGGGCGCGAACGTGCTTCCGGGGCACCACTTGGCTCTACAGACGAATTCGCTTCCGTTACACCATCGAAACGGCAAGAACGGGGCGAAGCTGCTTTACCCGTTGACTCGCATACGGCTGTCGCGCACGGAGACGGGAAGACAGCCATCTTACGCCGTTCCTACTCGTATCAGGACGGCATCGATGAAAAAACGGGTGCCCTCGACGCTGGACTACTCTTTTTATCGTATCAGCGCTCGCCAAAACAATTTATCGAGATTCAGCGTCGTCTTGCCGCACAGGATCGACTGAATGAATACATCACGCACCGTGGAAGTGCCATCTTCGCCTGCTTCGGTGGGATCTCGAAAGGAGGCTACATCGGTGATGCGTTATTTGCGTAATCTTGTCCTTTTACTTGTACTCCTTGTAGCCGGTCAACACGCGGTGCCTGTCCAAGCTACTTCGACGGATGATCTCTATGTCGCAATCGGACAAGCTTTGTCTGCCGTCGCAAGTGAAGATCGCGCGGCACTGAATCAAGCGATTGATGAACTAGGACAAGCTGCTCAAGACTTAGCTGATCAACAAGCGGCAATCACGAAAGCTGTCAAACAGGTCGATGCGAAACGGTCGGCAGCGTTTCCGGAAGTCCGCGAGCAACTGACAGCACTCTCTGCTGCCGTCCGGAAGCAAGAAGAAGCTACTAAACCGAAGACAGATCCGGTCGCGAAAGCAAAGGTGAAACAATTGCTTTCATTGACGAAAGAGATGCGGCAGGTCAAAGCGAGCGACCGTCCGGCAGCGGAGCAACGATTGTTGACCGCATGGGCGACGCACGAGAGTCTTGTCCGAAATGACAGTGTCGGTCACTATGGCAACATCGAGATGGCGCTTGCCTCGATTCGGATCGCCGCGGCGCGAAAGCCTGCGGATACGAAGGAGTGGAAGACGGCACTTGATCAATTCGATACGGCCGTTCAGTCCTTCCTCGACGGAGAACAAGTCCAAGCGAAGAAAACAGGACTGCAGTCACTGCTGACACCGCTTGAAGAGGCACAGACCGCGCTTGCAGCAAGTGATTTGCCGCAAGCGAAGCTGGCACTCGAATCGTTTCTGAAGACCTGGCCGCGAGCCGAAGGCGAGGTCCGGACACGAAATGAAGGTCTCTATTCCCAGCTTGAATCAGACGTACCCTTGCTACTTGCTCGGCTGACGCCGGAAACGCGGCAAAAAACGGCACAAGAACTCCAGTCGTTCGAGAATGCTATTGCACAATTACAAACAAAGACGCATTATACGTTCATCGACGCGATGCTCGTGATGCTCCGGGAAGGTTTGGAAGCATTATTAATCGTCAGTGCACTTGTTGCCTTTGCACGGAAAAGCCGAACCAAACAAGAAGGTAAGGTCTGGGCAGGTGCCGGACTTGGTCTGATCGCAAGTGGTCTGTTAGCCCTCATCCTGCAGACCGTCTTTCAAGCCTCATTCGCAGCAACAGGTCGCGAACAAATCGAGGGCTACACGGGAATCGTCGCGGTCGTCGTCATGTTATTCGTCGGTTACTGGTTGCACTCGAAAAGCGCCGTCGCGAAACGCAAACACTTTTTGTCGACGCTCTCAACGACGTCCTTGTTCTTCGTCAGTTTCTTGACGATCTTCCGGGAAGGTGCCGAGACGTTGTTATTCTACATCGGAATGGCACCAGCGATGACGAAGACTGCCTTGTTGTCCGGGATTGGTCTTGCAATCGTCATCATCGGACTCGTCTCGTATGCGGTCATCCAGATCGGTGTTCGTTTACCGATCCATCGTTTGTTCCAAGTCGCATCCTGGTTAATTTATCTGATGGCATTCAAGATTCTTGGTACGAGTCTGCACGCGTTGCAGCTGACAAACGTCTTACCGATCCATCCGATCAATGGACTCGGAACCGCCGGCTGGATCGGCTTCTATCCGACGATCGAGACACTCATCCCGCAAGTCGTCCTGATGATTTTGATTGCGATGTTTACGATCTGGCAAAAACGACGCACAGCATCAATCCAGACGGCTGCTTAATCCATTTTTCAATTTCAGGTTTTAACTATTATGTTTCGGGTATAACTTCTTATCAGCAGCTTGCTGCATGAAGGAGAGGGATTTTTATGCTTGAAACGCGCATCGTACGAAACATGACCGCTGTCGACGCAGAAGTGACGAGCCTTAAATCAAGTGGTTATTCGAATAAACAGATCTACATCTTTGCGAAAGACGAAGAACTCGCGGAACGCATCGCGAACGATACGCAGACGTTACCGTATCGCGTGACGAAGAAGTCGTTCTTCGAGACCTTATTATCAGCCGTCCGGAGTAATCGGAAAGACCGGATCGCTCAGTTGTCCGAGCTTGGTATGACGAAGGATGTCGCCGAGGACCTAGAAGATGAAGTCCGACACGGTCGGATTGTCATCGTCGGTTCGAAGTCTGATTTACTGAATCCAGCGTTTGCGGCATCGTATGTGGCGGATGAAGCAACCGATTATGGTGCTGGCGTTCCGAAACTCGAAGATGAGGAAACAACAACAACATTACCAGCCGATCAAAATGTCAAATTAAAAGATGAATGATACGTAAGCCTCCTGTTTCTCAGCATAGAGACAGGAGGCTTTTGTTTAACCTTCTCTTGGAAGGGAATGGAAAGGAGGAAAGGAGGAAAGATGATGCAATTCTTATATATTGGCTATTACGATGCAGACCAGATGGATGCTTTATCGAAGGAAGAGATTGACGCCTTGATGTCGCGTTGCGATGCGTTGATGAACACCTTTAATAAACAAGTGAACGTTTTATCAGACTGGCACCCGGGTCTAGCGACACAAGCACTTTACTGGCGAGATGGTGCCGTGCAGACGAATGATGAACCAGATCGCTCGAGTGGGGAGCAAATCGGCAGTTTGATCGTCTTTGAAGCACGTGATTTAGATCATGCGATGGAACTAGCTTTCCTTCATCCGACGACTCAAGTCGCAGAAGGGGAATCTTACGGTTGGCGAGCGGAAGTTCGACCGTTATCAGGTACCTCATGATGTATGGATTATGGACGACATTTACGACTCAAAACGGACAACGCGACAACGTCATTGCCCTGTTGCTTGAAGCTGCGGCTTCTCTTGCGACGCATCCGGGCTGCCTGCACTACATCATCAGCCGTTCTGACGAGCCAGATGTTTTGCATGTTCGCGAAATTTGGACGGATGCGGCTACTCATCAAGCATCCTTAACGTTACCGGTGACGCAGCACTTGATTACGCAAGCGCGTCCGTTACTTGAACATGTTGAACGTGTACTGGAAGATCAACCGCTCGGTGGCAAAGGACTCATATAAATCAAAACCCCTTCTCTCATCGAGAAGGGGTTGAATGCTGTTAGGTTGCCTTCCACTCGATATCGATGACGTCCGACGCTCGCACCATTCGGCGCATACCTGTCGATGTGACGAGTTCAATCGTTCCGCGGTCATGAAAAATCGCTTGGATCGAACCGGATACCGTATCCAGTTGTTTCAATCGGACGTGGACCGTCTGTCCGGTCCGGATTGCACGTTCCATGATGTGTTGCAAGGAAAGGCGATCACGAACAATCGTCTCTTCGCGTGATTGATACAAATGTTCAAGATGAAGGATATGCTGGCGTGAAGTCAGTTGTTTCCACTTGCGATTCGATCGTTTTTTAGATGCGAACATGGCTGACCACCTCCTGAATTGAGTCGTACGCTAGATAGTCGTGCGCTCTGCTTCAGATAATTCCCTTCACGATCCGTGCTTAAACACGTGCTCCTGACATTTTTTCACGAAACGCCGCGATTGCCGCAACCGCTTCTTGATCGTACTCGACCTCTCCCGGTGCATTCCCTTCGGCAAGAATCGCTGTCTCAAGCGTCGCGTCAAGGAATGATGCGATATGCTCGAACTGCGTGACGAGCGCTTGTCCTTTGACGCGTGGATCGTCTCCTCCGACGGCAATCAAGTGGAATCGTTTCCCCGCCATTCGGCTTTTGAAGTCAAGTTCTTCGTCGCGCAGTGACTCGCTGAATCGGTCGATGAATAATTTCATCTTCGTCGACATCGAGTACCAGTAAATCGGCGTGATGAACAGGATGTCATCGTGTTCAAGCATCTCTTCGACGATTCGGCGATAGTCATCGCCAATCGGCAAAAAGCCTCCATGATGACGGCGGTCTTCAATCGGCTGAATCGAGACGTTCGCCAAATCGACAGCAACATGAGGGATGCCTTTCAATGCTTGTTCCCCGAGCCATTCACTGTTTCCTTTGCGTGAGCTACCAAAAATCGTATACATATCGTGCATCTCCTTTTGAATTCGATTGTTCTATTCTATTCCAAACTGCACTGTCAATACACCGATATGCTCACAATTGGTTTTGAATAAGGGTTTTGCGGAAAAAGACAAGAAGACGAAAAAACAAATGGGGGAGGAACAGTCGAATGGAGAGAAGTACGCTCATTGCGCTAGAAAAACACTTATATGCCATCCACCTCGAAATGGATGGACTGGCGCGGCTGATTACGAAACAATTGATTCATTTGAGCCAAGTGGCTGCATCCGTCGAACATTTTCGGCGGATGAGCTTTGATATCTATAAACATCGGACGTCGCTCGAACAGATTCCGTCACAAGTCTTATATGAGACGGCTCTCGATTACGAAGATTGGCTCGAGGAAGAATTTGATGAGATTCCTGCTAATTGGCAACTGGCGACGAAAGAAGAAGAGGCACTCGAGCAGCTCTGGTGGTTCGAGTTCTCACGGATTCTAGCGGAACTCGAAGAATGGCTCAGTCTTTATCTGATTCGCCGAATTCGAGAAGATGTCCGCTATATGCCACCGGTGATCGAGAAGAACGCCTACGCCTTGTCGGAAGATGCCCGACACGTCTTTTGGCGACTTTTACAACGTTCCGTCGCGAAGCCTTCATCAAAAATCAAGGCCAATCAATTATCGTGCCGAATGGGGATCGCCGAGATCGCCCGCTGTGCCCGCCTCAATCAAGATCGAACACGTCGTGCGATCGGTGAACTGAAGAACCGGGGACTGGTTGCGATCGAGGAGGACGACGAGAAGTTGAAGATGCGGCTTCGGCTTCAAGTCATCTGATTGAAAGCGATGAAGCGTTCAATCATGCGTTCATCCCGACGCGCGGATGGACCAATCCAAATGAGATGACCGGGGCTCTTCGATTCGATGAACTGTGCATGCGGAATGCTTCGTCGAGCGTGTTCGGCGTGTTCGAACGGAACAGCACGGTCTGACTTTGAATGGACGATCAAAACCGGACACGTGACGGCTTTGAGTCGCTCTTGTCCTAAGTCTTGCGTGATATCGAACAACACACCCCGTCCTGGACCATTTTGAAGACCGACCTCATATAACAACGAAGCATCCGTCTCACTGATGTGAGTACGGATTGTTTCGCGTGGTAAGAGACTCGTCATCTCGACCATCCGGACGGCCGCTTCTTCAGGAAACTTCCGAATTTTATCCTTCACATACGCCCAAATCCCCCATTGAATGAACTGTAAGGGACGCTGCAAGACCGGTTGGATGAGTAGGCGATGATAAGGAAGTGAAATCCGATGCGTCATCGCACACGCTAAGACGAGGGCATGAACGCCCGTATCCATTCCGGCAAGGGCGATCGCCGTCGGTCCTCCGGCTGAAATGCCGTAAACGGTATAGTGTCCGATTTGACGGGATGCGAGCCACCCGGCGTAAAATGTCGCGAGCGCCTCTGGATTATCTGCGAGTTGAAGTGGTGTTCGCCCATACCCCGGACGCGATGGTACGATGACACGATACCCTGCAGCAATCAATTTCTCGACATGGTAGATTTCCCGATAATCCGACTGCGTCCCATGAATTAAAAGAATGACGGGACCGCTTCCGCTATCCCGGTAATCAAAGCGCTGACCGTTCCATTCTGCGATACAATGCATCCAAATTCTCCTATCTCTTAATATTTACCATTTTATTGTTAATCTAATTCTCTTTTTCATGTATACTGTAAAGTATAACCAAACCATTGTGACTTAGGAAATGAGGATGCGTAGTGTCAAACGAAAAATTAACAAACCGTGACCGCTTACTTGCTGTACGAGAAATCTTCGAACGTCAGTCGGATGAAGATCATACGTTGACGCTTGAGGAATTAAGCATGGAACTTTCGAAACGAGGCTTAATCGAGAAGCTATCCCGAAAATCGTTAAAGGATGATATTGCAGCACTTGCCAAATCAGGCTTCGACGTCGTGGCGGAAGAGACGAAGAATGGACTTGCCATTCCGTATCATCTCGTCAGTCGTCCTTTTGAACATCATCAGCTCCGATTGCTCGTCGATGCCATCGCTAGTGCGAAGTTCATCTCGGAAAGTGAGACAACAGCTCTCGTCAAGACGCTTCAATCCCTGACGAGTGATAAGATGGCGGAGTCACTTCAGCCGGTCCTACATACTGTCAAAAAACCAAAAGGGATGACATCCCGCTCAATCGATACGATTCAGAAAGCAATCAGCGAAGGTTTCGTCATCAGCTTCCAGTACCAAGGGAAATTCAATGAACGGACGCGAAAGTTCGAGTTACGCAAGGATGGCGAGCATTATCTCGTTTCACCAGCACACCTATTGATGGATAACGGAAATTACTATTTGATCGGAAGAGACGAACGGATCAAAGAGATTCGAACGTATCGGGTCGACCGAATCGTTGATTGTAAAGCATTCGAACCGATGGAAGAACCGGTCTATGTCGAGCCAAGTTACTTAAGTAATATGTTCAACATGTATGGAGGAGAGAACGAGCAATTGACGCTTAAATTCCAGGAGAGTCTGATGCCGACCGTCGTTGACCGGTTCGGGACCGATATCCGTTGTCGTCGTCTCGATGACCTTTGGTTCGAGGTTAAGGTCGATGCGCTCTTTTCTGACGGCTTCATGATGTGGCTGATCCAGTTCGGCAACCAAGCAGAAATCATCGCACCTGTCGAACGCCGAGAGGCATTCAAGAATAAAGTAGCGGGTCTTGCGACGATGTACCAAGTCGAAACACCTGCTCTTTAAGAGGTAATGCAAGGTTCATTTGACCATGGATCTTGCTTTTTTAATTATTGAATAAAAAAATGTCGTTTTTTGTCGGATATTCATATTTGAATATTTTAAGCGAATAGTTCCAGTTACTATTATAGGTATCTGATACTTATGTAGGAGGAACGACATGCAACAGATGGAAAAAAGCCGATCAAACGGGATGCGGAAATTATGTGCTTTCCTTTTCTTCGTTTGTTTATCCTATACATCTTGGTACTTATTCTCACTTTTTGTCTTTCGTCTCGTGTTACCAGAAGATGTCATGACATCACTCGACATCGTCGCGTTCGGATTCAGTCCGGTTATCGCTCTTGTTGTCACCATCGGATCGCTACGTTTGATCGAACGGCGCATGAAACCTAAATTTACCCCCCTTTTATTCATCGGGTATATGCTTTCAACAAGTGTTTTGATCTATTATTCAGTTGCCTACGCGCTTCTACCCCGACTGTAACTTGCAACTCCTAAGCAATTGGCATATGCTACGCTTATAGCTTGCTAGGTAAGGGGGGATACGATGAACGCACAGTATATCCTCGACTGGATGCCGCTCGTGATTCCTGTCGGTGCCATCGTCTTTATTGTCGTCATTGCGCGTAAGGCTTCAAAAATCGATGCTGAAAAGTAAGAAGACTCCAGCTAGGGAGTCTTTTTTTATCGGGTTCCGTTGACACTTTATTTACGCGATTTCCCTATTGTTCGAAAACATAACGCCACACATTTAATGGTATAAAGAAACTAGGTGAAAGACCTAATATCAGGAAACCATGGATGGACGGATGAGCCAAAGAACCGTCATGACTTTACTTGCACTCAGTCTACTGCTTACGGTGTGTATGTTGAAAAAATCGACGTTGACGCCAAAAGCTAGTACCATCGATCTCACCATCGCTGTCGTCGGAACGGCTCCGGTTCTTACACAATCTCCGGACTTCCACTCAATTGATCTGCAGGAAATCAAAGGAGATTTACGTCAATATGACGCCGTCATGATCATGCCGGAGTACTTACATAAGGCAGCGGGACGTGACTATGCCTCCGTCTACCGGAAAGCACATATTTCATTTTTCTTCATCGGCTCTCAAAAATCCATCGAACCGTTTCTTAATCCGAGTCTCTCCTATGAGGGAAGCCTCAATCAATTGATGCGCACTCAATGCGACAAAAAGCCCTTACTCCACGAGCAAGGGCTTTTTGTTAACGTTCGATTTGTTCGCGTACCTGACGCCGGAACGTTTGGATATCATAGGCGGGTTCGCTTGTGCTGAATTCAATCCCGTCGATTAAACGCGCATTGGATGACGCATCCGGGAACTCAATCCGCATCAACCACTCAAGCGTCGTCTCCTCATGACGTCTTGGGAAGGCTTGTTCAAGTTGCGAAGCAATCTTCAGCAGCGGGTGATGACTATAACGTTTTGGAGCATGCGTTCGTACCTGTTTGGAACGTTTGACAGTCTGTTCCATTTCAATCGGAATGATTTTTCGCTTCCGGATGACGTACAGCGTGATTGCAACGAACAGTACAGTCACGATTGCCGTCACGATCCAAATCCAATGTGACGTTCCCGCTTGGACCGTTGCTTGTTTGACGTCTTCCACGCTTTTGATGTTTTCAAGTCCCATCGCGCGGTTCGTCATGTTGTCCGCTTTTCGTCCGAGTGGCTCCGTCCAAAGGAAGAGGGAGCCAAATGCTTCAAACAGCGGTCGGATCGAATTCGTCACGGACCCTACGAGTGCTTCCTTCGTCAATCGAAAAAGACCGGCTAAAAGGAGCCCTAACGTCAGCATCAGACCAACTGTTGAGAAGATACGTCGCCATTCTGTCATATAGGTGACGACGAATGGATACGCGACGACAAGGAAGAGGAGCAAAAAGGCACCAAGCGGTGGAGTCACACCTGGGAATAGAATCATCACGCCACCGACGATCAGTCCACTTGCGGCGTAACGCCAAGCTGACTCGACCGTATCAAGAAATGCGGTCCAGGCGACGAAGATAAGAGCTAAAATACAAGCAACCGGAGATAGAATGAACAGTAATCCCGCTGCGAGTAGCTGTAGTCCAATCCGAAGCGAGCGGTGCGGCACGAAGGCAAGTGCCGGGAAAACGAGTGCTAGATAGAACGGAACGGGTAACAGACTCGCTAGGAAAATCCACCAGAGAATCATGCGCTCACCCCTTTCTGCCGATGACCGAGATGGATCTCTGCCGTCGTTGACGGAACGCTCCGTTGTAAGCGTTTCGTGAAATAGCGGCGCTCGAGTGGTAAGTCATATTCCGAGATCCGGGCAAGACATTCCATCGTCCGCAGGAACTGATGTTTCCCCGTACCGGACGGGACATGATACCACTGACCCATTCGATTGACCATCGAGATCCAAAGACTGTAGGAAGCGCCTTGTTTTTCGAGTTCGCGGATGATTGTTGCGGCACGCGATAAGAGTTTCTCGAAGTCAGAGCGGAGGGCGAGCCCATCTGCTGACAGACCATCGACGATCACGGCATAATCATGATTACGTTTCCGATCATATTGATACGAATACAGTTCGTTTGTCTTTGCATAGGCAGACCAATAAATCGATTTCGCATCTCCGGAATAGGGAACGACTGAATGAAAACTCGAACGATCCGAAAACGGACTCGAACGATCAATCGTCTCACCCGGAATCATCCGCTCGTTCCACTCGACGGACGCTGGCGCGAAGTCCGGGAAGACATGCCCAAGTTCCTGGATGTCGAGCGTGATATAGATCGTCATCAGATGAAACGGATCCGAGATCATGATGTCAAACGATTGAATCCGAATCGTTCCTCGCTGTGCAGCGATGACATCGATTGAAAACGGGACGATCGTCTGTTTACCGACATACATGTGTTGACGCCAAAACTGACTACTCGCGTCAGGAAGCTTGATTTGATCCCCGAGTAGACCGGAAATCGTAATCCGTCCAAGCGGTAACTTCGTCGGATTCGTCAGCTCGAACGGAATCTGGATCGCTTCTTCCCGGAAAGCACGGACTGTCTCAAGGAGGCGGACGTGGATCCGCTTCGCGACGTATTCAAGATAATAGGGCATCACCCAGCCGTATATCGTATAGGCAAATAATAAAGCCGCCATCCAAACAGGACCATAGAGTCCGACGATGATCCCACTTGCGCCCGTCATGGTGAGAATGATGAGGTTAAAGGCTTTTGGTGTGATCAATTGCATGATTACACCTCAGTCGGAACGGTGAGTGAATCGAGCACCTGCTGGACGAGACGTTCGTTCGACAACTTCAGCGTCGCTTCAAGTGTTAGGACGAGTCGGTGAGCGAGCAGCGGCGTTGCTAAGTGTTTGACGTCCTCTGGTGTGACGTACGTCCGCTCTTGCATCCAAGCACGCGCTTTTGCTGCCTTTAAAAGGGCGAGTGTCGCTCGTGGACTTGGTCCAATCTCAACGTCACGATGGGCGCGGAGTGCATCACAGACATCAAGTAAGTAATTTTCGACGCTGTCCTCGATCGAGACCGCAACCACTTCCCCTTTCCAGTCGTTGAGTTGTTCAAGTGGAATGTGTAGATCGGCTGCGGTCAGATGCGCTCCATGTAACAATGCTTTTTCCGCTTGACGCGTCAAGGGAGCGAACGACAACTTGAACAAGAAGCGGTCGAGTTGCGCATGGGGGAGCGGGAATGTGCCGTGTCCGTCGAACGGGTTTTGTGTCGCGATGACAAGAAAGTGTTGAGGTAGCGTATACGACATATCACCAATTGTCACTTGCGCCTCTGCCATGGCTTCAAGGAGAGCGGACTGGGTCCGTGGAGTCGTTCGGTTGATCTCATCAACGAGGACAATGTTGGCAAACAGCGGACCAAACCGTTGTTCGAACGACCCAGTGAGTGGGTTGAACAGCTCCATTCCGAGTAAATCCGTCGGTAACGTATCTGCTGTACATTGAACACGTGAGAATTTTGCATCGAGTGTCTGCGCGAGCGCTTTTGCTAGTGTTGTCTTACCAGTCCCGGGACGGTCTTCGAGTAAAATATGCCCCTCGGCAAGTAAACCAATCAACAAATGATCAATCACATCGTCCTGACCAAGGACGGATTGCTTAAGTGATGTCCGTAACGTTTGAAACATAAACGATTCCCCCTTTAAGATGCTTTGTATCTCTAAAGTGTACGAAAATTCAGAAAAAATCGCTAGTGATTTTCCTAAAACGATTGGTCTAGAAATACGTCTACCTTTTATACTACCATTTTCATCCAAAAGTTTCGTGAAATATCAAAAACATTGAAACAGGATTAGGAAGTCATTGATCGAATAATGTATTTAGTGTTGCTAAGATAAGGAGGAATGGACTCATGAAACCATACACTACGGAATCCGATACCACTCCAGTCGTTCAACATGACGTCGTCCATAGTCCGCTCGATGATTACCAACGCGTCGTTTCCGGAGGTCCCCCGAATCGTCGTGCCTTTTCCGCGATCCGTCGACTCCCAATCGGATTACGTTTGCTTACGTATACGCTTGGTTTCTTATTCACAGCAAGCATCCTCACTGGACTCATCATCAGTCTACTTGATTAAAAAAGACTCCCTCAGCGCACCGAGGGAATCCCATCATTCTTCAAAGAGATCATCCATCAGCTCGGTGATCTCTTTTTTACGCTCGTTCGTCTCATCGCGTAAGATTCGAATCGAGCGTCCGCTCCAATCGAGTCGGTCGCCAATCGTCGCTTGGCGCGGTAAACGACTTTTCGGTAACGTGATCGTCTCACGGTCGTCGGTCTCACAAATTGCTAAATCATCTTCAAAATCAGCTACGGTCAATCGCATCTGATACACCTCCGCGTCTAGTTATTCCGGTCGTAAATCAGGACGGTTCGATTCCTTGATACCGTCACCAGTCGAGATATACTGAATCGTTCCACTTTGATCGGTTCGGTCAATCGTAATCCGTTCTGCCTTCAGTTCTTGTAAGACGGAAGGACGTGGATGACGATAGGCATTGTCCTTTCCGGCTGAGATCAAGGCACGTTTTGGTGATACAGCTTGTAGGAAGGGCAGGGAGGACGATGTGTCTGCCCCGTGATGTCCAAGCTTTAAGACATCAGCACGTACATCGGCATTTGACTCGAGTAATTGTCGTTCCGTTCGGATCGGTGCGTCGCCCATGAAGAGGAAGCGGTCTTGTCCATGTTCGACCCGGAGTACGGCACTCCAGCTGTTAAGATCCTGTGTCCCGTCTGTTAGAGGAGCAAGGAACGTAAAGCGTGCGGCTTCACTCGGTATTTTAAGACCTGCCTTAACCGACTTGATCGTCACTCCTTCGCGTTTGACGGCAAGGAGGAAATCGCGGTATGTCTCCGTCGTATGCGTGACTCGTGGGGCATAGACGCTGTCGACTGGAAAGGCATCGAGGACGGTATCGAGTCCACCGATATGATCGGCGTCCGGATGTGTCGCAATGACCGCTGTTAAGCGTTTGACACCCAATTTTTGCAGGTAGCGGACGACATCCTCGCCTTTGCCGTTATTCCCGCCGTCAATCAAGATCGCCTCTTCCTTCGTCCGGATGAACGTACTATCTCCTTGACCGACGTCAAAACCATAGATCTCCATCTGTCCTGCCGTCGGGGCAGGGGGTTCTTCGTCCCGTGTCGTATAGAAGATGACGATTAAACAGAGTGCTAATAGAATCGTTGATCCCCATTTCAACATGTCGGTTCCTCTTTCTCGAACAGATACAGCATACCATTGCGCGGATGACCGAATCGTGGTCCGCTGTAACCGCGTCGTTTTAAGGCAGCGCGCATCAGGATCATCATGCCGCCGTGACCGACGAGTAGAACCCGTTCGTCGTCTTCGAACATTAATTGATTTAAGAGCACTTCAATCCGTTCATTCGCATCCTTGATTTCAGCTTGAATTCGTTTGCTGAACGGGGCTGCGAATCGACCGAGAACCGCCCAGCCGAGGAACGGTAATCGGAGATTCGACCGAATCGTCGGAAACGGCACTTCACGCAGCAGATCCGTCACGATGATTTCTTGATCATAAACGCTTTGCGCTGTCTGAACGGCACGCGGCATGCTACTGGCATAACAGATTGTCCAGTCAATCTGACCGAGCTCGACCGGTTGAATATCGATCTCTGACGTATCATACCGTTCAATCCATTTTTCAATATCGCTAGCGCTAATCCAGCCTTTCGTCGGATATCCTTCCGTCACCCGGTGATGCCTGACTAATCCAATTTGTTTCATATGTCGTACGACGGATTAAACCGTCTCCCTCACTTTCATTCATCGTTTACAAAGCGACACGGATCGCCAGTCCACATAAAATCGCTCCTAAGATACTGAGCAAGCTCCCGATGATGTAATATTCCGCAAAGCGGCGATCTTCAAACTGTTTAAAACGAGCCAGTGCCTTCAAGGCAATGATGAAGCCAATGGCTCCAGTTGCATTCGTGACAACGAGCAGGGTGATGATTGCGCGTTCGACGAGACCGATATAACGTCCGATCCCGCTTAATTCCGTCGTATAACTGCGTGCAGAATCTTCGACTTCGTGCGTGACTGTCCGCGAGATGCCGTCTAACTGCTCTTTGCGTGTCACTGTCCGCTCGAAATGCGCTTCAATCAACCGCGGCGCGAATGGTGCGAGCATCAAGGCGATTCCGTGACCGAGTAACTCCGTCGTCACTAAACTAAAGCAAAGAATCCACAGGATCTGCTCCGGTCGCGAGAACGACAACGACCAATCGATCGGAACGAACACCCATGTCAAGGCGATGATGGCAACGATATGTAACGCTTGATCGATCCAGTACGCTACTGCTTGTTTGACGCGGCGTTTGAGCGGGGAAGCATCGAGTAGGGCGTGAAACACGAGAATGCTGCCTCCAAGCCATCCGGCGATGTCGATGGTCAATTCCCCTTGGATGACGAAGAACGCAAGCACAAGTAGCATCAGAGCCGCATGAACGGCAAGATGTTGGAGTAAGATTCGTTGGTGTCGATGTTTCAGTTGCGCCATTCGTTTCGTCTGTAATGGAAAATCAGCAAGTAGATGGACAAGTAAAAGACTAAGTAAGACGGTCACCGAATCGCCTCCCAGACTTGGAATTGCTCCAGTGCCTGGGTCAAGGCAGCTTCAAGTCGCTTCCGTTGCTTACGCTGCGAGCGGGAGACGAGTTTTGCGACATTTACGCGGGCATCTTGTTCCTTGAAGCCCATCTTCAGTCCGATCTCCTCATACGTATCATCTGGATATCGATCCATCAACCGGTGCAGTTCAATCTGACGGTCCGTCTTCCCGAAGTAAGCCGGATACAGCATCTCGAGATAACCGTTCAGCAGGGCGGTCGGTAAGTAGGGCGGTCCAGCAAAAGCAATCCGCGATGGAAGCGTCTTCGCCAGTTTCTGTGCTTCAAAGGCATGAATGATTGCACTACCATTGGCTTCTTCAGCCCGCGTCGTCGAAATCGTCTCATATTGACCAAATCCAATCCCGATGTAACCTGGCAATTCTTGATTCAATAAGTGCAGAATGACCGGATAACTAACCGGATAATCTGCGAATACCGCTAGTAAACTATCGCCGGATTTGATTTGAAACGGAACAATACTCAATGGAAATGCTGTATTCAAATCGTTCGCGAGTACACGAAGCCCTTGAAGTAATGCTTCTTTGCTCGGATAATCGCGGGAGCCTTTGACATCAAACGACAAAGCAACAGCTTGCATGACGATTCCTCCTGTTCATTTGTTACCGCAATCATGGAAACATTTAATTTGTTACCGTTAAAAAGGTAACATTTGCAGTGTTACTGTTATTAGAGTAACAAAGAATAAGGAGGAAGACCAACAGGACGATAGACCGATTTTTAAATGGCAGGGGGAATAAATGGATCTGACTAAAATATCATTTTTTATTCAAGTTAACATAACATATATTATCAATAGTTATGAGAATTTGTCTCATAATCAAGGTAAACTTAAGATAGTGAGACAAAATAAAAAACACGGGATTAACCGTGTTTTCGACAATCATACGGACGTGTTCGTTCCAATCGATGAATCAAACGATCCAAGAATATATGATGGCGGCGTTCGAGTTGCGTGATCCGTTCAAGCGGCAACCACGCAAAATCAAAGAAATCACCGCAATCCTGACCGTCACCAGCAACACAGTGCGTCCAGCGGTTCTCTTGGCATTCGATGTGCGCATGATAGAAATACGTGTAATGCACCCGCATTCGCTCCGGATAGCGCATCTCTTCTTCGCCGATGTACTGGACGGATGTTAACGAGAGACCACTTTCCTCAAGCGTCTCACGGACAGCCGCTTCTTTTGCGATTTCAGCATCTTCGATCGTACCTGCAGGAATCTGCCAATCACTCTCAGGAGCCGATTGCGGATGAAAAACAAGTAGTTCCCATCCGTTAGGTTTTTCCCGAGTGATATAGATTGCTACTTTTTCGCGACGTCTGAATTTCATCTTCATCACCTCTCCAAGGTCGGCAGATTGCACAACAAGCAGCTAAAGGGACGTCCCGTAGCTGCTTGATCAATTGACGCTATAAGCAAAGCTGCGGAGACGCGTGACCCGACGCTTGTTCGTGACGAATCTTGACCTGACTATTTCTTCTATTGTAGCCGTTATTGGTCAGTGTTTCAATTTGTAAACGATATTTCTCGCGATAAATCTCAAAATTCCGAGCATTCGTCTCAAAATCCCCTCTCCTGCCCTGCTAAATCTAAAAAAGCTCCCCCGTTATCCGGAGGAGCCTTATCTCATCGTATATACCAGTCGAGCAATGGACCGAATTTCTCTTCATCATAGGCGAATGAACCGTTCGATAAGCGGTCGAGGAACGATAACGAACCGATTTGGATCGTTTTCTCCTGCTCTTTCCCGCTGAGAACTAATTCCTTTGCTTGCGTGACATCGATCAATGCTGCGACCCGGTGTGGTTTTGATTTCAAATCACGCAGTAACTGTAAGCCACGTAGCGCACGGCTCGAGACTTGGAACTGATCCGCGAGACGCATCTTCTTCAAGGCACCCCGTTGCGTCAAAAGAACGATCTGCGGCGCTTCCTTGAAGCCGATCGCACCCGCGACGACGTCCTGATCCTTCAGGTTGATCGCCTTGACACCAGCGGCCCGGACACCGACGACCGGGACGTCATCTTCCGTGAACCAGAGTCCGAAACCGTTCTGTGTCGCAAGGAACAGGTCCGTTTGACCCGTCGAGACCTGAGCGTACAAGACTTCGTCATCTGCCTTCAGACGGACGCCTTGGAGTGGTTTTGACTTCCGCTGTGCATTGTAATCACTCAGTTTCGAGCGTTTGACCATCCCTTGACGGGTAACGAACAAGCAGTGGTGAGCTTCATCGAACGAGCGGACGAGATCCGCTGAAAGAACCCGGTCACCCGGTTCGAGAGGGACGAGGTTTGCGACGTGTTGACCGCCATCTTTCCATTTCGTATCCGGCAATTGGTGGACCGGAATCAGCAAGTAGTTTCCGCGAACGGTCCAGACGATCAAGTGATCGGTCGTCATCGCTTGCCCTTGGAGCAACGGACGATCCTGTTCCTTCAAGTCCGGCAAGTCGTTCGAGGCACCGAATGAACGGAGTGATGAACGTTTGACGTAACCGTTCTTCGACAGGAAGACCATCGTTTCCTCGACAGCGATCATGACTTCCGTCTTCAGCTTCAGTTCTTCAACTTCCGCTTCGATCGTTGAGCGACGTTTGTCCGCAACTTGTTCTTTCAAGACCGTCAATTCCTTGACGATGAGACGATTACGTGTCTTTTCATCGTTGAGGATCTTCTCAAGACGAGCGATCTCCTTCTCGAGTTTCGCTGCTTCTTCCTGCAACTCGACGATATCGGTATTCGTTAACCGGTAGAGTTGAAGCATGACGACGGCTTCCGCTTGACGGTCCGTGAAGTTGAAGCGCGCGATCAGCTTCTCCTTCGCATCTGCTTTATTCGATGCAGAACGGATCAAGGCAAGTGTCTCATCGAGGACAGAGATCGCTGTCATCAAGGCGGAGACGACTTCCTGGCGGCGTTTCGCTTGCTCAAGATCAAACGCCGTCCGACGGATGACGACTTCCTTGACGTGTGCGAGATACGCATCAAGGAGCGTCAAGACGCCCATTTGCCGCGGTGTCCGCTCGTGGATCGCGACCATGTTGTAGTTATAGGCAATTTGTAAGTCAGTCTGTTTGAGGTAGAAGTGTAAGACACCTTCTGCGTCCGCTTCCTTCTTCAACTCGATGACGACCCGTAAGCCGTCGCGGTCGGTCTCATCACGGACTTCAGCGACACCTTCGACCTTTTTATCAAGACGGAGTTCTTCCATCCGTTTAACGAGATTCGCTTTATTGACCTCATACGGGAGCTCCGTGATGACGATTTGCTGGCGACCGCCCCGCAGTGTCTCGATCGTTGAGCGCGAGCGGATGATGACTTTCCCGCGTCCTGTCTCGAACGCCTTCTTGATGCCGTCAAGCCCTTGGACGACACCCCCAGTCGGGAAATCAGGACCCTGCATGTGCGTCAATAAGTCATCGACGTTCTGGACCGTCCCTGAGATCCGACCGATCGCAGCATCGAGGACTTCTCCCGCGTGATGCGGTGGAATCTCGGTCGCGTAACCAGCGGAGATCCCCGTCGAACCGTTCATCAGCAGGTTCGGCAGTAGTGATGGTAAGACGAGCGGTTCCTCCGTCGTATCATCGAAGTTGAGCGTGTAATCAACGGTCTGTTTGTTGATTCCGTCAAGAATGAGACTTGAGACTTTCGACAGACGGGCTTCCGTATACCGCATCGCTGCCGCACTATCGCCGTCGATTGATCCATTGTTTCCTTGCATATCGATCAACGGATAGCGGAGCTTCCACTCTTGGCTCAAGCGGACCATTGCTTCATAGACCGATGAGTCACCATGCGGGTGGTAGTTACCGATGACGACGCCGACCGTCTTCGCCGATTTCCGGTAGGCCCGGTCGAACAGGTTGCCTTCCGTATGCATCGCATACAAGATCCGGCGTTGAACCGGTTTTAGACCATCTCGGGCATCCGGTAAGGCACGATCTTGGATGATATATTTCGAATAACGACCAAACCGGTCGCCGACGACTTGCTCGAGCGACAGGTTCAGGATGTTTTGTAGATTAGACATGTTCGTTCACACTCTCTTTCGTCACGTGCTCATTCTCGATGATCGAGAGGTCTTCCGCGAGACCGAAGGCGACATTGTCCTCGATCCACGTCCGGCGGTGTCCGACGTTATCGCCCATCAGGACAGAGACGCGTTTTTCCGCTACGGCAGCATCGTCGATCGTAACCCGAATCAACGTCCGTGTCTCGGGATCCATCGTCGTTTCCCAGAGTTGCGGTGCGTTCATCTCCCCAAGTCCTTTGTAACGCTGGATCATATAACCTTTACCGAATTTCTTCGTCGTTTTCTTAAGCGTCTCTTCGTCCCAGACGTATTCGAACTTTTCCGATTTGCCTTTCCCTTTTGAGACGCGGTAGAGCGGTGGTAAGGCAACGAAGACCTTCCCAGCGTCGATCAACGGACGCATGTAGCGGAAGAAGAAAGTCAGCAATAAGACTTGGATATGCGCGCCATCGGTATCGGCATCGGTCATGATGATGACTTTGTCGAAATTACAATCTGACAAGTCGAAATCAGCTCCGACACCGCCGCCAATCGCGTGAATGATCGTGTTGATCTCTTCATTCTTCATGATATCGGCGAGTTTCGCTTTCTCTGTGTTCAAGACCTTCCCACGAAGTGGAAGGATTGCTTGGAACGTCCGGTTTCGTCCTTGTTTCGCAGAACCACCGGCAGAATCACCCTCGACGAGGAACAATTCATTCTTGTCCGCGTTTTTTGAAGCCGCAGGTGTCAGTTTTCCGTTCAAGATGCTCGAACGTTTTTTCTTTTTCCCGTTTCGTGCTTCTTCGCGCGCTTTCCGTGCCGCTTCCCGGGCTTGCGCAGCGCGAATTGCTTTTTTGATTAACAGCGTCGCCGTTTGCGGGTTTTCCTCCAAGTATGTCGAGAGACGACGACTGATGACAGCGTCACAGCTCGTCCGCGCTTCCGGTGAGCCGAGTTTCGACTTCGTTTGTCCTTCGAACTGGAGGAATTCTTCTGGGATCCGGATCGAGACGATCATCGTCAACCCTTCTCGGATATCATTTCCGTCAAGGTTCTTATCCTTTTCCTTCAAGAGCGTGTTTTTCCGGGCATATTCATTCATGACCCGTGTCATTGCTGTTTTTGCCCCGACTTCATGTGTGCCGCCGTCGCGTGTCCGGACGTTGTTGACGAACGAAAGGACGTTTTCCGAGTACGCATCCGTGAACTGGAAGGCGATATCGACTTCGATCTCATTTTCCGTTCCTTCGAATGCAACTGTCGGATGAAGCGTATCTTTATCATCGTTCAAGTACTGAACGAATTCGCTGACACCGTCTTGGTACTGGAAGATGTCCTGTTTGTCGGACCGTTCGTCCGTCAACGTAATCTTCAGACCTTTTAGCAAGAAGGCTGATTCGCGTAAGCGTTCCGCAAGCGTATCGTAGTTGTATGTCAACGTACTGAAAATCGAGCCATCTGGTTTAAAGTAGACGCTCGTTCCTTTTTGACGCGTCGTACCCGTTTCAAGCAACGTCGTCTTCGGAATCCCGCCGTTTTCAAACGTTTGCTCATATTGTTTCCCGTCACGGAAGATCGTTACTTTCAAATCCGTTGATAAGGCGTTAACGACCGACGCCCCGACGCCGTGTAAGCCACCGGACGTCTTATATCCACCTTGACCGAACTTACCACCGGCGTGAAGGACCGTGAAGATGACTTCAGCAGTCGGTTTTCCCGATGCGTGCATCCCCGTCGGCATCCCACGTCCATGGTCACGGACCGTGATCGCATTATCTTTATGGATCGTGACATCAATTTGTTCCCCGAATCCTGCGAGTGCTTCATCGATCGCGTTATCAACGATCTCGTAGACGAGATGGTGAAGTCCACGGTGATCGGTAGAACCGATATACATACCTGGGCGCTTCCGGACTGCTTCGAGTCCTTCGAGCACCTGTATGGCATCATCATTGTAGTTATTTAAGTCTGTCGCCATTCATTTCACCTCAAAATTCAAAATTACGACGTCGTTTTTACAAACGTTCGTTCGTTATTTCAAGTAGTCTGTCTCTAATTGTAGGCATCTTCTTGCTTCCTGACAAGCATAACCTGTAATGGGCATGAAAAAAGACACCTTCACGAACGGGTGAAGATGCCTGAAATCGTGCGATGACTTACAGGTATTGATGCTCGATTTTGATGCAACGATTCTCAATATATGGAATGCCAGCGCCGAGCGCCAGGCTCTCCGCTTCGACACTTGAGAGACCCAGTTGATTCCAAATCATCCCGACGTCACCGTGAGCGACAGCATCTTTCGCGACATCCGCCAAAAACTCAGACCGACGGAAAACGTCAACGATATCGATGTGTCCTGGAATGCTTGCAACACTTGGATAGACTTTTTGACCGTTCCACTCGTTTAACGTTGGATTGACCGGAATGACTTCGTACCCGTTTTGAACCAAGTAGTCAGCAATCCAGTTCGCCGTCTTCCCAGAATCACTTGAGACACCGACGACGGCAATGCGTTTTGCATCCTTCAAATACTGACGTGCTTCTTGATCGGTAATCATTTAGAACTCCCCCTTATGAAAATAACTCTTACCTAACACTCTATACCCGAACCAAGATGAAGTATGCGAAATCGAGCACGTTTTCGTCGTTTTTCAGAAATCGTCTTGAAATCAAATGAGTCGACCAATGACCCATCAGATGTCTTCTCGATGCAACTGAGAGCGAAATTGACTATTCATTCTTTTTTAGTGATTTAGGTGACATAATACTATTATTGTTATTAAATAGACTCTACAACCCTTAAACCTCTAAAAATAAGTTAAATTCTCACGTGCATCGAGTTGACCAACGACCCGTCTATCACCTTGTCGATGCAACTGAGCGCTCCCTGTCTGACAATTTAACATTGCGTGAAATAACTATTTCACGCAAACAAGTGTCTGACGTACCAACGTTTGGTATACTACTACTAGAGGGGTGATTGTCGGATGAGTTTATTTAAAAACCTAGGAAAAACAATACATAAAACGACTGTTTCGGCTACAGCACCAGCGATTCCCGGTTATGAGCGAATGCCACGCTTCATTCAGTCCTATTTGGATCAGTTAGCAGCCAAACATTTCTCACTAGCAACGATGCGCCGCTACGTCTACGATTATGAGGCGTTCTTTCAATTCGTCGCAACAGCGTCAGGTGAAGAGGTAACGGCGCGAGATATTCCGCTTGAAGCATTCGTCGAGATCGATGCAGCAGGAATCGAAGCCTACGCCGAATACCTTGCCTTAACGAAACAAAATGCACCGAGCGTCATCAACCGGAAGTTATCAGCGTTACAGTCACTGTTTCGTTATTTGGTCGATACCGGTCAGTTGTCGGAAAATCCGGTCGCCAAAGTCAATCGACCGAAACAAGCGAAGCGGGAACCGGTTTACCTGACGAAACGCGAATGGGACGAATTGATTCAATTATTACCGTCGAACGTCGAGATGAATGCCCGGGAAGCATCGCATTATGAACGGGATCGTGTCCGCGACGTGACGTTGTTCCAACTGCTCGGCTATAGCGGGATGCGTTTAAGTGAGATGACGCAACTCGTCTGGAACGATGTCGATTTCCACGAAAACACGCTCCGCGTCATCGGGAAAGGCAATAAAGAGCGACTGATCCCGCTCGCAAAGCCAGCCCGGATCGCCTTACGCAAATACGCAATTCATTATCAGATGCCAACGAGCGGCGCCGTGCCTGTCTTCCAAAAACACGGGAAACCACTCAGTCCACGGGCAGTCCAGCATATTTTGCAACGGCACACGGAACGATTGAAACCGGTCCTACCCTTTTTAGAGCGCAAAAAAATTACACCGCATAAATTGCGGCATACGTTTGCGACACGTCTTGCGACCGGTGGGGTCGACGTTCTGACGATCCAGCAGCTACTCGGTCATGAATCCGTCGCAACAACGCAGGTCTATGCCCATATCGGTGATTCCGAGAAAAAACGCGCCGTCGATTTATTCGATGGTGAACGATAATAATATTATGTCAATCAAAGGAGGGATTTCATGAATTACGGGCTCAGTGAACGCAAAATCAAACAGATGTCTGATGCCTATGCCTTTCGACGGGGAAAGAAGTATGTCGCTGCCCGAAAAGTCACGTTACACAATTACCGGATGGGTGACGAGCTAATTGAAGCGAGCGTCGACGGCGAGGAACGATTCACGGTGACGGTCCGCGTCAAGGCGCACGGCGTCGACGCTGGCTGTAACTGTCCGTCGCTTGCGATGGATACGTCATTTTGTGGACATATCGTCGCTGTTTTGCTGGCGATGCATCATGTGCAGGCACGCGGCACACCAACACCGCTCTCGCCGCAAATCCGCCCTTTTACGGCAATTCAAGTCGACGACGCAGGCGCGCGCAACTATTTACGCAGTCTCACACCTGATCGTCGGGTGGCGATCCATTTCGAACTGACTGGACCCGTCGTGACGCTCAAACGATTGACGGATAAACAGCAGCATCAACTGTCCCTGCCCTACTTCGATCGTTTGCTTGGACAGACGGAGTATTTACAGCGGGTTGCGGATGTTTCGTTCAGTCCTGATTTACAGGAACGGATCGTTTCCGGTACCCCGATCGTTAAGCTCCATCTCGACCGAACGGCTCAAGAAGTCGAAGTCCGCGTGTCGTTTGATTATCAAGGGATTCAACTGAATCCGCTCGATGAGACGATTTATGCTGGACGGGATCAAGTAACGGAGCAAAGTGTCTTACGCTATTTACGTGAATTCCAAGCAACACCATCGAATTCGCACTATGTCATCACCAGTGACGCCGCGCAGTATGCTTTTTTGCGGAGTCTGCTTGACGAACGGGTTGCGCTTGGTCAACTAGAGTTATTTGCAACGCAAGCCATCCGAACGACGTTACCAAAAGGACCATTTCATCCGCGGATCGAAGTCGACGTGACAGACCGCCTCGACTGGCTTGTGTTCAACTTTTCGATGGACGGAATTCCGGAAGACGAGCTGAAACGTGTCCTGAAGTCGCTCGTCTTACAAAAACGCTATCACCGCTTGAAATCCGGACAGTTCGTATCTTTAGAGGCACGGGCCTTTCAGCAGTTGCAACGGGTTCTCGCCCAGATGGAAGCGAGTGAACGCGACTTACGCGACGGGCGACTCGTCTTACCTGCCGTCCGGAACATGAAGCATCTGATCGGTGCCTCCATCCTGCATCTCCATGCCGATTTGCTCGAGAAATGGATCGAATTGAAATCCGGACAAGGATTCCGGCTCAACTTGCCGAATTCGTTAGAGTCACGACTCTATCCGTATCAACGGACGGGCATTCAATTTCTGAAGAATTTGGACGCGCAAGGTTGTCACGGCATCTTGGCCGATGAGATGGGGCTTGGAAAGACAATTCAAGCGATTGGTTATATAGCAACGATTTCGGATAGTCGTGCACTGATCGTCGCACCGGCATCACTGCTCCGCAACTGGGAGGCGGAACTGAAGCGCTTTTTACCCGGTCGACCGGTTCATGTCGTGACGGGATCTCAAACTAGCCGACTTTCCGAACTGGAGTACTTGGTTGAAAACACAGTGACGATCGTCTCCTACACCATGCTTCGGACCGACGTCCGTCGCCACCCTGTATATGACGTCGTTTTCTTTGATGAAGCGCAGCACTTGAAGAATCCGCAGTCACAAACGGTCAGTCAACTGCGACATCTGCAAGCAAAACGCCGGTTCGCCTTGACGGGAACACCACTTGAGAATCGACCGCGCGATATCTGGTCGATCTTCCATGTCTTGTTTCCGGAATTACTGCCGGATTTAGCGACGTTTGAGAAATGGTCGTTTGATGACATGCAACAATTCATTCAACCATTTTTATTACGGCGTGAGAAAATAGATGTCTTACAGGACTTACCAAAGAAGCAGATCGAGCATCATTATGTCGAGCTCGGACCGAATCAAAAACGGTTATATGCGTCGTATCTCGCCAAATTGCAACTCGAGACGCTGCAGCATTTAGACGAAACGAAACGTGAAGATCGTTTGAAGTTACTGGCGGGCTTAACGCGGTTGCGGCAAATTTGCAACGATCCGGGATTATTCGTCGAGGGGTACACAGGGGAAGCAACGAAACGAACGCGTCTGCTCTCACTGATTGCAGAAAAACGGGCAGCCGGAAAACGGATCTTGATCTTCTCGCAGTATACGCAAATGCTCGAGCGCATTCGCTCGGATCTCGCGCAACGTCACCTCCCCCACTTCCTATTGACGGGTGAGACACCGCTCGAAGAGCGGGTCGCGTTATGCGACCGGTTCAATGACGGTGAAGTCGATCTCTTCTTGATTTCGCTTAAAGCCGGCGGAACGGGACTGAATCTCGCAACTGCTGATACCGTCATCCTGTTTGACAGCTGGTGGAATCCGGCTGTTGAACAACAGGCAGCCGATCGCGCCCATCGACTTGGTCAACAATCCGACGTGACCGTCATTAAATTGCTGACACGCGGAACGATCGAAGAGAAGATGACCGAATTACAAGATCGAAAAGCCAAAATGGTCGATGCCGTCCTGACAGCTCCAGACAGTGACGCCTTGACCGTCAAAGAACTCGTACATCTCGTAGAAACAAAGGAGGAACAACGGTGATCCTTGATCTCCTGCTTGGTTATCTCATCGGTAGTATTTTAGGTGGTACGCTCTGGAAGTACGTCAGTCGTACCGATTTGGCTCAGGTTGGTTCCGGAAACATCGGTTCCCGCAATGCCCATCGTGCCGGTGGGCTTCCGGCTTTTGTATTCGTTTATCTGTTTGATGCCGCGAAGACGGTCCTTGCACTACAGATCACAGACATGTTTTATCCGGTCGCCCTCACCGTGCTCATCGGTCACTTGTTTCCGTTGTTTCACCCACGATGCGGCGGTAAAGGGTACGCTGTATTTTCCGGAATCGTCTTCGCTATCACGCCGTGGGCATATCTTGCCGGATTAGGCATACTCGGTTTGTCTTATCTCGTAACGAAAGATAGTGTCAAAGCGGGGCTTATTCCGGTCGTTTTACTTCCGTTACTACCCGTCTTCTTAGACGCAGGGTCAGTCAATATCTTGTGTACCGTTGCCGTAAGTCTACTTGTCCTGTGGGCTCATGATGCACTCCACAAGCCAGCCATTACATAAGGAGGACGTCTCCATGATCGACTTTTCCATTGCAACTGCGGACGACGCGGAAGCAATCCATGAATTGAACTACCTCACCTTCACAGAAGAGATTCCACAACATCAACCGAACACCGAACGCAAACGGATTGACCGGTTTCATGATCAAAATACTTATCTGATTGGCAAGGAAGACGATCGACTCGTCGCGATGATCGCCATTCGAAAGCATCGTCCCTTTTCGCTTGAGGAAAAGGGCGTGACGCTAGACGAGACACTGACGGATCCAGCAGAAATCCGCTTACTTAGCGTTCGTCCCGAATACCGCAATAGTCGTACGTTCATGCAATTGATGCGCTTTCTAATGGTCTACCTCGAGCGGGAGACGATTGATCATGTCTATATCAGTGGTACGACGCGAGAAGCAAAACTATACGCGCGGTTCGGCTTCACACCGATTGCAGCGACGCTTGGTAGTGGTGACGCCCAGTTTGTACCGATGTTGTTGTCGCGCGCAACATACGAACGATCCGTCATCGCGGATGTCATACGTCCCCTGCATTTTCTAGCCGGTCCGGTCGAGGTTGCGCCGACGGTCCGTCAAGCGGCGCAACAAGCACCGCGTCCACACCGGACGGCCTCGATGCGTCAGCTCGATCAAGATTTACGTGGCCGAATGTGTCAGTTGCTGGATTTGCCACATGTCTCGATGGCCGTCGGCAGCGGTACGCTTGCCAATGATATTGTCGCGCAACAACTCACTGGGTATGGATTGATCCTAAACGGTGGCGAGTTCGGTCAACGCTTGATTGACCATGCGGCACGTGCCGGCAAGTCTTTTGATGTCCATACGCTTCCCCCCGGTCACCCGATCGACTTGGGGCTACTCGCTCATCAATTGAGGCAAACGGCATACAACTGGATCTGGTTGACGCATTGTGAGACGTCAACAGGTGTTCTCTACGATCTTGATGCAGTAAAAGTGCTGTTAGATCAACGAACCGCACTCGTCGTCGATGCGATCAGCGCTGTTGGAACCGGACATTTCTCATACGCTGGCTGCACTTTCGTCACGACTGTTTCCGGGAAAGCGATTGGTGGTTTACCGGGTCTTGCGTTCATTGGTCACGCAGATCGCGTCCTACCTTCTCTCTGTATTCCCCGTTATCTGGATTTAGGGCTCTACGCGGAAGGGGTTGCCTTTTCCGGCTCGTCGAACCTGTTGCTTGCCTGTCAGGCAGCGCTTGATGCCCTCGATCTTAATCAAGCAGCAATCAAGATGACCTATCTCGAACAAGCCGTCCGCGCAACTGGATTCCAACTCCTCGCACAACAAGAAGCACAAGCGCCGGGAATACTGACGATCGTTCATCCGTCCGCAACTGATTTAGGCGACGCTCTGCGCATTCAGGGGTATCACGTCCAGTACGAAAGCGACTATCTCGTTTACAATCAGTGGCTTCAAATTTCGACGATGGGACAGACGACGATGCGACAAATTGAACGTCTCGTTCATGTTTTAGTTCGTGAAAATCAACGAATCACCATAAAGAATGAAAAAAATGAAAGACCTCTCAACCCCTGATTTCAAGCAGTTTGGAGGTCTTTCGACTTCAAAAAGATAAAAAAAGAGGTTTATGGATTTAAACCATAGGGGTATAAAATCACTAGCACCGCATCAAACCGGTGACTTACTCACACATGTTTCTCAATATCAGCGTAATGACCTGGGAGAGAAATGCAAAGTCACGAAAGCGTCAGATTCATTAGAGTCTGAAACCGATTGTCTTAGCATGATTCATATTGTTCAGGATTCGTCCTGCTCCTACATTCATTACCTTTTGAGGGCTATACCAAATTCAAGGGGGAAATGAACATGTCAGTTAATTTAACAGCCGAAAAACGCGAGGTACGTCCACGCTCACTCCGTAAACAATTGCGTCATGAAGGAAAAGCTCTTGGCGTCGTGTATGGTTACAAAGTGGAAAGTACACCAATCGCATTTGAAGAAAAAGAATTGCTTAAAATCGTCCGAGAAAACGGTGAAAACGTCTTGATTTCACTCAAACTCGACGGTAAAAATATTAACGTCTTGATCAATCGCCGTGATATGGATGTCTTCACACCAACCGTCGATCACGTTGAATTCATCGCTGTGAAAATGGATGAAGAAACAGAAGTCGAAGCAGACGTTGTACTCGTTGGTGAAGCAGCCGGTGCAAAAGTTGGCGGCTTCCTATCACAAACACTCTTTAAAGTAACAGTCGCCGCTACACCAGATAAATTACCAGAGAACGTCGAAGTCGACGTCACGAACCTCGAAATCGGCGATTCGATTTCTGTAGCTGATCTTCCAGAGCAAAAGGATTTCCGCATCGTTACAGAAGGCGATATTCAAGTCGCAGCTGTCGTCGAATCGACACTCGAGCAGGATCTTGAAGAAATCGAGGAAGCAGAGGGACAAGCAGAAGCTGGCGAGGACAACGAAGCGTCTTTAGAAGAAACAGCGGAAGAGAACGAAGACAACAAATAAGTCGTTTAACGATACGCCCTTTGCGGCGTATCGTTTTTTTTATGTCTTGACAACAGACGCTGGATTGCCTAAAGTGAACAGCGTATCACCTATTACCATATCCACTAGGGGAGCCCAATTGGCTGAGACGATTCACTTCGGACCCTTCGAACCTGATCTAGTTCATACTAGCGTAGGAAAGTGGAGCGATCACATCCAATGACTCCTGCTGCGCGCAGTTTTTCTGAGGACCGCTCTCTTTTTTACGGAGGGCGGTCTTTTTTGGCGTCTCCCCCATTCAAAGGAGGACGTATCTGATGCAACACTGGAAAATGAAAGAAATCATGGTCATGATGATGCTCGCCGTCGCTTGCGGCGTCATCTATCTCGGTTGGTCAACACTCTGGTTACCGATCTCAGCGGTCTTCGGACCTGTCGGTGCCAACTGGATGTTTGGTATCTGGATCATTGCGAGTCCGCTCGTCGCAGCAATCATTCAAAAGCCAGGTGCCGCTTTAATTGCGGAAGTCGTCGCGGCAGCCGTCGAACTGTTCACGGGAAGTCATTTTGGTTTATCCGCTCTTCTGATCGGAGTCTGCCAAGGACTTGGTGCGGAAATCGTCTTCGCGATGACGCGTTACCGTCGTTATGACACATGGACCTTGATGTTATCGGGTGTCGGAGCCGCGATTGGTAGCATCGTTTATAGTCTAATCGCGAACGGATTCGGTTACTACACAACGACGACGTTGCTTGCGACAACTGGCTTACAATTGATCAGCGGCGCATTACTCGGTGGCTTGCTTGCAGCGATTCTCGTCCGTCGCCTTGTTGCGACCGGTGTCTTGAACGGGTTTGCGGCAGGACGAGCGAAACGAGACGTCGCATGATTACTGTCGACGACCTCAGCATCCGCTATCCGGGTCAGATAAAATCGGTGCTCGATCATGTATCGCTGTCGATCGAGCACGGGACGACCCTTTTGCTTGGTCGCAGTGGGAGTGGCAAGACGACATTACTTCATGCCCTTGCCGGACTGACACCGGAAACGATTGAAGTCGAACAGACTGGAACTGTTACCCGCTCTGGTTCGGTCGGAGTGCTGTTCCAAAATCCAGAAGAACAGTTTTGTATGGAGACGATCGGACGGGAAATCGCTTTTAGTTTAGAAAATCGCTCGATTCCACGCGTGGAGATGGATGAACGAATTGAACGCTTACTCGCACTCGTCGGTCTCCCTCTCCCCTTCTCGACACCGATCGCGAGTCTATCCGGAGGAATGAAACAGCGTCTCGCGCTCGCAGCGGTCCTAGCACTTGAGCCGACGATCTTATTACTCGATGAACCAACGGCTCAGATTGATCCAATCGGACAACATGAGCTGATGGCGTTGATTTTTCGGATTCAAAAAGAACACGATTTAACGATCGTCTTGATCGAACACCAACTTGATGTCTGTTTGCCGTACGTCGACCAAGTCGTCTTACTTGAGGACGGATCGATTACTGCGACGGCGGATCCACGGGATCTGTTCCCGCAGGATTACAAAGAGCTTCAAACGAAAGGTATTGCCGTTCCCTCTTTGTATCCGTATACCTTAGAGACGTTACCCATAGATGGACCGCAAGCGGCGCGACTTCAGGTGCCTTCCGCTGTCGCTACAGCTGGGAGCTCTTTGTTACACGTCGCTGCATTATCGACGAAAGCACCATATCCGTTGACCGATGCGACATTTTCCATGCAGACAGGAGAATGGGTGATGCTGCTTGGGGCAAATGGATCCGGGAAAAGTACATTGCTTGCGACACTCGGGCGGTTGCTTCCCAATCGTGGAACGTATCAGCTCCAGGGGCGTCCGGTTCATCGTTACTCCCGGCGTCGCTTTTATGAGCACGTTGGCTATGTCTTTCAACAACCGGATCTGCAGTTTCTTAAGCTGACGGTCGAAGCGGAAATCGACTGGAGTCACCGGGCAGCGACGAATGTTAAGCGCGCGGCGTTGCTTGAACGGCTGGAACTGACATCTGTCAAACAGCAGTCACCACTTGCTCTTAGTACGGGGCAACAACGACGGCTCAGCGTCGCAACGATGCTCGGACAAACGAAAGACTTGTTGTTGCTCGATGAACCGACCTTCGGACAAGATGGATTGACGACACGACGCTTAATGGAACAGTTACAGATGGAACAACAGAACGGTACGACACTCGTCATGGCGACGCATGATATGGAGCTCGTCGCCCGGTATGCGGATCGTGTCCTCGTCATGGAGCAAGGACGGATTGCTTTTGACGGTCGCCCAAGCGAGTTATTCGCTGACGTTCCATTACTCGAGCGCTGTCAGCTACAACGTCCACTTTCGTACCAATTCCAGGAGGTGAAACGTGATGCAAACGAACGTGTCCCCGTTCGCTGAACTCAATCCCGTCATTAAGGGAAGCGGATTGTTTTTGATCATGTTTGCCTTGATTGCAACGAATGACTGGGTCAAAACGTTAGTATTCCTGAGTTTTGCTATCGCACTGCTACTCCTCTCCGGATGGGGTCCTTTTGATTTCTTGAAGCGACTTACGCCGTATAGTCTATTATTCTTATTGACGTTCTGGATGATGGCGGCTTTCGGCAAAGGAACGAATACTCTTTGGTCGTTCGGTTGGTTTCATGTCACGTCGGAAAGCGTCGCGCACGGCTGGTTACTTGCCTTGCGGATGGCCACGTTCGTCTGCCTGAGCCTCGCTTTCGTCACGACGACCGATGCGACCCGTTTCGTAATGAGCTTGATCCATCAGGCGAAGTTATCGCCCCGCTTTGCTTACGGATTCCTTGCCGGGATTCGCTTTCTGCCGCAACTGGTCGAAGAAGTCCGCGTTTTGCGGCAAGTCCGGATGATTCGCAATGTGCACAGTCGCTTTCCTGGTGATGGATTTCTTTCAATTGGCTTACCGCTCTTCTCACGGTCGATCCAGCGGGCAGAACGGATGGCGATTGCTCTCGAAGCCCGTCACTTTTCAGCAGAGCGAACGTATTACGAGGTACCGGTCGTTCAGCGTCAGGATATTATTTATCTCGTGGTCATCCTCCTATTCATCAGTCTTGTCTTTTGGCTATGATTACCGCCACCCGTATCCGGGTACACTCTAGCAAGACAGATTGAAGGAGAACGACATGAAACGTATCCTCTTGATTGGTGCAGGTCACGCTCACCTGCATTGCATTACACACGGACCAACAGAAGACGTTGAATGGCTGGTCCTGAACGCCTCGACGTACCAATATTACTCGGGCATGTACTCTGGACTTGCTGACGGAACATACGACATGGATGAGATGCGTATTGACGTCGCCGCCTTATGTAGTGCCTATGATAAACCATTCATCAAGGAGACCGTCATCAAAATCGACCCTGTTGAAAAGGTCGTCTTCGGTGCATCCGGCAGACGTTACACCTATGACGTCGTCTCAACGAATATCGGTTCATTCGACTGGTCGGAAGATACGACGCGATTATCGATTAAACCGAACTACCGGTTACCGGATACATTAAAGCGACTGCAACAAGCAAAGCGTCCGGTCGTGATTGGGAGCGGACCAGCTGCCGTCGAGATGGCGGCGTCCTTGAAAGCGGCGGGTGAACCGATCACATTGATCACGGATCGAGATATCCTTTCTCGTCATCCGGCAGCGGAAGCCATTACGAGACGGTTAAAAGAACTCGGAGTGTACTGGATCAGGGAACGTCCTATAGATGACGAACTACCACTCCGCTTTACGCATCATCCACCAATCGAGTCAGATGCAATCGTCCGCTTGACGGGTGCCAAAGCTCCGGCATTGTTTACAGACAGCAATCTCTTCACGGAAAACGGATTTTTACTCGTCAATGAACAGTTACAAGCGCTCGATCATCCAAGTTTGTTTGCTGCGGGTGACGCGGCGACCCTCGTCGCCTACCCCGACATTCCGAAGAATGGTGTCACGGCTGTCCGACAAGCGCCAATTTTGCTTACGAACCTTTTACGATACCTCCAGGAAGAAGCACTGCAAACCTATCGTCCGCAAACGAACTATTTGACGATTTTATCGATGGGACCGCGTCATGCGGTTTCCCTATATGGTCGTCATTATTCGACTCACCCGTTCGGTTGGTACCTGAAGCGCTGGATCGATCAACGGTTCATGCGGAAGTATCGCTCTTAAAAGCGTGCGCCGGCGCACGCTTTTTCTGTACACAAAAACAAGCCATGGACGCGTGTCCATGGCTTGTTAAATTAGACGGTTTGATTTCCTTTAACGTACGTCAGTAGTGTCTCGTTGAACTTCTCTTGTTCGTCAAGTAACATCCCGTGTCCACTCTCTTCGAAGACTTCGAGTCGCGCATGTGGGATTTCCTTTTGCATCTCTTCCGCAAATTCGAACGGACAGACTTGGTCTTTTTTACCGTGGATGATCAACGTATCGACTTTGATGTTCTCGAGTTTTCCACGTAAGTCTTCGTCACGCAATGCGATTGCTGACTGAATCGTTCCGTGGGATGAAGCGGCGATGCTAAGACCATGGAACCATTGTTGTAGCGGTTCTGGATGCTCCTTCGCAAAGAAGATTTCACCGAATCCTTTGAGCATCGACGGACGATCCTGTTTCGTATCGGCAATCAACGCATCGACTTCTTCTTTCGTCATCCCGTATGGATAACCGTCGCGTTGCGTAAAGACCGGTGCCGCAGCTCCCGCAAGAACGAGCTTACTGACTTTTGAGTCCCCGTAGTGCAAGAGATAGGACAAGGCGATTCCTCCTCCCATCGAGAAGCCAAGCAACGCGACATTCGTTAATTTCAGCTGTTCGATGACTTCATTGACATCGGACGCCATCGTCTTATAGTCATATCCCGTTGCTGGTGCATCTGATTTGCCATAACCACGATAATCGATTCCGACGTAACGGTACCCTTCTTCGACGAGCAGGTTCTTTTGATACTCGAACATGTTGTTGTTTGCCGGCCAGCCGTGTAAAAAGACGACCGGTTGACCCGATCCGACATCCTCAACGTAAATCTTCGTGCCATCAACTGCTTGAATGAATGTACCCACCATAAAACCCCCATAGTAATAGATTGACCATGCATGCCTCTATTATTCCCGAGTCAAGGGATGTCAAACATCTTGATGTTGAAACGTTATAGAAAATTCTGTCTATTATAGAAAATATGGTAAAATACAGACAATCGTATAGAGGAGGTTTTTCATGAGACGCTATATACATACCGGTATTCTCGCAGGAGCCGTTCTCCTTGCCGGGTGCGGAAAAGAACAATACTTAGATCTTACATATGATGCCAATTACTGGGGCGGTATCTCGACTACCTTTGATGGTCAAGAGATACCGGATCTCCCGAAAAAACAAACGGCGGCTTTGTTGAAGGTTTGTCAGCAAAAACCAGATAAGATGCGCTTGCCAGATCGATATGTGCAACACGAAGGATTTGATTTATACTTCCTACCTCCGAGTGTCGAAGGGCGCGAGTTCCAACACGTTCGTTTCCTGTCAGACGAAAAAAAGGACTATTTGGCGTGTCAGCCGATTCGCCACGCGGATTATGCGGTCCACCAAATCAAGCGCAGTGATTACCCATTCGTCGATTGGTCGAACCAACCGCTTAAAGCTAAATCGACAGACGTTCGCTTTAAGCCTGTTCCAAAAGAAGTGACGGATCAACAAAAACAAGAAAATGAAGAAAGTAAAGACACGAAAGGACTTGGTCGTTACCTTTTCCCATCGTATCAATTGTCCTTACCACCGGAAGGACAATTCGTTCTCTTCATGAAAGACAAAAATAAGGATAAAGAACAAACACTCTTCGAGACGACCGAGTCCCGAGTCGGTTCCGAATTGAATTTAGCTTTTCGTGTCATTCCGAATAGTGGTTTGCAGCACACATCGATTGAACTCATGACTAGTGGTGATCGTATTGGGATTCCATCCGTCATTCAAAACCATGTAATGGGGCAATCATATCAAATCGAGCGAAAGCAACTTCCTGCTACGCTTTCAATGGGACAGACGGTTCCTTTTGCGACTGTTTGGAAGAAAGAAGGAGGCAAAATCGTTCAAGAAACATCGCTATATATGCGTCTCAATCAGACCTACAAAAAACCTGCGAATTACAAATATGGCTTTCTTGATGCATCACCAACCACATATGTCGGCTACATTCACGACTCTCCAAAGCAGCTCGTCGATAACGATTTTAAATTCATCTCGGCCATTCCAGATAAACTAGCAAAAAAAATGGCTCAAGAATTAAAAGAGACCGATGTGATGGAGCCACAAGGAACAAAGCTGAAACAGAAAAAATTGACCTTGATCCGCAAAGGAAAAAGTCAAACGTTCGAACTATTCGAACGCAAACGAGCTAAAAAGCTTGAAATCTATGTTGTCAAACCGGGATCAAAGAAAGGTGCGAAGCTGTCAGGTACGACAAGTGAAACACTTAGTGAGGTGCTCAATCAATGAATAAACGTTACTGGATCGGACTAACACTTGGAGCGACGCTAGCATTAAGCGGTTGCCAAAGTGACGCCCCGAATTTTAAATGGGATTACTTATCACAAATGTATGATGGAGGGCAATTCAACGAAAAAGAATCTCGCACTTTGTCAGCTAAAGAGCGAACCGTCATTCAAAAAACGTGTGCGTCTAAAGCGAGCGATGCACCCGTCAATTACGCAGTCGGTAACATCTATTCCGTCATGATGACGAATCCGTTCGAAGATTATGATAGTCAAACCGTTCGTTACGTGAAAGCTGGAAAAAAGACGTATTTATATTGTCAGACGTCGTCTAAAGATGGGTATTATCCGTTACCAAAGAAAGAAGACATCTTCAAGAAGACTACTCTGACTCCACAACGGAAGAACTTTAGCATGAAGCCTGTTGTATTAAAAAAAGACGACTGGTTCAATCCTGATGAGAAGATCGCAGACCATTCTGCTCGAAAATTAGAACTTCCAGGATCAGGTTACCTCGTCATCGAGGCAACGGATGTCACAAAAAAAGATGCACGGACGACGACTTTCGCATACGCGAATTCTCTGACACCGTTCACCCGTGATGTCAATCTCTACCTCGTCTACAATCAGCAATACGATTCGACATACGACGTTTCGGTTCGTATACCGCAGTTGTATGGTGGACGCCGTGCGGAACACCCGATCCATTCAATGAAACAACCAGGAAAGGTCCGATTCGTTCCGGGTGACGGCACGCCGGAACATTATGGAACGGTCATCGCAACGGAGAAAAACGGACGCGAATTCCGCTACGAATTATCGATTCGCCATACGATGCAACAACCGACTGAACTCCAAGGACCGAATCGAACTACAGACGACGACGTTGCGGAAAATCAAAACGAGACACTGTTCCATCAAAAACAGTTTTCGCATATCCGTTTTGAAGAAAATGATCGAGGAAATCAGTTTTCGGAAAAAGATATTGATTGGGAAAACATGATCATGATGACAAGTGATGAATCCGGAAAATTAAAAAAAGCGATCAAGACGAGTGAACAGGCTGATGTGCGGGGCAAGAGGGCGAAGTGGAAATACTTGACGTTCCGAAAAGGCGTGACTGGTCAACAGTACGAAGTCTATCTTGATAAACGCGTCAAAAAGACTGACATCTACTTAAAGGATCCAAAGCGTGACGTGTCAATCCACTTATCAGCAACGGGTCGTGACATCATCCTCCCTTTATTCGAGCAGTATGAAAAATGACTTATGTCATGAAGACGAAGTGTTCCAGTAAATAAATCAAGGAACACCAGAAGATGAAGGCGATCCCCTCTCGCAACCACTCTTTACGTGTCAACGGTTCACGTAAGAAGGAGACGCAAGCAAACAGTAAGACGAAGAAGTAGAGATAAATGAAGCCACCGCTCGTCAAGAAACCGAAGAGCATGATCATACCACCGAGGACGGATAGGCTAGAGACAACAGGTTTACGATAGACCATACGGTGCCACCTCGTTTCATCTAGTTTGTTAGAATATACCCAGATTACGGTAAAACAATCTAATGTATTATCACACACAAGACCCCCGAGAAGAATTCTCTCAGGGGTCTTGTATTTATTCGGTTGCAGCGCTATGGTCGGCGACGATCGCATATTCCGTGACGGTATTCGACGTCACGAGCGGTTTGACTTCTGACGTTCCGTTATCTCGTTTACGGTGAACCCCTTTATACGCTTGACTCTCCTGCCATGCATGAAACGCCGCTTGATTCGACCATGTCGTCATGATCGTGACGATGTCTTCTTCTTCCTGACTAATGTCGACGAGGACTTGCATCCGGTGAAACCCCTCCATCCGTTCGATTCCCTTCGTCGTCTTAAAACGCGCTGCGACTTGATCTGCTGCGCCCTTCACGACGTGTAGCTGATTCATGACGATCCACATGTTCTTTTCCCCCTTTTTTCGTCTTCAGTATACTAAAAGTCACGGGTCATAGAAAACGCAGATGCGTTTTCGCTTAATGACGTCAAGCGTTGGATCGTCTCTTTTCCATCCATACGCGTCGCGATCATTTCGAAGTAGAGCGAATGCGGGAAGGCATCCGGTAACGGTTGGATGGTATGGAAACGTTCTTGACCCGCGACGGTTAACGAGCGCTGCATCGAACGTAATGGTACTTCCCCATCAGCCGTCATCTTATACGGCTCGAACCGAATCGTTTTCATTTGTTTTGAGCCATTCATGCCGTAGGCGACGAGATACCGACCTTCCGGTGTCGCAAGTAACCGTCCCTCGAACCAATCCGCCTCCGTCGTCTGCTTGGTGCGAATGATTCGATCGATCCGTTGTGCCTCATCATTTTGTTGCAGGAGCAGAAACAAGCGATCATGTTTTGCTTCAAGATATGCGACGGCATAATGTTCAGACAATCGTTCGACGAAGTAGACATCACGCGCTTCGATCGATGTGTTCGTCATCTGTTTATATAACTTCGTGACCGTTTTTGCAGTGAAGGAAGGGGTCTCTGGACGCTGGTACATTCCCGTCAATGCTCCGAGTACTAATCCAATAACTAAAATAAAAAGAAGTCGGCGTTTCATCGGTCGACCTGCTTGACGAGCAGGTGATAGCTAGCACCCGGAGGATAATCATCGATTCGCCCGACTTCGATGAATCCCTGTCGTTCATAAAACGAGAGCGCTTGAAATGAAAAGGTCTCGACACGGATTCGGTCGATTCCTGCATCTCGTGCCCATGTTTCCAATCGATGAAATAACGTCGTGCCAAGTCCACTTCCCCGCTCCTCCTTGACGACAAAGAACCATTCAATATGTAACCAGCCCCAATACGTTTCCCCTGAGATGCCACCGATCGGTTGATCGTTTCGCATCGCAAGTAATGTGACGGCTTGTGTTCCATTTGACCGTTTTTTGGCATGAAACGGCGAAGTCTCGACGTTATAGCGTCGCACCTGCTGTCTGATCCAATCTTGTCCGTCTTCATTTTCAGTGAGTTGAAATTGCAGCATATCCGGACTCCTTTCTTGCTATAGTAGTAGTGGAGGTGAATACGATGGAACCTACATTCCAAATTGATTGTACAAATTGTTTTGGTTTATGTTGTACGGCACTCGCTTTTTCGAAATCCAGTGATTTCGGTCATGATAAACCGGAAGCGACACCGTGTCGCAATCTTGACGCGGATTACAGCTGTCGCATCCATGACCGGTTACGCGATAGCGGCTACAAAGGCTGTACCGTCTATGATTGTTTTGGTGCCGGCCAACATTTGTCACAGCGGACGTTTCAAGGCGATGATGCACCAAAGCGACACCAAGCGATTTATGCTGCCTTCCCGAAGATGGTTCACTTGTTTGAAATGATGTGGTACGTAACGGACGGAAAACGCGCTGTCACGCGTGACATGCACAATCAACTCGATGAGATGCTTGCCGCGTTGACCCGATACGCTGCCTTACCGGCGGATCAATTTGCACGGCTTGACCTGATGTCAATCCGTCAAACCGTCCGACCCCTCCTTGAAATGATCGCTTCTCGTGTTCAAGTTCAGTATAGCGGAAGACGCGACCAGACACCACGCGACTGGGTCGGAAAACAGCTACAAGGACGAGATTTTTCAGGTGCCAGCGTTCAGAACCAGTGGTTGCTGGCGACGAACTTGTCGGATAGCCGTTTGTGCGGTGTCAACTTTCTCGGAGCTGATCTGCGAGACTGTAACGTCAAAGACGCCGATCTGACAGACGCGCTCTTTTTGACACAAGCACAAATCAATGCCGCGATCGGCAACGCGGCGACACAGTTACCGTCGCGTTTGCTCCATCCGTCCCATTGGCATTAAACAGAAGCGAACGATAAAGAGACACGTTTTCGGATTATCGACCGAAAACGTGTCTCTTTTTGTATGCTTGTTATCTTTTGCCGAGCATAAAGCCGTCAAAATAACGCCCGCCAAACGGCGCGAGATAATCGTCGACTAACGCGATGACGACTCGGCGGTCATTCGACTGATAATACAACTCAAAAGCCATTGTGTGTCGCCTGGCATATTCTTCGTCAAACTCCGCAAGAGTACGGATTGCCCACTTTCCTTGTCCGATGTAGCGTTGATTGGCACGAAGGACGAACTCGATGCTCTGTTCATATAAACGTGACGCAATCGCTAGACCTTCCGCGCGGTTCGTCACACTCTCGAAGTCGTCGAGCAAGTCACTTAAAAAATAACGCGCGCGTTGTTGCTCCGGATTCGACCACGCAACAGGTCCATCCGCCAATTGTTGAACGGCTTCCTTGCGGACAGAGGCAAGATGTGGATGATCCTCGATCGTCCAGCTGTCAGCAATCATGCGTTGCAAGGACGGGCGACCACGTTCCCGGTCACTCTCGAAAAAATGCGCGATCGTCTCAAAGGAATGGACGAATGCTTCGATCGGGACACCGTCATAGGTAAACGATTCCCGGTATGCCTGCCGTCGCCTTGCTTCAAAGATGATTAAATCGACATCTGATTGTACGGTCGCTTGTCCTCGCGTATGACTACCGGCAAGTAAGACGGCACAATGATCCGGATAACGTGACGCGACGAGCGGCATGATCCAATCACACCACTCCATGCGTGTCCACTTAGTCTTCAACTTGTTCACCAATCCCGGAGAAGACGGCTAGTTCGTCACCCGGTACGGCAACGATCGTCGCGTCGGCTCGGTGTGGCGCGAGACCGATATCAATCGCCCACGATTCGTAATATGTATCCGATCCATTCAGGACGAGCGTTTGTCCGTTACTGAAGGTCAAGAATAAATGTGGTGCCGTCTTGCCGATCCGGACACCGGTGACCCGTTCCGAGTGCAATGAAACGATTAAGTGTAGCATCTCTTCCTTTGTCGCATGTCGGACGACCCAATTCTGTGTCGTCTCGACATCGCCATAAAATAGACGGTCCGTCTCGATCCGAAGTCGCAGTTCAGGCGCTGTCGTATCGAACAAATTGATGAATTCGAGCGTAACGTAGCCTGCGACATGAACCGTCGCCAATTGTGTGCCGATGAAATAGGTCGTCAAAAGCTGACGGGCGAGTTGATGATCTTCTTTGTTCATGATGAGCACCTCATTTAAAAAGAATGAATGGTATAAGGATGAGTCCGAGAAACTTACTTCCACTCAATTTACCACAAATTAGTCGATCCGAACATGAGAAGAAAGGCATGTTTTTGGTTTTCTGCGGCACGAAGGTGAGAATACGGTATACTGATGAGGAACTGACGTCGATCGTGATCGACAGAGAGGAGCTCCATTTATGCAATATTTCTATATGAGACCCTATCCGGATGATCCAGACTGTTCTGCGCAACAAGCAGAGGCGGATCAGATTGATGTGACGGCACGTATCATCGAGACCCATAATTCGGCCAAACGCCGAATGGAACTTGAACAGATGCTTGAGGCGCTGCAAGCGGGAGACGAAGTCATCGTCACGCATCTCTACGTCCTAGCAGACTCGACGCGGCACTTGATTGAGATGCTCGAACAAATGGAGACACGTGGCGCGACACTGTGGTCGCTCCGCGAACACATTCGCACGAGCGAACGGGCATCTTTGTCGTTCCTTGAAACGGCCCGCCACCTGGTCCAGTTGCAAAGTGATGTCATCAGCATGTCAACGCGCGCCGGACTCTCAAAAGCAAAAGAGCAAGGAAAACAGACCGGTCGACCGCGGAAGCCCGATGAAAATGTCCGCCGCGCGATTGCGATGTATCAAAGCAAAGAGTATTCGCTCGCTGATATCCGAGAACAGACCGGTATTAGTAAAAGTACGTTATACCGATATCTCGAAAGCGAGACGATCGATGCAACGGATAAAGGCTGATTCCACAATGGAGTCAGCCTTTTTTGTCAGCTATTTTGCTTTAATGTGTTGCCAAGCCATTTTTGGAGGGCTTTACCGCCTTCATAGAACGAACAATCCCGTAATTCATACGTATGACCGCCTTGTTCAATCAAGTCGAGGAACGTATTCCCGACGTCCCGGTTTTCCCATTTCCGCTGATCCGTCAAATACTTGAAGCCAAAGTTACACTCGACGTTGAAGATGATGTGGAAGGGTTCCTTGAAAGATTGGACGGCGCGGATCATCTCGATCAAAATCATTCGTTTTGGTGACGACGCTTCGAACGTATCGAACAGTGTCGTCCGGCGTCCGTGAAACTCGATGACGCGGATTGCGCGTCCGGTATCGGCTTTAAAGTCATAACTCGTCCGAATCGAGACGATGATTTCACGTTGGTCTGGTTGTACTGGCATGGTGTATCGCTTCCTTTCTCTCGGTCGATTATAGCATGGACCTGTTCCATTTTAATAGATGTCAACGACTCGGTCTCAAGAAGGATTGTCGTAACCTAAAATTTGTCTTATACTAAAATTACCAAATACATAAAGGAGCGTTTTCGTGAAACATCTATTTTCGATACTCCTCTCGGCGAGCCTCTTGATCACGGGTTGCTACTGCACTCTCGACGAACGGACGGACGAGCCACACTTCAAATCACGTGCCCGCTCCATCTCCTCGTATCATACTTTCGACATCGAATACGCAAAAGGACTACGCAAGGAACAAGTCTCAAACCGTACGGTTACCGTGACGGATTCAAATGGTGAGCGGATGCAAACGGAGATTGAAGTCCTAGACGGCAAAGAAATCCGAATCAAACCACCGCGTACTGGATACAAAAAAGGGCGTCGCTACATCATCCACATTCGGGATTCAATCGACGCCCGGAAAGAAGTACATACGAATACGATTCGGGAACGAACCTTCACTGTCGACCGCTGACAGCCAAGGTTCGTTTTTATTTAGAGCGAGCTGGAAAAACGGTATAACTCATCGAGATGACGCCGTCGATCACAAGAACGAGTCCCCACAGTTGTAACGTCCGCAAGAGGCTTTTAGTTTGTTCGGTATTTCCGAGCCAGAGAATCATTGCTCCGAGTAAGGCACCGCCAATCAAGAATGCCAGGATGTGCCGATAGAATCCGTTGCGTTCGCGTCGCGCACGCGATATGCGTTCTTTTGCTACTTGTTCCCTGAGGATCACTCGGCGATACACCCCATCCGCCCAAGCAATCATCTGCTTCCCAAATGCGAGCGATACGCCGATGTAAATCGCAGCAAGTCCGTGTGCAAGCGTAGCTGTGCTTCCGCGACTTAAGTCAAACACTGTTAAGACCAGTAAGACGATATCAATCACGGGTGACATCGCCATCAATCGAAAACCAAGCTTCTCTCGTCTGAATCCATAACGCACGATCAGTCCTGCGACGATGACTATCCAAAACAGAATTTCACAACAAACGATTGCCCAAGCGACGAGTTGCATCGTGATCCTCTCCTTTTTAATACGACTGTATTATAAAGATAACATCACTTTCATTACTTGACTAGTCTTTTTAATACATTCGTGCTAAAAAAGCTGATATACTTAATGTATGCCAAAACAAGTCAATCACGAAGAACGAAAACACCTCATCGCAGAAGCGACGTGGCGCACGATTTCTAATGTCGGTATCGAACAAGCTAGCGTCCGGACGATCGCCAAGGAAGCAGGTCTGTCCCTTGGTGCCTTACGGTATTACTTCACGACCCAAGAAGAATTGCTCCGTTTCTCGATGCAACTCGTTCAAGAAAGGGTCCAAGAACGCATTACAACCATTTTCGAGAGAGGAGGAACACCAGAAGAGACGTTATGCAACGTCTTACTAGAAGTCTTGCCGTATGCACCTGAGCATCAGCTTGAGATGCAGGTCTGGTTCCAATTCATGATGTCTGCATATGCGTCTCAATCAACAGAGAATCCAGACGACATTTACCACATGTGTCTGGTATTACTGACACGGATTCCGGACGGTACGTTCCGAGCAGATATAGACATCGAACTTGAGAGCGAACGTCTCGCAGCACTCGTTGATGGATTAGCCTTTCATGCGCTGTTTCGACCAGAACGTCTCCCGAAAGAACGATTGCGTCATGTCCTTGTCCATCACTTGAATGCCCTATTCGTCCGTCCTTTAGCGATCGACGACAAATAACCCGAAGTTCCTTCATCTACATGAGGGAACTTCGGGTTATTCATTGTTTCGCTTCTACAAGGATCAACGATAAGGAGCGGATTAAAAAGAACGTCAGAAATGCTGCCCAGACTCCTTGATTGTCAAAACTTGATGTCGACAGCAGCACAATCGCAAAACCGATCCCTGCTTGAATCATCGAGTTCCGGACTGGAGTTGCCTCGACACGACCAGCAAAGATTCCTTCGTAAATCATCGCCCACCCGGCAATCAGCGGTAGGATGATGATCCAGAGATAATAGTCGCGCGCCGCGTCTAGGATCGCTTCTTCTGAAGTGAACAACTGAAGTAGCGGTGTTTCAAGGAATAGGAGCACAAGTGACCAGAACACGACTGAGTAGAATCCGAACGTCCGTGCCAAACGGACACTCGTTCGGTATGCTTCCTGATCTTGATACCCTCTCGCCCGACCGACAAGAACGGTTGACGCATGACCGAGTCCACCGAACCAATAAGAGATCAGATACTGAATCTGCAGTAGGATTGCATTGGCTGCAAGGATATCCGGTCCGAATTGTCCTCCCGCTCGTGTAAACCAACCGGTAACGAGTAACAGGAAAATCGTTCGAATGAATAAATCTCGATTGACACGAAAGAATTTCCGGTAGGCGTGCCAATCCGTCAAGGCACGCAGTTCGTCGCGCGTCATCGACAAATGACTCCGAATCAGATAGAGACTGCAGGCAACAATGCTGATTTCCGCAATGACGGTCGCAAGCGCAATTCCAGCAACACCGGTGTTCAATCCGTAGACGAATCCAATATCGAGTACGACGTTGACCCCGATACTGAATAATTGGACGAACAAAGCATGTTTGACTTGTCCCGTTCCGATTAACCAGCCAAGTAACGCATAACCCATCAAGACGAACGGTGCGCCAATCATCCGGTACGAGATGTATGTCTTGACCGCATCCAGCAAGTCAACGGGTGGTGCAAGTAAATAGAGTCCGAGCTGCTCGAGCGGCTGGCGGAATAATAAAATGAGCAAACCGATACAAGCTGCTAGGAACAGCGGTCGGTAGAGCGAAATCCGTAAGGCATGGGCGTCATTCGCGCCGCTTGCCTGAGCACTGAATCCTGTCGTACTGACTTTTAAAAAGCCGAACAACCAGTAGATTGTATTGAAGAAAACGGCACCAACAGCAATGCCACCGATCGCGCGCGGATCACCGGATTGACCGATGACGACGGTATCGGTCACACCAAGCAACGGTGTCGCAATACTTGAGAGAATGAGCGGATAGGCAAGTAACCAAAACGTTTTGTGGTTCGGTTGAGTACTCACCATACTAGCTGGACCTTCATATGTAAGACAAATGATGTAGTAGTTGGTTCAAAAATCATTGGTTCACATCCCTTCAAAGTAATTTTCGAACATACAAGGTATGTAAGCCCTAAGGATATCAAACTCTTTTTCTAAACACTATGGTTTTAGTAGCATGAACCAATTGTATAGATTAAACTTCATGTTGTATTTAAAAGTACAAAAATGAATTTGGTAAGTGAAATAAATAGTATGATATTTTCTTTATTTGCGATCTTTTCGTATTCTTTTTCTACCTCTATAACAGCATTGCATTGCTAATTGTTTGCCATATTTTTTGTAAATGCATAAAAAGAAGCCGGACCTAGGGTCTGACTTCTTAAGTCTATTTAAATAGTGTCACTCGTTCATAAGACATCGACGAATTGTTTTGCCTGGTGCTCCAGTTGTTTCGCAGAATCAGCCAACTGATCGAATTCACTCACCGTATGTTCAAGCTGACCGGTACTGTCCTTTACCTTGCTTGAAATCCGTTCGATACTGTGCGAGACCTCCTTGATCCGCTCAACGATCCCTTCGATATTCTCCTTGATTTCTCCGATCGAATGCGAGACTTTATTCGACAGGTTTCGGACTTCGGTCGCGACGACATTGAATCCACGTCCGTGTTCTCCAGCACGTGCTGCCTCAATTGCCGCATTCAAGGCGAGTAGATTCGTCTGCGCCGCAATTTCACGGATCGTCTTGACGATGTCAGTGATCGAGTTTGCATCTTTACGCAAGGCGACAAGACTCGATAAGTTCTCGACGGATTCCGACTCGATTTGTTGGACAGTCGCAAGAACGTTCAAACCGTCTTGTCGACCACTTTCCGATTTGACCGTCAAGAAGGCTGATGTCTCATTGAGTTCGGCCGCCATTCGTAAAACGTCCTGCTGACGAATCGTGATGTCCGATGCAATTTTCGAGACCCCGACGACCCGGCGTCCGTCATCCGAGTAAATCGGCATATATGTCGCTTCGAGCCACTTCTGTTGTCCGTCAGCAGCCCGGCGTTCAATCTTATCCTGATACGTGATGCCTTGCATCAATTTTCGCCAAAACAACTCGTAATCTGGACTATTAACGAAAGCCGGAAAACAGAGATCACGATGGTATTTACCGATTAACTCTTCCACTTCGTACCCCATCGTCCGGGCAAACAATTCATTTACGTATGCGACTTTGCGTCGATCGTCAAAACGAATGATGGCTAGATTTTGTTCGATTGCCCGGATGACTTGTGTGTCGGTGACCTGTGTTACTTGCTCATGCATCGACATGCCGATTCCTTCCTGGATTCAAACTAAGTTCATGATTTACCTATTGTCATATTATCCCTTATATCGACAAGTTCCTGCTATTTTAAATTAAAATCTAGTAAATAAAGTGTTCATTTTAATATGCACTCCATCCCCCCATCTGCGACGACGATTGCCCCGCTGATGAAACTCGCCTCGTCAGACAAGAGAAACAATGCCAAATTTGCGATTTCATTCGGCTGACCGGCTCGTGGATTGAGACCCATGCCAAGCATCGCGCGCCCCATCCCGAATTCATTCAGGTTCGACATCGATTGTCCGATGTTCGTCTCGACAGCGCCAGGTGCGATTCCATGAAAAAAAAGACCCGACGATTTTCGTCAGGTCCTATAGCTAGTTCGTTGTAATTGGTTCATCGCGACTTCAGCACGTAGTCGCCGTCCGATTTTCAACGATGCTTGGAATATACTTGGATCAAATAATCTAAAGTGACTATCAATCCAGTTTTGTCGATAGATTTCATGTGCTTGTCTAACGATTTCTTCGTCTGACAACTGTTCCATGTCTATTTCCGTGCAGTCGAAATCATCTACACCGAACTCGAAACCACAACATGGACAAATTTCGTTACTCCCCGCAAAGTGTTCATAATATGGTGGACCCTCCAGTTTATTCCATCCACATACGGGACACATATAATACGAATCGTTTTGATTCAAAGATGTGATGCCTCCTTAAACAAATGATCATTCTTATATCTATCGTACCCCATCCGAAATCGTAATCGTTCCGTCACCCGTTTGGATTAACAGTCGTTGACCTTTCGAGCGGCTAAATAATCCTGTGAATAATAGAATGACGAATATGAATGCTAAAAATCCTCCAATGGATAGAACGGTATAGATATAACATTGCTGATCCTGCCATTGCTCGATTAACGAACTAAACCGTGGAACATCATACACACCGAGCACAAGCAGCCCGACACTGATTAGTCCGAGTAATGCCTATGATGACGAGTAAGAATCGATTGAACCCATTCATCTGCACCTCTGCTTTACGATTATTGACTTCTTTCACCTAGGTGATTCAACACATGAAATATTATGTGTGTGGTGTGTTTATTCCCGTTCATTAGAACCCGAATCATTTAAATACACGTTCGTTCAAATGTTCATATATTCTGATTATTCAGACTAAATCAATCAAAACTAGTGCTTTAATTACTATATTTCACAAAAAAACCTCTTCCAACTTAAGAAGAGGTCAGTATTCGATTTATTTATCATTAAACACATATCCCGTCAATACGTTTTTTCTGTTTTTTTTATTTTACATCAATTGGAAAGGCAAAATCGCCATTACCTTCTTTCCAATCGGCTTTAATCTGATAGACGTACTTTCCGGGAGTCGAAGGAACGGTAACCCGCTCAATCTTCTTATATGTTTTCATCTTTTTATGATCTTTGACCGACCATAAGACAATCGCGACGGACTTCGGAGCTGGTCCGTCTTCAAAACGAATCGTCAATCGATCATCAGGATTTGTTCGCGTACTCGGATCACCTTTTACTAAATCGACGGCTTCGGCCTTTGCATCAGCTGTTTCTCCGCGAAACATGCCTGACCAACTATAGGTACCTCTATATACCTTTACTTCACGATTTTCGATTATCACGGTTGGTTCTGGTGGTTGATGTCGAAATGGATCAAGTAAAAAAAACCATCCGACTGCAATCGCAATCAATCCAATAAATAAAAAACGTTTCATAGACAAACCTCCTATGGGCTAACCTAAAATTTTAAGACAATATAAAACACCTTCGGAGTGGTACACTTTTAAAAAGTACTAACATCGGAGGTATTTTTGCATGGGCAAAAACGTATATTCAAGTGAAGTGAAATGGGCAGTAGTAAAAGATAAGCTGAGTGGTAAGTTTGGTTCTGTTGATGCCATCGTCAACAACGCTGGATTAATGCCACTATCGCACCTCCATAAGAATCAGCAGGACGAATGGAACACGATGGTCGATGTCAACATTAAAGGCGTCCTCCATGGAATCGGAGCAGTCTGCCGTATATGCGCGAACAAAAAAGCGGACATGTCATCAACATCTCTTCTGTCGCCGGTCATGAAGTCATGCTGTCGAGAGCCGTCTACAGCGGTACGAATTCGCGGTGCGCGCCATCACGGAAGGTCTTCGTAAGGAAGAATCGGTCGACAATCACATCCGTGCAACAATCATCTCACCGGGAGCGGTCGATACGGAATTGAAGGACCATATCTCGGATGAAGAGATCAAACAATGAATTGGTGACTTGAAAGCCATTGATGCGAGCGCGATTGCGCGTGCCATCGCATATGCTGTTAACGAACCAGAAGATGTCGCGGTCAACGAGATCTTAATTCGTCCGACAGCGCAACGTTAATTGAATGTAGATGTGTAGACAGGACCCCTCATTAGCAAAACAGCTATTGAGGGGTCCTGTTCTGTTTAAAGAAGTCGCTCCGCGATGAGCTGGTACGACTGCAATCGCTTTTCTTGATCAAAGGCATTGTTGATCAGTAAAAACTGATCTGTTTGATAACGCGTTGCTAATGCCTCAAGCCCCTGCGCAACAACGTCCGGTGTACCGACAATCGCTCGCCGTCGATCTTTACGGATCCGTTCCGCTTGAACGTCATTCCAGACTTTTGCTTCAGTCGAGGCAAACGACGGAACGATTGAATTGCCGAGTCGAACGCCTTGAATCCAGGCATCTTGAGTTCGAGCGAGACGTTCTGCTTCTTCTTGCGTCGGGGCACAGATGACGAAAACGCAGACGATGACGTCTGTTCCTCCTGCCTCACGATAAGTGGAAAGTGTCTCTTCCCAACGATCTGGATTGATGAAGTGACCAAAAACGAGACCACGGTCTTGTTCTGCAGCAATTTTCGCACTACGCGGCGACAGACCAAGGATTGAGATCGGAGACGCTTTTCGATCACGCGGTGTCGTCTTGACGATCCGGAATGGGTGTCGATTCGATAGACTATCTGTCAAGAAGCCAGCCGTTTCCTGAACGAGTCGACTAAACTCAGCTGCCCGGTTTTTTTCACCATCTGTCAAAGCAAGTCGTGTCCGCTCACTTCCACCCGGAGAATTACCGATCCCAAGTTCGATCCGTCCCGGATAAAAGGCGTCAAGCGTCGCAAAGCTCTCGGCGACTTTCAGCGGATGATACTGCGGCAATAACACTCCACCTGAACCAAGCTTTATTTTTGACGTCTTCGCACCCATTCGGGCGATGAACAGTTCCGGTGCCGCACTGAGCAACCCGTTCGTATTATGATGTTCAGCGAACCAGTACCGTTCATAACCGAGTCGCTCAGCTTCTAAGACGAGTCGTTCCGTCGCTTCCATCGTCGCTTCAACCGTATCGTCCTCATGTAACGGCACTTGATCCAGTATTCCTAGTCGCATCACGCATTCCTCCTCTACTCTTTCAGTGTAAAGCGTGGAGGAACGGAGTTCAAAAACGAGGCTCAGACACGAACGAGTCGATCTTCGATGATGACGCCGTCTCGCATCTCGATCGTTCGGTTCGCTCGTTCGGCGAGTGCCGGGTCGTGGGTGACGAACAAGACGCCGCATCCCTTCTCTTCGTTTAATGACCGTAAGAGATTGAAGATGATTTCTCCCGTATCCGTATCGAGGTTCCCTGTCGGCTCATCGGCAAGCAACCATTTCGGTTCATGAACGAGTGCTCGGGCAACGGCGACCCGTTGTTGTTGTCCACCGGAAAGTTGCGACGGCAAACTGCCTGCTTTATCGGCGAGACCGACTTGCGCGAGTAACTGCTCGGCGCGTTCTTTTTTATCATACGGTACTTTCCGACCGAACAGTGGCGCCATGACATTTTCAAGCGCCGTCAGCGTCGGAATCAAATGAAACTGCTGGAAGATGAAGCCGATGTTTTCGAAGCGAAAGTCGGATAATTCTTTACTGTTCAATTTGTTGATTGGTTTCCCGTCATAATGCAACTCCCCGCTCGTCGGTCGATCGAGCGTGCCGATTAGACTGAGTAACGTTGATTTTCCAGATCCCGAAGGTCCGATGATCGAAATGAAGTCGCCCGCCTCAAGTGTCACGTCGATGTCTTGTAACGCATGTGTCTCGACGCCGTCTCCTGAAAATGATTTTCCTATCTGTTTGCATTGAAATGTTCCTTCCATATGTACCCCTCCATTATTCTTGATAACGTACTATTCAAGAATAGATTGGTAATTCCTTCTAAATGAAAGGAAATAAAAAACAGTACTCTTATGGAACAAGAATACTGTCAGGAAACTCTCGGTTGAATAGAAACGAAATTTTTACGATAGACGATCTCATACGGTAAGACGAACAATATACATGCAAGAGTCGTGAACTGAATCATGCTACCGATTGGTGGTAGTGGAGACAGCGATGCTTCGTGCCATACTTCATATAGACCTATGAACAAAAACAGAACGACGCTACTCGTCGTCACGTAGATAAGCAACCGAAGGGGCAATGGATAATGTCGGACAATCCATAACATCGGTAACCCAAAGATAAAATAGGATAACGTCATCGCAAACGTCCCGAACTGATAAACGATCTCAAAATCAATCGTTGTCAGGAACGAATACGCCGTGAACGCTAAGAACGAAAGAATCGTCACAACAGCCGCATAACTGATCCAGCGCATACGGTTGGCTCCTCTCCTGAATGTTATTCCTGTACACGCGATCGTGACAGAAACCAAATATGTACAATTAGTGTAGGTAGTTCGATTTCATTTGTCAATTATCTTCAGATTAACTTATTCAGTCTATGTACGATTGCAATGAGAGCGAATTCATAGAATAATGAAAAAAGTGAATAAGAAAGTGAGGTTTTATCGATGGATGAACAATTAACGGTGTTTCGTGATCGCTTTGAAGCTACACCTGATTACCACGATGGTCTTTCGTTTATTGAGGTCGAGTCACGCCTGACACCTTCAAAACGAGCAGCACTCGCTTGGATGGAACAAACAGGAGGAGAACCGAATATCGTAAACCTTGATGGACGATTCGTCATCATCGATACGGTCAAAGAGAGTCCAGCTGGTCGACGAAGCGTTTGTTTTGACGAAGTCGCTCGACTCGGTCGAAAGAAAAATGCGCCCGGAGCTAGCGTCGAGTCAATGATTGAAGCACTCGAACTCGACCTGTTGACACCAGAACAATATCAAAAACTTCAGACACAGTTTTCGTTTGACGAAAAGACCTCCAGTTGGCTCGCAACACCAGACGTGATTCGTCAAAAAGGTGGCGCTTTGTTTGGAGATCGTCGTTATGAGACGACATTCATCTATCACAACGGAGTGGAATCCTATTATGCGAGCCGCGGATTTCGTGTTTTACTTGAATTGGAATAAGCCAAAAAACCGATTCGTAGTCCAAACGAAGCGGTTTTTTACAATAATAGGGAATAATACCCAATCGTGATATGATGGACGTTGAGTACAGGAGGTGGACGTCATATTTGTATTGGGATTGATTATGGGTAGTCTTTTAATGTTGCTCAGTTTCCGGTTATTCCACCAGCAACAACCGGATACAATTGCGTTATGTAAAGATATCTTCTATGTGTTTGAAGTCCATCCGGAATATCGATTCCGATATATCAGTCCGTCCCTCGATGACCATATCGGCAAGGGAGTGGCAACAGCCAGCTATATGGATCCGGATCAGTGTTTTGCAAGGATTCATCCGGAAGACATCGAAGTCTTGATGTCGAAGATTTCGGGCGACTGTGATTACGATCAACCGTTCCGGCAACGCTGGCGGACAAATGACGGGACGTACATCTGGTTCGAAGAATATGCGACACCCATTCGCGAAAACGGACAGATTGTTGCCATCCAAGGGGTGATCCGGAACATTGACGAGCAGTTGAAATCACAACAGTCGCTGCTCGATCAATACCGGATCGATGCTTTGACTGGTCTAGGAAATCGCCATGCCTTCAACGAGGCTGTCCGCAATCTCGATCAAGAGAAGACGACGTATGGATTGATTCTGCTTGACTTGAATGAACTAAAGGAGCTTAACGACCGGTTCGGTCACGCGGTCGGTGACGCCTTGCTTGAACAAACAGGACTTTGCATCCGCAGCTTAACAAATCATGGTTACCGGATTGGTGGTGATGAATTCGTCTTGATCGACGATAGTGCGTCGATTGACACGTTTGAGGCATTCGTCGAACACGTCCGCTCGACGTTCGCGACGCACGAGATTGGACTCGCGATCGGCGCCGTGCATACGACAACAGGACGCCGTGTCGACGACGTCCTGCATGAGGCAGATGCACGGATGTATCAAGAAAAGATGAATGAGCGCTTAAGTCGCCAGCATGAATTGATGCGCTTGAAGCAATAAGGTGTTGAAGCGTTCCGGTTGATCGAGATTTGCCGTATGCCCTGCTTCCTCGACCGGTAAGACGATGACGTTCGGCACGTGTTCCGCAATGAACGCGGTTGCGTCGACTTCGTACGTTTCATTCGTTCCGTTTAGGATGACGACCGGCAAGGTGATCGACTGCAACATCGATTCCGTCAGTGCCGGGAAACGGAACGTCATCAAATCAAGGACTGCCCGCGCCGTCGTTTTCCAGGCAGGACCATGCAATTGTTCGAACTGTTCGGCAATTTCCGGTGCTTGCTGATCGATGTTAAGGAAAAACTCTCGTTGTTCGCGCATCAGCGGTTCCATCGCTTTAGGAATGAATGGTGAAAAACCCGTGATATATACCCCTTCGAGTTCGTCCGGTGGGTCGAGTGCCAGTTGCATCGCAAGCGTCGCGCCGAGCGACAACCCGAGAATCCATCCTGGACCTTCCTGTGCCATCCGTTCGCGGATGGCACGTGTTGCTTGTTGTAGATAATCCTCCGTTGCCGGTTCCGTCGTCATTCCGTGACCAGGTAGATTGATCGGAATGAACGTAAAATCATCCGCTAAAGCGGAGAGCTGTGGTGCAAAGTGTGTTGCTGCCGTTCCCATTAATCCATGTAATACGTACATGCGTGTCATAAATTAAACTCCTTCGATTGATGTAGTGTCAATATCGCGTTTACGATGACGTCCGGACGATCGCGATGCATCAGGTGAGATGTGCCCGGAACGAACGTCACGTTCGCCTGATCGGATAGTTTCGCCTGTCGCTGAATCAGTTCCTTCCATTTTTCTTCCATTCGCTCCAGTTCGTCTTTTGGAAAACCAGCAGCGCTCATCGTTTCGATCGACTGCGCTTTGTCCCGTCCAAGAACGGTCAACGGAACACCGAGATCGCGCATGCGTGGTTGAAGATCTTTCGCATCAGGTTTCCACCGCGAGATGATCGCATGCATCGCCCGGTAATACGCTGGGTTCCAATCCGTGCGGTCATCCCCGTCCGGGAAACGGTCACGTAAATCAGTTGCTTTTGATAGTTCTTCGAACCGATCGATCCAGACGGCGTCATCCCCTTCCCGGTCGAGCATCGGTGTATCCAGCTGATCGAATTCTGCTAAATCAACGGACGTCGCATCCACGAGAACGAGACCGGCGACACGTTCTGGATGATGTAGAGCAAAAGCTTGCGCGACAAGACCACCGTAGGAATGACCGACGAGTGTGACCGGGGTCGTGATATTCGTTGCGCTGAGGAACTGGTCGATTTGGCGTAAGATGCCGGTCGTTCCGTCGATGTAATCCTCCGACCATTCGTGCGGATGAAAGCTGACGACGCGATAGTCCGGTGTCAGTTTCGTCAAAATGTCCGCCCAGTCCTGATACGTTCCACCGAGTGAGGGTAACACTAACAACGGTCGACCTGTCGAACCGTCATCGTAGTACGTCACTTGTTTCTCTTGTTGCTGAATCATTCGTTCCAATGAAATCACTTCTCTATAGTATGAAAGGTGTTGTTGATCTTGATTCGTGCTTTATTGTTTGATTTAGACGAGACGTTACATGACCGATCCGGTTCTCTTCCCTATTTCCTTCGGGATCAGCATCAACGTTTTCGTGAAGTTGCGCATGTTCCGATCGACGACTACATCACGACGTTCTTATTGCTTGATCAAGAAGGACGCGTCTGGAAGGACGTCGTCTATACGGAAATGATTCGTCGCTTCGAGTTGTCGCTTTCTGTTGAAGTACTGCTACACGACTAAGTGACGCGTTATCCGTTCTTCGCACGGAGCTTTCCGGGAGTCGACACCTTTTTTGCGCAATTATCGCCTGAGCTACCCATCGGCTTACTGTCGAACGGTCGGACGACGTTCCAACGTGCCGTCTGTGACGCCATCGGACTGTCTCCCTCCTTTACGCAGATCGGGATCTCGGAACAAGAAGGCGTTCGTAAACCGGATCCGACATTTTTCCTTCGCTTAACGGATCGTTTAGGTGTTCGCCCGGACGAAGTCCTTTATGTTGGCGACAATTACGACCACGACATCTTACCGGCACGCGCCCTCGGCATGCAGGCGCTTTGGAAGCGCACAGGCGATGTTCCATTGACTGACACGCAATTTTCGGACTGGCGCCAGTTACCTGCCCCACTCCAAGACTTGATACGAAAGGAGAACCAGCCATGACGGAACAGATTCGCCGTTTCCAACCTGACGATTTTGAGCAGATTCATCGATTGAACGCATTAGAAGGATGGCAGGATCTCGTCGCTGATCAAGAGCGGACCCGCAACGCGTGGATGAATGCAAATGCCGCTTTCGTCCTTGAGTCTGACGGAGAAATCCTTGCCTATGTCCGCGCTTTAACGGACGGTTCAGTGACGACGTTCGTCTGTGAGCTCCTCGTCAGCCGAGACGCACGCAAGCGTGGGTATGGGCAACAGTTGCTCGATCACTTGCAACTCACCTATCCGACGCGGATCGATCTCCTGGCAAACCGTCAAGCTGCTTCCTTTTATGAACAACAAGGATTTCGTGCTTTCCATGGTTTCCGTAAATCACGATGAAGCGAGTGATTTCGAATAACTCGTGCTCGTCACGCTGTAGCCCATCGATTGATAAAAGTGATGGGCTGCTTCGCGTTCTGGTCGATTACCACTGTTCAGTAAAACGGCAGTTGCTCCTCTTGCATGCGCCCAGTCTTCCGCTGCTCGGATCAAACGGCGTCCAATTCCCTGCCGACGATGTTTCGCGTTGACGACAAACGCGACGATTCGGACATAGGTCGTATCATGCTCGAACGCTTGCGCCTGAAACAGACCGACGCAGCCGAGAAGAATATCGTCGTCTTCTAACACAAGCAATTCATAATCCGGATGACGGGTGACCCGCGAAAATCGTTCGCGTAAGACGTCCTCGCTTGCCGGATAACCAAGCTGCGTCATCAATCCGACCAATTGTGGTAGATCGTCTGTTGTCCAAGACCGGATGGTCATATTTCTCTCCCCCCATTATCGTGTGGGCGACAGAATCATCACCCGTTCTCGACCCTCTTCCTCACCGACGACCAGCACGTGCTCAGATACCGGATCATCCTTGATTTGATAGACGGTAAACGCATCAAGGTTCGACGCAAAATCAGATGTGTCCTGTTCCAGTCCCGTATCGGTCAAGACATCATCCGTGACCCCAAGTCGTTTCCCTTTCAGCTGTTGCCAGTCTAAATTCGTCATCTCTTTTGCTACTTTGTAAAACTGTTCATCATAATACATGCCGACGACCATCGATTGCGACGATTGCTCGGGAACGGTCTCATGCAAGGAGCTGAAACCGATGATCGTCAGACCTGCAGCAAGGCAAACAGCTCGTACCGAGCGCCGGCGCCGTTTTGCTTTTCGGATACCCTGAATTGTTCGTTGCCTGACGGATGACGGTACGTCGATCAAGAATTTTGGCTCGTGATTCATAGACTCATCCCCTTCTGTCGTCGTACTTTCTCGAGTGCGCGGTACAACGTGCTTTTGATCGTACTCAGTGGCACATTGAAGGTTTGCGCAATCTCTTGCAATGACAAATCTTCTTCATACCGGAAGTAGACGATTGGTCGCTCGGTCGGCTCGAGGACATCCAGTAAATCGTCCAAGTACAAGCGATCGACGAGACGCTCTTCAAACGACGTCGTTTGACTGGGTTCGATCGCGAGCGGCTGAAACGACGCTCGATGTTGCTGGAAAGCGCAATTCATCGTGATGCGCGTCAACCACGTCTTAAAATACGAAACATCCCGTAAACTCTTTCGCCCACGCCATGCCCGGTACGCGACCTCTTGGACGTTCTCAAGCGCTGCCACCTCCTCTTTCAGATAAATGAAGGAAATACGGTACACATAGTCTTCTTCTGCGAATAAAGTTGCTTCAAAAGCAGCGTCGGATAATGCTTCACCTGACTTTCGAAACACATCGGCATCCTCCTTTTTTACAATCACTCCCCTATTAGATACGCGACACGTTTAAAAAGTTTCATTTTTTTCAAATTTTTCTTATAATTCCCTTTTCTTGCATGAATGAATTCGATAGGATGGGAAGCAGAGAGGGTGATGAACGTGTACAAGAAACTCATTGCTTTACCGGAGCTTACGCACCTCGAAGGGGCGGTCTCCATCCACCAGCAAGGTGAACAAATCTTTAGCCATGCAAACGGATTCGCACATCAGGGCTACCGTATATCGAATACAGAAACGACGCGCTTCGGAATTGCCTCTGGTGCGAAACTCTTCACGGCAGTCGCCATCTTACGGTTAGTCGAGGCAGGAAAGGTTGCACTCGACGAACGCGTCGCGACGATTCTACCAGACATAGGAATCGATCTAGACGGTGTGACCGTGCATCATCTGTTAACCCATACGTCAGGCATCGGTGATTATTTTGACGAAGCGACGATGACCGATTTCGAGGAGGTTTTTCAAGATTTCCCGATGTACCGTTTGCGTCGTCCCATCGATTTTTTACCGTTGTTTCAGGACCAAAAAAGACTGTTCACTGCGGGCGAACGTTTTCATTACAACAATGCGGGATACATCCTGCTCGGCCTCGTGATCGAACAATTGACGAAACAACCCTTCTCGGATTACGTGACGAACGAATTATTCGCTCGTGCGAAAATGACACAGTCTGGTTACTTCCGACTCGACTCGCTACCGGCAGATACAGCCATCGGTCATATCGAGAATGAAGACGGAACGTGGCGAACGAACCACTATGCGTTACCGATCATTGGCGGACCTGATGGCGGCGCCTTCCTCACAGCATCAGACATGGAACGTTTTTGGCGAAGTCTTCTGACGCATCAGTTGCTGTCCGAATCGATGACCGCGCAACTGTTTCATCCCCACGTCAAAGTCAACGATGTTGCGTCTTATGGTTACGGCGTCTGGCTGAAACGACTCGATGCCTCGCACGAGAAGTGGCACATCATGGGTTATGACCCGGGTGTCAGCTTTCATTCCGCCTATTATCCACAATCGAAAACGATCGTCACCGTCTTATCGAATACGTCTGACGGAGCCTACGCGCTCGTTCAGGCCATCGAACAACTTTTACTTGAGAAAGGAATCCATACATGAACCTTTATATCGCTTCTCGCTTTGATCACACGTTGACCGTCCGCTGGCTCCGCGATGAACTCCGCTTGCGTGGACACGATTTAACATACGATTGGACGATGAACAATCGGGCAGAGGATCCTGAAGCATTACGAAAGATTGGTCTTGCTGAATTCGAAGCCGTGCAACAAGCGGACGCCTTCGTCCTCGTGTTACCAGCAGGGAAAAGTAGTCACGTCGAGCTCGGGATTGCGCTCGCGACGAATCGCCCGATTTACTTATGCATGCCGGATGCGACGTACTTCACCGGACCATTGGCCAGTACGTTTTATCATATCGGACGGACGACTCCTTGCTTCGGAACGAAAGAAGACTGGCTCGCGCAAATTCTTGCCGATCGTTTACCGGAAGAACAACTGACGTCATGAGGACCGTCCTGTTGACGATTGGACCGACCCATGCCGGGAAAACGACGTTCGCCCGACAGCTTGCTCAACGTCTACCAGCAAGCCTTGTCATCGATCAGGATCTTCAAGCACGCTTTTTGCTCGAACATTATTCGGACCTCGTTCCAACAGAAGGACCGAATCAGATCAAACATGACTTGACGGGATGGTTGATCGAACAGGCAATCACGTCTTCCGTCGAGACAATCATCTTATGTAATGCCAACACCTCGCGGATTGGTCGGAAACAATTATTAGATCCTTTCTCCCGTTCGACGTTCCGCTCGATCCTCGTCTGGTTCGATTTACCCGAAGCCACTTTTTTAAACCGACTGACTCACTCCAAACGCGATGGACGAGAGATTCGTGGCGACTCGTCGTACTACGACATCTATCAGCGGCAACAAATCGAGCCGCCAGTTTCCGGTGAAGCGGACCAAATCGTTCGTCTTCGTTCGACGGAAGACGTTGACACACTCCTCGACCATGTCACGAATCCGTCGCTTGATGCTCTCTTCGATGCGGTGTCGACTGATTGAAGAACATGACAATCGCACGTAAAGCACCCGCTTCTTCATCAACGCATGCAAAAAGACTAGCCGATATGTAACCGATTACAAAAGAAAGAAGGAACACTCATGTCTGAAGAACAACGATTGACCGGCGGAAATGTCTCCGCTGTCTATCAAAAAGGTGAGCATGTCTATCGCTCACAAAAAGAGAACAGCAACAACGTCCAACGGTTATTACGCCACTTAGAAGCGAAACGCCTATCCGGTGTTCCCCGTTTCGTCGGTATCGACGAACAAAATCGAGAGATCCTGACCTTTCTCCCTGGCGAAACGGCCGATTATCCCCTAAAAGCATACATGTGGCATGATGACGTATTGGACGATGTCGCACGTCTGATGCGCCAGTATCATGACGCGACAGTCGACTTCGACGTCTCACCGGACTGGGCACCGTTGCTCAATACCCCGACTCCATACGAAGTCATCTGTCACAACGATTTTGCCGTCTACAATACGATTTTTCAGGATCAAAAACTGAGTGGCGTGATTGACTTTGACCTCGCGGCACCCGGTCCACGTGCTTGGGATATCGTCTACACGCTCTATACGTTCGTTCCGCTTAGCAGCAGACGACAAGCACCTGACGGATCCGTTCTTGCTTATTCACCGGAGCAAGATGACACACGTTGCGCCAAGCGAGTGAGTCGGTTCCTTGATGCGTATGGCTATGAAGGACCGCGTTCCGAACTGCGATCCATGTTATTGTTGCGCATCGAAGCCCTCTATCTATTAATTGATCAAAGAGCTGCGGAAGGTGATGCTGCATTCATTAAGATGAAAGAAGAAGGTCACGACACACATTACCGCGCGGAATACCGTTTCATCGCGGAACATGGGGAGAAGTGGTTCATCGATAAAGATTCATCAGAAAAATAACAGTTTATCTTTCACGTTAGATGTCCGTGATCTTCATAGAGGAGTGATTTCCCGTGAAAACGATTGATCTTGATTTTCTACTGACAATAGAAGAATACGATCTCGAATTGGATACAATGTCGTTAAAGGCGAACGACCATTACGCGATTGATTTCTATTTTTATGGCGCTGACGAAACATTCAAGCTTTTGATTGACGATCCTTCGCGCGATTACTTTTTAATGCGTTTTGAAAAGTACGCCGTTTTCCTAGGGACATTACAAGAGCATGGCATCATCGACGACAGACTCCGAAATCCGTTCCCGGTCGTGAAATCAAAAGAATCGATCTTGGGAGAGTTCGCTGCGAAGTATATGAAAACGAAGGAAATCTATACGGAACGGGGCGACTTGCACTTATTTGCCATCAGGACGCATGAACAAGATTTTTATATTCTGTCCTACAGTGATCCAATCATCATTGATCTTATGGCGAAAGAGGATTGATTGAACAGCAGTTGTTACATCATAAAAAAAGGAGGATGAACGTAGCTTGAAAAAAACACTAATATTACTTTTAACTGCTCCCCTTCTGCTTTTATCTGCTTGTACAGAAGAGCAAAAGACAACACAACCCACTACTAAAATGTTATCAAAGAGTACAAAAGTAAAATCCGAATCTGTAAAAATCGATGCCGAAAGTACATTGAACATTGTTTTTCTTTATGAACCATATAAACAATATCTACAATCGTCCTTAAAAAACAATGATCCTGAAGTAGATAAAAAGAATTATGCGAAATATGTCTTAAGCTATATCGACAAAATCGGGGAAAAGGAGCAGTTTGCGACAGCCGACTTGAAAGGTTTCCCGATGTTGCAATCAACCGTGTACGAACAAGAGCTACTCGATAAAATCGAGAACTTGATGAAACAACAAGAGGACATTACAAAAATCATCAAAAAAAATTACATCGCTTCTCATAAGATCCTTCCCAAAAAGAAAAGTACCATTATCGTCGCTCCGGTTAATCCTGAATCCTCTTTCGATCTTCAGTCGATGAAAGGTGTTACAGGAGCAGCCTATAAAGATGCATTCATTCTCTACCTGGATACAAACTACGATCAAGACATCCTGGCATATTCGACGGCACACGAATATCATCACTTAGTCCTCAAGGATACACCTGATTTTAGTTTAAGTACGACTCTTAATTCCGTCATCGTCGAAGGAAAGGCAGATGCCTTTGCCGACCGAATCGTCAAAGGCGTCTCCCCTCCATGGAATGTCGAAATGGATGAAGCAACGAAGAAACATGTCGTACATCTGGTCAACAGCAATGAAGTATCACAACTCGACTTCGTCGTAGGTAACGAACAAAAAGAGATTCCTCGTTGGAGTAACTACATGTTGGGGCGTGATATCCTCAATCACTATTTTGAATCGCATCCAGATCAGTCCATTGCTGACTGGACCTATACGGATCAAGCAGATATCTTAAAAGGATACACGTATCAAAAGATTCTTGAACAATGAGGTGCTTTCATGAAATACACATGTTCCGTCTGCGGATATGCGCAAATGGACGACGTTGCTTATGACGAAAATGGTGACGCTTCGTTTGAACTTTGTTCTTGCTGCGGCTTTCAGTTCGGAGTAGACGATGATGTCGAAATCGAAGACGGTATTTTTTTATCGAGAAGTGAGACACACGACTTGTATCGCGCGAACTGGCTCAAAGAAGGTGCTAAAGTCTTTAGCCCTTATGCCTTTAAGCCTGGTCCAGGAAAGGGTGAACCTTTAGCGAGAACGGCTTTGGAAAAACAATTACGAGCAATTCATATCAGACTAGAAACATATTAAAAGAGCGCCACACTTCACGAAGATCTCGTGTGAGTTCGCGCTCCTTTTTTATGTCATCATGCTCGAATCTCGTGCATCATCAACAAAACGGTCACGATAGTTCCTTGATGCAGATGATTCTCAATCGTTACCTCATCTTCAGGTGAAGCGATAATTCGTTTGAAGATCGACGGACACGCCAAGTAAATCAAGGACAATTCGAAGTGATTTCTTCGTCCACTGTTGTTCCAATATTAGGTGTGACGTCCGAGGTTGTTTATCGAGGCGGTACCGTTTCCTTTCAATGACCGTCTACCGATTTTTTGTTTCAAGCGTTTCTGAGAAATAGAAGAATATTTTTAATGTCTTCGATTCCACTACTCTTTTCGTTCCTTATGTCTCTCATCGTCCTAAAAAGATGGTGGTATCGATTCACAGGAGCATCAGCATGATTCTTCCACTGATCCATAGCCTTTTCTTGCATCTTCATTTCGTTTTAAATGCCTTCCTTGATCGGTGTTTATCCGTTCTTAGAGAGAAGTTATGGGAAAAACATAACTGAGTAAGAATTTCGAAAATAAAAACACAATAGACAAAATTTTCTAAAAATAATACACTATATTTAACCAAATTATGTAAAAGGAGTGGTCGCATGAATATTACCTTTCAAGATGTTTCGCACTCGTTCGAGCGAAGCGGTGTCCGGACCGATGTCTTGCATCAACTAAACGGTCAGTTTTCGCAAAGTGAGGTGACGGCACTCGTCGGTCCGTCCGGGTCCGGAAAATCGACGTTCCTTAGTCTTCTTGGTTCGCTTGATCGTCCGACGTCCGGTCAAATCCTCTATGACGGGCAGGACATCACGTCTTGGAAGAACAAACGTTTATCGCAATTCCGCTCGCAAGAGATCGGCTTCATCTTCCAGCAGTTTTCACTTGTTACCGGCACTGACGGTGTCCGAGAACTTAAAGGTCGCCTTGTTAAAACAAAAGACGTCGTTTAATCAAGACGAGCGGATTCTCGAGCTGCTCGAACGGGTTGGACTCGATGACAAACGAAATGCTTTACCTGCTCAACTATCCGGCGGGCAACAACAACGGGTCGCGATCGCCCGTGCCCTGCTTCACCATCCGCAATGGATTCTTGCAGATGAGCCGACTGGTAATCTTGATTCCATGACCGGTGACGCGATTTTTGAACTGTTGCTAGAACTGCATCGTGAAGACAAATGTGGCGTTTTATTTGTCACACACGACTTAGAACTCGCCGAACGCGCTGACCGAATTCTCTTCATGCAGGATGGTCGGATCGTCGAAGACCGCCGAAAACGCACGGTGCAAAGTGTTTAAGTACTGTTTAAAGGGAGGTGTCTCGCGTTGCACACGTTTCGTGCCAAATTAATCACGAGCTTTATCGGCTCACTTGTCGTTTTTCTATTGCTGTCGGTATCGACGCAGTCCGCGTATGAAGCGTTTCAGAATGCGGACTTCTCGGAACAGGAGTCGACGATCGTACGAGATTGTAATCATGATGACGTATCAAAACTTATTTTCAAAAAAAATAGTTGTACACTCGATAACACGATCGACGAAAATTCTGAAGGTGAAATTTTAGGTATAAGTACAGGTAAAACGGAAAAAGTGGATGGAACAGCACGTGGAAAAGCCAATGCTATCAAGTCGCCAGGCTTTTTGAAATCAGCCGAAGAAAAGGCAGGCTCTAGTTTTTCGATCATCCTTCTCTTGTTGCTTCTTTTCGGAAGTTTCATCATTTATTTTGTAATCAAAAAACGAAAGCGACTCACAGGAAAACATACTTTAGACATTACGGAGACTATGGAAGATCAATCAAATCTTTCTTTCAAGAATAAAACTTCGTCTACAACAACTCAGTCTATGCTTACTCCTCCTATAGAATCATTACGCCTGATGCTATTTGATTTTAACCAACGATTACCACGTGCCCTCAAGCGGCGAAGTCATGAGTCGTTGACAGACTGGACGGAGCGCATTCATCTGGTGACGCCACTCTCTCCTTACTTCGTCACCCGCTACGCAGCGCAAGCAGAAGTAGAAGCACTCGATGCACAAGCGATTCACCATTTCGAACAAGATCTTGCGCGTTATTTAAAGACGCAAATCTCCCAATAACAAGCAAAGGAGACTACATATGCTTCGTTTCGTCATCAATCAATAGCGCCGGCAGCGCGGGAAATTCATCCTTACGCTCGTCGGTGCGCTCATCATCAGCGCTGGACTCAGTCTGATGTTCAACTTGACCGACTCCAGTCAGGGAACGGTCGAACAAACATTACAAAAGAAATGGTCATCTGCGTATGACATCGTCGTACGACCGAAAGGCAGTCAGCTTGCAAGTGAGTCGAATGATTTACTCGAACCGAACTATTTAAATGGTATCAATGGTGGAATTTCCTTTGAACAATACCAACAAATCAAACAAATGAATGCGATTGATATTGCAGCTCCGGTTGCTGTCATGGGGTACGCCAATATCGGCATCTCGATTCCAAATCAAATCCACTTTCCGGACGAGCCTGGTATTTATCGACTGAGTAATTCACATTATGGTGCTGGTGGATTTTCGAAAGAACTCATCGCACAGGATGGTGCCTACTTTTCAACTATGGAAGAGCCGCTCGTTCCTCCGAATACGCGATTGATCCATCTTCAAAATCCGCAAGATTTTTCATCCATACAACCCTTTACCTATAGTCTTATCGTCGGAATCGATCCGGAGGCGGAAGCGCAACTCGTCGGTTTGGATAAGAGCATCCTGAATCAGAAGAAGTTTCGTTACTTTAATCAAGAGGATGTCCCCTCAGCCAGCAAGAAGAGTTCCAACGAATTCAATATTCCGGTATTGATTAATCCAAAATCCTTCAACACGGGATATAGTCAATTTAAGTTAGAACAAGTTAACGTCGATCTGAAAACGAAACAAGCACGTGACACCTTCTATCAGCGACTAGCTCAATCGAACGCTCCTCAACCTCTCGATCAAGAAAAACGAAAGATCATCCAAGACATTAAAGTCGATGCCTCTAAAGTCGAGAGCGCTTTTTTTGATTCCCTACTCGGTCAAAAAACTAAGGTACTTCCGCATTCGGAAGCAAATACTAACGCTCAACTCGTCGCCCAATCAGGCTCTTTGACTTATCAAACGGTGAAAAGTCCGTTCCCTATACGCTGGGAGAATGCTTATGAAGTGCATACAGCACCTACTACATTCAAAAATGCTATATTACCATCCTCTTATCTTCCGAAACGCGGCTTCCGAACGGTAGATTCTTATGAAATAAAAATGAAAAAATCGGATGGATCTGCTTTTAAATCAATGAATCCTTATTTGACGTTTAATGTCGTCGGTTTGTATGATCCGAACAAGATCAATGTCTCCAAAGATCCATTGAACGAATTACCGATGGAGACCTATCGACCATCGGCTGCGAGTATCGTACTTGACTCAAAAAATGAACCGGTCAATCCTGCTCAACCGATCAACACGATCGGGAATCCAATTGGTCTGTTGACGAACTCTCCAAACGTTCTTACGACAGTCGATAGTGTCCAAGAGGTGATGGGCGATCAATCGATTTCATCGATCCGGTTAAAAGTAAAGGGTGCTTCTTCTGTCGGTGAACAATCAGATAAAACCTTACAAAGTATCAAGTCGGAAATCGAACGAGAGACTGGTCTTATCGCTACGATCACCAAGGGTTCCTCCCCACAACCGGTCGTTACGAAGGTCGTCAATGACGGCAAGACGCTCGGTTGGATCGAACAACCGTGGATCCACATCGGTGCTTCGATGACAATCTTCCGTGAGACAAGTGTCGGTTTCTCAGGAGTCATCTTCGCGATGCTCGCCGTCGCCATCGTTTATGTCCTTGCAACGAGCTACGTCTCGATGCTCGCTCGCCGGAAGGAGTTTGCCGTATTACTCGCACTTGGTTGGCGGACGAAGGACCTTTATAAAATCGTCTTGATTGAGGCAGCCATCCTAGCCGGATTCGTCTCGACGATTGCCTTGATCGTCGAAGGCATTTTCTCGCTCGTTCGGAACGAAGCGATGAACGGCTGGAGTCTTGTTTGGATTGCCCTATTCAGTCTCGTCATCTATCTTGCAGGTGCTGTCTGGTCGGCGTGGACGATTCGCCGGATCTCGCCGTATGAAGCGATCAAGACCGGTGAATACGCGAAAGTTTCTCGTGTCGGACTGAAGCTTCGTTCGACGATGACACTCGCACTGAAGGAACTGATCGGGAAATGGAAACGCAATAGTTTGTCCGTCCTCTCGATCGCTCTACCAACGGCACTACTAACGTTCTTCTTGTTCGTGACGTTCCATTTACAAGGAGTGCTTTATACATCGTGGCTCGGTCAATTCGTCGCCCTGCAAGTCGGTCCGATGCATTACGTGACGATGGGTATTGCCATCACAATCGCCATTTTGACGACGGGAGAGATCATGTGGCAAAACGTCACCGATCGCAGGGCATCACTTGCTGTCTTAAAAGCGCTCGGTTGGACGAACGGCGCGATCCGACAATTGATCGTCCTCGAAGGATTCCTTGTCGGTCTCATTTCCGGCATCGTCGGACTGATTGTCGCTTATACAACGATTTACTTCCTGTATGATCTTGTTCCGTGGAATGAACCGTTATTGTTTGGCGTATCACTTGCCTTACCGATTTTGTTCGGTGTCATCGCTGCCTTCATCCCAGCACAACTGGCAGCACGTGTTCAACCGTATCAAGAATTAAAAGATGCTTCGTAAACTAAGGAGTTGTACACATGAATTCTATTCAAGCAATATTTTTTGACCGAGACGGAACGATTGGTGGAGATAACACCGTCCACTATCCCGGAACGTTTACGTTATTCCCTCACGTCGCTTCACTAATGGAACGTTTACGTAACCAAGGTATGTTGTTGATTGCGTTTACGAATCAGCCTGGTATTTCAAAAGGACTCGCGCGTGAAGAGGAGTTCCGGACAGAATTACAGGACTTCGGCTTTGATGACATACTAATTTGTCCGCATGCAGCGGAAGATCACTGCACCTGTCGCAAACCATCACCAAATTTATTATGGCAAGCACAAGCAAAACACGATCTCCGACTCGAGCAATGTGTCGTCATTGGGGACCGCTGGAGTGATATGGTGGCAGCTGCACACGCCGGATGTATCAAAATCTTAGTCCGAACCGGTGCTGGAGAGAGCTCCATTCGTGATTACGCTGACCGGATGGATCAAGCAAACGTCGACTATATCGCCGACGACTTGGCAGAGGCAATCGCTTGGCTCGACACGCAAAACTGAATAATCGAAAAGGCGCGACTTCCGTAAACGGAAGTCGCGCCTTTTGTTATTTCTTGGAACGTTTCGATTGAGAAGCTGCGTAAACACTGACCGCTAACACAAATAAGATTGCAAACCATGTCCAAAATGACATGCTACCGTCTCCTTTTGATGATGCGAGGGTACTTAAACTGTCTTCTTGTTCTTACCAAAAAGTTCCTGCAATCATTTGTTAGCGATTTTTCGTAATAGATAGAGTGCATAGATGATCGATGGGATCGCCATCGCCATAAGAATGAGATGGACACTCCCAAATAAAAGATTCATTGCTAGACTAAAATCTGACACTTTTGTTTCCTCCTACAGCTCAATTCTTCTTCTAGTTACTCTTCTAGAATAATACATTGATTCGTGTTCAACGCCTTACAATTATGTAATAAATTTCAATTCACATTCTTTTTTCAATACTTCACGGTTACACTAAACGTATGAAAAAGAGAAGTACTCATCGATGGTCTTCTCTTTTCCTTGAATAATTAGCTGATATTGTACACCTGTTTTTGATCAATCATCATTATGAATCAGCTAATCGTTATTTATAAGGAGTGAACGTAGTGCATATCATAACTACCCAATTAATCGAATTCATTCTCGAGAAGTATCAGTTAAATGATTACATTCTCTATGAGTCATCTTACGCTCGACACAAAATAAACGACCAAACTGTCTACTCTTTTGAAACGTTTTGGATTCCGCGAGGTGCATTTGTTATCGAGGAAGAGGATGGAACGATGCTTCCAGAAGGAACCGTGCAGATTACGATTGACCCTGTTACGAAACGAACGACGACGTTATCCTTTCACGGTCCGACCTCGATTCATTCCGTGCCTGACGATTTACTTGATTCAACCACTCGGACGGCATGGATCGAATCAGAGACCGATATGATCCATGGTACGCATTTCATGCTCGAAGAAGAAAATGACACTTTTTTCAGTTATGTGAGTTGTCACGAAGGGATTCGGCTGTCTCCCGGTTGTTTCATTCATCTGACATTAACGGAAAACGGTCAACTCGATGAGTTGTTCCTATACGGTCCTCACCCGAGTGATCATCATGTGAATCAGGAACCTTTCGCTTTAACGCTCGAGGACATCGACTCGCTAGCTAAACAACAAATAAAGTGGTTCTCCTATACAAAACCAGGACATCAATACGCGCATACTGTCGTCGAGACGTTCGTGACACAAGAAGGATCAATCCTTGTGCCTAGTAAACTGGATTTCACGTCATCACTCGATCGAAATGACATCTTAACGTGGGCAAATTCGTCAACTTCAATTCTCAAACGCCATCCTTTCCAATCAGCAGCAAGTGTGACAGCAGAGGATGTAATCATGCAGACCGAACATCCTGATTTTCATCCGATTTCGCAAGAGACGGTGAACGCCTGTCGAAACGCGATTCAAAAAATCGTCCAAAACGTCTACCCTAGTGAATCCGGACAATGGATGATTCGTCATATCTACCGGCAACATCCTTACCTTGCTGTCAAATTGTCACGCGCGCATCCGACGTCATATGTTGATCAGCAAAGACGCGTCACGATTCTCCTTGACGAAAAGACGCTTGACTGGATTAGCTTGACCGACGATCAGGAACTCCATACCGCGCTCGCATCCGTTACTCCACCGGAACTCGAAGATCATCAGCAAGACATCATCTTCAACGCATTACGTCCGTACCTTTTACTCGCGCCGCGTTATGTGTTTGCCGCTTCAAAAGGTCAATACGTTCTCTGTGGTTTGCTTGACTCGAATCATGCTTACTTACCGGCAACGAACGAAGTCGTTTTAATGCGCGACTTATGAGTTAGTTCAGCCATTGATCTATCCGATTGCTTACGTCTTTCGGGAGATTAAGTCGTCTCAGTTGTTCGAGTCGTTCTCGGTCCACTTCCTGATCAGCAAGACAGTGCTCAATCATCACGACTTTTTGTTCTCGTCCTGGGATCAATTGATAGATGACATACCAATCGACGAGTGACATAAATGGAAGTCCGGTCTCATTAATAATCGTTTGTTCAGCAAACGGATAGATAAAGATCCCCTCATCATGGCGAATCTGCAGACCGCTCATTAGATCGAGATCGATTCCTTCGATCATAAATTCTTGGAACACTTCCGTCACGTAAAGTGACGTCTCGTCTTGTTCAACGACAGTTCCCATCTCAGATAACAATAGGACTGCCCGTTCGGCGTCCGCTAACGCGACGACGAGATCGATGTCGCGCGGAGTGACAGGCAGTCCATGATGGTGTAACAATAATGAACCACCGATGCCAAAGTGAATCCGTTCTTGCTGCAAACACGCGACGACTTTTTCTAAGACTTGCTCAATACTCATCGTCGGAACCCCGCTGCTCGAAACGGCCCTTCCATCGAAATCGTAAAGATGATCCGGGCAATTTCTTCCGGTGATGTCTCGTTTGGATGGCGCAACCAGGATTCGATGACACCGAGATGGGCGGCTGAGAGATAGGCAATGAGATAATTTTCTGGAACGAGCCGTTCTCCTTGTTCCGGTAGTCCCGAGAACAGAATCTGTTGCATGTAATCACGGACGCGATTCCGAAACATCCCGTCACTCGTCGGACTGAGTAGGATCCGCATCAGCGTCCGATTTTCATAGAGGAAGATCAAAAACGGGATGATGCGCCGGTATGGCGAGTCCTCCTTTTGGTTGATCAGGACAAAGGGAATCTCGCGTTCAAACGTCGCTTCAATCTTTTCAAAAATCTCATTCGTCATCCGCTCGAGTAGTTCGTATTTATCCGCGTAATGATGGTAGAACGTCCCGCGGTTGACTTCCGCCCGATCCGTCAACAACTTAATCGTCACAGCATCAAAACCAACTTCGTCGATCAGCTGAAGGAACGTCTCACGAATCCTCCGGTCGGTCCGAATGACGCGTAAATCCTGTTTTTTCATTGAAATCGCCTCTTTCTTCAACATTTTAGAAGGATGTGTCGCTTAAGCGACAGATGGACGTCAACTGGTCATTGCTCCCAGTTTATCTCCCTTTTATAATGAAATTAATCAACACGTTGTTCAATAATTATTTCATAAAAGGAGAAAGAATACGATGGATTTACAACTACACGGTGTATCAAAATCGTTTCATCAACAGGACGTCCTCCAACAGATTGATCTTTTGATTCCGTCCGGTGAGATTTGTGGCTTGCTCGGTCCGTCAGGTTCCGGTAAGACGACGTTGATTCGCTTGATGATTGGCGCGATTCAAGCAGATGCTGGAACGATTCAGATTGGTGACACTTCGATGCCAAGCTTCAAGATGCTTTCGCAGATCGGTTTCATGCCACAAAACGATGCCTTATACGAGGATTTATCGGGGCTTGCGAACCTACAGTTTTTCGGTTCCTTATACAACATGTCTCGTCAGGACTTAGCAAAACGAATCGAAGAAGTGTTGACGCTCGTCGATTTGACGAATGATCAAAAAAAGCTCGTCCGTCATTATTCCGGTGGGATGAAGAAACGATTGTCCCTTGCCATCTCAATCCTACATCGTCCAAGCATTCTATTCCTGGATGAACCGACCGTCGGGATCGATCCCGTGTTACGCCGCCAGATTTGGAATCAATTCCAAGCGATTCGTACGCAAGGTACGACGATTGTCGTCTCGACCCACGTCATGGATGAAATCAATGAATGTGACCGGGCTGCATTGATTTATAACGGTCGGATTATCGCCTACGATCCGCTCGACCGTTTGCTCGCACAGACTGAAAACGGTCAGGTCGAGGAACTGTTCCTGCTCGCTGGAAAGGACGTGACGTGATGTGGCAACTCGCACGACGGGTCATCCGTCAAACGTTGAACGACAAACGAAGCGTCGGACTGATTATGCTTGCTCCGTTATTAATCTTCACCTTGATCTATTTCCTACTTGGAAACGATGACTACACGCCTGCCGTTGCCATCAGTCAAGATGTACCGGCTCCCGTCTCACAATCGATCGAAAAACAGGATCTGACGCTTAAAACGTATAACGGCAGTGATGCGGACGCCTATCTCAAGGACCATGAAACGGTCGACGTCGTCTTAGACATGAAAGACAATCAGCTAGCGTTGAACCTCCGCGAACCTTCGACGAAAAGTTCCAAAGCGTTACGCGAAATTCAAGCTGGACTGGCATCCCTGCAGCCGACAATGCAACTTGAGACGAACTATCTCTATGGTGATGTCGATCAATCGACGTTTGATGCGCTCGGTTTCGTCTTTTTATCCTTGTTCTCGTTCTTTTTCGTCTTCATCTTATCAGCGATGGCACTCGTCAAGGAACGCAGTGGTGGAACACTCGAGCGCTTGATGATGACACCGATTCGCCAGACCGACGTCATCTTCGGCTATACGCTCGGTTATAGCGTTTTTGCTTCCATCCAAGCCATTCTTGTCGTCCTGTACGCGACGACCGTACTTGACTTACCGTCTGAAGGTTCGATCATCTGGGTCTTCCTGACGATGCTTGGACTTGCCGTCGTCGCGGTCTTGTTCGGGGCAACGATTTCGATATTTGCCCAATCTGAGCTACAGGTCGTCCAGTTGATTCCCTTTACAATCATTCCGCAGATCTTCTTCTCCGGTTTGATTCCGCTCGATCTGATCCCGTACGGACTTGGTAACATCGGATATTTCACTCCGATTTTCTACGGAGCGAGTGCGATCAAGGAGGTACTCGTCTACGGTAACGGTTGGTCGAGCATCTGGCCGTACTGGCTCGGATTATTTCTCTACGGAGCCGCCTTGTTCCTGTTGAACATGCTTGCCCTTAACAAGTATCGCGGACATCAAAAAAGACACGGCTGATTACACGAGCCGTGTCTGATTTTGCTTAAGCTGTTCGAGGAAAGCAGTCCGTCGAGAGGGATCGAGTGTCTGCTCTTCCACGTCGGCATAGCGAACGAGCTGATAGATCTCATGCGGGACTGTGACTTCTAAGCGTGTTAACCACTCCGTCAGCGTCTCATGTGTCCGTCGTTGCTGCGCTGAAGCAAGTGACCGATTGAACGCGCGCAACGCTTCACGAATTTCCGATTCAAGGAGTCTGTCTTCTAAGGAGAACTGGACTTCAGGCGTTAGCGAAAGCGATGCAGGAGATCGTTTTGTTGGATAACGAGATCGAAATGACCACTGCATGCGGTTGAACCGTTGTCGACGATAGAGATAGATGATCATCACTAGAGCGACCATCCAAGGAGCCACGCGAGTGATTTGATTGATTGCATCCGTCCATGATCCCTTTCCCACTTCAACAACAGGTTTCTTATCCGGCTCTTTCCGATATCCTTTGTGCCCATTTTTTAAAGAGTCCAGTGCCTTTGTGATCAAATCTTTTTTCGCATAGATGACTTTTTTAGTCGGTAAGATCGTGCTCGGGACATGTACCCAGTTTCCCGTCGACTGATCGATCGGAGGATCGACTAATGCTTGATACGACAGTTTTACACCCACGACGCCTAAAAATAGCAATACGCATGTCATGAACGTCATTCCAATCATTCGACTTCTCATTTCATTTTGCACCTCCAAAATGAATTGAAATCCTTAACACAAGACCTTTTCCCATATGTTACCATGAAAGGAGGCGATTCAGATGAGTTACGAAAAAGTATTTCAAATGCCGATGTTGCAGCTGTATCAGGTATACCGTCAAAAAGTCGAGCGCAAGCAACGGACGCAAGACGAGCTTGATGACGTGCTGTTCTGGTTGACCGGACACACGCCATCAACTCTTGAACAAGCCATACAAACCCAAACTGTCGCAGCCTTTTTCGAGCACGCACCCGACCTGAACGAACGCCGCTTTCTTGTCACTGGCGTCATCTGCGGGATTCGTGTGGAACATCTAACGGATCCGTTAATTCGTAACATCCGGATTCTTGATAAACTCGTTGACGAACTGGCGAAAGGAAAAGCATTAGCTAAAGTCTTACGATAAGGAGGAATGCTGATGTCTACGATACTCAGTACACTGGCCATCTTCATCATGGTGACCAGTGTGGCTTATTTCACCGTCTATCAAGTTAAACGAAATAAAGGAACCCATCGTTCCCCCGTCTATCGACTTGTCTTTAGTGGTCTGTTGGTCGGCTTGATGGTCAGTTATTTTTGTTGACGTGAGTCGTGATTTTCAGTTTTTAATTTAAACAATAAAATCATTAATACAGTATTTGAAATAATGAAGGAGGTATATGCCTGAAACTTCGAAAATGGATCCTTCCACTTTTATTGCTCACCTGTCTCGTCTCACCGAATGCTGCGACGTCGTATGTGAAATGGACGATCGCTCCGGCTGGTCACTATCTCGAAAGGCTTCAAGCGGCTGACATCTCTTATAAATTTCGGCAACAGACGCTCTACATTCAAGAAAAGGATTTGCATCGCGTCACGACGTGCTGTACGTAATTCCTATACAAAATCCCCTCATTTCAGTCCGAAATGAGGGGATTTTGTATAGGAAAAGATTTAGCGAATCGTTTTCAGCGCCGTTGCCCACGGGATGACTTGATCGAGCATCTGGTTGACCGATGTTTCTTGAACGGCTGCCGCTTTTAAGACCGATCCGTTCTCAAAATCCGTGAACAAGGATAACGCCGGATGCACACGGACATCGGCAATCAATAATTCACCGAGGATGCCGCGCAAATGTTCTGCTGCCCGTGCTCCACCGACGGAACCGTAAGAGACGATTCCTGCCGCTTTATTGTTCCATTCGACGCGTAAATAATCGAGCGCGTTCTTGAGTGACGCTGCAATCGAGTGGTTGTATTCCTGGACGATGAAGACGAATCCGTCTTGCGCCGCGACATCCTTCGACCAATCAGCAGCACCTGATGCATCCGCGTCTTTTTCACCAAGCAGTGGTAATTTGTAGTCCGCGATATCAAGAATCGTATAGTTTGCGTCCCCTCGTTGATCGGCGAGTTGTTTGACCCAGTTCCCGACCTGTGGGCTGAGACGTCCTTCACGTGTTGATCCTAAGATGATCCCAATGTTTAATTTCTCCATCTTCATTTCCTCCTCTTGTTTAGATGCTGTCAGCTTACTTTTCTTTTAAAGATATTCTTTTTCGATGTTGCGTGTGCTCCGGACCGTATCAATCGGACGGACCATTTGTTCAATCTGTGCCCGTTGTGGCTCGAGGAATGGTGGTAACGACAATTTCTCCCCGACCGTTTCGTATGGTTCGTCACCCATGAAACCAGGACCATCCGTTGCCCACTCGAACAAGACACCGCGCGCGACACGGGCATAGAGGGACTCGAAGAAGAAGCGATCGACGTAACCGGACGTGTTGAAGCGTAGTTGTTGCATCCGCTCGATCCATTCCTTTAAGGCAGCCGTATCTTCAACGCGGAAAGCGACGTGGTGCACCGTTCCGAATCCTTGCCGTCCGCTTGGTAGAACGACGTTGTGCTCAACGATGACTTGGGCGCCATTTCCTCCTTCGCCCATCTCGAACAAGTGCAGGGAACCAGCTTGATCGACTTCGCGCATCAACATCGCTTGTTCAAGTACCGCTTTTAAATTGTCGAATTCCGCGATCCGGATGTGAATTGGACCGAGTCCCGTGATTGCGAACTCGAGTGGCACCGGACCGTTTTGCCACGGTGTGCCGGAAGCGACACCTTGATTGTGCTCGTCAGAGATCAACATGTATTGTTGCTCATCGAAATCGACGAACGAGAGCGTCTGCTTGCCGAATTGTTCTTTGATACCACGGTGCTTGACGTCGTATTTGTCAAAGCGTTTAATCCAGTATTCAAGTGCCGCATCCGTTGGAACACGGAACGCCGTCTTGAAGATTTCATTCGTTCCGTGTGATCCTTTTTGAATACCAGGGAAATCAAAGAACGTCATATCCGTGCCGGCAGATCCTTTATCATCGGCGAAGAATAAGTGATACGTCTGGATGTCATCCTGATTGACGGTCTTCTTGACCAATCGCATCCCTAAGACATTCGTAAAGAAGTCATAGTTTTTCTCGGCACTGCTCGTAATCGCCGTCACGTGGTGGATTCCTTTTAGTTCATTCATGAAAAATCGCTCCTTTAATCGTTATTATCTCGAATTCGAGATATCAGTCTAAAAAATTTTAATGTTTTTTTGCTTGATAGCCGATTGTTTTGGCTGTCTCGATGAATGCTTCGAGGTCTGACGGGGCTATTCCTTGAAATACTTGATTAATCGCTTGCTCGTGCTTTGGAAAAATCGTTTCCATCAGTTGTTGCCCTTCAGAGGTCAGTTCCGCAAATGTCACGCGCCGATCTTCTGGACATGCTTTCCGGAAGACATAATTCTTTTTTTCGAGCTTATCGATGACATAGGTGATGCTACTGCTCGTAATCAAGACTTTTTTCCCAATCAATTGAATCGGTTGCCTGCCCCTGTGAAACAGCAACTCAAGAACCGAAAAATCCGTCGGGTTCAGTCCCCACTGCGCAACGTCCTTCTTGATGACTTCATGTAAGGCATCGACTGCGCGCACCATGACTGTCAATGCTTTCAAGTTCGGATTCGGTCGCGTCATTTCGTTCACCTCTTTTGTATCTCTAATTCATATATCTTTAATTCGAGATAAATATACCATCTCAATTTTTGTTCGTCAACTGTTTTGATTCACTTTTAATCACGATGATGAACACAACGGATGTTCGAAGCGTTCATCATCATTTAAAACAAAGCACGTACCCTTCGCCTAATCGATAGTGATCGGTCTCAGATTGAATATACGCCGTATTGTCAGGTAATCCGATCGCATAATTCATTTGAGGCAGGTATTCCTGAAAACGAGCTGCTCGTTTTTCCTGATTCAAATGAGGACAGAGACAACCGCTCAGACAGCCTTGCCCCAAATCCAGGCAATAACCCGTTCCGCCCTCACTCGTTCGGATCCCGTATGTCATCGCATAGATTGCTCTAGCGCTGACACCGACGTACCGTGCTGTGATTCGGTATACGGTCAAAGTTCCCTCTTGCTCATCGAGCTTTTCACGTCCTCGATCTCCCCCGTCAGTTGTTCGATCCGTAAACGTGTCGCCTCCATCATATCGTATACCCCGTGAACGGAACCGGTGTCGACAATCGAATCCAAGTCGATGGTTTACCAAAGACAGACGCGTCATCGAGAAAACGTTCTAAAGTTGCAACGGACTATGTTTGCAACTTGACCATGAAGTTATAGCTACCGGTCAGGCGGTGGCACTCGACGACTTCCGGATGTCCTTTACAAAATTCAATCAAGCCTGCGCAACGTGTCCCTTCGAACATGACGATCGCGAGTAACCCTTGCGCGAGTGCTTCTGGATTAATGACAGCGCGAAATCCTTCGATGATCCCTGCGTCCTCCATTTTTCGGACCCGTTCGATGACGGCTGGTGCCGATAACCCGATCTGTCGTCCGAGTTCCGACCATGGAATCCGGGCATCATCTTGCAGAATCCGGACAATCTGTTGATCAATTTGATCCATTTTCCATCCTCCTTCTGATTCAAAACCACTTTCTTCAAATTAACATGGAATCAAAGGAAAATATAGCCTTTTACTTTGTTCTGCTGCTGTGTTCATCGAGTAGTATTTCTTATACTACTAATAGGAGGTGATACGCATGGAACCAACCTGTGTCCGGTGCCAAGAAACAATTGAAACGACGGTCTATCAATGTTCACATGCTTGTACGTTTTGCGAACCATGTACAAAAACGCTCGATCATATTTGTCAAAACTGTGGGGAGCTGCTCGAACCCGCCACGCCAGTCACTACATAAAAAGACGGATGCCTCGGCACCCGCCTTTTGTCTATTCAGATCGTTTCTTGTGATTGCCGCTCGGATAGTCGTTCCTTTGCCTGTTCCTGGTGCGGTTTGATCGCCGACTCGCCAATCGAGTAACGCATGTGTCTTCCGAATTCCATAATCAAGTGTCAATAACCAGTATACGGCATCATTCGAGTCAGGATGGGAACGAATCATCGCGTCGATCGCTTGATACGTCTCAAGCCGTTCTTCGAGCAATCATGCATGCTCCTGAATTTTCTTCAAGGAGACCTCTTTTGAAGCATGCCGCGCAAAATAGAGCTTCAATAACAAGTCGTTTCGTTGCACCGGCAGTTCGATGGACGGTTCAGCGATCCACCGCGCGAGCTCCACATGTCCGTTTTCCGTCAGGGCGAATTGTTTTCGTTCCCCATTCGTGACCTCTTCCACGATCAATCCTCTCGCCTCTAACCGTTTAAGCGTCGGATAGACTTGTCCGAAGTTGATTTTCCAAAAGTGATTCAAGTTCGTGTCGATCGTATGTTTCATCTCATAACCAGACGTACATCCGCTGGCGAGGAGTCCGAGAATCGCATAACGGGCATGTTTTCTTTTGGCATCGGTCCCTCCTCTATCTAAAAGATACTATCTTTTAGATAGAGTTACCGTTCATTTAAATGCCAAACAGGAAATTTACTGGATGGAGCAGGAATTCTCGTTTTAAATCCGAATTCTTGTTCACATACTTAATTAAAAGGAGTTCTCACATGACATACGCTAAAGCTTCTATCTTTTTCAGTCTGATTGGTCTGTTCATTGCCTATATGATTTTCCCACCAATTAACTGGCCATTCGGTCCAAACTCGATGATTACGATTCCAATCGGACTTGTCATTTATCTGTTCGGAATCGGACTTGGGATCGTCGCCATCAAACGACGGGAGCCCGGGATTCTTAAATATGTCAGTCTCGCCTGTGCCATTCCGCTCGGTGTGCTACTACTACTCTTTCTCGGTTTCATCTTCAGCGGTCAAATTTAATCGTCTTTCTATAGATGTTCATGAGACGCTTTCTTGAGGGCATCGAATGTCAACCGGTGAATCGCTGGACTCGACATCGCATCTAACCATTCGTTCGCCGTTCGCCCAGTATATTTTTCAAGAACTAACGCCAATACAAGTCCATGTGTCGCGACGACCACTCGGTGGTGCGGGTGGGTTTTACGTAGCTGATCGATGACTGTTAGAGCACGATTACGTGCTATTTGATTCGACTCTCCGCCACTTTGCGCGTAATCATCATTTTGAAATGATCGCTTCAACAGTTCTTCTAGCCGTTCAGGCGATAAACTTTCGTCTGTTTCCTAAAAACGCCGTTCCTGAAACGCTACCTCGTAGATTCGCAAACCTCGTTGCTCAGCAAGTGGGCGAACGGAGTCTACCGTCCGTCACATCGGACTCGAATATATGGCGTCAATCGGCAGCGCTTCAAAGAACGCTACGAGTTTCTGCGCTTGTTCTTGACCTGCATCCGTTAATCCCCGCCCTCGATCACTGCCTGTTTTGATCGATTCGCAGTGGCGAATGAAATAGAGCGTCCTCATCGGAACTGGACCCACTTTCCTTCAGAAATTACGTCTACATTCGAACCGATGACACGAATCGCTGTCGCGTCGTCGATTGCGTAAGCTGGATTCGTCAATGTCTCGGCCCAAGACTTGGCAGCTTGTAAGTGATTGTCTGGTAACTGCGGATGATCGAGATGCGGGAAGATTGAAAAATCAACGAGACCTAATGTTACGTCCGATTGCTCCGGCGTCTTTTTCCATTCAACAAAATCCGTTCCGATTCGTGGTGTCAGAATCATGCTACCTGCGCTCATCCCGACATAAACCCCTGTCAAATTCGGTAACATGCGATCAAAACCCGATTCGACGAACCAGTGATGTAGAAAGAGTGGATCACCACCATTAACGAGAATGACATCCGCTTGTTCGACCGCTGGTTGCCAAATTGCTGGATCAATTACCGAGACCGCTGATAATTCCAACAGACCGACTGACTTCCATCCTAAATCGACCATCGGTGCCTCATCTTTTCCTTGAATGAAGTTGACAGCGAGGTCCGTTCCTCTGCCTAATGCGTAGGATGCTGTCGTGACACCTCCTGTTCTTTGCTTCAGTTTACAATATTTGTGCGTTTCTGGTATCCTTACTTTTATTCCCACTAGAATAGGAGGAATCATATGTCTTTCGACTTAATGACGTTACCTGAAACGACGTTACACTATCGTCTGATTCTCGGAACTTCCGATCAACCAACGTTTATCTTTGAAAATGGATATGGACAAGATCTTTCAACCTGGCAACCAATCATGGATCAAGTTGAAGGACTTGGAACGATTTTGATGTATGACCGTACGAACATCGGTGGTAGTATGCAGCATGATTCCGAGACTAGTCGCCAGAGCGTGAATCGCCTTCGCCGTTTGATCGATACCTTATCTCTCAAACCACCCTTTATTCTTGTGGGTCATTCCTATGGCGGCACGTTAGTTCGACAATTTGCATCGCAATATCCAAGTGAACTAAAAGGTCTATTGCTCATCGATGCAACACCAGAATCCTATATTCAACGCTTCTTACCAGTAATGCCAAACACGTTCCAAGCCATATACAAAAAACAATTCACGCTCGAATGTACATACGAAGATTTTAAAGAGAGTATTGAAGCGACGAACGTCGATGTCCTCTATCCCTTTCCAGTCGTTGTTCTGTCTGCTGGTAAAAAGGATCATTATTTGCGTGAGGCGCAACTATTGTGGCACGAATTGCAACGACAAACTGCTGCACAGTCGATCCAAGGGTTGTTGATCGAAGTTCCAAACAGCCGGCACTTCATTCAACAGGATGCCCCCCATATTGTTGTCGATGCGTTACATCATTTGACTTCAGGTGATTCTTAAGCTCTTTTCAAAGGAACTATTTCCCATTTCCGAACGTATACTTAATATAAGCTTGATTCGACACACTGATTGGAGGCACATATGTACTCGATTCCTAGCTACTTCATACTTTACTTAAAAATCATGCTGACGGATAAGATTCCGGTCTTTTGGTCGTTGATCTTCCCATTGATTCTCGCGTTCGTCTTCGGGTCACGACTCGATTTCACAGAGAGCAGTTTCCTATCATTTCTTGCACTCTTTTGGGGCTATATCTTACTTTCGATTTATGTCAACGGCATTGGTCTCCAACTTGCCCGGATGCGGGAACATGGTTTGATGAAGACGTATATCATGATTTCCGGTAGTAAGATTGGTTGTATTCTCGCACTCGTTCTCGTTCAGCTCGTATTTGCAGCCGTTAGTTTAACGGTCTTTACGACAGTCCTGATGCTCGTATTCGGCCTCTTCTCACCTTTGACGTTGTTACTCGCTTTTCTCGTCTTGTTGCTCAGCATCCCGCTTGCTTTTGCAAGCATCGCCTTGACGATGCTTCCGGCTAAGATTTCGAGTATGTCGACATTAATCAACATCGTCATGTATCCTCTGTTCTTGTTCGCGAATAGCCAACCGGATCGCTGGTACAGTTATTTGAATCCTTTTTATGTCATAAAAACACTTGGTCTCGCCGTCTCTGAGCACGTTACGGGAGCATCGTTACTGATCTTGACCGTCGTACTCGTCGTTTATCTGTTACTTGGTCTATTCTCTGTCAAACGCTTTAATCTCATGTCATTACTGACCCGATAGGAGGATTCAGATGCACGTTCAACATGTACGCTTCAACTATCCGAAATCACCTGATCTGTTACACGATGTCTCCTTTTCGCTTGTTCCCGGGAAACTGAACGTCTTGATCGGGATGAACGGTGCCGGGAAAACGACACTGTTTGATTGCATGACCGGTGCCTTACCGATCACATCCGGAGGACTGGACTTACCCGATATCTCGGACATTCTCTATTTGACGCAATTCATCTATTACTCGGATGAACTAAAGGGTAAGGATGTCGCTGTCTTCGTCGGTCGGCTCGCTCGTTTGAAAGCATATCGCAAACAAGAGACCTATACGCGTCATCTGAAACAGCCGCGAGAGCTCGATTTATTCGCTCATCTGTGGGAAATGAAAATTGGTAAGATGTCCGCTGGTGAAAAGAAATGGTTGTTCGTGACCCTGTTGACGACAGTACCACGTTCGCTCTACATCTTTGACGAGCCGACGAGCGGGGTCGACCCGGCAACACGGCTTCATATCATGCGACGCTTCGAGCAGATGACAGCAAACGGTCAAACGTGCCTCTTCTCGACCCATCAATTACATGATCTATTGCATACCGATGCCCATGTCATCTTCCTTCATCAAGGTCGTATTTTGTACGAAGGCGACTTCAAGGATTGGTTGAACCGATTCGAGACGACAGATCCGGACGTCGCGTTCGTCCAAATGCTTGAACTAGCAGGATAACGTTAACCACCTCTCTTTTGGAGGTGGTTTTTTTGTAATATTTGAAATGTAGGTTTTCGAAAAACATGTACAGGATATACACATTATAAGAAAGGAGGTCGTCCGATGAACTTCATTTCCGGTCAAGCATTTATCACGATGATGGATTCACTTTTCAACGAAGATGAATGGAATCGACACGTCTTATACATCACTGCGAATTCAGCAGCGATCCACTTACAAAAACGATCTACCACCATTCTCTCGCAGCCTATGGAATATCAGATTTCGTTTCTCGTGCATTTACCAACGCTAGAAAAACGACTGATCGTCAAATCGAATCAACAGGAGACGCGTCAATTTTTCTTTGATTCAATGGCTTCCATCGATTGTATGTGCACTAGTTTGATGCCATGGACGAATCCAGGGCGATTCAATAAGGAGGAAAACGTTCATGTCCACCAACACTCTTGAAGAACGCATGAATGCCGTCCTCGATTGTTTGGCGGCCGCAAAGGACTACCAACGCATCGCCGGAAGGCATGAGGTGTCGTATCAACAATTGTATAACTGGGTCCGGCGCTATGAGAGCGGCGGTATTCCTGCCCTGACGGATCGCCGAGGTCGGAAGTTACGAAGCGAACGATTTACTTCGACTCAGCATACGCCTTGAACCGATCAAGGATCGCCTGCCAGCCCGCTTGTTGCATTTCAGGCGGGTTGATTGTTTCGGCATCAAACGATTCGACGACTTCGGTTTGTTCCCCGTTCCGAGTGAAGTCGATCGTCACCTGACGACCATCCTCAAGGACATACGCAATGCGTTCGTAAGGAACGATTGCCTCATATGTACCCGTGAAATCAAATCCCATGCTACCGTCTTTTGCTTCCATTCGATTCGTGAATTGACCACCGACCGTCAAATCATTCGTTGACGCCGTCGTATGCCAATCGTCAGACGCTGCGTTCCAGCGTTTGATGTCTTCCGGTGCGTTCCAGATCTCCCACACGGTCTCGACCGGACGGTCAATCACAGCTTGAATCGTTAGTTTCGTCATCTTTTTTCCTCCTTACTAATTGAAGTTCCCTCCCTATTTCGAGGACGATTAAATGAATTCCTTGTTATTTTCGATTAATTCAGGTGTTAATTTGAACGCTTTGTTTTCCATACCATGAACATTAGAATCGCCGGAATGAGACAGATGATTGCATCGGTAACGGTCGGCAGTCGTAACGCGGGACTTGTTAAAAACCGAACGCCTTCCACTGTCCAAATCGTTAACATTAAGGCGGTCAACGCTGCAAGCCGCCATTGTCTCGGAATCCGGATCCAGTAAGCGAGGAGTCGCTCCGATAACTTCATCTTCCTTCCACCTTTCGAACCGATCTCAGGAAGCTTTGTTCCGTCTTATAGGAGGTGTCGCGCCACATGAAACGTTTCGTATGTTTGAACGTATTTTGTTCAAACTGGTTCCCAGAACTCGTCTTGAAGTAATGGGCGACACTTAACGAACCATCGAATGTGTTCCCGATGATCGTGTTGTCATGGACATCATGCTGGACGAGCAATTGACCACCCTCGAGCCCTTTCGTATCATTGCCGATCAGCTGATTTTGCTCGATCCGGACACGTTTTGTACCGCCTCGCTTCGTGTCATACCCACCGATCGCAATTCCGGTGTAGACGTTTTGCCGTACATCATTCTGGCGGACGATGACATCTTCTGCGTATCGTCCGGCATGTTCACTCGTCACTTCAATCCCGATGTCACTCGCTTCGACGAGGTTCTTCTCAATTGTTAAGTTTTTCCCACCATCGACATAGATACCGGCTGCATTGTATTCCTTCCCGTAAGCAGGATTGCCGTAGCTCGACGTCCGGTAAACACGATTTTCCGACACGACGCCCTCACGGACGTAGTCGTCTTTCTTCGACTGAGCGATCCCTTCGTGTCCGATCAAATCAATGCCGATGTTGTCGTTATCCCGTACGACGTTCTTCGTCACCCGGAAATGTTTGACGTTCCCGTTTAAGACGAGAGCTTCACTGAAACCGAGACGATTCTGCTCGACTCGGTTGCCGGTGATCGTCAGGTGACGAATCGCTCCCGTTCCGTAGACAGCGATGCCGTGTGCATTTCCGTCTTTCGCGAGCGTCTTGATCTGGCGGACCGTATTGTTCTTCAACGTGATGTGTGATCCTGATCCCGTAACCAAAATACCGATCGGTGTCGCGTCCGACCGTTTCGACTGAACGGCTTCGATTGTCAGTCCTTGGATTGTCACATATTTTTGATCCTTAATCTGGATGATCGGTAAGGTTGCGTCTCGATCTTTAATGTTTTCCCCATTTAAGACGACTCGTTCTTGTTTATAATTCCGAAAGACGATTGGATGTTGTTTCGTTCCACTTTGTCTAACGTTCAGCTTCTCGTGATACGTTCCTTTTCGCAAGTAAACCGTCGTACCCGCAGTCGCTTTTAGTGTCGCCTGTCGGATTGTTTTAAACGGATGCTTCAACGTGCCGGTATTTTTATCACTGCCGTTCGGTGCGACGTATAACGATTTTGCCGTCGATTCGGCCTCTTCCCCCGTCGAGGTACAACCGACGAGCAGGACGGTTGCTAATAACCATTTGCCTTTCATGATTTCCTCCTTTATTTAGCAAGAACATTGTTGGTATAATCTAGGTATCATTTCTAATTTTTTGAATATTTTATTTTTTCTCGATTCACTATGACTATGGAAAAGAGGAACACGTCATGAAATACGCGCTCTTATTCACCCTTCCCTTCTTGCTTGCTGGTTGCACAACGGAAGCAACCGTCCTTCCTAAAGAGACCGTCAAGATCAAGAAGTCGTACTTTTCGATCACACCTTCTACCACGAAGGACGAGTCGCAGCAACAGCGGACATTTTTCTTAACTGGTGCACTCGATCGCCCGCTCCAGCTCAAAGCGGTCCAATTTGACGATACAGAACCACCAAAGGTGCTGATCGACAAATCGATTCCTGCCGGTACATATGATCGCACACCGTTCCAATTGACGTATGATTTGAACCTGCTCAACGATTCGCATGCCTTCACCTATTCGCTTGATACGAAGAATGGTATTCCTGAGACGAAAACGGTCTATACCTTACCTCAAAACGTCCAGACTGACAGCGGTCAATTCAATGATCAGAAACAGACGAATGCTTCATTCTATCCCTTACTCCTCAAACGCTATACGACAGGAGAATCGATCATCGGTCGCTCGATCGACACGTTAGCCTCTCCTCACCTAAAGGTCAGAAAACAAGAAGGCGCAATTTTGATCTATTTGATGAAATCACGATAAGGAGAACGGCGGACCGAGAAAAAGTCCGCCGTTTTTTTAGTCCGCTATGACATGCGACATGTCAGCTTCTAATCGAATCACGGCTTCCCCATCCCTGTATTCGACGATCGTCAAACTCGTTCCATGAATGAACGGCGGATCCCATAATGTCGCGAACGGCTTACGTTGAAGATATGTCAGCAAGATGTTAAGGAAGATGCCGTGGGTGACGATTAAGATGTTTTCGTCTTCTTCATGGTCTGCCAGTCGTTCCAAAAACGATAGGATGCGCTCGCGGACCGCGTCAAAGGATTCTCCACTCTCCGGTATGTAGGTATGCGGCGTTTGCCAAAATGCAGCATGAGCTGCACTTCTGAGTCCTCTCGTAATCGTCGTTCGATATCCACTAGATTCATGCATTTCTCCTCCGAATCTACTTCCTAAATGATGACTCTTTCTTCAGTTTATCTCAATTCATCGATTAGGAAATCATTTCCTTCTTTTTATTAAGAACGATTAAACAAACAGCTCGTTCTCAACGTATCTATCCATACGTTAGAACGAGCTGTTCTTAAATGCGGATCAACACGATACCTCCAAGCATGACAAGCAGACTGACGATCTGCACACCCGTGACCGGTTGTTTTTTTGCACCGAACCAGCCGAAACGATCAATCAACAGACTGCCGGTCAGTAAACCAATCGTGACGATCACGACAGCGAGTCCAGTACCGACGAGCGGAACGATGAAGGCATTACCGGCAACGAACAATGCGCCAATCAATCCCCCGATCCAAATCCAAGCAGGTAAGGGTTGCGACCGATCGATGTGCCACTTCGTTCGGAGGATCAGATTCAGCAATAACAAGGTGATCGTACCGATGACGAATGAAATCAAGGCGCCTTTGACGGCTGACCCGAGAACACTTCCGAGATGACCATTGATCGCCGTCTGGGCAGCACTCATCATACCGGTCAGAACTCCAAGTATACGCCAAACGAGTAACGAATTCCCTTGAGATTCTAGTCGTTTCTGACGACGCCGTGCCAAATAGTCACCGAGCGCGACTGTTCCGACGACACCGAGTAACACAAGCATTGCACCGATGATCCGCGTTAACGAAAATGTCGTGACGTTCGCTTCAAACAATCCGAAATGATCAATCAACAGTCCCATGATGACCTGACCAAAAATCGGCATGATGACCGTTTGAACGCCTCCGAGTCGCGGAAACAATAAGATGTTCCCGGTCAAATAGATGACACCGAGAACCCCTCCACCCCAGATCCAGAACGGTTCATCGGCCGTAGCCGTGAGACCTGTAAGATTCCCATCGACGAGCAACACGAGCATCAGTAAGAAGAGTGAGCCGATCGAAAAGGAAATCAGTGAAGCGAGGTATGGCGACCCGACGACGCCCCGTAGCCGTGTATTGACACTCGTTTGAACCGGTACGAGCAAACCGATGATGAATCCAATGATGATCGCAAGCATACGAGGACCTCCTTCTTCATGTGCCTTTCCATCATACGGCAGTCTCGCACGCCGAAGCGACCGGAATGCTCAAAAAGGAGCCGGTTCATCGACCGGCTCCACGAATTAGATCTTTTTCCACGACTTCGGATACGTCCGCAATTCCTTCTTCGTCGGATGCTCGACATCGAGATGTTTTCCGTTTCGTTCAAGTAGCACATCGGATACGAGCAAAACAATCGCAAGAACGACGTAGACGGCAAAACTGAGGAAGAATGGCAAGTTGAATACGATTAGTATTGGAAAGAATAATCCCATTAAGATGACGAACAGAAAATCCGTTACATACTGCCATTGAATGATTTTCTTCATCTGTGGTTCTATCGTTAATGCCATATCACGTTCGACTTCTTGCGAGTGGATCCGCGCAATCCAGACTAGTGCTACAAATAATAAAAATAGTGGCCAGTACATGTCCCGATTGGCGACGACCAACAGGATGCTAAAGCCGTACAGTAACGAGCTGTACAAACGTGGTTTAGCGAGTTGACGTTTTTCTTCTTGAATGAACGCGATACGTTCGGCTTTCGTTTTCATTTAAATCCCCCAACTGATTCAACGTACCTGTTTAATCTGATCGAACGGTTCGTGATCGACCGATGTATTCGACCTTATTCTGAAATACTCGGTACATCCGGTATTCTCCAGTCGGTGCCGATTTCAATTGAACGGCAATCTGGTGACGTCGTGATTTTGATGATTCGGACGCTACGAAATAAGGTTTGACTGACGCGATATTGTCGCGCCCGAACTGCTTCGTCACGTGCCGAACGACTTGCACTTCAACAATCTGCTCATAGGTTGCATCCCGTTCATCTGCGATCATCCACCAACCAACACCGCCAATCACTACAAGTAATAGAATCGCCCCGATCGTTTTTCGCATTTCGATCCCCCCGGTTCACTTGCCCATACTTACTGTTTCAATTCGTGAACGAGGTTTTCCTGCTTCCGTCGGGTGACGAACCAAGCGATGGCTAGGACAAGCACCACCAAACCGGCAATAGTTCCAGCAATCGTCGGGACGTTGAGATAGAATGATCCTGTATCATCAATCCGTGTCACGAAGATTGTCGCACCAAGACCACTGATCAGTCCAAAGATGATGCCGCTCCCAATGAACAAGAGCATTTGAATGAGTGTCAATTGACGCAGCCTGTTTCGAGTCAGCACAATCGTTCGTAGCAAGGCATACTCGCCTCGTTTTCCACTCACGAAACTGAGTAAGGCGTTTGCAAGTCCGAACCAGACGGATCCACTCATGACGACGAGCGCAATGATGAAGACGAACCAACGTTCCGTCGTTTGTTGCTCCGCATCATGAAGCGCGTCAGATAGTCGATTCATTTGCAATGTCGGATAACTTTCTGTGATCTCTGATAATGTTGTGGTCACTTGCGCCTTCTTTAACTCGGATGGAACGTCGATAAAGACATTTAAGATCTGATCGCTTGTTTGCCGTAGCTGCTCGTTCCGCCAATCCACGAGGATGTCTGGTGCTATCTTCTTTTCGATTCCAACGATTCGGAATTGACCGAGTGAAACACTTCGCTCTTGTTCCCCGTCCCATCGGCCGAGCGGCAACGTATCGCCTTTTTGGAGTCTGTGTTTTTTAGCGAAGGTCCGTGAGACGATGATTCCTTCTGTGTCACTCGTCTGTTCTCCCTTTAAAACGTCAAGACGACGATAGTCCGTCACTTCGTATTCAATCGAGACATCTTCTTGAGGCGACTGGTATTCGAGTGAATTTCGAGACGACAGGAAGGTCGCTTTTGCGCCAGGTAGTTCCGTTTCAATTTGTCGAATCAATTGCAGCGGGTTTCCTTGCGATCCTTCATCTAAACGACTCTTTAAGACGACCTCCGTCGGATATTGGCTGATGATGTAGTTCCGCTCGTTTTGTTGTACCGTCTCAAGGAACGTCGATCCAATGACGACGATAATCATCAATACTTGAACGATCAGCATCAACCAGGCGTTTTTCCGTAGTTGTGGCAACACGCCCCGGAAGGCGACGAAACTCGTCGGTCCCGCTAACCGACGAACGATCGGTTCCGCTCGATGGAGCACTCCCTTCAAGAGCAGTGGCGTCGCAAGATACATTGTCAGTAAAAAGGCAATAGTTGCACCGATCCAGGTCATCGCCCGCGCCCCTTCTGTGCTTGCGATCACTTCTGCGAATAAGATCAAGCTAGCAGTCAACCCACTACTAGCAAGGACGAGACGTTTTCGTCGTGTCGGTCGTGACGCTGTTTTTAGATTTTCTCGTAAGACGTGGAGCGGTAACACATCTCGTTTTCGGTAAGCGGTGCTCGCGAGCAACATCAGAATCAACAAGGCACTACCGAGCGTGATGAGCATCAAGAACGCTCCCTGTTCGATCATGAGGGAGACGATCATTTTCCCTTCTGTTGGCCATACCAGTTGACCAAGTAACGGTAAGCAAATACCACCCAGGATTGCGAGGATCGTTCCCGCTAAGACAATCAAGCCGGACTGGACAAGGAACAACTGAAACAGTTGCCGAGTTGTCGCCCCAAGCGTCCGCATGATCGCAAATTGAACAGCATGTTTACGCAAATACAAGTCGAAATTCGCCATCAAGATGAAGCCGGACACGACAAGGATGAGCATTGATAAGATTCCAATATAGCCGTTCATTGCTGGAGAGAGTGCTTGTCCTTCTGCAAGTTCAATACGAAGCTTCGGATTCGCTTTGACGAATGTATCGGCATAGCGAACGGAACTTGTCTCTTTTTTTAGATCAAGCAAGACGGCTTTCATTTCACTTGGATGGTTCTTTTTAAGGTCAGCATAAGAAAGCAAGACTTGATCTTGCGAAGTTTCAGATATTTTCGCATTTGGTAAAATCTCACGGATTCGATACGTCTCTTCTCCAACGCGAAGCGCTTGCCCGACACTACGGTCAAGCGACTTGGCAAGTCGAGCTGACACGATTGCTTCTCCCTGTTGCAAATTATTTGTGAAATGATAACGACCTTTCGTCAGGGCATCCGAATGGACCCCAAGTGTTTTCACATCGGCGATTGTTTGACCAGCAACGCGTGCTTTCGTCTGTAAAATCGACGCTTCGCGCAAAACAGCTTGATCCTTTTTAAGTTTTTTATGCACGCTCTTGTCCATCCGTTCATCATGTGATGCATATTTGATTGTCAGATCGACTTGACCGTATCTTTGTTCACGATCTGTCTCGATCGCAGCTTGATTATGTAGTAAAAAGATGACCATCGTTAAGACGAGACCAATCGAAATCATGACGCTTCCGATTGAGGTCAATAGAATCATCGGACTTTTACAGTACAGTCGGTGAGAAAGACGGAAGAGATGTTGTCGTTTCATACAGCCCCCACGAACTGCTCGTATGTCTCTAAAATCGGTGCCACGTCTCCAGTCGACGGCTGATCGGCGACGATCTGTCCGTCATGAAAATACAGTACACGTTTCGCATGAGCGGCAACAGTTGCATCATGGGTCACGAGTAGGATGCTCGTCTGTTGTTCGCGATTAAGTTCTTGTAGCAACTGCATGATTTCAGCAGATGTCTTGAAATCGAGGTTCCCCGTCGGCTCATCCGCTAAGATGATCGGTGGTCGACTGATCAAGGCACGTGCGATCGCGACGCGCTGTTGTTGTCCACCAGACAGTTCTTGCGGTCGATGGTCTTTCCACTTCGTCAGTCCGACGCGATTGAGCCAAGTTTCGACCTCTTGATTGATCGTTTTGTCATCCATCCCCTTCAACATCAATGGTAAGGCGATGTTCTCCTGGACCGTCAAATCATCGAGCAGGTGAAACGATTGAAAGATGAACCCAATGTGTTGTTGACGGTATAACGTCGCAGCAGGTTCAGTGAAGATGTCGCGTTGCCGTTTTCCCTTTAGCGTCAACGTTCCGCCGGTTGGTGCGTCAAGTGCCCCTACTATATTCAATAGTGTACTTTTTCCAGAGCCACTTGTTCCCATGATGGCGATGAAACCACCTTCTTCTAACGTGAAGGAGATTTGTTTTAATGCCTCGACCGTTTCTGTTCCCCGCGTATAGGTTTTTGATAATCGTTCTATTTCTAATAAACTGTCCACCAAGACCCCTCCTGCAACATGATATCATTACAATAACCAATATAAGTATTTTTTAGAAGTAAATACATAAAAAGCTATTATACACAAATTATCATGGTAATAAAAGGAATTGTACTCATTTGAACGAGCTAGTCCTACTAAGGAAAAGGCAAACATACAAATTATAAAGTGAGTGAATAGATGATTTGCACGTTAGATCACTTTATTCAAGAAAAAGCTGTTTCTCAATCGATTTCTGGATTTTCGCTAGCGAGCGTCAAAGATCAGGAAGTCATCTACTCCAATGGATTTGGGGTGAAAAATCTTAAGGATAGCGGGGTTCCCGTCACAGCGAACACATTTTTTGAATTTGAATGGAATCGAGATGATGCTGTGTATGCACCAGGACAATCTCTACTTCACTCAGGATACGGATGAAAATCTAATTGTGACAATCGGTTTTGTCGAGAACGTAAACGAGGACGTCCATTATATCGTTCTAAATGGACAAACTTGCAATCGGATTGAACAGGGATTACTCGAAATAAAGGAGAACGAACACTGCAATACCTTGATTGTCCAAGGCAGTTGGGAGTTTGATCAACTGGGAATCAAATCGAGCCTTATCTGAGCTAATCGACTTTTACCTCATAAATACGAAAGGACCTCCCTATCATTTGATAAGGAGATCCTGCGTTTTTCAGTATTGTTACCGATTTACATCATCTCAGCCTCGGTTTCTGAGAATATTTTGCAAAATCCGTTCCACCCTATACTTACTACATATTTTCTGACGACGTTATTTTTTGTTATTACACTTCACAATTCTTACTTCGTACGGTTGTAGTAACATATTTCCGATGAGTCGTTCTCCCGTCAAATAGTCTTCGACTGGTTTTTTCAGTTCAATCGTTTTGCGTTCTTCCGAAAAATTCATGATAAATCCGTAGATAGACGACGCATCGATTCTCACCTGCACCGAGACACCTTCTGGATGTTCAATCTGAAGAGGCGATAGCAAATTCAACGAAGAGATGATTTCTGCATAAAAATCGTTTTGGAATCGCTCCTCCAACCTTCCACCAATGTACCAAGCGACGCCCTCTCCGTGATTATTCCGCGTCACTGCCGCTGTGTCAGCATAAAAGTCTTCTGTATAGACTCCAACTGTTTCAGCTGTCACTACTTTCAAGACTGTCGCATAATCCTTTAGTTCATATGTCTTATCGCGGAACTTCACTCCATTTTTATCCATCGGGTATAGCGTATCGTTTTCAACTGGCTCGATTCCGAACATCGTTTTTAACTCACTTGGCCATCCACCAAAATAAGTTAAGTCAGATTCATCAACTAGCCCGGTCAAATACGTCGATATGAGAGTCCCACCTTGCGCGACGAATCGATTTAACCGTTCGATTGTCTCTTGACTGACTAAATAAAGCATCGGAACGATCAACAGTTTGTAACCATCAAAATCTTGTTCTTTTGTAATGACATCTACCGGAATATCACGCTCGTAAAACGCCCGGTAATGTTCTTGGAGTGTTTGGGGATAACGCTTCGTGTCATTCGAAAATCCTTGCGCATCGTCAAATGCCCAGTTGTTCTCCCAGTCGTATAAAATCGCAACTTCGGCTGGACGATGTGTACCAACGACTTCATCTAAATGTTCTAACAAACGACCGACTTCTGCAACTTCTTGAAAGACACGATTTTCAGAACTTCCATCATGATCGACGACTGCCCCATGAAATTTTTCAGATGACCCTCGAGATTTACGCCACTGGAAGTAAAGTACGCTATCCGAACCATGGGCAATCATTTGCATCGAAGATAACAAATGCATTCCTGGTCGTTTAGCTTTATTGACAGGATGCCAATTAACGGCACTCGGCGTCGATTCCATTAACAAGAACGGTTGTTGTTTTAGATTACGAAATAGATCGTTAATAAATCCGACCTTCATCGCTAAACGACTCGTTGACTCCTTGTCGTTATGCCAAGCCGGATACGCATCCCAGCTCACGACATCAACATATTTCGCGAACTGACTGTAATCAAGCGACTGGAAGGGAATCAAGTCATCCGTATCTGCCATGAAATTAGTAGTCACCGGTATATTTGGAGTCACTTCACGTAATGGTTGAATTTCATTTTGATAGAAATCAATTGTTTGATCTGTTACAAAACGACGCCAGTCTAAATTTAAACCGTGGACCATACTTTCGCCGATTGGAGACGGCGATTCAATCTGCGACCATTCGTTGAACGTATGGCTCCAAAATGCTCCCCACCAAGCGGCGTTCAGTCGATCAAGTGTTTTATATTTTTCTTGTAACCAAGCACGAAAAGCGGCTTGGCATTGATTACAATGACACTCTCCACCGTATTCATTCGAGATATGCCACATCAATAATGCTGGATGTTTCCCATAACGATTCGCCAGGAGTCGATTGATTTGTTGCGTTTTTTGTCGATAAACACGCGAACTGAAACAATGATTATGACGTCCACCATGAAGCTGTCGAACCCTTCGTTCATCGACACGTAATACTTCTGGATATGCTTGCGATAACCATGCTGGCCTTGCTCCACTCGGTGTCGCTAAAATTACATTCCCACCATTTTGATGAATGTCATTGATGATTTGATCCAACCATTCGAACGTGTAAACCCCTTCTTCCGGCTCTAACGCACTCCAGGCAAAGATACCGATGGAATAAGTATTCGTATGAGCGAGACGCATCAATTCGATATCTTGCCGTAAGACATGCGGAACATCCAACCACTGATCCGGGTTATAGTCTCCACCATGGAGCATTCGCCTAGCAGGTGTTACGTAAGATTTACCTGATTTCTCCATAGATATTCCTCTCCTTTAAAAACAGATTTCTATTTACTACCCTTTTGTTCCACCAGCCGTCAAACCGGCTACGAAATGCTTCTGGAGCAGAACGAAGACGACGGCAATCGGAATACTAATCAAAATCGCACCTGCTGCAAATGTCGTATAACTTGCTCCCATCGCTTCATTCACTAAGTTAAATAGACCGATAGGTAGTGTATAAGATTCTTGCGTTCTCAGTATCGTCGATGCCAAAACAAAATCTCCGAGTGGTCCTGTGAACCCGTTCATCGCAATGACCGCTAACATCGGTCGACATAGTGGCATGATGATTTGAAGGAATATTCTTGTATTACTTGCACCATCCAACTTTGCACTTTCATCTAAGTCTAATGGAATTGAGTCCATATAACCCTTCATCAAGTACGTATTCATCGGAATTTGCCCGCCTATGTACAATAAAATTAACAACCAATGGCTGTTCATCATCCCTAGAATTTGTGCTAGCACGAACAACGCGATTAAAGCCGAAAATTGAGGAATCATTTGAAGTAACAAAAATAAAGTCAATGCTTGATTACGTCCTTTGAAACGAAAACGCGAAAAAGCATATGCAGTGAAAGAGACACTAATGACAGTTCCAATCATCGTAAACAAACTGATTTTCAATGAGTTCATGTACCACTGATTATATTGAAGGCTTTCTTTTCCAGCAAATAATTCGCGGTAGTGATCAAGTGTAGGATTTTTCGGAATGAGCGATGTACTGACCAAACTATTTCCTGGATTAAAACTCGCACCAATCGTCCATAGGAGTGGATAAAAGATGGCGAGCGATACGACTAACAAAATGACATAGGTGATCGTCATACGAATGAAACGTAGTCTTTTTATATTCGACACTAGCGTCACGCTCCTTCCTTAAACGAATTTGTTCGTCTAAACTGCCAAAGCGCAATTGTAATGACAAAAATCGATAGTAAAATCGTTAAAGCCGCGGCTAGTGCATATTGACCTGATTGCATCGTCAATTTGTAAATCCAAGATACGAGAATATCGGTCCCTCCCGCATTCGATCCAGGTACAGACGGACCACCACCATTGAACAGATAAATGATATTGAAGTTGTTGAAATTAAATGTAAACTGCGTAATGATGATTGGCGACATCGCAAGTAATACCATCGGCATCGTGATGAAGCGGAATTTTGCAAAGAATGAAGCGCCATCGATTGTCGCCGCTTCATATAAATCTTCAGGAATCGATTGCAAGACTCCTGTCGTGACAAGAAACACATAGGGAAAGCCTAACCACCCTTGCATGAATACGAGTGCCACCCTTGTCCACTTTTCGTTCGTCAGCCAAGGTATGGCGTCGATGCCAAAAAATGCGAGGACATCGTTGTTAATTGAACCAAAACTATCATTGAATAGTCCCGCAAATACTAAAATCGTCACGAATCCTGGAACTGCCCAAGGAAGGACGAATATTGTTCGAATGACTTTTTTAAAACGAACTTCTTTCTGGTTGACAAGAACCGCTAATAATATCCCGACTGAAATTTGTAAGGTCGATGCGACTAATGTCCAAACAATCGTCCATGACAACACATCAAAAAATGTCGATCGCCATATATCGACTGTGAATATTTGAAGAAATGTAGAAAAACCGACCCAATTAGCTAATTTTGCTGGTGGAGAATGATAAAGATCATAGTTCGTGAAGGCTAAAGCAAAACTAAATAAAATCGGAAAAATAACCGCAAAAATCAAGAGAAACAATGCTGGACTACTTACTAAATAAGGGTATCCTTGTCCAATCAGGTTCAAGTAATCTGATTTGAATGAACTTATATGTAATCCATCGTCTCTTTTTTGTCCTGTTCGATATGCATCTCGAAGATTATAAAAATATAGGGCAAGACCGAACATCAATACAATAATAGCGATGATACCTTGTGCTAGTAAGAATATAGAGTTGTCTCGCGGCACTTCCGTACCAAGCGTCACGATACCCCACAACCCCATATTCAACAAGTCAGCGAACGCAATTAAAAATGCAATACTTACCGTAAATAACAACACGCCTTTAATCCACTGACGATGATACAATTGCCCGAGTCCGGGAATCACTGACAAAAGCATACCTATTCTACGATGTTGCACGCCTTTCACCTCTTCACAAATTATTTAGCAACAGACTGCATCAATGGGCTAACCGACGGATCGGAGTCATCCTTCTCATTTTGAGCTGTGCTTCGCTTTAATTTGTCCTTCAATGGTATCAACGGCTTGAGTCATCGCCTGTTTCGGTTCAGCTTTTCCTGTTGCGATAGTTTGAAGGGCTGCATCGACTGGTTTCCAAACTTCATTCATTTCCGGGATATTTGGTGTCAACTCAGCAAATTTTGATTGTTCTGCCACGGCTTGAGCTGCTGGACTTTTTGTAACAATCGGATCATTCGCTAATGCACTGATGGCAGGTACTTCTTTTGTGATTTCGAAGCGTTTTTTTGAATTTTCTTCGTTCGTTAAATAGAGCGCTAATTTTTCAGTAAGCTCTGCGTGTTTTGAATAGCTACTAACGTTATAACTTTTTACACCTAAAAATGAACTCATATTTTTCCCATTTTCAAGTTCAGGAAGTTTGGCGACCCCAAAATCGATGCCCGCTTTCTCAAATGGTCCAACATTCCATGGACCAGAGATGATAGCTGCTGCCTTTCCTTCCATAAACAGTGATTCCAAAACGTTAATCCCTTGTTCACCAATAATTCCCGACGGAAACAGCTTCTCCTTGTAGAATTTTTGAATGTGGTTTGCTCCTTCGATTGCGCCAGCATTCGCTAAACCGATGTCTTTTGTATCGTATACTCCACTTTCCGAACGCTTGAATATGTAACTGCCATATCCACTCATGACACTCTGTGCATAATAAACTTGGTCAAACAATGCTAAAAAACCGAACGACTTTTCAGTTTTCATCTTTTTCGACAATGTATACCAATCTTCTAACGTTTTAGGCAACGCTTTATCTGAGACTAATTTCTTGTTGTAATACAGAATCGTCGTCTCTACAGCTTTAGGAACGCCGTAAATTTTGCCCTTGACGATTTGTGAATCAAGTGCAACATCCGTATATTGAGACTGGACGTCTTTTGGAATCTTTATTTCTTTTATGATTCCTTCCGTTACTGCCGTTCCAATTTGGTCTCCAGGCATTGTCAATAAATCGGGACCTGTTCCGGCCGGTCCGTCCAACCGGAGATCTTCAATTTGTTTTGCATACGGTTTTTCAACAACTTTGATGTTAACATTATTCTCTTTTTCAAATCGTTTCACAGCAGACTTGATTCCTTCGCTTTTTTCGATATCTTCCCAAACAATCAATTTGATTTTTCCATTTTGAGTCTCTGTATTTTTTGCTTCATCTTGCGGACCACACGCAGCTAACGACATACTCAATACAAAACCACTAAGCACAGCAGAATATTTTAATTGTTTTTTCATAAAAAAACCAAACCTCCTTAGAGAATTGTAAAACACAAATGAAAGCGCTTTAACAAATAAAATATAACACTCTAAAAAGATTTAGTAAAGAATTTTAGTAAAAATTTTACTAAAATTAAATGGTGCTTTTTCTCATAATTAACTCAGAACCTATATACAATGTTTTTACTACTTTTCGTTTTTCAATGATTTGTTCAAGTAATAAGTGAATCGCGTTTTTACAAATTTCTTCAATATCAATATTGAAAGTCGTCAAGGGAGGCGAAACATACTTTGCGATACTCGTATTATTCACACTGATCAGGCTGACGCGGTTCGGGACATCAATTTGTTTTTCGTGAAGTGCTTGCAGACAGCCGACGGCGATTGGATCTGCCGCTACAAAAAAAGCGGTTGGCATATTTTCACCAAGGCGTTCAATCGCTTGACTCATTAAAAAATAGCCATTATCAACTGAAAAACCATGATGACAGAAGATAAATGTTTCATTTAGCATTCCTTCTTGCTGCATATACTTACGAAAAGCACGTTCCCGCCCATCCATTTCTTCTACATTTGTATCAGCATTCTGAAAAGTTCCACCGATAAATCCAATTTCTTTATGTCCCTGCTGCTTCAGTACTTCAATTGTCTTTCTTGTGATTTGGTCAAGGTCTGGACGCACCGAATCATAGTGTTCAGCATCTGGTGTCGAATCTATAAAGACTCCATTAGTCGTCAACTCTCTTAAATATTCCAGTTCTCGATCCATAAAAGAACCCACTGCAATAAATCCCTCGATGTTTAGCGGAATCTTTTCAATCCCATCCGCTACTTTGTAGGTCGTTAACTCCATGTTATTCTCCCTAGCCAATCTCTCGATCGCAATTCGCATCGTGTGAAAATAAATATCTTCAAGCTCCTCTTTATCTGTCAACCAATACAAAAAAGCAATATTTTTAACGAGTGATTTCATCGTCTTTTTTTTGTAACCAAGCTCTTCAGCCACCTCAAATATCCGCGTACGCGTCTCATCACCAACCGATAAACTTAAATCATTATTTAATACTCGTGAAACTGTCGAAATGGAACAGCCTACTTTTTTAGCAATATCTTTAATCGTCGCCAAATGATTACACTCCTTTTAAATTTAGATTTAAGTAAAATTTTTAAGTAAAATTTCAAATTTTATATTTTTAAATTATACTTTTCTTTTTTTATATTACTTCATAATTCATAAAAAGAGGAAGGAAACCATAATGAGAAGAAAAGAATGCATTAACGATGTTTAGCTTTTTTCAATTACAAAACTAAGTGTTCTACAAAAAGAAAAACGAAGAAACTATACATCTCTGACGATGATAGTTCCTTCGTTTCTTTTTTAAATCAACGAATTTTATTCCATTCTTATAATCACGAACGAACATATTTAAGTGGAATTAAGTCTGCAATCCGGACTTTCGTCAACTGATCGTCGATCATCAAGAGGACAAATGCGTCCGGTGCATAATCGGAAATCAATTCGCGACACATGCCGCACGGACTGACGACACGAATCGTTCGGTCCGCCTCATCCGAATAGGGATGTCGGACGGCGACGATCGTCTCAAAATCCGTCAATCCATCCGTGATGGCGGCACCGATCGTGATGGCTTCTGCGCACACCGTCACTCGTCCGATATAGGCTTCGACATGAACACCCGTTTTCGTCGTGCCATCTTTTGTCCGCAACGCAGCTGCGACGTGATGTTTATCGTCAGCGTAACGGCTTTGAATCGTTTCGGTTGCTCGTTCGACCAGTTGCAGGTCGGCTTCTGTAATTGGATAAGTCTGCATAATGTGCTCCTTACGTGTCTTTTTTCTTATAGGTCAAACCGATGAATTGTGCTTTTTCATTGAATAGTCGACGGTAGGATAGAAAACCAACGAGGACCGATGCCATCGCCGCCGTCGTCAAGATCAGGAATAGAATCAATAGTTGATAAAGGACCGCTTCCATTGGATCCGCGCCACCGATGATCAACCCACTCATCATCCCTGGCAATTGGACGAGGCCCATCGTTTTTTGCGCTTCAATCGTTGGAATCATACTTGTCCGGATCGCGCCTTTTAAGCTCGTATCAATCGCTGTCTTCGCATCTCCACCAAGCGAAAGAATCAGTTCGATGACCTCGTCGCTTCGTTCGACCTCGTCCTTGAACTTATTAAGAAACAACAAGGACAAAATCATACAGTTCCCAATGACCATCCCGCTGATCGGAATCACTTGCTGGGCTTCGAACGGAATGATTCGTAACCCGAGCAAAATGCCCATCGTCAATGCTTCGACCGCAATCAGTGTGAACAAGATGATCCACTGGATCCCGGGAATCCCGTCCCCTTTACGGATGACGTTCAGTGTCGCTGCACCAATCATCAACAGAATCATCAGTAACATGAAAATTGGACTGCCGCTTTCAAAGACGAACGTCAGAATATAACCGATGATCAACAGCTGCACGATTGATCGAACGGTTGCGATAAGGATGTCCTTCTCTAGACCAAGCCGTAACGTCCGCGCTAAGACGAGGGGGATCAGAATGAAGATGAGCGATGTCGCCAGTTGGAGATAACTCATATCGATTCCCCCTTCAAGAACGCTTGTGTCTCTGCTTGACCACTTGAAGCGAGTTCTTTAAAAGCACCAGACTCAATCAATCGACCGTCTTTTAAAAACCAGACGTCGTCGCTGACCCGCTTGGCTTGCTCTAAGTCATGCGTAATCCAAATGATTGTCGTCTGTAACTTCTGCTGTAAATCAAGAATCAGCTTCTCAATCTCCTGTACCATCCGGTAATCGAGACTTGCCGTGATTTCGTCAAGCAACAGGACGTCCGGTCGATTGACGAGTGTCCGTGCGATTCCGAGTCGGCTCCGTTCACCACCCGACAGATCTTTGACCATTCGCTCAAGTTCGACGGATAGGTCAACTTGTTGTAGCAAACGTTCCGCTTCTTCGCGCGGTAACGATTCACCGAAGATCGATTTCGGCAAATTGATATTATCGTAGACAGTACCCGGAATCATCGGCGCGCTTTGGAACGCCATCCCGATCCGTTTGCGGACATCGAGCAGATTCATCTGCTCGAGTGGTTCGCCTCGAAAACATATTTCGCCGTGATCGGGAGAAATCAGTCCATTGATGTGTTTCAATGTCGTCGATTTCCCGGCACCACTTGGTCCGACGAGCGTTGTAATGACACCTTCGCGGAACTCACCTGTTATTTCGTGTAAGATGTGTTGATAGCTGACTTCGTGAAACGTAAGAATCGACATACTACTCGTTCACCTGACTTTCTAAGAATTTCGGGAAATGCTCCTGTAGTGTTGTACCCGAAATCGAGTCGCTTTAGTACGTCAAGGGACACTTCCTTAAACGTGGATGATCTCTCCAGCAAAGTCATACGGTACAGTTCGACCAGCAAAGAGCGACTCTTTTGACGCTTCCGGTAAGTTGAGATGTTTGAACGCTTCTTCACGATCCATCCAGACGAGTCCGCAAATTTCTTCTGGCACATTCGTCTGCAATTGACCGGAAGTGATTTCTCCCGCGAAGAAGAAAAAGAGACAATGTTCTCCCGCTTGCGGGAAGAATGCTTCTGCCACATGGACGATGTCACCTGGAATGATAGTAAATCCTGTTTCCTCTATTACTTCACGCGTGATTGCTGTATGTAACGTTTCGTCGCGCTCGACTGTCCCACCGGGCAATGTATAGTAGTCACCGTGCTCGCCACGGTTCTCGACCATCAATAATTGATCGCCGGTTTCATTAAATAATGTCGCATAGACGATGTTTTTACGGATGTTCATGTTCGTCCTCCTATCGTTTTGTACATCTGCTATTTCTGATCAAAGCGTGTTGTTTTTAAGATGCCTTTTCTAACTCATTTGTCCAAATTTCGATTTGACCTTCTAGGAACGCCATCAACTCTTTCATTTCCGCATCACTCGGTAAGAAGGACACACCCGCTCTCGCATAGATGTCTTGAACCGAATGGGTTTGACTAAGCGCCAAGGCTGCGAGGAAGTCTTTCAACGTTTTGTCAGGGTCTTTCGTGAAACGATGATACAACTGAAGAGCGGCAATCTGAGCAATCGCGTACTCGATGTAATAGAACGGCGTCTCAAAGAGATGGATGACACTCATCCATGCGTGACCTTTCCAATCGGGTGTTTCCGACCAATCGATGACGTCCGTATCGTATGATTCTCGGAGATCGGCATAATAGGCATGTCGTTCTGTCGGATCATGGTCGGGGTGAGCATAGAGCCATGATTGAAAACGATCGACGATGATCGTCTCGGGTAAGAACTCGACAATGGAACGCATCTGTTCGAGTTTTGCCCGGGCAACGTCTTTTTTATCCGGAATCACCTGATGCCATTCGTTCATCGTCAACAACTCAAGCGACATGGCAGCGAATTCCCCTACTTCGAGCGGAATTGGTTGCAGTCCGTCGTACGTTTCTTTCATCGCATCATGATGGACGGCATGACCGATCTCATGCATGAAGATGACGAGATCATCGAAGGTATCGATGCGATTCATGAATAAGAACGATTGCTGTTCGACCGGTAAATACTCACAAAATCCTCCGCCCGCTTTGTTCGACCGGGCACCGATATCGAGATGATTCATCTGTCGCATGTCTTTTAATACCTCAGCAAAATAGGGATGAACGCTCTCGAGGATGGCTTGAGTCTGATCTAAGAATGAAGTATCAGAACCGGTCACGTGATGATCAATCTGTGTATAGACCGATTGCCGGACGTCCCATGGATGAAGCACCTGTTTGCCGAGAAACGTTTGTTGTTCGCGCTGAAATCGCCGCTTGACCGGTAGAAAGTCTGATTGAATGATGGTGGCGTAATGATCGACATCTTGACTCGTATAATCGATGCGTCCGAGTTCTGCAAAAGCGAGTTCCTCGTATCCGATCTTACCACTTGCAGTGGCACGCGCTTTTCGTAACTCAATGAGTCGCGAAAACAACGGTTGAATGACGGATTCTTTCATGCGGAACGCTTCCTCAATCGATAAGAGCGCTTGTTTTCGAGTGGATTCATCCGCGTCAAATAAAGCAACATGAAGATCCGAAACCGACTCTCCCGATTTTGTCAGCATCGTCGCCTCAATTCGGAGATAGTCTTGAATGAGACAAGCTTCCTCTTCTGTCACACTTGTTGCTCTGAGTGATTGGTCAAAACGTGCTCTCGTTTGAAGTGTGACGTCATCGCGCGAGACGAGATCCATTTTTACGGAACGTCTCAACGTATCGAGCTTACCCGATAGTTGCTGACGTCCTTGTTCGTAATCAGAAGTAGCATCCGAGTCTGTAACGTCCTGGAGATACGTGATTTTTTGTTTGAGCAATGTCTCTTCGATTTGGAGAATCGAAGCAATCTGGTGCGTAACATTTTCATCATGATTAATAACATTGTTTATACATGACTGAGATTTCATCGATGTGTTTCACATCTCCTTTCGACTTATTCTAGTATACAATTTATCCCATCGATATGATTGATTTACATTTTAATGACCATCATATTATCTTTTTTGACTATTATCGTTGTCAAAAAGACTATGATAAGTTACATTATATAGGAGGTGAATCCCTATATGAAATCCCGCTTAAAAGAATTACGTGCTCGTCACGGATGGAATCAGTCTGAACTGGCGCGGCGTGCAAACATTTCACGCCAGACAATCAGCTTAATCGAGCGTGAAGAATTCATGCCTTCGCTATTGATTGCTGTCAAAATTTCTCGTGTGTTTGATACGCCGTTAGAAGAAATTTTTTATTTCGATGAGGAGGAATTAATATGAAAAAAGAAGCAATCAAAGTCATCATCGCAGCACTGCTCGGTTTCATTAGTAGCTATATCGTCATGTCTGTCTTCAAACATACCAGTTTGACAAAGTTCGAACTATCGCTCTATCTTAATTACATATTCACTGGTCTTTTCGTTACGTTGACAGTTCTCACCCTCAGTTATATCGTGCGCTATTTGCAAATTCGTCAATTGACTCGACGCTCTGTTTCTTCCGACGACGAAGACGCAATCGACGATCAATTGAATCGATACTATGCAGATGGCATGATGATGGTTCAGGTTTCTACTCTTCTCAGCATCGGTCTCGCATCTTTTAGCATCATCGAAAATCATTTCGGACTTCATTTATTACTAAGTGGTCTCTTTTTCATCATCAGTAGTTTTGCATCCTATTATTATCTTAATCTTATGCGTCACATCTACCCAAACCGTGATTTCCCAAAGTACTCGGAAACAAACTATGTCAAAAAGCTATTTGCCGCCTCAGATGACGGAGAACGACACGTCATGTTAGAAGGTCTCATTCGTTCACAATCTTCGTTGCAACTCCTATTGATAGGTGTCATCGTCGTATTAGTCGTGTATTCGTATGAAACCGGACAGTCTCAGATCTTCGCAATCAGTTTATTGATTATCGCCTTGATTTGGAGCAACGCGAAATATTTCTTCCATGTCCGCAATCGCTAAAAAGGAGCATCCAGTCGATTGACTGGATGCTCCTTGACATGCCTTCAAAAATCACGATGATTTTGCTGCTGATGGACGTCGTGCTGGTTCAGCGTATATTCCTGATCATCGAGCGACTGATATTTCGACTGACTGCGCGCTGAAATGAACCAGACGACTCCACCGACGGCGAGAAAAATAGCAATGAAGATCATAAACATCCTCCTTTAGATTCCTTTTTTACTTTATTCTTCCAACACTCTTAATTTTCCTTTACGATAAGGTAGAAGATAAAAATATATAGGGGGCGATAGGATGTTTGGTAAAGAACCGACATGCATTCATTGTGGCAAAACGATCGAAGGAAACGAAAAGGTTTATATCCAGATGCATTATCCAAAACATCGCGGGATGACGGAAGTAAAAGCTTACTTAAAAAGCGAAGGTCGTTTCATTTGTGAGCAATGTTTCGCTGAAAAGACGGAGTCAAAGGAGTAAGCATCATGAACTTAAACGAGAGTACGATTTTGATTACAGGGATGACCGGGACGCTTGGCTCACGTGTCGCGCGACGTTTTCTTAAAGAAGCGTGTGAAGTTCGAGGACTCTATCGTTCTCAGGAACAGGCGGATCACTATTCAACAAATGACGTTATTCCAATCATCGGCGAGCTCGGTAATCCGGCTTCGCTTCTTGCAGCACTTCAAGGCGTCGATCTCTTGATCCACTGTGCTGCCTACCTTGGGGATGACCCCGACTTAGCGGAAGAAACAAACGTCACAGGTGTGAAACATCTCGCCGATGCTGCGACAAATGCTTGTGTCAAGCGCATCATACATATCTCGACGACTTCCGTTTACGGAGAAGTCGTGAGTGGACATTTTTCGGAAACGTCACCGCTCCTACCGTCAGAGCACGTCTACATTCATACAAAGCAGTTATCGGAACGCCTGTTACAGGAATATACACCCGATTCCGATTTAATCATCCTCCGACCTGGTTCTATTTGTGCCGAGGAACAATCCTACTGGGGGGATCGACAAGTCGAGCGGATGAAAGTGGCAGATCTCATTACTTGGGTACACCCGGAAGACGTCGTTCCGTGGATCCATGCGGATAACCTAGTCGAGATGATTGTTCTTGCTGCAACAAATGCGCAAGATGGGGACATCTTTAATGCGATTGATGTTAATCTGCCAGAAACAGATTTCCGCATGAAATTGATTGAAGCAAGTGGTAAACCATTTCAAGCACCAGATCGTCCAGCGGAACAAGCGACATTTTCGAATGATTGCATCAAGCAACTCGGGTATGTTCCGTTTCGTACTCCTGAATCAACCGTTGAACTTCTAGTCAAGTCGTTTTAATAAGAAAGAGGCATCGAATCGAGTGATTCGGTGCCTCTTTTTATGCTTATCTTACCGACATCCACTTGATCCAGCGATTCCGGTCGTGCGCTCGTAATTCTTTTATCGTTAAAAGGATTTGTTCTGTTCCAAGTACTCGTTCTGCCTCAAGGATTCCACTTTTCCCAAGTGAGCGATTGAGATTAAAATTCAGCCAGTCGAGCTTTCCTTGAACACTGCTATCGATGACGTGCGTCCAGTCGACATCAGGCAGTTGGTTTGTCGCGTAACCGTCAAGAAATGCGTTAAATCGAACGCTGTCAAACGTATTGTTTTCCTGCTTCGACCAATAACAGGCTGTCTCGAACACGTCGACGGCTCGATGGATCAGACCCGCAGACTCCCAGTCAATCAGGACTGGACCCGTTGGTGTCCAGAGGACGTTCTTTGGATCTAGATCACGATGACTGACGATCCAGTCTACTGGCAGTTGTTTCTGTGCTTCCTGTGCTAGTCTTTCTATTCGTTGCAGCTGTTCCTGCTCTTCCATGAATAGTTGCAGCCACTTTGCTTGCTGCCGTTTTCCTTCTTCTAAATGACCGTCCCAATCGATTGAAGTACTCGAGGTATCCGGCTTTAAAAAACCAGTTGTCGCTACCGTAAGTCCATGCAACCGTCCTAATTGAACTCCAATTTGTCGTGCATGTGCCGGTCGAATTTGATCGGCTGATAACGTCTCGCCATCGACCCAATCAAACAAAAGGAAATCAGAACCATTAATCGTCTGTACCACTTGATCGTTGACGCGACGTGCTGGTAATGCTGCTAAGTAAAGAGATGCTTGCATCGCAACGTCTTCTGACATTTTAAAGTTGTTTCGTGCTTCAGAGCGTCGCATGATTTCCGGATTCAATCGTTTTAAGACATAGAATCCTGTTGTTGTCTGTAGTCGCCACGACTCATGCAGAAGACCACCCGTCAATCGGACAGGTTCGCTGATCGTTTGCCCTAACGAAAAACGTTCACACATCAAATTTATGGCATGTTGCATCGTATTCTCCATTTCTATTACTCCAACTGATTCGCGAAATGCTACACTAGTTCTGCATGATTTCATTGAACACGAAGGAAGGTTTTAGTATGAAACAAATTCATCACATCTGCATTCAGACGACAGATTACGTCGCATCCAAACAATTTTATGAACAGCTCGGGTTCACGCTCGTTCAGGAATCGCCTGGTTTTCATGATCGCGACTTTAACAGCTGGTTACGACTCGGTGATTTCTATATCGAGTTACAGACACCCAAATCCGGTCAACCGTTCACCGATTACACGAAACAAGCAGCGGGTCCTGTTCATTTCGCCCTCTATGTTGACGACTTGCAAGAGGAAGTAACACGACTGGAACAACTCGGGATGCCTTTTTTACCAAAACACGGTGGCAACATCTATTTCGTCGTCGATGGACATCTGAGTAAATTAAAAGCACCGGAAGGAACGATCATCGAATTGCGTGATACGTTTGCGATCGAGGGTTGAATCGTGATCATGTCGGCTTTCATTTTCTTTATTGCTGGTTTAAGTGAGATTGGTGGCGGATATCTGATTTGGCTATGGCTAAGAGAGGGACGACCTTCGTACTTCGGTCTGATTGGTGGATTGATCCTGATTTTATATGGCATCATTGCTACGTTTCAGCAATTTCCAACATTCAGTCGCGTCTATGCAGCTTATGGTGGTGTATTCATCGTCATGTCCGTGTTTTGGGGCTGGATCGTAGATCGTAAATCACCAGATACCTATGACATAATTGGTACCTTAATCTGTTTAATCGGTGTCAGCGTCATGCTGTTTGCTCCACGCCACGGTTAAAGTAACATAACTTCTTACTACATATCATTAATAATAGCTAAATAGCTAACGACGCGTATCTTAGAAGTACTCAGGTACACATCGTTAGCTATACTTTTATTTAATTTTAATATGTTTTTGATCTTCTATACAGGCACCATTAGATGCAATTACTTTTTTATACCAATCAAAGGACGCCTTCTTCCGTCTACTATTCGTTCCGCTACCATCATCATGACGATCTACATAAATATAGCCATACCGTTTTGCATATTCACCGGAAGACGCACTGACGAGATCGATACATCCCCAACTCGTATAACCGATGAGTTCTACTCCGTCTTGTATCGATTCGTACATTGCTCGAATATGATCTGTTAAATAAGAAATCCGATAGTCATCTTGAATGTTTCCTTCTCCATCCAATTCATCAAATGCACCTAAGCCATTTTCGACGATGAATAAGGGAAGTTGATAACGGTCGTATAGCTGATTTGCCGTTAGACGGAGTCCTTTCGGATCAATCGTCCATCCCCATTCTGATTGATTCAAATATGGATTTTTGACAGTCGGGAACACATTCCCCGCCGTCATTTTATCCAGTATTTCCGGATCAGTACTGATACAGCGACTCGAATAATAGCTAAAACCAACAAAGTCCACTGTGTGGTTGCGTAATAGTTCAATATCACCTTGTTCCATCTGAATTTCAATACCAGCCTCTTTCAATTGTCTTAATGCATAACCCGGATAGGCACCGCGAGCTTGTACATCAATGAAGAAGAAATTCTCACGATCACGTTCCATTGCTTTTTCGACGTCATCTGGATTACAGGTATAAGGATACGTCATGGCTGCTGCCAACATACACCCTACTTGAAGATTCGGATTGATCGTATGAGCAATTTCCACGGCACGCGCACTCGCTACCAATTGATGATGTGCCGCTTGATACTGAATCTGTTGTCGATTCTCTCCTTCTGCGAATACTAATCCAGCTCCCATGTAAGGAAGATGGAACAACATATTTATTTCATTGAAAGTCATCCAATAACGTACTTTCGAATGATAACGGGATACGATCGCCTCAACATATCGTTCGAAGAATGTGACCATTTTTCGATTACGCCAACTTCCATAATGCTCTACTAAATGAACGGGTACATCAAAGTGTGCCATTGTAACGACTGGCTCAATTCCATATTTTAATAATTCATCGAACACCTCATCGTAAAACTTCAATCCTTGTTCATTTGGTTGTTCTTCATCACCCTTTGGGAAGATACGTGCCCATGAAATCGATAAACGAAGCGCTTTAAACCCCATTTCAGCGAATAGAGCGATATCCTCCTTATAACGATGATAAAAATCAATCGCCTCATGGGATGGATAAATTAATTCTGGAAGGGGCTCATAATGTGATAATTCTCCCTTCATAACGGCTCTTCGAGTTGAACCACTAGGAATTAAATCAACGGAAGATAATCCTTTCCCATCGGATAAATAGGCACCTTCTGCTTGATTGGCCGCAATAGCGCCACCCCATAAAAAGTTTTTTGGAAATTGCATCGTCTCATCCTTTCTTATGCAAAAGCAGGTTTATTGTATTCACTTACTGAAATTTGATCTTGATCAATCGTAATTTGTCGTTCTTCTGATAAATTCGTGAAAATCACAGGTGTGATGATGTCATATCCTTCCGCTTGAATCGATTCAATATCAAAAGTGATTAATACATCTCCTGGTTCGATTTTCTGGTCTTGTGCGACGTGTAATTCAAAGTGAGTTCCATCTAAGCGTACCGTATCAATCCCAACATGAATGAGGATTTCCATCCCATTCTCTGATCGAATACCAATCGCATGCTTGCTTGCAAATATAGCAGTTACTTGACCTGATACTGGGGCGATTACTTTTCCTTCAGTTGGAACGACTGCGAAACCTTGTCCCATCGCTCCACTCGCAAATACACTATCAGAAACTTTTTCGAGAGAAACGATTTGACCTGAAACTGGGCTTGGAATCGTCATATCTGTTGATGCACGAACATTTTTTTCTGCTTCTTTTTCAATCGGATCATCTTCAAATCCAAGGATGTATGTTAAGACCATCGATAAAAAGAATGAGACACCGACACCAATTAACAACCCGTAAAATGCTGTCATACTATCGCCAATGAAGACGGGTAACGTCAATAATCCCGGAGGACCAGAAGCTACTGCTACACTTCCAAAATGCCCTACGATCCCTCCCCCCACTGCTGCACTAATGACAGCCGCAATGAAAGGACGCTTTAAGCGTAAAGTGACTCCATATACGGCAGGTTCTGTAATACCGAATAACGCGGTAATTCCCGTAGAACCTGCTAATGTTTTTAACTTTTTATTTTTTGAACGAAGCATGACACCGAATGATGCTCCTGCCTGTGCAAAAATTGCTGGAGCTGTTGCCGGTTTGATGTAATCATATCCTTTAGTGGCAATGTTATTGATGAAAATCGGAACGACTCCCCAGTGAATACCGAAAATGACGAGGACTTGCCATACACCAGCAATGAACGCCCCTGCTAAAATTGGGTTAAATGCTAATACCTTTAGAATGAAGGCAGCAATCAAGTCGCCTGACGTGACACCGATTGGTCCAAACACGATTAACGTTAATGGAACGATTGTAATGAGAGCAATCAAAGGTGTAACAAAATTTTTAACACTCTCATGGACATGTCGATTGAAGAATTTTTCAACATAACTCATAACCCAAACGGCAAGAATGATTGGAATGACCGTAGATGTATATGACATCATCGTCACGGGTATACCGAAGAATGTCGTCGTGACTGCATCCGTCTTCAGTTGAATGATTGTTGGATAGATTAAAGCACCCGCTACTGTCATGGCAGCAAATTGATTGGCACCAAACTTCCGCGCTGATGTAACCGCTAACAAAATAGGTAAAAAGTAAAAGAGACTACCCGCTGTAGCATTTAAGATGATATACGTTGTTTCAGTAGGAATTAACCAACCTGCATTCGTCGCAATCGCAAGTAAACCCTTTAAGATACCAGCTCCCGCCATGACACCAAGCAATGGCGTAAAGATACTTGAAATAATATCGATTGCTCGACCAAAAATGTTTCCTTTTTCATTTGTCTTACTAGTTTCTGTCGACTCCTCCATCAGCTTTGTTTGTTTTCCAATTGCTTGATATACCTCAGGTACTGTATTTCCGACAACGACCTGAAACTGCCCTCCGCTCTCTTTTACAGCAATGACACCTTCTAGTTTTTCAAGTTTTAATTTATCAGCCTTTGCTTTGTCTTTAAGTACGAAACGTAGTCGAGTCGCGCAATGAACAAGTGAACTAACGTTTTGTTCGCCTCCGACAGATTCAATGATTTCTTTTGCTAATTGATCGTATTTCATAAGACACCTCCATAGTTGATAGACACAAAAAGAAACCTAGATGAGAACAAGTAACGTATTTCATGAAAATACGTCTTGTTTCACCTAGGTTTCGCCTGCTTGACCAGTAACAATCCCAATAAATATATATTTAATAAACAAATAATAACATTTTTACTTTTATATGTCAACTACTCTTTCTTTCTTTAATTAATCTTGTGATATGAACCGTTAGGTATAATTTTTCTTCATCCGTCAACCGATAATCATATTTTGTCTGAATAAAGGAAGAAATTTTTTCAGTACAAATATAGGACTTGGGATATTGCATTTTCACTAGATCAAAAAGCGCACTCTCATCTCCTTCATATTCGGTTCGCGTCACGAGTCGTTGTGCAAAAAATTTGAGATGAGTAACAAAACGATGATAGGCGAGAGTATTCTCATCCCACTCCAGTGCAAAGTGGTATTTTACGAGATTCAATACTTCTTGAATGACTTTTGTCATTGAAACGATATTCGGCATCTCTTCGTTTAATTCAGCATTCACGATATGAAGTGCAATATAGGCTGCTTCGTCTTCAGGTAATTTAATATTGAATTTTTCTTCAACCAATTTAAGCGCTTGCAAACCTACATTAAACTCATCTTGGTATAAACGCTTAATCTCCCAAAGCAATACATTTTTGATCTCTAAACCTTTTTCATGACGTTCTAATGCAAAATGCAAATGGTCGGCAAGAGCGATGTAGACAAGTTCATTGAGTTTTTTTCCAAGCGTCAATTTAGCAATCGTTACGATATCATCAGTCAAGACGATGATTTCTTCAGGAATTTCTTGAAGTAATAATTTAAATCGTTCATGATTACCTGCATCATCGAGATAAAAGACTTTTTCTACATCTGAGGCTAATATCGTCTGTCCTGAATTCCGCTTAAATCCGATTCCCTTCCCCATGACGACTCGCTCACGCCCTACCTCGTCAAATACACTAATAACATTGTTGTTGAAAATTTGGTGAATGATCATCGGTGACCTCCTTTCAAATCAGGAAAAATAGAAAAACCCAAATCAAACGTCACTCACGGTTTCAGTGATCGCTGATTTGGGTTTCGCCTGCTTGACCAGTAACAATCCCTATTCCATTACATTCTATACCATTGTTGATAACGGTTACAAGTATCATTTTTATAAACATTTGCTTCTTCATATCTTTCGATTCACGTACAACAATGTAATTGGGAAGAGTAAGATATGTCCTCCTAATGCCAATAACACCGCAAATTGAATGTCTTGAATAATCGACAGATTGACGAGTACTAAAATCAAGTAAAGAAAACCAATACTAATTATATAGGCGATGTGTCCACTACGCGTCTTCACCTCTTTTTGTCGCTCGTCGTATGGTTCGTTTGCTGAGAAACTCATGCTTGTGATAAATGATGTGATACCTGCTAAAATCAGTACGATGCCAATCGTTTTTATTTCTGGAATTTCCTTCGTCATGTATATACCTATTACGATTAGAGCAATTTCAAACAATGTATTTAATCGTTTCATTTTACTCCCCCTTCGCTCGTTCGTCTCGGTGTAAAGATGTCTTCGATTCGTTGCTCAAACAAATCAGCCAGTGCAAAAGCGAGGTCAAGTGACGGATTATACCGCTCTTTTTCGATGGAAATGACCGTCTGACGCGATACGTTCAATCGTTTTGCCAGTTCGCCTTGCGACCAACCTCGTCCCTCGCGCATCTTCTTGACCTGATTTTTCATAGTTCCACCTCACTTATTCCACTATATGTAAATAACGCACCACCTGTCAAGTTTCCTTTACACCTACTTCAAACGCTCCCACATGATATACCGATCGTCGCTCTCAATCTGAATCAATTCCGCTTTTTCAAGCACCCTGATCGATGCTTGATTCGTCAAATCCGTCTTTGCGAGTACAGCCTTCACTTCGGTTTGGTCGAACACCCAATCAATCAAGGCTCGGACGGCTTCCGTCGCAAAACCTCGATTGAGAAACGCTGGTAACAAACCATAACCGATTTCGACTGCTTGTCGCGAGTCTGGTTTCCCTTTGAATCCAATATCTCCGACTACCTGCCCGTCTTTTGTCATGACGAGCCAACTTCCCCAGTACAGCATCGATGGATCTGACGCGAGTAACGTCAAGTGATGCTGTACTTCAGGTCCGTTCTCGTATTGCTGTTGTTGTAAACGCGTTACGTCTGTCGCTGTGCATGGATAAATCGTCAATCGTTCTGTTTGAAGGGTTACCATCGCTTTCTCTCCTTTTCCGTTACGTCTGCCACCACTGTTGTAGATAACGTTGAACATACCAACAGACGATAAAAAAAATTCGTTGCACCAACTATACTGAAAAACACAGGAATCCCTAAGCGAATGAGCCAATACAAGACAGCTAGCAATAAAAAATGTCGCCGGTAACACGAGTAACACACTCTTTAAAAATGTACTGAGCTCGGTCCGTTCACTTCCTTGTTTGGCGAGTCAGGCGAAACTGATCAGACTAACGACCGGCAACGCGGACAATACGCCACCTAGTGACGGTGAACGACGGGCAACTTCGGTAACGAGACCGATGACCACTGCGCTTGACAATACCTTAACGAGAAAAGCAATCATCTGCAGCCTCCCGCAATAATCGAAACGCCTGTTCAATCGCCTGTTGATCTGTTTTTGACATCGTAGCAAGCACTCGATTCAACCGTTCAGGATCAAGTTCTGTGTGACGCCGAACGATGGTATCTCCATCATTTGTTAAATCGATCGTTACTTGACGTTGATCTTCCGGATTCCGTTTTTTTCGATATAACCTAATTTCTCCAACTTCTTGACGTGCTCGGACGTCGTATTATGTGAGAGGCGAAATGCCTCGGCAATCTCCTTGATCGTCGGATTCGTCGCAAATTGAATTTGTTGGAGAATACGTACACTCTGGTGAGATAGGTTTTCTTTGAACCGTGACTGTAGTCGGTTGTAAATTTTTTTCAAAATCAGATGAAATCATTATGCTCCCCCTTATATCGCATAACCCGAATATATCGAAATTACGATATATAACTAGAAAAAGAGGTGTGTTTCATGAAAAAAGTTTTAGCTACTACAATGTTAATTGTTCTTTGTCTCAGTGGATGCCAGGAAGAGACGACGATTACAACGACAGACCTCATCGCGGCTGAAGCCATCGAACAAAATCAAGATGTGATCCGCTTAAATGACCGTGTTTATCGACTCGATCAATTAGTAACTGTCTCGGATCTCTCCTTAACACCTGGTCCACATATCAAAAAAATGCGATCCGAAACGACACTCAAGGACGGCATGGCGAATCGACTTAAGAGCGGTACGGTCATCTATCAAGAAAAAGATGATACGATGTTTTTATATGTGCAGCGAAACAAGACCTGGTATCGCTATCAATCAATTCCTGAAGGATGAGGAGGAAAACAGATGCAGTATCCAACGACATTTGGCACGAAAAATGGCTACATCCACAATCCAACTTCCGCTGAAGCAATTCCTGTCCGTTATCGTACCGTGATTCGCGACGTCGTCGCCTATGTACAAACTTTATCCGCGTTTCATGGCGTGTACTTGTATGGCAGCGTTGCAAAAGGAACGGCTCGCCCCTTTGAATCCGATCTCGATTTTACACTGATTTTGACAGAACCGTTGACGGAAGAAGAACACATGCAGTTAGATGAACGGACAGAACATTGGCTGACGAACTATCCATTTGTCACCAAAATCGATTATGACATCGGTCTGCTTGGCGACGTCATACGGGATGACGAAGCACTTCACTGGGGCGTCTGGTTGAAGTCCGTCAACTTATTTTTGGCAGGCGAAAATCTCCAAAGTCGATTTCCGTCCCTTCGTCCGACATGCGCTCTTGGTTTCGCGTTAAACGGTGGGTTATGCGAACAGTTGAAAACTGATTTATTTCTCCTAGAAACAGGTCAGGTCGCTCTGCTTGATTCGGATTCAATCGTGAAACGGATTGTTCGGAGCGCCTATCACCTCATCTTAGAGGAAGATCAAGGCTTCGTGCATGACCTAGAGACACTCCGCCCGATCCTGCTTCATTATTTTCCTGACGAACCGCGCTTTTTGTCACTGTTCGCCGCTTACGATACACACCAAATCGTATCGCTAGAGGATGTCCATTACTTTGTAGACTGGTTCATGTCTCGAATGCCGGACGAATCAATCCTTTAATCGAAACAAACCGGTCCACAGTCCAGCATGACCAAATAACGCCTCTGGATTGTCGACGGGTTTCATTTCCGTTAGTTCGATGACGTCGAATGCATCGAATATGGAGAGTAATCGCTCTTTCGTATAGCCGAGTCCGCCTTGGAGACTATTTTCTTGATAGACTTCCCAGTCTGTCAACGTCGCCCCGCCAAGCGGACCGCCCGCAACAAAACACGTTAATCCGAAATATCCTCCTGGTCGCAACATCTCCTTCATTCGCGTCACGTAGGTCAAACGGCGATGTGGCGCCATATGGTGAAAACAGCCTGAATCGTAAATGAAATCATATGTATTCTGTTCTGTCGTCTCTAGAAAATCTTGCTTTCGAAACGCAACGTGCGCTCCAGTCTGTTGTGCTTGTTCCGTTGCCCATTCTAACGCGGTTGATGAGAGATCCAGTCCTGTCATCGAGAAACCGTGTGCTGCGAGATAGATCGCATTTCGCCCCTGTCCTGTTCCGAGATCTAACGCGTCACCTGGCGAGATCCAGCCCTGTTCGACGTAGCGAACTAAGTTCTCGTCAGGAATGTTCTTAAAAAACGGGATCGGTTTCGTCCGATCTTCATAAAACTTGTCCCAAAACGGTTCTGGTTCACGCAATCGCGCATCAAGCATCTTTAAAATATCCTCCATCGTATCAATCGTCTGTGTTTCTGTCCTTGATCAGTCACCCCTCTTTTCTTCTATAATAAAATATTCGTATATCACCTCTGATTCCCCTGTATTTCCTGGATGAGAATGCGCTATTTTTCTTACCTTACGATATTGTTAGTATGTTCTCGAAATCGCTCATGCTACACTAGCCTTTAATTGAAACAACCATTCAAAAGGGAGATATCTTGCATGCGTCAACATCCGACTTCCACTTCTACCTTAGCAACGGATGAGAAGATCATCCGCTTGATTCAAGGTCTTCATCAAATGCACCATTCACCTATGAAAGCTACCCATTATCAAAAGTTAGCGGCTCAACTTCCTTACCCATCACTTGAAGAAATCAATGCACGATTCGGCTCGTGGGCACACCTTTTAGAGAAAGCTGGCATCGTCAAGGCTTCTCACTTATCGACCAAAGACCGGATGACGTTGAATCGCCCGGCTGCGGTCAAACGAACGAAACGGTGGTCAATCGAAGAAAGCGTCGCCTTTTATGTCGCACAAAAAGGAACGAACATGACGATTCGCTCCTACACGGAATTACGGGATTTACATCCAGAGATGTTAAGTGCGAATACGATCATTCGTCGGTTCGGTACGTGGAAAAAAGCCTTAGCACACTTCGACCTCACCTCGAACGGTTTCTTCACTGACCAAGACTGCCTAGAAGCACTTAAACAAGCTGCAGAAACTCATGGACCGCTATTGACGAGTCAGCAGTATGCTAAGTGGGCACGTGTACACCAAGCACCTTCACTGACTTTATTGATTGAACGTTTTTCAAGTTGGCGTGAAGCTTTGCGTCGTCTTGATAGCGAATGAAAAGGATCGTGCCCGCTGATCATTTCGACGGGACACGATCCTTTTTGATTATTGTTTTGGTAATCGTAGCAATTCATGATCCGTTCCTTCAGCGCATTTACTTAACGTATAGATCGCCTCTTGCTTCACGATCGTTTTATCGAGTTGCTGACAGACTTCATTCTTTCGATCGTCGTCTGTTGAACCGAACTGATCACGTGATGCATCAGACGAATACTGATACGTCTTGCCGTCATACTCGACGTCATACACAATCGGATCTCCCTCGGTCGTGTAGGCTGTGATGCGAATCTGATCTGATTTTCCTTGCTTCGACTTATTCAAAAAAGACTCGAATCGGTCGCTGTTCTCAACACCTTTCTGGACGATGATGTCGCCGTTCTCCTTTGCCTCTTCCATCGTGTATTTTCCGCAACCTACTAAGAATAGGATACATAAAGCCAAACCGATCTTCCGCACCAAAACATCGACTCCTTCTTACTGTTTCGTCAATAGGTGGTCTAGGCGATACAGTTGCGACGTGAAACCTTCCTTCATTCCCATCCCCAGCACTTCTTGCACAGCTGCTTCCGTTTCGTAGGTCGATTCAAAGACAATCAAGGTCGTTTCTCCATGGTCAATGAATGTCGTGACATTTTCACTACCTGGTAAATTTTCAGAGATAGCTCCTGACGCGTCGGAGAAGTAATCGGCATGACTATAGGTGTTCGGGGCATCGATATGTCTAAAAATTGCTTTCCCCCACGACTCCATGCCATAAAAATCACCTTGTGTCGGATCGACACACCGCATGCAATAATGCCAAACGCCGTCCGGTTGAAATTCGAACGTCTTGATTGTCGTCTCCCAGCCTTCTGGTCCCCACCAGGCTTCGAGTTGCTCTTTTTCCGTGAATGCGGCAAAGACGATTTCTCGCGGTGCCTCACAAACCCATTCCATTCGTAGCACCTTACCATCAATCGATGTCTTCAGTTCCTTTTTCATTCGTCTCGTCTCCCTTCGCGGATGATTGCATCCGCTGCAAATGTTCATCTAGACGATACATGCGTGCTTCCATCTGAGCCATTGTGTTACTCCACGTGATAAGTTCTCGAAAAGCTTCTGGACGAAGGCTATACAAGCGACGATTCGCCTGCCGCTCGACAGTGATTAGTTCTGCGTCAAGCAACAGCTTTAAGTGCTTCGAGGTTTGCGGTTGGCGTAAGTGTAGTTGATCGGCTAACTCATTGACGGAGCGAGGACCATTTCGTAATGCTTCGATGAGTTGTAATCGTATTGGGTCGCCGAGTGCTGAAAATCGTGCGGACATCTGCTCGTTCATATCCGTTCACCTCTTTATTTTATATATTCCCAATTCGGAATATTCCAAACCAAGAATATAAAAAGTGCAAAATGATTGTCAGACGCGTTCAAATGGCGTACGTTCTAGACAACCTGTATGAAAAGAGCGTGAACCAATGAAGACCGAATGGATGGAAGCATTTCTCGTCACTGCAGAAACCGGAAGCCTGACGAAAGCAAGTGAAGTACTGCATATGACGCAACCGGCATTAAGTAAACAAATCAAGAGTCTTGAGAGTGCGCTCGAAGTCTCGCTGTTGCACCGATCAGCACATGGTGTCACGTTGACGCCTGCAGGCGAAATCGTCTTTGAAGAGAGTCGTGAACTGCTTGACCGGATCGATCAGATGAAACGACGAATCGGTACGATCGACGAACGGACGACCCTGACGCTCGGATCATGGCCAAGCGTCGCGATGACGTATCTCCCCCGTCACGTCTCGCGTCAAGCGACGGCCCCGGATCTCAAGTTGAAGACGGCGCATACGACGATCGATTTGATGCAAGGTCTTGAAGAACGGCGATACGATGCTGTCTTACTCGACGATCGTCACCATGTCCATCCGTATCATACGACGCATTTGTACACGGAGAATTTTTTGCTTTACGTGCATCAAGACGATGAACGATTTATAGGCTGTACGTCTGTGGCGTTTGAGCAAATTCGTGACGCCTCTTTCTTATCGCTTCCGATCGATTGCGATTCGACGAACATCCTAAAGGACGCGTTCATCGAGCGAGGTGCCGTCTATCAAGCAGAAAACGAGATGGAATTCGGATCGAGCGTCCTCGGTTTCATCCGTGCAGGACTTGGTATCGCTCTATTGCCGGAGATTTTCCAAGATGGACTATCCCCTGAAATCAAGACGTTACCGGTCGACGGATTTGATGTCGTCCGCGAATTGTCACTCGTCTCACGAGACGCCTCCCATCATGCGATCCTGCTTGATTTACTCGGTCAGTCGCGCTGAAGGTGCACTTGTAGTTCATGTCTTAGATGTTCGACCTGATCTTGTGAAATCGCCGAATCTGGTGTCTCACCGTACCGGACGAGATGATAGATTGATGGATCGAGCGTGACATCAATCCGCTGTAACCATTCGCCGACCGTCTCTTCGGAGCGGCGGCGTTTTTGTCGTGTCAGTTGTCGATCGAACGTTTGTAACAGGCGGCGAATCTCTGACTCTGACTCTTCACCGATGAGCGTTTGTCTTATTGAATAATTCGGTGTAAACAGAGGCGGCGGATCCATTAATTCGTCGTCTGCCTTCTCTCGTTTGCGTCGTTTTCGCAAACGCTTCAAGAAGTAACGGACACTGAAAAGGACGATCAGTAGTATGACAAGACTGATGACGCCGTAAAAGGTAGCAACACCTAATGCATCCTTATCTGCAAATCCTCCGCTTCGCATCTCGATCTTTTGTTTAGTCGGTTTTCCTTTCTCTTCTCCTTCTCCATCAGTTATAAATCGTGCTTGATAGGTTGCCGGTTCGTAAAAGAAATAACGGTAAACTTCCGTACCGACCAATTGAATAGCAGCAAGACTCACAAGCGCTATACATAACGTAATAACTAAACCACGCTTCATCTCATCCCTCCTTTTCAATATTTTACCATTCCAATTCTGCCACGGAGTGATTTTTCTTTCTTTTCAGTCAATTTTTCATTAGAGTAAGTGGTGACTCTCATTAAAAGGACGTGACATCATGTATCTTCCAAGTTTTTTGTTAACTGATCAGACGTTTCTCATCACAGGAGCTGGACGAGGCATCGGACGCGCGCTCGCCATCGGGATGGCAGAAGCCGGTGCGAACATCATTCTCGTCGCGCGGACGGAACCGGATTTGAAGGAGACGGCACAAGAAATCGAGCGACTCGATCGAACAGCTTACATATTCCCGTGCGACATCACTGACCGGCAACAAGTCGTCGAGACGGTAGCTCGGGCTTATGAACAAGTGCCGCAGATTGACGGGCTTGTCAACAATGCTGGGATGAACATTCGTTCGAAGGCACTCGATGTAACGGAAGACGAGTGGGAAACGATTCAACAGACCAATCTGAAATCCGCCTTCTTTTTCGCTCAAGAAGTCGGTAAACGGATGCAAGAGACAGGTGGAAGCATTCTCAATATCGCCTCCGTCGCGGGGCACGTCGCTTTACGGACCGGTGTCGTGTATGCGACGACGAAGGCGGCGATGATTCAGATGACGAAGGTATTAGCCCTTGAATGGGGACCACGCAACATTCGTGTCAACTCGATCGGACCGTGGTATTTTAAGACACCATTAACGGAACCATTGCTGAAAGACCCTACATACCTTCAAGAGATCGTTGACGTGACACCACTCGGTCGGGTCGGTGAATTAGAAGAACTGGTTGGACCAGCTGTCTTCTTATCGTCTGCCGCTGCCCGTTACGTGACCGGGCAAACGCTTTATGTCGATGGTGGGATGACGATTAAAGGATTTTAAAACAGGAGAAGACGGATGCGCATCTCCCCATCCGTCTTCTCCTATCTGAAAGGAGTTTCATCATGCCAAAACGTATTGCACTCGTAGCTGGTGCCTCCCGTGGCGCCGGACGTGGCATCGCTTATGCTTTAGGTGACGCCGGAATGATTGTTTACGTAACGGGACGAAGTACGAATGAACAGACGACGGACAATCGTAGCGAGACGATCGAAGAGACGGCTGCTGGTGTCACGGCACGCGACGGACTTGGCATCCCGGTCGTTTGTGACCATACAAGTCTTGATGATATCGATCGTCTCATTCAGCAGATCCAACATCAACATGGTCGAATCGATCTCCTCATCAATTGTGTATTCGGTGGTTCGGAAAGCCACTTGCCGTCCGGAACCGGACGACGGTTTTGGGAGCGACCACCGGAACATTGGGACGCGATGATGTCCGCCGGACCAAAAGCGTATTTGTGGACGATTCGGGCTGCGATGCCATTACTCCAACAGAGTCCAGCCGCGCTCGTCATCAATTTGACGTCATTCACTCCAGATCAAGTGGCAGGAAATCTTTATTATGATTTGGCGATGCAAACGATTAATCGGATGACGCACGTCATGGCGCAAGAGTTAGCTCAAACAACTATCTCTGTCATCGCGCTCTGCCCCGGTTTCATGCGGACCGAACGGGTCGTCGATGCCGGTTTCGCGAGTGCCGCGACAGAATCGACTGATTATATCGGACGCGCTGTCACAATGCTAATGGCAGATGACGATGTTAGCCGTTATTCTGGGCAAGCCGTCTTCGTTGCCGATCTCGCGAAGACGTATCACTTTACGGATCAAAACGGGACGCAGCCACTATCGTTTTAATTGCTTTACTCGATGGATTCAACTAGTTTTAAATCATTCATTTCCGCTCAGGTCGTGCTGGATCAAAGATCTCTCTCGCATCAAAGAACGGATTGAGTACGTTCGTCTTTCCAGCAACAGCTTGACGTAAACGAATCCCGTCAACGTTGATCCGGGCTTGGCGGAAGTAGTCGGGACCAACTTGTTTCCACGCATGTTGACTCGCATCAACATTGAAGAAGTAACGGAAACCACTATCGATGAGCAGTCGATATTTCTCACCCGAATAATCATGCCAATCCCCGACATCACTGCCGTATGGATAAATCAATTGCGTCGTTTTTCCGATCAGCGGGGCAACGTCCTGTTTGTATCGTTTAAGATCCGCGAGGATCGTCGTGACTGATTCTTTCCCGACCCAAATATGTCCGTACGTATGACTCGCGAACTGCCAGCCGTCCTCTTTTAATGCGATAGCGGTCTGCTTTGCTTGTTTTCGAGCCGTTTCGACCTTATCATTGTGCCCGTATTGGTTGTAGGAGGAACGATACCCGAGCACCCCGTTATAGCCTGTGATGCCAAGCAATCCTTTAGCCCCTTTATAAGAAAAGTCAGGATGGGACTGGATGAACGCATCGACGATTGGTACGAGATCATAGGCGCCATCGGTCTTTCCGACCATCGTGTTAAAGATTTTGCCATCCTTCGCTTTTAGATTCTTCGCAAAACCATCCCCTTCCATGTATTCATAATAATTGACGTCGTCCTGCGAAAGAACGAGCGGTTATTTTCCTTTTGGTAAACGGACGGGTGTCTCGACGATCTTCCCGTTCATCTCTTTTGCTAAATCCGTCGGTCGAACGAGTACGTAATCATTTTTGTATAACGCATCTAAGATCCGTTCGAACTCCTGTTGCGTCACCATATAATCATCGTATCCTGCTTCTTTCCGGTCGCCATCAAATGCTCGTTTTGGATCGGCAATCAATGAATGGAAGAAGAGGTGTGGCACTGGTTTTGTCACAGGCAGGAGCGCCTGCTTTTTCTGTTCGTATTCTTTCGTTCTTTGTATCGTCTCTTTTGTGCGTACAGGTTTTAATACCTTGATTGCTCGCTCATAATCGTACTGGGCAGCGTAACGCTCGGCACGCTGTATTGTCTTTTCTATGTATGCTTGCTGAGTAGCTTGCCTTTTTTGTTCAGTTTCTCGTGGTTTTTCAGACTTTTTCTCGGCGACTTCGCTTCCCCCACATCCACTTAGTAGTAGACTCAGCGCCACACCGCCAATGATCCAGTTCCGTTTCATTTCTTTCGACCCCTTCATCCATTTTGACATTTTCATTCCCCATTTATTGTAACTGTTCCCGATTATTCAGTCGATTAACTATTTTGTTGAGTCATTCCGTTTCGTTATGACTGTCCATCCAAAGCGGAACTTCCGCTCATTCGTTTTGAGGTGTTTAATAAAGGACGTAATGAAATTCACGGAGGTGCAACAAGATGATTGAAAAGAACTTAATTAATGGGGAATGGTACGACACAACAGAAACGATTCCGGTCTACGACCCAGCAACGAAAGCATTACTCGGACATGTTCCGGCCAGTTCAGCGGAAGACGCACAACGTTCCGTTGACGCAGCGAGCGAAGCATTCGTCAAGTGGTCAAATGAAACAGCAGACACACGCGCGAATTTAGTCGATGCCTGGTATCGCTTGATCAACGAACACCGTGAGGAACTCGCTCGGATCATGACGACGGAACAAGGAAAGCCGTACGTCGAAGCACTCGGTGAAGTCGATTACGGCAATCAATACGTCCGTTGGTACGCTGAAGAAGCACGCCGGATTTACGGCAAAACGATTCCGGCTTCCGTTCCAGGAAAACGACTCTTCGTCGAAAAAGAACCAGTCGGTGTCGTCGCAGCGATCACACCATGGAACTTCCCGGCAGCGATGATCACACGTAAACTTGCATCGGCTCTTGCAGCGGGTTGTACGATTGTCCTTAAACCATCGGAAGAAACCCCGTTTACGGCACTTCGCCTCGTTGAATTAGCAGAGGAAGCAGGTATCCCCAAAGGTGTCATCAACGTCCTAACAGGTGACGCAGCAACGATCAGTGGCGTCTGGCAAGCCGATTCCCGCGTCCGAAAGATCACGTTCACAGGTTCAACAGCCGTCGGGAAACTGATCATGCGTCAAGCAGCCGATACGATGAAGAAACTATCACTTGAACTCGGTGGACACGCACCCTTCATCGTCACCGAAAATGCGGATCTCGATAAAGCCGTCGAAGGTGCGATGCGGTCGAAATTCCGGAACGGTGGACAAGCGTGTGTCGCGACGAACCGTTTCTACGTGCAAGCGTCTGTTCTTGACGCATTCACGGAAAAATTCACAGCTTCCGTCAAACAATTACAAGTCGGGAACGGGATGGATGCTGACTCGACAGTTGGTCCATTGATCAATGCGAAAGCCGTCGCAAAAGTCAAAGCACACATCGATGACGCTGTCGCAAAAGGAGCAACAATTTTGACAGGTGGTACGATTGACGAATCGGTCGGCTACTTCGTCACTCCAACCGTGCTTGCCAATGTCACGGAAGATATGCTTTGCATGCAGGAAGAAACGTTTGGTCCGCTCGCACCGATCTCTGTCTTTGAGACACTCGATGAAGTCATCGAACGGGCAAACAACACACCATACGGACTTGCAGCTTATGCGTTCTCGGAACGTATCGATGAAGCATTGATGCTCGGAAAACGACTCGAATACGGAATCGTCGGTCTGAACGACGGCGCACCATCTGCTGCACAAGCTCCATTTGGTGGCTATAAAGAGAGTGGTCTTGGCCGCGAAGGTGGCGTCTACGGCATCGAAGATTATCTCGAGGTCAAATACTTGTCACTCGGTTAATCGATTAAAAATTTCGCTTGAAACAAACGATCTTTGCTCATAGGTCACCCCTCATTTCTATATCGAAATGAGGGTTTTTGTATGGCTGATGCTTGCATACGACATTTAAGGTATGATTGACCTCGAACGATTTTACGGAAAGGAGCGATTGAAAAATGGATGTCATCACCTTTGGGCAGAAAGAACAGAATCAACGCTATATCACGAGATCTGCTGTTTATGCGGTCATGTGCGATCCTCAAACAGATAAAATCGCCGTCATTCAAAAAAGGGACGGTAAGTTGTTTCTTCCGGGGGGCGGTATTGAGGCCAATGAGACGCCAGAAGAATGTTTAAAAAGAGAGGTACTTGAAGAAACGGGAATGGACGTCAATATCGGTGATTTCATCGGAGGAGCCAATCAATATTTCTATTCACAAAATGAAACGACATATTATTTGAACGAAGGGCAGTTCTATCGTTGTGATGCTGGAGAGGAAGTACAAAGTCCAATCGAGGATGATCATGTCTTACAATGGATCGATCCGGCTGATGCAATCGACCATCTATTTCATGAACATCAAAGATGGACTGTTCAGAATGCACTAAAGAAAAAATATAAAAGTGTGTAAAAAAAGTAAAATCAGGGACTATCAATTGGCTGTAAATTCATGATTGCTCCGTAGTATTGAGATGCTGTACAAAACGTAATGAATGCACATAATTCACTGATTTCTGGAATAGTAAATGTTTCATTCATGAGTAAAAATATTGAATCAGGGATATTTCCTTTCACCTTTAAAAAAAGATCTGCAAATCCAGTTGCTAAAATCATTTTTTCATCCATCATTTTTTTCTTTGGTTTTCCTTTTGCCTTGCAATATGCACATCCATTTGATTGTGCTAATGTTCTTCTAACTTGTTCTTTCACATCCGAACTTAAGGTTCCTTCTTCAATCAAATCTTTTTCTAGCCTTGTCCAACTGGATAAGATTTTAGGATTATGACCTAGTAATTTTTGAAATGATGTTTCTCCTATTTGGGATAAAGGTATTTTTGTCATTTTATTCACTCCTTCTACAATAATTTTATATAATGATTAAGTATTATTACATTTCATTTGAAACAAATATTAAAAAAATACTTATTATTCAATAACTTATTTTGAAGGGAGTTTTACATTTGAAAATCGATATGATTGATCGACAAATATTAAATGAACTGGCTCTAGATAGTCGACTGTCGATGCGTTCAGTGGCAAAACGTGTTAATTTATCAGCTCCTTCAGTAACAGAACGAGTCCGACAAATGGAATCTTATGGACTCATAAAACGGTATGGTTTAAAAATAAATTACGAAAAGTTAGGTTCTCCTATTGAATGCTTAGTAGAAGCAACCATTAAAGAAGGGCGCTATGATAGATTCAAAAAGTACATACAGCAACTTTCGAACGTTGACTTTTGCTATCGAATTTCTGGTGATTCTTGCTTCATGCTAAAATTACATTTCCAAACGTTCCAAGAAGCAGAATTTTTTATTGAACAAATCCATCCATATGCCCATACGGTTACTCGCTTTATTTTTTCAGAAGTAGACACTCAAGTCACTTTATAAAAAAGACAAGAAGAGCATTAAAGCTTGCTCTTCTTGTCTTTTGATAAATATTATTCAACGTATTCGTAGAGAACGACACTCTCAATATAGTGAATGAAGCGACGCAATTCCTTCTCTTCTTCGTTCGAGAGATCCCCTTCTTTTGACATATTCGCAATTTCAAGACGTTGAACTTCGATGGCTTTCAAGCAAAGTTCTTCCTTCTGCTGATCAACATCCTTACCATCAATTGGCGACGACCAGCGCGTATGTTTGAAGCGGAGTCGCTTGTAAAACTCAAGCACGCTTTGAACGACGTCTGGTGGATAAGACGTGCGGCAATTCTCGAGACGTTCAATGACCGTGCTCGTCACCTTTTCATACAGTTCATGTTCGACTTGCGTCATTTGAATTAACGCATCAGATGACATGTTCGACCGTTTGCGTTTCCACCAGAGTTTACGAATCGGTTGGATGATTTGGAAGCGCGAGTCCTTCCCGATCGCTTTACGGCGATTTTCGATCGAGCGGAAAACGTCCTTCTTTAGTAGATCCGGCACCTTGTTCTCAGCGACGAAACGTTTTGATTCTTCCTTTTCCCACTGGACGGCTTCAAAACGAAGTGCCTTCAACTGATCATTGAATTGATCGAGCTCTTCTTGACTTTTTTCCTGCGCGCGCAACAACCGGAGCATCACATGATACTCATTGAGTAAATCAAACGCAACGACCGCATTGTCTTCGTCCGTCACTTGTTTGATCTCTGAGATCGCCCGGCGAATCATCCGTTGTTTTTGAGCGTTCAAGTCGAGTGCGATTGGTGTTGACGCTTCGCCCCGGTTCAAGACCGGTAAAAGAATCGTCGCGAGAACGAGCGTATAGATGATGACACCCGCTGCAAGGAAGATGATTAGCGAGCGTTCCGGGAAGGCTTCACCGGACTCCGTCAGGAATGGTAATGATAACACCCCGACCATCGTGATCGTTCCGCGAACTCCGACTAGTGTCGTAATCAAATCTTGCTTGAATGATGGTCGACGGTGTTCCCGGTCCTCTTTTTTGAAGAACCGATGATCGAACCAATTGAAGAACATCGTCCAGACGAGACGGATCGCAAGAATGAATGAACCGATTTCGATGACATATAACATGAGACGCCAGTTGTTGATCGCGTCATCCGCAAAAATCTCGCGTGTCGCTTCTGGCAATGTCAAACCGAGCAATAAGAAAATGATCCCGTTTAGCGTATACGCAATCATCGTCCAGATGTTATCCGTCAACGTCTGCTCTTGCGCAAAGAACGTTTCTGTTCGTTCTTTGATCAAGGCGTGCAAGATACCACCTGTGACGACGGCGATGACGCCTGACGCATGAAACCCTTCTTCAGCGATGAAGAAAATGATGAACGGCGTCAAGATTTGCAACAAGGCATAAAAAACGACGTCTTCAATACCTGCGCGACGCAAGCGAACCTTGAGAAAGTTCATCGTGAGCGAAATCAACAATCCGATCAAGGCTCCAACGAAGAACATGTAAAAGAACTCTGTTGTCGCACTCTGAATCGAGAAGTAACCCGTGACAACAGCGGCAACCGCGTAACTGAATGCAACTAATCCCGATGCATCATTAATCAGCGATTCTCCGCGAACGAGTGTCAAGATTTGTTCTGGAATCTGGACACGTTTTGCAATTCCGTTGACGGCAATTGGATCCGTTGGCGATAAGATTGCGGCTAAGGCAAACGCAGCAGCGACTGGAATGACCGGAATCAACCAGTTGATAAAGTATCCTCCGACGATCGTCGTCAATAAGACGAGGATGATTGCATTACCGAAGATCGCTGTGCGCATCCGCCATAAATCTTCACGCGGAAAATGAGAACTATCGTTGTAAAGTAATGGCGCAATGAATAATAAGAGGAACCACTCGGATTCGACCTCAATCGTCAAGCCGCTCATTAAGAGTGCAGCGACGGTTCCGGCAATGATTTGAATCAAAGCCGTTGGGATGAAACGGATGTAATGTCCGATGACTTGCGTCAGTAAGATGAGCGCAAGCATCAATAAAATTAGTGATAGTGTTTCCATGGAAGACCCCTTCCTCTATTGTTTCTTTCTAGCTATATCGTAACATAGTTTTTTAATCAATTCTGTCCGAACGGCTTATTGGACTGTTGCACAGCGATCATTTTTTCTGCTTGACGAATCAATTGTTCGCGGAGATCCTGCGGTTCTATGACTCGAACTTCCGGACCGAGCCGCATCAATTGTCGTCCTAAAAAAGTGAGCTCGCGAATCGGAATTTGCCATGTTCGGTCACGACGAGGAGGTAAAATGCCTTCAAGCATTCGTTCACCTAAAGAAGTTAATTCTAGTTTCACCGTCGTCATCGGTACATGTGTCATATTCTTTTCTAAATCAGAAAAGGTCAAATCAGTTGCTGGCAACTCATGAAGCGATACACCTAGAACTCGGTCGACACGGAACTGCCGAAATCCACGGTCAGTCTGTCCATAAAAATACCAACGATTGTGTTCGAACGATAAGCCGATCGGATCCACTACGATCGACTTTTTACCTTTTGTCGTCTCATAGAGAATATTCCCCATACGTCCGCTCTCTAAAAGGTCGAGTAACGCAGGATTTTGCGGTGACGGTGGTGTATCGACCGCTTGAAAGCGAAAGCGGTCTTTCCATTTTACAATCTGTTGCTCCGTCATCTTCGGTAACTCGTTCGCATAGCGTTCAGCGACTTCCTGGCGGATCGTCCCGAACGGAAAATCTGGAATCTGACCGACCCATTCGAGTAGTATGAACAAGACAATCGTCTCTTCATTTGTCAAAACGAGTGGCGGCATGTTCCGGTGCGGCAGCATCCGGTAGCCCCCGGCTACACCCGGTTCACTGTAAATCGGATAACCATTTGCTTCAAGTACCGTCATGTCTCGTTGAATCGTCCGGATCGATACCTTACATTCTTCCGCCAGCATACGTGCAGAAAAGTGTTCCCCCCGGTTTAATAAACGGACCAAACGCCATTGTCTCGTATTCATACAGTTCCTCCTCAAATGACGACATCTTTTGTCGTCATTATACGCTAAGATGAAGTCAGATAAATCTAAAGGAGGAATTTTAATGTCTCACTCTACGACCGTACTGTATATCGCTTGTAGTCTTGATGGAAAAATTGCCAGACACGATGGTTCACTCGACTGGTTATTTGCTGTTGCTGGAGACGGGGATAATGGTTACCAAGCTTTTTATGAACAGATTGGTGCCGTCATCATGGGTCGAAAAACGTATGAGGAAGTCCTTCAACTCAGCGAGACGTATCCATACGCGGATATTCCAAGTTATATTTACAGCCGGACGCAACGAACGTCAGAGACGGTCACCTATACGGATGAACCGCTCGATCAATTACTTGAGCGGATCACACCGACAATTGATGGCAAGGTCTGGCTTGTTGGTGGTGGCGAATTGATTCAAGAAGCGCTACGGTTACAGTGCGTCAGTTCAATCGAACTCGCGATTGCCCCTGTCATTCTCGGAACGGGTATCCCGTTATTCCCAGAAGGAACCGTTGAAACGAAACTTCACTTGAAGGGCAGTCGTCAATCGGGACAATTCCTGATGGCGACATATGATGTCTTGACTTAAACAAAACAACAGCCAGTTCGAGAAATCCGAACTGGCTGTTCGTTTACATCGTATTACGCATTTTTCTTTGTCTTTTTCTCTTTTGGTTCCGTCCATTTGAAGATTTTATTCATGACGTTGTAAATGCGTTTCGATTCCTTCGTCATCAGTGGTCCGAGAATCGCGAGAATCAAGACATACAGAGCCGAGAATGGGGACAAGATGTCCATCAATCCACCAGCGATTCCGAGATTCGCGACGATGATCGAGAATTCTCCCCGCGAGACGATCGTCAAGCCGATGTTCGATGAAGCTTTATGCGAAAGTCCTGCTTTGCGTCCTGCAATCATTCCCGCGACATAGTTTCCGACAATCGTGATGACGACAGCACCAAGTGCGAGCCAGACAGCATCTAAGAGCATCGTCGGATCGATACTCAATCCGAAACTAAAGAAGAAGATGGCGCCGAAGAAGTCACGGAACGGTACGACAAGATGTTCAATCCGCTCTCCTTGATCGGTTTCCGAGAAAACGAGACCGAGCAACAAGGCACCAATTGCTTCTGCGACATGAATCGTTTCTGAAAAACCAGCAACGAAGAACAGGGAAGCAAAGACAACGATGATGAAGACTTCATCCGAAGCGATTTTTAGCATTTTGTTCAAGAGTGGTGTCGCTTTTCGAGCAATGATGAAGAACAACAACATATAACCAAGAGCAATCAAAATCGATGTGACAGAAGACATTAAGGTTGTTCCGTCACCAAGCAAGAGTCCAGATAAAACAGACAAGTAAACTGCTAGGAAGATATCCTCGAACATAATGATCCCAAGGATCAATTCTGTTTCCGTATTACCAGTCCGACGTAAGTCGACTAAGACTTTTGCGACGATCGCACTCGAGGAAATCGTGATGATTCCAGCGATGATCAACACTTCGTAAAGTGGGAACCCAGCGATGAATCCATAGAGTAGGCCACCCGTAAAGTTAATGGATAAATAAATCGTTCCACTCGTAACGATTGATTTCCCAGATCGGATCAATTTACCAATCGAGAACTCGAGTCCGAGATAGAATAAAAGGAACAGGACGCCGATTCGTCCGAGAAAACTGATGAACTCAGCACTTTCGATGAACTTGAAGTCTAGTATCCCGATTGTCGGAGCGTGCGGTCCAACAATCATTCCTAAAACAATTAAAAACGGAATGATCGAGAAGTTAAGTTTATTCGCGAGCAATGCCGCGATCGCCACTAAGATAAGCGCGGTACCGACTTCAAATATGAGATGATCCATATATTATCCGCCTCCTTCGATTGAGAATAATGCTTTCGTGATGTGACGGACGTTTTGACGCTCACCTGATAAGACGATCGTATCTCCCACTTCAAGACGCGTTTCTGGTCCAGGATTCAGCGATTTTGAACGGTCATGCTTGAGCACGGCAATAATCGAGATATCGTACTGGTTGCGGACATCGAGTTCCCCGATCGTTCGATTGTTGACTTTTGAATCCTGACCGACTTTAAACCATTCGATCACAAGATCATCAAATGCTAATTCGATTTTTTCGAGATCTTTCGGCTTATAAGACAGTCCTCCGAGAATTCCTGCCATTTGACGAGCTTCTGCGTCATTAAACGTCACACTCGAGATGCTCTCATCAAAATCATCGTCATCATAATGATGGACCTCTCGACGTCCGTCGTCGTGAACGATGACGACCACCTTATCTCCTCGTGTCGTGATGCCTTCGAACTTCCGCCCGATTCCTGGTAAATCCACTTCTCGCATATCCATGTTATATTTCCTCCTATTTTTAAATTTTACAAATGGTGATTCGCTTTGTGGATGAGCGCCTTGAACGTCTCATCACTCAATATATCTTGAAGATCATGCAGCTGTTTCAAATCCGCTTTCGCCATGATGACAAATCCGTCCTCCTCAATGAATGCCACGCGATCTCCTTCCTCCACTTGCAAGGCTTGCCTAATTTTTTTAGGGATGGTGATCTGTCCTTTTGACGTTAACTTTGATAGCTCCATTACGAACTTCCTTCTTCCTGTGTTTTTCTTGTATTCCTTACTTCCTTACTTTTCTTATTTCCAATATAGCATACATTTAAACTTATTCCGAGTATTTTGCTTTGAATTAAAAATTTAAAAAAATGAATAAAGAAAAAACGCATCTTATGCTGAGTGGATGCGTTCGTTCTTCATATCGTTCTATTAGAAGGAATCGAGCAGACTCAATTTACGGTAGTAACATAATCAATCATTGTCCGATATAGGCATGCATTAGCCGTGAACCCATCTCTTACCTTCCTTCATAATCACTACGTGTGATCGCATAAATCTTTAAATCCCAGAAACGCTCTTTAACGTACAAAGCACTCCGAGAGACGCCTTCAAATGTCATGCCGATCTTTTCCATGACACGAGCTGATCCGTCATTCGCAACAAAACAGCGTGCTTGAATACGTTCAAGACCGAGCGTCTCGAAACCGTACTGCACAAGACGCGCTGCTGCTTCCGGTATCAAACCCTTTCCCCAGAAGTCGCGCGACAGCGCATAACCGAGTTCTGCTTGGTGTTGCTCAAACGAGACTTTGATGAAATCAATCGTTCCGATGACCCGTCCGCTCGTTTTGTCTTCGATTGCCCATGGTGCCGGATTCCCTAGTTCGTATTGGCGAAGGATGTGTTCGACGAATTGTTCAGAATCCGTGAGGCTTTTATGCGCATGCCAGCTGACATATCTTGCTGTCTCTTCATCTTTCGTATAGGCATAGATATCTGCTGCATCTTCTATGCGAACCGGACGCAAACGGAGTCGCTCTGTTTCAAGTACAGGTAATGCTTGATATAAGTCGATGGTTGATATCATAAACAATTCCTTCTTTCTTCGATTTTTTCCAAGTATACCCACTTATAAGAAAAAAGTATAGAGATATACAAAAACGTTATCAGAATTTTCTGGTATACTATTGGAAAATGATGTAAGGAAGGATGATGTCATGTCTTCTCGTGAACGGACGCTCCTAAGCGCTCTCGGTATCTCACAGTTCGGCGACTTCATTTATCTTGTTGCGATCAACGTTTATATTTATCGCTTAACCGGATCCGCGTCCGCTGTTGCTGCGCTTTGGATCATCAGTCCGGTCGTCTCACTCGTCATCAAGTCGTTCGTAGGTAGTTGGGTCGACCGATCCGACTTACGTCGCTTATTGATTCAGACCGATCTACTCCGTGCAATCTTGATTGGCATTTTGCCATTTCTACCACTATCCATGCTCTACATCAACCTGCTTGCCTTAGCCATCATTAAATCTATCGTCGAACCAGCGACCTTAACCTATATCACGACGCTTGTACCGAAAGACGACCGGACATCGTTTAATGCCTATCGTAGTCTGATCACGTCTAGTGCTTTTTTAATTGGTCCGGCTCTCGCTGGTGGACTATTATATGTCGCTTCTACTGACGTTGCGATTTGGCTCAATGCCGCCTCATTCCTCGGATCAGCGGTTCTGTTGATGCGGTTGCCGCGTTTTTCCGCTTCGGTCGATCGAGGCATGCAGCTGCAAGACATCCTGTCCGATTGGCGACTTGTCTATCAGTTCAGTAAAGACGCGCATTATGTGACTGGATTGTACGTCCTCGCGATGCTGATGATGATTGCGACGCTTGCACTCGATACGCAAGAAGTCATCTTTTTACAGCGAAGCATCGGTTTATCGGAAACCGACTACGGCTTACTCATGAGTCTGACGGGGATCGGTTCTGTTGCCGGTAGCTGGATCGTCGCTCGCTACGCTAAAATCCTTTCCGTTCGGACGATGCTGACGATTGGCTATACGTTTGTCGCTATCGGTTACATGCTGTACGCGGGTGCAGATTCGTTTTCAATCGTCTGTACCGGTTTCCTGTTGATCGGATGTTTCCACGCATTCGCAGGAACCGGTTTTCTAACCTTCCAACAGATGAATATTCCGCTTCATTTGATGGGACGCTTTACGAGTCTTTACGGTGTCGGCGTCAGTCTGCTCCAGATTCTAGCGATCGTCAGCATTGGTCTACTCGGCGATATTTGGTCGATTCGCTTCAGTACGATCCTGTTCGCTAGTTTGCTCGTGTTGGTGACGATCTGTTTTCTTGGAATGGTTCTCCTCCCGCACAAGCAACAGTATTTTACAACGGATGAAGTGAAAGAAGAACAACATGCCTAAATAAACAGGGAATCCCGTTAGCGCGGGGTTCCCTGTTTGAGTTGCTGCCCTAACTTCTTCTTCATCTCTTCTGCATGTGCGAGCAATGAAAATGATTCGTCTTGCAATTGTTTCTGTAGTCGTTTTACTTCTACCCAAGCAAGTGCGTATTCCTCTTGTGAGACGTGACCCTGTTTTTGTGCTACTTCCAGTTCGTCCGCATCGACTAACAAGACTTCTCCCGATGGCAAAGCAATCAGATCAAGAAATAGATCGTCCCAGTAGACTCGTCCGTTTTCCATTCCAGTACGAAGACAGATATCAACGTAGGTTTGCACCAACTGACCTGAAGCATCAAACATCGAGGTCACGGCGTAATGAGCATCGCTTGGAAATTGTTGTACCCAAATGTAACCAGCGTCAGCGATTCGAATCGTTTCGTCACCATACTTGACGTCTAGTGGTGAAGCGACTTCAATAAGTTGAAGAAGCGTCACTTGCCATTGAAACACTTCATTCTCGACCTGTTCTTGAACATAGTGTCGCTGTTTGATACGACCCCAGTCACGCCGATCAGCATATCGTTTTCTGATCATCACCCTATCCTCCATTCTTTCTTTAGTGTGCCATAACCCGTCTCTTTTTCATTCCATTCTTTTAAAAAAGAGGTAACGGATTTTTCCGCTACCCCTTGCTTCATCATTTTGCTGTCTCTGAACTGTGTAACGCAGTACCATTCGTCTCGATGACGTGACGATACCAGTCAAACGAATCCTTCTTCATCCGTTCCATCGATCCGTTCCCTTCGTTATCTCGGTCGACGTAAATCATACCGTAGCGTTTTTTCATTTCCCCCGTCGTAAAGGAGACGATGTCGATGACGCCCCACGGCGTATACCCAATCAACTCAACACCATCTTCGAGGACGGCTGCTTTGAACGCTTCAATATGCGCACGCAAGTAATCGATTCGCGCCGTATCATGAATTTGACCATCCTCGATTGTATCAATCGCACCAAAGCCGTTCTCGACGATGAACAACGGAATCTGGTAGCGGTCATAGAGACGATTCATCGCGTAACGAAGACCAACCGGATCAATCGCCCAGCCCCAGTCACTCGACTGGATGTACGGATTCTCAACACCTTGTGCGAGACCCCCGTTAACGATGTTACCTGTATTATTGACGACGGCATCATGTTTGACAGTCGTCGACATGTAGTAACTGAATCCGAGATAGTCGACCGTTCCGTTACGAAGAATCTCCGCATCACCGTCTAAGATTGGAATGTCATATCCTTCTCGTTTGAACTCATTCAATGCGTAAGACGGATAATAACCACGGACTTGAACATCCGGGAAGAAGTAACGCTGACGCATCGATGTCTCAGCAAGTAGAATATCTTCCGGGTGCGATGAGTACGGATAGATTGGTACATGCGAAACCATTGCTCCGATCTCGAAGTCTGGGTTGATCGCTTTCCCTTTTGCGACGGCAAGCGCACTCGCGAGCAACTCATGGTGTCCCGTTTGATACATGACTTCCATTGCGTTTTCTTCCGGATCGAGGAGGACACCTGAATTCGTCCAGAGGAACAGTGGATTGCTGACATCCATCTTATTATTGATCTCATTGAACGTCATCCAGTACTTGACCTTGTCTTTATAGCGCGTGAAACAGACTTCTGCGAATTTCTCGAAGAACAATGCCACTTTCCGATTACGGAAACCGCCATATTCACGCGCAAGGTGAAGCGGCATCTCAAAATGTGACAACGTAATGATTGGTTCGATACCGTATTTGAGTAGTTCGTCAAAGACGTCATCATAAAACTTCAATCCTTCTTCGTTCGGTTCCGTTTCGTCTCCGTTCGGGAAAATCCGGCTCCAACCGATCGATGTCCGAAGGCACTTCAGTCCCATTTCAGCGAACAGCGCGATATCCTCTTTATAACGGTGATAAAAATCAATCGCCTCGTGGTTCGGATAGAATTCATTCTCCTCTACCTGATCTGTGATACGTCGTGCGACGCCGTGAGCTCCTGCCGTCAATACATCAACGACGCTCGGTCCTTTGCCACCAGCGTTCCAGCCACCCTCAAATTGATGCGCTGCTAGCGCACCGCCCCATAGAAAATCGTTTGGTAATGTCTTCATCTTCATGTCCTCCTTCTATTTCTCTTACTTGATGATTGTTAAAATCCGTGTGTTTGCCGTCGTGACGGTCTCGTCCGTCGGTAAGATTTGCGCATAACTTTGGGTGTTCGTGATGATGATCGGCGTAATCGTCTCGAGTCCATGCGCTTCAATTGCTGTCGCATCAAACGTCAACAAACGGTCACCGGTCGTCACAGCTTCACCTTCTTTGACGTGTAACGTGAACGGTTTACCGTCGAGCGTCACCGTTTCAAGTCCGACATGAATCAGAACTTCAATGCCAGTCGTTGACCGAAGCCCGATTGCGTGACCGGACGGGGCAATCATGACGATAGTTCCATCAAATGGTGCGTTTACCACATTGCCTGTTGGACGAATCGCTACTCCCTGACCCATTGCCCCCGAAGCAAAGACGGGATCCGGTACATCCGATAAGGCAACGATTGTTCCTTCAAGCGGTGCACGTAGCGTCTCTTCGTTCGTTAGTGTCGCACTGACTTCTTGTTCAACAACAGGGGTCGCTGTCGTTTCCGTTGCGACGACAGGTGCTGCTTGTTCACCAAAACCGAATACTTGAATCAAGACAATCGGCAGGATCAAGGCAATTGCTGTTCCAATCAATAAACCGATGATGGATGACGGGTAGTCGGAATCGATTCCGTTGACGAGCGTCAATGGTCCCGGTAATCCGGCGTAAGCAAAGTAATACGGTTTAAAGAAACTCGCCGTGACGGCGCCGATCGCACCAGAGATACAACCGTAGATGAACGGTTTCTTAAAACGAAGCGTCACACCATAGATGGCTGGTTCCGTAATGCCGAAGATACCTGTTAGTCCTGCTGAGACACCGACTTTTTTTGTTTCTTTGTTTCGTGCTTTCAAGATGACGCCGATGACAGCACCGATTTGGGCGATGACGGCAATCGTTTGATACGCCTGGAATGAATCACGACCATATTGTTCGAAGTTCGCAAGCACCATCGGCGTGACACCCCAGTGGACACCGAAGATGACGATGACTTGCCAGAAGCCACCAATGATCAGACCAGCGACCGCAGGAGCATTCTCTGCTAAGTAGTTATACCCGTTTGCAATCCCTTCTGCACCCAGTGTCGTAATCGGTCCGATCAAGAGAATCGTGAATGGAACCATCAACACCATACTAAAGAATGGCACGAACAATGGACGAACGACTTCGTGGATCGTCTTGTTCAGGAATCTTTCGACGTAGGACAAAATCCAGACGAGGAATAATGGAGGTAAGACCGATGACGTATAAGTTGTTCCAGATAGAGCAATTCCTAGAAACGTGATGGATTCACCTGCAGTAATGCGTGCCGCGATGTCTGCCCATGTTGGACTGACCAGTGCCGCACTACAGGCAACGGCAATGAATGCATTGACCTTAAAATGGTTCGCTGCCGTGATCGCAATGAAAATTGGCAAGAACGTAAAAGGTGCCCACGAAATAAAGCTGAAGACTTCATAAGTGCCCGTCTTCGCAAATGCCGGAAAAGCAAGTGTCGCCAAAATCAATGTTCCCTGCAGAATCCCTGCCGCAGCTAAAATATAGACGAATGGTGCAAAAACGGCTGACATCGTCGCTATGATTCGGTTAAGGACCGTCCCTTTCGGTGCCTCTTCCGTGTCCGGTTGCTCTAGATCGACGAGCTTCAGAAATTCTTGATGGACTTCTCCAACGTGTTGACCAATGACGATTTGAAACTGCCCGCCAGACTCAACGACCGTAATGACGCCAGGTAATGCACTGACCGTTTCTTTGGCTACTGGATCTGAACGTTTTAAGACAAGACGAAGTCGTGTAGCGCATCGAACAGCACTGATGATATTTTCTTCTCCTCCGACCGCTTCTAAAATCGAGTGCGCCAGTTTTTGATAATCGCGAACCTTGCCCATATTGTGTACCTCCCCTGAATATGACGCGTTGAATACCCTTTCATTTTAATTGTACATGCACAATTAATCAATACATAAATAATTTAATTAACTATTCTATTTTGGAGACATCAATAATATGCTAAACTCACATTAGAAATCAGTTCGTGAGAAAAGAAGGTGTCCTATGCTGAAATACCAGCAAACTGCCGATGAAATCGAGCAATACATAGAAAAACATGAGTTAAAGCAAGGCGACAAACTACCCATCCTCGAAGAGCTAATCCGGCAGTTCGCCGTCAGTAAAACGACGATGACAAAATCACTCGAATTGCTTGAACGAAAAGGCATCATCTTTCAAGTCCGTGGAAGCGGGATTTTTGTCCGTAAGACGAATCGGACCGGCTATATTCGACTGTTCTCGACTCAAGGATTCAAGCAGAATCTCGTCGGTCATACGATTGAGTCAACTGTTCTCGTACTCGAACCAATCGATGCAACGGATAATATCGCGAAGAATCTTGGGATCGAATCGGGTGAGACAGTCTATTACGTTAAGCGAATCCGTTTCATTGACGGCAAAATCCTCTGTCTCGAAGAGTCTTATTATCGTCAATCGATCGTCCCGTACTTAAATCGTGAAATCGTCGAGCAATCGATCTTCGAATACTTAGAGACAGCACTCCAATTGAACATTGGATTTTCGGATATGTACATGCACGTCGGGAAATTAAGCGCTGAGACGGCTCGTCATCTGGATCTCGCCGAGGGCGATCCTGGATTGACGATCGAGACGGTCTTTCACTTAACGAACGGTCGCCCATTCGACTATTCCGTCATCACCTACCACTACGAACATTCACACTTCGTTGTCCAGGCAAATGGACTATATTTATGAGGAACGGAGCAAACTCGAATGAATCGTGAACTTATTCAATACTACGGAATGCTCATCCTCGGAATCATTACACTTTTTGGCGGTGTTTTTTTTACGATTAGTACATGGAAAGACTCAACAGAATCATTTAAAACCAAACTTCATTTCATCTTGATCACGTTACTTGGTGTTGGACTACTCTACTGGACGGTTCCTAGCCTTTCGCAGATCGTTTTCAAGAACCATGCTGTCATCAAAGGTGACTGTTATGTAGAGGAAAACTCGGGCAAGACTCACTCCGTTTCTATTATTTTCGACTCAACAGAGGATTATGAGGATTTCACCTTCCTAGAAAATCCGGAATTAGGAGCGTACGGAGAAGACGTGCCCTATTATTGTCGCGTCATTTCAACGAAGAATCATCAGTTCCCGATTTCCTATAAAATTTACGATTCTAAGACCCATAAACAACTCTACTCTTCTAAAGATGATTAAAAAAAAGGATTGCATGAGCTATTGCCATGCAATCCTTTTGAAGTTCTTAAAGTAATCAGACGAGCCGATCATGGCCTCATTTTGTGATTTTATAATCGAATGTCTTCTTTACTAGAATTTTCGAGATACAGTTCTCCGTCAAACGTCGTCAAGGCAACCACTTTCCCGTCTTTTTCATACCACGCTGTTGCGCCTTCACGATCGAGTTCTTCCCAACCAGCTTGTCGAATTCGAGTTCCATACAGTAAACCCGGTCCATCGGTTTCCGAGACAAGTCGAGTTTTGATCTTCCACTCCCCTTGTTTTTCAATTGCCGTAGCAAATCGCGGCACCGGAAAACCGGATGCTTTTGATTCTTGAAAGCTGATATACCAACCACCGATTATTACAATGAGACCGATGATTAGGATTGCGATCCATTTCTTTTTCATATGTACTCCTCCTTCACTTTTCCATCTGTGTTTTTAAATTACCAAAATATGGTCCTATCGACCTCCTTCTATAGGCGGATTACTAATTTTTTAGTTATGAAAACACATGAAAATTGTTTCGATTTTAAGAAAAGACCCAAAAAAATTTCAATTTTTTTCATAAAAAATGCACACCCTTGTTCGTCCCTAGAGCATCAACGGTTTGACAACTCCCGGCATAGAGCCATTTTCAGTCATTTTCAATTGGTTAAGCACCTTAGTAACTTGACTTCATTTCCTGCTATGGTACGATACAAACTTATCAAAGGGAGTGAATAGAACTTATGAAATTCAGAAAAGAAAAAGTCAATGTCGTTGACATGCAGCAAACCAAAAAAAGTGTCTACGCGACCGGAATTGGGAATGCGATGGAATGGTTCGATTTTGGTCTTTATTCCTATCTCGCAATCATCATCAGTCAAAACTTCTTTAGCGCTGTTGAAAATGATGAACTGAAGCTTGTCTTTACTTTTGCGACCTTTGCGATCGCTTTTTTAATGCGACCAATCGGCGGAATCGTCTTCGGACGCATCGGAGATCGACTTGGACGGAAGGTCGTCTTAACGACGACAATTGTTATGATGGCCGGTTCAACGCTTATCATCGGATTATTACCGACCTACGATCAAATTGGAATTTGGGCACCCATCCTTTTACTGTTAGCCCGTATCTTACAGGGGTTCTCGACTGGCGGGGAATATGCCGGAGCAATGGTCTACATTGCCGAGTCGTCACCTGATAACAAACGGAGTGCTCTTGGAAGTGGTCTTGAAATCGGAACACTCGGTGGGTACATTCTTGCCTCATTACTTGCTACAACACTTTTTGTCACTTTATCAGATGACCAAATGGCATCTTGGGGATGGCGGATTCCATTCATCCTTGGGGCACCACTCGGTTTATTCGGTCTCTATTTACGTCGTCATTTGGATGAGTCGCCAATCTTCGAAAATGAGATTAATGAAAATACAGAAGAACCTGCGACATTCCGCGAAATCTTGCGCGATCATAAGCGTGATATCATCCTTTGTTTCGTTGCTGTCGCGTTCTTCAACATTACGAACTATATGCTCTTGTCTTACATGCCATCATACCTTGATGAAGTCATCGGTATGTCAAGTTCGACAAGTACGATCCTCATCACCGGTGTCATGGTGATCATGATTCCACTCGCTTATTTCTTCGGGAAACTAAATGATAAAAAAGGCAATCGTAACATCGTCTTGTTCGCACTAGCAGGTCTATCATTGCTATCAATCGTATCGTTCTTCTTGATTGGTCTAAAGCCACTCTTGTTCGTCGGAATCGGTATCTTCATTCTCGGTTTCTTCCTGGCGATCTTTGAAGGTACGATGCCAAGCCTACTGCCAAGTATCTTCTATACAGATGTTCGTTACCGGACACTATCCGTGACGTTCAATGTCTCGGTTTCAATCTTTGGTGGTACGACGCCGCTCGTTTCGACTTGGCTCGTCCATGAGACACAAAATCCGCTTGCTCCTGCCTTCTATTTAACGGCAGTCAGTGTCATCGGATTCGTCACGTTCTTCTTCTTCTTTAAAAATACAGCCGGTAAAGCACTCAAAGGGTCGCATCCGACTGTATCGAGTGAAAAAGAAGTCGCGTCGATCGCAAAAAAACCAGACGATGCCCTCTGGTGGGCAGAATAATTGCTACAAGTAAGAGCCGTCTTCTGCAGAAGACGGCTCTTTTTAGTAGACAGCACTCAGCTCTGTTACGATTCGATCCGCGACTACGAGTTCCTGCTCTTGTGCAAAATCGAACTGGCAACCGATTGCAAGTAATCCGTTCGCATGCGCTGCTTTGAAATCGGACAATCGATCGCCGACGACGTATCCGGACGAGATGTCGTGCGTCTTACAAATCTTTCGTACGAGTGCTGATTTATCACCGGAACGGATGTCTTCGATACTATAGACATGATCGATATACGCTTCAAGTCCATACGTCGTTACGATCGCTGATAGGTAGGACGGCCATCCGTTGCTAGCGATATAGACCGAGTGACCCGCTTGTTTCAAACGAGCGAGCAACTCGACCGTTCCTGGATATAAACAACCATGCCTGGACTTGACTGCCTGCTCTAAGCTATGTCGAAACTTTTGATCCACAACCTGTTGGTCTGCGGCTGAAAAATCCGGAAGTAATGTCTCCCATACTTCCGGTAGCGAGACGCCCATGATCTTCTGATAGAGCGCGAGTGGAGTCTCTCCTTCCCAGCGCCCCGTCTGACGCAATTCATAAAAGACCTCTTCTAACGTATGCGCAAGCACAGCATTTGTTTGAAACAATGTTCCATCCATGTCAAAAATATAATGTGTCATTGACTCTCTCCTATCTGCTCACGCTTTATTATTTGAATCATGGCTTCTATGGATCTATCCTCAGCAATCAGACGATCCGTCGGGCGGTGATCCTGATCAATCCACCAGCGTTTCATATCCGTCTCAGAAAACTCCGTCGGCTGGCGCATCGCATGGCGACGGACGGTTTCTTCGAATGAAACGTCAAAATAATATGCCACGTACCGTGAAGTAAAGCGTCGTTCCAACCGGTCAATCATCTCACCGTACCAGTCCTGTGCAAGAATTCCTTCCAGCAGAATCGTCGCGTGGCGTCCGTCAGCAAGTTCGATCAACTCTTCGATCCAGCGAATCGCCGGATTTCCTGGTCCATCTTTTACGTTCAACATCTCCCTGCGGATGACATCTTGCGAGAATAAGATGCTATCCGGTAAGACCGATCGTAACGCTTTTGCAAGCGTCGTTTTTCCACTACCAGAATTCCCACGGATGACGATCAAGCGCGACTTCATGTCGTGAACCAGTCTCCGTTCAAGGCAGCAATGTACCGCTCTGCAGAGCGCGCCACTGCTTTAGACGCACCGGTTTCGATTTTCCGATGAAAGGCGTCATATAATTTTTCAAAGCGAAGCGGGCGTATCGCTTCTGCCATACGCGCGACCGTCTTTGCAGGAAGCGGAATCATATTCGGATAACTGTACATGAAACTGACCCATGCCCGATCAGCAACGATTCGAATGATGTCTCCTGTCAACAAAAGTCCTGCTGACGCATCTTTTCGTTCACAAATGACTGCTCCTTTGAAGTGACCACCGATGCGATGTAACATCAAATCTTCCGCCAATTCCAAGCATTCACCACTCCAGAAGACGATGCGTTCGCTTGGTCGCGTCACGAACGATGCATCATCTTCATGAATATAGATCGGCACGTCAAAAGTCTCCGCCCATTCGACTTGTGTCGCGTAATAATGCGGATGTGATAAAGCGATCGCCTGAAGCCCACCTAATTCGTCAAGCTGCTCTTTCGTTGCGGAATCAAGATATGTAATGCAGTCCCATAACAGGTTGAACGATTTTCCTTGGACGAGATATGCCGTCTGACCGATGCCGAATGCTGGTGTCGTCTGAATCGCATAGACACCTGCTCCGTCGTCGCTAATGACGTTTTGGTACGTTCCTGACGCTTGCATGACAGCGAGTGTCGTCCACGTTTGACCAGTTGGATTGACATACTGTCGCTCCTCTAAGCAAATCGGACACGTTTCGCGCTCTGGATTGATTTGTTCGACACCACACGTCGTACAGATAATGGTTTCCATATCATCATTCCTTTCCCATTCGTAAATGATTTTCCTGATATATCATAACATATTCCAATTATAGGGATAGAATCTAGGGATTAAGATGCGCTCGCCGAAATGAATATGTATGAAGAATGAGATTATTACATCGATTTCGCCTCCTCTCATTGCGCGCTGGCTTACTTTATTCCTAAGGCAACGTCTTGATGCTCTGCACAGGGTAAGACAAAAGCAGGTCGAACCACTGATGTGGCTCGACCTGCTTTATTTAATAAGACGTTCGATCGTCATTTATGACGCTTTGAAAATGTTCTGTGAACCGATTGATTGCTTCTTCTGTATTAAGATTTCCAGAAAACCAGATCTTTTTGTCTTCCGAAAACGTAAGATGCAATGAGTCGTCTATTGTTGACTCCACTTTAAGTGTAGCAATCGTATCTGACTTCATTAATGTCTTTTGTGATAGAGTGACCAGTTCATTCGTCAACGTTTCGCGTGTATCTTCTGACGTCTTTTCCTGGAGAAGATCAACTGTCTTATGAAGCAATACGGCTTTTGAGACTCGCGATAGATTCAACTCTCGAATTTCAAACATGTAGGCGTTCTCATGTTCATGCTGACGCTGGACGATGAATCGTGGAGAATGCACTAAATGTTGAACGAAGTGAACGAACATTTCGATGGTCATTTCGGGCATACCGAAACCCTCCCTTTTGCATGGATCAACGGACGAATGCCTTTAATCCTTTATATGAATGGACAGTAAGAGTCCTGTATGAAATCAAGCAGGTGAATTGGGAAAAAAACCTCCCTTCTGTAAAGTTATACCACAAAAACAAGTACAAAGTGTACATGTTTTTGTTTCAAAACTAAGATTCGAATAGAGTCCGAATCTTGTTTATAGTAACATAAAAGATACTAGTTATAATCATATTTAATATGATCATTTAATAAAAATCTGCATGACTGGAATATGTACACGCATAAAGAGCCAGAGATCATCTATTCCTCTCTGACTCTTCCATCAATCGTTCATCGTTGGCGCGATTAAATCTTGTAACGTATATGCCTGCAGCGCGTCTATAAAGGACGTGAATGCTTGATCGAACGCTTGTCGTGTGTTTTGCAAACTACCATTTTTATTTGGAACTGTCACATTTTCAAGATAGGATACTTCTTCAAATAAATGAACGATTTCTCCTAGCGTAATCGTTTCTGGGGATTTTGCTAATTTGAACCCACCATTACGACCTTGTACAGAAATGATGAGACCAAACTTGCTCAATGAATGGACAATCTTCATCAAATGATTTTTAGAAATATCATAATGGGTTGCCACTTCCTGAATTTGCACGAGCCGAGTCGGATGCGACGCTGCGAAAATAAGCACACGAATGGCATAGTCCGTAGAGCGAGTCATCTTCATCCATTTCACCTTCTTTTTCTTTCCTTTATATAAACATAGTACAGAAGCTCACTCATTTTCACAATCAATAGTATGTTGTAAACTATCATCTAAAGTGATTTTGCACATATGTATTTCGTTTATCTTAAAGGATATGAAGTGTCAAAATCTAGATATTTTTTCAGAGAGAGGCAAAATGATATTTCAATTCGATGAAGCAAATTATTCAGATTGTTTAATGTTTATGATAAAATTTTTCTAAACATGTATCCTTAATGTTTGTTTGTATTTCCTTTTTAGAAAGAGGTTTCGTCATGAAGTGGCTCTCATCAAGTATATTTCATCGCTTTTATATCCTATTGCTTTCGAATTTCTTAATTTTTGCAAGCATCGGCGTTTTAACATTTTATTTTGCTCAAAAAGAGCTAGAGCAACACCGATCTTTATCACAGAAGATTACATCACAAAAAACGCAAGCTCGCACGCTTTGGAATGAAGCCCAACAAGTCAATCTTCAAGTCCAACAAATCGATTTTAATGATCAAGATGATCTTAAGCAAGTCCATAAAAGGTTGGGACGTTTACAAAAAAACGTCGAATCGTTCAGTCAACGTTATGCAGATCCATCAGACGAACGATTTTCGCGTCAAATCGTTCAATTTTCGAGATTTTTGGAACAGGAAGTCACTTTGCAAATACTCACGGATAATCAAAAGCTGGTTCAGCAGTCTGACTTCGTCGTTAACGACTACTTTCGACTGATTCATAGTGAAGAGAAAAACGCACAACAGTCGCTACAACAAAGAACCGTTGAAGTATTACGCTACGCTTTTGGTGTGATGATCATCGCTTTTTGTCTTCTCAGTTACTTGATTTTAAGACTTGTACGGTCTTTTCAAACAGATTTACTCGATCTCGTCGATCAAACAAAACAGCCTGATCGATTGGAACAGAATGATTTTCACAATCGTCACGATGAGATTGGTACACTTGGGCGATCGATGCAACAAATGACAACGTTGCTCGCATTTGAACACCAGCAAACACAAGTTGCTAATTTACAACTTCAAGAGTCTTTATACCAACAAAAAACAATCAAGCGACAACTTCAATTTCAAAACCAGTTAGCCACTCAAATTTTGCGTCATCAATCTGCTTCAGGGCTTCACACGTGGCTACAAGCAATCGGTAGTCATTTTCGGGCGGCTCATATCTATTTTTCACCGCAGTCGGAGAGTTTTGAACCTATCCATATCGCACTATCAGACGAACCCATTTATGACCAAGAACGGCTGGAGTTAGAAGCGAAGACCGAGCTAGATACGTCCATCCATCTAGTAGAGAAGGAGCAATTGACGTTGTGTGCTCTCCCTTTACACAGTCCGTCAAAATTCATCGGAACATTGACATTACAATTTCATCATCGTTTTACTGAGACTGTCGCACTTCAGAAAACGACTCATTTATTAAATATCGGGTTGATGCGATTGCTTGATGACATCCGTATAAAAGAACACCATCAATTGATTCAGCGCATTTTAAATGGTCTAAGAGAAGCTATCTTGTTCGTCGATGTGACGAATACGAATATCTTTACGAATCGCGTGTTTCATCAATTATTTCCGAACTGGTCACCTTCTGAAAATCAATCTGAAAACTTAGCATTCGTCATCGAAGCCTTCGAGTCATTGATTCTCGAAACAGATGCATTATATGCGTATGTCGAACAGATCAAAGTGGGTTTTGAGCATGCATCAGTTGTTCCTGCTCAGGACTTTTCGATGCCAGACGATCGTCATCTTCGACTATATGCAGAATTTTTACCCGAACGACAAGGTATTCTGTTTGTTTTTCGTGAACGCACAGTTGAAGTCAACCATGCTAAAAAGGAGCAAAACTTCATTTCGGTTTTATCTCATGAGCTTCGAACGCCGCTTGCATCCATTGAAGGGTTCAGTGAACTGATGTTACACCGATCGTTGTCTCCTTCAAAGCAGCGAAAATATTTAGAAACCATGCGGAGTGAGACACAACGACTCAGTCAACTGTTAACCGAATTTCTTGATTATCAGCGACTCAGTCATCAAAAAGAATCCTATCATTTGGAATCATTTTGCATTGAACATATGCTTATCGAATTGACGGAATGGTTGAATGTTGCGACATCGACGCATCATTTACAAATCCAAACCAATGGTCCTTGCCTGATTACGGCTGACCCAGAAAAAATCCGGAGAGTCTTATTAAACATCTTGAATAATGCGATAAAATACTCTCCTGTCGATTCAAATATCCAAGTCTCGTTAGCGTGCTGTGAAGCGGAAGTCATCATCACCATTAGCGATGACGGATATGGTATCCCAAAACAAGATCTCCCCTACCTGTTTGATCCATATTACCGTGTCGAACATGCAGACCACCTCCAAGTTCAAGGAACAGGTCTTGGTTTACCGATTTGTAAGGAAATCATCGAAGCGCATGGCGGACGGATCACCGTTCATTCAGAAGTCGGGAAAGGGTCTGACTTTTTTATCCGTTTACCCCGTGATGAAGAGTGGAACACAACCAATAACATGTATAAAAGCAGTATGAATAATCTACAACTAGGAAGTGAAGAACGTGGAAGCTGATTTAAATCAAATCGTTCACTGTTTAAATCAAGATTTTAAACAGCAAAAAACTGTCTTCAGTGCCATGGCACTGAAAGAAACCAACCCCTGCATCGTCTTGATGGAAGATCACCGCAAAAGAAGGCTGAATGATGCTTTGTATCAATATCCTGATTTCATCGCAGAGTTGGAATCCCTAATTTATCGTTGTTTAATTGATGTCCGGGGAGCCCGTGAATCAGCCTCCCCTTCTGAGATTTTTATCTCTAAAGCCCAGCTCTATTCGCCTTATCATTATTTAATCACTTTTTTATGAGAGGAGTCCGCCATGACTGTTCAAGAAAATACAGCATTGTTGATCATCGATATCATCAATAAGATGGATTTTGAAGGAGCTGAGCAATTATTGCAACAAACGCTCCCTATCCTCTCACCACTCACAAAATTAAAACAACATAGTAAACGTCAAAACATTCCGGTGATTTACGTCAATGACAATTTTGGTCTGTGGCAGGAAAATGTCAATCAAATCATAGATGAGTGCCGCGGGGGTCTTGGGGATGTACTCATCGAAGCACTGCATCCAGAAGAGGATGATTACTTCATCATCAAGCCCAAGCACTCAGGTTTTTTCGGTACTCAGCTCGATATTTTATTGAAGCATTTGGATGTCTCGCGTCTTATTATCACCGGTCTAACGACCGATATGTGTATCTTATTTACAGCAAATGACGCCTATATGCGGGAATATGCCATTCATGTCCCTGCAGACTGTACCGCAGCAGAAACCGCTGTCGCAAAAGATCATGCCTTAGAAATTCTCAGTTCGACATTATCACTGGATTGCTCCTCGAGTTCATGCTTGATGAATAAGGAGGAATAACCATGCTTCATTATTTTTCTGGAACGTATGAATCAGCACGCCAACGTTTAAATGAGACTGCACAGCACATTCTTTCTCAGCATTATCCGAAGCTAACGCATGATTCACTGGAACAACAAGCGTCACTCTATTCCGATTGGTGGCACGGCCAGTCCGGTGATAATACAACATTACTGATCTTAACCAGTGGATTACATGGAATCGAAGGGTACGCAGGGAGTGCCATGCAGCTTCAGTTTTTATCAGACCATATGAAACAGGTAAATACGGGAGAAGTCGATATTTTGCTGATCCATGGTATTAATGCATATGGGATGAAACATCATCGAAAAGAAACACAGCATAACCTCAATTTAAATCGAAACGCGATTCACGATTTTTCAAAGGCAGATTTACGCAATCCGGGTTTTGATGAGTTGCAATCTTTGTTTATAAAACGGTCAGGTTCAGGACGGCGTCTGGATTATATACCGTTTACACTGCATGTCTTATACGACTTGCTTCGTCTAGGTCCACATGCTTTTTTAAAGGCTGCGACACTTGGACAATTCAAGCATCCGACCGGATTCTATTATGGCGGACATACGCAAGACGCTTACTTCTCCGATGTGTTAAGTCGGCTCGTCGATACACTATCTGCTTACCAACATGTTGTGATGCTCGACTGCCATACGGGTTATGGACCAGCGGGTCAAGTCCAACTCGTTATGTCATCGGAAGATCCAAGACACGCTAGGGAGGTAGAAGCATACACACGTTATCCGATCGTCGATCAACCACGAGATCAACAGTTTTATGCAATCGAAGGAGAATGGTTGAATTATCTGTATGAAGAAACAAAAAAGCGGCACATCGGTTTTTTAGGTTTAACCGTAGAATGTGGGACGCTTGGAAAGCACCCTTTTGCCCTACTCCGAACGTTAAAAGCAACGATTGATGAAAATCGTCTCTTTTTCAATCAAGCAGTTGCCCCTCGACGGATTAGAGAGCGCTTCGACACACTTTACATCCCTAAAAGCAAGCAATGGCGACGGTCCATCTTGAACGAGACATCCTTCATCTTTAGCAACATCACTGAGTGGATCAATGATCCTAAAAGTCATTCTTTGATTAAACGTTCACTTCAACCTATCGAAAAATAAGGTAAATCAGGTTTGAAACAAACTGATTAAGGTATATAACATGTGTAACTCGCATATGTTTAAAACTTAAAGGGGGTCTTTTCATGTTTCGCCATCAAAAAGAATTACAATTCGAAGTCAAGGTTGATCGACCCGATCCAAAGCTTGCTCGGGCCGTGCAAGAGGTACTCGGTGGACAATTCGGTGAGATGACGGTCATGATGCAATATCTTTTCCAAGGCTTCAATTGCCGTGGTGAAGAAAAGTACAAGGATATGCTGATGGATATCGGGACGGAAGAAATCGGGCACGTTGAAATGCTGTGTTCCCTCATTTCTCAATTGCTCGACGGGGCGTCACCGGATGATCAGGCAGAAGCTGCCAAAGATCCAGCGACGGCAGCAATTCTCGGAGGGATGAATCCACAGCATCTGCTTGTCAGCGGTCTCGGTGGACTGCCATCGAACGCCAACGGCATTCCGTGGAACGGATCTTATATCGTCGCGAGCGGTAACTTATTGGCAGACATGCGTTCGAATCTACATGCTGAATCACAAGGTCGTCTTCAGGTCGCTCGCCTCTATCATATGACGACGGATGAAGGCGTTCGCGCTACCTTCCGTAAGATGCTCGCTCGCGACCGGTATCACCAGTATCAATGGATGGCTGCGATCGAAGAACTGGAGACGAAGAACGGAGTTGTCGTGCCTGCTACTTTCGCACCGGAAGATGAGATGGAAGCGCAACCGCATGCTTATGAGTTCTGGGACCTATCGGAAGGCACAGCTTCAAAAGAAGGTCGCTGGGCTCAAGGGGAAGCGCAGGATGGAACCGGTGAATTCGTTCATCTAGAAAATCCTGCACCGCAAGGAAATATACCGAACATGAAGGTACCGGCACACAAACTTCACCACGACCTAGCAGAAAAAACAGGAATGCAAAACGTCAAAGATACTGTCAAACGTATGTTACATGATAAGGAGTGAGATCGTTGGCTAAATCACCACTCGCAATCCATGAAACACTCGAAATCCATGAAATCATGACGATGAAACAATCCTGTCTCGTTAAAGCTGTTGCCGTACGTTCTTTCGTCAAAGATGAGACGCTTGAAAAATTGATTGCTCAAGACATCAAAGATAGCGAACAAGCATTAAACGATTTACAAAAGCTATTGGCAGATCATGAAGGAGGCGGTTTGCATGAATGAAGCTCTTCAATCCATTAGCCGTCCCAGTAAAAAACGCGACGAGTTGATTGCGACAGACTTCTTGATCAGCATCAAATCACTTGTCCGCGCTTATGCTGTTGCAATTACGGAAACGGCTTCTCCTGACGTCCGAAAAGTCTTGACTGAACAGCTGAACAAAGCCATTCAGACTCACGCAGCAATCGCCGGATACATGATCGATCATGAGATGTATCACGCGCATGACTTGAAAAAACAATTAAAACACGATCAAGAAAAACTAGAAGTCGCTAAAGGCTTACTATGACGTTCCCCCCTTCCCTTCTGATTTTGAAGTGGAAGGGGTTTTCTTTCAGAATTCGTGTAAGGAGCGATCAGTCTCATGATTGACATCAATCATATTCAAATCAAACAAAGTGGAGAAACTGTTTGCCTCACCTGGGAAGGGACAAGTAACGTCCGTCTCTTATTGAATGGTAGACCGTGTTTCATTCAGAACTCGAATAGCTATCAAACGGAGACACTTCCTTTATTTGAGCCTTTGTCATTCGAACTGATCGATTCAGATTCGAAGACACGTATCGTCACCGCTCTTGTTTCAAGTACAGATGATTTGTTCTGGAACCGAAAAATGACTGTCCTGATCCAACAAGATCATACTGTCCGACTGTTGTGGGGTGAAATCCCAGAGGTATCGCATTATACGGTATTTCAAGATGGGCATCGATTAGGTCAAACTACGACACCTGAATGGCAAGGAACGATTAACCCTGAACAATTTACACGTTTTGAAATCCGGGCGCTCCGTCCTATTTCAAGAAAATCGATGCCGTTCGCACGGATGATCGAGACGTTCGCCCGCGTTACGAATCAGATAAAACAGGAACAAGACCGTGAACGAGAATTTGAACAGTTCGTGCTCTATTTTTCTTTGTACCCGCTATCCGCTTCACATAAGAAGGTTTCTTCTTACCGATTGCGTGTACTGACGTTCATTGCTCCTCCGATTCTCATGAACCCGAATCCGTTTTCTCCGCATCGTTATTTCGAAGGCGATGCGCGACAATATTCGCCTTTTTCAAAAGAGTATCGCACCTTTACAGAAGTCCTGACATTTGATGGTGAAACCACTCATCAACTATCAAAACAAGCAAACCCTACCCGATCTTTTGATGCTCGTCATCGGTTATATCGAGAAGATGTAGCGTCGACTCAGCGGGTCTATTTATCAGATCAATCAAAAGCACGATATACGCTCCACCACTCTGTCGGCAATCCGCTCGTCGTCTCACCTAATATCGACTACGAAATCAAGGTAGCGCATCATGCAAATCTTTGGCGTATCGCAGGAACACATCTCCAATCACCGCACCATGAAGTATATCTGGATGAAGGAGACGATTGTTTTGAAACAATCCACCAAGCCCATGATTTAGGTTTAAGTTTCCTCGGCAATCCGTTGCCAAGTTGTCACTGGTTGCATGTGACCAACTAATGAACAGAAGAAAACCGCGACCGATTCGTCGCGGTTTTTCATATTTAGTCGTGAAATCGAGCACGTGTCTCCGGAGACGGCAGTGCACACTGCTGCTTTTGTCCAAACCAACGATGACGATTGTTCGCAACGAAATCATAGACGCGATCCCGGAGTGAACGTGGAACAATGCGAAGCACTCTCAACAGACGCCATCCACCTTCTAAATGATCGGCAATCCGTAACGCAGCATCCGATTTAATATACGGTACACCCCGGTCAATTACGACGACACTGTCAATCGTTTCCGGGAGATGGTGGCGCCTTACGAGTTCTTGCCCTGTCTCCCCTTGTAACGATGCAAAATCATGGTACCCCTGGTCTCGTTTTAAGATGAACTGGACGCTCGCGTCACAGAGATTGCATTCTCCATCGAATAATACGATTGCTTTCATGATTGATTCACCCTTCCCTAACTGTTTAACGAATGATTTTGTACACTTTTCCTTTACCACATTTCAAGTCAAAACATGCATTTAATCAGTATGTTAAATCATGATACCGCTTCCGTTCATTGTCTTTCTTACGCTATACTGTTTTTGTAAACATTTGGAACCATTCATTTATTTGAATGTATCTATGTAAAGGAGCGTACATATGACGAAACGACCGATTGCCATCGTGACCGGTGCCAGTCAGACACGCGACATCGGAGCTGCGATTTGCCGCCAGCTTGCCTCGTCTGGACATGACCTGGTCTTTACTTATTTTAAAGCAACAGCGGATTGGGCGACTAGTTTTACGACCGAACTTGAAAATCAAGGTGCCCGCGTCCTTGCGATCGAACTTGATTTAGGTCAAGCAGATGCCGCTGATGATTTATTCGATCAGGTAGAAGACTTTGGAACACCAAGTATCCTGATCAATAACGCTGCCCATTCGACGATGACGGATTGGCGAACACTTGATGCAGCAAGTCTTGATCAACATTATGCCGTCAATCTCCGGGCACCGTTGTTGCTCGCGACACGTTTCACGAAACAATTCGTTGAAGCACACCTAACGTCCGGTCGTATCATTCAACTGACGTCCGGACAGGATCTCGGTCCGATGCCTGACGAGATTGCTTACGCTACGACAAAAGGTGCCTTGTCGACCTTTACGAAGACTTACGCGGCATCCGTGGCACTGCTTGGCATCACCGTCAATGCGGTTAATCCGGGTCCGACAGACTCGACTTGGATGGATGAAGCAACCCGGACGGCGCTTAAACCTAGTTTTCCGTTTGGGCGAATCGGTGCGCCGGAAGACGTCGCACGATTGATCCAATTCCTCGTCAGTCCTGACGGTGGCTGGGTGACCGGGCAAGTCATCCATTCCGAAGGTGGCTTTGAACGCTGAATATGTCGTATGTAAAAACATCCCTCTGACGTTAAAATCAGAAGGATGTTTTGCATTATCGAAAGACCGGACTCGTTTCTGTCAAAAAATCGTTCCAGGCTGTTTGATGCAGTTCGCTATAGAGCTCTGGCATTTGGTCTCTTTCAAAAAAAGCAACGTCGAGTGATTCATCGGAATCAATCGTCAATTGCCCCCCATTGATTCGGCAAACGAAAAAATGGACGATTGGCTGGGCGACATCCTCGTTCGGATACATCTCTTCGTACTTCGAATAGACACCACTCAAACGTTCGATCCTGACATGAAAACCGGTCTCTTCAAAAATCTCACGCTGTGCGGCTTCAACGAGCGACTCTCCCAGTTCCAGTGCGCCACCGGGAAAGCCCCATGCTTGTTGCTCCCACCGTTTTTGAAGAAGAATGCGTCCCTCCTTGTCAAAGACAATCCCACCGGCAAAGTTCAACATCACTTTTTCTTGACCGACCTTATTACGAAGAAAACGTATGTAGTCCATCTGTCGCTCCCTGAAGTTTGACATGCTTCAGCCATGTGATCAGTTGCTCGATCATGGCATCGGTCACGATATGATTGACACCCGGAAAAACGTCTAATACGGTCGTTTGCGCCATACCTGCTTGAACAGCGGTTGCATGATAGAACTGCTGGATCGATAGTGGAATGATGTCATCGGCATCACCGTGCAGGAGCAACCGCGGACGCTCATCCATCACACTGATTGGATCGAGCTTCCATAGTACATCTTCCTTTTTGATGGCAGGTCGCCCGTCGCGAACGCGGAATTGACGTTCCACTTCAAGATAGGCACCGCCCCCATTGATCGCAACGAGTGCTTTAATCGGCTGACGCGACATGATCCCGTGGGTAATGAACCCACCCATCGAGACACCGATCGCTATCACGTCTGAAACATGCCAGCCTGATTGTTCGATGATAGCTGTCGCTTCCGTAATCGATTGTTCGACGACGGACCAAAAATAGGCCGTCGTTATTTCTGGATCAAATGGATGATCAAGCGGATCACGTTGATCATGCCGAAGAAGTTCCGGGATGAAGACATCGTATCCTTCTTCAGATAATTGTCGCGCAAACTCTAGATAAGAGACAGCCGTTCCGCCCCAACCATGATAGAGGAGGATGGCTCCCATTGGTCGAGAGGCACGGACACTATGGACATGAAAATCAAGCTTCATTATTTAGCTTCTCCTGATTCAAGCGGACGATCGTTCTCGCGAAGTCATCTTCCGGTAATCGTTGTCCGTTCTCAAGAAACGGTTTCCAGTACGGTCGAATCTTAAATAGCGAGACCGTATCACGATAGACTGTTCGGCGGACGATTTGTTTTGTTGTCAACGGCAATCCGTTCTCGCTTTCAACCTGGATGCCGCAAATCCGACCACCAATCGTTTTTCCATTCAATAGTTTTAATTGCGCAACTTCTCCTAGAAAACTGATCGTCGGTTGTGTCACGACGGCGTGAACGATTTCTGACTTCACACGTCGTAACACCGTTTTTTCGATGACAACGGAAAGTCCGAGATAGACAGCCTGGTTGATGATATACGCACCGATTCGTCGCTTTGTCGTTGAATGCATAAATGGTCCTCCTTATACGTTGAAATAGACGACGGCGCCAAGTCCACTGACGGCAATCAAATAAAAGACGATTGCGAGTCGTTTGTTTGCAGCAGAAATATCCTTTCGGACGAGGATCTTACTATACCGATACGTCAAGAATGCGAACACGAGCAATGCCAAAATCAATAATGGTTCCATTCGATTCCCTCCTTTTCTTTCTTATTCTACATCATTTCTAGTTTCGAATTGTTATATTTTACAAGTAAAGTGGTATATGCTTGATCCATATGTCATCAATCCAACAATGAAATGAGGTTTACATGTTGAACACTACAACGATTTGCTGTCTTGTGGAGTCGAAGACACCTGGTTATCTTGTTCGGGAACTGCCGCCGCTTGGCATCCATGACGTCCACGTCCGCACTCTAGCCGGTGCCATTAGTATCGGTGCCGAACTTCCCCAATGGCTGGAACAAGACATGACCGAAACCAGCTATGACTATCCGCTCGAGACAGGATATGAAAGTTATGGCGAAGTGCTTGCAGTTGGTGACGCCGTCCAAATCGTCAAACCCGGCGATCGGATCGTCAGCTTCTATGGACATCAAGATCAAGCGATCGTTCCTGAATCGAAGGTCATCCCGATTCCTGCTCACATTTCACCGCGTGAAGCTTTACTTCTGATTCTGTCATGCGACGCGGCAAAAGGTGTCCGAAAACTGGCATTGACGCCCGATTCTAGCGTCTTAGTTTCTGGAATGGGTACGATCGGTTTGCTGACAGTGCATTACTTACGGCATTACGTTAATGTTCGTCAGATTGATATCATCGAGCCGCTTACGTCCCGAGCGGAGTTAGCACGTCAATTAGGTGCACGTGTCGTCACACCGGATTCAAGTATGTATGACGCCGCCATCGAATGCTCCGGACGCCAAGCGGCCTTTGCCGAGCTTCAGTCTGCTGTCCGTCCTCATGGTGCAATCTGCGTCTTATCGGACGGCAACCGGGAAGCCTTGACGTTGACGCCCGCGTTTCACGCAAAAGAACTTCGGATCATTGCATCGAGTGACGGCTGGGACTACCGCAAGCATGCAGACTGGCTCTTTTCAGACGATCGTCACGCGACATTGCCCGCTTTGTTCGAACACGAGACTTCGTTTTCGGAGCTTGCCAGTTGCTTCGCTAGCTTAATGGAAAAACCAGATCTCCCAATCAAAGTATTCGTTGATTATGAGCAGACAAGCTGAACACCGTTCGGATCCGTACCTACGAGTGATACGTCGGAAAAGACTGCTTCTTGTAAGACGGTCTTCTGCCCGCGGACGGTTTGGATTTGTGAAATCGATCGATCGAACAGTTTCGTTAAATCCGCCTCTAATCCTTCGCGCGGTGTCGTTAGAGTTAAACGCTCAAGTGTCGTTCCATCAGTATCCGCAATCGCATCTTCATGGACTTGCAGTTCAATCCGTAATCCGTATGGTGTCTGTAAAAACGTCCGCCGCTCGTTCGCTTGGACCTTGAACGATAACGTTTCTGCGCGATCAAGAATCGTTTGCACGTCACCAGGCTGAATCAAAAATCCGATGTGATCGAAGCGAACCGTTTTTCCGAATCCGATCGTCACATTGACCGCTCCCCGTTTCATTTCAATGATTCGGAATAAAATTTGATCTGCTCGAAAATCATCCCATGATAGAGGTGGATTAAACGACGAAAATTCTCCGTCTTTCTTCCCGATGCGCTGGGAAACGTGAAATCCGCGTGCCGTGTACCAAGCTTCTGTTTCTTCCAAGTGTGGTGTCCAAATATGGTAGTGAAATAGCATTTACATGCACTCCTTTTTGTTGTTCCAATCGTTCCACGTCATCACTTCGACTTGATTCGATTCATTCAAATATTGTCGTAATAACGGGAGGTGAGCAGCACCGTATAAACAGACGATTCGTTCGTTCGCCTGTGCGAGATGCAGTAAACGATTTGCGATTTTTTGATTGCGGACTCGCCAGTAGCGTTCAACCCAAATCCGACCGCTCTCCAGTCGTTCGATTTGATCATAGATTCTTGCCGACGCTGCAATCGTTTCTTCAGCGTGCAATCGATCGAGCCATTCGGAGAATGATGACTGCTCCATCGCGTGCTCTAACTGTTCAGTCCGCTTCATCTCAGCCGCGACGATCGTCTCAAAGGCTTCCGGATGATGTGAACGGACGATTCCTAAATCCGGTACGCCGGGTACGATTTCGTTCCAATCGACCCCATGGAGATCTGCTACTCCCGCCATCCGGGCTAATCGAAAGCCGATTTGTTGCCGTTCATTAGCGGTTAAATCACTCTCGTGTTGATAGGTGTTATATGTATGTTGCAGGTCACTTATGCGTTCAGGTGACGTTTCAAGAGCAATGCAAGTCGGTTGAAATCTGTTTAATCGAACAACGACTTCCTTAACTTCCTGTTGCCGTCTCTCTGATGCGATATCAAAAATTACTGGACGAATCAGATCACCATTGGTCGGACGATCGAGATGGAACATGCCTAACAGTAAAATCTGAGGCTTCATCTACATTCCTCCTTTTCCTGATTTTACCTTATACTTGGTAAATGAAGCGACTTTTACCTATCATGAATTTACGTTACCATCCAACGAATACTCATATAAGGAGGTTCCGATGAAAAAAATATTCGTCATTGTGTTCATTGGATTTTTATTCGGATGCAATCAAACCGGTATAGAGGATGAAACAAGTTATGCCATGATCGTCATTGTGAACAATAAAGAATATAACGGAACAGAAGCTGAATTGGACGCATCTAAAAAACAAGGAGAAAAAATTAGTACGATATTAAAGAAAACAAAAGCTCATGAAATGCCCCAAGCGAACAGTCAATCGAATCTCTTTTCAGTCGGGTCCACCATCTATGCTGTTAATGGAACAGAAGATTTCATCATCGTAAAAGACAAAGAAAATAAAAAATGGCTTTTACAAAAGGGAAGAGATATCGAAAATAATTTGAATGACTGAGGTAATCTAACATACCCTTAAAGTGGTACACCTTTAGAAGTACTAATAACGCGTGTATTTTAAAATATATGTTTAAACGAGGTATGATGAGAAATAATTAGAAGGTGGACAGCTGGTAGAGAAATAGAGGAAAGCGATTGTAGATTACTCTTTGATACCCATGTCCTCGTTACTTTACGATACCTGCTATATCTGACAGGAATAGAACAAAATCAGGGAAGAGTAAACCCTGACAAATTGTGTTTGCCTTGGACAGGTCAGTTGCTCATTGCACCAATATACTAAAGACAAGGAGGTGACAAGATGTGGCTCGAATCCATTCAACGCGTCATCGATTATATCGAGGATCATTTAGAGGAACCGCTTGATCTCAACGTTTTAACAAATTTTGCTCAGATACAGGCATATCCTTTACAACGAACGTTTTCCTTACTTGCGATGATGACCTTACCTGAATACATCCGGGGGCGACGTCTGACGCTTGCTGCACAACATTTGACACAGACGGATGAAAAAATTATCGATCTCGCCTTACGTTTTGGATATGAGACACCGGAAGCTTTCACAAAAGCTTTCAAACGTCAGCATGGTTGTTCCCCGACGTTGATGCGAAGCGAGCGACGTCCGATTCACGCCTATAACCGCCTGAGCATTCAGGTGACCTTGAAGGGACTGGAGCAAATGGATTATCAACTCATTGAACGACCGGCTTTACAGATTTCAGGATGGCGAAAACATTTTCCAACGCAAGATGGTGCCCAACAACAGCTGATTCCGTTGTTTTGGAATGATGTCAACGATTCTGGACAAGACGCTGTCTTGTTCCAACAAAATGATGGACAAATCGAAGGTGTCGTTGGTGTCTGCTCCAATTTCACCGAAGCATCGATGGATTATTGGATCGCGACGACAACAACGGAAGTCCTACCCGGTCAGGAAACGATGACGATTCCTGCTGGTCTTTGGGCGACGTTTCCGGTCGTCGGTCCAATGCCACACGCCATTCAAGAGATGTGGCAGCGTATCTATCAAGAGTGGCTTCCTTCACATGATTATGAACCGTTACTTCATGCAGAACTCGAAGTCTATTCGGCAGGCGACCCGTCTGCCGCCGATTATCAATCTGCCATCTGGATTCCGGTGCGTCCGCGCGACTGATGGTTTCAGGACATATGAAAAGGCGAGATCATCGGTGATCTCGCCTTTTCGTGTGTCATGCATACTGTTGTTTAATCAGTAGTGTCTTTCCACTGATTTCTTTCGGAATTTCCGGTACCGCGCGCATGACGACATTCAATTGTCCGTCAAACAGTCGGTCTAGAACAAAAAAGAGTTTCTTCTCGTGTTCTTTCTCGAAGCATCGTTCATCCGGAACATATAATAAAACAATCTCGTCCCGTGTCTCTTGAATGTATTGTACGCGTTCGATACAGTTCGGGAACGCCCGAACGATTCCCGCGAGCTCCCCTTCAAAGACACGGTGTCCATTTCGTAACTGGATGAAACTTCGTCCTCGTCCGTCAATCGAAGCGATGATCGGACCTTGATGACCACAAGGACACGTTTCCTGACTGAACGTCATACGATCGCCGACCCGGTAACGGATGAGCGGTGTACCATGTGTATCGAAGCTCGTCACGAGAATTTCGCCATCCTCATCGCGTTCAATGATTCCCATCTCATAATGTAAATGTTTTTTGCCATACGGACATTCGGCGACGATCGGCGCCCCTTCTGAAGACGCATATTGATCATATATGGGCGCATGGAAAACATCCTCGACAAGTGCTCGCTCATCTGCCGTCATCATCTCAGCCGTCGGAAAAATCGCTTTTGGACGAAACGTGCAAGTCATGCCATATTTTTTAGCATATCGTGCAACTTCGATCATTCCTGAAGGCAAACCATCAATCGATTCCGGCTGAAACCGATTGAGCTGTTCAATATATGCGGCTGCGGTTTTCGGATTGATGTTTTTGATCGAGAACAACATTTGATTGATGACTTTATTCGTCCGCCAATAAACCGGTGCCTTTTGTTGTGGTGAGGCAAGGGTTTGACCGGTAAAACTCGCGCGGCGCATCCCTTGATCGACGCCATGTGTCCATTTGAAAAAGTCGAGATGCGCCATGCGGATTTGCATGTCTTCTTTCGTGTAATGGACTTGAATCGATTTGCCGGTCGTACCGCCCGTTTTCCCGAGAATCGGAGCATGGACGCGCGCATGGACATCCTCATTTTGTTGTCGTAAGATTTCTTTCGTCAAAGGAGGAATCTGTGTTAGTTCGTCAATCGATCGTAGAGGGAGCTCTAACGCAAGAGAGGAAAACAATTCCTGATAATACGGACTATGCGTTCGACAAAAAGAAAGGAAGTCGTTTAATCGATGCAACTGTTCCGCTCGTACATCATTCGGTCGTCCTAACTTCTGCTTCAGTTCTTGTAGGCGTTGTTGATAGGCTGGACCATATCGTTCGTGGAACAGGCGACGTCCTTGTAAAGTCGTCAACAAGTTTTGGATGAAGATCGGTGAGTGAAAGTAGATCGATTCTTTGAGCTGCATGATGTCACTCCTTCCATAGATAAACCACAGATAAACCACCTTTTACTGATACTTTCATCTTATTTCCAGTCGTCGCCCACCTCAATTAGTTCTTCGTGAATAAACTTAGCTTTTATTTTCAGGACGATTTATTTTATTGAACTCTGATTCACAAACATCTTCTCATCGATTCTTGAACTTACAACTTTTCTTCCATCATAAAAAATCCGACCGACGAATCAGGAAATCTCTTCGTCGATCGGATTCATATACGTGTACCATTACGATTTCGCGACTTTTTGTAACATCTGACATCCGTAAGCCCGCAATTTAATCGCTTCGAGTACGAGCGACATCTGTTGCTCATCCAATCGTTCAATCAGCTCGATAATCGTGATCGTCGTTCGTCCATTATACAATTGGACGATCAAGTGGATGATCGCTTCTAACGCTGGACTTGGATAGGGTTCTGCCAGAAATTCACGATCAAAAAACTCACCACTATCCGGAAAGAAATAATCCGAGAATCGTTCAAGCACTTGTGGCTGTCCTGTTGCGAGATACAGCATCGAGACCATCGCTGCATCTTCTCGTTGTTTCGGCTTTAAGCGTCTCCACAACAGATCGAATCGTCGTTCATGTTCCGCTTGCATGAATTGTATCGTCTGCATGGTTGAAGCCTCCTTTGTTTTTCATTCTTCCTGTTGATTCTTTTCCTTATATTTTTATTCCCTATTCCATCTAACTGAATCATCTCAGCGTATCCTCTTGCGATTGAACTGACACGATTGGGGGTACATTACAACAGATAATAAGAGAGGAGTTTACATCCATGCCAACGCGCCTAGCTTTAGCCGGAGCTACCGGTTACATCGGTCACAATCTACTGAACGAACTGAAGAAAAAATATGACGTCATTGCCCTTTCTCGAAACGGCGATGATAAGGACAATGAGGAACGTGTCGAATGGCGATCGTGCGATCTCTTTTCTCTAGACGATACGATTGCTGGTATGAAAGGAGCGGACATCGCTGTCTACCTCGTTCATTCGATGATGCCTTCTGCTAAATTGACACAAGGATCGTTTGAAAACATGGACTTATTGTTAGCCGATAACTTTGCCCGTGCAGCAAAAGAAAATGGTATCCGACAAATCATTTACTTAAGTGGTATCATTCCTGAGGAAACAGAAAATCTATCGCGTCACTTAAAGAGCCGACTCGAGGTCGAACGCGTTCTTGGTGCTTATGGCACACCGGTGACGACGATCCGTGCCGCATTGATTGTCGGTCCAAAAGGCTCATCTTTCCCAATCTTATCGAAGCTCGTCAAACGCCTCCCCGTCATGGCACTCCCACGATGGACACGTAACAAGACACACCCCGTCGCTTTACCGGATGTCATTCATGCACTTGGTGAAAGTGTCGATCGCGATGATGTTAAAGACCGGGCCATCGATATCGGTGGACCGGAAGCGATGACTTATAAAGAGATGATCCTTCGAACTGCTGACATCATGGGTAAACGACAACCGACGATCGATATTCCTTTATTGACCGTTAAATTATCCCGCCTTTGGGTGACACTCGTGTCCGGAGAACCAAAAGAAACCGTCTATCCACTCGTTGAAAGCATGGTTCATGAGATGGTTGCAGATCCAGAAAAAATGGTTCCAGGGATCAGTGACGGAAAAATTACATTCGAACAATCGGTCCGTGATGCGCTAAAAGAGGAGGAAGAAAAAAAAGGTTCTTCTTCCTCGTCGTCTTCAACACCAGACGCCCTTGACGTTCGTTCAGTTCAACGTGTTCTTTTGCCGAAGGATCGCGATGCCGACTGGGCAGCTGACGATTATATGAACTGGTTGTCATCATTTGCCCGCCCTTTCCTATCATCAACTATGAAAGATCAAGTCGTTGGAATAAACATTCCATTTTACGAACAACCCCTACTTGAATTGACGAAGGAACCGGTTCGTGATCGACAAATGGCGACATACCGGATTACCGGCGGACTGTTCGCAAAAGTCGAGGAAGATAGCCGGGGTCGGATTGAATTTCGGCAAATTCCCGGTACACAGGAATGTATCATTGCCATTCACGAATTCGTCCCTGCTTTACCGTGGATACTCTATAAGGTGACGCAGGCGAACGTTCACTTGCTCGTCATGTATCTCTTTAAATTACACTTATTGCGTCGAATTCATTCGACGGAACAAGAATCAACACACGCAGACGAAATCGTTCCGTCATCTTGATCCCGATTAAAACGATCCGCCTCTTCCTTGGCGGATCGTTTTTTGTCGCTTGCAGAAGGATGACGAAACTAAAAAAATCGTGATACACTGAACGATGACTGAAAGAAAGGGGTTTCATTGCATGCGCTCATTTGAGGAACGATTATCGAACCAACTCGAAGCGACAGCTTCACTCGCCACGTTGATTCAACCTTCAACGGATCAACTCCGTTTAGATAAACTAGATAAATTCGCTATGAAACTATTGAAACGAGAGTTCACGATTGCTTTCGCTGGTCATTTCTCGGCTGGAAAGTCAAGCATGATCAACGCCTTGACGGGTGAATCGGTCTTACCGACAAGTCCGATTCCGACGAGTGCGAACATCGTGACACTTCAACAAGGGGACACTGATTCAGCGATCGTTCACTTTCATGAACAGCCGTCTGTTCGTCTGACAGCAACAGAGCAAGAGGAGCATCTTAAAACACTTGGGAAGAGTGGTGATGTCCGTCAAATCGATTTGACGCATGCTGCGTCCGATCTGCCTCCTGGTCTCGTCTTGATGGATACACCAGGCGTCGACTCGGTCGATGATGCCCACCGTGTATCAACGGAATCCGCCCTTCACTTGGCTGACATCTTGTTTTACGTCATGGACTACAATCATGTTCAATCTGAATTGAACTTCATGGTGACGAATGAATTACAAGCTGCCGTACCGGAACTATATTTAATCGTCAATCAAATCGATAAACATCGTGAAGATGAACTATCATTCGACGCCTTCCGCCGCTCGGTCCATGCATCTTTCGCTGAACATGGTGTCGCGCCGAAAGGGATCTTCTTTACGAGCCTGCGGAAACCCGATCATCCGTATAACGATTTCATGGAAGTCGAACAGCTCGTCAAACAAAGCATTCGTGATGCTCAACCGAAGTTGTTGGCTTCTGCCGCTTTAACGCTTGAAAGTCTTCATCAAGAGTACACATGTTATCTCACACGACTCGTCTCAGAAGCCCACGAGACGATGGCTGAACAATTGAATGACGCTGAACGACGTGATCCAGAGACAATCGAAACCGAATTAGCCCACGTTTCGCAACAATTAGAAGCACGTCAGCCGGACCGCTGGGTACAGACGTTTTCGTTGCATCGAGATCAACTATTGAAAAATGCGACATTGATGCCGTTCGAATTACGCGAGAAGATGCGCCGTTTCCTCGAGTCACGCCAACGCGACTTCAAGGTCGGATTGTTCCGAAGTACAAAAAAAACAGAAGCGGCTCAAGCAGAGATTGCACAAGATGTGTTGCGTGCCTATCAGACGGTGACCGCTTCCGAGATTTCGCTCCATTTACGTAACTTGATGAAACAATCGTTACGCGACCTTGGTCTCCTGCAGGATATGCATATCGTCGCGATCGATCAGCTTTCACTCGCCCCGCCGCTTTCCGTACTCGAGAGTGCCCTGCCGACTGGCATTACGATCACAGGTGAATCAGTGCTCCAGTTCACGAATCGTGTCGCTGAACAGACACAAGCGTGGTTCGTCAAGGAAACGAACGCGTGGCGGGAGCTTGTTCGACTAGAGTTGACGGCAACTTTCCCGAAAGAACAAGCTGAACTATTGCAACAACAGACGTCACTACAGCATAAATGGGACAACGTTCAAGCATGGCAACAGGCTACCGTAGCACTCGAGCGATATGAGCATGGCGTTGCCAATCCATCTGACCAACAGCTCGAACAGGCTCGGACACAAGTTACAGTCTGGGAAGAGCAATTGATTCAGCAAGAAGCGACAATCGTTTCCTTTACCGGGTATGAATCGGTGACAGAAACAACTGCGTTTGAGCTCGCGAAGACGATCAGTGAGCAACAATCCGTCCGGTTTACACCTGAAGATGTTGTTCAAATCCGTCAGCAGCTGAATGGTCTACAGGGCTTTGAAGAAGCCGTCGCTTATTTAAATGACAAATTGGATCGACTGACACACCAATCGTTCACGATTGCCTTATTCGGTGCCTTCAGTGCCGGAAAATCATCGTTTTGCAATGCTTTGCTCGGAGAGAAGGTACTACCCGTCTCTCCGAACCCAACGACCGCGTCTATCAACCGGATTCATCCCGTTGACACTAAACACTCGCACGGCGTGGCAGAAGTCACATTCAAGTCGGAAGCAGCGATGCTTGAAGACTTAAATGAAGCGATGGTCGCAACGATGACGTTCGAGTCAACGAAACAGGCATACGATACGCTCTTACCACGTGCCGCATCGCTGACGGATCCGTTCTTGCGTGCCTTCTTGACAGGATTCCCAACCGTTCAATCATTCATCGGTACCGTCCAGACGGTCGATCAAGAAGCTTTTAAACAATATGTCGCACAGGAAGAGCGAAGCTGTTTCGTCGATGTCATCGACTTCTATTATGATAGTCCCTTAACTCGTCTCGGCGTGACACTCGTTGATACACCAGGAGCGGATTCAATCAATGCCCGTCATACCGATGTCGCCTTCGATTACATCAAAAATGCGGATGCAATCTTGTTCGTCACGTACTTCAATCATGCCTTTGCTCGCGCTGACCGTGAATTCTTGATTCAACTCGGTCGTGTCAAAGATGCATTCGAACTCGATAAGATGTTCTTCCTCGTCAATGCGATTGATCTCGCTGCTTCAGAAAGCGAACGTCAAGATGTCTTGAACTATGTCGCTACGGAATTGCAACGCTTCGGGATTCGGTCGCCCCGACTGTATGGAGTCTCGAGCTTACAAGGACTCGCTGAAAAGCAGCAAGAGCGAACGAATTCAATTTCCGGTTTATCCGAGTTCGAGGAAGCATTTCATAACTTCCTAGCGGAGGACTTGACCGGTCTTGCTAAAGTATCGTTGTCTGAGCAGACGGAAAAGACCGTTGAGCGCCTCGAACGGTTCATCGTTGCGACTGAAGCAAACCTCCTGCGAAAAGAAGAACGGCTGGCTGAACTGTCTACTTTAGAACAGCAGGTCACCGATCGTTTCGAGGACAATCGTGCTACTTTGATCGAACCTGCACTCAAAGCAGAGATTCATGAACTGTTGCACCATGTCGTACAACGCATTTATTACCGTTTCCCTGACTTCTTCAAAGAAGCCTATAATCCCGTTCGTTTTGCTCAGACGAGTAAAGGAGTAGCACTACAGGAGGCCTTGACGGAACTGTTGACATTCCTCCGGTTCGACTTTGAGCAGGAGCTCCGGGTCACGCATTTCCGCATCGACCAATGGCTTGAAGCGGCCTTAGTCCGTCGTCAGCAAGAGGAGCAACAGTTGCTTGAGCAATGGAACGAATCCTTCCAGCTCGCGCCTGTCACGGTCTCTCGGTTGAACGAAATGACGTTCGACGGACCCTTCGAGGATGCAACCCCTTATATTGGTGTCAAACGCCACTTCCGGAATGCGAAAGCCTTTTTTGAGAAGAATGAGAAAGAACAACTGAAGGAAGAACTGGCGGCGTTAACTAAACAAGAAGCTCTCGCATACACTACTGCTCAAGAAGAGCGTTTGCTGACAGTCGCGACGGCACATCTAGATGTCTCTTTAACATCCCTTTCAGAGCACCTGTTACGCCAAGCACTCGAACAACTCGAGAGTGAACGTGCGACGTTACAGGCACAAGAGACACTGACACCTTATAAACAAGCTGCCGCAAAAATTCGCAATCTGACGCAGCACGTCACGTCATGAAACATGATCAATCCATACAAAAGACCGGAGCGCGACGCGTTCCGGTCTTTTGTATTTTCTTCACCGCACAGGCGTTGGCCAGAACGATTGAAAATAGTGGACGATGTATTGATGGACGTGCCGGACGACTGGGCGTAATTCTGTCCCGACAAGTCGGTTCAACGAGACATCCTATAACATCGGCGGCTCGAACGGGATGATCTTAATGTCATCCGCATGATGAAACCGCAGAATCGGTTCCGGTAGGATCGAGATGACGTCGAGTTCTTGAACCATCCCGATCAACAAGTCCCATGCACCAGACATGAAGAAGATATTCGGTTCTTGCTGCACTTTGCGAAACTCCGATAGTATTTGATGATGTAACATGAATCGATCATTTAAGATGACGAGTGGTTCATTTCCGATATCACTATAAGATAGAGCTTCTTTTGCTTGAAACGGATGATTTGGGCGAACGGCAACGACGACTTCATCTTCAATCAATCGAAAACGTTCAATCCCATAGGATTCACCTGGTTCGATCAAAATGGCCAAATCGAGTTCTTCAAGTAACAGTCGACGTTTGAGTTCAAACGCCCCTTCTTCGATGATTTCGAGTTCAATCCCAGGATGTTCCGCCATGAACTTCGGGATTAACTGTGAAAATAAAACAGGGAGAATGACAGGCGGGATTCCGAGACGGACTTTCCCTCGGACGACGTTTGAGCGTTCGCGCAGATGCCCCATCAATGCTTGATGACGTGTCAGAACGATCTTCGCATCTTCATACAATTGGCGTCCCGTTTCCGATAACCCTGTCAACCGTCCGTGCTTTCGAATGAATAATTCCACTTGCTCCAGCTGTTCGAAGTCGCGAATCATCTGACTAAGCGCCGGTTGCGAAATCGACAAGTGTTTCGAAGCACGCGTTAAGTTATAGCCTTGCTCGACAATTGTTGTAAAAAAAAGTAACTGTCGAATATCCACTTACATCTCTCCTTATTCATCAAACCAACGATTTTTTTTGAAGAACAGAATCATCCCTAAAGCAAGGAGTCCCATTGCCCCTAACGTCACGAAATAACCATACCGGGTGGTCAGTTCTGGCATATGTTCAAAATTCATGCCATATATACCAGCAATGAACGTCAACGGCATGAAAATCGTCGTAAAGATCGTTAACGTCTTCATGATGCTATTCATCCGGTACGAGTTGAGGGAAATGAAGTTATCCCGAAACTCAGATGTCATCAATCGGTTGTATTCAATCATTTCGGATAACTTTAGTAAATGATCATACAAATCGCGAAAGAATGCTTGCTTCTTCGGATGAATCGATAACCGCTTCGATTCGACGACCCGATACAATAAGTCCCGCATCGGCATGACCGTCCGTGAGATTCGAAGTAACTGCGCTCTTAGTTCGAAAATTTCTTCCATCAACCGACGATCGTTTCCGCGTGATCGATAGCGTTCCTCAAGCGCAAACAATTCATCTTCTGTCGCATGGACGATCGGAAAATAACCGTCGACGATCTTATCCATGATTTTATGTACGAGATCGACCGTTTCTTGCGTGTGTAGGCAATGACTGTATTGTTCAAACACGACGTCAATTTCCGGCGAGGATTGCTCATGGTAGCTAACAAGATGCCGATCACTTGCGAACAAATTGATCTCTCGACTCATCAACGTTCCTTCATCAAGTGCATGAAGGACAAAAAAACTATGATCCGCATAATACTCGAGCTTCGGACGTTGTAAATAATGAAAACAGTCTTCAATCGCCAGTGGATGAAAATCAAAAACCTCAATCAATTTTTGCTTCTCTGCGTCTGTCGGTTGATCGAAATCAACGAAATAACGTTTGATGCCCGACTCCTGTATCCGACTTACATCATCGGTCAAAATGATTGTGTCATCCGCATCGATCAGTATACAACGAATCAACTTTTTCTCCCCCTTTTCCTATGTAAGCGTACTATATTTTTTCGTATGCAACAAAAAAAGGATTCCCTCGAAGAGAAATCCTTTCAGATTGTAGACAAATGAACTGACTCAAAAAATGACACACCTTTTCACGCCCTTTCCTCAGGCGAGACACAAGCCAGTTTTCCCGCTCCATTCGAGCAGGAAAACGGGTCTTGTTTGTCTCTGACAGCGCAAAATCGCACTTTTTCCTGTAGGAGTGGCGTGTAATGCGTCATTTTTTATATCCGGAAGAAGGACCGAGAAGCATTTTGTTCACTCGACATCGCTTCCTAGGGAAAAACAAACAAGAGCGACCCTGCAGCGAAGCGAAGCGGCGCGATGCTTGTCCCAGGAAAACGATGCGAGTCGAACAAAAAAAAAGCGCAATCCTTCTCGTTAGAGAACAATTGCACTTGTCTTCAGTCTCAAAAGATTTCCCCGAAGAGAAATCCGTTTCATATAGCAATCAACCATGTTCAATATAAAATCCGCTCCAATAAACCTGACGATACGTAAACTCTTTTCCACTCTTCGTCGTCACAAGCATTTCATCTTCTGCCATGACGGCGATTTTAATGGGTACTTCACCGTGATCCGTCAAATAATTGAGGATCTCAAGATGCCGATTCAACCAAAGACGACGGCGGAACCAACGAAAACGACTGAATGCCGCACTGAAGTGGAGTAAGGCAAGCGCAAGGATAATTAAAGCAAACGGAAGTGGAATATCGAACAATGCAATCAAATATACATCTGCGATCAGCAAGGATAACGAGAGACCCATTTCCGTCATCTCCATGAAAGATGCTTTATAGGTCGCAAAGTAGGTCATCACACGAAATAGGAAAATGACCGTGAGGTACGGTACGAAATACATTTGAAACACATGGTCCGTGCCACTGTTGACGAACATGAGCAGTGGCAGGAAGAATAGCAATTTCCAGATTAGGATGGCGGAATAAAATAAAGTATGATCCGTGTAGCGTTTGCGTACGATGGCTTGACTCATATTCATTGCCTTCCCCTCCTTCATGATGGACCGTTTCAAAGTCAATGATGACAGGACATGATGCCTATAAGGGTATGTTTCCAAATTCAACTGTTTCTAATCATCTAATTCACAGTTTATAGAAATTGTATATTTAGTATACGTGATTGGTTTCGAAAAAGTTCACTTTCCCCATCATTTCCCATTATTCGATGTGCTACCGATCCGATTCTCACTCTTGCTAGTCGCCCAGATCTTCTACTGCTACAATATAAGATATTCCAATTGAATAGAATCGAGTTGAATTTTTCATGTACACCCATATCATTGTCGGTGCCGGAATTCTTGGTGCCTCGACAGCTTATCATTTATCAAAGGCTGGTGAACGCGTCTTACTCGTCGATCGGAAGGAACCCGGTCGCGCCTCCCATGCGGCAGCCGGCATCATCTGTCCATGGATGACACAACGACGCAATAAGGCATGGTACAAATTAGCGAATAACGGTGCTCATTTTTACAAGACATTGATTCCTGAACTCGAAGCACTCGGCGAGACGAGCACAGGTTATCAGCAAGTTGGAGCGATTGCCTTACACGAAACATCAAAAATCGATAAGATGGAGACGATTGCGCAAAACCGCTTTCCAGAAGCCCCTGCCATCGAACGGATCGAACGACTCGATCAAGAACGTGTCAAAACGCTGTTTCCGCTCGTTGAACAGATCGAAGATGCCTTATTCGTCTCTGGCGGTGCACGTGTTGATGGACGTGCCTTATGTGCCGCTATGATCCGTGGGGCTGTCGAACACGGTGCGACTGTACTAGAAGGAGATGCTTCTCTTGTCGTAGACAAAGGAGTCGTCACCGGTATAACCATGGAAAACGAACAGTACTCGGCAGACCACTTCATTTTAACGGCAGGCGTTTGGTTGAATGACCTTCTTCGGCCGCTTGACCTTAAAATCGATTTGCACCCAGAGAAGGGACAAATCCTACAACTCGACTTGACGGATTCTACATCAACGACGTGGCCTGTCGTCATGGGACAACGCGGATTGTACCTGGTTTCGATCCACGAAAAGAAACTGATCGTCGGTTCGACACATGAGAAACAGACCGATTACAACTTAAAGCCGACCGTCAAAGGAATGCATGCTTTATTGAATCGTGCTTTACCTGTCTTACCAAGTCTCGAGGAAACGACAATTGATGAACTCCGAATCGGCTTACGTCCCTATACAAAAAACTCGTTACCTGTAATCGGACCGCTTCAAAATCATCCAAACGTGTTCTTAGCAAACGGACTCGGCGCATCCGGTTTGACGATTGGACCTTATCTCGGTAGCCAATTAGCGAAGCTTGCAAATCATCAAACGCTTGATATCGAATGGCAGACCTATGAGCCGACATACGTCTCTTTCGACTCCTAACTCACTTTATGCTTTTTGAAAGGAAGTACGTCATTGTCCATGAAACCAGTAGTTTCACTTGAATTATTTGATGCTTTAGATATTCGTGTCGGTACGATCCAGTCGATTTCGAATCGCACGGATGGCTCAATTCAGCTTGAGCTACAATTCGACGGATTTACACGTTCTTTTTCACTCGCTTGGGATTCACTACGACCTGATGTCCACGAGCTGCTTGGAAAACAAGCGATTGCTGTACTCAACGTACCTGGTCGTACGCCAGAAGAGTCCGGACGAGTACTTGAGATTGGGCGTTCAGAGCAATGGATGCCGATTCTCGTCGTGCCGGAACATCCGATTCCGGAAGGTGCACGGATCGAATAAGACACTTTAATCTATGAAAAACACTCCCCAGTCATGCTTTTAACGGAAGCTTACGTGTAGGAGTGTTTTTTAGTTATGACGCCGTTACATTTTTTCTAAATAATGCACGCTAAATCGTTTGTCATCATCAATCCAGCAATTGACCGGATGAAAACCACTTTGACGAGCGAGTGTCTCAAACTCTTCTTTACTGTATTTATAAGAGTTCTCCGTATGAACCGTCTCCCCCTGTTTAAACGGAACTGTCACGTCTCCGACTTGTACTAATTGATCAAGTTGACTCCGAAGATGCATTTCGATTCGTCCTTTTTCTTCATTATAAAAAGCATGATGTTTAAATCGGGTCACATCAAACGTTCCATCGAGCATCTGGTTCAAGTGCGTCAACATGTTCAAATTGAATGCTGCCGTGATACCGGCTGCATCGTTATAAGCACGTTCAAGGACATCGGTCGATTTTTTTAGATCAACGCCGATCAAGAATCCATCTCCACTTTCAAGGATCCGCGATGAATGACGTAAAAAGTGCATCGCTTCCTCCGGTTCAAAGTTCCCGATCGTCGAACCCGGGAAAAAGATGACCCGTTTTTGAGACTCCTCTACCGGTAAGGAAATGGCTTGTGAATAATCACCACAAACAGCTTTAATATGCAATGCAGGATACCGCTCCGATAATTGACGAGCAGATTCCATCAAAAAGTCTTTTGAGATGTCGATCGGCATGTACGTATCCAAGTGCGTAAACGTCTCAAGCAACATCTGGATTTTACGACTGCTTCCACTTCCATATTCGATCAGCGTATGCACATCCCCAATACTCTGAGCGATTTCCGCTCGGTGTTGCTCCAAGATAGCAAGTTCCGTTCTTGTCGGATAATATTCCGGTTGTTGCGTGATCTGCTCGAACAACTGGGAGCCGATATGATCATAAAAGTATTTCGCCGGTAAGACTTTTTGTTCGCGCATCAGACCTTCGATGACTTCTAAACGCATGTTTTGTTGCGGCGTATATAAATCGTACCCAATGACCGTCTCGCGCATCACATATCACCCGCCAATCGGAAGCCACCAAATAACCAGCGTTTATCGGGTGGGAAGAAGTTTCGGTACGTCTCGCGAATATGATCGTCAGGCGTCACGCACGCTCCTCCACGTAGTACCATTTGATTACACATGAACTTCGCATTGTACTCTCCAAGTGCTCCCTCGAGTGGTTTACTGCCTGGGTACGAACTATAAGGACTTGATGTCCATTCCCAGACGTTACCGAACATGCTCGCAAGTGTCGTCTCTGACTCTTTGACTACGACTGGATGAAACGTACCGTTTCCCATCATGTTGCGCTTCGTAACGGAATCGACTTGACGAGAAGCCCATTCCCATTCCGCTTCTGTCGGCAAACGCTTCTCTTTAAAACGGCTGTAAGCATCCGCCTCATAAAAGCTAACGTGACAGACTGGTTCGTCGAGCCGTAATGGTTCGACGCCATTCATCGTAAAGATCGTCCATTCTCCCGCGTCATCCTTCATCCAATATAATGGCGCTTTCCAGCCTTCTTTTTGAACCGTCGCAAAGCCATCAGATAACCAATACTCTGACTTTTCATAGCCACCTGCTTCAATAAATGCCAGATACTCCCCGTTCGTGACAGGACGTGTCGCGAGTTCAAACGGATGCAGCCACGTTTTATGGCGCGGACTCTCGTTATCAAACGCAAAACCGTCTCCTGTATGACCAATCTCGACGAGTCCTTCCTCAAATGGGATAAAGGATGTTTCCATGAGTGCATTTTCAGGCACGTCCTGTTCTAACGACTTTGACTGATAGGCAGGTAATAACGGATTCGTGAAAAAGTTATACTTCACGTCCATCAAAATCAATTCCTGATGTTGTTGTTCGTGTTGTAGTCCCATCTCGACCAATGCTTCGATTTTTCGTTGATCTTCTGGAATCCGTTCTTCTTTCAAGAACTCGATCATTTGTCCATCGACATATGCCCTGTAAGCGATGATGTCCTCGACGGTCGGACGTGACAACATTCCCCGTTGTTGACGAGGTTGATAAGGTCCGATTGAATTGTAGTACGAGTTAAACAAATAATTGTATTTCGGATGGAAGACTTGATAGTTTTCACTATATTCCTGTAGTATCATCCGTTCAAAAAACCAAGTCGTATGAGCAATGTGCCATTTTGGCGGACTCACGTCTGAACTAGCTTGAATGATGAAATCCTCTGCTTCGAGCGGTTCGATTAAGGCGATCGTTTGGTTGCGAACGGTTGCGAATTTTTCAATTAAGTACGATGTCGTTTCAAATAGCATGTCAATCACTCCCTATCCAAAATATTCCGAATCTTTTGATCCATTTGACTTATACCCCTCCTATGGAAGAGTTATGCTAAGGAAACAAAAAAAGTCCGCTCTGTTAAGAGCGGATTCATCATACTTAAAATACTTTATCACCGTTGAAGATCGAGTTTTTGACGACAACGTAGTCGACCGTCCGAATCGCCTTCAATTTATTTCCACCAGCGTAGGAGATCGCTGATTGCAAATCTTGCTCCATTTCAATCAATGTATCTGCTAGACTTCCTTTATGCTCGACGAACATCTTTTTCCCTTCAACATTCTTGCGTTCGCCTTTTTGGAACTCAGAAGCAGAACCGAAATATTCCTTGACGAGCACCCCGTCCACTTCATGTGTCTCACCAGGCGATTCTTCATGCCCTGCGAAAAGTGAACCGATCATGACCATCGAAGCACCGAACCGAACCGACTTCGCGATATCCCCATGCGTCCGAATACCACCATCGGCGATAATCGGTTTGCTTGCTGCCTTCGCACACCAACGAAGTGCTGCGAGTTGCCAACCACCTGTACCGAACCCTGTTTTAATTTTCGTGATACAAACTTTACCTGGTCCAATCCCGACTTTTGTTGCGTCTGCTCCTGCGTTCTCAAGTTCGCGTACCGCTTCCGGTGTACCGACGTTTCCAGCAATAACGAAACTTGTTGGCAAAAGCGACTTGATGTGGCGAATCATCTGAATGACTGCTTCCGAATGACCGTGTGCGATATCAATTGTGATGTATTCAGGAGTTAGCCCCTCTGTCGCGAGCTGTTCAATCAGCTGATATTCTTCTTCCTTGACACCCACGCTAATCGAAGCGAACAGTTGACGCTCTTGCATCATACGAACGAACGCCAGGCGACGTGCCGGTTCGAATCGATGCATGATATAGAAATAATCGCCTTCAGCTAAGAACGAAGCAATCGATTCATCAATGATCGTTTGCATGTTTGCGGGTACGACCGGAAGCTTGAAACGACGACCGCCGAACTCGACTGACGTATCACATTCCGAACGACTACCAACGATTGATTTTGCTGGAATTAATTGAATATCTTCATAATCGAATACTACATCCATGAATAACACCTCTAATAACGAATATTTTTTATATATCGGCGATAATCTTTCGCCCCTTGACCACTATAACGAACTGTTATCATGGTGTCAAAGAAATTTTCGCGTTTTTAAGGTTTTTCATGAACTTTTTTTAGTAAACAACAAAATAATGTTCGGATTTTAACAATATTGTTGTTGTAAATCAGTCAACCATTGTTCTTCCCACTCGAAAAAACTCGATGCCTCCGATTTCTCAAACACTTGATCAGGATAAGGCAAGGCAAGTGGCGGACGCTCATTTTTTGGAAAATAAGCCAGTTGCTTAGATTCCCCATCAATGGCCTCGAGCGTCCCACTGACTACCTCACATTCGAACATCGTTGCTACATACTCGACCTCGTTTCCGTCAGGGTACGTAAGTCGAAACGATTCCCCACCAAATGTCGCGATTAGTCGGACGGGTCGAACGAATAGACCCGTTTCTTCATAGACTTCGCGAATGACTGCTTGTGCAGGGGATTCTCCTAGTTCAATCGCCCCGGCAGGTAAACTCCAAAACGGACCACCTGGATCCTGGAAAAGGATATGCCCTGCTTCGTTTCGAATGATTGCTGCGACGCATGGTGTAAACAGACGTTGTGTTCCGACATATCGCCGTAGATTGGCATAATAATCAGAGATTGGCATGACGTGACTCCTCCCGGTCTTCTTTTAATAGAGCAAACAGAATAAAATCTTCCCAGGCATCATTGATGAAGAGATTTTGTTTCGCGATTCCTTCTTTACGAAATCCGACTTTTTCAAGAACTCGGATTGATCCGATGTTCCCCGGCATGACCTCAGCACGAATCCGGTGGAACTGATGGACATCAAATAGATGGTCTACGAACAATCCGACTGCTTGAGCCATAAATCCTTTTCCGCCATAAGCTTCATCTAACTGATAGCCGATCATGCACGTCTCGGCTGGTCCACGCTGGATGAACATCGCTGAGACATCGCCAATCAATTGATCGGTCTCTGATAAAAAAACACCGTAAGCATAATAAGCATCTTGTTTCATCAACTCTTGATGACGAAAAATTCGTTCCCGCTGCCCCTCTAACGTGTACTGTTCAGGTAACGGCTTAACTGGCATCCAGTATTCGAAGTGTTCACGATTTCGTAAGTTCATCTCAAGAATAACTGCCGCATCATCTAAGACATACGGACGAATATATATAGGTAACATCATTTTTTCTCCTTTAGATTATTATCTTTAGTTCAAGAAGTTTGCGTGTTTCATAATTCATCTAGCGGGAATCTACATAATAGTTCATTACATTACAGTGACAGCATACTATAGAGAAAACTGTCGAAGAAGGAGTGACCTATGTATTCAGACATTGATTTGCTCAATCAAATCAAACAACGCGATTCCGTCGCGCTCGAACGATTATACGATCGTTACGAAAAAACACTCTTTCTTCTATTCCGTCGCACACAAGTCGAGGATGCACTCATTCATGCCGCGATGACGCAATTGTTTCGTACCGTTTGGGAACAACCGACACGTTACCCGAACTTCCAAGGATTCATTTTGCATACATTACGACAACTCAGTAGTAAAAGAGAACATATTCCGATTCGTTGAAAGAATCAGTTATACTCTTTCGACACAAGTAGAATGAACCCTTTAATTGCATGCTTTATTCAGAGAAGAACAGTTTCGTTTGTTCTTTTTTTGTTTTGTCCTTTCTTTTTCGATTCAGGCATGCTATATTATTAAGTAATTATTGTTGTTCGGTGGAGATACGAAGTGTTTCACTTTATATTCGATGAAATTGATCACGGTAGTAATAATCAGTGTGCCAGTCACACGCAGGAGGCAATACACATGGAACAAGGTAAAGTAAAATGGTTTAACGCAGAAAAAGGATTCGGCTTCATCGAGCGCGAAAGCGGAGACGACGTATTCGTACACTTCTCAGCAATCCAATCTGAAGGTTTCAAATCACTTGACGAAGGTCAAGAGGTTTCTTTCGAAGTTGAAGAAGGTCAACGTGGACCACAAGCAACTAACGTTGTAAAACTTTAATTTCTTTTAGACCCTGCTCCGGCAGGGTCTTTTTTTGTTTATATATGCTACACTAGCGATTCAGGAAGAAAGGAGATGTAACATGACACTCGAACAAACGATGCAACACCTTCAAGATGCTATGCTAAAAGGAGATTTATCACAAGTCTCGCATCTATTATCTCCCGAATTTACGTTCATCGATGCATTAGGGCGGTCATTTGATGCCGAGACCTACCTCGATCATTACGTGGATCCTGCAAACATCCGCTGGTTATCCCGGACCGATGATTTTTCATACATTGATCATTTCGAAGATACGGCAATCCAGTATAGTTTGACAGAAGACCGATTTGAATACGGGACAACTCAATACGTTGGTCGTTTCCGGATCGTATCCATCTATCGTGCTACGTCAGATGGTTGGAAATGGCACTTTGGTCAATTGACATCTCTTGATCCGTCGTGACGGATTCAAGGGATGTTTTTGTTTTCATTTTCCATTCATCGTCAGTTGGAATTGCTTCTCATTTTTCATTCCGTTACACTTGAGTGGTACATATTTTCTGAAAATTCAAGAAGGAGTGTTCCTCATGACGGTTTATAACTTTTCTGCCGGTCCAGCAGTCCTTCCTGCCCCGGTCCTATTGAAAGCTCAATCCGAGCTACTCGATTATGAAAATTCAGGACAATCCGTTTTTGAAATGAGTCATCGTTCGCCAATCTTCGAATCGATTCGGGAGGCAGCTGAACAATCCTTACGGAGACTGATGTCGATTCCCGATTCGTACTCCGTATTGTTTCTTCAAGGAGGAGCTACACTTCAGTTCGCGATGTTACCGCAAAATCTGGCGACGAAGACCGGACGGATTGATTTCATCGATACCGGCGGCTGGTCGACGAAGGCGATTGCAGATGCCAAACTGTACGCCACGGTCAACGTGCTCGCCTCTTCCGCTGATCACGGATATCGCTTCATTCCAGAAGGTCCGTTCACGTCAACAGCCGACTATTTGCACATCACTTGGAACAATACGCTCGAAGGGACGACTTATCAGACACCGCCTCATGTCGATGTGCCACTCGTCGCTGATGTCTCGTCATCGATTTTGTCTGAACCATTGCCAATCGAGTCATTCGATGTGTTGTATGCTGGTGCTCAAAAAAACCTTGGTGTCGCTGGTTTAACGGTCGTCATCGTGAAGAACGAGTTGCTTGATCGTGTTCCTGACACGATCGGTGCCTACTTACGGTATGACATCCATGCCAAACAGCGATCTCTTTATAACACGCCACCGACGTTTAGTCTTTATATGACGAAATTAGTGCTCGATTGGATTGAAGATACGGGACTCGAGACGATCGCGGCACGAAACGTCTCACAAGCACGTATGTTATATGAAGCAATTGATCAATCCACTCTTTTTTATAATCATGTAGCCATCAAGGATCGAAGCCGGATGAACATTCCATTTTCGACTGGAAGCGAATCGGAAGACGCTGCTTTCTTGAACTTCGCTGCGCGTCACGATTTGATCAATCTTGCCGGTCACCGCTCGATTGGTGGAATGCGCGCGAGTCTTTACAATGCGATGCCGACCGAAGGGGTTACGGCACTGCTTCATATCATGCACCGTTTTGAACAGGGGGAACGCTAAATGTATCAAATTCAACTATGGAACGATTTATCGGATAAAGGATTAAAACGATTCACAGACGACTATCACGTCCAGCGGGAAACGGAGCAACCAGACGCCTTTCTCGTCCGCAGCAAGGATTTGCATGACATGCGCTTTCCAGATAGTCTCAAAGCCGTCGCCCGAGCTGGCGTCGGTGTCAATACGATTCCACTTAATCAACTTGCGAATCGCGGGATTCCTGTCTTTTCGACACCAGGCGCTAATGCAAATGCCGTCAAGGAACTTGTCATAGGCAGCTTATTCTTAACGGCGCGAAAGCTCGTCCCCAGTCTACTTTGGACGAACAACTTACGCGGACCGGATATTCCGGAGCGGATTGAAGCGAACAAAAAACAATTTGTCGGAACGGAGTTGCTCGGGAAACGAATCGGGATCGTAGGACTTGGAGCAATCGGCGCGAACTTAGCCAACACTCTCCATGAGCTTGGCATGACCGTTACAGGCTATGATCCACATATGTCCGTTGAGTCCGCTTGGCGTGTCTCAAATCAAATTCAGCGGGCAACACAGCTTGAGGATCTGCTCGCGACAAGCGACTACATCACGTTGCATCTTCCGCTCGTTGACGCTACGAAGGGTTTACTCGATGCATCACTCTTGTCGAAGATGAAGCACGGCGCGACGTTGCTCAACTTCTCGCGTGGCGAACTCGTCGATGAACAAGCGTTAGCCGATGTACTCCGGTCTGGTCGTCTGGCTAATTATGTGACGGATTTCCCGAATGCCTTCATCTTGTCCCTTCCACGGGTCATCGCTTTGCCGCATATCGGGGCATCAACGAGTGAAGCGGAGGAAAACTGTGCCATCATGGCGGTCGATCAACTGCGTCTGTTCCTTGAGACAGGAAACATCCGTAATGCTGTCAATTTCCCAGCTGTCGAGTTACCGTTCACCGGAAAACGACGGATTACGATTGCTCACCATAACATTCCGAATATGGTCGGTCAAATTGCCTCCGTGTTAGCACAAGAGTCGATCAATATCGCGAATATGATCAATGGTAGTAAAGATGCTATTGCCTATACGATCATCGATATCGATAACCATGCGGACGAGTTGATTTCGCTCGACCGACTGAATCAAATTCCTGGCGTCTTGAAAACACGTCTACTTTAAAAGGAGTGATCCCCATGCCAACGTTCGAACCTTTTGCCGCGTTACGACCGGATTCAAAATATGCAGCAGATTTTGCTGCTTTGCCCTATGATGTTTATTCGCGCGAAGAAGCACGGTCTGAGATTCGTCGTCATCCGCTGTCTTTTTTACGGATCGATAAAGCAGAAGCCACGCTTCCGTCATTAATCGCTGAAGATGATCCACGCGTTTATCAGCAAGCAGCTCTCGCCTTCGAAGAGAGTCAAACAAACGGCATCTTACAGCTCGACACGGACGAGACGTATTATATCTATCATCTGTCTGACGGGACACATACACAATCCGGTTTCGTCGGATGTGTTGCCGTCAGTGATTATGAGACGAATCAAATTCGTAAACATGAGTTCACACGTCCTGATAAAGAGCGCGACCGTGTCCGACACGTCGAACAGTTACAAGCACATACGGGTCCGATTTTACTTGCGCATCAAACCGATGCACAACTCGAAGCAATCGTCACGACGATTACTGCTGGCGATCCCCTATATGATTTCACCGTCGATGGAGTGACGCATCGAATTTATAAAATCACCGATCGCAATCATCTATTGACGATCGGGAGCCAGTTCGCCCGTCACGATGCTCTCTATATCGCTGATGGTCATCATCGTGCTGCAGCAGCAGCCGTCGCTGCCAGTCGGACGGATCAGGAAGAAGCCCAACGCTTCCTTGGTGTCTCTTTTCCGCAGGAACAATTGCGAATCCTCGGCTATCATCGTGTCGTTGAAGATTTGTACGGTCAATCCGTCGTTGATTTCCTTGAGCGATTAGCCCATCGCTTCACGATCGCCAAAGGACGTGCCGAACAAACAAAACGTCACCAAATCGAGATGTATCTCAATCGGCAATGGTATACCCTTTCGTACGATTCTGAACGAACAGGGACGAAAGCGAATCTCGACGTCTCGATTTTACAAGAAGAGTTATTGACACCGTTACTCGGTATCGAAGATCCACGAACGGACGCACGTATCCAGTTCGTCGGTGGTCATAAGGGGTATGCCGGTCTTGAGCAAATCGTGGATTCCGGACATGCCGCGGTCGCTTTTCACTTGCATCCGACTTTGATCGAAGATTTAATGGATGTGGCTGATGCAGGAGAAGTAATGCCCCCGAAGTCGACTTGGTTCGAACCGAAGCTTCGGAGTGGTTTACTGATCCATCCGTTTGATTCGTAATGCACACGCACTAAAAAAGCAAGTCATGGATATCGCATCCACGACTTGCTTTTTCTTAAACGTGTCGTAAAAGAAGAGCTGACACAGCTTTTACTTGAATAGTTCCCGATAACGTCGTTGCATCTAACAGACTTTCATACGTTCCCTCAAGCGAAAGAGATTGTGCCTCTTCACTTACGTTGACAACGAGCAAGTAAACCTGTTCGCCCTGACGTCGCTCGACGACAAATGTCTGTTTTGTATCATCGATCCTTTGGAAATGATACGTTCCGGAATTTGCTAAAACCGGATGCTGTTTTCGAAGGGCGATCAACTGTGCAGCGTGATCGAACAAATCACGGTTCTGCTTCGTCTCATCCCATTCCATGCATGCACGGTTGGCCGGGTCTTGTCCGCCCATCATTCCAATCTCATCGCCATAATAGATGACGGGTGAACCCGGAAACGTCAACAGTGTAGTGAAGAGTAACTTCATTCGATCGATATTCCCTTTCGCACGCGTTAGAGCACGCGGCGTATCATGCGAGTCAATCAAATTGAACATGACCTCGTTGACATTTTGAGAATGCCAGTTTAAATTCCGGATGACTGCATGTGAGAAATCACGAACGCTCGTCTCGCCCGTCGCAAAACAAGTCAAAAAGCTCTCTGTCAAACCGTAATTCATGACGGCATCAAATTGATCGCCGAGGAGCCATGGTTGTGAATCCGTCCAGCATTCACCGACGATATAACATGTTCCGTTCGCAGCCCGGACTTCCTTTCGAAAATCACGCCAAAACGCATGATCGACTTCACTAGCGACATCCAGACGCCAGCCGTCAATTCCGAATTCCTCGACCCAGTAACGTCCGACGTGAAGCAAATAGTCTTTGACGTCCGGATGGGCAGTATTCAACTTCGGCATGTTCCGTTCAAATGCAAACACTTCATAGTTCGGGATCGACGGATCGACCGGGAAAGAGTCAATCGTGAACCAGTTGACAAATTTTGAGTCTTGTCCCTTTTCTAAGACATCCTGAAATGCGGGGTGATCTTCACTAATATGATTAAAGACGGCATCGAGTAATACGCGGATACCGTTCTCATGCAGCACATCGATCATCTTACGGAACGTTTTTTCGTCACCAAAGGCAGGATCAAGCTTTAAGTAATCAAGCGTATCGTATTTATGATTCGATGGTGCTTCAAACACTGGACAGAAGTAGACACCGGTGACGCCGAGCCGTTGTAAATGATCGACGTGATCGATGACCCCTTGAAAATCTCCACCGAAGAAATTCTGAAAAGCTGGTGCTTCACTTCCCCACTCCTTCGTTCCCGCTGGATCGTTCGTCGTGTCGCCATTCGCAAATCGTTCCGGGAAAATTTGATACCAGACCGTATCTTTCACCCAATCCGGCGTATCAAAGACGTCCGTCGCATGAACATATGGAACAGAAAAATAATAGCCCGGATGATCGAGTGGCGCTTCGTCATACCAACCACGTTCGGTCAAAATGGCTGTCGTTTCGCCATGAACCTCGAACCCATACCTTACCCGCTTCCGTTCTGGACGGATTGCAATGAACCAATAGTCATACGTCGCGTCACTTCCATTGTATTGCATCGACTTCCGTTGCACTTTCCAGTATTTTTCTTTATCCGGATCAAAATTCCAATCTCGGTCTTCTTCTTTTTCCGCTTCCCATTCATACGGATCACCATATATCAATTCGACTTTTTCAATATCGTCTTTAGCCGTCATCAGTCGAACATGAACGGTCTCTTGATCATAGGCATAAACGAATGGTGATAATGCGCGATGAACTACTCCAGCCTGGTTCAAGTACTGTCACTCTCCCTTAAATTGATATTTCTCTATCGGTAAAGTTCCTTTCTTCCGCATCACTTAAACGCATTTAGTAGAAATTCAACTGTTCGACCGACATTTTAGTTCAGTCTGTCAGGTAGTTTAAGGTATACTGATAACGCATAGGAAATCAGGGATTTCTGATATTACGGAAAGAGAGTGGATATGAAATGGGTCGTAAATGGAACAACATCAAGGAAAAAAAAGCATCAAAAGACAAAAATACGAGTCGGATCTACGCAAAGTTCGGTCGTGAGATTTATGTAGCGGCTAAACAAGGTGAACCCGATCCAGAATCAAACCAAGCATTAAAGGTCGTTCTCGAACGAGCGAAAACATACAACGTGCCACGTGCCATCGTCGATCGGGCGATTGAAAAAGCAAAAGGTGGAGCGGAAGAAAACTACGACGTATTGCGTTATGAAGGATTCGGTCCAAGCGGTTCAATGGTCATCGTCGAAACGTTGACGAACAACGTTAACCGGACGGCTTCTGACGTTCGTGCTGCATTCGGAAAAAATGGTGGAAACATGGGCGTGAGCGGATCTGTCGCTTATATGTTCGATGCGACGGCAATCTTTGCCTTTGAAGGTAAAACTGCAGATGACGTTCTCGAATTGATGATGGAAGCGGATATTGATGTGCGCGATATCCTCGAAGAAGACGAATCTGTCATCATCTACGCTGAGCCGGAACAATTCCATGCTGTACAAGAAGCGTTGAAAGCTGCAGGGATTACCGAGTTCTCCCTTGCTGAACTGGTCATGCTCGCCCAAAACGAAGTCGTGTTGTCTGAAGACGACGTAGCACAATTCGAGAAGATGATTGATGCACTTGAAGATCTTGAGGATGTGCAACAGGTGTACCATAACGTAGAGTTATAATCAAAAAGACAAGAGGATGGTCACGACCATCCTCTTGTCTTTTTGATTATACAGTTTCTGTATCGGCTAACGCCCGCAATCGGTTACGCACCGTCTGTCATCATCATAAAGTATGAAACGCGTTTCATAACAAGATTAAAAAAGATTCATTTTTGATGTTTATTTCTTCAATTTAATGGGAAAAGTAATATTCGGAGTTGATTATAACTTATCTTGTTTTGGAAGAAATAAAGGGAGGAACGAACGATGACATATTCTTTGATTGAAACATTCAAACACATCGTAAGCGAGGCAACTAGCTTTAAGCGCGTTGATTTCGGGGGTTACGATATTTATATGCAGACGACAGATGGACGAACGATTACGGCACACATCCGCTATGATGGTGGTGGTACGGACTTCAATGAAGCTTATTTAATGCTTGAATCGAGTACTGGTCAACGTCGCACAGCGACCTTAACGCTTTATCAATTCGAACATCTCTCTTCTTATACTGCACATAGTGAACGGACACGTGCCCTAGTCACAACAAGTGCTTAATGACCATAAAACACGCCTCTCATTCGAGAGACGTGCTTTTTTAATTTTCTTCTCGCTCGAGGCGTTCGAGTTCTGCGTGCGTTTGTGGGAATCCATTCGCTTGCCAATCTGCCCGATGAATGGAATCAAGTTGTGTCAGCCCGACTTCAGCCGGATCGCGTTTCGCGTCGACACTTGGACGATGATCAATATCGTCTGAAGTTGTTTTTCGTTGTTGGTATTGTTGATAGGCGATTGTCGCAATCGCCGCTAGACCACCTAAAATGACACCTGTCTTGAATGTTGCTCGCATGAAAGTTCCCCCTCTATGGTCATTAGTTGTGCTCTAGGTAGATGTACCCGAGTTACTTGAATTTGAATCATTCTTCTCATGGATCAACGTGTTATTTGAAAAAAATCAAAAAAAATTTCAGCCTATTTCTGCCGTGTTCCTACATATTTAATAATCAAGAGAGAAAATGGCTCTATCCCTTATGCTTCAACGCTTCACGTCATGCAAGAAGGAAAAAAGTACGCTATACTTGATTCAGAAACATCTTCGACGAACAAAATGAATCGTGTCTTCTACTGGACAGTTCCGAGCTTCAACAGCTTGCGTTCGCGTCCCTTTTTCATTTTTGGTCGTCGATGTCACAAAGGAGGGAATTTCGTGTCCGTGATGCACGGGGCTATTTTACTGCCCATATTGATCAGTCTTTTCATTCCGCTTCTAGCGAAACGCCTTCCGAACATTCATACCGGTTGGTTTGTACTTGTCGTACCTGTACTGCTCGTTTCGTATTTCAGCCGCTTTCTCGCTGGTACGATGTCAGGTGAGACCTTTACGGCACGCATGCCGTGGATACCATCGCTCGGTATCGATTTCGTCACGTATCTCGACGGACTCGGCTTATTGTTCGCACTATTGATCACAGGAATCGGCTCACTCGTCGTTCTTTATTCGATTTTTTATTTAGATGCGAAAAAAGAATCACTCGGAACATTTTATGTTTATCTGTTGATGTTCATGACCGCCATGCTTGGCGTCGTGCTGTCAGATAACATGATCGTCCTCTATCTGTTCTGGGAATTAACGTCGATTTCGTCGTTCTTATTGATCGCCTATTGGTACGAGCGGGAACGTTCTCGTTACGGCGCTCAAAAATCGATGCTGATCACCGTCTTCGGTGGACTAGCGATGCTTGGGGGAATCGCGATTCTCTCAACACTCAGTGGATCGTTAAGTATTCGTGAGACCTATGCGTCGCTTGAATCGATTCAAGGTGAACCCTTCTTTTCGGTCGCCCTCGTTTTATTCTTGCTAGCTGCCTTCACGAAATCGGCTCAATTTCCGTTCCACATCTGGTTACCGGATGCGATGGAAGCACCGACCCCTGTCAGCGCCTACTTGCACTCGGCAACGATGGTCAAGGCAGGGTTGTATCTTGTCGCTCGTTTCAGTCCGATTTTTGCGGATGAGTCGCTCTGGTTCTATCTCGTCTCATCTGTCGGAATATTCACCTTATTCTGGGGTTCACTCAATGCGGTGAAACAACATGATTTGAAAGGAATCCTTGCTTACTCGACGATTTCTCAGCTTGGATTGATCATGTCCTTGCTCGGACTCGGAGCAGCCGCCTTGCACGTCGACGCGTTAGATGACGGATTATATACGATTGCGACAGTCGCTGCGATCTTCCACCTGATCAACCACGCGACGTTTAAAGGCAGTCTCTTCATGATGGCGGGAATCGTCGATCACGAGACTGGTACTCGCGACATTCGGAAGCTCGGTGGTCTTGCGCAACTCATGCCGATTTCGATGACGATTGCGATGATCGGGACCCTTTCGATGGCGGGGATTCCACCATTCAATGGTTTCTTAAGTAAAGAGATGTTCTTGACAGGTGTACTTCAAGTTTCAGGATCTGACTTGTTCCACTTACCGTCTTACGGTTGGATTATTCCTGTACTCGCCGTCGTCGGAAGTATCTTTACATTCGTCTATAGCATCTTGATCGTCCGCAGAACGTTCTTCGGTAAGCGTCAAGACGACAAGTTACCGAAAACACCACACGAGGCACCGATTGGCATGTTGATTCCACCTCTCGTCCTCGTCTCGCTCGTCGTCATCATCGGACTCTTCCCGAATATATTATCGGATACGTTGATTCGACCGGCAGTCGAAGCGATCTTACCGCAAGTCGTTGATGCGGGTGGCAAGATTGATGTGCATATTTCAATGTGGCATGGATTCAATACTGAATTATTCCTGACACTCGTGATCATCAGTGTTGGCATCATCTTGTATAAGACACTGCCGCGCTGGCAATCGCTCTATAACCGGATGCCTCGTGCCATCTCCTTGAATCATCAATATGACGCTTTGTTACGCCGTGGTGAACAGACCTCGACAAAGATCCATGATACGGTCATGACCGGATACATGCGGTCGTATCTCGTCTACATCTTCGGATTCATCGTCATCTTGATTTTGACGGCATTATACGGGTTTGATGCCTTCCGCTTCGCGGTTGATCCCATCAGCACGATTGACGCGTATGAGATCATCCTTGCACTCGTTCTCGTTTCGAGTGCACTCTCGATCACCTTTGCGCGTTCACGACTGACATCGATCATCTTGCTCGGTGTGACAGGTTATACGGTCGCTCTGTTCTTCGTCTTATTCCGAGCGCCAGACCTTGCTTTAACGCAACTCGTCATCGAGACAGTATCGGTCGCTTTGTTCCTGCTCGTTTTCTATCGTTTACCAGAAATCAGCCGGAAAGAAGAGCGCATCCCGTTCAAGCTCGGCAATGCCTTGATTTCAGCACTCGTCGGATTGACAGTGACACTCGTCGCCCTTGCTTCTCTCAGCCAACGATCGTTTACTTCAATCGCCAAGTATTACATCGATAACGTCGCTGATCTTGCCGCTGGCGGTAATATGGTCAACGTCATTCTCGTCGACTTCCGTGGCTTCGATACGTTGTTTGAGATTGCCGTTCTCGCACTGGCTGGAATCGGTATTTACACGATGATTAAATTCAGACGAACAGGAGGGATAGATAAATGAAAAAGCAGGCAAAAAAGCATACGAATGACGTCATCTTAGAGTCCGCGACTTCCTTTATCACGTTCATCATCTTCCTGTTTGCTGTCTACTTGTTCTTTGCTGGACACTACACGCCAGGTGGCGGATTCATTGGTGGTCTCGTGACGGCTTCTGCTCTTGTTTTGATCCTACTTGCTTACGATATCAAGACATTGCGCCGGATTTTGCCATTCGACTACAAATGGATCACGGCTCTCGGTATGTTGATTGCCGTACTGACGGCGTCAGGAGCGCTTCTGTTCAACGTACCGTTCTTCACACATGCACATGATTATTTCAACCTGCCGTTGTTCGGCAAGACATCGCTTCACACCGCGATGCTGTTTGATCTTGGAGTGTATCTTGTCGTCGTCGGTGTGACGATGACGATTATTCAAACGATTGGGGAGAGTGATTAATATGGAAATCATCATGGCGATCGCCGCAGGCATCCTGACGATGTGTGCCATTTATCTCATTCTTTCGAAAAGTATTCTTCGCATTATCATCGGAACAGGGTTGCTCAGCCATGCTGCCCATCTGCTTGTCATGACAATGGGTGGACTAAAACGAGGCGCTGCTCCGGTTTTAAAGGACGGCGTGACTTCCTATACGGATCCACTACCGCAAGCACTCGTCTTGACCGCCATCGTCATCAGCTTTGGTGTCACTGCCTTCTTCTTGGTACTCGCTTATCGTGCCTATCAAGAACTCGGAACCGATAATATCGAAGAAATGAAAGGAACCGATTCGAATGATTAACTTACCGTTATTACCAATCATCATCCCGTTGTTGACGGGTGTCATCTTGATGTTTTTCCCGCGACACCTCAAAGGACAACGAATCGTTTCCCTCTTTTCGACGATTTTGACTGTCTGTGCCTCCATCTATCTTGTGCTGACTGTCCGGTCGAACGGCATCTTAACAGTCACACTCGGTAGTTGGCCAGCACCTTTTGGTATCACGCTTGTCTCTGACATGCTATCCGCTTTACTCGTCACGACGACGAGCATTCTTGTTCTTTGTATCATCTGGTATGCCATTGTCTACTTGAGCGTTTCCTATCAACGGTACTACTATTTCATTGCCGTTCAATTCCTGCTCGTTGGTGTCAATGGTGCCTTTACGACAGGTGATATTTTTAACATGTTCGTCTTCTTCGAAGTTTTCCTGATTTCGTCTTATGTCTTGATCGTTCTCGGCGGGAAACCGGCACAGTTACGAGAATCGCTGAAGTATCTCTTGATTAACGTCATCTCGTCCGCATTATTCGTCATGACGGTTGCCTTCTTGTACGGTATCATCGGATCGCTCAGCATGGCGGATATCAGTCAAAAGATTTCAGAAGTCGGACAACCGGCAATCCTAAACGTCATCGCCTTGTTATTCTTGATCGTCTTCGGATTAAAAGGTGCGATCTTCCCGCTTTACTTCTGGTTACCTGGTTCTTATCAAGTACCACCGACGCCTATTCTTGCTTTGTTCGGTGCCTTGCTGACGAAGGTCGGAGTCTACGGGATTTTACGGACGTATAGTTTGTTCTTCTCAAATGAGATTGGAACGATTCATCAAATCTTAAGTATCCTTGCACTCAGTACGATCGTCATCGGGGTGATCGGTGCGCTCGCGACACGAGATGCGAAGCAAATCATCATCTACAACATCATCGTCGCAGTCGGAGTCATCTTGTACGGGGTTTCCCTCATGACACCGCAAGCGCTAGAAGGTGCGATTTTCTACCTTCTTCATGATATGTTGATTAAAGCCGCTTTATTCCTACTCGTAGGAATCATGGTCGGAATTGCCGGCTCGAGTAAGCTGAAAGATATGGGCGGGATGATCAAAGCCTATCCTGTATTAGGTTGGACGTTCTTCATCGCGGCGTTATCACTTGCCGGGATTCCACCGCTCAGCGGATTCATTGGGAAATTCCTGATTGTTCGTGGTGGTATTGAAGCCGGTGAGTTGATTGGACCAATCATCGTTCTACTATCCAGTCTACTCGTCTTGTATTCGGTCGTTCAATTGTTCATGCGTGCCTTTTGGGGAACACCGAAGACCTACTATGGTGATAAACAAGCGCTTGTTCCAAAGCTGCTCGTTCCTACGATTGCCTTAGTTGCGCTCAGCGTTCTCTATGGAGTAGGTACTGAGGCGATGCGTCCACTGATTCAACAAGCCGTCGAACCGTTGACGAATCCAACGCTCTATATCGATGCCGTACTAAAAGGAGGTCGTTAATTCATGGCATTTCAAGTCTTGCTCAACTTATTTCTTGCATTCTTGTGGATGTTTCTCTCAAACAATTTCTCGGCCTCCGGTTTCGTCATCGGTTACGCGCTAGGGCTGATTGCGATGTTCGCTTTCCGTCGCGGCTTCAAAGGTCGCTTTTATCTCGGACCTGTCGTCGCACTCGTCCTATTGTTTTTCCGCTTTCTCTACGAGCTTGTCGTCGCGAACATCGATGTCTTGAAAATCATTTTAAAGCCGAAGTTAGATATTCAACCTGGTATTTTCGCCTATGAGACCGAACTCGATCAACCGTGGCAAATCACGTTGCTGTCAATGCTGATCACGCTGACACCGGGAACGCTTGTCGTTGATATCTCGGATGATAATAAGACACTCTACATTCATGCACTCCACATGCCAGAGGTCGATGAAGCGGTCGCTTCGATTCGTGATAGTTTTGAGAAAGCCATTCTGGAGGTGAGTCGGTGATGTTCGATATTTTAATCTATATCGCACTCGGGGGTGTCTTTCTCTCGATGCTTGGTCTGTTCTACCGGGTCATCAAAGGACCAAGTGTTGCGGATCGTGTCATCGCGCTTGATTCAATTGGTATCAGCTTGATTTCAATCGTTGGACTTGTCTCGATCATCTTACGGACGAGCGACTACCTCGAAGTCATCCTGTTGATTGGTATACTCGCCTTCATCGGTACAGTTGCCTTTTCAAAATATATCGAGAAAGGAGAGATCATCGAACGTGATCGCAACCAATGAATGGATCGTCGCGGTCTTCGCCTTGCTCGGTATGGGATTTAGTCTCGTCACCGCGCTTGGTCTGATCCGCTTACCGGATGTCTATACGCGTGCTCACGCTGCATCTAAAAGCGCGACATTAGGTGTCATGTCGATTTTAATCGGCGTCATCATCTATTTCGTCACTGAAGATGGATTCTTCTCCTCTCGTGTCGTTCTCGGCATCCTGTTCGTGCTCATCACAGCACCGATTGGTGGACATTTAATTGCGCGTGCTGCTTACTATAGCGACGTGCCATTATGGAAATCGTCTGTCCGTGACGACCTGTCTAAGAATAAAGAACATGTAGAACCGAAGAAATGCCAAGATGACATGTGAGTATATCGACATGACAAAACCCTCGCTTCCGCTTACGGAAACGAGGGTTTTTGATTAGGAACGCTGTAAGGGTGAAGCAGCAAATAAGAGCGCCAACTCATCACGATTATCTAACAATTCTTCTAATGTATGCTGTTCCAGTTCCCGGATAAAAGCTCGAAGCGCTCGTCCGAGCACACCTTTTAGACGGCATCCTGGTTCGATGACACAATGACCGTTGCTTCCAAAACACTCGACGATATCCATCGGTTCCATTTCCCGAACGACTTTCCCGATGTTGATGTCTTTTGGATCACGAATCAAACGGAGTCCGCCTGACCGACCTCTTGTTGATTCGACATAGCCAAGTTTCGCTAATTGTTGTGTCACCTTCATTAAATGGTTGGATGAGATGCCATAATGATTTGCAATCTGCGGCATTGGTGTGATGACATCCCGGTGCACCCCGAGATACATCAACACACGTAGTCCATAATCCGTATACTGTGTAATTCTCACGATCCTCACTCCATTCCTTCCCAAAACTGCACTGTTATCGTACCATGAAATACGAAACTGACTACATTGTTTTGTCTCATGATTCGAAATTCTGATAAACCTCTATTAGATTTACGTATGGAATGAAATATTGGATTTAAAATACGAGTTTTAAAAACAAAAAACTATTTCTTCTTTCCTGTTCGAAAGAAGAAATAGTCCTGTATCGTCCTTACTTTATTTTTTGTATAGTCCTTTCACGACATCATTAAAACGGTCGGCATAGTTCGTGAAGACTCCTGTGACACCATAGTCGAGCATACGAACCATATCCGCTTTTTCATTCACAGTATACGGGTGAAGTAACAAATCATGAGTCCGAATCGCTGAGATGTTTTCACGTGTCAATGCTTTGTAGGAAGGACCAACACCGACTGCATACTGACGGATTGCGGTTAATCGATCATCCGTCAAAGCCTTGACTTCATTTGCTTCCATCAACTGAACCAGTGGAACGTTCGGGTCGATGGCTCTGACTTTTTGAAGACTCGCTTCACTAAACGACTGAATCAAGACTTGTCCTGGTTTGACCTTGTTACTCGACAATCCGTTCTGCTTTAGTACGTCGAGCAATTTCTGTTCCATTCCGGGATACACTTCCGGTGATTTCGTCTCGATATAGTAATTCGCATGCTTCCCATACTTACTCAAGACTTCTTGAAGCGTCGGTACTTTCAAACCGACATATGACTTTTTCGCAAGCGTCGGGTTCGCTTCATTAAACCAGCTACCAGCATCAAGTTTCTTAATTTCAGCAAGCGTTTTATCTTTGACGGCACCTGTTCCGTTCGTCGTCCGATCGACGGTTTCGTCATGCATCGCAATCAAATGACCGTCTTTCGTCATCTGTAAATCAATTTCGATGTAATCTGCTTTAAATTTCTTATGTCCCATTTCGTAAGCTGGCATCGTATGCTCCGGCGCATAACCTGAAGCTCCACGATGAGCAACGTTAATGATTCGATTTGAATCGAGTAACGATTTGCCTTTTGATTGTGCACCGACATCTTCTGTCGGAAGTCCTGTACTTAATGCAACTCCCGCTACCATCGTCAATCCGATTTGTTTCAGCATCATCTATTCCCCCTTGAAATATTCTTACAACACTTATCTTAAATTGTTTGTATGAAGCTGATATAGAGAAGCTGTAAACGTCGTTTCGTGATTTGATGACAAAGTGATATCAACAAAAAAAGACCCGCATCTAAAACGGGTCTTTTAATGATTACGCTTCGAAAATCAATGACTCTGGATCTTCAAGAAGATCTTTAATGTGTTTCAGGAACGTAACAGCTTCTTTTCCATCAACGATTCGGTGATCGTAAGAGAGTGCAACATACATCATCGGACGATTTTCCATGCGTTCTGCATCAATGGAAATAGGGCGCAGGTTGATTGCGTGCATGCCGAGAATCGCGACTTGTGGACCGTTTAAGATCGGCGTCGACATGAGTGAACCGAACGTACCACCATTCGTAATCGTGAACGTACCACCCGTTAAGTCAGATAGACCAAGTTTATTATCACGCGCTTTGACCGCTAATTGAATGATGTCCTTTTCAATTTCAGCGAAGTTCTTTTTGTCCGCATCACGAACGACTGGAACAACGAGACCGTCTGGTGCTGAGACGGCAATGCCGATATCATAGAATTTCTTCAGGACGATTTCATCGCCTTGAATCTCAGCATTCAGGTATGGCATCTTTTTGAGTGCTGCGACTGCTGCTTTCGTAAAGAATGACATGAAACCGAGTTTAACTTCGTTTTCCTTCACGAATTTCTCTTGACGACGTTTACGCAGGGCCATGACCGCTGACATATCGATTTCGTTGAACGTCGTCAACATCGCTGCCGTTTGTTGGACTTCAACAAGGCGATTCGCAATCGTCTTCCGACGACGTGACATCTTGATCCGCTCTTCCGGTTTCCCAGGAGCGGCTGCAGGTGCTGGTGCCGGTGTAGCAGGCTTCGTAGGAGCAGGTTTTGCTTGCTCACGTGGTGCTACTTCAAACGTCGCGACGTCTTGCACGCGAATCCGACCGAGCGGATCTTGCGTTGCCACTTGTGCTAAATCAATTCCTTTTTCACGAGCCAGTTTACGGGCAGCAGGTGAAGCAATCGGACGATCCGCAACAGATGTACTTTCAGTCGCTGCTGCAGCCACCGGTTGTTCCGCTTTTTCTTCTGCTTTTGGTGTCTCTTTTGGAGTTTCTTGTACTGTTTCTGCCGCAGCCGGTTTTGGAGCCTCGCCACCAGCAGAGATGACAGCAATCGTTTCCCCGACGCGGACTGTATCTCCTTCAGCAGCCATCACCTCCGTCAACGTACCAGCTTCATCTGACGGCACTTCGATGTTGACCTTATCTGTCTCGAGCTCAACGATGGCTTCCCCTTTTTCCACGTGATCACCTGGTTGTTTTAACCAAGACGCCACCGTTCCTTCTGTAATTGATTCGGCAAGTTCTGGTACTTTGATTTCCATCGTATTCTCCCCCTATGACTCGATTCTATCTTAAGTTATGATGTGTGATTTGATACATGTGATGGTGCTGTTGGAATAGAAGCAGTCGCTGTGAGTGCATCATTGATGATACGTGCCTGCTCTACTTTATGACCTGACGGGTCACCTTCTGCTGTACTGGAACGACGACGACGACCGATGTAACGGACCGTTTGGATACCATTCGGTGCGACTGTCTCAAGTCGAGGTTCCATGAAGGACCACGCCCCCATGTTTTTCGGTTCTTCTTGCACCCAGACCATTTCTTCGACGGATTCATAGCGCGCGATGACTTCTTTTAAGGCTTTTGCCGGGAATGGATACAACTCCTCGACCCGGACGATTTGTAGCCAATCGAGATTCTCATCTGATTTCGAGACCGCTTCCGCTAGATCAATTGCCATCTTACCAGAACAGAACACAAGACGTTTGACACGATCTGGTGCTTCTCCGAGCCCTGATTGTTCGATGACACGACGGAAACTACCCTCCGTCAATTCAGAGACGTCAGATGTCGCAAGCGGATGACGCAAGAGACTCTTCGGCGTCATGACGACGAGCGGTCGAACTTCCTCTTTTCCGAGAATCGCTGCTTGTCGTCGCAATAAGTGGAAGTACTGGGCAGCACTCGATACGTTCGCGACTGTCCAGTTTTTCTCACCGGATAACGTCAAGAAGCGTTCTAAACGACCACTCGAGTGTTCAGGTCCTTGCCCTTCATAACCATGCGGAAGCAACATGACGAGACCTGATGTTTGTCCCCATTTCGCTCGGCTAGCTGAGATGAACTGGTCGAAGATGACTTGACCTGAGTTCGCAAAGTCCCCATATTGCGCTTCCCATAATACGAGCGTTTCCGGAGCGAAGACGTTATAACCGTATTCAAAACCAAGTACACCTGCTTCAGACAACGGACTGTTGTAGACCGAGAATGATGCAGTTGCCGTTGATAAGGCATGGAGTGGCGAGAAGCCTTCTCCTGTTTTCACATCATGAAGATTAATGTTCCGTTGTGCGAACGTTCCTCGTTCAGAATCTTGACCGCTCAAGCGGATTGGTGTTCCATCTGAGAGAATCGAAGCAAACGCCAATGTTTCGGCATGTCCCCAGTCAATACCGTTCTTTGTCGAGAACGCATCCGTCCGGCGCTTCAGGACCTTCTCAAGTTTATGGAACACTTGGAAGCCATCCGGCCACTGTAACAATTCTTCGTTGTACGCCGTCAATGTTTCAATCGAGACCCCTGTCTCAATCGTCGGAACGCCTTTAAAGACGACGTCCGGCATGACCCCACCATACTCTTTCTCCGCGTTCGGTACTTTTTCACGAGCCGCTTTCATTTGATCATTGATCGACGTTTCAATCGATTGAATTTCGTCAGCTGTCGCATCCCCGTTCGCGACAAGCGTTTTCCCGTACAAGACACGAATTGGATCATGTTTATGAATCAAATCGTATAAGACCGGGTTCGTATTCATCGGTTCATCCATTTCGTTATGACCAAAACGACGATATCCGATTAAATCAATCATGACATCCTTCTTAAACGTTGCCCGGTACTCGCTCGCGAGCAAAGCGACTGCGAGACAGCTTTCCGGCTCATCCGCGTTGACGTGGAAGACTGGGATCTCGTATCCTTTGGCAAGATCACTCGAGTAACGCGTCGAACGGGAGTCCGTCGGCTCCGTCGTAAAGCCGATCGTGTTGTTCGCGATGATATGAATCGTTCCGCCGGTGTTATATCCTTTGAGATTCGCTAAATTCAAAGTTTCAGCCACAATTCCTTGACCTGGGAACGCTGCATCCCCATGAATGAGGATCGCAGCTGCTGCTGCTTGCTCTTGACGTGGTGCCCCTTTTTGTGAGCGATCATCTTGTGCCGCACGTGTGAAGCCTTCGACGACTGGGTCGACGAACTCAAGGTGCGACGGATTGTTCGCAAGCGTCATCCGCACGTTACGTGTCTCTTGCTCGAGTTTTCGGTTTAAACCGAGGTGATACTTCACGTCGCCCGTCCAACCGTACGTGATCCCGATCGATCCTTCAGATGGTACGAGGTCGTGGTTCGGAGCATGCTGGAACTCAGCAAAGATCATTTCATATGGCTTCCCAAGTACGTGCGCCAAAACGTTCAACCGTCCACGGTGTGCCATTCCGATATTGATCGTCTCCGACCCATTCGAGATGAGGTGTCCGACGATCGTGTCGAGCAATGGCACCATCGCGTCAAGTCCTTCAATCGAGAAGCGTTTTTGACCGACATATGTTTTGTGCAAGTATTTTTCGAAAAGGTCCGTTTCAGCTAAGCGTTTGAACAATTGTTTCTTTTGTTCAGCGTCTAGCGTCGCCGTCAAAGCACCTTGCTCGATTTTCTGTCGGAGCCATTTCTTTTCATCGAGATCGTCGACATGCTGGAACTCAACTGCGGCTGCTCCCGTGTACTGCGCTTTTAAATGTTCGATGCCTTCAAACGCGTCCTGTACACCAGTTGGTGGTTCAGGACAGACGAGTGAGACTGGCATTTTTCGAAGATCTGCCTCTGTCAATCCGTACTGACTCAATTCGAATAATCCTGTTTCTCGCGGATGGTCCTTCAGCGGATAGATATCCGCCGCAAGATGTCCTTTTGCACGAATTTGTTCCGCTAAACGATTCGCCGCAAGATATTTTTCGAAATCTCCTGTCTCGACTTGCATCGGTACGACTGCTTCCGTCACGGGTGCACCATGCTCTTCGAAATAAGCACGTGTCTCCTCATCAACGGATGTCTTGTCTTCTAAAAAACGCTCGTACAATTCAATGATGTAGCCAAGGTTTGGTCCATAGAATGCTTGTTGATCTTGCTCGTGGCCTGCCATGTACGGTTCCCCCCGTTTCTATATTTCTCCCCACACATCCAGTGGATACTCGATGTGTTTCCAGCCCCCTACCTGTTAGCGCTTTCAAAAGGAATTGCATGAATAAAACGCTGAACGTCATGAGAAGGAATGATCGTGTCATTCTTCCATGAAAGTGCCTTCGTTACTATATTACTACTCTTTTCCTATGTGTGCATTTCGAATTCCCAAATTCTCACGCTTAAATGTATAAGTTTTTCTTATGAGCGCTTAGACAGTTATTTATGATTCGTCAAAAACCGGCGTATCCGCATTTAGATACGCCGGTTCCATCATAAGACCTTACTAAGGAACGATTGCGTCCGTTCGTGTTGTGGAGAATCAAACAATACTTGTGGCACGTTCTCTTCGACGATATAGCCACCATCCATGAATAAGACGCGATCTCCGACCTCTCGAGCGAATCCCATCTCATGGGTCACGACGACCATCGTCATCCCTTCAAGGGCAAGTTGTTTCATGACGGCAAGCACGTCACCGACCATTTCCGGGTCAAGCGCTGACGTTGGCTCGTCAAACAACATGATTTTCGGATTCATCGCGAGCGCGCGGGCAATCGCGACCCGCTGTTTTTGCCCCCCAGATAATTCACCTGGATAATTATCCGCTTTTTCCCGTAATCCGACTTTATCGAGTAGTTCAAGTGCCCGCTGTTTCGCCTGTTCTTTATCCGATTTACGCACTTTGATCGGTGCAAGCGTGACGTTTTCTAGCACGGTCTTATGCGGGAAGAGATTAAAATGTTGAAAGACCATCCCGACTTCTTCCCGGACCTTGTTGATATCGACCTTTGGACTCGTAATATCGAAATCATCGACGATGACCGTGCCACCTGTAATCTCTTCCAATCGATTCAAACAGCGTAAAAACGTACTTTTCCCAGATCCCGACGGACCGATGACACAAACGACTTCTTTTTCGGCAATCGAGACGTTGATGTCTTTTAAGACTTCATTCGAACCGAATGATTTCTTTAGATTCTTCACTTCAATGATACTCATCGTAATGTAAACCTCCGTTCCAAGAACTTCGCCACGAATGACAAGAGATAAATGATGACGAAGTACATCAATCCGACGACAGACCAAACGATGAATGGCTCAAACGTCGTCGATTGCTGAACTTGACCTTGTTGCGTCAAATCAGCGATGCCGATGATCGATAACAACGATGTATCTTTTAAGCTGATGATTGATTGATTCGTAATCGTTGGTAACATCCGTCGGAATGCTTGCGGTAAAATGATTTGAACCATCGTTTGACGTCCTGTCATCCCGAGTGAACGTGCGGCTTCTGTTTGTCCCTTATCAATCGACTGGATACCTGCTCGAATAATTTCCGCGAAATAAGCACCAGCATTGATCGCGACCGTCAGTATCCCTGCATACATCCGGTCCATCGATAACCACTCAAGCGAGTTGAGTCCAAAGTAGATGAAGAAAAGCTGAACGATGAACGGTGTACCACGAATGACATCGATATAGATGATCGCGATCGCGTTCAAAATCTTTAACGGTGACAACCGCATCAATGCGACGACTAAGCCAATCAGAAAGCCGACGATGACCGCAATGATGAAAATATACAATGTGACTTGAAGCCCTTCCAAGAAAAATGGAAATGCGGTTTTGACCACTTCCATTGGCTATCCCACTCCCTTATCGCCTTGCGACTTATTTCAGATACGTGTCAACGATTTTATCGTATTCACCGTTTTCTTTCAGATTCGCAAGTCCTTTGTTGATTTTCTTTAGCAGATCCTTATTCTCACCTTTTAAGACAGCGATCCCGTAGTTATCACCGTTGAGACGATCACCGACAAGTTTCAATCCAAGGTTTTGTTGTTTGTTTGCATATGAGATGACCGGATAATCTTCAATCAAGGCAGCTGCGTTACCATTCTTTACTTCTTGGAACATCGCTGGACTGTCATTGAATTGTGTAACAGTGAAGCCAAGTTTATCCGCGTTATCCGTTGCATATTTTGCACCCGTCGTTCCCTTTTTGACGGCTACTTTTTTCCCTTTAAGATCGTTAACGGATTTAATACCATTCTCATCTTTTTTGACGACTAAAATAAGACCAGCTTTGAAATATGGGTCTGAGAATGTAACGACTTTTTTCCGTTCTGGTGTAATACTCATACCGGCAATGGCAACGTCCAATTGATTTGCTTGAAGTGCTGGAATGATACCGCTGAAATCCATTGCTTCAAATTTAATCTTGAAGTTTTGATCCTTAGCGATTGCTTTCATAAGATCAATGTCGATTCCTTTGTACGTGTCCCCGTCTTTGTACTCAAATGGTGGATACGTGACGTCGATACCAACTTTATACGTCTTTCCTTCTGAAGACCCTTCATCCTTCGAACCGATACTACATGCACCAAGTACGAGAATACAGCTCATCAAGAGCGCTAGCAAAATACTTCCTTTTTTCATGTTTGTTTCCCCTCTCCTATGTGTTAAAGATTGTCGACTCCACTTAGTACTTTCCCTGAAGAGTACCCTCTTTAAAACGTATTTTACCAGAAAAGTTCTAAAAAGATAAACATTTCTGAATTTTTATTCGATGCAATCGTTTTCTATTCATTATCAAAAAAGGAGGCAACCCCTTGATGGGATTGCCTCCTTCAATCATTTATGCCGCCGAGAGGACTTGAACCTCCACGGTGTTGCCACCACTAGATTCTGAGTCTAGCGCGTCTACCAGTTCCGCCACGACGACGTTGATTTATGATATTAATATAGCGGGTAACGAACTGAGTTGTCAATCATTTCGCAAGATGTTCCGGACGAACTTCTCAACGACGTCATCATACAAAGCCGGATCCTCGAAATATGCCATCGCGTGTGCGGCATTCGGAATAACGACCAGTTCCTTTTCCGTTGGACAGGCTTCGTACAGCTCATACACCATATCTGTCGGTACGAACGTATCCGCACCACCATGAATGAAGAGAATCGGAACCTGTGCCTTTTTGACCTGTTTCAGCGCTGATGCTTCACGGAACGTATAACCTGCCTTTAGCTTCGTTAATACGCTCGTCATCCCTAAAAACGGGAAGTGTGGTAGTCGATACATCCGCTTCATCTGATACGCAAGAACAGCATTGACGGACGTATAGGCACAATCAGAAATGATTCCTTTGATTTGTGGTGGAAGTTGTTCGCCACTCGTCATCAATACGGTCGCCCCTCCCATCGACACACCATGTAAGAACAGTTTCGCATCCTGTCCAATCCGTTCAATCAGATAGTTCGACCAACTGAGACAATCTTCCCGATCATGCCATCCGAATCCGATATAATGACCGTCACTCATTCCGTGTCCTCGATTATCGGGCATCATGACATGGAAACCGGCCTGATGGTACAGATAGGCGAATCCGGCTAAATCCGTTCCGACGCCTCCGTATCCATGCACGAGAATGACAATCCGATCTGACGGAACAGGAGACGGGAGGAAATGTCCGCGCAACGTTAAGCCGTCTTTCGCTTCAATCTCGATCCGCTCGAGCGGCTGCTCCTTGATCCATGTCTGTCCAGGTTGCATCAACCGGACCATCTCATCACTCAAATCCCGATTATTCGATAAGAACGGCTTCGGATTCGTGGCGATTGCCATCTCATAAAAATAATAACTCGCTGCTACTAATCCGGATCCGATGACTCCGATTCCAATTTTTGTTCTGCGACGCATCTGCCCCACTCCTTCTTTCCGTTATAGCTCGATCTTCAGTTGAGCAGCATGGTCATCCTCTTCATCCTGCAAGACTTGTTGACGTAATCGTTGTTCCTGTTGCTGACGCCGGTAGGCAAACTCTTGGACAAGCTCTGTACCCGTGAATCCATCTTCTACGAGTTCGCTCAATAAATCCGTTTCTATCTCGACGACTTCCCCCGGACGACGCATGACGAGAACATCTCCGACTTGTGCAATCAGCAATTCATCTTCTAGACGAAGTGCATCGTAAAACGGTTCCGGTAACGTCATTCGACGTGTCTCCGGGTTAATATGGACGCGTTTATAAACGCCTAATGCTTGAAACTTACGACGTGCCATTGCGTGCTCTCCTTTTTAGTTGAACGTAATATCGATTCGTGAATCTTTTCCTTGAATACGAACCACACCTGTCGCTCCATTGATTAACGTCAACTGCGGTGGCTGATGACCGATGTCAAGATCATATAAGACTGGTAAGCCTGTTTCATCCGCTAGATAGTGATACACGTCTAGCCATGTCAGATCTTCAGTAATCCTTGCAGATGTACGCCCGAATAAAAAGCCAGCCGCATGGTCGAACCATCCAGCATACGCCATTTGTCGAAGCGTCCGATGCACCTCTGCAGAACTCGCTTCAGATACCTCAAAGTACCAGAGAATCGGTTCTCCGTTGATCTCTTCACGCTGAAAACGACGCACATCTCCGTACGGTGTCCCTATCAGATGGCGAATCGTCTCCAGACAGCCACCAAGTAACCGTCCGGTCACTTCTGTTCGCTCATCAAGTGCTTTCCATTCCGTCGCTTCCGTTAACTGAAATAATGAACCTGCTGGACGTTCTTCATCAGTCCACTCGGATTGATAACAATCGGAAGCCCACTGTGTGACGGTTCCTCCAGTTGGCGTCGCGAGCACCCGTCGCCAGGCACTTGTCGTCTCATCCCACTCTTCACTTCGAAGCTCAACGAAATTCGGACCATGCGCTGTCGCAATTCCTGTCTGAAGCGTCAGACTGAGCAATAACGTACTGATATCGGAATAGCCAAGCAACCATTTTGTTTGGTAAGTAGCTGGCGTCAACTCGGGTAAAAGATCAATGGCGCGTTCCCCACCAAATGGCGGGATGACGGCATCAATCGTCTCATCCGTCATCATGTGATTCAATTCCTCAGCCCGTTGTTTGACCGGTGCACTTTCAGCAAGTTGATGCGACCAAATCGTTTCGCCCAAACGGACGTTCATTTGCCGTGCTTGTACCTGTTCAACTGCTCGTTCGACCCATTCCTGTTGCTGTTCACGTAATCCGGAGGAGGGCGCCGTCACTCCGATCGTTTGACCTGTCCAACCTAAAAATGGATATTTCATGGTGACCCCCTATAATGTCTTAGTGTGAAAAAATCTTCTCGTCAAAATATGAGTTCATTATACCGTTCTTATGCAGCATTACCAACTTTTATCCTGTTAGAACGCTGTAATACGAACAAAAACACGATTCTGTACAAGCGACCTGAATGAACAAGTCGCCTAGACAAAATCGCGTTTGTATCCTTCATTAACTTGATGCTGATAGTTCAGCGTTTTCCTCTTGCGTGAACGCACGGGAGCGTGTCAAAAAACGTTTCCCTTCGACACCCTCAAGAGAGAACATTCCGCCTCGACCATCCACGACATCAATGATGAGTTGGGTATGTTTCCAGTACTCATATTGATCTTCATGAATATAAAACGGACAACCACCGATCTCTCCTAGTTTTTTATCCTGATCTCCCAGGAATAAATCGCCTTGCGCAAAACACATCGGGGAACTGCCATCGCAACAACCACCAGATTGATGAAACATCAACGGACCGTGTTTTTCTCTCAACTGGTCGATCAACTCAAGACAAGCTGCTGTCGCCTGAACACGTTCCACCATTTGCATCCACGTCCTTTCCGACTTAGAAGAAACCGAGTTTATTCGGGTTGTAGCTAACGAGTAGGTTTTTCGTTCGTTGGTAATGGTTGAGCATCATCTTATGGTTCTCGCGTCCGATACCTGACATTTTGTAACCACCAAACGCCGCGTGAGCTGGATATTGGTGATAACAGTTCGTCCAGACGCGCCCTGCTTCGATCTCACGACCAAACCGATAAGCACGGTTCATGTCACGTGTCCAGACGCCGGCACCAAGACCATATAACGTATCATTCGCAATTTCGAGTGCTTCTTCTTCCGTCTTGAATGTCGTGACCGATAGAACCGGTCCGAAAATTTCTTCTTGGAAGATGCGCATCTTATTGTGGCCTTTGAAGATCGTTGGTTGGATGTAATATCCTTCTGCGAGATCTCCTTCGAGCATGTTGCGCTCTCCACCGATTAGACACTCTGCGCCTTCCGACTTACCGATTTCAAGATACGAAAGAATTTTCTCCATCTGTTCGTTCGAAGCTTGAGCACCCATCATGACGTCGACATCAAGAGGATTTCCGATTTTGATGGCTTTGACGCGCTCTAGAACACGTTCCATGAACGGTTCGTAAATCGATTCTTGAATCAAGGCACGCGACGGACACGTACAGACTTCCCCTTGGTTCAACGCGAACATCAATAATCCTTCGATTGCTTTATCGAAGAATGCATCGTCTGCCTGCATGATATCTTCAAAGAAGATGTTCGGTGATTTCCCACCGAGTTCGAGTGTGACCGGAATCAAGTTCTGCGAAGCGTACTGCATGATCAAACGTCCTGTCGTCGTCTCACCCGTAAAGGCGATTTTGGCGATTCGTTTGCTTGAAGCGAGCGGTTTCCCTGCCTCAAGACCAAATCCATTGACGATGTTGAGCACACCTGGTGGAAGTAAATCTTCGATGATCTCAACGAGTACCATGATGCTCGCTGGTGTTTGTTCTGCTGGTTTTAAGACAACACAGTTTCCTGCTGCGAGAGCTGGTGCTAATTTCCAGACAGCCATCAGGAGCGGGAAGTTCCACGGAATGATTTGACCGACGACGCCAAGTGGCTCATGGAAGTGATACGCAACCGTATCTTGATCGAGTTCGCCAACCGAACCTTCTTGGGCACGAATGACCCCAGCGAAATAACGGAAGTGGTCGATCGCGAGCGGTAAATCGGCGTTAAGTGTCTCACGAACGGCTTTTCCGTTCTCAAGTGTTTCCGCATAAGCGAGCATCTCGAGGTTTTCTTCCATTCGATTGGCGATCTTATTTAAAATATTCGAACGTTCGGTTACAGATGTTTTTCCCCATGCTTCTTTTGCCGCATGTGCTGCGTCAAGAGCGAGTTCGATATCTTCCTTTGTAGAACGAGCGACTTGGCACAACACCTTACCAGTAACAGGTGTCACATTATCAAAATATTCTCCCCCGACAGGTGCCGTCCACTTTCCATTGATGTAATTTTCATACCGTTCCTTGTACTGTACTTTTGACCCTTGCTTGTTCGGAATGTCATAAATCATGCGTTATTTCCTCCCTCAACTAAAATGGTCAAGCAGTGAGACGGATGCTTGTATGCGCTTACATTTTAATATAGGCTAAAACAGTCCCCTCGATACCATCGTATCAAAATTATATGAAAAGTCAAAAAATTCAGGTAACTATTTGTGATTTTTTTCGAAAAAAAACATCTCCATTTTCGGGAGATGCTTTGTCGGTCAAGACCGTGTCGGATCGATTCCATCTTCTTGATCAGACGGTGTATCGGAACTACCAAAGTCACTTACTTTCGAGAATCCGTCCGTATCACCGTCGATGTCTTTCCCGCGAGCTGTGACAGATGGATCTAGTACATCTTCTTCGCTTGGTCGCGAATTCGGATCGTTCTCGTTTTGTTCTGCTTCTTCTTTTGCATGCTCAATGCATAATCGGGTTTCTGGAATGATATCAAGACGTTCGAATTCAATCTCTTTTCCACAGACTTCGCAAATGCCATACGTTCCGTCCTCGATTGCTTTTAAGGCGCGATCCACATCCGATAGCATATCCTCTTGCATATCCGTGATTGCTTGATCACGTTCCCGCAAGAACAATTCATCGCCGGAATCGGCAGGATGATTATCGTAACTCGACAGTTCACCTTCATCGTAATCGGTATCGCGTTGTTCGATGTTTGATGTCGTCTTTTCTTTTTCCTTCAATAACCGTTGCTTGAATTCTTCCGTCTGTTGTTTAGATAACATGATTGTTCGACTCCCCTTCGTTAGAACCTCTGTTAAGAATGTAGCCTATTCGAAGAAGAATTAAACCATCACGAACATTTATAAGACCGAATTGATCCATGAAGATCACAGATAACCGTCATGCATTCATTCCCATCGTTAAAACAAATCTGATGTGATCGTCCGTTCTTGGATGTCGTGATGTCATCAATCCACAGTTGCGAAGCATCTGCTGAAGACAGCATCGCGATTTTGTCGCGAATCATGAATAAATCAAACGGTAACAGATTCAAGGATTGAATCGTCAAACCATGTTTACGGAAGAGTGGATCAAGCTGATATTGCGAGAGACTGTACAAACACTTCTCGGCCCCACCAATCAACAACTGAATCGAATGGGAGGGTTCATGACTATCGATTCGCTCCTTGTGCAGGATAATTCGTCCTCGAACACCAGACTCATTGAAAATTCGTTGCGTATCCTCTTGTGAAAGGCGTGGTCCACCTTCCTTCACCTTTAAGACGATATGAGCGAATTCTGCGAAATCCGGTTTTCCGATTTCAAGCGCTGGGATATGACGAACTTCTTCACGTTCAATGATTTCAATCAAGTCACGCTCGACTTGGATGCTGACCGTATCTGTTGAAAAGACACGGACGTCGATCACGAATTGATCAAGTACCGCATTTACTTCGATCGTATACGTTAAATCTAGGTTTTTTTCTTGCTCAACCAACAATCGATTCAAGATGAGTTGATGCAATAAATGGACTGGTGTACGTGAAGAAAACTGACTCGAATAAATCAAATGTTTTGGTCCGGTTCCTTTTGTAGTTTTTGGTCGTGCTCCGTTTAATCTATATACATTCACTTTATAATTCAACATATGATCACCTTCTCTTACCTGAAAAATCGGAATAGAGATGTTCCGTTCATATAGCGTACAATGTATTTTATTCGCTAAATATTCGTTTTCGAATATTCCAAATTTAATATACAAATTGTAATCAAATTGTGATAGCAAGATTTTTAGAAACTGCTTATTTTGTCGATACCATGACATATTTAAATCGCAAACTAAGAACACCCTTCACAGATGTGAAAGGTGTTCGGCTTACAGAGTTATTCATTCTTAAGCAATCGAGTTGAGTTGTTGTTGCATCGCTTCATAATGTTCAACGATCCGAGATCCAAGTGGATCCGTTGCTGACAGTTGTAGATATGCGTTCAGCGCATCTTCGATTCCATGTTTCGTAATATACGCATTTAATTCTGAAGATTCTGAATCATTTGGATCGAAATAGGTCAGGGCTGCTGCGATCCCACGTGCTAATCCATCTGCTTCAATCCCACGCTCCATCAATTCCTTTGCTGGTTTGACAAGTCGGTCACTTGGACTCAATTTACGAATCGGTGAACGGGCGACACGAATGATTTCATCATGAATTCGCGGGTTTTCAAAGCGTTTCATATTCTTTTGGATGTACGCACTATGATCGACCGGATTAAAGCCGTACTTTTCAAGTAACAACCACCCTGTTTCGTAAAGTGCCGTCTGGACACCCCGACGGATGCGTGGATCTGTTAGACTTTCAGCGATCGTCTCTTTATGAAATAGTGCTCCGAGGTATGAAGCAATTGCATGTCCCGTGTTGACAGTGAACAGCTTCCGCTCGATGAACGGTTCGATATCCTCGACATAGGTGACGCCTTCGATCCGTGGATAGGCTTCCGGTAGTCCAGTCGTTTCGATCACCCATTCGAAGAATTCTTCCACTTCGACGTACAACGGATCTTCGTGATGCTGAAGTGGCACGATCCGATCAACTGCTGCATTCGGGAAATACCAATTCTCCGCTACCGGTTGATGTTTCGCCACCTCTGTTTGTAAGTGTTTTGACCCCCCAATCATGTTTTCACAGGCAATGACGTAGACAGGTGTCTGTTGATCCCGTTGACGTAACCCTTCCGCGATCAAAGGAGCTACTTTCGACAACAAACTCGGTCCGACAGCTGTCGTGATTACATCTGCTTCACGAATCGCTGCAACGACCTGATCTGGTTCAGATAAACTGTTAAGTGCCGTCACGCCGTCGACCCGTTCACGCCCTCCTCTTTCAGAGGCATAACCCACCTCATAGGTATGTCGTGTTTTTAATGCATCGACGACTGTCGTATTGACATCTACGAAGCATACTTCGTAACCCGTCTTGACGAGTTGTAAGCCAATGAATCCTCGTCCGATATTACCGGCACCAAAATGGATGGCTTTCATCATTACACCTCCGCTGTCAATAACGCGATGATTTCTTCTTTTGATGTCGCTGCTACGATGCGCTCTACGTTCTCCTCATCGGAGCAAATGACTGCGATATTCGATAACAACTCGAGGTGTTCATCACCGACGCCAGCAATGCCGATAACGAGTCGTGCTTGTTCCGTTCCGAACGCTACGCCTTGCGGTACTTGTAGAATCGATAGCCCCGTTTTCTTGACCTGTGATTTAGCCGACTCTGTTCCGTGTGGAATCGCGACATGGTTGCCAATGTAGACCGTTGATAAGGCATGACGTTCCTGCATTGAATCGATATACCCCGCTTCGACATATCCGTGATCGACGAGGAGTTGACCGGCAGCCGTGATGGCTGCCGTCTCGTCTGCGAATTGTTGATCAAGTAATACAAGTTCCGGTGAAAGGTTCATTGTCGTTGTCATGTTTATTCCTCCTTGAGTGTCTTTATCTTTATCTTTAAGAAATCTTATTCCGTGCTGTTTCGATCTCGTGGACGAGTTGATCATAATATCCGGCATTCAGGAAGTTATCGACTGACCGGTGTTCTGCCGATGGTACCTGTTCCTTTGCCCGCTCCGTCAAATCACGGTGTGTGATGATCAGTTCAGCGTTTGGTGGAAGTTGGCTGATCGACGTATTCGTCACTTTGATGGGTAAGCCCGCCTTATTGATTTTATTGCGAAGAACGGATGCACCCATCGCACTCGATCCCATACCAGCGTCACAAGCGAAAATGATATGTTCGACTTCCGCAAGTGGTTTTGCATCAGCTGAAACGAGTGATGAGGCAATTGATTGTTTTCCTTTCATCGCACTGACGTTCGCGCTTGCCTCTTCAAGCGACGTTTCTTTTGCCTTGCTAGTTTTTAGCAGGACAGTCGAGACAATAAATGTCACAGATGCTGAAACAAGTACACCTGCAATCAATCCGACGTAAGAACCGCGTGATGCCATTGTGAGGACCGCGATGATACTACCAGGTGAAGCGGGTGCGACTAATCCGACATCAAACAGGACGAAAGTGAGGATACCACTCATGCCACCTGCAATCATCGCAAGCAACAAGACTGGCTTCATCAAGACGTATGGGAAATAGATTTCGTGAATTCCACCGATGAATTGGATAAATGCTGCACCGGGTGCTGTCTTCTTCGCTGCACCAGAACCGAAGAACGAGTATGCAAGTAACAATCCAAGACCTGGACCTGGGTTGGCTTCGAGTAAGAACAGAACTGATTTACCCGCCTCATTTACTTGGTCGAGACCAAGCGGGCTTAAAATACCGTGGTTGATCGCATTATTTAAGAACAAGATTTTTGCCGGTTCGATGAACAAACTCGCTAGTGGTAACAAATGTGCGCTGACGATTGCACCAACTCCTGCGGCCATGATGTCGTCAAGACCTGTCATGAGTGGTCCGAATACTTTGAATCCACCGAGCATCAACAAACCACCGATGATTCCGACTGAGAAGTTATTGACGAGCATCTCGAGACCTGGTTTGACTTTTCCTTCAATTAACTGATCGAACTTTTTGATGACGTATCCACCAAGTGGTCCCATGATCATGGCACCGAGGAACATCGGAATCTCTGTTCCGACGATAACCCCCATCGTCGCAAGCGTCCCGACAACGCCTCCCCTGACGTCATGCATTAACTTCCCGCCCGTGTATCCAATCAGCAACGGTAAGAGATAGGTGATTGTCGGACCGACAAGTTCCCCGAGTTCCTTATTCGGTGCCCATCCAGTCGGGATGAAGAGTGCCGTGATGATCCCCCAAGCGATGAATGCACCGATGTTCGGCATGACCATACCGCTTAAAAAGCTACCGAACCGTTGAACTTGTACACGGATACCCCGTGCTCCATTTTGAGCTGTCGCCATTGCGTTAGCCTCCATTTCGTGTATGAGTTGATAAGATGATTGCTTTGCTATGCCCTTATTTTAAGATCATTGCAAGCGCTTACTCAATCTTTCCTAGTTCAGTCTTTGTCCAAGAAGTTGGACAGACTGGAAAGAAGCCTGCCTGATCCAAGAAAAAATCCCTGCCACTTCAAAGATCGAGTGACAGGGGTTTTTCAAGTATTGCCTAGGAATTGATCAATTACCGTTCGAAACGTTCGATTTAAAAGCAGACGAATTGCATGTTCCTCTCCGAACTCAAATTGATCCATTTGTTCGGGACTTTCAATGATTGCGGCACTAATCGAACTGAGTAATTCAAGCAGTTCGTTTGAGGTCTCTTCCGGTGCGACAAGGACAAGAAGCCTTTCGACAGATTGCAACTGTTGATCCATCCCGAGTAAGTCGATTGGTTCAGGCAATTCAAAAATAAGAAATCCTCCTCTTTGAATTGTCGCATCACGTCCGTGGAATAAAGCAAGCCGTGTTCCTGGAATACCAAGACCCGACATCTCATGACGACGCAACAATTGCGCCGAGAGTGAAACAGCTGATTTTGCTAATCCTTGGTCGACTATTCGTGTGCTGATCTCAAATAATAACGATTCAATCCCATCGTCCACACGCTCCAACCGTTCCATTTGAAATCCGTTCGACACTTGAATCGACGATGCAACGAGCCGATGCAATTGCTCGAGATCGAGCCATTCTGTTTTCGTCTGCCGTGGTTCTGGTTGGAAGGATTTTGGTAAGGCAAGAATCAATTTTCGGATCCGTTCGACCTCATCCTGAGGGAGCAACGGGTTGACAAGAAGATGTGGTGGGCGGATGTCAGGCAACGGCACGGTCGATAAAACGAAGTCATACGATTCAATCGGTAACCGTTCAATGCCAAACAGTGACGAGTTATCGATATGTTCAAGTTCAGTAAATTCTTGCCGTAACCGATTCATCAATAACTTTGAAGAGCCGAGTCCAGCAGAGCAGACGACTAAAACCCGATATGGTAGTTTAGGTGTCGGTTTGCTGAGAACAGCCCCGAAATGCATGACCCAAAATGCTAAATCTACGTCTTCAAATGTCGCATCTGTGAAGATCGATAATGCTGCTTGTTTGACCGCATCGAACAGACGTGGATATTCCCGTTCAATTTGTTTGATGACATAGGACGGATTAACGCTATTTTGACGCGTATAGGATTGTATATGCGAAACGAGCCCCCGCTCCAAAGCATGATCTTTCGTAAAGTTCGTTCCATACAATAAGGAGACATGTTCAATCAATCGTTTCACACGGAGGCGCGTGACGAGTTCTTCCGTATCTCCTGCGTCCGATTGAAAGAAAGCACGCAATTCTTCTGATAACCATTGGCGTTCGGCGATCGACAATGTGTCAGGTAATCGCTCTTCGACGCGTTCCACCCATTTGAGGATTTCGACCGGATACGCTTTTAACTCGTAACGCATCGGAAACTGATCTTTTCGTAACGCTTGTAAAGCTAAGCTGAGTGTCGCACGCATGATTTGTCGGTCATTGAGACGCCCTTCTTTCGTCAACGGTGCAATGACTGCATACGCTTGATTGATCATCTCAAGCCATGATGTTCGGTTCATTTGTAACAGATGAGGTAATTGCCCGGCGTCGCCTTGCAATAACCGATAGAAAGCAAGAACATCCCATTGCGTAAAGATCAATGAAATCAGTAAACGGCGTTTGTTGATTTCTTCGCCGATGACTTCGGCACCAATACCTTTTTTGCGCTTGATTTCAAGGTCATATTGTAGAAACCACTCATCAATCCGCTCTAAATCCTGGCTAACCGTGCTCGGAGCCACATACATCGCATGGGCGATTGCCTGTAATTTGACCATCCCGTCTTCTTGTAGTAGCCGATACGCTAACTCGACTTGGCGATCTTCAGCGTTCGGTAATTGTTTATGTGACAACAAGAGTTGGTCCCGTAATGCATGTTTGGCTTCGTCCGTTCCCTCAATCAAGAGACCTCTGCCGCGAACATATGTCAAACGCAAATCATGATCTTCTAAAGACTGGGCAAGACGATCGCGTTCACGTTGAATCGTTCGTTCCGATGTCTCGAGCGTTTCCGCAATCTCTTGTATTTGAACAGGTTCCTCGCGTGATAAGAGGAAAAATAAGATATCATGTTCACGTGGTGTAAATTCAGTCATGCAGCCTCACTCTTTTCTGCCAAGATTCGAGGATGACGTCATATGCAGTCGGATCAAGAATCCGATCGACTGGATGAACCGAACAATGTGTTTTCCATACGTGTCGATGGACGAGTTGCGCTTCTCCGACGATAAAAGCTGCTTGATCAGGTAGTTCTGCGATCCGACATGTCTTGACGTCTGTCGTAATACCGCATTCAAGTAAGCGCTTTTTTAAAATCGTAGCCCCCATGATACTACTCGCCATTCCACTCTCGCATACGAAATAGATGATTTCTGAATTCATCTGTCATACCTCCTCTTCATTTTATAAGAATAGCAGAAATATTTTCGGTGTTTCACCTTGAAACAAAATCAATAGTTATTTTTGAACTGGCAGATTTCTTTGCCAAACACAAAAAAGCCTGGATTTCCGATGTTGCCAGAAAATCCAGACGATGTGATTTAGCCTGTTTGTTGCATTGCTTTTAAATATTGTCCAACGGCTTCTGCTACTTCACGACCTTCGCGAATCGCCCAGACGATCAATGATTGACCACGTCTTGCGTCACCTGCGGCAAATACTCCTGGACGGTTCGTCGCGTAACGAATCGTCTTGATTTTCCCACGTTCCGAGGCGACTGCTAAATGTTCGAGTACGTTCTCTTCGACACCACTGAATCCAATGGCAATCCAGACTTGATCGACTGGGAAGTAACGATCGCTCCCTTTGATCTCCTCAAAGATCACCGCACCCGATTCATTTTTTGTTTTCGTCGTCTGAATCGTCCAGACACCGGTGACTTGACCCGATTCACTTGTCGTGAATCGCTTGATGGCGATCAAGTATTCACGGGGATCCCGACCGAATTGTTGGAATGCTTCCGCATATCCATAATCAATCGAATAAAGCAAAGGTGTATCCGGCCACATGTTTCCTGTTGCACGTGTCGTACCCGGTTGTTCATGCTTGCCGAATTGGACGACGGAGCGGCAGCGTTGACGAAGCGCCGTCGCTACACAGTCCGCTCCGGTATCGCCGCCACCAATGACGAGAATATCCTTATCTCTCGCATCGTGATCAGGAGACAACGGTTCTTGCGAGAGCACGTGACGTGTCACCCCTGTCAAATAATCCATCGCATAACCAACTCCACGCGTTGGCGCATCCATTAATTTGCGTGGTTCCGTCGCGCCGACACATAAGATAACGGCGTCATACTCCGCTTCAAGTGTCTCGAGCGTGATATCTGCACCGATCGTGACGTTCGTCCGGAAGTGGATTCCTTCTGCTTCAAGCAAATCAACACGGCGCTGTACGACCTCTTTATCGAGTTTCATGGCTGGTATACCGTACGTGAGTAATCCGCCAATCCGATCTTCCCGCTCATAGACCGTCACTTGGTGACCGGCTTGATTCAGCTGATCGGCAGCCGCAAGACCGGCAGGACCAGATCCAACGATGGCAATCGAACGTGTCGATCGTATTGCTGGAATTCGGGGCACGACCCATCCTTTTTCGAAGCCAATGTCGACGATCGCCCGTTCGATATCTTTAATCGCGACCGCAGGTTCATGAATCGACAACGTACACGACCCTTCACATGGCGCCGGGCAGACGCGACCCGTGAATTCCGGGAAATTGTTCGTCTCAAGAAGGCGATCGAGTGCCTCTTGAAAACGTCCTTCTTCTACGAGCAAGTTCCATTCTGGAATCAAGTTATAGACTGGACAACCAATCTTCACTTGATCAAATACTTCCCCTACATGGCAAAACGGGGTGCCACAATCCATACATCGACTTGCTTGTTGACTCGCTTCTGCTTCCGTCAAAGCCGTCTTATATTCCTTAAAATCACCCACTCGTTCGCTTGGGTGTCGTTCCGTTCCACCCGAACGAGCAACTGTCATGAATTGATCGCGTCGTTTCATCGTACCCCTCCTGTTCTGCGCCCTAGATGTGTCTCGAATGCGAGCAACATCGCTTCTTCGGTGTTGTGTCCTTGTTTAGCGAAATCAGCCATCAACGTTGTCACTTTCTCATACGTCGAAGGAATGACGCGGATGAACGAATGAATGACATGATCCCAGTTCGCTAGAATCGCATCTCCCTGCTCACTTCCGGTCCGTGCGACGTGCCGCTCGATGAACGTCTTCAGTCGCGCAATCTCTTCGACATGCGTGACAGGTCCCGTCGAGACGAGTTCGCGGTTGACACGTTGTAAAAATTGTTCAGGATTACGCGGCAAGACATAGGCGACACCACCTGACATACCGGCAGCAAAGTTTTTTCCGACATCGCCAAGTACTACGACGGATCCACCGGTCATATACTCGAGTCCATGGTTGCCGATTCCTTCGACGACGGCGACGGCTCCACTGTTTCGAACCGCAAATCGCTCACCTGCCTGACCGTTGACATAAAGTTCTCCACTTGTCGCCCCGTAAAGTGCGACATTACCAATGATCGATTGATCGGACGAGACGAACGAAATCGAACGTGGAGGATGAACGGCGATGATACCCCCGGACAACCCTTTTCCTACATAATCATTTGCTTCTCCCGTGACATCAAGCGTCATACCACGTGGGAGATACGCACCTAAACTTTGCCCGGCAGATCCCTGCAGTTCAAGTTTCAATCGATCCGTCGGAAGACCAAGTGCCCCAAATCGTCTGGTCAGCATTGCACCGGTCTGCGTGCCAATCGCACGGTCTGTATTTTGAATCGTTAAACGTAGTGTCTGTGGCTGACTGAAATCTGCCTCCTCCAAATACGGCGAGATTTCACGAGCGTCAAAGGAACGCTCAACGTGATGCTGTTGTTGTTCAGCCGGACCGTGTGACACATGAACGAGGAGACGAGAGAAATCAAGACTTTTCGCCTTCCAATGCGTTCGTTGTCGTTCCGATGGTTCGAGTAAATCCGTACGCCCTACGAGATCTTGCAACCGTCTCACACCTAGCTTTGCTAAATGTTCTCGTACTTCCTCAGCGATAAATGTCATGAAATGGACGACATCATCGGCAGATCCGGTAAATTTCTTGCGGAGCTCTGGATCCTGTGTCGCGACACCAACAGGACACGTATCGAGATGACAAGCACGCATCATGATACAGCCGACAGCGATAAGTGGTGCTGTCGCAAATCCATATTCATTCGCTCCTAGCATTGCTGCGAGGATGACATCACGACCGGTCAATAGCTTTCCGTCCGTCTCGAGAACGACACGCTCGCGTAACCCGTTTAATGTCAACGTTTGATGTGTTTCAGCAAGACCAAGTTCCCATGGCAGTCCGGCATGTTGAATACTCGTCTTAGGTGAGGCGCCCGTTCCGCCGTCATGACCACTGATGACGATAACATCTGCTAACCCCTTCGCAACGCCAGCAGCAATCGTTCCAATGCCTCCTTTGGCGACGAGTTTGACGCTAATCCGGGCTTGATCGTTCGCACGTTTTAAGTCATGAATCAACTGGGCTAAATCTTCAATTGAATAGATATCATGGTGTGGAGGTGGGGAGATCAATCCAACACCAGGTGTTGATGCACGCACACGTGCGATCCATGGATAGACTTTTTCACCAGGCAATTGACCACCTTCACCAGGCTTCGCACCTTGTGCCACCTTGATTTGTAATTCGTCGGCATGTACCAGATAATGACTCGTCACTCCAAAACGACCAGAGGCGATTTGTTTGATTCGGCTCATCCGGAAATCGCCATTTTCATCGTGTTCGTATCGCTCTTCTTCCTCCCCACCTTCACCACTGTTACTTTTTCCACCTAAGCGGTTCATCGCAATCGCGAGTGTCTCATGCGCTTCTTTTGATAACGAGCCGTATGACATTGCACCTGTTTTAAAGTATTTGACGATTTCGCTAATGGGCTCGACTTCTTCGATCGGGATTGCCGTCGTCTCCTTGAATGTCAACAGATGTCGTAGCACCGTTGCTGGTTCCTCCTGAATGCGTTGTGCGTACTTTTGATAGAGCCGGTAATCATTTGTGCGGCATGCGTGTTGCAGCAAATGAATCGTCGCTGGATTAAACGCATGATGTTCTCCTGCTTGACGGTACCGGAAGACACTGCCGGACTCTAAATGAATCCGTTCATCTGCAACCTGTTGTGCTCGTCGGACTTCTTCTTCCATCAGCTCAAGCGTCATCCCACTCAATTGAGAGACCGTGCCAGTGAAATGCTGTTCGATGACAGAGCGATCGATTCCGACTGCTTCAAAGATTTGAGCGCCCCGATAACTGAAGATCGTCGAAATGCCCATCTTCGACATGACTTTGACGACGCCTTCCGTGACTGCTTTTTGATAACGTTTGGCTACATCCGTAAAACGATCCCCTACTGCTTCTTCAAGCGTCGCATATGCAAGGTACGGATAAATCGCATCCGCACCATACCCGATCAACGTGGCGACATGATGGACCTCACGAATTTCTCCACCTTCAACGATCAAGCTGAGATTTGTTCGTAATCCCTTACGGATCAGCGCATGATGAATCGCACTCGTTACTAAGAGGATTGGCATCGGTAATGCTCCAGGGCGAACGAGACGATCCGATAACGTCAATAATTCATACCCGTTTTGTGCAGCGGTCACAGCCTCATCAACGATCATGTCAAGCGCTTCTTCAAGCGAGTCGGTGAACGTCGTTGAGATCGTTTTCTGCTTAAGTCCACATTGTTTAAGCACATGGGCTTCGTCTGGTCGCAGGATCGGCGTCTCTAAGCGAACACGACGACAGTTCGCACGGTTCGGCGTCAGCAGCTCCCCTTGTCGACCAAGCCATGTTAGCGTCGAGGTGACGATCTCTTCGCGTAACGCATCGATCGGTGGATTCGTGACTTGTGCGAATAGCTGTTTGAAATAACGGAACAAGGATTGAGGACGTTCACTTAAGACCGCTAGCGGTATGTCCGTTCCCATCGCGCCTAACGGATCCTTTTGTTCTTCGACGAGTGGAATCAAGTATTGATCGATATCTTCACGCGTGTATCCAAAATGCCGCTGTTTCGTTCCAAGTTCAATGAGTGTTTCCTTGAAGTCGTTACTTGAGAGGGAAACGACTTCTTGAGCGAGCCACTCCGCGTAAGGGTGACGTGTTGCTAACTCCCGCTTGATCTCTTCATCTGCGATTAACTGACCGGACGCAAAATCGAGTAAAAGGAGTTCACCCGGTGCTAATCGTTTTTTGTACAAAATGTCTTGTTCACGAAGAGGGAGTACTCCTGCTTCTGACGACAACATGAAATGACCATCGCGTAACAATACATATCGCGCCGGGCGTAAACCGTTTCGGTCAAGCGTCGCACCAATCTGTTTTCCGTTCGTGAAGACGATGGCAGACGGACCATCCCACGGTTCCATCATGCTACTGTGATACTCATAGTACGCGCGCTTCGCCGGTCTGATTTCGGCATGTTCGAATGGTTCCGGCACGAGCATCAGTGCTGTCTCAGCGAGAGAAAGACCTGACAGATGAAGAAACTCAAACGCATTATCAAGCATTGATGAGTCGCTACCTGTCTCATCCAATATCGGCAACACTTCCTCTGCCCGATTACCGTACGTCGTCTCAGCAAGTCGACGTTCTCGACCGCGCATTGCCCGGATGTTTCCTTGCAACGTATTGATTTCGCCATTGTGAATCAAATAACGGTTTGGATGGGCACGTTTCCAACTTGGGAACGTGTTCGTACTAAAACGTGAATGTACAATACCAAAGCCCGACTGATAGCGTTCGTCACGTAAATCATCAAAGTACGCACGTAGTTGATCCGTCGTCACGAGTCCTTTATACACGATTGTTTCACTCGAGCTACTCAAGACGTATTGCTCAAGACCGAGTTGCTCCGATTCACGTTCAAATGCGCGACGAATCAAAAAGAGTGTTCGTTCAAATGTCAATCCTTCCATCGCCTTTGCACCAATGAAACATTGACGAATGACTGGCTCCGTACGACGTGCACCTGATCCAAGCACTTCGGACTGGACGGGTACGGTTCGCCATCCTAAGACGTCTTGCCCTTCCGTCAAAATGATTGACTCTAACGTTCGTTCGAGTCGCATCCGTTCTCGTTCCTCACGTGGCAAGAACATCATGAAAACGCCATAATCCCCTTTTTTAGGGAAGGAAATGTGCCGAACCGTTTCACGAAACAACCGATCTGGTAATTGCGTTAAAATACCCGCCCCGTCTCCAGTCTTCGCATCACTCCCTTGTCCACCACGGTGTTCCATTTGACAAAGCATGGCCAATGCATGTTCAACGATTTCATGACTCGCTCGTCCTGTTTGATGTGCGTAAACCCCGATCCCACACGCATCATGTTCCATACGAGGGTCGTATAAGCCCTGCTGTTCAGGGTATTTATGAAATGTCATAGTAGCACTCTCCTTGCCTTCTTAATTTTCTGTATATTCAGTTAAGTTACACTTTACACCCTTTTATGTTTATTCGCTACTATGCATAATCACCATCTTGATCAATCTCTGGAGGTAGAATCACCATATATCAACATTGATAACGCTTACATATACTTGGATATTCATTCAATATTTTTTTTAGTTAAATCCAACACTTTATGCACGTATTGCTTTGCCCGAACATGTGATTCCGTGGTATTTTTATATAGGAACAGCGTTACTGATTACGGAAATAAAGAGAGGAATAATACGATGAAAAAAACAATGCAATGGACGGGACTCTTGATTGCAGGAAGCTCGATTCTATTAAGCGCATGCGGTCAACAAGACGAGAAAGCAACCGCATACGATAAAATCCAAAAAGAAGGCACAATCGTCGTCGCAACAGCAGGTACACTTTACCCGACGTCCTATCATGATGAAAAAAGTAATAAATTGACGGGGTTTGACGTTGAAGTCGTCAAAGAAGTAGCCAAACGGCTTGATTTGAAAGTAAAGTTCAAAGAGATGTCTTTCGACGGTATGTTGACAAGCGTTAATACAGGTCAGGTTGACCTTGCGGCTAACGACATTACGATCACCGATGACCGTAAAGAAAAATTCGCTTTCTCAAAACCATATAAATATACGTATGGTACGGCAATCGTCCGTAAAAGTGATTTGTCAGGCATTAAGTCTTTAGAAGATCTAAAAGGAAAAAAAGCTGCCGGAGAAGCAACAACGACATATATGCAGATTGCTAAAAAATACGGTGCAAAAGAAGTCACTTACGATAATGCGACGAACGATCAATATCTACGAGATGTCTCAAACGGTCGCACAGACGTCATCTTGAATGATTATTACTTGCAAACACTCGCTGTCGATTTCTTCAAAGACTTCGATATCACGATTCATCCGGACATCGCCTATAATCCGAGCCAAGTCGGTTTAATCATGGATTTAGACAATAAAGAACTTCAATCCAACATTAACGAACAACTCGATAAAATGAAGGAAGACGGTACATTAAAAGACATTTCGAAGCAATTTTATGCCGGAAAGAATGTTTCCCAAATGCCTGACGTCAAAACGACGATTGTCGATGTGAACTAACGATGTCATCGATTGATTGGCGGTCCGTCTTCAATCCTGAATTGGCGGTCGATTCGTTTCCATATATTTTAAGTGGACTTGGACAAACATTATGGATTTCTTTGCTCAGCATGGCGATTGGTCTTGGAATTGGGTTAATTCTTGCCCTTTGTCGTCTCTCTCATTTTCGAGTATTGCGTATTGGAGCGAGCGCCTACATCTCATTTATGCGTGGTGTACCCATCCTTGTGCTATTGTTCATGTTGTATTTCGGGCTGCCAGTCATCAATATTCAATTGAACGCGTTGACCGCTGCGATTACTGGTTTTAGTTTAAACAGTGCGGCATACATGGCAGAAATCATTCGTTCTTCCTTACTCTCGATTGATCGTGGGCAGGAAGAGGCAGCTGCGTCCCTCGGTTTATCTAGGTATCGGACGTTTGTTGGCATCATTTTGCCGCAAGCGATTCGAATTGCCATCCCACCGCTTTCGAACGTCTTGCTAGATCTTGTCAAAGCTTCGTCGCTTGCTGCCATGATTACTGTCCCTGAAATTTTTCAAAAGGCAAAAATCGTTGGTGGGCGTGAATTCGACTATATGACCGTCTATTTTGTCGTTGCGTTCATTTACTGGGGTATATGTTCATGTATCGCAGTCATCCAAGAGATTCTCGAACGTCGTTTTGCCCGGTATCTCTGATTTATTATCTCCTATATGGTAATACAAACAGGCGATGGACATGATCCTTCGCCTGTTTGTATTTTCAATTGTTTGATATCTGTTTAGCCTTCTCGACACATCGCTAAAAAATATTCTAATTGTTGCGGCTGAAGCGGTCGATAGAATAGATATCCTTGCAACGTATGACACCCCATCTGTTCGAGCAATGTTGCCTCTTCTTCAAGTTCGATTCCTTCTGCTACGATTGTCATATTTAATCGTTTTCCTAATTGAATGATCGTCTCGATCATCGCTCGTTTCCTTTCAGAATGAATCGCTTCTTGAACGATTTCTTTTGGAATTTTTAATTGATCGAATGGTAGTTCCACGAGTGGTTGCATGGATGAGAATCCAGTTCCAAAATCATCAAGAGTGATTCGAATGCCATACAAATGGAGTGCGTTTAATGTTTCGATAATTTGCTCGGTTCCTTCGATAAAGATATGTTCTGTCATCTCGATTTCAAGTAGTGATGGAGGAAAACCTGTTTGCTTTAATATAGTGAGCACTCGATTCGTAAAATCAGCTTGTCGTAATTCCCACGGTGAAACATTAACCGAAATCGTTAGAGGTTCCTTCCCTTCCTCCAACCAAGCTTTTCCTTGAAGACAGGCTAGACGCATGACCCATCGCCCTAATGTCTCAATAAATCGTGTTCTTTCCGCGAGTGGAATGAACTCAACTGGTGGAACAAGACCGTATTCCGGATGATTCCAACGAATTAAAGCCTCTACACCTGTAATTTGACGCGTTCTCGCATTGACTTGAGGTTGAAATAAAATAAAGAAGTCTCGATCCAATTCTGCATCATATAAATCGCGCGTTAACTGGAGTGCTCGCTTCCGTTCATTTTGTATTGCTAAGTCTGTGATCGCATACGTGTTCTTTCGATTTGCTTTGGCTGTGAATAGTGCAATCTCCGCGTCATTGATGACATGGTCCGTCGATTCATCATTGATATAGGAAACACCAATACTCGCAGTAACATTGATTTGCTTAAAGTCAATTTGTACACGTTCTGATACACTTGATAAAATATCGTCACAGAGGACTCGTGCATCATGATGATAAGGCGCATGCAGTAAAAAAGCACTACCGCTCGCTTTCGCAATCGTACAATCTGAAAAACGATTCATCAATCGTCGACCAATGATGTGTAATGAACGGTCACCAGTTCGGTAACCGAATGCATCATTTACTGTTTTGAAATCATCCAAATCCACGAGACAAATCATATCGCCATCTTGTTTTTTCTTATCTACTTCAATGACAAACGAAGAGCGGTTTGGTAAACCTGTCACGGGATCCGTAAATGCTTGTTCCTGTAAACGGGCTAAGTATTCAATATTTCGTTCAAGACGGGTAACATATTGATTATGGATCAGTAAACTAATGATCGTCGCAATCAAGATAAGTCCAATACGCGCGATGTGATCGGATACAAACATCGAAGTGTTTTCAAGTGATGGAGTTTGATACCAAATATAAAGAAGAGAAACCGTCGTGATGCTTGTTGCGTACAGTAGCATCGTTCGGTTGATGACGACTAAGGAAGTTAATATGAATAGAAGGGCACATGCCCAAACTGTCTGGACTCCCCTACCGATGAATGGATGATAAATATATGGAATCAATAAAAAAACGCTAGACATCATATGTGGCTTTAGTCGGTCTGACAATGTACTTTTACCGATGAAGTATTGAACACTCCCAGCACTCGCAATGACAAGTGCACGTATCCAATCCTCCCCTTTTAAACCATAACTACTAAATGTATTGGCAACGATATATAAAACGGCACCACAACTCGTCAAAATAAAAATGATCATCCCGAACAATTGATAATTTGCCCGAATTTCTCGATGATATTGCTGACTATTGGAAGAACGTCGCTGTGTATTCATCGCCATCCCCTCTTTCAAGTTCCTGTCGTTTATTTTCCTTATCAGAACCAAAATAAAACTTGAATTTTCTAAAAATAATAAAATAATGGGAAGTCATGATTTTAAGCAAAATGGGAATAGATAGGTATAGAAAGGAGCGATCACTATGTCTCATTTACTATTCATCGAAGCAAACGATAGCATACATCAAAAAAAAGGCATCAGTTCTGAATTAAACGATGCCTTTCTGAATGCTTATCGTGAAAACCATCCTGAGGACAAAATTACGGTTTTGAATTTATTCGAGGAACGTCTTCCCTTCTTTGACCTAAAACTTGCGAACGCGGCAGGGCGGCTATTTAAAGGGGAAGAATTAACTGGAGATGATGCGACTCATGCACAACGGCTTCAAGAATATCTAAACGGATTCTTAGATGCCGATAAAGTTGTCTTTTCATTTCCGATGTGGAACTTAACGGTTCCGGCACCGCTTCACAATTACATGGATTATCTCGCCCAGGCTGGTCAAACGTTTCGTTATACAGCCGAAGGATCGATCGGACTTGTTGAAGACAAACAAGTGCTGTTGATTCATTCACGCGGTGGTGATTACTCGACAAAAGAGAAAGCCCCAAGTGAACACGCGGTTCGCTATATGTTAGACTTGTTAGCATTCTTTGGGATCAATGATGTATCAACTGTCATTTTAGAAGGACATCAGCAATACCCCGATCGTGCATCTGAATTGATCGAACAAGCGCTTCAAGAGTGCCGACAATTCGGTCTTTCGTTTTAAATTGGGAATAGAACATACTCTGCATATTCTTCCAGAAGACGTTTTTCATGAATCGGCATATCAAATGCACAAAACAAGGAATAAGCCATCGTAAAATCACGCTGGATATCTGAGAGATCACCATTTAATTGCTGCTTAAAGTATCCCATTTGAAAGTAAAAGTGACCTAAGAAATGACCGTCTTCCAACTGAAGACTCTCCTGAATACCTTGTTCGGTGATTTTTAGACCAGCAAGGTATTTTTTTTGCAGTAAAAGTTGTTGTCCATAATTATATAAAATCTTGATTCGAACTTTTTTTAATTCGATCGTTTCGTATTTTGCTTGAATCAAATTCTGAAAAAGATCATCCGCTAATTCAAAGTCACCGTGTTCGACATACAGATTCGCCATCCCCATCTGAATCCGTAGATACAAGGTAGCTGATTCAAACGAGAGTTGTTCTTTATTTAGTAACCGTTCGAGCGATTGAACAGCTTTTAAGTAATGAATTTGACCACTTCTTTCCTGCACGATGACTTGATAATATCTTGCTAAATTACGTACCTGTTCATATTCAGTTGTAGACAGTACGTGTTCGCTCAATTTCAGAGCATCTACATATTGATTAGTACGTAACAAGTCCGCTAATTGTTCATCATATGATTGAAAGACATCACTTCGTAAATGATCTTGAAACAACATCGATAATGGTACTTTCAGCCGTTTTGCCACTTGTTGGAGTAAATCAATGGTAGGTGAATTTTTACCGTTTTCGACTTTACTAATTTCAGCTTGGCTACAAATGCCTTCACATAATTCTGCCTGTGTGATCTTTTTTTCTTTTCGAAGTCGCTTGATTTCATAACCAATGGAGACGGGTAAATGATTCAAATTATACTCCTTTCTTTTACTTCCAAGATTACATTTGAAAGTAGAGAAACTGGTTTTTTCCTTTTAATACTAGCGCGGCATGATTTTCATTACCAAAAGCAGTAAAAAGAGAATAGGCGTAGGTAAACGCGTCACGAATATCACGTTCTGCGTAACTCAATTCTTCATAGAAACATCCCTTTTGATAAAAGAAGTGTCCTAACATCGCTGTATCTTTTCGCTCAACGGATAAGGCGAGTCCTTTTTCAGTAATCTCTAACCCTGTTACAAAATCATTTTGAAAATAGAGCTGTTGCGCATGATTATATAAAATTTTACATTGTAACTTTTTCAGCGTATCCGTCGAGTAATCATAGGTTAGTAATTCTTGATAAATTTTTCTCGCGTACGGATACTGACTGTTTAAATAATAATAGTTTGCAACAGACATCCGGATACGTAAATAAAGAACAGGGTACTCTGTTTCCATTTGTTGTTCATCCGATAACCGAAGCAACTGTGAGATACATGTTCGATAATCGATATCTTTTTTCCCTTCGCGAGCGACCCATTCAAAATAACGAATCAATAACTGAACGGAAGGAGGAAGACTAGTTGGTAAACATCTCATGAAATCAAGCATTTCATCATAACGACGTTGTCTAGAAAAGTCCGCTAGTTGTACCTCATAGCGCTGAAATAGCTTTACTTCATTTGAATCGATGAAGATCTGATCCATTGAAATATGTAACTTTTGAGACAAACGCTGAACAAGATCAATTGTTGGTATAGTTTTCCCATTTTCAATCTTACTTAATTCAGCTTGACTGCATACATCCTTCGCTAATTCTTTTTGTGTCAACTTCCTCTCGATCCGTAGTTGTTTGATCTGTTTACCAAATGATTCAATACGCAACGTTTCTCCTCTTTTCTCGCTTGTTAAGCAATGACCTCATTCAGGCATAGACTGCAAAAAAGAACGTTTCACCTCTAGAACGATGTCAGCATATTGTTTCATCTGAAAGGCAGAGAATAATTCGTAGGCCATCGTATAATCATGTTTCGTCTGCAAGATATCTACACCCATTCGCTCATGAAATTCACCACGTTGATAATAGAAGTGTGCTAAATAGGATGTCTGTTTCAATTTTCGACTGAGCAGTATCCCTTCCTCGATGATACGAAGTCCTTTTTCTGGCTGATTAACTTTATATAATAATTTCGCATAATTATAAAGAATCTTAAGTCGTTCTTCTTTTAAACCGCTAATTTCTGTCGTGAACTGTAATACGTCAGTATATATTTTTTCTGCTTGTTGATACTGTTCGCACTCCGCATATAAAATGGATAGTGCCATCTTGACTCGAAAGTAAAGAATCGGATCCTGCACCTGTAAACCTTCTTGATCGATCAATCGTGCAAATAAGACTGAGGTCGTTCGATAATCAACGTGCTGTTGCCGATAGGCGATCACGATTTCATAGTATCTCATTATTCGCCTTACTTCGTCAGAAGATCGACTGGATGAGACTTGTTTCATTACACGAAGGCATTTATCAAATTTATTTTCTCGTACTAGCTTACGAAGTGCTTGGTCAAGAATACGAGCTTGTTCCAAACGATGTTCAGCACCATCTTTAACGAGTTCGGATATAGGAACACAAAGCTTTATAGCAAGTTGCTGTAATAATTCAACGGTCGGCATTACCTTACCGTTTTCAATTTTACTAATTTCAGCCTGACTACAGATCCCTGTACTAATGTCTTTTTGTGATACGTTGTTCAAACGTCGATAAAATTTCAGTGTCTCCCCAAATGGATGTACGTTTTTCATCTTATCACCTCTCACTACTCATTTGATTGCACTTTTAATAAAAAAACCTTCTTGTTTGGCAAGAAGGTTACGCATCCTATTTATCACTTCTCAAAGGTAAATAACATATACTTTTCCTTCATGCGAAGAATCATCTGTTTTCGAACGTCGTGCTCAAACGCGTGAAACAATGTATAGGCGACGGAATACTGTTTTTGAAGTGACATCTCATCTTCACCTGACTGTTCGTGATAGTGCGCGAGCTGATAATAAAAATGTCCAAACAAAAATGTATGATTATGCAGTAAACATAGTTCATATCCTTTCTTAGCGATGGCGATACTGTCCTCAGACTTCCCTTGGTATTCAAGAATCTGACAATGATTAAAATAAATTTTTAATAGCGCATTCAGATGGGCAGTCGACTGGAGCGCTTCAATTTCTTTTTCCAATTCCTGATATACGGATTCCGTTAAATGAAATAGATCCTTTTCTGAATACATATTTGCAATCGCCATTTTGATTCGAATGAACAATTGAATGGAATGCGACCACACTTCTTTTTCATTCAACAAGTTGCTGAGTAGGCTCGCAGCTGTCCGAAAATCAATCCGATTTTGTTTTAGATCAATGATTGTTTTAATGTAACTTTTTAAAATATCGACTTCAGTGATCATATTTTTTTCTTGCTGATTAATTCGCTCCATTGCTTCTTCGTACTTCTCTTCTCGAAGCAAATCGGATAAGAATTGATCAATTTGAAAAAATTGTTCTTCATCCGTATGTTCTTGAAATAATAAAGAAATGGGCACCTTTAACCTTTTGGAAATTTGTTGCAACAAATCGACAGTCGGTGAATTTAAGCCGTTTTCGATTTTACTGATTTCAGCTTGGCTACAAATATCTTCACATAGTTCATTTTGAGTCATATGCTTTTCGATACGCAATTGTTTAATCTTTTTACCAATTGACGAAGTTAAATTTTCCAAATTCATCATTTCCCTTCACTTCTGTCGATAGGGAATAGTAATAAATCTGATAAATGTGTTTCAAGAATTTTTCGGTATGCGTGATTGTTTGTCGCAGTAAAAAATGAGTAAGCAATCGTGTAAGCTTCTTTAACACTTTTCTCAGGAGCGTTTAATGATTCTAAAAAAAAGCCCTTTTGATAGTAGAAATGACCAAGGTATGTCAAATCTTGTATTTCTTTAGTTTCTTCTATGACTCGTTCTACTTCTTGTAACCCTTCCTCGAATCGCTTTAATCTGTATAAGTTACGTAAATAGTTGTATATGATTTTCATTCTAATTTTTTTATATTCTCGCGTCTGATAATGTAGTTTTAGTAATTCTACGTAGATTTGATGGGAATGCATGTAATCTTCATGATTCGTATACAATACAGCGATTGCCATTTGAATTCGAGTATAGAGAAGAAATGATTTTTCTTCTAACTTTTCTTCGCTGACTAATTTCAATAAAGCAGAAATGCATGTTCTAAAATCGATGTTTCCTTTTTCATATAATAGTAATTTTCGATGATAACGAATTAACACTTGAATTTCAAACGCTGTATTTGATTTCGCATATTCTTCTAAATCTTTGTCCATAGATGAGTAATTTTTCTCTCTCATATGGCGTAACATTTTTTGATCAATCTCATTTAATTTTTGTGACACGATTTCATCTTCAAAAAACAATGAAATCGGAATGCGCAGTCTTCGACAAATTTGCTGTAGTAAATCAATCGTCGGAGAATTTCGACCATTTTCGATTTTGCTGATCTCAGCCTGACTACAAATTCCTTCACAAAGTGCTTTTTGTGTCATTCCTTGTTTTTTTCGTTCTTGCTTGATCTTATCGCCAACAGAATGAATGACTGGATGCATGAAGTTCACTCCTCAATCAAAGATGAATCCATCATAAAAAAAGTCTTTCGTTTCAAGTATATATCACTTGAGACGAAAGACGCATGTATGCTTCCGGCGAGAATCGAACTCGCACTGCAGCATTACCATTGCTGAGGTCTGCCATTAACCTACGGAAGCTTGTAAAATCTGTTTCTAGTATAACTTATAAAAAAAGACAAGACAAGAAGTCGACGTGATTTCCACGCAACTCCTTGTTACTTTTTTACAGTGTCGTTTTTGTTAATGAATTATCATAGACGACTAAAACCGAATAATGTTCATCCGCTTTAGACGCGACGAATGTTGAAAATTTCAACGTAATGATGGCGTTTGACCCAACACCGTTGTTCTCAAAAAATTCGTTCAATCGTTCTTCTAATTCTTCAGGCGTTCGCCCGACAACTACTTTAGAATGTAACATGATCATCACTCCGTTCTGTTATGGTAGGTTCGAGTTAAATAATTGCCTGATCGAATAAATGTTAAACCTTATATTTTCCGACTTGCTCCTTCCTCTCTTTATCCGCTATGGTGAAATGGAGCAGTTTAACTTAAAAAGAATAGGAAGTGAAGTCTGATGGAGCAGATTAATTTCGATGAAACGATTGAGAAACGAAATACAGGATCCGTCAAATGGGACGGACTTCATTCACTCTATGGATCCGATGAGCTGATTCCGATGTGGGTCGCCGACATGGATGTCCGTCCACCGCATCATCTCACAGAACGGTTGACAAGACGTGCTGCTACAGGTCATTTCGGTTACTCGATGTTTGAAGAGGAAGCAAAACAAGCGATTCAGCATTGGTTTCAGCAGCGATATGACGTAACGATCACTACCGATTCCATTCTTTATTCGAACGGTGTCGTTCCAGGACTTGCCCATACAGTCCTAGCGCTAACTGAACCTGGTGATTCAATCATCATCCAGACACCTGTCTATCCACCATTTCATCAGATCATTCAGTCTAACCAACGGCAGATCGTTGAGAATCCACTTCTTTTAGAAGAAGAGACGTACCGGACGAATTTCTCGCTTCTCGAACAACAAATGCAAACTGCGCAGATGATGATTCTGTGTAGTCCTCATAATCCAAGCGGAAAAGTCTTTCCTAAAGAAGAATTACAGCGCATCGTAGCACTCGCGAAACAACACGATGTCTACCTTGTATCCGATGAAATTCATGCGGATCTCGTCTATAAGGGTTCTGTCCACACACCAATTCTTGCCTTAGATTATGAAAAAATCATTTTGGTCAGCGCACCATCCAAAACATTCAATATTCCTGGACTTTACGCGTCTTATTTGGTCGTACCAGACACTTCGATTCGTCAACGGATCGAGCGTGTCCAGCAACGTCATTTTGTTCATCCAAACGCATTGGCTTCAACTGCTATTTCGGCGGCGTACGGAGATCATGCGAGTGAGCAATGGTTAGCGCAACTCCTTGTTTATTTGGAAGACAATCGTGACCATGCCGTCCGTCGTATTCGTCAAGAAATGCCGAAATTAAATGTCATCATTCCAGAATCTACATTCTTGTTGTGGATTGATTTCAAAGCACTTAATCTCGATAGCAAAACGCGCGCCGATTGGCTAGTTAAGGAAGCAAAACTCGCTTTGACACACGGTTCTTCATTCGGTTCCCATGGAGAAACGTTTGAACGCTTAAATATCGGTTGCCCTCGCGCACAGCTCGATCAAGCTCTAGACCGCTTAAGCGCTGCGTACGAACGATTTTGGAGCAATTAATTTGACTCGAATGACCTTAAATCATTAGGGTCATTTTTTAATGCAGTGAATTATTCGGAATATTTTGATTAGAAGAACTTTAATAGGGACTAAAACCGTCCCAATCCCTTAAGGCACTAGGCGTAGCGGCACTTTTCCTGAAAATGGAGTGACTTGCAAAGTCGTTTTATCCCCTGTAAGGTTGGGAACATATCATTTGGCGAACAAGTCAATACATGCTTGATCGCTGAAAAAACTATTGCATTTGGAGGATTTAACTTTATGACGCAAGAATGGATTTCGATCATCCTGTATCTTGTTCTCATGTTGGCAATCGGTTATTTTGCCTACAAGCGAACGACGAATACAGAAGATTACATGTTAGGCGGACGCGATCTCGGTCCAGGTGTAACAGCACTATCTGCTGGTGCATCGGATATGAGTGGATGGATGCTCATGGGACTTCCCGGCGCCATGTATGCAACAGGTGTATCAGCCCTTTGGCTCGCACTTGGTTTATTGATTGGATGTTACGTAAACTATATCGTACTCGCACCACGTTTCCGTCTCTATACGGAAATGGCAAACGACTCAATTACGATCCCTGATTTCTTAGAGAATCGCTTTGAAGACAAATCACGCGTGCTTCGTACTGTGTCAGCACTCGTCATCATCATCTTCTTCACGTTCTACACATCAGCTGGAATCGTTTCAGGCGGAAAACTATTTGTCAGCTCATTCGGATTTGATTACCACTATGGTATGCTCTTGACGATTGCGGTCGTAATCGCCTACACCTTATTCGGCGGTTTTCTCGCAGTTAGTTGGACCGACTTCGTCCAGGGCTGTATCATGTTCATCGCACTCGTGCTTGTTCCTGTCGTCGCATTGACAGACGTCGGCGGAGTCGATGGTGCATACAACTACGCTGAAAAATTAGACCCTTCGTTATTTGATCCACTTAAAGGAACAACAGTTCTTGGAATCATCGGATTCCTTGCCTGGGGACTTGGTTACTTTGGTCAACCACACATCATCGTCCGTTTCATGGCGATTCGCTCAGTCAAGGATTTAAAAAGCGCCCGTCGTATCGGAATCGGATGGATGTTCATCTCGATTCTTGGTGCCATGATGACAGGACTCGTCGGAATTGCCTATTTCGAAGGTCAAGGGAATGGACTTGGCGACCCGGAAACGGTCTTTATCCGCTTCTCTGACGTACTGTTCCACCCTTATATCACTGGGTTCTTGATGGCTGCGATTCTTGCAGCAATCATGTCGACGATTTCATCACAGTTGCTCGTTACTTCGAGTGCGTTGACAGAAGATTTTTATAAAACGTTCTTGAAAAAGGATGCAACGGATAAACAACTCGTCTTAACAGGTCGAATTGCTGTTCTTGTCGTAGCAATCGTTGCAAGTGTACTCGCTTGGAATCCGTCAGCGACGATTCTTGCACTTGTCGGTTACGCTTGGGCTGGATTCGGTTCTGCCTTTGGTCCGATCATCTTGCTTTCTCTCTACTGGAAACGGATGACGAAACAAGGTGCACTGGCTGGTATCATCTCAGGTGCCTTGACTGTCATCATCTGGGTTCAACTCGGACTTAGTACGACGCTTTACGAAATGGTACCTGGATTCTTCACAAGCTTGATCTTTACGGTCGTTGTCAGCTTGATGACGAAACAACCGGTCAGTGCCGTTCAGGAAACGTTTGAAGAGATGGAAGACGAATTAAAAGACGCTGTTCAATAATCAGCGAATAACGAGTAAGACCTCTGCCGTATGAATTGCAGAGGTCTTTTTTTGATCTACAGTTCAATCACGCCATAATGCAACTTCGACGTTTTACGCTTTGTTCGTTCGAACCCAAACCGTTCAAACAATGGGCTCTCATAATGTGCTTTTAATACGATGCGCTGACGTGCCACACGCTTCGCCTCAATCATCGCTTCAACAGATAAGGCTTCATAATTCGCAAGTTTTCGTAAAGCGTCTAGATGTGTCGATTCTTCAACAGTCTGTTCAAACATGGGGTCAAAGTAGATGACATCAAAGCAATTATCCGGACATTCTTTCAAAAATGCGAGATGATGTCTGACTTTCACTTCGATTCGTCGCATCGCCTGATTGATTGGTTCGTAAGATTCTTCCCAGCGTTTTAATCCGTCCTTGACGACAAAGGCTGTCTCAGTCTTGCTTTCTAGACCGATGATCCGTCCCTGCTCTCCAATAGCATGACTCATGACAATCGCATCTGCACCTAAACCGAGTGTACAATCTAACACATGCATCCCTTTTGATAGGCGTCCCATCACAACGAGAGGATCTCTTCCACCTGAATCAATTTGTTTGATGCGAAAGACCGCACTTGAAGGATGGAAAAAGAACGATGTCGTTTCGCCTAGTGGGTATAAATCTAGTCGTTTCTTATCGACGACTAATACCGACAATCCCGTCTCCTGTTGCAGGTGTTCTATGCTTTTTTTTTGCCGCGCGATATAGACGAAATGTATCGTCTCATCCGCTAACAACTGCTTCACACGATCATGCACGACGTCAGTCGGACGAAGACACGTCGTCAGTCCAATGGTTAATTTCATACTTCTTTCCCCCATAAAAAATAAGCCAGCCGCAGCTAGCTCATTTCTTTTTCTTCAATAATCCTTCAATATCTTCGATCAATGCTTTTTTCGAAATCAGGTCTTCTTGCTTTTCCTGTTCGACTTTTGCATCGACCGTAGTCCGTTTCATGAGAGCTTGAAGTGTCTCATCGATGCTTGACTTCAAATGATCACGATCTTCTTTGTTAAGAGAAAGATCATGTTGTACTTCATCCCCTTGTTCATCTAATTGGCGTAAGCGTTCCGTCAATTGTTTCGCTTCACGATTCAAGTCCGAATACAATCGTTCGATTTGCTCTAAACGCAATTTGATTCCGTCACGTTCTGTGAACACGTTTCCAGCCCCTTCCAGTATGCAGTTGTCTACATCATTACTTTACCATATTTCGAGGTAATTAAAACAATCACAAGATGATTACAAAATGATTTTTTAATTTTTTTTCCTGCGGATCGGTTCCAGTTAATTTTTGCAATTGCAAGGAGGGTATCGCTATAATGTAAACGTAGCATCAATTGGGATGAGGGAGGATTTTGTGATGGAATTAAGACGTCGAGCATTACGTCATGTCGATCAAGCTGAGTACGACCATTTCTTGAAGTATGGCGAGCAAGCATATGGGCTGTCTCCGCAAGAAATCAAAGGGTATGACCATGAGCTTGGAGAAGAGCGAGCTTTTGATTCCGTCGAGCACAGTTATCCTGAAGATTACTACTATGATATCGTTGAAGCAGATACGATCGTCGGGCGGGTTCTACTTTTGAAAATGGGTCACTATTTTCAACTCGACTTTATGGTGTTTGATCCTTATACACGACGTGGTATAGCTACTCAAGCAGTTGCCGAAGCATTAAAGCATTCGGGAGTACTAGATCGTCATGAAGTACGCGCGCGTGTTCTCGATCAATCACCACACGCTTTTTACGCGAAACGTATTTTAGAAGCAAATGACTTTACGTCGATTGAGAAATATTACGTCAAAGGGAGACGACGTCGATATTCTTTACAACGACTCGGTTGAACACTATCTGAAAGACCATGAGATTCATGGTCTTTTTTTATATTGGTCACATGTGTACCTCACCTTTGACAGGCGATCGATTTCAGCGTACAATTTTCATCTGTATGAACAGAAAGGAGTCTACCTCATGAACGAATGGTTATGGATCCCTTCCATTTTATTAACGATGGGATTATTGATTTTCAGTTATTATCTATTTGGAAAGACCGGATTGTTGATGTGGATTGCCATCGCAACAATCATTGCAAACATTCAAGTCACACAAACCGTCGATATTTTTGGTTTCGTCTTCACGTTAGGAAATGTCGTTTATGGCAGTTGTTATTTAGCGACGGATATTCTCAATGAGAAATATGGCAAACAGGTCGCTCGAAAAGGTGTCTATATGGGTTTCTTTTCCTTGATCACGACGACCGTCCTCATGCAATTCAGTCTCTTGTATACCCCACTCGCCGATAAAGTAGCACTCGAAACATCTGATTCTTTACATCTACTATTCGGACTCCTGCCATGGATTGCTGTCGGTAGTCTTGCCGCTTATCTCGTGTCGCAATTGTTTGATGTCTTCATTTATTCGAAGATTCGTCAAAAGACAGGCGAACGAAAACTTTGGTTACGGACGACGGGATCAACTGTATTAAGCCAACTACTCGATACGTTGACATTTTGTGCGATCGCCTTTCACGATATGCCATTCTCTATTTGGTGGCAAATCTTCATTACGACATATCTCGCAAAATTCGTCGTCGCCTGGTTCGCGACACCATTCATGTATTTAGCAAAGCGCATCCATCCGACGAAACGATCAACAGATGCTGCAGCCTGATAAAAAAGACTAGAAGAGTTTTGCAAATTGTCGGATAATAGGAACGGAGGTGCCTAGATGAAGATTAAACGTAATGAACCGTTTCGATATACATTGAAAACACCCGTAACGGGCGAGTTTTATTTGCTAAAAAATGAGCAACGGACACCAAAAGGCTTGATGAAGATTCATAATATCTCACCAAATGGAATCGCAATCACTACTGCATTAAAACTGCCTCTTCAAAAATCAATGAAAATCGTTGTTGAGTTCTCGTTAATCGAAGGGCACGAGCCGCTCTGCATAGATGGATTTTTATTGCATGAGAAGCCTTCTGGTCCTGAACGGTTGTACGGTATCCATCTTAATTCGACAATAACTGATCGCGAAAAAATTATTTCACAAGTGAAACAGATCGTGCAATTAGAACGGTCACTTCATAAAGACTAAAATGGCATCGCCCTACATTTGTAAGGGCAATGCCATTTTTTAATCAGAAAATTTAAGCGTCAAACGTTCGGAAAACGACAGATTCATATGGCCGTAATGTCAAGCCATCCGATGTATTGATGTCAGCGTAGTTACCAATCACGCGATCTGTTGTCGCGTGAGAAATCGGTACATGAATGTCATGATCTGCAAACGAACAATAGATATACCACGTTTCTCCTTCAAGCGTCCGCGAATACGCGTAGACTTCCGGATGATCTTCAAGTAAGAGTTCATAGCGACCGTATACGACGAGTTCATGATCATGTCGTAGTCGAATCAATTGCTGGTAGTAATAGAAGATGGACTGTTCATCGGCAAGTGCCTGTTCCACATTGATGTCTGGATAATTCGGATTGACCTTCAACCATGGTGTTCCAGTCGAGAAACCAGCATTTTCAGATGCATCCCACTGCATCGGTGTCCGCGCGTTGTCGCGTCCTTTGATATGGATGGAGCGTAGTAGTTCCGCTGGTGATGCTCCTTGTTCCGTACGTTCTTTCCACATGTTCCGAATTTCGATATCTTCATAGTCCGTAATGTCTTCAAACGCGACATTCGTCATTCCGATTTCTTCGCCTTGATAGATATATGGCGTTCCTTTTAGAAGGTGTAAGAGCGTAGCGAGCATTTTAGCTGACTCGACGCGATACGTCGTATCATTACCAAATCGACTGACGACTCGAGGTTGATCGTGGTTGTTCCAATAGAGGGAGTTCCAGCCTGTTTCATGCAACGCTGTTTGCCATTTGGTGAAATTTTGCTTGAGTTTAAGCAAATCAAACGGAATGACATCCCATTTTCCGTTCGGACCTGAATCAAGATCCATATGTTCGAACGTAAAGACCATGTTGACCTCTTTACGCGCCGGATCCGTGTAAAGAATGGCATCATCTGTTGTTGCTCCCGGCATCTCACCGACTGTCAAAACATCGTACTTTCCAAACGATGCTTCGTTCATCTCATGTAGAAATTCATGGACACGCGGTCCATTGATATAGTGCTCTCCACCATCTCCATACAATGCTCCTGGATGGACCGTCGCATCGGGTAATCCAGGTGTCTTTGAAATCAAGTTGATGACATCCATCCGGAAACCATCGATTCCTCGATCCAACCAACGACGGATCATCCCATAAACCTCTTGACGCATCTGTTCATTTTCCCAATTCAAGTCAGGCTGTTTTTTCGAGAATAGATGTAAGTAATACTCATTTGTTGACTCATCATATTCCCATGCAGGACCAGAGAAAATCGAACCCCAGTTGTTCGGTAATGAACCGTCTGGATTTGCTGAACGCCACATGTAATAATCCCGATACGGATTGTCCTTGCTTTGACGCGATTCCGCAAACCACCGATGTTCATCCGACGAATGATTGATGACGAGATCCATGACAATTTTGATATCTCGTGCATGCGCTTCATCTAGAAGACGATCAAAATCATCCATTGTTCCAAATTCCTTCATGATGGCTTCATAATCTCGGATATCATATCCATTGTCGTCATTCGGTGAATCATAGACTGGACTTAACCAGATGACGTCGATGCCAAGTGTCTTCAGATAATCCAATTTTTCAACGATTCCGTTTAAGTCACCGATTCCATCTCCATTCGAATCCTTGTAACTACGAGGGTAAATTTGATAAACGACACTATCATGCCACCATTTACGTTCCATCTTCTACACTCTCCTCTTTTATGTACCTGTGGTGCTACATATTGAGCAAACGATTGCATTAATTTGTAAAAGCGCTTTCAATTCTCACAACGTCATCTTAACATGTCCACAAGAGGTGCTCAAGTGAGAACTTTTACTTATTTGATATCATGGAATATGAAATAGGGGTGTTTACCGCATCTAATATAATGGGAAAGAACGGTATGAGAAAGGAGTGTGGGCGAATGTATCGTCGGTATTTGCTCTTCTTGGTCTGGGCGATTGCCATTGTCTTTATCTTGTTATTTGGAAATAATCGTGTCTTTCCAGAAGGTTTCTTAATTTCATTTTTACGTTTCGACCAAAGTCAATTTGATACTTCCGCATTAAGTTTGTTTGCTTTACTTGGCATTTATCCATTTGCTTTCTTTTTATTATTTTTAGATGAAAAACGATTCATGCGACCAGGACCGCTCGTTGCGAGCATAGGGTCGTTCTTCTTAGGTGCATTCGTTTTAATGCCCTATGTCGCACTCGCTATTCCAAGGAAAACCTTTTTACCGTTTCAGCGTCGAGGTTGGATTCCAACTGTCGTCGCTTTACTGAGTGTCGTGACGACATTATTGCTTTGGCTTGCCCTCGCACGTTCCGATTGGAATATTTTCCGTATTTATTTCGAGACGAATCAATTCGTTCGAACGATGACAGTCGATTTATTACTGTTTTATATTCTTCAGATTTATTTATTACGACGCATTCGTCTTCGAAATAAACAATCATTGCAATGGCAAGACGGCATTCCTCTTTTTGGTCTATTCCGCTATCTGTTCACAAGACATCTGCCAGCTTCCTCAAAATCGTGATGGTTTATGGTACAATGGAAATTGGATTTTTTTAAAAGGAGCTGTCATCCGATGGAACAATATCATGCACTTTGCGAACACATTTTGGAACACGGAACAAAAAAAGAAGACCGGACAGGAACGGGAACGCTGAGCGTGTTTGGTCACCAAATGCGCTTCTCCCTTCAAGATGGCTTTCCGCTTATCACGACGAAAAAGCTACATATGAAGTCGATCATCCATGAGTTGATCTGGTTTATTTCGGGTGATACGAATATTCGTTACTTGCAGGAAAACGGAGTGCGCATTTGGAACGAATGGGCAGATGAGAATGGGGATTTAGGACCTGTGTATGGGGCACAATGGCGTTCTTTTCCACGTCCTGACGGAACAACGGTCGATCAACTCGCACAAGTCATCGAACAAATCAAGACGAATCCGGATTCCCGTCGTTTGATCGTCAGCGCTTGGAATCCTGGACAAGTCGATGAGATGGCGTTACCTCCATGTCATCTCTTGTTCCAATTTTATGTCGCTGACGGAAAACTGTCCTGTCAGCTGTATCAACGCTCTGCCGACGTCTTTTTAGGCGTACCGTTCAATATTGCATCCTATGCCTTACTGACACACATGATTGCTCATGTGTGTGGACTCGAAGTCGGTGACTTCGTCCATACGCTCGGAGATGCCCACATCTATTCGAACCATGTGGAACAAGTCAATCTTCAGTTGACACGTACCCCTAAAAAATTACCGACGCTGCGCTTCGCTCGAACTGTCGATCGTATTGAAGACTTCCGCTTCGAAGATATCATCATCGAAGGATATGATCCTGATCCGCATATTAAAGGTGTAGTAGCTGTATGATTACACACATCGTAGCGTACACGAAAAATCATGTCATCGGACGCGATAATGCCATGCCGTGGCACCTTCCATCTGATTTAGCACACTTTAAGCGTACGACGCTTGGTAAACCGATCATCATGGGGAGAAAGACGTTCGAATCAATTGGACGCCCGTTACCTGGTCGAGAGAACATCGTCATCACGCGTGATCAAAATTATGTAGTCGATGGTGTGACAATTTGGCATGATTTATCTACCTTACACCCATATGTTGATTCAGAGGAAGAAGTCTTTTTGATTGGTGGAGGGGAATTATTCGTTCAAACGCTTCCTCTCGTACGGCGCATCTATGTAACAGAAATTGATGCGACGCTTGAGGGAGATGTCTATTATCCCGAGATCCCGTCTACTTTTCAAATCACGTCTGAAACGCATTATGATGCAGTAGAAGGAAATGATTACTCCTTTGTCATTCGTCAATATGATCGATCATTATAAAACCAGCCTCTTCCATCCGAATAGCGGAAGGAAAAGGCTGGTTTTTTTTACGGTATTTGCATAATCCACTCTGTGATCCATTCTTCCACTTCTTGATCTACATGAGTTACCATCACATAATCGGTAGCCCCTCGAGATAAGGCTTCTGCAAGACGATCATCTTCTTGTTCCGTCACGACCAAAACATCAATGATTGAATCTCGTTGTTTTCTCCATTCTTCTAGTCGCAGAAAGTTCTCGATCGCTAATTGATCAAGCGAAAGAATCGCCAGTTGTAGTTGTGTTGTCTGCCGATCGTCTAATGGAACCACTTCGAAGTGGTATTTGGGATGATCGGGTAGATCCAACTGACGGACTTGTTTAAGCAATCTTTCCTCGACACGGATAGACACCGATAATTTTTCAATCGATATTGCCGTAGAATAGGAAAGGACTTGGTTACGTCCATTACGTTTTGCTTGATATAACGCTTCATCTGCCTCCGCCGTCGCTTGAGCAAGCGTCGTATGTATATCAAATGAAAAGGATAGACCAATCGAAACAGTAATTTTTAATCCATTCGCAAAAACATGTCGTTCGATACGTTCACGTATTTTATTCATATTAGCGATTGCTTGAGGCAATGTTTCTGCTGAAAACAGTAAAATGAATTCCTCACCACCGAAACGAATGAACTCATCGTCGAGACGAGCCGCTTGTTGAACGACGGTCGCTAGTTCGGATAGGACTAAGTCTCCTGTCGGATGTCCATGTAAGTCATTGATTCGTTTGAAGTGATCAAGATCAAAAATCGCTAATCCAAATGTTCGTTGTTCACGTTCTAAACGTGCTGTGCGACGATCAAATGCATTCTGAAGGTATTTCCGATTATAAGCCCCTGTCAATTCATCGACCAAAATTGTTGACGATACCACTCTCAGTTTTCGTAAAAGTCGCGCAAGGCGGACATGACGTTCTTCATTCCTCACAGTTTCATCCCAATAATCATCGGCCCCCATCTCATAACTACTTTGTCGGACTTCTGATTGGCTCGGACCGACGATGATGATCGGAACGAATGCGGATTCCATCTGCTTCATGAGCTTTTTGAACACTTCCACTGAATCAGTGATACATGCATAATCGATGATGACGGCGTCCATCCTAATGTCGTGTGACATTGATAAGGTATCTTCTACCGAGCTAAAAAAACGTGACATATAGCGCGCTTGTTCCAGTGACTTTTTCCATTTGATATTCTCAAGAAAACGTTTTGTCACAGTGACGACTAATTCCTTTCGGACCCGGTTAGCACGTGAGCGCTCTGATAACTGATCGACGATAGGTTGCAATAATTCTTTGACGCTTGACTGATCAATGACAACGTCTACTCGTTCCCAAGTAATTTTTTCATGGCTTACTTGATCGGCGAGTCCCTTAAAGAGTTCCTCTCTGCCGAGTCCTTCCATCCAGCTCGCCAATGCAAGCAATTCTGATCGTGGTACAGCCGGCATCCGAAGTAATGTCTCTACCATATTGATCGTTTGCTGTAATTGTTTTTCTGCCCGCTTTCGATTTTGCTCCATGCAATTCCCTCTCTTTCTATAGATCCGAATAACATTTCTCGGATAAAGAGAAAGCGAGGGAATATCCCCCGCTTTTTCAACTCATGCTTTTAAGTTCGGACGAACCATGTCTGCTGGTACAATCCATTGATCATATTGTTCTTCTGTTAGCAATCCTGTCGCAAGTGCCGCTTCTTTTAATGTCGATCCTGACTGATGCGCCGCTTTCGCAATTTTTGCTGCATTCTCATATCCGATATGCGGATTGAGCGCTGTTACGAGCATCAGTGACCGTTCGACGTTCTCAGCGATGACGGACTGCTCAGGTTCAATGCCGACCGCACAATGGTCATTGAACGAATGCAAGGCGTCTGTAAGTAAACGAACGGATTGAATAAAGTTATACATGATGACCGGCTTGAAGACGTTTAGTTCAAAGTTACCTTGACTTGCAGCAAAACCAATCGTTGCGTCATTTCCGAGGACTTGCGCAGCGACCATCGTCAATGCCTCACTTTGAGTCGGATTGACTTTTCCTGGCATGATTGAGCTCCCTGGTTCATTTTCTGGAATCGTGATTTCACCGATTCCTGCTCGTGGACCAGATGCAAGCCAGCGGACGTCATTTGCAATCTTCATCGCGTCCATCGCTAGTGCTTTGACAGCACCATGTGTGAAGACGAGTTGATCGTGGCTTGTTAAAGCGTGGAATTTGTTTTCCGCACTCGTGAATTCATAACCCGTCTCTTCACTCATCTTCTTCGCTGCCAAATCACCAAACTCAGGATGTGCATTAATCCCCGTACCAACAGCCGTACCGCCGATTGCTAGTTCCGTTAATGGATCAAGCGTCCGTTCGATCATTTGCTTCGAAAGCGCAAGCATCCGGACCCAGCCGCTGATTTCTTGACCAAGTGTGATTGGTGTAGCATCTTGCAAGTGTGTTCGTCCGATTTTAACGATATCCACAAAAGCCTTTGCTTTTTCGTCAAGTGTCGCATGTAGAGCATCGATAGCTGGGAAAAGTGATTCTAATAAGACTGTTTTTGCCGCTAAATGCATCGCTGTTGGATATGTATCATTTGAACTTTGTGATTTATTGACATCATCATTCGGATGAATCGTCGTTTCACTGCCTTGTTCCTTTAATTTGCGTGTCGCGACCCGAGCGATCACTTCGTTGACGTTCATATTAGACTGAGTACCTGAACCCGTTTGCCAAACGACAAGCGGAAACTCATCATCGAATTTCCCCGCGATGATTTCGTCACATACTTCAGCAATGGCACCAGCTTTTTCTGTCTCAAGCACACCTAAGTCGCGGTTCGCAAGCGCCGCTCCTTTTTTCAGGACTGCAAAGGCACGAATGACTTCAATCGGCATTTTTTCCGTTCCGATCTTAAAGTTTTCTAGACTACGTTGTGTTTGTGCGCCCCACTCCTGCGCTTCCGGTACACGAATTTCCCCCATCGTGTCACGTTCTACACGGTATTCCATAAACAAATTCCCCCTTTTGATTACTTCTCTTCTAGTTTACCGGAAAGCTCGCAGAATGGGAATGAGGGAGACAGTTTTGGGGAATAGTTTATTATCGAAAAGGAGTGAAGATTTCATGTGGTTAATAAATTTAATAATTGTTTTATTATTGATTCTGGCGAACGGTATATTTGCGATGACCGAACTCGCTTTGCTCTCTTCCAAACGATCGAAATTAGAAAAAGCAATGGATGATGGTAAAAAATCAGCCCATGTCGCATTAGAGTTGCTGGATCGACCGACTGACCTGTTATCGACTGTTCAAGTCGGCATCACGTTAATTGGAATCGTTAATGGTGCATTCGGTGGTGCCGCGCTCTCTGGTCCTGTCATCAATTGGCTCGCTCAATTCGGATGGATTGCTCCTTATGCCAGTACAATCGGTTATATTCTTGTCGTGACAATCATCACCTATATTTCGCTTGTCATCGGTGAACTCGTTCCTAAACGTGTTGCTCTTGTCAGTCCAGAACGAGTTACGATGTGGCTCGCCCCACCGATGCGCTTCTTCTCGATCGTTCTTCGACCATTCATTTGGGTTTTGAGTAAATCGACGAGTTCCATCTTCCGCTTGATTGGTCTCGATCGATTGCAGACGAAAGACGAGACGGAAGACGAAGTCCGGCAATTACTAATTCGTGGCACGAAAGAGGGAACATTTAATCGTTCAGAAGCTGAGCAAGTTTCTCGTGTCTTTGATTTTCATGATTTATATGCGTATGAACTGATGGAGCCCAGAACGGTTACGGAGTGGATTGACTTAGCTGATGAACCCAACACGATCCTACAAGAGCTCCGACAAGCGCGACACCGAAACTTACCGGTCGGTCACGGGGATTTGGATCATTTTGTCGGATTCATCGATGCAAAAGAAATACTATCAACGGAAAATCCTGTCAAAGAACTTGAACGATTGATTCAATCTCCACTGATTGTTCCCCGCCAACTGAAAGCAACCGTTTTACTTGAACGGATGCGGAAGGAAACTGTATCGATTGCATTCGTTTTAGACGAGTACGGTGGTTTTCTTGGCATGATCACCTTGTTCGATATTCTCGAAGCATTCGTCGGCGAGATTTCAAGCGTCGAGGAAGAACCGGAACTCGTCATGCGGAAAGACGGTTCGTTCCTAGCGGACGGATTATTGCACATCGATGATTTAAAACGAACGCTCGGCTATACAGATGACTTACCCGGTGAACAGTTAAACGCCTATCATACAGTTGCCGGTTTAATCCTGTATATGTTAGGTGATGTACCAACGCGTGGAAGTGCTGTCGTGATTGGATCATACCGATTTGAAGTCGTTGACTTAGACGGACGTCGCGTCGATCAAATCCTGATTGAACGCATCGAACATGAACAAACACCCCTTCCATAAGGATAGGGGTGTTTGCCTTCAATTATGCTTCGTATAATCGTAATGCCTCGCGTGCGACGCGATCTGCTTTATTCTCAGACCGCGGAATCCACTTCACGAAGGCGAGTGGTAAGAGTTGATAGCGTTCAAAAGCAGGATCAAAGATCGTCTGCGTTCGTTTATTCTTGACGAATTCACGTTCGACCGCTAATGCAACCGCTTCTGAATCCGTCCGAAACGAAATGACGCTTTCTCCTTGAATAATTAGTTCGTGCGCCCACTCGACGGCTTTTGCAAATGCGATGAATTCTGCTTCATGATTATTAATTGCTTGAATTTGATACATTTTTTCTGTGACTTCGCCCTCGGAGCTTTTGCTAAACAGTCCAACCGCTGCTTCGTCGTTTGAGGGACGGACCGTTCCGTCAAAATAAAGTTCAACCATGTTCAATTGCCGCCTCGATTCCTTTTCGTATCGCTTGCTCATCTAGCCCTTTCCCAATGAAGACGAGCGTCGTCTTTGGTTGTTCGCTAAATGGTTCTCGGATTGCTGTTCCGTAAATCATCCCTGTCCCTTGTAAGATTACTTTTCGTTCTGTATCTGCAAAATGGATGATCCCCTTATAACGATAGAGATCTTCCGCGTAGGCTTCTAACACCTCACGTAGGACCATACCGAATCGATTTCGATTCAATGGTCGTTCCTCAACGATCGTTAGTGCCGTAAAATCTTCGACGGATTGATGAATCTGATCTGTTTGTTGGCTGAGTCGCACTTGTTCTTCTTTTGGAAAATGGAATGTTTCAAATAGTCGATTTGATTCCAGTTGTCCCTGTTCCGTTTCAATGATGGCTGCAGATGGATTTCGTTCGCGCAGCAAAGCAATCAACGGTTCGCGTTCTGATGCTTTAATTAAATCCATCTTATTTAATACAAGTACATCAGCAAATCCGATTTGTTTCACATTTTCTTGGAACGTCAATTGTCGTTCTAAGTGATACGCATCGATGACTGTGACGACACTTGAAATCTGATAAGACTGTTCAACGGCTGGTTCAAAATAAAATGTCTGAAGAATCGGTCCTGGATCAGCGACACCAGTCGTTTCGATCAATAATCGATCGAATGATAGTTCCCCATCACGGCGACGTTTGGCAATCCGTAGCAATGCATCCCGTAAATCGCCTCGAATAGAACAACAGATGCAACCATTTGTCAATTCGATCATCTCTTCATCACTTCGCTCAATCAATGCTTCATCAATGTGAACAGAACCTACTTCATTGACAAGCAACGCAAACTTCTCTGTCGGTTGAGAAACAAGATGGTTGAGTAACGTAGTCTTACCGGCACCTAAAAAACCAGTAATGACGGTCGTACGTATTTTGTCTGGCATGATTTCACTCCTTAGCGTCCTTGTTGCTGACGCCATTTTTCTTTTCGTGCATCGAGCAGATCAATCGCATGAAGATACCAGGCATCCGCCGTTTGCGGCGTAACACTTGATCCCCACTCGCGTTTCCCATGGTGTGATAATACCATATGCATGAGACGGTGATAGACCGCTCGTGGTAACCGAATATCTTCTTCTCGAAGCGTTTGTTCGAGCACGAAGCATCCGTATGGCATATGTCCTATAAGAACACCATCTGGATCAAGCGCAATACCTGCTAGTTCTTCTTCTTCTTCGGTTACGTGTAACAGTCTCGAAAAACGATCTGTCGATGCACCTGCATGTGTATATTCCCATAGTTTACCGATATCGTGCAATAAAATACCGAGCAACAATTCATTCGGATTCGGTCGTTGATCTAACAGAGCAATTCCTTTTGCTGCTTGATAAAGCGCATCAAAGCTGTCATCCCAAGAAAATTGACGCATCTCTCGTTCAGATGCTTGGAATAGTTCATTTTTGTGATCGGCCTCTGCTTCTTGGATACATTTCAGCAATGTCAAATACGGTTGTTCACTATCACAGATTCCTTGACCAATCGTCATCATACAGGCAGTATGTTTTAATAATCCACCGATATAAGCATGGTGATGAAATAAGGCAGCCGGTCGCGTTGAAAAGTCCGCCCAGTACTGTCTCAGAATCGATAGCGCGATTTCTCGGTAAGGCGTATCTAGTTGATCGATCAATCCAAGTAACTGATCACGATACGTTTCAAGCGACTCCTCTGACGGTAGCTGCGGCAAGAACTGCGTAGGTGAAGCATCATAAATCGGTGTGACGCGTTGAACCGTCAATGATTTATTACCGGATTGCGGCGGATACTCTTCTACTTTTGCTTCGACTCGAACAATTCGTGTCTCGAGATATGGACGGAGTGCTTCTTCTGCTGTTCCTTGATTGATCCATTGTTTTCCTTTACAAGATCCAGCAGGCGAGTTGAATGTAAACTGTAACCACTCTCGTCCGGTTTGACCTGTGCGAATTTCACCCGAGGCAACGAGTAGTACTTCTTCGATTCGCTCACCAGGAACAAGTGTATCTAGCGAAAGTCCAATCGGTTGATTTGATTGATTGATAGAAAAAGCGTCATTTTCATTAGAAGGCATCGTCACTTCTGGAAGCGCCTTGAATAATTGTATCACTTCATCTCACTCCTTTTTCTTCATCCATATCATAGCAGAGACGATTTCATCACGACTACTATCAAACATATATTGTAAGCGTTTTCTAAATGAATTATGATGAACGTGGAAGTCAATTTTTATGCTTAAAGGAGGAGAAACGATGATTCGACCACTTACTCATTTATACAGCGAAGCTGTCGTCACACACGATCAATTGGATCCATTCAAAATCGTGACACGCGACCAGATTCGGCAAGCTGTTCAATCGTATGATCCGTACCAATCGCATACGTCGCATGCACTGGAAGAGTTGTTGCTTCATGAGTTACGTCAGGCATGTCATTGTGTTAAAGAAGAAGGACTATCCTTGGCTGATATGCAGACGGAATTGTTGATCCTCTCTGCTTTCCAATGTGATGCAGGTTATTTAGCAGAAGAAATTCAACATATGTCACCGACCGCTATCAAACGACATCTTTCTACACTTGATGCCGCTTTCAATCGACTATTGCATCAACTGTTTTTACATCAGTCGCAACCAGACATTCTTTGTCAACGGTTTATGACAATCCTCGCGGGTGCAGTCGCTACAAAATGTAAAATCCGTGCTAAGCGTCTCAAGGAAACCATGCTTGTTCATCCATAACAAAAAAATCCTGACTCGTATGAGTCAGGATTTTTCATTCAACGACCTGGCATTCCAGCTCCTTGATTGGTTTTGTATGAAAATGCGGCGTTCCGCTTCGTCATATTCTATAGTCATCATGCCAAACTATTCAAGTCTTGTCAATTCTTTTCTAAAAAAAGTGGACCGATTTTCGATTGAAAATCAGTCCGAATGGAAGAGTGAATAATTACCATGGCAATGCTTGATTTCATCATACAATGCTATGGAAGCGTTTACAACCCTTTTTCGTTAAATTTTTTCAAGAAAATATTCGTTTGCGAGTGGCAAGTGGATGACTTCGATTCCACTTTGTCGCATCAGGTTCAATCCGTCCCCATATTCATATCCTGTCGAATAGACGACACGATCAATTTTAGAGGCAATAAGCGCTAAACTACACGCATGACACGGACTATGTGTGACGTATGCTGTCGCATGACGCGCACTCGTCGAATCGGCAGCTAGCTTACCGAGTGCATTGATTTCAGCATGAATCTCATGCTGCTTCGACCATTCATGATGTTCCTCTTGATTTTCACAACGATAAAAGAGAATCCCGTTTCGTTCAATCGACTCTTCAGTAATCGGATGGTCGGATCTTGATGTATAGAGAATACCCTCTTGCTTTAAGTAAATTTCATTACAATTCACATGCTGACTGGGTGTTCCGTTTATCCCGATCGAAATCGGCTTTTCGTCTTTGACGATGACACAAGCAACGGATTTTGAGGCGCATTTTGAATGACGATCTGCCATCATCCGCGCAAATAATAACCATGTTGTGTCCCACTTCAATTGCTTCTCTTCTATATTCATTTAAAATCCTTCCTTTCATGAAGGAAAGGAACACGAAAATTCGTGTTCCTTAGTATGGTCGATTCGGTAATTCTCTACTTTTTGAGGCAACTTCGATGACTTTTTGTTTCAATTCGTTTTCCATTCGTTCTAATTCATGCTCAGCGTCGCGGCGTTTTTGTTTTCCTTCTTGTTGAATGCGTAATGTCTCATCAAGTGTCTCAATCAAGTTTTGGTGTGCCACTTTTAATGATTCGACAGAAACAATTCCTTTTTCGTTTTCTTCCGCAATTTCAATCGACGATTCTTTCAGTAACTTCGAATTTTGCTCAAGTAGCTGATTCGTCGTGTTGGTGACATCCTTTTGCATTTCGAGTGCTGCTTTTTGACGTGATAAACTTAAGGATAAGACGACTTGGTTTTTCCAGAGCGGAATCGTATTGACGACTGCCGATTCGATTTTTTCCGCTAAAATTTGGTTATTTTGTTGAATGACGCGAATTTGCGGCGCCATTTGCAAACTGATCGTTCGTGATAATTTTAAATCATGGATTTTCTTTTCAAAACGGTCCGTCAATTGAATCAAGTCATTTAATTCCTGTAACTTTGTCTGATCCCGAGATACCTCGACTTCTGTCCGTAGCGGTTCGATTTCATGCTGACGCACATGAGCGATTTTCGTCTCGCCAGCCGCAATATAGACGTTCAATTCTTCAAAATAACGTTTATTTTTTTGATACATTTGGTCGAGTAAAGTGATGTCTTTCATCAATCCAAATTTCGATCGATCAAGATTGTGTACGACTTCCTCGAGATAAGCACTCATTTTCTCATACTGCAAGAAATACGTCTCTGCTTTTTTCTTTGCTCGCCCAATAACCGGAACGTTCGACCAGAAACTCTTTTTTTCTTGAAGTGTGTCTGGATCCATTTGACGTACACGTTGCATTAAATCACTCAGCAGTTTTCCTGCCTCCCCGCCGTCCTTCATTTTTACTTCACTTAAGACTTGATCGGAGAATTGAGAGAGTTCACGCTGAACGGGTGCTCCAAATTGCATGACGGCATCCGTCTTTTGAAGATCGATTACTTGTAGCAAACGTTCGATCTTTTGTCGCTGTTCTGCTGGAACATCCGAAGGAATCATCTCTTCGACAGGGCGTGCCGGCATTTTAGGAGGTGTCTCCGCTATATTTAGATCGACCGACGGATCGGAGATCGTTGGTTGATCTTGCTCATCAGGCCATTGTTGCCACGTTTCTTTATCAGAATGGGTCATGTCGGTAACTCTCCTCCTGTTTTTGTTGTTCAGTCTCTTGTGCTAGAACCTTTTCAATCGTCAAGAGTTCCCGTTCTAAATCAACGGTATCCCCTTCGAGCAATAAGGTTTGTTGTTGTTTTAATTTTTGACCAATCATTTTCAAATTCGAAATCAGTTGATTTTTCGTATCAACTTGAACTTGGGCACCTCGGCGTTCCAGATCGGCGTATTTTTCTGAAATCGATAATAAGGAATCTAGGTAGAATGTAAAGAAGTCTCGGACTTTTTTGACGTCTCGTGGACTTTCATATAACTCTTCGAACAATACATGGGCTTCGCGTGAAACCATTCGCATCTCACTTCTAATTTCACCATCTCGTATGGAGGGAACGATTTGATCATACGTCTGGATTTTCACAAATCCTTCCTCAATCGTCCGTTGCAAGACTTGAAGTTCTAAATCATCCGTCTCCTCAAAGCGTCGTGTCGCCCGCTCGGGTTTTAAGATGACACTGCCCACAAACTCATCTTCGTCATCGAGTAGTAGTTTCTTTTTGACATTTTTCCGCTTGATTTCGGTCGATTTTCGTTCAGTCCGATATCGTCGTCCTGGTTTAGTCCGGTAACCACTCCAAATGAACCATAACCCAAGTGCGATGAAGATTCCCGAAAAGTTGAACGTATCAGCCAATTGTAAAAATACGAACATCATACCGATGGAGCCAAATATCCACCATGAAGACTTCATATCATCCCCTCTTCCTTCTTGCTGATTCTTTTATCAGGTCTACGTGTCTTTATTTTAACATTACGTAACGTTTAACAAAAAGTTTCCCGTTTTCCCGAAATGTTACGCTTCGTATATTTATATTTCAACATACTTTTGCAGTAATGACATCAGACCGAAGAACGAACTGTTCGCCTTTTTTTTATATCAACTCTTACGATAAAGAAGGTAGTCGACACACGTTGTCGACTACCTTCCGAGAGTTATATTTATATATCATCCAAAAATTGGCCAGATGAGAATAATCAAAATCGCAATCGGACTCAAGTAGCATACGCTTACCCGCCACACAGGAACGATTTTTTTCATGAATGGACTTGTTACTAGCTCCTGCTCGATAAGAGTTCGGTCGAGTTTGTAACCGGCAAAAATTGAAATCAATAATGCACCAATCGGCATTAGAATGTTTGAAACGAGGAAATCAACACTGTCAAAGAATGTTTTCCCCATGAATTGTACATCACCTAGAATTCCAAACGAGAGTGCAGATGGAATGCCGACGATGGCGATTGCGAGTGTCGCAAGCCAAGTCGTCCGCTTTTTATCGCGCATCGACGCGTTTTCTTTTCGATCCGTCAAGGAAGCAACGACGACCTCAAGCATCGCAATCGATGAAGTGATCGACGCGAAAGCGAATAACAAGAAGAATAGTATCAAGAACAACGAACCAAATTGAATTTGGCTGAAGACGGTCGGCAAGACGATAAAGAGTAACGCTGGGCCTTCTGCCGGGTCAAGACCTGAAGCAAAAACGGCTGGGAAAATCGCAAATCCTGCTAATAATGAGACGGCTACATTCATCGCAACAATCCATGTTGCCGAACGGTTAATTTCTCCACGTTCCTTCATATAGGATGCATACGTCAGCATTGCTGATACACCAAGCGATAAGGAAAAGAACGCTTGCCCAAGGGCACTCAGGACAGAAGTTCGGTTGAGCACCGAGAAATCAGGCTGAACGAAAAACTTGACGCCTTCCATCGCACCATCAAGCGTTAACGATCGTAAGACAAGAATGATGAAACACACGAATAATAATGGCATCATGATCTTACTCATTTTTTCAATACCAGATTGAACACCACGTAAAACGATCCAACATGTCAGAGCGAGAAAAATCAATTGCCCCGAGATGACATAAAGCGGTGAGGCTGAAATCGTTCCGAACAATTCACCGAGTGCTCCACTATCCATTGTCGTTAACCGACCCGTAAAACCAAGTATGGTATAAATTAAGACCCAGCCTCCGATGACGCTGTAGAAAGATAGCAACAAGAAACAGGCGATGACACCCAGGACACCAATGAACGTGAACTTCTTATGACCAAGCGCCGAGAACGCTTGAAGTGCCGTTTTCCCACTCGTTCGACCGATTAAAAACTCAGCAATCAAGACAGGCAATCCAAGTAGCAAGGTAAACACGAGGAATAAAAGTAAAAAGGCGCCCCCTCCGTTTGTTCCAGTCGTATACGGGAATTTCCAAATGGCCCCCAGACCAATGGCGGATCCCGCTGCTGCTAAAATAAATCCAACTTTTGAAGCCCATGCGTTTCCTTTCATGGTGCTCCACCTCCTTTTCAAAATACTTTTTCATTGTACAGAAAGAAATCATGAAAGTCATCCTTTATCAAATATTTTCTTTAAAGCGTCAAAGCATAACCGCATATACGCATTGCATGAAAATAAAAAAAGAAGGTCGAATATTATCTCGACCTTCTCTCGACTCAAATTGTATTAATCAGTGCCACCATACATTCGAAGGTATTCCGGTAACACTTTGACGGTAATTGGTGTATGGATGGCTTTTTCACCATCTGTATCAATGACTTTTGCTCCTTTTGTCTTTAATTGAAATCCGCTCGTCAAGATATGGGTAAAAGATGGATCATTGGCGAGACCAATTTTTTGAAGGATGACGTCCCGGATTGTCGTCAAATTTACCTCATCAACAATTACCAAATCTAGTTTTCCATCATTATAAGCTCCATCCGACAAATTCGTCTCGATTCCACCCAGTGATTCGCCATTTGCTGCCAGAATCAATACTGCTTCACCTGTCATTTGACGACCTTCATCTAAAATTAATTCATATTCGAATGGTTTTGCTTCTAAACTCGAGCGAATCGTCGATAAATAATAGCCCATCTTCCCAAGACGCGCTTTTTCTTCTGTATCGATCCCAATCGACGCTTCGGCGACGAGACCGACACCGAGAAAGTTCAAGAAATAGCTATCTCCGACTTGCCCAAGGTCGACTTGAACGACATGTTGCATAGCAATTGCTTCTGCTGCAAGCCGTGGCGCCATCGGTAAGCCAAGTGTTCGTGCGAAATCATTACACGTACCTCCAGGAATAATGCCAAGTATCGGGCGATTTTCTAATTTCGCTACACCATTGATCGTCTCAAAGACCGTCCCATCTCCACCGATGACGACGACAGCGTCAAACGCGGATGATTCTTCCGCAAAATGCATCGCATCTCCTGCTTGTTTTGTATTTCGAATGACGATCTCGTCGAACAACGTACTTAACGGTTCGATGACTTCTCCAAGTAATCCTGTACCATTCGTACCGGCCGTCGGGTTACTGATCAGTAATAGTTTCATTGGATGATGCCTTCCTTCTTCAAGTAATCGCGGGCGACCGCATTTGCAGTTTTGCCACCATACGCGACAGCTTCGTTCATTTTCGACATCTCTTCATCGGAAATCTTACCCGATAATTGCTCAAGCGCTTGTTTTACCTCTGGATACTCATCGATTGTCTCTTGACGAAGTAAAGGTGCTCCTTCGTACGGTGGGAATAATTGCTGATCGTCTTTTAGAACAAGCATGTCGTATTTCGCAATCTCTGGATCGGTCGAGTACGCATCAATGACATCGATTTCACCAGATTCAATCGCTTTATAACGCAATTTCGGTTCCATCGTGACGACCTTATTGAAATTGACATCATATTTATCTTGGATTCCTTTATAACCATCTTGGCGATCCTTGAATTCTAATGTAAATCCAGCCGTCAGTTGATTCGCGACCTGTTTTAAATCAGAAATCGTCTTTAAATCGTAGCGTTCCGCTAATTTCTTCGGAACGGCTACAGCATAGGTGTTGTTATAGTTCATTGGTGGCAATAAGGTCAAATCTTGTTTTTTTAGACCGGTTTTCGCCTGTTCGTATACTTCTTTTGCATCGTTTGATTTTGGTTTTTCATTCGTCAAACTAGCGAGCACCGTTCCTGTGAATTCTGGATAAGCATCAATGTCTCCTGACTCGAGTGCTTTATAAACGAATGTCGTCTTCCCGAAGTTTGGTTTGACTTGAACCTTTAAATCCGTTTCATCTTCGATGACGATTTTATACATATTCATTAAGATTTCCGGTTCCACGCCCAGTTTTCCGGCAACGACAAGATCTGGTCGTTCGCTACGGCCGAATGCGAAAGGTGCGATGACAATTGCGACCATTAAGACGACTGCCGTCACGAGACGTGCCGTCTGCCGCTTACGAGTTGCGACTTCCGTTTGGCGTAGTAAACCATCAAATAATAGCGCGAGGAGAGCTGCTGGAATTGCACCAAGCAAAAGGAGATAGTTATCATTACGGTCAATTCCAAGGAGAATGATCGACCCTAGTCCACCAGCACCGATCAAGGCAGCAATCGTTGCCGTACCAATGATCAATACCATCGCCGTTCGAATTCCGGCCATCATGACAGGCAAAGCTAACGGAAGTTCGACTTTCCATAGACTTTGCATCGGGGTCATCCCACATGCGCGTGCCGCCTCTTTGATTGAAGGATCGACTTCGGCGAGACCTGTGTAGGTATTACGAACGATTGGTAATAAAGAATAGAGAACAAGTGCAATGATAGACGGGACTGTACCAATTCCGACAAGTGGAATCATCAGACCAAGTAGCGCTAATGATGGAATCGTTTGAATGACGGAAGTCACACCAATCGACCACTCACTCAGACGTTTATTCCGTGATAAGTAGATCCCAAGCGGAATGGCGATGAAACATGCGATAAGTAACGAAATGACCGATAGTTGAATATGCTCAATTAACGCTTGAAGCAATTCACTTTTCCGATCTTGATACGTTTCAATCAAGCCGTTCATTCGACTTTCCCCCTGACTTGACGCATGAACTCTTGAACAAATGGATCATTACTCGCTAGTACTTCTTCCTTTGTTCCGATGAAAGCAATCTCCCCAGCGTTCATCAGACAAATGCGACTGCCCAGTTTTAATGCCTCGTTCATATCGTGCGTAACGAATAAAATTGTTTTTCCAAGCTCTTCGTTTAGATGCAACAAATCATTTTGTAATTGTTCACGTGAAATTGGATCAAGGGCGGAGAAAGGTTCATCCATCAAGATGACGTCTTGCTCTGCTGCGAGCGCACGCATGACACCGACACGTTGTTGTTGCCCCCCCGAAAGTTCACTCGGATATTTCTTCTTAAGCGATGTGTTTAAACCTGTCAGACGGAATAATTCATCGACTCGACGCGCCACCTTTTCTTTGTCCCACTTTAATAATTCTGGCACGACACTGACATTTTCTTCGATCGTCATATGTGGAAAGAGGGCAATCTGTTGTAAGACGTAACCGATTCGCCGCCGCAATTCATGTTCGTTGATTGACATGATCGGCTCACCGTCGATCCAAATTTGACCCTCTGTGTGATCGATCAATCGATTGACCATCTTCATCGTTGTTGTTTTTCCGCAACCCGATGGACCAATCAAACAAAAAATCTCACCCTGATCAACGGTGAAGTTAACGTGTTGCACCGCTTTTGTTCCATCCGCATACGTTTTGCCGACATCTTTGAACTCAATCACTCCTCATCCCTCGTTTCCCCATGTTTATTATCTTTGTAAAATTCCCCTTTCTTGGACATTCTAAAACCTATTCCGTCCACTCTTTCCCCTGTTTTCTAAATCTAACATCGAACAGATCGTTATTATATTCTTCATCAAAACAAAAAAGACGATGGAAACTATCCATCGCCTACCCATATACGCCTCTTATTCGAACGTCACCGTGACTTGACGGCGACCCCATTCTAATGCTTCTTGTTTTGAACCGACAAGAAGATCCATGATTTTCCCGCGAATCGCACCACCTGTATCGAGCGCAATCGCATCGCCGAAACCTTCTACATGTACCTTAGTTCCAAGCGGTACGACCGATGGATCGACAGCAACGATGCGACGTCCTTCGTATGTAATCGTATTCGTGACGTCATAACCCGATGCCGTTAAGGCGCGACCATTATACAAGCGGCTTCCATTATTTTCTGGATTTGTCGTATACGCTGTCGTTTCAAATGTTACCGTACGTTTTGATGAACGATTCGTCTTCACTTGCTTCCGGCTTTGCTTCGCAGCTTGTCGTGCTCTCTTTTTAGCATTTGCATTTGCTTTCTGCTCCGCTTCTGCTTTTTGTTTGGCTACGGCTTGTAATCGAGCTCGCTTTTCTTCCTCAGCTTGTTCCCGCCTTTTTTGAGCAGCTTGACGTTTCATCTCTAACGGATTTTGTACGATCGTCTTCTCTGTTCCAATCCCGATTTGTGCCGCTGAAGCTTCATGATGCGGCAAAAGAATAAATATGAATCCCGCTAAACAGAGGGATAATAGGAATGATGTTCGTTTCATGTTGGTGCCAACCTTTCTCGCCGTTTTACGACCCGCACAACGTATCACGGCGACAAACCGTTTGAAAAGCGAACACCATGATTTGAAATATATCTGTCAAAAAGTAACGAAATGGTTACACGCTTACAAAAAACGCTCTCATTCGTTGTGTAGCAACGCTTTTATATTTTGTAACCGTTCTGTTACGATTCATCTTTTGTTACTCTTTTGTAATAAATGTATCTTTTCGATGTTTTCAGTCATTTCGATTGACCTATCTACACTCCAGCCAATATCATATTTCATTATTATTCATTTTTTTGAATGAACATAAAAAAAGCACACCATAGTAGCTTGGTATGCTTTCATGTATTATTTTGTTTTGCGCTCTAGCAATTCAATCTCTGACTTTAATAAAACTTGTTTTTCAAACTCTAAGCCGAGTGCCTCAAAGTTTTTCGTGTGGGATACATCACCAACGACCGTATTTGTCAATACTGCCGTTACTTCCGCCACCCAGCCTTCTTTCGTTTTTACCATATCGCCAACGATATAATCGAATAACTCTTCTGTTTCTTCCATTTCACTCATCTCCTGACACGTTCAATTACAGTTAATCATATAAAATAACGACCAAAAAAGCTAGTCACGCGTCAATTGAGCTAAGAACTGGCGTAAGATTTTAGCGGTTAATCCCCAAATTAGATAATCCCCGTGCTCATAGAAATGCTCCGTGACCGTATACGTACGATCGAGATATGCTTCTCGATTCGCCATTCGTTCGGTCGGCACTTCCTTACCAGGGCGTATCCGCCACTCCATATCCCCTTTGATTGGTTTAGAAGTCATCAATTCTGTCAAGGATACGAGAAAGACATGATCGACTTCTGCCGGTGAAGGATTAAAATCCGTTGCATGTAGAATACCAAGATACGGATAAATAATTGACCGGTTCGGTGTCACGAGTGGTTCGAGCGTTCCAATCACTTCAATCTCGGAAGCACTGACATTTAATTCTTCAACCGTTTCACGGATGGCTGCTGCTTTCGGTAATTCACCGATATCGATCCGACCACCCGGAAAAGCGATTTCGCCTGGTTGCGAACGTAGGGTTTTGGCTCGTACTTGAAATAACAGATAGACTTCACCATCCTGTTCAACCAAAGGAACGAGTACGGCTGCTGCATGTCGAGGTAAACGTTCTTCTGAATCTACATAGTGTTTTCGGATATCGGCTAAGTTCACCTGCTTCATCGCCCTTCTTGTGCAACATGATGATACGCTTCTTCAAGATGGCGCATACGAACGATTAGATCCGCATTTTTAGCGATCCGGTCCGATAAAATCGATCCCGCTACCGTCTTGTAGTAGGCGTTTAAAGCATTGCGCTTTGTCAGATGAGCCTCGTTCTGACGGATATATTCCTTAAAATTCGCAATTAATCGTTCTGTCGTAAAAAGTTGTTCGTTCACAAGTTTCATCCTTTCACACGTCGAGCGTGTCATCAATAGTTTAATGGTAACGAGTTTTGGCTAAGATGTAAATTAAGGGGGGTTATCCGTGAATAAAAAATTAGATGTCCTCATTATTGGTGCCGGACCAACCGGTTTAACACTCGCACTCGCACTCTCGCGCTATGGATTATCCTTCCGCATCGTCGAACGTGCAAGTGGACCATCTGTCGTCTCCAAAGCCATCGGCATTCAAGCACGTTCCCTTGAATTGTTCGCAAGACTTGGCGTGGCAGAAGATTTAATGGAAAATGCGATCAAAATCAATCAAGGAAACCTCTATGTTAATGGTGCATGGCAGGCAAAGCTTGATTTTACTGATTTAAATACACCTTTTCCGTTTGTTACGCTCTTGCCTCAAAGTGAGACGGAACGGATTCTCGAAGCACGACTCGCCACTTACGGACATATCGTTGAACGAGATACGGAATTAACAGGATTCGCTCAATTCCCAACGTTCGTTACTGCTACCTTACAACATAAAGGAGAGACAGAGACGGTAGATGCTTCCTTTATCATCGGAGCTGATGGCGCGAATAGCTTTGTTCGTCGAGAACTTGGACTTCCATTTAGCGGAAAATCGTTCAAAGAGTCGTGGGCATTGGCCGATATCGAAGTCGACTGGCCGCTCTCTTCCGAAGAGGTCCACATTTTCTTCTCTGATCATGGAGTCATCGAGTCTTTCCCACTTCAGTCAAATTTATTCCGCATTACAGGCAATCTAACGAGCGGACCTGTTCCGACTGATCATAAAGCGATTGATGATTTTTTACAAAATCGAGCCAAAGTACCGTTCGAGCTAAAAAAAGTCCATTGGTACTCCATGTTCCGTGTCCATAATCGAATTATCGAGAAATTTGGTCACCATCGAATTTATTTGATTGGGGATGCGGCACACATCAATTCCCCTGTCGGTGGTCAAGGAATGAATACAGGGATTGCTGATGCGATGAACCTTGCTTGGAAACTTTGGTGTGTGCATCAGTTCAAAGCGAGTTTTCCGTTGCTTGATTCTTACAGTGTCGAACGCCGCGAAGCGGCACAAGGTATCTTACGATCAACGAATTTAGCAACCGAACTCTTGCAGATCAACATTCCGTTTTTGTTGCCTCTACAAGAAAAAGTCATTCGAAATAGTCTCAAAATCGCACCCTTACATCATTTCGTGACAAATCGAATTGCTCAACTCAACAGTCACTACCCAGCAAGCCTGACCTTTGTCACGCAAGGACACTTCAGTCCATTGACACCTAAGCCGGGTGAACCGATGCCCTACAGTGAAGTCGTACATCCGCGGACGAAAAAAAATGAACTCTTGTTACGTCGCGCGGATCGAAATTTCTTATTACTGTTGTTCTTACCAAAAAACGCAACTGACGATCTTCTTGAGCCATTTAAGGAACTCGCCTATACCTATCCAGATCTATTTGAGACAGTACCTATCCATCAATCCCTTAAAGAGGATGGTGTCGTCGATCAAGGTGGCGAACTCGCACGACGCTTCGGCATTAAGCAATCCGGACTATATTTGATTCGCCCTGACGGTTATATCGCGTATCGCCAGCAAGGTTTAAAAAGTAAATCGTTCGCCCGTTATGTTGAACGTTTACTTTATGCGCGCTAACTCGGTATGATAGAAGATGAGGTGAAGGCAGATATGGATATACAACTGATTCGAACGATTTTGATCATTCTTCTGATCGTGGCATTTCTTGTCATCGTCAGTAGACGAGCGAAGGAAAATCTCCGATGGTCGCTTCTCGGAGAAGCATTCGGTGAAAAAGCAGAAGATTTATTGAAGGATGCTGCTCGACTAGAGGCAGCTGATCTAGACATTCGAGTCGAACGTGGCGTCAAGACTTCGTTTTTATTCCGACGCTTCAGTAAAGATTTAGACGATCGCGTAGCGGTGTATGTCTTAAAAGAAGACCTGGATCAAGCCGAGAACATCCTTGCGTCTCGACCAAGACGATAAATTTAAATGAAAGGCAGTGAAGCGTTCGCTTCACTGCCTTTATTCATTCCTGTTGCTGCGCGAGATAAAACGCGACTTGTTTTCGTTCTTGCTCTTGAACAGGAGAGGATTTCTTTGAAACAATGAACGCTCGCACATCTTTGAATGTATGACCCGTCGGAAATTTAATTCGTTCCGTCCGCATCTGTGGTGCATTCGGAAAAAGTGTGATGCCATGAATCGGTATGACGATCCCTTGTTTTTTTAGCGTTTTTCGAACCATTTGGACAATTCGTTTCGATTGATTAATCGGATGGGGTGAAAACACCTTTTTCCCATGCATAGGATCGATGACATGACAGGATTCTTCCGTCATCCATTTAACGACTGCATCGTTTTGCAACACAAGAAACAACCCTTTTGGACCAATCAAAGCAAAGGGAATGATAATCGTTTCAGTTAGACGTATACGTTCAAATAACATCCAATCAAAACGACATACATGACGGATTTCATTGCAGAGCGCATCTGTTTCATGCGTCATCGTATTCACTTGCTTACTTGCAAAAAAGCGACGGCGTGGTGGTGCCGGAACAGAAGCAGTCATGACTTGTAACATGATTCATCATCCTTTGTAATATGTATTAGTAGTTATCTTAACACCGTTTTCGTATACATGACGATTCTTTCAAAAAGAAGGAAATCAAAAAAGACATTTCTGACGATTGGCAGAAATGTCTTTTTTCATTAGTCTTGATGAGGGCGACCGAAAACCGCCTTCTCAAGATTCGAAATACGACGTAACATGTCATAATTGGACGAGCTCGACACTTGCGGTTCAACGTGTTCGACACGACGCTCTTCCCGTTTTTCTGGTTGAGCCGGTGCTTGTTTCAACGCCTCATTCTCTTTCTTCAGACGCTCGATTTCACGTTCGAATCCTTCATAGTCTTTAATGATTTGATCCAAGTACCCATCGACATCCTCGATGACATAGCCACGGAGGCCGGTCTTGAATTCCTTTTTGTAAATATCGTCCGCTGTCAACAATGGCTTATACATCCTCTTCACTCCCACTGATCATTGTATTGTAATTCTTGTTCGAGCCAAGATAAATCATCTTGTGTAATCAAAAATAACTGATAATCGGATTGTTCCATTTCCATTCTAGCACGCTCTACTAAAAATTTCGCTGATCCTCCATGCTCTTCATCAAAAACCGACAACAATCCTTGGCTTTTTTGGATCATGAATTCAGTTTTATTGCGCAACTGCGATGGATCCGTATACGGTTTCTGACTGATTGCTTCGACAAAGTCAGCTTGTTCAAGAATCGAAAGATACTGTGCTTGGACTGGTTCTTTCCAGCGCGCTTCCTGTTCTAAAAACGGCAAGAGGATACCAAGATGAATATCTGGATACTCTTCTTTTAATTCAAGAACGACCTCGCATGCCCAGATTTCGCATCCAGGCGAGGCATTCGTAATGAACCACTCTGTTCCACGGTCTTCAATCAAGCGAATCATCCGCTCTCGGTATGCTGCCTTTAAGACCCGGATACCCGGGTGTTTTTGATCAAAGATGCCTAGTTCATTTGGTTTGTATCCTGTGATGGCGACTACTTTCACGAGTTACACTTCCTTTTTAACCGACGTTCTCGATGATCCAGTTCAGCTAATATTCGTTCTTTTTTAGTGATTAACCAATGATGCCGTTCGACGTGTTGTCGTGCTCGTTCCGTATAATCATAAGCAAGCACAGGATTTTTTGCAATGTGCTCTGCCCACTTCGCAAGTTCGAGATACCCCAAGTAACTATCGCTTTTTAAAAAGCAGTCTCTAGCTTGTTCATGGTTCTTCATTTTTTTATGCAAATACCCTTGGCGTAGCCATCCTTCTGATGATAATTCTTTAACCTGCTGAAAATGAGCATGGGATTCTTCATGGATTCCAAGATCCGCTAACCAAATCGCGATGTTCTCTTGAATAGGAGAAGGTGCTTCCGCCCGATGCGTGACAAGACGGTTACACGCATCATACAGTCCAACGAGCGTTAGACAGTCATCTAGATGATGTTGTAAGACGCCCATCATGATTTCCGGTTGCTGATGTTCGACATATTGGAAATAATGCATTGGTGCCAAAAAACCAGGTAGGTCACCTTCCCGCTCGAACCCAATCCGCTCTTCCATCGCTGTCAATCGATACGAGTCATACATTGCTTTAAAAATGCGCCGCGCAACATGGAGTAAATCAAGATGACCGACTTTCGGTAATCGTGGAACACGTTCCCGAACGAAAACGTGTCGTGTCTTGATTTGCGGCCAATCAAAGCTTTTTCCATTATAGGTCACGAATCGGACATCATCCCCGATATCATGCAGGAAATGATGGTAAAAGGCAGCCTCAAAGTGCGGATGCGGTAAGAAATATTGTCGCATCAACAATCCTCCCTGCTCAAAGCGCGCAAACCCGAGTAAAAAAATCGTCGTTCCGGTTCCCCGCAATCCTGTCGTCTCCGTATCAAAGAAGATGACCTGCTCAAGTGGGACATCCAGCGCAAGTGGTGGATGAGGAAGCTGTAAAGACTCATACACTTCGGCAAAACTCCGGTCTCCATGCCGGTCCGTCAAAGCATAGCGTTTGTCGATCCTGACAATCCACTCTTGTTCGAATGTTAAGATATCCGCCCCACGATCAATCCAGGCTTGTTGCTCTTCAGTCCATCCACTTGTTGGCTTTAGCGTTTCCACTTCGAGGACAGAAGGCTCTATATTCTCCGATGAGACGTCTGATGTAGATTTCAGCATTCGTCTAAGACGATTTTTCATGATAATTCCTTCTCCATTTCTGCTAACAACTGAATCGTTCGTTCTTTCTCGTCTGCTACGCCGACCATGCCGATACAAGCAGGACAACCGTCCTGGCAAGGACATGTGACAATCGAATCACGCGCTGCGCGTAGCATGACACCACGTTGTTTGTAGATTGATTCTGCGAGACCAACGCCTCCAGGATAACGATCATATAGATAGACGGTCGGTTGCTGCGTGTGTGTCGCCTTGACTTGCGGCACGACGAAGACATCACTAGCGTCACACATCAAATAAAGCGGAGCAACACGTCGTAAACTATTCGCGACACCTTCCAACACTTGTTCAAGCTCCGTCGAGGAGCGTGCATGATCGGGTAAGGTGAACCAGACACCTGTCGTATGAATCTCTCGTTCTGGTAAGTGAATCGGACCAGACCCGATGTTCTCATGTGTTCCGAACTTGATCTTCTTGAACATCGTCGCCATCCCCCGAACACTGACATCTCCACGCGCAACACTGTATTCTCCCACTGCATACTGTTCATCTTCTTCGAGAACGGAAAGGTCGACTGAAAAATTAGCATCTGTATAATAATCAACGTCTACTGCACGGACGAATGCTTTTTTCTCCTCAAAATCCAAGTACTCGACTTGGTATTGATCGGCCCCATGCAAATAAATGGCTTCGTCATGTAACAACGTCATTGCACTAAAGGTATCCATCTCGCCGATGACTCGATTCGGTACCTCGGTCTGATCGACAATGATGACATTCTCTTGATCACTCGACCGTAGCGATATCCCGTGTGCTGGAAACGCGTCATTCATCCAATAAAAACGATCGCCTCGCTCATGCAGGACACGCTCTTCGACTAAGTACTCGAGGATGTCTTCCGTATCAAGCGTTCCAAATGATTCGCCTTTCGTAAAAGGCAGTTCAAACGCCGCACATTTGACGTGATCGACGGCAATGATCAAATTATCTGGATCAAGTCGCGCTGCTTCCGGGGATTGATTCAAGAATAACTCTGGTCGTTCCGCAACATATTGATCGAGCATACCAGATGAGGCGACAAGAATGATTAGTGCATCATCTTGCCGACGCCCCGCTCGTCCTGCTTGTTGCCAAAGTGAAGCAATCGTACCTGGATAGCCGTTCATGATACACACTTGCAGTTGACCGATGTCGACACCGAGTTCAAGAGCATTTGTCGAGACGATACCTGTGATTTCTCCTTGGCGTAACCGTCGTTCGATATCGCGACGTTCACTTGGTAAATAACCACCCCGATACCCTTCGATGGATCGAGGACCAAGCTCGTGCGGATAGATACTTCTCAGATACGTCAGTAAGACTTCGACGCGGACGCGAGACCGTGCAAAGACGATTGTCTGAAACTTGTTCTTGATGAAGCGCATCGCTAATTGTTTTGTCTCAAGTGTCGCCGAGCGTCGAATACCGAGTTGTGCGTTGACGATCGGTGGTTGATAGACGAGAAAATGTTTTCGTCCTGTCGGCGCACCATTCTCATCAATTAGTCCGACTGTTTTCTCCGTTAATCGTTCGGCTAGTTCCTTTGGATTTGCAATCGTTGCACTTGTCATGATGAAGACGGGATTACTGCCATAATACCGACAAATCCGTCGTAAGCGACGAATGACATTCGCGACATGACTGCCAAAGACACCGCGATACGTATGAAGCTCATCGATGACGATATATTTTAAGTTCTCAAATAGTTCGATCCATTTTGTATGATGTGGTAAGATTCCGGAATGTAGCATATCTGGATTCGTAATGACGATGTTCCCGGCTTTTCGTACTTTTGTTCGAATCGTCGGTGACGTATCTCCGTCATATGTGAAACAACGGATTGGAGCCTCTAATTGATCGATCAGTTCGAGTAACTCACTATTTTGATCTTGTGCCAGCGCTTTTGTCGGGTACAGATACAACGCTCGTGCGTTTGGATGTTCGAGCAAGTGTGATAAGACCGGTAAATTAAAACAATAAGTCTTTCCCGAGGCGGTTGGTGTGACGATGACCGTCGACTCGCCTGCTTGTACGCGTTCATACGCCAATCCTTGGTGACGGTATAACTGAGTGATGCCACGTGTCCGGAGAGCTTGGCGCAAGCGTTCCGGTAACTGTTCTGGAAAATCGACATAGCGTCCCGCTGTCGCTTCCATCGTTTTCATATACGTAATCCGCTCCATGAATGAACGGTCCTGTTTCAATTCTTCAAGAAATGCAACGAGCGTTTGTTTCGCTTGCATGCCTTCACTTCCTTCCACTTTTCATTATACAAAAAAAGAAGCAAGACCAAAGAACGATCTACTCGTCTTTGGTCTTGTCTTTCTTTACAAGTCGTGCTTATGGTGTTGTAGAATTCGTAGCGTCGTTTCCACGACCATTATTTCCATTATCATTCGAGTTGTTTCGTTCCGTTGAACCGTTCGAATTGTTTTGTGCATTCGCACCATCATTTGAATTCGGTGTATCTGTTGACGGTTCATCCGTCGTTGGTTCGTCTGTCGTTGACTCGTCCGTTGACGGTTCATCCGTCGTTGACTCGTCCGTCGTTGGCTCGTCCGTTGACGGTTCATCCGTCGTTGGCTCGTCCGTTGACGGTTCATCCGTCGTTGGCTCGTCCGTTGACGGTTCATCCGTCGTTGGTTCATCCGTCGTTGGTTCATCCGTCGTTGGTTCATCCGTCGTTGGCTCGTCCGTTGACGGTTTTTCTTCTTCAGGATCGGTGACCGTTACCGTCGTCGAGACTGGTCCCGATTTTTCTCCTGACGCTTTCGCTACGACTTGGAATATCGAGCGACCTGGCTTTAACCCACTGATACTGATTCGATTCGTCGTACTCGTTCCGACTGTCGATGATTTACCATCAGCATCTGTCATCTTCACTTCAAACGATACATTATCATACCCATTGGCACGAAGTGCAGCGTCATTGTAGTTCCAAGTCAGTTCACCGCTCTTTTCGTCTTCATCGTAAGATGCTTGTAATCCAGTCGGAGCGGGTACCGTCTTTTTTTCAACGACAGGTTCCTTCGTCCCTTTCACGTATAATTCGTTTCCGATACTGAGGACAGAACTTGGTTGTTCAAATGGCGCTGGCGTTCGATCGCGTGTTTTTGTAATGAAATCTTTCCAGATTTGCTGTGCCATCGTACTGTTATATGGACCACTGAGTCCGGATCCATTGTTGTTTCCTGATTTCGTTGTTCCTGTCCAGACACTGATCGAGACATCAGATGTATATCCTGCAAACCAGACATCTTTATAAGCATTGGTTGTCCCTGTCTTACCGGCTGCATCAAACGACAACCCAGCACTTGGGAACGTACCACCTGGTTTCAAGACATCACGAAGCATATCCGTCAACATATAAGCTGTGTAGTCTTCCATCGCCTTTTTCGATTTGATTGGTGACTTGATTTTAGATCCGTCACTGTACTCAATCGATTTAATGACGTGTGGTTTGATGTAATCGCCCCCATTACCCAGTGTTGCATAAGCTCCTGCCATCTGAGTCGTATTAAAACCATGCTTCATCCCACCAATTGCATAAGCTGGTGAAATCGACTCATCGTCTTTCATTTTCAAGCCAGACTTTTCAGCGAATGCTTCGACTGCATCCCCACCAATTTCTTGGAACGTTTGAATGGCAGGTGTGTTAGCCGAGATTTTCAACCAATGACGAATCGTATTCGTACCACGATATCCATCATAATAGTTTCCAATCTCTTTTCCGTTGACTTCTGTCGGCTTATCCGTCAATTGTTTCGCAGTCGACCATTTGTCATTTTCGATGGCCGGACCGTATGCGAAGAATGGTTTTGCGGATGATCCCGGTTGATGGGGTTCATTTGCATAGTTTCGTCGCGCTGTTCCTTTACCTGGATTTTTACCATCGACGACTGCAAGAATTTCTCCGGTTTGCGTATTAATTGCCGTAGCAGCCGTTTCAGCATATTCCGGTAATTGAACGATTTGATCTTTTTTGATCGCTTCGTTCATATAGTCATGCATCGGCTTATCAATCGACGTATAGATCTTTAACCCTTGACCATAGATATCTTTTCCTTCTAGACCAAAATCATCTTCTAACTCTTTTGATACCATGTCGAAGATGACACTATCATATGATTCATCCTTCGTTGACTTAGGCGCTGGATTGATTAATTTCGAAATTGGTTGTTTGACCGCTTTATCTCGTTGCGCTTTTGTAATGACGCCTGTCGTTTGCATCGCATTGAGGACTTGTGTCTGACGCCATTTCGTTAGCTTCGGATCTCCTTTGATTGGATCATAAGCTGTCGGACGTTGCGGTAATCCCGCGAGCATTGCAGCTTCCGCATAATTCAACTTATCAACTGATTTATTGAAATAGGCTTTTGAAGCGGTCTGGATGCCAAATGAGTTTTGACCATAGTAGTTTTTATTCAAGTACATCTCTAAAATCTGATCTTTCGTATAATCCTGCTCTAAGCGGATCGCAAGCCATTGCTCTTGGACTTTCCGTGTGATTGTTTTATCAAAGCTGAGGAATGATTGTTTGACGACCTGTTGTGTGATCGTCGAAGCGCCTTCAGAACCAAATCCATCGGTGACGTTCGCGATGATGGCACCTCCGAGACGGCGGAAATCAATCCCGTTATGCTGATAAAAGCGACGGTCCTCGATCGAGATGAATGCGTCCTTGACGACTTCTGGTACTTCATCGATCGACACATATTCTCGGCTCGTTCCGCCTTTTGTGATTTCCTCTTTATTACTTGCATAAATTTTTAACGGTAAAGCATCACGAAGCTCTGCTTCATCAAGCTCAGGTGCCGTAGCAATCGCATAAGCCGCAAATCCGCCTCCGATCAACATCATCAAGATGAATAATCCGGTAGCAATCAACAATAACTTTTTCCAGAGTGGACCTTTCCCACCGGATCCTCCACCTGATTTTTTCTTTTGGGGACGTTTCGTCCGTTTCATCTTTTTCTCAGATGACTTCGTCTCTTCACGACGTGCGACACGACTTCTTTCCATATGCTATCCTTCTCCTTCAATCAAAAAGTGTCTGAATTGAAATATAGTTCGTCCACTGCCTTTAAATAATCGATAGCAGGGTACGCGCCAGTCTCGACTTTGATACCGTCTTGTTCGATGATCGTCAGCGGAATGGATTTCCGTCCGCTTTCGAGTTGATCCCACCAGGGGAACACGTGCTCGACTGAAAGCACATATTGCACATTATACAGACTGAATCGAATGATGACAAAACAAATTCCTCCATGTTCGACACATTGACGCATGTGTGCGATTTGATGGGGGTGAAAATTTTTTATCGGGAAGGACGTTTTATTTGTCGTCTCCTTCGCTTCGAAATCAATATATTTTCCGCGGTAGACACCATTATAATCGGTCGTCGATGGTTGCTTAAAATAAGCTTCTTTGACGACAGCTGCAGACCGCTTTGGATAATCCACTTGAACGATTTGTAACGGAGTGGGTTTCTTGTGAATGATTGCCCGATTATGAGTCAGATAAAACGTATTACTTTCATTCAATAATTTTTCGAGCGTCATCCCACGATTTGAAAAGGTTGAATCGGTTGATCGTGCCTTCTTGATTCGGGTTCCGTGCGACTCGAGTGGCTTTTGAAATTTTTTCCCATTCGGGTAGTTCAAAACGATTCCCCTCCTATCGCGTTTATTGTACCATGATATGTGATTGTACCGTATCGGCCGAGAGGAGTAGTTAAAAACCAATGACAATTGAACCGTTATTACAAGAGATTGAACGTATATATCAAGAAGGACGTGCCGGAACCGAATATGACTTCAATCGAGACGTCGTACCGTTCGTCGAACGAGCAGATCAACTGATTGCGCAGTGGCAAACGAATGCCCAAGATAGTCCTTACTTACGTCCGAGCATGGTCGAAAGTGCTGTGGATCAACTGAAGCAGATTTCTGTCCAAGCCTTTCAGCCGAAGACGAGTCTGAAACGTTTCAATGAAACGATTAAATCCGTCCGCTATATCGATCGATTGATGAATGGCGAAGAATAATAATTAAAAACAGGAGTTATCTTCCTTGAGTCGAACACCTAATCTATAAGGGAATGTTTCACCGGTTTCACTTGCCAGGCTATAGCTTTTCAGTCGCCTAGCGTGTAAAGTGGCATCAAGAGCATTTCTTTCTTAAGACTGTGTAATTATCGTGCAATTGGAGGAGATTCATTTGAACAAACGGGTACAATCGAACGTCAAAGGCGTTGATGTCAAAGGATTTCCTAAGAACTCAACCCCTGCCCCGAAGAAATACATCATGTTCGTTGACGAGACGGGAACACCTAAGGGGAATACACAATTCAATCTAACAGGTGTCTTGATGGAATATAAATATGCCATCGATTCGGATGAGACGGGCGAACCGAGTCCGCTTCGTCAACGTTTGATGGACTTCAAGGCAAAAGTCTTTGAGGATCCACATATTCCGCTTCATCTCAAAGAAATTTTAAAAGCCGAACATCCATATGGAAAAGAAGACGGGATCACGATCGATATGTTGCGTCACTTCTGGATTGCCTTACCGGAATTTTTAGTCGATATCGATTGTACGATCGTCAGTGTCGAAGTCGATAAACAGAAGCTGCAAGACTTCTTCTCGACACCGAAGGATCCGTATGTCGTTGCCTTCGCTCATCTAATGAAATCGTTCTATTCCTTCCTTGATGAGACAGAAGCAACGAGTGCACGTGTTGTGCTTGAAAGTCGTGATGATTATCAGAACTTGCTGATTCAAAAGGCATTCTTCGATATCTTCAATTCAGGAACGGTCCATCTCGACGTTGAAAAAAGCCGTCAAAAAATCAAGGGCTTCATCTTTGCTGAAAAAGACAGCGACCTCTACCAATCTGGTCTTGAGATTGCCGATTTGGTCTGCTTACCTTTGTCCCGCGTCCGTCGTGGTGTCATCGAGGTAAAACCACGGTTTGTCCATTATGGGGACGAAAACCGGATTTTTAAAGCCATCAAAGATAAAATTTACATTCGCCGCGATAGCCCGGACCAAGATTTCCGAAACTGGGGTTTCAAAAAAGTACCGATCACGAAAAAGCGTCGTGAATGGTCCGATACCCCTTGGAATGGTTGATGACTCAAAAAAAGTGGATCCGATAGGGATCCACTTTTTTATGGTGTCGCTAATCCTTTTGTCCGCTTTTTACCTTCTCGACACATGTCGAGTAACGGGCAAGCTTCACAGTTCGGACGTTGTGCCTTACAGTGATAACGTCCAAAGAAGATGAATTGATGATGGAGTTTTGACCAACGTTCTCGTTTGAAACGGCGCATGAGTGTCGCTTCAACCTGTGTGACATTATCCTTCCACCGACAGATGCCGAGACGTTTCGAGACGCGCTCGACATGTGTATCAACCGCAAATGCCGGGACATCGAAGGCGACAGACAAGACGACATTTGCCGTTTTACGCCCGACACCAGGTAATGCTTCAAGTTCGGCTCGTTCCGTCGGGACTTCACCGTCGTGTTGCGCAAGGAGTTGTGCTGCCAGTGCCTTGATGTTTTTGGCTTTATTCCGGTATAATCCAAGTCGTTTGATCTTGTCCTCGATTTCCTCGACCGGTGCCGCAGCAAGTGAAGCAGGATCTGGATAAGCAGCAAATAATCCAGGCGTCACCTGATTGACGAGTACGTCGGTCGCTTGCGCACTCAGTGCGACCGCAACGACCAGTTCAAACGGATTGCGGTGAATCAACTCGCAAAATGCATCCGGAAACATCTCTTCTAACGTCGCTTCAATCCGATCGATTTCTGCTTTCCGTAACATCTACTCAGCCTCCTCGCCCGGCAAGATCCTCAAGTGTCTTGATGCCTTCGCGTTCCCATGTTCGTAAAATTTGATTGATATAAGTCATCTTGCGAACGTTATGATAGACCGCTTCTCGAAGTGCAGCGAGCACGAGCTCTTCCGAAATATTTTCGATCGTCAACCACTGAATGATTTGCTCCATCTGAAATGGGGACATCATGCCCAGTTCCCGTTCGAACTGTTGGAAGACAGACGGGTTGATTGTATCAAAGTTTGGTGCTTCCTGTTCCGGTGGTGCCATCAGTTTTTCGTAAAGTGGCACAAGCGAATAACGTTCTGATCCGTTGACATTCTCCATCGCTAGTAATCCTTTTTGCAATAGACCGAGAGTCGTCTCGATCGTTTCCGTCTCGGATAGTCCAAGTCGATTACTTAACTCTTCCGGAGACGGCATCTCCATGCCTTCTGCCCGACAGGCAAACAGTTGACCAATTAACGTGAACTCGACAAAACTGATACCTAATCGTTTTGCTTCGGTGAACAATCGTTTCGGTAAGACGACCGTCCCTTCCTCGAATAATTGCACTAAATTATGATTCATCGTATTTCCTCGATTCTCTAGTCTAAACAAGAAATCGACCCGTCGAGACGATGGGTCGATGTTTTTCCTTACTCTGCTTAAGGATAGAGACGGTTCAGCAGACGTGGGAACGGAATCGTTTCCCGAACGTGCTCGACGCCTGTAATCCAAGCAACTGTCCGCTCTAAACCAAGACCGAAGCCACTGTGTGGAACAGAACCGTATTGACGTGTTTCAAGATACCATTTATAGGCACCCGTCTCATCAAGACCATGTTTCTTCATCTCCGCGAGAAGTTTGTCATGATCTTCTTCACGTTGTGAACCACCGACGATTTCCCCGTATCCTTCAGGGGCAATCAAATCATCACATAAAACGAAATCTGGGTTTTCCGGATCTTCTTTCATGTAGAACGGTTTGATCGCTTTTGGCCAGTGCGTGATGAAGACAGGGCGCGCAAAGCTGTTGGCGATTGCTGTCTCGTGTGGTGCACCAAAGTCATCGCCGAATTCGATATCGTCGAATCCTTGCTCCTTGAGCATGTCGATTGCTTCTGTATACTTGACGCGTGGGAACGGTGCGTTAATGTTTTCAAGGACCGTCAAGTCACGTCCAAGCAATTCGAGTTCAGCACGGCAATTTTTGAGTGCCGATTGCACGAGGTGCGAGACGTAGTTTTCTTGGACTTCGAGGTTCATCTCGTGATCGTGGAACGCCATCTCCGGCTCCATCATCCAGAATTCGATCAAGTGACGACGTGTTTTTGATTTTTCAGCACGGAACGTCGGACCGAACGAGAAGACCTTTCCAAGTGCCATCGCTGCCGCTTCCATATAAAGCTGGCCAGATTGTGAAAGATAAGCATCTTCATCGAAATATTTCGTGTGGAACAATTCTGTCGTTCCTTCTGGCGCACTACCTGTTAAGATTGGCGGATCCACTTTGATGAATCCTTCTTGGTTGAAGAATTCGTACGTCGCACGAATCAATTCATTCCGAACGACCATGACCGCATGCTGACGCTTTGAACGTAACCAGAGGTGACGGTTATCCATCAAGAAATCCGTTCCGTGTGCTTTTGGTGTAATCGGATAATCGATCGCTTCATGGATGACTTCGATTTTTGAAATTTCCATTTCATGACCGATCGCTGTCCGACCGCCATCTGATTTGATGACACCTGTCACCCAAAGTGATGATTCCTGTGTTAAGCCTTTTGCTTGTTTAAATAAGTCTTCGCCGACCGTTTCTTTAACGACGACACCCTGCATGAATCCCGAGCCATCCCGAAGTTGGAGGAAGGCGATTTTACCACTCGAGCGTTTGTTTGCTAACCAACACCCAATCGTCACTTCTTCTCCTACATATTTATTTACATCCCGAATCATTGTTTTCAACAGTCAACATCCTCTCTCTATTAAACGGCTGTATGGGCCGTGATGAATCCTTCAATCCGGTCGAGTGCCTCTAAGACACGTGCCGGGTCCGTCGCATAAGATAGGCGGACATAGTCCGGTGCACCAAATCCTGAACCTGGAATCAAGGCAACCTTCGCTTCAGATAAAACAGCTGTACACCAGTCATCGACATTATCGAATCCACACATCTCAGCAGCTTGCTTTGCATGTGGGAACAAGTAGAATGCCCCTTCCGGCTTCAGACACGTTAATCCTTCAATCTCGATGAGTCGTGCATAGATTTTTTCAAGTCGTTCTTCAAAGATGACACGCATCGCTTCGACCGGTGCATCACCTTCAGCATACGCAGCAACCGATGCTGCTTGCGCAATCGATGTCGGATTCGACGTTGAATGGCTCGCTAAGTTCGTCATCGCAGAGATGATCTCCTTCGGTCCGATTGCATACCCGATCCGCCAGCCTGTCATCGCATGGGACTTCGAGACACCATTGATGATGACCGTCCGTTCGCGCATTTCTGGTAAGGACGCGATCGAAATATGTGTCGCACCGTTATAGAGCAACTTTTCATAAATCTCGTCACTGATGACGAGTAGATCGTGCTTGATTGCAACATCTGCTACCATCTCGAGCTCTTCTTTCGAATAGACCATTCCTGTCGGATTCGATGGTGAGTTCAAGACGAGTGCTTTCGTTTTTGGGGTAATATGTTGCTCGAGCAATTCCCGTGTCACTTTGAAGCGAGACGATTCGTCCGTCTCTAAAATGACCGGTACGCCGTCACTGAGTTTAATTTGCTCTGGATAACTGACCCAGTATGGTGCTGGGACGATGACTTCATCGCCTGGGTCGAGAATCGCTTGGAACAACGTTGATAGTGCATGCTTTGCTCCTGAAGCGACCATGACTTCTGAACGTTCATATGGCATCCATAAGTCACGGCGTGTTTTTTCAATGATCGCATCCTTCAAGGCAACCGTTCCGCCAGACGGCGTGTATTTCGTATCGCCTGCTTCTGCTGCCTCGAATGCTGCTTGGATGATGAATTCCGGTGTATTGAAGTCGGGCTCTCCCGCACCTAAACCGATGATGTCTTGACCTTCTTCACGTAGTGCCTTGGCTTTCGCTGTGATGGCTAGCGTCGTAGATGGTGTCAATTGTCGTACGCGTTTCGATAACATGTCGCCCACTCCCTTTACTTGATTCGTAATCGTTTGATGAAAGAACCTTCTTGATACGTGTAATACGAATAATCATAGCCTGTCGTCGTCTTTGAAACGATCTCGATGACGGCACGATCCTCAAAGCCGTACTTAGCAGACACGATATCTCCGAGTTCCGGATGATCCGCGATGACCGTTTTGATGGCAATACCATCAGCAACCGGTCGTGCCTCAATCGTTCCTTTTTTCGGAACGAACGCCCGTACCGCCTGTCCGTTCTGCTTCATCGTAAAAACGACATATTGGCGTTTCCCGTTAAAGACAGACTCGAACCGGACGTCCGTCGGTTTGAGTTCTTTTTTCAGACGTGCCTCTGCTTGCTCGGCGACGCTCTGTTCCCGGTCTTTTGCCTCAGCAATCGTCACCTGATAAACGGCTGTGCCAAGCACAGTCAAAAGGATGAGTGCACTCAGCAGACCGAGCGTGATTTTCCACTTCATGTGCGGTAGATGGTGAAGACCATCTGCTCCTTGTCTTTTTCATCGAGAGCAAGACCGAACATTAAATCTTCCGTTTTCAGCGTCCGATTCAACAAGTCTACGATTTTATACGTATCCTCATGGCGGTTCACTTTGACGGTCGCAAGTGTTTCAATTTTTGAATCCATCTGTATGTCCTCCCTCATTTTTCTCTATCTATTATAATGCGATAGGGTTTATCTGAATAGACTCAATCGCCATCATTCAAGAACAATTCTAGTTCTGCCGTCAGTTCGTCGAGTGGTTTTGATAAAACAGGCACTTTCGGCAGACTCGTGACAAATCGTTTTCCATAACGCGTCGTCTCGATCCGGCGATCGAGCACGAAGACGACACCACGATCGTTCGTCGTCCGGATCAAGCGACCAAACCCTTGTTTAAAGCGAATGATTGCTTGCGGTAGGCTGTATTCGAAAAATGATGATTTTCCGAGTTTTTCAATCCGTTCCGAGCGTGCTTGGACGATTGGTTGATCCGGTGGCGCGAATGGTAGGCGGACGATGACGAGACAACTGAGATCATCTCCCGGGATATCGACCCCTTCCCAAAAACTAGCCGTCCCGAACAAGATACAGGCATCGAGTTGCTTGAACTGTTTCATCAGTCGTTGCCGTGAACCTTGCGTGACCCCTTGCGAGAGTAATGTAAACCGGTCTGGCAGCAACGGCTTCGTCGCCTCATGCGTCAGTCGTAGCAAGTCGTTCGAGGTAAATAAGACAAGCATCCGTCCCTCCGTCACCTCTGCGATTTGTAAGATGGCTTCCGCAATCGTCTCCGCGAATTCTGGCAATGGCACATCCTGTAAGAGTGGGAGATCCGTCGGAATCATCAGTCGAACGTTTTCGGCATATCCGAACGGCGACGGCACGACGAAACGGCGTGTCTCAAACGCATCGAGTCCTAATCGGTTCTCAATGAACTGGAACTTGTTCGAGACTGTCAACGTCGCCGACGTTAAGATACACGTCCGTTTTGAAAAGACATCGCGTCGTAATCGCTCTGAAATGTCGATTGGTTGTGTGTAGACGCGTGTTAGCTTCCGGTTCTTAACGGACGTCTCGATCCAAGATACCGTGTCATCGTGCGGAGCAAGCATCGTCTCGAAGATTGCGAGCTCTGCTTCTTCGATTTGTGCCGTGATCGCTTTTAAATCCGCGACGAGCGAACGCTCCCGATAACTCATTTGCTCCCGGTGTTCATGGAACAGTTTATGAATCGCACGAATTGCTTGACGCAAACGCCGCAACACCAATTCAACCCGCTTGGCACTTTCCTGGACGGCACGCATCGAACGATCGAGTCGCTTAAAGCGAATGCTGACCATTCCTTCCCGTCGTGCTTTGCGGGAAGCCAGTTCGAGCCCATATGCTTGAACGATCATCAGTAGGCCGTCTGCTTCTTCGAGCAAAGTCGTCAGTGCTTCATCGACCGTCTCACTATGGGCTTCAACCATCTCGGCGATATCCCATTCTTCCGACAGATCGAGCAAGCGGTGTAATAATTTTTTGTCAGATGAATACCCGAGTTGGCGGAACAGACGATCAAACGTATGTCCATCAAAGACGAGACCAAAATGATGGCTCGCGACTTCTTCGATTTGGTGTGCCTCGTCAAGAATCAACGGACTTCCTTTCGGTAAGACCCCTGCTTCGAACTGCAGATCACTAAACAACAACGCATGGTTCGTGACGATAATCGTCGCATCTTTCGCTTGGCGAATTGCATGCTGGAAGAAGTCCCGACTGTACCAGGGATCAAACCGTCCAAGCTGCGATTGACTATCGGATTGAATCAATTGCTTGATTCCGATATTGCCTTGCGCTGCACCACCCGGTAAGCTGACTTCCTCTAAATCTCCTGTTTCCGTCTCCGTCAACCAAACGAGAAGAATCGCTTTTGCGAGCGTGAAGTTATAGACATCCTCTTGATCATTCAAGAAAAACTCGAATTTCCGTAAATCGATATAGTTACTTCGTCCTTTAAGCAATGCAATCTGGACCGGCGTATCGAACAATTGACGCAGTAGCGGTAAATCACGCGCGAACAGTTGCTCCTGTAATTGAATCGTGTGTGTACTGACGACAATTGGCACTTCATGTTCGAGCGCGTAGTGCGCTGCCGGGACTAAGTAACCGAGCGATTTCCCGGTTCCCGTTCCCGCTTCGACAAGTAACGGCGTTTCTTGATCGAGCGATTGATAGACATGACGCATCATCTCGAGCTGCCCACGTCGCTCTTCATATCCTTCGAATAGACGAGGGAACGTCACGGCATTCAATTCATCAACGAATGGTCCGAACGGTTCAAGAACGGGTGGATGTGCCAACCGCTCCATCGTCTGGCGCTTTTTCAAAGCGATTTTACGGAAACGATCAAACTGTGAATCCTCCTCGATGCCGACTAAACGAATCGCATGGTCGATTTCCTCTTCGATGGCACTGAACAGGCGTGGTGATAAACGTCTTAAGTGCTTCAATGTCTCAAGCGGCAACGTATGTAGTCGTTTGAGTAGTTCAAGCAACAATTCAGCCGTCGCCGAAGCGTCACTCCCTGCCCGGTGCGCCTCTTGATGGGCAAGTTGTAATGACTCTGACAGATGCGACAGCGCGTGGCTTTCTGCTGTCGGAAGTAAGATTCGTGCGAGTTCGACCGTATCGATGACAGGACCTGTGTACGGCAAGTATCCTTCCTCTTCTAACGCATCGTTTAAGAAGTTTAAATCGAACTGCACATTATGTGCGACGAAGACACCACCATCGAGCAATGATAAGACACGTGGTGCGATGACATCGAATGTCTCGGCCTCTTTGACATCCTCATCTGTGATGCCCGTCAACTGGGAAATGAACGGAGGAATCGGTTGGGTCGGACGCACGAAGGCAGAAAATTGTTCTGTCAACTGCCCATCTTCAATGACCGCCATGCCGATCTCAATCATCTCATCGCCAGCCTTTATGGAATGACCTGTCGTTTCCAGGTCGACTACGACGTACTTTTTCTTCAACACTGATCCTCCACCTTTTATCCATCCTCTCCATGACCGGATGGCATTTCATTCTTCATCTTAACAAAAAAAGAGACCCGCTGACATGATCGGGTCTCTAAAATTTCATAAGATCGTGTGGGCGATTTCTTGAGACAACATTTGTTTGATGTCGTTCTGTTCATTTAGAACAGCCACTTTTGGAACATGTGTCGCGATTTCTTCCGTGGATAGTTGCGCGTACGCCATGATGATGACCTCATCTCCGACTTGGAAATGGCGAGCTGCCGCACCGTTCAAACAGATGACACCTGAACCACGAGCACCTTTAATCGCATACGTTTCAATCCGTGCACCGTTCTGATTGTTCGTCACTTGGACTTTTTCATTTTCAAGAATCCCGACAGCATCGAGTAAATCTTCATCGATCGTAATCGAACCAACATAGTGTAAGTTTGCCTCGGTGACCCGGGCCTTGTGTAGTTTAGCGTGCATGAATGTGCGTAACATTGTCATGCTCCTCTCGTATATAGTAAATTATCGATCAAGCGTGCCGATGCAAACTGCACGGCGACAGCTAAGAGAATCGTCGTCGTTTGTTCCGTAACGGGTCTTAGTGAGGGATAGTCGACGGCTTCGACGTAATCGATCGTCGTCCCTTCGAATTGAAGTGCTTCGCGCGTCCGATCGAGAACCGTTTCAACAGGCACCCCTTGATCGAGTGCTTGTTTCGCTTGTTGCAACGCCTGCTGGATGCCCGGTGCTTGCGTCCGCTCTGTTTCCGATAGATAGACATTGCGTGATGATTTCGCTAGACCATCCGCTTCGCGAATGATCGGACAACGGACGATCTCAACCGGAACAAAATAATCAGCGACATACGCTTCAATCAATGCGAGCTGTTGTGCATCCTTTAAACCGAAATATGCACGGGTTGGACGGACGACGTTCAATAGTTTGCTGACGACCGTCAACACACCATCAAAATGTCCTGGTCGTGATGCGCCGCATAAGACATCATCACCGGAGCGGACCGTAACACGGGCCATATCCAGCGGATACATCGTCTCGTTCGTCGGATAGAACAGATAATCGACCCCTTCTGCCTCCGCGATCTTCTGATCGCGTTCCGCGTCTCGTGGATAACGATCCAAATCTTCGTTTGGTCCGAATTGTGTCGGGTTGACGAAAATACTCAAGACGACGACATCGTTCTCTTGTCGTGCTTGTTTGAGCAAGGAGGCATGCCCTTCATGCAAGAATCCCATCGTCGGTACAAAACCGATTGAACCGGCTCCCGCTAAACGTTCGCGTAACGTCTGGACGTCCTGGATGATTTTCATTCTTTGGTCCCTCCATAAAGCGCACCAATCAGTTCTTCGTCCATCTGGAACGAGTGTGCTAGTTCAGGGAAAGCACCGGCTTTGACGTCTTTGACGTAAGCAGCGATTGCTTCCGTTCCTGAAGTATTCCAGTCCGTGTACGCTTTAACGAACTTCGGTAAACGACCGACACCATACGTCAAGATGTCATGATAAACAAGTACTTGACCGGCGACGTCTGCGCCAGCACCGATGCCGATGACCGGAATCGAGAGGAGCTCTTGAATGCGTTTCGCGAGCGGATGCGGTACACATTCGAGGACGAGCATCTTCGCTCCGGCACGCTCTGCTTCCAAACTGTCTGCAATCAGTTGTTCGGCTGCTTCTAGTGATTTCCCCTGGACTTTAAATCCTTCAAGGACACCGACGGATTGTGGTGTTAATCCGAGATGCGCGACACAAGGCATCCCAGCGTCCGTCAAACGACGAATCGTTTTTAAAATCTCCCCTGCCCCTTCCAGTTTCAAGGCATCTGCCTGCGATTCTTGGAAGATACGCGCTGCTGATTCAAGCGTGCGATCAAATGAACCGTGATAGCTTGCGAACGGCATATCGACGATCATGAACGTCTGTGGTGCGCCGCGGCGTACCGCGCGCGCATGATGAACCATGTCGTCGACCGTGACAGCAATCGTTGAGTCATAGCCGAGGATGACGTTCCCGAGGGAATCGCCGACGAGCAACATATCAACTCCTGCTGCCTCTGATAGTTTTGCTGAAGGATAATCATACGCCGTCAACATGACGAGCTTCTCTCCAGCTTGTTGTTTTTTGAGTAATGGACTCATTGTGTGCATCGTGTTCTCTCCTTACGTGTGTAGGGAGGACAAAAGGAAAACGCCTTCTTCTCCAAAATAAATGCATGCGGAAAAGAAGGCGGAATAATTGAATATCGTCCTTCTGTCCCTGTCCGTTAAGATCAAGGCAGTTGAAACAGCTAAAACTGGCACCTGTCAATTCGGTATGGTTCCGGCAAGCGGATACCATCCGTGGCTTTATTATACATGACGGGAAAAGCTCTCTGCAAACCGTCTGATTCAAACCCTCATTCTTTTTCCCAGTAAATCAGCTCTGCCGAATGGAAACGGGTCTCCCCCGTTTCCGTCTCAATCCGAATCGTGCCCGTCTCGTCAATACCAAGCAATGTTCCGGAAGCGGTCATCTGACGTGTCCGTAACGTCACTCGTTCATGTAAGCGATCTGCGAGTATTTCCCACTCGGAGACGAAAGATCCGAACCCTAGCTCGAGCCACTGTGTGTATAGTCGTTCAAATCGATTCAAAAAAGTCGCGACAACCTCCGCACGTCGGAAAGTTCTTCCTGATTCTCGGACGAGCGAGGTAGCACGATCTTTGATCCCTTCCGGAAACTGCTCGTGATGCACATTGATCCCGATGCCAATGATGACTGAACTGATTCGGTCCGCCTCGGTCTGCATTTCCGTCAAAATGCCTGCCACCTTACGACCGTTGATCAAGATATCGTTCGGCCATTTAATCGTAACCGGAACATTGAATGTTTGGAGAGACTGGGCAAGTGCAATACCTGCTACGAGCGTTAATTGACCTGCTTGGTGCATCGGTACATCCGGTCGGACGAGTAGACTCATTGCGATGCCTTCATTTTTCGCTTCATGCCACGTTCTCCCTAGCTGTCCGCGTCCATTCGTCTGGTGATCGCATACGACGAGTGTTCCTTCCTGCGCTTGCTGTTGCGCTTGCTCATGTGCAATCCGCTGCGTCGTGTCCAGTTCTTCGAAATGAAGGATGTGGCGACCAAGACGCGCTGTCGTTAACCATTGTTCAATGGCAATCGGCGTCAGCAAATCGCCTTCATCGACTAAGTGATAGCCTAGTTTTTTATTCGAGATGATCTGGTATCCTTCTTCCTTTAAGGTTTGCATATGTTTCCAAATGGCGGTACGTGAAATATTTAACGTCTCTGCTAATTCCTGTCCGGAGTACCACGTCCGCTGACGAAGTGCGATCAAGATTTGTTCTCGGACTGAGTGCGCCATCGCTCTACCTCCTTCAGTAATGTCACGCGGTCGTTTGGGCAAGCACGCGTGACGACACTGTATTCCAAATGCAAAAGTGCTTCCTCGATCTGTTGTTTTTGAAGACCGAGGCCAATCATGTCTTTTCCGTCGACAGAGAGCTCTTTACGACTGCGAATCGGTAAGTCTGATCGCTCTGGATAATCCGTTCCGGTCATTTCCTGAAGGATCATCAGTTCCTCGTCCGACAACTGATAACGATCCCAGTCTTGTAACGGTCGGTGTAACAGAGGTGTTAAACGCACAGCGAGCTGCACTTGATGTTTCGATCGTTTCCAGCGCGTCAATTGATCTTTCGCAAGACCGGCATCGAGTACGAGTGTCCAGACGGCATCTTTTGAGACACCCTGAAACGACTGCTGCGCTAGTCCTTTGACGATTTCTGAAGTCATACCGGGGAGGTAGCGTTCGATTCCTGTCCGGAGCATCGCCTGTAACGCCTGCTGTTTTCCAGGACCAAGTAAGAGTTTCTCGAACTCGATTGCGATCCGCTCAATCGCAACGGCCTCTAGATGCGGAGCGAGTTTAACGATTGCTCGTTCAGTTGCCTCGTCAAGCGAGAAATCCAGTTGGCTCATGAAGCGGAACGCCCGCATCATCCGAAGCGCATCTTCATTAAAACGTTCAGCTGGTTCGCCGACCGTCCGGATAATTCGCTCTTCGATGTCGCGCGCTCCGCCGAACAAATCCACACGTCCGGATGGTCTGAGTGCCATCGCGTTGATCGTAAAATCACGCCGGGTCAAATCCTCTTCCAAACTAACGCCAAGCGTCACCGCATCCGGTCGCCTACGATCGCTATACGTTGCTTCCGAGCGGAACGTCGTGATTTCGTACGGTATGTGGTTGAGAACGACCGTCACGGTTCCATGCTCGAGCCCAGTCGGAATGACGACAGGGAATAAGTCGATGATCTGTTCCGGTAACATCGAACTCGCTAAATCATAGTCTCCTGGTGTCCGGTCGAGTAACATGTCGCGAACGGCACCACCAACGATATAAGCCTCACCACCCGCTTGTTCGATCGTCTGAATGATATGATGCGCCCCTTCAAGCAAGTTCATGACGCGCACACACCCGTTCATAGACTTGTTCATAACGACGGACGATCTCATTCGAATCAAAACGACGACGAGTATCGCGAATACCCTCTTCTGCCATCCGTTCTCGTAACAACGGATCATCCGCAAGTTCACCGATGCGCGCCGCAGCGACCTTAACGTCGTAAGTCGGAACGATATATCCGGTGACGCCGTCCTGTATGACTTCCGGTAAGCCACCTGCTGTCGAGACGACACTCGGGACCCCAATTGCCATCGCCTCAAGGACGACGAGCCCGAACGCTTCTTTTTCTGACAACAGGACATGAATATCACTAATGGCGAGCAATTGCGCGACGTGTTCCTGTTTACCGGCAAAGATCACTTTGTCGTAAATGCCGAGTTCCTTTGCGCGACGTCTCGTTTGTCCCATCTCTGGACCATCCCCGACGAGCAACAGACGCATCTTCCGGTCTTTCGCTGCAATGGCGAACGCCGCAAGCGTATCATCGATTCGTTTGACCGGTCGGAAGTTCGAGATATGAATGACGACGACTTCGTCCGCTTCGATGCCGTAATGCCGCTTCAAGCGTTCATCCCGCATCGGATAATAGACACTCTCGTCAATCGAGTTCGCAATGACATCGATGTCGTAGTGTGCATTGAGCGTCGCATTCGTCTCAAGTGCTAGACTCTCGGAGACGGCCGTGACCGCGTCTGATCGTTCGATGCCGTATCGAATAGCCGGTTGCATCTCTAAATCTTGCCCGATGACGGTGATGTCCGTTCCGTGTAACGTCGTCACGACGGCGACGCCTTTTTTCTTAGCCATGTTTCGTCCGAGATCTGCACAGACCGCGTGCGGAACGGCGTAATGGGCATGGATGACATCAAGATCGAATAAATCAATGATTTCTGCGACTTTTGATGCTAACGTAATGTCGTATGGTGGATATTTAAAAACGGAATACTGGTTGACTTCAACCAAGTGGACCGTGATGTTTGGTCGATATTCCGTCAGGCGAAACGGCATGCTCGACGTAATGAAGTGGACGTCATGTCCACGGTCCGCAAGTTTCATACCGAGCTCCGTCGCGACGACCCCACTCCCGCCGACGGATGGATAACAAAGAATCCCAATTGCTTTTTTCATGATAAAACCACACTCTCTTTATGTCTTCTATTCGTCTCTATTCTAAGCAATATCAATCGGAATGACCATACTGATCACTTTTCGAATGATTTTCATAGGAAAAGCTAGTCTTTTTCCGACCGTGCCGTTACCCTAGAGAAAGAGTCTTGATTTGAAAGGAGCATACGGAAATGGCACCTCCATTCCAATTCCCGATTCGGATCCAGAACATCCTCTGGATTTTAGTCGGATCGTTCATCTTTGCTTTTGGTATTTATCATTTTAACGTTCAAAATGAGTTAGCAGAAGGCGGTTTCACCGGAATCACGCTGATTCTAAAAGGTCTGTTCGGATTATCACCATCGATCACGAACTTAGTATTGAATGTCCCACTTTTTTTTGTCAGTTATAAAATTCTTGGTCGGACGACCTTCGTCTACACGTTGATCGGTACATTCAGTTTTTCCTTCTGGTATGGATTGATTGCCAAATATTCACCACTCGTCATCGACCTGCGTGACGATATGGTGCTTGCTGCGCTCTTTGCCGGTGTATTCATCGGCGTTGGTCTTGGTATCATCTTCAACAATGGTGGTACGACTGGTGGTGTCGATATCATCGCGCGTTTGACGAAACGCTACTTCGGTTGGTCGATCGGTCGAACATTCTTGATCTTCGATTTCTTCGTCATCGTCGCATCCTTGACGTATCTCGACTACAAGCAAGCGATGTATACGTTACTTGCCGTCTACGTCGGTGCCCGCGTCATCGATTGGATGCAAGAGGGCACGTATGCCGGTAAAGCAGCGATGATCATCAGTGATCACCGGACGGAGATTGCCGACGGTATTCATGCGACGATGAATCGTGGCACGACCCGTCTAATCGCAAAAGGCGGTTACTCTGGACGGGATCTCGAAGTATTGTACGTCGTCGTCGCTCGCAATGAAATCAATCGCTTGAAGACGCTCGTTAAAAGTGTCGACCAGCACGCCTTCATCACGTTGCATGATGTCTATGAAGTAACGGGAGAAGGATTCACGTTCGACGAAAATCGAGTCCCAATCAAAGAAACGTAAAAAAAAACACGGATCGCTCAAACGAGCAATCCGTGTTTTTCATTTTAGTCATCACTTGACGGGTTGAAGACGAGCAGTGCGAGACGAAGAAACTCGGCGACGGCGACAAGTGTTGCTGCGACGTACGTCCAAGCGGCTGCGTTCAAGACACGGCGTGAACCACGTTCTTCTTCCGCGTCGATGATTCCGTGATCTGTCAATTGCGCCATTGCTCGGTTCGAAGCATCGAACTCGACCGGTAACGTGACGAGTTGGAAGATGACCGCTCCAAGCATCAGCACGACACCTAGCATCGCAAGACCAGTGAACCCAGCGAATAGACCAATCAACAACAGAGGGAACGATAAGTTCGACGTGATTGAGGCGACAGGTGCAATGCGGTGCCGGACACGCATCATGTTATAATCCGTCGCATCTTGGATGACGTGACCAATTTCGTGTGCCGCAATCGAAACGGCTGAGACCGTCGAACCGTAATAGACGTCTTCTGAAAGCCGGACGACTTTATTTGTCGGATCATAATGATCGGACATCGTTCCACCAATCGGCTCGAGCCGGACGTTCGTAATCCCGTTCTGCTTCATGATGAAGTCAGCGACCTGTGCTCCTGTCACCCCACTCTGAATCGGAACATCTTGATATTTTTTATAGGTGCTCCGCACCCGCATCTGAGCCCAAATCGGGACGATCATGATGATCGCGAGATAAATCAAATAGTTTGCCACGAGACATCGTTCCTTTCTTTTTTGTTTATAGGTCTATTTTATGTTCAAGCGACCTTATTGTCAATTGAATCGCGTGCGACAAACAGATATCCCATCAAAAGACATAATCCAGTCAACCAGAAAGAACCGTATCCGATCCATTTGATGTGCTCTGCAAGCGCCGGGTACCGGGGCCATTGCCCAAGGACATAATCGACGACATCGTTATGAACGACCCAAATCGCAACGAGAACAAGTTCCTTGATGCGAAATGTCATCAAAGGACTGAATAACAACGCCTGAAACGCCATCGCTCCGTGCGACACCATCAGCATCAGTGCCATCGTTGTTAAGTAGGCGTTTGATGTGCCGAGTTCGTTCAACATCAAGGCATTCATGACGACCGCCCAGACACCATATTTGATCAATGTCACGAATGCGAGCGCTTCAAACAAGCGGGAACGTCGTCCGAAAATCCATAGAAAAACGATGATCGTAAAGAACAGCGATGCGGTTGGGCTATCCGGAATGAACGGATAGAAGTACCACTTCGATGTCGCGAGTTGTGGTTCATACCAGTAGTATCCGTATAGGGTGCCTGCTAAGTTGATCAATCCGACGATCCAAAGCACGGCTTTATGACGGAGTAAAGTAAATATTCCTTGCAATCGTTTCACCTCATCATCGACAAAAGCCGGAGGATTGCTCCCCCGGCTTTTGGCTTATTTATTGTTTTCGCCGCCTTCACCGTATGAAGCGATGAATTTCGCAAGTTCTTTATGATCGGCATCTGAGCCTTTGAACTGACCAGCCGGCATCGAACCGACACCTTTGACTGCGATATCATAAATCTCTTTTTCAGTCTTTTTCGTTCCGACGAGCGCTGGAGCTGCTGCTCCACCTTCGAGGTTCTTACCATGACAGTTGACACATGACTGGTTCGAATAAATTTCGTATCCTTTTGCCGATGTATCAATTTTTGGTCCTTCGTTCATCGTCAACTCACCTTGCTTGTGGATGGTATCCCAGTGTGTCGTTTGAACAGATTCCCATGTCAAGAAGACGATCGAGACGACTGCGAGGAGCATCATGCTGACGGCGACTGGCCGTTTCGCAGGACGGCGTTCAAGACCTTGGTCGAGCCATGGCGCGACGAGAAGTGCTGTGAACGCAAGACCTGGAAGGATGACTGTTCCCATCAAGATGTATGGACCTGCAGCGAATTGGTATTTCAAGAGCTGATAGAGGAATAGGAAGTACCAGTCCGGAAGTGGAATGTACGACGTATTCGTCGGATCGGCAATGTTTTGAAGTGGTGCTGCTTCTACGATTGTCAGAGTCATGAAGCCGATCAAGAAGACCGCTCCAACCATCCATTCGCGAAGTAAGAAGTTCGGCCAGAACGCTTCCGTTCGACCTGGATATTCCGAATAGTCTTTTGACTTGTTCGGCATCCGGTTATTGATCGACACCCGTGAATCGGTGACGAATTTCATTCCTTTACCACGATGCATCGTGTTCTCCCCCTTTTTTGTTGTCTAGATGATAGTCGGTTTAAAGTGGTCCAGAGATCCCTTGTTTACGGATCATCAAGAAGTGGGCCCCGAGCAAGACGAACAATGCTGCAGGAAGGAAGAAGACGTGAATCGCAAAGAATCGAGCGATTGTACTTGCGCCGACGATTTCTCCACCCGCAAGGAGGGTCTTCGCGATACCACCGATGACCGGGATACTTTCAGCAATCTGAATCGTAACTTTTGTCGCGAACAACGCTTTCATGTCCCAAGGCAATAGGTATCCTGTCAGACCGAGAGCTAAGACGACGAAGAACAAGAGAACTCCGACGACCCAGTTCAATTCACGTGGTTTTTTGTATGAACCAGTGAAGAAGACACGTAATGTATGTAGGAACAACATTACGATAACGACAGACGCACCCCAGTGGTGCATACCACGAACGATTTGTCCGTGTGCGACTTCGTTTTGTAGATAGTAGACGGACGCGTGTGCGTTGATGATGTCCGGTACATAATACATCGTCAAGAACATCCCCGAAAGAATCTGGATGACGATCGTAAAGAACGTCAATCCGCCAAAACAATAAACGAAAGCTGAAAAGTTATGTGCCGGGTTGACGTGCTCCGGTACTTCATGATCGGCGATGTCTCGCCAGAGCGGCGTAATATCAACGCGCTCATCAATCCAATCATAGATTTTTTGCATCATCGCTTACGCACCTCTTTCGACTGGTTTACCAAGGTAGAGGTAACCATCTTTCTGTTGCATTTCATACTCATCGAGTGGTTTCGTTGGAGGCGTACCAGGTACGTTCGTGCCATCCTTCGTATACCGTCCGAAGTGACATGGGCAATAGAATTGCTCCGGGTGCGTTGGATCTGCGCCGAAGCTGACTTGGCAACCTAAGTGTTTACAAATCGGTGAAAGGGCCAAAATTTCTCCCTTATCATCTTTGAACACCCAAGCCGACAACGTTTCTTCGAACTCATACCACGCATCTTGCGTTTGTTTCTTGAAGTCGACCCGTTTTGGTTCTGTCGTGATATCCGACAACTTCATTACTTTTACTTTATCGCCTGCTCCTGATTTCTTCAGGACTGGATCAACTGCGAAGTTGACCATCGGCATGACCATTGTCGCAGCCATGAAACCGCCGACGCCTGTCAATGTATACGTCAAGAATTGACGACGTGTTACGTTAGACCCGTTTTGAGCCATCTCGATCCCCCCTTGTGATGTACGCTGTGCCCCAAGACGACAGTACTTCACACAAATTTCTCACATGGTAATAGTATCTTAATAAAATCATTGCGTCAACCGCTTCATAGCGCGGTCCAACGGTTTCCTAACTGTTCGAGAACTTGTCCAACAAAATTCCCGACCATCTGACCTTGTTGGTCACGACTCATCGTCTCAAGAGCTAGACGTGGCACGTAGATAATCTCTTCTGCGGCAGTCTCCTTCCACCTTAAATCAGCGGTGATGAAGGTGATGAAACGGAATTGCCCGGAAGCAGCCGCTTGACGCCATCCTTCCAACTGTTCGATCGACGGTACATCGATGTAGGTCATGGCAGGTAAGAGCAACGCCCGTCCAGATAGCTGGCGTTCGACTTCGGACGCCACCGTCAATGTCATGTCTGCGCATTCCGCATAAGCATGCATCGCCTCATCGAAACCGATCGGAAGCAAAGGCACGATTAGCGTGTCGATATACGCTTGCTCGCTTCGTGTCCGCTGTACGTCGGATGGTTTGAAACGCAAGTCATTTCCCCCTTTCTTTCTTACTTACAATTCGTCACATTTAATGTATCATATCCACATTTCCTCCTGCTCTCTTAATGTGAACGTTTTATGAAATTCCACCCTATTTTTCTTCATATTTTGCACAAATCTTCACATACGAAAAAGACTCTATCGCCTGTTATAAGCAATAGAGTTCTTTGATTAAGGGAGTTGATTTCGAACGAGACGTAACTGTTCGGAAAGGGAGTGGAATCGATGTTGATCGCGTGCATCAAGTGCTTCATCGATCAATCGGACCAACCGTTCTTCTTCTTGTCGATTGACCGTGACAGCGATGAAATGAGTCGCTTCATCTGCTAAACGCGGTTCAACAGCGACTTCCGGACGAAATGGATTTTCTTCCAGTAAAGACAAGTATTCATCGTCCATCATCATGCCTTGGAAGTTTAGCTCGATGTAGATATCTTCCGATGTCAAACGAATGTCATGATACGCTTTTTCTGGATCTAGCGTCGTGACGTCCCCTTTTTTAAAAAGAAACGGTTCCGCATCGAATCCATATGTCGTCATGATAATGGCTTTCGGAGCGAAAGTCGCATTTTGAACGAAGTGTACCTGCTCGAGTTTTGCCTCGTTACGCAACCAGTAATCGATGATCCATTTTGCTTCCCGTCGCTTTAACGTGTAATAGGTCAAGATGCGGCGTAAGAATCGCTGCTTTCTCTCTATCATCTCAATCCTACTCCCTTCTCCCGTGAAGTCATCCATCCATTCGTTCAACATAGTCGACGAGTTCGTTATCCTCTGGTGTCAACTGTGCAGCGCGTCGCAAGAGACGTTGTCCCTCTTCACGCCGTCCTTCCTCGATGAGCGCAAAACCATACTCTTTCAAGAAAAGCGCGTCTTCCGTGAATGCGCCTTCGACTATCGCATAGTTCTCCATCGCTTGCGTGTATTCCTCTAACGCATATAAAGCGCGCGCCCGGTACCATGTCAGAATTGGAGCCGTGACATGTTCTTCAATGGCTGAGATCGTCTCAATCATTGCTTCATGATCCTCGTCTTCTGCCAGTAACGAAAGCAAACGTTCCGCTGCGACGATTGATTCCGGGTTCAAAGCGAGTGCTTCACGTAACGCTTGAACACTTCCTGCGCGATCGCCGAGTTTGAGAAGGAATAAGGCTTCCATCGTCCGTAGCTCGTCATTATAATCATCGCGCTCCATCCCTTGCTTGATGACGTTCAGTGCTTCTTTCGTCAGACCAAGTTCGGCTTGGCTTTCCGCGTACGGTACATACGCTGATGTATAATCCGGATCCTGCGCAATCAATTGTTGGAATGTCTCGACTGCTTTTTGGTGTTGACCGACACGGTGAGCCGTCATCGCAAGACCAAACAGCGTATGCAAGTCGGAACGTTCTGCGACAGCACGTTCATACAGTGGAATCGCATCCTCAAATTGTCCTGTCATCGCGAGTGATTCCGCGTACAGGGCATCGAGCGGCAATTCAGCACGTAACTCTGGACGCTCTGCGATTTCAGCGAATAGTGGTACCGCTTGATCAAACGCACCGAGCGTCATGTAGAGCTCGGCTAATCCGTATGCCAGTAATGGTTCTTCAGGAGCGAGATTACGTGCTTCCTTCAGCTTCGCTAATGCCACTTCGTCAAGACCTTGTGACTGATAGAGGTCAGCGAGTAATACGAGAGAACGGGGTCCATATTCCATGTCCGTTGTGTCGACCTGCTCAAGGACAGAAATCGCTTCCTCTTCCCGATCCAAATCGATATAACATTCTGCCAGTAACAAGGCGACTCCGGCGTTACCTGCGTATTCGACGTAAAGCGGTGCCAATAGATTAACTGCTCGGTCTGATAATCCAAGTTCGATATAGAGATCGGCAACCGCGAGGCGATCCTCATCCGTCCCTGTCTTTTCGAGTTGTTCTAGTGTCGCTAAGGCTTCCGAGGTATGGCCGTGTTCTAGTTCTTCGATGATGCCATTCAATACTTGTTCATTCAAGGCAAACGCCCCACTTTCTGTCATCCGCCTATTTCTTACTCAGATCGGTCGGATTGAAGTTTCTTTAAATCATCATAGAACGTTGGGTAGCTGACTTCAACTACTTCGCGTCCATGCACTATAATTTCCGGGTTGATCGTCGCCGCGATCGTCAACATCATCGCGAGTCGGTGATCACCTGCACTGTCGACTTCCGCTGCTTGCAAAGGTGTCGGTCCTTCGATAATCATACCGTCATCCGTCGCCTCGATATTCGCCCCGAGACGCCGTAACGCCGTCACGACCGTCTCGATTCGGTCCGTCTCCTTGACACGGAGCTCTTCCGCATCGCGAATGATCGTCCGTCCCTCCGCTTGCGTCGCAAGCAATGCAAGTAACGGGATCTCATCGATCAAGGAAGGGATTTGTTCACCTTCGACCGTGGTCGCTTGCAACGATGTCGTCTCGACGGTCACATCTGCCGTCTCCTCTCCACCGTCTTCTGAGCGGTGATCGATTTCGACACTCGCCCCCATCTGGCGCAACGTCTGTAAAAAACCGATCCGTGTCGGATTCATCAAGACGTGCGTCGTCGTGATCCGACTATCCTGCCCGATCGCTGCTGCCGTCCACCAAAACGCTGCTGACGATGGATCCCCCGGGATGTCGAGTGACGTCGCTTGTAAATGTACAGGACCTTGAACACGAATATGTCGACCATCTTCGTAGTCATCGATCGATACGTCAACGCCAAACTGCGGCAACATCCGTTCCGTATGGTCCCGTGATAGAATCGGCTCGATGACCGTCGTCTCGCCCGTCGCTTGTAAACCTGCGAGTAAGACGGCACTTTTCACTTGCGCGCTTGCGACCGGTAACGTATACGTCGTTCCGACAAGTGGCGTTCCTGCAATGTGAAGCGGTGCCGTCTCACCTGTTATGTTCGCTCCGAACAAGGCAAGTGGTTCCGTGATCCGTTTCATCGGACGTCTGCGCAAGGAAGCATCTCCATCGAGTACATACGTTGCTTGACCGCCTGCTAGAATCCCACTTAAAAGACGGATCGTCGTTCCCGAGTTTCCGCAATCGATCGTTGCTTCTTGAAACGTTTCCGTACCGGTGATGCGAATTTCTTCTGCTGTTCGCTCGACGTGTGCCCCAAGCGCTCGCATCGCTTCTAATGAAGCGAGACAGTCCGCTCCTTCGAGTGCATTTCTGACATGTGTCGTTCCTTTAGCGATCCCACCGAACAGAAAAGCACGGTGTGTCATTGATTTATCGCCCGGTACTTGTACTGTTCCTCTTAATCCCATTCTAAACACCTCATTGTTTGATTGAACGCTTGTTGCAATCGTTCTTCACTGATTGCCTCTAAGTCAAAACGTCCTTCTTTCTCAAGGACGAATCGGATCGTAGTTTGGTGATTCTTTTTGTCACGACGCATCAGTTCCAGATATGTCTCGAACGATTGTCGGTCCGGCAATCCGGTTCCGAGACGGTGGAGCAATCGTCCGAGTTGTTCCGCCTGTTCCTCATTTCCTTCCAAAAACTTGACGAAGACGAGTCCGATCCCTACTGCCTCGCCATGCGACAGACCCGGGCTCGCATATTCAACGGCATGCCCGAATGTATGCCCATAATTCAAGAAGGCACGCATCCCTTGTTCCGTCTCATCTTGTTCGACGATATCCCGTTTAACGTTAATCCCTCGTGCGAGCCAGTCTTCAAGATCAAGCCCTTTGATAGTATCCAACGAGACATCGAGTAACGTATCTGCAAACGATGGTCGTGCGAGGAATCCATGTTTGACCAATTCAAAGAAGCCGCTCCGCCATTCCCGATCTGGTAATGTCTGAAGAAGCGTTAAATCATACACGACACCGCTCGGTTGATAAAATGCCCCGACCAAGTTTTTTCCAAGTGATAAATTCACACCGACCTTTCCACCTACACTCGAATCATGTGCTAAGAGTGTCGTCGGAATTTGAATGAACGGGATGCCGCGCAAAAAAGTCGCTGCAACGAATCCCGCTAAATCACCTATCATGCCACCACCAAACGCAAGGATGATACTATGTCGTGTCATTCCATGACGTATTCCCTCTTCCAATAAAGAACCGTAGACCGCAAGCGATTTACTCTGCTCCCCAGCTGGCACAGTGCTGACATGAATGTTTGTTGATTGAGATATAGACCCTAATGCCTCTTGCAACGTGTGCAAGTGCAAGTCGCGAACTGTCTCATCCGTAATGATCCAGATGCGATCCGCCTCGTTCAGCGCTGAAAGATGCGACAAACGTGCTAATGCCCCATTTCCGACAAATACTGGATATGACGTTTTTAACCGGATATCAAGCTCGATCAAAACGTTCGAACCTCCTCTGTATAAGCGGCAACGGCAGCCTGGAGACGATCAATCGTTGATGTTCCGAACATTTCAAGGATAGCGACCGCAATCTCAAACGCAACGACGGCTTCTAAGACAACAGATGCGGCAGGAACGGCACAGGCATCACTTCGCTCGATTTGTGCCGTGAAGGCTTCCTTCGTCTCAATATCGACTGATTGCAGGGGACGATAGAGAGTCGGAATCGGCTTCATCGCTACTTGGACGCGGATCGGCATCCCTGTCGACATTCCGCCTTCGATTCCACCTAGATGGTTCGTCCGTCGATGATATCCAGCGTCATCATGAATGATTTCATCTTGGACGGTACTACCCTTGCGACGACCGAGTTCGTACCCGTCACCAAAACCGACGGATTTCATCGCATTGACGCTGATGACAGCTTGCGCGATTCGGCTGTCGAGCTTCAAATCGTTTTGAGTGAAGGATCCAATGCCTGGCATCATGCCCGTCACGACGACTTCGATCTCACCGCCGAGTGTATCGCCTTCTTTTTTGGCAGCATCAATTTCCTCCATCATTCGTTGACCTGCAAGTTCGTCGGCACAGCGAACAGGTGAAGCATCAATCGTTTCCTGATATTCCACAGGATCTTTCCAAGGAGCATCAATCCCACCGATTGATCGTACATGCGAGAACACTTCAATTCCGAGTTCATTCAGTAATTGTTTAGCGAAGGCACCGACGGCAACACGTGCTGCTGTCTCACGTGCTGAAGAACGTTCCAGCACATCGCGTAAATCACGATGACCGTACTTCAATCCGCCAACGAGATCCGCATGTCCGGGACGTGGACGCGTTAATGTCCGTGGGCGCTCCAACTCTTCTTCGAGCGGTTCCGCCTGCATGACTTGTGTCCAGTGCGTATGATCCTTATTCTCGATGAACAAACTGATCGGTGATCCCGTCGTATATCCGTGGCGAATCCCACCACGTGCATCAATCTGATCTTGTTCGATTTGCATCCGTCGACCTCGTCCATATCCCCCTTGACGACGCGTCATTTCACGCTGAATGGCTTCGAAATCAATCGTGAGTCCTGCCGGCATCCCGTCAATGATGACGGTCAATCCTTTTCCGTGTGATTCTCCTGCTGTCATATAACGCATTCGCTTCATCCCTTCCTGTTCAACCGATTTTTTCGTAAAAGAAGCTTTGTTTCATCTTTAATCCAAATCGTTCTGGTTGGAAAATTTGTTCCGTTCCTCCAACGAACAGAATACCGCCTGGTTTTAATGCCTCGACGAACGAACGATAGACATGTGCTTTCGCTTCTTCCGTAAAATAAATCAGTACATTACGGCAGATGATTAAATCAAAACCGGTATCGTACCGGTCGCCTAACAAATTATGTTTACTGAAACGAACAAGTCGTTTGATTTCTGGAACAACTTCGAATGTCTGCTCCTGCTCGATGAAATATTGCTTTTTCCGCGCTTCTACGACCTCATTCAATGCGGAAGCTCCGTATCGACCAAGCTTCGCTTTTTCAAGGACAAGCTCATCCAAATCCGTTGCTTGAATCGTAAAAGCCGACGAATCGAGTCGTTCACTTAAGATCATCGCTAGGGAATACGGTTCCTCTCCCGTCGAACAGGCAGCACTCCACGTTCGAATTCGTCCATGTGCACGTGATTCCAAGACCGGTAAGATGTCTTGCTCCAATTGTTGCCAACGTATCGGATTACGAAAGAATTCACTGACATTAATCGTCATCCGATCTAGAAATTCTTCGTATAACGAGGTACTTTTGTCCATTGCCTGCATATAGGATGCAAACGTACTGTACCCTTTTTTGTCACGTAACGCCGTCAACCGTCGTTTCATCTGTGCTTCTTTATACTGACCGAGATCAATCCCTGATTTGATCTTGAATCTTTGAATGAAAAGTTCGTAATCTTCCAAATGGCACACCTCGCTCACTCTCGATATCAAATGGTCATCTCTTTGACCGGTTCAACTTATTTTCTATAGTAGCATAAAGCTATAGGCATTCCAAAAAGCAATTAACCAATCCGGTCAGTCCGTTTTACAAGAATACGACAAAAGGGATTCGATTGACTCGAATCCCTCCCCGCTTGTCCTACTATTCATGTATTAGACATTAACTGGCTGTCCTTGAAACCAAAGACCCAGCTCACGCTCCGCACTTTCGATACTGTCTGAACCATGAATGACGTTCTCACTCATCGTGTTCGCAAAATCACCACGGATCGTTCCAGGTGCTGCTTCAAGTGGTTTTGTTTTTCCGATCATCAAACGAGAAACGGCAACGACGTCTGCCCCTTCAACACGCAGAGCGACGACAGGACCTGACGTCAGGAAAGTGACCAACTCTCCAAAGAATGGTTTCTCCGCATGTTCCTCGTAGTGTGCTTTTGCGAGTTCTTCTGTAACGTTCATCATTTTCATTTCACGAATGATGAATCCTTTGCGTTCGATCCGTCCGATGATTTCCCCAATCAATCCACGTTTTACGCCATCCGGTTTGACCATTAAAAATGTCTGTTCCATCTCTAGTTCCCCCTATGAAATGCTTTTAGAAAAGCGCTTACATAGTCAGTTTACTGGCTTTTTAGAAGAACAGCAAGAAATTTTTGACAATCTTTATCCTTTTCGTTTACCAACGTAGCGCGCCACTTCTTCGAGCGATCGTTTAGCGGAAGATTTAGGTAAGGGTTCGAGCCGGTTGATGGCACGACGAATGTAAAGATCGACCGTTCGTTGTGTTCGTTCGAGGGCACCTGAAGTTTGAAGAAATGCTAGCAATGGTGCAACTTCTTCATGGGTAGGCATCGTCTCGATTTTCGAAAGACTTTCGTAAAAGGCAGCATCTTCCGCTCCATAAAAGACGGGTAACGTCTTATGTCCATGACGTAGATCCTCTGCCACTGGCTTACCAAGTTGCGTTCGATTCGCTGTGAAGTCAAGCAAATCATCAGCAATCTGAAAAGCGAGTCCGATATCTCGTCCAAACAGTCGTAACGCTTTCGTATCGGCCGCTGAACAATTCGCAACGATTGCACCTAGATGGCAACTTGCTTCAATGAGAATGGCTGTTTTTCGTTCAATTCGTTTGATATAACGTTTAATCGACTGTTCCCAATCATATTGATCATAGATCTGTTCAATCTCACCCTCGCAAATTTCACGCATTGTATGGACCATGACTTGGACCAGCTCTGGTTTTCCGACTTCTCCAATCAACCGAATCGCTTCCCCAAACAAATAATTGCCTGAATAAAGCGCCACTTCTTCATCGAAGTATTGCATAACGGTCGGTTTTCCTCGTCGTAGTTCAGCGTCATCAATGACATCATCGTGTACAAGCGATGCCATATGGACGAGCTCAAGACTTGCTGCTACACGGATCAGTTCATCGCGATCTGCCTCACCGAATTTAGAGGCTAACAATACGAACGCTGGTCGAATCCGTTTTCCACCAGCTTTCAGCAGTTGTTTTCCTGCTGCATCAATCGTTGGTTCCTCCGAAGCGATATGACTGATCAGAAAACGATCGACTAAATTAACTTCCTTCGTGACATCACGGTAGATGGAATGCAGTGACATCTCACCACTTCTTCCCAAGGTGCATCGCAGCAGCCCCACCCGCGAATGCTTTGACTTCCACTTGCATGAAGCCTGCCTGTTCGAAGAGTTGTTTCAGTTCGACACGGTCGAGGAACACTTCCGTTGATTCTTGTAACCAGTTGTATTGATCATACGATTTAGCAAGCAAACGACCTACTTGTGGCATGATTTTTCCAAAGTATAGCGAATATGCTTCTCGGAAAATCGGTGCCGTCGGTTGACTCGTTTCAAGACAAACGACCGTTCCACCTGGTTTTAAGACGCGATGCATCTCTTTAATGACCTGAAGGTAATCAGGAACGTTCCGTAAACCGAAACCAATTGTCACGAAATCAAATGAGTTGTCACCAAACGGTAAATCCATCGCATTTCCGTGAATCAATTCGATGTTTTTCATATTGAGCGCTTCTACTTTCTCCACGCCGACTTTTAACATATTCTCTGAAAAATCAAGTCCCTTGATGACACCAGTCGGACCGGCTGCTTTTGCCAGTTGAATCGTCCAGTCTGCCGTTCCACAACAAAGATCAAGACATTTAGCACCTGGGAAGACTTGCATCCGGCGCATCGTTTCGCGTCTCCACAATTTATGCAGTCGGAAGCTGATGACTGAATTCATTTGATCATAGTTCGTTGATATCGATTGGAACACTTCATACACTTTTTTTTCTTTATCTTTTGTCTGCACACTGCTCACCCTTTCCAAGATCTCATGCTACCGCCATCTGTTCGAGATGCGATAACAGTAATTTCTGTGCGACCAGATCCAGCTGCTCTGCCTGTTGTTGAATGATCTGCCGTCCTTGTCGTGTCAGCCATTCTCGTTTGGTGATTGTCGCGAGTCCTTGCATTAATCCGAACTCTGCTGTTAACCATAAGAGAACCCGTTCTTCCGTTGATTCATAGTTCATTTCGTGTAAGGCACACTTCGCTTCATTGACACGTTGAATGGTCCGTCCGAGTGAGACAAGAACCTCTTTCGGCAAACCCGCTAATTGTTCGAAGAAGTAGCTCGAGAAAAGATCTCCAGCTAATACAAGAAGCTGTCTTTCCTTCGAACCGCGTAATGTTTTATTGACGCGTTCATGCAGACGTAAGGCGACTTGTGCGAAATGAATCGCTTTGACGAGTGCTTCTGAATCTAGCTTGTCATGTTGAGCGACATCAATCAACCAACGGATCTGTTCACGATCGATGGAAGGGAAATCCACATGTCGAGCCAATCGTGTCGTTTGTTTAGTGGTGAGTGCAGTGATGATTTCATCCACGCGCAGCTCATGTTGTTCCATGCTTTTACCCCCCGATCTCCAGTGCCATCTCGTTGATGGACGTTCTTCTTTTTTAATATACCATAATCGGCGGGCTTTCACGCTTCTGAATGTCCACAAAAAAGCCGCCCGAGAAAATCTCGGGCGACTATGTAGCCGGATTACTTCACAGCATCTTTCAATGCTTTACCTGGTTTGAAGGCAGGTACTTTGCTTGCTGGAATCTCGATATCTTCTTTCGTACGTGGGTTGCGACCTTTACGGGCTGCACGCTCACGGACTTCGAAGTTACCAAATCCAATCAATTGGACTTTCTCTCCAGACTGAAGTGTCTCAGTGATCGATTCGAATGTTGATTCAACAACTTTCGTCACGTCTTTTTTTGTAAGACCTGATTTTTCGACGACTGCTTGAATGAGTTCAGTTTTGTTCATTACTTTCACCCCCTCCCAATCACTTCTTCGAGGGTAATCATACCCTATAAACGTTGCTATTACAACATTTTCGTGTAAATAACGTTCAATTTTCAGATTCTTCGCTCGATTTCTCTGAAAACACAGGTTCGCCTTTTTCGTTTATCGTGTAGCTTTGAGAATAGGCAGGAACAAAAGGTTGATCTTCATAAAGCAAATACCGAATATCCTGACCGACTTTCGGCTTTTTCTTCGCAGTTTGTACAGCTTTCTTCAACTCTGGCAAATAGTTGATGAAAAGACGACCTTGACCATCGACATAGATCGATAGCTTTTCATCTGAGTACGGACTTGGGACAGTCGGTTCTTTTTTGATGAATAACTTTTTATAGTCGAGGGTAAACTGATTTTTTCCGATGGAGCCTTTAAATGGGTACTTATCATTCTTCTTGCGATACGCATCAATTCGGACTTGAAGCTTCTGTAGTTCTTCCGCGACAAGCAAATCCATCAATTTGACAGTCGGCTTCGTCTCAACGTCGACCAACAAATAGATGAATGTTCCCCCGCCTTCAAAACTGTTCGTTGGTGGATCACTCATATAACGAGGTATCAGACGGCCCAGTTCGATTTGATAACGTTCCATGAGTGGCGTATCTGCCTCCATCGTTTTGATCGGCAAAACACCTGTGTCTTTCTGGTATGCATCGACGGCATCCTGAACGGTACGTAATTGTTGCGGATACGGCACGCGGTTCGACGGTTTCTGGCTGTCCGGAAAGAGACAACCTGATAATAACGTCACCGGAATGAGCATGAGTAGTACGAACCACTTTTTCATGCGCTCGGTCCCGCCATGACGATGAATACCATGATGATCGACGCAACGATGAAACAAACGAATGCCAAGGTTGACACGAGAATCTGCCAAATCCCTTTCAACTTCGTCCGACTGACCGTGACCAGTAAGACACTGATCGCAAAGAGTCCGATGCCAGCGAACGAAATCCACATTTTTAATAATCCTGGACTCAAGGTTTCCACCCCACTCCGTTAATCTTTCGTCGTGAAGAGATGCTCGATCTCATTTTTTTGTGGTCGTTGCATCAACTTTTTGACTTCTTCTTCCGGTGTATGACCGTCAAAGAGAACATGGTATAAAGCAGAAGTAATTGGGAGTTCACATTGTTTCGACTCTGCTAGATCATATGCAGCTTGTGTCGCACGAACACCTTCTACGACCATTCCCATGTTTTCAAGCACTGTCTCTAGTTTTTCTCCTCGACCGATGGCATTTCCCGCACGCCAATTTCGGCTATGGACAGAAGTACAAGTGACGATTAAGTCACCCATTCCTGTCAAGCCGGTGAACGTCATTGGGTTTGCCCCAAGCATCGTTCCAAGACGAGCCATCTCGACCATTCCACGCGTAATCAAGGCTGCCTTGGCATTATCCCCGTAACCGAGACCATCTGTCATACCCGCAGCAAGTGCAATGATATTCTTCAGTGCTCCACCGAGTTCTGCCCCGATGATGTCCGCATTGAGGTAGACACGGAAGTTTTCATTCGTAAACAATTCCTGCACACGACCAGCCTCTTCTAAATCATCCGATGCAACGGTCACCGTCGTCGGTTTACGTAACGCAACCTCTTCAGCATGTGAAGGACCTGTCAAGACACAAACCGCTTTACGTTTCGCCGGGTCGACCTCTGCTTCGATCAACTCAGACAATCGAAGATGTGTCTTCGGTTCGATTCCTTTTGATGCATGAATCAGGACGACTGGTTCTGTCAATAGTTCATTTAATTGGCGAGAAACCGCACGAATCGCAGATGACGGTGTCACGATCAAAATATGTGTCGCGCCTTCGACCGCCACTTTGAGATCCGTCGTCGCCTTCAAGGATTGTGGCAACACGACGCCCGGCAAGAATTGCGCATTTTCATGATGCTCATTGATGCGGTCGACATTTGTTTGTTCACGACCGTAAAGAATGACTTCCTGATCATTATCGGCTAAGACGAGCGAGAGCGCTGTTCCCCAGCTTCCCGCTCCGATGACAGCGATTTTGGTCATACTGACTCACCTCATTATTGTTTTTGACGAGCTAAAATCCGGATTGGTGTACCTGTGAAATCAAATGCCTCCCGAATCCGGTTCTCGAGATATCGTTTATAAGAGAAGTGAAGCAACTCTGGATCATTGACGAACAAGACGAACGTTGGCGGACGCGACGCGACTTGAGTCGCATAGTTAATCCGTAGACGAACCCCTTTATCTGTCGGCGCAGGGTTCATAGCGACGGCATCGACGATGACATCGTTCAAGACACTTGTCTGAATCCGTTGCGCATGACTGTGCGCTGCTTGCTGAATGACTGGTAATAACGTTTGTAAACGACGTTTTGTTTTAGCTGAGACGAAGACGATTGGTGCATAGTCAAGGAAACGGAATTCTTCCCGAATCTCTTCTTGCATCTTTTTCATCGTCTTATCATCTTTTTCAACAGCATCCCATTTATTGACGACAATGATGACCGCGCGACCTGCTTCATGGGCATATCCTGCTACTTTTTTATCTTGTTCGATGATACCTTCTTCACCATCAAGAACAACACAGACGACATCTGCTCGTTCGATTGCTTTTTGAGCACGCATGACACTAAAGCGTTCTGTCGATTCATAGACTTTCCCGCGTTTTCGCATCCCTGCCGTATCGATGATGACGTATTCTTGTTCATCCCGCGTAAACGGTGTATCGATCGCATCACGTGTCGTACCAGCGATATTCGAGACGATGACACGCTCTTCACCAAGAATCGAGTTCGTCATACTTGATTTCCCGACGTTTGGACGACCAATCAAAGCAAACTTGATCGTACTTTCGTCATATTCCAACTCTTCTTTATCTGGCGCGAGTTCAAGGACACGGTCGAGTAAATCACCAAGTCCAAGACCATGTGTACCAGAAATCGGGAACAAGTCCCCGAATCCAAGAGAGTAGAATTCATACATTAAATCACGCATCTCAAAGTTATCGACTTTATTGACAGCTACGACGACTGGTTTGTTCGAACGGAACAACATGTTCGCGACTTCCTCATCCGCTGCTGTGATTCCTTCGCGTCCGTTCACCATGAAAATGATGACGTCCGCTTCATCAATGGCGAGCTCCGCCTGATGACGCATCATTTGAAGTAGGGGCTCATCCCCAACTTCGATTCCACCTGTATCAATCAAATGAAAATGACGATTCAGCCATTCTCCAGTTCCGTAAATACGGTCGCGGGTAACGCCTGGCTTGTCTTCTACGATTGAAACCCGATCTCCAATCACCCGGTTAAAAATCGTCGACTTTCCGATATTTGGGCGACCTACGATCGCCACGACTGGAATTGCCATCCCAACACCTTCTTTCTCTTCTCTCGCTTCATAGCCGTTCTATTGTATCAAATCAAACTCTCATATACCATAACAAACCGCATATAAAAAGCGGACACGCTTGTGTCCGCTTTGTGTCATCCTTTATTCTTTCGTTTCTGAATCGTCTTCTGTCAAGTCAGCGACAGAAAATCCTTCTGATTGATTTGAGTAATCCGAATAGTCCTCGGAAGACCCTTCTTCCTCTTCGAGAACACGTGTCGAGAGCGAGATCTTATGCTCATCAAGACGCACTTCGAGTACCTTCGCTTCAATTTCTTGTCCTTCTTCAAGTACTTCTGAAGGCGATCCGATATGACGGTTCGCGATTTGTGAAATATGCAAAAGTCCTTCTACCTGCGGTGCAAGCTCAATGAAGGCACCGAACTGGACAAGACGACGTACGCGTCCTTTGACAATATCCCCAGCTTCGATTTTCCCTTCCATCTGTTGCCATGGACCCGGTTGTGTTTCCTTGATCGACAATTTAACCTTTTCTGTATCACGGTCGACGCCAAGTACTTTGACTTCGACTTTCTGACCTTCCGTGACGATGTCCGAAGGACGTTCGACACGATGGTGTGCCATTTCCGAGATATGAACGAGACCATCGACGCCACCGATATCAACGAAAGCACCGAAATCTGTCAATCGTTGGACTGTTCCTTCTAGAACTTGCCCCACTTCTAGATTTTCGAGTGTCTCTTTTTTCTTCGCGTTCAATTCACCTTCAACGACGGCTTTGTGCGAGAGAATGACACGGTTCTTCTCTTGATCGAGTTCAACGACCTTGACGTCAATCGAACGACCGATGTAATCCGAAAAGTCCTCGACGTAATGCCGCTCGACAAGCGACGCTGGGATGAATCCACGGACACCGATATCAACGACGAGACCACCTTTAACGATGTCTTTCACGACAACTTCAAAGATCTCACCTGATTTATACTTCTCTTCAACTTGCTCCCAAGCTTTAAGTGCATCAATTTCTCGTTTTGAGACGACGACCTCTTCATCCGTGATTTTCTTGACCTTCACTTGTAGTTCATCTCCGACGTTCAACACACCACGAATATCATCGAGATGAAGACTCGATACTTCGCTGATCGGTAAGATGGCTTCTGTTTTATATCCGATATCAATGAGTGCTTGCTTGTCTTCAATTTTCACGACCATTCCGGTAACTACCTGGTCCCGATGAATTTCAAAATCAGGCATATCTTTCATTTCTTCGACCATTCCAAAACAACCTCCTCACGATGAGTACAAGAAACGCCTGACACGTGTCAATGCGTTTATCCTGCTTCTAACTTCTTACAATTCTGACTATTTGTCAAGGTATTAAGCGTGATTGAAGTAGACGGATTTGATTTCGTCCATGATTCGATCAGAAATCGCTTTCGCAGCACCACGTTGATCACGTAAATCCGAAATATCGACCGGTTTTCCGATCGCGACGCGCATTCGTTTGAAAGGGCGATACGATCCAATGATGGCAATCGGTAAAATCTGAGCATTCGATCGTAAGGCGAAGAACCCTACACCGGGTTGTGCTGATGTGAATTCTCCTGGAGCAGAACGCGTTCCTTCTGGGAAAATGCCAACAGTCTCATCCGTATTTAACAGCTCGATCGTCCGTTTCAAGGCTTGACGGTCCCCTTGACCACGACCGACAGGATAGGTTCCTGCCGCAATCATCAGCTGCTTTAAGGCAGGGACTTTAAACAACTCCTCCTTCGCCATATAACGAACCGAACGTTTCGGTGGAATCGCACTGACGAGGAAGACGGGATCCCAATTTGAACTGTGGTTGGCACAGATGAGTAAGGAACCGTCTTTCGGAATATTCTCTTGCCCCGTCACCTTCAATCGGAAGACTGTTTTGGCTATGACCCAGACGACAAACCGCGCAATCCGATAAACGGTATCTTGACGTTTCATTTTAGAACACCTTCCGCTAGTTCCATCAGGCGATCAACGACTTGATCAATCGTCATCTCTGTCGTATCTAGATATAATGCGTCGTCTGCTTGGCGTAGAGGAGAGACTTCACGTTCACTGTCCCGTTTGTCCCGCAGCGCGATTTCTTCTTGAAGAACTGTGATATCGCTATCGATCCCACGCGCGATGTTCTCCCGGTGCCTTCTAGCTGCACGCTCTTCCACAGTTGCCGTCAAGAAAACTTTTAATTCAGCATCAGGTAATACGACTGTACCGATGTCACGACCGTCCATGACGATGCCACCCTGATCTGCTAATTTTCGTTGCGCCGTGACGAGTGCTGCTCGAACTTCTTTTTGACGAGCGACGAACGATACATTATTCGTGATTTCGATGGAACGGATCGCATCCGTCACTTCGCGATCACCAATAAAGACACGTTGCCCGTTTTCGCCTGGTGTTAAACGAATATCAAGCGATTTCATCAATTCGCCAAGCACTTCTCCGTTGTTCAGATCAAGCGATTGTTCGAGTGCTGCGAGCGTAACGGCACGATACATCGCCCCTGTATCGATATATACATAGTCAAGGCGTGCCGCCAGTTGTTTTGCGATCGTACTTTTCCCAGCACCTGCTGGTCCATCTAATGCAATTTGAATCTTCTTCATCATCCATCCAATCCTTCCATCTTCCCCATATTTGATGGGGATTCATTCTTCCGAACGTTATCATAGCAAAAAAATGCGGTCAGGTGAATGGATTCATGCCCCTTCTTGAACTTTTCATTTGCATTTGATAACAGTGACGCAATACTAGCTCACGACTTCTGTCAGGAATCATTGTAAATTGGAATGCGAGTTCATACCGTTCTTCCCGTCGATCGATACGGACGAGCTCAGCAATAACATCTAACGTACTCGAAATGCCGTCACCAGTAGGTAGAATGAATGTCATCTCCACCTCTTCCTCTTTTTGAATCGGTAACTGATCCGACAAAATCATCATGCCACCAGCCGATAAGTCAAGCGTCACCGTCGTAAACGGATCAAATTGCGTTTTATGCGGATGAACGGCGACATCAAGCATTTGTGGTACTCGAACGAATTGACGTCGTTGGATGCGCTCGATTTGATCATCACTTGGTCGCTTTAAGGCGTACCGCTGACCACGAAGTGGATCATTTTGTCGTTCCACGACGACCGTATCAAATCCAAATAATTTACCTTTTTCTTTAAAGAAGTAAAACGAAACTTCTTCGTGGTCTGACAAGATGAACGTTTTCAATGTCGCGACCTCACTTGGTGCCTCGATCCAAATCAATCGATTCGTTACGGCTGTTACTTTTGACCGTCCTTGTCGATCTTCACTATTCGAAAGCATTACTAAATCCCCGATTTCCATCATCCTACTTCGCTCCTACTTTCTATTCGATGCCATCTGAATGTTGTTTTTTTCGTTTGAATCGACGATTCAAACGGTTGGCACCTCGTACTTGAAATAATCCGATCGTCCATAAAATGATCATGAAGACGATTGGCAAAACAGATATACCACCATTTTCCAATATTAACAAATTAAATAAGATATGTGCAAATACCGGAATCGTTATCGATAAGGACAACCACCGATACGGGTGAGGCGAGAATTTCGCCATTCCCATGAAGAAACCCATGATGACAGCAAACAAAGCATGACCGGATACCGGTAGTAAAGCTCGGAATAGCATGTGTTCGACCGTTCCATTCACCATCAGATATAAGATATTCTCAAGGGTAGCAAATCCAAGCGAGCACGCTACGGCATAGATGATCCCATCATAATAATCATTAAACCGTTGATGGATATACACGGTATAAAAGACGACGAACCATTTTGCAAACTCTTCTGTGACTGCTGTTCGAACCAATTGCACCTCTTCACGCCCACCAAACTCCGTTTGAACGATGTAGTCGATGAACATCAAGGGAAAAACGAGTAAAATTCCAAAAATGAAGCTTCGAAGGATATATCCAACGGGCTCTGATTCATGTTCGTGACGTAGATAAAAATAAGTTAGGAGTGCGATGCCTGGGGCAACTCCGGAGAAAACGATTTGAATCACGCTTCCTCTCCCCCTTTCTTCCTCTCCATAAGAATAAAGGTTTCTTGGAAAAAAGAAAACGTCCTCGTTGTTTCGGGAGGGAAAAAGGTTACAATATGGAAGAACTAATTGAATATGCTATAGAAAGTAGGTGAAGGTCTTTTGTCTTTTGACACAGACCATTTAGAATGAAATCATTATTATTAATTCATACGGGTGGAACGATTGCGATGGCGCAAGATCACTCCGGTCACGTCTTACCGAATGACATCAATCCACTGGATGCTTCACTACCTCGAGCGACGGATATCGCAAACATCACAACGCGTCATTTTTCAAATTTACCTTCTCCACATATGACGCCCGACATCATGCTACGTTTGGCACACTTCATCGACAGTGAACTTGCTAAGGAACACTACGATGGAGTCGTCATCACCCATGGGACGGATACACTTGAAGAGACCGCTTATTTCTTACATTTGACAATTGGTGCACCTGTTCCGATTGTTTTGACTGGAGCCATGCGTTCATCGAACGAAGTCGGATCGGATGGTGAGTTTAATTTGATCACGGCACTCCGTGTCGCAGTCAGTGAAGCAGCGCGTGAAAAAGGTGTTCTCGTCGTCTTTAATGGTGAGATTCATTCGGCATTCAACGTCACGAAAACGCATACGTCATCCGTCGATACGTTTAAATCGGTTCACTTCGGAAATCTTGGCATGGTGACGAAAGATCACGTTTACCTATTCAACACGCCACTTCTGAAGCAAATACATATGGTAACCTCGCTCTCTAAACGTGTTGCTGTTTTGAAAGTATATGCCGGAATGGAACCAGATTTATTACTAGCCGTGAAACAACTCGGTTACGATGGACTCGTACTTGAAGTTCTCGGTCAAGGAAACGTCCCACCGAGTATCGTCGATGCCATTGCCGAATTGATCGCAGTCATGCCGATCGTCATCGTTAGTCGATGCTTCAATGGAATCGTGCAAGATGTTTATGGATATACAGGTGGCGGTCAACAGTTAAAAGAGATCGGCGTCATTTTCTCAAATGGACTGAACTCACAAAAAGCACGACTTAAATTAATGATTGAACTCGAAATCAATGCGACCCAATCAGAACTCGAAGAGTCATTCCGGGTCGAATAAATGAAAAAACCTCTTGACTCGGAACTCATCAGTCCGAATCAAGAGGTTTTTTTAGACGTGAATTGATAGACCACGTAATCGTTCGACGAGATGATTCGCGATGTTCGCGCCATGAAAACGTCCGTTTTCAATGAATATCTTATTGGCATCGTATCCTGCTGCAACGACGCCGGCAATATAAATTCCAGGAACATTCGACTCCATCGTCTCTTCATCATGACTCGGAACACCTGTCTTGCGATCGATCGCGATACCAGCATCAGCGAACAAGCCGACGTCTGGTGTATAACCCGTCATCGCAAATACGAAATCTGCTCGGACAGTCCGCTTGTCTCCCTCCACTCGGTAAACGACTTCTTGGTCCGTGATTTCCTCGATCATCGCGTCAAACACCATCTTGACCTTTTCCGAACGAACGAGTGATTCGAAGTTCGGCAAGACCCATGGTTTGATCGACGGACTATACTCGGGTCCACGATAAAGTACGGTTACGCGTGCTCCTGCTTTTTCAAGCTCGATTGCTGCATCAACACTTGAATTCTTCCCACCGATGACGACGACATCCTGATCAAAGTATGGATGCCCTTCCGTAAAATAGTGCGATACGTGGGGTAACGTTTCTCCTGGGACGTCCATTCGGTTCGGTAACCCATAATAACCTGTCGCAAGCACAACAGATCGTGCTTCTCGCTGTTTCTTCACTCCAGAGCGTTCTGAATGGATGATGAAGCGATCCGCTTGACGTTCAATGTGCTCGACCGTCTCAAATGGACGAATCGTCAACCGCTTTCGTTTGACGACTTCTCGATAATAGACGAGTGCATCGAGACGACGTGGTTTTAATTCCTTATTGATGAACGGCACGCCACCGATTTCTAATTTTTCACTACTTGAAAAGAACGTTTGATGCGTCGGATAACGATAGATCGCTTCAACGATATTTCCTTTTTCGAGTACTTCGACGTCTAGTCCTCGATCTTGCATTTCGATCGCTGCCGATAAACCACATGGTCCTGCACCGATTACGATACAATCTAACATTCGAATATCTCCTCTTCCGGTTGCTTTTTTTATATCTTAGCAAATCTCATCAAGAGACGAAAGAAATTGCAATAGGAAAACACCCGCTCCTCATCTAGAGGAACGGGTGGTACGTATTTTTAACGTTTAATTAGACCCAACCACGGAAACGGGATGCTTCTGCCATTTTCCGCACACCTACCATATAAGCGGCGAGACGCATATCGACATTTCGCGTCTGTGCTGTCTGATAGACTTGGTTGAATGAGTTCACGAGGACCTTTTCGAGTTTCTCGTGGACTTCCTCTTCCGTCCAGTAATACCCCTGATTATTCTGTACCCATTCGAAGTAAGAAACCGTTACGCCACCACTCGAAGCAAGAACATCCGGAACGATCAAAATGTCACGTTCTGCAAGAATTTTCGTCGCTTCGTTCGTCGTTGGACCGTTTGCTGCTTCTACGACGATCGCTGCGCGGATATCATGTGCATTGTCTTCTGTAATTTGATTCTCGATTGCCGCAGGAACAAGAATATCACATTCGAGTTCAAGCAATTCTTTATTCGAGATCGTATTTTTGAACAATGTCGTAACCGTTCCGAATGAGTCGCGACGGTCCAGTAGATATGGGATGTCGAGTCCGTTCGGATCATGCAGTGCACCGTAAGCATCACTGATGGCGATGACTTTTGCACCTAAGTCATACATGAACTTCGACAAGAAGCTACCTGCGTTCCCGAACCCTTGAACGACGACGCGTGCTCCTTCAAGTGTAATGCCTTTTTTTGCTGCCGCTTCTCGGATCATGATTGCGACACCTTTCGCCGTTGCTGTTTCACGACCATGTGAGCCACCAAGAACGAGCGGTTTTCCTGTGATGAAACCAGGAGAGTTAAATTCATCGATCCGGCTGTACTCATCCATCATCCAAGCCATGATTTGTGAGTTCGTAAAGACGTCAGGTGCTGGAATATCCTTTGTCGGTCCAACGATTTGACTGATGGCACGGACATATCCACGGCTGAGACGTTCGATTTCGCGGAAGCTCATCTCACGTGGATCACAAATGATCCCGCCTTTCCCGCCGCCATATGGTAAATCAACGATACCAGCCTTCAGACTCATCCAGACGGATAATGCTTTGACTTCGATTTCCGTCACGTTTGGGTGGAAACGAATTCCCCCTTTTGTCGGTCCAACAGCATCGTTATGTTGCGCACGATATCCTGTGAAGATTTTCGTCGAACCATCATCCATTCGCACCGGAATCCGGACTGTCAACATCCGGAGTGGTTCTTTAAGTAATTCATACATTTCGTCTGGATACCCTAACTTCCCTAGTGCTTCCTTGACGATTTCCTGTGTTGCTTCCAGTACGTTCTTGCGATGATTCGCATGTTGTTGGTCAGTGATCATTCCAACGTTCCTCCCCATAAGTGGCATCCCCTATGCCGTTTCCTTGTTCGGATAAAGTATACTCTTTTCTCGAACGTAATGAAAGGGGTTACGCCCATATTTGTAAGCGCTTTCTCACTTCTTTTCCTAGGATATCAATGATTGGATTACTTGATTTGGGCGTGGCGTTCGATCGCTAATTCCATGAAATACTCGACCAATTCCGGATATTCGATACCAACTGCTCGTGCTCCGTCCGGGAATAAACTTGTTGACGTCATACCTGGCAATGTATTCGTCTCTAAAATAACTGGATTTCCGGACTCAGGAACAAGGAAATCTGACCGGGAATACCCAGCACAACCCAGTACTTGATGTGCTTTGACGGCCCACTCCTGAAGTGTTGCTGTCGTCGTCTCATCTAGTTCGGCAGGGCAGATATGCTCTGAACCTCCGATTGCATATTTCGATTCGTAATCATAAAAAGCATTCTTCGGAATGATCTCGATGACCGGTAATGCTTTTTCTACACCTTTATGACCAACGACTGGAACCGTCACTTCGCGTCCTTTAATGAATTGTTCGACGAGAACCGCATCATCGGCTTCGAACGCTTTTGCAATCCCCTCACGTAACATCGTCTCGTCTTGTGCGATTGTCAATCCATTCGATGAACCTTCTTGTGCTGGTTTAACGACACAAGGGAATTGACCATTCCATTCTGCGATTTTCGCCTCGACATCATCTTCACGTTCTAATAATACATCACGTGCAATCGTGATACCCGCTTTATCAAAGTGAACTTTTGAACGTGCCTTATCCATCGCAAGTGCTGACGCTAACACACCTGAACCTGTGTATGGAATATTCGCAAGTTCAAGTAACGCCTGCACGCGTCCATCTTCACCAATTTTCCCATGAAGAGCGATGACAGCCACATCTACATCCAGCTGGAAGAGTTCATGTGCTCGATCAGGATGGAAATCAACAGCCGTGACTTCATGTCCTTTACTGTTTAACGCTTCCATGATTGATTTTCCACTGTTTAATGAAACCTCCCGTTCACCTGAAGTCCCACCATATAACACTGCCACTTTCATCCTACTTCACTCCTTCTTCTTACGTTCAATGATTATCATACCATCCTTCTGACCACGAAAAAATACAAAATGGTGCCACTTCTGGTAGAAGATAAAAAGGTGCGACATTACCTGACGAGGCAATGTCGCACCTGATGTTCTAAATGTGGAATTGTTCCGCAATCGTGGCAATGGCTTGTTTCGATTGAATCGTTTTTCCGTACTCTGACATGACGAGCGGACTTTTCGGGCTCGGTTCCCCGTATTCTGACAAAATCGTCGTCACCGTACGCTCGAGCGCGTCATTCATTCGTTCCTGGAAATAGAGATAATAGTTGCCTTCGAAGAAATAAAGACTACCGCCTGTCTCCGTGTACGACATATGTCGTAATAACCCATGGCTCGCTTGAATGACATCTTCGAGCGAATTCAAGGCATACAAGACATGATGGACGATGTCGACCGTCATACGGATTTCGACTTGATCGAACTCCTCGTTCATCTCTTCTGGCAAATCGCCTTCACGACGTACATCAACGAGCATCCCGTCATTCGGAAAGAATGTAACGAAAAATTCGAGTGTTCCAGCTGCTTGAAAACCAAAATTCGATTCGGCTTCTTCTAATAAGTTGCGCAATAAAGCTTGTCCCTTCCCGACAGCCAACGTTTCTGGTCGAACGTCGTGAAGCGATAACTCCTGCTTTGTGATGAAGACACGAAGGTGTCCTTGTTTCATTTGTTCAAACCTCATATAGACTCCTCCAGTCAAAACCGGAAACATAGGTGTCTCCGTTCGCTATGAACCATACTATACACCAGATACCGGAGTGAGTCGACTTAACCAACTTTTCCACGATTGATCGTCCGCACCAAGTAAGTGTGGTCCGTATCGTTCCGGAAGCTGATCGACCGCGTATCCTCCAAGTCCAATTTCAAGATTCGGAAAATCAGCCATCAAACAGTCTAATGCTTCATCAAGCAATGGTAAATGATCGGATAACGTGCACGATAAGATGACAGCTTTCGGTTGCAATTGATGTGTCACGGCTACTAAGTCCGGCACCGGAATACCAGAACCGAGAAAAATCACATCAAAACCCGATTGCCGCAAGTAGAGTGTGAAGAAAAGTAGTCCGAGCTCATGTTCTTCTTCTGGTGCACAGACACAAACGATTCGCGGCAAGAACGGATTGATTGGCATCTGTAGTGATAACGTCGAAAGACGGGCTCTTAAGAAAGCTGTTGCAAAATGTTCATGCGCAATTGTAATCTCTCCTGACTCCCATTTCAGTCCGATTTCATGTAAGAGTGGACCAACGATATCTTGAATGACTTTATCGAAACTAAACATCGAGAACGCTTTATTCATGATGTCATGCGCGTGTCGTTCTTCGAAGTTCGTCAATGCACGGAATAACTGATCTCGTAGTTCGACTCCGTAATCATGGGGCACTTCAGCTCGATTGACAGGCATCTCATATAATTGAATTGCCTTTGAAACCGACAATCCTTCTTTTTGTTTATCGACGATCCAACGCAATTTCGCAACGTCACTATCACTATAAATGCGATGCCCGGATTCACTTCGATCCGGATCAAGCACTTGATATCTCCGCTCCCAAGCACGAATGGTCGTCGGGTTGAGTCCCACCAACGCAGCGACTGCTTTGATATTGTATTTCCCACGATCCATGCATCGTGCCTCCTTCCCCTTCCTTTCTAGTATACGCTGAAAGGAAAAAAATCTCCGTTCACAATGTGCCTTTACATCATGAAACCGATGGAGACGAAGGCGATGATGATCGTTATCATGAGTACCGTTAGCGTGATTGCTAGCGGATTTTTTCGAAATGGTTGCTTCAGTCGTTCATTTCGAACGTGTTCGATTCGCGAGGAACGTGGTGGTAAGAGTTGCTCCTCTTCGTTCTGATGTAACCGCCGTTGATCTTGTTTACTCAATGTTCATCACCTTTTCTTGAAAAAAATAAGGATATTTTCTAGTTTACACCGAATCTAGTGATGAAAAAAAGACTTGTTCTAAACGCTTTTTCCAATTTACCGGTTGAAGCACCTTACTCTTCACGGGATCCTGCCATTCGATCGTACCGCAAATATCACAACAACGTGGCTGAACGATTGCCGGTTCATCAAAATGATGCAATAACATCTTACGGCGACATTCATTCCGGTGAATATAGTCCATCATCTGGCTGACTTCTCGTCCTTTGAGCTGTTTTCGTTCCACCTGCCATTGCATGATACGTTCCTTCGACCAGCCATTCTCAAGTTGTGATTTCAGTAACCGATATGCTGGATCTTCCGGATTGAGGTGTAGACGAGTCTCGATTTTCGTGTAGGACTCACCTCTTCTCACCCCTTGTTGTAACTGATCAATCCAAAGGACAGGCGCATATTGTGTCTCAATCAGAAAGGTTTGTAATTGTTCATCCTGAGGAGCATAAAGCAAGATCGCCGTTGCCTCTTTTCCGTCCCGACCGGCACGTCCGATTTCCTGCATATAAGCTTCAAGTGTCGCCGGCATCGTATGATGGATAACTGTACGAACGTTTCCTTTATCAACACCCATTCCAAATGCGCTCGTACAAACGAGACAGTCCATTTCATCATGAAGAAACTGTTGTTGAACAAGCTGACGGTCTTCCATCGTTAATCCGGCATGATAGTAGGTTGCCCCTTCAATGATTCCTGCAATCCGTTCCGCTTCTTTACGCGTTGTCGTATAGATGACACATGGACGAACGATACGTGTCATCCAACGGTCGAGTGCTGCGTCTTTTTCTTCTCGATCGACGCGATCCACGATGTATTGGATTTCCGGTCGATTGACGGAACGACGGATGACATGCGGTTCTCGCATCTGCAATTGTATTCGGATATCTCGTTCGACAGCTTGAGTCGCTGTTGCGGTTAAGGCGAGGCACTGCGGAAAACCTAGTTCCCGGCGAATTTGACCAAGTCTTGCATACTCAGGTCGAAACTCGTGTCCCCACTGCGAGATACAGTGGGCTTCATCGACGACGAATAGCGCGATGTCGACCTGTTTCAGACGAGCCCGTATTTGTGGTAACGCAAGTTGTTCCGGTGATAAGTAGAGATACCGTAGATGTTCGAGTACGGATAAGATTTGCTCTTTTTCTTCTCGCGTCTCAACAGATGTTAATTTTGCGACAGAACGTTCTCCCCGACGTTTGATTTGCATGACTTGATCCTCAATCAAAGAGAGCAGCGGAGACAAAATCAATGTCAGTCCCTCTCCTTTTACATACGAAGGAAACTGATAACAAACAGACTTTCCTCCACCTGTCGGTAAAATTGCTAACGTATCTGTTCCATTCAGGATGGACTCGATGATTTGGCGTTGTCCAGGTCGAAACGCTTCATAACCGAAATGTCGATGCAATAACGCTTCCATTAACTTCCCTCCCATTTACTACGAGCTAAGACCAATCGAATTTGAAAATAGGATACGTCTGATTGCATCGCGCTTTTGATTCGCTTGAGCGCATAAGTTTTGAATTGTTGTGCGATATGTCGAATTTCTTCTTGTTGAGCCGTATCAACGAAATGATCTAACGGAAAAGTGGGTGCATACATTGCAATTTCAACAAGATGGTCTTCCATCGTGCTATTTTTTAGACGTCTTCTGACCGCAACATCTTCAACAGTGAGTCCTTGTTGCAATAATTCCCAAGTCGTTTGAGCAGATTGCGTCATCTTCGGAGTATGGAGACCGGCTCCGATTTGTTGAATGAGCGGTGTACTTTTTAAGTCATTGATGCATCTTCGCCAAGCTATGATAAATTCGAACTGGACCGTCTCGACATCTACCTTCATCATTCGTGCCAATTGAGGATATGACCACCCCGTTTGCACACCTGATAATCGATGACTGATCAATGTCGCATCTCGTTCCGGTAAGCGCTCAAGGAGGAGCGTCAATTCTTGATACATCTGCGCTAACCAATCTGCTCGATTCGAGATGGTCGGAAGAACACTCTTGACCCACTCCCGAACGATCGTCTCTTGTTGCACGGGAATGAATGGTTGTTGCGCTTCTAGACAAATTACCGTTTGAACGAGAAGACTGAGCCGTTTCCACATCATTTCGGCATATCCCCGAAGTTCACCACCAAGTTGATCAATGATTACTCCATCCGTTTGTCCTACTAGTCGAGCGCCTTCGCTCGTCAGTCGAAGTGTCTCTTGCCGTTCGATCCACTTTTTCTGAGCGAGTTCCGTTAAAACCGACTCGAATCGCTGTTTACTGACTAATACGGTACCGAACGTCGACTCTAAATCATAAAAATGAGCATCTTGCAGAGAAGTTGCTGACTTCTTCCCTTGAAAAACATGATAAAGACTCCGGTCCGAGCGTTCGTCTCGAAGACGCTGAATCGATTCTAGAAAAATGCGCTCTAGTAATGAAATTTCCATCTGCCACGCTCCTTTCTAATATATAGTATTTATCGATTTGAAGATGATACCTCATCCATTTTCTTTTCGTTACGTTTTAGACATACTGTTTGCGGGCATGTGATGATATATACATTTTCTGTTATCACTTACGCTTCGTCATTGAAATGCAACGATGAGTCCGATACAATGACATATAGATGAGAACAGCGTGTTTCAATAATGTTTTCGTATAGAGAGGAGACCGTTCAATGGCTAAATTTACGATTGTCGACAAAGATACTTGCATCGCTTGTGGTGCTTGTGGAGCAGCGGCACCAGATATCTATGATTATGATGATGAGGGTTTGGCATATGTCATTCTTGATGATAACAATGGTACTGCCGAAATTCCAGAAGCATTATTCGACGATATGATTGATGCATTTGAAGGATGCCCGACGGATTCAATCAAAGTAGCAGATGAATCGTTCGAAGGCGATGCGTTAAAATTCGAATAAGTGAATAAAAAAAGATGTTTCCTTGCGAAACATCTTTTTTTGTTGGTCTTTTATCCACGCGATATATCTATCAATCATTAAAAAAACCGGATGTCGCCATTTGGCAACATCCGGTTTCTAAGTGGTAAAAAATTTAGCGTTTTCCTTTGATATATGGTACACCAACAGCTTTTGGTGCATCCGCCCGACCAACGACACCAGCGAGTGCTAGGATCGTCAAGAGATACGGTGCAATCAATAGATACACTTGCGGAATTTGATCGAGTAACGGCAATTGCTGACCGATGATTGAAATCGCTTGAGCGAATCCGAAGAATAGTGCAGCACCCATAGCCCCGAGTGGATTCCATTTTCCGAAGATCATCGCCGCAATCGCGAGGAACCCTTGACCGAGGATCGTCGTGACACTGAAGTTCAGTGAGATCGATGTCGCATAAACAGCACCAGCAAGACCACCGAAACCACCAGAGATCATGACACCGATGAAACGCATCTTCGTGACGTTGATTCCCATTGTATCTGCCGCCATCGGATGTTCCCCGACAGAACGTAAACGAAGACCAAATGGCGTCTTGAAAATGATGTACCATGCGACGAAGGCAAGGATGATCGCGATATACGATGTGTAGTAGACGTTCGCGAAGAACATCTTCAGCACAGGAATATCGGACAAGAATGGCACGTTCTCTTTTGAGATTCGGTTTGGAATCGAATCCGTTTGTCCTTTTCCGTAAAGCGCCCGGACGAGGAAGATGGCAAGACCGACTGCAAGCAAGTTGATCGCAACTCCAAGAACCGTTTGATCAGCCCGGAAAAGGATTGCCGGAATCGCAAGGAAGAGCGAGAAAACTGCTCCGACGACAATCGCAATGAGCATCGCAAGCCAAGGACTCGCAGCACCCAAGCCCATTTTTGATAGCGTCAATGCCGTGATGACACCCGTGAAGGCACCCATGACCATTAAACCTTCTAACGCGATGTTAACGACGCCAGAACGCTCACTGAAAATGCCGCCAAGTGCTGCAATGATCAACGGAGCCGAATAGGCAAGTGCGATTGGCACGATGATATAAAGTACTTCAAGAAAGCCCATTACTGACCGGCTCCTTTCGCTTTTTTAGATTCTTTCTTAACTGCGAACTTCTCGATGACGAGACGAATCGCGTATCCAGAAGCCACGAAGATGATGATGAACGCAATGATAATTTTGATCAGTTCCGGTGGAATACCAATCTGTTGCATCGACAGACCACCGATATTGAGTCCTGCAAATAGTAATGCAGCGAGCACGACGCCGATCGGATTATTCGCACCTAACAAGGCAACCGCGATCCCGTCGAATCCAACACCAGTGAAGGACGCATTCAGCGTCATGTTTTGGAACGTCCCAAGACCTTCCATCGCCCCAGCAAGACCAGCGAACACACCTGAGATGACGAACGATAAGATGATATTGCGGTTAACGCCCATCCCTGCATATTCAGCAGCATTCTTATTGAATCCAACAGCTCGAAGTTCATAACCGAGTGTTGTTTTCCAAAGAATAAACCAGAAGACGAGTGCAGCGATGATTGCGATGAAAATTCCGTTATGAAGACGTGAGAAATCCGTGATCTCTTGTAAGAACGGTGACGCAAGTGATGCTGATTCCTTGATTGTCTCCGTCCGCTCATTCGTAATGCCGATGACATGACGTAAAATATCGTTCGTGACGTATAACGCGATATAGTTCATCATGATCGACGTGATGACTTCATGTACGTGGAATTTCGCTTTTAAGATACCAGGAATCGATGCCCAAAGCGCACCTGCTAAACCTGCTCCAATCAAAGCGAGTGGTAAATGAACAACTGTCGGAAAATCAAACTTGATTCCAATCCAGACTGCAACCATCCAGCCGACGAGTACTTGACCTTCGACACCGATGTTAAAAAGTCCTGTCCGAAAAGCAAACGCGACAGCAAGACCCGCGAAGATCAATGGAGCCGCCGCACGCAATGTTTCACCGATGCTGTACGGTTCGCCAAAAATACCATAGAATAATTGATCAAACCCAGCAATCGGATCATACCCACCAATGAGCATGACGATTGCCCCGACGACCATCCCAAGCACGATGGAAAGAATCGGAATGAGGATGCCGTAAAAACGCTCTAACTTCATGAATGACCTACCTCCTCTTTCTTACCGCCGGCCATCAGGAAGCCAAGCTCAATTTCGTTCGTTTCTTTCGGATCCAAGAAGGCCACTGTTTTTCCTTCATATAACACGGCAATCCGGTCAGAGACTTGTAGAATTTCTTCGAGTTCGAATGAAATCAACAAGACAGCACGACCTTTTTCGCGCTCAAGAACCAATTGTTCATGAATGAACTCGATTGCCCCAACATCAAGCCCCCGAGTCGGCTGAGCCGCAATCAGCAAATCTGGAGAACGATCGACTTCACGCGCGATGATCGCCTTCTGTTGGTTACCACCAGACAAGGCACGAGCGAACGTCTCTGGGCTTGGAGTTCGGACGTCGAACTTCTCGATGAGCGTTTTGGCTTTTTCCATGACTTGTTTATAGTTCATGATGCCTGCTTTTGAGTACGGTTGTTTGTAGTACGTTTGTAAGACCATGTTATGTCCAATCGAATAATCAAGGACAAGTCCATGTTTATGTCGGTCTTGTGGGATGTGACCGACACCTGATTCCGTTACTTTCCGTGGCTTCAGGTTTTTAATCGATTTGTTGTTGAGGAAGATTTCGCCACTGTCTGCTTTACGAAGACCTGTAATGGCTTCAATCAATTCCGTTTGTCCGTTTCCGTCGATTCCGGCAATTCCAACGATTTCTCCGGCACGAATGTCGAGATTCAACCCATCGACTGCTTTGATGCCACGACCGTCCTTGACGACTAGATTCTTGATATCGAGGACGAGTTCTTGTGGAGTTGCCTTGGAATACTCCGCATTAAAGTTGACTTCACGACCTACCATCATTTCAGCAAGACGCGACTGTGTCATCGTCTCATCAATATCGACCGTGCCGATATATTTACCACGGCGAATCGTCGTACAGCGATCAGCTACTTCCATGATTTCTTTCAATTTATGCGTAATGAGGATAATCGACTTTCCTTCCGCAATCAAGCGATTCATGATTTGAATCAATTCTTTGATCTCTTGCGGTGTCAAAACAGCAGATGGTTCATCAAAGATCAAGATGTCTGCCCCACGGTACAACGTCTTCAAAATTTCAACACGTTGTTGCATTCCGACTGAAATATCCTCGATTTTTGCATCAGGATCAACAGCAAGACCATACTGTTCAGAAATCTGGCGTACCTTTTCACGCGCCGATGCACGATCAATCTTAATCCCTGTACGTGGCTCTGCACCTAAAATGATGTTTTCAGTAACAGTGAAATTTTGAACGAGCATGAAGTGTTGGTGCACCATGCCGATTCCAAGATCATTCGCGACGTTCGGACTCGTAATATTGACTTTTTCACCACGTACACGAATTTCTCCAGCCTCAGGCTGATACAAACCAAATAAGACGTTCATCAGCGTCGATTTTCCGGCACCGTTTTCACCAAGTAAAGCGTGAATCTCACCTTTCCGAAGCTGGAGCGTGATATTATCATTTGCGACGAAATTGCCAAACTCTTTTCTGATGTTCAGCATCTCAATGACGTATTCCAAGAAAATCCACTCCCATGTTTAGTTTAAAAGGGGAGTCGCAATGCTAGCGACCCCCGCTTTCATTATTATTTAAGTGACGCTTCGTACTCTTTATACTCGTCGTCAGTCGATGGAACTTTAATGTCACCATCGATGATTTGTTTTTTGTACTCTTCGACTTTGTCGAGTGCTTCTTTTGAGACGTTGTCTTTTGAAGGAGCGATATCGACACCGCCGTCTTTTAGACCGAACTCAACGACTTTACCTGCTGGGAATTTGCCGTCCTTCGTGTCTTTCGCGACTTGCTCTACTGCTGTATCCACACGTTTGACCATTGATGTCAATGTGACGTTCTCTGGCATACCTTCTTCGACTTGGTCACGGTCTACACCGATAACCCAAACATCTTCACCGTTCTTTTTACGGTTTTTCGCTTCTGTGAATACCCCTTGTCCAGTACCACCAGCTGCGTGATAGATGACGTCGACTTTTTTACCGTACATACCTGAAGCGATTGCTTGTCCTTTTTCTGCAGCGTTGAAATCTTCTGCGTATTGAATTTCGATTTCCGCTTTCGGGTTAGCCGCTTTAACACCTGCTTTAAATCCGCTTTCGAACTTTTTGATCAAGTCCGAGTTGACACCACCGACAAATCCAACTTTATCCGTTTTAGTCGTTAGACCTGCAACGACACCAACGAGGAACGAACCTTCGTTTTCTTTGAAGACGATTGAAGCGACGTTTGGTTTATCAACGACTTGGTCAACGAGTGCGAAGTTGTTCTTTTTGAACTGATCCGCTACTTTACCGATATCTTCAGCCATCAAGAAACCAATCCCGAGAATTAAGTCGTATTTTGCACGTGCTAATTGCTGAAGGTTCGGTTGATAGTCTGATTGTTTTGCAGATTGGAGATATTTATAGCCAGTACCTTCTTTTAAGTCATTGTCTTTCCCGAACTTTTGGATACCTTCCCAAGCAGATTGGTTGAATGATTTATCATCCACGCCACCTGTATCTGTAACCATACCTACTTTAAAGCCTTCTGATTTGCTGCCGTTACCTGAATCTTTCGAATCGTCGTTGCCACCACATGCTGCAAGGACGGAACTCATTGCTAAACCTGTTGCTGCTAATGCGAGAAGTGACTTCTTTTTCATCTGGAAAAATCCCCTTTCGAATATGGTCATACAAAGTTCAAGACTACGTCTAGCACCTGAGGCTGGCGATGAGGAGCGTTACGTAGGTTTTGACGGGAAGCGCTTTCAGTATTCATCCTAAAACCATGGCTCACACACGTTTACGGATGACGTGGAAATCGAACTTATCTGCTCGGAAATAGTTCGCTGAAAAAAGAACGGAACGGTCGAGCTCATCATAATGCGTCTGACGCAAAGCGAGCAGAGGTTGGTCCGTATGTAATTGTTCAGCGATTTTCGGATCAATACGCGGCTCGATATGCGTCACAGCATGTGTGACACGTCGTCCGAGTTCTTTTTCTAAAGCATCAAACAATGATGTCGAAGAGGTGAACTGCTCTTCATTTTTAATATAATGGCTTGGAATCTTATCGATACAATAGACGACAGGAACATCTCCTGCGAGTCGGATTCGTTCGATTCGATATACCAATTCATCCGGACCAAGTTGAAAGCGTTCTCGGTCGCGCTCAGTCGGTTGGACCATCTCGGATGATAGTACTTCTGAGGTCGGAATCATGCCTGCGCGCGCGATCATCTCTGTCACGCTGTATAACTCCTCGATACCAGAAGTAAACGGTGGTCTTGCATTGATAAACGTACCGACACCGTGTTTACGGATGACAATGTTCTCATCTTCAAGAATTCGTAATGCCTCTCGAAGAGTAGCTCGACTGACGCCAAGTTGCTTTGAAAGTTCAAACTCTGAAGGGAGCTTCTCGCCTTCCTTGTAAACGCCGTCATCGATGTCTGACTTGATTTTTTCAATCACACGTAAATAAAGCAAACGATGATCTAGTTTAATCGACATGACGCATCTCCATCCTCTATCTAGTTGTAACCAGTGCTCAGACTTCTGACGTATGAGAACTCCAGCCAAGATAAGTATATGATGCTTAACACAATCCTGCAATCATTTTGTAACAGGTTAGAAGTCTGACTTCTGGCGCTTTTGTAACCCTTTTCATAACGTAATCAATAATGGAAGAAAATAGGGCATTCTACCTAAGAATGCCCTTTATCTTTTCAACGCTTATTGCTCAGGTACTTCGATTTTCCCTGAAACGACAGCCGCTTTTGCTTTCTCAAGCGCAGTCATCGTCTTTTTCGAGATTTTTTCAGATGGGACGATATCAACGCCGTCTTCTTTCAGACCATAACGAACCGTTTTACCACCTTCGAGTTTTCCATCTTTCGCTGCGTTAGCTGTATCTTCAACTGCGCGATCGACACGTTTGATGACCGATGTTAACGTCACGTCTTCCGGCATACCTTCTTCTTTTTGATCACGGTCGACACCGATGACAGATACATCTTCTCCATTTTTCTTACGGTTCTTCGCTTCTGTGAAGACACCATTTCCTGTACCGCCTGCTGCTGGGAAGATGATATCCGCTCCTTTACCGTACATGCCGGCTGCGATGGCTTGACCTTTTTCAGGTGCTGCGAAGTCCTCTGCGTACTGAACATCGATTTTGATTTTCGGATTGACGGATTTCGCTCCAGCTTCGAAACCAGCTCGGAACCGCTCGATGACGTCCATTTTCATGCCACCGACGAAACCGATGTGATCTTTTTTCGTCTCCATAGCAGCAACGATCCCTGCAAGATACGCCCCTTCATTTTCCTTAAATGTGATCGATGTGACGTTTTTCCCTTCAACGACATTATCAACGATTGCAAATCGTGTATCCTTGAATTGATCTGCTACGGTTTTAACATCTTCATTGAATGTATTCCCGATACCGAAAACGAGATCTTCTCCACCACGTGCAAGACGTGACAAGTTCGGTTGATAATCTTGTTGTGATTTAGACTGTAAATAAGAGAACCCTTCATTTTGCTTGAGTTTGTTATCTTTACCGTACGCTTGCAGACCTTCCCAAGCTGATTGGTTGAACGATTTATCATCGATTCCACCTTTATCCGCTACCATAGCGACAGAGAACTGATCTTTTTGGTCAGCTTTCTCACCCGAACCACCGCAGGCTGCAAGTCCAACTGTTGCTACTGACATCATCGATACGATTACCTGTTTTTTCTTCATATCATCCATCTCCTCTGCATTTATGAGAGCGCTTTCATTATCTATTTGTGAAAAAGTCGCTCCCAGCCCTCATGTTGAAGGTCGGTCACTCATATGTCTGAGTATGCCAAAAAAAATATTGAAAATCAACAGACGTCTGACAACTATTTTCATGAAAGCGATTTTATTTTATTTTTGTCTTTTTTCCTTCCTTTCATTTCTAATTTTCTTATCTCATATACGACTCCTGTGTCATTTTTTTGAGCACATTATACGCGCATCCATATATATCCATTATTTTAATAAAAAAGAATCACGGTGGATACCGTGATTCTTGATTAACGTCCCATGACGCGGCGTGGTTTTGATCCTTCAGAAGGACCAATCAGACCATTTTCTTCTAGAGCATCAATCAACCGGGCAGCTCGGTTGTAGCCGATACGATACTTTCGTTGAATCATCGACGTCGATGCCGTCTCTTGGGTCAGAATGAACTGGACGACCTCATCATAGAGTGAGTCATCGACCTCTGTTTCACCTTCAGGTACATCTTTTGGAATCATCGCTTCAACATACTGCGCTTTTTGTTGACTGATGACATGATTGACAACCTTCTCGACTTCTTCGTCTGATAAGAACGCACCTTGTACACGGACGGGTTTGTTCATGCCGTTACCGAGCAACAACATATCCCCTCGTCCAAGCAATTTATCAGCGCCTCCCGTATCAAGGATCGTCCGTGAATCCGTCGCACTCGACACACTGAAGGCGATACGTGACGGAATATTCGCTTTGATGACACCAGTGATGATATCAACACTTGGTCGCTGGGTCGCGATAACCATGTGAATCCCAGCTGCTCGCGCCATTTGTGCAAGTCGCATGATTGCATCTTCAACTTCATTTGACGCGACCATCATCAAGTCGGCTAACTCATCAACGATGACGACAATATACGGTAATCGTTGATGCACTTTTTCCTCTGCGTTCATCTTATCGATTAGTGCATTGTAGCCTTCGATGTTGCGCGCTCCGTTTTGACTGAAAATCTCATAACGACGTTCCATTTCCGAGACGACCTGTTTTAACGCCTGCGCCGCCTTTTTCGGATCGGTGACGACCGGTGCCAAAAGATGAGGAATACCGTTGTAGACGTTTAATTCGACCATTTTCGGGTCAATCATCATCAGGCGGACTTCATCCGGTCGAGCTCGCATCAAAATTGAGACGATCATCCCGTTAATGCAGACCGATTTACCGGAACCGGTCGAACCGGCAACTAAGACGTGTGGCATCTTATTCAGCTTTGCTGTCACCGTCTCACCAGAAATGCTTCGTCCGAGTGCGACGAGCAAACGATCATTGTCGGATTGAACGCTCTCTGCTCCTAACACTTCTCGAAGTGATACCATGGCGACTTCACGGTTTGGCACCTCGATTCCGACAGCCGCTTTACCAGGAATCGGTGCTTCGATTCGAATATCTTTCGCCGCTAACGCAAGCGCTAAATCATCGGCGAGTCCTGTGATCCGACTAAGCTTGATACCTTGTTTCGGTTCAATCTCATACTTCGTGACACTTGGTCCGAGATGAATCTTCAACACTTTCGCTCCGATCCCGAACGATTTTAAGGTCGCAATCAATTTCGTCGCATTATCCTTTAGTCGCTTATTCTCACCCGATAAGTCTTTGGACGTCGGCTCTGCTAATAAATCAAGCGACGGCAATTGATATCCGTCCGGTGTCTCCGTCATCGTCAGTGGTCCTTGTGTCTCCGCTGCTTGCGGTTCAACGTGATCCGTAAAGCCGATAATTGGAACGTCTTGAATGTTGACCGAAGGATCCTCTGCTTCCTGTTCCGTTTCGATCGGTTCCTCGACAGTTGCTGGTCGCAACGTCTTCGGTTTTTTCTCACGAACCGGTTTCGCTTTCAACTCTTTTTCGACACGAGGACGTGGTGTCCGTTCACGATTGCGAAACTCTTCTGCACGTTCCCGGAGCCCAAGCCACAGCTCACCATAAAACGATGGGCGTAGGATATGAACGGCCGTTCCGATGAAGAACAGACCAATCAAGAAGGCACCCGCGCTCGAAATATAATAAGCTGCGTTTTGATAGAGCCATCCATTGAGAATGCCACGCGGTGCTCCGAGCAATAGATCAATCCAGACGACTGAACCCATCAGTAACATCGACCATGCCCATTTCTGAGCACGCGACGCATTCGAGAGGAGTAAAAGTAGCACAGCACCGATTCCACCATATAATAAGGAACCGAACTGACCAATTAACCGCTCTCCTCCATCGGCTAGCGTCAGTCCGACTTTCCCGAACTCCCCGAAAGCGAGAACGAAAGCTAGTAATGAGACGATTGCGATGATGGTCGCATATGTACGATACGCAATCGGCTGACGTTGTTTCTTCGCTGCCGGTCGTTTCCGTGGCGGCGTTTTTTTTCGTACAGGTTTTCGTTTCGTCGTCGCCATACGTCATCCCTCCTGATAAAAAAACGGCTCAGTGGACCAGGTATTGGTCAATCTGAGCCGCTCGTTTGTTAAATCTCCATGATGATCGGAAGAATCATCGGGCGGCGTTTCGTCTGTTCATAGAGATAAGCACTCAGTTTATCTCGAATCAACGACTTCATCTCCGTCCAATCCAATTCTCCGTTTAATTTACCTTGTAGTTGTTTCGCAACGATTCGGTTCGCTTCGTTGATCATATCCTCTGATTCACGCATGTAGACGAATCCGCGAGAGATGATTTCCGGTCCCGAGACGATCGTTTTGTTTTTCCGGCTGATCGTAATGACACAAAGGACGACACCGTCTTGCGATAACAAGCGACGATCACGAAGAACGATGTTTCCGACATCACCCACACCGATTCCGTCGATCAAGACGTTTCCAGCGTTCACTTTGCGCGACATCCGTGCTTTGCGCTTCTCGAACTCAACGACATCCCCATTCTCGATGATGAAGATGTTGTTCGCATTCACGCCAACCGTCTGTGCGAGACGACTGTGTGCCTTTTGCATCCGGAATTCTCCGTGAATCGGTAGGAAGAATTTCGGTTTGATCAAGTTGAGCATTAGCTTCAGATCTTCCGCATGACCGTGACCGGACACATGTACTTTCCGTTGGTTGTAAATGACATTCGCACCAGCACGGAATAAGAGATCGATCGTTTTCGAAACCGACTTTTCGTTACCTGGAATCGGCGAAGCCGCAACGACGACCGTATCGTTCAAGCGAATATTGACTTGCTTATGTGCGTTACGCGCCATTCGTGTCAAGGCTGCCATCGGCTCACCTTGCGATCCTGTCGTCAAGATGACGACTTGGTTATCGTCGAGGCGGTTGATGTCAGATAGATCAATCAATGTTTTCTGCTTGAAGCGTAAGTAATTCAGACGCTGTGCCACTTCGACGTTATTGACCATGCTACGACCGACGACCGCTACTTTTCGATTGTTCGCTTCTGCTGCCGCAAACACTTGTTGTAGACGATGAATGTTCGAAGCGAATGAAGCGACGATGACACGACCTGGTGCCTCATAGATGACGTCGTTCAGTTCAGAACCGACGATCGATTCTGATCCAGACATCCCTGGTCGCTCTGCATTCGTTGAGTCAGACAGTAAGCAAAGCACTCCCCGTTGACCAATTGCTGCAATCTTCCCGAAATCCGCCTGTTTTCCATCAACTGGTGTGTAATCGAATTTGAAATCCCCTGTATGGACGATCGCACCTTGAGATGTTTGAATACATACCCCGACTGCATCCGGAATCGAGTGATTGACCCGGAAGAACGTAATAAAATGACCTGCAACGGTTAATTTCGTCTTGGCATCAATTGGACGAAGATCTGCCTTTTTCAATAAACCGGCTTCTTTTAATTTGTGTTCAATCAAACCGAGCGTCAAACGTGTTCCGTAAACCGGTACTTTTAAGTCACGCAAGACGTAACTGAGTGCCCCGATATGATCCTCGTGACCATGGGTAATGAAAATCCCCTGAATCCGCTCTTTGTTTTCTTTTAAATAACTGATGTCTGGAATGACTTTATCGATTCCAAGCATCTCGTCTCCTGGGAACATTAATCCGGCATCGATGACGAAGATGTCCTCGTCGAGTTCGACGACGTACATGTTCTTCCCGATCTCACCGGCGCCACCAAGAGCAAAGACGCTTACTTTTTCCGTCTTCTTCTTTGACACAACATGACCTCCTATAATTCATATTCACTTTTCGTGAGCCGTCCACTTATCACTATCACTATTCTAGCCGAATTTTCACAATCTGCCAACAATCGGACTAGGAAATCTAAAAAAAACGTCATTCCTGCCACATTACTCCAGGAATGACGTTGATCACGTATTCAACAAATCTTCGACTTCTTCCGTTCGTTTCGCTTTTTCCGAACGGCTTGGACGTTCACCAGCCTTCAGTTCGTCGAGCGAATACCCGAACGTCATCTCAAAATGAGGATAGTCGACGAATCGTTTCCAATCGCCTCCCCATTCGAAACCGAGCGCTTTTCCGATATCCGCGACTTCGCGCCAATCACTTTTCCCTGACCGATTCCCGTCATACTCAAGGTCATACGAAATCTCTCCATTCACGAGCTGAACAAAATCGACAGCGAGTCCATAATTATGCATCGATTCACCACCACGTGCATTCGTGACGACTTCACCTGCCTTAGAACGTCCTTGTTCATAAAGCGCATTCTGTTGCTGAATCGAGCGGTATCCTTGCGTAATCTTGATATCGATATTGTAGCAAGAATGCGCCACACGGATCAGATCCTTTGCCCCCGCTTCGACAGCTGGGTGGAGACGCTTCAGGTTTGGCTCACTTGCATTGATCAAACGATCTTCTCCTGCTACGTCTCGTGGACAACTATCAATCCCGAGCTCCGGTTGATCCATTAAAATCGTCGGCATCCGATTCATGGATGCCGCAAGAAACAATCCAATCGCAAACATCGTCAATAAAAATACGATCCAACCGAAGATTGTTCCCCGTTTCATCAGCGGCGAAGCTTCTTCCGAAGTTTTTGTAGAATCGGTAACCCCGTCTCGAGCAACAGATAGAGCGGACGATTGAGTACATAATCGAACTCACCGATTTTTTCAATCATCCGGCTGCCCCAACCAGATTTAAAGGCGTAGAGTCCCGCGTAATGATCATCCGGGTCTGTCGAACCACTGACTCCACCGAAGTCATAGGAGAGCGCACCATGTTCTTTCGCATATTGCATCATCGTCCATTGCATCAAATGGTTCGGCATGAATTCCCGGTACTCGTTCGATGAGGCTCCATATAAGTAATAGGAACGACGACCAGCAAGCGTCAAAAGACCACCTGACAGGATGACACCGTTTGGATGTTTGGCAGCAATCGTCATCAGTTCCGTTTTCGACTTTTCTGCTTTTTCGATTTGTGCTGTCGTCTGCTCCAAGCGATTGTTTAAGCTTTTTAGCTTCTTCTCAGCCGTCTCTTTCTCAAGCTGACGGTGAATCTTCGAGAGTTCCTTATCGGCTTGAAGTAATAAGGCTTCCGTATTCTCAAGAGCACGTACGACATCAAGTTTCGTCAAAAACAAGACCGCATCACCCTTTGGATGGAGATGATCATACAGATTCTCGAAATAATCCAGACCGCGGATTGAAAAACCATCCCGTTCGCCCGTCTCGACCATCAGCTTCGCAAATGTCTTGAGTCCTTCACGATCCGCTTGTTCGCATACGATCCCTTTGCGTTCAGCAAGACGGACGTTGTAGCGGAACTTCGAATGAAAACCGTCGAAGATCTCTTTTTCTGTCCCTACAAGACTCGTCTCCATCGTAAAGCGTGGTTGCGCGTAGTCAAAACCGCCACCGAAGCCATTATGTTTGAAGCCAAGTCCTTGCATCTCCTGTAACAGACCTGGATATTCTTCCCGCTCGACGTTCGGATCGAATTTAATCGCAATCGCCTTCTGTTGTTTTGCGACACGTATCGCTTCATCACGAAGAGCACGAAGTGCGTCCGTATCCGTATAATCGACGACGAAACCGCGCGGTGCATAACAAAGCGTGAACGGTAGCTTCGGTACTTTCTTGAACAAAAGAAGACCAACTCCGGCAATCTCACCGGAAGCCGTTCCGACCGCGATCCGTTCATGTGTCCATCCTGTCGCGCTTTTGACTTCTCCCCATGCTGGAAGCTGAAGTAAGTCGCCTTTTGGATGTGTTTTTACGAATGTTTCAAATTGATCTATGGTTACAACGATTGGTTGATAAGTCACTTCTGTTCCTCCATTTGCCGTATCATCTCTTTGACGATGACTTCCTCATCGAGAGGGATTTTCTCATCCCCAATGATTTGATATTTTTCATGACCTTTGCCGGCTAAGATGACGATATTATCTGGTCGTGCGAGTCGTGCTGCATAACGCACGGCCTCTTCCCGATCACCGATTTCAACGAACTGATCGTGGGTCATCCCTTTGGCGATGCCGGATGTAATTGACTCATATGCTTCATATCGTGGATCATCCGTCGTGATGACGACGGTTCCTGCGTAGGTCGAAGCCAGTTCGCCCATCTTCGGTCGTTTCGTCACGTCGCGGTTTCCACCTGTCCCGATCAGGAAGACGATCTTTTCCTTCGGTACGTCAACGAGTGCTTTCAGACACTGTTCAATGCCGTCAGGAGTATGCGCGTAGTCGACATACACGTTATATCCTTCGATTGGTAAGCGTTGCATCCGACCTTTTGCCGGACGGATTGCTGAAATCGCTCCTGCAATCGTCGTTAGGTCGTATCCGCAAGACAAGAGGATCCCTGTCGCAAGCAACAGATTGTAGACGTTAAAGCGACCGATGAAATTCGCCGTGACGTCGACTTGTTCTTCTTTGTACATCATCGTGAACGTCGTTTGTTGAAGTGACTGTTCAATCGCCGTTGCTCGGAGGTCAGCTGCGTTGTCGATACCGTACGTCATGACACGAGCACCTGTCATCATTTCGTACAGTTCGCTCGTCGGATCATCGGCATTCAAGACCGCGACTTTCTCTGTCGACAGCCGTTGTCCGAGCTGTGCGAATAACAATCCTTTGGCACGTGCATAGTTCTCAAACGTTTTGTGAAAGTCGAGGTGATCATGCGTCAGATTCGTGAATCCCGCAATGTCGTAATCGACACCCGTTACTCGACCAAGCTCTAGTCCATGCGAAGAGACTTCCATGATGACGTCTTGGACATCTTCTTTATGCATTTGATGCAAAAATGCTTGTAATTCGGAGCTTTGTGGTGTCGTATTGCGACTTGGTACGACGCGGTCACCAATCTTGACTTCGACCGTTCCGATGATACCCGTTTTCCGACCAAGGTGCGCTAATATATCACGGACAATCGTCGTCGTCGTCGTTTTCCCGTTCGTTCCTGTAATACCAATCATCCGCATCTTTTCAGAAGGATAATCATAGAATTTGCCAGCCAATTCGGCAATGGCACGTGATGTACTACGAACGAGAATGACAGGAATCGACACATTGACCGGTTGTTCCGCAACGATTGCGACCGCTCCTTGTGCTTCTGCCTGTTTGGCATAGTCGTGTCCATCAACAGTATACCCTTTGATGGCGACGAACAATGTTCCCGGTTTAACATCCCGTGAATCGGTCGTGATGGACGTGACGTCCACTTCTACCATTCGTTCGATTTTTTGCGTCTGTATGACTTGAATCAGTTCAGCTAAATTCAACGGTATTCCTTCTTTCTCGACATCGTCATTTCATATGTTTCATCTATTCCGTTCTGCTGTCATGCTTCCTCTTCTTGGTCTGCTGGAAGAATATAGGCCTTTGCCGGTTCCTCCGAAAAGATGTGCTCAATCAGCCCTTCGATGTCCGATGGACGAATTCGTTCTACATCCGCTAGTACTTCTTCGAGTGACGGGTGACGATGCAGATGCAACTCATTTCGGGCATTTCGGTTCATATGGCTCGATGTGCCTTCGTTTCCTAAAATTAGAGAACCTTTTAGCTGTTCAATGCCATCTTCGAGTTCCTTAGCGGATAGTCCGTCTCGCTTCAAGCGATCAATCTCAGCAGCGAGAACCTGTTCGACTTCTTCGACTGATTCCGGAGACGTGCCGACATAGATCGTGAACGTTCCATGATCGTCAAACGTCGTGTAATAGGAAAAGACTGAATAGGCAAGACCGCGTTCCTCTCGGATGGATTGGAACAAGCGACTCGACATCGTCGCACCGAATGCATTGTTGAGTAAGGCGAGGGCAGGCAAACGTGGGTCAGCAGAAGGAATCGCACGGAAATTATAACAAATATGAGCCTGTTCCGTATCCTTTTCCTTACGAATCACACCATTTTGTAACCTTGGCTCTGTCGTCTCGCGTGTCTTCGATCGTGATTCGAGGATCGACATCCGCTCTTGAATCTGCACAATCAACTCGTCTGAGACGTTTCCGGCAACGGAAATGACGATTTGATCCGGAGCATACGCTTCTTCGAGATATCGTCCGATCATCGTTCGATCAATCCGAAGCACACTCTCTTCCGTTCCAAGAATCGGTCGAGCCATGACATCCTCTCCGTAAGCCGCAACAGCTAATAACTCATGGACGAGATCATCCGGTGTGTCATCGTACATCTTGATCTCTTCAATGACGACCTTTTTCTCTTTTTCCAGTTCATCCGCGTCAAACGTCGATTCGAGGAACATATCCGCCAATACGTGAAAGGCTTCACCTGCATGTTCATCTAGTGTCTTGACGTAATAACACGTTTGATCCTTACTCGTGAACGCATTAATATTTCCACCAAGTCGGTCAAAGTAAACCGCAATCTCTTTTGCCGTATGGCGTTTTGTTCCTTTAAACATCATATGCTCGATGAGATGACTGATCCCATGCTCCTCGATCTGTTCCGTCCGACTTCCTGCTTGAATGAAGATTCCGGTCGCGACGCTGCGTGCTTCTGGCATCCGTTCAACGATTAGTCGAACCCCGTTTTCTAGTTGTATCCGTTCGATCATAGTAATTCCTCCAAATATAGGAAACAAGGTGGCTCTCGTTGCATTCTCTGCACCGTCGAGCCACCTTGGATTCATTAGTTACGACGTGGTGGACGTTGTCCGTCACGTGGTGGGCGTGAACCCTGATCCCGGCGTGGCGGGCGGTTCTCACGCTCTGTCTTTTTCTTTTCTTCGTATGCGGCACGGTCTTCTTCGCTTAATCCTTCGACGAGCAGGACTTTGTGCGACGCGTTAACGCGTCCTTTGTCATCGATTTCTGTGACACGGACTTTTAGCTTATCTCCAAGTTTAACGACATCTTCCGTTTGACCAACACGGTCAAGTGCGAGTTCCGAGATGTGGACGAGTGCGTCTTTTCCTTTGAACAATTCAACGAATGCACCGAATTTCTCAACGCGACGGACCGTTCCATCGAATTCTTCACCGACGACGACTTCACGGACGATATCTTCGATCAATTGACGGGCACGATCGATGCCAGCTTGATCCGTCGAAGCGATAAAGACTGTTCCGTCTTGATCGATGTCGATCTTAACGCCTGTCTCATCGATGATACCGTTGATGACTTTACCACCAGGTCCGATGACATCACGGATTTTATCTGGATTGATTTTAAGTGTGACGATTTTCGGCGCGTATTGCGACAATTCGACACGCGGTTCAGCAATGACAGATTGCATATGCTCAAGAATATGCAGACGACCAAGACGTGCTTGTTCAAGTGCTTCTTCAAGAATTTGACGCGTGATTCCGCCAATTTTCATATCCATTTGGAGAGCTGTGACACCTTCGTGAGTTCCAGCGACTTTAAAGTCCATATCTCCGAGATGATCTTCCATCCCTTGGATATCTGTCAAGATCGAGTAATTTTCGCCTTCCATGATCAAGCCCATCGCGATACCAGCGACAGGTGCTTTTAATGGAACACCCGCATCCATCATGGCAAGGATCGAACCACAGATGGAAGCCTGTGATGAAGAACCGTTCGACTCAAGCACTTCCGACACGAGACGAATCGTGTACGGGAAATCAACTTCATTCGGAAGAACTGGTAAAAGTGCGCGTTCTCCGAGTGCCCCGTGACCAATTTCACGACGACCTGGTGCACGCATCGGACGTGCTTCCCCAACTGAGAATGGTGGGAAGTTATAATGGTGCATGAAACGTTTCTCTTCCTTCAGACCAAGTCCATCAATGATTTGAGCGTCAGCTGCAACACCGAGTGTCGCAACAGACAAGACTTGTGTCTGACCGCGTGTGAACAAACCTGAACCGTGCGCACGTGGTAAGAGACCGACTTCTGAATCAAGTGGACGGATCTCAGCAAGACCACGACCATCTGGACGAACTTTGTCTTCCGTGATGAGGCGACGGACTTCGTCTTTGACGAACTTGTTGAGAACGCCTGATACTTCTGCCAATTGTTCTGCTGTGACGGACTCGTCAGCTGCATACAACTCGATGTATTTTGCGATGACTTCGTTGATGGCAACGTCACGTGCTTGTTTTTCTTCGACTTGAACTGCTTGTGTGACTTCTGCCAATGCTTCTGCTTTCAGGCGATTGACGATTGTCTCATCGAAGCTTGATACCGTATATTCGAACTTCTCTTTACCGACTTGTGCGACGATTTCTTCTTGGAACGCGATCATTTCCTTGATGACATCGTGTCCGAGCAAGATCGCTTCAAGCATTGCTTGTTCCGATACTTCCTTCGCACCTGCTTCAACCATGTTGACGGCATGTTTTGTTCCGGCAACTTGAAGGTCGATGTCGCTGACTTCCATTTGCGCTGAAGTCGGGTTCACGACGAATTCTCCGTCAACGCGACCGATCGTCACGCCTGCGATTGGACCGTCGAATGGAATATCCGAGATCGAAAGCGCAATCGAAGCCCCGATCATCGCAGCGACTTCTGGTGAATTGTCAGCATCTGACGAAAGAACCGTCGTCGCCACTTGAACGTCGTGACGGAAACCGTCCGGGAATAATGGACGGATTGGACGGTCGATCAGACGCGAAGTCAAGATCGCACTCTCTCCAGGACGTCCTTCACGTTTGAGGAATCCACCTGGGATTTTCCCTGCCGCATATAATTTTTCTTCATAGTTCACTGTTAATGGGAAGAAATCTAAGTCCTTCGGTTGTTTTGATGCAACGACCGTAGCAAGAACGGCTGTATCGCCGTAACGAATCAATGCTGCTCCGTTCGCTTGTTTTGCTAATTGACCGATTTCAATCGTTAATGGACGTCCACCGAGTTCGGTCGAAAACGTCTGTTTTGTTTGTGACATGCACAAATCTCCTCTCACTGCTATCCGTTTTTTCATTCAAATCTAATTATGTAGGTTCTTGCGCAAAAAGTCCATGAATCGGCAAAAAAAAGAAACAGGAGACGATGCTCCTGCTTCCCTACCTCGTTCTCGTCGGGATTAGCGACGGAGACCAAGACGCTCGATCAACGAACGGTAACGTGCAACATCCTTGTTACGAAGGTATGTGAGCAAGTTACGGCGACGACCGACCATTTTCAAGAGACCACGACGTGAGTGGTGATCCTTTTTGTGTGTACGTAAGTGATCGTTCAAAGTTGTGATCTGTTCAGTTAAAACAGCAACTTGTACTTCCGGCGAACCAGTATCGCCTTGTTTCGTAGCATATGCTTCGATGATTTCGTTTTTACGTTCTTTTGTGAGTGCCATTGTCACTCCACCTCCATCTTATGAATGACCGTATTCCCGAGCATCGGATGGTGAGACCAGATGCCAAGTGAATCGGCTGTACGTGATCGTACTGACCTATCATAACGAACCCTGTCCGTACTGTCAAACGCTTAATTGTACCTTTGCTTCTTCGCGGTCCCGTGCCAATTGTTCTTTCAATTGATCGATACCGTTGAAGGCTTTTTCATCGCGTAAGTAAGCGATCCATTCAAGCGTCAATTCTTGACCATAAAGATCCTCATCAAAGTCAAGAAGATGCGTCTCGATGCTGACCTCTCCCGTCTCATAGAACGTCGGGCGTCTGCCGACGTTCGTCATCGCCTTGAACCGACGACCGTCTGTTAGGCGAACGAATGTCGCATACACCCCGAGTTTCGGAATAACATAAGAAAATTCAGGACGCATGTTCGCTGTCGGGAAACCGATTTGTCGACCGCGTGCGTCACCGTGAATGATCGTGCCTTTGATTTGGTAAGGTTCTCCAAGCAAACGTGCAGCCGGTTCGACTTCTCCTGCAGCAAGTAAACGACGAATCCGGGTTGAGCTGATCTTTTCAGCTTCTTCTTGGAATTCTGCTACGACGGTATGCGTAAATGTGCCACGACTATGAAAATCAAGCGTCGCCATTTTGCCGGCTCCGAAACGACCGTAGGAATAATCGAATCCAGCAACAACGTGTTCTGCTCCAGACGCAATCAGATATTCGTCGACGAACGCTTGCGGTGATAATTCCGAGAAAGGAATCGTAAACTCAATCACATAAACACGATCTACACCAAGCTGCTCGAGTTTCTCTAATTTACGTTCAAGCGGTGTGATGTAGTGGACTGGTTCATCCCCTTTACCAAGCACTTGTTTCGGATGGGGATCAAAGGTCATGATAGCCAAGGGCAGGCGACGAGCCTCCGCCTCTTTCCGTGCTGCTGCGATGACTTGCTGATGTCCGAGATGTACACCGTCAAAAAAGCCGAGTGCGATGACAGCAGGGTCTTTTTGAGGTTGTTCCGGATATGTTAAATGTATGATGTCCATGATGCTCTCTCCGATCTTAATCGATTTGTAGCATGACCTCGACGCGTGCTACCTGTTCTTCTGGAAGACGTCGATATAGCGCTAAAGGTACGTCTTCTTCATTATAGACAGTAAACAGCTCGAATTCGACTGGAATGCTTGTTAGCTTTGCTCCGTTCAAGACACGTTGCGCTGTTGACGCATCGACCGTCAAGCGTGGCCATTTTTGGATGACGTGTTCGATTGGTAGGACGTGTTGCATCCGTTCTTCGACTGTCTCATACGATTCGAGTGTCTCAAGAGTCACTGTATCCGTCTCAGCAATCGCACCAGAGCCTGTCCGGCGTAGTTCACTCATGTGTGCCGCGTAACCAAGTCGTTCTCCGATTTCTACTGCTAATGTCCGGATATACGTCCCTTTTCCACATGCAATATCGAGGCGGAAGCGACAAAGACCATCTTCGAACACAAGGGCCGATGTCCGCTCTAATCGATCGATGTGGACGATTCGTGTCGGTCGTTCGACTTCAATGCCTTTTCGGGCATATTCATATAATTTTTTCCCATTCACTTTAACAGCTGAATAATACGGTGGCGTCTGCTCGATCTCTCCTGTCAATTGAGTCAAGATGTCCTCAATTGCTTCCTCGGTAATAGTTCCCGGTTCAACCGCTGTTTCGCGAACTGTTTCCCCGTGCGCATCTTCCGTCGTCGTTGCAAAGCCAATCGTCACTTCCGCCGCGTAGCGCTTTCCTTCATCCGTGATGAAGCGGGCAAGCTTCGTCGCTCGACCGAGACAAATCGGTAAGACACCCGTTACTTCCGGATCAAGCGTACCTGTATGTCCGACTTTTTTCGTCTGAAACAAGCGACGTAGACGAAAGACACAATCATGACTCGTCATACCCGCTGGTTTATCTAACGGTAATACTCCGATGGGTTCCACGTTATTTCCTCCTTGAAAAAAGGCAACCACACACGTGGTTGCCTTAGATGTTAATCTTTGTTCAAATTCCGAAGCAACTCATCAATGCGTGATCCGTATTCGACAGAAGAATCGACCTCGAACAATAATTCAGGTGTTTTTCGTAGACGAATCCGCGATCCGATTTCCTTGCGCATGAAGCCTTTTGATTTTTCAAGACCGATGCGCGCATCCTCACGTGCTTTTTCGTCACCGAGGACCGAATAGAAGATCGTCGCTTGTTGCAAGTCTCCTGTCACTTCGACACCTGTGACGGTAATCGGCTTGACGCGTGGATCCTTGACATCTTTGATGAGCAGTTGCGTAATTTCCTTACGCACCTGTTCGGCGACACGATTCGAGCGTAAACTCATGTTTGTTCCCTCCAGTTCGGAAGAATGGATTCCGTTCTGTTACTTCCGTTTGACTTCTTCCATGATGAACGCTTCGATGACATCATCGACCTTTACGTCATCATAACGTTCGATCTTAATACCACATTCGTAACCAGCAGCGACTTCTTTGACATCATCTTTGAAGCGGCGAAGTGTATCGAGTTTTCCTTCGTAGATGACGATGCTGTCACGAACGACACGGACGCCTGCATCACGCGTCAACTTACCTTCCGTGACATATCCACCTGCGATCGTACCGACTTTCGATACTTTGATGACATCGCGGACTTCAGCTTGACCGATTATTTTCTCGACGAATTCAGGATCAAGGAGACCTTTCATCGCTTGCTCGATTTCTTCAATCGCGTTATAGATGATCCGGTGAAGACGAATTTCGACTTTCTCCTGATCTGCCATTGATTTTGCGTTACCATCCGGACGAACGTTGAATCCGATGATGATCGCATTTGCTGCTGAGGCGAGGATGACGTCACCTTCCGTGATCGCACCAACACCTGAATGTACGATGTTAATTTTAACACCTTCGACATCAATTTTCTTCAATGAACCGGCTAAGGCTTCAACTGAACCTTGGACATCACCTTTGATGATGATGTTGAGATCCTTGACTTCGCCTTCTTTGATGCGGTCGAAGAGATCTTCTAAGCTGACTTTCGCTGAATCGCGACGTTGTGCTTCGATTTCACGTTGGTAACGTGCTTCACCGATTTGGCGTGCTTTTTTCTCATCTTCGAACGCGAAGAATTGATCACCCGCTTTCGGGACATCGTTCAAACCTGTAATTTCGATTGGCGTCGATGGTCCGACTTCTTTGACACGACGACCGATATCGTTGACCATTGCCCGGATACGACCGAACGTGTGACCGACGACGATCGGGTCACCAACGCGAAGTGTTCCGTGTTGAACGAGAAGTGTAGCGACTGGACCGCGTCCTTTATCGAGTTTCGCCTCGATGACTGTTCCGCGACCGTTCATGTCTGGTGTTGATTTATATTCTTGAACTTCTGAGACGAGAAGGATCATCTCGAGCAATTCGTCGATGCCGTCTCCTTTAAGAGCTGAAACCGGTACGAAGATTGTATCGCCGCCCCAGTCCTCTGCAACGAGTTCAAACTCTGTCAATTCTTGTTTGACACGGTCTGGGTTTGCGCCTTCTTTATCCATCTTGTTGACAGCAACGATGATTGGAACGCCAGCTGCTTTCGCGTGGCTGATCGCTTCTTCCGTCTGTGGCATGACACCGTCATCCGCTGCAACGACGATGATCGCGATATCCGTGACATCTGCTCCACGTGCACGCATTGTCGTGAACGCCGCGTGACCTGGTGTATCAAGGAACGTAATTTTCTTGCCGTCGATCTCAACTTGGTAAGCACCGATGTGCTGTGTGATCCCGCCAGCTTCGCCTGCAGTGACCTTCGTGTTACGAATCGAATCAAGCAATGTCGTTTTACCGTGGTCAACGTGTCCCATGATCGTAACAACCGGTGGACGCTCAGACAACTCGTACTGGTCGAGATTCAATTCGTACTGATCAAAGTCCGTCTCATCGACTTGGACTGTCTTCTCGACTTCAAAGCCGAACTCTGTCGCGAGAAGTTCCACTGTCTCGTCATCAAGATCTTGGTTGATGTTCGCCATGACACCGAGACCCATCAATTTCATGATCAGTTCATTCGGTTTTTTCGCCATTTTTTCAGCGAGTTCACCGACTGTCAAGTTGTCAGAGTATTGAACGACGTTTGCCATCGCCTCTTCTTGTGCACGGCGAGCAGCTTTGCGTTGACTCGACTTCGAGTTCGGATCCGCTACTTCAAGTTTACGCGGTTCTGCTTTCTTTTGGTTCGGACGACGTTTGCCGCCACGGTTGTTACGGTTGCCGAATTCTGGGCGTCCGCCTTTGCTGTTACGTGATTGGTTACCTGCTGGTTTGTTTGTACTTCCTGGTCGGTTCGGTTTATTATCTGATTTCACTTGTTTTGGAGCCTCCGTCTTTTGAGCCCGATATTTCTCGGGATTAAATACTTGATCGAGTTGCTGTACTGTCTGTTCATCTAATACTGCCATATGATTCTTGACTGGTTTCTCCAGCTTTTCAAGCTGGGTGATGACCTGCTTACTTGTTACATTTTGTTCCTTGGCGAATTCGTATACACGTTTACCCAAAGGATCCACCTCCAATTAGTCGTTCGAGAGGAGTTCAGTTAGCTTTTTCGCAAATCCGGCTTCATTGACTGACACGACAACACGCGCATCCTTTCCTAATGCTTGACCGAGAATCGTACGGTCGGCGACTTCTAGGTAAGGAACCTGATAACTCGTACATTTATCTGTGACTTTCTTACGCGTGGCAGCCCCCGCATCTGCTGCTAAAAGAACAAGCTTCGCTTGCCCTCCTCGTACTTCTTTCAGTACGAGTTCTTCTCCCGTCGTCACTTTTCTAGCTCGATTCGCGAGACCGAGAAGGGATTCCCATTTACTCATTTGTACCTCCCGCGATTTCAAGCAATTCATCGTATAAGGCATCTGTCGTCTTGACCTTTAAATGATGATCAAGCGTCCGTTTTTTCTTCGCCGTCGCAATGACTGCCGCATCTTTCGATAAATAGGCACCTCGCCCATTCATCTTACCATTTAAATCGATAACGACCTCTTGTTCAGGTGTCCGGACGACACGAATTAATTCTTTTTTCGGTTTCATTTCTTGTGTGATGACACACTTACGTAATGGTACCTTTTTTTGCACGAATTATTCCTCGCCTTCGACTTGGACCGCTTCTACTGCCGGCTCTTCCGTCGCGAAGACATCTTCGAGATCCATCGCTTCCGCTTCAGACTCGCTCTTGATGTCGATTTTCCATCCTGTCAATTTCGCTGCGAGACGCGCGTTTTGACCACGTTTCCCGATTGCAAGCGACAGTTGGAAATCTGGAACGACGACGATTGTCGCTTTCGCTGGTTCGTTGACATAGACCGCAACGACTTGAGCTGGGCTGAGTGCGTTCGCGACATATTCTTTCGGATCATCCGAGTAACGGACGATATCGATTTTTTCCCCGTTCAAATCATTGACGATGCGTTGAACACGCGCCCCTTTTTGTCCGACACATGCACCGACTGGATCGATGTCGTCCGCTGCGACTGCGATTTTCGAACGGTCGCCCGCTTCACGCGCCACAGACTTGACTTCGACTTCGCCACTTGAAATCTCTGGTACTTCGATTTCGAAGAGACGTTTTAAGAGACCTGGATGTGTCCGTGATACGAGAATCGATGCCCCTGATCCTTTGACCATCGGATCAACCTTCGTGACGTACACCTTGATGCGATCACGAATCCCGAAACGCTCGTTCGGCATTTGCTCGTGTGTCGTCAAGACAGCTTCGATACCTTCTAGGTTGACGTACAAGTTGCGTGCATCTTGACGCTCGACGATACCTGTCATGATCTCGTCTTCACGATCCGCGAAGTGATTGTAGATGCGTTCGCGTTCTGCTTCACGCATTTTTTGTGTGACGATTTGTTTTGCTGTTTGTGCCGCAACACGACCGAAGTCGCCTGGCGTCACTTCGACTTTATGGAAATCGCCGAGTTCATATGTCGGATCGATCTCGTGCGCCTCTTCAAGCGAAAGTTGCTCTTCTGGTTGTGTCAATCGTTCGACGACTTCCTTAAGCGCGAAGACACGGATGTCTCCTGTCTGCTGGTCGAATTCGACCTTTACAGCCTCCGACTCTTTTCCGAAGTTGCGTCGGTACGCTGAAATCAATGCCTGTTCGAGCGCATCGATGATGATGTTCTTGTCAATTTCCTTCTCTTTCGCGATTTGATTGATCGCCTCGAGTAACTGTGGTCCCATCGTTCTCTTCCTTTCCGTCAGAACATTACCGCAAGTCGCGCAAGTGAAATCTTGTCGACCGGTATCTCAATTTTCAATTTTCTTGTTTTGACACGCACTTCGATTTCAAGCATCTCAGGTGTGTACGCGAGCAACGTTCCTTCGAATTCAACCGCATTCTTTACTGGATCGTGCGTTTTGATGTACACATGTTTCCCAATCGCCTTTTCGAAGTCCTCGTCTTTCTTCAGTGGACGTTCCGCTCCTGGACTAGCGACGTCGAGGTAATACGGCTCGTCGATCGGATCATTGTCATTCAATGCTTCCGATAACTGTTCATTGATTTTGACGCAGTCTTCAAGATCCACGCCACCCTCTTTGTCGATGGAGACACGTAGGAACCAATCCGCCCCTTCTTTGACGAATTCAACGTCGACTAGCTCCATCCCCTCTCGTTCGACGATTGGTTTTGCGAGCGCTTCGACCTTTTCCGTTACGTTCGTCATCTTCATCCTCCTTCAAAAAACAAACAAGAAAGGAGCAGGTCCCCCTACTCCTTCCAAGTCGTAGTATAAAAAACATTTCCTTACTCAATATAGCATAGGAAAGCGCTCAAAGCAAGTGTTCCTAAGGGCTTACAAGTCGAACAAGGAGAGCTGATTCTCGTCTGGTAACCCTTCGAGACAGCCTAGGTTATCGAGCGTCTCGATGATCGATTTCGACAATTTGGCGCGTTTTTGGAGGTCTTCCTTCGAGAGGAATTCTCCACCTTTACGCGCTTCGACGATTTGCTTCGCAGCATTCGTCCCGAGACCTGTCACGGCGTTAAACGGTGGTAACAGCGCATCCCCGTCAATGAGGAATTCCGTTGCACTCGAGCGATAGAGATCGACCTTTTGGAACGTAAAGCCGCGTTCAATCATCTCAAGTGCGATTTCAAGAACCGTGTACAATCCCTTATCCTTCGCCGTCGCCTCGAATCCTTTGTCCTTGATGTCTTGCAAGACTTTTCGAACGGCAGCAGAGCCCTTATTCATCGCACCGATGTCAAAATCACCCGCACGTACCGTAAAGTACGAAGCGTAGTAATACATCGGATGATGGACTTTATAATAAGCAATCCGGACAGCCATCAAGACGTAGGCGGCAGCATGGGCTTTCGGGAACATATACTTGATTTTCTTGCAGGAATCGATATACCAGAGCGGCACATCGTTCTCAATCATCGCCTCTTCCATGTCAATCGAGAGTCCTTTCCCTTTACGGACCGACTCCATGATTTTAAAGGCGAGTGACGGTTCAAGACCAGCGTAGATCAAGTAGACCATGATATCATCTCGACAACCGATGACGTCTTTTAGTTCACACGTTCCGTTGTAAATTAATTCGCTGGCGTTTCCGAGCCAGACATCCGTTCCGTGCGAGAGTCCTGAAATCTGGACGAGCTCTGAGAACGTCGTCGGTTTCGTCTCTTCTAACATTTGCCGGACGAATTTTGTTCCAAACTCGGGAATACCAAGCGTTCCCGTTTTTGAATCGATTTGCTCCGGCGTCACACCGATCGATTCCGTCGAACTGAAGATTTTCATAACTTCCGGGTCATCGACCGGAATCGTCTTCGGATCACGTCCTGATAGATCCTGTAGCATCCGAATCATCGTCGGATCATCGTGACCGAGGATATCGAGTTTGAGCAAGTTATCGTGAATCGAGTGGAAGTCAAAGTGTGTCGTCTTCCATTCAGAACCCATATCGTCTGCGGGATACTGTATCGGACTGATATCGTAAATGTCCATATAGTCCGGTACGACGATGATCCCACCTGGGTGTTGCCCAGTCGTCCGTTTAACACCGGTGACACCACTGACAAGACGATCGACTTCCGCATTCCGATATGTCAACTCATTCTCCGACTGATACCCTTTGACATAGCCATACGCCGTCTTCTCGGCGATTGTTCCGATCGTTCCGGCACGGTAGACGTAATCGTCACCGAACAAGACTTTCGTATAGGCGTGTGCCTGCGGCTGGTATTCTCCACTGAAGTTCAAATCGATATCCGGTACTTTATCCCCTTTAAATCCAAGGAACGTCTCGAACGGAATATCATGACCGTCTTTGAACAACGGGACATCACATTTCGAACAGGACTTATCCGGTAAATCGAATCCTGAACCGACCGAACCGTCATCGAAGAACTCCGATTCCTTACAATTCGGACAGACATAATGCGGTGGCAATGGATTGACTTCCGTGATCTCGGTCATCGTCGCAACGAGACTTGATCCGACCGATCCCCGTGAACCGACCAAATAGCCGTCGTCGAGTGATTTTTTTACGAGTTTATGGGAAATCAAATAGATGACAGCGAATCCGTGACCGATAATCGACTTCAACTCTTTTTCGAGTCGGGCTTCGACGATCTCTGGTAACGTGTCGCCATAAATCCGGTGCGCCATATCGTACGACAGATTCCGAACTTCTTCGTCTGCCCCTTCGATCTTCGGTGTATAAAGATCTTTTGGAATGATATCGATGTTCTCGAACTGTTCCGCGACGGCTTGACTGTTCGTGATGACGAGACGTTCCGACACATCTGGTCCGAGGAACTTAAAGTCGTCCATCATTTCCTTCGTCGTCCGGAAATGCGCCGGTGGCAATTGTTTTCGCATGTTCAGCATGTTCGCTCCACCTTGCGTCCTGATCAAAATTTCTCGATACGTGGCGTCATGTTGATCGAGGTAATGTACGTTACCAGTCGCGACTGGTAAGATGTCATGTTCTTCCGCGACACGGATGATCTTTTTAATCAGTTCGCGCAGTTCAAGTTCATTCTGAACGATTTCCCGTTCGATCAAATGACCATACATCGCTGGTGGTTGAATCTCGATGAAATCATAGAACTGCATCACTTTTGCTAAATCTTCGTCCGACTTATTCAAGGCGGCATCAAATACCTCACCGTTATCACAAGCTGACCCGATGATCAATCCATCCCGATGTGCGATGAGTTGTGAGCGTGGTGTGCGGACGACACGGTGCACGTGTTTTGTGTGAGCAATCGAAATCAATTGGTACAGATTCTTCAAGCCCGTCCGGTTCTTCGCATAGACCGTCGCGTGGTATGGTCGTGCCCGCGAGATATCTTTTCCCATCTCTCGGTTGAGTGAGGCATGTGTCTTCATGTTGAACATCTCATCTGCCATTTGAAGCAACTTGACCATCAAATATCCTGTCGCTTCCGCATCATAAATGGCGCGGTGATGCTGCGTCAATTCGATGTCAAATCGTTTCGCGAGTGTGTTCAACCGGTGGTTTTTAAGTGTCGGCATCAGGACACGGGCTAACTCAAGCGTATCAATGACCGGTAAGACTGATTCATCGTGACCACCAGACCGGAGTGTCGCATTCAAGAATCCAATATCAAACGAGGCATTGTGGGCAACGAGAATCGAGTCGCCGACCCAGTCCATGAATTCCTTGACGACTTGTTCCGGGTCTGGTTTTCCCCGGACCATATCATCGGTAATCCCTGTCAAGTCAATCGTCGTCGCCGACAATAGATGCTTCGGATCCGCGAATGCTTCGAATTTATCGATGATATCACCATCGTGGATTTTAACAGCTGCAAGTTCGATGATCTTGTTGTACATCGCCGATAAACCAGTTGTCTCGACGTCAAAGACGACGAATGTCGCGTCATCCAAATTGCGCTCCACCGGATGGTAGGCGACTTGCACCCCGTCATTGACGACGTTTGCTTCAATTCCGTACAGTACCTTGATATCGTTTTTCTTTCCGGCATAGTAGGCATCCGGAAAACTTTGTGCACCGGCGTGATCCGTGATCGCGACAGCAGGGTGACCCCATTTTGCGGCACGCTCGACGTATTTTGTCACGTTCATGACGGCGTCCATCTGGCTCATTTGCGAGTGCGCATGTAACTCGACACGTTTCTCGCCTGCCCAAGGGTCAGCAGGGGCTTCCATCTTCACTTCTGACAGTTGGGCAATCATCATACAGAGATCGCGCAGGAACGTATCGAACTCGACACGACCTGCTGCTTGAATCCACATGCCTTTTTTGATGGCTGAGAGGATTTTGACGTCTGTTTCGTCACGCGCAAACATTTTGACGACGAGCGAGTCCGTATAATCTGTCATCTTGAACGTAAAAATTGTCTTCCCACTTCGTAGTTCACGACTCTCAGCTGAGAAAACAAGACCACGGATCGCAATCCGTCGTTCCTCATCTTGAATCGTCTTGATCGGAACGATCTCATCTTGAATTGGTTTCCCGATCCGGATTTCGACAGGGCCATCATCGTCATCTCGCGATTGTTCCCGTTTGAATTGCAACTCGAGCATCCGTTTTGCTTCTTCCATGTCTTCCTGTTTCACCTGATTTCGCAACGCTTCTTGTTTCGATTCGTTGATCTGAACAATCGGTTCACAGTTGAATTTTGGGAATCCGTAAGCACTATAGAGTAATTGTAATTCCCCACATAAGCTACTCTTTAAGAAACCTGCTTCCGGTTCACTTCGGACCGGAATGAATAGTTTCTGTTCTTTAAACTCCGGTAAGACACGCCCGAGTTGTGTCCGCATTGCCGATGAGACATCTGCGAGATCCTGCACGACATATGGCCAGTAATCATGATACATCCGTTCATCTGGACGGCTATCTGCGTGTAATATGATTTTGACTTCGGCAAATTGCTGATACCGACTTGTCAAACGACTCGTAAAGAGTTGATAGACGTTTTGGGGTAAAACATGTGGCAAGCGAATTTCAAATGTCCAGGTTGCCTTTGCTTTATTGACGCGAAGCTTCTCGAGAACTGCTTCGTGAAAGTATTCTTCAATGATACCGTTCGGTAATTCCAAGTCACTGAGCAACAGTGACATGCGTTGTTGTGTATCCACTCGCAATTGTGCTGTCTGATCGCTTCACACCGTGACAGCAACTCCTCCTCCTCTTGCGGATTGCCCAAGGGGCGAATGGGTGTGAGACAAGAAAACAGTCACTTTATGAAAAGTGACCGTCTCCATTCTTTATTCTAAACCTTCATAGAGTGAACGAACAGCCTCAACGACTTGTTCCTGTCCAACTTCTTCTGCATCGCCACCACGACGGGCTTTTAATTCGACGATTCCTTCTGTCGCTTTTTTCCCGACGTTCAAGCGAACCGGTAGACCGATCAAATCAGCATCGGCGAACTTGACACCTGCTCGTTCTTTCCGGTCGTCAAGCAAGACGCTGAATCCTGCAGCCGTCAACTCACGGTATAGTGTCTCTCCGAGTTCGAGTTGTTCTGCATTTTTACCGTTGACGACGATTAAATGAACATCGTATGGCGCGATTGCTTTTGGCCAAATGATTCCACGCTCATCATAATGTTGTTCAACGACTGCCGACAATGTCCGCGAGACACCAATGCCGTAACAACCCATGATGAGAGGTTGTGCTTTACCGCCCTCGTCGAGGAACGTCGCTCCCATTCCTTCTGAGTAACGTGTTCCGAGTTTGAAGACTTGACCGACTTCAATCCCGCGAGCGAACTTGACTTGACCGTTACCGTCTGGTGACGCGTCACCTTCTTCGACGAAACGCAAGTCTGTATATTCTGCTTCGAAATCACGGCTTGGGTCGACATGGATATAATGCGTTTCCGCTTTATTTGCACCACAGACAGCGTTCGTCAAGGCACGAATCGCGTAGTCCGCGACGACCTTCATATCTGCCCCGATTGGTCCAAGTGTTCCAGGCGTTGAGTGAAGCGCTGCTTCAATCTCTTCGTCGCTCGCCATCGTGATGTCGAGTGCACCGAGATAGTTTTTCAACTTGATATCGTTGACTTCGTGATCGCCCCGGACGAGTGCCATGACAAGCCCTTGCTCCGTCTTGAAGATGACGGTCTTGATTGATTCGTTTGCTGGTAAATTCAAATGTGCGCTGACCGCTTCGATCGTCTTCGCATCTGCCGTATGCACTTCTTCAAGTGCTTCTGGTGCTTTGTCTTGCTTCGGATAGGCGTCGATCGACTCTGCCATCTCTAAGTTTGCCGCATAGTCCGACTGATCCGAATAGACGATCGTATCTTCACCGATTGCTGCTAACGCATGGAACTCATGTGTTCCACTACCACCTATCGCACCTGAGTCAGCGACGACTGGACGGAACTCAAGACCGACACGTGTGAAAATCCGCGAATACGTATCAAACATGTTTTGATACTCTTCGTCTAAGCTCTCTTGTGAAGAATGGAACGAATAAGCGTCCTTCATGATGAACTCACGACCACGTAATAAACCGAAACGTGGACGACGTTCGTCACGGTACTTCATTTGAATTTGGAAGAGATTGACCGGTAACTTTTTGTACGAGTTCAATTCATCACGAACGATCGAAGTGATCAGTTCCTCGTGTGTCGCTCCGAGCGCGAACCGGCGATCATGACGATCCGTCAAGCGCATTAATTCAGGGCCATAGATATCCCAGCGTCCTGTTTCTTCCCATAGTTCAGCTGGTTGAATCGCTGGCATCAGTAATTCTTGCGCACCCGCCGCTTCTAATTCCTCGCGGATGATCGTCTCGATGTTTGCGAGTACTCGTTTTGCGAGGGGTAGATACGAATAGATCCCAGCGGCATTTTGACGCATGAATCCTGCACGAAGCAAGAGTTGGTGACTGATGGCTTCTGCATCAGATGGTACTTCACGCAACGTTGGCATGAATAGTTTTGATTGTTTCATAATGAGTCACGAACTCCTTTGACTGAGTGATTAATTAAAAGAATTTTTGAATGTCGTTCCAAGTGACGACGAGCATGAGTAGCATCAAAAGCGCGAAACCGACGAAGTGAACCAATCCTTCTTTTTGAGGATCAACTGGTTTACCGCGTAAGGCTTCAAGGAAGAGGAACAACAATCGTCCTCCGTCAAGTGCTGGAAGTGGCAATAAGTTGAAGACTGCTAAGTTGACGGACAACAATGCTGTCCATGTCAATAGCATCGAGAACCCACTATCTGCGACCTGATCGGTCATTTTGACGATCCCAACTGGTCCTGATAACTGATCGACGCCGACGACACCCGTCACGAGATCTCCAACAGCTCCGACAATGAGCGTCGACATCCGCCATGTTTCTGAAACTCCGGTTTGGAGTGCTGTCCCGAATGATTTTTCTGTCTCATTCGTGACGCCGATGATGCCGACCTTCTGTTCTCCTTGCTGTTGTACTTTTGGCGTGATTTGTGTTGTCGTTTCTTTCCCATCACGTTCGTATTTCACTTCTGTCGCTTTACCGGCACGATCTTGGAATCCAGCACGTAAATCAGTCCATTTGGCTGTATCCTGACCGTTGACCGAGACAATCCGGTCACCTTCAACAAGTCCAGCTTGATCGGCCGGAGAACCCTTTTGAACTGTTCCGATGACGCTGTCCCCCGTTGGAGAGCCATTATATAAGGCAAGACCGAACAGGATAACGAACGCGAGGACAAAGTTCATGAACGGTCCTGCAGCGATCGCAAGGACGCGCTTCCATACGGATTTCGAACCGAATGTACGATCGTACGGTGCAATTTGTGTCCGTGTCTGACCTTCAACGAGAAATGCTGTCGGTGAAACGGGGTAGCGAACCGATGTCTCGTCTTGCAATCCAACGAGTTCGAGTTGACGCAATAAGTCAATCCGTTCGACAGTAACGACTTGGTCGACTTGTGGCTGATCCGCATCGAAATAAATCGTCTCGATGACGCCGTCCTTTAACTGTAATCCGACGGTTTGACCTGATTTGATTTCAACGAGTTCCGGTTCTTCACCCGCCATCTTGACGTAACCGCCGATTGGCAACAGACGTACCGTATACAACGTCTCATTCTTAAACACTGAAAAGATTTTCGGTCCAAATCCAATCGCGAATTCCCGACAGAGAATACCTGCCCGTTTCGCCATCACGAGATGACCCCATTCATGGACGGCGACGAGTACACCGAACATCAGCACGATTGAAATAAAGGTCGTCATTACTTATCCCATCCTTAGTTAGCGAATGTAAGAGACGATACGAACTCACGCGCCCATCGATCAACCTCAAGGATTTGATCCAAGGAAGGCTCCTCGATAAGTTCATGAGCTTGAAGCGCCGCCTCAACGCTCGCTTCGATTTCTAAAAAGCGAATGTCTCCTTTTAAAAAGCGATCCACCGCTTGTTCGTTCGCAGCATTGAGTACTGATGGCATCGATCCGCCGGCTTGACCTGCTTCAAAAGCAAGTCGCAACAACGGATAACGCTCAAATGAAGCATCAGCAAAGTGTAGGCGTCCGATTTCCTTTAAGTTTAACCGTTCTCCCCCTTGAATTTCAAGGCGGGACGGATATGTAAGAGCGTACTGAATCGGTTCTCGCATGTCAGGCATACCAAGTTGTGCCATGACCGCACCATCGTTGAATTCGACCATCGAGTGGATGATGGATTCACGGTGAATGACGACATCGATATTTGCATAATCGACATCAAATAACCAATGTGCTTCAATGACTTCGAACCCTTTGTTCATCATTGTCGCAGAATCAATCGTGATTTTTGCTCCCATCGACCAGTTTGGATGCGCTAGCGCTTGTTCGACCGTAACATTCGCTAACTCATCCCGCGTTTGGTCGCGGAAGCTACCACCTGAAGCCGTCAAGATGATTTGACGCACATCTTCACGACGTTCCCCGTTTAAGCATTGGAAAATCGCCGCATGTTCACTGTCAACTGGTAAGATCGTCACGTTTTTCTCACGTGCCAACTTCATGACAAGATGACCTGCCGTGACGAGTGTCTCCTTATTCGCAAGACCAATCGTCTTACCCGCCTCGATTGCAGCAAGCGTTGGACGTAAGCCAACAGCTCCTACGACCGCTGTAATGACCGTATCGACTTCGGGATGCGTCACGACATCAAGTAATTTTTCTTCACCGACAACGATCGTTGGCAGATAAGTCAAGTGTTGCTCGAGTTCTTGACGTGTCGTCTCATCTTGGACGCCGACAAGCATCGGTTGCAGACGGTTCAACCACGGTATGGCGACCGTCGTGTTTCGACCAAATGCAAAACTCGTCAATTCAAAAAGGTCTGGATTAGCCGCAATGACATCGAGCGTCTGCGTACCAATCGATCCTGTACCACCGATGATACTGATTTTCTTCATAATGAAGTGCCTCCTCAAGCAAAGATATCAAGTACGACGAGGACCGTAAAGACGATCATCATGCTGTCGAACCGATCTAGAATACCACCATGACCTGGTAGTAACGTTCCAGAATCTTTCACACCATAATGGCGTTTGTAAGCAGACTGGACCAAGTCACCAAGTTGCCCAACGACGGCAACGATGATGGCAAGGACAATGACTTTCCCAAAACCGACTGTCGGTTCGATACCTTCAAATACGACACCGAGTAAGATGGCAAGCAGTACGCCACCGACTGCCCCTTCGATCGTTTTATTGGGACTGATCGACGGCCACAGTTTATTCTTACCGAATCGTTTCCCGACGAAGTAAGCGCCTGAATCCGTGAACCAGATCAAGAGGATAATCAACAGTGACAACGTTAATCCGTGTTCGAGTAAGCGGATATAGGCGAATGATGCAAAACCGACACCGACATACACGGCCGTCAGCAGTAAAAACGCAACATCATCGAACGTAAAGACATTTTTTGAAAATACGTTCCAGAAGAGACCGATCAATAAAATGATCATTGCCCAAGCGATTGGCGAAAGTCCGATCGGAAGCGTCTGATCGACTGCTTCTTCATAAATACCAACGAAAGGCAATAACGTCCCAATACCAAACAGAATCCGAGGAACGCGTGAGCCGCTCCATTGTCGCATCCGAACGAGCTCGGTATATCCGAGAAGCGTTAAGATTGCCATAAATGCTAAAAAGGGAAGTCCGCCGAGATACAGAAGTGCCAAAAAGATAGCACCAGCCCATATCCCTGTGATGATTCGAGTTTTCATAAGCTAGTTCCTCATTTAATCAGACGCCACCGAATCGGCGTGTCCGTTGATTGTAATCTTCAATTGCTGCTAAGAAAGCATTTCGGCGAAATTCTGGCCACAAGACGTCTGTGAAATAAAACTCCGCATATGCCGCTTGCCAAAGTAAAAAGTTCGATAACCGTTGTTCCCCACTCGTTCGAATGACGAAATCGACGTCGGTTACGGATCCTGTCATCAACTCGCGTTCAATCGTCTCCGTTGTAATCGCATCCGGTGACAGTGTTCCTGCCTGAACCTGTTCGCCCAGTTTTTGCATGACTTGAACGAGTTCATCGCGTCCTCCATAATTCAGAGCGAAAATCAGACGAAGTCCTGTATTATGTTGCGTATCCAGTTTCGCTTGTTCCACTGCCTCACGTGTGAAATGAGGGAGGCGTGATACTTCTCCTGCTACCTCGACTTTAACATTTTGCGCGTCTAACTCTTTTAAATCCGACTCTAAGAATTGCGCCGGCAGCTTCATGAGAAAACTCACTTCTTCTTCCGGACGCGTCCAATTCTCCGTCGAGAAAGCATATAATGTCAGACTCTTAATGCCGAGTTCATTTGCAACCCGAACGACTTCACGAATCGATTTCATACCTTCGCGATGTCCCATGATACGCGGAAGTCCGCGTTTTTGTGCCCATCTACCGTTTCCGTCCATGATGATAGCGACATGCTCTGGTACCCGATCATAGGTTTCGGTTTCTTTCGTCTGATTCAACCATTGAAACATCCGCACTTCCTCCTCTCTCAATTATGAAGAAAGGGACTCTTCGTGTGACAAAGAGTCCCCCCCATGACGATCCGTCGCGTCATACTTCCATGATTTCTTGTTCTTTTTCCGTTGCCGTCTGATCAAGTTGTTTAACGAACTTGTCTGTCAACGTCTGAACATCTTCTGTGTATCCACGCAGATCATCTTCTGTCAATGCACCATCTTTTTCTTGTTTCTTTAACTGCTCGTTCGTATCACGACGAATATTACGGAGGGCAACTTTACCTTCTTCCGTATACTTCTTGACGAGTTTGACGAGTTCCTTCCGGCGCTCTTCCGTTAATGGTGGAATCGCAAGACGGATGACCGTACCATCAGACGACGGCACAAGACCAAGATCAGCACGTTGAATCGCTTTTTCGATTTCGCTGACCATTGATTTATCCCAAGGAGTGATCAAGATCAGACGTGCTTCTGGCGTGTTGACGTTCGCTACTTGATTGAGCGGTGTCGGTGAACCGTAGTATTCGACTTGAACGGGATCCAAAATCGCAACGTTTGCACGACCTGCGCGGAGCGTCGCAAGTTCTTTCTTAAGTGAAAGATGTGCTTTCTCCATCCGTTCTTCGGCTTGTTTTAAGATTTCTTTTGACATATTATTTCCCCCTTACGATTGTCCCGATTTCGTCACCGATGACGACACGTTTGATGTTACCTTCTTCCATCAACGAGAAGACGATGAGCGGGATGTCATTGTCCATACAAAGTGAAGTTGCTGTAGAATCCATAACTTGAAGTCCATCTTTTAAGACGTCCAAGTAAGAGAGCGTCTCGAATTTCTTCGCTTCTGGATCAACATTCGGGTCAGCTGAGTACACACCATCGACGTTGTTTTTCGCCATTAAGATGACCTCTGCTTCGATTTCAGCTGCACGAAGAGCAGCTGTCGTATCTGTCGAGAAGTACGGGTTCCCTGTACCTGCTGCAAAGATGACGACGCGTCCTTTTTCAAGGTGACGCATCGCACGGCGGCGGATGTACGGTTCTGCTACTTGGCGCATCTCGATAGATGTTTGGACGCGTGTCTCGACACCTACATCTTCCAAGCTGTCTTGAAGCGCAAGCGAGTTCATGACTGTCGCTAACATCCCCATATAATCGGCGTTGGCCCGGTCCATCCCAAGTTCTGCACCTGTTTTGCCACGCCAAATGTTTCCAGCTCCGACGACGACCGCTACTTCAACGTTCAGTTCAACTAATTCGCGAATCTGTTCCGAGATAGATTTGACGATGACAGGATTGATTCCAAACCCTTGATCTCCTGCGAGCGCTTCTCCGCTCAATTTTAACACAATCCGGTTATATTTCGGTTGCATGACTATGTCCCCCTTGCTAAATTCCGTAAAAAAGGAACACGAACCACTTCCACACGAAAGTGGATTGAAGCATACGTGTTCCTTCTCTTGTCATCAGGATGATCCCGATTCTTATTTTTTAAGTTGGTTCATAACTTCTTCAGCGAAGTTCTCTTCGCGTTTTTCCATACCTTCTCCAACTTCGAAGCGTACGAATGACACGACTTTACCGCCTTTAGACTCTACATATTTACCAACTTTGAAGTCTGGATCTTTGACGAACGTTTGATCGACAAGGCAGATTTCCTCGAAGAACTTGTTCATACGACCAACGATCATTTTTTCAACGATGTTAGCTGGTTTTCCTTCGTTCAATGCTTGCTCAGTGAGGACTTTTTCTTCACGTGCTTTTTCTTCTTCTGTGACAGAAGTACGGTCAACGTAAAGTGGACGTGCTGCTGCGATGTGCATTGCAACGTCTTTTGCAACTGTTTCGTCTGTCGTACCTTCGATGACGACGACTGAACCGATGCGGCCACCCATGTGGAGGTAAGAACCGAAGACTGCATCATCTGCTTTTGTGAAGAGCGCTACGCGACGGAGTGAGATTTTCTCTCCGATTGTTGAAGCTTCTTCTGAGATGTATGTGTCGATTGTTTTACCTGCTTCGTATTCAGAAGCAAGAGCAGCTTCTGCTGTCTCAGAACCGTTACGGAGAACAGCGTCTGCGATGTTTTGAACGAGTGTTTGGAAACGTTCGTTTTTCGCAACGAAGTCTGTTTCTGAGTTGATTTCGACGAGTGCCGCTTTGTTGCCGTCAACTGCAACTGCAGTCAACCCTTCAGCTGCGATACGATCGCCTTTTGCTGCTGCTTTAGCGATCCCTTTTTCACGCAAGAAATCTACTGCTGCGTTCATGTCACCGTCAGTTTCAACGAGTGCTTTTTTGCAGTCGAGCATACCTGCACCTGTTTTTTCACGAAGTTCTTTAACCATTGCTGCTGTAATAGCCATTCGATATTCCTCCTTATAACATCCTTAGTTTCAAAAAAAAGGTGATAAAAGGTCGATTCCCTTTATCACCTGGCATCACGAATTACTCAGCGTCTGCTACTACTTCTTCAGTAGTTTCAGGTGCTACGTTATCTTCGCCTTGTTTAACTTCGAGGATTGCGTCAGCCATTTTACCAGTGAGCAATTTGACTGCACGGATCGCATCGTCGTTCGCTGGGATGACGTAGTCGATTTCGTCTGGATCACAGTTAGTATCAACAATCGCAACGATTGGGATGTTGAGTTTGTGTGCTTCTGCAATCGCGATACGCTCTTTGCGTGGGTCAACGATGAAGAGTGCATCCGGAACGCCTGGCATATCTTTGATACCGCCGAGGAATTTCTCAAGACGAGTCATTTCTTTTTTAAGAATGATGACTTCTTTTTTAGGAAGAACTTCGAATGTACCGTTCTCTTCCATTTTTTCGAGTTGTTTTAAACGGTTGATACGTTTTTTGATTGTAGAGAAGTTCGTGAGAGTTCCACCTAACCAACGTTCGTTGATGAAGTATTGACCTGCACGGATCGCTTCTTCTTTCACAGTGTCTTGAGCTTGTTTTTTCGTACCAACGAAAAGAACGTTTCCGCCTTCAGACGCTACTTCACGGATGAAGTTGTAAGCTTCGTCTACTTTTTTAACCGTTTTTTGTAGGTCAATGATGTAGATTCCGTTACGTTCTGTGAAGATGTATTTTGCCATTTTTGGGTTCCAACGGCGTGTTTGGTGACCGAAGTGTACACCAGCTTCTAACAATTGTTTCATCGAGATTACTGCCATGATGAATTCCTCCTTTTGGGTTTTGGATGTCCTCCGCGATGATCGTCTGTCCAGCTAACCTATTAAAGGCACCGCAGCTGGCGATACATGCGTGCGTAATTAACACCGTAGACTAATATAGCATAAAGATTACCGAGGGGCAACCTTCGTTTGATGAGAAAGTTTAGCAATCAAAGCCACCTCGCCGGTCCCCCGATTCAAAGATCGTGCAAGCGTCTCAAGATCTGCTCCTTCTCGTAGCGCCTGCTTGATATCCGTTAACGATGGTTCCTTTGAAACGGACCGTTCGACTTCGACGGTTTCTGGCTTCTCATTTGTAGCAACCTGCACTATTTGTAAAGACGCATCCGGTACTTGATCAACGGGTTCGGTTGTCTCATATATAGATGTATCCGTCATGGCGTTGACGTGCTCCATGAAATGTAACAACACTTGTTCCGTCTCGTTTTTTTCGCGTTCTAAATGTGTGATCCGGTCTTTGAGCGCCGCCTGCTGACGAAATAAAACTAGCAGGGCATAACAGACGAGTGCAGCTAATAAGATATAAACGACAGTCATAATTCTCCCTTTCACATGGCGACACGATCTGCTAAATAGGCACTTCCGAGCGCATTTTTCAACTTACGAAGCGCTTTGGAATGGATTTGCGAAATACGGGAAGTCGAGAGTCCGAGAACTTCACCAATTTCCGTAAGCGTCAATTCCTCATAGTAGAACAAAGAAATGACAAGTTGTTCTTTTTCTGATAACCCTTCGACTTCCTCTGCCAGTTTAGCAATCAACTCACGCATTAACAACATATCTTCTGGTGTAGCGGTATCCGGATCAAGATAGGAGACGGTCATCGCTTTTCCCTCATCTTGTAACGTGACTGCTTCATCGATCGATAATACATTCGCGAAATAACTTTCTGCTAACGCACCCTTGACCTCGTCTGGTGTCATATTGACGATAGAAGAAACTTCTTCTATCGTAGGCGTCCGTTGCAAGGATTGTTCTAGGATCTCGACAGCTGCCTCGACCCGCTTTGCTTTTTCGCGTAAGGAACGTGGTAACCAATCGATTTTACGAAGCCCATCTAAAATAGCTCCTCGAATCCGAAAGGCGGCATACGTGTCGAATTTATTATTATGATTTTGATCGAATTTTTGAAGCGCATCGTACAATCCCATCATCCCTAAACTTTTCAACTCGTCTCGATCGACACTTTTAGGCAATGTCGCACTTAAACGCTGAACGTGGTATTGAACAAGTGGTTCATAATTGTGAAGTAACAGGTCTGCCACCGCAATATCGCGTGTGGTCAGCCATCGATCCCAAAGTTGTTGTAATTCCTCACGCATGACCATTCCTCCTCTAGATTTCCAGCGTCCCGACATTCACCGTCCGGATGACGAGACGCCCTGATTGTGAGTGGAACTCGATCGTTCGTCCATTCGTGCCGCCAACATCTTCAGCAACGAGTGGAATTTTGACTTGATGAAGCATTGCTTTGACCGCAGCGATGTTTCGCTCACCGATCCGCATTGATTCATGTTCATATTTAAATTGAAACATCTGAGCCCCGCCAGCAATCTTCGCACGTAATCGGATGGCACCACTTGCTCGAAGTTGGCGGGCTACTTCTAGAATAGCCGTATCGGCAAACTTCCCGACTTCAAGCTCCCGATTCCGACTGATAGCTGAATCAGGTAACATGACATGTGCCATACTCGATAACCCTTGTTCCTGGTCGTAGATGACAACGCCTACACACGATCCAAGACCTGCCGTTCGTAAAATGACGGGGTGCTTACTGATGGCGTACTCCGCAATGCCAATCCGTACGATTTCATCCATTCATGTCCACACCCAATCGTTCAAAGACCGTCTGAAAGGCGTTCGCTTCAGGCAACAAAAGTAAATGTCCGGTCAAATCGTTTCCTGCACTAGACAAGTGCGTGTCAATATAGACAGCCATATTTCCAGGAGTCGTTGATTCAAGTAAGGCTACTTCAAGTAACGCACCTACCATATCAAACGCCGATGCAGGAACACTGACATGTAACGATAAGTTAAGCCAATCGGAGATAGCCCGAGCATACGCTCCTATTAAAATATTCCCAATTTCTTCCCATGCGGAAACCCCCATTTCGTGGGATTCAGAAAAAAAGTGGAATTCCGTCTGCATCAATTGACTCACAAGTTTTTCTGCATCGCGTAGTGGCATCAAAAAGAGTAACGTGGCTTGAATGTCTCCAGAAAAACGTAATAATGCACCAGCAGTATACGTCTCAGCTCCTCCACTTCGCTCGACGATCGTCGTGAAATCCTCCAGCTCAGCAGAAGGGACTTCGATCTCAATCGGCTGTCCGAGTAAAGTAGAAAGTGCCGTTGCCGCGTGACCGGCTCCAATGTTGCCGACTTCTCTTAAGATGTCACGTTCGTTTGGGTTAAGCATGAACGATGTCCTCAAATAAGCGATTCGGTTCAATCAACGAGAACAATTGCTGATCGCCTTTGGCGACTGCAGTCAAATATGAGGCATCCTCCTGCTTTTGTTCACTGAGCGGTTCAATGCGAACATCCGTTGATTCGACGACTTCGTTTGCCCGGTCGACGATGAATCCAGCATCTCCATGCTCTAAAGTGGCGATGATGATGCGTGTCTCTTCTGTCTCTTTCGCTAACTCGAATCCAAGACGAGCACGCAAATCAATCACGGGCGTAACGACACCGCGTAAATTGATGACTCCTTTGACATAAGATGCAGCGTTCGGAATCCGCGTGATCGGGATGAGCCGTTCGATTGAACGAACAGACTGTACATCAATACCGTATGCATTATCTTCTAATTGAAAAACAACCCATTTTTGTTCCATCTTCGTTCCCCTCACTTCCGTAATAGTGCATTGCTGTCAATGATCAACGCGACTTGCCCGTCTCCAAGAATCGTCGCACCAGAAATGGCACGGATTCCTTCAAGATAACTGCCAAGTGGTTTCATGACGATCTCTTGTTGACCAATCAATTCAGATACAATCAAACCAGCTAATTTTTCACCACTCCGGACGACGACAACCGAATAGGCTTCTGCCTCGTGTTGCGGCAACCCATAAACCTCATTTAACGAAATAAGCGGAACCAACTGCCCACGGAAATCAAATACTTTTTCCCGGTGTGCTTGTAGAATGGCTGATTTACGTAAAGAGGTTGTTTCGATGATGGCAGTCAATGGAATCGCATACGTCTCTTGTCCGAGTTCTACGAGCATGGCTGAGATGATCGATAGCGTCAGTGGTAAACTGATTCGGAAAATCGTTCCTTCTCCTCGACGTGTCTCGACGAACACTTCTCCGCCCAGTGACTCGATCTTCGATTTGACGACATCGAGACCAACACCACGACCAGACAAGTCGGTGACTTCTTCTGCCGTTGAAAAACCAGGTGCAAATAACAGCATCGAAGCCTCTTCCATCGTTAATTGCATTGCTTCTTCTTCCGTGATCAATCCTTTTTCAATCGCGATCCGTGTGACACGTTCGTGATTGATACCGGCTCCATCATCTTCAATCTCGATGAAGACCCGGTTTCCTGAGTGATAAGCACGTAGCGAAAGATTTCCTTCGACCGGCTTATTTGCTAAAATACGTTCTGCCTTGTTCTCAATCCCATGATCAATGGCATTTCGGATCAAGTGGACGAGTGGATCACCGATCTCATCGATAACTGTACGGTCAAGTTCCGTCTCGGCACCCGTAATGTGTAATTTGATATGTTTTCCGACATCTTTCGAAACGGAACGCACCATTCGTGGGAATCGGTTGAACACTTGTTCGATCGGCATCATCCGTAACGTTAGGACGAGCGATTGCAATTCATTCGTACCTCGTTTGATCCGTTCGACCGTATCTGTCAATTCAGGTGAGCTGACTTCTGCTGCAATACGCTCCAAACGTCCGCGATCGATGATGAACTCTTCGAATAGGTTCATCAAACGATCGATTCGCTCGAGGTTAACACGAATCGTTTTCGAAGCGACAGGCGCAGATATGTCTGTTTGGTCGGATGATTCCGGTGAAGCTACTGATGCAGAGACAGATGTCGGCACAGGAACTTCCTGCGGCAGTGTGGAAGTCGCCACCTCCGCTTCAGGTGTTGTCTCGAATGTGTCGATCGTTACTGTCGCAACTTCGGATACAGAAGCAATCGCTTCTTGAATCGTCACCTGATCTTGTTGCGTCACGAACAAGACTGAGAACGTCGTCTCAAAATGCTCCTGCTCCAGTTCATCAGATGTCGGGTTCGATAAGATGACATCTCCGAGTTGTTGTAAACGATCAAACACCATATAAACGCGTGCCGCTTTTAAGATGACGTCCGCCGAGAGTTCGACGTGGACGATATACGCTTGATAACCGGATGCAATCGATTGTTTGACGACTGCCTCCGAGTAAACGTCGCATTCAAAGGTTTGTGAAGCAACTATAGATGTAACTGGAACGATTTCTTCTTGCTCGGGACGAATGAACTGCTGTAAACGTCTCACTGTTTCAGTGACGTCAAGCTTTCCTTTCCCACCTCGACTGATGTCTTCTACCATCGTCTCTAATTGCTCGGCGGCTACGAAGAGAACATCGATCAGTTCAGCAGTAGCAGGTTGTTTTTTCGATCTGACTAAATCAAGGGCACTCTCCATCTCGTGCGTTAAATCAGCGATTGCGTCGTATCCCATCGTTCCTGCCATCCCTTTTAACGTATGGGCAGAACGGAAAATTTGATCGATGACCGCCTCGTCGTCTCGCCGCTCCTCAAAAACCAATAAGCTTGTGTTAATAGCTTGTAAATGCTCCATCGACTCATCGAGGAACAACCCTACATATTCATTTAAGTCCATGACTGATACCCTCCTTTAATCTTAACGGACATGATCTTTTCTTTTTTTCAGACGATGTAACAATCGATCTAAAAACTTCCGTTCCTTGACTTGTACACCTGTTAGAGACGTCGTGATATGATCGAGTCGCCAACTGACATCACTCGTTCGATCCATCAAGTAAAATGGCATCTGTGCCTTGACTGCTTTGACGACTGTCGGATCTTCCGGCAAAAAACCGGTAAAGCGCAGTGGCTTTTGTAAAAATTGTTGGCTGACGAGCGCTAGTCGATCAAACGTTTCAAGTGCTTCTCCACCATTCGTAGCCCGATTGACGACGACGGAAATCGGAAGATCCGTCGCATGATGGTGTGCCAGTTTGATGAACGCATAACCGTCCATGATCGAAGTCGGCTCTGGCGTGACAATCAACCATGCTTCGTCTGCACTACTTATGAAATCAAATGTCTGATGATTCGCACCGGCTCCTAAATCGAGTAACACATAGTCATATTCATAGAAAAATTGGAACTCCCGTAGAAGGAACATCACGTCTTCCTTCGTCAGATTCGTCAGTTCCGCAAATCCACTCCCGCCATGAATGAAATGAAGGGATGGAGACTGTTCAACGATTGCGTGCTGGAGTGATTCTCGTCGTTTGACGCATTCCATCAAGGATGACTTCGATGATTTACCGAATAGAATCCCGATGTTCGCCATCCCGATATCAAGATCAATCAAGAGTACTCGTTTTTCTTGCAACGATAATGCCACGCCAAGATTCACCGCGACATTCGTTTTTCCGACGCCACCTTTTCCACTCACGATGGCAATCGTCTTCGTTTCCTTGACGGTCACTTTAGATCGTAAGACACGTGCTTGATCTTCTCGCATCATCTCATCCCTCTCTCGACAATCATTCGGGATAACTCATCCGCCGTAGCGAACGTGATGTCTTCCGGCACTTCTTGCCCCGTCGTCACACAATAGATCGGCAACTTCGTCTCGGTCGCGAGTCCGAAAATCGACCAGAGTTCACTTGTTTCATCTGCTTTCGAAAAGACGATTCCGGATAAGGGAATCTTGCCGAAACGGTCGTGGATTTGTAATAAATCTCGGTATTTCGAGGTCAAACTAAGAACCAAAAATACATCCGTATCCGCAAAATCATGCCGACTTCGTAACTGCTCCACATACGCTTCGTCTAAGAAATTTCGCCCCGCTGTATCGACAAGTACGATGTCACACGATGCTAACGCCTGCTTGGCTCGTTCGAAATCATCCAAGTCATAAGCGACATGAATCGGAATGCCTAATATGTCTGCATATGTTTTTAATTGTTCAATCGCTGAGATCCGGTATGTATCGGTCGTGATGAGTCCAACTCGTTGATTTTTAATGAGAGCATGGTGAGCAGCAAGCTTAGCGATGGTCGTTGTCTTTCCGACACCCGTCGGTCCTGTCAACATGACATACCGTGCAGTCGACGGTGTCACGCGTAATGACGCTTTCACTTCTTCCGTCAAGAGATCCGTTAACTCCGTTTGTTGTGTTTGATAATACGCAGTCAATAACCGCTCGTGTAATCGTTCAGATACCTGCTGTAACGCTGGTTCAGCCAGTAACGGCGCATAATGTCGCAATTCTTTTGGCAATGGTCGCTCGCCGACCGTAACAATCGTCGGACGCACTGGTACTGGTTGAATGGTTTCCACAACCTCCAGTCGACTCGTTGCTTGCTTCGAGACGACAGGTTCGCTTGAGACATGTTCATCCACCGATGCAACCAATTCCACTTTTTTCTTCGCAAATAAACCAAAGAATCCGCCCACTTTGATGTGGCGAGTATTTAATATAATGGCATCGTTCCCGAGTTCGCGTTTGATCCGTTCCATGGCCTCGCTAACAGAATCCGCCGTGACTTTTTTGACTATCATCTCTTAAATCACCCCAATACTCTTGACTTCGATCGTCGGCATTAATTCGTTATAGGACAAAATCGGAATATCTGGAAAATAGCGTTCTGTCAATTGACGAACGAACATCCGGATACTTGGAGAAGTCAGGATGATCGGATGCGCCCCGTATCGTTCGAATTCCATTGCTCGCTCTTGCAACGTCTCGATGAAACGTGTCGCCTTTTCGGGATCAAGCGCTAAATAATTACCGAACTCCGTCTTTTGGATGGCCGACTGGATATCCAGTTCCATCTCACTTGAGATCGTCACGACGTGCAAGACATCTCCTTGCATGACCTGTTCCGTAATTTGACGCGATAAGGATTGACGAACATATTCCGCGAGCAATTCGCTGTCTTTCGTCACAGCTGCATAATCTGCGAGCGTTTCGAAAATCAATGGTAGATTTCGAATCGAGACTTTTTCTTTTAGTAATTGAACGAATACTTTTTGAAGTTCACCGATCGATAACAGCTGTGGTGTGACTTCTTCGACTAGAATCGGATGCGATTCCTTCAAATGGTCGACCAATTGTTTCGTCTCTTCTCGTCCGAGTAATTCAGCGGCATGTTTCTTTAAGAGCTCCGTTAAATGTGTCGCGACGACAGATGGTGGATCAACGACCGTATACCCTGACATCTCTGCTCGACTACGTGTCTGTTCATCAATCCAGAGTGCTGGCATACCGAAGGCTGGTTCGACCGTTTCGATACCTCGAATTTCTGGATCATCGACACCTGGGCTCATCGCTAAGTAATGATCCAGTAAAAGCTCACCACTTGCCATCTCACTTCCGCGAATCTTGATTCGATACTGGTTCGGGGATAACTGCAGATGATCGCGAATCCGAACGGTCGGTAGAACGAATCCAAGTTCAAGCGCTAGCTGCCGACGAATCATGACGACACGATCGAGTAAATCGCCGCCTTGGGCTTCATCAGCGAGTGGAATCAATCCGTAACCGAATTCGAATTCAATCGTATCGACATTGAGTAAGGAAATGACTGATTCGCTTGATCGTAAGTTTTCACTCGGTGCTTCTTCGACCGCAACTTCTTCTTGCATCGTCTTCGTCGTCTGCTTCATCCGCCAAGCGAAGAAGCCGAACAGGGCTGCAATCGGCATCGTGACGTAATCGGGAATTGCTGTGAACAATCCGAGTAAGAAGATTGCCCCAGCTGCGATTCCGACAAGTAAAGGTGTCCGTGCCAATTGACCGATGACATCTTCACCGAGGTTTCCGTCTGAAGTCGAGCGCGTGACGATGATCCCGGTCGCAACCGAAATTAAAAGGGCTGGAATCTGACTGACAAGTCCGTCTCCGACTGTCAGTAACGTATACAATTTGACTGAGTCCGCCATCGGTAAACCTTGCTGAACGACACCGATGATCATACCGAAGATTAAGTTGATGATGACGATGATGATTCCGGCGATCGCATCTCCTTTAACGAATTTCGAGGCACCATCCATCGCACCGTAAAAGTCTGCTTCAGACTGGATTTTTTGGCGGCGGGTCCGAGCTTGTAATTCATCGATCATACCGGAATTCAAATCGGCATCGATTGCCATCTGTTTCCCTGGCATCGCATCAAGCGTAAAACGTGCCGACACTTCTGAGACCCGTTCCGAACCCTTCGTGATGACGAGGAACTGGATTAAGACGAGAATCAAGAAGACGACGAAGCCGACGAGGGCATTTCCGCCGACGACGAAATCACCAAATGCTTCAATGACTTCGCCACCGTTTCCATTTGACAGGATTGCCCGTGTCGTCGAGACGTTAAGCGCAAGACGAAACAAGGTAACGATCAATAACAATGTAGGAAAGACAGAAAACTCTAGTGCCTCTTTGGCATTCATCGCAACGAGCAATACCATCAAGGCAATGAGAATATTGATGATGATCAAAAAGTCGAGCATGATAGCGGGCAGTGGAATGACGAGCATGAAGACGATCATGATGACGCCTAGCAGGACCGTTAAATCTCGTGTTGATATACTCATGATGCTTCATCCTTTCATTTTGCTTGTTTCAGTTGATAGACAAAGGCGAGTGTTTCAGCGAGCGCCTGATAGAACGTTTCATCCACTGCCATACCAATTTCTGATTGAGCGAACAACGCCCGCGCGAGCGGACGGTTTTCAACAATCGGGACCTCAGCTGCTGTCGCCTTCTCCCGAATCCGGAACGCGACAGCATCTACGCCTTTCGCAACGACGATCGGTGCCATATGTTTACCGTCATCGTATTGGATCGCTACCGCATAATGGGTCGGGTTCGTGATGACGACGTCGGCATTTGGTATTTCTTGCATCATCCGCCGCATCGCCATCTCCCGTTGTTGTTGTTTAATCTTTCCTTTGATTTGAGGGTCACCCTCTGTGTTTTTATGCTCATCCTTTAAATCCTGCTTACTCATTCGGATCGACTTCTCGAAATCAAATTTCTGATAGGCAAAATCAAGAATGGCTAATGCAATCAAGGCGATACTGACCGATAAACCGAGTAAAAATGTTAAATGACCAATGATAGCTAACGCATCGCCAATCGGTTCCGAGGTCAATCTCGAGATCTCGACCTTGTTGTTCCATAAAACTGTTCCACTTGTTACACCGATGACCAGCAGTTTAAAGACCGATTTCAAAAACTCGACGAGCGCTTTGACGCTCACGATCCGTTTGACGCCTTGAAGCGGATTGATCCGGTCCAGTTTCGGCTGAATCGCCTCACCGCTTAAAAGCACACCGATTTGGACGAAGTTTCCGAGAATACCAATCACGACCGCTGTTAAAAAGAAAGGTGCGACTAAAATCCCCATTTGCATCAGCATCTCGATGAGAATCTGTTCAACTCGTCCTTCTTCAACCGCTTGCAGGACTTGACTAGCACTAAGACCATCTTGCAGGACGAGAACGAAACGCCGTCCTAGAAACGGACCAAAAAAATAGAGGACGAGAAACATGGCGAACAACATGAAACTGCTTGTTAAATCTGCTGATTTTGCGACTTGTCCCTTCTTACGGGAGTCATCCCGCTTTCGAGGTGTCGCCTTTTCCGTCTTTTCACCAGCGAAATACTGAAGATCAAGGCGTAATCGATATGAATGCATGTCCTCAACCTCCTAGTAATCGAATGGCATCTGCAAGTACATCCTGCAACAACGGAACGAATCGACCGATTCCTGTGATCGTTGCACCTGCTAATAAAAATAGAATCACATATCCCATCAGCAGTTTGACGGAAAAACCAATCGCGAAAATGTTGAACTGAGGTGCCGTCTTCGCGAGGAATCCGAGTGCGAGATCCACTAAAAATAGGGAAACGACAAGTGGCATCGCCATTTGTAACGCAGTTAACATGGCAAGCCCAACGACCCGGATGACAAGACTCATCCCAGCGTCGCCCGATACCGCAAGCAGACTGCCCGGCGGAAAGATTTGAAAACTCGTGTAGATTCCGTCAAGCAGGATTAAATGCATATCAGAAGCGAGTAGAACAAGTAACGTCAACATGTAATAAAATCGTCCGACGATCGGTGACTGTCCACCAAACATCGGGTCATAAGCCGAAGCCATCGCGAGACCCATCTGCAAATCGATGATCGAACCGGCAATTTGTGGCGCATACAATAAAAAACTAGCAAGTAAGCCAAGCGCTAGACCCACTAAAACTTCCGTTCCCATCCGAAAGAAAAAATCGAAGTCTTCTACTCGAACGTCTGTCTTTACAGCGTAACTCGCAAAGTAAGCAAGACCGGCCGCAAGCGCTAATTTATGTTGCGCTGGTAATTGCTTGGACGAAAACAATGGAGCTGCGACAAGAAAACCGACGATTCGTCCAAAGACGAGCAAAAAAACACTCAGGAAAGATAGTAACGTCATTTGCGGGAAACCTCAGCGATTTGCTTAAATAAATCAACCGTAAAGGTCTGTAATTCCTGCATGATCCATGGTCCGAAAAAAACGAGTGCTAAAAATACGGCAACGATCTTCGGAACGAACGATAGCGTCTGTTCCTGAATCTGTGTCGTCGCCTGCAAAATACTGACGAGCAGACCGACGACGAGCGAGACCAGTAACAAGGGAGCTGATACTTTTAGTAATGTCCAGACAGCAGAGCTTGCCAACTGAATAATCATTTCTTGAGTCATCTTCTCTCCCCCTAACGCATACTGACGAGCAGTGATTCAACGATCAGGTGCCAGCCATCGACTAAAATAAATAACAAAAGTTTAAACGGTAAGGCAATCATGACCGGCGGTAACATCATCATCCCCATCGACATCAAGACACTCGAGACGACCATATCAATGACAAGGAATGGAATGAAGATCATGAATCCGATTTGAAAAGCCGTCTTCAATTCACTAATCGCATATGCTGGAACGAGTGCGACGAGTGGAATATCTTCAATCTTTTTCGGTTTTTCATAATTGCCGTATTTTAAGAACAACTCTAAATCATTCGTTCGCGTGTGTTTTGACATGAATCGCTTCATCGTATCCCCAGCTTTATCAAATGCCTCATCTTGACTGATTTTATCTGCCATATACGGCTTCAAGGCTGTCGTGTTCAATTCTGATAAAACGGGTGACATGACGAACAGCGTGATGAACAGTGCCAGTCCAACGAGTAGCTGGTTCGGCGGCGTTTGTTGTGTTCCAAGGGCAGAACGGACAAAAGACAACACGACGACGACACGCGTAAAACAAGTCATCAAGATCAGTAATGAAGGGGCTAGTGACAATAATGTCAGCAATACGAGTAGTTTGATCGATGTCGCCGTTCCTGAAGGAGTATCAAGTGAGATTAGATTTTCAATCGTGTTCATGAGCGTCCTCGATTCTTTTGCAATTGTTCGAGTTGTTGTTTGAATGTCTCAAGAAACGGTGAAGATCCCGTTTTAGATGAAGACTCTTCAAGATCCATCGGCTCATATCCCTCTAAATCATCAAGTGTATCTAACAACTGTACGTTCTCTCCAACACCTACGACATAAATCTTGTCCTGCACCTTCACTAACTGGACGGATCGATCCTTTCCTAGTGGTACACCACCTAGGTGAGTCAATCGACCAGAATGTCTCACACCTCGTGTCCGTTCATGAATGAATCGTGTCACGAGGATGAATCCGCCGATCAAAACGACGAGAACGACGACTCCTTTGAAGATAGTCAACGCCATGGAAGGACTCTCATCGACTTGCTGAGTCGTCGGTGCATCACTCTGAGTTGGATTCAATTTTTCTTCGACTGTTTCCGCTTGCACAGGAAGCGCAAGCAGAAACAGGAGACAAATCAGCAAAGTCACTTTTTTCATGACGAGACAGTTTTCGAGACCGCTTCAAGCACACGATCCGCTTGGAACGGTTTAACGATGAAATCTTTTGCACCTGCTTGAATCGCATCGATGACCATCGACTGTTGCCCCATTGCTGAACACATGATGACTTTAGCGGCAGGGTTAAACGCTTTGATTTCTTTAAGCGCAGAGATTCCGTCCATCTCAGGCATCGTAATGTCTAGCGTGACGAGGTCCGGTGTCAATTCCTTGTACTTAGAGACCGCTTCGCGTCCGTTTTCTGCTTCACCGATGACATCATAGCCGTTCTTCGATAAGATTTCCTTGATCATCATCCGCATGAAAGCGGCGTCGTCTACGATTAATACTTTTGCACTCATATTAGTTCCTCCTTAGAACATCCGAAGACGTTCTTTTGTATTTACGATTTCTGTAATGCGTACACCGAAGTTTTCTTCGATGACGACCACTTCACCCGTTGCGATCAATGTATTGTTGACGAGAACGTCAACCGGTTCCCCTGCCAGTTTATCCAGCTCAATCACGGAACCTTGTGTCAATTCCAATATGTCACGAACGGAGCGACGTGTCCGTCCTAACTCAACCGTGACGTTCAACGGAACGTCATATAACATCCCAATATTTCCTGGCGTACCTTCTACTTCCATCTCACCTAATTGGCTAAATTGAACCGGACTGACACCGACTGGCGTTGCTTTCGGTTCAGGTGATGCAACTGTAGTTTGTTGTGCCGTTGCTGGCGCCGATGGTGGTGCTTGTTGTGCTTGTTGTGCTTGCTCCGTTACTTGTGATGCAGGCTCTGCTTGTTGAGTCGTACTCGCGCTAAAGAGTTTTTGAATCAATTGTTTCGAGAAGTCCAGTGGTGCTAATTGAACGATTTTTGAATCGATCATCGTGCCGATCTTAAGATCAAACTCGATGATGACCATGTTCTCCCAAAGAGAAAAGCTATCGACGATACTCTTATCTTGAGAAAAGTCGAAGATTTCAACTGCTGGCGGTGAAATATCGATTCGCATCGAGAATACTGTCGACATCGAGGTAGCAGCTGCTCCCATCATCTGGTTCATCGCTTCCTGTACGGCAGATAGAGCAATCGGGTCCATCTCCAGCGACTCGTCGATGACGCCATCGCCTCCCATCATCAGGTTCGCGATGACGGAAGCATCTCGCTGTGTCAGGATCAGGACGTTTTCTCCTTTGAACCCTTCTGTATAACCGACACGTAGCGCGACGTGCGGGATCGGATAGCGACTGCGTAATTCTTCCATGGAGATCATTCGGACGTGCGGTGTCGTAATCTCTACTTTTTGATTCAACAATGCCGATAAGGCCGTTGCTGAATTACCAAGTGAGATATTTCCGACCTCCCCTAATGCATCAATCTCCATGTCATCTAGCATTTCCTTTACGTCTATCTCTTGCGGTTCATCGGTGGATGGCGTTCCGCGTAATAACGCATCGATTTCATCTTGCGAAAGCATATCGCTCATGTTATTCCTCCTCAATTCGTTGTAAGACTTGCAAAGCGAGGTGTTTCCCGTTTAATCCCGGTCGCGCCTTAAACATCTTCCGGTCGTCGACGAATACATCGACGGCATCCGAGGCTCGTGTCTTCAGGGATAAACAATCGCCTACTTCGAGGTGTAACAATTCACCAAACGAAAGCTCTGTTTGGCCGAGCACTGCTTTTAAATCGACGACGGAACTCATCAACTGCGTTTGCATGTGTTCAGACTCTTGATTATCTGCTGTCGTTCGCTTTTCTTGTTGCATCCAATAATGACTTGATAATTTCGGAAGAACGGATTCAAGGGTCACGAACGGCAAACAGACATTCAACGTACCGCTCACTTCTCCGACCGTTACGTAAATCGAGACGAGGATGACTGTCTCATTTGGAGAGACCAGTTGCAGGAACTGCGGATTGATTTCCAAATCATCGTATTCCGCTTCGACTTCTGTTACCGACTCCCAAGCCGCCCCGTATTGAACGAAAGCACGCTTGAACAGTTGTGTTAGTATACGTGTCTCGATTTCCGTCAAATTCTCGATCTTGTTCATTCCTTCACCTGGTCCCCCAAGTAAACGATCGAGCATCGCATAGGCGATGTTCGGATTGACTTCAAATAAGACTTTTCCATCAAGTGGATGAAGATTGACTAGATTGATCAACGTCATGTTCGGAATGGAATGAATGAATTCATCATACGGAAGTTGTTCGACCGTATTAACCGTGAACTGAACATATGTCCGAAGTTGTGCAGAAAAATGTGTCGTCAAGACTCGGGCGAACTGTTCATGAATACGCGTCAAATTCCGTAATTGATCTTTTGAGAAACGGAGTGCTCGTTTAAAGTCATAGACCTTGACTCGACGCTGCTCCTCTTGACTTCGGATTTCCTCGACTTCCATATCTCCGCTTGAAATGGCTGATAGCAAGGCATCGATTTCATGTTGGGATAATACTTCGCTCATGCTGCCACCTCACTGGATGATTTTTTTCGTCGTGTAGACACGCTGGACATCGCCTTCTTGGATGAGCTTTTTGAATTGCATCCGTAACCGCTCTTCAAGCTTCTCCATATCCGCTTTTGAGTCTAAGTCCGACTTTTTCATAGCCGAAAGGTCACCCAAGATGATGTTATTGATTTGAAACTTTCGTAATTCTAAATCGTCACGTGTTGCTTGATCATCGGTGACGATCGTGAACTGAACATTTAAGAAACGTTCGTCAGCGATGTTCGTTGTCAAGTCGTCCGTTTGCAGACTTCGTGCATCAAGTTCTTCACCTGTCGGTTGTTCAACTTTTGCTTCCGTCATGTCATTTGCTAAAAAATAATTCATGATCATGTATCCTGCCCCGATCATCAATGCTGCAACAATGATCATGATCAAGGGGATTTTCAGTTTACTCTTCTTCTTTTCCTCGGCCATCTTCGAGCCTCCTTACACTGTTCAAGCCCGCTAATCCGATTTGTTGATAAAAAGCGATTGCGATTGCTTTGACCTCTTCCATTGATTCCTTCACGACATAAATCTGTCCTCCGATGAGTTGAATCGTCGTATCCGGTGTAGAACGGACGGATTCGATCAACACGGCGTTCAGTACGAGTGGTGCGTTACGTAATGTCGTTAACGTGATCATCGTTTCAAATTGACTAGTTCCTCAAGAACCTGGTCCGATGTCGTGATGATTCGTGTATTCGCCTGGAAACCACGTTGAGCAATGATCATCTCCGTGAATTCTTCTGATAAGTCGACGTTCGACATCTCAAGCGTTCCCGACGTCAACTGTCCCATTCCGTTCAAGCTCGGTGTTCCGAGTACCGGTGGACCTGAGTTCTGTGATGCGGCGAATACGTTGACACCTGATTTTTCTAGACCACCTGGGTTAGCAAAGTTCGCGATCGTGATATAACCGACGTTTTGCAATGCTCCCGTCGTATCGACGTAAGTGACGAGACCGTCTTTACCAATCGATAAGTTACGTGCATCCGTTGGTACTTTTAGTTTTTGGAATCCTGCACCACCTGCTTCCGGAAGGGGTACCGGTGGTGTCTCCCCATCTGCAATTGCTTGAGAGTCACTACCAATTAAATAGTTTCCGTCGCCGGTAACTAAGTTTCCATCAAGATCCGTATAGAAGTTACCAGAACGCGTATAACGAATCCCTTCCGCTGTGACGACCTGGAAGAATCCTTCACCAGAGATCCCGACATCGAGAACGCGACCCGTATTTTGAAGCGCACCTTGGTTATACACATTATCGACTGTTGACATCGATGCTCCAAGACCGACCTGTTTCGGGTTCGTCCCACCGACATTGCCGCCTGCACCAGATGATGAGCCGACCGATTGACTGACGAGGTCTTTAAACGTCACCCGTCCTTTTTTATAACCGAACGTGTTGACGTTCGCGATGTTATTCCCGACGACATCCAGTTTTGTCTGGAAGTTCTTAAGCCCACTGATTCCTGAATACATTGAACGTAACATTATTTTTCCTCCTTTGATTGAATCTGCGTCAACTCGTAAACACTGATCTGTTTTCCGTTCGATAGTTCGGCCATGATATCCAGCCCATCCCGTTTTACACTAACGACACTGGCTGTCTCTTCGACGGTCGTCGTCTGCTCAGCACCTGAAGCATCCGTCGTCTTCGACTCCGCTTCATAACTGACTTTTTTACCAATCAGATTGCTGTAGGACAGCAATGCTGTTGCATGTTGGTTCAAGACCATCGTATCCATCGTCTTCCCAATTGCTTGCATCTGTTCCAGCGAAGAAAACTGGGCCATTTGAGCGATGAAATCCTTGTCTTCCATCGGTGCTGTTGGATCCTGATTCGAAAGCTGGGCAATCAGAATTTTCATGAACATATCCTTATCCATCGCTTTATTCGTCGGTACCTGTGATTTTTCAGGAAGCTGGTATGAACTACTATCCGTTTTGATTGCCTCAGTCATCGTCTTCCTCCTCTTCTTCGTCTACTGGAACGGGTGTCTCTTGATACGGTGACTCATGCTCCTGCTGATCACGTGTGAAAGATTGTTGGAACTCCCGCGCACTCGAAGCAATCATCCCCGTCTCGATCTTTACGACTGGCGTCTGTTGATGCAAGACGGTTTGTAATTTCCCAAGTTGTTGCTCGATTGATTGTTTTGCTTGCTCGGTGCTCGCAAATAGTTTGACAGTCAATGTCCCTTCTTTACGATCGAGTCGAACGACAACCTCACCAAGTTGCTCTGGGTACAGGCGAATCGACAATCGTGTGGACCCATCCGCACCTTTTATGAATGGTGCTTGTTGCAGTGCGGCCTCAATCCGTTGTTGAATCTGTTCTGGGACAGGTAGCGGCACTGGACGAATCGTTTGCAACGGAGTACCTTTGTAAATCGGCATGCTCATTGGAGTCGGCGCGACTTTTCCTTCTGAATCAACGGGCATGGTCGCTTTTCGCATGAGTGAAGCGAATGCCAACGGAAGCGGTGTCTTTCCTTTTGCCTGCTCAGATACAGCTACAGTGTCCGACTTGAGCGTTTCGACAATAGGACCAGTTTGCGGGAGCGTCTGTTTCACAGGCAACGCGGAAATGTCTCCTTCAATCGTAGGAAGTAATGGTTGTTTTAAGTTGTTCGTATGATGATCTTTCATTTTGATCGTATCGTTCGTTACTGTCTGCAAGACGACTTGCTGAAGCAATGGTGGCAATTGATCGAACTGATTTTTCGCCTGCTCGACATTTCCCTCAAGCAATTGTTTGACGAACGCTAGTAGTTGTTCCATTTTCTTTGGTTCTTGTTTTAACGTCTCTACTTCCGGTTGTTTCAGTAAAGAGAGAAGCTCGTCCGGTTGATCTACGAGTTCTTGTATCCAATCCGGTAATAGTGGTGTCTCCACTTTTGTCTCGAGTGCTGTCAAATCAGCTGAGACCGGTGACGATGACGTTGTTGGTAACTTCGTCAGATAATCCAGTAACGAAGCAAATTGACCACCAACCGTGGTCATCTCTCCTTTTTTCCCTGTTCCAGTATTCAAGTTCGGGGAGGATGATTGTATTACTTCCGTCATGTTCATCTGGCTTCCCTCCTTACTTCGTCGCGAGTAGCTGTGTTAAGGCCGCCGCTTTTTTAGCATCCATCTTGGCAATGATCGCCGCCTGTTGTTCCGCATCGATGTCCTCGATGATCGGTACGACTTCTGTCGGACTAAGTTCGTTTAAGATAAGCGCAGCATCCTTTGGTGCCATTTCAGCATAGACATCTGTCACAGATGCTGCTTTTTTCTTCGTCGTCTTCGTTTGATCCGTCGTCGCGGGCGTGGGTGTTTGTTTTAAACGATCCCGTTCTACAATCAAACGTTCGACTTCCTGTTCTTTAGCTTTTAAAGTATCCGATTGTTCCTTGCTTTGATTGCGTAGTTTCTTGATTTCTTGATTCGCTACTTTCAGACGACGTTCGAGTTCTGCTGACGGATTTGCTTGATTCGTAGTCGTTTTTTCCGTTGCGAACGGTAAGGATAGCAGTGGACGTCCATTCGCATAATTTAATACGAAATAAGCTGTCAGCAAGATTAAAATCAAAGGGATGATCAATAAAGGTAAGATCCATCCTTTTGACGTTTTATTTTCACTCATATCATCCGTCCTCTTCCAAACTGTAACAATGCCAGTTCATCTAATTGATTTTGTTCCGTCAATGCTTCGATACGTTTTGTTTCAACCGTATGATTCTCCTGCAGACGACTAAACTTCTTCTCCTCAATCAATGCTCGTTCGAGTGCTTCCTGTGCGCGTTCATAGCGATTTTTCGATTGTGTCACGTACAGTTGTTGCCGTTCGATTTCTTGCTTCACGACATCTCGAGCCCGCTCTCGATATTGCGAAGACGTTAATTCGACGATGCCAATCTCATCTTGCGCTTTCAGAAAGGATTCATAACGGACGAGCAGATGGTATAGTTTTTCGACTTCGATCTCATATTGTTTTTTATGAAGGCTCAATTCTTTTGCGACGCGATCTTTCTCTGCTTCAGCCAAAGGAATGATTCGTTCATAAATCGTCTTCATCTTCCGTCCTCCTTACTGAATCGTTGCCATGAGTTGCTGACAAGCTTTCTCGAAGTCACTGTCTTCATGGATTTGTTGTTTTAAAAAACGGATCAGCTCCGGATATTTATCAACGGCACGATCAATTTCTGGGTTCGTCCCTTTTTTGTAGGCGCCGATATTGATTAAGTCTTCCGAATCAAGATACGTCGATAACAGCTGTCGAAATGCGACGGCAGATGTCTTTTGTTCAGCAGTCGTGATTTGATTCATGACACGACTGATGGATCGTAAGACATGAATCGCCGGAAACTGTCCTTTGTTCGCAAGATTACGATCAAGAACGAAATGACCATCTAAGATCCCTCGTACAGCGTCAGCAATCGGTTCATTCATATCGTCTCCATCGACGAGCACAGTATAAAAAGCCGTAATCGAGCCATCTTGCGTTTTTCCGCTACGTTCGAGTAACTGAGGAAGAAGAGCAAAAACGCTTGGTGTATACCCTTTTGACGCAGGCGGTTCACCTGTCGCAAGACCAATTTCTCGTTGTGCCATCGCAAAACGTGTGACAGAGTCCATCATCAAGACCACATTCTTACCTTGATCCCGAAAATGTTCAGCGATGGCTGTTGCCGTATAGGCGCCCTTTAGACGAACAAGTGGCGGTTGATCACTTGTCGCTACGACCAAGATGGAGCGTTTCATTCCTTCTTCACCGAGTTCTGCCTCCACGAATTCCTTGACTTCGCGTCCGCGTTCACCAATCAAGGCAATGACGTTGATGTCTGCTGTCGATCGTTTTGCAATCATACCGAGTAGTGTCGACTTCCCAACTCCTGATCCTGCAAACAAACCAACGCGTTGCCCTTGACCGACTGTTAGTAGCCCATCGATGGCACGGATGCCCGTCGAGAGAACATCACTGATACGAGGTCGTTCCAACGGACTAGGTGGTTTACGAACGATCGATGTCGTGCGTAAATTTTCTAATGACTCACCATCTAGTGGTCTTCCTAGACCATCAAGCACCTTACCAATCAGTTCGTTCCCTACTGGAACGTGGAGTGGTTTTCCTGTCGCAAGAACAATCGAGCCTGGAGCAATCGATGTCGTTTCACCGTATGGCATGAGTAGAACATGCCCTTCTCTAAATCCGACGACTTCTGCTTCGATTGTCTGACGTTGTTGGATTTGGATTAAACACCGCTCACCGATTGCCACTGCTGTCGGTCCTCGCGATTCGATCATCAACCCGATCACTTGGACGACCTTACCAGAGTGCTGTACAAGTTCTTCTGAGCGAATTTCTCGAACCGCGGCCTGCATCGCATTGAGATTAAACATGATGTAAAACCTCATTGATTTTGGTTTGCAATGCTTCAAAGCCACTGGTTAAACCGCCAGTGATCGCTCCATTCTCCGAATCAATCCGATAATCGCGTGCCTTTAACGCTGGATCAAATCGCAATTGAATCGTTGCGTTGGCACCTAGAACGCCTTGTAGTCGTTCTTCAAGTAACACGACCCGTTCAAAATCCGCCGGTGACGCATAGATGATGATTTTTTCACGATCGCGGAACTGAATGATCAATTGATGTAACAATTGGTATAACGCTTCTTCCTCTTCATCATGTAACTGTTCTAAAAATTGATGTGTCACTTGGAGTCCGAGGACACATAATTCATGTTCTAGTCGCATCAATCGTTCTTGACTCTGCTCTTCTAGGCGATCAGCAAACGAATTCGTTTTGGCAATCTGCTCTTCAAACGTTGCTTGTCCTTCCGCATGTCCTGTTTCAAATCCAGCTTGATACCCTTGTTGACGTGCTTCTTCTAACGCTTGAAGGCGTTCTTGCTCGAACTGCTGTTGACGCTGTTCGAAATCTAGGAGCATCGCCTGTCGAAGGCGCTCTAACTCAGCGTGTCCTTCTGCCATCTTCTCTTCGTAGAATGTATCTGGAACGATCGCAGGCTCTTCCTGACTAGTCCGAACCTGCACGAGCGTTCGTTCCTGTCGTTCAATTACTGCTTGTCTCTTGATGACGTTAGACAACAATATCATCTCCTCCACCACGAGCAACGACGATCTCACCCATGTCCTCTAAGCGGCGGATGATTCCGACGATTCGACTTTGAGCTTCTTCGACGTCTCGGAGACGCACAGGACCCATGAATTCCATGTCCTCTTTGAACGACTCGACCATCCGTTGTGACATGTTGCGATAGACCATGTCCTTGACATCGTCTGACGATACTTTGAGTGCCAATAGTAAATCCTCGTTTGAGACTTCGCGAATGATTCGCTGTATCGCCCGCGCATCGAGTGTGACGATGTCTTCGAAGACGAACATCCGTTTTTTGATTTCTTCCGCAAGCTCTGGATCCTGAATCTCGAGCGTATCGAGAATCGTTCGTTCCGTTGTGCGGTCGACGCCATTTAATACTTGAACGACAGCCTCGATGCCTCCCGATTGAGCAAAATCTTGCATCCCTGCTTGTGACAGATTCCGTTCAAGAATTTGTTCTACCTCGCTGATGATTTCCGGATTCATCCGGTCCATCGTCGCAATCCGTCTTGCTACATCGGACTGTGCTTCTGCCGGGAGCTCTGAGAGAATCTGACCGGATTTTGCTGGATCGAGATGAGCAAGAACAAGTGCGATCGTTTGTGGATGTTCATTTTGAATGAAGTTCAGAAGCTGTTTCGGATCTGCCTTTCGTGCAAACTCAAACGGACGGACTTGTAACGTCGACGTCAGGCGATAGATGAGTTCCATCGCTTTTTCTTCACCAAGTGCTTTTTCAAGGACAGATTTAGCAAATCCGATTCCACCTTGCGTGATATAGTTCTGCGCCATCGCTAGTTCATGAAACTCATCAAGGACGACTAACTTCTCTTCTGGATCAATTCGTTTCATGCTAGAGATTTGAAGGGTTAACCATTCCATCTCTTCTTCCGATAAATGTTTATATACACTGGCAGCGACTTCAGGACCTAACGAAATCATGAGAATCGCAGCCTTTTCACGACTGTTCATTTCTAGCTTCTTCATCTCATCAATCCTCCGCTAACCAAGTACGTAATAATTTTGCGAACTCATCCGGATTAGACGCGGCGAGTTTCTCAAGCTGTTTGCGTTTGACCGCACCATCGCTTGTATCTTCTGTTGAGAGTTCAGGAATTTCGGTTTCGATCGGCGTCCATTCCTCAAGTTCTTCGATTTCATTCGCTCTCCGTCGACGCATGAGGAGAATGACTGCTCCAATGACGAGGATTGCTGCACCACCAAGCGCGAACCATACCCACATCGGTGTCGTTGTCGTCGTTTTTGTCGCCGTCGTTGTTTTAGCGAACGGTCGAGACATGACAACGACTTTATTAGCAAGTTCTGCATCCGTCAGCGTCGTTTTCGCATCCGTCTTCGTTAACGACGTCCGGATGATGGAATACATCATCGTTTGTAAATCCGTCTGTAATTGCGGATCGATTTGATTTTGACCTTTTGGCGGCTCGACGATGATTTGAATTCCTAAATCCCGAATTTCATAAGGAGCACCTGTAATCTGTTTCGTGATGCGATTGACTTCATAGTTGATGATGTCGTGCGTCTTCTCACTCGTATCACCGGTCGTTCCAGTACCTGCTGGGAAGTTCGTCGTCTCATTTTGTCCCGTACCTGCTGTTCCGGCATTCGCAGACCCTGTATACGCCTCTGCTACTTTTTCTGCCGATGTGACAATCCCTTCGATTTTATCGGGATCTACTGGTTCAACAAGCTTTTGTTCTTCCTGACGTTTCGTGACATCGACATCTGCCGTAACCGAAACGAGCGCTTTTTGTGGACCGAGAACGACAGACAACATTTGTTGAATCTGTTTACGTAAATCGTTTTCCGTCGTTTTTTTCAGCGCCATCGGATCTGTCCCGCCCGCTGTTTGCGTAGCGTTACCTGGCTCGTAGTACGTAAAGTACTGATCCATGATCGTAATATTTTCTTCTTTTAAGTTCGGGATACTCTTTGCAATCAGATGGTAAAGACCTTGGACTGTTTGATTGTTCAGATTACTACCCGCACTAGAAGTCAAGACGACAGAAACCGTTGAAGATTCTTTTTCATCGGAGAGAAAGACGCTCTTTTCTGGAAGAGTAATCATGACTTTTGCAGACTCGATCCCGTTAACTTGTGTAATCAAGTTTTCAAGTTCTGTCTGCATCGTATCGCGTTCAAGAATATTCATTTCTTTATCTGTCGTACCAAATCCAGCATTCTCACTAAAGAAGGAATAATCAATCTGACCAGACTTCGGAATACCTGCCGTTGCTAATTCGACTTTCAAGTTTTCCACGTTTGCTTCCGGAACGAGAATCGTCACACCGTTTGCTGAGCTGACGACTTCCGACGCGATTCCATCCTCATTTAGCTTTTCTGTTACTTGCCCTGCCTCTTGAGGTGACAATTTCGAATAAAGTGGCGTCATCGTTGGTTTAGATAACCAGATAATGGCGACAATCAACGCTGCTAAAACGACGACGATGCTTCCAAGAATCATCGCTTTTTTCGCAAGTGACCACTCTTTCCATGTCGTATTCATAGCTCCGAATCGAGCTTTTATTCGTTCGTTCATTCAACATCTCCCACGCTTTCCTTAACAGTCACAGTTGCATACGCATCATTTCTTGGTATGCTTCGATGCCTTTGTTTCGGACTTCAAGGGCGAGTTGCATAGAAAGCGATGCCTCTTCTGTTTTAATCATGATGTTATGTAGATCCGTCGTCTTCCCTGTCGCTAGGTCGACACGCGCTTGAGATGAGGCTTGCTGTGTTGCATTCAGTCCGTTCATCGCCTCGCTGAGCACCTCACTGAAATCACTTGGTGTCGTCTTCGCGATTGTCTGAGTGGGTAAGACCATTTGCATGTTTTGAATAGGTTGAATTGCCATCCCGTCATCTCCTCTATTTATTTACCGATCTCCATCGCTTTGACGAGCATCGCTTTTGTTGCATTTAAGGCCGTTACGTTCGCTTCGTATGAACGTGTCGCTCCCATCATGTCGACCATTTCTTTCAATAGATCGACATTCGGCATCTTGACGTATCCAAGTTCATCCGCATCTGGATGCGTCGGATTATATTCTAATTTGAACGGTTCAGGATCTTTCTTCAATTCGCTGACCGTGACCCCATTAGCAGTTTCTTTTAAAACAGCAAGTTTCCTCGCATATGGTTGCCATTGACCGTTGACAAGCTCACCACGTGTCGTTTGAGCATTGGCGATGTTTGCTGAGACAGTATCCAGTCGTAAACGCTGGGCAGTAAGCCCAGACGCAGATGTATGAAAGCCATTGAACATACTCATCGATTATTTTCCTCCCCGGATGACAGACTGGATACCCGAGAACTTACGATTCAATTGCTCCACGAGCGCCTCATACTCAATTTGATTGCGTGATAATTCAGACATCTCAAGATCGATATCGACACCGTTTCCATCATTACGCATCGTATTTGGTCGATCGACGATACTACCGGTCGTTCCGATTGTTGCATGACGTTTTAGGCTCATCTTCATCTCTGAATCGAGAACATCTCCAAACGCCACTCGCTTCGCCTTATAACCCGGTGTATCGACATTCGCGATATTTTTAGCAATAACTTCTTGTGCCATGACCGTTCGATTGACGGCTTGCGTCATCAAACTGTAGTCAGACCCTAACCAATTCATGTTCTTTCCTCCACTCATGGAACTAGTATTCGAATTTGCGACAAATATTAAGTCATTAGTAACACATCTGAAATAATTGAAACAAATAGGTCAATGTTTGAAAAGAAGTTTTTTGAAAAATAGGGTAATGAGATGCTAATTTTCTGTTTTTTATTCCCTTTTCTTATAAAAATGATAAATAATACCTAGTCAAACAAAAGAGACCTAGTACTTTACTAGGTCTCTTATTTATTAATAGCCATTTTCTATTTTTAGTTTGATTTAATTCGCTCTAATTCATATAGGAAGTTATCATTTAAGATTTTAATATACGTTCCCTTCATACCAAGCGAACGTGACTCGATGACTCCTGCACTTTCGAGTTTACGAAGTGCATTGACGATAACAGAACGCGTAATACCGACACGATCGGCAATTTTTGAAGCGACAAGTAGTCCTTCATTACCCTCGAGTTCTTCGAAGATATGCTCGATTGCTTCGAGTTCTGAATAAGATAACGAATTGATCGCCATCTGAACGACTGCTTTCTTACGTGCCTTGTCTTCCGCTTCATGAGCCTTCTCACGAAGGATTTCCATCCCAACGACTGTCGCCCCATACTCTGCAAGCACGAGGTCTTCTTCGTTGAAGTCTTCCACCATACGGCCGAGGACAAGCGTACCAAGGCGTTCTCCACCACCGATGATTGGTACGATCGTCGTTTTCGACGTTTCGAACGTATCACGGTTGTCGACCGGGAATGCCGTATGTTCGCTGTCGATGGCAATGTTTGCTGTCGTTTCAGTGACGTTAAAAAGTTTTTTCGTGTAATCTTCCGGGAATTGGCGTTCTTCCAAGAAACCACGGACCCGGTCATTTTCGATTTGTTGCTTAATTGCGATACCTAGTAACTTACCGCGTCGACTTACGATGAATGTGTTCGATTCCATGACTTCGCTGAGCCGATCAGCCATGACCTTGAAATCAACATGTGTGCTTGCTTCTTGTTGTAACATCGTATTCAACTTCCGCGTTTTCGCCAATAAATTCATTTTTTCTTCCTCCACTTTATAAGATGAACTGACTTAAGTCTCGATCATCTGCTACTTTTCCAACACGATCCGTCACGTATTGTGGCGTGATCGTTACATCCGTTTCAGGCATGTCTGCTGCTTCGAAGGATAATTCTTCAAGTACGCGCTCCATGATCGTATACAAGCGCCGCGCTCCGATATTATCCGTCTCATCGTTTACCTGTGCAGCAATACGTGCAATTTCACGAATGGCCTCTTCTGTAAAGGTGACATGAACGTGCTCTGCCCCTAGTAATGCTTTATATTGTTTGAGTAATGCTTGATTCGGTTCAGTTAAAATTTTAACAAAGTCATCTTCCGTCAAACTGTCGAGTTCGACACGGATCGGGAAACGACCTTGGAGTTCAGGAATTAGATCAGACGGTTTCGCCGTATGGAATGCACCGGCAGCGATAAACAAGATATGATCCGTCTTGACTGGTCCATATTTCGTGACGATCGTCGATCCCTCAACGATCGGCAAAATATCTCGTTGAACACCTTCTCGTGAAACACCTGCTGAATCATGTCCCTTTGTCGCAATCTTATCAATCTCATCAACGAAAATGATGCCCATTTGTTCTGCACGGCGGACCGCTTCGTCATGAACTTCATTTAAGTCAAGCAATCGTTCCGCTTCTTCTGCTGTCAAAATCGGACGTGCTTCCTTAACAGTAAGCTGGCGCTTCTTCGTTTTCTTCGGCATGACTTGTCCAAGCATATCCTGAAGATTTGCGAGCCCCTCCATGCCTTGTTGTCCGGAGAATAAATCAACTTGACGTTCTTCAACATCGACCTCGATCATTCGATCTTCGAGTTGACCTGTCAGCAATTGCTGACGGAGTAGCGAACGATCAGCTGTCGCTTCCGATGTATCTGGCTCTTGCTGCTTCTGGTTCCCACCGAACAACATCTCAAACGGATTCGTACCACCACCGAGACCAGTTGACGCTTTTTTGCCAGACAACGCATCAACGATTCGTTCGTTCGCCACTGCCTCCGCCCGATCTTTAAGCGCTTCTTTTTTCTCATCTTTGACTAGACGTAGAGACGCTTCCACAAGATCTCGCACCATCGATTCTACATCGCGACCGACATATCCTACTTCCGTGAATTTCGTCGCTTCGATTTTAACGAACGGCGCTCGGACGAGTTTCGCGAGACGTCGCGCAATCTCTGTTTTTCCGACACCGGTAGGTCCGATCATCAGGATATTCTTTGGCGTGACTTCATCCCGCATCGATACATCGAGTAATTGTCGACGGTATCGATTACGTAAAGCGATCGCCACCGCACGTTTAGCATCAGCTTGTCCGATGACATGTTCATTCAACTTCTCGACGATTTGTCTTGGCGTCAATTCATGCATGGTCATTGCCTCCGATCGTTTCTAAGATGATTTGATCGTTCGTAAAGACACAGAGTTCTCCAGCCGTCTCAAGCGCCGCACGAGCGATTTCTTCTGCCGTGAGATGACTTGCGTGTCGAGCTAACGCGCGACCTGCAGCCAGCGCATAATTACCACCTGAACCGATCGCAAGAATGCCGTCATCCGGCTCGATGACTTCTCCGTTTCCGGATACAAGTAACAGATGTGTTCCATCCATGACGAGTAAGAGTGCTTCTAGTTGACGCAACATCTTATCGCCTCGCCATTCCTTCGCCAGTTCAACAGCTGCCCGTTGTAAGTTCCCGTTATACATTTCAAGCTTCGCTTCGAATTTTTCAAAGAGTGTAAACGCGTCCGCGACACTTCCAGCAAATCCGGCAATGACTTTGCCACCATAGAGGCGCCGTACTTTTTTCGCACTTTTCTTCATGATGACCTGGTTTCCGAAAGTCACCTGTCCGTCTCCACTCATCGCGGATTGTCCGTTATGTTGAATCGCAAAAATCGTCGTTGCATGAAACATCAATGTTTCCTCCCTTAGGCACGAGGATGTGCTTGTTGATAAACATGTCGTAATCGTTCCGTTGTTACGTGTGTATACTGACCGGTCGTCGAAAGAGATGCATGTCCAAGTAGCTCCTGGACCGCTCGCAAATCGGCTCCTCTTTCTAGCAGATCCGTCGCGAAACTATGACGAAGCGCATGGGGTGTCACATGTTTCCCAACGAGTTGTTCCCCTTTTTTCATGATTTTCCGAATCGCATCCGTCGTCAATCGACGCCCTGAATGAGACAAGAACAACGCTTGCTCATGACCTGCGATTGGATCTCGTGATGGTAAGTACAGTTCTAATGCATCTTTCGCAAAGGTTCCAATTGGCGCAATGCGCTCTTTCCCACCTTTTCCATACACGTGGACGTAGGAATGATCAGTTGCGAGATCACGAAGATCCAGTTGAACGACCTCGCTGACTCGCATACCCGTCGCATATAAAAGTTCCACTAACGCGACATTCCGGTTACCAAGCGTATCACTCGATCGAAATGCATCGAGGAAACGTTCATATTCCGTTGGGACAAGGAATGTCGGAAGTCCTTGTTGTCGTTTTGGTGCTTTTAATCCATCAAATGGATTAGGTTCATCGGTGTCACGTGTCAAAAAACGACCAAATTGTTTGAGGCAGGAAACTTTTTGTGCAATCGTCGCCCGCGCCAGCTCCTGATCGTAAAGAGCATACAAATAACGCCGTGCACTTGCCAATTCAATCGATCGTAATTGATGATCGCGGCAAAAAGCGGCGTATTGTCGAAGTGTTTGATCATAAGAGCGACCTGTATTCGGAGATAATTGACGTTCAATATGAACATACCGCATGAAATCTTCTAGCAGTCGCTCAAAAGCAGTGTCTATCCCCATGAATGCGCCCCCTTCTGACCATTTCATTCTCGAATCGCCCTTAGCATAGCACAGACCAAGTAGTCTGACAATAGACCAAAAACCGAAAAATTAACGAAATTATCGCGCTTTTGTGACAAATTAAGAAATGGGGAGAAAGAGCGCTGAATCACGCCTTTCTCCCCATCAACAATCACATATCCGTGAAATCTTTGATTGCTTCAAGTGCTCGCTCTGCGTAGAGCGCATACTTCTCAGGTTTTTTCATCCGAACCGGATGACCGACGAGTGCTGGTACCAATCCGAAGTTGGCATTCATTGGCTGGAAGTTCTTCCCTTCCGTCGTCGTGATATAGTGCGACATCGCACCCATCATCGTTTCCTGCGGGAATGTTACCGGTTCCGCCTCATTGACGAGACGTGCCGCATTGATTCCTGCCGTCAAACCGGATGCTGCTGACTCGACGTATCCTTCGACCCCTGTCATTTGACCAGCAAAGAACAAATCGTCACGCGTACGTGTCTGATACGTCGGTTTCAACAAGTTCGGTGAGTTGACGAACGTGTTACGATGCATGACACCATAACGGACGATTTCTGCATTTTCAAGACCTGGAATTAAACGAATGATCCGCTTTTGTTCGCCCCATTTCAAATGTGTCTGGAAGCCGACAAGGTTGAACAATGTTCCAGCTGAGTTATCCTGACGCAATTGAACGACAGCATATGGTCGTTTGCCTGTCTTCGGATCTTCCAGTCCGACTGGCTTCATTGGTCCGAACAAGAGTGTTTTCGGTCCGCGAGAAGCGAGAACTTCAAAAGGCATACAGCCCTCGAAGTAAATCTCTTTTTCAAATTCCTTCAGTGGAACGACTTCCGCATTGATCAGCTCATCATAGAAGAGTTGGAATTCTTCTTCCGTCATTGGACAATTCAAGTAGGCAGCTTCGCCTTTATCATATCGTGATTTCAGATAAACCTTCTCACGATCAATCGTGTCTCCATCGAGAATCGGTGCCGCTGCATCGAAGAAGTATAGGTAATCTTCACCTGTGAATTGTTTAAGTGATTCCGATAAGGCCGCACTCGTCAACGGACCTGTCGCGACGATCGTCGGACCATCTGGAATCGCTTCGATTTCTTCATGATGGACAGTAACGTTCGGATGGTTTTTCAACGTTTCCGTCACATATCCTGCGAAGTCATGCCGATCGACAGCAAGTGCTCCACCTGCTGGAACGCTCGCTAAGTCTGCCGCTTTCATGATCAAGGAATCGAGCTGACGCATCTCTTCCTTTAATACACCGACTGCATTCGTCAACTGATTTGCCCGAAGTGAGTTCGAACAGACGAGTTCTGCGAATTGGTCTGTATGGTGTGCGGGTGTCTGTTTGACTGGCCGCATTTCATATAAATCTACTTGTACGCCGCGTTTTGCAAGTTGCCATGCTGCTTCAGAACCTGCAAGTCCCGCGCCGATTACCGTTACACGTTTCAACGGTCATTCCTCCTCTTGCTCCTGATCGATGCGTGTTTCATGATGTCCACAAGATGTACATTCTACTTTCACACCGTTCTTGATTTTCTTTTGTACCATCATACTGCTACATACCGGACATGGTTCTTCGACCGGTTTATCCCATGAGACGAACTCACACTCCGGATAGTTCGAACAACCGTAGAACAAACGTCCTTTTTTACTACGACGTTCGACGATGTCGCCCGTTCCACATGTCGGACACTTCACACCAATCTCGACTTGGATCGGTTTCGTGTTACGACACTCTGGGAAGTTCGAGCACGCCATGAACTTACCATAACGTCCCATCTTGATGACCATCGGATGACCACAGACTTCACAATCTTCTCCAGCCGGTTCATCTTTGATTTCAATCTTCTCGATCTCTGCTTCTGCTCGTGTCAGACGTTTCGCAAAGGATTTATAGATTGGATCGACGACTTCCGTCCACTGCATGTCGCCTTTTTCGATCGCATCGAGTAAAGCTTCCATGTCTGCCGTGAACTGGACGGTGATGAACTCCTGGAAATAGTCGCTGATCATATCGATGACGAGTTCACCGAGTTCCGTTGGTAAAAACTTTTTCTCCTCGAGTGTCACATAACCCCGTTTTTGGATCGTATCAAGTGTCGGCGCATACGTCGACGGACGACCAATTCCGAGTTCTTCCATCGCCCGGACAAGACGTGCTTCCGTATAACGTGGTGGTGGTTGAGTAAAGTGTTGTTTCGGTTCGATCGCTGATCGTTTCAACTCTTCCCCTTCATCAAGTGGAGGAAGTAGTCCTTCCTTGACGTCTGTGACGGCCTCATCATCGGTATCTTCGATGTAAACCTTCATGAAGCCTGGGAATTTAACAGTTGATCCGTTCGCACGGAACATAACATCGTTCGAGACAAGGTCAATTTTGACGGTATCGAGAATTGCTGGCGCCATCTGACTTGCGACGAATCGTTCCCAGATCAGTTTATATAAACGGAATTGGTCACGCGATAGATACGATTTAACGAGTTGTGGCTCACGCATTGTCGAAGTCGGGCGAACCGCTTCGTGCGCATCCTGTGAGTTCGCTGATTTCTTTTCTTTGCGTTTTTCACTTGCGATGTATTCTTTTCCATACGCCTGCTCGATGAACCCGTGTGCTTCGAGGTTCGCCGATTCAGACGTCCGTGTTGAATCGGTACGCATATACGTGATCAAACCGACCGTACCTTCTTTTCCGATCTCGATTCCTTCGTATAGCTGTTGTGCGATCATCATTGTCTTCTTCGCTCGGAAATTTAGTTTACGTGCTGCTTCCTGTTGCAAAGAACTCGTCGTAAACGGTAACGCTGGATTCCGTTTCCGCTCTTTTTTCGTGACGGAATCAACTGTAAAGTCTTCTGAGAGTTGATTCAAGATTTGATCGACTTCTTCTTGCGAATGAAGTTCACGCTTCTTGCCATCGACTCCGTAGAAGTTTGCTTCGAGCTTTTCACCGTTTGCATCGAGTTCGAGTTTGATCGTCCAGTATTCTTCAGGCATGAACGCATTAATTTCTTGTTCACGATCGATGATCATCTTGACGGCAACCGATTGAACGCGTCCCGCAGATAACCCTTTTTTAATCTTCTTCCATAATAACGGACTCATGCTGTAACCAACAAGGCGGTCCAAGATACGACGGGCTTGCTGCGCATCGACAAGATCATAGTTGAGCTTGCGTGGTCGCTTGAACGAATCCTTGATGGCATCTTTCGTGATTTCATTGAAGACGACGCGGCACTCCGTTGATTCATCAACGCCTAATGCTTTAGCTAAATGCCATGCGATCGCTTCCCCTTCACGGTCGGGGTCGGCTGCGAGATAGATTTTTTGTGCTTTTTTCGCAGCTGTCTTGAGTTCTTTTAAGACCGGACCTTTACCACGGATCGTGATATATTTCGGTTCATAGTCATGTTCGACGTCGACTCCCATTTGGCTTTTCGGCAAGTCAATGACGTGCCCCATCGACGCTTTCACGGTATAGTTGGATCCGAGATAACGTTTAATGGTTTTTGCCTTAGCGGGTGACTCGACGATTACTAGATATTTTGCCATTGCAATCGCTCCCTATTAGAGGCGTACTCGTATTTTAATCTCACTTATCATAGTAGTCTCGATTCCCATTTGTCAACGTTCAGCCGAATACTTTTTGAAACTTCTTCCGGATCAAGGAGTGGAATCGCTCCTTCTGCGATCAATTGATTCGTTCCGGTAAAGAACGATTCCGTGGGACAACCCGGCAAACAATAGACATCTTATCCTTGGTCAAGCGCATGACTGGCAGTATTCATCGTACCGCTTCGTTTCGCCGCTTCGACGATGATCAATGATGAAGATAATCCGGCAATGATCCGGTTCCGTTCTAGAAATTGAAATTTTTGAATAGGAGTTCCGGGTGGATATTCAGAGAGAAGAAGACCGTGTGAGAGGATGCGTTCAAAAAGAGAAGCATGGGAAGTAGGATATAGACGATCAAGTCCTCCTGCGAGAACTGCAATCGTTGTCTGCTGATGTTTTAAGGACAAGCGATGGACGAGGGCATCGATACCATAGGCACCTCCGGAAACGGTGGCGAGATCTGGATGAAAGAAGGGTTGCAAGAAACGCATGCGGGAAAGATGGTGCGGTGAGGGGGTTCGACTACCGATGATACTGACGCGTGGAAGTGTTAGGCGGGACGGATCACCGCGGTAAAAGAGGGCATAGACCGGTTGAGGGATCGTCAGTAACACAGTCGGAAACAATGGATCTCCTTTGACTAGAATCGACTCTTCGATCCAATCAAGCTGGAGTGCTTGTTCATACCGTTTTCGAAGACGTGTCGAAACGGGTAATTCATGACTGGGAACGATTCCGAATTGCTCAATCAATCGGACGATCGTGTACGGTACCTGACACATGGCGAAGCGGACATACAGTTCACGTTTCATGAGATCAGCGCTCCTTATTTAAGCTTCTTATTTATATAGAAGAAAGCCGTCCTGATTTGATCAGGACAGCTTCTTTTTTTGATTTATTTGACTGTGCTGTTCGTCACGCACTCGTCATAGATCCCTGCTTCTTTGATGACACGGATTAACGTCTCACCAATGACAGCTGGTGTTTCTGCCACTTCGATTCCGTTTGCACGGAGTGTCTTGATTTTTTCAGCAGCTGTTCCTTTACCGCCAGAGATGATCGCACCTGCGTGACCCATCCGTTTGCCGGCAGGAGCTGTTTGACCACCGATGAAACCAATGACCGGTTTCGTCATGTTCGCTTTGACCCACTCAGCCGCTTCTTCTTCAGCTGTTCCACCGATTTCCCCTAACATGATGACAGCTTTTGTTTCTGGATCTTCATTGAACGCTTTGAGCGTATCGATGAAGTCCGTTCCATTGACCGGGTCGCCCCCGATACCAACAGCTGTCGATTGACCGATGCCAGCCGTCGTTAATTGATGGACAGCTTCATACGTCAAAGTCCCAGAACGTGAGACGATACCGACATGACCTGGTGTATGGATATATCCTGGCATGATACCAAGTTTCGCGACACCTGGAGTGATGACGCCCGGGCAGTTCGGTCCGATGAGACGGACTGGTTTGCCTTCGAGGTAACGTTTTACTTTGACCATATCAAGAACTGGAATACCTTCCGTGATACAGATGATCAACGCGATGTTCGCATCTGCTGCTTCCATGATTGCATCCGCTGCGAATGCTGGTGGAACGTAGATGATCGATGCGTTCGCACCCGTTTTTTCGACCGCTTGTGCGACCGTATCAAAAACAGGAACACCACCGAGTACTTCCGTACCGCCTTTTCCTGGTGTGACACCGCCTACGAGGTTTGTGCCGTAGTCGATCATCTGTTCACCATGGAACATCCCTTGGTTACCAGTAATCCCTTGAATAATGACTTTCGTCGATTCGTTCACCCAAATACTCATCTTTAGCTCCCCCTTACTTCACGAGCGCAGCGATTTTTTCTGCGCCGTCTGCCATTGATGTAGCTGCTGTAATCGCTAGACCTGAATCTTTGAGAATTTGTTTCCCTGCATCAACGTTCGTCCCTTCAAGACGAACGACGAGTGGCAATTCGAGACCGACTTCTTTTGTCGCCGCAACGATACCTTCTGCGATGACATCACATTTCATGATTCCACCGAAGATGTTGACGAAAATCCCTTTGACGTTCTCATCCGATAAGATCAGTTTGAAGGCTTCTGTTACTTTTTCCTTCGTCGCACCACCACCGACATCGAGGAAGTTCGCAGGATCACCACTGAAGTGTTTGATAATATCCATCGTTGCCATGGCAAGACCAGCACCATTGACGAGACAACCGATGTTTCCATCAAGCGCGATGTAGTTCAAATCACTCTTTGATGCTTCGACTTCGCGTGGATCTTCTTCTGTTTCATCACGTAACGCCACGATGTCCGCATGACGATACAATGCATTTGAGTCGAAGTTCAACTTCGCATCCAGTGCGAGGACTTCGCCATCCTTCGTCGTAACGAGTGGGTTGATTTCTGCGATCGAACAATCCTTGTCGACGAAGAAGTTGTAGAGTTTCGTGACCATGCCGACGAACTTGTTGACGAGCTTCACAGGAACACCCATTGCGAACGCAAGTTTACGCGCTTGGAATCCTTGAAGACCAACTGCAGGATCGACGACTTCTTTGATGATTTTTTCTGGTGTCGCTTCCGCTACCTCTTCGATGTCCATACCACCTTCGCTTGATCCCATGATGACGACACGTCCTGTCACACGATCAAGTACGATTCCAAGATAGTATTCTTTGTCAATCGCACACCCTTCTTCGACGAGAAGACGTTGAACGACTTTTCCTTCTGGACCTGTTTGGTGCGTGACGAGCGTTTTGCCGAGTAACTCCGTCGCATATTCTTTCACTTCTTCTTGCGATTTCGCAAGCTTGACGCCACCTGCTTTACCGCGTCCCCCCGCGTGAATTTGAGCTTTGACGACTTTAATCGGGCCTGACAATTGTTCTGATGCATCGACCGCCTCTTCGACGGTGAAGGCTGCGATTCCGTTTGGTACGGGTACACCGTACGAACGAAGTAATTCTTTTGCCTGATACTCATGTACATTCATGAAAAAATCCCCCTTAACCCCTTTAGTTTCGGCTCTTTCATTGTAGTTAAAATTGGAAGCGCTGTCTATCGTTATCGACCGAAAGCTTTATTTTTTCAGAATTTCATCTTGATCGAGACGATATAAAAAGGCAAATAACTCGGCAATGACACCGTATAATTCTTCCGGAATCTGTTCTGATACTTGAACAGCATCTAGTAACGTCATCAACGTTTCGTCCTGCCGGATCGGAATATCATGTTTTAATGCCTCTTCTAAAATCCGTTCTGCGATGTGTTCCGATCCCTTAGCAACGACTTTTGGGGCATGCATCTGTTCTTCGTATGATAGAGCTATTGCTTTTTTCATATATGAAGATCCACCCTTCCGTTACGCGTTGAGATATCATGCGGTACGCGCTCTTTCGTCTGTTCGACCCAATCGAATCGCGTCAATGCATAGCCTTGTTCCTCAAGACGAGTCTGAATTTGCGGTGTGTAGGCTTGCATGAACGTATTGACGTGCGCATTCGGATGAAAGACGGAAATCGAAACATTCCGGTCTGCAATCAAGACATCAACAGCGACCTCACCGAGCGTCGGTAATTGAAGATATAAGACGACACGGGCATGATTTGGATCAAACGTCCGTTCGAACGGTGCTTCCATCATGAGATCCACATCTTCGAACGGTCCAAATTGAGGTAATTGAAATAAATAGACTCCTTTCCCCGCTTCGTTCGTTGCTTGAACGAGTTGTTGCGCTAAAATCTGATCACTCGTCTTTCGATCAAGCGTTCGACCTGTCTCATCACCCTTTGCCAGTTGAACGAGTTCGGTAAGGGCGTGTTTTAACTGCTTCGCTTCTCCTTCCGTCGCCGGTTGACCAATTTGCCTTAGGAGTTCCCGTGTTTCGGCAGTCGGTACCGTCTGGCGTTGTAAAAAGGAGTCGAGTAACTGGGGGAGAGCCGACTTTTGCGGAACAGACTCGGTCGAGATGATTTTTAAAACCGGTTGTCCCTCTGCTGAAACGACTTGAAAGCGATACATGTTCCCTTCTTTTAGTTCAGCTGTCGTCCCTGCAGTCAAGACGCGTTGACCGACTTGGAGTTCCATCAATCCGTCCGGCAACAGCTTTAAAACTTTACCGACGATGTTTGCGCCTTCCCGTAACGGTAGGTTCGCATGATCGATGATTTTAAATGGAAGTAAGGCACGATGTTCGATTTGCATGCTCGATTCCTCCTAAAGACGTTCTTTGACAGGACGGAATGTTTTCCGGTGAATCGGTGTGACGCCCAGTGTATCGAGCGCTTGTAAATGTAAGTGTGTTCCGTAACCCGCGTGTGTTTCAAATCCATATCCCGGGTACTCGATCGCATATTGTTCCATCATCGCATCTCGTGTCTCTTTCGCAACGACACTTGCAGCAGCAATGGAGACACTCCGCGCATCTCCTTTGATAAGAGAGAGTTGTGGTGTATCGTCGTCGAGTGTCATCGCATCGACAAGTAAGGCATCTGGTTTGAGTTGACGAACTGCGTCTTGCATTGCCCGTTTCGATGCTTGATAGATATTGATTTCGTCGATTTCAGCCGGTTCGATGATGCCGATCGCAATCTCAGCAACTTCTTGCAGATGCTTCAGTGCCGCCTGCCTCTGTACTTTACTCATCTGTTTGGAATCCGTTAGTCCTGGATGATAGAAACCGTCTGGTAAGATGACTGCTGCTGCGACGACAGGACCAGCTAGTGGACCTCGTCCGACTTCGTCCACTCCCGCAATTCGAACGTACCCTTGCTGACGATACTCGTCTTCAAATGCGAGTCGTTCCTTGAAATCGATCCGTTGCTGCTCTTCGAGTACAAATCGTCGTTCTGTCTGACGAAATAGCGTATGCACCCCTTTTCGCGTATCTGAAGCCAGTTCCTGCTTCAATTGAATAAATTCTTCTAGTGTCGCTTTTTGCAATCGTTCTTTTACTTCTGCTATCTTCATACATCCTGCTCCTTTGAAAAAAACTTGGACATCAAAGGATGTCCAAGTCCGTTATGCATGCGTTTCCCATTCTTCGACTGTTTCAAGCGTCACCCGACCGAGCTTTTCCGTTCGTAGCTCATGCAGGAGCATTTCGCTCGTCCGCTCGAAATCGACATAGCCACCTGAGACGAAACCACGTTTTTTACCAATTGCTTCAAGTACATCAACCGCTTCTCCCGATACTTCGTCGAGTCGATAGCGCTCACGTAACTGCTCCGGATACCGTGTCTTTAGCTCACGAAGGGCAAATAGCGCGATATCGTCGATGTTTAAGATGTCATCCTTGATCGCTCCCGTCGCTGCTAACCGATATCCGACGACTTGATCGTCGAACTTCGGCCAGAGGATACCTGGTGTATCAAGTAATTCCATCTCACCTGTCTTCATCTTGATCCACTGCTGGCGTTTCGTCACACCTGGACGGTCACCCGTGATAGCGATATTTCGACCAGCAAGTCGATTGATGAGCGTCGATTTCCCGACGTTCGGAATGCCGATGATCAAGGCACGGATCGCACTCGGATTCCGCCCTTTCTCCCGCATCCGTGCGTGTTTTTCTTTCATTAGTCGTAAAGCACCCTCATGGATTTGATTCAATCCTCTATTGTGCTTCGCGTCAACCGCGACGACATCAACACCATCTGCTCGTAATGCCTGCATCCATTGCTCCGTCACTCGTTTGTCCGCCATATCCGCCTTGTTGAGGACGATCAGTCGCGGCTTACCTGCCGTGATCTGCTCGACCATCGGGTTGCGGCTCGACATCGGAAGACGGGCATCGACGAGTTCGATCACCACATCGATCAACTTTAATTTTTCTGTGACTTCCCGACGTGCTTTGGCCATGTGACCGGGGAACCATTGAATCGTCATATCCTTCACCTCGTTCATATATTCCTGGACTTCTTGCTGATCATACGATACATGAAAAAACATCCACTCCCTAGTATACGCAACTTCAGACAAGAAAAGAAGATGAGCTGCTTACTTTTAACGGCAAGCGTCTCATCTTCGTTCGTTTTAATCGACAGAGCGTACATCATTGAATGGATAGAAGACGAAGTTCGTCGTTCCGACGATTTGATCTTCATCCACAAAACCGATATCACGACTATCTTTTGAATTTTGACGATTATCTCCCATGACGAATATTTTTCCTTTTGGAACAGTCGTCTCTCCTGTTCGCTCTTCAAGCGTGAAGTCTTCCGTCAATGGCACACCACTCATCTGGGCTTTGTATTCTTTCAAATACGGTTCGGCGACTTTCTTATCGTTGACATACAATGTATCGTCTTTGTAATACATCGTATCTCCCGGAACAGCGATGACCCGTTTGATGTAATCTCGCGTTTCCGTTGCATGGAAGACGACGATATCGCCTCTTTCTGGCTCATTAAAATAATATGGGATCTTATTGACGATCATTCGATCCGCATTGTGTAAGGTCGGCATCATCGATTCCCCATCAACAATCACAGGTACGAACAGGAATGTTCGAATGATGAACGCGATGACGAGCGCTACGACAAGCGCCTTTACCCAACTGAATAACTCCTTCACGAATTCCACTCCCTTGATAAACACAATTTCTTCCTAAGGACTAGTATACGCATAAACAGCAAAAAAAAGAAGCTTGTCCGGAGACAAGCCACTTTTTCACATGATTAACGACGAATTTCTTTAATACGCGCCGCTTTACCACGAAGGTTACGGAGGTAGTAAAGTTTCGCACGACGGACTTTACCGTAGCGAACGACTTCGATTTGTGCAACACGTGGTGAGTGGAGCGGGAAAGCACGCTCAACGCCAACTCCGTAAGAAATTTTACGGACTGTGAATGTTTCACTGATGCCGCCACCGTGACGTTTGATGACTACGCCTTCGAAGAGCTGAATACGCTCACGCGTACCCTCGACGACTTTAACGTGTACACGGACTGTATCCCCAGGACGGAACGCAGGGACGTCTGACTTGATTTGTTCTTGTGTAAGTTCACGGAACAATTGTTGTGTGTTCATGAATGATTTCTCCTTTTTTCACCAATGTTCTTATCTTCATTTGCTTTCAGCATCCGACAGCGGAACATCGTTAATGGGTGGCTTTTGCCACATGTTTTAACTTATCATAGATTCAATCGTTTGACAATCCTGAAATCGATTCTAAATAAAGACGATCATCCTCGGTTAATGGAGCATCAGTCAACAGATCCGGACGACGCTCAAATGTCCGTTTTAATGACTGTTCCCGTCGCCATTTTGCAATCTGCGCATGATTGCCTGATAACAAGACGTCTGGTACCTGGTATCCTGCATATTCAGCAGGACGTGTATAGTGTGGATATTCAAGAAGTCCCGTCGAAAAGGAATCATCTTCATGACTCGCAGATGCACCGAGGACATCCGGTAAGAGGCGGACGACAGCGTCAATCATTGTCATCGCAGCCAGTTCCCCTCCCGTCAAGACGAAGTCCCCAAGCGAGACCTCATCCGTTACAAGATGATCATGAATCCGCTGATCAAATCCTTCGTAATGACCACATAGGAAGACCAGTTCTTCTTCTTGTGCCCACTCTTCTGCCATCCGTTGCGAAAAACGTTTACCGGTCGGTGTCATGACGATGATTCGTCGTTTTCGTTCCGGCAGACTCGCCATCGCGTCGAAGACGGGTTGAGGGGTCAACAGCATGCCTGCCCCCCCACCATACGGATAATCATCGACTTTACCATGACGATTCGTCGAGAAGTCTCGAAAATTGATTGTTTCAAGACTGACACGTTCATCATCTTGCGCTCGCTTGACGATTGAATGATCGAGCGCTGAAAACATTTCCGGAAACAGCGTCAACACTCGGATGTTCATTCTTCAATCAATCCTGGAAGCGGTGTGATCTGGATACGTTTTTGCTCGACATCGACGGAAGCAACGACTTGCTCGATATACGGGATCAGGACATCCTTTTTCCCATCGCGTTTGATCGTCCAGACGTCGTTTGCGCCTGTTTCAAGAATGTCGGATATGACTCCGATTTTCGTCTCACCGTCATAAACCGTACAACCGATGATCTCATGATAGTAAAATTCATGCTCGTCTAAGTCTTGCAAATCTTCTGCGTGGACATAGAGTTTCAATCCTTTATACTTCTCGACTTCATTGATATGGTGCATTCCTTTGAACGTCACCATGATGAATTGTTTGTGTTTTCGGTAACCACTGATCGTCACCGGTGTATACGTACCTTCAGAGCCAATGAAGACTTCCTTTCCGACTTTAAAGCGTTCTTCCGGGAAGTCCGTGCTCGCGAGTAACTTTAATTCACCTTTTAGACCATGTGTATTGGCGATTTTCGCAATTTCCAACCATTCCATTCATTTCACTTCCTTTCTTGAATTAAAAAAAGGAGGTAAGCTTTTGCTCACCTCCTAACGTCTTACTTCGCGAGTTTCGCGTTGTGGAATTTCTCCATGATACCAGCTTGTGAGAAGAGGTTACGAACTGTGTCCGAAGGTTTAGCACCTTCAGAGAGCCATTTAAGAGCTAGCTCTTCGTTGATTTTAACTTCTGCTTCTGGTTTAGCAACTGGATTGTAGTATCCGATTTGCTCGATGAAACGACCATCACGTGGTGCACGTGAGTCTGCTACTACCACACGGTAGAAAGGTGATTTTTTTGCGCCCATGCGCTTAAGACGAATTTTAACTGCCATTCGTAAGTCCCTCCAAATAATAAATAATTTTTTCGTTTAGTCAAATTGACAACTTCATTAGTATACAACGTTACAGCAAAAGAGAAAAGACTTTTAAAAGAATGGAAGGCCAAAGCCTTTCTTTTTCCCTTTGCCCATCTGTCCGGAAAATTGTTTCATCATTTTCCGCATGTCTTCAAACTGTTTAATGAGACGGTTGACTTCTTGGATACTGCGTCCGCTACCGCGGGCAATCCGCTTCCGGCGACTCGCATTCAAGATTTCAGGTTCAGTCCGCTCTCGTTTCGTCATCGATTGGATAATCGCTTCGACATACACGAGTTGCTTCTCATCGATTTGGGCGTTTTTCAACCCCTTCATCTTCCCTTTACCTGCCCCAGGGATCATTCCCAACAGTTCGTCGAGTGGACCCATCTGTTTCACTTGCTGCAACTGCTCGATGAAATCATCGAATGTAAACGATGCATCGCGCATTTTGCTTTCTAACTCTTTGGCACGCGTAGCGTCCATTTGTGACTCTGCTTTTTCAATCAGTGTCAGCATGTCTCCCATGCCTAGAATCCGAGACGCCATCCGCTCGGGATAGAATGGTTCGATGGCATCGAGCTTCTCTCCAAGACCGACGAACTTAATCGGTGCTCCGGTGACTGCCTTGATGGAGAGTGCTGCACCACCTCGCGTATCTCCGTCGAGCTTCGTCAGAACAACCCCCGTCACGCCAAGCTTCTCGTTGAAGCTTTCTGCGACATTGACGGCGTCCTGACCCGTCATCGAATCGACGACAAGGAAGATTTCATGCGGTTTGGCGATCTCTTTAACATCAACGAGTTCCTGCATTAGTTCCTCATCGACGTGCAGACGACCTGCCGTATCGATCAACACGATATCGTGATGATGCTCTTTTGCATAATCGAGTGCACCGGTAACGATTTCTTGCGGACTGACCTGATCTCCCATTGAGAAGACCGGCAACTCCAATTGTTTCCCGAGTGTCTCTAATTGTTTGATTGCTGCCGGACGATAAATATCCGCCGCAACAAGCAAAGGACTACGATTATGTTTTTTACGTAAATGATTGGCAAGCTTACCCGTTGTCGTTGTTTTACCTGCCCCTTGCAGACCTGTCATCATGATGACGGTCGGAGGACGGTTCGCAAGCGTCAACGGTGACACTTCCGCACCCATCAGATTCGTCAATTCATCATGGACGATCTTGACGACTTGTTGCCCTGGCGTCAAAGATGTCATGACGTCCTGTCCGACGGCACGTTCCTTTACATCATTTACGAATTGTTTGACGACCTTGAAGTTGACGTCGGCTTCGAGTAGCGCTAAGCGAACTTCGCGCATCATCTCTTTGACGTCTGCTTCAGAAATCTTACCTTTACCTCGCATTTTAGCGAGACTGGCTTGAAGCCGTTCCGATAATCCTTCGAATGCCATTAAGAATGCCTCCTACTCTAATTGCTCCAATGTCTCAATGATCACTAGGGCTTCACCCGGAAGGTCGCATTGCTTCAGCTGATCGAGTAACTGCTTTCGCCGTTCGTGTTTCTTGAACAGGGATAGTCGTTCTTCATACTGCTCGAGCATGGCTTCCGTGCGTTTTATGTTGTCGTAGACTGCTTGTCGGCTGACTTCAAACTCATCGGCGATCTCACCTAAGGAAAAGTCATCTAAGTAATAGAGTGACATGTAATTCCGTTGTTTTGGCGTCAAAAGCTCCTGATAAAAGTCAATCAGATAGTTCATCCGGTTCGTTTTATCAAGTGTCATCCGAGCACCTCCGCAATGTTAAGTGAAATTCCTTTACAGATAGTATAGTACAGCCCTCACAGTGTGTTGTCAAGTTTTTTTCTTTACATGAAACGTCGCTTATTCTGCGCTTTCTTCCGTGTCAACGTTTTCTTTTTCTTCAAAGACATCACCGAACAATCCATAAACGAATTGTTCTGCATCAAACGGTTGTAAATCATCGATTTTTTCACCAAGACCAACGAACTTGACCGGGAGGTTCAATTCGTTCTTGATCGCAAGGACGATTCCACCTTTTGCTGTTCCATCAAGCTTCGTCAAGACAATCCCGCTGACGTTCGTCGCTTGTTTGAAGGCTTTCGCCTGCACCATCGCGTTTTGTCCTGTCGTCGCGTCAAGCGCCAGCAATACTTCATGAGGAGCGCCTGGAATTTCACGTTCGATGACACGCTTGACCTTTTCAAGTTCGTTCATCAGGTTGACCTTGTTTTGAAGGCGTCCTGCCGTATCGCAAATCAGGACATCTACCTTACGTGCTTTAGCTGCTTGGACAGCGTCGTAAACAACAGCGGCCGGATCCGATCCTTCTCCTTGACGGATGACCGGTACACCGGAGCGTTCGCCCCAGACTTGCAGTTGATCGATTGCACCCGCACGGAACGTATCACCCGCTGCTAACATGACGCTCTTGCCTTCTTGTTTCAAGCGATTCGCAAGTTTCCCGATCGTCGTCGTCTTCCCGACCCCGTTGACACCGACGAAGAGAATGACGTTCAGCTCGTGATCGAGATCAAGTGCTGTCTCTTCCTCTTCAACTAACATCTTCGCGACGACTTCAACGAGGACATCACGTACTTCTTTTGGATCCTTGACGTTACGTCGTTTAACTTCTGTCTTTAACTCTTCGACCAAATCCATTGTCGTCGTCACGCCGACGTCGGCTTGAATCAATACTTCCTCTAATTCTTCGAAGAAATCCTCATCGACTTCGCGGAAACGATAGACGAGATCATTGACGGCACTTGCCAGTCCATCGCGTGTCTTCGTCAGTCCTTGTGTGAATTTCGTCGTGACTTCTTGCGTCGAAGTCGTCAAGCGGTCTTTCAGTTTTTTAAAGAAACTCATTGTTTAATCTCCTTTGGTTCTTCACTTAATGTACGTCGTGCCTCTTCTAGTTTAACGGATAACACTTCAGATATCCCGTTTTGCTGCATCGTGACGCCGTACAAGACGTCTGCCGCCTCCATCGTCCCTTTCCGATGAGTGATGATGACGAACTGTGTCTCGCGCGCTAGCTGATGGACGAATTCGCCGAATCGCGCGACGTTCGCTTCATCAAGTGCCGCCTCGACTTCATCGAGGACACAGAATGGGACAGGACGGGTCTTTAGAATCGCGAACAAGAGAGCGATCGCCGTCAAGGCACGCTCTCCACCTGACAAGAGCGACAAATTTTGTAGCTTTTTACCTGGCGGTTTCGCGACGATATCGATTCCGCTCGTCAGTAGATCAGTCGGATCGACGAGTACAAGGTCGGCTTCTCCACCCCCGAACAACTCCCGGAACGTTTCTCGGAAATGCTCACGGACGGCATCATACGTTTGTCGGAACAATCGAATGACTTCACGGTCCATCTCTTCAATGACACTATAGAGATCCGTTTTAGCTGCGACGAGATCATCTCGTTGCGCCGATAGGAACGTAAACCGTTCATCGACTTCCGCGAATTCTTCGATTGCACCGATATTGACGATGCCGATTTCTTCGAGTTGACGCTTGAGCAGATGAATTTCCTCTTTTGCCTCTTCATACGATAGATCAAGTGGTGCAATCAGTTCGAGCAGTAATCCCATCTCTTCCAGCATTTCTTGTCTTGTCTCAAGACGCGTGCTCGTTTTCCCTTGCGAGAGTCGTAGCTGCTCGAGTGCCTGTTTCGTCGTTTGTTGATCGTCCTTCGTCTTCGCTTCGCGGATCCGGATCAAACGCAGGGATTCTGCTTGTACTTGAATCCGTTGCCCAATCGCGACGAGTTCGGTCTCGACCCGTTGTTGTTCCTGTTCCTGTTCACGCTGCTCGCCGTGCAAGGCATCGATTTTCGCTTCATCAAAGCCTTCAAGGACATGACGTAAGTCACGGCGTTTATGACCTCGTTCAAGCTTCGCGTGACTGACCTGTTCCGTCAGACGCTCGATATCTTGCGTGAGTTGCGCTTGTTTCATTTGAATCGTCCGCTCTTCAAGAACTGCTTCTGCTTGTTCCTTCTTCAGTTCGTCCATCGTGACGGCACCACGGGCTTGAGCATCCTTGAGACGATCAAGTGCTTGTCTGAGCTCTGTTTGACGTTCTGTCCATTTCGCGATCTCGACTTCTGACATTTCGATGATACGGCGTGCTTCCCGTTCTTGTTCGAGCACACGTGCCATCTGCCGATCTTCAACCGATAATTCGGACGTCATGACGGCGAGGTGACGCTTCGCATCTGCCAACGTATCCCGCGATTGCTCGAGTTGTCCTTGTAATTCTTGAATCGTTTCTGTCCGCGTCCGAGCAGTAGCATCAAGCGTCTGAATCGCCGCTCTTAGATCTTCCAAGCGGCGCATCTGCTCCCGAATGACCGCTTGCCCTCGCGTCAGTCCCTCTTTTAACTCGTCGAGCTCGCGCGATTGACTGAACAATGGTGTGCCTTTTTTCCGACTTCCGCCGGTCATCGTTCCACCGACGTTGACGACATCCCCTTCGAGCGTGACGAGACGATAGCGATGTCCTGTCGAACGGGCAATTTGGTTCGCTTGTTCAAGTGATTCGACGACGAGTGTCGTACCGAGTAAGTTCATCTTTAATTTCGTCAGCGTCTCGTCTGTCGTCACAAGATCACTTGCGATCCCGACAAATCCAGACATCCCCCCGACTTGTTCTCGCACCGAACGGTTGACTTCACGTGCTTGGAGTGAGGCGAGCGGCATGAACGTCGCTCGACCGGCATTTAAGCGTCGCAGTTCCTGGATTAGACGACGTCCTGTCGCATCGGTATCAACGACGATGTTTTGCATCGCCCCACCAAGCGCCGTCTCGATTGCCGCTTCAAATCGCGCCGGGACCGAAATCAACTCCGCGACCGCTCCGTGAATACCTGGGTACTGATCTCGTTGTTTTAATATCGTCTTAACGGCACCGAAATAACCGCTATAGTCGGCTTTGACGGATTCAAGAAATTCAATCCGATCTTCCGTCTTATGACGACGTCGCTCTAAATCCGCAACGGACTGTTCGACTTGGCGTAACGCATGTTGTTGTTCGTCTCGCGCCGCGAGTGCCGTTGCCTCTTCCTCAATCGCTTGATCTAATTCTGTCCGGATCGAAGCAACGTTTGCTTCTAGTCGAGCGACGTCTTCCTCGAGTTGACGACGGGTCGATTGTTTCGTACCGCTGTCCGCCGTAAAAGAACGTTGTTGTTCTTCTGCCTGCATGAGATCTTGCTTCGCCCGATTATAAGCATTATTCGTCGCAGCTAATCGGCTCGCCACTTCAAAGGCTTCCGAACGTAATGCTTCGGCTTCCTTATCAAAATCACGATCGGTTTGTGTCAGCGCTTGATCAGCTCGTTCTCGCTCAGCCGTAATCCGTTTTGCTTCCTGATCGACTTCTGCTTGGCGTTCCTGTAAAGAGGTCAGTTCGAGTTCCAGTTCCTTGACGCGTTCTTCGACGACAGCAACCTCTTGTTCGAGTCGCTCTTTCGTCTCGGTCCCGTGTTTTTCACGCTCTTTCGCTAGGTTAAGGGCACCTTGGATCTCAACAAGTCGCGTCGAGACATGTCGAAGTTGCTCCTGCAACGCGTTTTCTTGTTGTCGTTCTTCTTCGAGCGTCGATTCTTGATTCTCTCGGGACAAGACGGTCTCTTCGTAAGTCGTCTTTTGAGACGCAAGGCGTTCTTCACATTGTGCGATGTCACGCGCTAGTGTTTCGAGCTCCGTCTGATACGTCGTGATTTCATGCGCCAAGATGCCACGTTCCAGTACATCATGCCGTTCTCGAGCGACGAGATACTCTTTCGCGAGCGCCGCTTGTTCACGTAACGGCTCGATTCGTCCACCAAGTTCATATAAAATATCATCGACACGTGATAGATTCGCTTCCGTATCATTTAATTTCCGTTCGGCTTGCTTTTTGCGATGACGATACTTCAAGACGCCTGCTGCTTCTTCGATGACAGCACGACGTTCTTCCGGTTTTCCGGAAATGACTTGTTCAACTCGCCCTTGTCCGATGATCGCAAAGGCGTCACGCGACAAGCCTGTGTCCATGAACAGATCAAGGACATCCTTCAGGCGACATGGTTTTTTATTTAAAAAATAATCGCTATCGCCATTGCGGCTGACACGCCGCGTGACACTGATCTCCTGATACGGTAACGCGACCGTTCCCGACTCGTTGTCTAAGACGAGCGTCACTTCGGCAAATTGTTTCCGGTGTTCAGACAGACTGCCGGCAAAAATAACATCTTCCATCTTCGCCCCACGTAGTGACTTCGCAGATTGTTCTCCGAGTACCCAACGGACAGCATCCGATATATTTGATTTTCCACTTCCGTTCGGTCCGACGACTGCCGTGACACCCGGAAGGAATTCTAGTTCAGTTCGACTGGCAAATGATTTGAAGCCATTAATTTCAATTCGTTTTAAGTACATCTTGATCACCCGTATGTTTAAATTTCTTTTGAATTTCTTTCAGTTTACCATAGCCGAAACGCTAGCAACATGATAGGTTTTAAGGTAGTATCATGCGAAACGAGAAGAAGAGGAGCGAATAACACGATGACGATTGAACAAATGATTGAAGCGATCTTAGATAAATTGAATATCATCAACAAAGGGGTCATTAAAGCAGAACAGTTCGATGGCTCAAAAAATGAGGACTTAAAAGAGATTTATGAGTTCGTCATGATGCGAGACTCGTTATCACTCGCAGAGGTCGACGCGATCGTCGACGAACTGAAATCCCTCAAGACCGTCTAATCAAGCGAGCCTCAGACGATAAAGGCCGATCATCTCTCACGCGTTTGAGAGATGGTCGGCCTTTTGTTGCTTAAAACTGTTTCTTTAATTCAAGTAAGGCTTGTTTTGCCGCCTGTTGTTCTGCCTCTTTTTTCGATCGGCCTGTCCCGATCCCTTCCAGCTCATCCGCGACTTGGACACGCGAGATGAATTCCCGACTATGCGCCGGACCGCGCTCCTCGATGATTTCATACTCGATGACACCTAAGCCGACACGTTGAATCGCTTCCTGTAATTGACTCTTGAAATCTGTCTGTTCTTCAAAAAATCCTGTCGCCACTTTCGGAAAAACCGCTTCGGCGAGGAATCGTTCGGCTGCTTCGATGCCTTGGTCAAGATACAAGGCGCCAATGAAGGATTCGAAGACATCCGCAAGTAAGGCTGGACGATTCCGACCACCGGTCAGTTCTTCCCCCTTACCTAACAGAATCATATCGGAAAACTGATAGTGATTCGCAAATTGGACGAGTGACGGTTCACAGACGATTGCCGCTCGCAATTTCGTTAATTCCCCCTCGGAACGTTCCGGGTAGTGTTCGAATAGATAGCGTGACACCGTCAACTCTAAGACCGCGTCCCCTAAAAATTCTAGGCGTTCGTTATCCCCTTCAGACTCGCGTTGTTCATTGACGAACGAAGAGTGCGTGAAGGCTTGTTTTAATAGCTCGACATTAGAAAACGTGATATTCAGGCGCTCTTGTAACGCTTCGAATTTCTGCTCGATTTGAGCGAGCGTCCGAGCATCCTTGCGTCGTTTTACATAGGGTCCTTTTCGGACACGACGTCCTTTTTGATTCGTCATAGTTCCTCCTAAACAGCTAAAGCCCACCGCAAATTGCGGTGGGTCAGCTTCAATGATCAGACTTGTGTTTCGATGTAGTTGACGACATCGCCGACAGTCTTCAAGTTTTCTGCTTGCTCATCTTCGATCGTGATTTCGAACTTGTCTTCTAAGTCCATGACGAGTTCCATGACTTCGAGAGAGTCAGCACCGAGGTCATCTTTGAACGATTTATCAAGTGTGATTTCACTTTGTTCTTTTCCTAATTTTTCTGCGATTGCTTCTTGTACGTCTACTAAGATTTGTTCTTTTGTCATTTTAAAATCCCTCCATGAGTTGAGTATATAAGATGATTGCCGATTTGGCAAAGTACTACCGTTAGTTGTGTTACATCGTCATGCCGCCATCGACGGCAAGAGTTTGTCCTGTGATGTATCTCGCTTCATCTGAAGCGATGAAACTGACGAGTGAAGCGATATCGTCGGTTTGACCGAAGCGTTTCAACGGAATTTGCCCGAGTGACAGGTTCCGCTGTTCTTCTGTCAATTCGTCCGTCATGTCCGTCTCGATGAATCCTGGACAGATGGCATTGACAGTGACGCCTTTACTAGCGAGTTCACGTGCGACGGATTTCGTCAGCCCGATCAGACCCGCTTTCGCTGCGACATAGTTCGCTTGCCCTGGATTTCCGGAAATACCGACGACTGATGCGATGTTGATGATACGACCGCTTGTTTTTAACAACGGACGTGTCGCGGCTTGCGTGACGAGAAACGCCCCTTTCAGGTTCGTATCGATGACAGCATCGAAATCCGCTTCCTTCATGCGCATCAGCAAACCATCACGCGTGATGCCGGCATTATTGACGACACAATCCAGTTGACCGAATTCGTCGATCGTCTGTTTGATCATCTGTTTGACAGCATCTGCTTCAGCGACATTCGCTTGAATCGCGAGTGCCTCTCCGCCTGCTTCCTTGATTTCACGGACGACAGCTTCCGCCTTGTCCGTGCTTCCTGCATAGTTGACGACGACACGGAAACCATCTGTTGCCAATCGCTTCGCGATGGCAGCTCCGATGCCGCGTGACGCGCCAGTGACGAGTGCTACTTTACTCAACGAATTCCCTCCGCTTCCAACTGCTCAAGTGTCGTGATGCTGATGATCTTCGCATCTTTTTTGATTCTTTTCACGAGACCGCTCAACGGAGATGATGGACCAAACTCAATGAATGTATCCGCACCTTCTTCGATCAGACGCTCAACGCATGATTCGAATCGAACCGGTGAGTAGAGCTGCTGAACGAGCAAACGAATCAATTCGTCTGGTTGATCATGGAACGCACTGTCGACGTTCGAGATGAATTTCGTCTTCGCCGCTTCAAACGGTGACGAGACGAGAATGTCTTCGAATCGTGGTGCGAATGGTGTCATGAGTGACGAATGGAATGCACCCGAGACATCAAGCGGTAAGACACGTTTTGCTCCGAGCTCTTTTAACTTCGCTGTAGCGGATTCGACCGCCGCGATTTGTCCAGAGATGACGAATTGCCCGGGACAGTTGTAGTTGGCGATTTGAACGATCTCTCCCGTCGCCGCAATCGATTCGACCGCGTGATGGGCTGCCTCGACATCATTCATGCCGATGACCGCCGCCATCGTTCCACCCGTGACTTGATTCATGAGTTTTCCGCGTTCGCGGACGAGATAGACGGCTTCAGACGGTGTGATGACAGAAGCTGCGACAAGCGCGCTATATTCTCCAACACTGTGTCCGAGTACGAAATCAGGTGTATGTCCTTGTGCTGCGTACTGCTGTGCGAGTAATGCACTGTGTGCGACGATGGCTGGTTGAGCGATATCCGTCGCTTTCAATTCATCCTTCGTCCCTGTCGTCATCAGCGTCGTCAGATCCAGACCAATTCGCGTTCCGAGGTCAGCGAGTGCTTGGCGTGTCTCGTCTTGCGTGATGAGCGTCTGTCCCATTCCAGGCGTCTGTGACCCTTGTCCCGGAAACATCCAAACTGTTTTCCCCATCTCGTCTCACTCCTTCTTAACGTGCTTCTGTTGCCTTCGCTTGAACGATTTTGGCAACGACTTCTTGTTCGACCATCTTTTCTGCTTGAACGAGCGCTCGGCTGAATGCGTAGGCATTACTTGAACCATGCGCCTTAATGACCGGAGCCGCTATGCCGAATAGTCCGGCACCGCCATATTCTTCATAAGCGAGCAACTGCTTCATTTTTTTCAACTTCGGTTTTAGTACGAGAGCGGCGAGCTTTGATGTCCAAGAGCTCATGAATTGTTCTTTCATGACACCCATGATCATACTGGCAGCCCCTTCTGTACTCTTAAGTAACGTATTGCCGGCAAAACCTTCCGTGACGATGACATCGACGTCACCGCTCATCGCTTCTCTCGCCTCGACGTTCCCAACGAAATGAATCGGTGCTGTCTCAAGTAGCGGATACGTTTCCTTCGTCAGTGCATTCCCTTTACCGGCTTCTGATCCGATATTCAGGAGTCCGACTTTTGGACGTGTGATGCCGCGAACTTGTTCTGCGTAGACAGACCCCATGATGGCATAATCGAGCAAATGCTCTGCCTTCGCATCCGGGTTGGCGCCAACATCTAAGATGACGACACCTTTCCCATTACGTGTCGGGAAAGTCGGGGCCAGTGCAGGACGGTCAACTCCTTCGATTCGACCGATGACGAACAATCCGGCAGTCATGAGCGCTCCCGTGTTGCCTGCTGAAATCAAGGCATCTGCCTCTCCTGATTTCACCAGGTTTGCAGCCACAACGAGTGAGCTATCTTTCTTGCGGCGAATCGCACGTACCGGTTCATCTTCTCCGGTGATGACGGATGCCGCGTGGACGATCGTCACGCGCGGATCCTCGATTGTGTATGAGCGTAATTTCAACTCATCTCCGACTAGTCGGATATCGATGTTTTCGTTTGGACGTTCTGCCAAATAGGCAACGACCCCTTCTACGATGGCACGGGGTGCATGGTCGCCCCCCATGGCGTCAACTGCTAAAATCATTTCGATTCCTCCTTACTACTTCGATACACTGTGAATTCGCCGATAAAGACACATTCTTCACCGACGTAACTCTCCACCGTGATGTCAGAACGACCATCTTGACGATGGGAACTGACGAATGCCTTCGCAACGACGCGTTCTCCGACGTGAACGGAGCGTGTGAACTGAACGTTCGCACGTGTCGTCAACGCGAGTTCATCGTCGATGAGCGCAATCGCAAGCGAGTTTGCCTGCGCGAACAAAATATGTCCGCGGGCGATCGCATTCCGACTAAACGCATGTTCCGGCAAAATCTCAAGGATAGAGATCGCAGATGTATCGAGTTTCAGGTCAATCATATCACCAATGACTTCATTTTCAGTCAACGTACGCACATCATCCAGCCGTTCGGTCGCGACGTGTTTAATTCGCTCCCGTAATTCCGGAATCTTTAATTCCATCCGGTCGAGACGAATCGTCTGGATACTGACACGGAATCGTGTCGCCAGCGCTTCATCCGTGATGAACGGATTTTGCTCGATCGTCTGTAATAATTCTTGTTGTCTCTCTTTTTTAGGTACCCGCATGTATGTTCCTCCCACAAGAAGGATGACCACTATTATTACCTGGTACTAACAGTAGTATATATCCCTTGTTGTTCACTTTCAAGTATTATTCGATTCTTTCTCCTTCAAGTAGCCCTTGTCTTTCGATATAGTCACGCAAGACATCGTATTCCGGCGCTTGCCAAAAGGCGTCCGATCGCAGTAAGCGGACTGCATCTTGTCGCGCAGTTTCCATGACTTGTATATCGAGCGCAGGATCAGTCAAGACGAAGCGCGGTAATCCACTTTGTTCGGTACCGAAGAAATTTCCGGCTCCGCGCAGTTTTAAATCCTTTTCCGCTAGCTTGAAGCCATCGTTCGTCTCCGTCATTGTCTTGATCCGTTCTTTTCCCGTATCGGAAGAGGGATCGGCGATTAGAATACAGTAAGACTGGGCATCGCCTCGACCGACGCGCCCTCTTAATTGGTGTAACTGCGCAAGACCAAAGCGTTCTGCATCATGAATGACAATGATCGACGCGTTCGGAACGTTCACGCCGACCTCGACGACCGTCGTTGAAACAAGGATTTGAACAGTATTCTCCTTAAACGCCTGCATGACCTCGTCTTTTTCTGAAGAAGTCAAGCGCCCATGCATCAAACCGACATGATAGGGCTTGAACCGCTCGGTCAATGTCGCATGTAATTCGATCGCATTTTGAACTTCGAGTGATTCGGATTCCTCGATCAATGGCGTGATGACGTAGGCTTGTCGACCTTGCGACAATTCTTTCTCGACGAACCCGAAAACACGTTCCATCTGTTGCGGTTTCGCCCAGTAGGTCTCGATTTCCTTTCGTCCCGCCGGCATCTCATCGATGATCGAAACATCCATATCTCCAAAGACCGATATCGCAAGCGTACGCGGAATCGGTGTCGCTGTCATATATAATACATCTGCCTGTTCAGCTTTCGCGCGCAACCGCTTCCGTTGTTCGACACCGAAGCGATGTTGTTCATCGGTGATGACGAGGTGCAATGACTTGAACTGGACAGTGTCTTGAATCAGCGCATGTGTTCCGACCAAGACGTCGATCTCTCCTGTTGCGAGGGCTTCGAGCAAGTGTGCACGCGCTTTCCCTTTAACGGAACTCGTCAGTAGACCGACTCGGATCCCAAGTGGTTCAAGCAATGGGGCGAGCGACGCTGCATGCTGTTCCGCTAAAATTTCAGTCGGCACCATCAAGGCGCCTTGTTTTCCGGCACGAACCGTCGCGAACAAGGCGATGGCAGCGATGACGGTCTTCCCGCTTCCGACATCCCCTTGCAGCAACCGATTCATTCGTTCGCCGCGACCGATGTCGTCTAGAATCTCTTTTGTCACACGTTGCTGTGCACCTGTCAGCGGAAACGGCAGGCTCTTGATGAAATTGGCAATATCCGTTTCATGAAGGGGAAGAGCAATCCCTCGACCTTTCCGTCGTCCAAGACGTAACGCCTGTAATTTCAGCTGGAAATAGAGGCACTCCTCGTAGACATAACTGCGACGAGCAGCCGTTAACTCTTGTCGATTCGTTGGGAAATGAAGCGACTTCAACATCGTCATCCGGTCTTGCAACCGATACGTCTTCCGGATACTATCCGGGATTCGTTCAGCTAATGTCTCAGTCTCCTTGAACGCCAAGTCGACGACGCGTCGAAACGTCTTCATCCGCATGTCACCCCGGAGCGAGTAAACGGGTGTCAATTCGCCTTCGATTGCCCCGAATTGCAATTCCGTCGCAGAGATCGTCATCCGGTGTAAATCCCACTTGCCACTGACCGTCACTTCTGCTCCGAGTTGCAATTGGTCTTTGTAGAATGCCCGGTTGAACATCGTTACGGTCACACTATACCGTTCTTCGACGAGCAGACGGAACGTCAAACGATTCTTTCCTTTGCCGTAATAGCGCACAAGTGGTTCAGACTGAACTTGACCCATGAACTTGACTTTATCCTCATGGATTGCTTCCGTTAGACTTCCCGTCACGAAGTCGTCATAACGAAACGGGACGTGCTCGAGCACGTCCGCAACGGTGAGAATATTCATCTCTTCTAGTTTTTTCGCTAAATCCCGTCCGACACCTTTTAATGTCTTGACGTCACGTGATGGATTCATTCGATAACTCTCCGAAGATTTTTGCTTCGAGCCAGCGTCCTGTCGGTGTATTCGCGAGTCCACCTTTTGCTGTCTCGCGAAGCGCAGACGGCATCATCTGACCAATCTCATGCATGGCTGAGATGACTTCATCACACGGAATCCGTGACGTGATTCCAGCGAGTGCCATGTCGGCAGCGACAACAGCATTCGCCCCGCCCATCGCATTGCGTTTCACGCATGGCACTTCGACGAGTCCTGCAACAGGATCACAGACGAGTCCAAGCATGTTCTTCAGCGCGATCGCAAAAGCATGCGCTGACTGATCCGGTGTTCCGCCCGCCATCTCAACGATGGCAGCAGCTGCCATCGCTGTTGCTGAACCGACTTCTGCTTGACAGCCACCAGCCGCTCCGGAAATCGATGCATTGTTCGCGACGACAAAGCCGAATGCACCGGATGTGAACAAGAAGCGTAACATCTGCTCACGCGTCGGGTTTAACCGATCTTTGACAGCAAATAGTGTACCTGGTACGACGCCGGCACTCCCTGCCGTTGGTGTCGCACAAATTTTTCCCATCGCAGCATTGACTTCATTCGTTCCGATTGCCTTACTAACGGCGTCCAGTAATAAATCACCGGATAATCCTTTACCCGAAGCACGGTACCGTTGAAGCAAGACAGCATCCCCACCGGTTAGTCCTGTCACCGACTGGACACCGTCACCATCAAGTGAACGAGCGACCGCCTCTTCCATCACTTGTAGGTTTCGTTCCATCATCGCATAGACTTCATCTCGCTCTAAATGACGAACCGTCATCTCTTGCTCGATCATGACTTCCGAAATCGGAATATTGCGTTCCGTCGCGATGGCGACGAGTTCTTTCACGGATTTAAACATGTCTTCACTCTCCCATCATGACGGCACGCTCGACTTGAGGTAACCGATCGATTTCTTCCAACACTTCTGCCGTTATCCGGTCATCAATCTCAATTGCCATAAGTGCTTGTTTTCCTTTTTCATGCCGTGACACTTCCATATGCCCGATATTGATTTCGTAATCAGCCAAAATGCTCGTCACGGCTGCAATCGCACCAAAGCGGTCATGGTGCAAGACGACGAGTGCCGGTCCCCCACCGGACAAACGAAGCGGTACACCATTTAATTCTGTGATTTCAATCGTTCCCCCACCAATTGAAATACCAACCAATTCAAACTCTTCTACTCCATTCGTCAAATGGACACGAGCCGTATTCGGATGATCCGTCAACGCTTCACTCGTCTCGAAATGAATCTCAATCCCTTTCGACTTCGCGATATCGATCGATTGTGGAATCCGGTCGTCAAACGTATCGTATCCGAGAACACCGCCGATGATGGCGACATCCGTTCCATGTCCACGATACGTATCCGCGAATGAACCGTAAAACGTGATGTGGATGACAGTAGGCGTTTCCCCGAATAATTTACCCGCCATCAATCCAATCCGTGCAGCCCCTGCTGTATGCGAGCTCGATGGACCAACCATGACTGGTCCGATGATGTCAAAGACGCTACGATATTTCATTTCTTTTCCCCTTTCTATGAAACAAACGAAATCCCACCTCTATTATCGCAGATGGTGGGATTCGTGAAAAGGCTAGTCGCCCTTTTTCAGTATGATGGTTTTATTCGACGCTTAAAATGTACGAATAAAGTGGTTGTTTGCCGTCGTGGACTTCCACTTCAGCATCCGGATTGACCGATTCGATGTACGCGACGAGTGCGTCAACTTCTTCTGTTGAGACGCCTTCACCGTAAAGAACCGTGATGATTTCGTCGTCCTCCGTGACGAGTGTATCGACGAGTTTCTTGACTGCACCAAGACTTGAAGCGTCCGTAGCGACGATTTGTTTTTCAGCAATCGCCATATGGTCGTCCTTCTTGATTTCTACACCATCGATGTTCGTATCACGTACGGCATATGTGACTTGTCCCGACTTAACGGCTGCAATCGCATCTGCCATGTGCGCTTCGTTCTCTTCGACAGTCGCTTCTGGATTATAGACGATTGTTGCTGCTAAACCTTGTGGAACTGTTTTTGATTTCACGACCGTCACACCACAATTCGCAACAGATGCTGCTTGTTCAGCGGCCATGATGATGTTCGAGTTGTTTGGATAGACATAAACGTGTTCAGCGTGTGCATCCTCGATCGCCTTAACGATATCTTCCGTCGACGGGTTCATCGTTTGTCCGCCTTCGATGACGACACTGACACCGAGTGATTTAAAGAGTTCGCTGATTCCTTCACCCATTGCGACTGTCACGAGGGCTGCTTTCGCTTTTGCCTTCGGTGCAGCGACTGGAGTGACTTGGTTCGCACCTTCTTCTTCAAGGATCGTCGAGTGTTGTTGACGCATGTTTTCAATCTTAACAGCGACGAGTTCACCGAAACGTTGTCCTTTTGTGATGACTTCTCCTGGTGTTTCAACGTGGACGTGAACTTTAAGGAGTTCTTCATCCGCCACGACGAGCAATGAATCACCGAATTCCGCTAATTCGTTACGGAAGTCTTCTTCGCTGAATGGTGCATTCGCAAGCTTGTCATCTTGGAAACGAACCATGATTTCCGTACAGTAACCATAATGGATTTCTTCTGTCGACATGAAGCTTTGAGCCGATTTATGATGCTCTGCTTCGACGAGTGCTTCCATGACTGGCGCATGTGGCTTATCAAGTTCTTTTCCTTCGAGTGTCGCAAGGAATCCTTCATAGATACAGACGAGACCTTGACCACCAGAGTCAACGACGCCGACTTCTTTTAATACAGGAAGAAGTTCTGGTGTACCGTCGAGCGATACTTTCGAAGCTTCGACGAGTTGACGCATCAACTCTAAGAAATCCGTCGTCGTCTCAGATTGTGCGATAGCAGCGACAGCTGTTTCACGGGCAACTGTCAAGATTGTCCCTTCGACCGGTTTCATGACTGCTTTGTATGCTGTATCGACACCTTTTTGTAATGCATCTGCGAATTCCTTCGTATCAATCGTTGTTTTGCCTTCGATTGATTTCGAGAATCCACGGAACAATTGACTTAAGATGACGCCAGAGTTTCCGCGCGCCCCCATCAATAATCCACGTGCGAAGACGTTCGCGACTTCCGATACAGAATCCGAAGTTGATTTACCTGCTTCTTTTGCTCCTGAAGTCATCGTCAAATTCATGTTCGTTCCCGTATCACCATCTGGCACAGGGAAGACGTTCAATGAATCGACGAAATCTGCATTTTGATAGAGATTCGCCGCACCATTTTGAATCATCTTGACTAACTGCGCTCCTGTTAAACGATCTACACTCACTAAAGTTTCCTCCTCTATTCCCGCTTTAGACATTCGTCAAGCGGACTCCTTGGACAAAGATGTTCACAGATGTCACGTCAAGACCTAGTGCCTGACTGAGCGTGTATTTCACGCGACTCTGTACGTTGTTCGCCACCTCTGAGATTTTCGTTCCATAGCTTACGATGATATGCATATCGATATGGACCTGCTCTGAAGCCTGTCGAACGATGACACCGCGTGCAAAGTTCTCACGTTTTAAGAGTTCAGCAAGACCATCCTTGATTTGAGACTGGGATGCCATACCAACGACACCAAAACATTCCATTGCTGCGCCGCCCGCAAGTTGCGCGACGACATCATTATCTACATCAATCTTTCCATAGGTCGTTTTCATCTCGATCGCCACCTGAGTAGCCCCCTTTGAATATTGTATTCTTCTCATAATTCTACTATAAGGACCTACTATTGAAAAGTCGCCGTACTGACTATACAATGAATAAGTGAAAAATAGTAGCGGTCAAATGAACTTTTACCATCATCCTCATCCATTATTTTAAATTTCGAGGTTGTCTGTCAAGTTTTTTTCTTGTCAGCTACTTTTTTTATGTTGCAACCGCCCTGACACCATGCTAAGATAGCAAAGTGTCTATTAGGACGAACGCAAAACAACATAAAAGGAGGCGGAACGCATGGCACGTAAATGCTACGTTACTGGGAAATCGCCAAAGTCGGGTAACAACCGTTCACACGCATTGAACAAAACAAAACGTACTTGGGGAGTCAACGTACAAAAAGTACGTATCCTCGTCGACGGTAAGCCGAAAAAGGTTTGGGTTTCAGCTCGAGCTCTTAAATCAGGTAAAGTCGAACGCGTATAAGGCGCAACCACCGGATGGGAATCTTCCCTTCCGGTTTTTTTTATGCCCTCATTTATTTTTCTCATAAACTAATTGTCGCTTTTATTGAATACGCTTACAATAGGAACGTACTTTATTTTGTCAGAATTGGGGGAAGTCATCATGCAACTCAAACGAGAGATGACGAGTCGACACCTGTTCATGATTTCACTCGGCGGAATCATCGGAACAGGCTTATTTTTAGGGTCAGGATTAACGATTTCACAAGCAGGACCTCTCGGGGCGGTCCTCAGTTACATCGTGGGTGGGACCATCATGTATCTGACGATGTTATGTCTTGGAGAGTTAGCGGTCTATCTGCCGGTCTCGGGGTCATTTCAGACCTATACGACCCGCTTCATTGGACCAGGAGTCGGCTTTGCCGTCGGTTGGATTTATTGGCTCGGCTGGGCCGTGACAGTGGCACTCGAAATCACAGCTGCCGGCAGTTTGATGGATCGCTGGTTTCCGAATGTACCCGTTGTCGTCTGGTGTACCGTCTTTACGGTCTTGCTGTTCGGTCTGAATGCTGTCTCCGCCAAAGCATTCGGTGAAGCTGAATTCTGGTTCTCGAGTTTGAAGGTCCTCGCGATCCTGTTCTTCATCATTCTAGGTGGCGCTGCCTGGTTCGGCTGGTTACCGATGGAAGCAGATCGCCCAACATCGTTATTTGCGAACTTTACGGCAAGCGGTTGGTTTCCAAACGGGATTCTCGGTGTCTTGACGACGATGATCGCCGTCAACTTCGCCTTCCAAGGAACGGAATTGATCGGTGTCGCGGCTGGGGAGTCCGACACGCCTGAAAAATCGATTCCAAAAGCCATCCGCAATACAGTCTGGCGTACGTTCATCTTCTTCGTCTTATCGATTACGATCGTTGGTGCATTAATTCCGTATGAGACGGCTGGCGGAGTCAGTAGTCCATTCATCATGGTCTTTGATGCGATCGGTATTCCGTACGCTGCTGATTTGATGAACATCGTCGTCTTGACGGCACTATTGTCCGTCGGAAACTCCGGATTATATGCGGCGACTCGGATGTTATGGGCGATGGCGCAAGAAGGGATGATTTCAAAGAAATTATCTTACGTCAATGCACGTGGTGTGCCGATACGGGCGTTGCTCTTTACGATGATGTTCGCGATGTTATCGCTCCTAACCGCATTTTTCGCAGAAGATACCGTCTTCATTTGGCTCTTGTCCTTAGCCGGACTCGGGGCTCAAGTCGGTTGGATTTCAATTTCCGCTTCGCAACTTGCGTTCCGCCGTCAGTTCATCCGAAACGGACATGATCTATCCGAACTAAAGTTCAAGACGCCATTCTATCCAGTATTACCGTTGATATCGTTGACACTTAATGTCGTTGTCCTTTTCAGTCTTGCGTTTCAAGCGGATCAACGAATTGCTTTATACATCGGTGTTCCATTTTTCCTCGTCATGTGGGGAAGCTATCATCTGTTCGTTAAAGGAAAACACCTATCGGCTCAAAGTGACATTCGAGTCGCCCCTTCCCAACTCGAAGAATAATGCCATATGAAAAGAGGCCGCGGTATCATCCACGGCCTTTTTTCATATGCTTGTTCTATTCCTTAAGTGTTCGCATCATCAATAGTTCTCCTTGATGGAGCTCTACTGTCGCTTCTGACGTACTCCATTCATTACTGACGGTCAAGGAACCTCCGACCGGAACAGGATGCATATCAAGTGGATATTTGACTCCAGCTAAACTCAAGATTGACGGCACAAGTGGAATGAAAGAAAGATAATGATAGCTTTCGGCTTCGACTGCATACGATCCTACTGCCAAATATCGCACCTCTTCCCGTTTCGTGACGAGTCGCGCTTCAGGGTATTGCTTCAATAAATACACATTTTGAACAGTCATGTCGAGTCGTCCACCTGTTGCTCCGACGATGATAGTATCATCAAACCGTTTCATCTCTGATACTGTACGAAGGGCGAGTTCGAGATCCGTCTCATCTTTCTCAGCCGGATGAACGATTGCTCCTTCAGGTACGTAACCAAGCGAATCAAAATCACCGATCGTCATGTCGCATGTCAGCCCAAACAATTCAATAGTCTGAACACCACCATCGACACCAATGATGAAATCACTAGACTGACAAAGCATCCGCAAATCAGGCACTTCTTCTTGAGGACCGGCGCACACGAGAATCGCCCGCATCTCAGACGCCTCGTGCTGAATAACGTAGTAAACGTGGCGCAGTTGTAAAGAGGAGACCCGCGACGACACCGCATAAAACATAAGATGGTACCATGTATGTCGCGTTATAAACTAATGAATATGGCACGACTGGACCTTCTGCATATTTCGCGAAGAACACGATTCCGCTGATGACATGACAGATATAACGGAGTCCTGCGCCTAATAGTGTTGCAAGGAGAACGAACGCCATCAAACGTTTCTTTTGTCCGTTACGTGCAGTTTGTCTAACCTGACGCGCGAACAGACCGCTCAGTCCGACGACACCGTATGCAATCGTGTAATCGAGTAATGGTTGGACGATCGTCAAGACTTGTGGGGCGAACATCAGTTGGATCGTACCAACAAGCGCTCCTGTGACGACACCTCCGATGACACCGTGGCGAAATGCCATGACAAAGATCGGTAACATCGCTAAGCTGATTGAACCGCCTTGTGGCATTTTAAATGGAATCAGTAAATCAAAGACGACCCCGAGACTTGCGAAGATGGCAATTTCCATCATCATTTGTAACCGTTTCATGCTATTTCCTCCTTCATTGTACGAGAGGACGCAAAAAGGCAATACGACGAACGCCGTACTGCCTGCGTGCGCCACATCCCTACGTCCGTTTGAACGGAACAGGTTCGAAGGGTTAAAGTCTAAAAGACTCCTCTCAGCCGCTTTTCAAGCGACACCCCTTGCGGTCATCATATTTCGTTTTCTCGTTCTTATTATACGGCAGCCCCTTGACGAATGCTAGTGATCGCTTCCGCATAATCTGGTGCATTGTAGATTGCTGATCCCGCGACAAGAACGTTCGCGCCGTTTTCGATGCAAAGTTTTGCTGTTTCCGGGTTGACGCCACCATCAATCTCGATTTCAAATGTCAGATCACGATCTGCTTTCATTTGTGCAAGTGATGCGAGTTTTGGCATGACATTCTCGATGAAGGCTTGTCCACCAAAGCCCGGATTGACCGTCATCAATAAGACCATATCGACATCCTCAAGGACGTGTTCAATCGTCGATAATGGCGTGTGAGGATTTAAGACGACCCCTGCTTTTGCACCGGATAGCTTGATTTGTTGTAAAACACGGTGGACGTGGTTCGTCGCTTCGACGTGGAACGTCACGATATCTGCCCCTGCCTTAACGAAATCTTCAACGAAACGTTCTGGCTGGTCAATCATTAAATGGACATCAAGGACCATATCCGTCTTTTGACGTAAACTGCTGAGCACAGGCAGTCCAAACGAGATATTCGGTACGAACTGACCATCCATGACATCGAAATGGATATAGTCCGCGCCTGCTGCTTCGACTGCCTTGACATCACGCTCAAGATTCGCAAAATCTGCTGATAAGATAGATGGTGCAATTTTAATCATCTTCAATACCTCCGGGCTCGATTCTTGATTTCGTCTATAAACATACCATAGTTCTCATAACGAGAGGACATGATTTCTTGTGCTTCGACGGCTTCCTTGACGGCACATCCGGGTTCATTCAAGTGCAAACATCCTCGATACTTACATTCGTCCTGTACAGCCACGAATTCAGGAAAACTCCACCGTACATCCTCGATTTCCATATCATACGGAAAATCAAGGTTCGAGAAACCTGGTGTATCAGCAATCAAGCCTTCGGCAAGTGGCATCAACGTGACGTGTCGTGTCGTATGCCGCCCACGTCCGAGTGATTTCGAAATCTCACTCGTCTCTAAGTCGAGTGTTGGTTCAAGTGCGTTCAAGAGCGAACTTTTCCCAACTCCGGATTGTCCGGCAAGAACACTCGTTTTCCCGGCCAGTAACGGACGGACTTGCTCAACACCCGACAACGTCTCACTGGATGTCTCGATGACCGTATATCCAATCTTCCGGTAAGCGGCAATTGCCTCTCTAACTGCAGGACCTTTGACATCATCAAGCAAGTCCATCTTCGTTAACAGGATGACGGGTTGGATTTCCTTCGCTTCGATCAAGACGAGGAAACGATCGAGCAAGTGCGCTGAAAAATCAGGTTCTGCAGCCGAGACGACAAGCAACGCTTGATCGATATTCGCGACAGGCGGGCGTACTAAAAAGTTGTCCCGCTCCTTCACTTCGAGAATATACCCGGTCTCACTTTCGATATGAAGAACGACTTCGTCTCCAACGACTGGACTGATGCCGCGTTTTCGGAAATTCCCTCTTGCCCGTGAACGGACCTCTCCTTCTGGTGTCATGACATCATAAAAGCCACCCTGCAGGCGTATGATCGTTCCTTCTCGATTCTCTTCGATGCGTTGTTCCGTCATCCTATGCACTCCTTTTTCATCACATTCACTGTGCGTCTTTTGCCTGATTGTACGTGATGGTTTTTGAACGATACACCGTATCGTCTTTATAAATCGTAATCTTGCCTTCTTCTCCCGGATCAATCGTCACCGGCACGTCGAATGTCTCATCTTGGTCAATTGATTCCTCGATGACGGTCCGCTTCCCTTTCGCATCTTCCGTCTCAATCCGGATGACTTGTTTCGGTGGTTCCTCGTCCTCGTTCTCGCTGACCGCGTCATAGACGACCTTTTCAGGGAACGTCGCTGTCAACGTTTTTTCTTCCTCACCTTTTGAGATGAAGACCGTCACGGAGTCGTTCGGTTCGACTTGAGTCCCTGCTTGTGGGAATTGACGGATAACTTGATCGAGTTTCACGTCGCTAGAAAATTCTTGCTCGAACGTTCCATCGAGCCCTTTTTCGTCCAGGTAGGCTTTTGCTTCGTCACTCGATAAGTTCGTCAAATCCTTCAACTCGAAAGAAGATGTCCCTTCCGAGACGGTGATCGTAATCGTTTGTTCTTTCGCGATGACCTCCGTACCAGCCGAGATCGATTGCCGGATCACATTACCTCGCTCGATTTCATCCGACTTTTCACGTTCGACCTCGACTTTAGCGAATCCAGCCTCTTTTAGCGTCTCAATCGCCTCTTTTTCAGCGTCATCTGTCACATCCGGTACTTCGACCGGAGCACTTCCGGTAGAGACGACCAAGTTGACTGTCGAGCCCTTCTTGACCTGTGCGTTTTCACGCGGTGTCTGACTGATGACGTCTCCCTCATCGACCGTATCACTGTTTCGTTCTGTCGTCTCGACAACAAATCCAAGTTTCTCAAGCTTCGTTTCCGCTTCATCTCCATCCGTTTTGACGACGGACGGGACCGTAACGGTAGGATCCGGCCACATCGCAAACGTCGTTGCCGCTCCACCGAGTAATACCAGTAATAATAGGATGACCCACCAGCGTTTTTTCTTTTTCTTTTCTGACGGTTTCGGTTGAACGGTCGTGACGACAGGTGTGTCCGGTTCCGCTTTTGATTCTTCCGGCACTTGTACAGGTGATAAGACCATCGTCTTTTCCATCTCATCCTCTTCTGCACCTCGGATGCCTTCACTTGCTCGTTCGTCAGACAACGCCGTCACCATATCTGCCTTAAAGGCTGCGACGGACTGCTGACGGTCATGCGGTGCTTTTGCGAGCGCCTGCATGATACAGTTCTCAAGCGCTTGTGGCACTTTCGGATTCAAGACGGATGGACGACGCGGTGTATCTTGCAGATGCTTCAAAGCGATCGCAACCGGTGAATCACCCTCGAACGGGACTTGTCCTGTCACAAGTTCGTATAAGACAGCACCAAGCGAATAGATATCCGACTTCTCATCGGCAAATTTACCTTTTGCTTGTTCTGGCGAGAAGTAATGGACAGACCCAAGGACGGACATAGTATGCGTCAGCGTCGCATTCGACATCGCCACAGCGATTCCGAAATCCGTTACTTTGACGGTACCATCCTCTCGAATCAACATGTTTTGCGGTTTGATATCGCGATGGATGATTCGGTGTGCATGGGCATGATCGATCGCATCACAAATTTGAGCGATGATATCGACGGCCTGCGGCACAGGTAATGCTTGATTTTCACAAAATGTCTTTAATGTCATACCATCGATATACTCCATGACGATGTAATAGATGGCATCTTCTTCGCCTACATCATAGACGGCAACGATGTTTGGATGATTCAAGCTGGTAGCAGCATGCGCTTCACGTTCGAATCGACGAATGAACTGTTCGTCATGCGAAAATTCAGTCCGTAAAATCTTAATGGCAACATGACGCTTTAAAATCTCATCATAGGCTTGATAGACATTCGCCATCCCGCCACTTCCAACTAGCCGTTCTATGCGGTAGCGGTCATTTAATCGATCTCCGTATCGCATATTCAGACCCTCTTTCTTTCTTTGAACCGGATGGCGGCAATCGTAATATTATCCGCGCCTCCTCGAGCATTCGCTTCTTTCACCAATCGTCCGACGATCTCATCAAGCGGATCATCCCGTAAGATGATCTGTTCGATGACATCATCTGGCACTTCATCGGTCAACCCGTCGCTACACACAAGGACGAGGTCATAGTCTGGAGCATCTCTTACTTGAATGTCGACTTCGACCGTTTCGTTCGAGCCGACCGATCGTGTGATGACATTTTTACGTGGATGATTTTCGACTTCCTCGTCCGAAAGCTCTCCCATTTGTCGTAACATGTTGACGTAAGAATGATCATCCGTCAATTGTTTTAACGCCGTACCCTCAAGGGCATAGACCCTACTGTCTCCAACATGACCGATGACGAGCAAATCCTCGACCCAGCACACACAGGCAATGGTCGTTCCGACGATCGCAAGTTGTTCTTCTTTTGAAAACTGAAGAATCCGGGCATTCGCTTCGGCTACGCGTTGTTCTATCCATTCGGACAATTCCATCGGACGATTTGGCATGAGTGAAAAGGATGCTTCAAATACCTCGCGAACGATCGCACTTGCGATATCGCCAGCAGCGTGACCTCCCATACCATCCGCAACGACGGCAAGACCACGTTCAGCGTTCCCGGTGAGTAATACCGTATCCTCATTTTTAGTCCTGACTTTCCCAGTGGTCGAAAGGTGAGCTAACTCCATGACAGTCCTCCGTTCGTATCAATCTTCTCGTTTCTTAAACGCGGCAATGTAGAAGCCATCCGTTCCGACTGTCGTCGGTAACAACTTGAGTTCTGCTCGATCTCCGATTAGATGCCGCACGGATTCTGGCATGCGTTCCGCGAAAGATGCATCAAAGTCAAAACCCTGATCGAGAATGAACGCTGTCTGCTCCTCGTTTTCGGTCGGATCAATCGTACAAGTCGAATAGACGAAGATTCCACCTTTTTTAACGAGTGGTAAGACAGATGTCAAGATGTCTCGTTGAATTTTGGGGAGTTGCTCGAGTTGTTCTGGACGTTTCGTCCATTTGATATCCGGTTTTCTCCGAATGACACCAAGTCCTGAACAAGGTGCATCGACAAGAATCCGGTCAAAGGATTCGCTTTCGAAGCGTTCCCCTGCTTTACGGGCATCTAACGCTTCTGCTTGAACAGTCGTAAGACCTAATCGTGTCGCTTGCTGTTCAATCAATTTAATCTTATGTGGATGAAGATCAAGTGCCTGTAGTGTACCCGTCGTCAAACCTTCAGCAATATGCATCGCTTTCCCACCAGGTGCGGCACAGCTGTCGAGTACATGATCGGATGCTTCTGCACCAAGCGCACGGGCGACGAGCATTGAGCTCTCATCCTGAAGAGAAAGATACCCACGGTCAATCAGATCCGTTTTTTGGACGCTTCCTCGTTCGATTTCGAGACCGTCCGGCGCGACCGTAGATGGTTTTGCCGTCACACCTTGATCGAGTAGAAGCTCGATTGCTTCCTCCCGCGTCGTTTTCGTGCGATTGATGCGGACCGTGACGGGTGCCGGTGTGTTATTCAATCGACAGATCTGAAGCGTTTCTTCCGGACCAAACAGTTCGATCCAACGTTCGACGAGCCACTGCGGGTGACTCGTTTCAATGCTGATTCGTTTTGCAGCAGGCTCAATCTCAGCAAAATGAGGCATTCCCGCCCGTAATACATTCCGTAGCACTCCGTTGACGACTTTCGAGACATGGACTTTCCCACGTTTTTTAGCAATTTCAACGGCTTCATGAATGACGGCATGATCCGGCACACGATCGAGATAAAACAACTGATAGACACTCATTCGTAACAATGGGCGCATGAATGGATCAAGTTTTTTCTGTTTCGCTAAATATGGTTCTAAAATATAATCAAGCGTCAATTCACGACTGAGCGTCCCGTAGACGAGTTCCGTGAACAAGCCGACATCTGACGCCGAGATGGCGCGTTTTTCAAGCATTTGGTGGACGGTGATTGTCGAGAAGGCGCCACCTTGTCCGATTTTCATCAGTGTCGTTACTGCTGCGTCGCGTACATTCATGCGTTCTCACCTACTTGTTGTCCGAGTTCAAGCGATTGACCAATCCCGCGCATGAACGTGGCACCATCCATCCGTTTTTTGCCGGACGGCTGTAAGTCGATCAGCTTCAACGCTGTTTCGGAACCTGTCGCGATGACGGGACCATCCGCTTCTAATGCGATGATTTCACCCGGTCGTCCCGTTCCTGAGACTTTCGTTGCGAAAAAGACTTTTAATCGATCGTTCCCAAGCATCGTATACGTACTCGGGAATGGATTCATCCCACGAATTTGATCATAGAGTGTCTCACCCGGTAGCGTAAAATCAAGTCGTTCCCGCTCACGTGAAATGTTCGGCGCAAATGTCGCTTCTTCCTCGACTTGTGCTTCCGGTGTCAATTCACCTGCGAACAGACGTGGTAACGTTTCAAGTAACAGGCGCGCTCCTGCGTCCGCTAACTTCTCGAACATCGAACCGGCTGTATCGTTCTCTTCGATTGGAACGATGATTTTTGACAACATATCACCTGCGTCTAGCCGATCGACCATATACATGATCGTCACACCTGTCTCTTTTTCTCCATCGATGATTGCTTGATGAATCGGTGCACCGCCACGATATTTAGGTAAGAGTGACGCGTGGACATTAATCGCCCCAAAACGTGGTGCTTCGAGAATAGCGGTCGGGACGATCTGACCGTAAGCTGCGGTGATGATGAGATCTGGTTTTAAATCGAGAACATCTTGATAATCCTCTCGAATTCGTTTCGGTTGCAACACAGGAATATCGTGTTCCATCGCGACGAGTTTTACAGGCGTCGGTTTGACTTCCCGTTTTCTTCCGACTGGTTTATCTGGTTGTGAGACGACACCGACGACGTCATACCCAGCATCGATCACTTCACGCAGCGTCCCTGCCGCAAACTCAGGTGTCCCCATGAAGACGACGCGCGGTTTTTCTTGTTCGACGAGTTTATCCGTGAACAGGACACCGTCTAAATGATCCATCTCGTGCTGGATGGCACGTGCAAAAAAGCCGTTTGCTTTGATTTTAACCGTCCGCCCGAGACGATCTTGAGACTTGACGACGATTCGGTCGAACCGTTCAACCGGTCCGAAGATGCCTGGCATGCTAAGGCAGCCTTCGTCATCGATTTGCGAACCGTCCGCTTCGATGATTTCCGGATTGATCAGCTCGATTGGTCCCGTCTCATCATCGGTATGAACGACGGCTACACGAATCGGCTGGTTGATTTGCGGTGCGGCTAAACCAACCCCGTCATATTCGTACATCGTATCGAACATCCGGTCGATCATTTTACCGAGTTTTTTATCAAACTTCGTGACAGGTTCACACACCTGTCGTAATACATCATTTGGTACTTCTACTACTTTATACATACAGACACCTCACATGAATACAAATGGATTCAAGTCAATCGCGACTTGTGTTTTTGATTTTTGACGACGGGATAAGATATCACGGAGATGTGTCCGGACATCCTCCTGTCCTTTATGTTTAATTAAGACCTGTTGCCGGTACATATTTTTGAGTCGAGCGAGTGGTGCATCAAACGGTCCATTGACGACTAAATCCTCAGATTCAAAGGCACGAAGCTCGGAAGCGATTTGCTGCGCTTCTGCTTGTGCTTCGAGCGGATGCGCTGCTGAAACTGTAATCAGACCAAGGAACCAAAATGGTGGATGCCCACCGAGCTTTCGCAATTGCATCTCTCGCTTATAAAACGTTTCGAAATCATGCTGTTTGGCAGTTTGAATGACGTAATGCTCCGGGTTGTAGGTCTGGATAATTGACTGACCAGCGAGTTGACCCCGTCCGGCACGACCGGACACTTGGGTGATCAACTGAAACGTGCGCTCACTTGCTCGAAAATCCGGAATACCAAGCGTCGCATCGGCAGCAATCACTCCGACGAGTGTAACGTTCGGAAAGTCGAGACCTTTTGCGATCATCTGTGTTCCGAGCAGAATGTTTCCTTCCTTGCGTTCAAAGGCATCGAGTAATTTCTCATGCGCACCTTTACGCGACGTCGTATCCTGATCCATCCGGATGATTCGCGCCTCCGGAATCAAGTGTGCCAATTCTTCCTCAATCTTTTGCGTACCCGTTCCGAACTGACGAATTTTCGTCGATTCACAGGACGGACAAGTTTTCGGCATTGCGGCTTCAAACCCACAGTAGTGGCATTTCAAGCGATCTTCATGTTGGTGATAGGTTAAATTGACGGCACAATGCGGACATTGTAGCGTCTCCCCGCAATCCCGACATAAGACGAAGGTCGTATATCCGCGACGGTTCAGGAGTAAGACGGTCTGTTCCCCACGTTCGATGCGTTCTTTGATGCCTTCGACTAGCGCGAGGCTGAACGGCGTACGATTGCCCCGTTCGAGTTCCTTACGCATATCAACGATGTCAACTGGAGGCAGTTCCCCACCAAATCGTTCACGAAGCGGTAAGTAACGATAAACCCCTTTTTGTGCCCGTGCATACGTCTCGAGTAACGGTGTTGCACTTCCGAGCACGACGGGACAACGATGATAGGCTGCCCGCCATTTTGCGACATCGCGCGTATGATAGCGCGGATTCTCTTCCTGCTTATAAGTTGTTTCATGTTCTTCATCGAGAATGATGATTCCGATGTTCGTCAGCGGCGCAAACACAGCAGACCGTGCACCGACGACGACATCGACCTCGCCTTGGGCGATTTTGCGCCACTCATCATACTTTTCTCCGAGCGATAGACCGCTATGCAAGACAGCGACCCGTTCTCCGAAACGGCGTTTAAACCGTTTGACCATCATCGGCGTCAGACTGATCTCTGGGACGAGCAAGATCGCTTGTCTACCGCGTTCGAGTTGTGCATGAATCGATTCAAGGTACACTTCCGTCTTACCGCTTCCTGTTACGCCATGTAACAAAAATGTTCCGGTCTCAGCTTCAGCCGTAATCGCTGAGACAGCTTCCTGTTGCTTTTCCGTCAAAGAGGACGGCACAAAGATGTCTTGGACGAGATGTTCATAAGGATTTCGCCGAACATCGATCGTCTCGACTTGAATGATGCTCTTTTTCTCGAGAGCGTTCAACGTCGCGCTCGTTGCGCCCGTTGCCTGCTTGACTTCACTCCAAAGCGCATCCGGAAATTCTTGAATATACGAGTAAAGTGCCGCTTGTTGGCTCGCCTGTTTCGTAAAAGTTGCTTGCTCCTCTAGAAGACGAATCCGTTTATCGATCTTAGACGTCTTCTTCTCGCGAATGACTGGTTGAAGCGTCACGTCAGCTTGTTTCGCCGCTGTTAAGACGATTTGCTGCACTTCCGTTGGTAATTGACTCATTTTCTTACCATGATATTCCCGAAGTGGGCCCGACTCGACTATGACCAGTTTATCATAACTCACCTTTAAGGCAGCCGGCAGCATCGCAAGCAATGCCGTCGCCTGAAAACACAAAGTCGTTTCCGATAGATACGCTGATAACTCGAGTAATTCCTGTGTATAGGTCGGGGTCTCATCTAAGACACGCACGATCGATTTGACGTTCGTCAGATCAGAGGTAGCTTTCGTTCCGACGACGATTCCAAGCAACGCCCGTGGACCAAATGGTACTTCGACGCGCATACCGGGAACGATCAGCTCTTGCCAAAGTTCTGGCACGGCATAATCGAACGGACGATCGACCGTTGCTGCTGCGACGTCAACGATGACTTCGGCTATCATGCCAATGCCTCCGCGAATTGGCGCATGAGCGATTTGGCGAGCGTCGATTTCAATTGTTGATCGTATCGTGTGACGGAATCATTCTCCCCAAAAACGACGACCTCATTTTCATCACTGACGAATCCGATATCAGATCGTGACACATCATTCGCGACAATGAAATCGGCTTTCTTTCGGACGAGCTTTTGTTTCGCGAACGTCTCGACGTCCGTCGTCTCAGCCGCAAATCCGACTAATAACTGATGTTGTTTCTGCTCACCAAGTGTCTTCAGAATATCGGTCGTCTCTTCGAGTTCAATTCGAAGTGGTCCGTGGATTTTCTTTTGCTTCTGATCGTATTGGATAGACGGTCGATAGTCAGCTACGGCAGCAGACATGATGACGATGTCTTGCGTCTCATAATCACGTAACATAGCCTCGAGCATCTCTTCTCCCGATTCAACAGCAATCGTCGTTATCCCGGTCGGTAATCCGATCCGAAGTGGTCCATGGACGAGCGTGACATCGGCACCTGCGTCTCTTGCCGCTTCTGCTAGCGCAATTCCTGTCTTTCCTGAAGAATCATTCGTCAAGTAACGAACCGGATCAATCCGTTCCACGGTCGGTCCCGCACTGATCAAGACTTTTCGTCCGGCTAGATACTTCTCTTCAAAGAACGTTGAGAGTGTTGCGACTAAATCTTCCGGTTCAGGTAAACGACCTTTCCCGACCCAACCACATGCGAGATTTCCGACTCCCGGTGCAATCACCTGGACACCGTCCTGCTTCAGTTGTTCGATGTTGCGGACTGTCGCCGGATGTTCGAGCATGTTGACATTCATCGCTGGAGCGACGATGACGGGACATGTCGCTGCAAGGATCGTCGTCGTGATGAAATCATCCGCGATCCCGTGCGCGAGTTTTGCAATCAAATTCGCGGTCGCTGGTGCGACGACGATCAGGTCCGCTTCGTCCGCTAAATCGATATGGGCGATCTTTGACGGATCATGCTCGATGAAGACGTCATCATAGACCGCTTTTCGCGTCAGTGCTTCAAACGTCGTCTTACCGACGAATTGTTGCGCATTACGCGTCATCGCGACTTGAACGTGTGCGCCTGCTTGAACAAGCTTTGAAGCGAGTGCTGCTGATTTGTAGGAAGCGATTCCACCGCCGACACACAGTAGAATGTTTCGGTTGGTTAACATGTAGGTGTCCTCCTTATTGAAAAAAACAGCCACGATGACAAGTGGCTGCTTCAAAATTAGTCTTGCGGTTGGTTCGTGACGGATACTTCTTCGAAATAAAGCTCTTCTAAAGCTTTCCCGACCGGTTTATGCGATTTTGGGTTCGTGACTTTCACGCGTTTCCCGTCTTGGATTTGACGCGCACGCTTAGCGGCAACTGTAACGATTGTATATTTCGACGGTACTTTCTTTTGAAGCTTATCAACTGATGGATATAACATATCACTTAACCTCCATGGCTTTTTTATATAGGGACGCGACACGTTCCCGACTGCAATGTTCCGCTGTGACGATCGCTTGGATCCGGTCACAGGCTTTATGAATTTCGTCGTTCGTCACGACATAGTCATAGGCATCCATCATCTCGATCTCTTCCTTAGCGACGAGAAGACGTTGCTTAATGACTTCCTCCGATTCCGTTCCACGCCCTACGAGGCGGTTCCGTAATTCTTGGAGGCTTGGAGGTGCAAGGAATAAGAAGACAGCTTCCGGAAAATGTTCTTTGACCTGCATGGCCCCTTGAACTTCGATTTCGAGAATGACGTCTTTTCCTTCATCTAGGATCTGGTTCACCCATTCGACAGGTGTTCCATAGTAGTTCCCTACGAATTCAGCATATTCCAAGAGTTGATTGTTCGCAATCATCTCTTCGAATTCTTCACGCGATTTAAAGAAATAGTGGACACCATCTACTTCTCCTTCACGCGGTTGGCGCGTCGTACAGGATACCGAGTAATGCAGATTGTTATCCTGATCTTCGCGCAAGGCACGACAGACCGTTCCCTTTCCGACACCACTTGGACCAGATAATACGAGTAATAAGCCACGCTCTTTGAAAATCACTTCAAAACCCCTCCATCTCACAAACTTCACATTGTTTCATATTAGCAGTAGAGATAGGAAGTTCGCAAGTCATCTTTTTTAGCTCGACTGCTTTATCATACCATAACGATGCCATTTCTGTTACCTTTAGAAAGTGAGAACGAAATCAAGAAAGAAGGTAATCGTATGGCTTTTGACGGATTGATGACGACACGCGTCGTCAAAGAACTCCAACCGCTCGTCGGAGGACGGATCAATAAGGTATACCAACCATATACATTGGATTTAGTATTCCAGGTCCGGGCCGAGCGAAAAAACGTATTGTTGCTCGCCTCTGCGAATGCCATGTATGCACGGATGCACATTACGTCGGAAGCGGTCAGCAACCCGAGTGAACCCCCACTCTTCTGTATGATGCTTCGCAAGCATGTCGAAGGCGGATTCATCGAATCGATCGAACAACTCGAACGCGACCGAATCATTGTCTTACGTGTCCGTTCCCGGAACGAACTTGGCGATGAGGAAGCGAAAAAAATCTATGTCGAGTTGATGGGACGACACTCGAACATCATTTTGACCGATGGACAAGATAAGATCCTCGATGCGATCAAACACTTACCACTCAGTCAAAATACATTCCGGACGATCATGCCAGGGATGACCTATCAACTTCCACCAGCACAGGATAAAGTGGATCCACTCACAGGAGATATCGAAAAGGCACTCCACCGAATCGACTGGAACGCTGGGAAACTGGATCGCCAGTTACTTGGTCTGTTCAGCGGTTTGTCTCCACAAATCGCTAAGGAAGTCGTCACGCGGGCAGGTCTTGCGAACCGGACGAATCTTGCTACCGCTTTCCAGGACGTCTTAAAAGAACTAAACGGTCCTTATGTATTGCAACGGATGGAAGGCGGCAAAGAACGCTTTGCACCGGTCCGCTTAACGGAAGGTTCAATCATTGACGAAAAGACGTTCGCGACGAGTGGTCAAGTCCTCGACGCATTCTTCCATCAAAAAGCAAACCGCGATCGTGTCAAACAACAAGCGGCCGATCTCGAACGGTTCATCAAGAGTGAGTACGATAAGAATATCTTAAAGCGCTCAAAACTCGAAAAAGATTTAGAAGCGACGTTACGAATGGATGAATGGAAGCATAAAGGAGAACTGCTGACGACTTATCTCTATCAGCTCGAACGCGGGATGAAGGAAGCAACCGTCGTCGATTACTATGATCCAGACGGTGCTGAAATCACGATCACGCTTGATCCCCGCTTCTCGCCAAACGAGAACGCACAGCGTTATTACAAACGGTATAACAAATTAAAGACCGCCAAAGTCGAAGTCGCGCGCCAGCTCGAGAAGAACCAAGCCGAGATTGCGTACTTCGAAGGTTTGCTTGCCCAACTCGATGTCGCATCCCCGGAAGATATCCGGGAAATGCGCGAGGAACTCGTCGAAGAAGGTTATCTGCGCGAACGACAAAAGAAGAAAAAGAAACCGCAACTCCCACAACTCGAAGAATATCGTTCTTCGACCGGCCTTCCATTCTTCGTCGGAAAGAACAATAAACAAAATGATTACGCGACGTTCAAGTTTGGACGTCGGTCCGATACGTGGTTACACACGAAGGATATCCCGGGATCGCACGTCATCATTCAAAGTGATGCACCGGATGAGACAACGTTAAAAGAAGCAGCGATTGTTGCCGCCTACTACTCGAAAGCACGTGAATCGAGCCAAGTCCCGGTCGATTTTACGGAGTTACGATATGTCAAAAAACCGAGTGGTGCAAAACCCGGCTTCGTCATCTATACGGATCAAACGACACTTTACGTCACACCTGATCCAGATGTCGTCCAATCCTTACGTCAATGACGCTACACAAAAAAGCGCTGTTTTTCCTAAATATCACTTAGGAGAGACAGCGCTTTTTCATCTTCACTTCATTTTTTCTAACTGTTCCCGGTAATCGAGCAAATGCCCATGGATGATATCCTTCGCCTCGCTTAATTCTTGATCGAATGAGAACATCGCTTGTTTTCGTTCGTGGGAGAAGATGACATCGTAATGATGGCTGAGTAAGAAATCAATTTCCTGGCCGAGCGTCTTTTCCTGTTCTTCTGTCATCGGGATATCCCGATGACTGGCAATGCTTTCAAGCAAGACGAGCAACTTGTCTTCAAGATCGACAAGCTCCTTCAGTCGGATGAACGCTTCACTTTGACCGCTTGCCATCAATGGATATTTTTGATCTTCTTGAAGCATCAACATCATTTCTTCATGTTTGAGAATTTGTTTCCGAACGGCAAGCAACCTCGTATCATCTTGCACAAGACTCCGCCAATCTTCCATCAACTGTTGCGTCGTTTTTTTGACAAGCAAGAGTAAACGATCCTCATAATGTGGCGGGAAGACGATGTAATTGATGAGGACAGCAGATAACACACCGACGACAGTCAACAACGAACGTGATAAGGCATAGTGGACGTAGTCGGCGGTCGGACTCTCGAACATCAACACGATGGCAAAGGCCGCGAACGTCGACATATCCGTTCTTCCAATCATCGAATTAAGGACGAGCGAGACAATTACGGCGAGTCCAATCGTCAACGGATTCGCCCCAAGTGTCGCAACAATCGCAAGACCACACATTAATCCAAGTACTGTTCCGAAAATCCGGTTGAAGACGATTTTAAACGACCGATGAATCGTCGGTTGCATCGCAACAATTGCTGCGACAGCCCCCATTCCCGAATAAATATCGAACACATACCAGGAGATACTAAGCGCAAGAGCTACCGCGATACCGGTCTTGACCGTTCGTAGTCCAATCCGAAACTTTAATTTCACTCGAGCGTCACCTGCCCGACTTCACTATTGACTGTCACTTCCGGTTTTTCTTGTTTCGACAGTTCATAAATTGTCTCATCCTTATTCTTTTGTTTCGTATATCGGTCAGAGGCTTTAATATCGCCTCCTGTGTCAATCGTAATCGTACCGGCTGATTTATTTGGTTTTAGCTTCGTCGCGCCGTCAATCGTTGTGACGTCGAGACTCAACTTCGCCACATATTCCGCAAGAGAAACACTTTCACCTGTCACTTGCGCATGGACGGCATCCATCTCTTTGATGGAAATCGCACGTGATGCATTCAGTGTAATCTCATCACCTTTTACTTTATCGAGACTCATCGCTTCTCCGTTCATCTCGATTGTTTTTGCGTAGATGCCCATTCCTTTAAGTGTTCCAGCATCGACATCGACACGGTTCATATAACTCGGTAGTCCCACTTGAATCGTATAGTCTGCTGTTTTTTCGCTCGGACGATTGCCGAGTCGAGACAGCCAACCATCTCGTCCTGTCACCGTTACCGTATTCGTCGATGTACTGATTTTCAGTCGTTTTCCACTCGATGCACTATCGACGAGTTTGATTTGGACGTTTCCGTCTGTGCTTCGAACGAATTGTACGGTTGCGTGCGGCGCCTCGATGGCGAGAGACTTATAGCGATTCGTCGTCTTGAATGTTTCGCCGCGCGATAACAATTCCGTTGAGACGAGCAATGTAATCGAATAGATGACGACAAGTCCGAGAACGACACCACCGTACAAATAAAGCGGTCGCTTCACTGGTCCTTTTTCTCCAATGCGATTCAACCGTGCATCCATCTTTTGTTTTTGTTTATTTTTTAAGCGTGTGAACGACGATTGTTTTCGTTTCCGCACACTCCTACTGTTATGCTCTTCCATGTCAGTCCCTCCATCTCATGTCTACCATTATTCCGAATATCTGAATCGGCTGTCAACAGCCCCTACTTATCATAGAAGAAGTTCACTGTTTCGCCATCGGGCGGAAGAAGGAAGCGTCATCGGATGAACTACAGATATTCCAGAAGAATAATCGACAAAAAGGAGAGGAACCTTGACGTTTCCTCTCCTTTGCTTAAGAACGGATTATAATTCGAGTGACTCGCCGATCGCGAGTAAATGACCAGTTTGACCTTGCGCTTCAATTTGTTCACAGAATGCGTTCGCATCTTGTTTGATTAAATCAAATGTATCGTAGTGGATCGGTACGACTGCTTTCGCTTGCAACATATCTGCAGCGATCAACGCATCATCCGGACCCATCGTGAAGTTATCACCGATCGGTAAGAAGGCTAAATCGATTTCATGATGGGCGCCATAAAGGGCTAAATCCCCGAACAGTGCCGTATCGCCTGCGTGATAGATTTCTTTGCCTTCGATCGTCAGTAAGAATCCAGCCGGCATTCCCATATACGTAATGGTTTGTTTCTCTTCATCGATGATGCTTGATGAATGGAATGCCTGTGTCATCTTTACTTTACCAAACGAGAATTCAAACTGTCCGCCAAGGTTCATCGGGTGGACATTCAATCCTTTGAAGCTTAAATACGTTGCCAACTCATGCGTAGCGATGATCGTCGCCCCCGTTGCTTTCGCGATCCGCTCTGCATCAAGCATATGATCGGCATGGGCATGGGTTAACAAAATAAAATCTGCCTTGACGTCATCTGGATTCGTCGTCGCTTTTTCATTACCGCTAAAGAAGGGATCGATGACGAGATGATGACCATTCGTTTCAATCGTTACTGTTGACTGTCCATGATAAGTTAGCTTCATCTAATTCACTGCCTCTCGATTAGGATTCGGATAATTGATTCCCTTCCCCCCATGCGCATAAACCTTTCATGGCTGGTTGCAGTGTAAATGCCGCTTCTGTCAATTTGTATTCGACATGTAAGACGGCTTCATCATACTCAATCCGTTCAATCATTCCGAGACGTTCGAGTTCTTTTAATTGATCCGTCAAGACTTTCCGAGAAATCCCGGGAATGGCACGTTGTAACTCTAAAAAACGTTTCTGACCGTTCTCTAACGTGCAATATAATTGTGGACGCCATTTTCCGCCGATGATGGCGAGCGCCCGATTGACCGGAAATTGTTCTGTCGACATGTTGTTCTCTCCTCCAGAGTAGTTACTTCAAAGTGCGTACTATGCAATCGAGTGTAGCGTAAGTTAGAGTATGCGTAAATCATTTTGCAAAAGGAGTGTTAAGCATGACGTATCCACGTAATTTTTCGCACATCGGTCTTTCTGTACCGAATCTCGACGAAGCCGTCCGTTTTTATCAAGAGGTGATGGGTTGGTATATCATCATGGAACCATCTGATGTCCTCGAAGATGACTCTGCCATCGGTGTCATGTGTACGGATGTCTTTGGTGCAGGATGGAACAAGTTCCGGATTGCTCACATGGCGACAGGTGACCGCATCGGAATCGAGTTGTTCGAGTTCCCGAACAATGAACAACCCGAAAATAACTTCGAATTCTGGAAAACAGGCATCTTCCATTATGCGATCCAAGATCCAGACGTCGAAGGACTCGTCGAAAAAATCGTCGCCCACGGCGGCAAACAACGGATGCCAATCCGCGAATACTATCCGGGAGACAAGCCGTATCGAATGGTCTACTGTGAGGATCCATTTGGTAATCTCGTCGAAATTTACTCTCACTCATATGAACTTACCTATTCGGAAGGAGCTTATTAAACATGAAAGCATGGTTAAATCACTCAGGTACAGCGATTGATCAATGGACATTCGAAGAGGTCAAGACGCCGACGCCAGGAGAAGGACAAGCCTTGATTCGCGTCAAGACGGTCGCACTGAATCCCGTCGACTATAAGGCGACCAACAATCCAGCTTGGACGTTCCCGCATATTCCGGGCGTCGATCTAGCGGGTGTCGTCGAACAAATCGGACCCGGCGCAGAAGTGAAAATCGGCGATCGTGTAGCGATTCATACGAACCTGCAACGCGATGGTGCTTTTGCTGAATATGCACTCGTCGATACGCGTGCCCTCGCCCTGATTCCGGAAGACATCTCATTCACTGAAGCCGCTGCGATTCTTTGCGCAGGCATGACTGCCTATGAAGCGATCGTTCAGAAGATGAACACGACAGGGAAAGAAACGATCCTCATTCATGCTGGTGCAGGTGGTGTCGGTGGCATCGGCATTCAACTCGCGAAACGCCTTGGTCTTAAGGTCGCGACGACTGCTTCGACAGAAAACCATGAGTGGGTCAAGCGACTCGGTGCCGATCTTGCCATCGACTACAAAAAAGAAAATGTCACGGATGTCATTCGCGATTGGACGAACGGTCGCGGTGCTGACTTGATTTTCAATACGGTCGGTCGAGATGAAGCAACAGCGGATCTCGGACGTCTTGCCTTCTCGGGGCAACTCGCTTTCATCGCCGGTGGTCCCGATCAGTCGGTCGTCAAGCCGTTCACGCTCTCCCCTTCGATCCATGAAGTGGCACTCGCGGCTGCTTATGCCAGCGAAGATGACCGTGCGATCCGAAACCTCGGTCATATGGCAAGTGAATTATTAAAACTCGTCGCAGCGAAAGAACTCGATCCACTCGTCACAGAGGAGATTCCAGCAACTGACATCGTCAAAGGATTACAACGTCTATCTGAACGTCACGTCCGTGGTAAAATCATCGCTAAATTTAACTAATACTTGCCGTGGCACAAAACAGCCGACTGTCCTTAGATAATAGGACGGTCGGCTGCTGTCGTACTCTATTTTTTAATTCCTGAACGTTGACTGAAAAAGCATCAGCCATGTTCACCGGTAGCGTTCTTGTTTTTTGATATGTAAGGATCGTCCGACTAACTCGAAACCGACATGCTGATAGATTTTATTCGCTGTCTGGTTCGACCAATCGGTATAGAGCGTCACGACCGGATAAGACTGTAGGAGGTGTTCAGATAGTTTTGCGACAAGATAAGAAGCATATCCATTCCCACGTAGTTTTTTCGGCGTATAGACGTAAGAAATCGTAATCCCAGTTTGCGTGGGACGTGTCGCTGCCGCCATCGCGACGAGCGTATTTCCACTAAACAATCCGAACAAGCTTCCTTGCTGAATGTGTCGCGTCATTGACTGATGGAGTTGCGTAAGCTGTCGATCAGATGGACGCGTTTCGACCTCATATAAAAATCCGGACGCAAATTCTAAGGCTTGTTGTCCTTCATCGTTCAAAACCGGTCGGAAGACGACGTTCTCCTGAACATGTGGCATCTCGACCTTCGTCAATGCATACATCCCTTGTTCCATATGTACCTCATACATGGAATGTGGGAGTAAAAGCGGCGCTAAGATGACCTGTTCTCCGACGAATCCTGGACTATCCAGAATTCGCGCAAGCTTTCGAATCCCTTCTTGCGAGAACATATCCCCTGCGACGATGACTTGCTCCGGTATCGTTTGCAATATGACGAGACGATGATCGCCTTCTTGTGCCGTTGCCATCAAGAGCGGTTCATCTCCCCGTTCCAATATACCTAGAATCAACTGATGCGTATCTGGACGTTCAAGCAGAAACGGGAGGACGACCATTTTGAATTGTTCATAATCACGATAATGCGTCACCATAGTCGACGACCTCCTTTATTTCTATAGTGTACCAAATCATGCACTAGAAATCGTAGGTCGTCCGACGGAATCTATCTGTTTTTACACGTTTGCGGTAAAACGTTCGCTCCAAGCAACTGGGTCCTTCGACCAATCTGCCAATTGTTCCTGTTCTTCTACCGTGATATCCCCTTGTTGTTGTGCCGTTTCGAGTAACGCTTCGAACGTCAGTAATGCATCCGCGTCAATCTTCGCGTCTCGGAGATTGTTCTTCAAGCGTTCCATCCCGTAAGAGAAAATCGCTTGAATCCGAATGACGTTCGCTCCCTTTGCTTGGAGTGCTTCCGCTGCCTCGATCGCAGACATCCCCGTTGACAATAAGTCTTCGATGACGACGACGCGTTGGCCTGGTTGAATAACACCTTCGATTTGATTACCTTTCCCATGTTTCTTACTGCCACTACGCACGTAGACCATCGGTAACCCTAATCGTTCCGCGACGAATGCCGCGTGAGGAATACCTGCTGTCGCTGTTCCGGCAACGACTTCGATTCCTAAATCCTTCACTTTCTCAGCGAGGGCATCGGCAATCAAGGAGCGGACTTCTGGGTACGAAAGTGTCAACCGATTATCGCAATAGATCGGAGAACGGAGCCCACTCGCCCACGTATACGGATCGTTTGGAGATAACGTGACGGCTTTGATACGGAGTAATGCATTTGCAATTGGATTTACCATGATAATTGCCCCTTCCATTCTTCGAGTAACGCCTGATAGACCTGTTCTGGATGTTTGGCACGTGTAATCGGGCGACCAATTACTAAATCCGTCGCTCCATTTCGACGCGCATCAAGAACGGTCGCGACTCGCTTTTGATCATCTGCTTCACTGCTAGAAGGACGAATGCCTGGTGTGACAAAACGGAAGTCCGTTCGGCAAACTTCGATTAGTTCAGGAAGATCGAGCGCCGAACAGACGATACCATCTAGTCCGGCTGCTTCTGCCAGTTGCGCATACTCACGAACGACTGCCGGCATCGCTCCTTCAATCTTTAAGTCGCGTAACATCGCTTCATCCGTCGATGTCAACTGCGTCACGCCGATTAGTTGTGTCTCGGCATTCGTTTCACGAAGTCCTTCTCGCGCCGCGATCATCATCTCTTTCCCACCGGCAACATGGACGTTCGTCAATTCAACACCTAATTGCCCGATGATGCGCATCGTCCGGCGCGCCGTTTCTGGAATGTCATGGACTTTGACATCGAGGAATACAGCGTGCCCACGCTCGACGAGTTTTTCGACGAACGGTCCACCTGCAGCATAAAATAATTCCATCCCAACTTTTACGGCTGGTCGTGTCTCTTTGAACTGTTCGAGGAACGAAAACACTTCTGTTTCGGTCGGAAAATCAAGCGCGATGTAAAGTTGATTCATATGCTTTCCCCCTGATGTCTAAGATATGGTCGATGCCGAGTTCATCCATGCGACCCGGTAACTGCTGGATTAATTCTTGACAGATGTATGGATTGACGAAGTTTGCGGTACCGACGGCAACAGCGGAAGCCCCAGCGTATATCATTTCTAAGACGTCATCGACTTCCATCACGCCACCCATCCCGATAATAGGAATCGAGACTGCTTGTGCGACATCATGAATCATCCGAATCGCGACTGGCTTGATGGATGGACCGGATAATCCACCAATCCGGTTGGCAAGGATTGGCAGTCCCGTTCGGACATCGATTCGCATCCCAACGAGTGTGTTGATCATCGTCAGCCCGTCTGCACCTGCTGCTTCGACGGCACGTGCCATCTCGACGATTGAAGTGACATTCGGTGAAAGCTTAACGTAAACCGGTTTGGTCGAGACCTGTTTGACTCGACGCGTTAATTCAGCGGCAAGCAACGGATCCGTTCCGAACTGGATTCCACCTGATTTGACGTTCGGACAGGAGATATTTAATTCCAATGCATGAATGCCAGGGTGACGGCTCATTTTTTCTGCGACAAGCTCATACTCTTCTGGTGTCGATCCGGCGACATTCGCAATGATTGCTGTATCAAACGTCTCAAGGAACGGTAGTTTTTTCATTAAGATACCATCGACACCCGGATTTTGGAGACCGATTGCATTCAACATCCCCATTCCACTCTCCGCGACACGCGGCGTCGGATTTCCGTAACGTTCTTCGCCCGTCGCTGCTTTGATCATGATTGCCCCAAGCTCTGATAAATCATATAACTTCGCGTATTCCTCACCGAATCCAAAACATCCAGATGCCGGCATGATCGGGTTTTTCAAGGAAAGTCCCGGCAACTCGACACGTAATCGTTCTATCATAATACGACCTCCTCTGCCCGAAAGACTGGACCATCGGAACAAGTCTTGACGTACCCGCCTGTTGGTGTTTTACAGACACAGGCAAAACAAGCACCGATGCCGCACCCCATTCGATTTTCGATGGAGAGATACTTATGCTCAATCGGTTGTTGCTGGAGTGACCGCAACATCGGCTCAGGTCCGCAAGCGAGTAACACATCATAGTTTTCCGGATGTAAGGCAACCGTAACGAACCCTTTCATTCCATGCGTTCCATCAACCGTCGAGACCGTCGTCTTACCAAGTGCTTGGAATTCCGCTTCGTAAAAGACACTCGTTGCCGTATCAAATCCTAGAATCGCTTCACACGTCACACCACGCGCGACAAGTTGGCGCATCGTCTCATACAGCGGCGGTACCCCAATCCCTCCACCAACGAGAACGACCCGTTGATCTCGGTTGATGGCGTCGATCGGAAAACCGTTTCCGAGTGGTCCGAGGGCATCGATTTTGTCGTCGGGACGCAAGGAAGCTAGTTCTGCTGTCCCTTGTCCGATTTCTTTAAAGAGAAACGTAATCAGATCACGATCGACCCGAGCAATCGAGATCGGTCGGCGTAAGAGTGGACCGACGCGTAGATGCATGAATCGCCCCGGCGCAATGTCCTGCGGTTGCTCGAGGCGACAGACGAGTTCTGTCGCGCCTTGAGCTACCGTTCGTCGAGAGACGACCGTCAAGAGTTGCTTCATTGGATCACCACTTTCTTTTCGTGTGTGAAGGCTTGAATCGCACTCGCTTCGAACGAGCGACTCTCGATGACGCGTAGAATCGCTTCCGCCGTATCGAGTGATGTTAGACAAACGACTTGATTCTCCGCTGCTGCACGGCGAATGATGAAGCCGTCTTTCGTGACTTGTGAGTCGCGACTCATCGTATTGATGACATACTCGATCTCCCCTTTTTCAATCACGTCGAGCATCGATTCGGAAGACGAGTCGATTTTACCGACCGTCTGAACCGGTAACCCTTGCTCCGTCAAGTACGCTGCCGTTCCTTCCGTCGCAAGCAACGTGAATCCAAGTGAGGCAAAGCGTCGTGCGAGATCTGTCATTTCTGCTTTGTCCGGGTCTGCGACTGTCAAGAGAACACGACCGTGTTCTGGAATCGCCATCCCAGAAGCAAGCAATCCTTTGTAGAGTGCTTTTTCAAGTGTTCGGTCTGTTCCGATGACTTCTCCGGTCGATTTCATTTCCGGTCCGAGCGTCGGGTCGACTTCTTTAAGCTTCGCAAACGAGAAGACCGGTACTTTGACCGAGACGAGCGATTCTTCCGGTAGGACACCACTTGTTAACCCGTAAGAAGCGAGCGTTTCACCGAGAATGATGTCCGTCGCGAGCCGCGCGACCGGAAGTCCCGTCACTTTCGAGATGAATGGCACCGTCCGGCTGGCACGCGGATTGACTTCAAGAACATAGAGTGCGCCGTCCGCATAGACAAACTGGATGTTGAGCAATCCTTTGATGCCGAATGCTTTGGCGATTCGTGTCGTGTAGTCGACGATCCGATCCTTGATGTCTTGGGAGACACGTTGTGGCGGATAAACTCCAATCGAGTCACCTGAGTGAACACCGGCACGTTCGATATGCTCCATGATGCCTGGAATGACGACATCTGTTCCATCACAGATCGCGTCGACTTCGAGTTCGATTCCTGTCAGGTAACGGTCGACGAGGACCGGTCGTTCCGGTGAGGCGATGACCGCGTGTTTCATGTAATGTTCCAGTTCTTCTTGTGCATAGACGATTTCCATTGCCCGACCGCCGAGAACATACGATGGACGAACGAGGACCGGGTAACCGAGTGACGCTGCTGCCGTGACCGCTTCTTCGACCGTGACGGCCGTTTTACCTGGTGGCTGTGGAATGTCGAGCGCCGTCAACGCTGCTTCGAACTGTTTTCGGTCCTCTGCCCGGTCTAAATCCTCAAGCGATGTCCCGAGGATTTTTACACCTTCTGCTGCTAATGACTCAGCTAAGTTGATTGCTGTCTGTCCACCGAACTGGACGATGACACCGAGCGGACGTTCATTTCGGATGACTTCGAGGACATCCTCCGTCGTTAATGGTTCAAAGTAGAGTCGATCGGAAATCGAGAAGTCGGTCGACACGGTTTCCGGATTGTTGTTGACGATAATTGCTTCATAGCCAGCTTGACGAATCGCTTGAATCGAATGGACTGTCGCATAGTCGAACTCGACTCCTTGACCAATCCGGATCGGACCCGATCCTAAGACGAGGATCGAAGAACGATTCGTCGCGATTGCCTCATTTTCGCGTTCGTATGTTCCATAGTAGTACGGTGTATCAGAAGCGAACTCTGCCGCACACGTATCGACCATTTTATACACTGGATGAATCGCTTGCGCTTCACGCATCCGGCGAATCTCTGTTTCCGTTTGTCCTGTGATCCGGGCGAGCATTGGGTCACTGAATCCATACCGCTTCACATGAAGTAGCAGTTCAGGTGTCAAACCGGTAGCGACCGATTGCTCAAGTTGCCAAATGTGCTTTAGCTTTTCGAGGAATAAGCGATCAATTGCCGTCCAAGCATGAATCTGTTCGACGCTATAGCCGCGGACAAAACCAGCGTATAAGGCGAAAAGTCGATCATCTGTCGCCTGGCGAATCGCTTGTTGCAAAGCATCATCTGCCATTTCGATGAAGCGTGGCATGTACAAATCCGCTGTACCGATTTCAAGCGAACGAACGGCTTTCAGTAATGCCTCTTCCATCGTCCGCCCCATTGCCATAACCTCACCGGTCGCCTTCATCTGTGTCCCGAGCGTCCGATCTGCCGTTTCGAATTTATCGAACGGCCAGCGCGGAATTTTGGCGACAACATAATCGAGTGCCGGTTCGAACGAAGCAAAGCTCGTCTCGGTGATCGGGTTCTTTAATTCAGATAAGGCATACCCGACGGCAATCTTTGCAGCAAGTTTTGCGATCGGATAACCGGTCGCTTTTGAAGCAAGTGCGGACGAGCGAGAAACACGTGGATTGACTTCGATGACATAGTAGTCAAAGCTCGTCGGATCCAGCGCGAACTGGATGTTACATCCACCTTCGATACCGAGTGCGCGAATGATATCGAGTGAGACGTTACGTAGCAGTTGATAGTCGCGATCCGATAACGTTTGCGTCGGAGCAAAGACGATCGAGTCTCCGGTATGAACACCAACCGGGTCGAAGTTTTCCATCGCACAGACGATGATGGCTTGGTTCGTTGCATCACGCATGACTTCAAATTCGACCTCTTTCATCCCAGCAATTGATTTTTCAAGGAGTACTTGTGTTGCCGGACTTGCCTTGAGTCCCCCTTCGACGATTCGCGTGAACTCTTCCGGTGTATGGGCGATTCCACCACCCGTTCCTCCGAGTGTATATGCTGGACGGATGATGATTGGTAGACCAATCTGTTGTCGGAATTGTTGTGCTTCTTCGAGCGAATGCACGATTTCACTATCCGGTACGCCATGTCCGCGTCTAAACATCAGTTGACGGAACAAATCACGATCTTCTGCCTCTTCGATTGCTGATAATTTCGTTCCGAGCAACTCGACATTGTATTCAGCTAGGACACCAAGACGATCTAGTTCAACAGCCAAGTTCAGACCCGTCTGACCGCCAAGTGTCGCAAGTAAGGCGTCTGGTCGTTCCTTCCGAATGATCCGCGAAACGAACTCTGCTTGAAGAGGCTCGATGTAGACGCGATCAGCAACTGTTGGATCTGTCATGATTGTCGCTGGATTCGAGTTGACGAGGATGACTTCATATCCTTCTTCCTTTAAGGCTTGACACGCTTGTGTTCCTGCGTAGTCGAATTCAGCGGCTTGTCCGATTACGATTGGACCGGACCCGATAACGAGAATCTTCTGGATATCTTGACGTTTAGGCATGAGAGACCTCCTGTTGTTTCGTGATTTCTTCTAAAAACTGTTGGAATAGACCGTTCGCATCCATTGGACCGGGTGATGCTTCCGGATGATACTGGACGGAGAAGACAGATGCTGACGTATGACGGATGCCTTCGACCGTTCCATCGTTGATTGCGAGATGCGTTACTTCAAGCACTGTATGTTGCAATGATTGTTCATCGACGGCATATCCATGGTTTTGCGACGTGATGTCGACGCGACCTGTCCGGATATCTTGGACGGGATGATTCGCACCCCGGTGACCGAATGGCAGTTTGAACGTATCCGCGCCATGTGCTAGTGCAATCAACTGGTGCCCAAGACAAATTCCGAAGATGACGACTTTCCCTGTCAATTCTTGAATCAGCGGAATCGCTGTCGGGACATCCTTTGGGTTCCCTGGTCCGTTCGACAGCATTACACCGTCTGGACGATAGCGTAAGACTTCCGTTGCGCTCACGTCGTATGGTACGACGACAACTTCACAGCCGCGTTTGACAAGTTCGCGGACGATTCCGAGCTTCGCTCCGAAGTCGACGAGAACGATTCGTGGTCCAGCTCCTGGGATGATATACGCCCGTTCCGTTGAAGCACGTTTGACTTGATCCGTCTCGATTGGTGCATTTTGCAGGTGGCTTAATTCCTCTTCTAGGTCGAACTCTCCATCAACGAGTCGGCCGCGCATGACGCCTTTCGAGCGGATATGTCGTGTTAACTGTCGCGTATCGATTCCACTTAATCCTGGAATATCAAGATCTCGAAGAGCTGCATCGAGCGACATCTCACTGCGGAAGTTCGACGGTGTTTGGCAATGTTCGCGGACAATCAATGCTTTAGCGAGTGGACGCGTCGTTTCATAGTCTTCTCGATTGACTCCGTAATTGCCGATCAACGGATTCGTCAGCACGATCATCTGATCACAGTAAGATGGATCCGATAGCATCTCTTGATAACCAGTCATTCCGGTTTGGAAGACGACCTCTCCTGTTGTTGTCGTGTCCGATCCAAACGCCGTTCCTTCAAACGTCATACCATCCTCTAACACCAGTGTCCGTTTACGCATGTGCTATGTCCTCCTTGAATACGATTTCTCCCTTGACGAGCGTCATGACCGGGAATCCTTTTAACCGTTCTCCTGCGAACGGTGTGTTCTTACCTTTTGAACGGAACCGTTCCGGTGAAACCGTCCGCTCCGTCTCTAGATCAAGCAGGACTAAGTCTGCTTCCGCCCCCACTTCGAGTTTGCCGTAAGGTAGTTCAAAAATCGCTGCTGCCTTGTCCGTCAAATTCCGAATCAGTGTCTCAAGTGTCATCTTGCCTTCAGCGACAAGCTTCGTATAGAGGAGCGGGAATGCTGTCTCGAATCCTGTGATGCCAAACGGGGCGCGTTCGATACCGAGTGCCTTCTCTTCTGCTGCATGAGGAGCGTGATCCGTTGCGATGCAATCAATCGTTCCGTCTGCTAATCCTTCGAGCAATGCTTGGCGATCTGCCTCACTCCGCAGTGGTGGATTCATTTTAAAGTTCGGATCCTGATTCGATATGTCTTCATCGATCAATACAAGATGGTGCGGTGTGACTTCTGCTGTCACTCGGATCCCTGCTCGTTTGGCGTCACGAATGACGCGAACGGATTCTTTCGTCGAGACATGACAGACGTGATAATGACAGCCGGTTTCTTCTGCAATCAGGACATCACGTGCGATGTGGATACTCTCAGCAAGCGATGGAATACCTTGCAAACCTTCCCGTCGACTGTAGTTTCCTTCGTGCACACATCCTGCTTTTAACGAATCATCTTCGCAGTGGGCAACAATCGTCTTCCCGAGCCGTGCGGCTTGTTGCATTGCCGTTCGCATGACGGCTGCCGTCTGGACCCCGACACCATCATCCGTGAATGCCACGGCATCCGTTAATTGATCGAACGCGACGAGTTCTTGTCCGAGTTGATTTTTTGAAATCGCCGCGTAAGGCAAAACCCGGACAGATGCCGTCTCTTCAATCTTTTGGAACAATGCATCAAGTGTTTGACGATCGTCCGGTACGGGACGCGTATTCGGCATCGGGCAAATCGTCGTAAATCCACCAGCTGCCGCAGCTGCCGTACCTGTCGCAATTGTCTCCTTATGTTCGCCGCCCGGTTCCCGCAGGTGGACATGGATGTCGACGAATCCTGGTGCAACGAATAATCCGGAAGCATCAATGACCGTTTCCCCAACTTGCGGTATTGCTGCTAAGTCCGTGATTTTTCCAGCTTCGATTCGAATATCCCCTGTTCGAACTTGTCCAGCCTCGTACCATCTCGCATTTTCAATTCGTGTTGTCATCTGCATCGTCTCCTTTGATTGTTTTCATCGAAAAGCACCATTCCAGAATCGCCATTCGCGCAAAGACACCATTTTTCATCTGTTCAAAAATCCGCGATTGCGGGTGTTCGACGAGTTCGTCGGCAATCTCGACTCCGCGATTGACCGGTGCCGGATGTAGGACGATCGCTGAAGGTTTCAGTCGATTCATCCGCTCATGCGTCAATCCATGTGTGACGTGATAGACATCTGGATCAAACCGTGTCGTTCCGTCATGCCGTTCGTGCTGGACTCGAAGCAACATCAAGATGTCACACTGTTCAACTGCTTCGTCCATTGAAAGATACGGTATTCCCATCGCTTCGTCATACCATTCGCGTGGCCCTGATCCATAGACGATGGCGCCAAGTCGTTTTAAGATATCGGCATTCGACCGAGCGACACGACTATGTTGTAAATCCCCACAGATGACGACTACTTTTCCTACAATCGTTCCAAACGTCTCGACCATCGTCATCAAATCAAGCAAGGACTGCGATGGATGCTGTCCGCTCCCGTCTCCTGCATTGATGATCGGAATATCGAGTGTCTGAATCAATTCTTCATAATAACCGGTGTCACCGTGACGAATGACCAATCCATCGGCGCCAATCGCTTCGAGTGTTTTGCACGTATCGTGTAACGTCTCCCCTTTTTGCACGGATGACGTCGCTGTTTCAAACGGCAGTAGATGCATGTTCAAGCGATGCTCTGCCATTTCAAAGGAAGAGCGTGTCCGCGTCGAGTTTTCAAAAAACAGATTGACGAGTGTCTTGTCGGAAAAGTCTGGTGCCGGTTCGCCTTGTTTAAAAGCGAGACTACGTTCAATCAACGAATTGATCTCCGTTATGGATAAGCTTTCTAAATTGACGAAATGTCGGGTTTGCAAGATCGTTTTCATGTATTTCACTCCTTCAGGTCATGAAAAAGGCGCACCTTCTAAGTGAAGGTGCGCCGAAAGAAAACAGAGGAGTCCCTGCATCTTTTCATGGCCTTCACTTTATCGTTCTCTCGGAACGTCTTAAAAGTTGTTCGCTACAGATTGAGTTGTAGAGTTTTCCGTTGTTTCAGCTGTTTCTTCGACCTGTTCCGTCGTTTTCGGAAGGATCAGATTCAGGATGATCCCAAGAATCGTCGCCAGTGCCATACCTTCGAGGGAGAAGTTCCCGATTTTCAAGGCGGCCCCTCCGATTCCCGTGACAAGAATGACAGCTGTGATCGTCAAGTTCCGTTTATCAGCAAGGTCGATCTTACTTTCCGTCAGTGTCCGGAGACCGTTTGACGCGATGACTCCGAATAAGAGAATACTGATGCCACCCATGACTGGTGTAGGAATCGTCTTGATGAATCCTTCGACATATCCGAGGAATCCGAAGCTGATAGCAAGAACCGCTGCCCCACCTAGAACGAAGACACTGTAGACCCGTGTGATCGACATGACGCCGTTGTTCTCACCGTACGTCGTAACCGGTGGTCCACCAAGCATCGAAGCGACTGTCTTCGCGATTCCGTCGCCAAGTACTGTCCGGTGCATCCCTGGATCAAGGAGCGTCTCGCGCCCGATGATCCGTGATGTCACTTTTTGTTCGCCGATGTGCTCCGTCAGTGTGACGAGCGTCACGGGAACGATCAGAAGCAAGGCAGCTGTATTCCATGATGGTGTGTAATTCAAGAACGGAATCGTGAAGTCCGGCACGTGGAAGAACGTTGCCTGTTGAAGTGGTTTGAAGTCAATGATTCCGACCGATGCCGCAACGAGATAACCGACCGTGATTCCGAACAGGATCGGAATCGTGCTCCACATTCCTTTTAAATACGTCATTGCGAGAAGTGTGACACCGAGCGTGACCATCGCGACGAGGAAGTAAAGTCCGTTGTACTTACCGTCCGCTCCGTTCATCGCCATGTTGACAGCGGTCGGGGCAAGCGATAACCCGATGACCATGATGACCGGACCGATGACGACCGGTGGCAGTAAGCGAAGCAACCAAGCAGCCCCCGTGTAACGGATGAGAAGTGAGACAAGTCCGTAGACGAGTCCAGCGACCATTCCGCCGATTAAGGCGTCCTCGACACCCCACCGTTCACTGACGGCGATGATCGGGGCGATGTAGGCAAAACTAGAACCAAGATATGTGGGTACTTTGAAGCGAGTGACGGCGAGGAAAATCAGTGTGCCGACTCCGCTTGCGACGAGCGCGACCGATGTGTTGAGTCCCGTTAAGAGCGGGACGAGCACGGTCGCACCAAACATCGCGAAGACGTGTTGTAGGCTGAGCATCAGCCAATTTAGAGGGTGAGTAGGTACTTCTTGTACATCAAGTACTGCGGCATGTTTTGCCATATGGATGACTCCCTTTCTGGTCTCTCTGGACCACCTTAAAGGTTTTGATTTTTAGCGTTTAATGAATACTTGATCGGCTTCGTCGACTTCAGCGAGCGCGACGACGACTTGCTCGTCACGTGACGTCGGAACGTTCTTGCCGATGAAATCTGGACGGATCGGTAACTCTCGATGCCCACGATCGACGAGGACAGCGAGTTGAATCATACTCGGTCTTCCGTGGTCGACGAGTGCGTCCATCGCGGCACGGACGGTGCGTCCTGTGTAGAGGACATCGTCAACGAGGACGACGATTTTTCCGGTGATGTCTTCCGGTAGATCAGATCCTTTTATTTCTGGCTCTAAACTTCGCTTTGACAAGTCATCTCGGTACATTGAGATGTCGACGACACCGAGTAAGACCGGCTTTCCTTCAATCTGTTCGATCCGCTTCGCAAGGCGGCGCGCGAGTGTCTCACCACGCGTCTTGATTCCGACGATCATTAAATCAGCAATACCTTTGTTACGTTCGATGATTTCATGGGCGATCCGTGTCAGTGCGCGTCCAATCGCGGCTTCATCTAAGATGACGGCTGGTTTCATGGTTTCTCCTTTCATACAAAAGACCTTCTGCGGAAATCCGCAGAAGGTCATCGAAGACAGAATCATGGCATACGTCTTGTATGCATGCCTACGCACGTTGTGGTAGGTTCTCCCTTTCGCAGCCTCTCCGGACTCGATTAAAGGTGATACTAGTTTGGTAGGATCGTCGCTCGGACGACCGAAGTGTCAGTAGAGGATGTCTCGCATCGCTCTCTAGGTGATACTCTACCGTTTTATTAGAAAAACGTCAAGACTCTAATTCAAGTTTTTTCAGCTGACCGATTTCAAATGTCATCTCTTCTGGGAGTGGTGCTTCAAAACGCATCCATTCGCCTGTCCGTGGATGTTCGAAGCCGAGAACCGCAGCATGCAAGGCTTGACCATTCATTTTCATCGTCTTACGTGGACCATATTTCGGGTCACCGGCAAGCGGAAAACCGATATAACGCATGTGGACACGGATTTGGTGTGTCCGCCCTGTTTCGAGTTTACATTCAACGACTGTAAAACCTTCGTACCGATCGAGAACACGGAAATGGGTTACGGCAGATTTTGAATTCTTATCCGTTACCGTCATCCGTTGACGATCGTTCTTATCGCGTCCGATCGGTGCTTCGATCGTTCCGAGCTCGTGCGGAATCTCACCGTGTACGAGCGCAATGTAGAGACGTTCCGTCGTTTTTTCTTTCAACTGATGCGCGAGTGATTCATGCGCTAAGTCATTCTTAGCAACCATCAACAGACCAGACGTGTCCTTATCGATTCGGTGAACGATTCCTGGACGTTTGACACCATTAATGCCCGAGAGATCTTGACAATGATGTAATAAGGCATTGACGAGGGTTCCTGAGACATGACCTGCCGCTGGGTGGACGACCATACCTTTTGGTTTGTTGACGACAATGACATCTGAGTCCTCGTAGACGACCTCAAGCGGGATATCTTCTGGTAAAATCTCGAGTTCTACCGTTTCCGGGATATGAACGGTAATCGATTCTGTTCCCGATAATTTATAGTTTGGTTTAACGACACGACCATCGACTTCGACGCGTCCCGCTTTTAACCATTCCTGTACTTGCGAACGCGACCATTCATTTTGTTCTGCGAGCCACTTATCAATGCGCCCTGTCGCTCCATCCGCTTGTACGGACCATGTTTCTACTTCATTCATTTATCCATCGTTCCTTTCTTAGTCAACCATTCTTCGAACATGACGCTAATCAGCATCGTGATGACACCAAACGTCAAACAGACGTCTGCGACATTAAAGATCGGGAAATTATAGCCGAACGGGAAGAAGTGGAAGAAATCAACGACTTCTCCTCGAACCATTCGATCAATGAAATTTCCGATCGCACCACTAAGTAGTAGCGAGATACTCCAAGCAAATACCTTATTTTTCGTGCCTTCCTTGTAGAGGAAGTAAATCAATCCAATGACGACGATAATCGTGACGAAGAAGAAGAAACCGAATTTACCTTCGAGCATTCCCCATGCGGCGCCACGGTTCCGATACGAGTTGAGATAAAAGAAATCCGGAATGACTGTGATCGCTTGACCGATCGTCATATTTTGAACGACGATCCATTTCGTCAACTGGTCGATTCCAACGAGTAAAGCAGCAATCCCTAAGTAAAGCCACATCCTATTGTCCTCCGCATCCAAAAATAATGAGGGACGTCCTGCGAAGTCGCAGTCGCCCCTCCCTTTGTATCATTATAAAGAATTGACGACTTCAGTACAACGTGGGCAAAGCGTCGGATGAGCCGGATCTTGTCCGAGTTCTGTCGAATATGTCCAACAACGTTCACATTTTTCACCGTCAGCTTTTTGAACTGTAATACCGGTCGTCTCATACATCTTATCCGTTGTATCCACGAATTCGAGTTGTGAGACTTGGAGCAACTGCTCAAGATGATCAATCGTTTTAAGCAATGCTTTCGTTTCTTCCTTCGGTGCAAGCAAGAGTTTTGCTTCGAGTGTCTTACCGACGAGTTTCTCGACGCGTGCTTCCTCGAGTGCTTTTAAGACATCATCACGGAATGTCAGGAACGCGTTCCATTTCTCGATGAGAGCAAGTCCTTCTTCTGAGACTTCGACCGTTTCTGGAAGGTCCGTCAAGAAGATACTCTTCGTCTCAACAGCTGGTACGAATTCCCATGCTTCGTCTGCCGTGTGTGGCAAGACAGGTGCCATCAATTGTAACAAGGCGACGACTGTATCATACATGACCGTCTGAACCGCACGACGCGATGTCGCGTCTGCTTTTTCGATATACAGGATATCTTTCGTGTAATCGAGGTAGAACGACGACAAATCAAGGACACAGAAGTTGTGGAGCAATTGATAGACCGACATGAAGTCGTACGCATCATAAGCCGCTTTTACTTTTCCAACAAGTTGGTCCAGTTTCGTACGCATGAAACGGTCTGACTCTGGTAAGTCTTCAAATGCGACTCGGTGCGTCGCAGGATCGAATTGATCCAAGTTTCCGAGAAGGAAACGAACCGTGTTCCGGATTTTACGATATGATTCTGAGACTTGTTTGAAGTTATCCATCGATGCCCGAACATCAGCTTGATAATCGACAGATGCCACCCACAAACGAAGAATCTCTGCTCCGAATTGTTGCATGACTTGGATTGGTGCAATCGTGTTCCCAATCGATTTCGACATCTTGCGACCTTGACCATCCAGAACGAATCCGTGACTGACGACCGCTTTGTATGGCGCTTTCCCAGTCGTTGCGACGGCTGTCGATAGCGACGAGTTAAACCAACCGCGGTATTGGTCAGAACCTTCAAGATAGAGATCCGCTGGACGTGTCAATTCAGGACGTGTCGCAAGGACACCGGCATGTGATGAACCAGAATCGAACCAGACATCCATGATGTCCGTTTCTTTTTTGAAGATACCGTTCGGACTTGCTGGATGTGTGAATCCTTCAGGAAGCAAGTCGACTGCTTCGCGCTCATACCAGACATTTGATCCGTGAGTTGCAAATAGATTCGCGATATGATCAATCGTTTCTGGTGTGACGATTTCCGTTCCATCTTCAGCGTAGAAGATTGGAAGTGGAACGCCCCAAGCACGTTGACGGGAGATGACCCAGTCGCCGCGGTCTTTGAACATGTTGTGGAGACGTGTTTCACCCCACTCTGGTACCCACTGGACGCCTTTGATCTCATCAAGGATTTCTGCACGGAAGTCTTTGATTGAAGCGAACCACTGTGGCGTTGCCCGGAAGATGACCGGTTTTTTTGTCCGCCAGTCGTGTGGATACGAGTGTTTGATGAATGACAGTTTTAAGAGAGCGCCTGCTTCTTCGAGTGCGAGACCGATTTCTTTGTTCGCATCTTCATAGAACATGCCTTCGAATCCAGGAGCTTCTGCCGTCATGACACCTTTATCGTCAACTGGGCAGAGAACGTCAAGCCCGTATGCTTGACCAATACGGAAGTCATCCTCCCCGTGTCCTGGAGCTGTATGAACGACACCCGTCGCTTCAGCTGTAACGTGGTCGCCAAGCATGACGAGTGACTCACGGTCATAAAGCGGATGTTTCGCTTTCACGTACTCGAAATCCGCACCGTTGAAGACACGTCCAATTGTCGCGCCTTCCCATCCGAGCGCTTCGATGACTTCTGGAACAAGTGTTTCCGCTACGATATATCCTTTTCCTTGATACTCGATCCGTGCATACGTCAATTCCGCACTGACAGAGATTCCAAGGTTCGCTGGGATCGTCCAAGGAGTGGTCGTCCAGATGACGAAATGATCCGTCGGCTCAAGGATGTTTTTTCCATCCATGACTTGGAATGCGACATAGATCGCAGCTGACCGTTTGTCTTGATATTCGATTTCTGCTTCAGCTAGTGCTGATTCAGAAGACGGTGACCAATAGACCGGCTTTTTCCCTTTATAGATATAGCCTTTGTTCGCCATGTCCCCGAACAAACGAATTTGAGCTGCTTCAAATTCTGGTTGAAGCGTGATATATGGATTGTCATAGTCACCGAGAACACCGAGACGTTTGAATTGATCACGTTGGTGATCGACTTGTTCGAGCGCATATTTCGCACATAACTCACGGAATTCCGCGACCGTCATCGATTTGCGGTCAACACCTGCTTTTTGAAGTGCTGTCTCGATAGGCAAGCCATGTGTGTCCCAACCTGGTACGTAAGGGGACTGGAAGCCATTCATCGATTTGTAACGGACGATGATGTCTTTTAAAACTTTGTTTAATCCGTGCCCCATGTGGATGTCACCGTTCGCATAAGGAGGACCATCGTGAAGGATGAACGTCGGCTTTCCAGCATTCTTTTCTTGGACCGCAGTATAGAGATTCATCTCTTCCCATCGTGCTTGCATATCCGGCTCACGTTTTGGCAAGTTGCCTCGCATTAAAAACTCCGTTTTCATCATCAATAAGGTTTCTTTGTAATCCATCTGACCATCTCTCACCTTTCGCTTTAAAAGTACAAAAAAAACCAAGCTCATCCCTGAGATAGGGACGAGCTTGGCTGAACTCGCGGTACCACCCTACTAATCCTGCTCGTATGTTCGACGACGCAGGACCGCTTAAGAACTCGCTAACGGGAGTGAACCGGCATGACTTACTGTTCGGCGAACGTTCAGTCATACACTCTAAGGGGATATCCCATCTCTTTCGTTGCTCGGGCTTCCACCATTTCCCGATTCGCTGTCAACTGTCCAAGATGCGACGTGTCCTTATCATTGATTTTATTTATACGACATCGTCGTCATTATACGCAACTGCTGGAACATCGTCAAGCGCTCCACGTGAAGAGAAATCAAATGCATCCCAGTCGTGGCTCGTCAATAATTCCATTTGAGCATCGATCAACACTTTGAAGCGATTGCGATAGAGTTCGATTTTCTTACGCATCTGTTCCACTTCGAAGTCCGTCCGTTGTGCCCGGCGTTGTGCCGCATCTTGCAATTGCTCTGCTTCGCGTTCTGCCTGTTTCAAGATCAAGCTTGCTTCTTTTGAAGCATTCGCTTTCACTTCTTCTGCCGCTTCCTGTGCGACAATAATCGATTTATTTAATGTTTCTTCCATCGAACTAAAGTAATCGACACGCGCTTGCATGTTTTGGATGACTTCCTGTTGTTGACGGTTCTCACGTAACAACAACTCAAAATCCTTGATGACCTGATCTAGGAATTCGTTCACTTCATCCTCGTCGTAGCCGCGAAACTTTCGTGTGAACTCCTTATTATGAATATCGAGTGGCGTTAATGGCATGATGAATTCCTCCTCCGCATTTTTATCCTTTTAAAATACCGTATTGTAGTTTGATTCGATCCCGTTTCGTTGATCCGAGAATCGCAATCAGTTTGACGCGTCCCGTTCCACGTAAGGAAAGCAGATCCCCTTCTTCAAGCATGAAACTCACGTCATCGACTACCTTATAATTCACTTTACTTTCACCCTGTTTAATGAGCGTCTGTGCCTTTTGACGGGAGAAGCCGAGAATTTCACTGACGACCGTATCGAACCGAAGTGAGCTGACGAACCCGAGCGTCTCTTCCCACTCTTGTTCCTTCACTTTCAAGCGATCTTCTGCGTCTACGCGCGAAAGACGAATCTTCGTCTTACCTGCGCGTTCGACGTTTGCTTCGATATATGTCGCAACTTCGTCCGCGACAGCAAATTGCACTTGATCCTGGATGATGACGTCGCCGAACTTGGCACGTTTCAATCCGACGTTCAATAATGTACCGGTGACTTGACGATGAGATAGTTCAACGAATTTAGTAGGATAATGAATGCGATAAATGGAAATGTCAAAGTCATCCGCGTTGTATTCATAATAGTCTGGTGCGAGGATTGCTCGTTTACGTTCGGCGCCTTCGAAACCGCCCTCAAAAAAGAGGGCGCATTTCGAACCGACGAGTTCTTGTGTGATTTGCTGTTCACGAGGGTCTAGAAAATCCGTTAATTTAAACGTATACGTCGCTTCCACGTGATCAATCCAGTTCAAGACCGAATCGACGAATTCCCGCTCGCTTCCACGATAATGATCATATACACTCATACGAAGAAGATAGCTCGGATACCGGATTGTGCCAAGTTCAAGACGAGAAAGGCAACAATCGGCGAGATATCTAGCATGCCTCCGATAGGCGGGATAATACGACGGAAGGGTGCTAGGAATGGCTCGACCAACATCGCGAGCACTTGTCCGAATTTCGAATCACGGGCATTCGGGAACCAAGATAGCAGAATGTACACAATCATGACATAACTATAATATTGTAATAACGTACTTAATGTACGACCAATCGCGTACATCACTTGTGAATCCATACTTACCACCCCTTATGATTAATATCATCTTCTCCTAGAAGATTCGAGATGCTACCAGCCAACTCGACATTGTTTGGAACACAGAGGAGGGTATTCTGACTGATCGTCGTGATCGTTCCATCGAGAGCGAAAACGACACCAGATAAGAAGTTGATCATCTGTCGTGATTGATCTTTTGACATACGTTGCATATTGACGATGACAGCACGGTTCTGACGAAGATGTTCCCCAATCTCTTGGGCTTCGTTAAAGACACGTGGTTCACTCAAGATGACCTGCGATTTCGTTTTTTTCGTCGCATGTAGCGGCACGATATTCGATTGTCTCACGCTGTCCTCCTTTTGAGTAACACTTGGGGTAGATTCCTCGTAATACTCTTCGTACTCTTGTTGTGAAGCACCTCTACCTTTATTTATTGTAGCATCATTTTCATATTCGAGTTCATCTAAATCATCGCTGTTGCCGAGAAATAGATTTTGCATTTTTGATTTGAAACCCATATCCATTCTCCCTTCTTCTCGTTTAGGTGTGAACGAGCGTCGTCCCGACTCGGACGAACGTCGCCCCTTCTTCGATGGCAATCTCAAAATCCGATGACATCCCCATGGATAACTCTGTACATGGAGCATACGACAATTTTTTTGCCTTGACCTCTTCTTGCAATGTTTTTAATGACCGGAATACCTCACGTACACGCGTCGTGTCTTCCGTCAACGGTGCCATCGTCATCAGTCCGATGACACGAATCGCGGGATACTGACCGATTTCGTGTAAGAACGACGGTACATCCTCCGGTGCAATACCTTGCTTCGATTCTTCTCCCGAGATATTGACTTGAATGAAACAATCAATGATTCGGTCCGTTCGTTTATTGATCTCTTCTGCCAAATGAAGACGATCGAGCGAATGCAGTACATCAATGGAATCAATGATCTGACGAACTTTACGCGTTTGTAGCGTACCGATGAAGTGCCATGTACAGGCGGTTCGTCCGAGCTCTGCCTGTTTTTCGAGCAATCCGTCCGGGCGATTTTCACCGAGATGGGTCACACCTGCTGCTAATAATTCAGAAGCAACTTGACTTGAGACTGATTTCGTCACGCCAATCAACTGTACCTGCTTTTCAGAAGAACTCTTTTCACTTGCTTGTTCCATTCGTTTCATAACCTCTTGTACATTATCAAGAATTGACATCCAATGACTCCTTTACGATCAAACTTGCAAAGCGACCACCGTGGTCGCCGTAGCGATAAGAGAAGTAATCTTCCGACTGACAGTGTGTACATAGACCTGTGTCAAGGACATCACCGACTCCACAACGCTCAGCTAGCGCAGCGTTCGTTTTTTGTAGCGATAACATCGCTTTTCCATCTTCCTTGCGTATGTAAGGAGACTCATCGAGTTCAAGTGCGTCGATCGCATCGATGACGGGTTGATCGACTTCGTAACAACAATCACGAATCGATGGACCAATGACCATCTGAATCGATGAGCGACTCGCACCTGCACGCTCCATTTGTTTGACTGTCTCTTCAACGATATTGCCAACAGTCCCCCGCCATCCAGCGTGCGTATTCGCGATGATTCCTGTCGTCGGATCACAGAAGACAAGCGGAACACAATCAGCGAAGAGCATCATCAATAAGACATTCGAATCGGTCGTCACCAATCCATCTGTACCCGGAATCGCTGTTTCGTAATCCAGAGAGCCGCGTCCGGAGTCAAGTGTCGTCACCTGTTCAACGTGATTCCCATGGATTTGCTGCGCCCAAATTGAGTTCTCAAGAGATAGATCAAGCTGTCGAGCAATGACTTGTCGGTTCTGAATGACGCCGTCACGATCATGGTTGACATGTAATCCTAAGTTACCGTTTCCATGTGGTGCTGCAAACTTCGTCGTAAAGGCGGCACGTACGGTACCTGTTGGTGTATCCCATTTGATCCATTGTCCAAACATGTTGATGCCTCCTTCGATTTTAAAAAAAAGAGGCGCCGCTTTCGCGACACCTCTTGGTTTAGCAGTCGTGTCACTGGAACATCGTTCAACGATTATTCCGGCGAAGGAAAGATGGGATGTCCATCGTTTCTTCGACATCTGGCGCTTTAGCTGGTTCAGGATTTGAGCTGACAGGCGTCTCTTCGACTTGTGGTTTAGACTCCTCTGTTGGTGGTGGAGTCGCTTGTTTTTTCTTCAATAGGTTTTTCATCATCTCTTGTGCGGATGGAATTTCGAAGTCGAGTGGTTCGTTTTCGAATTCCGTCGCGATGACTGTAACGATGATTTCATCTTCTAGGTTATCATTGATGACCGAACCGAAGATCAAGTTAACTTCCTCATCTGCTGCACTTTGAACGATCTGTGCGGCTTCCGTTACTTCATACAAGCTGAGGTTCGCACTACCCGTGATGTTCATTAGAACACCTTTCGCGCCTTCGATTGATGTTTCAAGCAATGGACTTGAAATCGCTTTTTTAGCGGCTTCCGTCGCGCGATGTTCACCTGTTGCGACACCTACACCCATCAAAGCAGAACCTTTTTCAGTCATGATCGTCTTCACATCGGCGAAGTCGAGGTTGATTAGACCAGGAACGGCAATCAAGTCCGTGATACCCTGTACACCTTGACGTAAGACGTTATCCGCTTCTTTGAACGCTTCAAGCATCGGTGTGTTCCGATCGACGATTTCAAGCAACTTATCATTCGGGATGACGATCAACGTATCGACTTTTTCTTTGAAGTTCTGGACACCAGAAACAGCATGTTGCATCCGTTTACGTCCTTCGAACATGAATGGCTTTGTCACGACACCGACTGTCAATGCGCCGATTTCTTTTGAAATCTCAGCGATGACTGGAGCAGCTCCTGTTCCAGTTCCGCCACCCATACCGGCTGTGACGAAGACCATGTCAGCTCCTGAAAGGATTTCTGTTAATTGTTCACGGCTCTCTTCAGCCGCTTTTTTACCGATTTCCGGATTTGCACCCGCACCGAGACCACGTGTCAATTTTGCGCCGAGTTGTAATTTCACGTCAGCTTGTGACATGTTCAATGCCTGAGCGTCTGTGTTTACAGCGATGAACTCTACGCCTTGGACACCGTGTTCAATCATTCGGTTGACGGCGTTCGAACCGCCACCGCCTACACCGATGACCTTGATTTTTGCTACTTGGTCCATCATTTCATCAAAATGCAACATAAAAAGGGCCCCCTAATATTTTTTACTCATTGGATTTTTTGTAGGCATTAACCAAAGAATTTCTCAAAGAAACTACTGAATGACTTTTTCTCTTTTGGAGGCTGTTCACGCGTTAGTCGTTCTTCACGAGCAGGTGATGCCTGTTCGTTCATGAGCAGTGCATCCTGCTCACGTCCGGATGCTACGACTTCTTTCTCTTCTGCCCGGTCGAAACCTGATTTCGATACGGCGCTTCTTGAGAGTACATAACGTAACATACCAGCTGCAACGGCATACTTCGGATGACGAATACCAAGACTAGCAGGCTGATAGACATTGACGCTCTGCTTGAAAATCCGTTTTCCGAGCTGATCGATGCCAGGTAGTGAAGAACTTCCACCACATAAGATCAAGCCGCTATTCATGTGAGCGTATCCCGCTTGCGTCATTCGTTTTTGAATCATCTCGAAGATTTCCTCAAGTCGCGCTTCTAAAACGAATCCGATCTCTGATTGTGGTTCGAAACGATGTTCCCCGTTGATCGTGACGTATGAGACTTTCTCCTCCGGATCACCGAGTGCTTCGAGTGCAACGCCGTATTCTTCTTTAGCGAGTTTCGCATCTTGGTATTTGCAGTTCATCTTGTACGTCAAATCACGTGTCAGATGATCTCCACCGTAAGGCAACGTCGTCGAGTAGACGAGATCGTTCTTTTCATAGATGGAAAGCGTCGTCGTCTCATGTCCGATATCGATGATCCCAACACCGAGTTCTAGTTCATCAATCGATGCTGCGATTCTAGATACCGCTAAACTCTCCAGCACATATCCAGCAAGCTCTAAACCAGCCCGTTCAATGGAACGTTTAATGCTATGTAGGATCGTCTTCGCTCCGATGATGAGCTTCCCTGTTACTTCGAGACGATAACCAATCATTCCTCTTGGATCAGTGATTTCTGTTTGCTGATCAACCGTAAACGTCTTCGGCAAGACATCAACTACACTGAGTTCATTTGGAATTCGCATGACCATCGCAGAATGCAAGACATCTTTCACATCATCATCCGTGATTTCATTGTCCTCACCTTTGATTGACGTCATCCCCTGGCAATCCTTGACTTGAATGTGCTCGCCCGAAATAGCGACATATACTTCACCAATTGGTTCACCAAGTGTACGTTCCACTTCTGTGACCGCTTGTTTAATGGCATGTACCGTTTGATCGATGTCAACGATGACACCTCGTTTAACACCCGCGGATGGTGCAGAACCTTCAGCAAGAACGTTCAGCGTTCCACCAAGTAGTTCACCGACGATGAGCTTCACCTCCGATGTCCCAATGTCGAGTGCGGCAATCGTACCTTTCGTTTCCATGGGAGTGACACCTCCACTTTCATAATACTAATCCCTTTTATTCCTAATTATATTCTAGGAATAGATCAGGCTTCTTCTCGTTTAAGTCTACACTATATAAATACTTACGAAAAGAAGTTATTGCCCGTCTTAGCGTCCTAATAGATTACGATTTGATGACGAATCAAACAAAGGTCGACGAATGAAAACACATGTTTGTTTTTTTGTTCGTCAGCTCTTTACGAATCTTCTATTTTTTCCCTTTATATGGTTTGAAATAGATACCACCATCAATTGTAATTGTTCCTGTCTTTCCTTTTGGTAAGGCAGAAATGACCTTTACATATTCATTCAATGAATTGGAAAAGGCAGAAGTACTGAGCAAAACCGTATTCCCATCCGTCATGAATAACTTCAGACCACCTTTGTCAGTCTTATCATTAGCGACGATCTCGGATATCCGGCTCCGTACTTTCGGCTCGATTTTAACAAGCTCCTTCGTCAATCGATTTAGAGATTGATCGGTGAAGCCAGTCAGGATCGGAGCGTCAAACAATTCTTCCTTCGACTTACCGGGAATGATCGTTCCATCCGCAAGGACGATCCGGTCTCCCGGTTTATCTTTCGCATAGGCAATCTCTTTCTCTTCCGTCACCGTCACGCGATATTGGTGCAAAAATTGCTTTTGCATCGTTGCTTCTTGAATACCTGGGACCTTCTCAATCCGTTCAAGAACGTCTTCCTCTGACACATTAAAGGCATGTGTCTCTTTCACCTTGATCCCGGATGCTTGCAAAATATCCTCTGATTTCACATTGACGTTACCATCAACATCAAATCGAGCGACCCGGGAATAGCTTGACTGCAGATAAAAGACGACACCGACCAATAGACCAATCAAAATCAGGACATAAATGAGTCTTCGGTTAGCTTTTTTGCGACGTTGTTCACGGATATAAGGTATCTTATCCTCGAGACTGCGGACGTTCTTGTCCTCTTGCGGTCGTCCGACCGCTCTCCGTTCCCTCACGTCTCATTCCTCCTCTATACGTAACAGTTCATTTCCCTATCGGTCTTTTCCTGCAATAGTTTAGTTTTTTTGTCCTGTTAGTCGTAACAATTCATCAACTAAGTCTCGTGATGCATTCGGCATACCGAGCGCAAGTGCTGCTTCAGACATTTTTTGTTGTTGCGCCAATGCTTTTTCACATGCATCAAATAACCGTTCACCTGTCAGTTCTTGTTCACGAATCAATAGACTCGCACCTGTCTCGACGAGCGATGATGCATTGACTTCTTGATGGTTTTCTGTCACGTAAGGACTTGGAATGAGGACACTCGGTAACCCAAGCGTCGTCAGTTCTGCTAATGTACTTGCTCCCGAACGCGAAATGACAAGTTGACTTGCTTTTAGGATGTTCGGTAAATCATATACGAATGGACGCAGTTGAATGCGTTCAGGTACTGAGCCAACGCGTGAAACAATCGTATCGTAATGAATCTGACCCGTAACGAAGAGGAGCGACCATCCGGCTTGTTCAACTTTCGGCATCATGTCGACGACTGCTTCATTGATGGCAGGCGCACCACGACTACCACCATAGATGACGACGAGTGGACGCCCTTCCTCGAAACCGAAACGTTGACGCTCTTCCGTTGGGTTGATTTGTAACTCCGCTACTTCAGAAGCGCGTGGGTTTCCGATCAGAACCGTCTTTGTTTCGTTTTTACCGAAGTGATGACCGGATCCTTTAAAGGATAATGCGACACGGTCCACATAACGCGCTAAAAATTTATTGGTGATACCGGGAAGACTGTTTTGTTCATGAACGAGTGTCTTAAAACCCATTTTTGCTGCCGTGTACAGAACAGGTCCACAGACGAACCCACCTGTACCGACGACAATATCCGGTTGGAACTGGCGCAGTAGTCGGCGAACCCGTCGGACACTCTTGACGAACCGGATACCCGTCTTGACGTTCTCGAACGACAGCGAACGACGGATGCCAGAGATCTCAATCGATTCAAATGGAATTCCTGCCCGACGGACGATATCCGCTTCGAGACCGTTTTCTGTTCCGATATAGAGGACCTCACACGGCATGCGTTCTTCGAGCTCTCGGATCATGGCAAGTGCCGGATAGATGTGACCACCTGTACCGCCACCAGAGACGACGATTTTCATACTGTTGTTCCCCCTACTTCATGTACGGCACGAACGAAATGATCGCCGCGCTCTTCATATGTCTTATACTGATCCCAACTTGCGGATGCTGGTGATAAAAGAATGATGTCTCCAGGTTGTGATACTTCAAACGCTACTTTCACGGCTTCATCCATCGTCTTGACGACCGTTGATGAATAGCCGTTTTCAGATGCAAGCGTTCCGAAGCGATGTCCGGTTTCTCCCAGTCCGATGACATGTTTGACGTGCTTCATCGCATCGAGTAGCGGTGTCAAATCCGCTCCACGCTCGAGCCCACCACATAACCAGATGATGTTTGTCGTGAATCCAGATAGGGCTGCTTCCGTCGCGACGTTATTCGTCGCTTTCGAATCGTTATAAACTTTTCGACCAGCAATTTCACCGACGAACTGTGTCCGGTGCTCTACTCCTCCGAATGTCCGTAGCACATGCTGGACATTCGCTAATGGTAAGTCGAATGGTTCGACGAGCGCTAAGGCCGCGAGGACGTTCTCAACATTGTGACCACCACCGAGAGCAAGTTCTTTGACGGGTAGAATACTCGATCCATTGATCGTCAACACATCATTCACTATTTCTGCATAAGCAGATTGACGACGTGAGAATAGGAGCGGCGTCACATTTGCTGTCTTACCGAGCTCGTTGACCGATGCATCATCAGCGTTCAAGATAAGCCGATCCGAAGATGTCATGTTTTTGAAAATCCGAGCTTTTGCTTCTCCGTATGATTCAAAATCACCATGATAATCGAGATGTGCCGGTGATAGATTTAAAAAGGCTGCTGTGTATGGTCGGAACTGATCGATCCCCATCAATTGAAAACTCGATAATTCAATGACGATGATGTCATCTTGTTTCGCCTGACGTGCGATTTCAATTGCCGGGAATCCAATGTTTCCTGCCAAATGCACACGTCGAGACCCTGTTTTCAACAATTCATGAACGAGTGTCGTCGTCGTCGTTTTCCCGTTTGATCCTGTGATAGCAATCCACGTCGCATCTGTTGCGTGATACGCCAGTTCCACCTCTGTCCAAACGGGAATGTTGCGTCGTAATGCTTCTTGTAACAATTCGATCTGATACGGAATCCCTGGATTCTTGACGATTAAATCGATGTCATCGAGTAGTGTAAGCGGATGCCCACCATAAACCGTTTGGACATCGAGTGATGCAAGCACTGCTTGATCACTCTCGGACGGTGTTTTCCCGTCATTCACTGTCACTTCTGCACCTACGCTCGCTAAATAACGAGCGGCTGCGATTCCACTTTTCGCCGTTCCGAGAACGAGCACCTTTTGATCATTCCATTGTCGTTGTTCCATTGTTGAATCGCTCACTTTCTCTCTTCGTTTTTATCACATAAATACGTAGGCGATAAATGCCATCAAACAGCTGATTCCTGCGAATGTACCGACAATCCGCCATTCGCTCCAACCAACCATTTCAAAATGGTGATGAATCGGACTCATTTTAAAGATACGTTTCCCTGTCGTCTTAAATGAGATGACTTGTAGAATGACAGATAGTGTCTCTACAACGAAGACAATGCCGATCAAGACAAGGAGAAGTTCTAGTTTTAGGACAATCGATAGACCTGCTAGTGCGGCACCGAGTGCAAGGGACCCTGTATCACCCATGAAGATTTTTGCTGGATGAGCATTGAATAAGAGGAATCCAATTAGGGCACCAACTGCTGAGAAGGCAAAACAAGCAGCACCCACTTCATCCGCGATGAACCAACTGTACAAACCGAAGAAGAGGAATGTCGGAATCGCCGTAAATGATACGAGACCGTCTAATCCGTCTGTCAAGTTGACAGCATTCGAGAATCCGACTAACCAGAACAGAGCAACGAACGGATAGATGATACCAAAATCAAGTTTGAAGTCTGTGAATGGAATCGACAGATACGTCGCGTCACTCGTAAATCCACCACTCAACCAAACGAATAACAATCCGACGACGATTTGCCCAATCAGTTTTTGCTTCGAATTCAAGCCGAGATTACGCTTCTTGACGACTTTGATGTAGTCATCGATGAAACCAATCGCACCATATGCAAGTGTTAAAAAGAGTAACGATAACTGTGTCGTTGATAAATCACCCATGACGATTGCTCCAAGAACACTGACGATCATCGCAACGAGAATGACGATCCCGCCCATCGTTGGCGTTCCCGATTTGACCTGATGCCATTGAGGTCCTTCTTCCCGAATTTCCTGACCGAACTTCAATCGGTGTAGAAACGGAATTGCCTTTGGCATAACAAGTAGTACAACAAGAAATGCAAGAATAAGACTGATGAATAATGTGATCATAGCAGACACCCTTTTTCAAAAATTAGTTTTCGTTCAGATAGGTCAATATCCGTTCGAGCGCCATCCCACGTGACGCTTTCAATAAAACGATTGTTCGTTCTCCAAGCAGCGAACGCAATTGTTCAGCAGCATCCTCAACAGTTGCCGCAAATTGGATTTGGACGGATGGGTCGCTGATTCCTTCAGCAATCCACGCGCCTTTCTCCCCTACTAGAATAGCATGCGAGACCGGTAACGTAATCCGCTTTCCGACCGAGGCATGTAACAAGCGTTCCTGGTCTCCTAGTTCATACATATCGCCGAGCACGAGAACACGCGTCGTATACCCTTCTAATGCGGTGATTGTCTCAATCGCTGCATTCATCGATGTCGGACTTGCGTTATACGCATCGTTGATGACCGCCGTCTCCTCAAAGAGCAGTCGTTCCATCCGCATTGGTGTCAGTTCAACCGCGTCGAATCCTTCTTGGATCCGGGCATCCGTCACGCCAAGCGCGCGCGCTGTCGCAATCGCGTACGCTGCATTTCGGACTTGGTGTTTTCCTAACACAGGCAGATGAAAGGCAGTACCATCGTAAGCAAAGGCTGTTCCGAAAAATGTTGCTTCTGTCGTCTCGATCCGGTACGTATTCCCAATCTGATAACCGATTTTCTCCGCTTCGACTTCTGCTAGAAGTGGTTCATCCCCATCAACGAACAGATGACCTCCTGGTTTAAGACCAGACCGAATCTCAAGCTTTGCTTTGGCGATTCCACTACGTCCACCGACTTGCTCCGCATGGGATTCACCGATGTTCGTGACGAGCGCAATATCTGGTTCAGCAAGATTCGATAAGAATTCGATATCGCCAAAATCGTTCATCCCCATTTCCAGTACGGCGACTTCCGTATCAGCCGGCATCATGAGAATCGTTAACGGCATCCCGATATCCGAATTGAAGTTCCCTTGTGTCTTATGTGTCTTGAACGTTGTCTTGAGTACACTTTCGACCATGTCTTTCGTCGATGTCTTGCCATTCGATCCAGTGATGGCAACGATTTTTGGCGCAATCCGCATCAAGTATTGTTTAGCGACCTCTTGCAAGGCAACCAGTGGTTCATCGACTTCTAAGAAAACGACATCGATGTCCGGTCGATCAATCCCTTTCTTCCATAAGGTGACGATCGCTCCTTGGTTTTTTGCGCCTTCCAGGAAGCGATGACCATCGACGCGTGCTCCTTGAATTGGAACATAGAGACCATCTTCAAGATGTGCGCGTGAATCCGTCGCGAAGTGGCGGACGACCCGGTCGTCTCTGACATCAAGATGCAGCCACTCAGCAATTTGCGTAATTGTTAACATGATATATACCTCCATTCGATGACAGCAAAAGAGGACGAATGCAAAAGTCAACGAATGACTCCTGTTCGTCCTCGTCTTCCTGTAGAAATCAGGAAACTTGCCCCACCGTTATTCTTTAGGTTCAGCTAGTTCGACCGTCAACTTTCCATTTTCCTTCACTAGTGTACCAGTTCGAGCTGATTGTTTGGTTACAAAACCTTTACCGATGACATCGAGCTTCAAGTCATATAAGCTGACGAGCTTTTTGACGTCTCGCTGCGACCATCCCGTCAGATTCGGCATTTTGAATGTGTTCGCTGTCTTCAGCAGGACACGTTCTCCACTGACGAATTCTTGACCACGAGACGGAATCTGCGAAACGACCTCCGCTCCATCCCCAAGGATGATTGGAACAGCTTCTTGTTCTTTCGCCAAATCCGTTGCTTGTCGAGCGCTCTTCTTGATATAGCTCGGTGTAATCTTCGCTTTGACATCCACCGAATCTTTTTGCGTTTCTGGTTGAATGCTCCGGTACTGTAATGCTGTATTCATGACACTTTTGAACACCGGACTCATGATGAGTGGTCCTGAAACCGATGATTCATTTTTTGACGGACGATCGACCGCGATGTACATGATCAATTCCGGATCATCTTTTGGTGCCATGCCGATGAACGAGTGAATGAATTTCCCTTGAATGTATTTTCCGTTCTCAGAAATTTGAGCTGTACCCGTCTTACCGATGACACGGTAGTCTTTCAACTTGTACATTTGACCCGTTCCGATTTTACTGTTGACGACACCGTCCAGTGCATCCCGCGTCGCTTTGGCCGCCTCTGCCGAAATTGGCTTACCGACGACTTCTGTTTTCGCTCGGTACGGTGCTTTATCCGTATGATCGGCTTTTTGGATGATATGCGGTTTGACCATTTCACCGTCACCGGCAATTGCTGTTGCCCCTTGGAGTAATTGCATTGGTGTGACTGCAGTTGATTGTCCCCATGAAGTGATGAGCGCATTCAGCGGTTTTGACAAATCAGACTGACTGTTTACTTCTCCCGAGATGTCTATACCCGTTCGTTGGTCAAAATGAAACTTCTTAAAGTATTCTTTATACCGTTCGATCCCAAGTTTTTCTGCTGTCAACTTCGAGAACATGACGTTCGAGGAGTGATAGACGCCCTCGATCATCGGAATTGTGCCCCAACCAACATCATTGTAATCCTTGATGACCGTTCCTTTGTAATTATAGCTACCCGATTTATACTTCTCGTTCGGACGGAAGACTCCCGCATCAATCGCTGCTGCGAGCGTAAAAATCTTCATCGTTGAACCCGGTTCGAATCGTGAGGATACGGCGAAGTTCGTAAAATCTTTCATGTCACGTAAATTCGGGTTGAACGATGGCCGATCCGCCATGGCAAGGATTTCACCAGTCTTCGCATCCATGACGATACCCGTTGCGTTTTTCGGCTTATACGTGTTGTACATTTTTTGCATCTGTTTCTCAAGCGACTGTTGAATGCGATGATCGATTGTCAAGTACAGATTCGATCCGTCCTTCGGTTCATTCGAGACACGTGAAGAACCTTGGATCAACGGATTACCACTCCGGTCTTTCTCGAAGACGCGTGCACCGTAAGACTCACTCAAGGCATTATCATACTGTTTTTCGATCCCCATTTGTCCCTGTAACGCGACACGACCATTCTCCTCGGTGATCTTTTGGACGAATCCGAGTGTATCGGACAAGAAGATACCGTTCGGATAGTATCGTTTTGGCTCTTCGATCATCCGGATTCCAGGGAGTTTTAACTTGTCGATCTTCTCTTTTTGATCGAGTGTTAAGTCATTTCCCTTTTTCCCGAATTCGATTTGCGAACGTTCTTTGTTCTCAATCAAATAGGTTTCCAGTTCCTTCGTCGTCATTCCAAGTATCGGCGCAAGACCTTCAGCCGTCTTTTTGAAGTCGACGATCGTCTCATCCGGATCCTTGACGCCACCTAGTCGGTAAATACCAATCAGGTGATACGACGGAACATTAATGGCGATTGGAGAACCGAGACGGTCAAAAATTTCACCGCGTTCTGCCCCAAGCGTCTCCTGGGACTCCCATCGCTTTTTCTCAGCATAGGCAATCATATCTTCCCCATGGAATTGTTTGGTTGTCGCTAAGTATAAAAATCTGCCAATAAACACAAAAAAGAGAGTAGCAAATATCACCATGATAAAGGCTACTCTCCAACGGGATTTTTTCAGTGGATTCATTTAGGAATCACCTTGATGTTCCCTTTACGCATATCAAGACCCTGTTCTTTTGCAATCTTATAAATCCGTTCCGGAGAGCTTAAGTTCGTGACCTCTAGTTGTAAACGTTCATTTTCTTTTTTGAGTGACTGTGTGACTTGGTTTTCTTTCGCTAAGTCACGACTGACATTGTACGCCTCGTTGTGCGTACTGATCGTCAAACTCCCAAATAACACAAGACCACCAATCATCGCACTGTATAAGAATTTTTCAAAGGGATACAAGCGATACTTCGGACGGACGGCGACGCGACGTGCGATATCTTCCGTCTTCCGTGGTTCCTGAACAGGTTGTTGACGAACGGGTTGAACCGTTTGGACCGATTTACGAAGTGGTTCTGCCATTGGAATGCTCCTCTCAAGATTCTTTCATTTTTTCAGCGATTCGTAATTTTGCCGATCGAGCGCGACGATTATCATCCAGCTCTTCGACACCAGCTGTAATCGGCTTGCGTGTGACGAGTCGGAGTTCGGGTTCCATCTCGACCGGTATCATCGGCAATCCCGGTGGAAGCTCCGGTAGTGATGATTTTTCTTTGATCGCCTGTTTACACATACGATCTTCAAGTGAATGGAACGTAATGACACATAAACGTCCACCAACCCGTAACACATCAATTGCTTGGTGTACCGCACGGTCAAAGACGTTCAATTCGTCATTGACGGCGATTCGGATCGCTTGGAACGTCCGTTTCGCAGGGTGACCACCTTTACGTCGTGCTGGTGCTGGAATCGCATCCTTGATCAATTCGACGAGTTCGAACGTCGTCTCAATCGGTTGCTCTTCCCGCGCTTTTTCGATTTTGCGTGCAATTTGTTTTGAGAACTTCTCTTCCCCGTATGTAAAGAAGATACGTACGAGATCATTGTAAGACCATTCATTGACGACTTCGTAGGCAGAAAGTGGAGAAGATTGATCCATACGCATGTCAAGACGTGCATCGTGATTGTAACTAAATCCCCGTTCCCCTTCGTCTAATTGTGGTGAAGAGACACCAAGATCGAATAAGATGCCGTCTACTTTCTCGACGCCATGTGCTGCTAATTGCTCTTTTAGATAAGCAAAATTACTCTTTATTAAAGTAAAGCGACCTTCATACGCCGCGAGACGTTCTGCTGCATGAGCAAGGGCGACATCATCTTGATCAAATGCGTATAGATGACCTGTCGTCAGTTGTTTGACGATCTCTTCGCTATGTCCTGCTCCACCTAATGTACAATCGACGTAAATACCGTCGGGTTTAATCGCGAGTCCTTCGATTGACTCCCATTTCAATACCGTTTCATGCTCAAACATGTCCTGCCTCACCTTTCACTGTCCTTGAAGGACGTTACTCTTTTTCAATGTATCACATTCTCTCATGAAAACGTTACGAAAATGAGACAGTTTCCTTGATTTATTTAACTTTTGTGTAATTTTCGCTAAAAAATCAAAAAAACCTGCTTGTTTCAGCAGGTTTAAAGGAAAATTTTCAGTTGTTCAGCCGCATTTGCCTCATAAGCGTTCCTTAAGTCCCTAACAAAATCAGGACCATGATGATTCAACCACGGTAAGATGGAGTGAATCCTTTCTTGTGGCGCTCCATCCGGTAGCAAATGATAGGCCGTTTCTTTATACTGTCGCGTCTGTCGATCAAATTGACGTCGATCTTCTGCTAACAAACTAGCAATCGATTGTTCGAGTTGTTTCTTGATTTTCTCACTCTTACTCGAAGTTCGCAGTAGCTGATGTTCGAGCGAAAGAAACTCGGAGACGAAGCTATCTTTCAGCATCGCTGCCGTCTGCAGGCGCCCTGTCATCTGCTCTTCCGAATAGACGGGAATCGGAACGCCTGACCGGACGATCTCTTCGAGCGACACGTCGAGTTTCATAAGCCGTTTTTCATCGCTATGACGCACGAGTAATCCGCCCATACGAGGGATCAATAACGGCATCGTCCACTTCAGATGGTGAAACAGTGGGCGTAAGCGCGTCCAGTAAGCTAATTCTCCCGGTCCACCAATGTAGGCAAGTGTCGGGAACAGATAATCCTGCATCAATGGTCGGGTCACGACACTGTTTGAGAATCGTTCCGGACTGGCGTACAGTAACGCGATTAATTCAAGTTCTGTATACTGCTTCCCTTGTTTCGTCTCAAATCCGCTTGCTGTCGGATAAAGCAACTGACGACCGTGATCATCGATGAAAAGATGCGCGGCCTCCTTGTTCAAGAATGTGTCGGGTAATTCTTTCGTCTGTGTTATTCCGTCCGTCAATGCCTGTCTGAATTCCGCATTGTCTTGAATCAATCGTTCAAAAAACGGAATCTCGAGTTCACGGACAGGGTGTGTATCAGCATCAAAGAAGACGATATCGAAATCGATCAATTCGCCGATTAATTGTGAGAAAAACATGCCATACGATCTACATTCTTCAACGAGTTGTTTCAGCCGCGCAACTAATCGTTTCGTGTGGATCGTCTCCGGCATTGCCCGGAACGTTTCTTCAATGATTTCTAGAAGTGCCGGCTGATCAAAAGACAAGCGACTGACCGAGCGGGCAATCGTTTCCGCAGGGGCGACTGCGATTTTTCGCGTTTGAAAATCTGCTGTCGGAACATAAACATGATTGATCTCATCAAAATCGTGATCTTCGGTCGCGAGCCAAAAAATCGGAACGACAGGGCGATCAAGTGTCGATTCCGCCTGCTGCGCGACCTTAAGACAGGTCAACAGTTTATAGATGGCATATAATGGTCCGCCAAAGATGCCGGTTTGTTGCCCTGTGACCACAGCTTGTGCCTCACCTGTACGAAGTTTCGCGACACGCTCCCGCAATCGCTCCGTCATATTTGGATTTTGGCGTTCGAGTTCGTCCGTTAGCGCCGCAAGATGCGGATAGTGACGCTCTTCAAGTAAGCGGCTTCTCGACGCTAAACCACTCGTTCCGAGGTGATCGACATATGTTAAGAATTCTTCTCGTGAAGCACGATGCATCAGCGAGTTGTCATCATATAAGGCTTCAAATGGTTGTACCTTCAAACAAAATCCCTTCTTTCTTACCTAACTCGTCAGCTGATGAACAGTTGACGTATACCGAGCACGAACAACACGAAATGAACGGGTAACGCTAGCAAGATGATGATCCGCCAACTGTGCCGAATCATTTGTCTTAAATCGACATCAAGTTGCCGAATCCGTTGCCAGAGCGCGTTCAACGCAAACACTACCAACACGACGATGACGATCCATCCTAAGTAATTTGTTCCGGTCAAGGCAATCAATGCGACATGAATGGCATATAGAACAATGAATGTCCCAACGTCGAGTGCGAATCGGACTGCCTTCCCGTGTTTTCGAAACAGAAGTAAAAAGATGAGATACAACGCAAGTAGGCTGAATAAAGGAAAAATGATGAAGACCGTCACTGCGGACCCTCCCTCTGTTTGATCTGTTCATAATAAAAAGATAAACGTGGCGTCGCAGTCGTCGCCTGACGTAACGCGTATCCAAGTATCGGTTCCACTTCTGTTTGGCGTCCTTGCTCAAGATCTCGTAACATCGAAGAACGATTTTTACTCGTGTTCTCCATGATTCGCTCGATTTCGGAATAAGTAATGCTATGATTCGGAAAAATCGTCTGCATTTCGTCAAATAATTGACGTGCTTCTTGTCGATAAGGCATTTCTAACAAGGATCCATTCTCAACACCGTAATATGCCGTCACTGGATTGATGACGACGTTGATGAACAGTTTCGTCAATAAGACCGCTTCCATATCCGACTCGAATTCAAAACGGAGCTGTATTGACGACAAGTTCGAAATTTCTTGATTTCCGTAGCGGATGCGTCCTTGTCCAGTATGCCTGACTTCAAACGGCGCAGTGCGCATGGCTCCATGTTCGACGACACCGAATAAGACTTGCGGCAATTGCTCTTTCCATTTCAAATGATCCATTCCATTTTGCAGGAACATGACGGGACACGTCAGCCGTTTGAGGAACGGAATCACACTTTTTATATCATACGACTTTGTCGCTACAAACACCAAGTCTTCTGACTCGAGTCGATCAATCTTCCGGATTCGTACGAGACGACTCGCTTGTCCATCGCGAATGATCGAACGTTCCTCTTCTTGTTCTTGTCGAGTATAGAGCGTGACTGCATGCTCTTCCGATAAATAAGAGGCAAGCAATAAACCGATGGCTCCCGCGCCAATGATTCCAACGTTCATCTTCATCATTTCCCCTTTCATGAAAAAAGCGACCCCAAAACCGATTTCTCGATTCGAAGGTCGCTTTTATACCGATCAATCAGCTTACTTGCTGACGATTTCTTTACCTTTGTACGAGCCACATGCTTTACAAACACGGTGTGAAAGTTTCATTTCACCACAGTTTGGGCACTCGACCATACCTGGTACACGGAGTTTGAAATGAGTACGGCGAAGACGTTTGCGTGTTTTCGACGTTCTGCGGAATGGTACTGCCATCGTTGTCCACCTCCTTGAAAAAATACACTCGCCTTTACTTCAGAAATCAGGAATCCTGATCTTTTTTAAAGAACTGAGCGAGACCCGCGAGTCGCGGATCGATTTTTGGTTCGGTTTCCTCTGGATCCTCTTCAGAAAGAATCGTCCAGCCTTCCCCCTCAACCAACTGATTCTCTTCATCATCCCCATGCACTTGCACTGGCACATGAAGTAAAATCAATTCTTGCACGAGCGGTCGAAGATCGACCGTATTCCCGATCGGCACGTTGATGTCATCTGCTTCGTTCGAAACAGCATCAACCTCGAGCAGGAATGGCTCGATGGATTCAATCTCGAATGGATAAGCGACGTCATTCAGCGTCCGGGCATCCGGAAGCGTCATTTCGCCGGTAATCCGGAGATTGAATATTAATTGATTCGATGTAAACGATGCATTTGCACGAACGTGCACAGGTTGCACCGCCCGGATATCCGGATGGAGGGCGACTAGCTCATTGAGCTCAATCGTCTCGTTAACCTGAAGTTGACCCAGATTGCGCAATTTATTCAATTGCATCAGGGACCATTTCATCCGAATCACCTCAATTGCAACAATATGAATTATAGAGAGGACATCTTGTTTTGTCAATGTTTTTTCTTTACACTGAAATCGCTAGAGAACGAACACTTTTGGACGTCTTTATCCATATTACCGCACTTAATTCGGTTTGCAAAGGAGAAAGTTTTCATGAGGATGACAGCTATCATTTCAGAGTACAATCCGTTTCATAATGGACACTATTATCAAGCGACGACAGCACGACGGGAAACGGATGCCGACGTCATCGTCGCCATCATGAGCGGGACGTTCATGCAACGTGGGGAGCCCGCTTTTACAGACAAATGGACACGTGCTCAAGCAGCGGTCGCAAGTGGTGCCGTTGATCTCGTTCTTGAACTCCCCTTTTATTTTGCCGTCCAACGCGCAGATCGGTTTGCGCTCGGTGGGGTGACGATCGCTGAGACGATCGGTTGTGAGTCGCTTTCGTTCGGAAGCGAATGTGGAGACATCCATCCCTTTTTGCATGCGGCAGCGGAACAAATTGAAGAGATTCCTGCATATAAGCAAGCGTTACGTGACGGATTAACAGCTGGTCTTTCTTCTGCTCATGCTGCTAGTCAAGCGTTCAAGAGTGTCTCACAGACGCTTGATTTGACACAACCGAACAATACACTTGGTTATTATTATGCTCGCGCCGCGAAGACCGTTTCGCTTCATACGACCAAACGAATTGGAAGTGGCTATCATGACCTATCAACCGGAGCTATCATGAGCGCCACTGCGATACGCGCCCATTACCAGACGCACGGTCAGCTGCTCGCACTTCCCGAACAGACGGAGGACGTCCTGACAAACGCTTCTTTCGCTCATTTTTCGCACTATTATCCATGGATTCGACAACGCCTATTGACGACTCCCGTATCTGAGTTGATACGAATCGCCGGAATTGATGCTTCACTAGCTCCTCGTCTCATCGAAGGTGCCAAACAAGCAGAGACGTTCGATTTCTTTTTAGATTGCGTCAAAACACGTCGTTATACGCGTACGAGCCTGCAGCGTGCCCTTGTCTATCTGTTGACTTCAACGACAACGGAAGAGATCGCACGGATTGATTATGACCATGTTGATTTCGTTCGCCCCCTCGCTTTTTCAGAACAAGGACGACTGGCACTTAAGAGTATCAAAACGCTTGTCCCTGTTTTAAGTACCTTCACGAATCATCCTTGGCTAACGAAAGAAAGCCAAGTGACAGCTGCATACGCACTGCCCTTGGCTCGCTACGACGCGTTGCTCGAACACCGTCGTTTTCCTTATTTCGCTGGAAGTTCTTCTAAATAATCAATCGCATCTTCAACTGTCTTGATCGGAACGAGCTTCATGTTCGTTCCGAGTTTTTTAATGGATGGTTTTGCTTCTTTGTAGTTCTCTCCTGCTGGTACGAACATGATTTCAGCTTCTGCCTCGTCAGCAGCGACGACCTTTTGCCACGCTCCACCGATCGGTCCAACTTTACCACCTTCTTCAATCGTCCCTGTACCGGCAATCTTATGTCCTTTCGCCAAATCACCCGGCGTCAATTGATCATAGATTTCAAGCGTGAACATCATCCCGGCAGAAGGACCACCGACATCCTCGATCTGAAACTTAATAGTGGGGTCCGTCGTTACGTTTGAGATCGGTAATGGTTCATAAATACCAAGTCCGACACGTTTGACTTCTTTCGACAACTGATCCACCCGAATCGTCGTCTTCTTGATTTCCGATTTACGCGTGAACTGAATTGGAACAGCTGTTTTTGCTTTTTTCGATTGAATCGTCTTCATGAATCCGTCAAACGACGTAATCGGTTTTCCGTCGACGCCCGTGATTCGGTCCCCAGCCTTTAGTTTTCCTTCGGCTGGACCTCCTGGAATGACACCGGACACGTAAACTCCTTTAAAGTCGATATCGACCTTTTTATCAGCTAATTCATAGGCCTCGATCGTCGCATTATGTTGTGCTTCTTCCATGTATAGTTTCTGACGTGTTTCATACTGTGCGTCTGACTCACCGTCGTACAAATAATCACTTACACTAGATGTTTCAGAAAACGGCAGGAAGAGGCTTTCTACGAGGAAGTAAGGGGTTGCCCGACGTTGGGCGATCGTCAGCATCATCAAATCGCCTGGCTCCTTGTCACCCCCAGACACATCAATCAAATCTTCCGTCGATGTCGCATCACCTGGATAGGAGATGAAATACGGAAGTGGCACGAAAAACACGAGCAAGGCAGCAATGACCGCTGCTAAGGCCGGTTTCCAAGCTTTCATCACAGTTCTCCTCTCGTATATCTCTGACGTAGCGCCTCTTCAACGGATGGCGGTACGAGATCAACGACGGAAGCCCCGTATTTAGCTGCTTCCTTGACGATCGAAGAACTTAAGAAGGAATATTGATTGTTCGTCATCATGAACAGTGTCTCGATTTGATCATTCATCTTTTTGTTGATGGATGCGACCTGCATTTCATACTCAAAGTCCGAGACCGCTCGTAGTCCGCGGACGATTGCAGTTGCGCCGACTTCCTCCGCATAATCGACAAGCAATCCATTGAAGGAATCGACCTTGATATGTGGTAGATGCGACGTCACATCTGCAATCAACTCCATCCGTTCCTCAACAGAAAAGAGCGGTTGCTTCGAAGAATTGTTCAATACGGCAACGATGATCTCATCAAAAATCGGAACAGCCCGCTCAATGATGTCTAAATGTCCGTTCGTGATTGGATCAAAGCTCCCTGGGCAAATGGCGATTCGTTTCATACGTGGTCTTCCTCCGCTTCCATGAATTCATATAACGTGATTGAGATGACAGCGGAATAACGAAGTCGACGAACGACCTCTAGCCGTCCGATTCGGTCCGGTAATACAACAGCAGAGTCATGTTCACACACGATGACACCATTGTCTGTTAGCATGTCGTGTTGCTCTATGTACGTGACGTGTTCCGTCAATCGTTCTTTTGCATAGGGTGGGTCTAAATAAATCAATTTAAACGGCTTTTCGGAGGCTAGTTCCGTCAAGGCGATCGTAACATCTTTTTTCAACACACGTGCTTGATCCGTGTAGTGTGTCGTCCGTAGGTTATCTTGAATGGTCTGGATAGCTTTATGGTGTTGGTCGACGAATACCGCCTCATCGCATCCTCTTGAAAGAGACTCGATGCCGAGACCTCCGCTACCGGCAAACAAATCAAGCGCTCGCCCTCCGTTGAAATAAGGACCGATGACGTTGAATAACGATTCTTTTACTTTATCCGTCGTCGGTCGTGTCTGATCGCCTGGAACAGCCTTTAACCGTGTTCCCTTCCGTTCTCCTGAAATGACTCGCATTTCCTTCATTCCTTTCAACAAAGAAGCGACGAGGATGTCCTCATCGCTCCATGGATTATGCTTCTTCTTGCATTTTTCCTTTTTTGTTCGCGAACGTCTCCGTGATGAACGGTCGTTCTGATCGTTTGATCGATTCGACGAACGGGAGAGTCGAAATGACTTCCATCACCTGTTCATGCTGATCTAAATCGACATACAGATGAACGTATCGTTCACGTTTAGACGTAAAGTAGACGTTCCCGTAACGGCGCAATTGACGGGATGCTTTCATCGCATTGACATAGACGATGAGTCCCACTCGTTCCTTGATCACGCCAGCCTACCCCCTTCATCTTCGTTATCCGCTACAGCTGCAGCTGCCACCGGTTGAACAGCCTCCGGCACATCCTTGATCAAAGAATGGATTCCCCGTTGGTACTTTGATTTGCGGTGATACTTCTCCAGCGAGCTTCAGACTGATTTGCCCGAGTAACGTCTCGAGTTGTTTTTCCGCTTTTTTAAACTGCGCGACTTCTTCTTGTAAATCAAGTCGCCGTTTGACTTCGTGGACCTTTTTCGTGATCGTCTGATAGTCAGGGTGATATCGTCCGAATCGTTGTACGAGTTCGTAGTCTTCCTTGACTTGATGAAAATCGCGAATGACAGCCTGTGCCTCTACTGACTCTTGCTGTGCTTGTTTCGCACATCTATATGCTTGCCCCGTTTCACTTTGAGCGAGAGATCGAATGAGGTCTTCCGCTGCGTTGATGAGGTCAATCGTCTTATCGGTATATATCACAACGAATCTCCTCCTTAACTTTACCATCTTATCATAACATTTCTCTCCCTCCTAGCCCGTTGAATTGTGTATAATTTGTTCAGAAGGAAGGAATGAACTTTATGCAACTGCTCTCTTTTAATATGTTCCGGACGATTGGAATCAAGACGGAACATGCCAAATCAGATTATCACTTTGATTCCTTGAAAAAGATTGAACAGGCGGATGTCGTCTTGTTCCCGGAATACTGGCAAATCCACTCGATCATCTATGGAATGAAGAAGCCGATTTTTCCATCTGCTGCTACGTTCCACCTAGGTCATGACAAGATTGAGATGACTCGGATTTTTCAGACCGTCATTCCGGATAATATCCCTCGAACAGGCATCTACGGGAAAAATGAGTTCACGGTCGATCGAGTCTTACGTGAATTTTCGTTTCCGTTCGTCGCTAAGACAGTCCGTAGCTCGATGGGGCAAGGTGTCCATCTCATCAAAAACGAAGCGGACTGGAAGAAATACACGGATACCCACGAGACGTTCTACATCCAAGAGTACATTCCGAACGAAAAGGATTTACGTGTCGTCGTCGTCGGTGATCAAGTCCTCGCTGCGTATTGGCGCGTCGGTGGTGCACAGTTCTTAAATAACGTTGCTCAAGGTGGCGTCCTTGATTTCGATGATGTGCCACAAGGTGCAATTGATTTCGTGCTCGCGCTTGCGAAACAGCTTGATATCGATCACGCTGGTTTTGATCTTATCATCCGCGACGGACAATGGTACGTTCTCGAGTTCAACGTCTTCTTTGGTGGTGAAGGACTTAATCACCTCGGCATTCATGCACCAGATACGATCCTTGAGTACGTTGAACGAAAATACGGAAGTTCATGAATTCTTCAAAATGACTTCACAACTTTTACGTCATCGTTTCATTCATTATGGTATGATAGTTTGGAAAGACTAGTATCTACTAGCAAACTGGGGTATAGGGGGATTCAAACATGAAGTTTGAACAATATGGCATCGAAGGCAAGGAACTGAAGTTCGGTCTTCTTGAAACAATTATGGATCATCACCGTTTCGTTCGCGAAGGACAATGGGATTACGAACGTGCGATGTACGACATGAAATACGAAAAACAATCAACAGGCGAAGTATTCTATCTCCGTGTTCCTGTCTATGCGATCCAAGGCGAGATTGAAGACCGCCATGCTGTCGTCCGTATGATGACACCACTTCTAGGGAAACACTACTATCCACACGGTGTCGAGTATGATGAGACGTTCCCTCCGGAAATCGTCAAGGACTGCGAACGTCGTTTAGCAGCATTGCTCGAAACACTCGAAAAATAAGATCCACACGTAGAGGTTCCAAATTAAGGAGCCTCTATTTTTTGTTCTTCATTCCAAACAAAAAAGCTAACGACCTCGCATCATCCACGAAATCATTAGCTGTTCTGTCCACCTGATTGTTATTCTTTAATACGCGCGAAACCGCTTTTAACGCGCGACGAATTGTACATAAGATACGACATCGTCTCCGAGCTGAATCCCAAGCTGCTCGCGTACATGAAGATAAAGCGCGTGAAGTGACGTCGCCGGTGCATTGACCTTTACGCTAAATGCAATCTCTTCCCGGTCCATCCGTTTGATCCGGGAGTGATGGATTCCATAATCCTCGATCGCACAAGCAAGTAATTCCTCGATGGCTTGAATAGAGACGGTAACATCTCCTTGCAAGTATTCTTCATAAGTCATCTACCTTCACTCCTTTGCTAATTGTGTGACCGAAGACATGACCTCTTCTAAGTCGACCGGTTCATCCGGCGTCTTCGCCATCGAAGAGATCGCCCGTACTTTATTCTCACGGTCCAAAATGAACATTTGTGTTCCGTGAGTCACTAAGCCACTCTCAGCTTTTGAGTAATAGAAATTCAACTGACGTGTCAGACGATCGATGACGACTGGATCTCCCGTCAATACTTTCCATCCTTTAGCATCCGCTTCAAAGTTCGAAGCATACTTTTTCAGGACTTTCGGTGTATCCACTTTTGGATCAACCGTCACAGCGACGAGTTCGACGTCATTTCCGTATAACTCTTCACTCCGAAGCTTCTTCTCAAGCTTTCGGTAATCATTCAATGTCAGCGGACAAATATCAGGACAGTTCGAGTAGAAGAACGTCAACACTTTGACTTTTCCGTCTTCTGAATTGAAAGATTTTCCGTCTACGGCATTCGTTAATTCAAATGGCGTCGGTTCAGCGATGACAGGTAACTTTTCTTTCATGAAGAAATAATAATATCCCCCGGCTGCCGCAACTAAGATGAGGACGACGGCAGCGACCGTCAAGTAACTGTTCTTTTTCAAGTTGGCTCCCCCTTAATGACTCCAGATCGCCCGGAATACGTTCGTCGTCTCACCCGGATTGTAGACGACATATAATAAGCAATACACGATCACACCGGTGATAGCCGTCAAAAACCAAATGATCGAAGCAACTGGTCCGATTTTACGGTGACGTGCAAAGTTCTTCTTATACGCGTGATAGAGTGCCATCAAACCGAGCACCCCACCTGATGTCGCAAGAAGGATGTGGAAGATCAAGAATCCTGTGTAGTAGGCTTTGACAGACTCTGGACCGCCAAAGGCTGTGTTGCCGAGCAGAATCGTCCGCAAGGCATACATGATGAAGAATAATAAAGCGAGTGCAGCTGCAATCGTCATCACGGTTTGGTGAGCTTTCATGTTACGACGCGTTTGGGCGATCAAAAACCAGCCAATCGCTACGAAAATCGCACTGATGACAATCAGCGATACACAAATCAACGGCAAATAACTCATGTTCCAACTTCCTCCAATTTAATCCGCTTTTGGTGTGAAGGACATGCCTTCATCCACGGCAGTACTTTTTGAACGGCGCACCCATGTAAAGAAGGTCAGTCCGAAGAATAGACCATACACGAGTTCTTGACCGAGCTTCATGAGGACACCACCAAAGCGTTGGTCCTCTAATAAGTCATCTGTCGTTCCGAGCAATCGTTCCAGGTTCAATCCGCTTAAATCATTGTTAGGCATACAGTAAGCGAGTACTTTCGCGAACGTCGCCGGATCCTGATACGCTTGATACTGAAAACTTTGACTGAAGATCATGAAGGCACAGGCAGGTGTCAACAACACACCGTTCGCGACGATATAGACCATCTTCTTCAGGTCAGACAAACTATCGTTTTCGTTGACGGGTGCAATGATCGGATACCACATCGTCATGCTCAAGAAAATAAGTGTTCCATGGAACAGACGGTGAACGGTATAGTTCGTCAGGACATAATCAAAAATAAATGGCATATGATAAAACGTAAACAAGGCATTAAAGACGACGAGTGCAATCAACGGCTTGACGAAGAAACGAAGAATCCTCCCAAGATACGGTATATTGAACAAGCGCTTATAAAGCCACTCTGGTAGTGCAATCAACAAGAGCGGCGGTGCGACCATATAGACGAATACCATCTGCAGCATGTGTGCTGAGAACGTGATATGTGCTAGCAGGTCTAACGGACTTCCAAAACCGATGTAAAAAACGATCAATGCCGCGAGCATCGAAAACTTTTGCCCAAGCGTTGTTTCCGGCTCGTCCGGACGACGCAGCTTTTCTGTCACGACAGCATATAGGATATACAATCCAACGAGTATCAACGCATAATACGGACTCCATAAGACAGTCCATTCGAATTGCGAAAGTGCTCCCCTTAAATTGCCTAACATATTTCTTCACCCCGTTCCTTTCTCTTACAAACTAAGATTACCGTTCCCCTATTTCATTGTAAAGGTTTCTCATAAAACGATTCCAAAATAAAAGACCATCCTGCTAAACGTTAGCAGAATGGTCACATTTCTTACCAGATCAACAGACGGAGTGTCGCGACGATCGTCAAGGCGACGAAGATGCCAAGACCCATCATGACTTTGATCCATGTGTTGCCTTTATTGTTCATATGCATGAACATGTAAAGCTGAAGGTAAACCTGAACGATTGCCATGATGATCAGGAAGCCACCAGCTGCCCAGTGCGGCATGAGATCTGCCATGACTGCACCGAAAGCGATGAGCGTCAAGAAAATCATGAGTGCGAAACTGATGAGTTGCAGTTGTGTCTCACGACCACGTTCTGCTTTCATCTCAAGCTCGATTTGATTGCGCGTAAGTTGCGGTTCGTGTTTTTCCATCTTATTTCACCATCCCCATGAGGTAGACGACTGAGAAGATAAAGACCCAGACGACGTCAATGAAGTGCCAGTAAAGACTTGAAACATAGTACTTCGGCGCATTCACGACCGTGATGCCACGTTTCCAGTTGCGGATGAGCAATGTCGAGATCCAAAGAAGACCGAATAAGACGTGCGCACCGTGGAAACCGACGAGAGTGTAGAAGGCAGAACCAAATGCACTCGACGTGAATGTATGACCGATGTGGTAGTAGTGATTGAACTCATAAATCTCACCCGCTAAGAATGCTAGTCCAAGAACAAGTGTGATAATCAACCACATTTTCATCTTCTTGACATCATTACGTTTCATCGCCATCATCGCAAGAACACTTGTCAACGAACTTGTCAAGAGGAGCATCGTCATGATGAAGACGAGACCCATTTCGAAGATGTCATAACTGCGTAGACCTTCTTTAGCACCGGAGTTATGAAGTCCGATGTATGTTCCGAAGAGAGAGGCGAACAAAGTCGTCTCTCCTCCAAGGAAGAACCAGAAGGCTACATATTTATTCTTACCCTCAAGTGTTGCTTTTTCAACATGATCCGGAATACCCGTGATCGGGTTGTTTGGTACTGAATGATGACCCATCTTACTTCGCCTCCTTTTCTGCTTCAAGGCGTAGATCTTCTTCGACGACTGATTTCGGGATGTAGTATCCTTCATCGTCGATCCAAGAACGGAAGAACATCGCGATGAATGTCATCGCAAGACCGATCAAGGCAATGACCAGACCGACAGTACCGTAATCTAGGCGAAGAATGAATCCAAGACCTGCAAGGAACAGACCGACTGACATAACGAACGGCAAGATCGAGTTGTTCGGCATGTGGATATCACCGACTTCTTCCGAAACAGAGACTGTTTTGTTACCTGCCATTTTTTCGAGCCAGTACGTATCTAAACCTTTGACGAGTGGAATTTGTGCGAAGTTGTATTCTGGAGTTGGAACAGGAAGTGTCCACTCAAGCGTACGTCCATCGCCCCATACGTCGCGTTTTACATATTCTTTTGACATCAATGCGGCAACGATCGAGATGACGAGAATGATCGTCGACACACCCATGAAGGCTGCACCGATTGAAGAAAGTAAGTTCATTGTTTCCCAGCCTTGGTTTGGCAAGTACGTGAAGACACGACGTGGCATACCTGTAAGACCAAGAATATGTTGTGGGAAGAATGTCAAATGGAAGCCGATGAAGAACAACCAGAATTGAATTTTACCCCAGAACTCGTTGAGTTGTTTCCCGAACATGAGTGGGAACCAGTAGTAAAGACCTGCGAAGAGACCAAAGACGACCCCACCAACGATAACGTAGTGGAAGTGGGCAACGACGAAATAACTGTCGTGGTACTGATAATCGGCAGGTGCTACTGAAAGCATGACCCCTGTCATACCACCAACAAGGAATGATGGAATGAAGGCGACCGAATAAAGCATCGCGACTGGGAACGTCAACTTCCCGCCCCATAGCGTAAAGAGCCAGTTGAAGATCTTGACCCCTGTCGGTACAGCGATCGCCATCGTCGCTACTGCGAAGATCGCGTTCGCAACCGGACCGAGACCGACTGTGAACATGTGGTGAACCCATACCATGAATCCGAGGAAACCGATCAACATCGTCGCAAAGACCATCGTCGTGTATCCGAAGAGACGTTTACGAGCAAACGTAGGGATGATTTCAGAGAAGATACCGAATGCCGGTAAAATCAAGATGTAAACTTCCGGGTGACCGAAGATCCAGAAGAGGTGTTCCCAGATGACGATGTTCCCGCCCGCTGCCGGGTCAAAGAAATGCGCTCCGAAGAGTCGCTCGAACGTCAAGAGGAACAATCCAACCGTAAGTGGTGGGAATGCGAAAACGATCAAGGCAGAAGCAACGAATGCTGTCCATGTGAAGAGCGGCATCCGCATCAGTTTCATACCTGGTGCACGCATGTTCAAAATCGTAACGAGGAAGTTGATCCCCCCCATAAGTGTACCGAAACCAGAAATCTGTAACCCGAGTGAGTAGAAGTCAACACCAAGCGACTCTGGTACTGTCGAGAGTGGTGCGTAAGCTGTCCAACCTGCGTTTGGCGCAGCGCCGAAGAACCATGAAAGGTTCAGTAAGACTCCACCAAAGAAGAACAACCAAAAACCAAGTGCATTTAAGAATGGGAACGCAACATCGCGTGCTCCGATTTGAAGCGGTACTGCTGCGTTCATGTAACCGATCAACATCGGCATCGCTGCCAAGAAGATCATCGTCGTACCGTGCATCGTGATCAATTGGTTAAAAAGTTCACCGCTGACGAAATCGTTCATCGGTTTAATCAATTGAAAACGAATCATTAGGGCTTCTACGCCACCAACTAGAAGGAAGAACAATCCAGAGATGATGTAGAGAATCCCGATTTTCTTATGGTCGACTGTCGTTAGCCAGTCCATGATGCCGCTTTTTTTCTGCGGCATACCCATAGTATGTGTCCCCACTATGATTCCCCCTTAAAAAATTATTGGAGCTTTTTGTCCAATAGATAATCTGCCAATTCGCTCAATTCTTCATCGCTGATCTTATCTTCAGAGAATCCAGGCATTTTTGTACCTTGTTTCTCTTTTTGTGGATCGCGAATCCATTTTTCGAGGTTTTCTTTATCATGCTTGAGGTAACCCGCGATACGCTGACGATCACCGAAGTTCGTCAAGCTAGGTGCGACTTTCCCGCCGCCATGACAGCTGAGACAGTTCTGGGCGTAGACTTGCTCACCAGTCGTCCAGTTCTTTTCATTCTTTTTATCAAGCTGTTTTGTTTCTGCTTCTTTTGCAGATTTCATGTCTTTCAACCATTTGTCGTAGTCATCCTGCTCCATCGCAACGACTTTAAAGTCCATCAATGCGTGAGAAGGACCACACAACTCGGCACATTTACCGTAGTACGTGCCTGCTTCTTTTGCTTGTAACCACATTTCGTTATCAAGACCTGGGTTTGTATCTGTCTTACCAGAAAGAGCCGGTACCCAGAATGAGTGAATGACGTCTTTAGACGTCAAGTTAACCGCAACACGTTTACCGACTGGGATGACAAGTTCTTGTCCTGTCGAAACACCTTTGTCTGGATATTCGAATTCCCACCAGTAAAGGTTCGCTGTAACGTTGATTTGTTCGTTTTTCTTCGCTTCTTTTGCATCCGCAAGTTCAACCGTTGTTTTGATCGTCGGAATTGCAAGAACGATCAAGAGAAGGATCGGAATAACTGTCCAGATGATTTCAAGCGTGTGGTTCCCTTCGACTTGCTTCGGAACCGTGTTATCACCTGATTTACGACGGAATTTCATAAGTACGTAAATATAAATGACGGCTACGATCGCAAGGACGAACAACATGACCCACAAGCTAAGCTTGATGATCTCAAGTTGCATTTCAGCGCCTTCTCCGCGAGGCTGTAGCGCAGACAATTCCGGAATTCCACAACCTGATAACATGAGTGCCATCAAGCCGATTGGAAGAAGCCGGAAGAGCATTTTTACTGATTTTTTCACAACCATCCCCACTTTCTTTGTCCCCAATTTTGTCTTTCGTAATGGTGTACGTGAATTATGTCAAATCGTTTTAGAAAGAAACGAGTACGACCGTCACGATCCAAGCCGTGAAATAAAACAGTGAGAAGAAGAACATCTTCGACGCCCATTTGATTTCGGCTTGTTCATCTTGGATCTTCAGACCTTTCAGTCCCATATAGAGCCAATATCCACCGAGCAATGCCATGACGATCATGTAGATGATGCCATAGTGTGCTAAGAGGAGTGATGATGGAATAAGTACTGCAATCCACCATACAATTTGTCGTTTCGTGATCGCGAATCCGTTTACGACAGGTAACATCGGGATACCTGCTGCCCGATACTCCTCTGTCCGTCGCATCGCGAGTGCGAGGAAATGTGGTGGTTGCCACACGAACATGATGAGGAATAAAATCCACGCATCAATGTGAAGCGTCGGAGTGACTGCCGCAAATCCAATGATTGGTGGCACAGCTCCTGATATACCACCTACGACTGTATTGATCGTGTGTGTTCGCTTTAACCACATCGTATAAATCACGACGTAAACGAATGATCCGATCAATCCGAACACTGCCGCCACATGGTTGACGATCAACAACAATACCGTACCGGTCGCAAGAATCCCGAGTCCTAGCGCGAGTATTCGCTGTCCATCCATCTTCCCAGTAACGCTTGGTCTTCCCATCGTCCGTTCCATCTTATAATCGATGTCCCGGTCAATGTAGTTATTGAGGTAGCAACTTCCGGCAATGACTAATCCACTCCCGAGAAGCGTCCACAGTAACATCCACTTGGTTTGCCATAGATACAATAGGACATCATCCGTTATGTACGATGCCGCTACGACATACCCTGCGAAGACCGTAATCAGATTGGCACGGACGATCCCCATTTTTGCTAGGGTGACATAGTCCTTGAATGTGGGCTGATCCGCCTGCTCGATTGCCATATCCAGTGCCTCTCCAGTAACTTTCGCCATGCTGTTCCCTCCTTTTCACCATCTGCTTCCGTGTAGCACCTAGGCTTCACGTAATTTCTTCACAGAAATAACACAGACATGCCACGAAACGTCCTTTTCTCTATAAAAGATACCACATATTTAGGACCGTGACGTATGAAAATACTTTCGACATAATGAACAAAATGTGAAATCTATGTGATTTTCATCACAGTTCACCATATTTACCTAATACTAGAATAGCGTTGTTCTAAAAGATTGCAAGCGTTTCGAGACTTTTTATGCGATACTAGTCCTATGGAAATCCATGTATTTCGTATTTTTTAGAAAGGTGGTGTCCAAATCTTGAATCGAAAGCTTTCGATGTTTTCAGCCTTCGTCACGTTTACGATGATGATCGTCTTGCTGATGGGTGGGACAGTCACAAAAACGGACTCGGGAGATGGCTGCGGAACAGATTGGCCACTCTGTCATGGGGAACTCATTCCGACGAACCCAAGTGTTGAAACGATGATTGAATATAGTCACCGCGCTGTGACCGGAGTCGTTGGACTCCTAATCATCGCCTTATGTCTCTGGACGCTCGTTGCCTTTAAGGATCGATTAGATACGAAGATTTTTGCATTTCTTGCCTTCATCTTCATGTTGATTCAATCCCTCGTCGGAGCAGGAGCTGTCGTTTGGCAACAATCAGATCTCGTCATGGCGTTACATTTTGGTATCTCCTTGATTTCCTTTGCTGCCTTATTGATTTTAACGATATTGATCATGGAGCGTCCTGGTCAGGAATTCAGGGAATCTGTCCCAGCATTCTTGCGGAAGCTCTTGTACGGTCTGCTCGTCTACACGCTGATCGTCGTCTATACTGGTGCTTACGTTCGCCATGTTGGCGCTACATATGCGTGTGTGGGTTGGCCCGTTTGTTCCCAACCGTCGATGACGTTCGAAGCCTGGGTCCAAATGATTCACCGAATCATGGCTGGGCTATTATTCCTCTATACGTTGTTCGTTCATATTACAGCCATTCGCTTAAAACACCGGACGACGACAACCGGCATGGCATTCGCGACGTTCTTCATCTCGTGTCAAGTTGCTACAGGTGCTTGGATCGTTCTCGGTGGACATGCAACATATGTACCGTTACTGCACGCCTTCTTGATTACGTGTTATTTCGGTGTCTTATCCTACTTGACGTATCATGCATTCCGAACACGTAAAGCAAATAGCCGTCTTCAATAAGGTCGTAAAAAAAAGGATGTTCCTCCGCTGAGGAATATCCTTTTTTCATTATTTGAATCGAGCGATTGCACGCTTTCGCGCTTCATCATGTGCAACGATCGGTTCTGGGTATCCAGAGTCTTCTCGTTGTTGCTGCGTCGGTTCATGAATATATTGCTTCGACAGATCTTTGATTTCCGTGACATACTGCCGAATGAACTCTCCGTCCTTATCGAACTTCTTTGATTGTGTCGTCGGATTGAAGACTCGGAAGTACGGTACGGCATCCGTCCCGACCGATGCCGCCCATTGCCAACCACCGATGTTCGAAGCCGCTTCATAATCGACGAGTTTCTGTTGGAAATAACGTTCCCCTTTTTGCCAATCGATCAATAGATCTTTTGTCAGGAACGACGCGACGATCATCCGCAGACGATTATGCATCCAACCGGTTTGGTTCAATTGACGCATCGCTGCATCGACGATCGGATAGCCGGTTTTCCCTTCACACCAAGCCTTGAATCCGTCCTCGTTTTCTTCCCACTCGATCTCTCGGTACTGGGTGTTGACCGCTTGTCGTTTCGATTCCGGGAAGTGCATTAAAATCATGTAATAGAACTCACGCCAGATGAGTTCGGTGATGAACGTCTGCTTCCCTTTCGATTCTTTTGCATCTTGAATAGCTGCATAGACCGTTCGAATCCCGATCTCACCGGTCCGTAGATAACGTGAAAGTAAACTCGTACCGTCCATCGCTGGAAGATCACGATTCTCTTCGTAGTTTTTAAGCGATTGCTCGATGAATTTCTTTAAGCGTTGTTTCGCTTGCTTCTCACCCGGATGAAATGCCGCATCAGACTGTGCCTTTTTAAAATAGGCATCAATGAAACTATTAGTGTGCTGGCGCTTATGATAATGATCCCGTAGCGTTTGCCACTTCACATCATAGGGTGTTGGAATTTCTTTTTTCATGAACGCATTCTTATACGGCGTGAATACTTTATAGAACTTTCCATCCTGCTTTTTAATGTCATGTGGATGGAGCAGGTGCCGGTCTAACAAGCGCTCCGTTTGTCGTTCCTTACGTTTTTTGATGATCCCCTCATCCCGCGCCTTGAATGGTTCGACATATTCCGCGTTGAATAACAAAACGTCCGCATCATTGGTTGCATCTAAGAAAGCTTGTTCATCGCCTTCGATGAAGCGAATCGGCATCTCTTTTTCTTTACAAGCATCTGAAAACAATTCGAGCGCTTGAAAGAAATATTGTTGCCGCGCTTCATATTCTCCAATGTAATCTGGATTGAGCCAAAAGACGAACTCGACTGTCGCTTTTGGATTTTCCTTCAGTAATTCAATCGCACGTGCCAACATGTGGTTGTCTTGTAATCGAAAATCGCTTCGAATCCAACAAATAATGTTCAACCGTATCCTCTCCCATTACATATTGAATGAAAAACAGGCAGCCCGCCGAGCGTGCGCCTGTTTTTCATTGTGACCTTATACGAATTCAATCAATAAGTCTTGACTCGCAATAGCTTCGCCTTCTTTAACATGGACGGCTTTGATCTCACCGTCTTCTGGTGCTTGGATTGTCGTTTCCATCTTCATCGCTTCCGTAACGAGAAGTTGTTCTCCTTTACGGACACGAGTGCCTGTCTCAACGAGTACCTTCAGCACACTACCCGGCATCGACGCACCGATCTGTTTTGCGTTACTTCGATCTGCTTTTGGACGGCTTGATGAACTTTCCTTAATACTGATGTCCTTGACTTCGACTTCACGAGGAACACCATTCATCTCATAGTAGATTGTCCGCATCCCGTGATCGTCTGGCTGACCGATTTGAATCAACTTGAGATATAGTGTCTTCCCTCGTTCAATTTCGACCTCGATCGTTTCGCCTAGGCGCATACCGTGGAAGAATGTATTCGTATCAAGAACCGAGATATCGCCATATCGCGCGACATATGAACTGTAGTCCATGAAGACTTTTGGATAGAGCGCGTAAGCGAGAGCATCAAATTCAGTGACTGGTCGTTCAAGTTTCTCAAACAACTCATTTTTTATTGCATCAAAGTTGAGTGGTTGCATCATCTTACCAGGACGTTCCGTCAACGGAGCAGCTCCCTTCAAGATGGCACGTTGTACTTCTTGCGGGAAACCGTCCGGCGGAGTTCCGAGTTCGCCCTTCATCAGTTCAACGACTGAATCCGGGAAATCAAGTCCACTTGCTCGGTGCAATACGTCTTCTTCCGTCAGATGATGTTGGACCATGAAGAGCGCCATGTCTCCAACGACTTTCGACGACGGTGTGACTTTAACGATATCGCCAAACAACATGTTGACACGCGCATACATTTCTTTGACTTCAGACCAACGATCCGAAAGCCCGACCGCTTTTGCTTGTTGCTGTAAGTTCGAATATTGTCCACCCGGCATCTCATGATCGTAGACGGTTGGATTTGGTGCGATCATATCAAGTTCAAATGCTTGATACAAATGACGCACGTCCTGCCAATAGTCCGAAATCTGTTCGAACTTCTGTGCTGAGACGAGTGGTTGACGTGGATGACCACTTAGGGCATGAATCAAGCTACCACCCGCTGGCTGACTCGTCAGTCCTGACATACTTGATGCCGCGACGTCAACGACGTCGACCCCGGCATCGATCGCACGCGCATACGTATAAATCCCGTTTCCACTCGCATCATGGGTGTGAAGATGGATTGGTAACGATACTGCATCTTTAAGTGCCGATACAAGCGCATAGGCTGCTTCCGGTTTCAAGAGACCCGCCATATCCTTGATGGCAATGATGTGAGCACCGCTCTCTTCCAGTTGTTTCGCCAGATTGACGTAATACGGCAGATGATATTTCGGACGATTCGCATCGAACAGATCCCCTGTGTAACAGACAGCTGCTTCCGCGATTTTACCTGTTGGCAAGACCGCATCGATGGCGAGTTGAATTGATTCCGGGTTGTTCAAGCTGTCGAAAATCCGGAAGACATCGACTCCCGCTTGCGCCGCTTCCTTGACGAAGGTATGGATGACATTGTCTGGATAGTTCTTGTAACCAACGCCGTTCGCACCACGGAGTAACATCTGAATCAGGACGTTCGGCATTTTTTCACGCAATTTCATCAGACGAACCCATGGATCCTCTGATAAGAATCGATACGCAACATCAAATGTTGCCCCTCCCCATGCCTCGACTGAGAACAATTCAGGAAGCAGTTTCGCTTCCGCCTCTGCGATCGCAACGAGATCCTTCGTCCGCATTCGTGTCGCAAGTAACGATTGATGAGCGTCACGGAATGTCGTATCCGTCAACAAAACGTTGTCTTGTGCTTTCAACCATTTCGCGACAGCTTCCGGACCTTCTGCATCAAGGATCGCTTTTGCGCCTGGCGTGTAGTCTGCCGGAAGATTTTTTGGAATTCGGACGTCACGCGCAAGTGGCTTGTCCAGTTTTCCGATTCCCGGGAATCCATTGACGGAAACCTCTCCGATGTACGTCAACAGCTTCGTTCCCCGGTCTTGACGTTTTGGGAAGATAAATAATTCTTGTGTATCATCGATAAACGATGTATTGTAATCGCCGCTGACGAACGCGTGGTGTTTCAAGACATTGCTCAAGAATGGGATGTTCGTCTTAATACCACGAATCCGGAATTCACTTAAGTTTCGACGCATTTTCGCGACCGCTTGGTCATACGTCAAACCGTGCGTCGAGATTTTAACGAGCAACGAGTCATAATACGGTGAAATTTCTGCTCCGACATAGGCATTCCCACCATCAAGACGTACACCAAAGCCGCCTGGTGAACGATACGCTTTAATCTTACCTGTATCCGGCAAGAAGCCGTTTTCTGGGTCCTCTGAAGTAATTCGGCTCTGGATCGCAAAACCAAGCATCTTAATCTCTTCTTGTTGTGGAATGCCGACAAGGTCGCTATGTAACGATTCGCCTTCAGCAACACGGATTTGAGTCTGAACGATGTCAACGCCTGTGATCATCTCCGTAATCGTATGCTCGACTTGTACACGTGGGTTGACTTCGATGAAATAGAACGATTCATCTTGTGTGACGAGAAATTCGACCGTACCCGCATTTTCGTATCCGACATGTTTCATCAACGTGACAGCCGCGTCACAGATCTTTTTACGCCCTTCTTCTGAAAGCGTGACACATGGCGCCACTTCGACGACTTTTTGGTGACGTCGTTGTACGGAACAGTCTCGTTCAAACAAATGAATGATGTTTCCATGTGCATCCCCGATGATTTGGACTTCAATATGTTTTGGTCGTTCGATTAATTTTTCAACGTAAATTTCATCCGAACCGAATGCTTTTAAAGCTTCAGATTTCGCTCGTTCAATCATGTCTGAAAGCTCTTCTTCTGTCCGGACGACACGCATACCACGTCCACCACCACCAAGCGATGCTTTGACCATGAGTGGATAGCCTGCTTCTTTTGCGAACGCATACGCTTCATCAATTGATGAGATCGGACCATCTGTTCCTGGAATGACAGGAAGACCCGCTTCAATTGCAGTCGTCCGTGCCCGTACCTTATCTCCGAACTTATACAGGTGATCTTCTTGCGGCCCGATGAAGATGATTCCTTCTTCGCGGCAACGTTTGGCTAGCTCAATATTCTCAGAGAGGAATCCATAACCAGGATGGATCGCATCACATTCGGCTTTTTTCGCTGTTGCGATGATATCTTCAATGTCGAGGTAGGCTTCGATCGGTTTTTTTCCTTCTCCGATCCGGTACGCTTCATCGGCTTTATAACGATGAAGAGAACCCATGTCCTCTCGTGAATAAATAGCAACGGTACGAATACCGAGTTCCGTCGCTGCACGGAAAACGCGAATCGCGATCTCCCCGCGGTTTGCTACGAGAATCTTCTGGATTTTAGTCAACTGATGCTCCCCCTTTAGTTAATGAGCTCGTGGCACTCATCGAACGTGCAGTTTGCACTTCTTTATGATAAGCCACCCGATATTTGTTTTGCATAGAAATGTTTGCCATTACACCAAGCATCGTACTCATGACGAGTAACGATGACCCACCGTAACTGATGAATGGCAAGGTGACACCTGTACCTGGAAACAGACCAGACATGGCTGCAATATTGATACATGTCTGGATGAAAATAATACCGGAAATCCCAAGTGCGAGCATGCTCGAGTAAAGTGAGACACACCGGTTAGCGATGATCGCCCCTTGAATCATCAGGTAAAACAATAGACCGAGTACGACAAGGACCCCGATGAAGCCGAGTTCTTCCGAGATGATCGACATGATGTAGTCGGTTTCAGGTTCTGGCAGATAACCATACTTTTGAAAACTATTCCCAAGACCCACTCCGAACAATCCCCCATGGGCAATCGATATGACGGAGTTGATGAGCTGATATCCCTTACCTTCTGCGTCAAGAAAGGGATTCAAACTCGCTTGAATCCGTTGCATCTGATTATCCGAAAAATTGTTCCATGCGTACAAGAAGATGATCGGAACGGTAACGACACATAACATGATGTAACCACTCGGTAATCCTACTGCAAATAAAATCATCGCCGTGATGAGTAACAGAATGAATAATCCGCCGTCATCCGGTTGCATACGAATGATGATCGCGTAAGGTGCAAGTAATACGACCATCGGAATCAAGATCCAGTCCGAGAAACTAAGTAAAATCCGTTTTCCGGGGGACGTCGCTGGAATTTGACGATGGATGAAGTGATGGACAATCCCAATCACGCCATCCATCTTTCCTTTGTGCTTTTGATCAAAATAACTGGCAAGCCCGACGACGAGCACGAATTTACAAAGCTCGATTGGTTGAATCAAGAAGATACCGAAGTTCAACCAGGCGCGAGCTCCGTTTAGGGGAACCGAAAATAGTGTTGCCATCAGCATCAACCATGTAATCGCGTACAAGAGTAAACGAATGATTGGTCCACGAAATACTTCATGATTCACTTGCGAAACTAAAAGGAACAGCACGATGGCCATCGCATCGAACATCAACTGCTTCTCAAAGAAGGACGTATTCGCATAATCGCCACCGTTCCAAACGCTGGCACTATAGACCATGACTGTACTGATCGCCATGAGGATGAGCATCGTAAAGAAGAGACCGTAGTCAAAAAATGCTCGTTTTTCTTTAAACTTCGCTAACATATGTACACGTCCTTTTTTTCGTTTTCTAAAAAAAAATACCCAAACGCCGCATTTCACGTTTGAGTAGAAAATCAGCACGTCTCCGCATCATGTAAATCAGATAATTGCTGTTCAAGTGATTCGAGCAACTGTTTCCCTTCACCCGCATCAATCAGTTCAAGACGTACCGCAAAATCAATCTGACGGGACAATCCGAACATTTGTGTATCCAATACTTCCTCGTAAAGAGGACATTGTGGCATCGTTAAATTCGCAAGCTGGACCTCGATCAACCGGCGGATTTTTTGTGCATCCGCTTCTAGTAGCTCAAGAGCGCGCTGGCGATGAACTGTCTCGATTTCAGTTGACAATCCAATCCCTCCTCATCAAATGACGCGTTCCTGTTATAGCTAAACTTTACCTTACTTTCGCCAACAATTCAACGTTTCGGTATAATGGATTTGTTGGACTTACACATTTAGGGGGTATAACAATGATTTTTCCGATTAACGGTAAAGTACGGCACCAGTTGACGATTGATCCGACAGTTTGGATCTTTGATGAACGAAAGGTTGCGATTGAGAAGATTGGCCAACCAGCAGATACGAGCGAACAAGAGGCGTACTACGCGAAAATGGGGGCAGCGTGGGATAAAGGCATCATGGAAGGCAGTCGTACGGATCATAATCGTCCGATGACACGCGCTGAAAAAGAAGCCGCGCTTCAAGGGTCATTCGCCATGGCGCTCGCACCGTTCATCCGGAATGCTGAACTCTTACCGGAAGCGACCGCTATTCGTTTCGAAGGTGAAGAAACGGTCGAACTTCCACTTGAGAAACTCGACGAAGTGTACCTGCAGTTCTCACAAGACGGCAAAGTGTTATCAGATGGACCCGTTCACCTGTTGCACGGACAACGGATCGTCAAATCTATTCACACGGTTACCGTCATATAAGGAAAACGTGGTGCGCCTGAATAGACGCACCACGTTTTTTATAATAAGTCGGCTGCGAGGCGCGCCAGATTCGAGCGTTCCCCTTTGACGAGTTTGACGTGTCCCGTCATCTTCTCATTTTTAAGGCGTTCTACGGCGTAGGATAAACCGTTCGAATATTCATCTAAATACGGGTGATCGATCTGTTGCGGATCCCCGACTAACACGATTTTCGAGTTTTCACCGACACGTGTCAAAATCGTCTTGACTTCATGTTTCGTCAAATTCTGCGCTTCATCGATAATGATGAATTGCCCCGGCATGCTCCGTCCTCGAATATATGTCAACGCTTCCAGTTGAATCGTCTTCATTCCCGCGAGAATGTTACCAAGTTCGTCTCCTGATCCCGTATTAAAGAGATGTTCGAGGTTATCATAGATCGGTTGCATCCACGGACGAAGCTTTTCCTCCATCTCACCTGGCAAGTAGCCAATATCATTTCCCATCGGCACGACTGGACGAGCAACGACCAGTTTTTTATATTTATGCTCGTCTTCTACTTGCAGGAGCCCCGCAGCGAGTGCAAGTAATGTCTTTCCGGTACCTGCCTTCCCAACGAGTGTAACGAGCGGTACATCGTCTCGAAGTAATAACTCAAACGCCATCCGTTGTTGAACGTTTCGGGGAATAACACCCCAGACTTGATCGACATCGATCGAAAGTGCCCGGATGATCGGCAAATTCTGATCAACGACAGCAATGGCAGAGGCTTTTGACATATTACTTTTTAGAATGATGAATTCATTCGGTTGCACTTTTTCCGGCAATACATCAACTGAAAGTCGTTTATCCTGATAGAAAGCATCGATATATTCCTGATCGACGGTCACTTCGATGAATCCTGTATAAAGACCAGTCAAGTCAGCGATATGATCCGTCATATAGTCCTCAGCGACTAATCCATACGCATCCGCTTTGACGCGGACTAAGATATCTTTTGAGACGAGAATGACATCTCGTGGGGTCGCTTCAGTTTGTTGTTCCCGATGAATCGACCATGCGAGCTCGATAATCTTGTTATCGTTCGATTCATGCGTAAACGGCGAACCTTCATGAATGGAGTCCCCAATATCGACGCGAAGAATGCCACCGTTTCCGAGTGGCACTCCCGCATGAAGCTGACCAGTTTCCCGTAATTGGTCTAAGATGCGAGCTGTTTCTCGGGCGTTGCGCCCTACTTCATCCATGTTGCGTTTTTTTCCATCTAGTTCTTCTAGTACGATCGCTGGTATGACGACGTCGTGCTCCTGGAATTGGAAAAGAGAAAGTGGATCATGAAGCATGACATTGGTATCAAGTACGTATATTTTTTTCATTCCATCGTTCGCCCCTTTAGAGTCGAGTTTGTGATGAATGTTACGCTTTTAGGATGCGATGAACGAGTTGATCCAACCGTTCGGCTGCCTGTTCATCGTATGTTTTTTCGATAGTCGGTCGTTGTGTGACAGTTGCTCCGTAAAACAAGATGTCACGCACCTCCTCAACGCGTCCCTCATAAAAAGCGAGTGGCAACGGAAGGTCTTCTTGCGGCGTAAACGCCTTGACGTCCGTACACGTTAAGCTGTACGTCGACTGATCTGCAAAAAAGATCAACGTGAAGACCGGATGTTCTCGTAATGTTTTAACGAGATGAGAATCTGCTTCGATTGCAAAACGAACCGTTTGCGAATCCGTCGCATGTACCCAACTGATTGCATGTGTGATGGGCCAATGTTTGGATTGATCATGCGTAATCAAAAAAACGAGTGGTAATTGCGATAATGCTTCTAGTTGACCTGAGTTGAGCTGTTGTTCAACTTTATTTGCCATGACATCACCCCCTCTACGACTTAGTGATGATATTTCGAGATATACTTCTCGTTTCCCTTTTTTACATCTGAATAATCTTCTAATATGATATACTAAGAAAAAAAGGGAGGACCTGACATGCGAGTGAAATGTACGATTTGCGATAAGCGTGAAACGATTGATGATTGGTCCTTCACGGCGAAGCGATTACGCAATAAACCTGTTCGTGTCCATATCTGTGATGAGTGTCGATCACGCGTAGAAGAACGGACACTTGAACGCCACGCTTCTGGACAATTCCATTTATACCCGACTTGGGAAACGAAACGAAAACACTGGTAAACAAAAGGTCTGCGGGAAAATTCCCTGACAGACCTTTTATTGTTCATCGATTGATTCGAACCAATCGATCATCCTCGGTCGACGGAGTCCCTCTACCATCTGTATTGTTCGTAATATAATAAATTGACGTCTCATCAATCCACACATCGCGAATCCGCCCTTGATTTTCGACAATCGTTTTGACCTGTTTCGTCTTTAGATTAATCGCTTGTAATCGTTGACCTACAAGTGTTGCAAAATACAACGTATCATCCGCTTCTGCAATCCCACTTGGTGCAACGGATCGCTCTCCCACTTCGTACCACGGTGTCACGAGTCCCTCTGCTTTCTCTGTTCCTTCAATCGTCGGCCATCCATAATTCTTTTGTTCGATTCGATTGATCTCATCGTGCCCACTTTGCCCATGTTCGCTTGCATACAGTTGATCATCGACGAAAACAAGTCCTTGTGGATTCCGGTGACCGAGACTGTAGACGTATCCTTTTTGATTCCCCTCGAACGGTTCTCCTTCAGATGTGATGCGTAAAATCTTTCCTGCCAATGAATCAATGTCTTGCGCCAGTTCAGGATTTGCTGCGTCTCCTGCTGTGACGTAGAGTGCACCTTCTGGACCCCACTCAAGTCGTCCTCCGTTGTGAATCGTCGCTCCCGGAATATCGTCGAGTAACACACGCTCTTCGACCCACTGATGGCCTTCTTCTTTGATTGCAATGACACGATTGGTCGCTTGATTTTGTTTTGCATACGTATGATAGACGTATGCCGTCTTATTGTTCTTAAAATCAGGGTCAAGTACCATACCGAGTAATCCACTTTCTCCTTCAGCAATTACATCTTTCTTCAGTTGCAAGCGCATCCTCTCATAATCACCTTGTTTTCCTTTGACGATTGTTCCTTCGCGCTCTGTAATATAAAAAGTCTCTCCTTCGCGAACAATATTCCATGGGGCGTTTAGCTCTTTAAATACGACTCCTTCTTGCGTTTGTGATGATTGCGTATCTTCTTGATTACCTGAATCCTGTTGATTGTTTTTTTGTGTCTTCTGATTGGTTTCCTTTGTTGACGATTCTTCTGATGTTTGTGTACAGCCGATCAGAATACCCGCTAACAGCAGGGGTATGACATACCTTATTTTCACTGTTTTCTCCCCCCTTTTAGTATCCCTGTTCCCGCTACGCTTTAAATCATGCATCTGAATTAGCACAAAAAAAGAACGAACCTCCGAAGAGATTCGTTCTTTTGATTCATGACATGCTTCCGTCAAGAAGCTGTCCGTTCACGTTCACGCTTGACCATCCACATCCGGAAGCGATAAATACCAAGTACGAAGACCATCGCAAGGAGTACTTCAGGAATCGGCCATGTCCAGAAGACAAGCGTCAATGCTGCCGAGAAGACGGCGAGCAAGAGATAGACGATCAGTGATTTCCACCATGCTAGTTCCTTAGCAAATCCTAACTTAAAGACGACAAGCGTCAAGATGACGACAGTGATCATTAAAGGATAAAATCCCGTTTCGATGTTATTCGGATCACTTCCGACACCGAGAAGTTTCGCGATGAACGGAATATCGTATTTCGGAAAATCAGAAGCAACGGCAGCTTGTGCATTCATTGCCAATCCCCCTATTCGTTCAAGACTCAATCTTTACCTAGACGACGACGTTTTTCTTGCTTTTCACGTTCGTTCTTGTTCAAGACTTGTTTACGGAGACGAACCGATTGTGGTGTGATTTCACAGTACTCATCTTCATTCAAGAATGTCAACGACTCTTCAAGTGAGAAGACACGTGGACGTTTAAGAACGTTTGTTGAATCTTTTGCAGATGCACGCATGTTCGTTAATTGTTTTGCTTTAACGACGTTGACAGCGAGATCGACATCACGGTTACATTCGCCGATGATCATACCTTCGTATACTTCAATACCAGGCTCGATGAAGATCGTTCCGCGGTCTTCAAGAGCTGAGATCGCGTAAGCAGTTGCTTTACCTGTTTCGATTGAGACCATAACTCCACTACGACGTCCACCGATATCCGCTTGGATGAACGGACGGTATTCTTCGAATGTGTGGTTCATGATTCCGTATCCGCGTGTAGCAGAAAGGAATTCGTTACGGTAACCGATCAAACCACGTGAAGGAACGATGAATTCCATTTTTGTTTGACCGTTGTCCATTGTTTGCATGTTCGTCAATTCACCTTTGCGGAGACCGATCGATTCCATGACAGAACCTGTGTACTCTTCTGGTGTATCGATGACGACGCGTTCGAATGGCTCGACTTTGACACCTTCTTCTTCTTTGATGATAACTTGCGGTTTAGATACTTGGATTTCGTATCCTTCACGGCGCATGTTCTCGATCAAGATCCCGAGGTGAAGCTCCCCACGACCAGAAACGATCCAGCGGTCCGGTGAGTCTGTGTTTTCGATGCGAAGTGAAACGTCTGTTTCGAGTTCTTTTTCAAGACGCTCTTCGATTTTACGTGAAGTAACGAGATCTCCTTCACGACCAGCGAATGGCGAGTTGTTGACGATGAATGTCATTTGAAGCGTTGGCTCATCGATACGTAATAATGGGAGTGGATCAACGTGTGAAGTCGGGCAAACTGTTTCACCGACGTTGATGTCTTCCATACCAGCGATCGCAATCAAGTCTCCTGCTTTTGCAGTTTCGATTTCGACACGTTTTAGACCGAAGTAACCGAACAACTTCGTGACACGGAAGTTCTTCGTTGAACCGTCAAGTTTTGAAAGTGAAACGCTATCGCCAACTTTGATTTCGCCACGGAAGACACGACCGACACCGATCCGTCCGAGGTAGTTATCATAGTCAAGCATCGTAACTTGGAACTGAAGTGGCTCCATTGTGTTATCGACAGGTGCTGGTGTATGCTCAAGAATTAAATCAAGAACGTTCGTGATTGTATCTTCTTGTTTATCTAATTCAGGTTCAAATGAACTTGAGCCGTTGACTGCCGATGCATAAACGACTGGGAATTCGAGTTGATCTTCGTCAGCGCCGAGGTCGATCAAGAGATCTACGACTTCGTCGACGACTTCAAGAGGACGGACCATCGGTTTGTCGATTTTGTTGACGACGACGATTGGTTGAAGTCCTTGCTCGAGTGCTTTTTTCAAAACGAAACGTGTTTGTGGCATACAGCCTTCACGTGCATCGACAACGAGGATGACGCCGTCCACCATACGCATGATCCGCTCAACTTCTCCACCGAAATCGGCGTGTCCTGGCGTATCAACGATGTTGATGCGTGTGTTTTTGTAGTCGATTGCAGTGTTTTTCGCAAGAATCGTGATTCCACGTTCCCGCTCGATGTCATTTGAGTCCATTGCGCGTTCTTCGACTTGTTCGTTCGTACGGAACGTACCAGACTGTTTTAAAAGCTCATCGACTAATGTTGTTTTACCATGGTCAACGTGAGCGATGATCGCAACGTTGCGTAAATCATTTCGTACTAATGTTGTCATAGGTGTGTACCTCTTTCTATTCATTTAAATAAATCTTATCATACTTTCGGTCAACTTTAAGAGTATAGCACAGGTAGAGTCCTAATTGGCAATGACTAAGATTCGACATCATCTCGAAAGCCTTTTCATTATTCTTAATTCACGCTACACTGTTAACGTACTCACGGGTAGAGGGGGAAAAAACATGCGTCTACTATTTTTGTTACTTGCCATGCTTGCAGTAGGATCCATGGCAGCCATCGGCATTTTCATCGCGGAACAAAACGTAGCGATGACGATTGCCTCTGTCGTCTTGATGATAGTTGCGATGGGTGCCGGATTCGTTTTAAAGGCACGTTTGCGCAAACAAACATGACTGGGAAGGTTCCTTTCGTTTTTAAACGAAAGGACCTTTTTTCAACCCTCTTGTGTTTGTACGAACGTCAATACATCTTCAACGAATGTCTGGCTCCCTGCTAATACACTCGTTTGCTCGAGAAACGACATCGGCTCTCCGGTAATCGTCCCGACACGTCCACCAAGCTCTTCAATCAATAACTGACCGGCTGCATAATCCCAAGGCATGTTACGCATCGTGATATATCCATCAACGCGTCCGGCAGCCGTCCATGCGAGTTCAAGGGAAGCTGCACCAATCGCTCGTACACCTACTGCGTGTCGCACGAGTGGAGCAAGACGATCCGTGTTAATTCGACGGTTCGGCGTCACCCAGGTAGCATTCATACAGATGATCGCTTCCTTAACGCTCCGTTCTGTCAGTTGAGGTAACCGAATACCGTTTTGATAAGCCCCTTGTCCTTTGATGACATGAAATAGCTCGTCAGCCATGACATCATAAACAAATCCGTACCGTAATTCCCCTTCCATCATGATCGCAATTGAGATGGCGAACATTCGCTTTTGACGGATGAAGTTCATTGTTCCGTCGATCGGATCAACGAACCAAATCGTACCTTCGAGTGTATCGGGTCGAGCGATGCGCCCCTCTTCACCATAAATATGATGATCCGGATAGCGATCTAGAATACCTTTAATCAATAAATCCTCGACGGCTTGATCAATCTCCGTCACTAAATCACTTTTTCCGGTTTTCTGTTCAATGTGATACGACACATCAATCTTTTCGCGAATGTATTTCCCTGCTCGCTTGATCAAGTCTATCGCATCCAACTCGATTTGCATCTTCCTTCACTCCTTCATCATCGTTTCCAGCTTCTTCTATAGTAACAAAAAAAGAAAACCAGCGAACGATTCGCTGGTTGAAGTAGTGATATTTTATTATAAGGTAGAGAAAAGGACGTTGAAATCAAGCTTCAAGACGTACCATCTCTTGACGATATTTTTCGAGGCGCTCTTTACTTGCACCAACAGCTTCTGCGTCACTTGCCACCATCGCATCATGTAATGTAGCAAGCTCATAGTCGATTTCGAGACGCAATACAGGAATGCGTTTTTCTGCATCTTTTCTCTTGTATGCTTCTATCACTTGTTTCACAGTAACCACACTCCTTCGCGGGATAAACAGACGTTTAATTTGTCAGACAATTGCGACTTATCAGTGGATTGAATCAATAATAGTACGATTCAACTTAGATGTAAAGCATCTAATTTTAAAAAATACAGTTTCACATATTTGTAAGGATAACGTCTTGTATGTAGTATATAGCCGCTTCCCTTCCACTTTAAACAAATGATGATCATTTTCCGCACATTTCCAGTCCGTATAAAAGATAAGACTCCTATACGATCGCATAGGAGTCTTATCTTTTATGATGTCATTATTTTTTCATGCGCACGATTGGATCTTCTTGGCGTTTTGCCTGTTGCATCGTCCGATAACTTGAGCAACCTGTCTCTTCCATATAAAACTGATCCCACTGTTTTTCCTCGGATTTCGAGGTGACGATTTGCTTAAATTCCCGATATGCCTCGAGCAAACGTTGTCGTTCTACACCTGATTCATACGCTTGTTCGACTAAATTGAAAAAGTCGATGACTTTCACGATTTCTTCCGTCGACCAATCGGAATTGAGCGGATAACTCAATGCCATCATTCCCACTTCCTTTCTGCACTTTTCTATTTTACACGGAAAAGAAGCATAAAACAGTTGCAACCGTTCGAAAACTTGTTATAGTTAGCTTGTTTGATTGTATTTTTATTCGGTTTTAAGGGGGGAAATCTGGTGCAAACAAAAAGCTTAACACAGCTCGATACACCTTTATTCGATGCGCTACTCGCGCATGCGAAACGTCAACCAATTCAATTTCATATTCCCGGTCATAAAAATGGTCAAGGAATGGATCCAGCCTTTCGATCGTTCATCGGTCAGAATGCGCTCGATATCGATTTAATCAATATCGCTCCCCTTGATGATCTTCATCATCCAAAGGCAATCATTAAGGAAGCTCATCAATTGGCAGCTCAAGCCTTCCATGCCGACGAAACGTTCTTTTCCGTACAAGGAACGTCAACCGCAATCATGGCAATGATCATGAGCGTCGTCGGACCTGATGATAAAATTCTCGTTCCTCGGAATGTTCATAAATCGGTGATGTCAGCTATCGTTCTTTCTGGTGCGCACCCGATTTTCATTCATCCTGAATTCGATGAGACATTTGGTATCGCACACGGTATCACACCAAGCGCGGTAGAACGTGCCCTTGCACTTCATCCTGATACAAAGGCAGTGCTCGTCATCAACCCGACTTATTTCGGCGTTGCTGGCGACTTGGAGAGCATCGTCAAACTTTCCCATAGTAAGGGTATTCCGGTACTCGTCGACGAAGCACACGGCGTCCATATCGCCTTCCACGAAGATATGCCATTATCTGCGATGCAAGCAGGAGCTGATCTCGCAGCAACGAGTGTCCATAAACTCGGTGGGTCACTCACTGGAAGCTCTGTTTTAAACGTTCGCCGGGGTCTTGTCTCTCCAGATAAGGTCCAAGCGGTACTCTCGATGTTGACGACGACTTCAACATCCTATCTACTGCTTGCTTCTCTTGACTGCGCACGGCGCCATCTTGCAATCAACGGTGAAGCAATGAATCGTCGGGCACTCGAGCTCGCGACACGGATGCGTTTCGGATTAGCGAAGCTTCCTTATCTCGCCGTTTTCGGCGAATCCGATCTTCATTCAAGTGCGACGTTCGCTTTTGATCCAACGAAAGTGCTCGTTTCCGTTAAGGGACTTGGTATTTCTGGTCACCTTGTCGAAGAGTTTTTGCGTGAAGAACATCGGATCGAAGTTGAACTTTCTGATTTAAATAATATCCTTGTCATCATCACTTCTGGTGACTCGGAAGAGACAATCGATGCATTCCTACATGCGATGTCTTTACTTGTTGCACGCTATCAGAATAATGGCGCTGAAACGACTGATCACTCAATCGTCCTTCCAGACATTCCAGCGCTCGCTCTCAGCCCACGTGATGCTTTCTATGAAGAAACAGAGACAATTCCGTTAGTCGATGCGGTCGGACGGATTTCAGCTGAATTCATGATGGTGTACCCTCCTGGTATTCCCATCTTTATTCCTGGCGAAATGATCACGGCAGACAATCTTGCCTATATTAAAGAAAACATTGAAGCTGGTCTTCCGGTTCAAGGTCTTGAGGATCATTCGCTCGAGACGATCAAAGTCATTCAGCAATCGAATGCAATTCGGTGAAGACAAAACAAAGCAGTAATCCTTACTAGATGAGGATTACTGCTTTTTTAATTGGATCGTTTCATTCTGCATATTCATCGTTTGGCGAACAAGGAATGAATGCCGCTAATGCTTCACCAATTAATGCAACATCCTCTTGCTCAATTGCAAAAGTACGAACTAAAACTTCTCCATTCAACACATCCTGTTGATCAAGTAACGCTGACTGACCACCGGTTAAACTAACGACGAGTACTTTCCCAAAAAATTGTCCTGTACAGATGACAGCGAAATCATAGCGAGCGAATGCGGTCGTCCAGCCTACAAAGCGAACCTTATCCATCTCTGATACGTAATACAGCTCCTCTAAGGCAGTCACGGATTCCATATGCGTCCACCCTCTCCATTTTTTACTCTTTTCCTTTTTTGAATCAAGACAAAACAAAAAAACACCTCATACACGGTCGGCTCCCCGTGTATGAGGTGTTTCGAAATTATTTAATGATGTGAATTGGGCTACCGATTGCAACTTCAGCAGTTTCCATTGCGATTTCACCGAGTGATGGGTGCGCGTGGATTGTGAGTGCGATATCTTCAGCTGTCATACCAGACTCGATTGCGAGTCCCATTTCAGCGATCATATCAGATGCGCCTGTACCAGCGATTTGCGCGCCGATCAAGAGACCATCTGATTTACGAGTGATCATTTTCAAGAAGCCGTCTGGCTCGTTGAGTGCAAGTGCACGACCATTCGCAGCGTAAGGGAATTTAGACGCGATGTAGTCGAGTCCTTCTTCTTTCGCTTGTGCTTCAGTGTAACCGACAGTAGCGAGTTCTGGGTCTGTGAAGACGACCGCTGGAATCGCGCTGTAGTCGAGGTATGCAGGGTGTCCTGCAGCTGCTTCAGCAGCAATTTTAGCTTCGAATGAAGCTTTGTGTGCAAGTGGTGGTCCTGGAACGATATCACCGATTGCGTAGATGTTTTCGTTTGAAGTACGGCACTGATCGTCGATTTCGACAAGACCACGGTCGCTGACTTTGACTTCTGCCATTTCAAGACCAAGATCACCAGTGTTCGGACGGCGACCGACAGTGACGAGGACGTAGTCCGCATCAACTGTTTGTGCTTCACCGTTGACTTCGAATGTTACTTTAACGCCATCTTCCGACTCTTCCACACTTTGAGCAAGTGCTTCGTTGTGGATCGTGATGTTACCTTTTTGTTTGAGCTTTTTCTTAACGACTTGCGTCATAGCAGGCTCAAAACCAGAAAGGATGTCTTTTGTTCCTTCAAGAATGACGACTTCTGTATCGAAGTTCGCATACGCTGTACCAAGCTCCATCCCGATGTATCCGCCACCGATGACGATGAGTTTTTTCGGGATTTCAGGAAGGTTCAATGCGCCTGTTGAAGAAAGAACGCGTTTTGACCATTTGAAAGCTGGAAGTTCGATTGGAGTCGAACCTGTCGCGATGATACATTTTTTGAATTTGTAAGGAGTCGAAGAATCTTCGTTGATGATACGGACTGTATCTTCTGATTGGAAGTAAGCTTCCCCAACGACAGTCTCGACTTTGTTCCCTTTAAGAAGACCACTAACGCCGCCAGTCAATTTATTGACGACAGATTGTTTCCAAGATTGAACTTTCGAGAAATCGACAGTTGCATTCTCAGAAGTGATCCCCATATCGCTTGAACCTTTAGCGTGCTGGAAGTTATGTCCTGCAGTGATCAAGGCTTTTGATGGGATACATCCTACGTTTAAGCAGACGCCACCGACGTTTTCACGTTCAACGATTGTTACTTTCATACCAAGTTGCGCGCCGCGGATTGCAGCAACGTAACCACCAGGGCCAGCCCCGATTACGAGTAAATCTGTTTCTTGTGCGAATTCACCTACTACCATTGCTTATCCCTCCATGATGAGAAGTTGTGGGTCGTTCAATAGGCGTTTAACTAAGTTAAGCGCGTTTTGTGCAGTTGCACCATCGATGAGACGGTGGTCGAAGCTGAATGAAAGTGCAAGAACTGGTGCAGCAACGATTTCGCCGTTTTTAACGACCGCTTTTTCAGCGATACGACCGATACCGAGGATTGCAACTTCTGGGTGGTTGATGACTGGTGTGAACCATTGACCGCCAGCAGAACCGATGTTAGTGATCGTGATTGATCCGCCTTTCATCTCGTCGCCAGAAAGTTTACCGTCACGTGCTTTACCAGCAAGGTCATTGATGTTGTCAGCAAGTGCGAAGATCGATTTACGATCTGCATCTTTAACGACTGGTACGACAAGACCGTTGTCTGTATCAGCAGCAATGCCGATGTTGAAGTAGTTTTTGTAGACGATTTCTTCGTTTACATCGTCGATTGATGCGTTGATTGCCGGGTATTTTTTAGCAGCAGCAGTCAATGCTTTTACGACGAACGGAAGGTAAGTCAATTTCGTACCTTGAGCAGCCGCAACTTCTTTGAAGTTTTTACGGAGTGCAACGAGGTTCGTAACATCCACTTCGTCCATGAGTGTTACGTGTGGAGCTGTATGTTTCGAGTTAACCATTGCTTTCGAAATCGCTTTACGGATTCCTTTGATTTTCTCGCGTGTTTCAAGTTCAGGTTGAGCAGCAACGTATGGCTTCACTTCTGTTTTTGGTGCAGAAGCAGCTGGTGCTTTTTCTTCTGTTGCTGGTGCATCAGAAGTTTGTCCACCGTTTGCGAATGCATCGATGTCTTCTTTAACGACACGACCGTTGTCTCCAGAACCTTGGACTTCACGGATGTCGACACCTTTTTCACGTGCATATTTACGGACAGATGGCATCGCGATGACGCGTTCTGATTTATGGATTTGAACCTCATTTGGTTTGTCTTCCACTTTTTGATCCGTATCTTGAACGTCTTTCGCATTTTCTTCAGCTTTTGGTTGCTCTGCTTCTTCAGAAGGAGCAGAACCTTCGCCTTCGACTTCGAAAGTGATGAGGACGTCGCCAACGACAGCTACGACACCTTCGTCAACTTTTACTTCTTTAACAGTACCATCAACTGGCGATGGAATTTCAACGACTGCTTTATCGTTTTGTACTTCAAGAAGAACATCATCTTCTTTGACAGTGTCGCCCGCTTTTACGAACCACTTTACGATTTCACCTTCATGAATACCCTCACCGATATCCGGCAATTTGAATTCAAATAAACCCATTTGAATATGCCTCCTTTTAGTTCACTCTTCTAGTCGATTGTTATCTGTAAAAACGGAAGCAAGGAGAGAATGCACTCCTCTCCATATTTTCCGAAATGCTCTTAGAAATTGTAGACAGTCTTGACTTTTTCGACGATATCTTTGTGATCCGGAATCCAGACGTCTTCACCTTGTGCGAATGGGAAGATCGTATCTGGAGCAGCAACACGAAGAATTGGCGCTTCGAGGTCAAGGATTGCACGTTCTTGGATTTCAGTTGCAACCATTGCAGCGATACCCGCTTGTTTTTGTGCTTCTTGAACGACGACGACACGGTTTGTTTTCTTGACAGAAGCAAGAATCGTATCGATATCGATCGGGCTGATCGTCATCAAGTCGATGATTTCGACGCTGATGTTTTCTTTTTCGAGCTCTTCTGCTGCTTTAAGTGAAGCGTGCACCATCGCACCGTAAGTGACGATTGTTACATCTGTACCTTCACGTTTTACATCAGCTTTTCCGAGTTCGATCGTGTAATCGCCCTCTGGCACTTCACCGCGGAATGAACGGTAGAGTTTCATGTGCTCGAGGAATACGACTGGGTCGTTATCACGGATTGACGCGATCAAGAGACCTTTTGCATCGTATGGTGTTGAAGGAATGACAACTTTAAGTCCTGGTGACTGAGCCATGAGTCCTTCGAGGTTATCTGCGTGAAGTTCCGGTGTTTTAACACCGCCACCGAATGGTGAACGGATTGTTACAGGCGCACTGTACGTACCACCTGAACGGTAACGGAGACGCGCAAGTTGTGCTGCGACTGAATCAAATACTTCGAATACGAATCCGAAGAATTGGATTTCCATGATTGGACGGAATCCTGTCAGACTGAATCCGACAGCAAGACCACCAATACCTGATTCCGCAAGTGGTGTATCGAAGACACGGTCTTCACCGAGCTCATCTTGAAGACCTTCTGTCGCACGGAATACCCCACCGTTTTTACCGACGTCTTCACCGAACAAGAGAACTTGTTCGTCGCGTTTCATCTCGACGCGCATTGCGTCAGTGATCGCTTGGATCATCGTCATTTGTGCCATGGGTTATTTCGACTCCTTTGCTGTATACTCATCAAGCTGCTCTTGCAGGTTTAGTGGAAGCTTTTCAGCCATCACGTTGATGAAATCTGTAACTTTTTGTTTTGGTTCTTTGTCAGCTTGTGCAAGTGCTTCCTTAACGTCAGCTTTAGCTTGCTCGATGACTTCGTTCTCTTTATCTTCGTTCCAAAGACCTTTTGCTTCCATGAAAGCACGGAAACGGACGAGTGGATCTTGTGCTTGATACTCATCATCCATGTCTTTTGTACGGTAACGTGTTGGATCATCACCAGCGAGTGTGTGTGGTCCATAACGGTAAGTCAATGTTTCGATCAATGTCGGAACACCGTTAAGTGCTTCAACACGCGCTTGTTTCGTAGCTGCGTATACAGCAAGAACGTCCATACCGTCGACTTGGATACCATTGATACCAGCAGCGACAGCTTTTTGAGCGATTGTTTTCGCCATAGATTGTTTTTCGACAGGTGTCGAGATTGCGAAACGGTTGTTTTGAACGACGAAGATTGCAGGTGCTTTGAAAGCTCCAGCAAAGTTCATACCTTCATAGAAGTCACCTTGTGAAGAACCACCATCACCTGTGTAAGTGATTGCGACTTGTTCTTTACCGCTTTTCTTAAGACCGAGAGCAACACCAGCCGCTTGAACGATCTGCGCACCGATGATGATTTGTGGCATTAAGACGTTAACACCCTCAGGAATCTTACCACCTGTGATGTGACCGCGTGAGAACAAGAATGCTTTGTAAAGTGGGAAGCCATGGAAGACCATTTGTGGAATATCACGGTATCCAGGAAGAATCCAGTCATCTTTATCCAAAGCGAATTGCGTACCGATCATTGACGCTTCTTGTCCAGCTACTGGAGCATAGAAACCAAGGCGTCCTTGACGGTTAAGTGAGATTGCACGTTGGTCCCAGATACGTGTGTATACGAGACGGCGCATTAATTCCGTAAGCTCTTCATCCGAGAGGTCTGGCATAGCGTCTTTATTGACGACTTCACCTTTCTCGTCAAGAATGCGGAACGTTTCAAAGTTTTCTTCCACGTTTTTAAACATGTTTACGTTCATCTTTTCACCTCATCCTTTCACTGCGTTCAGCGAAATATTCCTCTGACTGATTTGCCCACATGACAATAGTGTCCAAAAAACGAAGTCCCGTGTGACTATCCTTTGAACATGTGTCTGTGTACCTATTCAGTTGAGTAAACTGTATTATCATGAATCGACACGTTATAGTGTCTTGTTCATTACGTTACAAGTATAAATCTGTAACACCTTAAAATCAAAGGAAATGTTTTATTTTTTTCGCGATTCACATTGTGAATTCAATCACAAAACTAGAATATTCCATCTTCTGTATCATTCGATATTTTCCTACTGTGTTAGTTGTCATCATTCCCCACTTTCCTATGCTATACTTTTTGTAGATGAAAGGAGTGTTGTTCATGATCACCATGAATGAAATCGTACGCGAAGACGTTCCTGCTCTTCACGAACGGTCAGTAGAAGTGACCTTCCCTCTCAGCGATGAGGATAAGGAAACGATGCGACTCATGCGCGAGTTCCTCGCTAATAGTCAAGATGATGAAATTGCGAAGAAATATGACCTACGAAGCGGCATTGGACTTGCAGCACCACAAATCGGTGTCAACAAGCGTATGTTCGCAATCCGCTTACCGGATGGTGACGATTTATTGGAATTCGGTATTTATAATCCAAAAATCATCAGTCATTCCGTCGAGCAGACGTATTTAACAGGCGGCGAAGGATGTTTGTCCGTCGACCGTGAAGTCGAAGGACATGTACCGCGCTATATGCGTATTACCCTAACTGGCATCGATCATAACGGAAATCCGGTAAAATTACGTTTAAAAGGTATGAAAGCAATCGTCTGTCAACACGAATATGATCATTTAGATGGCGTCATGTTCTATGATCGGATCGATAAAAAAGAACCATTCAAGGAATATGGTTCTGCCACATAATATAAAAATCCTCGTTTCCGTTTCCGGAAACGAGGATTTTTTCGAATCAGACTTCCATGATGATCGGCATGACCATCGGATGACGTTGTGTTTTTTCAGTTAAATACGGTGTGAGCGTATCATTGATGACTTGTTTGATGTCCGTCCATTTCGTGTTACGGTTCGCAAGCGATTGATCAAGCGAGCGCTTGAGTAGACGTTCAGCATCTTTAATCAAATTACCTGACTCACGCATGTAGACGAAACCGCGCGAGATGATATCCGGTCCTGAGACGAGACGATTCGTTTTAGAGTCAAGCGTCACGACAACGACGACAAGTCCCTCTTCTGAGAGAATACGGCGGTCTCGTAAGACGATGTTACCGATATCACCGATTCCTTTTCCGTCAACATAAACGGCGTTCGCTTGAATCTTCCCAGTGATAGCGGCTGCATTTGCATCTAATGCCAGCACTTCACCGTTATCCATGACGAAACAGTTTTCTTCCGGTACACCAGCATCCATTGCTAGCGACATATGCTTCTTCAGCATCCGGTATTCTCCGTGAATCGGCATGAAGTATTTCGGATTCAATAGACGCAACATGAGCAACTGCTCTTGTTGACTACCATGACCTGATGTATGGATGTCATTTAATTTACCGTACATGACATCCGCGCCAGCTTTGTACAACTGGTTGATCGTCTTTCCGACTGAGACGACGTTCCCCGGGATAGGTGACGAAGAGAAGATGACAAGATCATCTGGAATGATTGAGATTTGACGGTGTGTTCCGTTTGCGATACGACTAAGGGCCGCCATCGGTTCTCCTTGTGAACCGGTACAAAGGATCGTCAACTCGTTTGATTTATAACGCTTCATCTCGTTCGGCTCGATGATCGTACCCTTCGGCGCCTTGATGAAGTCAAGTTCTTGACCAATCATCATGACCTTATCCATGCTACGTCCGAAAACGACGATTTTTCGTCCTGCTTCAACAGAAGCATTGACGACTTGTTGGAGACGATAGATGTTCGATGCGAATGTCGCGAAAATGATTCGTCCTTCCGCCTTACGGAAGATGTCTGAAATCGTTTCCCCAACGACACGTTCGCTCATCGTAAAACCTTCCACTTCAGCGTTCGTAGAATCCGATAAGAGGCACAAGACGCCTTCCTTACCAAGTTCAGCCATTTTCGCTAAATCAGCAGGTTCTCCGACCGGTGTGAAATCGAACTTAAAGTCCCCTGTATGCACGATATTGCCTTGTGGTGTCTTGACGACGACACCGAACGAGTTCGGAATCGAGTGTGTCGTACGGAAGAACGAGATACTCGTCTTCCGAAACTTGATGATCGAATCTTCATCGATTTCATGAAGTTCTGCATTCCGAAGCAAACCGTGTTCTTCTAGTTTGACTTTAATGAGACCCATTGCAATTTTTCCAGCGTAAATCGGTAGGTTTACTTGTTTAAGCAAGAAAGGAAGACCGCCAATATGGTCTTCGTGACCGTGCGTGATGAAGACCCCTTTGACCTTATCTTTGTTCTTGATCAAATAAGTGTAGTCCGGAATGACATAGTCGATTCCGAGTAATTCATCCTCAGGGAACATGACACCCGCGTCGATGACGATGATTTCATCTTGGAATTGAACGACATACGTGTTCTTTCCGATTTCCCCGAGTCCACCGAGTGCGAAGACGGCGGCTTGATGGTTTTTGACGAACTTCATTCGAACGTCGCAACCTTGAAGTCAGGATGTTGTTGTTCGTATGTCAAAAATTCTCCACTAACTTCGCGGATGAACTCAATGTTGATCTCTTTGAGGTGGTCAATCGTTGATCGCACGTCACGAATGCTTTCCCCTTCTACATACATCGTTTCTGTCCGTTCACGAACAGGTGCTTCCGAACGAAGCGGTTGGTAAAATACTTTAAAAATCATGTCTAGCAACTCCTTATCAGTACATTGTTTTTTGTCCTTAGTACAGTATACACGATACATGGACTATTTTTCATCCTTATTCCGCATGTTCCCTTCCGGCAACACGCTTTTGGTTATGCTATACTTTCACATGAACAGGTCATTTCGACCAATTAAAAAGAGAAGGTGAAACCATGGCAAATCAGAAAGTCGTCTTTTTCGATATCGACGGAACCTTATTGCATGATGGTCATTTCGTTCCGGAATCAACAAAACAGGCAATTCGTCAACTTCAAGAAAACGGTGTGTATGTAGCACTCGCGACTGGACGCGGTCCCGCAATGTTATCTGGGATTCGTGAGTTGCTCAACATTGATACGATCATCGGTTACAACGGGCAAATTGTGGTTCATCAAAACGAAATCATCTACAAACGTCCACAACCTAAAGTCGATCTGACACATTTGACGCAACAAGCAAAGGAAAACGGACATACGCTTGTCTATCTTGGCGAAACAAAAGGTTTTACAACGAAATCAAATGATTTTCATGTCGTTGATTCGCTCGGTGATCTCGACATGCCGTTACCGCTTCACGATGAAGAAGCCTTCTTGTCTCACGATGTGTTCCAAACGCTTGTCTACTGTACGGCAGAAGAAGAAACAGATTACATCAAACGTTACGATGCTTTTGATTTCATTCGCTGGCATCCCCATGCGATGGATGTCATCAACGTCGGTTCCTCGAAAGCAGAAGGCATCAAACAGTTCTTGAAATTGACAAACATTCGCCGCGAGGATACCTTTGCTTTTGGAGATGCTCTCAATGACCTTGAAATGCTACGCTATGTCGGGACTGGTATTGCAATGGGCAACGGACTTCCGGAAACAAAAGCCGCTGCCGATTATGTCACGAAACCTATTCTTGAAGACGGTATCGCACATGGACTTAAAGAATTCCAACTCATCTAATAGATAGATGTAAAGCTGAGGCATGCCTCAGCTTTTTTAATTCTTTACTTTATGAATCGCGCGTTCTAAGCGATCAAGATCTTCATTCTCACCAATGACGACGAGATAATCGCCTTTTTCAATGACTTCATCTGCCTGCAAGGAGATCATGACATTTTCACCCCGTTTGATGGCGACAACGTTTGCTCCATATTTACTTCGTAAGTCGAGATCAATTAAGGTTTGTTTTGCCATCTGATCACTGACTTTAATCTCAACGATTGAAAATTCTTGTGATAAGTCTAAGTAATCAAGGATATTCGAACTCATCAATCCGTTCGCAATCCGAACCCCCATATCCCGCTCAGGGTGAACGATGAAATCCGCTCCGATTTTTCGCAATACTTTTTCATGGTAATCATTCGTTGCTTTGACGGTGATCGATTGTACACCAAGCTCTTTTAAGATCAACGTCGTCAAGATAGACGCTTGAATGTTCTCCCCAATAGCGACGATGACATGATCAAAGTTTCGAATCCCCAAACTTTTTAAAACGTTCTCATCGGTCGTATCGGCAATGACAGAATGTGTCGCAATCCCCATGAATTCGTTGACACGTTCCTCATCGGAATCAATTGCCAAGACATCATAGCCGTTTTTCGATAATTCGCGGACAATCGAGCCACCAAAACGCCCTAGTCCGATTACTGCAAACTCTCCATTCATTTTCACAACTCTCCTTCACAATCGCTCTTCCTTAGTAGTGTACCCGATTCAATTTAAAAATACTATAAACGCCTCTGCGAATCGCAGAGGCGTTTATCCATTCATTATTTTGATGATTTTCCACGTACATAATCGTTATCGAACAAGAAGAGCCGTAAAATCAAATACAACGCCGGAATTAAGAGTAAAAGTCCGAAGATGAAAACGACGACGAGTGCGGAAGCCATCGTTTCGTTTACGACTGCTTTGTTGATATCGATATATGGATACAAGATATACGGCAAGTGTGTATATCCGTAACCAAACCACGCGACTGCATATTGTAGCATGACCGCGACGAACGCGATGCCATAGTTTTTCTTCATATAGACGAGTGTCACGGCAATGAGGAAAAATAAGAAACTAGCAGCGAACCACCACCAGTTGCCGTTTAGGATATTTTCATAATGCCATGCTGCTTGGTTCTTCAGTCCAAAGAAGACGAGCGCACAGACGAGGATTGTTGGTCCACTCCAGAAGAGTGCCCATTTCCGAATAAGCGGCGTAGCTCCCTCATCTTTCGCTTTATCCGCGTAGAATAAGAGGAACATCGCGCTGATGTATAAGACAGATACGATAGCGAGCGCTACGACCGTCCACGAGTAAAAGTTCGAAAATAATTTCGTTCCTAAAAACTCAACTGTATCATTCGTTTTGCGGATGAAACCACCTTGACTGATCGTCAATGTCGTCGACATCGCAGCAGGAATCAGCAACCCTGTCGCTCCATATAAAAATGTGTAGAACATGCTGTCATTTGATCCATAATTGGCGAACGCATAAAAACTACCACGAATCGCAATCAAGACAAGAACAATTGACGCTGGTACGAGTAGTGCCGTACCGAAATAGTAAGCGGAGTCTGGGAAGAACCCAACTAGTCCTACGAAGAAGAATACGAAGAAGACATTCGTTACCTCCCAAACAGGAGAGAGGTAACGAAGAATCAATCGATTCGTCAGATGATCCCGTTTCGTATATTTTGAATAAAAGGCGTAAAATCCAGCACCGAAGTCAATTGAGGCAACGATGAGATATCCGTACAGGAAAGTCCAAAGGACCGTGATCCCTAGTGTTTGAACGTCCAAATCGTTCCCTCCTTACTTGTTATCATCCACGAACATTGCTTCACCGCGTGCATGGTGGTTTTCAGCAAGTTCTTGAAGTTCTTTTCCAACCGTGTTTTTCTTAAACATCCGTAATAAGACGACCGTACAAATCGTGCCAAGCAACAAGTACAATGCACTGAATAAAATGAGCATCGGACCAACCGCTGTTGAAGTCGTCGCCGCGTCCGCTGTTCGCATGATACCGTAAAGCGTCCAAGGTTGACGACCAATCTCAGCGTACATCCATCCCGCTTCGATTGAAATCATCGCTAACGGACCACCGATGAACACCCCTCGTAAAATCCACTTATTATATGGATTCAATTTTTTCAATCGGAATGCCAAGATGAACAAAGCAGAGATAGCAGTCAAGTACATCCCAATCGATACCATGATATCAAAGAAATAGTGGACGATCAGTGGTGCTTGATCTTCTTTTGCGAATTCGTTTAAACCGATGACTTCCGTATTCGGAGCCCCACCTGCAAGAATTGAGAGCGCATATGGGATTTTGACGGCTCCTTTGATTTCATAACTGCCGTCTTCTTGCTGATCAAGTATCCCACCAAAAATCAATTCTGCTTCATTTGTCGTATCAAAATGCCATTCCGCAGCTGCTAGTTTTTCTGGCTGGTATTTCGCTAAATATTTCCCTGAGAAGTCACCGACAAGTGCTGTCGAGAACGCGAAAATCAGACCAGCCATGACAGTGAGACGAAGAGCTTTCTTATGATATGCCGTCTCTGCTGCTGAGAGTGTCTTTTTGCGAAGCAAATGGAACGCCGCGATTGCTGCCAAGATAAAGGCAACAGTCAAGTAAGCTGAAACGATGACGTGTGTCGCCTTCGTCGGTGTCGCTGTATTAAACATTGCTTTTAATGGTTCGATTTGCGTCAACGTACCATTGACGATCTTAAATCCTTCTGGTGAGTTCATGAAGGAGTTGACTGTCGTGATGAAGAACGCTGATGCTGTCGCACCAATGACGACTGGAATCCCAATCAACCAGTGCAACCACGGATTTTTGAACCGGTCCCACGTATACAAGTAAATACCAAGGAAAATCGCTTCAAAGAAGAACGCGAACGTCTCCATAAATAGTGGCAGAGCAATTGTTTGACCCGCTACTTGCATGAGTGACGGCCAAAGTAATGATAGTTGCAAGCCGATTGCCGTCCCTGTTACGACACCGACCGCTACGGTAACGACGTATCCACGCGTCCACCGTCTTGCTAATAAGATATAATCTGGATCTTTGCGTTTCAGACCTATGAATTCAGCTGCCAGTACCATGAGCGGTACTCCGACACCAATCGTCGCGAAAATAATATGAAACGCTAGTGTGAGCCCTGTCAACAATCGACTGAGCACTACGGGATCATTGAACATGTATTTAGCCCCCTCTTCCTAAAACATACTTCTCTATATGGTCTATAACCGTATCATAGAGAACATAACCCTTTGTGTCTGTTTATAATGTTTGATGTAACAAATTGTTCACATATACACGTGATTTTTTTCACAAAATGTTCGAAAACTCTTATTCCTACATATATTAAAAACTTTCCCATTCCTGAATTCGAAAGGGAAAGCTTTATATCCTTTATTATTTCATAAAAACTTTTAAACATACTCTCGGAAATAATGGTCAAGTAAATCAATGACAAAAGAAATGGCTGATTCATCCGGGTTTAATGTTGGTTGATGCAAACCAGATGTCGGATTATCGACGCCGAGCCAGAACATCATCCCTGGGATCTCTTTCAGCATGAAACCAAAATCTTCCCCTGTCATCGCCGCGTCACATTCGATATAGTTGGCATTCATCTTGACGAATGATGAGAATTTATCCACGATTTGCCGGTCGTTGACGACTTCATAATAGCGATTACCGAATTGCAAATCGATTTTAACACCAAACGAAGCTTCGATTCCTCGAATGATGTCACGGACACGACGTTCGAGTTTTTCCATGTCTTCGCCGTTTAGCGCACGCATCGTTCCGTCAAGAACCGCTCTACCGGCAATGACATTCTCACGAATACCTGCATCCACTTTCCCAATCGTGATGACACTACAATTCATCGGATTAATGGATCGACTGACGATCGTTTGCAATTGCATGATCAAGGCTGCTTGCGCAACAACTGTATCAATCGTCAAATGAGGAAAAGCCGCATGACCACTTTGACCATAGATCGTGATATGAACTTCTCGAGCACTCGCGAACAGTACGCCTGGACGACTAGCAATCGTACCGACTGGATATTCCGGTGCAACGTGAAGACCATACATCTCACTCGGACGATATTTTTCAAATAACGGACTTTTAATCATCGGCTCCGCCCCGCCCGGTCCTTCTTCTGCCGGTTGGAATAAAAAGACGACATCATCCATGACTGGTAGTTCAACGATCCGTTTCATCAACCCTAAAGCAATCGAGGCATGCATGTCATGACCACATGCATGCATGAACCCTGGGTGTTCTGAGCAATACGGAAGCCCTGTCGCTTCTTCAATCGGTAACCCATCAATATCTGCGCGATACCCGATCGTTCGGTTTCCAGTCAATCCTTTCACTCGAACGAAAACACCCGTTTCGAACGTGTCATATGTGACACGATCTGGCGGATATGCACGAATTTGTTCCAATATAAAAGCTTGCGTCTTAAATTCCTTGAACCCGGGTTCCGGTATTTTATGAAGCGCGCGCCGCATTTCAATGGCGTATTCCATCTGACTGACTTCCTCCTTCTTCTTTTACGATGTCCCAAAAAGCTTGGACTTGTTTTAATTCAAGCATCGACTCCGTGGACAAGATCCAAGTATCTCGCTTCAGTACTTTTCCGGATGATGTCTTCAACGGAAGCTGCATGACTTCATTCGATTGCTGAATCGTCGACTCAGGTAAGATCGCAAAACCGATGCCATGTAACGCCATCTGTTTGCATGTCTCGATTTGGTCGACGACCAGTGTCCGAGATGGGGGACTTGCGAACCGATCTTGCCACCACTCTAAAATTTCTTGATAGTACGTCGAATCACTTTTGAACTGGATGAACGGGCGATCCGTCACACGCAATTGTTCAATCGACGTCAACTCACTATCAACTAGATAGAGCGGGTCTGAAAAAAGGCGCTCTTTAACACCTTTCCAGTCCGGGTTTCCACGAATGATCCCGATATGAAAGTGTTCCTCTAACATATGACGCATCATCTCACTTGACCATCCGGTGACCAACTGGACACGCACATGCGGATAACGCTCGACGAATCGTTTTAAGACACGGGGAAGCCAATATTGCCCCATGATGGAGGCGACAGCAATTCGAAGTGTTCCATACACGGCTCCCTCTTCTGCTGTCAATTCACTTTTTAGTTCCAGTTCCTTCCGATTCATCTCTTTTGCGAGACCAATCACTTTTTCTCCTTGCGGTGTGATGCTTAAGCCACGCGATGAACGAATGAATAGTTTGGTTCCCCAGCGTCTCTCAATCGCAACAAGACGTTGACTAAGCGCAGGTTGTGAAACGAATAATCGTTCAGCAGCTCGCCTCATATTCAATTCTTCCGATAAAGTGATCAACATTTCCATTTCCGACACTTGCAATGTGAGATTCGACTCCTCATGATATAAGATGGCATTAGTTTAACACGTTAGAAAGGACGATACATATGACACGCTATCATTTTATGTTCATCATCTCAACGATTGCAACGCTTGGCAGTCTCTATTTTAGTGAAATTCGTGGATTCATCCCTTGCCCTCTCTGTTGGTGGCAACGACTATTCATGTATACGACAGCCTTTTATTTACTTATTTCCTTATTCCGGTCGAAAACGATCGATCCACTCTTTGTACGCCTATATGTGCTTGCCGGCTTTGGTGTCGCCTTGTACCATGTCATCCTTGAGCGTTTACCCGATGGCGAAGCGTTATGTTCGAGTGGCTGTCTCATCAAATGGGTCAACTATTTCGGTTTCTTGACGATTCCGATGATGAGTCTCATTGCCTTTACATTACTATTAATTCTGGCGTTCTATCCAGCACGTTCGAACAATGAAGCGTAAGATATGAATCTTTGGTCAATACAAAGAAGGAGAAGTCAATTCGGCTTCTCCTTCTTTCGTCATTTTACATCACGTCCATCGATTGAAAACACTTACGGCGCTTGAGAACGCAAGCTCTGAGAGTTGTCCCGTCCCTTCACACCAGTCTCCGACGAAAGCGACACCTGCATGTCCCGGAATTTGAGTCGCAAGAGGACCTTGCCCCATTTTCCATTTGATTTCTTGTACGACTGCTCGTTTAATCGTTCGTTCTGCAACGATACGTTCTCTCCAGTCTGTGAAATGAACGTCAAGCATCTGTTCGATTCCCTTTCGAACATGTCCGATATAATCAGGATCCTCAAGTCGATCGTGTTCAAGATAAGCGATTGCTTGAAGGACTTGACCATCCTTTGGTGCGAGGCTTGCATCATAATGCGATAAATCCGTGATGAACGCTCGATGCGAACGGTCGTAGATGTATGAATACGGTGTTTGGATATAAGGCTGAAGTCCGAGATCATACACGAAAACTTCGACGGGTTCATGACTCGCATGCGGTGTCACGAATTTTTGGATCGTCGTTGGAGTCGCCATTTTTAAGATTTCACGTGGTGGTACGGCAAAGATGATCCGTTCCACATTCCATTCTTGTTTTTTTCGATCACGTACCAAGAATCCTGTCGTAGTCAATTCGACTGCTGTTATTTTTGTTTTTTTCAAGATCTCTCCGCGGTTCTCTAGGATGATCCGTTCCAATTCCTGTACTAACCCTTGCCAACCCCCTTTGATGTATGAGACAGGCTTTCGCGTCCGAAAAAGCTTTTGATAATACTCGAAATAGACATCTGATGGAATTTTTTCTGGTTCTGCCGTAAAAAAATTCGTTGATGCCAAATCAAGCATCAACTGTGCCACTTGTTCATCGACGCGTTCTGTTTTTAACCATTGCCCGATGGATTGTTGCGGATTCCCTCGTTCGACTCGTAAAATCGTTTTAATAATCTCCCATGTAAAACGTACTTTGTTCGTTCCTTCGATGACTTCTGTTTTCAGTAGTCCCCAGGCATTCGCAGGAACAGCCGTCAAATGACCTGAAAATTCATATTTCGCACGACGCGCTGAAAAATCAAGCCACGTCACTTCGATACCGAGTTGTTTCGTTAATTTGCGAAGAATTGATTGATCGCGTCCATAAATCGCATGGGCACCGTAATTAAATGTAAAGCCCTTTACGGTTTGAGAGGTGGCACGTCCTCCGAGTAATCCAGCATCCCAGAGCGTGACCGGTGTTCCTTGTTTTGCAAATAATGCCGCTGCTGTCAATCCGGATAACCCTCCACCTATGATCCCAATCGTCATACTCTCGCCTCCTCAACCATCGTTTCTCTTCTTTTCCCATAACGACCGGAGAAGAATCGAAGAACATGAAAAAAGACATGATTTCAATCATGAAATCATATCTTCTTATTTTTGATTATGCTTTCCACCATTCATCAAGTGGTGAGACGGGCATATGATGCTTATGTCCAACACGTTTATACTGCGTCTCTAACTTTTCTTGACTTGCTTCTGAAATCGACTTACCTTCCAAATAATCATCAATTTCTTCGTACGTCATTCCGAGTGCCACTTCGTCTGGTAGTGCCGGACGATTTTCTTCAAGGTCTGCTGTCGGAACTTTTTCAATCAAGACTTCTGGGGCGTTCAAGTAACGTAAGAGTTGTTTACCTTGCCGTTTATTCAGTCCCGTTAATGGCGTTAAATCACATGCACCATCCCCATGTTTCGTGTAGAATCCCGTCACGAATTCGGCTGCATGATCCGTTCCAACGACTAAACAGCCATAATGAGCAGCTAAATCATATTGACTCTTCATTCGTTCTCGCGCTTTCGTATTTCCTTTGCTAAAGTCTGAAAGTTCTGCACCTGTCGCCTCTTCGAATGCCCGCATCGATGCTTCGACCGCTGGTTTGATATTCACACGAAGCGAATGATCCGGTTGAATAAAAGTCAAGGCTGCCTGTGCGTCTGCTTCATCTTGTTGTTCACCGTAAGGCAAGCGGACCGCATAAAATGAGACATCTTGTCCCTCTTCTTTTCGCAACTCTTCAACTGCCAGTTGGCATAGACGACCTGCGAGCGTTGAATCTTGTCCCCCGGAGATGCCTAATACGAATCCCTTCGCCCCTGTATGCTTGAGATACGCCTTCAAGAAGGCTACCCGCTCGTTTACTTCTTGGGCTGGATCAATGATAGGTTTAACGCCTGTTACTTGGATGATTTCTTGTTGCATGAATAAATTCACTCCTTCACATCGTTTTGATCGTCATTTTGAATCAATCATTTGTTGATCCGTCGTTTGTTTTGCATTTGCTCCTTTGAACTGGCGGATTGTCGATACGCGAATTTCCTTGCTATCACCTAAAGAGGAGATCGGTAATTCCACCGTGTACTGTTTCGTTTCGCGTTTTGTGAACGTATCCTTTTCAATCGCTTGCGTGAATACTTGTTCTTTCTCAAAATCATACGTTACGTGTTGTTTCGCATCAATCAATTGAGCCTGAAATCGTTGCGAGGAAGGGTATGTCACGTTTACACTGTGATCATTTGGATTTGTTAAGGAAATGTCTAATTGCATCATACTGTCTTGCTTTGTCGTTTTGACTGCAATCTGAATCGGTTCGTTCATGGTTTTTGTTGCCTGTTGTTTCTTTTCTTGGCAACCTGCTAAACAAACAGTAAGCAGCAACAGAATGAAAACGAGACGTTTCATTTCATCCCTCCTTTTATCTAATCAATTTTATCACAAAAAAAAGCGAGAGAGGATTTCCTCTCTCGCACATTTCATCTCTTATGCTACAGGTAAAGTAGATGGATTCATCTTGAATGAAAACAATTGCTCTAAACCTGTCGCAAACAGTTCGTCACAGATATCTTCTGCCGCGTTTGCTGGTGCAACCAATGTAATCGTACGACTGTCCATTGTTTCGATCGTGACATATACCCCTGTTGTTGTCCGTTCCTTGTATCCTACTGCTAAATCAGTTTCAGCGAAAAGTAACATATCCCCGATTCTCCCCTTTTCTCATTCATATGCCAAGCCAAAAGATGACCTACATGCTTCGAATTCGTTGTTGTAGGTTTACTGTATCAAAGAGATGAAAAAAGAAGAGAATAGTCATTCGACATTTCATTTCAAAACAATATTCCAGTTCAAACAGGGATATTTTGGAATAATCTACATAGTTGTTGCATGCAAGCGTTCTTACGAGCGTTTCCAACACATTTCATTTCGATTTCAAAAAGATGACAACATAATTTTGATTATTTTACCATCATTTTTAGATAACAGGGAAAATATACCTAGACAATCGATGGCTCATTTTGTCGAATGATTCTTTCACACAATATTATTTTGAGTTCTCATGAACTTTCATCTATCATTCGATTCATTTGTTGCCAGACCGTTCCTAGTGCTTCTTCCCCACTTTCGATTCGAGTCAAGGCGAGTTCCGCCTGTAAAGCGACTTCATATTCTCGGTCTCGGCTCGCTTCACGCAGTCTTGGAATCGACTGTTCTGTTCCAACATCGAACAGGAATCGAGCAGCCCGCCAACGTACTAGTTTATTTTTATCCGTCAAAGCCTCCATCATCATTGGTTCAGCCTCTGGCATCGCCCAATCCGAAATCGTATCACCTGCTGTTCGTCGTACGATACCTGATGGATCATGGAGTGCACTTGTCAGATACTCTAGTAATTCTTCCCGATGTTCTTCGAACATCCCAAGCTTTACGATTGCTTGACGACGAATTTGCATTTTTTCATCCTGTAATAATCGTGCATACGCCGGAACCCATTCCATTTCAACAGGCAGTTCATCGAGCGCCGCGAATCGTTCTTTCCAATCAGACGAACGAATAGCTTGACCACTAAAGGCAATATCTTCCCCTGCTGCGAGCGACTTGAGACGTTCGATACGTTCGACTGGATATGCGATCTCAATCTCATTCGCTACTTCACGCAAACTTTCGTCAAGGTCACCGTATCGAGGTGCTTGTTCCACCCAGCGTCGATCGCTAATGACATTCTGAACGAACGGTTGGACGAATAGCGCTGCTTCTCGGAATCGTTCTGGCAACCCTTCTCGTTTTTCTTCTAAGCCTTTCACACCTTTGATTTGCATTGGTACGCCTAAAATGAACTGTACAAATAAATGGACTGGCTCATACTCAGCATCTGTCTCGTGCTGTTCAACGTCATTTAACGTTTCACCGAACGCACGTCGTATATCGATGACAAGCGAACGCCAATCATATTTCGGATAACGCTCGATCGATAAAAAGTCACTGACCTGATAAACAAACTTAACGCCAGGTATTTCAAGTAATCGCTGAATGTGTTCCGGTGCGCCAAAGGCATGCTCGAATGTCTGCCCCTTTTCCGAAAAGACCTCATCAACGATGACTTTCATGTTATTTGGACTTGGTGTTGGTTCAATCGCTACGATTTTCATGTGTATCCCCTCCACTTCTATCATTTCAGATATCTAATCTGAAATGCAAAGCAAATGCCCTACAGACATGACCGTAGGGCAAAAACTTACTTGAATGCTTCTTCGATAATTGCAACGAAGGCATCCGGTGTCTCAAACATCCCCATGTGTCCACTGTCTGTTGACCGATGTATGAGATGATCATTTGTTGGTGCAAACGCACTTTCCTCTGAGATCAATGGATCCTTCGTACCATGAATGATGACACCTTTTACGTTTGCTTTCGTTAAAGCTTTCGTCATATCCCGACGATCTCGCATCGCAGAGAGTGCACGGATGGCTCCTTCGACGGTCATCATATACCCAATTTCAAGTGCTTCAGCAACAGCGAATTCATCGGCTCCTTCCGCAAATAAGGACGGAACAAGACCATTGACAAATTCTCTTACTCCAACTTCTTCGACGCGCGTGATATTTTGATTTCGTTTTTGTTTCGCTTGTTCATCATCTGCTTTCGCCGTTGAGTAAACGAGACCATATCCACTGATTTGGTCGGCATACCTTTCCACGATTGCAGCCGTGATGTACCCGCCAAAAGAGTGACCAACGATGATTGGCTTTTCAACACCACGTCGCTCTAGATCATCCATGACCCATTCTGCGAACCCCTCAATCGTATCAGGTCCGACATCCAGTCCTTCATGTCCTGGTAAACTCAACGGTAAAACTTCAAAAGAATGTCGTAAATTTGCCTCTACCCGATTAAAATAATCTGTCCCTCCTGTAAATCCATGTAGGAGTACAAGTGTTTGTTTTTCCATTGACTACCTCATCCCTTCCACTCAGATGCGAGCATACGGTACATCGTCAAGTTCATGAAACGACCATGACTATATGCATAATCTTCTAATAATCCTTCTGCTTGAAACCCTAATTTTTGAACCAATGCATTGGAAGCAAGATTCTCAGGTGCTACGAGAGCACTGATACGATGGAGAGCGAATTCCTCAAATCCGTAAGTCAGAACAGCTCGAGCCGCTTCGGAAGCCACCCCGCGTTGCCAATACTCTTGACTGACTTCAAAGCCAATTTCAGCTCGATGGTATTGGGAAAGCCAGTTATGAAAACCAATCGTACCGATCAATTGATTCGTCTCTGCATCAGCAATTGCCCAGCGAATCGCTTTACCTTGTGTAAACTGTTCCTTGAAGTAACTGATGACATTTTTTGCTTCATAGACTGTCACAAGCGGATCTGATCCGTAATAGTACATGACTTCATCATCTGATAGGATTTTAAACAATTCACGTGCGTCACGGTTTTCGAGCTCACGTAATACGAAGCGCTCGGTTCGCAATTCCGGGAATGGCTTTCGCAAGCCCCACATGCTCCATCACCTCTCTTTATGCTTCTCTATGTAGTATGCCCGTTTTCAGGAGTAAATATCCTTTCAGGCAATTCGAAGTTTTGCTACTATTGAATTATGAATGAGTTAGTCACGGAAAGGAAGCGAAGTGGTATGTCAAGTGCGTTACTTTACTTATATGAGGACGAAGAAAATCAACGCTTGACGATGTCAGGGGTGCATTTCTCTGATTTCGCCGCAGCCGTCGATTTAAAGCGTCCTTTGCTTATTTCAGGAAGTGATTTCAAGCAGACGAAACAATCGTTTCGGACAATGCTACATTATATCGAAGCGCATGAAATCGAACAGTTTTCACAATCCACGGATGTGCAGCGTCATCCATTGATCGCTATCGATATTCGTTCCTCCCATTCACTCGACGTATTAACGGATGTCGAAATCGCGGAATTATTATTTCTAATGCATATGAAACGTGGAATGCCACTTCCCTTCCTTGATTCGATTGAAAATGAATTGGTCTATTTTAGCGAGCATGACGGACTTCATGCTTCCGTTTACTTAAAAGACTGGGCACGCGTCGAACAATTGATTGCTGATCTTGTGCAACGAAAATTCCGACAGCACGCACGATCCGTTGCCTCTGTTGCTTTAACAGCTGAAATCATGATCCATATCCGTCATTTTCTCGGAGAAGGGGTCCTGATTGATTTCGAAAGCGCAAAGCGATCTGTTTTTTCAAGAAATATTACGATTCCTGTCTACGTGGCTGGCCGTTATGAAGACATGAGCGTATTACATGAAGATTTTGAAGCCGAGAAAGAATCGATTCTTAGACGTGGAACGCTTGTGTGCCGAAAAAAGAAATGGAGTTTTGAGTTAGATTGACCTTTAGCATCTTTTTCTTTTAGAAAAGGATGCTTTTGTTCTATTTGAATTTTAAATGATGATTCCTTCTTTACGGTTATTCTTGACAATGTGACAATATCGTTAAAAAATTTTTCGAATTTTCACACAAAATAAGACTAGCATCTTGTGAGGACTTCGCTATAATGAGGATAACCTTTTTAAGATAGAAGTTAGACCTGTTTTTTTTGTAAGGATGGTACTGGAATCAGCAGAAGGAGGAATTCAATATGGATCAGTTAAAAGTGAACGGAATTGGCTCATTCACGAAATTTGCGACGAACGGGAACATCCTCAAATTAAAGGATGCGACACTCGGTGAAGTGAAACTGTCGCTGAATGAAGCGAGTTCAATGACCATCGCCCCTGTCGATGAAGAAAATGGACTTTTCGTCATTAAAGGGCAACAGCAGGAATCGCTTGTTGAACTGACGTTACCACGTCAATCCTGTGAGGTCGTTCACGCTTGGCTCCTCCATAAATTGAAACGCCATAAAAAAATACGCGCGATTGCGACAAGCTGACATTTGTATGAAACCCCTTAACTCAAGACTTCCATTCTTGAGTTAAGGGGTTTTTCTGTTTAAAAGTTTCGGTGATAAATTTTCAGAAAATATTGTTTTCTTAGATTCTTCATGTTATCCTTAGAAAAATTCAAACAGGAGGTTTTAAACATGACACATACATCGCTTATCCAAGTACGACTGATTGTGATTATGACCAGGGACTGAAGATTCATTTCTCGATTGAGAAGATGAAGACCAGGCCCTTTTCGTCATTTCGACAAGGCGTCTGATCACACGACGCCTATCCACGCACATCGTGGATGAGGCTTTTTTTATTGAAATTAGAATGAATGGAGGACAACACATGTTTAAGACAAAAGATACGTTCGCTTTAGGATTTATGATTTTCGCATTATTTTTCGGTGCGGGTAACCTAATCTTCCCACCAGAACTCGGCGCCCTTGCAAGTAAACAATTCCTCCCAGCCATCCTCGGCTTTATCGTGACAGGTGTTGGTCTTCCGTTGCTCGGCTTACTTGCTGTCGCATCCATCGGAGGCGGCATCAAAACGCTTGCTGCCCCTCTCCCTCGTTTTGTAGGTGCTGCCTTGACGTTTGCTCTCTACGTTGCCATTGGACCTTTCTTCGGAATCCCTCGGACATCGGTTGTCACGTATGAGCTCGGTGTTGTACCATTTCTCGGTGCGCCTTCACAAATGACATTAGTTCTCTCATCAAGTCTCTTTTTCATTGCTACGCTTTACCTCGTATTGCGTCCTGGTAAATTACTTGAAATCATCGGACGTTTCATCACACCTTTATTGCTGATTGCACTTGCTGCGTTAAGCATCAGTAGCATCGTCTCACCACTTTCAAGTGTCGCTTCACCAAGCAAAGCCTATGAGACGACAGGTCAAGCATTCATCCAAGGTTTTCTTCAAGGATACTTAACGCTTGATGCACTCGGCGCCTTAGTCTTCGGTGTCGTGGTACTTCATACATTAAAAAGTCGAGGCGTTCATGAACGAACAGCACAATTTAAAGTCGTCACTCGTGCTGGAACGATTGCTGCGGTTGCTTTGACTCTCGTCTATATCGGACTCGGAATGATTGGACGTAATACATTTGCCGCAATCGGAAAAGTCGATGGACCAACACTTCTTCAGCATTATGCGAATACAGCGTTTGGCTCAATTGGTTTAGCTGTACTTGGTCTTGCGATTCTACTTGCATGCTTGACGACAGCAGTTGGTCTCGTCACCGCATTTGCAGAATATATGATGACTCTTTCTGCACGTATCACATTAAAAACAGCAAGTATCTTCACGACTGTTCTTGGTCTCACAGTATCTATCGTCGGATTACAGACATTGTTATCAATTGCCGTTCCCGTGTTGATGTTCCTTTATCCAATCGTCATCGTCTTAATCGCGTTAACATTCATGCGTCATCTGTTCCGTCGCAAGTCGGTCGTTTATCAGTCCACTCTTGGAGTAACGATTTTCTTCTCACTTTGTAGTGCGTTAAACCAACTTTCTCTTTTCCCGGGAAATCTCAAAACCTTCTATCAATCACTTCCTTTAGTGGATCAAAGTTTAGAATGGTTATTTCCGACACTTATCGCCTTTGGTATCAGTTCATGGTTTGGACACGTTTCCACCACTTCAGTCACACAAAAACGCGCTAGCTAGTGATTCCGTTCTCATAGCTATGGTATGATGAACAAAATGGTTATATTAATGGAGGCGTCATATACATGGATAAGATTGCTTGGATTACCGACAGCATGGCTTTTTTCGAGCCAGGAGAGGCTGAAAAAATCGGAGTCCATGTGATACCGACATTACTCATCTTGAACGGGGAGTCTTACCGGGAGTATGTCGATATCTCGATTGAACAATTGAATCAAAAAATGCAGGACGATTCGAAAATTTCACCTACGACTTCGCAACCGTCTTTTGGTGACTTCGTAACTCTATATGAACAGTTACTCGAAGACGGTTATGATTACGGATATGCGATTCACATCACGAGTGGCTTAAGTGGTGCCTACTCCAGTTCGGTCGCTGCAGCTGAGGCTGTCGGTTTCCCGCTCTATGCGATTGATTCATACACGGGTGCTGCCAATCAACAAGAACTTGTCCGGATCGCACAGCGACTAGTAGCTGCTGGTAACGATCCAAAGGAAGTCATGTCGACACTTGAAACGTTTAAACACAAATCGCATTTTTATTTGATTATTGGAAATATGGAGACGATGCGACGTGGTGGTCGAGTTTCAGGAAGTCAATTTTTATTAGCGAACATGCTCAACATCAAGCCGATCGTTCAATTTAATGAAGAAGGACAGCTTGTTCCTTTCAAGAAGGTACGCTCGATCAAAAAAGCTTTTAAGGAAATGGTAAGCGAGATCACTTCTAAAGTGACAGCACAAGGAATCTACGATCGAACACTATATATCGGTCATACGCTCGCTCATACTGCTGCTGAAGAATTGAAACGTTTGATTGTAACGGAACATCCTAAAATCAACGTTCGTATCACGCAATTCGGTCCTTCCATCTTGGCACATGCTGGTGCTGAGACGGTCGGCGTGTTCTGGTTCGACGACATTTCTCTACCTACAACTTGATACCTAACATTAAAAAATAAAGAACCGGACAGTCTTAAAAAGACTGTCCGGTTCTTTATTTTGTTTCGTATTTACGAAATAATTCTTCTAGCAACATCGCTTCGTCCAACGTACGATGAATCGGTTCGTGCGGAAGTGCGATTTGATTCGATAATGTGTCGGAAGGATATACATCAAACGACACTTGTTCCATCTCAATAATATACTCAAGGATAGAATCAAGTGAGCTTTCCTTTTTAAATTGACGAAGCCAGTTTTCATATCGACGATCTACTTTTCCCTCTTTCAGCAATATCTCTCCACTAGCAATGATTGCCCATTTAGGCGGCGCATCGATTTGGAAAAGTTCCAACTGCTGATATTCTTCCATCGTTCGTTTCGTCACCGGAATGACACCGTTGATTGAGACCAATCGTTTTAATCTAAGATGCGCTCGCAACGTCATGAATCGCGGTCGTCCGGCGACTCGCTCAACAAGCAAGGTCGGTTTATCAATGGAACGCATCGTTTCTTCATCAAATAATAAACTATGATCTACATCTAATACTAGCATTAAGACACTCCTTTTTTTCTGCGGGAGACGATGAATACATAGGAGCTACATAAAAGAATCGCGGCAAAACAATAACCACCGATGACGTCTGAAAAATAATGAACGTTTAAAATGATGCGGGAAGCTCCCATGGCAAGAAATAACCCAATCGTCAACACCGATACGATTACTTTGCCCGTCGTTTTTAAATGCCGGAAAGCGACGACAAGAAATCCTACATATACAGCGAATGCCATCGCGGAATGACCACTTGGAAAACTATAGCCAACACCACCAACTAGCTCATTCAATGAAGGACGTTCTCGTACGAAGGCAAATTTGACGACTTGATTCAACGCTCCTACAGAGATTGCCATCAATACATACCAAATACTTGCGATACGATCTCGCCACAAGACATAACTCACTACTCCAAGTAACACCGTCATTGTCATCGCCCCAGGACCAGAGCCTAGTTGAGTGAACCAAGAGACATAGTCCCCTGGAACATGTTGAGACATGTACGACGATAATTGAGCGTCAAATAAAAAATAGCCCGTCATTCGAATCGAGACGGCGATGATCACAAACAAGACGACAGCGATGGATGCACCCACCCACGCCGCTCTTGCCCCCCGCATTAGTATGTCCCCTTACGTTCTTCTAATTCTTCTGCTGAATAATCTTCCTTATCCCGCAAACGATGCGCCAAACGCCCTGATGCATTTGCTGCGATGGCTGCAACGATATCGTCCATGAACGTATTGACTTTTCCGTCTCCGAGCTTCGTATCCAGTTCTTTGATGATCCCAACTTTCGCCTTATCCAAATATCCGAATGTCGTAACAGCGATAGAACCGTACGTATTGACAGCACCAATCGCAATCGTTTCATCTACGCCAAATAATCCTTCATCGCTTTGGATGATGGACAAGAGTGGTTCTGATAATAATCCTTTTTCAGCAAGAATATCTAATTCTGCCCCGACAAGGATCGCATGTTGTAATTCACGCTTTTCAAGAACTCGTTCAACCGAACTGACACATGTTTCTACTGTCAGATCCACTGTGTATGGTGCTTGCATTTGGTAAACGATCTCAGCAATCGCATGAATCGTCACCCCGCGTTCATGTAACTTGTCAATTGCTGCTTGTTTGACCTCTTTTGAATGTGTTTTCTTCATGACTGTATCCACCTCTCCAACAAAGTACTTCATTAGTATACACGGATTCTAAAGCTCCTCTCAAACTTCTTTGACATCGACGCCAGAATCCGTCATGATTATTTTGTAAAGCGTTATCATTTCAGGGGAAAGTAGGGGATTTTCGATGAACATTGGGGTTGTATTGTTTCCATCGAAACGCGTTCAAGATTTTGCCAATTCATACCGAAAGAGATATGACTCGAAGTATTCACTGATCACACCGCACATCACATTACGGGAGCGAATGGGAGTCGATGAGACAGAATTAGATCACATCGTGACAGAGTTAAATCGAATCGCGTCCGAAACGAAACCGGTCAATCTGCACATCCAAGGAGCACGGTCGTTCCATCCGACGAACAATGTCTTGTTCCTTAAAGTAATGCCATCGGATGAGTTAGAACAATTACATCGCGCCTTGCATACAGGACCACTCGCACATAAACCGAAATACGATTTCTTGCCACATATCACGATTGGTCAAGAACTGTCGGATGTCGAATTGTTCGATGTACTAGAACGTCTCAAGATGGAAGATATCCGTTTCCAAGAAGATGTCACGAAAATGGCTTTATTGTATGAACTGGAAAATGGAGCTTGGAGTGTCTACGAGACATTCCGCTTTACAGGTCAATGAATGATTAAACTTCCCGGTCGAAGCTTCGACCGGGAAGTTTTAGTTCTGGTAACACTCCATATGCATTCGCCTGTTCTTCTAAAAAATCTTGCGTTTCATGTTCTCGATAAGGATCGACTGGGCGTATCGGTTGAACCCTTGCGACCGGTTCAGTTTTCAGTTGTGGGTCGACTCGTACTTGACGATTCACATATTGTACGACCGTAAAATCGATTGCGTTCATCCTCTGCACTTCCTCTCCCCTTCTAATTCTAACGTTGTTCATAATTGACACTTCCCCGATTAAGCACAAAAAAAACCAAGCTCCCCTCCTAAGGGAAGCCTGGTTCACTAAATCACCTATTACAGAATGTGGAATCCACTATCGACGTGAAGGATTTCTCCTGTTACACCACTCGACATTTGCGAAAGTAAGAATAATCCACTCTGACCGATTTGTTCCGTCGTAACGTTACGGTGAAGTGGCGCGCGTTCTTCGATGCTATCAAGGATTGAGTTGAAATCGCCAACACCTTTTGCTGAAACTGTCCGGACCGGACCAGCAGAGATCGCATTGACACGAACACCTTGCTGTCCGTATTCAGCAGCGAGATAACGAACGCTAGCATCTAATGCTGCTTTCGCAACACCCATGACGTTGTAGTTCGGAACCATCTTCTCACCACCAAGGTACGTCAATGTGATGACAGATGCGTCTTCTGTAAAGAAGTCTTTCGCTGCCTTGACGACTGCCGTCAAACTGTAGGCAGAGATATCAAGTGCTTGCGCGAACTGTTCACGTGTCACACCAGAAAATTCACCACGAAGTGCTTCTTTATCCGCGAATGCGATCGAGTGAGCGATTCCTGAAATCTTACCGTGATCTGCATGGATCGTCTGGAAGACCTGTTCGATTTCTTCATCACTCGTGACATCACACGTATAATAAGAAGCCGGACGTGATAATTCCTGTCCTAATTTTTCAAGTGGTGCTTTGAAACGTTCCCCGACATATGTAAATGCGAGGCTTGCTCCAGCAGCGTCGAGTGCACGTGCGATACCCCATGCAATCGAACGTTGGTTGATGACGCCCATGACGACGTACGTCTTGCCTTCGAGTGAAGGATAAATATTCATGATAAAGTCCCCCTTGAATTAGTACCTGGTAATAAAACCTATCTTCAGGTTACAAAAACGTAACGCTTCTGTCAACCATCGCTCTTGATATTGCGGATTTGATAAATTACGGTAATATAGAAAGAGATAGAAAGTAGGGATGAAATGAATCGATTCAAATCATTTACACAACGTTATGATCATACGTTGTTGTTTTTACTCGCCTGTCTGATGGTCATCAGCGTCATCGCCATCTATACGGCCCAACCTTCGCTTAAAGGTGCTATCAGTGCCATCAACTTCTCCGCCAAACAAATTCAGTGGTATGTCATCGGCTTCATAGCGTTATCCGTCGTCATTTTCATCGACTATGAACAGCTGAAGCGATTCCACTGGTTTTTATACGGAGCTGGTATCCTGTCATTGATTGGTCTTGTTATTTTCCGTGGTACACCAATCGTTACTGAAATCAAAGGAGCGTACGGGTGGTATCAATTCCCGGTCATTGGGACAGTTCAACCGGCCGAGTTCATGAAGTTCTTTTTGATTGTTTCGCTCGCTGCCGTCATCACCGAACACAATGCCCGTTATGTTCAACACGAACGCGACTTCTTATTGCTCGTTAAAATGGTTGCTGTCACGGCTTTACCACTTGGTCTCATTATCATCCAACCCGATTTAGGAATCGGGTTGATCTTATGTGTCATTCTTGCATGTGCCATGTTGTTATCTGGACTGAACTGGAAATGGCTCTTGACGATGTTTGCCCTGTTCGCAGGTTCTGTCATCATCTTCTTTTACCTGTTTTATTTCCACAACGACTTACTCGCAACGTTTTTCCCAGGTCACGCGATGAACCGGATCATGGCTTGGTTGCAACCTTTTGAATATGCGGATGATCTCTCGTATCAGCTCGTCCAAGCAATCAATGCAACAGGTTCTGGTCAAATGTTCGGGGTTGGATACGGAAAACTACAGGTATTCGTTCCGGAACTGCATACAGACTTCATCTTTACGACGATCGCCTCACACTATGGTTTCATTGGGGCTGCCATCGTATTGATCGTCTTATTCCTGTTCGTCTATCGCTTGATTCAAATTGCTCTTGAAACGGCAGATCCATTTGGTACCTATATCGTGACAGGATATGTCGCCATGTTCACGTTCCAAATCTTCCAGAACATCGGAATGACGATCGGTGTCTTACCGATCACAGGTCTTCCCCTACCATTCATCAGTTATGGTGGATCAACGATGATCGTAAACCTCGTCGGTCTAGGATTAATTATGGCAATCGCTTCTCAGTCTCGGATTTCCATGTTTGATGAAGATTAATCGCATACGAGAAAAGGCAGTGGATTAACTCCACTGCCTTTTCTCGTATGTCCATTATTCTAATCGAAGATCCTCGGGAAGCGGCGCTTCAAATCGGACACGTTCTCCTGTCGCAGGGTGAAGGAACGTCGCTGACGCGCTATGGAGTGCTTGACGCGGGAGCAATGGTTCACCCTGATACATCGTATCTCCAATCAAAGGATGTCCTAAAAAGGCAAGATGGACACGAATTTGGTGCGTCCGTCCCGTCTCTAGTCGAATATCCAGTAAGGAAAACTCTCGATCCAAGGCTTGGACCCGTCGACTATTTAAAATATGCGTAATGGCCCGTTGACCATCCGGTCGTACCATCCGTTCCATGAAGGAATGATCAGTTTGACCAATCGGTTGATCAATTGTTTGTACCGGTACGTTTCCGGGTGCATACGCTAAATAATGTCGTTCTAATTCATTGGATCGTTGCATGAGACTCATCCGGTGATGGGCAAGCCCGTGTTTCGCGAACAAGACAAGACCACTCGTGTCTCGATCGAGTCGATTGACGATATGGATCGCATACGGAATTCCTTGTTTTCGATAATAACCAAGAACATAGTTCGACAATGAGTGTTCCGGATGCAATCGTGACGGAATCGATGCCATCCCCGGTGGTTTATTGACGACGAGTAACCAATCATCTTCAAACAAAATATCGAGTTCCCCTTCTGTCGCTACCATGTCCGGTGCTGGTGTTTCTTCCGGGAAGAAGACGTGGACGCGGTCACCCACGCACAAGACGTCGTGGACGTTGACATGATGACCGTTCCGCGTGATATCCCCATGATTTTTGATTGATACTAACATTTTTCGTGAGATACCTAGACGGGTCGTACAAAAATGACTGACGCGCCAGCCATCCTCGATATCAGTAACCGTCTGTCGTAGCTGAAATCCATTCATGTTTCTCTTTCCTTTACATACTGCGTCAACGTCTTTCGTCTGCCAGGAAAGATTCCCGCACCCGTTGCCAAAACGGGAAAGAACGAAAACGAGCAAATTTCACTTTTTTATCTGATACCCGACACCGGATCGATGTCACATTTTGATGGACAATCGAAGCATAGTGGTCATAGGTCATCTGAAAATCAATCGGATTGACGGGACGAATTTCGACATCATGATGTTTCGGTAATAACATCGGTGAGCCGATCGTCCGGTAAACACGATTATTGATCGAAGCCATTTCTGTAATTTGGATCGCTTCGAGTGCCGGGTGGACGATCGCACCGCCGAGCGCCTTGTTATATGCCGTCGAACCAGAGGGTGTCGATATACATAACCCGTCACCTCGAAACGTCTCAAAATAGTCGCCTCGAATCGATAAATCGCAGACGAGTGTTTGATTGAAACTTTTGATCGTACACTCGTTCAAAGCAAGCAGTTGATTATGCGAGCCATCCGCATAGTCAATTGATAGTTCAAGCAGCGGGTATTCGACCGTCGCTAAATCCTGCTTCGCGATATGATCAATCAACTCATCCATCTCTTCAGGACGCCAATCCGCATAAAAACCAAGGTGCCCTGTATGAATCCCTACAAGGGTAATCGTCTCTACTTGATCGAGATACGAATGGAACGCTTGTAACATTGTCCCGTCTCCCCCGATTGAGACGACGATTTCCGGTTGACTGACATCAAGCACACATCCCCGCTCCGTCAACGCCTGCTCGAGTTGTTGTTTTAGCGCATGAGAACGCTCATCATCACGAGCCGTGATTGCAAAACGCATGGTCATCCCCCTACTCTTTTAATCGTTCCGACGCCTTAGCGTCGCGTTGAAAGACGAGTTGCGCGTCTTGGATTTCTACTTTCAATTGACTCATCTCCGCATCAAGCAAAAATGCCGCTTCTGCCGCCCGCCGCAGGCGCTCACGCGTTTCTTCCGGAATGTTCCCTTGGTACTTGTAATTTAACGAGTGTTCGATCGTCGCCCAAAAGTTCATCGCAAGCGTCCGAATTTGAATCTCGACTAATGTCGGTACTTCACCTTCGATCGTCTGTACTGGATAAGCAATGATGACGTGATACGATCGATAACCACTATCCTTCTTTTGAGTGATGTAGTTACGTTCCTCGACGATTTTAAAATCACCGCGCGAACGTAATAGTTCAAGAACATGAATGATATCATCGACGAATTGACACATGATGCGTAATCCGGCAATATCCTGCATATCTTGTTCCAATGATTCACGCGCAATTGCTTTTCGTTCTGCTTTTTGAAGAATGCTTTTTACAGGTTTGACCCGTCCTGTGACAAATTCAATCGGTGAATGCTCTCCCCGTTGCTGAAATTGTTTACGAATCGCTTTTAGCTTTACTTTCAACTCATCGACCGCGATTTGATACGGCGCAAGAAATAAATCCCAATTTTCTTTTGTCATCTGATTTGTCACCACTTTTAATCGAATAGTATTGGTTCAGTGCCTGTTCCTACCTCATTCATGTTATCATATTTTTAGACATTCAACTAGAAAGGCGTGATTCCGATTAGACAAGAATTGGAAATCGAATTCAAGAACTTATTGTCTGAACAAGAATATCTATCGTTATTTACCCATTATGCGTCAACTAAACAACCCATTTGGCAAGCAAATGATTATTTTGATACGCCTGATTTCGAACTTCGAAAAAAAGGTGCTGCCTTACGGATACGTGAAAAAAAACAAGGACTCGTCCTTACTTTAAAACAACCTCATGAAAATGGATTGCTTGAAACACATGTCACACTATCAGCAAGTGAAGCGGAAGATCTATTCAAATACGGTCTGATTCACTCCGAAGAGATGAATCACCAGTTGTCGTCTTTTGACCTGCAAGGTTCGTTGGAACATTTAGGACGTTTAGAAACCGAACGCATCGAGACGGTGCTTCCAGAAGGCTTACTCGTCCTTGATAAAAGTCGCTATCTCGGACATACCGATTATGAGTTAGAGTTTGAGGTCAGCAACTTCGAACAAGGGCAAAAGGATTTCGAGCGACTTCTTTTAGCACACGATATTCCGCAGCGCAAAACTAAAAATAAAATCGTTCGCTTCATGGAACGTAAAGCGCTTACTTGAATTTTCGTGTAGGACTGAACAAGCAAAACCTTTGCTCTTTCTTTTTTTTCGTTGCTAAAATAGGGTAACGATAACAACAGGAAGGGGTGAACGGATGGAACACGCACAATGTAACGGATCTTATTGTTCATTGGACGAACCATCGATTCAACAACCGACGAAACCTCTGGAAATCTATCATTTTCTAGATGTGACACAAACGGACGGTTTACGGTTGATACCCGTTCTCAAGAAATTAGAGCTAGAATATGGTCATCTTTTTCGTCTCCGCACGATTGCTACGATTCCTTGTGCTCCTTCACGTTCCGCGTGCGATATGTCACCACTCGTCATCCTAAAAGCAATCGAGCTTCAAGGAAAAACGTTTGGTATGCGGTTCATGCGACGCCTTCGGATGCTTCATAATGTCGAAGGTGAGAGTGCTTACAGCCGTCCATCATTGATGCGGTTAGCCGAAGCATTGACAGAGTATGGTCTGGATTTAGGTGAATTCCACCGTGATGTCTCGTCGGACACGATTCAGCAAATGCTTGAGAAAGAGACTGAACTGGTTACGGAATGGGATGTCCGAATTCTTCCGACACTCGCTTTCGTTGGAGATGAGGAAGCCATTAAGGCTGAAGGACCTTATGAGTATTTGGTCTATGTTTCGATCTTAAGTGAACTGCTAGATCATACGATTGAAAAACAACCGAAGCCACCACTTGAACAATTCTTGAGACGGTATGAAACAGCAACTACGGCTGAAATTGCCTTTATTTATGACGCTCCTGAATCCCAGATTGAACACGAACTAAAAAAACTGGTCTTACAACAGAAATGTGCTTCTCTATCGTATTGTGATGGAAAAGTATGGCGTCATTTAAAAGATTCAGCACATGCTTAATACAAAAAAGGACAGTGAAGCGAAGCTGAACTGTCCTTTTTTTGGTGTTCACTCATAGAAAAAGAAGAAGTCCTTCATGACGAGAAGGACTTCTTCTTTTGACCATTGGATGGGGGAAAAAGAGAATCGACTGGGGAATGTGACCCTCTTCACAATATAAGTATACCGTGAGTCTTTTTTCTTTTCCACACTTTGTTCATTTTGTCACAAAGATGTCACTCTGCTAATAACGCTTCGAATTCATCTAAGACACGTTCAAATTGACGAAGTGCGGCTTCAACTGGTGCTTTTGTTGTCATATCAACACCAGCAGCTTTTAGTACTTCGATTGGATAATCGCTTGATCCCGCTTTTAAGAAATTATTGATGTAACGTTCTACAGCCGGTTGTCCTTCTTCTAGGATCTGATCCGTCAAGGCAGCCGCCGCCGAAATGCCTGTTGCATACTGATAGACATAGTAATTGTAATAGAAGTGTGGAATCCGAGCCCACTCCAAACCAATCTCTTCATCTAATACAATCTCTTCTCCGAAGTATTTTTGATTCAAGGCATAATACGTTGACGTCAAGAATTCTGGTGTCAACGATTGTCCAAGACGCGCCGCATCATGAATTGCATGTTCAAACTCAGCGAACATCGTTTGTCGGAACAATGTTCCACGGAATGTTTCAAGTTGATTGTTCAACAGATAGAGTTTTTCTTTACGATCCGTCACTTTTTTCAATAGATAATCATTCAATAGCGCTTCATTCGTTGTTGAAGCGACTTCTGCGACGAAGATCGAATAATCGCCATATGGATATGGTTGAGATTTCCGCGTGTAGTAGCTATGAACCGAATGTCCGAATTCATGTGCGAGCGTAAAGAGATTATTGATGTTATCTTGCCAGTTCATCAAAATGAATGGTTGTGTATCGTAAGCACCAGAAGAGTATGCCCCACTCCGTTTACCACGTGTTTCCCGGACATCAACCCAGCGCTCAGACAACCCTTCTTCGAGAATATGTTTATATTCTGCTCCAAGCGGCGCGAGCCCTTCGACCATCAATTGTTTCGCTTCTTCATAAGAGACCTTCATCTCGACCTCAGAAACGAGGGGGGTATACATATCGTACATGTGTAACTCATCAAGACCGAGGACTCGTTTACGTAAGGCAACATATCGATGAAGCAATGGTAAGTGCTCATGCACCGCTTCAACCAACCCATCATAAACGGATTCAGGGATTGCATTACCATGTAAGGCTGCCGCGCGTGCAGAAGGAAACTTCCGAACATCTGCATAGAAGTTGTCTTTCTTAACTGACCCAGCAAGAGTTGAAGCGAGTGTATTCGTGTATTTCGCATACGTTCCGTACATCGCTTTAAATGCGGCTTCCCGAACAGAACGATCAGATGATTCAAGGAATGTGATGAAACGACCATGTGTCAATTCTGTCTCTTCCCCGTCTTCTCCCTTGATTTTCGGGAATGTCAAATCTGCATTATTCAGCATACCGAATGTCGTACCGGATTGACCGAGAACTTCTCCCGCCTTCGCAAGAATCGCTTCTTCCGCTTCCGTCAACACATGCTCGCGTTCTTGGTTCAACTCATCAAATGCATGACGGTACATCGCAAGGTCTGCATTTTCATTTAGATATGCTTCTATTGTTGTTTCAGGTACAGCTAACAGTTCTGGTGTCATGAAAGCAAGTGTGGCTCCAATTTGTGACGCAAGCGTCCGAGCACGGTCGTTCATGGCTTGATAGAAACTATCCGCTGTATTTTCGTCGTAACGCATGTGCGCGTATGTATAGAGCTTATAAAGACGTCTTGAGACTTCGTCTCGTAACTGTAACCCTTCATAGAGTGTATCCGCACTCTGTCCAAGACGACCCTTATACTCGACGAGTAATGGAAGCATCGCTTTTACCGATTCAAATTCTTCTTCCCACGCTTCGTTTGATGCATAAATCGATTCTAGATTCCAAGTTTCTGAAACGTCAACATCTTGACGTGTTAATACTTCTGCCATTTCCCTCACTCCTTTAATTCAGTTATACCTGTTTTCTTTTCGACAAACAATCGAAGTGCTCCTGCTAAAACAGCCGATTCGCCTCCTCGATCCGCTCTAACCATTCCGTGATAAGTAAATCGATCATCGGTCGTTCAAACGGGATATCCAATCGATGAAGTAAATGAAAGACGGCTTGTTCTAAAGCAGTAGAGGAATAAACCCCTTTTAACCGCAAAAAGACTGCCATTTGAAACTCAAAAGGATGAACGGGATACGATAATAAGTGACCGATCGGAAGAAAGACCGATGACGGCAGATTCAGAAGATGAAACCCTGCCTCATATAATGGAAGTTTAAGCATTCGTGGAGGTAACGAAGGATAAAAAGGACGCTGTCGATAGCGCAAGACGATTCCTTGCCATCGAGCCATTGAAAATTTCCGAGGAAATGACGGAAGTTCCGTCGAAAGGAAGTCGGATAATGAAAGGGATTGAACGGTACAATAGACATAATGTTTCGCAAAAGGAACCGGATGTCGAAACCGTCGGATTTGATTGTCAACGATCAAGTCCAAATACTCATTTTCTAAGAAGGCTTGACGCATCCATCCTTGTAAACGAAATGTGACACCATGTGACGGATGAAACCCAATCCAACGAACCGTTTGTCCTTGTTTCGCATCAAGTCTTGCTCGTCTAATCCATTCATCTGCCGACATCGGAGAACGCTGAATTTCAATCCCAATCTCTTTTTCCGGAATCCACAGGTCGAAGCGTCGCTGTCCAATCGTCCATTCGGTCTCGACGCGAACGCCTGCATTCCTCAACGAATCTGCAATTCGTCGTTTCCAAGATACATGTAAGCTACTTTCTCCTGAACATGCTGAGATATGTGCAAAATGTGGTCGTCGTCCCTGCCTGACGCGCAATGGCTTCAGACAATACGGACAACGTAAGGACATCGCTTTTAATTCATGGACAGAAAACCTATGAATCAGAATGCGTTTACCTGACCCATCAATAGCTTCAAACATCAGCATCGTCCCCTTTTGCTAGAGTAGCGGTGAGAATAAGCGTGAAATTGATTCAACTAAACGGCGGCGTAATGGACGACGATGAAACAAATCAGCATCAACTTGTGTAGACTGGCTAAAATCCTCATAAAAATCACGTGTTAATTGATGAACCGAATTTGTTCCGTATAAAAAAGCGTTTACCTCGAAATTCAAATGAAAACTCCGTAAATCCATATTTGCTGTTCCAATCGTTGCGATGGCGTCATCCACGACGATGACTTTCGAATGCATGAATCCTTTGTTATACTCATAGATTTTCACACCAGCCTGGAGTAAATCATCAAAGTAAGAGCGACTCGCATAAAATACGATTTTATGATCCGGAAAGCTTGGCAGAAGAATACGAACATCAATTCCAGACATAGCGGCTGTCTTTAGTGCTGTCATCAAATCTTCATCTGGTATTAAATATGGAGATGCAATGTAAACAGATTCACGCGCTTCTGTGATGAGTCCGAAGTAAAGTGACTTCATTGCCTCATGTGGCTCATCAGGTCCACTGGCAATGATTTGAACGCCTCCCGTTGCTTCATCGACATATTCCAGTGGTTCCATATAAAACGGTGTAAACAGGCGTTCCCCCGTCATATAGTACCAGTCTTGGAGAAAAATTAATTGAAGTTCAGAAACAGCTTCTCCGCGTACAAGAAGATGCGTATCACGCCAAAATCCAAAATGCTGATCGCGACCGATATACTCGTCCCCAACGTTAATTCCACCCGTAAAAGCAACTGTTCCATCAATGACAACGATCTTCCGATGATTTCGGTAGTTGGACTTACTCGAAATGAACGGTAATACGACAGGGAAGAATGCCCGAACTTCAACACCTGCCTCCTGCATCTTCTTGAAATAATGCTTATCTGTCGAAAAACACCCGACGGCATCATAAAGAAAACGGACTTCAATTCCTTGTTGTGCCTTTTCAATCAATACTTCCTGTAACTGCAATGCGAGCTCGTCATCCCGTACGATATAGTACTCCAAATGGATATGATGTTGTGCTTGACGAATTTCTTCTAAAAGAATCGGAAATTTCTCCTGACCATTCGTCAAAATTCTTGTATGTGTATTATACGAAATCGGAAGTCGACTGATCGAATCGATAAGTGTGACAACTTTTCCATAATGTCCTTCTTGGAATACTGATTGGTGTACTGCTGTTTTAAACTGGGTACGGTATTTAATATAAGACTCTTCATCAAGCATTGCTTTCAATCGAAACATTCGTTTCCGGCGGTAGTTCTGACCAAACGTAAAATAAACAAACACGCCGACAACAGGTAGTGCCATCATGACAAGTGCCCAGACGAGTGTGCGTTCTGGGTTACGATTTTCAAGCAAAATGATGATGAACACGCTCATGACGACCAAAATGATGACGATGGACAGCCAGCCTACCATATAGACGCTCCAATAGTAGGATAAAAAGGCGATTAAACCGATGGTCAAGATGAGGGTCATGAGAAGTTGTACACGTCGTAGCATGAATCCCCCTCCTTTTATGTATGTTGTAAAAATTGTAGTTAAGAACTCATGACAGAAAGGAAGCGTTTAAATGGGTACGTATATCATTACTGGTGCAACAAGTGGAATCGGAGAAGCAACTGCCCTCCAACTGATTCGAGAAGGTCATACCGTTCTTGCCATTGGTCGTAATCAAGACAAAGGAGCTTCTCTTGAATCTAGCGGAGAAGGACGTTTATATTTCTTCCCTGTCGACTTGACTGATTCCTCTGCCATCGACAGGTTCTTTGAAGAAACACTCGAAGATTTTCCAGAAATCGACGGGATTTTTAATAATGCAGGGACATTTGGAAAACCCGTCGCACCCGAGAGAATCTCCGATCAACAAAAAGAAGTGTTCCAAGTGAATTATCATGCCCCTGAACGAATCATCCAGCTCGCGACGAAACGTTTCTCAAAAGGTGCCTCTATCGTCAATAATAGCGCGATCGTCGGTCACGTCAAGTTTCCCGCCATGCTCTTACCCTATGCATCGTCTAAGAGCGCTTTATTGACACTGACAAAGACATACGCTGCCCGCTTCCATGGCAAGTATCGTTTTAATGCCATTTGTCCGGGACCGGTCGACACATCATTGAGCCACGCATTATATGGCGGGAAAGATAAGTTTGATCTTGCGATGAAGCATCATCTTCGTGGCGAACCTGCACAACCTTCTGAAATCGCAGAAGTCGTTTGTTTCTTACTCTCGAATAAAGCGAGTTACATCAATGGGCAAGCCCTTATCGTAGACGGTGGTTATACCCTCACTTAATGTCAGAATAAAAGGAGGTATCACGATTCGTGATCCTCCTTTTACTCGCACTTTTAGTTCCTTTAATTCGGAAAGTATTTCCGAATAAAGGCAAAGACGTCTGAAGCAATGATTTGTTTTCCATATTCAGCGACAGGATGAATCGTTTGTTCGCTGAAATGAAGATATTCGGCAATTAAACTCATGACATTTTCTTGTGCTTCTACATTCACATCATCTTCGAAATGAACATGTAGTAGATAGAGTCCATCCTTTTGGTAAAGCGCTGTTTCAAGTTCTGCGAAGACAGGAGCATTCGCATATTGACTAAGCGCAATGATATGCTCGAAATCATGAGTTTCAAATAAGACATCCTGGCTTAATTCTGTATCTTTATCTTCTGTCTCAGACATCGCTGATCGTAAAAGTGAATCGAGTTCGTCTTCATCGACTTGCTCACCATCGACTGCATTTTTTGCAATCGTTACAGTGACTTCAAGACCTTTTTCAAAAGCTTGCACTTGTATCCATAGTGGACCTTCGAAGGAGATGGACTCTTTTTCATTCGCTTCGTCCATCATCTGCCAGAATAACTGTTCTCCCCGTTCCCGATTATACCAAATCTCATCTCGGGCAAAACCACGGCGTTCGATGTCAGTATAAGTGATGAAGAACTTGACCGTATTGTCATTGACGCGTTCGATTTTCAATCTGTCCACTCCTTTCTTCTCGTTCCTTATCTAGAATACGAACGAGGACATGACTTGGATTCATACTTTCGAATCCGAAGGATATATTTCTATTCCTTTGTTATCTTTATTTTAACCTTTTTTATCGGTAACAAAAAGCACACTGCTCACGAAGCAGCGTGCTTTTTAAAATTACTCGTTTACAAGACGCTGTGCTTCCAAAAGTTGGAATGTACGCACCTTGCGTGGTAAGAATCGACGGATTTCATCCTCGTTATATCCTACTTGAAGACGTTTTTCGTCAATCAAAATCGGACGACGCAATAATCCAGGATATTCTTGAATTAAATCGTATAGGTGCTGCAACGATAAGTTTTCAACGGAAACATCGAGTTTCGAGAAGACTTTTGAACGCGTTGAGATAATCTCGTCCGTTCCATCTTCCGTCATTCGAAGAATCTGTTTGATTTCATCGAGCGATAATGGTTCTGAAAAAATATTACGTTCTACGAACGGGATTTCATGTTCTTCAAGCCACGCGCGTGCTTTCCGACAAGAAGTACAACTTGGTGAAGTATAGAGTGTTACCATTGAAAAACATCCTCCCCCTGATTTAACATCATTTAACACCTAAGTGAACACATAGATATCGATGATGGTTCTATTACTTGACAGTTTACATCTAATAAAGCAGAAAACCTAGCTTTTTTATAAAGATGAAAGAACTTTTCGTAAAAAAGCTTGTTAAAGCCACCACGTGGCTTTAACAAGCTGGCGTGTGATCAAATGGCTGAGAAATCGTCTCTTTTGCTTTAGGAAGTTTCATTTCTTTTAGTTTTTTCTCTAAAATATCCCGCAAAAGGCGCTTCTTCAGCTTTTTCTTTTTGTCACGTTCTTTCATATTCCGACACCCCAATCGGTCCGAAACAGAACTAACAACCTACGAAAGCAAAATAATCATCTTCTACATTAGTAATTATACCACGTATATCAAAAATCTATTCCTACTTTAAGCAATTAAATATGTGAGATTGTCGATTAAGTAATGAAAAATAGTTGCAATTTCTTTCAATTTTCTGTAGAGTGTATAGAAATATCAACGCTCAGGAAGGAGTTTTTCATTCATGTCATTAACACTCGTCACTATTCTCGATCATCCGATCGCTCAAAAATATTTATCCCGTTCTGGCTTGAATCATGCGATTTCAGTAGCTGAACGCGCACTGACGCTCGCTACGAAGCGAGGTTTAGATGCGGATACAGCTACGAAAGCTGCACTCCTCCATGACATCGGGCATTACGAATGGTATACCGATGGCACTTGGAACTATGATCTCTATCGTCAAAATGATATTCATGCCATTAAAGGGGCTGAACGCGCCCATAAACTTTTGATTCGCCTTGGTGAAGAACCAGCTCGTGCCAAAGAAATCGCACTTGCCGTTCTCTTGCATACGGATTCGTATCTTCCACCTGGTGCAATCAACCGGACACCACTTCAACAACTTGTGCACGATGCGGATACGCTGGAAGAACAACCAGGCGGACTACATCACTATGAAAAAATCGATTTTGATGAAGCCATGCGCCGTCTTGATGCGATTGATTCTGTCGTTCATCGCTTCGCGCATCTTCCACGAATTGCATCAGAAAATTAAAAGAGGCTGGGACATAACTCAGTTTCACAACCGAAAGGCCCTCGAAACGTGTAGTCGTTTCGAGGGCCTTGTTCTATGACGAAAAACCGATTCTGAATAAACAAATAAGGACAACCTCTGATAAAGTTAAAGTGACCAAACCATAACCATCGGAGGTGCCCTTATGTTTAAAGATTATAACATGAACCAGCTGGTTCTGCCCTTAGATTTAGAAGTTCGTCTTCAAGAAAATGATATCGCGTTCGCTGTCCATCATCTCGTCGAATCCATTCCGGATGATGTTTTCGATCCTTTCATGCGGACGACGGGATGCCCTGCTTATCATCCGCGGATGATGATGAAAATCATTTTATGTGCCTACACACAGTCGGTCTTCTCCGGTCGGAAGATTGAGGGATTACTATCCGATAGTCTGCGGATGATGTGGCTAGCGCAAGGGAATGCGCCGAGCTATCGTACCATCAACCGTTTTCGAGTGCATCCCGCAGTCACTCCAATCTTGAAGCAAGCCTTCGTTACCTTCCGTTGCCATCTCGTCGAGATGGGAGAAATCAATGAAGAAGCCATCTTTATCGATGGTACAAAGCTAGAGGCGAATGCGAACCGATACACCTTTGTTTGGCGGAAATCGATCGAACGTCATAGTGCGTCTCTCGTGGACAAATCGAATCGTATCTATGACAACCTCGTCGAACAAGACATCCTACCGGAAATTGAACGAGAAAGCCCGGACGAACTCACTCTCTCAGAACTCGAACACATGGGTGAAGCTTTAGACGCACATATCGCTTCCATCAACCAAAAAATCGAGGCGAGTTCGGATACCCAAGAAAGAAAACGTCTACGTTCTGAACGGAAGGAACCACGTCTCCTTCGAAAGGAGATTACAGATTTCATCGAGCGGAAACAGAGATACGCCCTCCAAAAGAGGACGCTCGCTGGACGGAACAGCTATTCGAAAACAGACACAGACGCGACGTTCATGCGAATGAAGGAAGATCATATGCAAAATGGACAACTCAAGCCAGGCTATAACGTTCAAATCGCGACCGAAGGACAGTACACACTCGCTTATGATATTTATCCGAATCCGACGGATGCCCAGACGTCACTCCCCTTTTTAGATGAGATCAGCTCATATTTACCACTACCACCGCATATCGTTGCGGATGCCGGCTATGGGAGTCAGGAGAATTATCAGGATATTCTGATGCGCCGAGGGCGCATTCCACTCATCCCTTATACGATGTTCGAAAAAGAAAAGTCTCGAAAATGGCGCAATGATCCATTTAACACAGCAAACTGGTCTTATGATGAAAGGTCGGATCGTTTTGTGTGCCCTAATGGACAGGACGTAACATTCCGTTACATGTCCAAGAGAACAGATCGGTACGGATTCACGCGTGATTTCAAGGTGTATGAAAGCGAAGGGTGTGATGGCTGCCCGTTTCGCTCCCGTTGTACCAAGGCCAAAGAGGGTCGTCACCGACAGGTACACATAAACACTTCATGGGAAGAACAAAAAGAACAGATGAAAAAATGGCTTTCAGATCAAAAAACAGGATCCCTCTATGCGAAACGGAAGATAGACGTGGAACCAGTTTTTGGATATCTGAAGGCTAATTTGAGTTTCACTCGCTTTTCTGTGAGAGGAAAAGCGAAGGTGAAGCGTGAGCTCGGCTTCATCCTCATGGCCGTAAATTTAAGAAAATGGCTCATCCAAAGCGTTGCCCGAAGGGCAACTTGACGCGAGACAATGAAAGAAGAAGGAATTGCACATCCTGAGTGATGGCAATTCCTTCTTCTCGTTAAATTCAGCTAGTTATGTCCCAGCCTCTTTTGGTATATATCAGTTTTTAGGTGATGACTCATTTTGACGAATCAAGGCATCTCTGATTTCTGTCAATAGTTTTTCTTCTGTCGTTGGTACCGCTTCTTCTTCGACGACTTCTTCCTTCTTCCGGAACGAAGTGATTCCTTTGACGAAGATGAACAAAGCAAAGGCAATCAATAAGAATTCGATACTCGCCTGAAGGAACTGACCGTACTGTAATTTTGCATTTCCGACCATGATTGATAATCCTTTGACATCAATACCACCGATGATGATACCGATCAACGGCATGAAGACGCTGTCGACGAGTGATTTGATAATCCCGCTGAACGCAGCACCGAGAATGACTCCGACCGCTAAATCGATCACATTGCCTCGAAAAGCAAACTCCTTAAATGCCTTAAACATGAAACGTCCCCCTTACCAAACACGGGACGCCAATTGCTGAATCGCATATCCGACGCCGTGCTCATCGTTTGTTTTCGTCACATGATGCGCAATCGCTTTTGCTTCATCATGACCATTCCCCTTTTGTTTTAAACAATTATACGAGTTGCGCTTGATATGCTTCCAGTTCTGCATCCGTCATCGAAACAAAATGACCTGGTTCGATTTCACGAAGTGGTGGAATGCTTGAATCTTCATCTGATTTACCAACAGGTCCACTCGTCGGACGATCATAAACGATCCGCTTACGTGTACGCTCGTGCTCTGGATCCGGAAGAGGAATAGCAGATAAGAGCGATTTCGTATAAGCATGGACCGGATTCTCATATAAGCGATCCGCACTACATAATTCAACGAGGTGACCTTGGTACATAACACCGATACGATCCGAGATATATTTTACCATCGATAAGTCGTGGGCGATGAACAAGTAAGTCAAACTACGGTCACGTTGCAGTTTTTTCATCAAGTTGACGACCTGCGCTTGAATCGATACGTCAAGTGCCGAGATTGGCTCATCCGCGATGATGAAGTCCGGTTCTACAGCAAGCGCACGCGCGATTCCAATTCGTTGACGCTGACCACCTGAGAACTCGTGTGGGTAACGGCTCGCATGTTCTTTCGTCAAACCAACTGTTTCGAGTAAATCGTACACACGGTTATTCCGCTCGTCTTTCGACTTTGCTAGACCATGAATATCAATTCCCTCAGCGATGATATCACCGACTGTCATCCGTGGGTTAAGTGACGCATAAGGGTCTTGGAAAATCATTTGCATAGCACGGTTGAACTTCAGTTTATCTTTACGCGACTTTTTACCATGAACGTTTTCACCTTTGAACATGACTTCGCCGTCTGTCGCCTCATACAATCCGATGATTGAGCGACCAGTCGTTGATTTACCACAACCCGATTCACCTACAAGACCAAGTACTTCGCCTTCATAGATATCGAATGATAAACCATCAACCGCTTTAACGACACGTCCGCGTCCAATGTTGAAGTGTTGCTTCAAGTTTTTTACTTCAAGTAATTTATTACGGTTTTCCATTATTTCAGACCGCCTTTCAGAAGCGATTTCGCGAATACGCTATCTGGGCGGTATTTCAACGCCAGATCCCGAATTGCAAGTGGTGGCTCAACATACGGTGCTTGTGGGTGGAGCAACCATGTCGCCGCTTCGTGAGTATCTGTAATTTTGAAGAAAGGAGGTTCTTTTTCAAAATCAATCTTCATTGCATATTTATTTCGTGGTGCAAACGCGTCACCGACTGGTGGATGAAGTAAGTTAGGTGGTGTTCCTGGAATCGCCGGTAAATCTTGTGAACGGTCATCCGATGGACGTGGCATTGAACCAAGGAGTCCCCAAGTATATGGATGACGTGGCTCGTAGAAAATCTCATCGACTGTACCCTTCTCAATTAATTTACCTGCATACATGACCGCTACACGATCGGCCATGTTCGCTACAACGCCTAAATCGTGCGTAATGAAGATGATCGCTGTACCCGTTTTTTGTTGAATGTCTTTCAATAACTCAAGGATTTGCGCTTGAATCGTAACATCGAGTGCTGTCGTCGGCTCATCGGCAATCAAGACTTTCGGATTACAAGCAAGTGCGATTGCGATGACGATCCGTTGACGCATCCCACCAGACAATTGGTGTGGATATTGTTTCAGACGTGCTTCTGGGTTTGGAATCCCTACAAGCGTCAGTAATTCAAGCGTACGTTTTTTAGCAGCATCACCTGTCAATCCTTGGTGACGTTTTAAACCTTCGGCAATCTGTTTGTAGATCGTCATTGTCGGATTAAGTGATGTCATTGGATCTTGGAAGATCATTGCGATATCACGACCGCGTACTTTTTGCATTTCTTTATCAGAAAGCTTAACCAAATCGCGACCTTCGAATAAGATCTCACCTTTTGTGATTTCACCTGGCGGATTTGGAATCAGACGCATGATGGCTTTTGAAGTAACCGATTTACCAGAACCGGACTCACCAACGATTGCGAGTGTTTCACCTTTTTTTAAATCGAACGATACTCCGCGGACGGCTTGTACCGTCCCGGCGTACGTATGGAAAGCGACGTTCAGGTCGCGGACTGACAAGATTGTTTCCATTTTGGATGAGCTCCTCTCTAATCTAATATTTGTTAGCGACGTAGACGTGGATCGAACGCATCACGTAATCCATCTGCCAACATGTTGAAGCTGATCATGAGGAGTACGAGCACTGTCGATGGAACGACGAGCAAGAAAGGAAACGTCTTAAGTTCTTTGTACCCTTCATTGATCAGTGTACCAAGCGACGGTTGCGGTGGTGCAAGCCCAAGACCGATGAAGCTTAGGAAAGCTTCGAAGAAGATTGCCCCAGGAATCGTGAACATGAGCGAGATGATGATTGTACCCAAGGTATTTGGAATCAAATGCTTGAAGACTAAACGTGCGCTAGAAGCACCAAGTGTACGTGCTGCGAGAACGAATTCTTGGTTCTTTAGTTTCAGGATCTGACCACGAACGAGTCGACTCATCCCGATCCAACCAGTAATCGTCATCGCGAGGATGATCGTCGTGATTCCTGGTTCAAGAATCAAGATGAAGAGGATGATCAAGATTAAGTTCGGTACCCCTGTCAGGATTTCCGCGATCCGTTGCATGATATTATCGACACGACCGCCGTAATAAGCTGAAATACCACCGTATGTGACACCGACGAGAACGTCAATGAGCGCTGCCATCAAACCGATGAAGAGTGAAATTTTCGTCCCTTCCCAGACACGTGACCAAAGATCACGACCAAGGTGGTCCGTACCAAACCAATAATTTTCTTTTACTTGTTTTTGTTTATAAAAATCGATTGGTGTCTCACCAAGTGTTGCCATACCATCAAAGCCAGCCCACTCTAATCCTGTTACTTTAGGTGGAAGTTTAGCTTGAGTGATTGTTTGGGTATAAGCATCTCTACCAGAGATTGCAGGACCCGCTAATGACATGATGGCAATCACGATGATCAAGACAAGAGAAATGATCGCTGCTTTGTTTTTACGCAAGCGCATCCAAGCATCCTGCCAAAAGTTTAAGCTTTTACCGGCAATTCGTTCACCGGCTTGTTCATTGAACTCGACTTGTTGAAATAACGATGAATCGAACTGTTCCGCTTTTGCATTTGAATTTTGTTCAGCCATTATTTACTACCCCCCAAACGAATCCGTGGATCAACGACACCGTATAGCAAGTCGACGATTAAAATCATGAGAATGAAGATTGCCGAGAAGAACAGCGTCGTACCCATGATAACTGTATAGTCATTTTGTGTGATTGACGATACGAACAACTCACCAAGCCCAGGTACAGCAAAGATTTTTTCGATGACAAATGTACCTGTGATCAATGCAGCAGTCATAGGTCCAAGAATCGTAATAGCAGGAATCAATGCATTCCGAACCATGTGTTTCCAAGTGATTGATTGACCATCTAGGCCTTTTGCTTTAGCTAACGTGACGTAATCCTGACCTGTAACCTCAAGCATTTCCGTCCTTACGAATCGGGCAATCGAGGCGGTGACCCCAAGAGACAACGAAATCGTTGGTAGAATCGTATGCGCCGGACTTTCCCAGAACGCTACTGGCAAAGCGCCCCATTTCACGCCGACATAATACTGAAGGAGTGAGGCAAATACGAAAGATGGTACTGAAATCCCGAGAACCGAGATGAACATTGCTCCGTAGTCGACAACTGTGTTGTGACGAAGTGCAGCAACTACACCAAGTACGAGACCTAAGAGTACACCAAGTACGAGTGCTTGAACTCCAAGTTGAGCCGATGGTCCAATTCGTTCAGAAATTAAATCCGTAACTGGACGGCTGTCATATTTGAACGATACACCAAGGTCTCCTTGGAATAAGTTAACCATGTACGCTGCATAGCGTTGTGGTAGTGGATCATTCAAATTGTACTTATCCCGAAGGATATTCAACTGTTCAGGAGAAAGTTTCTCCTGGTTCTGGAATGGTGAACCTGGTAGCAGATCCATCAGGAAGAAAGTGAACGAAGCGATGAGTAAAAACGTCAATACGCCGTAAACCAGGCGTTGAGCTAAATAACGGCCCATAAGATGGCACCCCCTATAAAGATTTTCTGTTTTTTCGAAACATCAATAAAATCAGTATGACCCACAATTGTCGGAACATTCAAGAATTTTGTTATAAAAATTTAAAATTCTTTTTAATTGTGCTTTGATTCGATGTTCGATCAGACGCTTTTTTAATGTCGTCCAATAGTCAGAATTTTTCGTTTGGTTTCATTATACTTTGCTAACAAAGTAATTAGAACCACTTTTTTACGAAAATTTCACATTTCCGCTAAAAATGAGTTTCTGTTCATTCAAAGTAGTATAAAACAGGAGCGCACCCGAACTGACTTAGGGACGCTCCCGTTCTCGATTACTTCACATCAACATATTTGTATTGGAAATCTGCTCCGAACAATTGACGGTTAAAATCTTTAACCGATGGACGGCTCAAGTATGCAGAACCAGCTTGATAGATTGGTGCGATGGCTTGATCTTTTTCAATCAATTGTGCCTCAGCTTGTTTGAACAAATCTAAACGCTTCGTCAAATCTGACTCGTCGTTTGCCGCGTTTAATAATTTATCATACGCAGCTGATTTGTACTTCACGTCATTTTGACTGTTCGTTGATTCGAAGATGGACAGGTTAGACATTGGATCTTGGTAATCCGGACCCCAAAGTGAGTAAGAGATTTGGTAATCTCCTTTTGCTTCAAGATCGAGTTTGTTCTTGAACGGCTGTTGCTTAATTGAGACAGTGACGTTCGGAAGATTCTTCTCGATTTGACCTTTCATGTACTCACCGATTTTCTTCGCATCTTCACTATCGAACGAAAGCAATTCAATCGTCGTTTTCTTATCGCCATTTGCTTTTTTCCAAAGATCTGCTGCTTCTTTCGCGTCACGATCGAACCAGTTGATGTCGCTCGTGTAGTCTTTACCTGATGCATCCTTGACAAAGTCTTTTGGAATGAAGCTTGTTGTTGGAATTGAACCATTCGCAAGAAGCGTATCCGTGATACCTTTTGGATCGATCGCACGAGCGATTGCTTTACGTGCATTGACATCTTTCATCGTTGCATCTTCGTTATTGAACTTCAGATAAGCGATTGAAGAACGAAGCGCTGTCTTGAATTCAGGCTTCGATTTGTAAGCTTCAACTTGCTCTGAAGTCAGACCTGCGTAATCAATTTCATTTGAATCATACAAGTTTGCGACTGTTGACGTATCTTTAACGACACTGATCGTGACTTCGTCGAGTTTGACAGCATCTTTATCCCAGTAGTTGTCGTTTTTCTTCAGGACACGTTTTGAATCCGTTTTCCAAGATTCCCAAACGAAAGGCCCGTTATAAAGCAATTTATCTGGTTTGAGCGAGAAGTCTTTTTCGTTTTTCTTGTAGAAGTCTTCACTGATCGGTGTATACGTACCGAACGATGTCAGTGAGAGGAAATACGGAGCTGGACGCTCGAGTTTTACTTCTAACGTTTTATCATCGATTGCTTTAACACCGAGTTCATCAACAGGCTTTTTACCTTGTGTAACATCAGCGCCGTTTTTTAACGTGTCAAAGATGTATGAGTAACTAGAACCTGTTTTTGGATCAGCAGCACGTTTCCACGCGAATTCAAAATCTTGTGCTTTGACGGGTGAACCGTCTGACCATTTCGAATCACGAAGCGTGAACGTATACGTCAAATTGTCGCTTGAGATATCCGTTTTTTCTGCAAGTGCTGGAATCGCTTTTCCGTCTTTGTCTAAACGATAAAGACCTTCCATCGTGTTTCCGATCATGTTGAAAGCGACGGAATCCGTAGCTTTTGCTGGGTCCACTGTCGTGATGTCCGAAGTGTCCGTTAAACGTAGATTTTTCTTGCCGTCTGTCGAACCTGAATCTTTGTCTCCGCCACCTGTCGAACATCCAGCAAGCACAGCGCTTCCTGCAAGCATGACTGATAAAGCGAGACCGACTGTTTTTTTCTTCATCGGTAAGTCATCTCCTTTTCAATTTCCAAGTTGCCATAATGTCTATGACATCAATAACGTCCCGTCGAAACTGCAATGTATTCCCCAAAATGCATTGACCTAGTTTCAAAAACTTAAACGAAGTGATAAATTGATTTTATGTGAGAATAGCATTAACGTCAAGTGAATAGTCACACTATTTGCTATTTTGCATCATTCGTTTGTTACCGATTCGTAACAGCATTAAAAGTTTCGTATACTAAGAATATCTATGTACGTAAAGGAGGATTTTCATGCGATCGACGTATTTCCGACCGGTCATCATTGCGGTCATTCTTGTTCTGCTTTACACGATTTGGGCAACTATGACGGATTCGACACACAATATCTTGTATCATCTGTCTGGTGGTTTATTCATAGCAGGATTCTTGTTAGTTGCAGTAGGATTCTTCTCGAATATGTCTGCTAACGGTTTCTTCCGTGGCATGACAGCTGGATTCAAAAAGCAGCGGGAAGCGAAGTTGCGAGAGATTGATGGCGATTATTACGAAGATGAAGACGAGGAGGAAGAAGTGCTTCGCAAAAAGCAACGCCGTGCTTCAGCACGGACGAAACCCTATGTCTCAAGCGGTATCATCTTCATCGTCGTCTCACTGATCATCTCATATTTTTAAACGAAATCAACGTGACGCTTTACCTAAGGTATGATAAACTCAAGCTAATTAAACAAGAAAACACGACGACAAAGAGTAGTAACTTAGATCCACTCCTCTCAGAGAGTCCATGGTGCTGAAAATGGACAGGTGATGCCTAAGTGAATGGACTTTCGAGTGGCTGATTCGAAAATAAGTAGAGTCAGATGGGTTTGCCCATTACAGCAAATTGAGCGGCTATGTAAATAGCAACTTGGGTGGCAACGCGATGACTCGTCCCTTGATTTTCAAGGGGCGTTTTTTATTTTGATTTTATTATTTGGAGGGATTTCATTATGAAAACGATTTTCTCAGGTATCAAACCAACAGGAACGGTCACACTCGGAAATTACTTAGGTGCCATGAAGCACTTCGTGAACTTACAGGATGGTCATGATGCGTATTATTGCGTCGTCGACCTGCATTCGATCACGGTCGATATCGATCGTGTTGAACTGATGAACAATACACGCGCCCTTGCTGCTCTTTATATCGCAAGTGGTCTGAACCCAGAAAAATCAACGATTTTCGTTCAATCAGAAGTCAAAGCGCATGCGCAACTCGGTTGGATGTTGACATGTCTTTCCGGTATGGGTGAACTAGAACGCATGACGCAATATAAAGATAAATCACAAGGAAAAGAGCGGATTGGTGCAGGGTTGTTCGTCTACCCGACGCTCATGGCAGCTGATATCCTACTCTATGACGCGGAACTCGTTCCGGTCGGTGACGATCAAAAACAACACATTGAGTTAACGCGCGATTTAGCCCAACGTTTTAATAGTCGTTATTATGAGACGTTCACATTACCAGAACCGATCATTGCTGAATCAGGTGCCCGGATCATGAGTTTGACGACGCCAGATAAAAAGATGTCAAAATCTGATCAAAATCCGAAAGGCTTCATCTCGATGCTTGACGCACCAGATGTCATTCGTAAAAAAGTGAAATCAGCTGTCACAGACTCAGAAGGCATCGTAAAATTCGATCGAGAAAACAAACCAGGTGTGTCGAATTTACTTGAGATCTATTCCCTACTCGCTGGTATCTCGATTCCAGCTCTTGAAGCAAAATACGAAGGCTCGAATTATGGAACATTCAAAGCAGATGTCGCGGAAGCGATCATTGCGGAACTCGAACCGATTCAACAGCGCTATTATGAATTGATTGATTCTGAAGAACTCGATCAAATTCTCGACGCTGGACGTGATCGCGCAGAAGCAGTCGCTGCCAAAAAACTCGCGAAAATCGAAAAGGCAATGGGCTTACAACGGAAACGTGCGAAAGTAAAAAAATAATTCGTCCTCTACGTAAAAGACCGGGATGTCCCGGTCTTTTTTTATATTACAGATAAAAAAACGGCTTCCGAAACAAATCGGAAGCCGTTTTTACTTTGCTTATTTCCCTTCGATTGAAGCCCATTTGTATGAGAAGTCTGCGCCGAAGTTATGCTCGACGACTCCTTTAACGTATGGTTTAACGAGGAATGCACGTCCACGCTGATAAACAGGTGAGATCGCTGCTGAATCAAGAAGGATTTTCTCAGCTTCTTGTAGTTCAGACCAACGTTTTGTTGCATCTGTTTGAGTTTGTGCATCTTTGATGAGTTTATCGTACTCTTTGTCCGACCATTTACCACGGTTGTATGGTCCGCCCGTGACGAAGAGATCGAGGAACGTCATTGGATCTTGGTAGTCAGGACCCCAGCCAGCGAATGAGAACTGGAAGTCACCTTTGTTTTCAAGATCAAGTTTGTTTTTGAATGGTTGTTGTTTGATCGTAACCTTCATACCTGGAAGGTTTTTCTCAAGTTCACCTTTCAAGAACTCACCGATTTTCTTGGCATCGTCGCTATCGTAGTTCAAGAGCTCAAGATCAACCGATTTTTGACCGATTTCTTTTAAGCCCTCTTCCCAGAGTTTTTTCGCTTCATCGGCATTGTATTCGTTGAATGCCGGATACTTGTCACGGAAGTCTTTTCCGTCAGCATCTTTTGCGAAATCTTTTGGTACGAGGTAGTTCGCTGGAAGTGATCCGTTTGCAAGGATGACATCCGTGATTCCTTTTTTATTGTAACCCATGTCGATCGCGCGACGGATTTTTTCGTTTTCAAGTGCTTTTACCTTTGTGTTGAGGTACAGGTAGAAGATCGTTGATTCACCTTTTGTTTTGAACTCTTTATTGTCTTTGTACTGGGCAACGAACTCAGAAGTTAGACCTGTACGATCGATGTCACCTTTTTCGTAAAGGTTAACACCTGTCGCTGTCTCTTTAACGACCTTAACGTTGATCGTTTTAAGTTTAACGGCATCTTTATCCCAGTAGTTATCGTTTTTGACCATTTTCCAGCCTTGCTCACGTGTCCAATCTGTCAACTTGAATGGTCCGTTGTACAGCGATTTGTCTGCAGTCGAACCGAAGTCTTTCCCGATTTTCTTCGAGAGTTCTTCTGATTTCGGCATGAATGGTCCGAATCCAGTGAGTCCGAGGAAGTAATCTGCAGGTGCTTTTAATTTAACTTCAAACGTTTTGTCGTCGACTGCTTTAACGCCGACAGCATCACGATCGCCTTTTTTCGTGTTGTACTCTTCTGCACCTTCGATATTGTAGAAGACATATGCATACTGTGAAGCGTTCTCTGGATTAAGAACTTCTTTCCATGCATATTCAAAGTCTTTTGCCGTGATTGGTGTACCGTCAGACCATTTTGCATCACGTAATTTGAACGTGTATGTTAATTTGTCATCTGAAACCGTGTGGCTTTCAGCGATACCTGGAGTCGGCTGCTGCTTGTCATCAAGACGGTAAAGACCTTCCATCGTGTTGTTCAACACGTTGAAAGACACTGCATCTGTTGAAGTCGTCGGGTTGAGTGTCGGGATGTCCGAACCTTCAATCAAATTAAGTGTTTGATCATTTGATTTTTTGCTTGAACCTGTGTCGCCCGATTTGTCGCCTGAATCCGTTGTCGAACAAGCTGCGAGGAACGCACTTGATACGAGTGCTACCGATGTAGCTAAAGCAAAGCTTTTCTTCTTCATGTTACGATGACCCCCCTAGGTTTCTAAAAAATGATACTGTCAGGTTTTTGACCGAAAAAAAAAGAATTACTATATTCGAATCAAACCCTTCGTTACAAATAGTTTACAATGTTCTGATAATTTTGCAAACCTTTTATCCGATTTTTCTAAATATTTTTTCAAAAAAGACTGGGACCTTAAGAAATAATAGTCCCAGTTAAGTGATTATTTTAAAATTTTCATCGATCGGAGTAGGTATTCCGGTCCATAAATCGGAACTTCAATTCCTTGAATCGTATCAGAAACATATAATTTCTCAGTCGTCTGATACAAAGGAACGACTACAGCATCCTGATGGATTAGACGTTCTTCGGCTTGATGATAGAGTGCTTGTTTTCGTTTTATCTCTTTTTCTTGTCGTGCTTTTTCAACCGTTTGGTCGTATACCTTCGATTGATAATTCACCGAATTTAAAGGATTGTCCGAGACGAATTGATTTAAATATGCTAACGGTCCTGGATAATCTGGCATCCAGCCAGTCAACGTCATCGCATATTCTGATGACTGTTCTTTGTCGATTTTTTCTTCAATCGCGACTGGCTTAAGAACGATATCAATCTCAGGTATTTGTTTCTCAAGATAGGTTTCGAGTTGTTCCCCAATCCGTTTTGCTTGTGGATCATCAAAATTAAGCATCTCAATTTGTTGTTTACTTTGTTCTTGTGATTTTTCAGGTTTCTCTTGAACGGATTCTGACATCAATACGTTCGTATCCGTGACGACGAATCGATTCGTCGGAATACCTGCATACCCTAAAGGAAGTTGAACCGATTCTTTTTCCATCAAGGCGTGAGCAATCCGCTTTCTGAGTGTCATATCGCGGAACGTGTCGTTTTTTTGATTAAAGGCGATATAAAAGACACCACTCCGCTTTTTTTGATAAGTCGGTCGTGAAACCTGATCACCTTGTGTTTCGACACTTTCTTGTAATGGAAGGATAGCCGCCTTGCTTTTCTCATACGAACTCCATTGTGTCTGATGATCGGGAATGATACGGCTTTCTATTTTCGCTACTGTGACAACGTTTTGCTGATGATACTGATCATTTTTCTTAAGCGTATATCCGCTTTTCGACATTTTTTCTAGTGTAAATGCACCATTTCCAACAAGTTCTTTCCACTTCTTTGATTCCGGTTGTGGATAGAAGACGGACATCGCAAGTAATTCCTTTAGATTCGAAACTGGCTGATTCAACGTGATGATAAGTTGATTGCGTCCTTTGGCTTTGACCCCTAAACGCTCTGGTTTCATTTTTCCATCATTGACGGCGCGTCCATTTTTAAATACTTCAAACAAGAAACCATACGGTGAATTGGTTTGATTAGCAGCGATACGCCGAAAACTATCGACGAACTGCTGCGCCGTAATCGGCTGACCATTGGCATCCTTCGTTTCTTTGAGTTGAATCGTATACGTCAATCGATCTTTCGAGACTGACATATCCTGCGCTAAACCTCGACGGACCGATGTTCCGGAAGTAAAGACATATAGTCCTTCATACAGTTGTGCTAACAGTGTCTGAGAACGACTATCTGTCGCTAACGCAATATCGGATGTCTTCGGGAGTGATGATTCAATTAATTCAACCTTCACTGCTTGGGTCTCCTGATCTGTTTTGGTCTTTTGAGATGATGATAGACGATATATGAGCGTACCACTGAGACCAATCAATAAAAATAAGATCAATATCAGGATTGATGTTTTTCTTGTGATGTTAGTCATAAACGACTCCTTTCTGCGTCAAACACGCATTTCTCTATTGAATCAGAATTTCATCAAAAAAGCGACCCCCTTGATGTTTCAAGGGAGTCGCTTGAGCTTAAGCTTCATACCGTTTGAAGACGAGTGATGCGTTGTGTCCACCGAACCCAAGCGAGTTGCTGAGCGCATAAGTCATTTCGACGTGACGTGAACCTTCTGTCACATAATCGAGATCACAGCCTTCGCTCGGCTGTTTGAGATGAATCGTCGGGTGAACGGTTTGTTCTTGTAATGATTTAATCGTCGCAATTGCCTCGACGCCACCTGCTCCACCAAGTAAGTGACCGATCATCGATTTCGTCGAGTTGACGACGAGTTGTTTCGCTTGTTCACCGAAGACACTGTGGATCGCTTTTGTTTCAAGGATGTCGTTCATTGGTGTACTCGTTCCATGAGCATTGATGTATCCGACTGCCTCCGGAGTGATGCCCGCATCTTGAATCGCCATCGCCATCGCGCGTGCTCCACCGTCTCCGTCTGGATCCGGAGCTGTGATGTGGTACGCATCAGCTGTTAATCCATACCCACTGACCTCTGCATAGATTTTTGCACCACGAGCTACTGCATGCTCATATTCTTCAAGAATTAAGATTCCTGCTCCTTCTCCCATGACGAATCCGTCACGTCCTTCGTCAAATGGACGGCTTGCCGTCTCAGGATCGTGGTTCGTTGACATCGCTTTGTTGGCACAAAAACCAGCAAATGCTAAGTTCGTGATCGGCGCTTCCGCACCACCAGCAATCATGACATCCGCGTCACCACGTTCGATGACACGCAGTGCTTCTCCGATGGCATTCGTTCCTGAAGCACATGCTGTGACGGAACAGTTATTCGGTCCCTTTGCTCCGGTATAGATTGATACCTGACCGCTTGCCATATTCGGGATCATCATTGGAATGAAGAATGGGCTGACACGACGGTGTCCACGTTCAAAGTAGATTTTCGCTTGTTTCTCGATCGTTTCAACGCCACCGATTCCAGATCCGATCCAGACTCCAGCGCGTTCTGCAATTTCTTTAATGTCGATTCCAGCATCTTTTACAGCTTCCATGCTTGCGACAAGTGAATAATGAACGAAGCGGTCCATTTTACGTGCTTCTTTCGCCTCAATGAATTCTGTGACATCGAAGTTCTGTAATTCGCCCGTGACCTTCGTTGGATACTCATCGATATCAAGACGCTCCATCGGACGAATTCCGTTCGTTCCTTCTTTTAATGCATCCCAGAATGTATTCGCATCATTCCCGATTGGTGTCAATGCCCCGATTCCTGTGACTACAACGCGTTTTCTCATCATCTTATGTGTTCTCTCCTTTAGTCCAAGTAATATATGCTGCTCCCCAAGTCAATCCGGCACCGAAGCCAGCAAGTACAAGTTTCGTACCTGGTGTCAGACGACCTTGCTTACGTACTTCTTCGAGTGCGAGTGGGATCGAAGCAGCAGATGTATTCGCATGCTCATCGATCGTAACGATGACTTTTTCTTGCGGAATATGCAGTCGTTCGCACGCTGCATCGATGATGCGTAGGTTCGCCTGATGCGGAATCAAGATATCGACATCTTCAAGCGTGCTGTCTGCTTTTTGAATGACCTTCTCAACGATTTCCGGTAATTTACGAACGGCAAACTTAAAGACTTCGCGACCGTTCATCTCGATTGGTCCATCGACATCCTTAAACAACAGATGGGCTCCACGTCCGTCTGTTCCGAGTTCAAAAGCATTTAATCCCTCTTGCTCAGTTTGTCCGATGACGACCGCTCCTGCACCATCCCCGAATAAAATCGCTGTCGACCGGTCTGACCAGTCAACGATACTCGACATTTTTTCGGCACCGATGACCAGTGCATGTTTTCCTTCGACTGTTGATAACATGCTTGCAGCTGTTTGTAATGCGAAGATGAATCCACTACAGGCCGCACTGATATCAAAAGCGGTCGCCCCTCGTGCTCCCAAGCGCTCTTGAACGATACAGGCTGTAGAAGGGAACGCACGTCCTGTTGCCGTTCCGACAATGATCAAGCCGATGTCCTCTACTGTCAATCCAGCATCATCGAGTGCCTTCTGAGCCGCTTCTGTCGCTAAGTCTGTTACATCCACATCATCGGCTGCAATTCGTCGTGCCCCGATTCCTGTTCGTGTCCGAATCCATTCATCACTTGTGTCGAGCGTCGTTGCTAGCTCATCATTCGTTACGCGACGTGATGGCAAAGACGTTCCTAATCCTACAATCCCGATCTTCATAAGGCATCCCCTTTTGTTATTAGTATCTGGTACTAATATAAAGCGTTAATTTGCTTTTGTCAAAGAAAAAAGGAAGAGCAAGGTCTCCCGTGCCCTTCCTTCTACCTCATTCTGCTAACGTCCGAACGACTTCCATGACCATTTTAGCGGAATTGATTGACGCAATCTCGAGGAATTCATCAAACGAGAGTGACGCTTCTTCATTAGCGCTATCTGAAATCGAACGTGTCACGACGAACGGAACACCAAACTGATGACAGACTTGTGCGATCGGCGCAGCTTCCATCTCGACGGCTGCGACTTCTGGGAAGTGCGCCTTGATTTGAGCAGCACGCTCTGAATCATGGATGAAGGAGTCACCTGTCGCAATCAATCCATGTACGACACGAATTGCATCCATCCGCTCGATGACAGCTTCTGCTGTTGCTACGAGCTTTGGATCTGCTTGGTAGGCAGCTGGCATTCCAGGTACCTGACCATATTCGTAACCAAACGCTGTCACGTCTACGTCATGGTGACGTACTTCTGTTGAGACGACGACATCCCCAACCGTTAAGCCTTCTTTAAATCCGCCTGCTGAGCCGGTATTGATGACAGCAGTTGGTTTGTAGTGGTCAAGCAATAATGTCGTACCGATCGCAGCGTTCACTTTCCCGATTCCTGACTTCAAAATGACGACAGGAACGCTATTCAAGAGTCCTTCATAAAAATGATAGTTTGCAATGACTGTATCTTTACGTTCTGACAACTCGTTGCGCAATAAGTTGACTTCCTCTTCCATTGCGCCGATGATTGCGATTGGCATGGTCCATTCCTCCATCAAACAGAAAGCCGGATTGCTCCGGCTCCTGTGTTCTTTATTTGATCGATGTAATTTTTACTGCGTATTCGCCGCCTGGTGCTGGTACGGAGACTTGATCTCCGACTTGGTGCCCCATTAAACTTTTTGCGATTGGTGATTCGTTCGAAATTTTACCCGTGAACGGATCTGCTTCGGCACTACCAACGATCGTATACGTATCTTCTTCGTTGTCTTCGACACTCAAGAAAGTGACTGTCGTTCCGATACCGACGACTGAGATATCCTTCTCTTCTTCCGAGATGATGGCAACATTGCGGAGCATCTCTTCCAGTTGAGCAATCCGGCCTTCGACCATTGCTTGCTCTTCTTTTGCTGAATCATACTCTGCGTTCTCTGAAAGGTCACCGAACGAACGGGCAATCTTGATGTTCTCGACGACTTCTTTCCGGCGGACTGACTTCAATTCATTCAATTCATTTTCAATGTTCGCTTTACCTTCAAGCGTCATGTAGTATTGCTTTTCTGCCATTTTTGTCACGCTCCTTTTTATTCCACTAGTATAGTATATTCACATCTTTTTTGGAATCAATATCCTCTTTGGTCGAGTGATGAACGATAATCAAGGATCGCTCGAATTTTCGTTACGAGTAAATCGATTGCCACGTGGTTTTCGCCGCCCTCTGGTACGATGATATCCGCATAACGTTTTGTCGGTTCACAGAACTGTAGATGCATGGGACGGACGACATTCGTGTACTGCTCAACGACAGAATCAATTGAACGCCCACGTTCGTTGATATCACGTTGCATCCGACGAAGAATACGAACGTCCGCATCCGTATCGACGAACACTTTAATATCCATTAGTTCCCGTAACCGTTCGTCTTCAAGCGCTAAAATTCCTTCTACGATGATGACATCTCGTGGTTCGAGACGAATCGTTTCTTGAGCACGTGTATGTGCGACATAATCATATACCGGTTTTTCAACGGCAATGTTTTCGCGGAGCGCTTGAATGTGTTCGATCAAAAGACCATTATCGAAAGCAAATGGATGATCATAGTTTGTCTGATATCGCTCTTCCATTGATAATTCACTTTGGTCTTTATAGTATGCGTCCTGTTCAATCATGACGATTGATTCGCTTGGGAACGCATCGACAAGTGAACGTGCCACCGTCGTCTTCCCTGAACCCGTTCCGCCCGCTACGCCTATTACTACCGGTTTTTGCATGTCATTCGTTCCTCCATCATTTCGACTTTTTCCGACTGACGGATACACCGTCACCGAGCGGAAAAATCGTCGTATCATATTGTTCTTGTTCCATCATCCAGACCGTGAATTCTTTGACGAGACGCACGAGCCGACGTCTTCTTCGATCGAACGTCTTCGGGTCAGGCTCAAGGACATCTCCGTGTAAGAAGAGATTGTCCGTATAAAGCACGCCACCCTCTGGAATGAGTCGCCCATATCCCGCAAAGAATTTTTTATACTGTCCTTTAGCTGCATCGATGAAGACTGCATCAAACTGGTCTTCAAGCGTTTCGGCTAATTCTACTGCATCACCAAAAATGATGTCAATCCGATCCGCCACATCTGACCGGGCGATGAAGGTTTTTGCTTCTTCATACCGCTTTGCATTCCGTTCGATTGTCGTAATACGCGCATCCGGTAACGCACGTGCCATCCGGATCGCACTATAACCAATTGCTGTTCCGACTTCTAGAATACGCTTCGGTTGCTGTAATCGCAGGAGCGACAACAAGACTTCGGAACCGGTCAACTCGATGATCGGTATATGATGTTCTTCCGCATAACGCTCCATTTCTTCTAGTAGGGCATCACGAGGATGAATCATCGATTCGACATAGGTCGTGAAATCCTTCACGCCATTCACTCCCTCTTCCGCATAAACAGGCTGACTTGAAGCGAACTTCCCGCTTCAACCCAACCCGTTGCTCATTGCTCTTTACTCGCTTCGTATTCCACCCATTCCGGTTTATACTTAACGACGTTTCGTTGATGTTCTTCATATGTCTCTTCGTAAAGAATCTGTCCTCGTGGATGTGTATCACTTGGTGGACGGGCGAAGAAATAGACATATTTTGTTTTATTCGGGTTCAAGACAGCTAATACGGAATCCTTACTGACCGTTGAAATCGGACCAATCGGAATTCCTTCGTACTTATACGTATTGTACTTCGAGTTATTCTCAAGATCCTTCAGCGTCGTCAAGGCCGTATTCTCGCCAGTGCCATACCAAACCGTCGGGTCCGACTGCAGTTTCATGCCATCATCTAAACGGTTTTTGAAGACGCCTGCGATTTCACGACGATCCTTCGGTGTCGCGGCTTCACGCTCGACCATTGAACCGAGACTGAGCACTTCATGGAAGGTCATGCCTGACTTTCGAATGGCATCCTCATTTTCATCGTAGACTTTTTCTGTCTCGTCGAGCATCGTCTCGACGATTTGATCAATGCTTTTTCCTTTATCGAACTCATACGTTGCTGGGAAGAGATATCCTTCAAGTGCGTACAAGATGCCATTCTTCTTCACTTCATCCGTCAGCATCGGATATTTTTCAATCATGGCATCGATGAACATCGCATCCGTCAATTCTTTACGAATCGTCTCTTCTTTGAACTTCGTCGCTTTCGCGATTAAATCAATTTGACGATCCATCGTGATGCCTTCAGGTAACGTGATTTTCACATCCGCTGCCTTCATGACCGTTCCCGTTTTCAATTCATTGATGATTTCATCCGGGGACATGGCTTGTGACAGGGTATATGTACCCGCCTGGAATGACGATTCATTCTTATAACGGACGTAATAACGGAAAATCGTCTCGTTTGCGATTAAGTCTTTTTCCTTTAGTAAGGAAGCGATCGTACTCGTTCCTGCGCCTAAAGGAATTTCGACTTTGACGGATTTCGTCGCTGTTTCATCGACTGGTTCAAGCGCATTTTTCAAAAAGACATAGACGACCGCACTGGCAACTAGAAAAATCGTCAACAATACAGAAAGGATGATTAGCGTGATCCGGCGTGATGTCCGGCGTCGCCTTTTTTCGATTTCAGCATTTTGCTTCCATTCGTTCTCCATCGGTTCCTCCTTCTTCTCTTAAAACAAGGTGACACCGTAAGAGAAAGTCTCTTACGACGTCACCTGTCATGAGTCGGGTTAGTCTAACTGATCTTCGAGCGTGTTAAAGACTTCTTCGATTTCATCCCAAGTCGCTGTATCGTCTTCGTCGATTGGTACGAGGTTGAAGTCGTTGTCTCCATCACCGTATTCGTCGAGTTCGTAAACGAAGATATCGACTTCTTCTGCTTCGTCATAATCTGCTCCGATTGGCTCGAGGAAGATGTATGTCTTGCTCGAACGTGGGCTTTCATAACGCAGACGTTCTACGAATTCGAAATCATTTCCTTCGCCGTCCGGAATTACGTAACGTGTTGGCTCATTCTGTTGCATCAGTGATCCGCTCCTTTAACGCAAGCTCGAGTTCATCCCAAGTTTGCTCATCATTTTCATCGATCAGGCTCAATTCAAAATCATCTTCGCCTTCTCCATATTCATCGATCTCACAGATGATTAGATCATCCGCTCCTTCGTCAGGGTTACCGATCATTTCAAGAAATAGATAGGTTTTTCCTGTCCGTTCACTCGAGTAACGGTACCATTCTTCGAAAAGATGTTCGCCGCCCTCTTCATCTGGAAAGAGATACTGACGTTTTTCTTCAGCCATCGGTTTCTCCCCCTTCATCGATTCGCCCGATCCAAATACGATTGCAGGATCATGACGGCAGCCATCTTATCGATGACTTGTTTTCGTTTCTTGCGGCTGACATCGGCATCGATCAGCATCCGTTCTGCTTGCATCGTCGTCAACCGTTCATCCATGAAGACGACTTCAAGCCCAGTATGCTGTTCGATTTCCTTCGCAAAGGCTTCACTCGCCTCCGCACGGGGACCGATGGAACCGTTCATGTTTTTCGGAAGACCAATGACTAGGATTTCGACATTGTATGTCTCCATGATGACATCGAGCCGTTTGAAGGCTTCTGGGTAATCCGGTTCCGTCCACTTGACCGTCTCGACACCTTGCGCCGTCCAGCCCATCAAGTCACTGACCGCTACCCCGATCGTCTTCGAACCGACGTCTAGTCCCATTGCACGTTTCATTTTGAATTTCCACTCTCCGCCAAATAAGATTTCACGAGTTCTTCGAGCAATTCGTCACGTTCAATCTTACGAATTAAGTTACGTGCGTCATTATGACGAGGAATGTAAGCAGGATCTCCAGATAGGAGATAGCCGACGATTTGGTTGATCGGATGATATCCTTTTTCTTCTAAAGCATGATAGACCGTCAACAACACATCCCGTGTCGCTGCTTTGTTATCGTCTTCTGGAAAGTTGAATTTCATCGTTTGATCCATCTGACTCACGTTCATCACCTCTTTCATATACACTACGTTTCTATTATGCCAGTGATTGCACGTATTGTGAAGCGTACGCGAGTGCTTCTTCTAATTTCGACGCATCTTTCCCACCAGCTTGAGCCATGTCAGGGCGACCGCCACCGCCACCACCGCAGCGTGTTGCGACTTCCTTGATCAATTTACCAGCATGATAGCCTTGGTCGATTAAATCTTTTGAAACGCTTGCGACGAGATTGACTTTTTCACCTTGCGCACTACCGAGAACAATGATTGCTGATCCGAGTGAGCTCTTCAACTCATCCATCATACCGCGAAGGGCATCCATATCTGAGACGTCGACACGTTTCGCAAGCACACGTACGCCGTTGATTTCCTCAACATCGTCCTTTAGTGAAGCAGCTTCGATGTTCGCAAGTTTTGCTTGCAACGATTCGTTCGCCCGTTCCGTCTCACGAAGTTGTTGTTGCAGTGCTTCGATACGAACTGGAACTTCCGTCGTTTTCGTTTTCAAGACAGCTGCTGCTTGTTCGAGTGTTTCTAAGTGTTGATTCATCACACGATACGCGCCTGCACCTGTCACGGCTTCGATCCGGCGTGTACCTGCACCGATCCCAGACTCTGAGACGATCTTGAACAGACCGATCTCTGCAGTGTTTCCGACGTGGATTCCGCCACACAATTCAATCGAGTATGTGCCTGCTGAGACGACACGGACCGTTTCCCCGTACTTCTCACCGAACAATGCCATCGCGCCTTTTGCTTTTGCATCAGCGATGTTCATCTCTTCGATATCAACCGGTAATGATGCCCAGATCGCTTGGTTGACGTCTTGTTCGATTTTTGTCAACTCTTCTTGTGTCACTGCACCGAAGTGTGAGAAGTCGAAGCGGAGACGTTCTGGAGAAACGAGTGATCCCGCTTGGTTGACGTGTGTTCCGAGCGTGTCTTTCAATGCTTTATGAAGCAAGTGTGTTGCCGTATGGTTTTTCGTGACGGCTTTACGTTCTGCTGCTTCGACGTTTGCAACGACATCCGCCGCTTCCGTTGCGATTCCTGTACGGACGATGACCGTATGCAAGTTTTGACCGTTTGGTGCCTTTTGAACATCTTTGACATCAAGAACGAAGTCTTTGCCTTCGATTGTTCCTGTATCCGCGACTTCACCACCACTTTCAGCGTAGAACGGCGTGATATCGAGAATGACTTGCGCTTCTTCACCAGCAGCCACTGCTGTGACTCGTTCTCCATCATGCAACAATGCGATGATTTTTGCATCCGCCTTAAGGTCGGTATAGCCGACGAACGTACTTTTATCTTTTAGTGTCGAGAGGACTTCCGATTGTTGTTGCATCGAACCGCTCTCTTCACGTGCTGCCCGCGCACGTTGACGTTGCGCGTCCATCGCTTGTTTGAAGCCTTCTTCATCAACAGACATCTGATGATCTTCCGCATACTCAACTGTCAATTCGAGTGGGAAACCATACGTGTCATACAGACGGAACGCATCTTCGCCACTGATGACGTGCTCACCGTTTGCTTTAGAATTCTGAGCGACCGTGTTCAAGATTGCAAGACCGTCATGAAGCGTCTCATGGAAACGTTCTTCTTCGTTTTTAATGACGCGTTTGATGAAGTCCGCTTTTTCCGGAACTTGTGGGTAGAAGTCAATCATGACGTTCCCGACCGTATCAACGAGTTCATACATGAACGGACGTTCGATCCCAAGCATTTTCGCATAACGAACCGCACGACGTAGTAAACGACGAAGGACATATCCACGTCCTTCATTCGAAGGAAGAGCACCATCACCGATCGCAAATGATACAGTACGGATGTGGTCTGCGATGACTTTGAATGCTACATCAAGTTTCGAATCATCACGGTAGATCTTGCCGCTGATTTCTTCTGTCTTATGAATGATCGGCATGAACAGATCCGTATCGAAGTTCGTCGGCACGTCCTGCATGACACACGCCATCCGTTCGAGTCCCATCCCAGTATCGATGTTTTTACGCGGAAGTTCCGTGTAGTTGCCGTGTCCGTCGTGGTTGTACTGACTGAAGACGATATTCCAGATCTCGAGATAGCGTTCGTTTTCGCCACCCGGGTAGAGCTCTGAATCGTTCGGATCGTCTCCGAAAGCTGGACCACGATCGAAGAAGATTTCCGTATTCGGACCAGATGGACCTTCACCGATTTCCCAGAAGTTATCTTCAAGCGGAATGATCCGCTCAGCCGGTACACCGAGTTCAAGCCAGATTTGACGCGCTGCATCATCTTCCGGATGAATCGTGACCGAAAGACGTTCTGGATCAAGACCGTACCAGTCATCACTCGTCAAGAGTTCCCAACCCCATTTGATTGCATCTTCACGGAAATAATCACCGACAGAGAAGTTTCCAAGCATCTCGAAGAACGTATGGTGACGCGCTGTTTTCCCGACGTTTTCGATATCGTTCGTCCGGATTGATTTTTGTGCGTTGACGATACGTGGATTATCAGGAATGACACGACCATCAAAATATTTCTTGAGTGTTGCAACACCCGAGTTGATCCACAAGAGCGATGGATCCTCGACCGGCACGAGTGAAGCACTCGGTTCGATCGCATGCCCTTTGCTTTGGAAGAAATCAAGATACATCTGACGGATTTGTGCACCCGTTAATGGTTTTAGAGCTTTCATGAACAGTTACCTCCATTGGTTTTATTTGGACGCAAAAAAGCGATGCTTTCATCCCTGAAAAGGGACGAAAGCATCGCTTCCGTGGTACCACCCTCGTTCGTAAGCAACCTATTGCCTACCTCGAACATCTGATAACGGGGATGACCCGCAGGTGTTTACACCCGACTCCGGAAGGAGCTTCAAAGGGACTCGAGAAAGTGATTGCAGCAGACTCACTTCTCTCTGGACTCGAGTTTTCCTTTTACTTATCTTCCATCAACGTGTTACGTCCATTCATCTATCGTGATTATTACCTATCGAACAGTATCCGTCAAGTCTTTGTCACCCCACCGAGTCGTTCGATCAATCGTGTTCGGCGCCGCGGCTCCTCTTCTTGCGACGCTTTATGAAACGCTCGTGGGTCGCCGAACAATAACAAACTCGACTTCGCACGGGTGACCGCCGTATAAATCAAGTTTCGGGAATGCTTGAATGCCCCCGTGAAATAGACCGGCATCAAGACGATCGGAAACTCGGATCCTTGCGCTTTGTGGATCGTAATCGCATAGGCGTGCGTGAATTGATCCCAATCACTCCGGTTGTACTCGACCTCCGTCTGATCGAACCGGGCGATGATTTTATCGACTTTATCGACATTCTCTTTAGCGAAGAAGATATTGACGATTTCGCCGATATCTCCGTTATAGACGTTTTCTTCCGCATTGTTGACGAGCTGGAGAATCTTGTCCCCGGTCCGGTAAATCCGCGTTCCTTGTTTGACTTCCCGTTTCTTCGGTTCCTCCGGGTTATAGACGCGTTGCAAGGCGACATTCAATTCGTCGATCCCGACCTGACCCCGGTAGGTCGGCGCGAGGACCTGGACATCGAATTTCGAGTAGCCTTTTGCGAGTGCTTTTTCCGCGAAGGCCGAGATGCCCCGTAACGTCTCTTGCGGAGACGCAGTATAGAAGCGGCGATCCGCAAGTGGTGATAACAAATCAGCAGACGTCGTCCGGTTCTTCAAATCGTGCGCAAGACGCAATATCGAAGAATCTTCTGCTTGACGATGGACGACGTTCAAACGGACGACGGGAATTCCTTCCGTATCCATCAAGTCTGCCAGCACCTGTCCTGGACCGACGGATGGCAATTGATCGCGGTCACCGACGAACAAGATCTTCATGCCATTCGGGACGGCGCGAAGCAAACTCGATAACAAGTAGATATCAATCATCGACGATTCATCGATGATCAGTACTTTTCCCGTGATCGGCTGATCCTCATTCAGTTGAAAGTTCGTTCCATCATACTTCAATAGACGGTGAATCGTCATCGCCGGCACGTCCGTTGCTTCCGACAGACGTTTAGCGGCACGTCCCGTCGGTGCAACAAGGACGTATGGATAGACCTCTCCTGTCTTGACGCGACTCTTCTCAAGCGGCCAGTCATGAATTTCTTGCAACGCATGCAAAATTCCCTTGATGACAGTCGTCTTACCGGTACCCGGTCCACCAGTCAAGACCATCAGCGGCGCTTTGACCGCTAACTCAATCGCTTCTCGCTGTTGCGCGGCATATTCCATGCCGAACTGTTCTTCGAGATGCCCGATTGCTTCAAGGATCGTCGCGACATCGACTTCTTGTTCCGCTCCGTTCGCCATGACCCGCGCGAGTTCCTTCGCCGCGCGGACTTCCGCATAAAAGATCGTCGGTAAATACAAGCAACCTTCTTCAAGCTTGACCTTATCTTCAGCGAGCAACAGTTCGATCGCTTGTTCCAGCCGCTCTCCCGGATCTTCCCCTAGCAGACGGGGTGCCCGTTGCAACAGCGAGTCGACCGTCGCGAAGGCATGTCCCTCGCCCGCTTCTTGTTCTAATATGTGCATGATCGAAGCAGCGACGCGTTCCGGATGTAATCCGACGAGTCCGAGGTGCGCGGCGATATGATCGGCTGTCTTAAAACCAATCCCATTCACTTCATACATCAAGGAATATGGATTCTCTCGTATTCGCGCCATCGCGTCCCCTTCATAAGCAGCATAAATCTTTGCCGCCAGCTTCGGTGTGACATCAAATGGCGCTAGAAACAGCATCAACTGATCGACACCGTATAACGTGGCGAGTCGACTCAAGATGATGTCAGCTTGTTTTTGTTTTAACCCAGGCACCTGATTCAGTACCCGTTCATCCTTTAAGATGAGATCCACTGCCTCTTCTCCAAGAGCATCGACGATATTTTTCGCTGTCTTCGGACCAATGCCGGTGAACGAACCATTCGTCAAGAAGCGGATCGTCGCATGTTTGGTCATCGGAACCGATCGGCGAATCAGCTCCGCCTTCAGTTGTTTTCCGAAGCGAGGATGATCAATGAGACGGCCGAATGCTTGATACGTTCCTCCGAGTTCGATTCCGACTCCTGTACCAGTAATGACGAGCTCGGTTTCTTTTAACTCAAAGTTCTTTTCTTTGACGGCGACCAATACAATGGAGTGTGCTTCTTCTTCAGAAGAAAAGAGCACACGTTTGACGCGCCCGACGACTTGATGGGGGTGCTCCATCACTCCACCTTCTTTCTCTCTTTTTCATTCGCTGCTTTCATCATAGCATTCGTTTACCGGATTTTAAATCAGGGAAAGATAACGTGAAACATTTCGTTAAGAGGAGGAGTTCAAGGATGGCACGTTTACCGATTGCAGGATTGTGTGAGTTAGTACTTGAAGTCGAGGATATGGATCGCGCCCTTGGCTTTTGGAATGAGACACTTGGTATTCCGATTGTCGAGCAATGGGCACCTGAGGATGCTGAGCCGAGCAAAGAACAATCTAAACAAGATGGGGTCTGGGCAACGTGGCTCTACATTGGCGGCAACACCCGACTCGGTCTTTGGCTGAAACGGGACTTCACGATGGAAGAACGAACCGTTAAACATTTACCGGTCTCCGAATGGGATACGTTGTACGATGAAGGCGGAGTCCATGTCCACTGTGCCTTTTACGTTGAGAAGGACGAGTTCCAGCAAGCCTTGAATCAGCTTCGGGAAGCTTCAATCACCGTGAAGCTAAGAGAATGGGACGAACAGGAGACCTCGAACCAAAAAGAGTATTCCGCTTATTTCAAGGATACAGAAAATAACGTCATCGAACTGTATACGAAAAACATGGATGAAGCCTATGAAGACTTTTCCGGACCTCCGCTTCGTGTCATCCGTGAAGTCGGGAATTAAATAGCGTAAAAAAGACGACTCCGCCTGGAATCGTCTTTTTTTAGATCAATCTGCTTGTTTTAATAACGCATCCATCTTCGCTTTTGCATCTCGTGCAAGCGCGTGTTCCGGCTGATAGGCAAGAACGGCTTCAAGTTCTGCATAACAGGCTTCCTGTTGACCGAGGAAGGCAAGGGCGATCGCATAATTGTATCGTGCATCTGTATGCGTTTCGTCAAGCATCAAGACGTGCTCGAACATCTCGACCGCTTCTTCCAACTTCTCGTTTTGCGCTAAGGCAAGTCCGTATTGGAATGCGATCTCGATATCGACACCGTTTAGTTCTGACGCGCGTTGTAAACGGGGCAACCCGCGGACTGGATCACCGAGTTTTTGATACGTCATCCCTAGCATGAAATGGAGATCCGCGTCGTCAAGTCCGTACAATAACGCCGCGCGCAATGATTCCTCTGCTTCGACGAGTTTGTCGGCAGCAAAGAACAAGGCACCTTTCGCATAATAGGCACTCGCGAACGTATTATCGATCATCAGTGCCCGGTCATAAAAACGAAGGGCACGATCAGCGTCGTTCATCGATTGGAGTAATGTTCCAAGATTGACGTACGCCGTCGGATCTTTTGGGTTTTGTTCGATCGCATCATTAAAAGCTTGCGCTGCTAATTCATAATTTCCAGCTTCTAGATGCCGGAACCCTACTTCATTATAGTTCATCTTCTTTTGCTCCTTACGCTAGATAAGCGAGGCGTTCGCCTGCTTTATAGGCTGCATCGATCGTCGCACCACCGAGGCAGATGTCTCCATCATAGAACACGACCGCTTGTCCTGGTGTGATCGCCCGTTGACGTTCGTCAAACGAAACTTCAAGTCCATCTTCAAGGACACGAACCGTGACGGCTGTGTCTTGTTGACGGTAACGGAATTTTGCTGTGCAACGGAATGTCTCACCGACTGGACGTTCTGATGTCCAACTGACATCTGAAGCAAGTAATCCTTCCGAATACAATAATTCGTTATGGAATCCTTGATCGACATAGAGAATGTTCTCTTTTAGGTTTTTTCCGACGACGAACCAAGGTTCTCCGTCTCCACCGATACCAAGCCCGTGGCGTTGCCCCATCGTATAGTACATCAATCCATCGTGACGACCCATGACGTTGCCGTCAAGCGTCCGCATCTCACCGGGTTGTGCCGGTAGGTATTGACCGAGGAACTGTTTAAAGTTCCGCTCGCCAATGAAGCAAATACCGGTCGAGTCTTTTTTCTTAGCTGTAGCGAGGTTCGCTTCTTCTGCGATCCGGCGCACTTCTGATTTTTCCATGTGACCGATTGGGAACATCGCCTTCGCGATTTGCTCTTGCGACAATTGATTCAAGAAATACGTTTGATCTTTATTTGCATCCACGCCTCGAAGCAATTTATGTTCTCCATCTTCATAGACAGCACGTGCATAATGACCTGTTGCGACGAAATCGGCACCAAGGCGCATCGCGTGATCGAGGAACGCTTTGAACTTGATTTCCTTGTTACACATGACGTCTGGATTCGGTGTCCGACCGAGTTTATATTCATCGAGGAAGTACGTGAAGACCTTATCCCAGTACTCTTTTTCAAAATTGACCGCATAATACGGAATGCCGATTTGATTGGCTACGGCGATGACGTCTTCATAATCTTCCGTCGCCGTACAAAAGCCGTTCTCATCCGTGTCATCCCAGTTTTTCATGAAGATCCCGATGACGTTATAGCCTTGCTCTTTTAACAAATGAGCCGTCACAGACGAATCGACACCGCCCGACATCCCAACGACGACTGTCGTTTCACTCGGGGCTTTCGCTCGTGTATTCATTCATTTCACCTCTTAGTTAATTCTGAAACGATTTTACGACATCTTGCAAGGCTTGTGCGAGTAGTTCGACTTGCGGAACATCATTTCCGTGCCCAAAGCTGATCCGAACAGATGCGCGCGTTCGTTCATCTTCGCCATACATCGCCGACAGGACATGCGAAGGTTCGACAGACCCTGCCGTACATGCACTCCCACTCGATACCGCCATCTGCCGCATATCGAGCATGATCAAGAACGGTTCGATCTCGATTTGCGGGAAATAAAGATTGAGGACATTCGGTAATCCCTCGATACCGTTGACTTCATACTTGATACCACTTTCATCTAATCGAGTCAGCAAGACGGTACGCAACTGTGTGATCTGATCCTGTTGTTGATCACGCTCCGCTACCATCAGTTCGAGCGCCTTCGCTAAACCGACGATTCCCGGTACGTTCTCTGTACCAGCACGACGCTTGCGTTCTTGTTCTCCGCCGAACGTGTGAGGTGCTAACTTCACACCAGTCCGCACGTACAATAGTCCGATTCCCTTTGGACCGTTAATTTTATGAGCAGACGCGGATAAGAGATCGACCTGTAACGCTTCAACATCGATTGCTTGTTTGCCGAACACTTGCACCGCATCCGTATGAAACAAAATACCGCGTTCCCGTAAAAATTGACCGAATGTCGCAATTGGCTGGATCGTTCCGACTTCATTGTTACCAAACATGATCGAGACGAGTATCGTATCTTCCCGAACTGCTTCTTGTAAGGCAGTCAACGACACAACGCCAGACGACGGTACATCGAGATATGTGACATCATAGCCTTGCTTTTCAAGCTCTTCGAACGCACGGAGTACGGCATGGTGCTCAAACCGTGTCGTAATGAGATGACGCCCTTTTTCACGCGCCGCCTCAGCCGCACCGAAGATCGCGTAGTTATCCGACTCCGTTCCACCGCTCGTGAAAATCAGTTCGGTTGGTTTAGCGTTCAACTCTTGTGCGATCTGCCGGCGTGCTTTGTCAATTGCTGCCCGAGCAGAACGACCAGCCGCATGGACACTTGATGGATTCCCGTACTGTTCGAGCAAATAAGGCGTCATCGCCTCAAGGACTTCCGGACGCATCGGCGTCGTCGCCGAATGGTCAAAGTAATTCATTCGTATTCACCTCTCAAATATAGAACATGTATCCTGTATCGTCTTCTTCCGCTAAGTCTTGTAGCGTCGTTGAATCGAGTACTTGATCGACTGCTTGTTGGATTTTATCCCACAGTTTGCGTTTCGTGACCTCGTCACACGCATCACCTTCAACGACAACGAGTGGTCCTTCAAGTAAGCGGATAATTTCACCCGCCGTGATGCTTTGCGCTTCACGACCGAGCTTATATCCGCCATAAGCGCCGCGGACGCTTTTGACGAGACCACCATTACGAAGTGGTGCGATCAATTGCTCGAGGTAGTGTTCAGATAAGTCATACATCTGCGCGATTTTCTTTAAGGACAATGGTTTAGATTCAGCTTCTTTCGCGAGTGCGATCATGATCGTCAGACCATATCGCCCTTTCGTCGAGATTTTCATCATGCGAAGGATCATCCTTTCTAGTATAGTAGTAGCTAAAAGTGGAAGGAGCGTATGTGTATGGCACATTTATTTGAATCCCAGTCTCCTGCCGGACCGCTCGCGAATCGAATGCGTCCGCAGAATCTGGATGAAATCGTCGGACAACGTCATCTGATTGGAGAGACAACGCTCCTGCGGCGTGCCATCTTAGCCGATCGTCTCGGAACCGTCATTTTTTACGGTCCACCCGGTACCGGTAAGACGACGCTCGCACGTGTCATCTCCAGTTATACGAAATCAGCATTCGAGCAATTGAATGCGGTCACGGCGAAACTGGAACAATTACGGGAAATTCTAAAAGCAGCCGAAGCTCGTCTTCAGTTCGAGGATCAAAAAACGATCCTTTTTCTCGATGAGATCCATCGGTTCAATAAGATGCAGCAAGACGCCTTACTGCCAGCGCTTGAAGCGGGTACGATCACATTGATCGGGGCGACGACGGAAAATCCGAGTTTTGAGGTCAACGCCGCTCTCTTATCACGAGCAACGGTATTTCGTTTCGAGCCCCCGACGGCAGATGATTTACGGATCGTCCTCGATCGGACCCTGAAGGACACCGAGCGTGGTCTTGGCAAATATCCAATCACGATCACGGATGAAGCAATCGATCATTACGTCAAGTTGTCAGACGGCGACTACCGGGCATTATTGAATGCGCTCGAACTCGCCGTCTTAACGACGCCAGAAATTGATGGTCAGATCACGATCGATCTTTCTGTCGCCGAGGAATCGATTCAGCAAAAAGCATTGAAGTACGATAAGGACGGCGATCGTCATTACGATGTCATCTCCGCCTTCATCAAATCGATTCGCGGTTCCGATCCCGACGCCGCTCTCTACTGGCTCGCCGTCATGATTGAAGCCGGTGAAAGTCCACGTTTCATCGTCCGTCGTCTCTACGTCCATGCGGCAGAAGACATCGGTCTGTCTGATCCGCAAGCGTTATTAATGGTCGATGCCTGCGCACGCGCGTGCGAGTACGTCGGTTTCCCGGAAGCACGGATCCCGCTTGCTGAAACGGTCTTATATCTCGCGACAGCACCGAAATCGAATGCCGTCATCTCAGCCATTGACCAAGCATTGACGCTCGTCCGTCGTTCAGATGGTGGACCTGTTCCCCCACACCTGCGCGATGCCCATCATCCGGGTGCAGCGGCACTTGGGAATGGCGTCACTTATCAATATCCTCATGAGTTCGAGCATGCCTATGTGCCACAAAATTACTGGCCCGAGAACCTGGCCCGAACAAAGCCGGTCTTTTATCGCCCGAGCCCGCGCGGTTTTGAGAAACAACTGCAAGCTCGACTTGATTTTTGGAACAAACAAACAGCCACACATCAGAAAAAGCGACCATAAGGTCGCTTTTTTTTAACGAACGCGTTCGATCGTCACGCCAGCTTCACGGACAATCTCATTGATGACGTAGCTCGCTGCAATCAGTCCACCGACAGATGGAACAAATGCATTCGAACTCGGTGGCATCTTCGCTTTACGAATCGCAGCGGCATCGTTTCCGACGACTTGACGGACTTCTTCAATGATCTTAACAGGCGGTTCATCGGAAAAGACAACAGGAACGCCTTTATGAATACCGGCTTTTCGAAGTTTCGTCCGGATGACCTTCGCCAGAGGATCATAACTTGTATCTTTGATGTCAACGATCTTAATGCGTGTCGGATCCATCTTGTTTGCCATCCCCATGCTCGAAATGATCGGAATGTTACGTTTCTTACATTCTTGAATCAAGTGAATTTTGAACGAGACCGTGTCCGATGCATCGATGACATAATCCGGCTGCTGTTCAAAGAACGACTCGAATGTTTCTTCATTGTAGAACATCTTTAAACGAACGATTTCAAGGTCTGGATTGATTAACGCAAGACGTTCTGCCATCGCATCGACCTTCGGCTGACCGACCGTCGGAAGCAAGGCATGAATTTGTCGGTTAACGTTTGTAATATCGATATCATCCTTATCGACGAGAATCAAACGACCTACACCACTACGGGCAAGTGCTTCTGCCGAGAACGATCCAACACCACCGATTCCCAGAATAGCGACAGACTTGGATGCCAATGCGTCAAGTCCAGTTTTACCGATTGCTAGTTCATTACGCGAAAATTGATGTAACATCTCATAACCTCACAATACTCATACTGTTTTACTCGGAATTATATCATAAAAAAAAACGTCATGCGACGTGTCAAGCAATAAAATAATAAGACGATGGGACCCGAAGTGCCGTGTCGATACCTTATTTTTGAACCTGCTGTGCAGGTGGGTGTCTTATCCGATTCCTATTCGTACGTCCTCCTGCTGTGTTACGAGGCATGTACTACTAGTTGGAACGTCAAACTCCCTATCAAAAAAGAGTGGCTCAAAGATAAAAGGCGGCTCTCGTACAATTCAGGAACCCCATCTGATGCATTTAATATAGCATCCTCCCCTCTGAAATGCAACTACTTCCCACTCCAGAAAAGGATGCTTTTTTAAGTCCAACGTTTCGTGAATTCCTCATTCGGATCATATCGTTGTTGCTGAAACACGGGATCGAATCGTGGTGTCCGCGTCGCATTCCCGACCCCTGCGATGAATGCCCAGTTGCCATAGTTCGAAGCGACGTCATGATCAATCAATTGTTGTTCAAAATACTGTGCTCCGATGCGCCAGTCCTGTTTTAATTCATGAATGAGATAACTGGCAACGATCTGCCTGCCCCGGTTCGACATCCATCCCGTCTCGCGAATCTCGTTCATAAAGGCATCAACGAACGGTACACCGGTCTTTCCTTTTATCCAACGTTCGACAGCTAGCTGATCCGTCTTCCACGTGTATTGCCCTTCCTTTAATCCATTCGATCGAAACAGACGACTTCCTGTCTCACGCATCGTTAAATGGAAAAAGTCACGCCATAACAGTTCGAAATACAACCAATACGTTGATTCATTTGCTCCCTTTTTTCGCTCGGCTTCCTGCAATTCAGCCATGACGCGACGCGGTGACAGCGATCCGTTCGCTAGCCAGGCAGATAACTTCGAAGAATCATCTCGCAAAAAACCATTACGTGTTTCTTTATAGGTGAATACAGGCTCAGCCAGGTATTCTTGAAGACGTGCTCTCCCCGTTGATTCTCCACCACGGAACTGGAACGCAATCTCTGGATCCGCTTTGACTGATTCCTCCCTTATTAATCGAATACCGGTTGGTGGATCAAGTGGATCGTAGAAGGTTCCTTTCGCCTCGACACGTTTTCGAAACGCTGTAAAGACGCGCTTCAGTTCGTCACTTCCGATATCTTCCCGGCGATGTAGTGTCTGTGTCTCAAAAGAACGGACTGTATATCTGTCTTTGACATACTGCTCACTTGCCGCTTCTTCTGTTCCAGTCATCTTATGGAAATAGACGGTATCATCCGTTTGCAGATAAGAATCAAGTACCTCATTCACCTTCCCCTCTAAAATATCTAATGCAATTCCGATTTGAGACAAATGATCGGCTAAATTCGCTAATGTTTCTTCTTCGAATTTCGCTTGTTGTGCGCCTCTTTCAAACAGCTGTTCCTTATGATTTTTAACGTATACTGCCCGAATCGTATCTTGTTCTTCGCATGCGCTCCGAAGTGCTTCATGATCATCGACACGCAAATCATTGCGGTACCAGACGACTGCTCCCATATTGATCGGCTCCCTTCTCTTATACTATGACCCGACCAAGGGACTTAGAAAACCAATCGATGTGCCGACGAGGTTTTAAGACGTTGTTTTCGTGGAATATGATTACTACAACAAATCAGAGGAGTGAATGGATCAATGGCTGCAAAACGCGGTAAACTCAGAACATTAGTGACGCTTGTAACGACGGTTGGACCAATCGTTTATAAATTCTATAAAAAACAACAAGCTAAAAAATCAATCAACAATCCTAAATAAAAAATGGACGCTTCCTGATCGGAGCGTCCATTTTTTAACGTTTACTGACACCTTCACTTGCGTCGACATAAAAACGCCATGGATAGGCCGTCGCTTCTCCAGCATTTGGAATACCAATGCGTGTCGTCTGGACGATTGCATCGACTGGGTCGGCAACGAGTCGAAACCGGTCTTGATAAAGATCCTGACCTGAATCAGCAGTCGTTAGACCGAATCCTTGGCACAATTTTGCCGGTCCATTGACGAGATTTCGTCTTTGAATCGCCGTCAATTCTGCGTAGGAACAACCGAAACGGCGTTCAGCGACAAGATCATGCCCACTGATGATTTCGGCACCTCGTAACAACAGTCCGTATCCTTCCCCTTCATGTCCACAAACGATATTCATACAGTGATGCATACCATACGTGAAATAAACATATAAATGTCCGGGTGGACCGAACATCGGTGCCGTTCGTTTCGTCGGTTTACCGGAAAACGAGTGTGCCGCTTGATCGTGAGGACCGAGATAGGCTTCGACCTCGACGATTCGCATCGTTACCTCATCGACCGTGATCTGTGTTCCTAAGAAGTCTGGTCCGACTTCAACTGGAGATCGTTCAAAAAAGTGTCGTTCCATCCGTTCGCCCTCCTTCATGAAACAAGCGAACCTCCCATACCGGAAGATTCGCTTGTCGTGACTTAAGATTGTTTGACTGCTGTACGAATTGAGAGATCATTTAATTGCGCATCCGAGACTGGGCTTGGTGCTGCCGTCAACAGATCACTTGCTGATGCTGTTTTCGGGAAGGCAATTGTATCACGCAAGTTCGAACGCCCTGCGAGTAACATGACGAGACGGTCTAGACCAAGTGCGATCCCCGCATGTGGTGGTGTTCCGTATTCGAATGCTTCCATCAAGAAGCCGAATTGCTCGTTTGCTTCTTCTTCTGAGAAGCCAAGCAACTTGAACATCCGCTCCTGGATATCCCGTTCATAAATCCGTTGTGATCCACCGCCGAGCTCATATCCGTTTAAGACGAGGTCATACGCGACTGCGAGGACTTTGCCAGGATCCGTCTCGAGCAATTCGAGATCCTCACGACGTGGCATCGTGAACGGGTGGTGGTTCGCATAGAAACGACCATCTTCTTCTTCGTACGTGACAAGTGGGAAGTCTGTCACCCAAAGGAAGTTGAAGACCGACTCATCAATTAAGTCGAGTTCCTTCGCCAACTTCTGACGGAGCGCACCTAAGCTGTCTGCTACGATCGATGCTTTTGCTGCGACGAACAACAACAAGTCGCCTGCTTCCGCATCTGTCGCCGCTGTCAAGCGAGCGGTTGCTTCTTCGTCGAAGAACTTCGCGATTGGACCATTCAATCCGTCCGCTGTCACTTTGACCCATGCGAGACCTTTTGCACCGTAAATCGCCGTAAATTCTTGTAACTTATCGATGTCTTTTCGTGAGAAGCGTTCAGCTGCACCTTTGACGTTCAATGCTTTGACTTCTCCACCTGCTTCAAGTGCCATATCGAATACTTTGAATCCTGCTCCTTTGACGGCATCCGCGACATCGATCAATTCGAGACCGAAGCGTGTATCCGGTTTATCCGAACCATACCGGCTCATTGCTTCTGCATACGGCATCCGTGGGAATGGTGTCACGATATCTTTTCCGAGCGTTTCTTTCATGACGCGTGTCATCATCGACTCCATCATGGCATACAAGTCTTCGATGTCCATGAAGCTTGTCTCGATGTCGACTTGCGTGAATTCAGGTTGACGGTCTGCACGTAAGTCTTCATCACGGAAACAACGTGCGATTTGGAAGTACCGCTCAAAACCAGACACCATCAGCAATTGTTTGAACAATTGTGGAGATTGTGGCAAGGCGTAGAACTCGCCCGGGTGAACCCGGCTTGGGACGAGATAGTCACGTGCGCCTTCTGGCGTTGATTTCGTTAAGATCGGTGTCTCGACTTCAAGGAAGTCTTGCTCATCGAGGAAGTTCCGCATGATGTTCGATGCTTTCGAACGGAGACGGAATGTCTCTTGGAGCGATGGGCGACGCAAGTCGAGGTAACGGTATTTAAGACGTAAATCTTCTGACGTCTGCTCCGCTTCTTCACTGATCGGGAACGGTGTCATCTTCGCTGCGTTTAAGATGACGACTTCATCCGCGACGACCTCGACTTGTCCAGTCGGGATGTTCGGGTTCGGATTCTCACGTGCGATGACATGTCCTTTAATATCGAGGACATATTCCGAACGAATCGATTCGGCAAGACGGTGTGCCTGCTCGTTTTCCGGTTGGAAGACGATTTGGACGATGCCACTACGGTCACGGAGATCAAGGAAGATCAATCCTCCTAAGTCACGTCGTTTTTGAACCCATCCTTTAAGTTGAACGTGTTGTCCGATGACTTCTTCTGTCACCTGTCCGTTCATATGCGTGCGTCCGATCATTGTGCTTCCTCCTTTAATTTCGCGACGATCGTATCAGCGACTGCTGATAACGGAACGTCCGTCTGTTCCCCTGTAGCCATGTTTTTGAGGGCAGCTGCACCACGCTCGACTTCTTCATCCCCGAGGATGACCGTGTAACGTGCTTTCAAGCGATCTGCTGCCTTAAATTGTCCTTTGAACTTCCGACCGAGATAATCGCGATCCGCGACAAGTCCTTCAAGACGCATCAATTGTAAGAGACGTGTTGCTGTCTTTTCGACTTCGTCACTGCCTTGCGCGACGATGAAGACGTCGATTTGATCATCGACTGCCGGTAAGACGTTCTCATTCTCAAGCGCCATCAATAAACGCTCGATACCGATTCCGAATCCGATTCCCGGTGTTGCTGGTCCACCGATCTGTTCGACGAGACCGTTGTAACGACCACCACCACACAGTGTCGTGATTGCTCCGAAGCCTTCTGCTTCTGACATGATTTCAAACGCCGTGTGATTGTAATAGTCGATTCCGCGAACGAGCGTCGGGTCAACGACATACTCGATGCCGAGTGCATCTAAGTGAAGCAACACTTCGTCGAAGTACGCTTTTGATGCCGGGTTTAAGTAATCAAGAATCGATGGTGCTGTTGCCATACTCGGGTGATCGCGGTCGACCTTACAATCAAGGACACGAAGTGGATTCGTTTCGAGACGGTTCTGACAGTCCTGACATAATTCGTGAACGACTGGTTTAAAGTGAGCGACAAGTGCTGCCCGGTGTGCGGCGCGACTTTCGTTATCCCCGAGCGTGTTGATGATCAGTTTAAGATGCTTCAATCCGAATGAACGGTAGATGCTCATCGCGAGACTGATGACTTCCGCATCGATGGCCGGTTGTTCACTTCCGAGTGCTTCGACTCCGTATTGGTGGAGCTGACGGAAACGTCCTGCTTGCGGACGTTCATAACGGAACATCGGGCCGATATAGAACAATTTCGTTGGTTGGTTCGGTGAACCGAACAGTTTGTTCGTCACGAATGAACGAACGACGGCAGCCGTTCCTTCCGGGCGTAACGTCAACTGGTCTTTTCCGCGTTTCTCAAGCATGAACATCTCTTTTTGAACGATATCCGTCGTCTCACCAACGCCACGTTTGAAAAGTTCTGTCTCCTCAAAAATCGGCGTCCGGATTTCCTTATAGTTGTAACGCTTACTAATTTCACGTAATTGTTGTTCGATGTACTGCCAACGTTCGACTGTTCCTGGAAGGACATCAAACGTACCGCGTGGTAATTTCATCTCAAATTCCTCCTTTTTTGAATACAAAAAAGTTCTCGTCCGCAAAGGGACGAGAACTTGAAGATCCCGTGGTACCACCCTGGTTGTCAAATCACATTTGACCACTCGGTGCAGTTAACGCCTGCGTACGACCTTCCCTACTATCGGTTCAGGAAGATACCTCGGAAGGGTCTTTCATCGAGTTCGTCTGTTCGCCCTTTCAGCCAAGGGGCGACTCTCTAAGCAGACGAGGTCTTGATTACTCCTCTTCGTCTTCGGTCGTATGAATCATTTGGTTACGTCTAATATTGCCTCGTCTCTCGGTTCCTGTCAAGCGTTTGCTTCTTTTTCAAGAATCAACGTTACAGGCCCATCATTAATGAGCGCGATATCCATCATGGCACCGAACTGACCTGTCTCGACCGTCAGTCCTTGCGCACGAAGACGTTCATTGAACGCTTCATACAACTCATTGGCAACATCCGGTTTCGCCGCTTCCGTGAAGGCTGGACGACGTCCTTTTTTGACATCACCATACAGCGTGAACTGCGAGACGGATAGAATCTGACCGTCGACATCCTGTAACGAGCGATTCATCCGTTCTTCCTCATCTTCAAACACACGGAGTCCTGCGATTTTATCAGCTAACCAGTTCACCTGATCGATCGTGTCTTCGTGCGTGACACCGACGAGCAAAAGAAATCCTTGTTTGATTTGACCGATGATTTTTTGATCGACTGTGACACTTGCTTCTTTGACTCGTTGTAATACAACTCGCACGACGGATCCGCTCCTTACGTCATCATGACGCGATGTACAGCATACACGTCAGAGATTTGTTTAATTCGATCGACGACTTTTTGTAGATGATTGACATTATTGATCGCAATCGTCATCGTGATTTTGGCTTGTTTACTGTCGTCGCCCTTCCCACTGACAGCGACGATGTTCGTATTCGTTGCAGATACCGACTGCAAGACATCATTCAACAATCCTGCCCGGTCAAATCCAGAAATTTCGATTTCGACGTTATAACTCTTGACGGCTTTACCTTCATGTTCCCACTCGACTTCGAGCAGACGTTCTGGATTTTGTTCGTGAATGACGTTCAAACAGTCCGTCCGGTGAATTGAGACGCCACGCCCACGCGTGATATATCCGACGATATCGTCCCCTGGAACCGGATTACAACAACGACTCATGCGAACGAGCATGTTATCGATGCCTTTGACCCGAACCCCTTCCGGATTTTCCTTTTTCGGACGATCGAACGTCTTCATCTCACTGATTGCTTCGTTCAGTTCTAGATTTTTGGATTCTTTGTCTTTGCGTAATTTTTCCGTTAATTTATGCGCGACTTGGGCAGCAGTCAGACCATGATAGCCAACAGCAGCGTACATGTCTTCTTCTTGCGAGAAGTTGAACTTCCGCGTAACGTCTTCGAGCGTCTTCTCATTGATGACTTCTTTCGGCTCAAAGCCAAGCTTCTTCACTTCTGCTTCGATCAGTTCCCGTCCTTTTGAGACGTTCTCTTCGCGTTGCTGACGTTTGAACCATTGACGGATTTTATTTTTCGCCTGACTCGACACACAAATCTTGAGCCAATCCTTACTTGGACCATAACTATGCTTCGACGTGACGATTTCGATGATGTCACCTGTCTTTAGCTTATAGTCGATCGGTACCATCCGTCCGTTGACTTTCGCTCCGATCGTCCGGTGACCAATTTCCGTATGAATTCGGTAGGCATAATCAATCGGAACAGAACCTTTCGGCAACTCGATGACGTCACCTTTTGGTGTGAAGACGTACAGCATGTCACTGAAGAAGTCGACTTTGACCGATTCCATGAATTCCTCGGCATCTGCCGTGTCCTTCTGTAACTCCAAAATCTCGCGGAAGTGAGCAATCTTATCCTCAAACCCAGATTTTGCTTCCTGTTCCTTACCTTCTTTATACGCCCAGTGAGCGGCAATCCCGTACTCGGCAATGAAATGCATGTCTCGCGTCCGAATTTGGACCTCGAGCGGCTCGCCTTTCGGTCCGATGACCGTCGTATGCAGCGATTGATACATGTTCGGCTTCGGCATCGCGATATAATCCTTGAAACGTCCCGGCATCGGTTTATACTGCGTATGAATGATTCCGAGTACGGCGTAACAATCTTTGATTGAATCAACAATGATGCGAACAGCCATCAAATCATAGATTTCACTGAACTCTTTTTTCGAGTTTTGCATCTTATTATAAATGGAATAGATATGCTTCGGACGTCCATCGACTTCCGCTGCAATCTGTACATCATCGAGTACTTCATTGACCTCTTCAATAACCGAACTAACGAGCGCTTCTCGTTCCGTCCGTTTTTGTTTCATCATCGAAACGATCCGGTAGTATTGTTGCGGATTGATGTAGCGCAAACTGATGTCCTCGAGTTCCCATTTGATTGTCGAAATCCCGAGACGATGCGCAAGTGGCGCGAAGATTTCAAGCGTTTCTTCTGCCTTTTGCACTTGCTTTTCTTTGACCATATGTTGCAACGTCCGCATATTGTGCAAACGGTCAGCCAGTTTGATCAAGATGACACGAATGTCTTCCGCCATCGCGATGAACATCTTCCGGTGGTTCTCAGCTAACTCTTCGCGCTTCGATTTATATTTAATTTTCCCGAGTTTCGTGACGCCATCGACGAGCATCGCGACGTCGGGTCCGAATCGTTCGGATAATTCTTCGAGTGTAATGTCCGTATCTTCGACGACATCATGAAGAAGCGCAGCGACGATCGTCGTTGCATCCAAACCAATATCGACTAAGATACCGGCAACTTGTACCGGATGAATGATGTACGGTTCCCCTGAACGGCGGAATTGCCCATCATGTTCGTCTTTCGCGAATTGGTAAGCACGTTCGATGTCTTTGACTTCAACTTGCGTCATGTATTCCGCACATCGAGCGAGAAGGTCTTCTACATTTACGATTTGTTTATTTGTCATCCCTTTTCCTCACCCAGTCCCCGGGATCGTCTGCAACGGAATCCCTAATATATAATTCTTATTATCGTGAAATCTTGAGAAGATGTCAAAATAAAAAGAAATACCCCCTTGGTCATCAAGTACCAAGAGAGTATAGTGTCTTCAGTCTTCGTAGCGAATCAATGAAAGAATGTCATATCCTTCGAGTTTCTCACGTCCGCCAAGACCATCGAGTTCAATTAAGAATCCGATTCCGGCAACTGTTCCGCCTAATTTTTCGATCATTTGGATCGTTGCTTCAATCGTACCACCTGTCGCAAGCAAATCGTCAAGGATGACGACGCGTTGTCCCGGTTGGATTGCATCTTCGTGCATCGTCAAGACGTCTTTTCCGTACTCAAGACCATACTCGACACGGACTGTCTCGCGCGGTAATTTTCCTTCTTTACGAACAGGAACGAATCCGATTTCCATCGCGTAAGCTGCTGGGCAACCAACGACGAATCCACGTGCTTCTGGACCTGCGATGACATCTGCGCCTTTACTGCGTGCATACTCAACGAGTGCATCGACCGATTGTTTATACGCCGGTCCGTTTTGCATGAGTGATGTGATGTCCTTGAAACTGATTCCTTCTTTCGGCCAATTCTCGACCTCTTTTATATGCTGTTTGAACTCCATGTCTTTTCCTCCTGCTTCGCCGCTTCTACCAAAGTATCAAAACGCTCTTTCAACTGAGCGAGTGACGAATAAATGTATTGTTGCTCGAGCTCTTGACGCGCTTCATGACGCTGGTACGTCGGTGCTTCCGTCAGATCTCGTTTTGCAGCATTTGGGTTCACACCCGGCAGCCCGTCCTCCATTGTAACAAGAAAATCAAGTTCCGAGAATACCGAATGCATAAAGTTAATCGATCGTTTCGTCCATTTTCGCGATTTTGACAAACGTACGAGACCTATCCGGAGCTCATCCCGTGGACATTTCGCAAAATACTGGAAGTACTGTTTGAAGTCCTCACGCGATGGAATCGTCTCGAAATAATAGCCTTCATCCTTAAAGGCACAATAAATCCGCTCTGCCTGTTCCACATATGGATAAAATGCTGCTTCCTCTTCCGGCAGGTCAAGAAAGACGATGTTTTGTCGAATCGGACCATTCAATGGACGTTCAGTGTATTTCTCCTTCATCTCATCGGTAAAGGCGACGAATGTCGTCGTCTCGTGCGGTAAGGCGAATAGATCGCTCAGCGGACGCTTACCTCCACGGTAATCAAACACTTGAACATCTTCGACAGCGACGTCTTGAATCATCAATTGAGGTTTACGGAAACCATTCCATTCATTGATGTTCAGACTGCCCATCAAGTGAATCTCCGATAAGGTTGAAACTTCATCGACGAGGTCGCCGAAGCCGAAGCCAATTGCATCGAGTTCCTTCCCGTCGCCTGATAGGAGTGCCTTGACATGCGTCAGATCACGACCGATCCGTTTCATATCGCGAATCTTCGCCTGCTCAATGACAATCCGTGGCGCGGGGTTTCCCATCCCGAACGGTGCCAGTCGCTGAATGTCTTCAATCAACTGAATCGAGACATCACTGACGTGTAGACGTAGGTCGACATCGATTGTCGCGATGAACGCGTCATCCGGTAACGTGCTCGCTTGTTCATTCAAGCGTTGACGTAACGTCTCAACGTCATCGGAAGAGAGCGTCATGCCGGCAGCAGCCGGATGTCCTCCGAAATGCGGCAAGATATCTTCACATTTCGTCAGTTCAGCGAAGAGGTCAAAGGCTGGAATCGACCGTCCAGAACCCTTCGCTGTTCCTTTTTCAGCATCATGACACAGCATGATGACAGGACGATGATATTTTTCAACGAGTCGCGAGGCGACGATGCCGACGACACCTGGGTTCCAGTCTGCCGCATCGACGACGAGGACGCGGTCATCCTTGAAGCGTTCCTCGACAAGCGCCGTTGCTTCCTCCGCAATCTGCTTGACGATATCTTGACGTTGTTTATTTTGTTGGTCGAGTTGTTTCGCGAGATGAAGTGCTTCATCTTTACTTTCTGCTAGCAACATCTCGAGCGCTGGCATCGCAGAATCAAGACGACCTGCTGCATTGATCCGTGGACCGAATGCAAATCCGACCGACTCTTCCGTTAGTTCGTCCTCAGTTAAACTGCAGACGTCACGTAACGCAAGGATACCTGGACGTTCACTTGCGTTTAGCGCCTCGATTCCACGAATCGCAAGCAAGCGGTTTTCGCCGACGAGCGGGACAAGATCGGCAATCGTTCCGAGCACGGCAAGATCGAGTAATTCGACTGGTTCACGATCAAGGAGAGCATGTGCGACTTTAAAGGCGACGCCTGCCCCAGCAAGTTTTGAGAACGGATAGTCTGGATCGACACCTGGATGGATCAAGGCAAAGGCATCGGGTAACGTTTCTTTGGCTTCGTGGTGATCGGTGATGATTAAATCGACCCCGAGTTCCTTCAGGACATCTGCTTCGTGGATACCGGAAATCCCACAGTCGACAGTGATGACGAGACTAAACCCTTCTTCCGCTGCCCAGCGAAATGCTGCTTCATTCGGTCCATAGCCTTCCGTGAATCGGTTTGGGATATAACACTCTGCCATCCCTCCAATTTCAATCAAGGCATGCCAGAGAATCGCAGCGGAACTCACACCATCGACGTCATAATCACCGTAAATTAAAATCATCTCACCTTCGTTGACGGCACGTTGAATCCGTTCAACGACTTTCGGCATGTCTTTAAAAGCAAATGGATCGTGGAATGCCATTTGATCGGTTTCTAGAAATTCACGGGCTGCTTCACGTGTCGTGAATCCCCGTTGGACAAGTAGTTGTGCGACGTGCGATGAGATTGTGCCATCCGCCGTCAATTGTTCGATCTGTTCTGAATCGATGACTTTATCAAGCCATGTTTTTTTAGCATGGTACATCTCAAACCCTCCAATCAACTTCCCCATTATAATAGAAAATCCGCACCAGCGATAGCTGATGCGGATACTCTTTTAGGAAGCACGTTTTGTCCGACCCAGTGTCCGACCTTTCATGACGAGCCAGAGTTGCGCGGCGATGAAGATCGAAGAATACATCCCCATGATCAACCCGACAAGCAAGGCAAGACTGAATCCACGGATCGCTTCGCTACCGAAGATGTAGAGCGCTGCTGCTGTCATGATGACCGTCACGACGGTGTTGATCGAGCGAATGATCGTCTGTTGAATCGATTCATTGACGATATGCGCCAACTCATCGAACGAAACTTTTCGTCCCCCTTTTTCGGCAAGTCCGAGATTTTCTCGAACCCTGTCGAACGTAACGATCGTATCGTTGACAGAATACCCGATGATCGTCAGGATCGCTGCAATGAAGTACAAGTTGACCTCAATTTGGAACAACGAGAAGAAGGCGACGATCATCAATGCATCGTGCAATAGTGCAAGCACTGTCGCAATCCCGTATAACGGTTGGAATCGGAACGAGACATAGATGACGATCCCAAGTGACGCGAGTAAGACCGCATAAATCGCGTTACGCGCGATTTCTTGACCAACTTGCGCCGAAACCGTCGAGATACTCGGTTCTTTCTTATATTCCGTTTCAATCGTTTGTTTCATTTTAGAGATTTGATCTTGGCTGAATTCCCCAACGAACGTGACGTTCGCTAGTTTTCCACCTTGAGCAAATTGGATGCCATCGATTTCCGCAGCATCAATGCCTGACTCTTCAATGACAGAGCGGACATCGGCTTCCTTGATTTGATTCTCAGATGAAATCTCGACGCGTGTACCTTGCGAGAAGTCGATCCCAAGGTTAAGACCGCGGAACGACAGCAAAAGTACCGAAATGATGACGAGGGCAATCGTGATCGCGAAATAGATTTTGCGATGTTTGACGTAATCGAATTTCGTAGGATTAAAGCTCACGGATTTCACTCTCCTTTACACCGAACCATGATTTCTTCTTATCGAACCATCGGCTACTGACAAGGAGCTGCATCAGGTAACGTGAGACAAAGACATTCGTGACGAAAGTGACGGCGATTGAGACCATCAACATGATGGCGAATCCTTTGACCGTGCTTGTACCGAAGTAATACAAGACACCAGCAGAAATCAATGTCGTTAAGTTGGCATCAAGAATCGTACCGAACGAACGACGGTTTCCGGCTTTAAATGCGGATAAGACGGATTTGCCGCTTCGTAATTCGTCCTTGATTCGCTCTGCAGTGATGATGTTCGCATCAACCGCCATACCGACACCAAGAACGAGTGCCGCAATCCCCGGTAATGTAAGGACGGCATTAATCCCGTTGAAGAAAATCATGACGAGATAGATGTAGAACAACAAGGTAATAATCGAAACTAATCCAGAGATCCGGTAGAACACTAGCATGAATAAGAAGACAGCAGCTACACCGATAGCTGACGCGAAGAGTGTCTGATCAAGTGCATCCTGTCCAAAAGCAGCAGAGACCGACGTCGAGTAGATTTCCTCGAGTTTGACCGGCAGTGCTCCTGCGTTAAGGATTGAGGACAATTGTTTACCATACTCGGCATCGATATCGCCACCGGAAATGATTGCCTTATCCGAGTTGATTGGTTGAGTGACCGATGCATCCGAAACGATTTTCGAATTCTTCTTTTGAATCTCTTTTTCGTACGTATCACCTTTTTCGTAATCGAGCCAGATGACAAGGCGGTTCGCCGGTGCTTGCATTTGTGAGACTTTTTGAGTTACTTCATAAAATTTCTGTTTTGACTTCATCGTCAATTCGACGAGTGGTTCATTCGTATTCGGATCATATCCGACTTTTGCTCCTTTAGCTTTTAAGTCTGAACCGTCAAGCAACAACTTATCGTTGATGTCACGGAATGACAATTGTGCTGTCGAAGATAGGATTTGACGCGCTTCCGTCTGATCCTTGACGCCAGCAAGTTGAACACGAATCCGGTTGTTACCTTCGATCCGAATATCCGGTTCAGAGACACCGAGAACGTTGACACGGTTCTCAATTGCCGTCAATGTGGCACTCATCGCATTTTGGTCGATGACGTCTCCTTCTTTCAGTGGTTGTACTTCATACAAGACTTCGAAGCCACCTTTAAGGTCAAGGCCAAGCTTCGTATCCTTCAGCAACCATGACGATGTCGTACCGATCAGCACGAGCAACGCGATGACGACGATGAAGAATGTGGCAAGTTTCCCTTTCTTGATCATGCTACATTGTCCTTTCTCTAGTTCCCAGTATATTTTCAGACAACTTTGTTCTCCTACCCTAGCTTACAAAAGAAATGGTAATCTTAGCAAACGTTTTTCTCATATATAAACAGAAAAGACGCTCCGGAATCCGGAAAGCGTCTTTTCAATGCCTTATTCGACCGTTTCGTCGCCCATGACAGTCGTTGATTTTTTCGTCACTTCTGCCACAGCACTTCGGTTGAATGTCAATTGTGCGTTTCCTGACTTCAATGTCACCGTCGTGTCGTCCACTTTTTGGACAACCCCGTGAAGACCACCGATCGTTACGATCGAATCGCCGCGTGAGAGTTCATTTTGCATCTGACGCACTTGCTTCTGGCGTTTGTTCTGTGGACGGATCAACAAGAAATAGAACACCACGAAGATCAAGATCATCGGGAGGAATGTCAATAATTGTTGCATCATATTCAGCTCCTTTTATCATTCAAATCACGTTCATTATACCGTGAAAGGATTGATTTGTCAGAAGATTTGTTAGAAATTCTTTGCGTTCGGTAAATTGTAACCGTATTCTTCGAAGAATTCTTCCTTGAAATCGAGCAGACGATCCTCACGAATCGCTTGACGAACGCCTTCCATCAACTTGACGAGGAAGTGAAGATTGTGTGTCGAACACAGATGAAGACCGAACGTTTCTTGCGCACGAATCAAGTGATGGATGTACGAACGTGAGTAATTCTTACACGCGTAGCAATCACAGTTCTCATCGAGCGGACGGAAATCACGTGCATATTTCGCGTTCCGAACGACAAGACGACCTTTTGAGGTCATTAACGTTCCGTTTCGTGCAATTCGTGTTGGTAAGACACAATCGAACATATCGATTCCGCGAATCGCGCCTTCAATCAACGCGTCCGGTGAACCAACGCCCATCAAATAACGCGGTTTGTCTTCCGGCATGAGTGGTGTCGTGAATTCGAGCGCACGGTACATGACGTCTTTCGGTTCTCCGACCGATAGACCACCGACCGCATAACCCGGGAAATCAAGCGCAACGAGGTCTTTTGCACTTTGACGACGTAAGTCTTCGTATTCTCCGCCTTGGATGATACCGAACAGCGCTTGATCATGTGGACGTTCATGCGCTGCAAGACAACGTTCTGCCCAGCGGCTTGTCCGTTCAACAGATGCTTTCATGTACTCGTGAGAAGCTGGATACGGTGGGCACTCATCAAACGCCATCATGATGTCTGAACCGAGTGCATTCTGGATTTCCATTGCTTTTTCTGGTGATAAGAACAGTTTGTCACCGTTTAAATGGTTACGAAAATGAACGCCTTCTTCCGAAATATTCCGGAGATCAGCGAGTGAGAAGACTTGGAAACCACCTGAGTCCGTGAGAATCGCGCCATCCCAGTTCATGAATTTATGCAGACCGCCTGCTTCCTTGATGACATCGTGTCCAGGACGCACCCATAAATGGTACGTGTTCGCGAGGATGATGTTCGCGTTCATGTCCTTGATTTGTTCCGGTGCCATCGTCTTGACCGTCGCTTGTGTTCCGACCGGCATGAAGACCGGTGTCTCAAAACTACCGTGCGGCGTGTGGACGATTCCTAACCGCGCTCCGGATTGTTTACATGTCTTGATATGTTCGTATGTTACCGCGTGTTTTGTCATTAGTTTCGTTCCTCTCTCGTTAAGAACATCGCATCACCGAAGCTAAAGAAACGATAGCCATTCGCGACAGCTTCTTCGTAGGCATGCAGAATGTGTTCCCGTGTCGATAACGCGGACACGAGCATAATCAATGTTGATTTCGGTAAGTGGAAGTTCGTGATCAATCCATCGATCCCTTTGACTTCCTGACCTGGGAAAATGAAGATGTCCGTCCAACCTGTTGCTTCGACGAAGTCACCGTGATCACGGATGACCGTTTCAAGCGTTCGCGTCGACGTCGTACCGACCGCGATGATCCGTCCGCCTTGTTTCCGTGTTTCGCGTAGTAGAGCAGCTGAACTTTCCGGCAGTTCGTAGTACTCACTGTGCATCTTGTGACTATCGACGTCGTCGACCGAAACAGGACGGAATGTGCCAAGTCCGACATGTAACGTCAACGGTGCGATCCGGACACCTTTCGCTTGAAGCGCTTCGAGCAATTCCGGCGTGAAATGAAGACCCGCTGTTGGTGCCGCAGCGCTCCCACGTTCGCGAGCGTAGACCGTCTGGTAACGATCTTGATCTTCTAGTTGTTCATGAATGTACGGTGGCAGTGGCATCGTTCCGAGTTGGTCGAGCACTTCATAGAAAATGCCGTCATAGAAAAACTTCAGAATCCGTCCCCCGTCTTCAAGTGCTTCGACGCACTCAGCACGGAGTAACCCGTCACCAAACGACAAAATCGTTCCTGGTTTGACGCGTTTTGCTGGTTTTGCTAGCGTTTCCCACACATCGTCACTCGTCTGCTTCAAAAGCAACAATTCGATTTTCCCACCCGTCTCTTCCTTTACACCAAAGAGACGTGCTGGTAAGACTTTCGTATCGTTGATGACGAGTGTATCACCTTCGCGAAAGTGGTCGACGATATCATGGAAGTGCTGATGCTGAATCGCACCCGTCTCCCGATCGAGAACCATCAGTTTCGAACTCGTCCGGTCGAGCAATGGCACTTGAGCAATTTGTTCTTCTGGTAAATGAAAATCAAATAAGTTTACATCCATTGGTTCAATTTCCTTCTTTCAGTCCTAAATGTTGGCGGGCGAACGGTGTTAAGACACGTCCGCGCGGAGTACGTTGTAAAAATCCTTGTTGCAGTAGATATGGTTCATACACATCTTCGATCGTCTGCGCATCTTCTCCGATTGTCGCTGCAATCGTCTCAAGACCGACCGGACCACCAGCAAACCGTTCTGCAAGCGATCGTAATAAACGATGGTCGACATCGTCGAGTCCGAGCGCATCGACATGCAAGCGATCAAGTGCACTTGTCGCAAGCGAGGCATCGATCTCGGTTTGATGGGCAACTTGAGCGAAGTCACGGACACGCCGTAATAACCGGTTCGCGACACGTGGTGTTCCGCGTGAACGAAGGGCGATCGCTTCTGCTGCGAGACGATCCGCTTCGAATCCGAACAACCGTGACGTCCGAGTCACGATGGCAGACAACTCTGACATCGTATAATATTCAAGCTTCAGCGTCACGCCAAAACGATCACGGAGCGGTGCCGATAACATCCCGGCACGCGTCGTCGCACCGACGAGTGTAAATGGTGGCAAGTCGATCCGAACACTACGCGCGAGTTCCCCTTGACCGATGACGATATCGAGACAATAGTCTTCCATTGCCGGATATAGAATCTCTTCGATCGATCGACTCAATCGATGAATCTCGTCGATGAACAGGACATCGCCCGGTTCAAGTGATGAGAGAATTGCCGCCAGATCACCTGGTCGTTCGATCGCAGGACCGGCTGTCGTCTTGATGCCGACCCCCATCTCGTTTGCGATGATTGTCGCAAGCGTCGTCTTACCAAGACCTGGAGGACCGTAGAGAAGAACGTGATCGAGTGTTTCCTGACGAATTTTTGCCGCCTCGATGAAGACACTTAAGTTTCCTTTTGCTTTCTCCTGCCCGATATATTGTTCGAGCGTCTGAGGACGCAGACTCCACTCTTCTTGATCTTCCGCATGGGCGGATTCTGACAAAATGCGCTCTTCCATGTCCTCACCTCACATTCAATAACAACTGGAGTGCCCGTTTAACATATTGATCCGTTGACAGGACTTCTGCCTGCAACGCTTTTTTGACTTTTTCGACTTCTCGATCACTGTAACCGAGCGCCGTCAGAGCTTCACAGGCTTCGTTCAGCTCTGCGTTACCTTGTGCGAACAAGCCTTCGCTCGGTACGTAGTCTGGCGCAAGCTCTGCTAACTTTCCTTTTAGGTCGAGTGTCATTTGTTTTGCTGTCTTTTTGCCGACACCTGGGAACTTGACGAGATAACTTTCCTTTTCTTGTTCGATCGCTTCAACAAGCGCATCGACATTCCCTGATGCGACGATTGCAAGCGCTCCTTTTGGTCCGATCCCTGTCACACCGAGCAACTTCGTGAACAAGGCACGCTCACGCCGGGAACGGAATCCGAATAAGACTTCTTGGTCCTCACGGACATAGTGATACGTATATACGATGATCTGTTCGTCTCCGGTCCGATAAAAAAACGGGTTCGGTGCTACGATCTTGTAGCCAATCCCGCCAACTTCTACCGTCACGAATTCCGCACAGACATAAGCGACTTCGCCGCGTATGAATTCTATCAATGTGGAACGCTCCCATCCTTAAACAAACTCTCGTGTTATTGTAGCATACATCTTCGTTTGGCTTCAAAGCGTTCTTCAGCAAAAATCAATACATACGTTCGCCCTCTCAATCAGAAGACAAAAAGCGTGATCGTTTGCACGACCACGCTCTCACTCTCTATTTTACGAACGCTCAAGCATCCGTTCGAGCGCCAACACGGCATGCCGCGTCGTCTCTGCGTCGACTTTAATGACGTTGACCGGCTCACCTGCTTCGACTTGTTCGAGCGCCCACGCTAAATGCGGCAAGTCAATCCGGTTCATCGTCAGACACGGGCACATGAACGGATTGAGCGACACGATATCGAGATTCGGATAAGTCGTCGCGAGTCGATTGACGAGGTTCATCTCTGTTCCGATCGCCCACTTCGTTCCAGGAGCAGCCTGTTCGATTTGTTGAATGATGTACGCTGTTGATCCGTTGAGATCTGACGCTGCTACGACTTCATGCGAACATTCCGGGTGAACGAGAATCTTTCGCTCCGGATCCGTCTTACGGAACTGTTCAATTTGACCGACCGTGAATTTCTCATGCACCGAGCAGTGCCCTTTCCATAAGATGACGCGGACGTCTTGGTCCTCCCCGTCAAAAACGAGTTCGTCGCGAATCGGATCCCAAATCGCCATCTGCTCTAACGGAATTCCGAGCGCATGTGCCGTATTGCGACCGAGATGTTGATCCGGCAGGAAGAATAAGATGTCTCGTTCAACAAGCGCCCACTCGACCATCTGGACAGCGTTCGATGATGTCACCGTCGCCCCACCGTGACGACCGACGAATGCTTTGATGGCTGCTGTCGAATTGACATACGTCAATGGTAAGATCGAATCTCCGAACCGTTCCGTCAAGATCGTAAAGGCACGCTCCGTTTGTATATCATTCGCCATATCTGCCATCGAACAGCCAGCACGCATGTCAGGCAAAACGACCGTATGTGACGCATCGGTCAGCATATCTGCCGTCTCCGCCATGAAGTGAACACCGCAAAAGACCGTATATTCGGCTTCTGTCATCTGCTTCGCGACTTGTGCAAGCTGGAGCGAATCTCCCGTCGCATCCGCGAACTGGACGACTTCGTCTTTTTGATAGTGGTGGGCAGGTAAGAATAAGCGACTGCCCATCCGTGCTTTGACCCCTTCGATGATCGCGATCAATTCTGCTTCTGATTGCTGTAAGTATGACGCCGGAATCCCTTCGTGACGTAATAGATCAAATGACATCTTTTTTTCCTCCTTCGATTTTCATACTAATATCAAGTGCTGTTACTGAATGCGTCAACGCACCGAGTGAGATGACGTCTGCTCCGCTGTCCACGAAGTCTGATAACGTGTCTATCGTAATCCCGCCGGATAGTTCGACCGTGATATGTGGTGGAATCAATTGCCGGAGCTGTTTGATTTCTGCTGGTGTCCGGTTATCGAGCATGATGATGTCGACTTTTGCAGCCACTGCCTCAAGCACTTCCGCTTCCGTCTCAACTTCGACTTCGATTGGTGTCGTATGACCTGCAACTCGTTTTGCTCGCATCACCGCTTCCGTAATCGATCCCGCGACCGTGATGTGGTTATCTTTGATCATGACCGCGTCATCGAGTCGTCCGCGATGACTATAGCCACCACCGACGCGAACGGCGTGTTTTTCTAGCATCCGTAATCCAGGAGTCGTCTTCCGTGTATCCGTGATTCGGATTCGTCCTGCTACTACCTCGACCGCTTGACGTGTCTGCGTCGCAATCCCCGATAAGCGTTGCACAAGGTTCAAAGCGACGCGTTCTCCGCTTAAAATATCCTGTAACGAACCAGACCACTCAGCAAGGAGCGTTCCTCGCGTGACGACCGTCCCTTCCGCTATATGAATCGTCACGTTGACTTGTAACAGATGCGCCATCTCACGAATGATGTCTCCTCCACAGAAGACACCGTCTTCCTTTGCTAAAAAACGACCGGTTCCGCGTTCTTGTCCCGTCAGACATCCTTCACTCGTGATATCCCACTGTCCGATGTCCTCGATTAAAAATGCCTCCAGTTGTTGCCGTAACTGCCACTTGTTCAATGTTCTCATCCTCTCCTGTCAACCGACTTCGCGCCCCTTCAAGCAATAGACATGCTGTCACGTAACGTAATCGATTTTCTTCTGCTTCCTGTCCGGATTCTTCTAATGCCCAGCCTTTTAACGCATCCAGACATTCTTGTACCTGCCTAATATCCATTTCGACACCGATGACCTGCGATAAACGGTCTGTTACGGAACGAAGTGTTCCTGGACGTCGTTTGACGCGTTCTAGCTTTAAATCAGGTAATAACTTGAGCTGTTCTGCTACTGCTTTCCCCATGACGACACATTCAAGGAGCGAGTTCGACGCAAGACGATTTCGACCGTGCAGTCCGATCGATGCTGTCTCACCGACCGCGTAAAGTCCTTCGACATGCGTCTGCCCCGTCAGATTCGTCTCGATCCCGCCCATTAAGAAATGAATGCCTGGTGCGATTTCAACGAGATCCGGATTTATGTTCAGTTTTTCACATTTTTCAACGAACGTTGGAAACCGTTTTGTCCGATCGATGACGTTTGACGTGTCGAGATAGACTGGTTCACGTTTTCGCACCTCATGGATTCGTTTGGCGACTTCATCGCGCGCCGCTAAATCTTGCATCGGATGATCCGCCATGATCCGGTCACCGCTTTTCGTCACAAGAATCGCTCCTGCACCTCGCAATGCTTCCGTGATCAAACCTTCCGAACGACCTGCATGAACGAGTACCGTCGGATGGTGCTGAATATAACCGAGATCACGAATCGTCGCCCCCGCTTCAAAGGCGAGCGCAATCCCGTCTCCTTGAATCGATGGATCATTCGTCGACGCCGCGAACAATCCACCCACTCCACCAGTAGCGAGAATCGTCGCGCGCGCTACAATCTCGATCGGTTCTCCATCGCTATATCCAACTGCACCTACAACCTGTCCATTTACTTGAATCAACTCTGTGATACGCGTCTGCTCGAGAATCGGAAATGGTACCCGCGGCATCAACGTCTCCATGATCCGTTTACCAGTCTCGTCCCCGCCACAGTGATAAATCCGCGGCAAACGATGTGCTCCTTCACGACCGAGCAAAAACTCTCCCTCGGATTGATCGAATGGAACGCCTTGTCGTAACAAGAATTCCATCGCCTCGGTTCCCGATCGGGTGACGTAATCGACGACGGACGGATTGATACGTCCTTTTGCTGCCTGACACGTATCTTCAAAATGGCCACGATGATTGACTTCTGCATAAGCGGAAGCAATCCCACCTTGTGCTCGGACGGAATTCGTCTCAAACCGCGAACCTTTCGAGACGAGTAATGCGTCCATCCCTGATGGAAGATGCAAGGCGACTGAAATTGCGGCAAGCCCTGTTCCAATGATCAACACATCCGTCTCAAGTCGTTTATGTAAAGACATATGTTTTACACCTCTATATCTAAATGTTTACTATTGACTTGACAATAAGTTTGGCATACTTTTAGCTGAGTGACAAGACGAAAGGACAGGATTTTTTCATGATCTATCTCGATTACGCAGCTACTACTCCGCTGCATCCACAAGCACTCGATCATTATCAACAAGCCGCTCAATCGTTCTACGGCAACAGTTCTTCTCTTCATGACATCGGTGGGGATGCAGAACGCCTGCTTCAACGAGCACGACAGTACCTGATGCAACAATTAGCTCAAAAAGAAGGATCTATCATCTTTACAGGAAGCGGTTCAGAAGCAAATTACATCGCTTTGACACACTTGATACGACAGAGTAACAAATCAGTTGTCTTGACACTTCGATGTGAACACGACTCGATCTTGCTTCCACTTGCGCGCTGGGCACAAGAAACACGTCATCTTTCTCTATTACCGGACGGAACGTTCGACTGGGATCGATTCGTTACGGCTTGTACGGACGAGGTTGGTATCGTCTCGATTCAACACGTCAATTCGGATACCGGTTTTCGGTTCCCAGTCGAACGAATTGCAGTATATTGTCAATCACGCGGGATTTTGTTTCATTGCGATGGGGTTCAAGGATTTTTAAAAGATGATGTTAACATTGACTCCTTTGACGCCTACACGATGAGTAGCCATAAAGTCTACGGTCCTAAAGGGTTAGGTGCCCTGTATTTGCGACGACCGCTCTTTAGTCCCTACTACGAAGGACATCATGAGTTCGGGATTCGCCCAGGCACAGTCGATGTTCCGGGAATTGCCGCCTTCATCGCTGCCTGTGAAGCGTCTCGCTTCGAAAATCCAGGAATCCAAGCTTCAAGCCGTCGATTTCGTGGTATGCTAAAAAAAACATTGTCTTCGTCTCGTTACACAATGATTGAGTCGCCAACGCAACTCGCTTCCATCTGCGCCATCCATACGAAACAACGGGACGGGCAATACGCGTTGCTCGCCTTGAATCGTGCTGGAATCGCAGTTTCCGCTGGTAGTGCCTGCCGGGCTGGAGAAAACGGTCCGAATGCGACATTACGCGCCATCGGCTTTGACGAATCAGCGGCTCATGGGTTGATCCGACTCAGTTTTGGAAGACACACGACGAACGAAGAAATCGAACAGTGCATTGATGTGTTGAACACGATTTCATGACACTGGAGAAAGGTAGGAGACATGATGGCGAAACGCATCTCCGGAGAAGAACGCCGGAAATCATTACTTCGTATGATTGAGGAAAGTGAACAACCTGTCACGGGAACAGCACTGGCGAAACAAGCAGGCGTCAGCCGCCAAGTGATCGTGCAGGATTTATCATTATTAAAAGCAAAAGGGTACCCCGTCATCGCGACAGCTCGTGGGTATTTGATCAATGATCCTGAAATCGACGGTTCGAAATTACGCCGCAAGATCGTTTGCCGTCATGGCATCGATCAATTAAAGGATGAGTGTGACGCCATTGTTGACGAAGGCGTCGTCATCCGCGATGTCATCATCGAGCATCCTGTCTATGGTTTCATCACAGGAGAGTTGATGCTAAAGAGTCGCCGGGATGTCCGGGTATTGCTAGAGCAGTTACATGAGACACAAGCTACTCCACTGTCGAGCCTGACGGACGGAGTCCATATTCATACGCTTGAAGCGGACTATGAAGACGCACTAGAAGCCGCCATCGCGAAACTCGATCGTCTCGGAATTCTTGTTTCGGAACTCGATGTCTAAACATTAAAAAACCGCCTATTCCTAAGGAATAAGCGGTTGTTATTGTTACATCGATTCAAGTGGTAGCTCTGGCATCGTAGCGGGCGGATCGAACGTTGCTAAGACTTTCCGGACGCGACGGTTCTCGATATGCAAGACGGTCAACGTGACACGTTCATAGCGTATCGCCGTTCCGACGTCCGGCAGCTGTCCGCTCTCTTCCATGATCCATCCCCCAAGTGACTGGGCATCCGTGTCCGGCATCGTCAATTGAAATTGCTGACAGAAGTCTTCAATGTCATACTCCGCTAGACATTCGAATTGCTCTGGACCAATCCGTTTCGTATATTCCAATGATTCATCATGTTCATCCCAAATCTCCCCGACAATTTCTTCTAAAATATCCTCAAGGGTGATCAGACCTGCCGTCCCTCCGAATTCATCAAGGACAACTGCCATATGAGACTGCTTGACTTTAAGTTCCGGCAATAAATCCATCAATCTTGTCTGCGGCACGACGAATGATACCGGTCGAATCCATTCCCGGATATCCACAGAGCCATTCTTCACGTATGCACGCAGAAAGTCCCGCTCCGATAAGACGCCGATGACGTGATCAATCGAATCCTTATAGACCGGCAGACGAGAATAGCCGCCCTTCTGGACTTCAGCAAGGATGTCTTCGAGCCGCGCATCGATATCAATCGCTTGAATATCCATCCGTGGCGTCAACGCATCCTCGACCGTCGCATGTTGAAAATCAACTGCTTGATGAACGAGTTCAGCCTCTGCAAGCCCCATGATTCCCTCTTCCTTACTGATATCGACGAGTGCCTTGAGTTCCTGTTCGGTCACGAGCGGTCCTTTCGGATCCGCTCCAATCAATCGAAGCGCAAACTGGCGTAAGCGGAGTAACAGGAAGACAAGCGGTCGAAAGCACAGTAAGAAGAAACGCAGTGGACGTCCGATCAATAACACGTAACGTTCCGTATGTTCACGAGCATACGACTTCGGTATCAATTCTCCGAACAACAGCAACAGAAAGAACAGCCCAAGAAAGGCAATGGTCTGCGTTGCGATCGTCTCGGCGAAATGGATGATCCACCAGCCGCCAAACAAGATGAAGCCGACATTGACGAGCGTATTCCCGATCAAAATCGACGTCAATGTCTCCTCATAACGTTGAAGTAAGCGAAACACACGGGACGCACGCGCTTCCCCTGCTTCCGATTGGTGCAACAACCGCAACCGGTTGACACTCGCGAGTGCCGTCTCGGCTGAGGAAAAGAATGCGGATAAGATGAGAATCGGAATTAACCAAACGACTGAAATCATGGGCAATGGGTCCACGATGCTTTCACACTCCGTTTCCTAATGGAATGAACCGCTTAGAATGATGACTCGACGAATTCGAACTCGAAATCACGGATACGAACGACATCGCCGTCAATCGCACCAAGACGACGCAACTCTTCGTCGACACCCATTTGACGAAGTGTCCGAGCGAAACGTTTAATCGATTCTTCACGCATGAAGTTCGTCATCGTGAAGAGTTTTTCGATGCGTGGTCCTTTGATGACGAAGCAATCGTCTTCATCTTTCGTGATCGTAAAGCCAGCCTCTGGTGCTTCGTAACCATAGACGACACGTGGTGTCGCTGTTTTCTCTTCGAGTTCCTCAAGACCGAATTCTGGTGTTGCATCGACTAGGTCAGCGATTCGGAATAACAGATCGCGTAGCCCTTGACGTGTTGCTGCTGAAATCTCGAATACTTCAAGCTCTGGGAAAGCTTCTTTGAAGGCTTCGAGATGTTCTGCCGCATCCGGCATATCCATCTTGTTCGCGACGACGACTTGTGGACGCTCTGTCAAACGAAGGTTATAGTCTGCGAGCTCTTTATTGATGATGTTGTAGTCTTCGATCGGATCGCGTCCTTCCATCCCACTCATGTCGATGACGTGGACGATGACTTTCGTCCGCTCGACGTGACGGAGGAACTGGTGACCGAGTCCGACGCCTTCACTTGCACCTTCGATCAATCCTGGCAAGTCAGCCATGACGAAGCTACGGCTATCTTCCGTTTCGACGACACCGATGTTTGGCGTGATCGTCGTGAAGTGATATGCTCCGATTTTCGGACGTGCTGCTGAAACGACCGATAATATCGTTGATTTCCCGACGCTCGGGAAGCCGACGAGACCAACGTCTGCTAGCATCTTCAGTTCAAGCTTCAAGTACTTCTCTTCTCCTGGCTCACCGTTTTCCGCGTGCTCTGGAGCTGGGTTGGCTGGTGTCGCAAAACGTGTATTCCCACGTCCGCCACGTCCGCCTTTTGCGACGATTGCTTGTTGTCCGTGATGGACGAGGTCAGCGATGACCGCATCCGTATCATCATCGTAGACGACTGTGCCCGGTGGAACCTTGACGATTAAATGCTCGGCTTTACGACCGTGCATGCCTTTTGACATTCCGTTTTCACCTTGAACTGCTTTAAAGTGACGTTTGTAACGGAAGTCCATCAATGTCCGAAGTCCTTCGTCAACTTCGAGGACGACGTGAGCTCCGTGACCACCGTCACCGCCGGCTGGTCCACCGTCTGGAACGTATTTCTCGCGACGGAACGCTACTTGTCCACGTCCTCCGTCACCTGCTTTTACATAAATATTTACCTGATCGACAAACATGTCGGATCCCTCCTCTTACTTCTCTTCCTCAAACGGAAGACTTTCAATCTCAATCACACACTCATTTTCCGTCTGCGACTCGATTTCCATCGGCGTCACTAGATCTTCAAGGCGCGACATATCTAGTAGATCCCGATAGATCTCGATGGTCACGCCCTCGTGAAAGGTCACGGATACTTCTCCTACTCCTACATCAATCATGGTGATGGCTGCTTCGACGAGTTGCTTCAGCCGCTCATCTTCCATGTGGGGTGCTCCGATGACATCATACGTCACAGTTTTGCCTGACCATTCAGCTTGCAATAACGCCAGTGCGGTTTTCGGCAATCCGATTTGCGCTAGACGTCCTTCCCGAGATGCTTGATCCCGGTATGCCGAACAGATCGACTCGACTGCTTGTTCGTCTCCGATCGCGCCATACGAACGGACGAGTTGTATCCGGTTCAACCACTCGTGACGAAGAGTCTTTAAAAGATCAAGTACCTGCTGTTCCTCCATCGGTCGTTCCCTCCTAAAAAAAACAGACCCTAACCCTCGAAAGTGGCTAGAGTCTGCTTCGTCGATCCTTATGCTGGGTAAACGCTGACTTGTTTCTTGTCGCGTCCGAGACGTTCGAAACGAACGACACCAGTTGCAGTTGCGAAAAGTGTATCATCGCCACCACGTCCGACGTTCATACCTGGGTGAATCTTCGTACCGCGTTGACGGTAGAGGATTGAACCAGCAGAAACAGTTTGACCGTCTGCACGTTTCGCCCCAAGGCGTTTCGATTGCGAGTCACGACCGTTCTTTGTCGAACCTACCCCTTTTTTCGATGCGAAGAACTGAAGATTAAGTTTCAACATGTGGAATCCACCTCCTATACTTGTTCAAGTTGGATAAACTCACCGTAACTTTCAGCGATGGTACCAAGTTGGACCAAGGTCGCTTCCAGTAACAATTGGGTGCGCTCACTGACATCCGGTGCTAAGTCAGCGTACGGTTCTACATAAAAGTAGCCACCCTCTTGTTGTTCTGCCATTTCAAGGAGCAGGACCTGCCCGAGTAATGCTTCTATGGCATTGTATGCCCCGAAGATCACCGACGAGACGCCGGCACAGACAAGGTCGAGACCTGGTTCTGCGAACTCGGCATGTCCTGTCACTTCGATGGAGCGGACGAGTTCCGCTTCATCTCGTCGAATCTTGACACGTATCATGGCTTACGCTTCGATTTTCTCGATGCGGACCTTCGTGTAAGGTTGACGGTGACCTTGCTTACGACGGTAGTTCTTTTTCGCTTTCATTTTGAAGACAGTGATCTTTTTCGCGCGAGCGTGTTTGATGACCGTTGCTACGACCTTCGCACCTTCTACGAGTGGAGCGCCGACTTTAACATCGTCACCACCAAGGATCAATACTTCACCAAATTCAACTGTGCTGTCGACGTCTGCGTTTAATTTCTCAACGTAGATTTCTTGGCCAGCTTCGACTTTGACTTGTTTACCACCAGTTTTGATAATTGCGTACATTACGTGCACCTCCTCTTAGGAACTCAGACTCGCCATCACGGGCAGCAGATGCTTTAAAACCCGGTCTGTGCGGTTGTAGTCATTTGGGTGCTTCCAAACGAACTAACGTTATTCAGAATACCAAACGTTCTTCCACCTTGTCAATGCTGTTCTGAAGGATTATTCCGATCGCTTGATGAAATCGAGACAGTCCTGTGACGACCCAGTGAATAGGACGGCTGGATCGCCTTCGAGCACATGGACTTCTAGTGGTTGACGGGAGATGAATTCGTCTTGTAACAAGTGATGCGGCGCGCGAATCACGACCGCTTCCGCATAGGTCGCGATCTCAAGCAATTTCGGTTCAATCAACCGATAGACGCTTAATCGTGTCCATTGACCGGATTCCTGCGATCGTTCCTGCAATGATTTTCCGTGTCGTTGTCGCGTCAGCTCGCATAAGCCCATCTTCGTAAATCCATACACTTCGATCTGTTTCGTCTCGAGTGCGGCTCGTTCTTTGAGAAGTTGGGTCACCCGAGTCTGCCCTTTACTTGAGCCACGTAAAAAATCAATCGCAATCATCCCACTGATATTACGTAACCGTAATTGCCGCATGACTTCGACGGCAGCCGCTTCATTGATTTGATCGAATGTCCGCTTTTGTTCCTTGACGGAGATCGTCTTCCCACTGTTGACGTCGATGACAGTCATCGTCTCGACTTCCTCAATTAAAAGATACGCTCCACCATCAAGCCAGACGACTCTTTGCATCGCTTTTTCGATCGCCCCATCAATGGCTTCCATCTCGGGTAAGCGTCCTTTTCGTAGCGATCGTTCAACGGACAGACCGAGCAGTTCGAGGCGTTCCTTTTCCTGACGCGTCATGACGAGCGCATCGGTGACATGCGGAAGTCGCTTCGCTTCCTGGACGATCAATGCCTCGTCTTGCTCAAGACGCGGCGCCTGCATGAGTTCTTTATGCCGTATCCGTAATGACTGTAACTCTTGTTTCAATTCGTCGATTGATGCTTTCGCTGCCTCCGTCCGGTAAAGAATCCCTTCTTCTTCTGTCGTCGTCAATTGCTCCGCCAGTTGACGCTGGACGACGAGATCCAGCTTTCGACTGAAACGAATACGTCGACCGTACGGGAAATAGACAAGATAACGTCCACCATAGGTGATGTTCTGCGTCACCTTATGTTGCTTCGGTGCGACTCCTTCCTTGACGACCTGGACGAGCAATGTCTGCCCGACCTGGACGGCTTGTCCGATCGTTGGCACGTCCGGATAGCGACGAAGTGCTTCCACCGTTTCATTAAGCGGTAAGTAAAGCGGCGTACCGTCAGTCGCGATCAAAAAGGCTGCTCCGAGCGTCGGATGCAACCGGTCGACCTTGGCATAGACGAACGTTCCGACCCGGATCTCGTCACGCATCCGTTCATGATATTCAATCAATCGACCGCCTTCGACCAACGCCAATCGTTCGAGTGAAGCGGTCTGTTCACTAATCCATCGCATACTGATCCCTCCAAAAAAATTAGACTAGGCGCGACGATGTCGTCCTAGTCTAATTTCCCATTCTTATTTCATCCCAAGCATCTTCTTCAATTTGACGAAGAAGCCTTTTTGCGGTTGTTCATTTAAATCAAGCAGTGGCACGGATTCTCCGAGAATCCGGCGGGCGATGTTCCGGTAGCCGAGCCCAGCCCGGTTATCCGGATTCATCGTCACAGGCACACCACGGTGAGAAGCGGCGATGACTTCCTCATCATCGATGATCAGACCAAGCAAATCAATCGAGAGGATACGCATGATCTCATCGATATCGAGCATATCACCTGATGCCATCATGTGCGAACGCACCCGATTGATGACGAGTTTTGGAACGATGTTTCGTTCTGAGCGTTCGAGCATCCCGATGATCCGGTCCGCATCTTGGACGGCTGCCTTTTCCGGTGTCGTTACGACGACAGCTTCATCCGCTCCAGCGATCGCATTCATGAATCCTTGTTCGATTCCGGCCGGGCAGTCAATCAAGACGAAGTCGTATTCAAGTTTCAGCGTATCGATGATTGCCTTCACCTGTTCGGGTGTGACGGAGGACTTATCCTTTGATTGAGCAGCAGGCAACAGATACATCTCTTCAAAACGCTTATCGCGGACGAGCGCTTGGTGCAATTTACATTGTCCCGTTACGACGTCAACGATGTTATAGATACTCCGGTTATCAAGACCAAGCACGATATCCAGATTACGTAACCCGATATCCGTATCGACGAGACAAACCGAATGCCCCATCAATGCAAGTGCTGTTCCGATGTTCGCCGTCGTCGTTGTCTTACCGACGCCGCCTTTACCGGATGTGACGACGATGGCGCGTCCCATATTCGTCTTCGCCTCCATATGTACCTGTTCTTTCACTTGTTCCATATCCGTCACCCTCTTTCACTATCAATCGCAAACTGATCCATCCGCGCAAGCGGAACGGTTTGAAGGCGGGAGAATTCCACCCCGTCTTCGCCTAAAAATGCACAGCCCATATCGAGAGCAGGAATCGGTGCGTCATCCGGCTCCTCATGGACGGTTCCAGCGACCGCAACCCATTTCGGTTGCAACACACTTGCAGCGATGACTGCTTCCGTATTACCGCCTTTACCTGCATGAACGGTACCACGCAAAGCTCCGAGACAATAGATACTTCCTGTCGCATGGACGACCGCCCCCGGATTGATATCTCCGATGATGACGATCGAACCTTCAACGTCTAATACATGCCCACTGCGTGCCGTGCCACCAAAATAATGGAACGTCCGCTCTCCGTACAAGGCTTTTGCCTCGTCTTTCGTGATGCACTCACTGTCATAGCCTTTGAAAGAGAAGGAATCATGTCGCGCGACGATAGATTCGACGGCCGTCAACACCCCTTCATCGACATAACGTCGACCGAAGAAGAAGGTGATGGGTACGGCGCGTCCGTTCTCGACGGATTTGTCCGTAAGCGTCAACTCTAAATCGTCAAGAAATTCATCCACACTGCACCTTTCATTCACATAGACGGCGAGGCCACCACGATGGCCTTTCATCGTTACATAACGTTTACGCTCAATCATGACTCATCCTCTTTTCTCGTCAAGGGTCGACTGCACGAGTCGGGTCATCGGATAATACAGGATGATGATCCCGATCAACTGGGCAACCAAACTCCTTGGAATGATCTGTGTCGCGAGTTCTTGGAAGGAAACCCCGACACCAACGACCGAAGCCGTGAAGAAATATATATCGAGTTCATACAAAATGGCACTGAACGTGAACGTGACGAGAATCGTCAATACGTTCTCCTTTACATATTTTAGCACGAAGCTACTAAAAAGCGGAATGGCGGATAACGCAAATAAGTAAATCCCGATAATATCCGAGTACACGAAATCATAGAGCAATCCGAAAACGAGTCCGAATCCGAGTGCTTGTTCAAGCTTCCCGTACCGACCGAGGAACATCAGACCAATCAAGGTCGTATGAATGACATACGGCGAACCATCTCCAAGCGGTCCCGCGAACAACGTTCCTTCTAAGATAAAAAGAAGGAACACGGCGAAAAACAACTTAACGTTATTCACGAGTGTTCCCTCCCTTATCGGTCTCAGCGAAAGGTTCCTTCGCTTCGCGTTCAATCACGAAGACATGACCGAACTGTTCGAAGTCTGCTGCCGGTTTGACGTATGCGATTTTCGAAGCCCCATACTGATCGGATTTCACTTCTTCGATTTTTCCGATGACGATCCCGCTCGGATACTTTCCGCCAAGACCGGACGTCGTGACGGTCTGCCCTTTTTTCAACTTCGCGTCGTTCGGAATTTTCGTGAACTTGAGTAATTTCGTCTCTTCATCGAAGCCTTCAATCGTTCCGAAGACTCCTTTTCCTTTCGTGTCGTCTGCCGTTGCCGAAACGTTATTCGTCCGACTCGTATCAGACATCAACTGCACAAGGGACGTATAGGCGCTCGCCTGGATGACGCGACCGATCAATCCATCTGCTGTTACGACGGCCATGTTCGGTTTGACACCTTTTTGTTCGCCGATGTTAATCGTGACGAACCGTTGCCATTCGGACGATGTCCGCCCGATCATCTCTGCCGGTAACAGTTTATAGTCGCGAATCGAACCTTTGAGGTCGAGCATGTCTTTTAATTCTTTATTTTCACGCTCAAGATCACGGACTTTCACGGCATTACCGGCATAGTCATTCAATCGTGATTTCAAGTGTTCATTCTCTTTGTACACGTCACGCACTTCTTTAATCGAAGTGACCGTATCATCAATCCAGCCAATCGGTGTCGCGAAAAGGCGTTGACCGACGCCCACGGTATCACGCACGAAGCTTTGATACCAGTGGGATTGGTTACGCCCTTGCAGCGAAATCCCGATTAAGATCACCAAAAGGAGAAAACTAAGGAGTGTGATGAGCAGTTTTCGATTATTTAAAAATCGCTTCATCGCTCATCCCGTCCTTATCTTTTTTGCGAGATGCCTGATTTCGAACGAAGGACATTCATCATCTCGAGTGATTTTCCTGTACCGATTGCGACACAATCAAGTGCATTTTCTGCAACGAGTGTCAAAATACGTGTTTCGTCTTCGATGACAGCGTCGAGGTTCTTCAAGAGCGCCCCACCACCTGTCAGGACGATACCGCGGTCCATGACGTCTGCTGATAATTCAGGAGGCGTCTGCTCAAGCGTGTGCTTGACACCTGCAAGAATCGCTTCGACCGTATCTGAGAGCGCGTCACAAATTTCAGCACTTGTGACTTCGATCTGTTTCGGAAGACCTGTAACGAGGTCACGTCCACGGATTTCCATCGTTTCGTTCTCTGACTCTTCATCGATGCGAGCGTAACCGATCGTCATTTTCAACGTCTCAGCTGTCCGCTCCCCGATCATCAAGTTGTATTTCGATTTGATGTAACGAATGATCGACTCATCCATCTCATCACCACCGACACGGATCGATTGGCTCGTGACGATACCACCGAGTGAGATGACAGCAACTTCTGTCGTACCACCACCGATATCAACGACCATCGATCCTGTTGGTTCTGAAACCGGAAGACCTGCACCGATTGCTGCTGCGAATGGTTCTTCGATCGTGTATGCTTCACGCGCACCCGCAAGTTTCGCTGCATCTTCAACCGCACGTTTTTCGACCGATGTAATACCACTTGGTACACAGATCATGACGTTCGTCTTAGAAGAGAACAAGCCTTTTTTCTTTGAAGCTTGATCCATGAAATATTTGATCATCGTAGCGGTTGTTTCATAATCCGCGATAACCCCGTCTTTCATCGGGCGTCGTGCAGTCACGTTACCCGGCGTACGACCGATCATGTTTTTTGCTGCATTACCAACCGCCTCAATTTTCCCTGTATCCGTACGGAAAGCAACGACGGACGGTTCACGGACGACGATTCCTTGCCCCTTTACATACACGAGCGTGTTAGCCGTACCTAAGTCAATGCCGATTTCACGGCTGAATGATCCAAACATTATTCAAAAAACCCCTCTCTGAGAATACACTTCACTAATTATAACGGAAAAGCCTTCATTGGAAAGCGTTAAAACGTTACAGCTTGTTTACAGTTCGCCTTAGAAAACACACAAAAAAACGTCTGACGGAAAGAAACGAAACTTTCCCTTCAGACGTTATTCTTACATAAATCCGCGCTGTTTCATACTAATAAATTGTCCATGCCCGATGATGATGTGGTCAAGACAACTGATTCCAATGAGCCGTCCTGCCTCAACGAGCCGTTCGGAGACCTCGATATCTTCCCGACTTGGCGTCGGATCACCGGACGGATGATTATGGACGGCAATGAAGTTCGCAGCCGAGCAGCGAATCGCTTCCCGGAAAACGTCTCGCGGGTGGACGATTGACGTGTTCAATCCTCCAATGAATAACGTCTTTTTCGAGACAACCTCATTTTTCGTATTCAAATACAGGCAGATGAAATGTTCCTGTTGATAGAGGCGCATTTCTTCTAACAACAGCTCCGCTGCGTCTTCCGGTGAACGGATCGTCGGTCGAACCCACTTCGGTTCCGTGACGAGACGACGACCGAGTTCCAGTCCCGCCATGATTTGCAACGCCTTTGCCTTCCCGACACCCGGCGCTTTCTCGAGTCCACCGACTCCAGCTGCCTCGAGTTCAATCAGTGAAGGATAGATGTGCAGTAATTCTTCCGCGATTTCGAGCGGTGTCCGGTCGCGCGTTCCACTTCGGACGAGACATGCCAGTAACTCGACTGTCGTCGCTTGTGCCAAGCCTTTTAACTGAACCATATCCTTCGGCCATTCAATCACAGCATCCGACCTCTCTGTTTCAGGATTACGCAAACATCGGCTTGATGTCAAAGGACGCGAGACGTTTTGTGATCTCGTGGATCGGCAGTCCGACGACATTATAATAATCGCCCTCGATTGCCTCGACGAACAGACCACCCATCGCTTGGATGCCATAGCCGCCCGCTTTATCATAGGGCTCGTTCGTCGCGATATACCCTTCGATCCATTCGTTTGGCAATGCACCAAAACGAACGTGCGTCGTCACGTCGAACGTCTCTTCCTTCTCTCCGAAGCGAATCGTCACGCCTGTCACGACTTCATGTGCGCGTCCCGACAGACGCGCAAGCATCGCCCGCGCTTCAGAAATATCCGCTGGCTTCTCGAGAATCATATCGTCAATTGCAACGACTGTATCGGCAGCCAGAATGACCCCGTCTGTCATAATCGCTCGTGCTTTCTTTTGCGATAGATGACGGACGTATTCATGCGGGGACATCGGATACGGCGCTTCTTCGACGACATTCGCTGGTACGACTGCGTGAGCGATTCCGATTTGTTGCAGGAGTTCCGTCCGGCGCGGTGAAGCCGACGCTAGAATCAAGTGTGGTTGCGTTATCATTAGTATCACGTTCTTTCCCGTTAATTTCGAATCGGATAATTCGAGTCATCGAATAGTCTAACAAAAAACAAGCGGTCCCTAACAGCATAGGAACCGCTTGTTTTCTTTTAATTTCCTGTCACATCGACAAATGGATCCGACTTCGGCGTCTTCTCCTCGAGTGGCGTTTGTTTATCCGGCGTCAACTTCGTCAGGTCCGGACGATAATACGATTCAATCTCGACTGTGAATGAAAGCATCTCATCCTCAAGCAAAAGCGTTCCGCTACTCGGACCCGGTTCTTCCGGTCCCGATAACTGGATTTGGCGTAAGACCGTGATTCGATCCGTCCGCTCGATTTGTTTTAAGAATGCCATTAATTCAAGATACGACGGGGCTTCAACCGTCAATGATGCCGGAAGTGGCGTCGCATTCGTAGTGGTCGTTCCTGTCGCCGCAGCTGTTGTCGATTGATCTTGATCAGACTCCGTCGCCATTGCTCCGTCAACGGCAGGCGTTGATGTCACTGGTGACTGTGACGTTGGCGTTGTAGTCGCCTGACCAAACGTGATCGACTGAACTTTGACACCGGCAATCTGACTTGACGCGTTGATCGCATCGATGACGTCATCATTTGACGGCGTCACCGGGACTTTTTGTTGCAGGAAGCTCGACTCAGCGACGTCGACTTTTTGTTCATTCGCTTTCGCTTGCTCGAGCACCATCTGTTCCCGTTTCAACGTCGCTTCTTTTTCTTGCAACGTTTGGTGTGTCGTATAGGTCGTATAACCGAAGTAACCGACCGCACCGAGAACGATTAAGATCGTTAGACCGAGGAGGATGAAGCTACTATAACGTTTCAATTGTCCGGCACCTCCTCGATTTCAGTCGTTACATTCGGATCAGTCGTCTCCGTCGTCGGATCGGTTGAAGGAGTCGCTTCCGTCGAGCTATCCGTTTCCGATTCAGACGGCTGATCTTCTTTTGGTACTGCCGGATCAGCTTCGTTCGTTTCGCCTTTGACGACTTCCGTCGGGTTGACGTTCAACGAGAATTGTCCGATATAACGGGGTTCTTCAGATTTGGCATCGTCAGACGGTGTAATTTCCGTCGTCGGGACTTCTTGTCCGGTCGTCGGATCAACCGTCGTCGTCGTAACGACATCTGCCTTTTCATTCATCGTCCGAGTCGTCACACTCGCAAGGTTCGTTCCTGAGAAGACTTTATCCGTCAACAATTCACGATAAAAATCGTTCAGTTCATCGAGCGTCTCGAACTGAGTTGTCATCGTCACGGCATGATCCGCACCATAGGCGAATTGAAGAATGTAACCACGCTCCGGGAGATAACGAGTAATCCGCTCAAGTGTTGGTACAGCAGGACGAGGCGTCGTTTCGAGCCCTTCGACTGTCTGTTTAAGTTGTGCAACTTCTTGTTTCGCCGATTGATCCGATTCCGACTGCAACTGACGGACGATCTGTATTTGATCGTTCGTCGATTCGACGCGATCTGCGAATTGATCCGTTTGCCAGTAGAGATAGCCACCGACGAGTCCGCCGAACAATAAGAGGATCAATGAAGCGACGAGTGGATACTTCGGTGCTTCATCGTTTTCCGGTAACAAGTTGATGCGGTCTTTTCGCGGTGAAGCAAGACCAGCGAGCGGTAAGTACGCTCGTGGAATTGACTGTCCGTCGATCGTCATCATATCTGGAATTTCATCGAGACTTAAATCAAAGTTCGACCGGAAACGTGTTGCCAGTTCATCACGGAACGGGAAGTCCCCGGCAAGGACGACATTCGTGATCTCTCGTCCTTCGCGCGCGAGCGAAAAACGATAGAAATCGAGTACTCGCGAGAACTCGAGCAACATCTCATCTAAGACGAGTTCGACCGTCGGATCATCCGACCGGTAACGATAATGCAATTGATCATCGATGACATCAACATCCCACGCGTCAGCCGCAAACGTGTCGACCGAGCGAATCAGACGCGGCACGTGATCTTCGATGATGATCAACTGATGATTCGTCGCATTCGCATTCCAGATCAATAACGTATCGGCTTCCGTTGCAACTGGGTGATGAGCTTCAGTCCCGAAGTAGGTCGCGAGTGGTTGAGGTTCAGCAGCAACCAGTCGCAAATGCTTTTGTTTGAACAGTTGCGTGTATTGCTTCAGCGCTTCGTTTGGGGCGGCATACAGCATGATTTCTCGCTTGCCTTCTTCTTCCAGAACCGTGTAATCAAAATACGGTTCTTCAAACGGCAAGACGATACTATGTCCAATTTCCATGAATAAGTAACCGCGAATTTGATTCGTCTCAATCGTTTCCGGAATATCGAGTTTCCGGGCGAGAACGAGTGAACCATCGAGCGCGAGCACCGCTTGCGAGCCACGTGGTACTTTCAGCTTCGTCAGTAACCCGTCAAAAATGAAATCAAGCGAGGCTTCCGGTTGCAACCAGCCTCCTTGTAGTGTTCCCGGCGGCAGCGCGACGACTGCCCGGCGCTTAATGACGCCTTTTTTGACGACTGCACCGAAAATTGCGACATCGGTGAAATTAAAGTAAATATATGTACCTTTACGCCGTTGCGCCATATGTACGTTCTTCCTTTCTTAAAGCAGTAAATCGAGGTACCACGATACCCAATCATCCGCAAAATAATATGTCAGTAATGTCCCGACGGCAATCGACGGAACGAAGGGAATTGGTTGTTTCCGTTTCACGCGTCCGAGTCCCAGTAACGTTAACCCAAGAACGGAACCGACGAATGCCGAGACGAACAAGGCAATGACGACGTGAAGCGGTCCAAGGAAGATTCCGAGCAGTCCGAACAACTTGACATCCCCTGCCCCCATACCACGCCGAGAAGCAAGAAAGATGACGAATAATAGAACGAATCCGACGATTCCACCAATAATTGGATTATACCAGTTTTCGAGTGGAGAAAGGTAGCGCACAATCAAGGCAATCGGCAAAAAGATGAGCAAAATTTTATTCGGGATCAGCATGTAGGCTAAGTCCGACATCGTCAGGATGAACAGCAAGCTCGTCAGGACGAGCGTCAACGCGAGTTCCATCGACCAACCGAACTGCCAAAAGGCGTAGGCGTAAAGAATTCCTCCAAGTAATTCAAGCGCTGGATACTTGATTGAAATCCGTTGTCCGCAAGAGCGGCACTTCCCACCGAGCACAGCGTAACCGAGTACCGGTGTTAGTTCGAGCGGTCCAAGAACATGTCCACACGTTGGACAATGAGAGCGCGGATGAACGATCGACTCCCCGACCGGGACGCGCAGACCGACGACGTTCGTAAACGACGTGATGAGTAAGCCTAACAAGAAAAAATAAACCGTGAAGACGATCGTCATGACACGACCTCCCTTTCAAAAAAGTTCAGAAAAAAACCCCCGAGGAGGGGGTGTCATAATTACTTAGTTACTTTCTCTTTTACTCCAGAACGTTTTAAGTCTTTCGGTGCTGCTCCAGTGAAGTAAGTATAATCTTCAGACTTACTCTTCAACGTAACTTTGTAATCGTATGAACCATTTTTTTCCGAAACAGTTACAAATGAATCTTCATAGTCCGCATCAGAATTCAAAGCGTCTTTCATATCATCGATATACTTCTTAAGAGAATCTGTTCGTGGAGTTGCAGCTGTACCTTTTGCTACATCGTTAGCTTCAATTGCAGCATTATTAGCATTTACTCCCACTTTGACTGTTTCACCTGGCTGAACAGGATTGGAAGATGTATACAGTTTTGCTGCTGCAACCAATTGCTTCGCATCCGAAACAACTGCATCCTTACGTGAGTTCTCGATCAATCCACCGATTGCGACGACAGCGATTGCTGCAATGATTCCTAAGATAACGACGACGACGAGTAACTCGATCAACGTCAGTCCGCGCTCATCGCGCATTTGTTTTGCATCTAACCAGATTTCTTTTAACCGTTCTACCATTTCATTATGCCTCCCTAGTACTTTTTTACTGTGCGTGGCTAGTAGGTAATACTATCCAGACGAATACTATTATAGTAGCACCATATTTTTTGTAGATTATGTCTTTTTTTCACATCAGGTAAATGTTTTTACAGTTGTCAACTCGCTTGGATATCCGAGTAAATTTTAAACATCGGTACAACGACGGCAATGACGATGACACCAACGATGGCAGCAAGGACAACGATCAAGAGTGGCTCAATAATCGACTTTAAGCGGTCCGTCGTCGTCTCGACTTCTGTCTCATAAAAGTTCGCGACTTCTGTCAACATCGTATCAAGACGCCCTGACTCTTCCCCAATCGCAATCATCTGCGTGACGAGAGGTGGGAAATATTTGTTTTTCTCGAGCGGCTCATGCATCGGAATTCCGCGTGACATCGCTTCATTGGCACCCGCAATCCCCTTACGGATGATCCGATTCGTGACGATCCGTTCCGTGATGTCGAGCGATGCCAGGATCGGGACCGAAGCGTTTAACAGTACAGATAAGCCACGCGTCATTAAGGCGATTTGTGACTTTTGAATCAATGGACCGAAGACCGGAACCATCAATAAGAATCGATCAAAGAATAAGCGTTGCCGTTCGTTTTTTAAATTGAAATACAGTAAACCAATCAATCCGAACACAATCAACAGCATCACCCACCAATAAGCGACGAAGAAGTCGGATACGGCGACGACGAGTTTCGTGATTAACGGTAGTTCACTCCCGAGCTGATCGAAAATCGACGCAAAGGTCGGCACGACGTTCATCATCAAGAAGACGACTACCCCCACGGCAACGAGTGAGACGACCGCTGGGTAGATCAATGCCGAGATGACCTTCCGTTTGATTTCATATTGTTTTTCAAGTTGGGTGACGATGTTATCAAGTGCTTCCTCGAGATTCCCACTTGCCTCTCCCGCCATCGCCATACTGACGAAGAACGTATCAAAGACCCGTGGATGTTTTTCAATCGCTTGCGAAAACTGAATCCCACTTCGTAAGTCATCTTCGACCTCAACGAGTGCCCGTTCGAGTGGTTTCGACTCCGTCTGCTTCCGCAGAATTTCCGTCGCCTTGACGATTGAGACACCAGACCTTACGAGTGTCGCGAACTGACGCGCATACATGACGAGATGTTCAATTTTCGGTTTTGCACTGAGAAACGTAATCTCGGTGTTCAATCCTTTTGACTCTTGTTTTTGAAGAGAAGTCACAGCAATCTGATCCGTCCGCAACCGTTCTGCGGCTTCTCGTTTCGTCAGTGCTGTAATCTTGCCTTTCTTTCGTTTGCCGGCCATCGTCCGACCTTCATAAATGAATACCGCCATGTGTTCACCCCGATATGTACGGTGATGCAGCAGAAGCCGGAATCAATCCCCGACTGACGAGATCCTGCAATGCCATCTGCATCGTCTGCATGCCGTATTGTTTACCCGTCTGCAGGACGGATTGAATCTGATATTCCTTACCGGTCCGAATCAAGTTCGAGACAGCTGGTGTATCGACCATGATCTCAAGGGCAGCGACGCGTCCTGTGCCGTCTGAACGCGGCATCAAGCGTTGCGAGATGACACCCGCAAGGACGTTCGCCAGTTGAGCTCGAATCTGATCTTGTTGCTCTGACGGGAAAACATCGATGATTCGGCTGACTGTTGAGGCAGCCGTCGACGTATGGACCGTTGCAAAGACGAGGTGACCCGTCTCCGCTGCCGTCACGGCGGTCGCAATCGTCTCAAGGTCCCGCATCTCACCGAGCAAAATGACATCTGGATCTTGACGGAGCGCTGAACGTAAGCCGGTTGCAAAGCGCGGCGCATCGATCCCAATTTCTCGCTGATCGATTAAGCTTTTATGATGACTATGTAAGTATTCAATCGGATCTTCGAGCGTAATGATCCGTTTATACATCGTCTGATTGATTTCATTAATCATCGCTGCAAGCGTCGTCGATTTCCCGGAACCCGTCGGACCCGTCACGAGAATCAACCCGTGTGGTTTCGTTAAGAATCGTTTTAAGACAGGCGGAAGCGCCAGTTGTTCAAGTGTCGGTACTTCTGTCGGAATCGTCCGAAACGCCATTGACAAAGCGCCCCGTTGATAAAAACAATTGACCCGGTACCGGGCAACACCGGTCACACCGAATGAAAAGTCGATGTCTCGGTCCTGTTTCAGCTGTTGGTACATCTCTTCTGTAATCAAAGATCGGACAAATCCATCAATGATGATCGGTTTCATCTTTTCTGTCCCAAACGGTGTCAACGTTCCGTTGATTCGAAAGACGGGTGGTGATCCCGCCGTCAAGTGAACATCGGACGCTCCTCGTTCTTTCGACGAACGTAAGATATCTTCGATTTGTGCTCGTTCCATCGTACTATTCATTCTGAAATCACCGTCCGTAAAATCTCTTCTGTCGTCGTGATCCCTTCTGCGACCTTTGATAGACCATCTGCAAGGAGGAACCGTTGACCTTGCTCCTTAACGTACGCTGTGATGTCACTTTCCGTCGATTGATTCATGATCATTCGGCGTAACACTTCATCGACCATGATGACTTCTTGAATCGCAACCCGTCCGCGGTACCCCGTCATGTTACAAGACGAGCAGCCACGTCCACGCATGACCGTCGTCGCTTCGATTCCTTCTTGATCAAATAACTCTTGCTCTCGTGTTGAAATCGGGTGAACTTCGCTACAATCGCGACAGACACGGCGAACAAGTCGTTGTGCAATCAATCCACTGATTGAAGCGGCAACAAGGAACGGTTCGACTCCCATGTCAATCAATCGCGTGATCGAGCTAACGGCAGAGTTCGTGTGCAAGGTCGAAAGAACCAAGTGTCCTGTTAGCGAAGCACGAATCGAAATCTCAGCCGTCTCGATGTCGCGAATCTCCCCAACCATGACGACGTTCGGATCCTGACGAAGAATCGAGCGAAGACCACTCGCAAACGTCAACCCAATCTTCGCGTTGACTTGAACTTGGTTGATTCCATCGACCTGGTACTCGACCGGATCTTCAACAGTGATGATGTTGCGTGACTCGTCGTTCAGCTCATTTAACGCGGCATACAATGTCGACGATTTCCCGGACCCAGTCGGACCGGTGATCAAGATGATGCCGTTCGGTCGCTTCAGCATCTCCCGGAACTGTGACTCGTTTCGCGAACTAAAACCGATTTTTGAAATCGAGATGTTCGAGTTGGAGCTGTCAAGAATCCGGATAACGACCTTCTCGCCGTAAACGGTCGGCAAGGTCGAGACACGGAAATCATACGGTAACCCGTTAAAGACATATTTAATCCGTCCATCCTGTGGTAAGCGTGACTCGGTGATATCAAGTTCACTCATGACTTTGATCCGGGTCGTTAGAATGCTTTGGATCTGTTTCGGATAATTGTTCTCCGTCCGCAACTCTCCATCAATCCGGATTCGGATCGTCATCGAAGTTTCCTGCGGATCCATATGAATGTCAGATGCACGCTGGGCAATCGCGTTCTCTAGAATTTGATTGACGAGCCGGATGATGGGTGCATCTTCACGTGTCACGACATCACGGGATTGATCCGACTCCATCATGTCGTCGGATTCGAGTAGCTCCCGTAACGACGAATCAATGTCATAATACTTCAGGATCGTTCGTCTGATTTCGTCACGTGTCGCGATTCCGACATCAATCGATAAACCGGTCTGCATCCGCAAATCATCGATCGCGATCAAATCCATCGGATCCGCCATAGCTATGAATAAACGATTTCCTTCCCGGTAAACTGGAACGAGTGTATGTCGCTGTGCGAGGTCTTTTGAAATCAGTTTCGTGACAGCTACGTCAACTGGATAGTTGTACAGCTGGATGATCGGAATCTTCAATTGATGATGCAGTGCCTCTAGTAATTGTTGTTCCGTCAAGTGACCAAGTCGAAGCAGTGCATCCCCGAGTTTTTCGGTCGATCGTTTGACCGTCAACGCCTCTTCGACTTGCTGTTCCGTCACAAGGCTTTCTTCGATCAACATTTCCCCTAAACGTTTTCGTTTCATTGCCATTTAACGAGTCATCCTTCCGCGTGCCATGTTTCTTCTTCCTCTAACACATCCGGTTTTTGATGTTTTTCATCAACTACACTTGTCACTGCTGCCGTCAACAGACATAAGACGACAATCCCCGCGAGAACGAGTGGGTTCGTAATCCAGTCGAGCTGGATGCTGAAGTAGATCAACGTCACGATCAAGATCGCCGCAACGGATAAAATCGCCTTTGTCGTCACAGTCGTCACGTAAGGGATCGTCACCGCAAACATCAGACCACAGATGATTGTCGCTAGACCGATGATGATACCGAGTTCAATTGCTATCGTCGTCCAGTTCATCTTGTTTCCTCCTTCTTATCCGACAGGTTCCCCTGTTGTTTCACCTTCTACTGGTGAAGCAGGATCACCCGTTTCATTACTATCAGGTGTATCGGGTGACGTCGGACTTGTCGGAGACGTTGGTGTATCTGGCGTCTCGACGCCATCTGTCTGCGGTTCATCCGTCGTTTGATCGTCTGTACCGTCTGTATTCGTTGAATCATTGGAATCATTCGCATCCGTCGAATCATCGGAGTTCGTGTCGTCTTCCGGTTCAGGTACGACGACAGGTGCTTGTTCTTCTTGACTACTCTTTGTGACGATTGCTGGGATGGCTGCGTAGAAATCAAGAGACAATAACTGCTTCTTCTCCCCTTGAGCCGTCTTCGTCACGCGATAGACTTCAATCGATTTCCCTTCTTCTCCCGCTTGTGTATCACTCGTCGTTCCAGCCGTAAGCGTTGCAGAATAACGTGTGATTGTCCGGAATGGAATCGTTTTTTCGCCTTCAAGGACGGTCGTGACCGTTTCTTTGAATGGTGTGCCTCGCAATTCAAGCGTGACATCACTTCCGTTTTGGGTCGCAATGACACGATAAATTGATGCTTGTGTATTACGAACGGCAAAATCTGTTTTCTCATCAATTTTGACGTCATATCCTAGTGTGACGCCCTCTGGTAATGACGTATGCGGCATCCGTTCGACGATTTCAAATGGCGTCTTTGCGAACAGTTCGTATAACTTGCTACCGACATACGAGCCTGCGACTGCATCCATACCGTACGTCTTAACATTCATCAATTGTCCCGGCTTGATTTCCACATTCATCATTGCCGTGATCATCTGTTCTTCAGCAGCAGACCGCGTCGAGAATGAAACCGTTGAAACGACCTCCCCTGTTGGATCGACTGCAGCTTCCGATTGAGCAGGATCAAAGTTTCCTTCCTGCAATGTTTTGCTCGTATCGATTAACCATGTCTTAAAGGCAACGAGTTGCTCATCCGAGTAACTGATCGGCTGTGTCGCCAGAAAATTCTCAAGCGACGCTTCATTTACCGTCACCATCAAGTCTCCACCTTTTTTCAAAGAAGCTTTTTTAACAGAATCAGCGGCGTTGATCGTCACGACTTCTGTTGGAATCGGGGTCGTCTCTTCTCCCGTTCCAGTCGTCAGCGGCGTTTTCTTCGTCCACTCCGTAACCGCTTTCTCAACTTTCGATTTTGCTTCCTTTCGATCCATGCCGCTGACTGGAACCGATCCAATCCGTGCCGTCTCAGAAAACGTCGTAGGTGCCGTTGCTTTCCCGGTAAAGGAAATCAAGGCAAACGATGGTACGTAAATCAGGGCTACTAGTACTAGCAGCAAAAGTGTATGTATAGCAAAACGCTTCGGATTAATCATCATCTGTTTCCTTTCTGTATGAATTTAATCATTTCAGGTGCCTAGTATTTCCATTATAATGAATATTATGATGAAACATAAGTCCTATCCTGACAAATCCTTTCATGATCTGTGAATAGGTGCTGTTTTTGATTTTCTAGAAAAATCATTTAGGATCTTTCATCCTCATCTATCATGAAGTAGAGGTGAATCCATGCAACGCGAGCAAGGCGGTTTTTCGCTAATCGAAGTATTAGTCAGTATTACGATCTTATCTATCATATCGGTCTCTCTGATCAGCATTTTTTCTCAGTCACTAGCTGCCTCACGCGACAGTACGGAGTTGACGTTTGCGAATTATCTGGCAAAAAACGCAACCTCTTATATCAAGCGAGAAGCTTTAGAAGCGACAAGTGACGAACCCTTCGCCTTCAGTTCTTTATCAAAACAAGCAGACAAAGCTACTTATCTGAATGGAAAATATGTCATTCCAGAGCCCACGTCTCCTTCTTGTGAACTATCGGCTATTTGTTCATCAATCTTTACTAATCCTGAAATCAATAACATTGACTTTGAAGTCAAATACAGTGTGACACCTCGGAAACTCGAAGGAGTCGTTAATCCGAATCTTCTTGACCTCCATGTATTCGTCTACATAGAAGGAACTACTGAACCGATTACATCATTGAAAGGATCGATTACGAATGCGACGCTCAATCAAAGTTTTCCGACAACAAAATGACGGCTTCTCGCTCGTCGAACTACTCGTCGCCATCGTCATCGCCTCGATTTTCAGTGCTGTCATCCTGACTGTGTTCATCTCTGGTACGAAAAGCTTTCGGGCAACAGGAATCATCAGTGAACTGCGTAGTGAAGCTGATAGCCGCGTCGGTATCATATTAAATGAAATCAGTGGATTTGATGCAATTCGGATCGATGAAGCAAAACAGCTATCGTTTTATAAAAGAACACTCCCTGTCTTGAACGCCGATACTGGGTTACTTGAGCGTGCCAGTGGATTTGAACCTTTTAACGCAACAGAAGAAGCATCTGCTTCAGAGAAAGAAGCGAGACCAGTCCGTTATACATTCGCAGAACAAACATTGGACAGCACCGAACTAACGTATGAATCAGCGACACAGTCAATCGACGACCAAACGGAATTACTACAGACTTTCAAGTTATCGAGTCCGGAATATCAAACCATTACATCAGGAACGTATCCGGGTCGCTACGTCATTCACGGTATTTTAACGATTACAACCACAATTCAATCGACAGATCAAGAGGAAGTTCAGACCTTCACGAGTACGATTGGATTTTAACTCAGAAAGGAACACGGTATGCGTAAATCCGAACAAGGCTATACATTACTTTTCGTTCTTGTGACTTTAACAGTTCTGTCTGTCCTCGCTGTTGCGACGATTGGCATCAGTTTACAGTCGAATCGCCTGACTGAAATTCGTGAGACAGATATCGATGTCGAGACGACGACACAAAATGATCTTGATTTAGCAGTCGCATCCCTCCAGAATATTGTTTCAAAGACGACTGGGACTTCACCAACGACTTCTTCTCAAGCATTGTTTGAGAATCTCGACAGCTCTATCATCTTACCCTTAAAAACAATCGTTCCGAACGTGACCGTCAAGCTAAATAAAGACGCATCGAACGTTCGTGTCAAAGCGCTTGATTTAACAGCGACAGTCTCAAAACAAAAAGGTGATCAGCCGGCAATCAAAAAAACGTATCGACAACGTGTCTATTTATCTGCTATTCCTAGTTTTTTGTACTATACGTTAGGTTCAGATGATCAAGTCATCTTAAATGGTGCTCCCTTGATCGAAGGTAATATTTTTTCTCGCAACGCCCTGCAAGCAACTGCGACCCCGATATTCAAATACAATAATGAGGATGGTACCTTCACTAATACTAAAGCACTTCCCTACATCGCAGGTCAGGTACGCGTTTTCCAAGAGAAGACTCAACCATTATTGAAGTGTAGGGATTACCTCGTGTGTGATAAAACGATTTTTGATCCGAAAGGTGCAACGGAGCTAATATCAACGAAAGAAACACTCGTTCCGTTCGATTTTGATTATGCGTTGAACGACTTTCTGAAACTAACGGTGAATACGCCTCTTACACAAGTCGCGTCTACATTGAAAAGCTCCTCGATTCCACAATCTATATTAACGGGACCTTTTTTAACGGAACTTGATACGAAGCGACAAATGATTAGTCCAGCATTAAACACAGGCAATACCGTGACATTGACAGATGATCTTGTTCAAGAAACACTCGAACCTTTAATCATTAACGGGAACTTAACGATCTCTTCCTTGAATCCTTTGACACAGCCGCTTGAGATCAAACGTCCTCTCGTCGTTCTTGGCAACTTACTGATTCGAGGAAATGTTGGATTCGCAACGACGATTTATGCGACCGGAACAAGCCGTCTGGATGACGCAAACATCCAAGGGCTGACTTCGACTACTAAACAAAATACATTGATTTTACTCAGTAAAGGGAATCTCGTCATCAACCGAGTCAACAAATTCTCAACGCCTCAGACGACTACACCTGATTTAAATGCTTTTCTGTATAGTGACGACGATCAAAAAAATACGATTTATTCAGTAGGTTCAACAATGAATGTACGTGGAGGAATCTTCACGAAAGGACAACTCGAAGTCAATGCTTACCGTGGGAAACTGAATTTACCTGAAAGTGCGTTCCCTGCAAACGTGACGGAGCTCGAAAAACTGATGGTCGCCAACAAATCACCGGACTTCGAAGCTTCCCGTTTACGCATGGCGTACGATGCGACAGTATTGAAAAACCCTACGGCACTACTTCCACTCAACCGAGCCGTCCAATTGTATGTTGAAACACCAAAACGTGTTCAACCATAAGGAGCATAAAAAAGAGTCATTCGTCAGCGACGAACGACTCTTTTTTTGATTAAAATTTCGTTGCTCGGTATTGTTTAACAAGCTTTTTCACCTTGTTCTTTTCTACCGTTGCACCATTTTGTTGTAACATCATATACAAATCTTTTCGATTTTGTTTGACCGTTTCATAGACCGGTTGCTCTTTCCCACGATTCGGATCAGCTCCTGCTTGCAATAACAGTTTAATCGCTGCATCGTTTTGATCCAGTGTGGCATAAAAGAGTGGTGTATGTCCGAAGTCATCGATCCGATTGACTTCTTTTTTTGAAGCTTTTTTCACGAGAAGCGTATAGACATCAATCGATTGATTTACACTTGTCGCGACATGAAGGACCGACTGACCTTGCGCATTCAGTTGACTGATTTTCGCGCCCTTTGTCAACCATGCGGAGACTGTGCTCTGCGGCGCAAATTGCGCTGCATAAAACCAATTCGCTTTATTTTGGACGGTCTGTTCGTCAAGGAGAAGCTTCGCCTTGTCAAAAGCGAGTGTTTCTTGGAATCGACGAATGTAGCGATTTTTCTCCTTTGTCGATAAAGAGGTATCCTTTAACGCAGTAGCAAGTCGTTCTGGCTTTTCCGAACGTAGTCCTTGTTCAAGTGCTGCGTGTTGATTCGCTTTTGTGACGTATACCGCCCCCCCGATTCCAATGATGATCAAAATCAAGAGGACAGCAATGATTCGTTTGCGTTTCATATCTCGCGTCCCCACTTCTTAGTAAACATCTCCATCCAAGTCTGATGTTCCTGATTCAGAACCAATTGTTACCTTAAATGTCGTCGTTAGTGGTGTTTTTTGATTATCTTTCACGACTTCGAGCACCTCTTTATTCTCTTTTAATGCCGTTACCTTGATACGTGCCACACCTGGACGCAATGGTTGCAATGCTTGTCCTGTTGAATCAATCTTGACATATTCCTTACCCTGAAGGACTTCTAAGCGATAGAAGCGTTCTGTCGTCGTCACTGGGAACCAGCGCAGAACCGGTGATTTTTTATCATCCTTCATCGTCATTGCGATATCATCAGCTGTCAGATCGAGTGGGTTCTCGCGTACCCGAACGAGTGTCTTCGCGACTGTATCTGGGAAATCAGTTAACGTTAGTAACGCTTCGACTGGTCCATTTGGTGTACCGGCTTTACCTGTAATCGCGTAACCTGACGCCGTCTGTTTCAACTCAATCGCACCACTTACAGTTGATGCCGTAAATGATAATGGGTAGTTTGGTTTAAACGTCGCTGTCACGTCTTGATTCGATCCGACCCATAATTCCAGATTACTTGGAGAGACCGATAGTTCCGGTAACTTGACTTGGATCGTGTACTCTTGTGACTGAGCAAGATAAGTTGAGCTTCCGGCTGTTGCAGGTACAACCGCTTTGACCGTGACCATTCCTGGCGTCTTTCCTGTCAGCTCCAACGTATTTTTAGTTAAGTAATTCGTCGTCACACGAGAATCGTTCGTGATGATCCATTGAATCGGTGTGTTTCGTCCCGATACCATCGAAGCAATTCCTGACATTGATTTTGTCTCTCCCACATATAATGTATCCGGTATATTTTGAACGGTTAACTCTCCAAATACATCATTGATGACGAGTTCTGAAGTCGCTGTCAACTCTTTTCCGTTTCCGACTGGTACGACGAGTTTAATCTGTGTCGTTCCGACTTTTTTCGGTTTGATGACACCGGCTTCATCAATCGATGCGATTTCCGAATCCACAATCGACCATTTTAATGAGCCATATTGACTGCCTGAAGGATTAATTTCTGGCAAGACTTTATAAAATGGTGTCGTGATATCCATCTTAACGGATGGAATCTTCACACTTGTCGCAAACGATGGTGTCAGTGCATAACCAATCGTCGGAAAAGCTTGTGGATCATTTGCGACGGTCGTCGATTTATCTTTCCCATTCTTTTTATCACGATATATATTTTTTATTGATGTCAACGTGTTGTCTTTTTTATCGAGTAAATGAACTCCTGCGGCATCTTTCGCACGTACTTTGACAGTAAACGTCACTTCCGATTGATTCGCGATCCATTCCCCTTTATGAACGCCTTCAATTGCCTCATCATATTCGATGTCCGGAAGATTTCCTTTGATCGTCTGACCGGTAATATTCGTCCCAGTCAGCCCCGTCGCCGATAAGATTTCAAGGTTACTCGGGAATTGTTCGTTGAACAGAATATTTTCCATCGTCACCGAGAACTGACCCATGATGTATCCGTTATTTCCGATGGCATCCTTTTGCATCATCGGAGACATTTTGACGGTATAGGTGATATCGGCTGTTTCCCCTTTTGGAATCGTTGCTGGATCAATCGAACGGGACAGGACGAACGGTGCGGATGCAGCCGGACGCACGACTTGGATGGTCCGTGTCTCAATCGTTTTTGCTCCCCGTTGATCTTCTGCTTCAATTCGGATCGTTACGCTCGTTTTTCCTTTAAGTTTCGATTCAAACGATTGACTGACGAATGAGTTGTTTTTCAACTTATTGTTTTCAAACACTTTCTCATCATCAATATAGATGCGCGTCTTCAACTCACGATCTTGTAGATCGTAGTCATTTATTTGGTATGAGATTGCTAAAGGCTCATTTTCAAGATAACTTGATTTGTCATATGGTAAAAGACTTTTGATTAAAGGTTTATGATTCGCACCAATAAAGGCACGATACATCGTGTTGGTAAATAGATTCCGCTCCCCTACATCAGTAAATGAAGAGGTATGTCCAGCACCTGAATACGTGATATTTCCTTTAGTGTACATGTAATAGTGGTTTCGAGCGTCACCAACCGTTCTACCACTATCTATACTTGCTTGAGTTTCTTTAATGTTATACCAAGGTATTAAATCCGGTTGTTCTAAATCAAGAGCAAAATATTGATTGTGTGTTTGCGCAATCGAAATCTCATTGTCTAACGTAAAAGGAAATGATGTCATTTGCCCTTCATTTTGTCGAATGGCTTTCGTGGATTTTTTAGGTGCTGCAAATCCCATATTTGTATAGTAGGTTTGACCCGATGCTTTAGCGTAGTCTGCTTCCCAGCGAGTTGGAGCATTTTTTACATTTGATCTAAAGATGGTATCGTGTGTTAACATGAGTCCCTGTCCCGTATTCGTAAATGACTTAACTTTATCAAATGCCAGGTCAGTAAGACTAGCAGTACCATAAGAATCTTGGAATCCGAAAATCAACATATCATATGAAGCATTTAAATCTTTCGAAGTTACTTCACTCGAAAATTTAGCTGAATCTATGACATTTAAATTAAAATTATAAAAATCATTTTTACTTAAATTTTCTCCTTTTAGATTATCTAGAAGAGAACCAGTTCCTCTCGTTCCAAGAACTTGAAGTACCTTTGCTTCAGCTAATTGATCTTTCATTAAAAAACTACCTGTCTTATAGTCTGACAATCCATTGCTTTTATTGATTCGAATCATCCACTGTCGTGGTCCTGTATAACTCGGAACGTCAAATGTATAGGTAAGTTTCCCTTTAGCTACGGCTGGTAATTCATCGACTTTTTCTGATTCATCGAACTGATCATTACTGTCAAAATCGATATAAAGTGTCGCTGTAGTATCAGTTATCGACTGATCAAGAGTATAACTAAACTCAATTGGTCGATTCGGAACCGCTATCGAACCGATAGACGACAATGTGTTACCTGCTTGTTTTACTGTCACATTCGAAATACGGGGACGCACATTGATTTTTTGCTTCAATGAGTTAATGACATCATTGATATTTTCGTAAGAAACAGTTGCTTGCGTCGACACATAGTTCTTCAAGACCTTTGAGAAATTACTTTGATCATGCGTGAAGATATCTTTATGCAGATACACCGGTAGTCCTTTTCGAACATATGCATTGAGGATTTCATTACTTTTTAGTCGTGTAATATCATTTTCGATTTTACTTGTATTATGATTTCTTTTATCAAACTCAGATAATTTAATTGAATATTTCTCTTGATCATTACTATTGATTGAAGGATCAAAAACGATTGCATCAAACGCTCCATCAAGTGGGAAACGAGACGCATTTAGCTCCTTAACCGTCATCATCTTGACATCATATTGACTAGTACTCAACTCTTTTAACAGTGACAACGACGTAATTGTCGTTCCCGGATCAATCCGGTTCGTCGTCGACCATTCATCGCGAATCTCTAAAATCTTAAACTTTTCACCCGTTGCGGCTTTAGAATGTGGCTCCTGTATATACGTAAAACTTGAAAAAATCAGTAAGGTAGCTAAGGCTAGACGGATCCACTGCTTCATCATTTATCGTCTCCTCATCGTGTCATCAAAATATGGGACTATACTCCCCCATTTCATTATAACGAGAGAATCAGGATTTTCCCTTTTTTGTAAAAATGGAAGCGTAATAATGACGCACTTCACTGATGAAATAGAGTGATCCCGTCACGACATATGTCCGGTCCATCTCTAATTGATCGAAGAACGCTTCGACCGTCGTTACATTAGCCCCGTCTTGTTTTAACTCATCGAGTGTCCTTGCTCGCGGGAAATCGAATGTCGTCTCGTAAATATCTGGTGTAACGTTGCTTAGCTGCGCAAGCATCGCCGACCGGTCTTTGTCACGCAAAATCGAACAGAGCAACGTCACGGGTTTTGATTCTTCCTTTAACCGTTCAACAAGTGCTGTGATGCCTTCCGGATTATGCGCACCATCGAGAATGATTCGTGGTTTGCGCGAGATGGTTTCAAATCGACCTGGATGTTTCGCTTCTCGTAGCCCTTTTCGGATCGCCGCTTTCGACCATCCGAGACGCCGCGCACAAATAACGGCGTTCGCCGCATTATGGACTTGATGATGACCTTCGAGACCTAAGCGCGTCTCTGGTATTCCATCATATGTCGCCCAGGTACCTGTCTCTTTTAGACGGTAACGGATGATGGCTTCCTGACTCCATTTCAACGTTGCATTCCGGTCACCGCAATACGCCATTAACGGCACCGTCAGTTCTTCTTGCAGTTTTCCGGCGATGACCGGTGTCCCTTGTTTGATGATGCCGAACTTCTGTAAGGCGATCTCTTGGAGCGTATCTCCGAGAATCGCTTGATGATCATGACCGATTGACGTGATGATCGCTGCGACCGGCTTTTTGAAGACGTTCGTTGAGTCATACAGTCCACCGAGACCGACCTCATAGATGACAAAATCCGGACGAATCTGATCAAAATAATAGAAAGCAAGTCCTGTTAATGCTTCAAACTCGGTGACTGTACCGAGTGCCGGATCGATGCGCCCGATGGCAGCTTGAACGGCAATCGCAGCTGTAACAAGATCGTCTTCTGCAATCGGCACCCCATTCAACATGATCCGTTCCTCGAACTGAATGATGTACGGTGACGTGAATGTCCCGATTTGCAATCCTTCCGCAATACCCATCTCCCGCAAGAACGCAACCGTCGATCCTTTTCCGTTCGTGCCAGCGACATGAATCGTCGGAATCGCGTCCGGGTCAATCTGTAATTCCAGTAACATCGCCTGCATCCGTTCAAGACCTGGTTTGACGCCGAATGCTAGTAAGCTCGATAACCAATCCAATACATCTTCTCGCGTCCTCATGCTGTTCGCTCCTTTAAAAAAAGTGGCTCAAGGAGACTTGAGCCACTGCTGTAATTAGTGTGAGAGTTCGTTGATGCGTGCTTCGACAGCTTGACGTTTTTCCGTATAATCAAGTGCCTTTGCTTTTTCTTCATCAATGACATGTGCCGGTGCTTTGCCGACGAAGCCAGGGTTGTTGAGTTTTTTCTCGACCCGTTCGACTTCTTTCGTATACTTAACGAGTTCTTTATTCAGGCGCGCGATTTCTTCCTCGATGTTGATCAAGTCAGCGAGTGGGATGAACAATTCTGCTCCCGTTACGATCGCACTCATTGCTTTTTCTGGCGCCGGCATCTGTTCTTCAATCCGGAGTTCAGACGCGTTCGTGAACTTTTGCAAGTACGAGCTGTTTGACGACAAGTCGTCTTGAACACGTGCGTCATTCGTCGAGATGAACAGTTGGATCTGTTTCGACATCGGTGCGTTCACTTCGGCGCGGATGTTACGAACCGACCGGATGACGTTCTGAACCGCTTCGAATGCTGGAACAGCTTCCGGGAAGTCGAGTGACGCCTCGCGTGTCGGCCATGCGGCACGTGTGATCGTCTCACCTTCATGCGGTAAGTGTTGCCAGATTTCTTCCGTGATGAAAGGCATGAATGGATGCATCAGACGCATGATCCGGTCGAGCGTATAGGCAAGAACCGAACGCGTCGTTTGCTTCGTTGCTTCATCTTCTCCGTTGAGCGGTAATTTCGCCATCTCGATGTACCAGTTACAGAAGTCTTCCCAGATGAAGTGGTAGAGAATACGTCCCGCTTCACCAAACTCATATTTGTCCGACAGACGTGTCACATCGTCGATCGTCGTCTGTAAGCGTGTCAGAATCCATTTATCTGCGAGTGATTTCTCGCCTGTCAAATCAATCTGATCAAACGTTAGACCATCCATGTTCATCAAGGCAAAACGGCTTGCATTCCATAGTTTGTTCGAGAAGTTCCATGTTGCTTCGATCTTTTCCCAGTAGAAACGAAGATCATTCCCTGGCGTCGATCCTGTCGTTAGGAACCAGCGAAGTGAATCGGCACCATACTTCTCAATGACATCCATCGGGTCGATCCCGTTCCCGAGGGATTTCGACATCTTGCGTCCTTCCGAATCACGAATCAATCCGTGGATCAAGACGTCTTGGAATGGACGTTGTCCCGTGAATTCATACGATTGGAAGATCATCCGTGAGACCCAGAAAGCGATGATGTCATAACCCGTAACGAGTGTCGATGTCGGGAAGTATTTTTGATAATCCGCTGCGTCCGTGTTCGGCCAACCCATTGTTGAGAACGGCCAAAGGGCTGAAGAGAACCATGTATCGAGAACATCGTTGTCTTGCTCCCAGTTCTCGAGATCGGCTGGTGCTTCCTTGCCAACGTAGACTTCGCCTGTTTCTTTATGGTACCAAGCCGGAATCCGGTGTCCCCACCACAGTTGACGGCTGACACACCAGTCACGGATGTTTTCCATCCAGCGTACATACGTGTTCTCAAAGCGTTGTGGAACGAAGTTGACCTTGTCTGGTCCTTGTTGTTCCTCGAGTGCTTTTTGCGCGAGTGGTTCCATTTTGACGAACCATTGGAGTGAGAGATACGGCTCGACGATTGCATCTGAACGTTCCGAGTGACCAACAGAGTGCAAATGTGGTTCGATTTTGATTAGAACACCTTCTGCTTTTAAATCTTCAACGATTTGTTTCCGGCATTCGAAACGATCCATGCCTTCGTATTTACCTGCATTCTCGTTCATCGTTCCATCTTCATTCATGACGAGGACACGTGGTAATTCGTGGCGGTTACCGACTTCGAAGTCATTCGGGTCGTGTGCAGGTGTAATCTTCACGACACCTGTACCGAACTCCATGTCGACATATTCATCCGCAACGATCGGAATCTCGCGACCAACAATTGGTAACGTGATCGTTTTTCCGACGAGGTGAGCATAACGCTCATCCTTCGGGTTCACGGCAATCGCTGTATCACCGAGCATCGTCTCAGGACGTGTCGTCGCTAATTCAACATGGCCTGAACCGTCCGTCAGTGGATAGCTGAGGTGGTAAAACGCCCCTTCGATATCCTTGTAGATGACTTCGATATCCGAGATCGCTGTTTTCGTCGCTGGGTCCCAGTTAACGATGTATTCGCCACGATAGATCAAGCCTTTTTCGTAAAGTTTAACGAAGACTTCTTGAACTGCTTCTGACAAGCCTTCGTCGAGCGTGAAGCGTTCACGCGAGTAATCGAGTCCAAGACCGAGTTTTGCCCATTGTGCACGGATCGTTGACGCATACTCTTCTTTCCATGCCCAAGATTGCTCGAGGAATTTCTCACGACCCATTTCAAGACGTGATTGCCCTTCTGCCCGCAGTTTTTGTTCGACTTTTGCTTGCGTCGCGATACCGGCATGGTCCATTCCTGGTAGATAAAGGACGTCGAATCCTTGCATCCGTTTCATCCGCGTCAGCATGTCTTGTAACGTCGTGTCCCACGCGTGACCAAGGTGCAATTTACCTGTGACGTTCGGTGGTGGAATGACGATCGTGTACGGCTCTTTTTCTGGATCCTGATCGGCTTTGAAATAGTCACCTTTCACCCAAAAGTCGTACCATTTTTCTTCCGTTGCCTGCGGATCATACTTCGTTGGCATTGATAATTCCTGCATCCTGATCGCTCCCTTTTTGTCCATAATAAAAACGGCTTCTCTCGTCCTATGCTAAGGACGAAAGAAAGCCGTTGCTTTTTTCCGCGGTACCACCTTAGTTCATCCAAAATCGGATGCCCTCGAGCCACGTAACGTGTGGAGGACGGATATCGCTCGTAAGACTCACGATACCAGCTCGTGGGGTGACCTTCCTCCTGTTCGCCCGTCACATCTTTCAGCCAAGGATGTGTTCTCTACACCGGTACGAATACAAGACTACTCTTCCCGTCATCGCTGTTGCCATTTTCTTCTTTACTCATTTTAGCCGAGAGTTCAAGCAATCGTCAAGAACTGCTTAACGACCAAATTCAACTTGGAGTTCCTTGAACGTCAATTCGACGGCTTCGATCGTCCGCTCGATGTCTTCATCCGTATGAGCGATCGACAGGAAGAGACCTTCGAATTGTGATGGTGGTAAGAAGACACCACGCGCCGCCATCTTTTGATAATACGAACGGAACATCTCAAGGTTCGATGTTTTCGCTTTTTCGAAGTTCGTGACGCGTTCATTCGTGAAGAAGACACCGAACATCGCGCCTGCACGGTTCGTCGTCAGCGGAATGTTGTATTTCGCCGCAGCGTTCAGGTAACCTTCCGACAAACGGCTCGCTTTCCGGTCGAACTCTTCATAGTGCTCTGGTTTCAATTGTGTCAATGTCGCTAGACCCGCTGCCATCGCGAGTGGGTTCCCGGATAATGTACCCGCTTGATAGATTGGACCTTGTGGTGCGATCTGTTCCATGATGTCACGACGTCCGCCGTAAGCCCCGACTGGCATGCCGCCGCCGATGACTTTACCGAGACATGTGATGTCCGGTGTGACACCGAAGTGTCCTTGCGCACAGTGGAATCCGACACGGAAACCGGTCATGACTTCGTCAAAGATCAATAAAGCGCCGTTTTCCGACGTGATTTCCCGTAAGCCTTCGAGGAAGCCTGGTTCTGGTGGCACGAAGCCCATGTTCCCAGCAGCCGGTTCGACGATGACACCGGCGATATCGTCGCCGTGTTTTTCAAACGCGATCCGGACAGCATCCAAATCGTTGTACGGAACTGTCAGCGTCATGCTCGCGATTTGCGCCGGAACGCCTGGTGAATCCGGTAATCCGAGTGTCGCGACACCTGAACCTGCTTTAATCAAGAGCGAGTCACCGTGACCATGGTAACAGCCTTCGAACTTGAGGATTTTCGTCCGACCTGTGTAGCCGCGTGCGAGACGAAGGGCAGCCATCGTCGCTTCTGTACCCGAATTGACCATCCGGACGACTTCGACCGACGGTACCCGACTGATGACGACTTCCGCCATCGCTGATTCGATTTCCGTTGGTGTCCCGTAACTCCAGCCACGCGTCGCTTGTTCTTGAATCGCTGACGTGACGATTGGATCGGCATGACCGAGAATCATCGGTCCCCATGACAGGACGTAATCGATATACTCTTTTCCGTCGATATCATAGAGCTTTGATCCTTTCGCATGATCTGCGAAAATCGGTGTCATCCCGACCGATTTATAAGCACGAACCGGACTGTTGACACCACCCGGCATGAGCGGGAGTGCCCGCTCGAATGCTTCTTTTGATTTTGAGTTCTGGTTAATTAAGCTCATTTCGACCCCTCCAGGTAACGACAAATGTCTTTTGCGAAATAGGTGATGATTAAATCAGCGCCTGCTCGTTTAAAGCCAAGCATCGTCTCAAGGACGATTCGTTCTTCGTCGATCCAGCCGTTCAAGGCAGCGGCTTTGACCATTGCATACTCACCCGATACGTTATACGCAACGATTGGTAGATCGATTCGCTCGCGCACATCACGAATGATATCCATGAACGCAAGTGCAGGTTTGACGATCATGAAGTCAGCTCCTTGATCGACGTCCGCTGTTGCTTCGCGGAACGCTTCGCGACGGTTTGCTGGATCCATTTGATAACCTTTCCGGTCGCCTTCTCCCGGTGCCGAGTTTGCCGCGTCACGGAATGGGCCGTAATAAGCAGACGCGTATTTAACACCATAGCTCATGACCGGAATATGGCTGAAGCCGTTCTCGTCTAATCCTTGACGAATCGCTGCGACGAATCCGTCCATCATCGATGATGGAGCGATGACGTCGGCACCTGCTCGAGCTTGTGAGATGGCTGTTTTGACGTGAAGCGGTAATGACGCATCATTATCGACCGTTCCGTCGGCGACGATTCCACAGTGACCTGTCGACGTATATTCACATAAGCATGTGTCGGCGATGACCGTTAGCTGCGGGGCAACCTTCTTGACGAGACGTGTCGCTTCTTGAACGATCCCGTGATCGTGAAACGCACCTGATCCTTGCTCGTCTTTCAAGTGGTCATGCGGGACACCGAATAAAATGACAGATTCGATTCCGAGTGCGACGACTTCTTCAATCTCAGCCGTCAGATGATCGAGTGATAAGTTGAAGACGCCAGGCATCGAGCTGACTTCGCGTTTAATATCTTCACCTTCAGCAACGAAAATCGGATAAATCAAATCCGATTTATGCAACTGGTTCTCGCGGACGAGTGACCGGAGTGATGCGGTATGACGTAAACGACGGTGACGTGCGTATTCTAATGTGTTCATGCTGATTCCTCCTCAATGATACGATCAATCATGCCGTCCACCGTGAATTCACGGGCGACATGGATCGGTTGAAGTCCGGCTGCTTTAGCTGCTTGCTCCGTGATCGTCCCGATGACGATGAAGGTCGTCTTCGGGTCTAGCGGAGCAATCGCTTCGACAGCGGAAGGACTCTGCAGTCCAATATAGGTGGCATTTCTGATAAGAGCTTCAGGTAGTCGACGGGTGACGGTTTCATAGGTGATGATATCCTCGATCGTATATCGATTCAGTTTTCGTAACTGATCGACCGGTGCTTGCCGCGAGCGGTTCCCTCGCGCAAAAACGATATGATCGCCGTCAGATAAGTGTGGTACGAGTTCTGCGACGAGTGCATCTCCTGTAAAGGTCGACGGACAGAAGTCGGCTGTTCGACCGTACTTCGCAAGTGCGTCTGCCGTCTTTCGTCCGACGACCGCGATACGCGTTGCTGCTAATTCAGGCAATGCATCAGCAATCCGGTGGACACCATTCGGACTCGTCACGATGAGCCAATCAATTCCCCTTGGCAACGTAAACGAAACCGGTCGCGTTTCAATGACAGGATAGTGCACCGACTCGATCGCGACGGCGCGCAGTCGCGCCATCTGCTCGGTCGTCGGTGGTCGACTGCCCGTGAAGAGTACCTGCTTACAAGTCATCCGGAAGTGTCGCGAGAATCTCACGACCGCCCGAAGCAAGCAGACGTTCGGCAACGTCTTGACCGAGTTGCATCGGGTCAAGACCTGATTCGCGCTCGATTAGGATTTGCTCTCCATCGACGGATCCGATGAATCCAACAAGTGTCGTTGACATGTCTTCGTTAATCGTCGCGAATCCACCGACCGGAACGTGACAGCTACCTTCGATCGCCGCCAAGAAAGCGCGCTCTGCGTATGCCACTTTTTCTGTCATCTGATCATGGATCAGGTGCAGGAGATCACGTACTTCTTGATCATGTTCGCGACATTCGATACCGAGGATTCCTTGACCGACAGCTGGAATCATGTCTTCTGTTGAAAGATATTCCGATACGACATCTTCAGACCAACCCATCCGTTTTAAACCAGCTGCTGCAAGCAGAATCCCGTCAAACGGACCATTTTTTAATTTATCAAGTCGTGTATCGATGTTCCCGCGAATCGATTCGATTTTTAAATCAGGGCGGAGTTTTAGCAATTGTGATCCACGACGTAAGCTGCTCGTGCCGACAACCGCACCTTCTGGCAAGGAAGCAAGACCTTCTCCTGTTTTCGTGATCAAGGCATCACGCGCATCGACACGCGCTGGTGTGGCACCGATGATGAGACCATCCGGTAGTTCAGACGGTAAATCCTTCATGCTGTGAACAGCAAAATCGATTTCTTCGTCAATCATCTGCTGTTCGATCTCTTTTACGAATAATCCTTTACCGCCGACTTTAGAGAGCGTCACATCCAAAATGCGGTCCCCTTTTGTGATGATGTTCTTGATTTCGAACTCATACGGCGCGCCGGCTTGTTTCAACTGGTCAATGACCCATTTCGTCTGTGTCATCGCTAGCTTCGAGCTTCGCGATCCAACAATGATTTTTCGCATGCTAAAATCCCCCTGTACAATGATAAAGGGGCGGCACAAGTCCGCCCCATGCATTTTCTATTGTAACACAAATCGTACTTTGTTCACCGGTTCACAGCTTTTGCTGAAGGTGTCGTCTCTTCTGACGTCACGATTTCATCTTCGAGCCCATCGAACAAGTCTTCGTTTAATGCGAACGTATCCATGAACTGCGCAATCCGCTCATCGGCATCCGGTTTCGCTGCCGCATCTTTGATGTAAGATAGCGGTTCACGCAACAATTGATTGATGATGGATTTCATGTGTTTACCAATGACGGTTTTTTCACGTTTTGACATCTCCGGTAATTTCCGTTCCAAGCTTTGCATCGTTTCTTGTTGAATCCGCAATGCTTGGTCTCGTAATTCCGTGATGATCGGCACGACACCAAGTGTCGTCATCCACCCTTCGAACTCAGCGATTGCCGCTTCGATTCGTTGTTCGATTTTCGCCGCTTCCTTCATCCGTTCCGCCATGTTTTGCTGGACGATCGATGTCAGATCATCGACATCATATAAATGAACGCCTGGCAAGTCACCAACGGTCGGTTCGATGTCGCGCGGTACTGCGATGTCAATCAACAAGAATGGACGATCGTGACGGAACAGCTGTGCTGCTGCGATGTCTTCCCGTTTGATGATGGCGCGTTTTGCACCTGTTGAAGAGATGACGATGTCTGCCCGAAGCAAACCGCACTGCATTTCATTAATCGAATGCGCTGATCCTTCGAACCGATTCGCGACCTCTTCTGCTTTGGCGAGCGTTCGGTTAAAGACCGTGATGTCACGAGCTCCTGCTTCATATAAGTTGAGCGTCGTCAATTCGCCAGTTTCTCCCGCACCGATGACGACAATCGATTTATCTTCAAGCGATCCGAGTAACTGTTCGGCAAGCGTGACGGCAGCAGCACTGACAGAAACGGCATTTTCACCGATTCCAGTTTCTGCGTGAGCCCGTTTGGCGAGCGTGACCGCTTCTTTGAAGAGTTTGTTAAAGACCGTTCCTGTCGTTTCAAGCTTCTGTGCCATGAAGAAGCTTGTCTTGACCTGACCAAGGATTTGCGTTTCACCGACGATCATTGAATCAAGACCACTTGTCACGCGGAACAGATGTTTCATCGCATCGAATCCTTCATGGATGAAGAGATAGGGCTCGAGCTCTTCCATCGTCAAACCAAACCAGTTTGCAAGGAAACGTTTTGTATAATACCGTCCTGTATGTGGCTGATCCGTCACGACGTACAGTTCCGTCCGGTTACATGTCGAGACGATGACACTTTCAAAGATACTTTTTTCATCGCGCAATGCGACGACCGCTCCCTTCATCTCATGCTCCCCAAATGAGACTTGTTCGCGTATTGATACAGGCGCTGTTTTGTTATTCAAGCCGACCACTACGATATGCATGCGCTCTACCCCTTACGTCCAAAGATTTCGTTCCGATCTATCTTTTCGTTCTCTATCCTACATTATAACCATTATAAAAAAGATTCCAATCAATTTATAAACTAAAATGAGTCGAAGTTGTGAAATCTTCTTCATTTTTTCTCTTCTTCTACCTTATCCCTCTCCCGTAAAAATCACAAACCCTCTGCTCCTAAAAAGAGCAGAGGGTTACACTTTACTTCAACGATTCAGGTGATACCGTCACGTCCGGTACGTCGAGACGTTGCTGACGTAAACGATAAATCCGAGCGATGTTCTGAATGACGACTTTTGAGACCGCATAGGTCGGAACTGCCAAGATGACACCGATGATGCCACCGATTTTCCCGGCAACGAGCAAAACGATGATGATCGTCAGGGGATGGACCTTGAGTGTTTTTCCTTGAACGTAAGGAGAAATCAAGTTCGATTCGATTTGTTGCGCGACGACGATCGTGATGATCGCATAGACCGCTTTGATCGGATCATCAATGAATCCGACAATGACTGCCGGGACGGCACCGATGTAAGGTCCAAGATACGGGATGATGTTCGTCACCGTACAGAATAAGGCAAGCAATAACGCATATTGAATGTCAGCAATGAAAAAGCCGATCAAGGACATCACACCGACGCAGATTGAGACGATGACCTGTCCGTTGACGTAATGCTTCACTGTCACGTGCATGTCGTGCAGAATTTTACGCGTTTCCGTTTCGTAGCTACGCGGTAACAATTTCACGACGGAGTCAGGGAATTTATACCCGTCAAGCAACATATACACTAAAATGAACGGCACTAAGACGATGATTAAGACCGTCGAAGAGATGACACCGAAAATCGTTCCAACGGACGTCGAGACGGACTTGAAGACGGTACCGACATACGATGTCGCTTCATTCGTCCACTTATCAAATAAATCTGTATTCTCATGTACCCAGGTCGAGATAAAACGATTGTCCATCAGCTGATCGCGTAAATTTAACGTTTGATCACGCAATTCGATGACGAGCGTCGGAATGCTCGTTGCAAAATCTGTCACCTGCTCAACTAAGATCGGTCCGATTGAAGCGACGGCGATCGTCAGGATCGTGATGAAACCAAGTAAAACGATCAACACGGCAAGACCACGTTTCTTGACTCGTTTTTGTAACGCATCTACGATCCCAAGCGTGAAGTAATAGAAAATACCCGCAATAATGAGCGGTGGGAAGATCAATGCCAGCATGACTTTTATCGGCTGGAATAAAAATGAGATCTTTGTACCGACCCAGATGACAAGAAAAATCACTAATACCCAAATTAATGCTTTAAACCATTTGTTTCGTAACAAATCCACCTAGCATATCCTCCTCATACCTATTCGTCAGCCGACTTTTTCCTCGGTGACGTCTTCGAGGCGTTGGCGCTCCATCTGTCCCCAGTTTCCTCGACCAGTCAAGAATTGAATCAATCCACCTAGTTTGAAGAAGACTAAAATCGGACGGTACCAGAACGACTCGGTCAAGGACCATAAATACAACCGAATCAATTCTTTGACATTCTTGAATCGGTGCATCGTCCACTCTTCCAATAATACGGCACCTGCTGATAATAAGGAACCATAGAGTAAAGCGACGACCAATAAGACGATACCAAATTCAAAGTTAAGCGTCCCGACGAGCAGGTTGAGCGGAATGATGAAATATCCGATCAGTTCAACGATAGGTCCGAGTAATTCAATCAAAAAGAAATATAGCATCGAAACGCCACCAACAGAACCATACTTCGGATTACCGATCATGCGCTTATGGGTCCAGAGTGTCTCAGCTAGCCCACGGTGCCAACGTGTCCGTTGCGACCGCAACACTTCCATTGACTCCGGAGCTTGCGTCCAACAGACTGGTGCCGGAACGTACTCGATGCGTTTATCGAGTTTATTTTCCTTCATGTATCGGTGCAAACGAACGACAAGTTCCATATCCTCACCGACAAGTCCTTCCTTATATCCACCTGCCTGGACAACGATGTTCTTTTGGAACAGACCGAACGCACCAGAGACAATCAATAAGATGTTGAAACGGCTAAGTCCAAGGCGACCAAATAAGAATGCTCGGAAATATTCAATCATCTGCATCAAGACGATCCGTTGTTTTGGTGTCCGAATCTCGACGATTTCACCACCTTCAATCGTACAGCCATTGACGAGGAAGATTGAACCGCATGTCGCGACGACCTCTTCGTCGGACTCGACGATCGGTTTCATGACTTTTAATAGGGCATCCCGCTCTAAAATCGAATCCGCGTCAAGCGAGCAGAAATACGGATAACTGGAATGGTCGATACCGGCATTCAAGGCATCCGCCTTTCCACCATTCTCTTTATCGATAACGATCAAACGACTATCGATCCGCGAACGGTAGACTTGTTTGACCGGCTTCGAACCAATTAGAATCCTCGGATAGCGGATTTCCTTCTCCAGCTCATACGATCGGAACAATTCGTCCATCGTTCCGTCCTTTGAACCATCATTGATGACGATGACTTCATGCTCCGGATAGTCAAGTGCTAGCAAAGCTTGGACACTCGAGACGATCGTATATTCCTCATTGTACGCTGGTACAAGGATACTGACCGGCCGTGTATAGAGAGAGCGCATCAGTGGCAAGTAAGAGCTCTCTTTCCGACGGAAGCGTTGCCGTCGCACCATTTGAGCTGAAATCAGGTAAAGCATCGAATAGAACACGATGACGAGTAACATATAAATCAACACTGTCCATGAAAGGACTTCAATAATGGCTTGGATTGTCTCAGACGACATGATGCTTCATCTCCTTTGCCAACCGTTCTGTAGCTTTTTGACGTGCATAGCGGTCGGGATGTGTACTTGATACCTGCGCCAATTGTTCGATCCCGCCACAAGCAAGCAGCGCATCAAAGGCAGCCGTCCGGACCCACCACGATCGACTACCGACAAACGGCAAGATCGCTGGTATCGCATCGGCTGGAACGACATGTTCTAAGAAACGAAGGGCAAGCATTTGCTCAACCCAACTTGATTCTTCTTCCAAGTAAGGCACATATAACTTCCAGTCCTCCTCAAGCCCGATTCGCGTGAGCGCACGAAGGGCACGTTTTCGGATTTCTGGATTTTCATCTGTCGTCTTGTCACGAACGAGTGCGATATAACGTGTCTCATCGCGATCAAAGATCAACTGAAGGATCGCTAACTTAAAAGACAGTGTCAATTCTTCAAACACAGCCACCCATTCCTCTAAGTCTTGACTACGACCGACCGCAAGAATCGCACCGAAGAAACTAATCCCATTTTCTTGCTTGGCGATGGCGATTGCATCTTGCGGTGATAGTGAGACGAGGGTCCGAACGATGACATCGCTCTCTTCTTTTTCAATCGTGTTTCCCCAACGCGCATGAATCATCGGTGCGACTGCTACCAAACGGAATTGAGAGACGGCCTCATAAGCGTTCAAGCGACGGTCAATACGGTGATGCTTCAATTGTTGTTCGTAATAGGCTTGCATATTAGCAGCGACAAAAGCTTGCACTCGTTCGAGATGTGCCGGTGTTGCCGTCAAGTTAGACAGTGCGAAGAGCTCAAGCTCAGCTAAATCCTCGTTTCCTTTTTGAACCGTCGGCATGTCCTGACGTTCACCTGTCGCATAGTCGTAGATGTCATCTCGAAAAGCAAGTTGCCAATCGCTACGGGAATGCTCGCGGTTGGCACGTTTTCGTTTTTGAACGACGAGATAGACCAATGCTCCACCTTGTAAGAAAACGAGTACAACGATAAATACTAGAATCGCCTGCATCATCGGCCATCCTCAACTTTTCGAATCCACGCGCGGAATTCTTCGATTTTTAAGGGAAGGGTCATAATATAATCAACACCTCGGTCAATCGCAAGAACATGATCGCGTTCACGGTTGTACATCGAGATCATCATCGATTGGAACGGTGCGACACTCTGTTGTTTTGCTCGCAGTAGTAATTCCAGCCCATCTGCTCGTGGTAATGCTGACGTAAACACGAGTAAGTACGGACGGGATGCTACGTACTCGTCAAGGAATGTCTCTGCTCGTTCGAATGTGACGAACCGTTCGAAGCGTTCCGTCAGTTCCCGTTCCATCATCCGACGGATATGCGGATCTTCCGTTACGACGACGACATCCGCGATATGATGGATTTTCTTATAACGCGCTAGCCGGTCAAGGACAAGCTCCCGCGATAGTGTCGCCGGTAGAATTTCTCGCGCATTTTCTAAACCATAGAAAGAGGTCTCCGTATTAAAATACACGACGGGAATTCGTTCCTCGATGACAGGTTCGCTTGCGAGAACGACATCGGCATAAGAGATGTCCGTTTGCACGCACCATCCCTCTTCGATCAGACCATTGACCGTCTCCGGCATTCGTCCAACTGTGTGCACGAACAAGGTATTCGTCGACGATTGCCGGACGGTTTCTTCCGTCCATTCAATCGACGAACTGACTTCACGATCTTGACTTGTTGATTCAAACGACTGATTGATTAATTTCCACATCTCTTCACGTCGCATTTAGTTTCCTCCCTCAGTGAATGCTTTTTTCATCGTCCGATAGACAGGTTTCAGTTCTTCTCGCTGTTGCGGATTCGTCCACTCTGCCCAGTTGTAGAAACCACGATCCTTTTCAGGGATACGTGTCTCACCGACTTGACCTGTGACTTCGATTCCTTCCGTAATCATCTTCGCTTCTAATCCATCTTTCCAGAAGTCACCGATGATTTCATGTTTACTAGGGTCTCGCATATTCAAGACCATCCATGGAATACGGAGCTCTACGGTTGGTTTCGTGATATCTGAGATATCTGTCAAGATATCGTCTGGTTCTCCTTCATGTAAAACACCCGTGTCCCACTTGACGGCTGGTTTGACGATTTTTTTCGTCACCGGGTCGCGTCTTGCATAATCGAGCATTTGATAAATTGGAACGAACTTACCGCTGTCTTTTTGATCAGACGGTGGTTTTACCATCTCAAACGGCATCTTGAGACCATAGTGATAACGGAAGATATCATAACGAGCATCGACATCGATGCGCGCCTTCTGATCGATCGTCAGGCGATATTCCGCTCCTTCGTCAAGCATCAACGGACCGACTTTCGTATTCCCATCGTTCGGTTTCGTCGATAGCGCAAGTGTCGTCGGCTCTGCTTTTTTCCGGTCGATACGCAAATAGAGATAGGCTTCGTCGGATGTCATATATATCGCTTGATCCTTATTTTCAGCGACTGGTGCATACCCTTTCCAATCATCCAATTTCCCGTCAATGACGATATCTGAACGCAGGAAACCAAGCATACCGAAATGTTGTTCGCTCGTCTGGACATTCGACCAACGGGGACGCGTATTGGCATCATCATAATCCATCGTGTTCCACGTCCGCTTGAACCATTCATCTTGCCAGATGAAGACGAGTCCACCGGCTGTTTTGACGTCTTTAATGTCTTGATAGAGTTGTGCGACGAGTTCGCCTTGTTTCTTCTCACTGACATGCCCTTGATCGAAACCATTTGGTCCGAGGTGCGTCTTCCCGCGAGAACTCGGAATTCCGAATTCTGATACAAGTAGCGGCATATCATGATAATCCTTCATCTTCTTCAAGTAACGGGCATACGATTCAGATCCTTTGTCCGTTTTTTGACTGTACTCTTCCTTTATGAACGAAGGATAGTACGGATAGATGTGGTAAGACGCGAACAAGCCACCCGGGAAATCCTTCGTTGCTTTTAAGTGATTGAAATCAATGGAGACGAGGTCCTGTTCTTCCTCAATCTCTTTTGGGTGTTTCAACGGATCCGTCGTCGGCCAGTTCGTCGAACCGATTGGTCGTGTTGTGCCGTACTCTTTGATTTCGTGTGCAGTCGCCGTATCCATCCGACCTGCTAACCACGATTCGAAAGGAGACGCTTCTTTCGTCGTCGTTACATATTGTCCTTCGAAACGTGTTCCTTTGTTCTTTTTATTTGTTTCAACGACAGCTTCCGGTAACCATTCGATTCCGAAGACAAATGCTGAAACGTATTGCGAGACGTCTGAAGTGTATGTTCCGGAAGCATGACCAACAACTTCTTTAACGACTGCGTTTCCATGAATGACGTCAACCATTCGTTTTGCTTCCGTATCTGTCATCTTCATGAACTTTGGATCAAATGCATTTTTTAGTTCCTCGAACGGCTTCTCTTCGACCCACATGCCTTGCATGAGATAAATCGGTTGTTTCGCCTGTTCGTTGTAAGCTTTTAATGCATCGTAAAAAGCAGGAGGGTGCAACGTGTACACACGAATCGTATTGACCCCCATCGCTCCGATTTCCTTCAACCAACGATCATATTCGTTTCGGCTGATGGCATGTTCCCCGGGAAATGCACCTGGTCGACCAAGTCCAATGTTGACACCCTTAACGAAGTACGGCTTCCATTCACCATCTTGATACATCTCAAGTGTGTCCTGTCCTTCACGAGCTCGGGTCCGCAACTCTTGATTACCGACCTTCGTTTGTGAAAGTGGTTTGACCTTCGCAGTTTGTGTCGAGATCCGTTTCGTATCCTCAAGAATCCGCGTCAGCGTCGGGGCGTAAATCTTCCAGAAGAACGCCGATTCACTTTCCGCACTATCGAGGATGAAATGTTTGCGGAACCAATCGAGACCACTGTATCGATAATAACGTGGGATATCCGCGACGTCCGTATAATCACCGGCAAAATAGTGACCACTTCCTTGCGTGACATACGCTGGAAACTCAAGCGGTAACTGGTATTTTCGAAGCATTGCTTGTGTCTGTTTCGAAGGGTTCCAAGAGAAATGCGCTTGTTGTTTCCCGCCATCTAGTTCAAGAATCTCGAACCAGTAGTTATAACGGACCTCATCTTTTGCATTCCCCTTATTTTGATCCCACTTGTAAAGTAAAGGAGTGTCATCATTGACGAAAAAAGCTTTTTCGGTCGAATCATTAATAAAAACATAACCCGGACCTGATAGTTTGAACTCTTTTTCTTTCGCTTGTGTTTTTAATTGAGCTACGACGTTTTTCTCAAGACCTTGCAGTTTTGTTAAATCTGGAAAAAATCGACCTATCCATCCTGTCCAAGCCGTTCCGAATAATTGTCGAAACGCACTGGACCGCTCGACTGACGTCGGACTTGCTGCTGTATTAAATTCCGCCACGACGGTTTTCCCTTGCGAAATCGCTTCAGTTGCGAGCTCGACGTCTTCTGTCGTCAAGCCACCACGATGTTCTTTTTTCCCGTTGACGTCATATGATTTTCCGTACGTATCCGTAAACAACAGCACATCTGCTTTAGAGGCTTGTTGTAACATTTTTTTACCTTGTGTACCATCATAACGGTTGATGTAGTCCGAATACATATAATCTTGCCCTTGCGTATTTCGGATCTTTAAGTGATTCAATAACCACGTCGTTCCGGCATGCTCTCGCTCTTCCGTTCCGTTCGTGTAATCAAATAGCGCAATGTCTAATGTCTTTTCCTGCTTCAAGAACCAAATGGCAAATGGTGTCAGAATGAGTAAGACGACGATTGCGAACGTCCATTTATAACGCCTCATATTGGCATAGCCTCCCACTAGAACAATTTGTTCCTATCATTGTAACGTGAATCAAATGATGTTCATATAATGGAAATCAAAAATGTTGTAAGGAAATAATTAGATGCTATTTTTAGATTACTTTAACCCTCATAAAAAAAACGTCCTGCTCTCCTATTGTAGGAGAACAGAACGTTTCGTTTTTTACAGAAGACGATAAATCGCTTCCCATGCGGCATCGACGCCTTCTCCTGTCTCAGATGAGAAAGGAATTAAGGTATCTTGACCATCAAATTGCAATTTACGTTTGATTGCCGCGATATGTTTATCACGTTGACTCTTTTTGATTTTATCGAGTTTTGTCGCAACGACGATGACCGGTAGATCGTAATACTTCAAGAAATCGTACATCGTCACATCATCCGCAGACGGATCGTGTCGGATGTCGACGAGCTGTACGACACCTTTGAGGATTTCACGTTGTGTGAAGTACTTCTCCATCATCTTGCCCCACGCTTCACGCTCCGTCTTCGAGACTTTCGCATACCCGTAACCCGGTACATCGACGAACATGACTTCATCATTGATGTTAAAGAAGTTCAAGGTTTGCGTTTTACCTGGTTTCGAAGATGTCCGCGCGAGTGCTTTTCGCTGAACCAGTTTATTGATGAAAGAGGACTTTCCGACATTCGATCGCCCTGCGAGTGCCACTTCTGGCAACAATGGCTCCGGATAATGTTCCGGATTAACACCACTCGTAATAAAATCAGCTTTATAAATTTTCATGTTACTCTCCTTTTAATGCATGTTCGAGCACTTGCTCCATCGTCGCGACCGGAATGAATTCCATTCCTGCGCGGACGCTTTCCGGGATATCATCGATGTCCCGCGTATTATCTTGTGGTAGAAGAACGGTCGTCAAGCCCGCACGATGTGCTGCGAGTGACTTTTCCTTTAGTCCACCGATCGGTAAGACCCGTCCGCGTAGTGTGATTTCACCTGTCATCCCGACGTCCCGGCGAACCGGACGCTTCGTCAAGGCGGAAATCAGTGCTGTTGCCAGTGTAATACCAGCAGATGGACCATCTTTTGGTACAGCACCTTCAGGGACGTGGATGTGGATGTCTTGTGTTTCGTAGAAGTTCGGTTCGATGCCAAGGGACGTCGCATTTGCTCGGACGAAACTGTACGCAGTCTGAGCGGACTCTTGCATGACGTCACCGAGTTTCCCGGTTAACTGCAGTTTCCCTTTACCCGGAGCAAGACTGACTTCGATCGTCAACGTATCGCCCCCAAAAGCAGTATACGCTAAACCAGTCACTGCGCCAATCATATCTTCTAGCTCGCCTTGACCATAACGGTAGATCGGTTTACCTAAGAAATCATCTAGATTACGCTTCGTCACCGTCACCCGCTTCTTCTCACCCATCGCGATTTGTTTTGCTGCTTTCCGGCAAAGTGAGCCGAGGACACGTTCAAGATTACGGACACCGGCTTCTCGTGTATAACGACGAACTACTTCTTCTAGCGCGTCTGCTTTGACCGTCAATTGACTCTTTTTCAGACCGTGTTCAGCAAGTTGCTTCGATAATAGATGACGAACGGCAATTTCCGTCTTCTCTTGTTCCGTATAGCCACCAATCTGAATCAGTTCCATTCGGTCGAGCAACGGTCCTGGGATGTTCGAGACATCATTTGCTGTCGCAATGAAGAGGACATTTGATAAATCGAACGGTTCTTCGATGTAGTGATCGGAGAAGCTGTTGTTTTGTTCCGGATCAAGAACTTCAAGCATCGCGGACGATGGGTCACCACGGAAGTCATTTGACATCTTATCAATCTCATCCAGTAAGAAGACCGGGTTATTCGTTCCTGCTTGTTTTAAACCGCGGATGATTCGACCTGGCATCGCACCGATATACGTCCGGCGATGTCCACGGATCTCCGCTTCATCGCGCACGCCACCAAGTGAGACGCGGACAAACTTCCGCTCGAGCGCTGTTGCGATGGAGCGAGCAAGCGACGTTTTCCCGACCCCCGGAGGACCAGAAAGACAGAGAATCGGACCCCGTAGCGAATCCGTCAATTGACGAACAGCGAGATACTCAAGAATTCGTTCTTTGACCTTTTCTAGACCGTAATGATCCTTTTCGAGCTGTTCCGAAGCTGCTGAAACGTTCAAGAAATCATCGGTTGTCTCATTCCATGGTAACGAGAAGAACCACTCGAGATAGTTGCGGATGACACCATGTTCGGGACTTGTCGCCGGTACGACAGCTAAACGACTGATTTCCTTCTCGACGTTCGCAACCGTCGTTTCCGGTAAATCAAGCATGGACAGTTGCTCCCGGTATTTCGTCGCATCGCTTTCAACGGATGCCGACTCGCCACCGAGTTCTTGTTGAATCGTCTTCAATTGTTCCCGCAAGTAATACTCGCGTTGCGATTGTTCAATCGTCTTCTTCGTCCGTTCACGCATCTCACGTTCGAGTTCGACGACTTCATATTCATGTTTCATGACGTCAAGCAACATCAATCCCCGTTGGACCGGATCCTGTTGTTCGAGGAACTCCTGTTTCTTCGAGATATCGATCGGTAACTTCGACGTGATATAGTCCGTCAATGAGTCGAGACGTTCATAGGTCTCGAACCGACGACGCTCATCTGTTCCGATACCTTTGATCCGAGAGACGAGTTGACCGAACTGTTCTTTAATTAGACGAACGAGCGCTTCTTGTTTCGCCCCTTTGATGTCCATCTTCTCGATTGGTTCGATGACTGCTTGATATCCTTCGTCCGTCTCCTCAACGTTTTCAATCCGGACGCGTTCCTTCCCGATAACGCGGACACGAACTGTATCATTCCCAAGTTCACTCATCTTCGCGATTTGAACAAGTGTACCGACCTGATGCAACCCGTCGACAGACGGCTCTGCTTCTGGATCACGTTGCGTGACGACGACGAGATCGATCTCGTGTTCCTTTGATGCAAGTAAGGCTTTTAAGGATACCGGACGCCCGACATCAATCGTCAATCCGATCAACGGATACGCGACGACACCGCGTAACGGTAAAAGTGGATATTGTTTTTTCTTCATTCGAATTCCTCCTAAACAAAAAGACTCGGAAAGGCGTACAAGTAGCCTCCGAGCCGTTTTGTCACGGTGTTACGCCGTTTCTTTTTCTTTCCCATGTTCAATTGTACCATCTTTCAACTCAAGCGTTGGACCGCGCTTACCAGTCAACGTTTCTGCTGTAATGATGACTTTCGCGATGTCTTCACGCGATGGAATTTCGAACATGATATCTAGCATAGTTTCTTCGATGATTGAACGAAGACCACGCGCACCTGTTTTACGTTCGATTGCGAGCTTCGCAATCTCAAGAAGTGCATCTTCCGTGAAGTCGAGTTCGACATCATCAAGTTGAAGCATTTTCTTATATTGTTTCACGAGGGCGTTTTTCGGTTTCGTCAAGATTTGAACGAGTGCCTCTTCATCGAGTGGCTCGAGTGTTGCCATGACTGGCAAACGACCGATGAACTCAGGAATCAAACCAAACTTTTGAAGATCTTCTGGCAATGCGGCTGCTAGAATTTCTTTTTGTGTGAGGTTACGGTTCTCTGAATCGTTTCCGAAGCCGATGACTTTTTTACCGAGACGACGTTTGATCGACTGATCGATACCATCGAATGCTCCACCAACGATAAACAAGATGTTCGTCGTATCGATTTGGATGAATTCTTGATGCGGATGTTTGCGTCCACCTTGTGGCGGTACACTTGCAACAGTTCCTTCCAAAATCTTCAGTAAAGCTTGTTGGACACCCTCACCAGAAACATCACGTGTAATTGACGGGTTTTCTGATTTACGAGCAATCTTATCGATTTCATCAATATAGATGATTCCTTTTTCAGCCTTCTCGACATCATAGTCAGCTGCTTGAATGAGTTTTAACAGGATATTCTCGACGTCTTCACCGACATAACCGGCTTCCGTCAAACTTGTTGCATCTGCAATCGCAAACGGTACGTTTAAGATACGTGCCATCGTTTGGGCAAGAAGTGTCTTACCGCTACCTGTTGGTCCAATCATGACGATGTTCGATTTTGAGAGCTCGACATCATCTGCGCGACCACCAGCATTAATTCGCTTGTAGTGATTGTACATCGCTACAGACAACGATTTCTTCGCTTTCTCTTGACCAATGACATAATCGTCAAGTGTCGTACGAATTTCATGCGGTTTTGGAACGTTCTTCAGCTCGACTTCTTCTTCGGTACCGAGTTCTTCCTCTACGATTTCATTGCAGAGTTCGATACACTCGTCGCAAATGTAAACGCCAGGTCCAGCAACAAGTTTGCGTACTTGTTCTTGTGTCTTTCCACAGAAAGAACATTTTAGCTGACCTTTTTCTTCGTTGAATTTAAACATAAAGGTCCACCCCTTTAACGTGGAAATTGTATGGATGCCTGTAGCATCCCGTCTCACGTTTTACTATTTATGATTGTAGCATGAACAAGGAAAGTCTTTCAAATCCTGGACGAACGATTTACAGTTTGATGTTCTGAACCAAGGATTGTTTGCCCTTGTTTGACCTATCGTACAAAAAAATCGACTCCAAGACCAGAAATTGGGCTTGAAGTCGATCGAAAACCATGAAATGGCTTATTTTGCTTTTGCGTTGTCGACGAGAACATCGATAGCTTTACGGAATTGAAGATCGCCTTTAAGCGTTTCAAGACCACCTTGTGGTGCAAGCATCGTTTCAAGTTGATCTGCAGGAATGTTGTAGAGTTCTGACATTGATTGAAGTTCAGTTTGTGTTTCCTCATCTGTTACTTCGATTTTTTCGTCAGCAACGATTTGCTTGAGGACGAGACGTGCTTTAACGCGCTCTTCCGCTTGCTCTTTCATTTCAGAACGCATTGCCTCTTCTGTCGTTCCAGTCAACTGGAAGTACATGTTGAGGTCGATACCTTGTGATTGAATACGTTGTGTGAACTCTTGAACCATACGCTCGACTTCGTTTTCGACCATGACTTCTGGAAGATCAACTGTCGCGTTTTTCGTAGCCGCTTCGACTAACTCATCGCGCATTGAAGCATCAGCTTCTTGCTTGCGTGTGTTTTCGAGACGCGTACGGATTTTTGTTTTCAACTCGTCGAGTGAAGAAACTTCTTCATCCATCTCTTTTGCGAACTCATCTGTCAATTCAGGGAGCTCTTGCGCTTTGACTTCATGGATTGTTACTTTGAATGTAACTGGTTTTCCAGCGAGTGATGCTTCGTGGTATTCCTCTGGGAATGTCACTTCAAGATCTTTTTGCTCGCCAGTTTTTAAACCGACCATTTGCTCTTCGAATCCAGGAATGAAGTTTCCAGAACCGATGACGAGTGAGTAGTTCTCAGCAGTTCCGCCGTCGAATTGGTTTTCCCCATCGAAACCTGCGAAGTCGAATACGACTGTATCGCCATTCTCGATGACGCCATCTTCTTTAACGACGAGTTCTGCACCGCGTTCTTGCAATGTTTTGAGTTCAGCGTCGACGTCTTCGTCAGTAACGTTCGTTTCAACTGCTGTGTACTCAAGACCTTTGTACTCACCGAGTGTAGCTTCTGGCTCGATGACGAACGTGATTTTGAATTCGACTGGCTTGCCTTTTTCGAGTGTTTCAACGTCGATGTTTTCAAGCGCGATTGGCTCGATTCCTGATTCGACGACTGCACCTTCTATTGTGTCCTTGTAAAGGATATCGAGTGCATCTTGGTACAGTGCTTCTTCACCGTACATTTTGTTGAACATTGCGCGTGGCATTTTTCCTTTACGGAAACCTGGTGTGTTCAAAGTCTTAACGACTTTCTTGAACGCTTGGTCTACCGCTTTATCAAATGCTTCAGCAGGCGCTTCATACGTGAGGACGCCGAGGCTACCTGATTGTTTTTCCCATTTTGCAGTCATGCTGAGTCCCTCCAAAATTGTCAATTAGCGTACATGTGTGTACAACAAGTCACATTATAGCACAATCGTTCTGACGATTACCACTGTTGAACGAATCGTTTCCAGATGTCTCAATCGAAGTAAATCTGCTCGAATGCGATGACTTCCGGATAGAGGATATGCACCCCCTGATATAATCGCTTCGCTAGCGGACTCAAGTCACGTTCCGGCTCTTCTTTTTCAAACGACAGACCGGCTAGTTCTTCGCATGCGAGAAGCCATTTCTCCATATCCGACCCGATTGCTTCTCGTTCTTCAAGATGAATCAACTGGTCCGAACGTAAGACGAGCAAGGCTCGAAAAGGATCCATTTTTTCTAATGTATGCATCGATGCGAGTAACGCTTGTTGTTCCTGTTGATGCGCAATCAGCACTTCTTCTAAATCTTGACGCGTCGAGATCGTCCAGTGTACATCTAAATGTGGCACATAAATGTCTGCCGGATAGGACAGATGCTCAATCACACTTCCTAATAACTGATCGATGACGAGTAGGCTTTGATGTTCTGTATCCTGAGCACGAAGATACTTGTGTGTGATGTAGTCAAAGAGCGCAGGTGTCCGTTCGAATTCAGCACCAGCCAAATGGCGCATTTGTTCGACCCAGCTTCCATGTTGCAACACATGCATCAACGCCGTTCCGGAAGTTACAGTACTCTGAGTAACATTGTTTTTTTGAACCGGTGTCGTCTTTTGTTCTCGCACCGTCATCCGCTGTTTAATCTCGTCTAACCGAAGCGCAAGTCCATACGGCAGATACGGTGACGCCGAGCGTAGAGCGAGCTTCATTGGATACCGTTCTCCGAGTTCATAAAGAAAGAGTGCGAGCACTTGCTCCACACCCTCGACTTCAAGAAAACGTTCTGCTACAGTTTCGTATCGTTCACGGTCATGCAGTAATAGCGGTTGAATGACATAGAGTCGGTATAATACGTCTTCTCCTGTCAATTGGTCAGTCTCTAATTCCTTGACCAGCCGTTCCTGTTCAGATGCGGGCAAACGGAGGATGCGCACTCGTTCCGCTTCTAATTCGTGTTCCATCCAGCGGGATGTCCCCATTTTCCGACACTCCTTTTAATTCACTGTTCAGTTTGTGAATGGATCAAGCAATGATGTCCAGTTCGTGATCGCCTCTTGTAATTTCCCTGCCTGTTCGATACCGAGACGATTTAATGTATCGAGAGAGACGTCTGTTTCAAGAAGTCGTGTGATGTCTTCTGATTGATTCACGAACTGCTCAAGCTTCGCACTTAAATTTTGCAACTCTTGCGGTGGGTTTTCAAGACCCGCCAATCGTTGGTCGATTTGATCCAACTCTTGATTAAATTGATCAATCGTTCCGTTTTCCTTCAACTTTTCGATTTGTTGATCGAGCGCTTGCTCCGGATTCGCGGATTCGCGTGCTTTCGTAGCGGCCTCATTCAAAGAAGAAGACAGATCTGACGTGACTTGTGCCGTATCTTTCGCAATGCCTTGGAGTTCTCCCGCATAATCAACACTATTCTTCACATCGTTGACTTGTTGTTTTGCGTCATCGACTGTATTTGAAATCTCACTACACCCCACAAGAAACGTACTGAGTAACAGGACGGTACCAACTTTCTTCCACATCGCTTTCATCCCTTTCGAGTTCATGATACCTTAATTATAAGCGAAAATTGAAATAAAAAAAAGAGACCGCCCTCGTAAGGGCAGTCTCTATTTTAATTATAGCGTCCCAAGAGGGATTCGAACCCCCGACCGACGGCTTAGAAGGCCGTTGCTCTATCCTGCTGAGCTATTGGGACGTGTCAACACGAATAAACTATACTAGAACAATTCTTTCGTGTCAATCACATTACAAAGATTGCATTTATTTTATTACAAAAATGTTCCGTCGAGGTGAAGTGCATTGACGCGATCCCCGTTCATGTCAAGAAAATCGACAGAATAGCGGTCTTGTTCTACTTCAAGAATCGCATACGTCTTGTCTGGGCGATGGCGTGGCATCCGAATCGATCCTGGATTGATGAATAACACACCATCCCGATACTCCGCCTTCGCAACATGAGAATGACCATACAAAACGATATCAGCTTGCTTTTCGTTCGCATGATGTTGCAAGACATCTAGGCTATATTTGACGTCCTGACGATGTCCATGGACACAGAGTACCTTATGCTCGTCCATTTCCGACGTGACTTCTTCCGGGAAATCGTGTCCATAATCACAGTTCCCCCGTACAACACGATATGGATATAACGATTCAATGTCGCGCGTCAATTGAGAGTCTCCACAATGAAAAGCCAAATCCACGTCCTGATGCCGTTCGAATATCGTAAGCAGTTCTTGTTCTAGTCCATGGCTATCACTAACGATCAACGCTCTCATTTTCATCACACTCCTAGGAAAGTAGTTAAGTCCTGTTCGAGCTTGCGCAATGCATTGCCACGATGACTGATCATCGCTTTTTCTTCTTTCGTCAACTCAGCAGCCGTTTGTCCACTTGCCGTGACGAACAATGGGTCATAACCGAAACCGTTCGATCCCGTTGCTTCAAAACCGATTCGCCCTTCCATTGTTCCACGTACCGTCAATGTTTCGCCTGTTGGTTTTGCTAGCGCGAGTACACAAACGAAGCGTGCCGTCCGCTCCTCTTCCGGAACACCTTCTAACTTTTCAAGTAGTAGAGCGTTGTTCGCTGCATCCGACTTTTCAAGACCCGCGAAGCGTGCTGAGTAGACACCTGGAGCGCCATCTAAAGCATCGACTTCAAGACCTGAATCGTCAGCAAGTACTGCGTGACCAAAGTAGGCTGCTGCTTCTGTTGCTTTTAAGAGTGCATTCTCCTCGAATGTTTCACCTGTCTCATCCGTTTCTGGAGCATCCGCATGATCGAGTAACGACTCGACTGTATAGCCGAGACGCCCAAGCATGCTTTCGAGTTCCTTCACTTTACCAACGTTATGTGTTGCGACGATGACTTTCATTTATGTTCCCCCACTTCTTCTCCTACATACCACCACGAAACACCGAGTGCCTCGCGACCGGTTTCAATCAGTTCCTTAATACCTTTTTCCCCAAGTTCGAGCATTTCGAGCATCTCTTGACGGGAAAAGGTCGACTCTTCTCCTGTTGCTTGCATCTCGACGATTTTACCGGATGACGTCATGACGAGATTGAAGTCGACTTCAGCTGCAGCATCCTCTTCGTAGCATAAATCAAGTAAGGCATTCGATCCGACGATTCCAACTGAGATGGCGGCGATGCCCTCTTTGATTGGTGTATCGGTCAATTTTCCCGCTTGAATCAGTTGATCGATAGCTCGAACGAGTGCTAAAAATCCACCGGTGATCGATGCTGTTCGTGTTCCGCCATCAGCTTGAATGACGTCACAATCGATCCAGATCGTCCGTTCACCAAGTTTTTCTAGATCGACGACCGCCCGAAGTGATCGGCTAATGAGACGTTGGATTTCCATCGTCCGCCCCGTCTGTTTGCCGCGAACGGCTTCTCGTGCAGTCCGCTGAGCGGTTGCCCGCGGTAACATCGAATATTCCGCATTGATCCAGCCTTGGCGTTTTCCACGTAGAAATGGTGGTACCCTTTCCTCGACGGTCGCCGTGCAGAGGACTTTCGTATCACCCAGTTCAATCAAAATCGAACCTTCCGCGTGTTTATTGATGTCAACTGATAACTGTACTGGACGGAGATCGTCCGCCGTTCGTTGGTCTGTCCGCATTTAATCTTCCTCCGTTCCAAGGACGATGCGCTCCGCATGAATGGGCTGATCGAGCCAGTCCGTTGCAATTTGGTCGAATGAGCGGATATCGCCTGTCGCGTAATAACGATGTTCTGGTGTTTGTGTCACATCTGCTGAAATCGTGTTGTAGTCAAGTAGTGCTGCTACTTCGAGTGCGGTTTCATCCCCTGAAGAGATGAGTTGAACGCCTGGTCCGATGACCCGTCCAATGACATCTGCTAAGAGCGGATAATGGGTGCACCCGAGTATTAGTGTATCCATATCGTAATTCATCAAAGGTCGTAGCGTATTCGCCACGACACGTTCGACGTATGCGCCATCCGTCTGCATCGACTCGACGAGCGGAACGAATGGCGGGCACGCTAACGATTCAACGACGACTTGTCCTTCGACATGTCGTAATGCCTTCTCGTAGGAATTACTTGTAATCGTCATCTTCGTTCCGATGACACCGATTCGTTTCGTACGTGTCACCTTGACTGCTGCACGGGCACCCGGATCGATGACACCGATGACAGGTATATTTAAACGTTCTCGCGCTTCTTTTAAGACGACAGCCGTAGCTGTATTACAGGCGATCACGATCAATTTCACATCTTGTTGTACGAGATAATCAATCATCTCCCACGTAAACTCACGAATTTCTTCTTCTGGACGCGGACCATACGGACAACGTAGTGTATCCCCGACATAGATGATTCGCTCATGGGGCAACTGTCGCATCAATTCACGTGCGACCGTCAATCCACCGACTCCGGAATCCAGTACTCCAATCGCTCGATTCACTCTTCTCCACCTCTTTCTATCAATCTTATGGTAACAAAAAAGGACGACGGTGCAAGACCGGCGTCCGAGAATGTACGATTACAGGATTACTGAGCAAGACCTTCGCTAGTCAGCATATCTGAAAGAGTCGTGATTGCTTCAGAAGCATCGTCACCGTTTGCAACGATTTTGATATCTGAATCTTTCGCGATTCCGAGTGAAAGAACACCCATGATTGACTTCAAGTTGACAGTCTTTCCGTTGTATTCCAAGTTGATGTCTGATTGGAATTTAGAAGCTGTGTTGACGAGCTGAGTAGCGGGACGAGCGTGAATGCCTGAATCCGCGATGACTTTGAATGTTTTTTCCATGATTAAGAAATCTCCCTTCACTAATAACGTACTAGTGAGTCGTTTTCGAATATGTGAACTCATTATCAAATGATAACGGATTCGAATCGATTCTGCAAGGAATTTTTATATGCCTCACTCCATGGGAATGCTTTCCCGGCACGATTGATTTGTACCATCGATGTCCGTCCTGTGAACATCAATTCACCCTGTTCATCAAATGCCGCATAATGGACGTCACACGATGCACTTCCGACATGTACTGGGTACGCATAGACGGCGAGACGTGTCCGTGGATACACTTGGCGAATGTAATTACACTGGGCATCCGCAACGACGATGATCCCGTCTTCTGCAAGCGAGTATCCGGTCTCCTCTAACATCAATGTCCGAACGTCCTCGAAATAGATGAACGGTACCCTGTTATTCATATGACCATAGGCATCCGTCTCTGCAAAACGAACAGCGACGTCGAGTCGTGTTCCATGTTTCATTTGTTCAAGCCATGATTCGAGTTCTGAAATATAAGCTGGTACGCGCACAATCGGTTCCTCCTGTCTGAATGAAAAAAGAAGGAGCAGGCTCCTTCTTTAATAACTTATGAACTAACTGCTTCACCTGTCCGTCCTTCGTCACTACCGAAGAACTTCTTGAATGAGTGAAGTGTCGTCTGACGGTTCATCGCTGCGATCGAAGTCGTCAGCGGAATGCCTTTCGGACAAACCTCGACACAGTTTTGAGCATTACCGCACTGCATGATCCCGCCATCTTCCATCAACGCTTCAAGACGTTCTTCCTTATGGAAGGCACCTGTTGGATGCGAGTTGAATAGACGAACTTGCGAGATCGATGCTGGTCCGATGAACGTCGAACGATCGTTGACGTTCGGACATGCTTCGAGACACACGCCACATGTCATACATTTCGATAACTCATACGCCCATTGACGTTTGTTCTCTGGCATCCGTGGTCCTGGACCTAAATCGTACGTTCCATCGATCGGGACCCATGCTTTAACTTTTTTCAACGCATCAAACATGCGCTGACGGTCGACTTGAAGGTCACGAACGATTGGGAATGTCTGCATCGGTTGAAGGCGGATCGGTTGTTCGAGTTTATCGACGAGTGCCGTACACGATTGACGTGGTGTACCGTTGATGACCATGGAACAAGCGCCACATACTTCTTCTAGACAACCCATATCCCAGTTGATCGGTGTCGTTTTTTCACCGGCTGCATTCACAGGATTACGACGAATCTCCATTAAAGCAGAGATGACGTTCATGTTCGGACGGTACGGAATTTCAAACGCTTCATCATACGGTTTACCATCAGGTCCATCTTGACGTTGAACGATGAATTGAACCGATTTTTGCGTAGTAGATGATTCGAGTGGTGTCGCCATTATGCTTTCACCTCTTTCTTCGACTTCTTACTGTAGTCGCGTTTCCGCGGTGGAATCAACGACGTGTCGACATCTTCATAGAAGATTTCTGGATGACCATTCGTATATCGAGCCATCGTTGTCTTCAAGAACTGTTCATCATTACGTTCCGGGAAGTCCGGTTTGTAGTGCGCCCCGCGACTCTCGTCACGTTTTAAGGCGCCGAGCGTAATTGCTTCGGCTAAGTCGAGCATGTGATCGAGCTGACGGATGAACGACGCTCCTTGGTTACTCCAACGCGCTGTGTCCGTTGCCGAAATGCGCGTGAACCGATCACGAAGTTCCTTGATTTTCGTGAGTGTCTCTTCGAGCTTATCGTTATAACGGACGACCGTGACATTATCCGTCATGATTTCTCCAAGTTCACGGTGGATCTGATACGCGTTTTCTGTACCTTCCATCGATAAGATATCGTTAAAACGATTGATTTCTTCGATCTTATGCGCTTCGACGACGTCTTCGCTCATCTCATGAACCGATGTCTCAAGTTCATTCATATAGGCGATTGCTGACGGTCCGGCGACCATTCCACCATATACCGCAGAAAGAAGTGAATTCGCTCCGAGACGGTTTCCTCCGTGCATCGAATAATCACATTCGCCTGCTGCGAATAGTCCAGGAATATTCGTCATCTGATCGTAGTCGACCCATAGTCCACCCATTGAATAGTGAACAGCCGGGAAAATTTTCATCGGTACTTTTCGTGGATCATCACCGACGAACTTTTCGTAGATTTCAAGGATTCCACCGAGTTTGACGTCGAGTTCTTTTGCGTCTTTATGTGATAGATCAAGATAGACCATGTTCTCCCCGTTGACTCCGAGTTTTTGATTGACACAGACGTCAAAAATCTCGCGTGTCGCGATATCTCGTGGGACAAGGTTTCCGTATGCCGGATATTTCTCTTCAAGGAAGTACCAAGGTTTACCGTCTTTATACGTCCAGACGCGACCGCCCTCACCACGTGCTGATTCACTCATGAGACGTAATTTATCATCACCAGGAATCGCTGTCGGGTGAATCTGAATGAACTCACCGTTCGCATAGATCGCACCTTGACGATAGACAGCTGCTGCCGCTTGTCCTGTGTTAATGACCGAGTTCGTCGATTTTCCGAAGATGACCCCAGGACCACCTGTCGCGAGGATGACAGAATCCGCGGCAAATGCCTCGATTTCCATCGTCCGGAGGTTTTGACAAACCGCTCCACGACAAATGCCATTGTCATCGATGATGGCACGAAGGAATTCCCATCCTTCATATTTTTCTACCAAACCTTGCGCTTCGAACTTACGAACCTGTTCATCTAATGCGTACAATAACTGTTGCCCCGTCGTCGCTCCCGCGTATGCCGTCCGGTGATGCAACGTTCCTCCGAAGCGTCGGAAGTCGAGTAACCCTTCCGGTGTCCGGTTGAACATGACACCCATGCGGTCGAACATATGGATGATCTTCGGTGCTGCTTCCGCCATTTTTTGAACAGGTGGTTGATTTGCGAGGAAGTCTCCACCGTATACCGTGTCATCGAAATGCTGATATGGTGAATCCCCTTCCCCTTTCGTATTGACTGCTCCGTTGATGCCACCTTGTGCACAAACAGAGTGTGAGCGTTTGACGGGTACGAGTGAGAATAACTTAACTGGTACGCCTTGCTCTGCTGCTTTTATCGTAGCCATCAGACCGGCAAGCCCTCCGCCGATGATGACAAGATTCTTGTTCGCCATGTTGTCAGTTCCCCTTTCCTTACAACACGCCTGCAAACGTTAAGATCGAGCGTACGCCTACAAACGATAAACCGATGAATACGAGTGCTGCCACGTAAGACATCGCCCGTTGAGATGCTGGTGACTGCGTGATTCCCCAAGTAATACAGAACGTCCAGAGTCCGTTCGCGAGGTGGAATGTCGTTGCCAAGATCCCGACGATATAGAACGCTAACATGAATCCGTTATCAACGATGTTCTGCATCATGCTCGCATCAACTTCTGTTCCCATCGCAGCGGCAATCCGAGTCTCCCAAACGTGCCATGTGATGAACACGACGAGGAACACTCCGCTAAACCGTTGCAAGACATACATCCAGTTCCGGAAATATGTATATCGTCCCGCGTTCGCAGAACCCGTGAATGCGATGTAAACACCGTAGACACCATGCAAGATGATTGGAATGAAGATGACAAAGATCTCTAAGAACAATCGATACGGAACGCTCCCCACGAATTCCGCGGCCTTATTGAAGTCTTCCTCACCACGTACGATGAAGTAGTTCGTCGTTAAGTGCGAAAGTAAAAATAACCCGATTGGAATGACGCCGAGCAGTGAGTGTATTTTACGACTCACGAAATCACGATGATTCGCCATCCAAATCCCCCCTTTTGTTTGCCAATCAACCGTTGGCGCATTTTGGTAGAAAAGCGCTTTCATAAGGAAATTCGTCTTTTCATCACTTATTCTACTCCTGTCCTTTTTAGAAGACAACCCGAGCCGTTGCATTTAACTGCAAATTTTTTCAGGAAAACAATGACCTGCTAGAATCATCTCGGTATAATGGTTGGCAGATAGGAGTGAATCATGATGGATGTTACACCAAACCAAACACCACTTTTCGGAATCGAACTGATCCGGGATTATGTGCTGACCGATCTTCTAGGGTCGGATTATCGGCAAGTCATCTACTGGGCAGGTAAACGTCTCGCGCGTCAATTCCCTGTCGTGGATGAATCTGAATTGGCCTCATTCTTTGAACAAGCCGGTTGGGGAATGCTCGAAATCAAGAAACGTAAAGGAACGGTCATCTCGTTCGTACTGTCTCCTCCTGATACGACGAGAGATGAACGGCCACAAGGCTACTTTCAACTCGAAGCCGGTTTCCTCGCTGAACAGTTCTCCCGTTTTAACGGATGTGTTGCGGAAGGATATGCTGAGACAAGCAAAGAGATTGTTCAAATCACGGTCCAAATCGATCCAAAAGATCCACTCGAACCAATCGGTTGAACTTTACATAGAATGTGACAGGAATCTTTATTTTCAACATCGAAATAGATCCTTGAAACTTTTTGCAGTAAGTGATCGTAAAATCATGCGTACACAAATCGCGAGGAGGAACTTTACATGTTCAAAAAACTAGCAGCAGATTTAACGGGATTCAGTGATATCGGACAAGTCATTCATCCTGATGATTTCGACAAGGCAGCCGCTGACGATTATGTTTTACATGAAGACGGCGAAAAAATCTATTTCTTGATCAAGTCCAAATCTGACGAGTATTGCTTTACGAACTTAGCCTTGATTCACCTTGATGGAGAAAGTGCTGTCAGTTCAAAACGTGTACTCTACCGCTATCCATATGCACATTATCCAATTCGCCACGTCATGTTCGAAACGGCTGGAACAGTCGACCTCGATGTCGAGATCAAGTTCGAAATCGGTGGCAAACATTATTCGATCGACGTTGATAAAAAACAACTGGAGCATGTAAAGGATCTGTATAAGACATTACTTGCCATCGCTGAAAAACAATACGAAGGACAAAAGATGCTCGAGTTCGCGAATAGCTCATTAAATCATTCGGTCACGATTCTCGGTGGTCTTCGCCAAGGCGACATGAACGTTCCGCAAACATTCAAGGAGTTGTCTGAACAATCCTTCGAGTGGCTTCAAGGTCACTACCATCAGTGGAACCAGCGTGATTTCGGTTCGTACTACGAGAAGTACATCAACAACTAATTATTTTAAAATGCCGCCCTCTTCAAGAGGACGGCATTTTTTCATTCTTCATTCGCTTGACTTAAATATTCAGCGACGGTTTCCGCTAATTTCACAGGCAATCCTGCCTCAGCCAACTGTTCGATCGTCGCACGTCTTAGACTACGCATCGACCCGAAATGACGAATCAACTGCTGGCGTCGTTTCGGTCCGACTCCTGGAATCTCGTCGAGCAATGAACGTGTCATCCCTTTTGAACGAAGCGAGCGGTGGAAGGTGATCGCGAATCGGTGGACCTCATCTTGCATGCGCTGAAGTAAATAAAATGCACTTGAGCGAGGGCTGAGTTCGATCAATCGCGCATCTTCTCCAAACAACAACTGACTCGTCCGGTGTTTGTCATCTTTTTTTAATGAGCCGACCGGCAGGGATAGGCCGAGTTCATCTTGAATGACTTCTAAAGCAGCATTCAACTGTCCGACCCCTCCGTCAATCAAGACGAGGTCCGGAAGGCGCGCTCCCTCAAGTAACAAGCGTCGATAACGCCGACGAACGATTTCCCGCATCGATTCATAGTCATCCGGTCCTTGAACCGTCCGGATCTTGAACTTCCGGTATTCTTTTTTCAGTGGTTTACCGTCTTCAAAGACGACGAGCGCCGATACGGCATCCGCTCCTTGGATGTTCGCATTATCGATGATTTCGATCCGTGACAATGGATGAACGTCGATCGCGTCAGCGAGTTCTTCGACTGCCTGAACGGTCCGTTTCTCATCTTTCGCTAACAACTCGAAGCGTTCCGAGATCGCGTTTTCAGCATTCTTCGTTGCTAGATCAAGTAATTTCCGTTTTGATCCTCGGACCGGAACGTGAATTTTAATCGAGAGCGCCTCTTTGAGCAGAAGCTGATTAACGAGTGGCGGTACATAAACTTCACTTGGTTTGATGTTCTTTTCGTAGAACTGGACGATGAAACTCTCAAGCTCTTCTGCCGGCGTACCATAGATCGGGAAAAGCGAGACATCACGTTCGATCATCTTTCCGCCGCGAAGGAAGAAGACTTGGACACACATCCAACCTTTATCGACATGAATTCCGAATACGTCGCGTGACGTCAGATCCGCTGTAATCATGTTTTGTTTGTTCATGATCGACTCGATCGCTCGGACTTGATCCCGTAATTCTCCGGCTCGCTCGAATTCCATCGTCTCGGCTGCTTCCGCCATCTTCTGTTTCAAGCTTTCGACGAGTTCCTTCGTGTCCCCGGACAAGAACCTGCGGATTTCCGAAACGAGCGCTTTTTGTTCCGACTCGAGATTCGGGATTTCGCATGGACCGAGACATTGACCAATATGATAATAGAGACAAAGTTTTTTCGGCATCGGCTGGCATTTGCGCAGCGGATATAAACGATCTAACAGACGTTTCGTTTCGTTTGCCGCATAGGCATTCGGATAAGGACCAAAATAATGACCGCCATCCTTCTTCAACTTACGCGTCGTGATCAAGCGCGGATAGGTCTCATTCGTAATCTTCAGGTAAGGGTAGGATTTATCATCCTTCAACATGATGTTATATTTCGGATCATGTTTCTTAATTAGCGTCATCTCAAGCAATAACGCTTCTAGTTCACTCGCTGTGATGATGTATTCGAAGTCACGGACTTCCGCGACGAGGCGTTCTGTCTTAATATCATGTGCTCCCGTGAAATAGGAACGGACACGATTCTTGAGATTTTTTGCTTTTCCGACATAGATGACTTCACCGAATTCATTTTTGTGCAGATAACATCCTGGCTCATCCGGCAAAAGGGATAGTTTCGCTTTGATATGTTCTTGATGTCCCAAATAAATGTCTCCTTTCACCGTTTTTAGTTTTATTCGTTCGGGTAAATACCATACATTGATTATGACATACGGAGGATGAAAAATGCGTACATATGATTGCATTGTGATCGGAACAGGTTCCGCTGGAAATCAAGCGGCTTATAAATTCGCTGAAAAAGGACTACGTGTTGCCATCGTGGAAAACTTCACTCCAGGTGGCACATGCGCACAACGTGGATGTGACGCAAAAAAAATCTTACTGACGGGTAGTGAGACGAAAGACGCTGTCGAGCGATTGCTCGGATATGGCGTAAAGGGATTAATTTCAATCGATTTGCGCCAGTTGATGGAGCGCAAGAATGAATACACGCGCGCCATCCCGGAGCAGACACGAAAGCGGTACGCGGAAACGGACATCGACTATTTCCACGGCGAACCCCGCTTCGTCTCTTCACATCGTCTTCGAATTGGTGAAGAAGAAATCGAAGGGAAACAGTTTTTAATCGCAACCGGTCTACGACCTCGCGAATTAACTGTACCCGGTAGTGAACGTTTTATAACGAGTAATGAATTTTTAGAACTAAAGGATCTACCACGTCGACTCGTCTGTATTGGTGGCGGGTACATCTCGTTCGAGTTCGCGCATCTTGCTCGGATTGCTGGTGCAGACGTGACGATCGTCTTACGATCTGATCCTTTAAAACAATTCGAAAGTGAACTCGTCGATGTCTTACTCGACGCCACACGAGCACTTGGCATCTCGATCATCAAAGAGGCAGAAGTCGTCGCTTACGAAGAGGATTCCCTTCGTTTATCGAACGGTGATGTGTTGAAGACGGATGTCGTCTTGAATGCGACTGGACGTGTCGCAAGTATTGATCAACTTGGTCTCGAAGCCATCGGCGTTTCGCATAACGAAAAAGGAATTCATGTCAATGCGTATCTCCAGTCTTCCGTCGAACATATCTATGCCGCAGGAGATGTTGCTGTCAGCGGGAATCCGGCGTTGACACCGTTTGCCGGAACAGAAGGACGACTCGCTGCCGACAACATGCTCGAAGGGAACAACCGGAAACTGGAGCTGCTCCCTGTACCTAGCGTCGTATTCACTGCTCCGAACCTCGCCCTTGTCGGTGAGACGGAAGCTGCTTTGAAAAAAGCAGGTATTCCTTACCGTGGTCGCTTGATTGATACGTCCTCCTGGCAAACGAACGCACGGATCAAAGACAGTTTCGCTCGGGCGAAAGTGCTCGTCGGGGAAGATGATCAAGTACTCGGCGCACACTTCATCGGTGTCAATGCAGCGGAACTAGCAAACTATTTCTCGTTTGCGATGCAACACCGGATTCCAAGTACTTCGATGCAACAGACTGGATTCGCTTACCCGACACCGGCTTCAGATATCGCTTCGTTATTCGAGGATTGATAGGAGGCTTTTTGATGATTCAATACGGCTATACGATTTTATACGTTGAAGATACTGCACAGACGCTGACATTCTATCGAGACGTCCTTGGACTATCCGTCAAGGCGGAGCACGGGAGCTACATCGAGTTCGAGACCGGTCAGACGACACTCGCCTTCAATACGCGTGAAGACGTGCAACAGTTGATTCCGGATTACACGATCCCAAGCGGAAAAGCGCATCAGACGTTAGAGATTGGTTTCGTCACGGATGACGTTCCGACTCTTTTTCAGAAGGTGGTGGAGGCAGGATATGAGACCGTCCTTGCTCCTGTTAAAAAACCATGGGGGCAAGTCGTCGCCTATGTCCTCGACCCCGATGGTCACCTCATCGAGCTTTGTACGCCAATGTAATCTAAAAAACAGACCGTTCTGCCTGTGCAGAACGGTCTGTTTTGATATGCAGGAAAGAATTAGTTAGATGTTTCAACGAATTCTTTAAGTGCGTCTTTTGGCATGAAGCCCATCGTTTTGTTGACAGGTTGTCCATCTTTGAAGAGAACGAGTGTCGGGATACTTTGAACTTGGAATGCTCCAGCTACTTCTGGGTTTGCATCCACGTCAACTTTAACGATTTTTACATCTTGCATGTCAGCATCGAGTTCTTCAAGAACTGGTGCGAGCATACGACATGGTCCACACCATGTTGCCCAAAAATCAACAAGAACGAGTCCTTCTTGTGTTTCTTCTTTAAATGATTGGCTAGTTGCGTGTACGATTGCCATTGATCATAACCTCCTAATGAGTAGATCAACCCGGAAAAAAAATGGGTGATCTCTTTATTGATTCGAGTATATCATAGCAGTCTCTTCCAACAAACGAAACTGCTCACGTGAAGAATTCGTAAAAAAAATACCGGTACCATCTGCATGGCACCGGTACATTCACTCATCCGTGAACAAGCATTTTTTTGAATTCAGCTGTCAATAACGGCACGACGTCAAACAAATCTCCGACGATCCCGTAGTCCGCGACAGAGAAGATATTCGCTTCTGGATCCTTATTGATCGCAACGATCACTTTTGCATTCGACATCCCCGCTAAGTGTTGAATCGCACCCGAGATCCCGCACGCGATATACAAGTCTGGTGTAACGACTTTCCCCGTCTGACCGATTTGAAGTGCATAATCGCAGTAATCCGCATCACAAGCACCACGCGAAGCACCAACTGCTCCTCCGAGAACATCCGCTAGTTCTTGTAACGGTGCGAAGCCGTCTGAGCTCTTGACACCGCGTCCACCTGCGACGATGACTTTTGCCTCTGATAAATCAACACCACCTGTTGCTTTACGTACGATGTCTGCGACGATCGTCCGTAAATCCTTCAGCTCGACTGTGACCGACTCGACCGTGCCTTGTGAACTCCCCGTTTCGAGCGGATCGATGTTATTCGGACGGACCGTAAAGAGTGTCTTGCCTTCTGCGACTTTGACTTTCTCGAATGCTTTCCCTGAATAGATCGGTCGGATGAACGTTGCTTCCGCGCCTTCCCCTTCAATCGCCGTCACATCACTGATTAGACCAGCTTGCAGTTTTGCCGCGATCTTCGGTGATAGATCCTTGCCGAGCGACGTATGACCGAAGACGAGCACGTCAGGTGACGTCCGATTCATCAACTCAAGGAAGACTTGTCCATAACCGTCTGGCGTGTAGTGTAGAAGACGCTCATCCTCGACGACGAGGACTTGATCCGCTCCGCGTGACGCTAGTACGTCGGCATCCTTAGCGACATCGTGTCCAATCAGGACTGCGATGACTTCGTCTGCGACACGTCGCGCTGCTGCGATAGCCTCAAACGACACATTCCGTAAACTGCCATCCCGTGATTCTGCGAGTACTAATGCTTTTGTCATTCGTTTCTCCCCCTTAGACCACTTTTGCTTCGTTGCGTAATAATGATGCGAGCTGTGCGACTTGCTCGTTCAGTTCACCTTCAAGGATCTTACCGGCTGCTTTGTTCGGTGGTAAGAAACGTTCGATCGTCTCTAGACGTGGTGCGAGTTCATCTTCATCGAGTTCGAGATCATCGAGTTCGAGTTCTTCAAGCGGCTTCTTCTTCGCTTTCATGATTCCTGGAAGACTTGGGTAACGTGGTTCGTTCAACCCTTGTTGCGCAGTGACGAGTAACGGAAGTGTTGTTTCAATCGTTTCTGTATCCCCTTCAGCGTCGCGTGTGACGACAGCCTTCGTGCCGTCGAGTTCAAGTTTCGTGATCGTCGTCACGTAAGGAATATCGAGCAATTCTGCGACGCGTGGTGCCACTTGACCACTTCCGCCATCAACTGCGACGTTTCCAGCGATGACGAGATCAACTGTCTGTTCCTTTAAATAACCAGCGAGCACTTCAGAAATCGTGAAATGATCTGCCTCTTCGATATCATCTTCAATCGAGATGCGAACTGCTTGGTCCGCTCCCATTGCGAGTGCTGTTCGTAATTCCTTGTCCGCATCTTCCGGTCCGACCGTCACGACCGTCACCGTTCCCCCTTGTGCATCACGGACACGAATCGCTTCTTCTACCGCATATTCATCGTACGGGTTAATGATGAACTCAGCGCCATCCTCATCGATTTGACCATTCTCGAGTTGGATTGCTTCTTCCGTATCGAATGTGCGTTTCAACAGTACATAGATTTCCATCTCATGCTCCCCCTTGTCGTCTATTCACCATCATTCTTTGTATCCGCTTACATGATTGTTGTCATGAAAAGGGCTTAACTCAGCCCTTTGATCAACATCCGATGGATCCCGTCGCGTGTCTCAAGCAACTCATATTTGAATCCACTTGCCATCCAGCTCGTCACGACCTCATCGATTGTTCCGAAGATCATCTGACGCGCTAATCGATAATCGAGTTCGTTTGAAAACTCGCCTGTCGTCATCCCGTGCTTGATGACACGGTCAATCAGATGCAGATACGGTTTCAAGACGGCGGCAATGTTTTGGCGCATGTCTTGGTTGGATTGACGTAGCTCGATTTGCGTGACGACAGCCAAATCATAATCGACGGATAATTGCTCAAGGTGTGCCTCGATCAATGCGGCCAATTGTTCTGTCGCTGACGTGTGATTCGCGATTTGTCCTTCGGAATATTCGATGAAGCTTCCCATTTTCGCTTGGAATAGCGAAATCAGTAGGTGTTCTTTATTCTTGAAGTACAGATAGATCGTTCCATCCGCAACACCGGCTTCCTTTGCGATGGCGGTCACCTTCGCTCCATGGTAGCCGTTTTTAGCGATGACTTTTACGGCGGCATCAATGATGCGGTCACTCTTTGACATTGTTCGTTTCATTCCACTATCTCCTAACGCATAAAATGAATGATGGTTCATTCATATTTATTCTATCATGTCATTTCGTCCTGTCAACTGCTTTCTTCGAGTTGTTTGGCACGTTCTTCTTCAACAAGAACACGGCGGAGAATCTTCCCGACGAACGTCTTCGGTAACTCTTGTCGGAATTCGTACTGCTTTGGCACTTTAAATGACGCTAACTGTTTACGACAGAATTGATCAAGCTCTTCTTCTGTGACCGTCATCTCATCCTTGACGACGATGAACGCCTTGACGGTCTCTCCACGATAGGCATCCGGAACACCGATGACGACGGCTTCCTTGACGGCCGGATGCTCGTACAAGATTTCTTCGACTTCACGTGGATAAATATTAAATCCGGAAGCAATGATTAAATCCTTTTTCCGATCGACGATCCGGAAGTAATGATCTTGGCCGATATAACCAAGGTCTCCCGTGTGCAACCAACCGTTTCGAAGAACCGCTTGCGTCTCTTCTGGTCGTTTCCAGTATCCTTTCATGACTTGCGGACCTGTGACGATGATCTCACCGATCTCACCAGGAGTTGCGGGTGTCTCTCCATCCGCTTGGACAATTTTCGCTTGCGTATCGGGTACCGGAATACCAACCGTTCCAGGAATCCGGCGATCCCAGATACAGTTCGTATGCGTCACTGGACTCGTCTCAGACAAACCATATCCTTCAACGATTCGTCCGCCCGTTAATGCTTCGAATTTTTCCTGGACTTCGACCGGCAGTGGAGCTGAACCTGAAATACAAGCTTCGATTGAAGACAGATCATATTTCTTTAGCTTCGGATGGTTCAACAGACCGACATACATCGTCGGTGCACCAGGGAACAGATTGGGTTTTTCCTTATGAATCGTTTTCAATACTTGTTCGATGTCGAATTTCGGAACGATGATTTGCTCATAGGCATTAAAAATACCGAAATTGAGGTTACATGTCATGCCATAGACATGGAAATACGGAACGACAGCTAACAGTTTTCGTCCATCTCCCCGCTCATATTTATAAAACCATTTGTCGATTTGCTCGACATTCGCACTCAGGTTATAGTGCGTCAGCATGACACCTTTTGGAGCACCTGTCGTTCCACCCGTATACTGAAGAACCGCGACATCTTCTTTCGGTTGAATCGCAATCGGTGTAATCGGTTCATAACCACGTAGCGATAAAAATGGAATCGAACCCGTCGTATCGATGATGATGTTGTTATCTTTCCGTGCTTTAATGGGATACAGTTTATTTTTAGGGAAGGGAAGGTAATCCGCGATGCTTGTTGTCACGACCGTTTTGAGTTCCGTCGCCGCTTTGACGCGAGAGGCTTTCGGATAAAGTAGGTCGAGGGTTACGAGCAGATGTGCACCTGAATCGATGAGGATCTGTTCGAGTTCACGGTCCGTATAGAGCGGATTCACCTGCACGACGATTCCACCAGCATAGAGGACAGCATAATAACTGATCATATACTGGGGACAGTTCGGTAACATCAGTCCGACACGATCTCCTTTTTTGAGGCCATGCTCTTGAAGTAAACTTCCGAGTGCATGTGCTTCGTCGCACACTTCACGAAACGTCATACGTTTCCCTAAGAAACTTAAGGCACGTTGTTCTGGAAAATCAGTCGCTGCCTCATCAAGTGCCTGATAAAGAGGTATTTCTCGATAATCAATCGATACGGGTACTTGCTTTGGATAATCAGATAACCAAACGGATTCCATACGTTTCCCTCCCTGATAATGAATTACTATTCATTTTCATTATACGTTGATTTGAATTCGACATGCCAGTAAAATCCCAAAAAAAGAAATTGAATCTGCTTGTTTTTTGGTTTTTTCAATCAAAATTTTAATACTAAAAAAGCAGCACCTCCCTTTCTCGATTTCCGAAAAAGAGAGGTGCTACTTTTGAATCCATATTACCGGGAGGGATATGTGAATCCTTCCCCGATGACTTCTCGCACTTTATGAATGACGACGAAGGCGCGGGGATCCGCTGCTTCGACGATTTGTTTCAACGGTGCCAGTTGTCGTTTATCGACGATCATATACAACATGTCATTCTTTTGTTTCGTGAAATGACCATGACTGTGGATGACAGTTGCGCTACGTCCGAGCGTCTCCGTCAGGATCGTCGCGATTTCTTCTTGGCGATGGCTAATGATCGTGACCGCTTCGCGGACGTTCAATCCTTCGCTGACGAGATCAATCAAATACGAACCGATGATGATCGCAATTAACGTGTACAGCATCGTCTCTTCTCCAAATAGAAAACCTGACGCACCGACAACGGCGACATCGATGATGAACATCGAGACTGCGATACTGAGATTCAAGTATTTATTCATCAGTCGAGCGATGATGACACCACCGCCCGTCGTTCCTCCCGCACGAATGACGAGTCCGATTCCGACACCAATCAAAATACCCGCATAGACCGTTCCAATCAAACGGCTATCCGATGATGTCGCAAGGTTTGCTGTCGAAGAGAGGACAAACGATGTGACGGCGACTGAGATGACTGAGTAAAGCATCGTCTTCCGGCTAAGGAATCGATAACCGACAACGAACAGCAAAGCGTTCGCAAGCAAGGAGACAAGTCCCGTATCCCAACCGTAAAGATAGTAGAAAATGACCGTGATCCCAATCAATCCACCTTCTGAGAGATCATTTGGAATCGTAAAGTAGTTGATTCCAAAGGCGAGAATCGACGACCCGATGATAACCCAGAAGATGTCCTTCCAAGAAATCAATTGCATCGCCTCAAAAGCACGGCGTCTCGTTTCTGTCGTTGTTGATGTTTTTCGTACGTTCATATGCGTTCCTCCTTTTTTGATTAGGCGTGGCTCAATAAAAATTCCGTACTGAAACGATGTCAGTACGGAATGATCACACGGTAAGACCGGTTCTTTTAATTAAATACAATCCAAAGGATACCGACAACCAAAAAGGCGATCGAAACCCCGAACATGATTTTCGCTAAACGTTCTAACACGGATTCACCCCACTAACGCTGATCCGATGACGTAGGACATGCCGATCGATAAGGCACATGAAATAATGCCGACAGCAATGTTGCCGTTCTCGATTTCACGGTCTACCGGCAAATTCGGTGTCAGGAATTCAAAGATCCAGTATGTCGATATCAACAGTAAGAAGCCAAAGGCACTTTCAAGAAATATCGACCCGACCCGTTCTTCCCCTTGAACAGCGAAATGAACGATATTGGCGAGTCCGATGATTTTTCCACCTGTTGCTAACGCAACGGCGATGTTGCCACTCTTGATATGTTCCCAGTTTTTATACCGGGTTGTCAACTCAAAAAGTGCAAGCCCCAAAATGATCAGTAATCCCGCGACCGAATAGAGCGCTGTCGTATAGACATAGACGTTCTCAAAAATGTTCATCTTGCTTTCCTCATTTCAGTTCGATGATCGTCACACCGTGTCCGCCTTCACCTTGACCACCTAACCGGTGACCTTTGACGTGACGATGACCTTTCAAGAATTCTTGGACACCTTGTCGCATCGCTCCCGTACCCAAGCCATGAATGACACGGATGTGGTCGTAGTTCGATAACAAGGCTTGGTCCATGAAGCGTTCGAGCTTCGACAACCCTTCTTCGACACGCACGCCACGTAAATCCAGTTCAGCCGAAGGTGTCGATTGTTTCGTCACACTCGTTCCACCAGAGCGCCCTTTCGTTTGTGGACGTTTTGGTGTACTGCCAATCTTCGCGAGATCTTCCGGTTTGACGTTCACCTTCATGATGCCCACTTGGACGGTATACTCGCCGTTCGCCTGTTGGTTGATAATATAGCCTTTTTGATTGAAGGTCGTGACTTTAACTTCTTCGCCTTTATCAAATCGCGGCGTTTGGTCGTATTTTGCTTTTACTTTAGCGATCCGCTTCTCTTGCAGACTCGGCTTCGCGTCTTCGAGTCGCTTCCGCGCCTCGATCAGTTCATGCTCTTTGACGGCACCAGCGTCTCGTAATTCCTTCAGACGTTTGATGACGCCTTCTGCTTCTTTTTGAGCGCGTTCGACCGCACGTGCTGCTTTTTCTTCCGCTTTTGCCAGAATTTCGTTTTTCTCTTCCTGGATCTCAGCTTGTTCTTGCTCGAACTGCTCTCTCTCTTCGACAAGTCGTTTTTTCTCTTCTAACAACTGTGCCTCTAACGTTTCAGCCCGCTGTTTCGCTTCTTCTAATCGTTCGATCATCGTCTCGACAGACTGTGCGTCGCTACCGATCTGACCACGTGCCGCGTCGATGATCCGGTCTTCGAGTCCAAGACGTTTTGAAATCTCGAACGCATTCGAGCGTCCAGGTACACCGATGAGTAAGCGATAGGTCGGACTGAGTGATTCGACATCGAATTCCATCGACGCATTGACGACCCCTTCTCGGTTATAGCCGTACGCTTTTAATTCTGAATAGTGCGTCGTCGCTGCCACACGTGCGCCGCGTCGCTTCACTTCATCAAGAATCGCGATTGCAAGAGCAGCCCCTTCTGTCGGATCCGTTCCCGCACCTAACTCATCGAACAGTACTAGACTCATAAAATCGATTTTTTCCATCATCGAGACGATGTTCGTCATGTGCGAACTAAACGTCGATAAGTTTTGTTCAATCGACTGTTCATCCCCGATATCGGCATAAATCGCATCGAAGACACTGAGTTCCGTCTCATCTGCAGCTGGCACGTATAGTCCTGATTGCACCATCAATTGCAAAAGACCGATCGTCTTTAAGGTAACTGTCTTACCGCCGGTGTTCGGACCGGTGATGACGAGTGACGTAAAATCCCCACCCAGTGATACGGTAATTGGTACGACTTCCTCTTTCGGGATGAACGGATGCCGTGCTTCCTTCAGAATGATATGGCGGTTTTCGTTCAAGCGTGGCTCGACCGCTCCAATTTGATGACCGTATAATGCTTTTGCCATGATGAAATCAAGTTCTGCTAATACATCCAGATTGATGCGTAGCGAATCACCAACGCTACCGACAAGTGCCGATAGTTGTGCAAGAATTCGTTCGATTTCCGCCCGTTCTTTCAAACGCGCTTCTTGAATTTCGTTGTTCGCAGAGACGACAGCTTGCGGTTCGATGAACAACGTTGCTCCAGAAGCGGACTGATCATGGACGATTCCGCCGAACGCTTGACGATATTCTTGTTTGACCGGTACACAATAACGATCGTTTCGCATCGTCACGATGGCGTCAGACAGCATCTTCGCTTTACTACGTAAGACGTTATCGATTTTCGAACGAACTTGTCCTTCGAGCGAGCGTAACTGACTGCGTAACGCTCGTAATTTATCACTCGCTGAGTCTTGGACAGTCCCTTGATCGTCGATGGCATGGCGAATCCCCTGTTCGATCTCGACGAGCTTCGTGATTTGCTCGATTCGACTATCAAGGCGCGGTAATCGTAGATCCGCATGGTCTTCGTGTAGCCGTTCTTGGAATGCCTTCACTTGACGTCCCGAGTAGACGACGTCTGCGACGGCTAGAAGTTCACCCGTCGAGAGGACCGAACCAATTTCTGCTCGTTTCACTTCACTTCGGACGTCCGTCAATCCACCGAACGGATAACGGTCACGCAACCGGTAGACCGTCGTTGCTTCCGTCGTGACAGCTAACAGTTCCTTGACCTGCTCGAAGTCTTCTGCCGGACGCATTGCCCGGACGAACTGTGCTCCGAGTGAACTAGCCGTGAAGGCGAGCATGTTTTCTTTTAACTTCTCATATTCTAAAACGCGTAATGCGTTGGCATTCATTTAATCCACTCCTAAACGTTTTCGACCGAAGAATTCGAGTGCTTCTTCAGCAGACCACGTATTGATGACATCAGACGCCTCCAAATAAGCTTTACGAGCATGGAGGACTCCAAGTTTCATATCTTCTAACATTTCTGGTCGGTGTGTATCCGTATTAATTAAAATCTTTACGCCGGCAGCCTTCGCTTTCGCAAGCGAACTTGCTGTTAAATCAAAACGTGCTGGATTCGCGTTCATCTCAAGCGCTGTTCCTGTCTCCGCTGCTAGTTCGATCAATCGATCGACATTGACGGCGTATCCTTCTCGTCTTCCAATGATTCGTCCCGTCGGATGAGCAATCAAGGAAACATAAGGATTACGACAAGCATTCTCGAGCCGCTGCATGATTTCTTCTTCCGTCTGATCGAACTTCGAGTGGATCGAGGCGATGACATAGTCCATTTCTTTTAAGAACTCATCTTCATAATCAAGTGATCCATCGGGCAAGATATCCATCTCGACACCGCATAAAATTGTCATATCGGGATGTTTCTCGCGTGCCGCTTCGATTTCAATACGTTGTGCACGCAGACGTTCTTCCGTTAATCCATTGACGAATTTCATATATTTACTATGATCCGTGATCGCCATCCATGTATATCCGCGTGCAGCACAGGCATCGACTAGTTCTTCAACAGACAACGTACCATCTGACCATGTCGTATGCATATGCACATCGGCTTGAATATCTTGTTCCGTCAAGAGACGTGATAAATCTTGCTCGAATTCATGACGTCCCGCTCGTAATTCAGGCGCGATGAACGGTAAATCATATCGCGCAAACAATTCTTCTTCTGTGTTCGGTTGCACTAATCCTTGCTCGGTCTCGACACCATATTCAGAAATACTCTCTCCTCGCTCTTTTGCGAGTTGGCGCATCCGGACGTTGTGATCCTTCGAACCCGTAAAGTGATGTAATGTGGATGCATACGCCGCATCATCCACGATTCGGAAATCAACCGCGATATAATGAACGTCTCGTTTTAAGATGAGCGATACTTTCGTGCTGCCAGCTGCGATGACTTCATCGATGAGCGACAGTTCTAGAAGCTGCTCCTTGATTCGTTCCGGTTCATTCGTTGATAGAATGAAATCAAGATCCTTACACGTCTCTTCTGCTCGACGGAAACTTCCTCCAACTTCAAAACGAATGATTGCATCAAACGATGCAAGTGTCTGATTCAATTCAGCGACGATCTTTCGCATGACACCGTATGGTAATCGCTCCGGTCGTGTTTCAAACGTTTCAAGTGCTTTAACGTACTTCTCGACCGTCTTCTTGCCGAATCCAGACATCGCTTCGACTGTACCATCTGCTAATTTCTCTGCAAAGGAATCTGCATCAATGACGCCAACTTCATGCAGTTTAGCGAGCTTTTTCCCACCAAGACCCGGAATCTTCAATAAGGCGATCAATCCTTCTGGCACTTCTTGTTCGAGTTCTGTCAGTGCCGTGCTCGTTCCCGTTTCACGATATTCCTTTAGAACAGCAGCCGTTCCTTTCCCGATCCCCTTCATCGCCGTGAAATCCTCAATCGCCATGAAGTCAGCATCGGATGCTTCGAGAATACTTGCTGCTTTCCGAAAAGCATTAATCTTAAATGGATTTTCCCCTTTGACCTCTAGGTAGACCGATATCCGTTCCAAATGACGCATCGCATCTTGAATCGTACGCATGTGCAGTTCTCCCCTCAAAAAAAGCTCCCAATCGTGGGAGCCTGTTTATTTTATCAATCCAACTTGATCCATCAGCCAGTTCGCAAGAAGCGGGGTATGCTGGATAATGAAGCTTGCTAAACTCGAATTCGCGATCGCATCCTGTATCGATTGGATTGGAACGAATGCCGCTAAGAACAAGAGCAGGAAGATGAAGATGTACATCTCGATGAAACCAAAGACACCACCTAACAACCCTTTGACTTGTTTTAGAATCGGGACATTCGTCAACGAATCAAACATCGACAATAAGATCGATAAGATGATTTTTGTACCGAAGAACAGGACGACGAACCAAAAGGCTTTGTAGAACACCTCATCGAGTCGTGCTGAACTTGGAATCGCGAACATCGTCAAATCGATTCCCGCATCATCCAGTGTAGACGGATATGGTACCCACAATCGGAATTTCGTAGCCAGTTCCTCATAGAACGACAGTGCAACGATGAAGGAAATGATCAGACTGAGCAAATGACCGGCCTGCAACACAACTCCCCTTCGGACCCCTGTCATGACACCTACGGCGAGAAGTAATAAGATAACGAGAGAAATCATAGTTTATAGTTCACCCAAATTCTTTTTAATTTTTACATAATCACTACCAATATTAAGCGCCGCTAGGACGGCGATTTGACGAACGTCGAGTTGTGGTGCTTGTTCTCGGATTTCTCGAATCTTCGTATCTACGAGGAGACCCACTTCGCGTACGTGTTCTGGCGACTCCGTTCCGACAATCGTATAATCATTGCCTGCGATATGAATCGTCGTCCGGTTCAACCCTTCTGAATCAGCCATTTTTCTGTCCTCCTCATACTTTGCTTCTTTCATATAGTACCATCATTTTCGTTTTAGGAAAAGAAGTCCCCCATCGGTCTTAAGGATGGTATGCTTAATCCCGGAAAGGGAGGTTATCCTATGGGAACGACCGTTTTACGCTTATCTAAAGAAAAACAGGACTTAGTCATACAGAACTTCAAACAGAACGAGACGAAGTCTCCTCCGTATGCCCGTTTCGCTGCCAAGATTCCTGGTTGTGTCATCACGATTTATAATTCTGGAAAAGTGATGTTTCAAGGACCGCAAGCCGAAGCTATCGCTACACGTTTCGGTACGGCTTCGCCGACTAAGTCGAAAGAACCACTTGTTTCAACGTTACCGAATGGTTTTTCGGAATGGTCCGTCGTTGGTAGTGACGAAGTCGGGAAAGGCGATTTCTTCGGTCCACTCGTCGTCGCCGCTTCCTTTGTTGATCGAAAGCAGATCGCACTTCTTCACGAACTCGGTGTCCGAGACTCCAAACATTTGAACGATATCGAGATTCGTCGAATTGCTCGCGATCTCCATGCTGTCATTCCGTACACATATCGTATCCTACACAATCCAGAATACAATCAGATGCAACGGTCGATGACTCAAGGAAAGATGACTGCCCTGATGCATAATGATGTAATCGAGCGGCTTCTTGACCAACTGGAGACGAAACCAGAAGCGATCTTGATTGATCAGTTCGCCGAAAAAAGTGTCTATTATAAACACCTAGCTGGTGTCGTCAATCCCGTTCGAGAAAATGTCTACTTCTCGACCAAGGCGGAACAACTCCATGTCGCTGTCGCTGCCTCCTCGATCATTGCTCGCGCCATCTTTTTGAAGGAGATGGACAAGTTGAGTGAAACAACAGGTGTCGTCATTCCGAAAGGTGCTGGTGCCAAGGTCGATCAAGTCGCCGCCTCACTGATTTTACGTTATGGAGCTGACAAACTGCGTGACTGGACGAAAGCCCATTTTGCGAATACGAAAAAGGCACAACAACTAGCTGCGAAACGAAACCGACCATGACCTTAACGGAATGGTCGGTTTTTTTAAATGACGGACTCCCCTTCAGACAGTCGTTCTAATTCCGCAAGAAGTATGTGTTTTTCATTAAAAGGAATCGTTTTTGTACCGATTCGTTCTACCTCATCATGACCTTTCCCGACGATGACGATGCGTTTTCCTTCGTGCGCCAGATGCGCTGCTTGTACGAGCGCTTCGTGACGGGATGTATGACAACCTACTAAATGTTCACGTGGAATATCAACGATTAGCTCTTCGATGATTCGATCCGGATCCTCTGTCCTCGCATCATGGACCGTTGCGATGATGTGTTCACAATATTTACTTGCAATCCGCCCCATTTCCGCTCGTTTCGTTCGATCACGCTCTCCAGCTGCACTTAAAACGACCGATAGCGATTCTCCGGAAAAAGTGAGTGCCTGTAAACATTTTTCTAGACCATCCGGTGTATGGGCATAATCGATATAAATCTCACAAGGTGCCCAGTCCAGTCGTTCAAGTCGTCCTTTCGGCAATTCCAGTTCTGGAATGTGACGAATCAAAGCATAGAGATTGGCATCACCTGCCCGCAATAATCCCATCGCCGCCGCTAAATTCGCTGCATTGAATTCACCTAGTAAAGCTGTCGGCACACGCGTCGTCGTCTCGTCGATCCGCACATTGACGGTGTCCGTCAACCATTCGACCGCGATTTGTGACGTCCGGTGTGGTTGTGTCGTATACCAGATGACGGGTTGTAAAGGCGCAGCTTCTCGCATGACGCGGCTCCAACCATCTTCTCGATTCAAGACGATGGTCCGACCATTTGACGCAGCGACTTGTTGAAATAACAACGCTTTCGTCTTGGCGTAATCCTCCATTGAATGGTGATAATCCAGATGATCATGCGTCAGGTTCGTAAATGCTGCCGAGTGGAAAGACACTCCTTCGACTCGACCTTCAGCTAATGCATGAGAAGACACTTCAATGATGCAATCCGTCACGCCTTTTTCAACCATTTCATACAACAGTCGATGTAAGATGATCGCTTCAGGCGTCGTATTCGGTGTCTCAATGAGTTCCTCATCAATTCGTGCACCGACCGTGCTAATCATGCCGGCTTTTATGCCTGTTGCACGAAAGAGATCATACGCCAATTTTGTCGTCGTCGTTTTTCCGTTCGTTCCCGTTACACCATAGACACGCATTTTTTGACTCGGATGATCATAAAAAAAGTCTGCTACCTTCCCGGCAGCTGCCTTTGTATTTTCAATGAGAATAACAGGAATCGTTACATCACTTAATGCTTCTTCCGCTAAAATCGCAACTGCTCCATTACGTTCCGCTTCTCTAGCATATCGATGACCATCTACCGTGTAGCCGCGAACACAAATAAACAGACTTCCTGGTATTACGTTTCGTGAGTCTGTCTCAATACTCGTAACTATCGGATTTGAATCTGTTCGTAAGTTAAAAAGTGATACTAATGATGCTAAGGATTTCGAACAGGGCTTCATGATGTTTGCTTCCCTTCCTTGTCTCAAGATTTGCTTTATTTGGTCTAATATAAATGACTCGATGTATCAATTGTTTATCTTCAGCTAAACTTCAGATGAATATGTTACAACTAACAATGAGGTGAATGATATGACACATATTTTGATCGCAGAAGATGAATACGATATCAGGGAACTACTAACAGAATTATTGAACTCCAATGGATACATTGTATCTAGCGCGGCAAACGGCATGGAAGCCTTACAACTTTACCGATCGGGCTCTTTCGATTTAATCATCTTAGATATCATGATGCCTTTCTTCGATGGTTTTGAGGTTGCACGCGACATTCGTAAAGAATCACAAACGCCGATTATTTTTTTAACCGCTTTGCAAGATGAGGAAAACCAGGTGAAAGGATTTGATCTCGGAATCGATGATTACATCGCAAAACCATTTTCCCTTCGCATCTTACTTAGACGGATCGAAGCCGTTATCAGGCGCATTCAATCGAATGAAGCAGAATCACTCTCATTTCGAGAGATTACCCTTTTTCCATCAAGCTATAACGTATACGTTTCTGGAAATCCGACGACATTAACACTTAAGGAATTTCAAATTCTTCATTTATTACTCGAACATCCCGGCCGTGTACTCGAACGAGAACAGCTGATTCAGCAACTTTGGGGGTTTGATGCCCTTGGCGATACACGATTCTTGGATACACATATTAAAAACCTACGAAAAAAAATAAACGTACCTTATATTCAAACAGTAAAAGGAGTTGGCTATAAGCTTGAAGCACCTAGCTAAACGTCAAGGAATCACTGCTAAACTATTTTTTTTAACGATGAGCTTACTCATCGTCGCTGTCCTCTCGACGGTTGGTTTTCTATATGCCTCGTTGCCTTCGTACTATCAGTCCTATCGAGAAGAACAATTTCACTCGACGATGGCATCTATTAAACTAAAAAGTAAAGATCGTTCAATCGAAGAACTCATCCCATTGCTTGATCAACTGACAGACAAAGGGATTCGTTTTTCACTGTGGACGGAGGACGATCAACTCTTATATGCACCCGATTTTGGTCGCGGACCGATTCGTCGCACTACCGATAACTCTCCTACCGGAACGATCCAAGCCTCCCTTCCACTTCAACTGAACAGTCAAACGGTTACTCTCGATGCGGATCAAATGATTCAACCGATTGATGAAGTGAAAGCCGTCTTGTTAAAACTAGCTCCTTATATCGTTTTTCCGCTTCTATTATTAGCCGGTCTTGCTGCCTATCTTTATTCACGTACCATTTCTCGACCGCTGATCTCCATCAATCAAGCGACGAAGGAGTTAGCGAATTTAAACTTTGCTGTCCGAACCCATCATCACTCAACGGATGAACTGGGTGATCTATCAAGAAATATCAATCAACTCGCCACCACACTCGAGGCGACGATGGATTCTTTACAAGCCTCCAATGAACGCCTTCGTCTTGAAGCGGAAAAAGATCGAATACGTGATGCAGAACGAAGACAGCTATTCCTCGCTATCTCACATGAGTTAAAAACACCTGTTACGATCATCAAGGGTCAAGTCGAAGGGATGCTCTTGAATCTCGGAATCTACCGAGACCGTGATTACTATTTGGAGCGTGCTAGTCAGGTGATTGAAAATATGGAACGTCTCATTGCATCGTTGCTCGAAGTCGCCCGTGTCGAACAAATGGCACTTCATTTCGAGGAAACGAATCTTCGTCTGTTACTCGAACAACAACTCGATCAATTCGGACAACTTATTCATGATCAGCAATTACGTGTGATCTCACCTAAAGGAGACTGGAACGTTAACACGGATCGTCACTTGTTGGAGCGCGCTTTTCATAACGTATTAATGAATGCCATATCGTATACGGCTCCGGGTGGAACGATTCTAATCGAGACGACCGGAAAACAAAATGGTGTGGTGCTAACGATTACGAACTCACCGACTATTCAAGATTCAAGTGATACTGCCGCTTGGTTCCACCCCCTTACACGCGCCGAACAATCGCGAAATCGAATTCATGGCGGTAGTGGTCTCGGACTATATTTGGTACACCAAATCATGGATCGATTAGATTTAAAGACTACTTTGACTGGAACACCTGATCAGGTACGATTCACGACGTTTTTTGAAACTACTTCTTGATTTCTACTTGCCAAAGAAGTAAAGAATCCGCTATACTCCTTTAAGTTAACTAGTTAACTTAAAGGAGGTTTTTTTATGTCATCTCAACAAGAAGATATTCTCGGACAACTGTCAAAAGTCGCCCGACTCGTCAAACGAGACATCGATGCCACCCTCGCTCAATATTCGTTACACACTGGACAATGGGCACTCTTGAAGGCCGTGTCTTTACTTGAACCAGTCTCACAGGTCACCCTGTCGAAATATTTAGTCATCGAAAAGCCAGCCGTCACAAAAACAGTCGCTCGATTAGAAGAATTAGGATTCATCTTTCGTCAGAACGCAGGACGTCATCGCCTGGTCGAATTGACTTCACAAGCACGCGACTTATTTCAGACGATTGATGCATCCGTCCAACAAGCACATCGTATATTTTTGGATGAATTATCGCCAGAAGACCAGTCTTCCTTAGAGCGCCTGATGACTCAGCTACTTCTTACCCATCGCCCGGTCGAACAGGAGGAATCATCGTGAATCGTTTATTTCACCGGCATTACGTGACGACATTACTCGTCAATCTCTTATTATTCATAACGTTTTACTTATTAAATGCATCCCTGCCTCTACTCGCCGCCCAAAAATTCGAGGTTTCACAAGGATCACTCGGATGGGTTGTGACGGCATTCGTACTCGCAACGGTCTGTTCACGTCCGTTGATTGGTCATTGGCTCGATCGGTACGAACTGAAACGGATGTTACTATTATCTGCTAGTCTGTTTACTCTCTTTAGCTGTCTCTACTTGATCATTCTGCCGATTGAATCATTCAGTTTATTGCTCATCATTCGTGTGTTACATGGGTTCAGTTTCGGTATGATCTCTTCTTCACTGAGTTTAAGTGTCACGACGTTGATTCCTAAGCATCGTCAGGGTGAAGGAATGGGTTACTTCGTCCTCTCGATGAATCTCGCTTCCGTCCTCGGTCCTGTCATCGGATTGACGTTGATTGCTCATGATGTCATGGTCTGGTATTTCATGACAGTTGCTCTACTCGCCATCTGTTCATTTCTTTTCATGATCCGTTTACCATTGACGAGCAGTCATATTCCGCAAACGTCACCATTTCGGCTCCGTCAATCGCTTTTCTTAGACAGTCCTGTCTTGTTGCTAGCTACAAGCTTTGCGGGAATTGCGATTTCCAGTACGTCTGCATTTATCTCCTTGTATGCCGACTCCATTCACCATGTGACGTATGCCTCTTATTTTTACGGACTGGCTGCGCTCGGTATGGTCGCCATTCGTCCACTAGCCGGAAAACGGTTTGACCGAAAAGGACCAGCTTCCGTGCTTATTCCATCCTATGGTCTGTATGCGGTCGGATTTCTAGTACTTGGATTCTTTCCAACGCTTTATGGTTTGTTGTTCGCCGCCCTCATCATCGGCATCGGCTCCGCCTCCATCTTCCCAGGATTGCAGACGGTCATGCTGACGTATGCAGCTCCTGAACAAAAAGGCAAAGCCATCTCTACATTTTTCCTCGCCTATGATAGTGGCTTTGGCATCGGTGCTTTCCTGCTATCGGGCATTGCGGCTAAGACTGGATACTCGAATATGTTTTTGATCTGCAGTCTCGTCGTCGTCAGCAGCGGTCTCTTATATGTGTATTCGAGACGTTCCTCCGCTACAGCAACCAATCAGGACATCGCCTCATAAGTAAAGAAGGGACTTCTCAACGATTGATGAGAGTCCCTTCTTTTAATACATTCATTTCGTTTCTTCAACGAGCCGGTATGGTCTGCCCTTCAACGATAGGTTTCTTTTCGACGAACCGTTGTTTTTTCAGTTCAATGATTTGATCGGCAGCATGTGCGACTTCTGCTGAGTGTGTCACTGCGATAATGCAACGATTGGCATCATGCGCTAGTTGTTGAAACAAACGGATGATTTCCGTAGCTGTTTTTTCATCGAGTGCTCCTGTCGGTTCATCCGCTAATATGATTGGCGCTTCTGTCGCTAGAGCGCGCGCGATGGCAACCCGTTGTTGCTGACCACCACTCAACTGTAATACGTTCTTTTTCGAATGTATTTCATCGATCCCGACCTGTTCCAGTAACTCAAGAGCTCGTTTCTTCTTCTCCTTAATCCGTCGCCCACTCAACTCAAGTGCGACAATGACATTATCAATAGCATTCATATAAGTTAATAAATTAAAGGATTGGAAGACAGTCGCTGCATGACGCGATCGATACGTCGTCAGTCCGATTTTTCGCAATTCACGTCCTTCATACTGTATTTGTCCTTCCGTTGGTGAGTCTAGTCCACTGAGTAAACTTAACGCAGTCGTTTTACCAGAACCTGATTCTCCAAGAATTGCATAAAATCTTCCCGCCTCGAACTGCATCGATACCTCATTTAAGATTCGTTGTTGCTTTCCTGCTGATGTATACGCATACGACACCTTCGTCATTTCTAAAGTCGTCATCTGATTAATCCTCCCGCAATAAGATTTCTTTTGGATTCATTCGTAATAAGATAAGTGACGGTAATAAAACGGATAAAAAGACAATCAGACTACCGATTTGAACGACTTGTGCTAGTGTCGACCAGTCAATTTTCGTCGTCATCTCTGTAATTTGAGGAATACTAGCGAGGAGTTGTTGTCCTTGACCACCCGGACCTCCACCTGGACCTCCAAATCCATCCGTTGTAGCCGAACTTGCCGCTTCTGTCACTTCTCGGTTTAATAATTGATCGGTCATGAATTGTGATGTCATTCCTCCCGTCGCATACGTTATGAGAAACGCAACTGCCGCAATCGCAAATGTTTCAACTAATAATTGACTCATCAGCTTCGAACGTTTTTCACCCATTGCCATCAAAATCCCCATCTCTTTCCGGCGTTCACGTACAGATAACAAAATCAAAAGTGCCAGAATCAAACCACCTGCGATACTAACGAGATAGACGACTGATTTTGAGAAGGAAGCAACTTGTTCAATTGGTCCGACCATTTTTTGGTAAGCCGCATCATTCGCATCCAACGTGAACGTATCCCAGTCCACTGATGAAACCGATTTTGCTTTTTGTTTGAACGCCTCGACTTCAGACGGATCCTTTAAAGAGTAGACAACACTTGACGCACTCACTGTCCCATCCTCGGTAGCAAAGTCGGCAAGCGTCTCATTTGAAACATACATTTGATTCATCGGATCCATGAACCCCGCAGCACGGAAACTTGCGTCTGAACTCGCATCTGTCGATGAAGAAAGCCCGATGATCGTCAGTTTTTGTGTTTGATTCGTCGTCGTCGATTTCAGTTTGAATGTATCTCCTACTTTAAGGTCGTTTTCAGTTGCTAGATTTTCATCGATGACAACACTATTTTCTTTCGCATCAGACGTCAATGCTACGCCATCAACAATTTTTAATGTTCCATTCGAAAACGAATCAAGTAACTCCATATTCGTCACACCGTTCAACGAGAAGTCGGGCGTCGTCATTCCCTCTGGCATTTCACCGCCTGGTCCACCATCCGGTCCACCACCTGTATTCGTCGACTCACTTTCGATCGGTTCAATATCACTCGCGGTCGCGGTCGCTTGCGAAAGATAATTAGTCGACTTGACTGCATCTAGTTGTTCGATCGCTTCAACTTCTTTCATCGAAATCTTAACTTCTTCTGGTCTTCCTCGTTCTCCAGAAGCTTGTCGCTCCTGCATTTGTTTTTGTCGGTCGACTTGTAACGTCACGGTAGCTCCCAGTTCTTTTCTTGCTTCATCTCCAGCTGATTTTGCAGCATTCTGAATCGCGAATCCTGATAGAACCAGCGATCCAATTACCGTTAAAATAATCAACATGATCATCGTCTTGCCCTTTCGAGCGATGATACTCTTCCCAGCCCGTTTCAAAAAATTCATATGTCCTGTTCCTCCTTTTATCGTCTGCATTCATCGTATGAAACGAATCTGTAGCTCGACTGTAGTTCAACTGTATATTGTACGAAGAAACGCTATGAAACAAAAAAATGCAGTTCTTTTCAGTTAAGAAAAGAACTGCATTTTACTTTTAATCTGAAAATAGGTAACCGTGGAATCTTCATCATGATCCATGTCCCATTCCATTATCTAATTATGCGCGAAGTTCCGCATTGAATGTTTCTTTCACTGCATCTACGACTCGTTGTTGCGCTGTCGTGATTTCTTCATCGACTAACGTCCGTTCCTTGTTTTGGTAACGGAGGGAGAAAGCGAATGATTTTTCATTCTCTCCGACGTTCTCTCCCGTATAGACATCGAATAATTCGATTGCCTGTAGAAGTGGACCGGCCGCCTCCGTCATGACATCGACGATGGATTGTGCCGTCACTGATCGCTCAACGACGATTGCTAAGTCACGTGTCATCGATGGGAAACGTGAGATTTCCGAGTAGACCTGTTCTTCCTTCGAACGCAATGCCATTGCCTCTAACTCGAAGACGTACACTTCTTTTAGACCATACTGTTCTTTTGACAGACCAGGATGCACTTGACCGACGAATCCAATTGCTTCTCCGTCAAGCAGAATACGTGCCGTCCGCCCTGGGTGCATCGATGGAATGCTCGCTGCTTCGAACGTCAACGTGACACCAGACGCATATGCGAGTGTCTCGACGATTCCTTTCATGACGAAGAAATCTGTTTTAACAAGTGTACCATGAGCACGGTGTTGTTCTGAGACACCGACTGCGACGCCGCCGATCATTTCTTGTTCGATCGGAAGTGTCTCAAGTGACGCATCCCGTTGCAGATAGACACTGCCGAGTTCATAAAACGCAACATCGGCATGCTGTCGTGCGACATTATGTTGTGCGACTTCAAGGAGTCCCGGAATGAGTGATGTCCGCAATGTCGAACGTGCTTCACTGATTGGCATCGCCAGTTTGACTGGATGCAAATCTTCCCGTTCATTGAATTGCATCGCGCGTTGTTCGCTCGTCAATGAATACGTGATCGCTTGCGAAAGACCTGCTCCCTGCAGTGTCCGGCGTAAATGACGACGGTGGATGTTCCGTTTTGGTAAGAAACCACGGCTCGCTTCAGACGGTAAGCTTGAAGTCAGGGCATCATATCCATAGAGACGTGCCACTTCTTCCGCTAAATCAGCTGGAATTTTCAAATCTTGGCGGCGAGTCGGTACGCTGACCGTCAAGGCATCCCCCGATAATTCAACACCGAGACCAAGACGTTCGAGTAACGTTTGCATGACCGTTCCTTCAATTTCCATACCAAGACGATGATTGATGTACGAGACACTCGCTTCAATCAAATGATCGTCAAGCTCGAGCGTTCCGGCTTGAGCGACACCCGCTTGAACCGTTCCACCCGAAAGTTCAGCAATCAAAGCTGCAGCACGATCGAGTGCTAACAAGACACGACGTGGGTCGACACCTTTTTCAAAACGCGCACTCGAGTCAGAACGGAGTCCAAGAACACGGCTCGTCTTCCGGACAGAAATCGGTGCGAAATAAGCAGACTCTAAAATGATCGATGTCGTATTTCCGTCCACTTCGGTATTTGCTCCACCCATGACTCCAGCAAGCGCGACCGGGCGTTCACCGTCTGTGATGACGAGCATCGAAGAATCAAGTGTCCGCTCGACTTCATCTAACGTCGTGAATGACTCCCCTGCACGTGCTTGACGCACGACGATTTGTTTCCCGAGTTTTTCGGCATCGAATGAATGAAGCGGCTGACCTGTTTCAAGTAAAACGAAGTTCGTGACGTCGACGACGTTGTTGATCGGACGAATGCCATTTGCAATCAAGCGGTTTTTTAACCAAGTCGGTGATTCTTGAATCGTCACCCCTTGGATTTCTCGAGCCGCGTAGAACGAGCACTCCTCTGAATCAAGCGTTACTTCTACTGTCGTCGCTGGCTCTGCTTCTTTGACTTCAACGACCGGGAAAGTCGGTGTCGTGTCATAAAGCGCGGCCACTTCGTGTGCGACACCATACATGCTGAGACAGTCCGACCGGTTCGGCGTTAACCCAAGTTCGAGGATTTCATCGCGTAGACCGAGTAATTCTAGAACATCTTGTCCCGGTGTGACTGGTTCACGGAACGTGTGGATTCCGTCTTGCTCATCTTCTCGGATGTATTTCTTTTCGAATCCGAGTTCTTCGAGTGAACAAATCATCCCTTCCGAGACGACACCGCGCAATTTGGCACGTTTGATTTTAATCCCTGGCAAGCGGGCTCCGACACGCGCGACGATGACATCTTGTCCTGCTTCGACATTCGGTGCACCACAAACGATCTGGACCGGTTCGTCTTGTCCGATGTCAACTGTCGTGACGTTCAATTTATCTGCTTCTGGATGTTTTTCTTTCGTTAACACACGTCCGACGACGATGTTGTTTAACGCTTCATCCCGGACATCGACGCCTTCGACTTCGATTCCGCTCTTAGTAATCAAATCAGCCAGGTCTTGTCCTGATGTATGACTGACATCCACATATTCGTTCAACCATTGTTTTGAGACTAACATCTGCGTTCCCCCTTAAAACTGTTCGCTGAAGCGAACGTCATTCGTATAGAAGTGGCGAATATCATCGACACCGTATTTCAACATGGCAATCCGTTCGATGCCCATCCCGAATGCAAAACCTGACATTTTCGTGCTATCATATTCGGCCATTTCGAGAACGTGAGGATGAACCATTCCAGCACCTAGAATTTCAATCCAACCCGTCTGTTTACAGATGTTGCACCCTTTACCGCCACATTTGAAGCACGAAACGTCGACTTCGACGGACGGCTCCGTGAATGGGAAGAAACTTGGGCGTAAGCGGACTTCACGTGCTTCACCAAACATCTGCTTCGCGAAGGCTTCAAGCGTTCCTTTTAAGTCAGCCATCGAAATCGATTCTCCGACGACTAGTCCTTCGACTTGCATGAATTGGTGCGAGTGCGTCGCATCATCTTCATCCCGGCGATAGACTTTACCTGGGCAGAGAATACGGATCGGTTCCCCTTTAGAAGCGAGCATCGTCCGCGCTTGGACTGGTGACGTATGCGTTCGCATCAAAATTTCTTCCGTGATGTAGAATGAATCTTGCATATCACGTGCTGGGTGATCCTTCGGTAAATTCAACATCTCGAAGTTGAAAAGATCTTGCTCGACTTCTGGACCTTCCGCAATCGTATAACCGAGTCCGACGAAGATGTCTTCGATCTCATCTGACACCTGTTGCAAGAGGTGCGCATGACCGACCTTTTTCGGGCGTCCTGGTAATGTGACGTCAATTGCTTCCGCTGCCAGTTTCGCATCCATCTCCTGCTGTTTGACAGCTGTCAAACGTTGTTCGAGTTGCTCTTGGATCGCTTGACGAACCGTATTCGCGATCTCACCGACGACTGGTCGTTCTTCCGCTGATAGCTTACCCATTCCTCGTAATACTTCCGTGATTGGTCCCTTTTTCCCGAGATACTTGACTCGGACGTCATTGAGATCTTTTTGTGTTGTTGCCTGATCGACTAATGTCAACGCTTCATCGCGTAATGCTTCTAATTGCTCGCGCATCTTTCCCACTCCTTTAGTTGAAGATATAAAAAAACGTCCCTCCGGCAAATGCCGAAGGGACGATGTAAACACCGTGGTACCACCCTTGTTTGACTTTTCAATCGAAAAGTCCTCCAATTGCGCGATAACGGGCGCATCCCGTCACGATCTCTCGTGCGACTCCGGAGTGAATTCGGTTAGCAGATTCACGAAGCAGTTTTCAGTCTATGACTGCCTCTCCCTGATTGAATCATTCCCTAACGTACTCTGTTCCATCAACGTCCGTGATGTATTCCTGATGTTCACTTTAGCATGAACGCCTGTCGGTTTCAATCCACGCTTGCAAAATGATAGAGCAAAATGCCTGCTGCTACTGCCGCATTCAATGACTCCGCTTTACCACGGATCGGGATGTAGGCACGCTCATCACAGTAAGAAAGCAACTCTGGCGCCACGCCTTGTGCTTCGTTCCCGATAATTAAACCGAGAGCATCCATCGGTGCGATCCCTTGATAAGACGTCGCTCCTTCTAACGCCGTGCCGATTACCGCAATCCCTTGTTTATGCAAGGCATTGACTGCCTCTTCGAGTGGCATTGCGATAACAGGTAAGTGAAATAGCGATCCTTGTGTCGCACGGATGACTTTTCCGTTATAGACGTCAACCGTTCCCGGTCCGACGACGACACCATCGAATCCAGCTGCGTCAGCTGTTCGAATCATCGTCCCGACGTTTCCGGGATCCTGCAAACGATCGAGTAGTAAATAACGTCCTCGCTCTAATTGTACCGAAGCTTGTTTCATCTCACAGACAGCGAAGATACCTTGCGACGTTTCCGTCTCAGCCAGTACTTTGATGACGGCTTCATCGATCGTAAAGACATCGGCGTTCCGTTTCCAAGAACCGGGTACTTGATACGATTCACGCACGATCAATTCCTTGACGATTCCAGCGCGAACAGCCTCTTCAATCAAGTGTTCTCCCTCAATCAAAAAGCGATTCGTCTGCAGACGTCCTTTTTTCGTTAAGAGTTTTTTCCATTGTTTAACGATTTCGTTCTTTGCTGATGCGATGTGCTTCATTGTTATATTACCCCTCGTAGATCGCTTGGACAGTCTCCGCATCAAGACGTTTTGTCACAGCAACGACTAAATCGACGGCTGCTTCGAAATCGGCCTTATGCATGATTGAGACGTTCGTGTGCAGATAACGAATCGGTACAGTCAATGCAAGTGATGGAACACCTGTATTCGATAAATGGAACTTCGCTGCATCCGTTCCGCCACCTGGTGTTAAGTCCAGTTGATACTTGATATTTTCTTCTGTTGCGACTTTCGTCACGAAATCGATCAATCCGCGATGTGCGATCATCGACGCGTCGAACATGATGACTTGAACGCCTTCACCTAATTTCGACAATGCTTCACGATCGGTCATTCCTGGCGTATCACCCGGGATACCTGTATCGACAGCAAAGGCGATCGATGGTTTAAGCAGGTGTGCGACAGTTTGAGCCCCGCGTAACCCGACTTCTTCCTGAACAGTCGCTCCTGCGAAAATCGTGTTCGGATGTCCGTCTGCTTTTAAGCGTTTGATTGCTTCGATTGCGATGGCACAACCAATCCGGTTGTCCCACGCTTTTGCCATCAAGAAGTTCTCATTTTTCATCACAGTAAATTCGCAATGTGGAACGACCGTATCACCCGGACGAATTCCCCAGCTGTCGACTTCGTCTTTCGATGAAGCACCGATATCGATGAACATTTCTTTAATGTCGACCGGCTTATTGCGCGCTTCCGGTGGTAAAACATGAGGTGGTTTTGCGCCGATTACACCTGGGATGACTTCACCAGATGATGTCACAATATTCATACGCTGCGCCAAGAGGACCTGACCCCACCAACCGCCGAGTGGTTGGAAACGAAGGAATCCTTTTTCATCGATCTTCGTGACCATGAATCCGACTTCATCCATGTGACCAGCAATCAATACACGTGGTGCATCTTCACCTGCGCCTTTATGTTCAGCAAACAGACTACCGAGACCATCTTGGTGGAATGCTTCTGCATGGGGTTCTAGATATTCACGCATGAGGCTCCGGACTTCCTTTTCATTTCCCGGTACACCTGTTGCGTCCGTGAGACGTTTTAGCATATGTAATTGTTCATTCATCTGATTTCCTCCTTAGTAACCGTTGTCTTGTCGTACATGGTTTGCTTCATTTTTAGAAATGTAAGCCTTGAAAATCATATCCTGTGTAAAACCTAGTGTAGCACCTAATGCAAGGTATGCACCAATCAAAACATCATAACTTTGTTCCGTCCGCGAAATCGCGAAGACGTTCGTTTTATTATAGACGTCTAAAAAAGCATCCGTTGCCGTTAAATAGAAGTCACCTTCTGCAAAATGACTCTTCTTATACTCAAGTGCTAGACCTAGTGAGAGTAGAAAATGGACGCCATCGACATATTCCTCAAGAATTGTGACTTGAGCGGATGGTCCCTTGTTCGACCAGAACTTGAAGCAACGTGTCTCGTTCGCAAGTTCACCGAGTTCGACCAATAAGGCAAGCAGACGCTCGTCGAATTGATTGCCTGTTAATTGATGTTCTGACTGAATCCGTTTATCCAACTGTTCTTGCATCTCAAAAAGTGTCAACCAATCCATCTTTAATTCTCCTTCTATCTAAAAAAATCATATGACCGTCTCATCGACGTGCCTTCTTATTTTATCATTAAATCGAAAAAAACGTCGGAGAATTAAATTCCCCGACGAATTGTAGAACTTAAGCGTTCAATTTTGCTTTTGCTGTGTCAGCAAGTGAAGCAAATGCAGTTGCATCTGTAACTGCGAGGTCAGCGAGCATCTTACGGTTAACGTCGATACCTGCTAATTTAAGACCATGCATCATGCGGCTGTAAGAAAGACCGTTGATACGTGCTGCCGCATTGATCCGAGTGATCCAGAGGCGACGGAAGTCACGTTTCTTTTGACGACGGTCACGGTAAGCGTACATGAGAGATTTCATGACTTGCTGTTTCGCAACCTTGAAGAGTGTATGTTTCGAGCCGTAGTAGCCCTTAGCTAATTTGAGTTGTTTTTTACGACGTTGACGAGTCGTATATCCGCCTTTTACGCGTGGCATATAAATTCCCTCCTAAATCTGTATACGATTGGATAAATTACTTCGCGATCATGTGACGGATGCGTTTGAAGTCACCCGTAGATACCATGCTAGCTTTACGTAATTTACGTTTCGCTTTTGTTGATTTGTTACCGAACAAGTGGCTTGTGTAAGCACGACCACGTTTCAATTTGCCAGAAGCAGTACGTTTGAAACGTTTAGAAGCACCGCGGTGCGATTTCATTTTAGGCATGAGAGATTCCCTCCTACTTCGATTCGATTAGTCTTCTTTCTTAGGAGCAAGCACGAGGAACATGCTGCGTCCTTCCATCTTCGGTCTCTGTTCCACAACACCGAACTCACTTAAATCCGTTGCGAGGCGTTCGAGAACGCGTTTACCGATTTCCGAGTGAGTGATGGCACGACCGCGGAAGCGAATGCTCGCTTTCACTTTGTTACCATTCTCCAAGAATTTCTTCGCATTACGGAATTTCGTTTGGAAGTCGTTCTCCTCGATCGTCGGGCTAAGACGAACTTCTTTCATCTGAATCACTTTCTGATTCTTCCGAGTTTCTTTGTCCTTCTTTTGCATCTCGAAACGGTATTTACCGTAGTCCATGATCTTACAAACTGGCGGCGTCGCTTGTGGAGCGACCATGACGAGGTCAAGTTCCGCTTCCTCTGCGAGACGTAGCGCTTCGTTGCGTGATTGGACACCTAGTTGAGCACCATCCGCTCCGATAAGACGAACTTCCCGGGCACGGATGCTTTCATTGATTAACAGATCTTTGCTAATGGTTAGCACCTCCATCGTGCAATGCACGAAAAATGAATGATAGAAAACGCTATAAAAAAAGCGTCGGCAGTTCTTCCCGCCCACACTCATAAGGAACGTCAAGGCATAGCAGTCGCTACACATTGCGTATCTTCATGATGAACCAGTACGAGTCATCATACATGGTGAGAAGCGGGATGCTTCTGCTTTGTTGTCATTTCACTTTGCTATCATAGCACTTGTTTTCCCGTGATGTCAAGCCGCTTTCTATGTTCTTACAGAACGTTGCTCACATACTTGATTATAATAGCAATCCTTTGAGCGATAAGCAAGAAGTTTCTAACCAGTTTTTCACGGGTACATTCATAACATGAAAAAAGATTCAGAACATTCGCAAGCAAAACTGTTTATTTAGAATGATTATTGTTTTATAATTAATTTAATCTTACATAAAGGGGAGAATAACAGATGACTGAAAAACGATTAACGACCAATCAAGGTGTCCCAATCGGAGACAACCAGAATTCACGTACGGCTGGACGTCGCGGACCAACTTTATTAGAAGACTATCAATTAATTGAAAAGATGGCCCATTTCGACCGGGAACGTGTACCTGAGCGCGTCGTACATGCTCGTGGATTCGGTGCTCACGGTGTCTTCACTGTCAAAAATTCAATGAAAAAGTACACGAAAGCTGCGTTTCTACAAGAAGAAGGGACAGAAGTTCCTGTCTTCGCCCGTTTCTCGACTGTTATTCACGGCACGCATTCTCCAGAGACGCTCCGCGATCCACGTGGATTCTCTGTCAAGTTCTATACAGAGGAAGGAAACTGGGATTTCGTCGGGAACAATCTTCCTGTCTTCTTCATTCGCGACGCCATGAAATTCCCAGATATGGTCCATTCTCTCAAACCAGATCCAAGAACGAACATTCAAGATCCTGACCGTTACTGGGACTTCATGACACTTCGTCCGGAATCGACGAACATGCTCATGCACCTTTTCACGGATGAGGGTATTCCTGCAAGCTACCGTAAAATGCGTGGTTCTTCCGTTCACTCATTCAAATGGGTGAATGCACACGGTAATACGGTTTATGTGAAACTACGCTGGGTACCAAAAGCTGGTGTTCATAATCTCTCAGCAGAAGAAGCGACAGAGATTCAAGGAAAAGACTTCAACCATGCTTCAAACGATACGTTCCAAGCGATTGAAGATGGCGATTACCCGGAATGGGATCTGTTCGTACAGGTACTTGATCCAGCTGACGTCGATCAGTTCGATTTCGATCCGCTCGATGCGACAAAGGATTGGTTCGAAGATGTCATCCCGTTCCAACACGTCGGTACGATGACATTGAACAAAAACGTCGATAACTATTTCGCTGAAACAGAATCAGTCGGTTTCAACCCAGGTGTCTTGATTCCAGGGATGTTGCCATCTGAAGATAAGTTGTTACAAGGTCGCTTGTTCTCTTACTCGGACACACAACGCTACCGTATTGGCACGAATTATCAACAACTTCCAATCAACTGTCCGTTTGCACAAGTGAACAACTACCAACGTGACGGTGCAATGCCGGTCGGTCAGCAAACGAGTCCGGTCAACTACGAACCGAACCGTTATCAAGAAGAACCAAAAGAAACACCCGAGTATACGGAAGAAAATCAACCGTTGCTTGATGATAAACATGGTCGTCTCGAAATCGAGAAGACGAATAACTTTGGTCAAGCCGGAGAAGTATACCGTCGCCTGACAGAAGAAGAGCAAGCAGCTCTCTTGAAGAACCTCGTCAACGACCTTCAGCAAGTGCGTCATGAAAATACGGTCCTGCTCGCAATCTGTAACTTCTATCGTGCTGATGCATCACTCGGTCAGAAGCTATCAGAAGCTTTACAAGTCAATATCGAACCGTTCCTGCAACAAATGCGTTCATAACGCAAAACGAGCACCCTCGACGCTAGTCTTGGGTGCTTTCTTATGTCTTAGTATAGAATGAAATCGTAGCGCTCTGCTGTTTTATACGTGAACTCATTCAATTTTTTGAATAAGACGATTTGATCGAGTCCAACCTGCTTGACTGTATTTTGTTGCATGTAACGTTTTTGTTCTGCTGTAAACGTATTATAAATGGGAGAATAGCCGTTGCTTTGGAACGGTTGCATTTGAATCGCACGATCCGCGTCTTCCAATCGATTGTAGCGAATCGTCCCTCCGACAACTCCTCTACCGAGAATCGTCATCGCTTTCCCATCTGCTCGATGCACGTTTCGGATCGTATTGTAACGGACCGTTGGATTCTTCCAGTTCATCATCGAAATCGCATAATCCTTCGTTCCGTCAATCGTATTTTTTTCAATCCGGACGTTCGTGTGTAATTTGTTTTCTGTGTATTGATGTGTGCCGATCGCCACATTGATGTTACGGAACAAGTTATTACGAATCGTGATGTCTTCATTTGGAGTGCCATCTTGATTCGACCACTTCCAGTTGAAGCCCTTCGTGATTGGATCTGGAGTATCGAGATTAATCGATTCATTCGGACCTGTATTCGGTATCATGACAGCATCGACGAATTTCATGTTTTCGATGACTGCCTTCTTCGTCGCATCAAGTTCCATCGCATGTGAACCCTTCTGATTCCGTACTGTGATGCCGCCGATATATAAGTTTTGATTATGGGCAATGGCGAAAGCCGAACCACGCGCATATCGATTCAAGTCGATCTGTGCATTCCCCTTACCGATGAGTTTAACGTTCTGTGAACCGTTATATTTGCCAACTTTTTTATTCAGACGCAAAACCGATGGCGCAACGAAATCAAAGACACTCGTCGTCGAACTAATCTTTGTCGTCCCTGTCTCTGTCGTCTTTTTGATGATGACACCATCCTCTAGGATCACCGTCGTATTGGACGGGATACCAACACGTAACGGGGACAGATACGTTCCCTTTGTTAGAACGAGGGTGCCTCCCCCTTCTTTTTCAAGTCGTTCCAAATAAGAACGCATCGTATAATGATTGCGTGTCTTTGCATTATAGGTCGTATATTTACGGATTGCTGGGTCAATCGCTTCTGTTTTTGGTGTAATCCGGTACGTCTTTTTAGTCGTCGCCGCATCTGCTTTTCCCGGATGAACATCTATTAAAAGTGAAAAGGCGATGAAAACAGCAAGAGTCGTCTGTTTCATTTTTCTGTAACTTCCTTCCTACCCTTCAAAACATTCTATCCCATGAAGGTTTATTATAGAATTTATCCAATTAAAGGAAAAATGATTTTCGGTTATGTTGGATAGATGTAGCTGGATGATCTACCTTTATCATCGGCTTGTTGCTTCCTTCTTTTAAGAATCACATCACAAAAAAAGTCCGCCCTACATCAGCAGGACGAACTCTTTCATGAGGCTAGAATTATTTTGAACGGTTTGCGATTTCTTGCTCTAAATCTGCAACGAATTGTTCGAGTGATGCATTACTCGAGTCTTTTGAACCGTAACGACGAATGTTGACTTCGCGTGATTCAACTTCTTTGTCACCTAAAACGAGCATGACGGGTACTTTATTGACTTGTGCTTCACGAATACGATAACCGAGTTTCTCGTCACGGAAATCTGTTTCGACGCGGATTCCCTTTTTCAACAGGATCGCTTTGATTTCACGGGCATAGTCTTCATGAACGCTCGAGACCGGAATCAATTTCACCTGAACCGGTGCGAGCCATGTTGGGAATGCGCCTTTGTATTCTTCGATCAAGTAAGCAACGAAGCGTTCCATCGTTGATACGACACCTCGGTGTAAGACGACTGGACGGTGATCTTGTCCGTCGTTCCCTTTGTATGTCAATTCGAATCGCTCTGGTAAGAGGAAGTCGAGTTGGACTGTTGAGAGCGTCTCATCTTTACCAAGCGCTGTCCGAACTTGAACGTCAAGCTTTGGTCCGTAGAAGGCGGCTTCGCCTTCTGCTTCGAAGTATTCGAGTTCGAGCTCATCCATTGTTTCTTTCAACTCACGTTGCGCCATTTCCCAGATCGCATCGTTGTCGAAGTACTTCTCTTTGTCCGCTGGGTCACGGTATGAAAGACGGAATTTGTAATCCGTGATCCCGAAATCAGCATAGACTTCTTGAATGAGATGAACGATGGCTTTAAACTCCTCTTTCATTTGGTCAGGACGGACGAACGTATGTCCATCGTTAAGAACCATGTAACGAACGCGTTGAAGACCAGTCAAGGCACCAGACATTTCGTAACGGTGCATGCCACCAAGCTCCGCGACACGAAGTGGTAAATCACGGTACGAACGTGGTTCGTTCTTATAGACCATCATATGATGTGGACAGTTCATCGGGCGAAGAACGAGTTCTTCATTGTCCATCTCCATTTTCGGGAACATGTCATCTTGATAGTGATCCCAGTGCCCCGATGTTTTGTATAGATCGACTGAACCGAGGACCGGTGTATAGACGTGCTCATACCCAAGTTCGAGTTCTTTATCGACGATATAACGCTCGACTGTCCGGCGGATCGCTGCTCCTTTTGGTAACCACATCGGGAGTCCTTGACCGACTTCTTGAGAAGTGAAGAACAATCCAAGTTCCTTCCCGAGTTTACGGTGATCCCGTTCTTTTGCTTCAGCGAGGAAGTGGAGGTGTTGTTTCAACTGATCTTTTGTTGCCCATGCTGTACCGTAAATCCGTTGTAACATCTTGTTTTTCGAATCACCACGCCAGTAAGCACCAGCAATGCTCATCAATTTGAAGACTTGTAGCTTCGCTGTCGCTGGAACGTGTGGTCCACGGCATAGATCGAAGAATTCGCCTTGACGGTAAATCGTCAAATCCTGATCAGCAGGAATCGACTCGATCAATTCAACCTTCAACGGATCATTGAGTTCTTTATAGATGGCAAGTGCCTCGTCACGCGAGACGACTTCTCGTTCGATCGGCAAGTTTTCACCGGCAATTTTATTCATCATCTTCTCGATTTCTGGAAGGTCCTCTTCTGTCAGACGACGTTCCATATCGATGTCATAGTAAAAACCATTCTCGATTGTCGGTCCAATTCCAAGATGAATCGTTTCATCCGGATACAGACGTTTGATGGCTTGTGCCATCAAATGAGCTGAAGAGTGACGAATCAAGTCGAGCCCTTCTTCTGAATCCGGCATGATCAATTCAATTGTACCGTCCTCTTCGATTGGACGACGGTAATCGATGGCGTGCCCGTTCAATTTAGCAGCAAAGGCTTTTTTACGAAGACCTGGGCTGATCGAAGCTGCCACTTCTTCAGCTGTCGTGCCGGCTGCAAATTCCTTTACGGCGCCGTCTGGAAATGTAAGTGCGATGTTTGACATGACTGTTTCCCCCTTTTACAAAATAAAAAAAGACTCATCCCTAAAAAGGGACGAGTCTTAATCTCGTGGTACCACCCTCGTTCCCGGACCATGTACTGGTTCGGCTCGAACACGCGTTAACGGGCGTGAGGCGCAAACGGATTAGCCCCGTTCGTGCTATGAGGGAGTAAAGACATGAATGATGCCATGAGAAGCTTCCACCATTCTTCTCTCGCTAGTTTGGTTCATTTCATACTCCATATCCTCAATCGTTGCATCGTCTATTGACGTGTCATTAGTATAACGAATCCGTTGCTTCCTTGACAAGGAAAATTAGTAGCGACGTCGATTTTCACCAAGGAACTCAATTGGGTGCGTCGTCGTCCGGATTCGTTCCATCAGTCGTGCAGCCTTTAACTTATCGCCTTGATCGTTCGTGATTCCGAAATGGAGCTCGAGTTCATCATAAGATAAGTTCGAGCTGAATAATGTTGGCAGACGATGCATCATGCGATACTGCAAAATGATCCCGAACAATTCATCCCGTACCCACGGGCTGATCGATTCAGCACCGATATCGTCAATCAACAAGACTGGAATCGTTTGAAATCCTTCGAGGAATGTATCGAATGAGTCAGACCGAATCCGCCGTTTCGCTTCAGCGACAAACCCCGGGGCATGGACAAGAATCGTTGCAATCCGTTCTTTTTTCAAAGCATTCCCGATCGCAGCCAAGAGGTATGTTTTCCCGACGCCAAAGCTACCATGAAGGTATAATCCCTTGACCGTCTCCTTCGAGCGGAGATGATTGAGGAACTGAGACGCCGCACGCAAGGCAAGCTTACGGTCCGTCGTCGATAAGTCAAAATCACTGAAGTTCGCATCGCGGACTTCATCCGGCAGGAACAGGCTCTTAAATTTCTTCTCAAGCGCACGTTCATCCTCTCGGTCTTTTAACGCTTGCGACTTCTCATACGAGACGACGATCTGTCCTTTTTCGACGTGCAGGATCGGCTGGTACCCTTCGATGACTGCTTTACTTTCAATCAGTCGATTTCCGTCCATCTGTTCCGCATATTCATTCAATTTGAGCATGCCCCGCTCGATCATCCGTTGATCGATCTCCGGATGTGTCCGCAAGAACATGACGACACCTGGATGAGACAACACTCGTTGTTGAATCGCTCGAACCGATTCTGCGACGTCCGGTCGACTTAATATTTTTTCGATAGATGATTGGATATGTTCCATGTCTCGACTCCTTTAGTTCCCCTTCAGTTCTCGTAAGATCCGTTCCATTTCTTCATCATCTGGAACATCTGCTTCGAAACTCGCTTTTTTAGAGGCTTCGTACTGCTGCTGTTTTGCTTTCTCTTCTTGCAACCACTTCGGATTCGGACCGCCATTCGTGTTGCTTGTCCGTCCCCGGCGACCACCAACAGTTTGACGCGCACGTTCTTGTTTTTGCTCCTGCTTTTTTGAAATCAACTCATCCTGCTCCTGCGTCTTCGCTAATGCCTCGGATGCCGTCACGTATCCCTTCTGTTTCCAATCATCAACGATCGATAAGAGGAAGTTCTTGCTGAAGCGATTATCTTTTTTGATGACGAGCGCATAGTAGTACGCAGCATTGACGATCCCAGACGACATCTCATAATCGATGATCAATTGTTGGATCAATTCTTCATCCCGTTCAGACAACGCTTTGACCTTTCGCAACTTCGCTACATAATGCTTCGGATGGGTGCTTTCCATCGTCTCCGTCGCTTCGATGTCTCCGACCTCGATCGTGTCTAGTGAGGCGACCTTCGCTTTTTTCTCCCGGCTGAGTTTTTGTTTCGCTGACAACATCATCTGTTTGCAGCGTTCTTGCTTCTCAGCATCGGTCATCGGCAAGTACGCTTCGTGACGGAAACGGGCATTCAACAGTTCCGCCATCAATGCTTCATTCGACTGCGTGACGTAAGCAAGCTTCACGAGCAGATGATCGATTGCCTTTGAGTAAAATGTTCGTGGCAGGAAACGATCGGTCTGTCGCTTCATCTCTTCTAGATCAAAAGAATAGTCGAATTCATATACCGCACGTTCCTGTTTCGCATAAGCTTTCGGCTGATGAGCGGAAGCAAGACCAGCTTTTACGTCGAACACTTGATCAAATCGAACCGTCCGATCAACGATGTTCTTCGGAAGCGGCTCCGTCCGAAAACGATGCTGTAACGACCGGAACCGGATTTCACCGACGCGATAGAACAGCAGACTCGATAACACCCCGTCATTCAAGAAGGTGTTCGGCGCGAGCGGAACCCGGATTTGATAAATGTAACGATACGCGGCTTGGCGCGCTTCGAACGTTCGAATCAACCCGATCCCTTCTAGCTTAAATAACTCTTCCTTGAACTCATCGACGGAAAACCCGAGTAGTGTTCCGAGTTCCGCATGGGAAATATACTGGGATTTCGTTTTCCCTGGGATCATCTCACTCCAAAACGTTTGATAGAGCCCAAGCGCTTTAACACCGATAATCGGCTGGTACAAATAATATAAAGATTGATAAGCTTCACGGTCGACGACACCATTGCTCATCACTAAGCAAAGGTCGGTACCGGAAAGTTCACGTTCTATCATCTGACTCGTCCTTTCCTTAGGGAGAAAAAGAGAGGTGCGCTGACCGGACAGACGACCTCTCTTATATCACGTTCAATTCTCACGGTCATTTTCCTGATGTCGCTCCATCAGTTCAGAGAGCTCTTGGAAAAAGACATTGATGTCCTTAAATTGTTTATAAACGCTCGCAAAGCGGACATATGCCACTTCGTCAACGGATGCTAGCTCATTTAATACGAGACGTCCGACCTGCTCACTTGGAATTTCATGTTGAGCTGTCGCTCGTAATGCCTTTTCGACCCGACTGACGACTGTTTCTAGCTGTTCAATCGAAATCGGTCGTTTTTCACAGGCACGCACTAATCCGCGTAGAATTTTCTCGCGATTGAACTCGTCACGCGTTCCGTCTTTCTTTACGATGATTAAAGGGGTCTGCTCGACCATTTCGAATGTCGTAAAACGATAGCCACAAGACTCACATTCACGTCTTCTTCGAATCGAACCGAAATCCTGGACTGGTCTTGAATCCAGTACTTTTGTTCCGTTAAAATTACAGGCTGGACAGCGCATGCCGTACCTCCGTTCACGTGATTTCTTTTGTTCCAATCATCTTTAATCGATACCCTGCATCAAGTGATGTATAGATTCGCTCAATTTGTTTCTCGAGATCAGGTCCGAGAAGACTTTCACGGTGTAAGAAGAGATCGACGGCAGTACGTCCGCCTGCCACCATGATGACTGTCGCAAGTCCATCGACTTCTTTTAAGGTAAAAGCGAGTTCTCCACGTTCCGCGTCAACACGACGAACCGTTCCGCCATCTTGCTTTAAGATATTTTCTAAACCAGCAAATAACATCTCCACAGTTGCTGCGTAGTAGTGTGTGCGTAGGTTTTCGTTTTTATGTGTATCGGATGTCTCTAGCTGTTTTTGCAAACGTTCCTTCAGTCCCATGGTCATCCTCTTTTCTTTGTTTCTTCTACTATTAAGAATAACAGACGTCAGACATATTAAAAAGCCCTCGTCTGAACGACGAGGGCTTGACGAATTCGTGTGTATTGTCAGTTGACGTGCTGGACAGTAGCCGCTGGGACTTGAACAGGTCCCATACCACGTGGAATTTCGACATTTTCACGGATTTTCGCATCAAGCTTTTCAGCAATGTAGTTCGCTGCGATGGCTGGATCGATCCGATCCCCACAAGTAAAGACATCAACCGATGCATACCCGTGCTCTGGGAAACTGTGAATCGTTAAATGCGATTCAGAGATAATGACGACGCCACTGACGCCGTGTGGTGCAAACTTGTGGAATGCTACTTCTCGTACTTCTGCACCTGCTTGAAGTGCTGCGTCAACGAAAAGTCGTTCAACGAATTCCATGTCGTTCAATTTTTCAGGATTACAATCCCAAAGTTCTGCAATAATGTGTCTTCCCATAGTATCCATTTGTGGATCCCCCCTACATTCAATGGTCTTCAAAGTAGTTGATCACTTACTTTGCGCCTGAGTCGTTCGCACCCACGGGGGAAAGTTAGTCCAGAGAGGTCCTAACCCTTTAAGCTGCGATTGCCAGACCGATTGAAGTTCACGATTTGAATTATAGCGAGTATCAAAAAGATACACAAGGATAAATTTCAAAAATTAATATATTTTAAGAAAAAAAACGGGACAGCCCCCGTCATTGCTGGGATCTGCCCGTTATAATTAATTCAATTCAAGTTCTTTTTCAACGGTTCCCATCGCCTCTAAGTGTGCCGAGACGAGGTGTACGAGATCGACGACGCGGCATGAGTAACCCCACTCATTATCGTACCAAGCGAGGACCTTCACCTGACGACCACCCATGACCATCGTCGAGAGCCCGTCGACGACCGTCGAACGTTCTTCTCCGTTAAAGTCGATTGAGACGAGCGGTTCCATCGTCATTCCGAGAATGCCCTCAAGCGCACCGTCCGCTGCTTTCGTGAAGGCTTCGTTCACTTCAGCGACCGTCGTATCCCGACTGACTTCGACGACGAGATCGACGAGTGATACGTTCGGTGTCGGAACACGAAGCGCGAGTCCATTTAATTTCCCTTCCAAATGTGGCAAGACGAGCGCAATCGCCTTTGCCGCGCCTGTCGACGTCGGAATGATCGATGAGCCGCATGCCCGGGCGCGCCGTAAATCCTTATGCGGGTTATCAATGTTATTTTGATCGTTCGTAAACGCATGAACCGTCGTGACGAGACCGGATTCGATTCCGAATGCACGGTCGATGACTTGTACGACAGGTGCGAGACAGTTCGTCGTACACGATGCGTTCGAAACGATATCATCCGTTTCATGATCATACATGTCATCATTGACACCCATGACGATCGTCCGAACATCCCCTTTAGCAGGTGCCGTGATGACGACCTTTTTTGCTCCTGCCACTAAATGCTTCGCAGCGCCCGTATCCGAATTGAACTTCCCTGTTGCTTCGACGACGATATCGATGCCGAGTTCCCCCCACGGCAATAATTCAGGATTGCGTTCACTGACGATTTGAATCTCTTTTCCGTCAACCATCAACGCCCCATCGATGATGTCGACCGGGTAATTGAATTTTCCGTGTACCGTATCATACTTGATTAAATGCGCGAGTGTTTCGACTGGATAACTCGCATTGATTGCTACGACTTCGCTTTTCCCCTCAGCGATCAGACGTCGAAAGACCATTCGACCAATTCGACCAAAACCATTGACTGCCACCTTGACTCCCATGTGCGGATCCCCCTTCAATGTGACGGATGTAGCTCCGTTTACAGATAGAACTATATCACGAAATGTAAGCGATTTCATTATGTTCTCTAAAAAAAGTGAGAGAAGATGGAAACTTCTCTCACTTCATGTTTTTCATAACTTGTCATCATTTGCATCAATCACCATACCGACTTAACCACTCATCGATTTGTTGGTATAACGAATCAATACTACCGTCATTGAAGAATACATCATCTGCAAGCTCTTTTTTCTGTTCGATGCCGAGTTGCGCATGGATACGTGCATACGCTTCTGCTTCTGATAAATCATTACGTTGCATCAATCGTCTTAACTGCATATCTTCTGGGCAATAGACGACAACGACGCGTTCGAACAGGTTTCGCCAATCCCCTTCTAGCAGTAACGGAATATCAAATACGACGAGAGAATGTCCTGAACGTTCATAGGCATCTGCTGCTTCGAGCATCTGTTGTCGAATACTCGGGTGCATCAACTGATTCAATTGTTGTCGTTTTTCACTATCTTGAAAAATGATTTGTCCGAGTTTTGGACGGACAAGACGTCCTTTTTCAAACGCCTCCGGGAATGCCAGTTGGACTGCATCATATGCTCGCCCTCCCGGCTCAACGACTTCTCGCGCAATGAGATCCGCATCGATGACCGCTATTCCTTTTTGTTTTAAATAGCTAGAAACCGTACTTTTACCGGTTGCGATACTCCCTGTCAGACCGACTCTCATAAGGCAACCTGTTGGCACGTCGGACAGAAATGTGTTCCCCGTCCACCGACTTTGATTTTTTCGATGGCTGTACCACAACGAGGGCACGGTTCCCCTTTTTGACCATATACCGCAAGTTGAAGCTGGAATTCACCTTTTCCTGACGGCGAGACATAACTCCGGATCGTACTTCCTCCTGCTTCCACCGCTTGTCGTAAAACGTTGACACCGGCTTGATGAATGCGTGAGATATCGTCGAGTGTCAAGGCGCCGGCTTTCGTCAACGGGTGGACGCGTGCAGCATGAAGGGTCTCATCGACATAGATGTTACCGAGACCAAGGAAGATGGACTGGTCGAGCAGTGCCGTTTTGATTGGACTTCTCTTTTTACGAATTAAATTCTCCGCTAACACTTCTGCTGTAAATTCCGGATCAAACGGTTCACGCTCCAGTTGTGCCAGTGGAGCAGTCTGCATCGCTGTTTCCTTATCACGTAATTCCATCGTTCCGAACTTCCGAACATCATTATAGTGAAGTTCCGAACCATCCGTGAAACGGAAGACGACATGCGTATGTTTATCCCGTTCAACCGGTTGTGGATACGGGAAGTACTTTCCTTCCATCCGCAAATGGCTGACGAGATAAAAACGATCAAAATCAAAGAGCAGGAACTTTCCGCGACGTTCGACGCGTTCGATCCTTTCTTGATGTAAGGCATCTGCAAATGGCGCCACTTCCATCCCCCGAATCATGTTCGGATGATAGACTTTGACGGAAGAGACTGTCTTTCCAGAGACCGAACGTTCTAAACTGCGGCGAACGGTCTCGACTTCAGGTAATTCAGGCACATCTATTCCTCCTTGCTTACTTCGTTTCGTACCACGTATGCCCTGCACCCCCATCGACGCGTAGCGGTACGGATAGTTCGACGGTCTGCTCCATCGCTTGTTTGACAAGTGCTTGTAAAGCGTCGAGTTCTTCGTCTGGTGCTTCAAAAATCAATTCATCATGTACTTGTAATAACAAGCGTGCCTTCAGATTAGATGCTTTCAAAGCAGCATGAACATCAAGCATTGCTTTTTTAATGATATCTGCAGCCGAACCTTGAATCGGTGTATTGATCGCAGTACGTTCAGCAAAACCGCGTAAGTTAAAGTTTTTCGAATTGATATCCGGAATATTGCGGCGACGGTTCATCAACGTTTCGACGAATCCATTTGCTCGTGCCGTCTCGATCGCTGTATCCATGAACTGTTTGATTTGCGGGAACAACTCGAAATAACGATCGATGAATGATTGCGCTTCTTTGCGTGTGATGTTCAAGTTTTGAGACAATCCATAATCGCTGATTCCGTAAATGATTCCAAAGTTGACGGCTTTCGCCTGACGTCGCATGTTTCCTGTGACATCTTCCGGTTCGACACCGAAGACACTACTTGCCGTTTGAGTATGAATATCCTCATCATGGAGGAACGCATCGACAAGCGTCTGATCTTGCGACATATCGGCCATGACACGTAATTCAATTTGTGAATAATCAGCAGCGTACAATGACCAGCCTGCCTCACTCGGAACGAAGGCTTTTCGAATCTTCCGTCCTTCTTCGATCCGAATCGGGATATTCTGAAGGTTCGGATTGACCGAACTTAAACGACCTGTCTGGGCAATCGTCTGAGCAAAACGGGTATGAATCTTTCCGTCTTCCTTAATGACTTTTTGTAAGCCTTCAACATACGTCGACTGTAATTTTTGGAGCTCCCGGTATAACATGATGTGATCGATGACCGGATGCAGCGGACGCAGTTTTTCAAGGACGTCTGCGGCAGTCGAGTAGCCGGTCTTTGTTTTCTTGAAGGCGGGCAATTCGAGTTTTTCAAACAGAATCACACCAAGTTGTTTCGGTGAATTAATATTGAACGACTCACCTGCTGCTTCAAAGACCAATGTCTCAAGTTCTGTTAAACGCCCAGCAAGATCTGCTTGCATCTCTTGGAGCGTCGCGACGTCGACACGAATCCCGGTCCATTCCATCTCAGCGAGGACACCTGATAGTGGACGCTCTAACGTTTCATATAACTCGTATTGTTGATTCGCCTTCAGTTCTTCCCGGACTTTCGGGAACAATAACTCGATCATCCGTGCCTTTTCTGCAAGATAAGGATGTAATACGTCATCCGCTGGGGCTAGACGTTTGGCTCCCTTACCGAGGACTGCTTCTTCGTTCGGTGCCATCAATGCATAATGACCAGCAATTGAAGCGAGCGTCGTGCCGCCACTTAAGTTCAATAAGTAACCCGCTAATAACAGATCCTCATAACCGTTTAAGGTTAAGCCGTGCTTACGCAACGCGAATGCGACTTGTTTGGCATCGAGACAAATCTTCCGATGTTCCGACTCGATCCATTGGCGGAATGCCGGATCCTCGACGAGCGTTGGGGCAGCAACATAGATCGTGTCAGGCGTTGCGATCGCAAACCCGATGATGTCCTCTTCCATGTAATCCTCTCGCAACTGTTCAGCAAGCAACACCGCATCGGTGACGTCTTCAGGAAGTGAAGTGATCGTCACGACGTTCAACTGTTCTTTATCCTCTTCTTTGACGACAGGGGCGAATCGATTCGTCAATGACTTGAAGCCAAGTGACTGGAACAACGAATATGGCACTTGGGTATCAACATCGCGAATTTGCAAATCATCTAGCGTCGTCTCGAGCGGGACATCGACTTTAATTGTCGCAAGTTCTTTCGATAGTCGTGCTAACTCTTCGTTCGCGATGACTTTTTCCTTCTGCTTCCCTTTTAAGTCTTCAACATGTTCATACAGTCCTTCGACAGAACCATATGCCGAAATCAATTTAACTGCCGTCTTTTCACCAATCCCAGGAATCCCTGGAATATTATCCGATTTATCACCCATCAACCCCTTCAAATCAATCATTTGAATCGGTTTGAGACCACCATACGTCTCAGCAAACAGTTCCTCCGTCATGCACTGGACGTCCGTAATACCACGCTTCGTGATCAAGACTTCGACCTTATCTGTGACAAGTTGAAGTAAATCTTTGTCTCCTGTGACGATCCGTGTCCGATCCGTTGGCATCGTTCGTGCAAGCGTACCAATCAAATCATCTGCCTCATAGCGATGGAGTTCCATCATTTGAATACCGAGTGCTTCACAGATGTCTCGGACGATCGGGAATTGTTCTCGTAGTTCAGACGGTGTTTTTTCCCGACTTCCTTTATACTCCTGATAGACATCGTGACGGAATGTTTCACTCGAAGCATCAAAGGCAACGAGCATATGTGTCGGTTGCTCTTCTTCAAGCAACTTCAATAACATCATCGTAAAGCCATAGGCTGCGTTCGTATTTCGTCCTTGCGCGTCCGTCATTGGTGGTAAAGCGAAAAACGCCCGATAAGTCAATGAGTTCCCATCAATCAATAACAATTTATTTTCCATCATCTACGCCCCTTTAATCGATTTTCTGTCCCTATTGTATCACTCTGCACACATTTGTTCGCTAAAAATGACCAAAAAAAGACGATTGACTCAAGGAGAGTCAACCGCCAAGGGCATGACGACATGGGAGCTGATCCAGTCGCCATACAGATGATGAAGAAGGTACTTTCATCATAAGATACATCTATTAAGGAATTGTGAATCCACTGTGAAATTCAGCCATGTTTTGGTAAACGAATCGTAAACGTCGTTCCTTGTTGCTCCGCCGATTCGACATCAATTTCCCCATGGTGAAGATCAACGATGTGTTTAACAATGGCCAGCCCGAGACCCGTTCCACCTGAATTACGGCTTCGCGCCTTATCGACACGATAGAACCGTTCGAAGATACGCTGCGTCTCCTTCGGATGAATACCAATCCCATCATCTTTGATGATGAGTTGGACAGACTCTTCTCCGTCCTCGAGTTGAATCCAGACGTTACCACCGTTCGGGGTGTAGTTCAACGCATTCGCAACTAAGTTGACTACAACTTGTTTCAACCGATTCAAATCTGCCCGGATGAAGACTTCCTCTTCCGTTTCGATATGAATCATCATCTCTTTTTCCGCTGCTCGTCGATGCAACAGCTCAGCGGTTTCGCGAACGAGACTCGTCACATCAACGATTGCTGTTTCAAGCTGATAGTTGTCTTGTTCCAGTCGCGATAGTTCGAGCAAGTCTTCGACCAATGTCTGCATTCGTTCTGATTCATCATGAATGATCCGCAAAAATTGTTCCCGGATTTCCGGAACATCTTGCGCACCATCGAGTAACGTTTCTGCAAACCCCTTGATGGACGTCAGTGGTGTTTTTAATTCGTGGCTGACATTCGCAACGAAGTCTTTGCGCATCTGTTCCAGCTTTTTAATTTCCGTAATATCGTTGAAGACAACGGTCGTTCCTTGCACGCGACCGTTCTTATCAAAAATCGGTGCGGCACTGACCATAAACGTCCGACTGTTGATGCCGAAACGGACACTCGATTGTTTGCGATTCGGTTTTTCTGTCAGGTAGACATCTTCAATCACCTGACTCATCTTTTCGTTCGGAAGTACGCGGTAATATAATTTTCCACTAGATGGTTCGTGAATATGGAACATCTCCCGATAGGTACGGTTAACAAGTAGTACATAACCCTTTTCATCAATCAGCATGAGACCGGCTCCCATGTATTCGATCAAGGATTCGAGTCGTGCCCGTTGCATCGCTTCACCGGATGATGCATTCTCTAGATTTCGTGCGAGGAGATTGATCGAGCGTCCTAAATCACGTGATTCATCTGGTGCCGCTAACTCGTAGACGCGTGACTTGTAATTCCCATGTGACAGTTCGTGCAACACATCGGTCGCCTCCGCGATTGGTCGTAGGAACCGTTTCGTTGAACGATAGATTGTCAAAAAGATGATTACGAGCGAAGCAAGGAGTGAGAAGAAAATGACCGTCCAAATCCGTGAATAGATAATATTCAAATCTTTAGCATAACGAATGAAACTGACGTACACTTCTCCACCATCTGCTGTTGGAACAGGCTTCGTGAACTGGACGACACTGTCATCCGTCTTCGATTCAAACGTACCATCTTTGGGAATCGCTGAGAAATTGAGCGTTGCTACTTTTAGTTTCGTGACATCAACAGGGGTACCTGCGATGATTTCCCCACGTCCGTTAAATAAGATCATGTCAAAGTTGGATTCGGCATACAATTGATTCACGTACTGTGCCATATCAGAAACTTCGCGCCCTTGTAGAATCGTCTCGACAAGCGAGGTTTCATCCATCAGTTTTTCTTTTTCATTTTGAACATAGAATTCCTTAAATGATTGTCCAAGTAGAAAACCGAGTGCAACAAGCACCAAACTAATGAAAGAAATCATTTTAAAGATGAACCGTTTCCGATACTTACTCATTCTGGTTTCGGCTCCTCCATCTTATACCCGAGACCGCGAATCGTTTTGATATAAATCGGTTTTTTCGTATTCGGTTCGATTTTTTCACGGACATGACTGATATGCACATCCACGATACGCGTATCACCGACGAAATCATAATTCCAAATCGCGGATAACAGTTGATCTCGTGTCAAGACACGTCCTTTATTTTTAGCGAGATATACGAGCAATTCGAATTCCTTAGGAGTAAGTTCAAGACGTTCTTCTGCTTTGAAAGCTTCGTAGTTATCCGGAACGATTTTGACGTCACCAATCAGAATCGTTCCGTCCGTGACCTCATCCGGGGATGCTGTCTGATGACTCATCCGTCGTAAAATCGCTTTTACACGGGCAACGACTTCGCGTGGGCTAAACGGTTTTGTCAGGTAATCGTCCGCACCGAGTTCTAGACCGAGCACCTTATCAAACTCATCATCCTTTGCCGTCAGCATCAAGATCGGTGTATTGATTTTCTGTTGACGTAGTCGTTTACATACTTCCAGACCATCAAGTTCCGGCAACATAAGATCCAGTACGATCAGTGCGGCATCTTGTTTTTCCGCTAATTTCAAACCTGACATTCCATCATGTGCCGTTTCAACGACAAAACCAGCCTGCTCTAAATTAAACTTTAATAGTGTTGCAATCGACAATTCATCATCTACCACGATAATTTTATCCTTCAAACCTTGCATCCCCCTCAAGTTTCGTTCTTTCGAATGAGGAATTCCGTGGAATCCGCTTCGTCTGTCTTCATCTTACCGACTTTTACTGGAAAATCACAAATCTTTCTGCTGTTTCTTTACATAATCTTTAAAGGAGACGATGAATCCCTCTTGATCATTCGTGTAAAAGCGATAAAAACGGGGAATCAATACATATCGTCAATCGTAGGAGGTAAAATGTATGGAATGGAATCATCCCCTTTTTGCAGCCATCACGGCATGGTTCATCGCTCAAGCAGCGAAGCTTGTTACGAGTTTGGTACGGACCCGAAAGTTCGACCTGGAGATCATGTTTGCTTCCGGTGGTATGCCTAGTTCACATAGCTCGACTGTCGTCGCGTTAGCCGTGGTCATCGGTTTTCAGGAAGGCTTCTCATCTTCGCTCTTCGCACTAGCTGCCATATTTGCCACAATCATCATGTATGACGCGACGGGTGTCAGACAAGCTGTTGGTGTTCAGGCAAAATTACTCAATGATTATTTTAAAGGAATCCGTCATGAGACCCCTCTTCTGAACGAACTCGTCGGTCACACTGAGTTTCAAGTATTCGTTGGTCTCTTACTCGGTTTAGCTGTCGGTCTTCTATGGCCCGTCTTCTTCTTTTAATCCTATGATGTACAACAGCCCATCCAAAAATCGGATGGGCTGTTTGAGTATGATATAGTTTATGGTTTCAAGACGACCTTGATGCATCCATCTGTCCGATCATTAAATGTCTGATAGGCAGAAGCAGCATCATCAAGTGCCACTCGGTGTGTCACGATATCCGTCGGATCAAATTCCTTATTGATGATTTTCTGGAACAGTTCCGGCATCAAATGGACGACGGGTGCTTGTCCCATTTTCAGTGTGATATTCCGAGTGAAAAAGTCGCCGAGTGGGAATTGATTATATTTTTCAGCATAGACGCCCGTCAACTGTACGGTACCAAATTTCCGGACAGCGTCCTTCGCAATATTAATGGCACTCAACGTTCCACCTTGCAGACCAATCTTTTGTTCAATTTTTTCTACGGCGGACATCTTTCCGTCAAAACCGACGCAATCAATGACGACATCTGCCCCACCTTGCGTCAAGTCTTTGATGTAGGCACCACTTTCTGCATGATCTGAAAAATTCACGGTCTCGACTTTATTCGTCATTTTAGCATGATTTAATCGGTACACTTGATCATCCACCGCAATGACCCGTTTCGCACCTTGCATCCATGCGAATTTTTGTGTCATCAGTCCGACAGGTCCCGATCCGAGTACGACGACCGTGTCCCCTTTTTTCACACCAGCATGCAGGACACTCCAATATGCTGTAGGTAAAACGTCAGATAAGAACAACAACGCTTCATCTTCTAGTTCACACGATTCAGGAATCACAAGTGGCATGAAATTTCCAAATGGTACTTTTAAATATTCCGCCTGACCACCGGGATGTCCACCAAACTCTTCTGTAAAACCGAAATATCCACCTGTATCGACATGCGGATTTCCGTTTGAGTTATCACATTGACTTTCCATATCATGTTCGCAAAAGAAACAGTGACCGCAAGCAACGTTAAACGGTAATACGACGCGGTCTCCCCGTTTGACCTTCGTCACTCCTGGTCCAACTTCTTCAACGATGCCCATCGGTTCATGACCAATGACATAGTCTTTGTGAGCCGGCATATTCCCTTGATAAATGTGTAGATCCGAACCACAAATTGCAGTCGAGGTGATCTTTACGATGATGTCATCGTTTTTATCAATCGATGGATCCTGTACTTGTTTGACTTGAACATCTTTTGCTCCTTGGTACGTTACGGCGCGCATGTGGCATCCCCCTTAGTGGAATAGAATGACGTACCTTTGTCCTTACCCTAATACAATCTTTTTTTATACATGTTTATTGAAATTGGAACTTTTCTCCTATGTGTATCGTATGTTGTGAAAAACACACTTTACACAATTAACCTATGAATGAAAGGAGGCACTCGCGTGGCACGATGCACCGTTTGTCGTCAATCCTGGTCTGCTCGAACAATCTATCGTTTAATCTGGTCTGCTCACGGACTCCCCTGTCCACATTGTCAAAACCGACAACACCTACATATGGAACATCAAGGTCACTTCCTTCGAATCGGATATTTGATTCCTTGGCTGACGTTTCTTCTTATACTGGTCTGCCCTTGGTATGCCAAGTTATCGCACTATGCTTCTCCTCATCGGTTATGACGAGACAAAAAAGACGAACTTGTCACTTTCGACAAGTTCGTCTTTTTTTAGAATCAAGATTTTAATAGGTCGAGTACCGAACGGACGGTAGACGCAGAGCGGTTCAATGCTTCTTGTTCATCGGCAGTCAGCTCGAGTTCGTAGACGTGCTCGACACCGTTCCCACCAAGAATGACCGGTACACCAAAGTACATATCGTTGTATCCGTATTCGCCTTCGAGATAAGCGATTGCCGGAAGAATCCGTCGCTGATCCTTCAAAATCGCTTCGACCATCTCAGCAATTGCCGCTGCTGGCGCATAATAAGCAGAACCGTTTCCAAGTAACTGAACGATTTCACCGCCCCCTTTACGGGTCCGGTCAACGATCGCATCGAGTCGTTCTTTCGATATGAGCTTCTCAATCGGAATTCCTCCTGCCTGAGAATAGCGCAGTAGCGGTACCATATCATCTCCGTGTCCACCGAGCACGAACCCTGATACGTCCTTCACAGAAACATTGAGTTCTTCTGCTAGAAATGTCCGGAAACGCGCCGTGTCGAGGACTCCGGACTGACCGATGACACGTTCCTTCGGAAAACCAGATGCTTGATAGACCGTATACGTCATCGCATCGACCGGGTTCGTCAAAACGATGATGATCGATTCTGGTGCATGCGCGACGATTTCATTCGTCACAGCTGTCATGACGGCAGCATTCGTACTGACAAGGTCTTCGCGGCTCATGCCCGGCTTTCGAGCAATGCCGGCAGTGATGACGACGATATCTGCGTCCTTGATATCTGCATAATCCGATGTCCCTTTTACCGAAACATCAAATCCGAGGATCGGCGCTGCTTCTTGCATATCAAGCGCCTTTCCTTTCGTCGGATTTTCTTGCTCTGGTCGGTCGACGAGGACGATATCACCTAACTCTTGCTGGGCAAGGTAAAGTGCCGTCGTCGCGCCCGTAAAGCCACTTCCTATGACTGCGATCTTCTTCCGTCTGTTCATCGACTCATTCCTCCTGATCGGATTACATGTTTTTGATGAGTTCGTCCGCGAATTCAGAACACTTCACTTCAGTCGCACCATCCATGAGACGTGCGAAGTCGTATGTGACGACTTTTGCTTCGATCGATGTTTCCATCGATTTGATGATGAGATCTGCTGCTTCGTTCCAACCGAGGTGACGGAACATCATTTCGCCTGACAAGATGACAGATGATGGGTTTACTTTATCAAGTCCAGCGTATTTTGGTGCTGTACCGTGAGTTGCTTCAAAAATCGCGTGACCAGTCATGTAGTTGATGTTTGCTCCAGGTGCGATTCCGATACCACCCACTTGTGCAGCAAGTGCATCCGAGATGTAGTCACCGTTCAAGTTCATTGTCGCAACGACATCGAACTCTTTTGGACGAGTCAAGATTTGTTGTAAGAAGATATCAGCGATTGAGTCTTTTACGATTAACTTACCAGCAGCTTCAGCGTCTGCTTGTGCTTTGTTCGCAGCCTCAGTTCCCTCTTCTTCTTTGATACGATCGTACTGGTTCCAAGTGAAGACGTGCTCTGCGTATTCACGCTCAGCAAGCTCATAACCCCAGTTTTTGAAAGCTCCTTCAGTGAACTTCATAATGTTTCCTTTGTGAACGAGTGTCAACGAAGCGCGCTTGTGCTCAAGTGCGTATTCGATTGCTGCACGAACGAGGCGTTCTGTACCCTCTTTTGAAATCGGTTTGATTCCAAGACCAGATGTCTCAGGGAAGCGAATTTTGTTGACACCCATTTCGTTTTGAAGGAATTCAAGCAGTTTTGCAACGCCTTCGCTACCTTCTGCATATTCGATTCCTGCGTAGATGTCTTCAGTATTTTCACGGAAGATGACCATATCTGTATCTTCTGGGCGTTTAACCGGTGAAGGAACACCTGTGAAGTAACGAACTGGGCGAAGGCATGTGTACAAATCAAGCTCTTGACGTAATGCAACGTTCAATGAGCGAATACCGCCGCCGACTGGTGTCGTAAGTGGTCCCTTGATTGCGATGATGTGCTCACGGATGAGATCGAGTGTCTCTTCTGGTAACCAGTTGCCTGTTTTGTTGAATGCTTTTTCGCCAGCATAGACTTCTTTCCATTCAATCTTCTTCTCACCGTTATAGGCTTTTTCAACTGCTGCATCAAATACGCGTACCGCAGCATTCCAGATGTCAGGTCCTGTTCCGTCACCAATGATGAATGGAATGATTGGAGCATTTGGAACTTGAAGTGTACCGTTCGTTACTGTGATGTTTTCGCCTTGAAGTGTAGCCATGTCTAAAAATCCCCCTTAAGTAATTGTAATCTACATCAAAAATCAGGAGAGGATTACTCCTCTCCGTCCTTTTAACGTTCTTCGATGGACACATATGTCCGGTGTGTTTCACCCGTGTAGTCTGCACGTGGGCGAATCAGACGGTTATCGCTATACTGCTCTAAAATGTGCGCCAACCAACCTGACATTCGACTTACTGCAAAGATTGGAGTGAAAAGTTCTGTATCAAGTCCAAGTGCATGGTACGTAGAAGCGGAATAGAAATCAACGTTTGGTTTCAATCCTTTTTCCGACTGGACGATCTCGTCAATCTTAACTGACATCTCATACCATTTCGGTTCCCCGATTTGAGCAGTCAGCTGACGACTCATTTCCTGAAGGTGCTTCGCACGTGGATCGCCGTCCTTGTAGACACGGTGACCAAAGCCCATGATTTTTTGCTTGTTCTCAAGTTTATTATGAACATACTCGTCAACCTTTTCAACCGAATCAATTTCAAGCAACATCTTCATGACGGCTTCATTCGCTCCACCGTGAAGAGGTCCTTTTAATGCACCCATCGCTGCTGTCACACCTGAGTAGACGTCAGAGAGTGTCGCAACACAAACACGTGCCGTGAATGTCGAAGCGTTCAACTCATGGTCTGCATGAAGAACAAGCGCTTGGTTGAACGCTTTTTCAGCCACTTCTGTCGGCTCTTCGCCTGTCAACATGAACAGGAAGTTTGCAGCGTAAGAAAGACCTGTTTTAGGTGCGATTGGTTCCTGCCCTTTTTTGATACGCGCGTAAGCCGTAACAAGTGTTGCGATTTGCGCTTGTAATTTGATGGCTTTAGCGTAATTCGCCTCTGTCGACATATCTTCCGATGTTTCATCGTAAAGCGCGAGTTGAGAGAGCGCTGTTCGAATCATTGCCATCGCATTCGCCGACTTTGGTGCTGCCTTCATCGTCTCGAGAACGGCAGTCGCAACTGGTGCTTCGGAAATGAGTGCTTCCGACAGCTGCTTCAATTCCTCTTCTTTTGGTAGACGGTCGTTCCATAATAAGAAGACGACTTCCTCAAATGAGGCGTGCTCCGCCAAATCATCAATTGTATAACCGCCGTACGTCAATTGACCATCGATGATCGAACTGATTTTCGATGTCGTCGCGACGATTCCTTCTAAACCTTTAGTTTGCGTCATGACAATAATCCCCCTTTTTTTCCCCAGAAATTTAAAACGCTTTCATTTCCGTATTGAAAAAAAGACGTCCACTCAAGAGTCGTTCCCCATGCTTGTACCGCTGTACTCTTGAATAGACCATCTTGTTTCTGTTCTTAGTATAAACAAAATTACCCAAAAAGTGAATGAACTTGCATACTATTATCAAAAAATTAATTCGTATTCTGTGCTGATCCTGCTCATCCCGTGAACGTTTTTGCGATGATATCCCACATTCCGATGACAAGCGCAGCAATCCCAGCACCAATTAGTGGACCAACGGGTACTCCGCGGAAGAGTCCCACTGCGAGAATCGTTCCGGCAAGCAATGCCGTCGTGACAAGTGGGTCTTCTTTCATCAGACCAACACCATGTGCCGCGACGATCGCAACGAAGATTCCTGATAAAAATGAGATGATGCCGATATGCCCCCGAATACTTTGAATAAGTTCCTTAAATCCGATATCCCCTGCTGCGATCGGTACAAGAATCGCAGCCGTGATCAATGTGACACCCCAGGTGATTCCTTTTGCCTGCAAGGATGGAAATAATCGACCATCTAGTCCGATCGCCTTGACGATCAACAGGAAAGCAGCAGCGATGATCAATGATTTATTTTGTGCGATGACCCCGATGAAGACGAGGGCAATCAAAAATAGATAAGCTTCCATACGTCCTCCTCATGAAAAAAAGACGGACATGACCTAAGTCACGTCCGTCATGAATGAATTATGCGTTATACAGTTTACCTGTCAATGGATCGATTGAGATCATTTGACCGTCTTTGAAGACTGTCAATGCATTTTCAACACCAACGATGACCGGTTTACCGAGTGATGGTCCAACGATACCAGCATGGCTAGTCAATCCACCATCTACTGTGATCATTGCTGCAGCCAATTCGATTGCAGGCATCATGTCACGATCTGTTGAGTTCGTAACGAGGATCATCCCTGGCTTCGCTTTCGCATTTGCTTCTTCAGCATTGTTTGCGATGACGACTTCACCAACAACACCACGTTCGCCGATTCCGCGACCGTTTGCGATCTCTTTACCGACGATGTGAACTTTTAACATGTTCGTTGTACCAGCAGTCAAAGCAGGGATACCAGCCGAGATGACGACGAGGTCACCGTCTGTAACAAAACCAGCATCTTTTGCTGTGTCCGCAGCAAGTGTCAACATGTCATCCGTGTTGTCTGAAAGATGATCAACGACGATTGGGTACACGCCCCATACGATGTTCAACTGACGTGCGACACGTGCGCTTGGTGTAACAGCGACAATGTTTGGCTCTGGACGGTATTTCGAGATACGTGCAGCCGTGTAACCCGATTGTGTCGGTGTCAAGATTGCTTTTGCGTCCAAGTTGATTGCAGTGTGCGTAACCGCTTGAGCGATTGCATCCGTCACTGTGTGCTCACTACGTGTCTGACGATCTTTCAATAAGAGCTTGTAGTCGAGCATTTTTTCTGTACGTTTTGCGATCGAGTGCATCATTTGGACAGATTCGATTGGGTAGTCCCCTGCTGCTGTCTCACCTGAAAGCATGATTGCATCCGTACCATCAAGAATCGCGTTCGCGACGTCTGATGCTTCAGCACGTGTTGGACGTGGGAAACGTTGCATCGAGTCAAGCATTTGTGTTGCTGTAATGACTGGTTTACCGAAGTCGTTACAAAGCTTGATTAAGTCTTTTTGAGTTGGTGTGACTTCTTCCGTTGGAATCTCGATACCGAGGTCACCACGCGCTACCATCAAACCGTCCGAAATCGCAAGGATTTCTTCGATGTTATCGACACCTTCTTGGTTCTCGATTTTTGGGAAGATTTTGATGTGGCTCGCGTTGTTTTTCTCAAGCAATTGACGAATCGCAACGACGTCTGACGCACGGCGTACGAAAGATGCCGCGATCAAATCGATATCGCTCTTGATACCGAACTCGATATCCGCAATATCTTTTTCTGTCAAAGCAGGAAGGTTAACCTTTACGTTTGGCAAGTTAACGCCTTTTTTCGTCTTGATGACACCTTCGTTTTCGATTGAACAACGAAGCTCACGGTTCGGAAGTTTTTCAGTGACACGAAGACCGATGAGACCGTCATCAAGCATGATCATCGAACCAACTTCGACGTCATCATAGAGTCCTTCATACGTGACTGAGAATTTATCTTTCGTTCCGACGATTTCGTTTGCGTCTCCGCTAACGATGATGACTTCTTGACCACGTTCGAGAAGCGCTTTTCCTTCTTCAAACGAATGTGTCCGGATTTCTGGTCCTTTCGTATCAAGAAGAATCGTAACAATTTTGTTTGCTTCTTTCGCTGCGCGGCGGATATCCGTGATACGTGCGCCGTGTTCTTCATAATCGCCGTGTGAGAAGTTCAAACGAGCGACGTTCATACCTGCTTCAATCATTTCTGGAAGACGTTTTTCTGACGCCGGTCCAATCGTACATACAATTTTAGTTCTACGCATATTCCATAAACCTCCTACGGTGTTTGGCCAAGTTCTCTTGTCCATTCCAATCCTATCGACGTTCGTTAAATCGAAAGCTGTTTTGAAAGCTCGAGAATATCAAGATCCAGCTCATGTTTATTTTCGTCGAGTGCCTCATCGATATCGAGATCGATCATCTTACCACCACGTACACCTACGACACGTCCTTGTTTTCCTTGAAGTAGGATTTCGATGGCATGCGCTCCCATACGACTTGCAAGTACACGGTCCGCTGCCGTTGGTGCTCCACCACGTTGAACGTGACCAAGAACCGTGACGCGTGTATCGAGACCTGTTTCTTTTGCGATCGCGTCTCCCACGTCCTGGGCACGGCCTGCACCTTCAGCGACGATGACGATTGAGTGTTTCTTACCGCGATTGACACCACTTTGAATGCGATCGAGGACTTCTTTTAAATCTTCAGGACGCTCGGGAACAAGAATCGATTCTGCTCCACCAGCAAGTCCTGCATATAATGCGATATCACCCGCATCGCGTCCCATGACTTCAATGACATACGTCCGCTCATGCGACGATGCCGTATCACGGATTTTATCGATCGCTTCAAGCGCCGTGTTGAGCGCTGTATCAAAACCGATCGTATAGTCCGTTCCAGGAATATCGTTATCGATCGTACCTGGAAGTCCAATTGTCGGGAAGCCAAGTCCCGTCAATTTTTGGGCACCACGATACGACCCGTCTCCGCCTACGACGACGAGTGCATCAATTTCAAATTTCTTAAGATTGACAACCGCTTTTGCTCGTCCTTCTTCTGTACGGAACTCAGGGCAACGTGCTGAACGTAGGAACGTTCCACCTCGTTGAATGATGTCACCGACTGACCCAAGGTTCAACTGGACGATGTCCCCGTTGATTAATCCTTGATAGCCGTTATAGACACCAAATACTTCTAAGCCATGAAAAATCGCTTTACGCGTGACAGCACGCACCGCGGCATTCATACCTGGTGCATCGCCGCCACTCGTTAAGACAGCAATCCGTTTTAAACTCACGTTAATCACCTCTCCATTAATCTGAATCTAAAATAGCACGTTGTTTTCTTGTTTTACAACAGGGCAGATTGCATAAACTTTCACTTGTTTTTTCATTACCGATTCCGGAAATGAGGAATATCAATCATGATAGCGATTACATGGTGCTTATGTGCCAATTTGGTGATATTTTTCGGTCCGTTGATCGAGGAGCTCTTCCTTGGTCAGATGAACCAAAGTTTCGAGCTTCTGTATCAAGACAGATTTTAATTTATCCGCCTGTAATGACACATCAAGATGTGCTCCTCCGATGACTTCAGGAATGATAGCATCCGCGATTCCAAGGCGTAACAAATCAGGTGCTGTGATTTTCATCGATTCTGCAGCCTTTTCCGCAAGACTCGCATCTTTCCACAATAATGCTGCAGCACCTTCAGGAGAGATAACGGAATACGTCGAGTTCTCAAGCATCAAGAGTTGATCACAAACGCCGATTCCTAAAGCACCACCTGAACCGCCTTCACCAATGACAATCGAGATGATTGGCACAGTCATCCCAGCCATCTCAAACAAGTTTTTCGCGATGGCTTCACTTTGACCGCGTTCTTCTGCCGCACGTCCTGGATATGCTCCTTTCGTGTCAATGAACGTAATGATCGGTCGATTGAATTTTTCCGCTTGTTGCATGAGACGCAGTGCTTTCCGGTACCCTTCTGGATGTGGCATTCCGAAGTTACGACGAATGTTCTCTTTTGTATCTTTTCCGCGTTGATGACCGATGATCGTCACGGGACGACCATTTAGCGTTCCGATTCCACCGACGATTGCTGCATCATCATACCCATGACGGTCGCCGTGCAGTTCGATGAAATCTTCACAAATCGATTCAATGTAATCGAGTGTCGTTGGACGTTCTGGATGACGTGCCAACTGAACACGATTCCACGCTTTCATATTCCCGTAAATATCGAGTTCTAACCGATGAAGGCGTTCTTCAAGAAGTTGCAGTTCTTCCTTGAAATCAAGTCCTTGCGTTTCCGCCATGTCATGAAGCTCAAGAATTTTTTCGCGTAACGCGATGACTGGTTGGTCAAATGGTTGCATGGTTCGTTCCCTCCGCATGTATCTTTAAGATTCGCGTATAGTACGTCTTCAGATCGTGTCGTGATACGACATCGTCCAGTTGACCTGCTTGCAATAAGAATTCTGCTGTTTGGAAATCCTCCGGTAGTTTTTCACGAATCGTCTGTTCGATGATCCGGCGACCCGCAAATCCAATCAACGCACCCGGTTCAGCAATGTTGAAATCACCGAGCATCGCAAAACTTGCTGATACACCACCGGTTGTCGGATGGGTCATACAAGAAATATAGAGTAACCCTGCATCTGAATGCTGTTTTAAAAAGAGACTCGATTTCGCCATCTGCATGAGACTGACCATTCCTTCTTGCATCCGTGCCCCACCTGAAGCAGAGAATATCGTGACAGGTAGACGATGTTTCGTCGCGTAACGAACAGCTTCAGAAATTGCAGCACCAACGGCAGCTCCCATCGAGCCCATCCGGAATCGCGCATCCATGACACAAGCGACGAGTGGGTGACCATTCACATTCCCGACGCCACAGACGATCGCTTCCTTAAGACCCGTTCTGACTTGATCTCCTTTTAATTTTTCCGGATAGTCCTCAAATCCGAGGGGATCCGCTTGAACTGCCGGCAGATCAAAATATGTTACCGAACCTTCATCAAATAATTGCGTAAAACGTTCTTGCGCAGTCAATGGATGATGATACCCACATGAACAGACACGTAAGTTCGCCTCCAGTTGTTTCGTATATTGGATCAATTTACATTTCGGACATTTCGTCATTAGGCCAACTGGCACATCGACACGCTGCTCCTTCGAAGTCAGCGTGACGAACTTTTTAGGTTTTCGAAAAAATGCTTGCACGTTCAGTTCCCCCTTGTCATCCTATGGGCGGTTCAAGAGTTGTTCCCGTTCCGCCTGCGTATAGAGTTCCCCTTGACCGAAGCTTTTATGGAAGGCATTGACTTGTCGCCAGATTCGTTCAAACAGATCGTTATCGACCGTCTGAATCAACGTCTCACGAAACGCTGCATCGGATGCAAAAACTGGTGCAAGCACCGAAAGGTCATCCAGCTGCGCGAGCGCTGCTTGCTCAAGCAAGCGGAGCGTTCCTGCCAAGTCTTCGAACTTCGAATCGCCAGTCACTAAGAATTGAGCGATGATTTGAATATAGGTATGATCGTCACGGTTCAACAGAAAACTTCCGCCTCCGTGCCGTGTCTCGATGATGCCTAAATAAGCGAGCGTCCGTAATGCTTCTCGTACGGACGGTCGGCTGATGGATAGTCGTTCTGCCAGTTCCCGTTCCGATGGGATTCGGTCTCCTGGAACTAATCCATCTTGTTCGATCATCAATTTAATCGCCGCGATATTGGCTTCAAACGCATTTCGTTTCTTCTCCATATCGATACGGCACCACCTTTCTGATCCTTCAGTCGGTTGCTTTAATCGGTGGCATTGGTCAGACCAATTACCCTTTATTATAACAAATCTTATTACCTACTACTAGTTTGAGCGAGGCACATTTTTCAGGACAACATGATCCTCACCAAACTGCATACGTAGACGAGCTAATAATTCCTCATCATGCCGAACCGCATAAAGTGACGGTAACGATTTCGTCTCGCGTGAATCAGCGTAGCGAACGACGACTGGAATATCGCCTGGCGTAGCTTCTAACAATTGTTCGAGTGTGGCTAGCTCATTTTTTGATGTTAGCTTGACGAACAATACATCTTGTCCGAGTGGCCGGAGCCGTTCCAAAATGAATTGGCGCTCCCCTTCACGATCTTGAACCTTCAACTCGATCAATAAGACATTCCCTAAGTAAAGAGAACGACGGAACCGCTCATATTGACTTGGGAATACGACGACTTCTTCATTTGAATACCCATCGACCGCTTGAATGACCGCCATCACTTGACCGCGTTTCGTCTTGAATTCTCGGATTTGATCAATATAGCAGATTAAATAATGCGTGTCTGCTCCGACACTAAGATCATGAAAATAAGCAGATTCGACCGGTGCTTTCATCGCTGTCGTCAAAGGAGAATACGTTAACCAGAATCCGAGTGCATCTCGTTCCAGGCGTGCCCAGTCGGAATCGCTTCGTTTCGATGACTTCTGTGTCCGGCGTTTCCCGAGGATTGCCAGTTCGTCCGGTAATAAGGTATTCGATGATTCCGTGAAGTACTCGAGCACCTCTTGTTCAGCGAGTCCACGATCGCCGTGCGTCGCTCGGTCTAATGCGCCACTATAAAGCAGTAATTCGATTTTTGCTCGTTCCTTTTTACCCCATCCGACATGAGTCAATAGACCGGCGATCGTCGCCGTGTGCTTCGACGCTTCTTTTAACCGTTCGAACTCTCGCTCGGAAATACCTTTAATCACATGGATTCCAAGTCGAATCCCCTTTCCCTCTAGCGAAGAACGATAATCGGAAATCCAGACGTCCGGTGATAGGACAGGGAGACGTCGTTCGCGCATCAACCGGACAAGGCGTTCCGGTTGTTCCACCGAAACGAGAAAGAAAATTTGCGGGAAATGCGCTTTGATATACCCAAGGGCATAACTAATCTTTGAGTAGGCGACTGCATGACTTCGGTTAAATCCATATCCGGCAAAACGTTCGATTTGTTCATAAAGTGAATGCGCTACTGTATCATCGAATCCATTCGTTCGTGCACCTTCTAAAAAATGGAGACGTTCCTGTTCGAGTGAATCCGTACTCTTCTTGGAAATCGCACGTCGTAATATATCTGCTTGAGCAAGCGTAAAACCAGCCACTCGGCGTGTGATTTCCATGACTTGCTCTTGGTAGACGATGATGCCATATGTCGACGCCAGCACCTCTTCTAATACAGGATGTACCATCTGATAAGGTTGACCGGCTTTTCGTTTTGCGTACAGATCAATGAATTTCATCGGTCCTGGACGATAGAGCGACATCGTGGCGACCAAATCTTCAAATCGATTCGGTTTCACTTCTCGCAATGTTTGTTTCATGCCTGGTGATTCGAATTGGAAGATATCATCCGTCTCGGCGCGGGCAAAGACTTGGAACGTCGCACGATCTTCTTCTGGAATTTGCGAGAGCTTAAAAGAGGGGTGTTCTCTTCGAATCAATTCTTCCATCCGACGCAAACGACTAAGATTGCGCAGCCCCAGCAAGTCAATCTTCAGTAATCCTTGACGTTCTAATGCTTGCATCAGGAACTGCGTCACGTATCGCTCGTTCGGTCCTGTCTCTAAGGGTGTCGTCTCGACGAGATTCTCTGACCCGATGACGACGCCGGCTGCGTGAACCGAACGTTGTCGCGGGAGACCTTCGACTGCTTGCGCTAGCTGTAAGAGTTGTCGACGTTTTTCACTTCCAGAGAACCAGCGATACGTCTGTTTATTTTGTTCGATTCCTTGTAATGTCGTCGATTTCCCAAGTTGTTTGACTGCAGCATCCAGTTCATCTTTTGAAAACTCCAGCGTTCGTCCGACGTCTCGCAGAGCGGCTTTGGCACCAAGCGTTGATAATGTCCCGATTTGGGCGACATGGTCTTTTCCATAACGCATTACGAGATCTTCTAATACCTCTTCGCGTCGTTCATCTTCGATATCGATATCGATATCCGGCATCGAAATCCGCTCTGGATTCAAAAACCGCTCAAAGAGTAATCCATATTTCAACGGATCAACCGTCGTGATTCCAAGCGCATAACTAACGAGAGAGCCTGCTGCCGACCCACGACCAGGTCCAACATGAATGCCTTTCGCCTTTGCTCGTCGAATAAGTTCCTCGACGATCAAAAAATAATCAGCAAATCCGGTTTGTTCGATGACGGACAGTTCATAGGCGAGCCGTTCCGCCGCTTCTTTACTTTCATGACCGTGTGCCAGTAATCCTTCTTCAGCATGCGTCCGCAGCATCGCATTCGAATCTTCTGCGACGCGTGGTAATGGACGTTGCTGGAACGGTAATTCTAAGCGTTCAGATGTCGCGGCAAATTGCTCAGCCATCGTGATTTCTCGCTCCGTAAAGTCTTCGAGTAACTCTTCTCGAGTCTTTAAATGCATCAGACGATCTGTTTTTTGATCTTGGAACGTCGTTGCTTCACGGATCGCACGTATTGCTTGATAAGCTGGGGCTTCAGCTCGATGAAGATAACGGACAGGATCGACCGGGATTGTCTCTACACCGAGTGATGCGGCTACTTCCCGATAACGCATGCGACTCTCTCGCTCGACGGTCGAGCGACTCGAAGTCACTCCCATATATGTACGCGCTCCTTGAACGTGTCCCATCCACTGCACGACGGAACGACGTAGACGTGTCATATCTTCCGATGCCTGACGAAGCGGAACGAGCACCGCAATGAGCGATGAGGCTTCAATAACCGGTTGTTCACTAGCTAATCGGTACAATTGACGTAAGCCATCAGAAGAAAAAGCAAACCACAAGATACAACAGTCTTCTTCCTCGATTCGCTGTTCCCAGCCAATGACCGGTTGTAACTGTCGACGCTGACACGCCTCGATGAATGCCGGAACTCCGGTTAATGTCGTTTCACAGATGATCGCTCGTCCAAGCTGACGATGAACAAGCTCATCGAGGTACGTCTCGATTCGAATCAAACTTTGTAAGGGACTATATTGTGTCCGGACATTTAAGTGCATCTTCTATTCTCCTCTCTCTTCTGATGAAAGCTTAAAAAGTTTTCAGAACATTCATATCTAACTAACTCAAGTACTCGCCATCTGATTTATTATTCGCTACAATAAGTATAGAAATATCATGACGGGTACGGAAGGAGCATTTCTCATGATTTTGAATCGTAGTCAAATCGCACGTGAAAAGGTTGAACAACTAAAGTTAGGTGTTACTGCTTTTACTGAAACGGAAGAAATCGCTGAGAAGATTCGCAAGTCGGTCGCTGAACTTCAACTGAATGTCATTGAAGACCACACAGATCGTGGCGTATGGTTCATTCCGCAACAAGAAACAAAAACGAAATAAGCATAAAAAGGCTGTTCGCTCCGCTTCCTCACGAGAGGAATGAGACCGAGCAGCCTTTTTTCCATTTAAAACTGGAAGTTCGCAGCGACCTCATTCAGACGATTAACGACACGTTCGACTTCACTTAACTGTTCAATCGTCGCACCAGACGCCATTGGATGTCCACCGCCATTGAATTCTTTTGCTACTTCATTGATGACTGGACCCTTCGAGCGAATTCGGACGCGAACTTCCATATCTGTTTCGAGGAACAGCGCCCAGCACTTCATTCCTTGTAAACCGGCAAAACTATTGACGAGTAACGATGCTTGTTCGACCGTTGCTCCAAATTGCTTCAATGTATCCTGTGTCAAAACGACATAACCGACGCCTTGATCCGTCAATTGGATATGTTGAAGAACATATCCTTGTAGATGAAGCGCCGCCAGTTCTGTTTGGTACATATTCCGATACAACCAATCTGTATCAATCCCTACATCAATCAATTGCGCCGCGACTTCAAACGTTCGTTTCGTCGTACCACGGAATTGAAAACGTCCCGTGTCACCGACGATTCCCGCATAGAATTGAATAGCAGCTGATGCTGGAATGTCGTATTCCCATTCATTCAATAGATGAACGAGCAGTTCCGATGTCGAACTCATCGTCGTATCGACGAGTTGCACTGACGCGTATGGATCCTCATCGGGATGATGGTCGATTTTAATGACGTCTTTTCCTGTCATCGCGACCTTCCCGTCAATACGTGCTTGATTCGCCGTATCCAGAATCACGACTAACGCCTCTTTGTATAACTCGTCTTCTACCTGATCGAGCTTCCCCATAAATGACAATGATGTCGCCATCTCACCTGCCGACAACACTGTTTTTTCAGGAAACTGGTGTTGCAATGTCAATTGTAAGCCGAACTGACTACCGAGTGCATCGGGATCCGGTCGTTCATGACGATGAATGATGATCGTATTTGCAGCTTCAATCATTTGTTTGATTTGCTCTTTCACTGTGCACAGCTCCTCTAATCTTGATATGATACTAGATGAAGACAAAAAGGAGGTCCTTTTAATATGCAATTCATCCTCATCGCCCTCATCGTTTTCTCGCTTGGTGGGTATTTGTTAGCAAAACGCCGCGCGTTCCATACGAAAAGCACGAACCGAAAATACTTGTTCAATACACAAGCGAGCATTTGGTTGAGTCTGTTCGTCATCCTATTCGCCGTCAATCAGTTCGTTTCCGGGAACGGATTAACGACACTCGTCGGAAAAGTTGTCTGTTCTATTTTAATCGTCGTCGGTGTTGCTTCATTCATCGCTGGATTCATCCGTTACAAAAAGATTTATCCATATGTCGTCCGTGAGATGGAGCAATCCTGAGCGAGATTCAGAGGAACCGAAGTCAATCGACTTCGGTTCTTTTTGTATTCACTTAACGATCGATGAGTTGAGAAGTCACGAGCGCCTTCGCAACGATTTGTGTACCTTGATACATTTCGACATCGACTTTCCCGAATTTTCGACCAACATCAAAGACATTGGCCCGGATCGTTACCGTGCTCTCGATCTGAACAGGTTTAATGAAATAGATGCTGACGTTTTCAATGACAAGGTCACCTTTCTTCATGTGACGCAACATTCGCGTCGCCCCTTCGACGAGAAGCGTCGTCAATACACCACTTGAAGCAGTCCCCATGAAATTCGTCATTTGCGGAGAAACCTCAAGGGATAAGTACGGTCCCCGTTCGTCCTCTGCCGCTTTAATCTGGCCTGTGATCAGATCATCGAACGTCTCCCCGACCTGCGGCTGGCGATTCGCCAGTTGCAACGCCTTGAGGACATCTTGACGGCTAATGATCCCAAGCAATCGCCCATACTGGTCAATGACCGGTAACATTTCGATGCCTTCCCATACCATCTGATGCGCAGAATTCGTGACACTCGTTCGAATGCCGACCGTAATTGGATGCCGCGTCATGACTTTTTCAACAGCCCAGTCATGTGGACGGTCAATGATGTCCTTCGCCGTCACGACACCGACGACCTTCATTTGTTCATCGATGACAGGGTAACGATTGTGTTTCGTCTGTTCGTTCAACTCGTGCCAACGTGAAATCGGATCCGTCGTCTGTAAATAGAACGTATCATGTAAAGGAATCAAGATATCCGAGACGAGTAAGATTTCCTTTTTGATCAATCGATCATAAATTGCTCGGTTGATCATCGTTGCGACCGTAAATGTATCGTATGACGTCGAAATGATGGGTAACTCCATCTCATCCGCCAATCGTTTTGCATCCTCCGTTGTATCAAATCCACCGGTGATCAATACAGCGGCCCCTGCTTCAAGCACGAGTTCGTGTGCTTTTTCACGGTTCCCGATGATGACGAGACTGTCGACATCGATGTAACGCATCATCGCTTCAAGCTTCATTGCGCCAATGACGAATTTCGTCAATGTCTTGTGTAATCCGTTTCTCCCACCGAGAACTTGACCATCGACGATATTCACGACCTCCGCGAATGTCAGCTTCTCAATATTTTCTTTTTGTTTCTTTTTGATTCGAATCGTTCCGACTCGTTCAATCGTCGAGACGAACCCAAGATTCTCCGCTTCCTTGATGGCGCGATAGGCCGTTCCTTCGGATACGGTCAAGTCCTTCGCGATTTGTCGGACGGAAATCTTCGTTCCGACATCAAGATCTTCGATATGTCGAATGATCTGTTCGTGTTTCGTAGGCATACTGTATCCCTTCTTTTCCTTTTTTCTACTCTCCTGTCATTATACTGTACTACTCCAAAGATGAAAACGTGTACTAGTCTGATTTACGAGAAATGTTTTTCGAATCGGACGATGGTATACTTATGTAGAAAATGAGTAGAGAGGTGGAGCCACATATGAGCGAACGTACGAATTACATTAGTGCTTTCTTGAAAGAACAAGGAATCGATTTAGCCGTCATTACTTCAAAGGCAAATGTCTTTTACTTTTCAGGAGTCTACGCAGAACCTCACGAACGTGTCATGGCAGTCCTCGTTGATGTCACCGGCAAACATGTATTATTCTGCCCGGCACTCGAAGCAAGTATCGTTGCAGCGAGTCCTTGGGAAGGAGACGTCGTCACGTATGAAGATCATGAAAATCCATTCGATCGTTTAGCTGAATTATTCAAGACATTTGAACATTCGAACAATCGGATCGGTATTGAAGGTGAACATATGACGTTTAGTCGATATCAAGAACTGAGCTCACATCTTGAAAATGCAGCCATTCTTGATATTGGTGAGTCCTTACAAGCGCTTCGCTTGAAGAAAACACCGGAAGAAATTGCTATCCTTCAAGAAGCAGCAGCACTTGCGGATGAAGCGATCGAAATCGGTAAACAAGCGATCCGTCCAGGTATCACGGAAATCGAAGTCATTGCGGAAATCGAATATGAAATGAAGAAAAAAGGCGTCCGCGAGATGTCGTTCGATACGCTTGTCCTATTTGGTGCAAACAGTGCTGATCCACACGGTGTCCCAGGTGACCGCGTCATCCAAGAAGGCGATTTCGTCCTATTCGATCTCGGTGTCATTTGGAAAGGCTACTGTTCAGACATTACACGGACCTTCATTTATGGTCAGGCAAGCGAAGAACAGACGAAAATCTATGAAACGGTCCGCCAAGCACTTGAAGCCGCGACAAAAGCGAGTGAGATCGGTACGACACTCGGCTCGTTGGATAAAGCAGCCCGCGACGTCATCACAGAGGCTGGCTACGGTCAGTACTTCACACATCGCGTTGGTCACGGACTCGGAATCGAGGTTCACGAATTCCCGTCCCTCGCTTCAAACAACTTACTGACGGCTGAAGCTGGTATCGTCTACACGCTCGAACCAGGTATCTATGTTCCCGGAGTCGGCGGCGTCCGGATCGAAGATGATATCCATCTTACTGCGGAAGGTCCGGTTGCGTTGACTCGCACACCAAAACACCTTCAATCGATTCCATCATCTTAAATCAGTAAAAACACCTAATCCAAGCGATGGATTAGGTGTTTTTTATTTACTTACGGGATTGATGGACGACATTGACGCCCCCTGTCACATCAAGAATCGCACCTGTGATCATACTTGATTCTTCTGCGAGTAAGAAGGAGATGGCGCGAGCGATATCTTCCCCGACACCCGTTCTTCCGACCGGTGTTTCTTCATCTTGCTCTGCTTCGGAAATCCGTTTCGTCTTGTTATCACCGACGATGTTCCCCGGATTGACCATGTTGACCGTAATGCCGTGCTCTGCCTCTTCAAGCGCCACACTCTTCGTCAAACTCACCATCCCGCTTTTAGCAGCAGCGAACGCCGCCCGGCACACCCATCCTGGCGCTGTCGCACTTTCCGGAAAACCATACGTGATGATTCGACCATAGGCTTGCTTACGCATGACGGGTAATACTTGACGTAACAACCAGAAACTAGCGGTCAGATTCCCGGTAATGACTTCATTCCATTCTTGATCGCTATAATCTACTAATGCTTTCCGCTCGAATATATATGGTCCTGCATTAAGTATCAACGCATCAATCCGACCTTGCTCGTTAATTGCTTGTTGAGCTGCGTGTTCCACTTCTTCTTGGTTCGTCACATCTGCTTGAATCGTCACAAGATTCGGATGTGTAAACTCGGGTTCGGAACGATGGAACGCCGTTACTTTCCATCCTTCTTCCAATAACTGGCGTGTTACTCGCTCTCCCAGTCCTTTTGTACCTGCTGTAATTAACGCGTGCCTCATCTTGGCATCGCCCCCTTTCACTGACTCCATTTTACGATGGAATGGAAAGGTAGGACAATTTTTAGAACTCGTTGAATGTTTCGTCCGCTTCCAGTAAGAGAATGGTATAATTAGGGTGTACTCATCATATCGATTACGAAGGGATGGATTCATCATGGCAATCGTCTATCATAATGTACTTGTAGCAGTAGATGGCTCAAAAGAGGCAGAACGTGCCTTCGAGACGGCAATCGATGTTTCATTGCGAAATGATGCAAAATTGATCATCGCACACGTCATTGATACACGGACGTTCGCAACAGTAGAAGCATATGACCGTACTATCACAGAACGTGCTGAATCTTACGCGAAGGAATTGCTAGACGAATATGTCAAGACCGCTCAAGATCGCGGTGTACAGGAAGTCGAAGTTGCAATTGAATACGGTTCTCCAAAAGTCACGATTGCCAAAAAACTTGCTCCTAATCACGATGCTGATTTAATCATTTGTGGCGCGACCGGCTTAAACGCTGTTGAGCGTTTCTTCATCGGTAGTGTCTCTGAAAGCATTACGCGTTACGCAAAATGTGACGTCTTGATTGTTCGTTTATGAACCACTCTTCCATCAAAAGCCTCTCTCCCTTCATCTCAAAGGAAGAGAGGCTTTTTGATGACCTGCTTAAACAAAAAACCATCGAACCGATGTCCGATGGTTTGAAATCATTTGTATTTTACTGTAACGGTACGACGACCCCAGTTGAATGCTTCTGAACGAGAGTAGTAAAGGATATCCATCTTCTTACCTTTGATGGCACCGCCAGTATCAGCAGCTGTATATGTCCCTTTCAATTTCCCTTTATAATACACTTTGACTGTCGAACGAAGTGGAATGACACGTGGATCAACAGCTACGACTTTCTTTTTCGAGCTTTTGATGTTCCAACCGATTGCTGTCAGGTTGCCACTGCCTGGATCATACGGTGTATAGGCTGTCGCACTCACATTCGTGACTGTTTTCCAACCGCCCGTAGATTGTTTTTTTGATCCGCTTGACGTCACGACTTTCGAGTAGCTCGCGCTAAGATAAGCCGTCTTACCTTTGTAACTTACTTTGTACCAGTTACCTGTTTTTGCTTTGTACGATAACGTTTGGTTCTTATATAGAAGACCGAGCTTCTTCGAAGAAGTAGTAGCTTTTTGACGAATGACTAGGCTATCGACTGTTGACTTGACGCTTTTCTTAGTTGCAGCCTCTGCTTGAAGACCTGCGAACGAACTGAGTGCTAACACGACCGTTAAAACACTTGCGAGCATTCGTTTCATCATGTATTTTCTCCTCCATCATTGTTTCGTGTTTGTTAACTGAGATTAATATACATGACAAAAGCAGGTAGTGCCGTTACATATAGACCACAAAAATATGTCTGTACTATTACCGTTATGTTACAAAAGACTATTTTTTTTAAGAAATGACTCTTTTTTAGGTTTATTTTTACGATGATGACGCTTCTTTTTTCGTTGTATGACAATCGTCGTAACAATAGATCATACGTTCGCGTATCATTTTTCTGGGATTTCATCAAAAAAAGGACTAAATCGTCGTATTAACGATTCAGTCCTTTTTAAAATTATGCGTTTTGAGCAACCAATCCACCAACACGAACTGTATCACGTGCGATCATCAATTCTTCATTCGTTGGAATGATAATGACTTTGACTGGTGAGTGTGGATAGTTAATGAAGAGTTCTTCTCCATGAGCTCCATTGTTGAGTGATGGATCCCAGTAAACGCCCATGAATTCGAGACCACGTAGGACACGCTCACGGATTGAATCTGAGTTTTCTCCAACACCAGCTGTGAAGATAATGGCATCAACACCATTCATCTCAGCAGCATATTGCCCGATGTATCCGTGAATACGGTTCGCGAAGATACGGAGTGCCATCTCTGAACGGTGGTTTCCTTCCTTCGCAGCCGTTTGGACGTCACGCAAGTCACTTGAAAGACCTGAGAGTCCGTAGATTCCAGACTCTTTGTTCATGACGTTCAAGACTTCTTCCGCTGTTTTCCCTGTTTTCTCCATTAAGAATGGAATCAAAGCTGGGTCGAGTGAACCAGAACGTGTTCCCATCGTGATCCCTTCAAGCGGTGTGAAGCCCATCGTCGTATCGATTGATTCGCCACCCGAAACTGCTGCGATTGATGCTCCGCTACCTAAGTGACATGAGATCAAACGAAGGTCTTTTAATGGACGACCGAGTAATTCAGATGCACGTTCCGTAACATATTTGTGGCTCGTACCGTGGAAACCATATTTACGGATACCGTATTCTGTGTAGTAATCATACGGTAAGCTGTAAAGGAAGTTTTCTTCTGGCATCGTTTGATGGAACGCCGTATCGAAGACCGCCACTTGCGGCACTTCCGGAAGCAATGCTTGGAATGCCCGGATTCCGATCAAGTTTGGTGGAATGTGAAGTGGTCCGAGTTCTGTATACGACTCGATATCTTGCATGACTTCATCCGTGATCAATACAGAGTCTGCATATTTTTCTTTACCATGAAGAACACGATGTCCGACACCTTTAATCTCATCGTAAGACGAGATGATTCCGAACTCCATTAATTTTTCGAGTGATAACTCGACTGCTTCTTTATGTGTTGCAAGCGGGAGGACATCTGTATACTTTTGTCCTTCACCATATTTAATCGTAAAGATTGCATCGTCTTTACCGACACGTTCAACGAGTCCGACTGCAGTCATCGTTTCGTTCGGCATTTCGAGCAATTGGAACTTCAAAGACGAACTACCTGCGTTTACCGCCATAATTTTTGCCATGATTTTTCCCCTTTTCCATTTGAATCCAATGAACATTCACATCTGTTTAGGTTTTCTTCTATTTCTGTTCTACAACTAGAATAGTCAAATTAACGACAGATTTCAATCACTTTGCGTAATTCATTTTAATTCTGTGTTAATCCATTCATCAATCTGTTTCACCATACCACCAAACGCACGGGCATCTGTGAAAGATGGTAGTTCAGCAAGTAACGCTTGTTTTGGCATCTTCATACCGGCTAAATGATTACGGACGATCAAATAACTTTTTGCTGCCTGTTCTTGTTTGAACATGGTTAACGGCAATTGTAAAATGCCAATGACGTGCGCTTTTGATTCAAAGTACTGTTTCAACTTGCCTTCCGTATCATGCTGGAACAAACCGTTCGGAATGACAAAAACACCGAACCCACCTGGTTTGACGTATTGCATCGCTTGTTCGATCAATAAGAAATGACTATAGCTCATACCCTCATCTCGTTTCAAGATGTAAGAAGCAGCAGCCTCTTCATCCGGATAATAACCGACTGGGAGATCAGCCATCGCAAGATCAACTGGATCTAGCAACAAAGGTCGTAACGCATCTTGATGCGTATACGTAACAGGGTAGTCGAGTAATTCCGTTACAGCTGCCGATAAACGAATTAACGTCTCATCTACCTCAACTGCTTCAGCAGATGTGCCCGTCGAAAGCTGACTCAAGACAGCGTGTAACATACCACCTGTTCCACTTCCTAATTCAAGTAGTCGGATGTCCTCCTTACCTACCAATTTCCCGATTAGATAACCAGCAAACAAAGCGACGCTGTCTGGCGTCGGCAAATGGTTCGGTTGCGCTTGTTTCATCCCTTCTAAAATAGCAAGCGATACTGCCTTTCGAATGACCTCTTTGTCTACATTTTCAGTATGGCGATCGTTCAACCGGTCAATCACAGTCGTCAACGCTTCTAGGTAAGGCATATCAAGATCACGTTCGATTTGTTTTGTTTGACGTGTTAATTCCTTATATAACTTTTCTAACGGCTCCATGTACGTCATCCTCTCCAAAACGAAACGGCCCCCCGTAGAGCGGGAGCCGTTTCTATCATTAGTTCCATTGTAACGCTTCAGCGTCGTTTGTAAACCATTCTTACTTCGCTTCACGTGCTGCAGCGAGTGCTGCTTCGAAATTCACCTCATCCGTTGATTCTTCGAGGTATTCGACATACGTGATTTCGTTGTTCGAATCTAAGACGAAGACAGAGCGAGCAAGCAGACGTAATTCTTCGATTGCCACGCCGTACTGTGTACCGAATGAAAGATCACGGTGATCAGACAATGTCACGACTTGATCAAGACCACTTGACGCACACCAACGACGTTGCGCGAACGGAAGGTCGTTTGAGATCGTCATGACCGTCACACCTTCGATTCTAGCTGCTTCTTCGTTAAATTTACGCGTCTGTGCATCGCATACCCCTGTATCGATTGATGGGACGACACTGATGATTCGAACACCTTGGTATGTATCACGTGTTACAGGCGATAAGTCGTTAGCTAACACTTGAAAGTCCGGTGCTGTTTGTCCGACTTGAACCGCTGTACCTTGAAGTGTGATTGGATTTCCTTTAAACGTTGCCATATGAATTCCCCTTTTCCCCTGATTGGATATACTGTATTTTCTATTTAACTATAGGAATGATCTGCGAAGATGGCAAGTATTCTGCCATAATTGATGGACTTCAGTACCCGTCTTTCTAAAAAACAGGTATAATAAAAGAGTTCATGAAACGCTTTCAAGGGGGAATTGACCATGGCTCGAAATAATGTCTACCTGTACTACCGAAATACACAAAGACACGAGACGCAGGTGCGAAAGTTGATCGATGTCGGTACACGATACGGACTGAATGTCGTCCAAGATCATCGACAAGCAAACATCATCGTCTCGATTGGTGGAGACGGGGCTTTCTTGCAAGCGGCACGCTTCACAGGTTTCCGTGATGATGCGATCTATGTCGGATTCGCTGAAGGACCAAACTCGTTCTACTGTGATTTTGATATCAATGATCTTTCTGCGGTCGAAGCAATCTTTAAAGAGACGGGCAATCGTGTCTCGGATGGCGAAATCGAAGTACGTCGTTATCCACTACTTGAAGCATCCATCAACGGTGGACCACCGATGCTCTGTCTGAACGAATGTTCCGTAAAGTCGAGCATCATCAAATCACTCGCAATCGAAGTCTATATCGATGACTTCCTGTTTGAGACATTCCGCGGGGATGGAATGGTCATCTCAACACCGACGGGATCTACGGCTTATAACAAGTCACTCTCTGGTGCGATTGTCGATCCATTGATCCACTGTCTTCAAGTCAGCGAGATCGCTTCCGTTAACAATAACCGGTACCGGACACTCGGTTCTGCTTTCCTATTGAACCGCGGACGTAAACTCTCGTTACGCATCATTGAGGACGGAAACGATTATCCGATCATCGGGATGGATAACGAAGCACTCAGCCTGACACGAACGGATTCAGTCGATATCCAGCTCTCTGAAAAAGAACTTAAAACCGTCAAATTAACGAACAATACATTTTGGCATAAGATTCAACGCTCATTCTTATGACAATAAAAAAATCTGCCCTGAAGAGGCAGATTTTTTTATTGCGTCTTCCGTTACGTCACCCCTTATACTCCAATCAAAGGAGGTACACAGATGATGTATTCCACTCAGGAAATCGCCAAACTTACCGGAGTCACAAAACGAACGCTTTATCATTATGAGACGTTCGGTCTCCTTGTGCCAAAGCGCAACGATGCCGGTCACCGATATTATAGCAGTGAGGATCTTTTACGTTTACAACAAATCCTTCTCTATCGCTCTCTTGATTTTCCGCTGTCAGAAATCCAAAGATTACTTACACAATCTGACTCCAGTCATCACACGATGATATTGAAAAAACAAATTGTACTACTTCAAGAAAAAGCTTCGCATTATCAGATGCTCGCTCAACTCGCTGAACAAACATTACTCACTTTAATAGGAGGACTCCCCATGAAAGATGAACAATTATTCCGCGGTTTACGTCACGAAGAGATCGTCATGCACGAAAAACAACATGCAGATGAAGTCCAACAACACTACGGTGACACCGACGCCTATCGAATCAGTGCAAAAAGACAAAAACAACGTACCCCGAATGAGAAAGAACAACTGAGCGCCATGCATAAGCAACTCGATCAGCGCTTGACGACCCTCTACCGCGACGGGCACAAGGCGACAGATCCAGACGTTCAACAAATCGTGAAAGAACAACATGACTTCATCGATACGTACTATTATCCATGTGAGTTATCTATTTTTGCCTCACTCGGCCAGATGTATGTGTCCGACGACCGGTTTCGTGCCTACTACGATGCGTATGCACCTGGACTATCTTCTTTCTATTCGGAAGCTATTTCGCACTATGCAGAAGCAACATCAAATTAAGGCTGCTTCTGCCTGATAGACGGTTTTACCAGCTTGGACAGTCTCCACTAAACGGTTATTCAAGATGGCTTCCCCACGCAAGCGATAGAAGTCTTCTTCAAAGATGACGAAATCGGCATCGTATCCTGGTAGGAGTAATCCTTTGCGTCCATGTGTCTCGGTCGCGAGATGTGGATTTTTCGTAAAGAGTAACAAGGCTTCGTACATCGATAACGTCTCATTCGCCTTATTGACACGTCCCGCTGTTCCTTCCGTCGCTGCATACAGGGAACGCCGGACATCGGGGTCAGAGATCGGTGCATCTGCCCCACCGCATAATAATGCGCCGGTCTCAGCTAACGAACGTAAACGATAACTCCAGTCTAAGCGGTTCAATCCGAGTCGATCGACGATGAAGTCTGCGTCATCCAGTAAAAAGACCGGTTGAACGTCAATCAAGACCGGTAACTTCCGAATTCGTGCAAGCGTTTCTGGTCGAACGACCGTCGCATGAATGATCCGATCCCGCTTGCCTTTTGGTGCTGGATATTTCTCGAGCACCTGTACGAATCGTTCAATCGCTAAGTCACCGATGACATGTGCCGCAACTGTGAACCCGTAACTACGTGCACGCTTGACGAGTTGTTCGAGTTGTTCTGGCGTATGCACTTCGATGCCACGTGTCGTCGGATCATCAGAATAACCACGACCAAGTAGAGCTGTCCGTCCTCCGAGTGCACCGTCGACGAATAGTTTCATCGCACCAATTGACATCGTTGATGGCAAAATTGGTTGCTGTTGCACGAACTCATCGATGACAAGATGATGAACGAGTAGATGTGTATGGAAGCCTGTCTCTTCTGTCACTTCTTTATATGCTTGGAGGATTTCCGCGACATCTCCGTGATACGATAAATCTTCTGTGTGTGCCGCAATGATGCCGTATTGATATAAGTTCTTAATTGCTGACCGGAGTGACGATTTGTTTCGCTCTAAGTTTCCAGCTTGTAACGCATACAAAGGTTCAAGCGCCGCATCGTACAAAAATCCGTCAGCTTCGCCGTTATCCGATAAGCCGATCTTTCCACCATCGATGACAGTCGATGCTTTATAGCCGAGCTGTTGGAATAAAACATCGTTGACAAGTGCGGTATGCCGGTCCGTCCGTTTTAATAAGGCAGGAACGTCCGGGAACAACTGATTCAGCCATGCTTTTGTCGGCGCACGGTCAAGTTTCGTTTCGTCATATCCTTCCGCCACGTGAATCCCATTGATTGGTTCTGCCTTGAGGAAAGCTTGTCCTAATGCTTCAAGCGTCGTATAACGCGAGGCATCGACACGGTTGATCGCTTCCCCGTAGCCAATCAGATGAATATGTGCGTCTGTGAAGGCTGGATAAACAGCTTTTCCGTTCAAGTCTTGAATCTGTTCAATACGTCTACCGAAACGTCGACGTAGTTTTCCTTCCTCCCCCATTGCGATGATCCGCGTCTTCTCGACGAACATCGCTGAATGGACGTCCTCTTCATGTGCCATCGTCCGAATCAATCCGTTTACGTATAGTGTTCCCATTCTACTCACTCCTCTTTTTACAAAAATAGGGTGACCATGACGGTCACCCTGAATTGTCGATCCTGATTTAAACGTGCAACGTTTCCTCTGGTGCACACGATCGTTTAATGCGATCGATCGCGTCCGGATCGTATTCATTTAGGACACGTTCCGCTAAGATGATCGTACGTTCATAGTCTCCCGCTAAGAACTTCGTTTCCGCGATCGTCAGCGACATATGTATCTCATTGTCGTGGCGACGGTATCGGTTCGCATACTGGACGAGCCGTTCGGCATACGTGACTTCGAACACTAATGTATCTAACCGTTCTTGCACATGTTTAAACGTTTCTTGGACGTCTTGACTTTGTGCAACGATCGATCGGACATTAAACGGTAACTCTTCGAGCCGTGTCTCAAGCGTCTGTAGCGAACGATTCGCATTACGTAGTGCTTCTTCGACTTCCGTTGGTAAGTTCGGTAATCCAAGTCGTTTCAGACGAAGACGTGTTTGCGAGAGCTGATGACGCCATTCGACGATCCGTTCGCGCACTTCTGTCTCTTCTTTTCGAAGCGCTTGAAGTTCGACCGTAAAGCGTTCGTACTGAATCATCAACTGTTCCTCTAAGCGAATCGCATCGCGCATTTGATCTTCGAGCATACTGAACGGAATGATTTTCCCAGCAATCGACTCATCGAGATCTTTTGCCGCTTCAAATAGTAGCTCTTCGTCACGTTGGATCGTTTCGTAGTGAATTCCAAGATCTGCTGAGATTTCATACTTTTCACGTAAAATGCTGAACTCTTGTGCTAACTGATGAATCCGTTCGCGCATCCGTAATGCTTTTTGTTTCAAGGATTGATTTTCTTTTTTTACTTGATGACGTGCATCAACTTCACGACGGAACGTATCGTACATTTGATCAACGTCGGCTGATAACTGTTGAATCGCCTCTTCCAAACCATCGACTTCAAGTCTCTCGATTTTTTCAGCAAGACTTAAACGTTGTTCCTCGAACCGTTTAATCTCAGATTGAAGACCGAGGGGCTCAAGTGGATACCCATCTAACGACATTTCCTTATAACCCGCTCCGAGCTGATCAATCCGTTGACGCAATTCATGAGCGAGAATCTTCCATTGTTTCGGTACGAGCTCGACAAGGTGACGTGTCGTCGCTACTTCTTGCTCGAGTAACAAGCTTGTTTCATACGCCTTCGTCACTTCACCCGAAGCTTCGTACTGACACATCTCATTCCAGTGCGCGTCGATTTGTTCACTTCGTTCTTCCAGACGCGCGAGCGCCGGACCGAATGAGTTCGCTTGGATCAATAACGATTTCCGAACTTGCCCTGAATCGGCTTCCCCTTGCGCTTTCAACTCTGCTAGAACCGATTGATTCGTTTTGAACGTCGACATCTCGACGAGCATCTCATCGATCAATCCTTCGAGTTCCGCAATCAATTGTTCCGTTACTTCAAGGTCATTCTTGACGGCGATGAACCGGTATTTATCGAGCGCTTCTTCCGCTCGGTAAAGGGTTTCATCGATTTGGGCGACGTGGACCGTTAACAACTCTTCCCACGCTTGATGCCAGGAGCTGAACTTCGTCTCCGTCTCACCCGCCATCGGTAGTTGCTTTAAGTCCTGCAACTCCTTCGGAATCGATGCACTGACGATGCCTTGCTTGCGCATATCAAGTTCATCGATTTTCGTGTAGTATTTTTTTCGACTGATCATGCTGAATAGCATGACGAGTAATACGATGACGATGACTCCGATCACCCATGCCCACATTTGTCACGACCTCCACTCTGTCGTACGACTTTAGATTTTCTCTAAATCGCAATAATCTTATCCTTATAATAGTATAGCGCAACCGTTTTGCATAGATTTACAAAGGCTTTTCCTGATTTCTTCCGCTGTTTTGAATCCTTTTTCCAAAAATCAATTGTTTGTCAGCTACACGAAAACTCGTTAAACTAAAAAAAATACGCTTTTCACGGGAGGAATTTTTATTATGTTCGAAACAAAGACATATGAAGGTGACCGGACGAAACAATATGACATGCTATCAAAACAACTGGATGCTTTATTAATGGGAGAAGACAATCAAGTCGCGAACTTATCGAATGCGAGCGCGTTACTCAATCAGTTCCTTGACCGTATCAACTGGGTCGGTTTTTATTTGACGGATACCGAGCAAAACCAACTCGTCCTCGGACCATTCCAAGGACTTCCAGCATGCGTCCGTATTCCATTCGGTCGTGGTGTTTGCGGAACGTCCGCAGCAGAACAGACGACACAACGCATCGAAGACGTTCATCAATTCCCAGGTCACATCGCATGTGACGCGGCATCGAATTCTGAAATCGTCATTCCACTCGTCAAAGACGGCCAAACGATCGGCGTCCTCGATATCGACAGCCCAGAATTCAACCGTTTCGATGAAGTCGATCAAGCTGGTTTAGAAGCATTCTGTACGACGCTGCTTCGTCATCTGTAATTCTGATTGACAGTCGATTGTCCACACCGTATACTTGTAAAAGTGCAGAAATGATAACGATAGCGGTCAAATCGCTTACGTATCACATTTCATGACTCGGTGAATAACCGGAGGGGCATCGTGTAACTTTGCTATCAAGCGAGGGTGCCACATCATGAAATGGGCGTAACGTGGGTTTGATGGCGTTATTATTTTTATGCAAATAATAACGAACAATAAGGAGGAGTCTTATTATGGCTCGCTATACAGGTCCAGCTTGGAAACTCTCACGTCGTCTCGGTATCTCACTTACTGAAACAGGAAAAGAAATCGCAAAACGCCCTTACGCACCAGGTCAACACGGTAACAGCCGTCGTAAAATGTCTGAGTACGGTCTTCAACTTCAAGCGAAGCAAACACTTCGTCACATGTACGGAGTAAACGAACGCCAATTCAACCGTATCTTCAACGATGCTGGCAAAATGCCTGGTATCCACGGTGAGAACTTCATGTTCTTACTTGAAGCACGTCTTGATAACGTCGTTTACCGTATGGGTATGGCTCGTACACGTCGCGCTGCTCGTCAGCTCGTCAACCACGGTCACATCCAAGTTGATGGACAACGCGTTGATATCCCATCATTCCGCGTGAAACCAGGTCAAACGATCTCAGTTCGCGAAAAATCGAAGAACTTTGTCGTTATCAAAGAAGCACTCGAAGTTGCTCCAGCAACTAAAGACTTCGTTACTTTCGATGCTGAGAAGCTCGAAGGAACGTTCGTCCGTCTTCCTGAGCGTTCTGAATTGAACGATCAAATCCAAGAACAACTCGTCGTCGAGTACTACTCACGTTAATCGATTGTTCCAGCACCCACTTCGGTGGGTGCTTTTTTATACCTATGACTAAAATGTATACCTGGTCTTAAGAAAATAGTGACGGCTTCCATCTATTTGTGTTAACCTATAAATATACATAGTTAACACAAATAGAAAAGAGGACTTCATTCATGAAAACAAGAGATTTAACGTTCATCGCCCTCGGTGCTGCCATCATTGCAGCCGTCAGTTCTATGCCACAAATCCAACTCGTCGGTGCTGTTCCAATCACACTCCAGATGCTCGCCATCATGACGGTCAGTGCCATTCTCGGTGGAAAACGCGGTGGACTTGCTGTCTTGATCTTCTTATTGCTCGCAGCTGCTGGTCTCCCTGTTCTCGGCGGAAAAGGTGGACTTGCTCCGTTTGTCGGACCAACTGCCGGTTATTTGATTGCCTTTCCGATTGCCGGCTTCTTCATCGGTCTCGTCGCTGAAAAAACGCGTCGCTTCGTGCCACTCTTTATTGGAATGATCGTCTTCGGACTTGGTTTAGTCTACTTGCTCGGGACATTTGGTCTGATGGCTGTACTCGATCTGTCGTTTAAAGATGCTTTTGCGATCAACTACCCCTTCATCCTATGGGATACGATCAAGGCCGTCATTGCCACGACGATCGCCGTTCGTTTGTTACCACTCCGCTTATTCCGGACAGCTTAAAAAACGCTCTCTGCATCTATGTGCAGGGAGCGTTTCGTTTATCATCAAGCATGCTCGACGACGAAGTATTTTTTCTTTCCGCGACGTACGATCGTAAAGCGACCGATTGCATCTGATTCAGTGATTTCTTTCGTTAAGTCTTGCTCGCGTTCTCCGTTCAGGTAGATCGCACCGTTCGTGACGTCTTCACGTGCTTGACGTTTTGACGGACTGATCTTCGCCTCAACGAGAACATCGACCAGGTTCTTCGCTTCGCCGAGTGTAAAGCGCGGCATTCCTTTAAACGCATCTTCGATATCTTCGACTTGCAACGATTTAATATCTCCGCTAAAGAGTGCCGTCGTAATACGTTGTGCTTGTGTCAGACCTTCTTCACCGTGGACGAGAACCGTCATTTCTTCTGCAAGACGACGTTGTGCGACGCGCTTCTCTGGTGCTGCCTTGACTTCTTCTGCAAGTGCATCGAGTTCTTCGTGCGTCAAGAACGTGAAGTATTTTAAGAACTTGATGACGTCGAGATCGTCTACATTGAACCAGAACTGGTAGAACTCGTACGGTGACGTTTTATCAGCATCTAACCAGACCGCACCGCCAGCTGTCTTACCGAATTTCTGACCATCCGCTTTCGTAACGAGCGGTACTGTCAATCCAAATGCTTTTTCTTCATGACCAGCACGACGAATCAGCTCCATTCCTGCTGTGATGTTCCCCCACTGATCACTACCTCCTACTTGAAGACGGCATCCTTTGTCTTCGTAAAGTTTCAAGAAGTCAAACGATTGAAGTAACATGTATGAGAACTCAGTGAATGAGATACCGTTTTGAAGACGTGAATCAACAGAGTCCTTCGCAAGCATGTAGCTGACCGGGAAGTGTTTTCCGATATCACGTAAGAAATCGATGATTGTCAAATCTTTCGTCCAGTCTAAGTTATTTGCGATCGTGACCGGGTTTTCACCTTCAAGTGGTAAGAAACGTGACAGTTGATCTTTAATCCGATTCGCGAACTCTTCGACGATATCCGATGTGTTCAATGACCGTTCCGTTGCACGACCACTCGGATCCCCAATCATCCCAGTTGCCCCTCCAACGAGACCTACGACATGGTGACCCGCTTGTTGGAATCGTTTTAAGACTAAAATCGGCAACAAGTGTCCGATGTGAAGTGAATCTGCAGTTGGATCGAAGCCTGTGTAAAGCGTCGTCGGATTCTCGAGTAATGTTTTCAGCCCTTCTTCATCTGTCATTTGGTTAATTAACCCGCGAAATTCTAAATCTTCTAATAACGTCATTGTTTCTCCTCCTAAAGTTCACTATTAACAAAAAAAACCGTCCCTTCGTCTAAAACGAAGGGACGGAATATTTCCGTGGTACCACCCTAATTGTCCTTTTGTGTAAAAGGACCACTTGGTTCGTCGATAACGGGACGGACCGCTTGATTTCTCAAGAAACTCCTGGAAGCGTAATTCATAAGTTCACTGTGTCCTAGTTCGCAGCACCACTAGGTCTCTGTCACAGGGAGTGACTTACTACTATATTCCGATCATGGTTTAGCGCAATATACGAAAATAAGATGGTTTCATGATACGTCGAAGGCGAATCCGCTGTCAAGTCCGATTTCATTAGTAGATTTATGGTATAATACGTCTATCTGTGATTTAATATTAATTTACACCTAAGTTTAAGATGCAAAGGAGATCATTTATGCGCGAGAACTGGTTCAAGTTTTGGAATCATCCCCGGACGAAAGCCGTTCGGCACTGGTCAAATATCACATATGATGTTTCATGGAACATCATTTTGTTCCTCATCATAGCTGTCTTACTCGTCGGTAGTTTTTCTGTTGGTGCAGCGGGCGGCTATTTCGCTTCGCTCGTCAAGGACACAAAAGCACCACCATTGACTGAGATGAAACAACAAGTCAACAGCTATGCCGTCACAAGCCAAATTTATTGGGGAAGTGGTGAAAAGCTGACGAACATCTCAACAGATGAAGAACGTCAGCCTGTCGATATCAAGAAGATTTCTCCTTACTTGATCGATGCGCTTTTATCAACGGAAGATGTAGACTTCTATCAACACGATGGTGTCGTTCCAAAAGCGACATTACGAGCAGTTCTACAAGAACTAACGAATTCTGCGTCGCGCACAGGCGGAAGTACGCTAACACAACAATTAATCAAAAACCAAATCTTGACGAACGAAGTCTCATTCGAACGGAAAGCGAAAGAAATTCTTTTAGCATTGCGCCTTGAAAACGCGATGTCAAAAGATGAAATTTTACAAGCGTACTTGAATGTCGTCTCATTCGGTCGCAATTCACTCGGTCGTAACATCGCGGGGATCGAGGCTGCATCACAAGGAGTTTTCAACAAATCCGCGAAAAAACTGACGTTACCACAAGCAGCTTTTCTCGCTGGGATTCCTAAAAACCCTTATTACTACACCCCTTACCTTCAAGGTGGCGTTGTCAAAAAGGACTTGACGCCAAGTGTCAACCGGATGAAAACAGTATTGAAGCGGATGTATGTCGCGAAAAACATCACGAAGGAACAGTACGAAAAAGCAATTAAGCATGATATTACGAAAGATTTCGCGAAACAATCAAAACGTTCTCGTGATACGTATCCGTATGTCTACGATTTAGCCGAACGTGAAGCGACGAAAATCATGACGAAGTATCTGATGAAACAAGATGGCGTGAAGGAAGATGAAGTGAAACCGTCTGAACTGGCAGAAGTGCGTGCCAACTATCAAGATCAAGCACTTGTTGCACTGCGCCAAGGCGGCTACAAAGTTCACTTGACACTTGATAAAAAAATTCATGAAGCGATGCAACAACCTGCGAAGAACAGTGCGAACTTCCCAGGAAGCATGCAATACAAACAAGTCGTCGATCCAAAAACGAAAAAAAGCGTTTCGAAACAGGATCCAGAAGAAACAGCAGCAGTCATGGTTCAAAATGAAACGGGACGTATCCTCGGATTCGTCGGCGGACGGTATATCGATGGAAAAGCTGACGATTTCAACCGGGCATTCCAAGCCAAACGTCAAATCGGGTCAACGGCAAAACCAATCCTCGTTTACTCGAACGGGATTGAAAATCGCTTGATCACACCAGGGTCTACCGTTAATGATGAAGAGTACTACTACCAGACTGTACCACGTCAACCTGGCGACCGTCCGATCAAGAACGAAGGTGGACGTTACCGTGGTAATGTAACGGTTCGTACGGCATTAGAACTATCATTGAACGTACCGGCCGTTAAGATTTACGAGAAGATGAACATGTCGAATTCGATTCAAAAACTCGTCGATATGGGAGTTGAAGTACCTGATGCGATCCGTTATGCCCCTTCTGCGGCACTCGGAACGATGGAAATCACACCTGTCGAACTCGCAGGTGCTTACGCGACACTTGCCAACTATGGTGAATTCGTCCAACCGTACATCATCTCGAAAATTACGAAAGACGGAAAAGATATCTATAAAGCAAAACCGAAGAAAAAACGGATCTATGAACCACGAACAGCTTACCTGACACTTGATATGATGCGTGGTGTCTTCACGAAAGGTACAGCGACGTTCGCTAAAGCTAGACTGAACGTACCGGGAGATTGGGCTGGTAAGACAGGTACGACCAACGATGTCAAAGACTCTTATCTTGTTGGTTCTACTCCTGGCGTAACCCTTGCCGTCTGGACAGGACACGACCAGAACAACTCACTTATCGGTCCGTCAACGTACTACCAACGTACGCAGACGCTCTGGTCACAGATGGCGAATGCATCGTATGGTGCGAACAGCAGTTACTTCAAATCTGGCGCCCGCTTCACGCAACCATCTTCTGTAACAGCAAATGACTTCCAAAACAGTGGTCGCTTCAAAGAAGAAGATAAGAAGAAAAAAGCAGAAGAAGCAAAGAAAAAAGCAGAAGCGAAGAAACAGAAAGAAGTAGAAGAAAAGAAAAAAGAGGCAGACGCACAGAAGAAAGAAGATCAACAAAAACAACAAGATCAAGCTAAAGAAAAAGCAGATGCTGAGGCAAAGAAAAAAGCAGCAGATGACGCAAAACGTGCTGCCGATGCAAAAGCTGAAGCTGATGCAAAAGCAAAAGCCGACGCAAAAGCAAAAGCCGAAGCCGATGCAAAAAAGAAAGCTGAAGCGGACGCTAAGAAAAAAGAGGCAGATGCGAAGAAACAGCAAGAGCAACAAAAGAAACAGCAAGAGCAACAAAAGAAACAAGATGAAAAGAAAAAAGATGCTGCTTCTGAAAACTAACAAAAAGGATGAATCACCTGTTTCGGTGATTCATCCTTTTTTCATGTTCAATCCTCCATCGTCGATAAATCGCCCGTTTCCAAGTTCAACTCCCATGCTTTCAGGACACGGCGCATGATTTTACCACTTCGTGTCTTCGGCAACTTATCTCGGAAATCAATTTCTCTTGGGGCCGCGTGAGCAGCTAGACCTTCCTTGACGAATGCTTGGATTTCTTGTTTTAATTCATCCGTTGGCTCATAACCATCACGTAAGGCAATGAATGCCTTAATGATTTCGCCTCGCACCGGGTCTGGTTTCCCGATGACTCCGGCTTCCGCGACTGCTGGGTGCTCAACGAGACGGCTTTCAACTTCAAACGGACCAACCCGTTCTCCAGCCGTCATGATGACATCATCGACACGCCCCTGGAACCAGAAATAGCCTTCATCGTCCATATAGGCAGAATCGCCTGACACATACCATCCTTTAAAGAAATAGGATTCATATTTTTGTGGATTGTTCCAAATTTGACGCATCATCGATGGCCATGGTGTTTTCAAGGCAAGGTTACCCATCCGGAACGGTGGTAACTCGTTTCCTTGATCATCAATGATCGCAGCTTGGGTTCCTGGAATTGGTTTCCCCATCGATCCCGGTTTGATGTCCATCGACTTGTAGTTACAAATCATCATCGCACCCGTTTCTGTCATCCACCATGTATCATGAATGCGTTGGTCAAATGCTTCTTTTCCCCAACGAATAACTTCTGGATTCAATGGTTCTCCGACAGACAACACATGACGAAGACTTGAAAGATCATGGTGATTCGCGACGTCCGCCCCCGCTCCCATTAACATCCGGAAAGCAGTTGGCGCGCTATACCAGACCGTTACGTTATACTTCTCGATAACGCTATACCAGAAATCTGGATTGAAACGTCCACCGACAACGACGTTCGTTGCCCCATTTAAGAACGGTGCGAAGATACCGTAACTTGTTCCTGTGACCCACCCTGGATCAGCCGTGCACCAGTAGACATCGTCTTCTTGTAGATCGAGTACCCAACGTCCTGTCATTAAATGCTGAATCATCGCATTTTGAACATGGAGGACACCTTTTGGCTTCCCTGTCGATCCTGAAGTATAGTGCAAGATCAATCCGTCTTCACGATCCAACCAGACCGGTTCAAATACATCGGATGCTTGCTTGAACGCTTTCCGGAAATCAAGTAATGTTTCTGATTCTTCAACGCCTTCATCAACGAGTACTACTTTTTCAAGTGATTCCAGTTCCCCAACTGGAACACGCGGGAGCAACGCTTTCGTTGTCACGAGTAGTTTCGCTTCAGAGTCAACTAAACGATCACGAACAGCTTGTTCCATGAATGCTTCAAACAACGGACCGACGATCGCCCCTACTTTCAGTGCACCAAGTAGGGCAAAGTACAGTTCTGGTGAGCGTGGCATGAAGATGAAAATCCGGTCACCCGTTTTGACTCCTGCATCGACTAATACGTTTGCCGCTTTATTCGTCAATCGTTTCATGTCTGCATAGGTGAATCGTTGTTCCGTCATTCCATCGAAATAGATCAGCGCATCCTTGTTCGCCCGCTCGCCTTCTGCGTGGCGGTCGATTGCTTCATAGGCCATGTTGACTTTCCCCGTTGTCGCCCATGAAAAGTACTGCTCAGCATCTTTCCAGTCGTACGTGTTCGTTTCATCATACTCTGCTAACCAATGCTTCCCCGGAAGCGCTTTCAAAACTTTCATGTCTCGTTCCTCCCCTTCTATGTTTTCCTCTTTATTATAAGCTAGTTATCCGTCAGTTCAATCCATTTGCCGTCAATTTGTTAAAAAATCCCTCTCTTTACTCAAGCGCTTTCGTCTATAATGAATAGGAAGGTGGTGACGCTTACATGTTTGAAAAACAATTCAATCATCGGACGCATGAAACATCACTCGGTCCTGTTGACATCGAAGGTCCCGTACCGAGTCAAACACTAGCAACGTATACACTCGATTCAGGGTTAACGGCTTTTCGTCCACCCGCTGAACAACATCAAGCGCTCGTTGAGATTGCGGACCTTGAAGAAGGACGGATCATCGTCGCTCGTCAAGGAACGGAAATCATCGGTTATGTGACTTACTTATATCCTGATCCCTATGAAACATGGAGTGAGGGAAACAATCCGTACATCTTGGAACTCGGGGCGATTGAAGTCTCCTCTCGGTTCCGCGGACAACAGATTGGTAAAAAATTGCTTGAAATCTCCATGCTGGATCCTGCCATGGAACATTATTTAATTCTAACGACTGAATATTATTGGCATTGGGACTTAAAAGGGAGTGGACTATCGGTGTGGGATTACCGGAAGATCATGGAGAAGATGATGAATCATGGTGGTCTTGTCTTTTTCCCGACCGATGATCCGGAAATCGCCTCCCACCCTGCTAACTGCCTGATGGCACGTATCGGAAAACACGTCTCACCTGAAGTCATCGCTCATTTTGATGCGCTACGCTTGAGAAGACGCTTCATGTATGACTGAGCTCGAGGAGGAATCGTCATGTTAATCGAACAAATCATGAATACGACGTGCATCACGATGCAACCGACGAATTCCATCGCGCATGCGGTTGAACTCATGCAACGTCATCAGATTCGTCATATTCTCGTCGTTAATGTCCGTCATGAACTCGTCGGTCTTGTCGGACTAAAGGAAATTCAAAGTGCGAGTAGCATCTTTCATCCGGACACAGCAAAACAAGACCTACAGTATCCCGTTTCAAGCATTATGATCGAAAGCCCTGTCACGGCCCATCCGCTTGATTTTCTAGAAGATGCTGCTGTGCTGTTTTATGAATATCGCTTATCCTGCTTGCCAATCGTTCGCGGTCGACGTCTTGTCGGTATCGTCACGGAAACGGATCTGTTACGGACATTCGTTCAGTTGACGGGTGCACTCGAACCAAGTTCCCAAATCGAGATCCGTGTCGAGAATACAGCAGGTACATTAGCGAAGATTTCCGCACTGCTTGCTAAAACGAATATTAATATTTTAAATGTACTCGTGTATCCAACAGACGATCCGTATGTCCGGATCGTTGCGTTTCGTGTTCAGACGATGAATCCAATTCGGATCATCGAGAAGTTACGCAAAGAAGGATTCGATGTACTTGGACCGGATGTGAGCAGATGAAGGATTTTGCTTATCTGTATAGTCCTGAAGAAGCAACCTATCGATTTTCCGAGACCCACCCTTTTAACCCAATCCGTCTCGAATTAACCATTTCCTTGCTTGAATCGATGCATCAATTAGATGACATCCCTTGTATCGCCCCACGTCATGCGACCGATGAAGAATTGGCACTCGTTCATGATCAGGATTATATTGCTGCTGTCAAAGCAGCCGGAACCGGAGTATTATCACCACTCAAGGCACAGATGTACGGTCTTGGTACGGAAGATACTCCCTTGTTTCAAGGCATGCATTCGGGTGCTTCCCTCCTTGTCGGCGGAACGATTGAAGCATGTGACCTCGTCTTATCTGGTCAGTATAAACGCACCTTTCATATCGGCGGTGGATTACATCACGGGTTCCGCGGACGTGCTTCAGGGTTTTGTGTCTATAACGATACGGCTGTCGCCATGGCGGCGATGATTGAAAAATATCACTGTAAAATCCTTTATGTCGATACGGATGCTCACCACGGGGATGGTGTGCAATGGGCCTTTTATAATCGAAATGATGTCATGACACTATCTCTCCATGAAACAGGTCGCTACTTATTTCCAGGAACGGGGATGGTAACGGAGAGAGGATCTGAAGAAGGATACGGTTTTAGCTGGAATGTACCACTGGATGCTTTTACGGAAGACGATTCGTTTTTACTTGCTTATGAGACGGCACTCTTTGAGGCATGCGAGTTGTTTCAACCGGATCTCATCATCACACAAAATGGCGCTGATGCGCACGTGCTTGACCCATTGACGCATCTATCCTTAACGATGAAAAGTTATGAAAAGATTCCTCAAATCGCTGTGGCTGCGGCAGAAAAGTATACAGATGGAAAAATCGTTGCTTTAGGCGGCGGTGGTTATGATTGGTATCGTGTCGTTCCTCGCGCGTGGAGTCAGGTTTTTGCTGCCATGACAGGACAAGATCCTTTTCACGGGGAAATTCCAATTGCATGGCAAGAACGATGGGGCGGACAGGAAATAGCGCCACCCACGCACTGGCATGATCCGTCACCACTTTATCCCGCAATTCCAAGACGTCCTGAAATTGAAGAAAAAAATTGGGAGACCGTCAAACGATTGATTTGGCCATTCGTAAACGATGAACGTAAAAAACAACTGACAGCGATTTCCCCCTATTCCGCTGATTAATTGACTTTTTATCTTCACATTTATTTCGTTCGGAGTTCACATCTTGTTGCTATACTAAATATGGAATTTTTACTTAGTAAACGAATAGTTGGGGGAATCATCATGAAAAAGGCATGGCTTTACTCCGGTCTCATTCTGTCGACAGGGATCGTACTTGCAGGGTGTGGGAATGAAAAGCAGGCAATGGATCACGATAACATGCAAGGGGCCGGAAAACCGACCGTCGACGTCACTGTCGATATCCCAGCAAAGACAATGGATGAAGATGCCGTCGTCTTTAAAGCATCCGCGGTCGAAAAGAAAAAGCCCGTCAACCTTGAGGATGTGACGTTTGAAGTTTGGAAAGCTGGAAAACAAGATGGGGCACATCAAAAATTCAAAGCAACCTTGAAAAAGACAGGTTTCTATCAAGCAGAAGCCAAACTTGCTGAAGGTGAATACGAAGGTCTCTATCATATTAATGATAAAAAAGGACTCCATCACATGGATAAGATCTCTTTTGTCGTCATGGATCATTCACATGAAAAAGAGGAAGCATCGCATGAACACGAAGCCGTCGATGGTCTGTCTGTCCATTATATGGGTGCGACGAAAGTAAAGGCTGGTGCTGACCTCCCTGTCTCCTTTCACGTTTTTCTCGATGGAAAACCATTAAAGGCGAACGTTCAGGTCGAAGTCATTGAAACCGGTATTGAAAAACATAATTATGTTCCATTAACTAAAAAAGGTGATGCATACAGCGGAAAAGTCACATTGAACGCCCCCGGTCAGACGACTGTGCGTCTGCACGTCGAAAATGATCAACTCCACCATCACCAAGATGAACTCATCACCGTCATAAAATGAAAAAGCGTCTCTTTTTTCAAGCAGCTTGCTTGAGAGAAGAGACGCTTTTTCGATTAAGGGCGTGTCGAATCCCGTTGTTCGATTCGGTGTGGTAACGTGACATCGTTCGTTTCGATTTCTTCTTTGTTCAAAATCTTTGTCAAAAGACGCATCGAGACTGCTCCAATATCATACATCGGCTGAACGACAGTCGTCAGTTTCGGACGAATCATCGTCGCAAGACGTGTATTATCGTGTCCGATGACTTCGAAGTCTTCTGGAACACGGTGTCCGGCATCTTGTAAGGCATGGATGACACCAAGAGCCATCTCATCTGTTCCAGCAAAAATCGCACGTGGGCAATCTTCTCCAAGTTCAAGCAACTGGTTCATCGCCTTCATTCCTGAATCATACGTATAGTTTCCAAGGACGACGTTTTGTTCGCTGAACGGAAGATTTGCCTCTTCGAGCGCCCGACGATAACCAGCAAATTTCTTTTCACCATTGATTTGCTGTTCAAGTGGACCAGTGATGAACCCGATCCGTTCATGTCCACGGTCAATCAATGATTTGACGGCGTCATGTGCAGCACTTTCGTAATCGATGTTGACGGCAGGAAGGTCATAATCTTGATTTAGTGTCGCAGCGAGAACGATGGGCACAGGTGATGTCTTGAATTCACGAACGAGATCCTCATGTAGACGTCCACCCATGAAGATGATCCCATCAACCTGTTTTCCAAGTAATGTATTGAGCAAATGGATTTCTTTTTCCCGATTTTGGTCGGAGTTACAAAGAATGATGTTATATTTATACATCGTCGCAACATCTTCGATCCCCCGTGCTAAATCCGCAAAAAAGATGTTCGAGATATCGGGTACGATGACACCGACAGTCGTCGTTTTTTTACTTGCAAGTCCACGAGCAACAGCGTTCGGGCGGTAACCCAGTTGTTCGATTGCATCTTGGACCTTCTTTCGTGTGGATGGTTTAACGTTCGGATTCCCGTTGACGACACGCGATACGGTCGCCATCGAGACCGCCGCCTCTCGTGCGACGTCATAAATCGTAATATTACTATTCAAAACAAATTCCTCCTTTAGTATGATCGATCTCAAGTGTTTTCATTTCGTTTTCATTTTTAGGCAACACGAAAGGAAGACAGGAAAAGATAGTTTTCTTTTCCCATTCTTCCTTTATTGTAAAACGTTTTCATTCGCTTTAGGTCACCCTTTTTCGAAAATCATTGAACGTTTAGTGCCGGAAAGGTTGTCGTCAAGTTTTCGACGAACGTATCGAATTCTTGGAAATCAAGTTGTTGGTTCGCATCAGATAGTGCGAGTGCCGGAAACGGATGGACTTCAACCATGACAGCATCAGCACCGATCGCGTAAGCCGCTTTCGCTGTCGGCAACAGAAGATCCTTCCGTCCTGTCGAATGCGTCACATCGACCATGACAGGAAGATGTGTCTCTTGCTTCAGAATTGGAACTGCTGAGATATCAAGCGTGTTCCGTGTTGCACGTTCGTATGTCCGAATGCCGCGCTCACACAAAATGACTTGATCGTTACCACTTGCCATGATGTACTCAGCCGCGTACATGAACTCCTCGAGTGTTGCAGCAAGTCCTCGTTTTAAAAGAACCGGCTTATTTGTACGACCGACTTCTTTTAGTAAATCGAAGTTTTGCATGTTGCGTGCGCCAACCTGGATAATGTCGACATATGGTAAAGCAGATTCAACCGCACTCGGCGTCATGATTTCAGTGATGACATGCAAACCGTGCGCGTCCGCTGCTTTTTTCAACATTTTTAGACCCTCGAGTCCAAGACCTTGGAAGTCGTAAGGTGATGTGCGTGGTTTGTACGCCCCACCTCGCATGAACTTCACGCCGTGTTTCGCGAGTTGTTCCGCGACTTCGAATACTTGTTCCTCGCTCTCGACCGCACATGGTCCAGCGATCAATTGTTGAGAACCATCTCCGATGACAGCATCTCCGATTCGGATGATCGTGTTCGTCGGTTTTTGTTTCCGTGATACGAGTAATTTCCGAGTCCGATCTTCTCCTTGTAATTCAAGAGAAGCTTTGAAAATTTCTTTAAATACATGCTGAAGGCGTCCTGTTTCAAAAGGTCCATGGTTATTAGCAGCAATTGATTCGAGCATTTGACGTTCCCGAACAGGGTCGTAACGGTCAAGCCCTTGTGCTCGTTTGACTTTTCCGATTTCGACAGCAATTTGACCACGTCGGTTCATCAATTCCAATAATTCTGCATTCACTAAATCGAGTTCATCCCGTAATCTTTTTAATTCTGCGTGTTGATCCATGTCCTACCACTCCCTAATCAGCATATAGCTCGTAATAGCAACTAATTATAACGAACTCTTTCCATGTTGTACATAAAGAAGCTGCATGATTTCTTAAAATATGAAAATAAATTACGTTTTTTCATATAATTTTTTCTACGTTTTCTCTATAAAGAAACATAGAAAAAGAGCCCTCATGATGAGAGCTCCGTATTCACTTCTTATTTCTTATGATTCACATCAGATTGTGGGTCATTGTCTTCCTCTTGCTCTTCCGCTAACTGTTCCCGTAGCTCTGAAAGATCAACGACCGTTTCCGTATCGATTTCTTCTGCCACGGATGCGCCATCGACTTCGTCCCCAATTTCACGCTCGATGTCACGTACAAGTTGTTCTGCTTCTGCGAGAGCTGCATCGATACTTGCCTGATCTTTCTCAAAACCAGCGTATTGTGCCGCTTCTTGAACTGTCGAATTATTCTTTGCTTTTTCAATGACAGGTGCTGCTTTGTCTTTTGCCAGTTGAATCCATTCTCCCACGAGTGGTTCTGCTTTTTCGCGAACAACTTGCGTCTGTTCCGTCAAACGTTGACGTGCAGGAGCCGTACGCTCGTCGATTAAGTCGCGCATCTCACGACCTGATTTCGGACTAGAAAGGAGAGCTGCCGCGGCACCAATCAATCCACCAACGATGATTCCCGCGAGGAAACCTCCTCCTTTAGAAGAATCTTGTGTTTGATATGGGTGTTGTTTCGTCATGATTTACGATCTCCTTTCAACTCATCTGGAATGCTTTCGACGTCCGGGACGGATACGACTTCCGGTGTAACCGGTGTCTCTGCTTTTTTCCGGAATCGACGACGTGGTTTTTTCTCGACTGTCGTCGTCGCTGTCGTATGATTTGAAACTGTTGTTTCTGCCGGTTTATTTTTTTTGAATAATTCTACAGCGACTGAGCCCCAACGGACTGCTTGTGCAATCTGGTCTTTATTCGTATCTGCCGCACCAGCGACCGTATCGGATACCGTCCGGACAGAATCTGTTACTTTATTCAAGGACGTACCAAGCTCTTCGATCGAGTTTGCAACAGGTGCAAGCAACTCGGTTTTTTCTTCAATCGTATCGACAAGACGATTCGTCTTATGTAACAACGCTGTCGTCTCCATCATGATACCGTCCAATTGACGTTCAAGTCCTGCTGTCGTGTTGGCTACATTGTTCAGCGTCTTACTTGCAGCACTTAGTACACGGGCAAGGAAAATGACGAGTACTACGAATGCGATCGCAGCGACTAATCCGGCGATTCCGCCTAATGTGATTTCCATGGTTCTTGCCTCCAATTTTTTGCGTAGTCTTTTGTTGTTAGTTCGACATGTAGCAAGTCGTTCCTGCTACTCCAAATGGTTTATTTCCGTTACAATGATAATTGAAACCTACATCATCCATTTCGAGGGGGAAATTTCATGCGTGACCCACGTCTTACTCAACTGGCAACGAATCTGATCAACTATTCGGTTGCCCTTGAACCTGGTGAAAAAGTATTGATTGAAAATTTCGGTATCGAACGTGAACTAGTCGAAGCACTCGTAGAAGCTGCCTACGCGGCTGGCGGTCATCCGTTCGTCTTACTTAAGGATAATCGTATCCTACGAAAATTATACCGAAATGCTTCAGAAGAGCAACTCCAATTGATGGCAGACATCGAACGTAAGCAGATGCAGGCAATGGATGCATACATCGGATTACGAGCTGGTGATAATATCAATGAACTATCGGATGTACCAGCTGAACAAATGAAACTGTACGGTCAAACGATTGGTAAGATGCATACACAGGATCGCGTCAAAGGAACGAAATGGGTCGTCCTTCGCTTCCCGACAGCATCGATGGCTCAACTCGCCAATCAATCGACAGAAGCATTCGAAGACTTTTACTTCGATGTCTGTACGCTTGATTACGAAAAAATGGGACAAGCGATGGAACCGCTCGTCGATTTGATGAACCGGACGGATCGTGTTCGTCTCGTCGGACCAGGAACGGACCTTTCGTTCTCGATCAAAGACATCCCAGCAATCAAATGTGCCGGAAATGCCAATATTCCGGACGGTGAAGTCTTTACGGCACCCGTTAAAGATTCCGTCAACGGTGTCATCTCATATAACACACCATCTCCGTATCAAGGATTCACGTTTGAAAACGTCAAACTGACGTTCAAAGACGGTAAAATTGTCGAAGCGACGGCGAACGATACGGATCGTATCAACCAAGTCTTCGATACAGATGCGGGTTCTCGTTTCGTCGGCGAATTTGCAATCGGCGTCAATCCCTTCATTCAACATCCGATGAAGGATATTCTATTCGATGAGAAAATCGACGGCAGCTTCCACTTCACACCAGGTCAAGCTTACGAAGAAGCCTACAACGGTAATGATTCATCCGTTCACTGGGATCTCGTCAACATCCAACGCCCTGATTACGGTGGTGGGGAGATCTGGTTTGACGACGTATTGATCCGTAAAGACGGTCGTTTCGTCCTTCCTGAACTCGAAGTCCTCAATCCTGAAAACCTGAAATAAGAAAAAGCGGATGGCTCGTCCTTCATAGGACAGGGGCATCCGTTTTCTATATCTTATTTTTTCAATGTCGCACGAAGCATCCAGATTTGTTTTTCGATTTCCTTCGCTTGACCAAGCAGATCATCTTCGACTGTTACGTCTTGTGCCTCAAGATGTTCAATCGCATCAAGCATCTCTTTTCGGACTTGTTGGAAGTCTTTAATGACCGAATCGATCATCTCATCTGCTGACAAACCTGATTTTGCTTCTTCGAGTGTCGTTTGTTCTAAATATTCTTTTAGCGTCGCTGAAGGTGTTCCGTTATTCATCAAGAGACGTTCCGCAACGACATCATACTGCTCAGACACCCATGTATAGAGTTCTTCAAGCTTCTCGTGAAGCGTCAAGAAGTCTGGACCTTTAATATACCAATGGTAGTTATGGAGCTTAACGAATAGGACCCCATAGTTTGCGACCTGTTGATTCAAAGCTGATTTTGCATGATTACTGATCATCTGATATTCCCCTTTCCTGATTTCAAATGACGTTCTAATTCATCTTTATCCTTAAATAACAAAGGATAAACATCATTTTCAGGAAGATTGGATTATCGCGGACGTTTTAATCCCTTTAGCATATATCCGCCTTTGAAGTCGACGGAATCGAAGGCAACGAGAAATGCTTTCGGTTCATACTCCTCGACGAGGTTACGGAGCACTTTCATACGTGTTCGTGCCGCAAGGACATCTAATCGGTAACGAACACCGTCTCGACCTTGTCCTTGATAATGCGTCACACCGAAACCATTATCACGGATGACTTGAATGAGTTCTGCCGGAAATTCTTGTGTGTGTACTTGGATCATATTGTAACCGATGGCTAGTTTTCGTTCGACATATCCACCAATGAGTATACCAAGTCCGAATCCGAGTGCATAAACGACCATACCAAGTGTCGTTAAGTCTTGGAACACGATTCCTAGTGCAAAAATGTAAATCAATGTTTCGACCGTCCCAAAGAGTCCGGCAATGACGGTCCGTCCTTTGACAAGCATGATCGTCCGCAATGTCAAAACAGGAACGTAAATCAACTGGAGCAATAAGATGAGTAAAATCTGTCCCATGGTGTCTTTCCTCTCTATAATAACTTCAACACATACACACTATTTCAAACTTTATTTCAAGATGCAATCCTATTTCAGATTTTCCTTATCAGTTTTTTGATTTTACTATCACAATTCAAATTTACGACAAAAAAATGCCACTCTAATCGAGTGACACTTTTGGTTCTCACTTATTTTACACTTTGATATTGATGCTGATACGTTTGAATGTCGCCCGCTCCCATGAATAGAAGCACAGCATTTTCATGCTGACGTAGGACAGAAACATTGTCGCGCGTCAGAATAGAAGCTTGCGGGATTTTCTCCTGCAAATCTTCGACTCGAACTTGCCCTTCCTGTTCACGTGCTGAACCAAAGATTTCACATAGATATGTCGCATCTGCTTCACGTAAAGATGTCGCAAAATCATCCATGAATGATTTCAAGCGTGTGTACGTATGCGGTTGGAAAATCGCGATGACTTCACGATCCGGATATTTCTTCCGTGCCGACTCGATCGTTGCGCTGATTTCTTTTGGATGGTGTGCGTAGTCGTCTACTAAGATTTGTGTGCCGAATTCTGACTCACTGAAGCGGCGTTTCACTCCACCGAATGTTGCTAAACGTTCAGCAACGTCTTCTTTACTCAATCCTTCGTACTGACAGATCGCAATGACCGATAATGCATTCAAGACATGATGACGACCGAATCCTGGAATCAGGAACGTGCCATAGAAATCATCACGTAAATAGACATCAAACGATGTGCCGTCTGGCGTTGATGTCGCATTTTCAGCTCGGAAATCATTGTTTTCTCCGAATCCATAATAAAGAACAGGTACATTCGCTTGAATGTTTTGAAGATGTTCGTCATCTCCACAAGCAACGATTGCTTGCTTGACCTGCATCGCCATCTCTTGAAAAGCCGAAACGACATCATCGATTCCCGTGAAATAATCCGAATGATCGAAGTCGATGTTTGTCATGATAGCGTAATCCGGCTTGTAATATAAGAAGTGACGTTTGTATTCACATGCCTCGAAGACGAATGCCTTCGCATCTTCTACTCCTGCCCCTGTTCCGTCTCCGATCAAGAAGGCCGTCGGTGTAATACCGCTCAAGACGTGTGAAAGCAAACCTGTCGTCGACGTTTTTCCGTGTGAGCCTGTAATGGCGACCGAACGATATTCATTTGCTAAGTGTCCTAAGAAATCGTAATAATGATGGATCGTTAAACCAAGTTCATTTGCCCGTGCGATTTCTGGATGATCATCTCCAAAGGCATTCCCCTGGATGATGACATAATCTTCTTTGATGTTATCCGCATTGAACGGGAAAAATGGAATTCCCTTAGCCCGTAATGCGTCTTCAGTAAAAATATGCTTTTCGATGTCTGAACCTTGTACCTCATGATTCATCTCATGTAGTACTTGGGCGAGCGCACTCATCCCTGTTCCTTTGATTCCAACAAAATGATACTTTGTCATATAAAAGCCCTCCAATTCACGTTCCGGTCCGTACCATCGGGCTCGGGTACAAAACCTGTACCATTATAGCAAACCGATTTATTTTTTACCATGTAAATTATTTTGCTCTCGACGCGCACGATACATCGCCATCAAGTCTTTTGTCGTCATAACGACATTGACAGGCGGTCCAACCGGCTTTTTCACTTCCGACTGAACGGGTGCTACTGCTTCCGCTTCAGCAACAGTTGGATCCAAAATCGAAGTGACTTCTTCCGATTGTTGCTTCTCTGCTTCTTGATCATCAAGAAGTGCCTCGCTCGATGTATCCATCGGAACAGTTTGCTCTTCTACGGTTTCACGTGTAGAAGGTGCTTCACTTACCCGCTCTTTTACAACCGTTTCTTCTGTTTCAGGTACGGTCGGCAATTCGACTTCGCTTACGTGATCTTGATTGGCTTCAGGTTCCGGTACAAGTAATTCAACGTCCGTCACCGGTACAAAGCCAGCATCTGCTTCTGCATTGTCTAAGACAACTTCTTCCGGCGCAACAGCCTCCTGCTCCGTCAAAGTAACCTCATCAGTAATTCCCTGTTCATCTGCATCTGAAACCTGTTCAACGGTTTTTGTTTCTTCCGCAGCTTCTACCGTTTCAGATACAGATTGTTTCGGACGTTGGAATCCATAAATCGGTGAAGGAACATCTGTTAAAACGAAGCGGTCTTCGCGCTCCTCTTTTTTCGGACGCTCTACCGGCTTTGTCTCACGTTCCCCCGCAAGCTCTCGACGAATTCGGGCAGCCTGCTCCTTTAGTGACTGTTCATAACGATTACTCATACGTTCACCCCTCCATCTTGTTAAAAAATCGGTCGAATCATCGACCGATTGAGAATGCTTCCCCTACTGCTGATGTATCATCAAGTACAAGAATCCCTTTTTCTTGTGGCGCATTGGCAAGTCCGAGCTCACGCGCTGAACATAGCATACCACTTGACGGTACGCCACGTAATGCTGAAGGACGAATGATTAACCCAGACGGCATGACCGCACCCGGTTTAGCGACGACGACCTTTTGACCCGCTGCTACATTCGGCGCTCCACAAACGATTTGTAAAGTTCCGTTATCCACCTCTACCTGACAGACCGATAATTTGTCAGCATCCGGATGCTTCTCACAAGAAGCAACAAACCCAACAACGAATTTCGGAGAATAGTCAACTTGTTCGAGTGACAATTCGATATCTCGGTTTGCAAGTTCCTTTTGGATGCGTGTTGCCAATTCTTCCGTCAATTCAACCGGTCCTCGTGACTCGATCGTAAATGTATTCGACGCCTCAAACAAGTTGTAACCAATAATACGATCACCATGCTTGATTGTTGCTACGTCTCCTTCACGAGTCGCCGTCACTTCCGCACGTGGTGCGTCTTCTAAAATGATCATTAAGACGTCACCGACGCCCTCTTTATTATAAAACACATTCATTCAATCCATGACTCCCTTCCGTCTTTCTCACAATGCCTATTGTATCAGATTCTTTACTCTTTCGGCTGCTTGTTTTTCGCGAGGACGAAGACCGGCTCAAGATTGCCATCTTCATATAAGAATGGCAATGCCGTAACAGGTACACGACCGTTCGAGAAGAAATCAAACATGAGTTGTTGTAAGACATCATATCCAGCGTCATTGCGGATATCGGCAAAAATCAAGACATCCTGGTGTGGAATACCAACAGCGAATTCCCCTTCGATTCGCGCCGCGTAATCAGCTAACAATGTCTTGTTCAAGACACGACTCGCCTCATATCCGTCTCCAAGACTCAAGAAATAAAAGATGTTCCCCGCTACTTCATCTTGTTTAAATGGCGCATCGAGCGATTTCAGGTTAAAACGTGCAGCTTCCGACAGCTGTTCAGCCGTCCATTCTGCAGATGCCAATAACTCTTCGTCAATCAAACGATATGTCGCCCCTAAATCAAGTGCGTACATGATTTTCGTCTCACCAGTATGTGGTGTGCTGACAAGCGTTTTTCCTTCTTTTGTCGTATCAGCAAACGATTTAGCCCGAATGACAGGGAATATTTTCTGTTCTTGTCCAACGAGTGAAATTTGATCCGTTTGTCCGAGTACAGCACGGATGTATTCGATCGTCTCTTCGACTGCGATGACACCTCTTCGTTTTGCTTTTGCGACGAGCGGGTTCAATCCGACATCAACGCCTGATTTATCATGCTTCCGCTCAATTCGTAACACGGACTTTTCACGATCGAAATACGTTGTATAACCTTCTTCTTCGAATGTTTGTGTCATCATTCTTCGGATTTGTTGTAGTTCCACTTGATTTCATCCTTTCTATCATGAAAAAAAGCGAGTCAGCGCTCGCTTTTTTCTTAAACGGTTTCTAAAAATGCTGTCACTTGTTCTGGTGTCTTCCGCTCTTTGCCGACATAACGCCCTGTTTCTTCACCATCTCGGAACGCGACAAAGCTTGGAATTCCGAAGATGTCCATTTCCTGGGCAATTTCAATGTGATCGTCGCGATCGACATAGTAAAATTCGAACGCGTCAAACGTCTGCTCGATTTCCGGCATGAACGGATCTAAAAAGCGACAATCGGGGCACCAGTTTGCTGAGAATAAAAAGACGGTCTTGCCTTGTTTTGCTGTATCGAATTCTTGTTTGGATTGTAATGTTTTCATGATGGTTTCCTCCTTTAATTTCCCTAGAAGTCATTGCCCTCATCATAGCATATTCAAATGTGACTGTGCGTTTTTGTGCTCGGTTTGCTATACTGCAACTAGAAAACACCTTGAAAGGACTTCACTATGGCAGATCAACCAATCAAACATCCGTTCGAACGCTTCGTCAGCTTCATCGGCATGACGAGTTGTTTACGTTACGGCTATTCCTTCATTGATTCCGAACGGAGCTTACCCGAAATCTTTTTATATTTAGTTGTCGGTTTCGCGGTCATCATTCTACTCGAAGCACTCGGAAAACGACTTGCTCGGAAATTACCTGTCGTGCGCATGCGTTACTTGATACCCCTCTATCTCGTTTATCTTTACATCTTCTTCACGAGTTTTTATTCGAGTTCATTCGGATTCTCTTTATGAAATGAAAAAAAGCTGATTCAAAAGGCATGTCCTTGTTTATCCACCATTCGGTCAAACAGACACATTCTTTAGAATCAGCTTTTTGTACTTAATATTCGATTTTCAAGTCACCATCTTGAATCCGACCGAGTCGAAGTAATAACCGATAGATGAGATAGCTGATGATGCCAGGCGCAATAAAACATAATACGATGACGGCTACATAGTATTCCATTTCAAACCCCATCGTCTTCAACAACATCAATGGACCAACAAAACCACTCGTCCCCATGCCCGAGCCTTCTGGGTTGCTCTCAAGCATCAACAGAACAGTCGCGAATGGCGCTAGGATAGCACCTGCGATCGTAGGCGGAATGAGAATCCAAGGATTGCGGATGATGTTTCCGACTTGGAGCATCGATGTGCCGATACTTTGTGCGATGACGCCCCCGATTCCGTTATCACGATAACTGATGACACCAAAACCAATCATTTGAGCGGCACAGCCGATCGTCGCAGCACCCGCAGCAAGTCCATCCAATCCAAGCATGATTCCAAGTGCAGCACTTGAAATCGGCGCTGTCAATGCAAGTCCCATTACAGTAGCAATGAAGATACCCATGAACAACGGTTCGCGTTCCGTCCCCCAGCGAATTATTTCACCCAGATCGGTCATGCCTTTTCCAATCCATTTCCCGGCATAACGTCCAGCAACGAATCCAACTAGCAACGTGACGAACGGCGTCAACAGAATATCGAGTCGCGTCGTCTTTGACACGAGTTTTCCAATTTCTGTTGCAAGTAGCGTCGCAATGTAACTACCTGCCGGTCCGCCAGCTTCATATCCAAATGCTCCAACCGCAACTGCTGCAAATAAGATGAGTGGCGGTGCTTCAAGCGCAAACGCTACGGCGACACCGATCGCTGGTCCCGTCAGAGCAATCGCCTGCTCGCCTAATTGAATAAGAAACCTTGCTTCGATACCACGATCTACCAACCCTTCTCCGATTGTTTGAACAATCAAGCCCATGATCAGCGAACTGAATAAACCAAGCGCCATATAACTTAATACAGTGATGAAATATACTTTAGGGCTAAGTGAAATTCCCTTTTGCTTGAACATCTTGTCACGTCCTTTACTCAAACATCGCGTATCATTATACCAAATCCACTTTCGATTCGACTAGGCTGTTTTTCCAACTGACAAGACAATCAACATCATTATGTTCTCACTACAATAAAATAGACGACGGATTATAAGTCCGCCGTCTATTTTATGAGAATGGTCCTCCCCGTTCGTTATTTACTTGACTTGCAATGTTGCAAGCGTCGTCGTATCAAGATTCGTGACGAGTTTTCGTAGCAATTCCTTCGCCGCATCATAATCATCTGTATGCATGATTGACGCATGGGTATGAATATAACGTGCCGGTAAACCAACGACTGTTGTTGGAATACCATTGTTCGAGCGATGGACGACACCGCCGTCCGTTCCACCTGCACCGACGTAGTATTGATACGGAATCTTGTTCGATTCTGCCGTATCAAGGACATAATCCGTCATCTCTTTCGAAAGAATCATGACGCTGTCTTTAATACGGAGTAATGGTCCTTGTCCGAGTTGACCAAATTCCGTTTTGTCTCCTGACGCATCATTGGCTGGAGACGCATCGACGACGAACGCCACATCAGGATCGATAAGTGTCGTCGCTGTTTGGGCACCGCGCAATCCGACTTCTTCTTGAACCGTTGCACCAGAGAACAAAATGTTCGGATGATCCGCTGCTGTCGTCTCCTCCAACAATTCGATTGCCATTCCGACACCATAGCGGTTATCCCATGCTTTCGCCATGATTTTCTTCGGATTCGCCATCGGTGTGAATGGGAAAAATGGTACTGCCGGAATACCCGGACGTACACCAAACGATTCTGCTTCTTCTTTTGAATCCGCACCGATATCGATGAACATGTCTTTGATTGCCATTGGCTTATTGCGTACTTCTTCTGTTAATAAGTGTGGTGGAATCGACGCGATGACACCAGGGATGATACCGTTGTCTGTACAGATCGAGAAGCGTTGGGCAAGCAATACTTGACTCCACCAACCACCGAGCGGTTGGATCCGTAACATCCCATTCTTCGTGATTTGTGTCACCATGAATGCCACTTCATCCATGTGTCCGGCAACCATGACTTTCGGTCCTGTCGCATCCCCTGTTCGCTTCCCGAAAATCGAACCCAGTCCATCTGTAACGATCTCATCCGTGACAGGTGTAATGCGTTCGCGAACGAACTGACGCACCTCGTGTTCAAACCCTGGTGCCCCATTTAATTCCGTCAGTGTTCGAAATAACTCTCTCGTTTTTTCATTCATATGTATCGCCTCCTGTTACCCATTATACAAAAAATTGCTTCAATCACTTAACCTTTTGTTTCTCTCTGAACGAATTATTTGGTACAGTAGGAATAGAACCTGTAAGGAGGGGAATTTTAATGAAAAAACGCTATTGGATTATCGGATTGGCAGCAGCTGTCGTCGCCGCTTTCGCAGTGAAGAAGGCCGTTGACAACAAACAACTTTCTGCCGAAGAAGCGCTCGAAATCACGAAACGCACATTTTCAGCAAAAGGACGTGTCCAAGGTGCATGGATCTCTGCAACACCGGAGGCTTACGCATATGAGTCACGCGACTACCAAAGCTATAAAGGTGGCATCTCGGTCCTTGAAGGTGATGACGAAAAAACGTATCAATTCACAGTCGATGCCGAAACTGGCGCATTACTCGAATACGCTTAATCAGAAGACCGTGCTTCAATCGATGAAGTGCGGTCTTTTTTTCACGTTCCTATAAAGGAGGTATGATTCATGTCCATTCTTGCTACTATCTTCGTTTTACTTGTTTCCTTAGAGCACTTTTATATCATGGCTCTTGAAATGTTCTTTTTATCCTCTAAGGCGGCACGACGTACATTCGGACTGACGGATGAAGCGGTCGCATCTAAGCAAATCCAGACGCTTTTTGCCAATCAAGGTCTCTACAATGGATTTTTAGCTGCTGGTCTTCTGTTTGGTCTGATCCGTGAAGATATTGCTGTCCAATTGTTCTTTTTAGCTTGTGTGATCATTGCCGCACTCTATGGCGCCTTGACGGCTAATCGCTCCATTTTACTTAAACAAGGATTACCCGCCATACTCGCTTTCATCTTTATATTGTTAGCATAAAAAAAAGCCTCTACCCAAACGGGTAAAGGTTTTTTTGATTAGCGCGGGTTATCGTTGCGCTCATAAATCGGATTCATGTATTCCGAAGTAGAGTACAAACGTGGTACGACGATGTATAAGACGATCGCTGGTACAGCGATGATCAACAACATCAAGAGTACCGGTAACCAGTAAACGACTTTTTGATGAAGATTGTCCGAGTTGCTGTCGATGTATTCTTTTACGCCGTCAACTTTTGCAGCGTCGGCACTCGTCAACAATTTACCGCTATCGGCATTGAAGAAGTGGATTTCACGTTTGATTGTGATGAAGATGCCGTCACGGACTGTCTTGATGACAGCGATTCCGCCAATGACTTCTTCTCCTTTTCCGTTCGTGAACGTCTTCGGATCCTCGATTTCGACCGAACCTTTTTTATAATCGTAATGCGTCGTTGGTAATTCCTCATCTAATGCTTTTGTCATTTCTGAGGTATCAACCGCAGCAAGTACCGATTGACCGATACTTAATGCGAGAAAGAGCGCCGTTACGAAGGCTAAGCTTTTCTGCCACATCCCCAAATTCCCCCTTTACCTATAAGTACAAGTTCTTCAGTCAACAACATTGTACCAATTAATAAGAAAAAAGTGTGAAAGAAATACCAGGAAAATAAGAAAACTTTTTGTCTAAATTAATTTTGGTACGTTGCTTCCATCCGATAAATCGGTTGACCCATTGAAGAAAAACGCTCTTCATACTCTGTCCGGACGTTATCTTCCGGTTCATTCGCATGTAGATCAAGCGACATCCAGTCGAAGCGCATGCCGTACGCCGACATCGTCATCAGACTCGATTCAAACAACTTGCGATTATCGGTCTTAAAGTGAATTTGTCCTTTCGCAGGTAAGATATCTTCATACGTTGAGAGGAACGTTTTATACGTCAAACGACGTTTCGCATGACGTGTCTTCGGCCATGGATCCGAGAAGTTCAAATAAACGCGCGCTACTTCACCTTTTTCGAAGTAATCACGTAAATCTTTCGCATCGACTGTCAAGACGCGAACATTTGCTTGTGGAGCCTCTACTAATTTTTGAACGATCGTCACTGCTACGCTCTCAAAAAGTTCAATCGCGATGAAGTTGATCTCCGGATGTTGGTTTGCCATCCCTGTGATGAAGGCTCCTTTTCCTGACCCCACTTCGATGTAGATCGGATTATCATTCTTGAACTCCGTTGCCCAGTTTCCTTTCAGGGATGCTGGTTCTGCTATATAGATTGAGGATTGTTCCTTCATATAATCCTGCGCCCATGGTTTATGTCGTAAACGCACTATCGTTCATCCTTTCCAAACTTAGATTATCCGCAGATAAGTTTATCATGATTCGGGTAATTATATAAGAACTTCTTCAATCCCGATTGAAGAATGTTCAGCAGTTCGTCACTTGAGAAACAGTGAGCAATCTACTACACTAAAGGTACGTAAGAACTAAAAAGGAGGGCTATACCATGGAAGATTTCTTGATTGCTTGGGGCTCCCCCATCGTTCTCGTCATGGGCATCTGTGCCTTATTCGTCTGGGCGACTTTCGGAAAAGTCGACGTTGAATAAGCGCAATCTCTGTACCTTGTGTAATCGTACACAAGGTACTTTTTTTATTCTCTAAACGAATTTAGGTTGGATTTACCATGAAACAGATGTATACTTTTTTCGAAACAGATTATTTATTACAGCTATCGAACACCAAAAAACGTTGGTAAAAAGGAGAATTGTAATGAACGAAAATAAAAACAGAGATTCAAAAGAACTAGTACAGAAGAAAACAGGTGCAGACTTAGTCGTCGATTCACTCATCGAACAGGGTGTAGATTACATTTTTGGTATTCCTGGCGCCAAAATTGATTCCGTCTTCAATGTGTTACAGGATCGGGGACCTGAACTCATCGTTGCACGTCACGAACAAAATGCTGCATTCATGGCTCAAGCCATTGGTCGCTTGACAGACAAACCAGGCGTTGTACTTGTAACATCTGGCCCAGGCGCATCAAACTTAGCGACAGGTCTTGTGACAGCAAACTCTGAAGGTGACCCAGTTGTCGCAATCGCCGGAGCCGTTACACGAGCAGACCGCTTAAAACGAACACATCAGTCCATGGACAATCAGGCACTCTTTACACCGATTACGAACTTCAGTGCAGAAGTGCAAGATGCCGATAATATTCCAGAAGTACTGTCCAATGCTTTCCGAACAGCGGAAACGACTTCCGGGGCTGCTTTCGTTAGTATCCCGCAAGACGTCGGATTGAGCGAAGCGAACGTCACGGCATTCCGTGCGGTTGAAGCACCGAAGCTCGGTGTTGCACCAGAAGCTTGGGTTGAAGAAACAGCTCGTTTGATCCAAGATGCGAAGCTACCTGTCTTGTTGCTCGGTATGCGTGCGAGTCAGCCGGACGTCGTACATGCGATTCGTTCCCTGCTCAAACACGTCTCGATTCCTGTCGTCCAGACGTTCCAAGCGGCCGGCACATTATCACGTGAGCTTGAATCGAATTTCTATGGACGCGTCGGACTATTCCGTAACCAACCGGGAGATGCACTGCTCGCAGAAGCGGATCTCGTCCTCTCGATCGGCTATGACCCAATTGGCTATGATCCGAAATTCTGGAACCAACCGACGCACGACCGGACGCTTGTCCATATTGATCAAATGCGTGCTGAAATTGACCACTTCTATCGCCCAGACCGCGAGCTTGTCGGTGATATGGCGAAAACGGTCGATGCAATCGCCGAGCGCCTGCAACCACTCACATTACCTGAAAGTTCAGCTCAATTCCTTGAAGGATTACATCAACGTCTTGTCGATCGCGATGTTCCTCCTGTCGCGGATTCTCCGTTGACGCACCCACTCTATTTCATGAAGACGTTACGTGAAAAAATTGCGGATGATGTCACGGTCACAGTCGACGTTGGTTCTCACTATATTTGGATGGCACGTCATTTCCGTTCGTACGAACCACGTCACCTTCTCTTTAGTAATGGGATGCAAACGCTTGGTGTCGCGCTTCCTTGGGCAATCGCAGCAACACTCGTACGTCCTGGTAAGAAGGCCGTCTCGATTTCAGGTGATGGTGGATTCCTCTTCTCGGCAATGGAACTTGAGACAGCTGTTCGTTTGAACTCACCACTCGTCCACTTCGTATGGCGTGATAGCGGATTCGACATGGTCGCGTTCCAACAAGAGATGAAATACAAACGGAAATCCGGTACGTCATTTGGTGACGTCGATCTCGTCAAATATGCTGAGAGTTTCGGAGCAAAAGGATTACGCGTCAATCATCCATCTGAACTAGCCGCAATCATGGATGAAGCACTCGCGACAGAAGGACCAGTCATCGTCGATGTTCCGATTGATTATCGCGACAACATCGCGCTCGGAGAACAAGTTCATCTCGATCAATTGAACTGAGGAGGATTCACATGACACACGATAAAACGCTCGTCCAGATTTCAACGATGATGGCACTGCTCGACGGAGTATTCGAGAGTGAAGTCACATACGCGTCCGTTATTGATCAACGAAATTTTGGTATCGGAACGTTCGACCACTTGGATGGTGAGATGATTGGTTTTGATGGTCAGTTCTACCAGCTCCGTTCAGACGGTAGCGCTCGACCACTTCAGCCTGAGACGACGACGCCGTTTGCGACATTGACCCGTTTCGTGCCAGAGCAAACGCTCTCCGTGGCAAAAGAGATGTCAAAATCGGAATTCGAACACTGGTTGAATGAACAACTACCGACGATCAATAGTTTTTATGCCGTTCGAATTGATGGAACGTTCACAGAGGTGCAGACACGTACCGTCGCACGTCAAGAAAAACCGTTCGTTCCAATCACGGAAGCTGTCGCCTCTCAAAGCGCGCGTACTTTCGAACAAACGGAAGGAACACTCGCCGGTTACTACACACCACGGTTCGGTCACGGTATCGCCGTCGCTGGATATCATCTTCATTTCATCGATGCTGAACGCGCGGGCGGAGGCCATGTCTTTGACTACACGGTCAAGAACGTCACCGTCACATTCGAAGAAAAACCGCAGCTTGATTTACGTTTACCAACGACTGAAGCGTATCGGTCGGCGGATCTTGAAAGTCATGATATTGAAAAAGAGATTAAAATCGCAGAAGGTTAATCAAAAAAGCGTGTCGTTCCTTTTCGGAATGACACGCTTTTTAGTCGTTCGAGTATTCAAGTAACTGTTCTAGAAAATGATAGCTGTCCTCGACATCCGGATGACGCATATCTTCATACCAATACAAGGATAATACAGCTTGCGCTACGACATACCAATGCATTCGTTGTTTCAGATCATTCGTCAACGGATGACCATAATGCTCAAACCATTCGGGCCAAGCCGCTTCATCGACATAACTGTATAACATCATCCCGAGGTCATACGCACGGTCGGCAATGATCGCATCATCCCAGTCGTTCAGGTAGAGTTGACCGTCCGCTCCCGTCAACCAATTATTATGATTTAGATCTGAATGACAGACGACTTGTTCATCCGTTCTTACTTGCTCCAGATTTCGTTCGAGATAATCCATCGCAAGTTCTACCAGTTCTGGATTCTCTAAGTCTTTTGGTTGAAAATATAAGTGACATTGGCGCAATAACTCATCAGGCTCGATCGGACGTTGGTCAAGCTGTTGTAGCATGAACAGCAATTCCTTCGAATCATGGATTTTCCCAAGCAAACGCGCCACTTCCGGACGTTCCATCATTTCCGGCTCCAACTCGTCGCCTTCAATGAATTGTTGCGCACTGATGACATCCCCGCTATAGATTCGTTTCGTCCATAATAATTTCGGGACGATTCCGTCCGCGGATAAAATCGCCAAGAACGGCGATGAATTTCGTTTTAAAAACAATTTTGATTGTCCGGTTGAAGCGATGTACGCTTCTCCTGTGATTCCACCTGCTGGCGTAAGGGTCCAGCCTTCGCCAAGCGCATCTAAAATATCTATTTCCATTATAATCCGCTCAACTTTTTTAGTAGATTTGCCTAAGGCACAATGCTTATCTTAACACGTCGCAATCGTCGTTGACAACGGAAGGACTTGAATCCTATCGACACCTTTCAGAAGCGGGTCGACCGAGGCATCATCCCCTTGGACATGTACATTCCAGCGCGAGTGATCGAGTGAGACTTCCACGATTTCGTGCGTCGTATTGTAGACAACGAGCGTGCGTTGCCACGCATCGTACGAATGGATCGCTTCGACTTCGTAGGCGATGACACCCGGACGTAAGTTGATGAAACGAAGCAGCTCTCGAACCTGATTCGCCCGGTGTAGACGGAATCCGCCATGCATTCTGCGAATTTGTAAAATCGTCTTGATATACGTAACGAGGGAGAGATGATCATCCCGGCGTTCCCAGTCCATTCGGTTGATTTCGTCCGATGCATTATAACTGTTTTCGACACCTTGTTTCGTACGCAAGAACTCTTGACCCGCATGCAGAAACGGAATGCCTTGCGCAAGCAAAGCGATCGTTTGAGCTAATCGACTCATCCGTAATAACTGAAGTTCGTCCGCTTCCGGACAGGAGATCTTCAATTTGTCGTACAGCGTATGGTTATCGTGCGCCTCGACATAGTTGATCGAATACGTCGGTTCCGGAAAACGTCCATACGTTTGGTTATCGATATGAACACTACCCGCAATCCCGTTTCGGACCTCTCCTTCTTTCCATCCGTCTCCGGCAACGAATCCTCGATCGTATGCACTGAACGTCGATCCTTTCAAGGCATCACGGAACAAGTCATTAAAATGAGCGATTCGCGGCATTTGCGCAGCCGAGGCGCTCATCGCTTTGAATCGTTCCGGCAATGCCGTCGCAAGATCCCAGCCCTCTCCATACACAAGAATCGTAGGATCAATCGCATCGAGTGCTGCACGTACTTCATTCATCGTCTCAATGTCATGAATGCCCATTAAATCAAATCGAAACGCATCAATGCGGTAGACACGAGCAAAGTACGTCAAGCAATCAACGATGAGTCGACGCATCATGAATCGTTCGGATGCGGTATCGTTTCCAACACCCGTTCCGTTTGAAAGTGTGCCGTCTACTTCATAACGGAAATAATAACCCGGAACGAGCTGTTCAAGAGAGGAACGCTCCCGAACAAAAACGTGGTTCATGACGACATCGAACGTAACACGAATCCCTGCTTCATGGAGTCGCTCCACCATATCCGCGTATTCTCGGACGCGAACGAGCGGTGCGACCGAACTCGCGTAGCTCCCAGCTAATCCGAACCAAAGCATCGGATCGTATCCCCAGTTATATGGCGACCTTGTTCGTTCATCGGTCGTTTCGAAGAAGTGGACCGGTAACAGCTGCAGATGCGTAATCCCGAGATCAAGAAGATAATCAAGACCTGTCGCATGTCCACGAGAAGAAACTGTTCCACGTTCCGCCACCCCTGCATATTGTCCCGGATGACTTGAACCAGCGGAACGATCAATCGTAAAATCGCGAATATTTGCTTCATAGATGACAGCGTCCGACGGTTTGACGAACAGAGGACGCGCGACTCGCTTTGGAAACCACTCGGAAATCGTCTGTTCAACGTCGGCGATGACACCGTAACGACCGTTTACCGATATCGCATGAGCGTATGGATCGACGACTTCATGTGTGCCAACGTAAGTCGTCACTTCATAGCGGTACCATCGTTCTGCTGATTCTTGCCCAAGTCGAAGGTGATAGGTACCTTGCTCTTGTCGCTCCATCTTGTGTCTTCCGAGTACCTGTTCATCTTGATCGTATACGATACACACGATTTGCTCTGCGACAGGCGACCAGACAGCAAAATGATACGTATCGTCTTCTTCCCAGACACCGAGCTTCTCTTCGTAACGGTACTTTCGCTCGAACGCTTCCGTCCGAACTAATCGATCAGGAACGACACGGATTGACCTGCCTGCTCCGAACACCTCATAGCGGCATTCTAACTCGACTGGTTCAAGAACCGTTAACTCATAAATCACGAACTGTTCCTCTCGATGCGTTTCGGTCTGTTGAATTTCAAGCGGTTTCCCATCACATTCAAGCGACCAGTGGATTGACGGATTGCCTTCGACCTCGACTCGGATGCTTCGAAACGATGAGAACTCTGCCCGGATCACCGGTATTACCACCTCTTGGTTCGTCATGTCTTTCGCAACGACAATGCCGTCGCTTCCTCCCCTACTCTTGAATTCGTGACTGCCCTTCACTTAGAATTGCCATTTGAAACGGAATCGATACGGTCTCTTTCAGGATTTTTTCACACACCCGCATCTGAAACGCTTTTGTATGCGGCGCACTTGCATTCATTCGTTGTAGCCAGTTTGGAAACTCGACTTTATTGACGTAAGTCGTCGTCGTTTCTTTTGGAATCTGATCAAAATAACCTGAAGGTGCTAAAATGACTCGTTCGATCGGCAAGACATAATCTCGCCCAAGTACGACTCGTAGAATATCTTCCGTCCGTTTTAAACCGATGTTCGGATTCAAAATTTGCTTTGCGGATGCCTTGAACGGTTGTTCCCGCCACAACTTATCTCGCCGGATATGATAGATACTTTCGTCACCGTCAAGCCATTCCATGATATAAATCGCGGATGGACCGACGACGAACGGACTCAATTCGACTTCCCCGACTTGATATTGAATGACGGCGCGATAAAACATTGCATACTGTTCATTCAAGAGATGTAACATCTGATAAAAGTCTAAATGACGTTTTAACGGAATCCGCCAAATGTCCTCTTCGCCCGCTCCACCAGTAACGTTTAATAATTTTTGTAACTCGAGACGTTTTTTGTACCATTTATCAAACGCTCTTCGAGATAATTGTTTACCCGGAAGTTGAATGACTTCGCTTTTTTTCATCACTTGCCACCACTTCTTCGGACGGATGAGCGTTTCCCCGGGAAATAATTCTCCAGCCTCCCATCTACGATAGACATGAGCGTAATCAAGTGCCTGATGTTCACCGAACCGTTTTGTCATCTCAAGCGGATTTTTTTCAAATCGACTATCTAAGTCATATAGTTTCATCAAGATTGCGATGGGGATCACCTCATTCCTCTTTACCTAGATGAATCCGGTAAACCGGTTCATATCGCGGCGAAACGCCTAGTCGTACTTCAAACAGAATAAGTTCACGAACAGTCCATTCCACCGGTTGTATCGGATTCGTCGTCCATTCTTCCGCCTCCGTGCGCCACTTCTTCGCGATCGTGACATGCGGAACGAATGGTTTAGTCGCACTTGGATCAATCAGACGCACTAATCGAAACAATTCCTCTGCTTCTGTTCCGAATCCGACGACACGTGGTCGCTCGTTTTGTCCAAAGGTAATTAGACGATCCAATCGAAGTACGAAAGGTTCGATCGTGCGCGCAATCTCCTGCAGTTGCTGTTTCCACGATTGTTGTTCTTTTTCACCCAATGGACCAAAAAAACGAAGCGTCAAATGGTACTCTTCTAACGTATAGACATTTCGAAAGTAATCAGATAGAGATAAACGATTAGCGATATTCGCTAAATCTTCAGAAGGAATCGGTAAGGCAACGAAAAAGTGTCGTTCCTGTCTCATCGTATCTTCACTCCTTCATTCGACCACTGACACTGTACAAGACGGCACCAAGAATACTGCTAATTGTATATACCCAAAAGACGGTATAGATTGTACTTTGGTCTAGCACAAACCCACTCATCAAGTTAAACAGTGCTGTCGCTAGCCCTGTCGTCGTTGCCATATATGTACTGACAGCTGTTGCGACCATCGTCTCTGGAACGAGTGACCGAACATAGTCTAATGCAACAGGGATCAACAATCCGACGATCATTCCTTGCATCGCAGACAATACCCAAAGCATGACGATCGGAAGCTCTAATGCGATCATCGCCGTACGAGTAGCTGACAGCAAGGAAATGAAGACAAGAACTGGAATCGCTCCGAATCGTAACAATAGACGCGAAGCGATGCGCATGAACGGGATTTCGCACAGAACGGCGACGAAGAACAAGGTCCCGACGAGCGCGGTCGTCTCTCCACGAATCGTGACGTAGCTGCCAAAGTAATAGTTATTGGCGAAAATCGGTCCGAAGATCAAACTCCCTCCCGCTAAGAATAACAAGAAGCGTCGATTCGAAAAAAGTTGTTTTAACGGTACCTGTTGTTGATGTGAAATGTGTACGCTCCCCGTTTCTTCAATACCTATCAACACAAGAAAACCAAGAACCCACGCTGCACCGGTCGCATAAAAAATCAGACCAAGTCCACCCTCCTCAGTGATTTGTCCAAGGATGAAGACGGCTAAAGCAAAACCAGCTGATCCAAAAAGACGCAAGGCGCCATAATCTACCTTACGTTTTCGTGTATATTCGATCGCTAGTGTATCAACGAGTGGAATATGCGCACACTGGAATAATGCCCAAACACATGAAATCAATAGTAAAAGTAGATAAGCGGACGTCAGTAAGTAACTTAATGTAAATACTCCAGCGGCGAGCATGGCAACGAGTAAGAGACGTTTCGGCTTTCCGAGTCGATCTGCCGCGATGCCCCAAACGGGCTGTAAGAAAATAGAGAGAATCGGTCCGATCGCAACGATTGTACCAATCTCTGAAGCGGACAGACCGAACGCATCGCTTGAAAAATAAAGCGCAAGATACGGAATGAGTGCACCTTGTCCAAAGAAAATAAAGAAATATAACGCTTGGAAATGATAAGTTTGACGATTTTTCACACGGAACTTCCTTTCAAGAAGCAATCCCCCCATCTCCACGATGCGGGGGATCATCAGTCATTATTTTGCGAGTTCATAAATTGCTTCTGCATAAATCGCGACAGCAAGCAAGAGTTCTTCAAAATCAACATATTCATCGACTTGGTGGGCAACTTCAGGACCACCTGGGAAGACTGGTCCAAATGCAACCCCTGCCGTCAACGAACGTGCATATGTACCACCACCGATAGCAATCAGATCAGCTGGTTGGTTCGTATGACGTTCATACACGGCACTCAGTGTCTGAATCAATTCATGATCCGGATCGACATGGTGTGGTGTCATATGTGTTCGAGTCTGTAACTCGAAGCCATATCCCGCTGCCGCTTCCTTGATGATTTGCAAGCGTTCCGTGAAATCTGCTGAATAAGGATAACGGATGTTGATCGACGCTGTTCCTTGCTCTTCTGCATACCGGAATACACCACCGTTGATCGTTAAGTCACCTGTCTCGTCTGAAGCAGCGACACCAATCGCTACACCGCGAGAATCACGGAACATGTGCGTGACAAGCTGAATATAACGACGACCGTTATAATCCAAGTGAAGCGTATTGAGGAAACGTGCTAAATGTAAGGCAGCATTTTTACCGTTATCCGGCTCCATGGCATGGGCTGCGACACCGTTCACATCAAGAACGAGACCTTCCGTTTCTTGCTTGACCGTCCCAGACAAGCCTTGTTCTTCAAGATACGTATGGAAATCCGTTTCAAGCGTCCCCACTTCGACGACACGAAGAAGTGCTTGGGCATGACCCGGAACCATGTTCGGACGTTCGCCACCTTCAAAACGAACGAGATGGTAGCCTGTATCAGATGCTTGCGCTGGTTTTCCTTGAATCAATAACCCATCATACAGTCCTTTTTCCGCATTGATGATCGGGAAGTCGGCATCTGGTGCAAAGCCGAGAGTCGGCATCTCTTCATGTTTGAAGTAATGATTCACACAACGCCATTCACTCTCTTCATCTCCTCCAACAATCAAACGAATACGTTTTGAGAGCGGTAATCCGAGTTCTTTGACGATCTTCAAGGCATAATAAGCTGCCATCGTCGGTCCTTTATCATCGATTGCACCGCGCGCATACAGTTTCCCATCGACAAGCGTTGGGTTAAATGGACCGTATGTCCAGTGATCGCCACCAGCTGGTACGACGTCTAAGTGACAAAGAATACCGAGTAATTCCTCCCCTTGACCATATTCCAAATGTCCGGCGTATCCATCAACATTTTTTGTCTTGAATCCGTCTCGTTCCCCTGTCGCGAGCATCCAATCAAGGGCTCGTTTGACTTCTTGACCAAACGGTGCACCTGCTTCGATTGTTGATTCATCAAGTATACTCGGAATCCGCAGTAGTTCTTTTAAATCCTCCAATAAGTCCTCGCGACGCGCGAGTACTTCTTCTTTCCAATTCACCATCTGATTTCGCTCCTTCATTCTGGGTTGAATTCGTTTCCTATACACCTTTCTAGTATAGCGAATATTCGTTCAGATACGAACATCCAAATTCTGTTTTCTTTTTTATTTGTTTAAATAACGAACATTCAACGATGTTAAAACTCCAACTATCGACTTTACAATCTGTTTGAATATGTTTTTTATGCAAACGTTCGGTTAAATCACTTGCAATTTAACATCAAAACGTTATACTAAAGGCGAAACAACTGGATATTGCATTGTCTTTTGTCACCCGAAGCTTTAGAACACTATTCTATCCATTGGGGGAGTGGTTATACCAATGAAAGATTCTACAGACCGTATGTTGACCCGGATTAAATCGATTTATCTCTACATCCAAGAGAACGGAGCTACTACGACAGCAGAGTTGGTTGAAGAGTTTGGCATCACTTCAAGGACCGTTCAGCGGGATTTGAACGTGCTCGAATACAACAATCTCATTGTGAGCCCTCGACGCGGTACATGGACGTCGAGCAAGAAACAAAAGCAAGCGGGTTGATCCACTGTTTCACTATGTATATCTTTCGATGACGCGATTCTTCGCGTCTTTTTTTGTTATCTTTTTTAAAACGTGGGGTATAGCTATTGGGAGAAGGAGTTGAGAAGAATGAATATTTTAATCATTGGAGCAAACGGAACGACCGGACGCAAGATGGTCGAATTGATCGCTAAACAAGGTGATCATCAAGCAATCGCGGTCGTACGAGAAGAAAATCAAATCAACGATTTGATTGCACTCGGTGCATCTGAAGTCAGACTTGGGGATTTGACGAAGGATGTCAGTGGTGTCATCAGTAATGCGGACGTCGTCATCTTTGCAGCGGGTGCTGGTGGCGCATCAGACGAATTGACGCGCGCCGTCGATCAAGAAGGCGCAATTAAAGTCATCGATGCAGCAAAAGCCAACGGTATCGATCGTTTCCTGATGCTCAGTTCAGTAGGTACCGAAGAACCAAAAGGTGAATTGAAAGTATATCTCGAATCTAAAGCAACAGCAGACGCACACCTCCAGGAAAGCGGACTCAATTATACGATCGTACGTCCTGGTCCACTCAGCTATGACGACCCGGCAGGCACTGTCGAAACGAAAGAGCATTTCGATTCATACGAAGATCGTAAGGTGTCGCGTGATGATATCGCAGCATTATTCGTTCACTTGATCGATCATCCGACACAATCTCGTGTATTCGAAGTACTCAGTGGTCCTTATCCAATCGCAGAAGCATTGCGTAATCAATAATCGAAACCCATAACAAAAGGCGATGGAATGTACGCTCATTCCACCGCCTTTTCGTTTTGCTTATTCAGGTTGCCAATCAAACAAAGACAGTTCCGCTGGCGTCAGTTCACGATAATCCCCTAGCGCAAGTGCCGGATCAAGTTCCAAGCGCCCAATCGAGCGGCGCTTTAAAAAAGTGACCTCTTTCCCGAGCGCAAGCATCATCCGTTTGACTTGATGGAACTTCCCTTCCGTGATCGTCAACTCAAGCGTCGAATCTGTTTCTGTCGTCGATAAGATGACAAGTTTTCCTGGTTTTGCCTGATAACCGTCTTCTAACGTGACGCCTGCCGCAATTGCTTCGACATCTTCTTGCGTCAACACTCCTGTCACTTCTGCGTAATACGTTTTTTCGACGTGTTTCTTCGGTGACATCAAAGCATGATTAAATGATCCATCGTTTGTTAGTAACAATAAACCTTCTGTATCTTTATCGAGTCGTCCGACCGGGAACGGTTTGAAATACGTCACGTCCTCAAACAATAGATCAATGACGGTCTCATCTCGTTTATCTTCTGTTGCACTAATGACACCCGGTGGTTTATTCATCATCAAGTAGATGTATTTTTGATACGTGACCGGTTCGCCGTACATCAGAACTTGTTGCGTCTCGACATCGACATGTTGTTTCGGATCACGCACGATCTCACCATCGACTTGAATTGCCCCTGCCTTCAGCAGCAGCTTCACTTCTTTTCGGGAGCCTGCTCCCATGTTGGATAACAATTTATCTAGACGCATGACCTCGTCCTCGTTTCAATGAAATTTTACGTCCTAATACGACTTCTGCTAAGCCACTCCAAATCGAGAGTCCTGCAAAAATCACGATTCCGACTGCTGCACCTACGATCAGAATCAATAGAGACGCCCATGTCGTCTCTGGCAAGATGGATACCATTCCCCACTTGACGAGCGCGACACCCGCTCCCATCAAGGCGCTGATGATCAAGATCAACGACGTCCGGCGTAAGACCGTATTGAATGGGAACTTCACCGTTTGTGTGATCCGGAAGAACATTAAACCGGTCGCAACGAGATAGCCGATGATCGTCGCATATCCAGCACCTGTTCCATCACCCGTCAAATGAATCAACGGTGCATTCAAGAGATACTTCGCAAGTAATCCAGCAAGTGTTGCGATGATCGTAAAGTATTGACGGTTAATCCCTTGAAGGACCGCTGCCGTGACTGAATAAAGAGCAAGGAACAAGGCACTTGGTGCATAACTCAACAGATAGACCCATGCTGCTTGATCTTTCGGGAATAGGACGTGGAACGTTTCTTCACTGAGGAGAATCATTCCGACAACTGCAGGAATCGTCACGAAGAAGACGAGTTGATAAATCTGTGAAATTTGAGCTCGTACCTTTCGCATATCCCCCTGCGTAAATGAGGCTGTCAATAGTGGCGTCGCAGACAAAGATAAGCCCGTTGCGACAGAGACCGGAATCAAGACGATCTTATGACTATCCGCAATCAGATAAGCCGTCGCATTTCCGGCAGCTTCGAGCGTATAGCCGATACTCTGTAACGCGGCATTCATCGTGTTCTGATCAATGACTTGGTAAAGCGGCGTCGAAAGACCGACCATGACGATCGGAATCGCGTACGTCAATAATTCCTTATACAAATCCGTTAACGGGCGATCCGGCGAACGGACGGTTTGAGTAGCACGAAGCTCCTGCAGCCCACTGGATCGTTTGCGGAAGTAATAGATGAGAACCGCGACACTACCGATTGCACCAATGAATGCACTGAACGTTGCAATCGTCGCTGCAAAGGCTACACCTGAATCAAATACATAGATAGCGATGCTGACTCCTACGAGTAAGAAGATGATGCGGACGATTTGTTCCAAGATTTGCGAAATCGCTGTCGGTCCCATCGATTGATATCCTTGGAAATATCCACGCGTCATACTCATCGGTGGAATCAAGAGTAACGCAAAACTAACCCCTCGAATCGTCATCGTGACGGCATCGACGTACGAGGCTGAATCAACGTCACCGCCTGGAATCGCCCGGTGTGCTAAATACGGCGCAAGGAAGAATAAGGCGAGAAAAGAGACAACCCCGGTCAAAGACATGATTTTTAGACCAGACCGATACAAACGTTCACTCGTATCATATTCTCCTAACGCATTGTATTTGGCGACGAATTTCGAGACGGCAACAGGAATCCCCGCTGTCGCGACACCAATCATGATCGCATAGTAGTTGTAGGCATAGGTATAGAACATGATACCTGTCGCACCGACCATGAACTGAAACGGAAAGAGATAAATCAAACCCAGTGCGCGGGAAATCAGCGACGCACCGGACAGGAGCATCGTTCCACGAACGAATCCTGCATTGCCGGAAGAAGTAGACTGCTTATTACTGACTGTGGCCATGGTAACATCCCTCACGCTTTCTAATTTTTAAATCGACACTCTAATCGTGATTGTCTCATTATACAAGTTCTCTCGTACACAATTGCAAATCATTATACCGCTGTCTATCTTGAATTGAAAGAGACGGTTTGTTTACAGTCGCAACTTCTGCTAAAGTGAAACAAGCAGAATTCTATGAATGAGGTGACCTTATGTATGATGTAATCGTAATCGGAGGCGGACCGAGCGGTTTGATGGCGACGCTCGCCTCTTTACAAGCCGGAGCCCGGACGCTCCTGCTCGATAAAGGAAATAAATTAGGACGAAAGCTCGCAATCTCTGGCGGCGGACGGTGTAACGTCACGAACCGAAAGCCACTCGATGAGCTCGTCCAGTCGATTCCAGGAAACGGACGTTTCCTTTATAGCGCCTTTTCTCAATTTAATAATGAATCGATCATCGATTTGTTCGAAGGATTTGGTGTCGCACTCAAAGAAGAGGATAACGGTCGGATGTTCCCGGTCTCGGATAAGGCGGCAGACGTCGTTCGTGTATTGATTGATCAAATCCGTGCACATGGCGCCGAGATTCAAACAGACGCGCAAGTCGCTACGCTCGACTTTCATCCAGATGGTTCTTTTGCAGCTGTCATCTTAGAAAACGGCATGCGTCTTGAAGCAAAAAGTTGTATCGTAGCGGTCGGCGGACAATCTGTTCCGCACACGGGTTCGACGGGTGACGGCTATCCGTGGGCTGAAAAAGCGGGTCATACGATCACGGAACTTTTCCCAACGGAAGTCCCGATTTTGTTAGGTGATACGTTCATTCATGAAAAAACATTACAAGGACTGTCGTTGCGTGACGTTGCCTTAACGGTTCACGGTAAAAAGGACAAAGCAATCAAGACACATACGGGTGATCTACTGTTCACACACTTCGGTTTAAGTGGTCCGATCGCTTTACGGTGTAGCCAATATACGATCAAAGAGCGCAAACGATCGAAAGAGACGATCGTTCATCTATCGATCGATCTCTTCCCGGATGAGTCGCTTGGTGCATTAACAGAACGCTTCCAGGCAGCACTTGCGGCAAATCCGAAGAAATCGGTTCGGAATGCCCTTCGTGGTTTTGTACCAGAACGATTGCTTGAACTCCTGTTCGCTCGAATCGGCTTTGGCGATGAAGTGTGTACACAAGTAAAGAAACAGGACTGGACGGACTTCCTGCAACAATTGAAACGATTCCCACTCAAAGCAACAGGAACGCTCGATTTCGATAAAGCCTTCGTCACTGGTGGCGGTGTCTCGATCAAAGAGATTGATCCTAAAACGATGATGTCCAAAAAGGCGGAGCGATTATTCTTCGCTGGCGAAATTCTTGATATCCATGGCTATACAGGTGGATACAATATCACAGCTGCGTTCGTGACGGGTCATTGTGCTGGTAGTCACGCTGCAGAGATGGCACGTGACACTGTCTCTTAATACAAAAAAGACCCGATTCGTCTCTGTATAATCAGAGAAATCGGGTCTTTTTTCTACATCAGTCAATCGGTGTGAACGATCGACTTGAGAATTTATCCGTGACGACTAAGGCGAACAATTCATTATCTTGTACAAAGATTCCTTTTGATCCATACACTTTCGGACTCGCTGTCTCCCCCGTAATCGTTTTCTCTTTCTGATCAATCGAATAAAGATAAAGTGCTTCTGAGTCTAACGTGTAGATCCGACCTTGCCGTTCTGCAAGACCAATCGGACGGAATCCGGATTGAAATGCTTTTTTCGCATCACTTCGCATTCCGCTCGCCGCTTCGATTTTCTCTCGTTTGACGATCGACAAGTACGGTGGTTTTTGCTTTTTCTTTAAGGCACGCTTCTTCTTTTCCGAAGCATCTGGATCAATCTTGATTTTGTCCTCTTTCATTGCAAAGTAAGTCAATTCAACACGACCAATCGAGCGAATTTGATTGATTGTATAGAATTCTTTTTTCTTCGCATCATATCCAAGACCATGGAAACTGTCTCGAATCGTCGTCCCTTGTACTTTTTCGCGTTTTTCTTCACTCCAGACGCCATCTTTTCGTTTAATCGTGACTAGAATTTGATTCGACGTCAATAAAGCGACTGTCTCTCCGTCAACGAGTGTCATCCCGTCAAGACCAGACAATAAGAGATTCCCTTCTTCCAACTGAAACGTCGCATTGATGCGTTCTCCAGTTCCACTGATTTCAAAGAAACGATAGTCCTCTGTTACGACGAGGTACGAACCGATGGAATCATCATATAACATCTGTTGAACATTTTTAATCAACGGTTCTTCTGGATTCGGAATGGCTGAAGGCGTTTTCGGTGGCACCTGTTTGACAGCTGCCTGATGCTTCGATTGCGTCTCGATTTTCGCGAACGTTTCTTGAATACGTGACAACGTCTCTGGCTTTGAGAAGACGAGCAGTATACAAAGGATCAACCCCGAAACGACAGCAAAAATCGTTGTATAGACTATATAAGATCGTTTCATTGATGGTACTCGCCTTTCTTTCTCGGTTTCTGATTCAGTGTAGCAGAAGGACGTTCAAAAAAAAAGCGAACTTGCGACGGAAATGAAGAAACCCCCTCCATTCGCATCAAGTGAATGAAAGGGGTTATGGCTTAGTTCGCCACGATATTGATCAATTTTTTCGGTACGACGATGACTTTCCGAACCGTCTTGTCGCCAATCCATTCTTGTGTCTTTTCATCAGCAAAGGCAAGTGCTTCGATTTCTTCTTTTGTCGCATCGATGTTGATTTCGATTTTCGAGCGAACTTTACCGTTCACTTGAATGACGAATTCCATCGTATCGCTGACAAGTTTTGATTCATCGAATGTTGGCCATGCCGCATACGTCAATGTCTCTTCAAAGCCAAGTTGTTCCCAGAGTTCCTCACCAAGGTGCGGTGCGACTGGTGTTAACAATTGAATGAATCCACGAAGGAAGTGACGCGGGAGAACCGGCTGTTTATTCGCTTCGTTGACGAAGACCATGAGTTGCGAAATCCCGGTGTTGAACTGAATGTTCGCGAAGTCTTCCGTGACCTTCTTGACGGTCTGGTGGTATGTCCGTTCGAAGTCAGCATCGACTTCCGTGACGTCTTGAATGTCTGCTGTCCGTTCGAACAAGCGCCAGACACGGTCGAGGAAACGACGCGCCCCGTCAAGACCGTTCTCAGACCAGGCAACCGATGCATCGAGTGGTCCCATGAACATTTCGTATAAACGTAACGTATCAGCACCATGCGACTTGACGATTTCATCTGGGTTGATGACGTTACCGCGAGATTTTGACATTTTCTCGTTGTTCTCTCCAAGGATCATTCCTTGGTTGTATAACTTCTGGAATGGTTCTTTTGTTGGTACGACGCCTGCATCATACAAGACTTTATGCCAGAAGCGCGCATACAACAAGTGGAGAACAGCATGTTCTGCTCCACCGATGTAAATATCGACTGGAAGCCAGTATTTTAATTTTTCCGGATCCGCAATCGCTTCTTCATTGTGTGGATCGATGAAACGAAGGTAATACCAGCAGCTTCCTCCCCATTGTGGCATCGTATTCGTCTCGCGACGGCCTTTCATTCCTGTTTCAGGATCCGTGTAATCCAACCAGTCTTCAGCAAGCGCAAGTGGTGATTCGCCTGTACCAGACGGTTTGATTTCTGGAATGATTGGAAGCTCAAGTGGTAATTCCTCTTGATTGAGTGTTTTCATCGAACCATCTTCCATATGAACGACTGGAATCGGCTCGCCCCAATACCGTTGACGACTGAACAACCAGTCTCGGAGTCGATACGTGATTTTTTTACGACCAACTTGATTCGTTTCGAGTTCAGCGATCATCGTCTCGATTGCTTCTTGTTTCCCAAGTCCATCAAGCATATGCGAGTTGACGTGTTCTCCCTCTCCCGTGTAGGCTGCTTCGTCGACATTTCCACCTGCGACGACTTCAACGATCGGTAAGTCGAACTGCTTCGCGAATTCGTGGTCGCGCTCATCGTGTCCTGGGACAGCCATGATCGCACCTGTTCCGTAAGAAGCAAGGACATAATCAGCGATCCAGATTGGAAGACGATCGCCTGAGATCGGATTGACCGCAAAAGCACCCGTGAAGACACCTGTTTTTTCCTTCGCTAAATCCGTTCGCTCGAGATCTGACTTCGTTTGGACTTGCGAAATGTACGCATCGACGGCTTCCTTGTGATCCGCTGTCGTGATGTCAGCTACGAATGGATGCTCCGGTGCGAGTACTAGATACGTCGCACCGAAGATCGTGTCCGGACGTGTCGTAAAGACCGTGACTTGTTTTTTATGTCCATCAATCGTGAAATCAATCTCAGCACCCTCAGATTTCCCGATCCAGTTGCGTTGCATCTCTTTGACAGAATCCGGCCAATCGAGATCATCCAGATCTTCAAGAAGGCGATCCGCATATTCCGTGATTTTCAAGACCCATTGACGCATCGGAACACGCACGACCGGATGATTTCCGCGTTCGGATAATCCGTCGATGACCTCTTCATTCGCAAGGACGGTTCCAAGTGCCGGGCACCAGTTGACTGCGACTTCGTCTACGAAGGCAAGTCCTTTTTCATACAACTTCGTAAAGATCCACTGCGTCCATTTATAGTATTTTGGATCCGTTGTGTTGATTTCACGATCCCAGTCATACGAGAATCCAAGTTCTTTAAGCTGACGCTTGAACGTCTCGATGTTTTTCGCTGTGAATTCGCGTGGATCGTTTCCTGTATCGAGGGCATATTGCTCTGCTGGTAATCCAAACGCATCCCATCCCATTGGGTGAAGGACATTGTATCCTTGCATCCGCTTCATCCGTGCGAGGATATCCGTTGCTGTGTAACCTTCCGGATGACCAACGTGGAGTCCAGCACCTGACGGATACGGGAACATATCAAGGGCATAGAACCCTTCTTTTTCTGGATCTTCTGTCGTGACGAAGGCGTTGTCTTGATCCCAACGCGCCTGCCATTTTGGTTCAATTTCGCGATGATTGTACGGCATATCTTTTCCTCCTCTAATCTAAAAAAACCGGTCCTCCGCCCCTAGGAATAGGGACGAAAGACCGGTTTGGCTTCCGCGGTACCACCCACGTTGTCTGTCTATGACAGACCGCTTGATCCACAGATAACGGTGTGAAAGACCGGATTCGCTACTACGACTTCACAAATCGTGCTCCCTGACGAGTTCACGGTTGTTACCGACTGGTTCGCACCTTCCACCAGCTCTCTTGACGGCACCTTTCCCCTACTACTTCAGTTCCATGCATTTGACTATCTTTTCCTAGTGTAATCTGTTTCTTCCTCAAGCGTCAACGCTTCCGTAAAATTTCCTTGATTTCTGCGTGTGATCGTGCGACATGATCCGCTTGTTCCAAGCGTTGCGTTGGCATCCGATCATCAAGGAGCGCAATCACTTCCATACCAGCCGCTTTCGCACCGATCATCCCGTTCGCAGCGTCTTCAATGACAAGACAGTTTTCAGGAGTGTGTCCAATCCGCTCTGCCGCAAGTCGAAAAATCGCAGGATCCGGTTTCGAACGAACGACCTCTTCTCCGCTGACGTAATGCATAATCGGAAGCTCATAATGACGGATGACCCGTTCGATTTTTTGAAGCGAACTCGAGGAGGCGATCCCGATATCGTAACCAAGAGACGCCGCTTGTTCGATGACTTGTTTGACTCCCTCTTTTAAGCCACATTCCTCCGGTTTTGCATGAATTTGAAACAAGCGATGTTCTTCCTCAAGCAACGCACTAGCTGTTTCTTTCAGCTGATGCTGGGCGACGAGTTCTTCCCACATTTCATCTCCTGTTTTTCCCATGAACGTCGCATACTGAACCGGATTAAGCGGAATCGATAACCTTTTGAACATCTGTTGATGCACTTCAAAGTAGCGAATCTCACTATCTAAGATAACCCCGTCCATATCAAAAATCAGACCGCGTTTTTTCATGATAACTCCCCCTTTATTGATCGATCCTGACTTCAGCATATCAAAAAAACGACTACACGATGTAGTCGTTTTCATACTCTCATTATCTATTTAACTAGTTGCCACCTGAATACCAGCTTGTCGATACGCCGGAAAATAATCTGAATCAGCATTTGATCCGTATCGTATGCAGAGCAAATCATATAGTGATGGTTGCAGGATGGATTTTCCTTGATGATACTCAAATAGTCGATATCCAGTATAACGGCATTTACTCTCAAAAAGACTATCCCGTTCTTGATACCCGCCCCCAAGATGTTGTTCGACGAGTCCCCGTGCTTTTGCCTGAAGAATTGCTTCGTACTCAAGTCGCTGATTCGGGAACATCTTCGCTTCATCCCGCTTACAGCCGATCAAATGACCGTGGGCGTATTCTTTTCCAAGCAATACGAAGTATCCCCCAACCGCTTTTCCGTCGATTTCCGCCATCAGTAATAAGGGCTCACAAAGTGGGGTCGTCTCCATCAATTGCTCAAAATACGTCGCGGTAAAATAATAATGAGCCAAGGCATTCTTCCGGTCCATCGTTTTATGATACAACGCTAAAAAAACAGGTAGATCGTCCTGTGTTCCTGTTCTGACGGTTAAGGGTGAAGCAAGCGATTTACGAATCATGCTTCTCGTCTTCTTATGAAATGTCTGCATGATATCTTCAAGTGAAGGACGCAAATCAATACTCGTCGTATGACGGATGAAGGAAACTTTTGTCCAGTCCTGCATAAACCGTTCATTACCTGTTAACGGATTAAAGCGGATCATTTCCGAGACGATCGATTCTTGCTCCGCCCACCTCTCAAAGGATAAACGAGCCTGCTGAATCTCAGACGCAGTCAGTTGACCGATGATTTCCGGTCCACCATAGCCGTACGGTGTAATGAGATCTGAATAAGGCGTATCAAAAATACGACGCTTCAAAAAGGGATAAAACAGTGTTCCTGCATGACCTTCATAAAGAAATAATACCGCTTGCTCAGACGGTCTAGCGTTGAGCGTGACGTATTGGTGACTATAGAAGATATCAAGAGGCTGTTTCTGTACGTGTGTCGTCCAAGTTGCGGCATCTGTGATGAATTGACACCTTTCCATCCGTGCACCTCCAATCAAAAAGAAGCAACGTTCATATGACCTTTCTTTTCAAGTTCTTGATTAGAAAGTACCCGTTTCTTTGCCGAAATATTCCATATTATTAAATGTTTGTTTTATAATTTTCGAACGAATGATGTAACAAAAGACAGCTGATCTATCGTCCGCTGTCTCACAAGATAAAGCTCATGATGTGGTTTTAGGAATAGCACGAAGGAAGACAACTCCTGCTAACAGGATCAATCCAATTAAGGTCAAGAAAACTGCTGACATACCTGATAAATCGTAGATCAAACCTCCAACTGTCGGACTGATCATCCGCCCTGCTGAAGCAGCGATATTAACGTATCCTTGGAATTCTCCTTCTTTTCCGATTGGCGCAAGTCGCGCCGCCATTGCAGGAACCGCTGGCCAGATGAACATCTCACCGATTGTCAGAATGATCATCGCCATGAGGAACATCTTGAAGCCGCCTGCAAACGGAACAATCAGATAAGAGAGAAGGAAGATGCCTGTCCCGGTCATCAGTTGGCGTTTCAAATCATCTCCAAACCAACGAAGAATTGGTGTTAATAAAGGTTGTGCGAACACGATAAGCGCTCCATTGATTGTCCAAAGAATCGAGTACTCGGAAATCGTGACACCGAGCGATTTCGTATGGACAGCAAAGGTCCCTTGCCATTGAACATAAACGAACCAAAGTAAGGCATAACCGATCGAAACGAGCAACATCGTCCGTGCGGATCCGCGCGAAAGTGGCGTGCGTGTCGTTTCGATCTCGTCATGTGCCGCATGCATCCGCGCTGGCGCCTGAATCCAGGACAAACCGACAAACAAAATGATGGCAAAGACGATATAGAGAACGAGATTGGCGATGAAGATGTACTGAATCGAAAAAGCAGCGATTTGACCACTAACAGCTGTCCCGAGGGCTACACCGACGTTTTGCGCGACATAGATCGCATTAAAGGCGCGGCGTCCGCCTTCCGGCCAGATGACGCCCGTCATTGCGTAGATCGTCGGGAAAACCATACCACCGACGAATCCAATCAATCCAAGCATCGCGACGTATCCAATATACGTCTGATGAAATAGCAACAAGCCGACGGAAGACATGACAAGTCCGATGACACTGATGACAAGCGTCTTCTTTCCGCCGAGTCGGTCAAACGCTTTTCCACCTAAGTAGTTCCCAACGATTGCTAAGGCTGAGTTGACGAATAACGCCATTCCGGCTTTCGTCATCGACTCCCCTAAATATTCATGAATATATAATGTATTGAACGGCCATAAAAAAGAGGATCCCGTCGTATTGATGGCCATCGCAAGGACGAGGATCCAGACCGCTTTCGGTAATTTTGGCATACCTGTGGTCCTCCTATTTCATTCTCAACCTTGCCACTTTACGCAATCCCTCCCCCGCCTGTCAAGCCACTTCACTTTTCGTCAATGACTCAAAAGATGGTATAATGCAGGAGGAATCATACATACGATGATCATGTATAAAGAGAAAAACAGCCCATAGGAACAGGAGTCTATGCCATGTCACTTGCCCGTGTACTACCTTATACGAAACAATTACTGGAGTCCGTCATCGAACCTGGTGACTGCGTCGTCGATATGACTGCCGGAAATGGACATGATACGCAGTTCTTAGCAGAATGCGTCGGTCCAGAAGGTAGAGTCCTTGCGTTCGACGTCCAAGCTCAAGCCATCGAGGAATCGACACGACGTCTCGACGAAGCCGGAATGTTAGAACGCGTCGATCTTTATCACGAAAGTCACATCCATGTTGGTGCGCGTCTTTCGGACGAACGACGGCCTGTTCGTGCCGGCGTCTTCAATCTCGGATACTTGCCTGGAAGTGATAAATCGATCACGACGACAGGTGAAGAGACGCTTGAAGCACTCGACGCTCTCCTCCCGGTACTTGCACCTGGTGGTCTTGTCGTCCTTGTCGTCTATCACGGTCATCTTGAAGGAAAACGGGAACGCGATGCTGTCCTAGATTACGTCACAGCCCTTGATCAGCAAGGTTATGCCGTTCTTCAGTACCGCTTCTTGAATCAACAGAATCATCCACCGTTCATCATCGCGATCGAGAAAAAATTGCGCTGACAGTAGAAATAAAGAAGTGATGGCTTCCGCTATGGAAACCATCACTTTTTTCATTCTTCGACTAATTTAAAAAACAACAATAATTTTTCCGCAAACCGTGTATTCAACCGTTCAAAGCTGAAATGCGGGAAACCGTGTAAACGTTGTAAGTAAATCTGATCGCCACCCATTTTCCGACATACTTCGAGTGTCAGTTTGACGTCTGCGAACTGATCGTCTGGTGCATAAAAACAAGCCAAGTTCACACGAGGCAGTTTTTTTCGTTCCTCGTCATGTACGACGATCTCTTCTTCGATTTCCCGGTACTGCGCATACGTCAGTTCACCGATGCGAACGGTATCTTCCGTACTTTGACCAAACGGCAACGTACCGAGTGGCGCATCGGGACGGAAACGATCAAACGCACTCGCGAAGACTTGTTTGACACCTCCGAGTTGTTTCGACGGATGCCAATCAAACAATGGTGAAACGAATGCAAGACTTGCGACTGGTAGTTCATATTCTTGCAATAGACGATTGACGACGAGTGCGCCCATGCTACAGGCGATGATATGAATCGGTAGCTTTCGTTTTCCTGCTTCGCGTAATGCTTCTTTTAACAGTTGACCGTGCTCTTCAAACGAAATGCGACGTGGTGCGTCGACGAGTAACACTTCATACTCTCTTTCGAGTACTCGAATCAAAGCTTCACTCGGACGGGCACGCAGTTGTAACGGATAGACTAATACGATGATTCCTGTTGGTTGTTCAACCACAAACTCACCTCTTCACTTCATAATTCCATTTCACGATACCTTATTTCAAACGCAAACGAAACCGTCCCGAGACGGATTTCACGAGGCAACATGGCGAAGACGAACGACTGATTCCGCTTGCCCAAACACTTCTTCCGTCATCTCACTAAGTTCTTCAAAACCAAATGAGGTCAGGAATTGACGCGCTTTATAGTTACGTGCTTCCACGTAGACTTCGAGTGGGACGGCTCCTTGTCGTTCGAGTTCACGAATCAGACGTCTTCCGATTCCGTTTTGCTGATATTCCGGCAGGACGTAAAGCCGAATGATCTCCCATGTTCCTTCGACATCAACAGCATGAATGAAACCGACGATTTCCTCGTCGATGATTCCGACATAAAAATACTCTCCCCGTGCTTCTTCCGCTGTCAGGATCGCACGAACGACTTCTTCTTGCGGATACGCCTCCTGCACGAAATGCGCTTTCGAACGTTCGGAATAGATTTCTTCATACGTATCCATCCAAGATGTGATAGCAATGTCATGAATACGTCCTGCATCAGCTGGAATAGCTTCGCGTATTTCCATAATCGGAACCCCCCTTTATACTCATACAAATCGACTCATGTACTTTTACCCTTTTCTAGAAAAAACATTCGTTTCCTGCAAAGTTCCGCGGAAACAAAAAAGCCCGAAAACCCAAGTAGGATTTCCGGACTTTTTGATTATGCGAAACGTTTTGCTTGTTCTTCAAGAACTGCTGCTTTATCTGTTTGCTCCCATGGAAGCTCAACATCTGTACGACCGAAGTGACCGTATGCAGCTGTTTGACGATAGATCGGACGACGGAGATCAAGCATGTTGATGATTCCAGCCGGACGAAGATCGAAGTTTTCAGCAACCAATTCGACGAGTTGTGTTTCAGGAAGTTTTCCTGTGCCGAATGTATCAACCGCGATTGATACTGGGTGTGCGACACCGATTGCGTAAGCGAGTTGAACTTCTGCTTTGTCTGCAAGACCTGCAGCAACGAGGTTCTTCGCGACGTAACGTGCTGCGTATGCAGCTGAACGGTCGACTTTTGTTGGATCTTTACCTGAGAATGCTCCACCGCCGTGGCGTGCGTATCCACCATACGTATCAACGATGATCTTACGACCAGTCAATCCAGCATCTCCTTGTGGTCCGCCAATGACGAAACGACCAGTTGGGTTGATGAAGAATTTCGTTGCTGCGTCGATGTATTCAGCCGGGATGACTGGTGTGATGACGTGTTCTTTTAAATCAGCTTGGATTTGCTCAAGCGTAACTTCTTCCGCATGTTGTGTCGAGATGACGATCGTATCGACACGAACCGGCTCGTTGTTCTCGTTGTATTCGACCGTGACTTGTGTTTTTCCGTCCGGACGAAGGTAGTCGAGTTGACCGTTTTTACGCACTTCTGCCAAACGGCGTGCGAGACGGTGCGAAAGCGAAATTGGAAGTGGCATGAGTTCTGGTGTTTCTTTCGTTGCGTAACCGAACATAAGACCTTGGTCTCCTGCACCGATTGCATCGATTTCTGCATCAGACATGCTACCTTCACGTGCTTCAAGCGCTTGGTCGACACCAAGAGCGATATCTGCTGATTGCTCATCGATCGATGTCAATACAGCACATGTATCCGCATCGAAACCGTATTTCGCGCGTGTGTAGCCGATTTCACGAATCGTTTCACGAACGACTTTTGGAATGTCGACGTAAGTGGATGTCGTGATCTCACCTGCAACGAGAACGAGACCTGTTGTAACAGAAGTTTCTGCCGCAACACGTGCGTTTGGATCCGCTGCAAGAATCGCATCGAGGATTGAATCCGAAATTTGGTCACAGATTTTATCTGGATGACCTTCAGTGACTGACTCCGACGTGAATAGTCGGCGATTAAGGTTTGTCATGTATGACCCTCCCAAAAAAGAATTTGACGGTGTACTCATTTCCCCTAGTTGAGTGGGACGGTAAAATGAAAAAAACCTTTCCAAGTCCAAAAAATGGTCAGGGAAAGGTTGTGCGTTCTTCCTTTACCCTCTTATCGTTCGAAGTGTTTACTTCGCTTCAGGAGAGCACCTTTTCCCTCATTAATATATGAATTAATGTAGGACGGTTGCCGGGTTTCTTCGGGCCTTGTTCCCTCCACCTGCTCAGAATAAGAGTATCCGTTACGAATTACATGATATAAAGTTGTACCTACTCTGTCAAGCAAGGTTTCAAATTCTAGTCGAAACTTTTTAAAAGAGATGTTAAACTATTAATGCTGAAAGCGTTTCCAGATAAATAGAAATCAGCACCAGAAAATGATTGCGCTCTCTTTAGTATGTCATATATAATAAATGTGTCATACTAAATTCAGTGAGCCAAAACCAACGTAGGGGAAAGGTGGGGTCAGGATGCCGATGACGGTCCTGAATATCGAAGAACTACTCAAGAAAGAGCATGTGTTCAAACAACTATCTGTTGCTGAACTTGTCGAACATGCGATTCGAAACGAAGAAGGTGTCCTTACTGAGAACGGCGCACTATCTGTAGAAACGGGGAAATTTACAGGTCGTTCACCAAAAGATAAGTTCATCGTCCGTGATTCTTCCTGCGAGTCTCACATTGATTGGGGTCATGTTAACCAACCGATGGATGGAGACAAATTTGAACAATTGTTACAAAAGGTTCTTCGTTACATGAACGAAGCCGATCAGCTCTACTACACAGAAGCTGCTGCTGGGGCAGATACGCACTTCACCCTTCCGGTTCGTGTGCTCACACAATACGCTTGGCATAACCTGTTTGCCAAACAACTCTTTTTACGCGAGTATCCTGAAGTGGCTGCCTTCGAACCGTTCACGGTCGTCTACGCGCCACATTTCAAAGCAGATCCTACCGTTGACGGAACGAATTCCGAGACATTCATCGCCATGTCGTTTGAACACCGGATCGTCTTGATCGGCGGAACCGAATATGCGGGCGAAATCAAAAAATCGATTTTTTCCGTCATGAACTACCTCTTACCACAAGAAAATGTCCTTTCGATGCACTGTTCAGCAAACGTCGGCCACGAAGGCGACGTCGCCTTGTTCTTCGGTCTATCCGGTACTGGTAAGACCACCCTGTCAGCAGACGATAGCCGTCAATTGATCGGTGACGATGAGCATGGTTGGTCGCATGACGGCGTCTTCAACATTGAAGGTGGATGTTATGCGAAGACGGTCAATCTGTCACGCGAAAAAGAACCGCAAATTTTTGATGCGATCCGTTTCGGAACTGTCCTTGAAAACGTCGTGCTCGATGAATCTCGTCATCCTGATTACGATGACACATCGTTGACTGAAAATACACGTGCTGCTTATCCGATCACAGCGATCGATAACATCGCTGTCCCATCACGGGCTGGTCATCCGAAGACGATTGTCTTCTTGACGGCTGATGCGTATGGCGTCTTGCCTCCGATCAGTAAGTTGACGAAAGAACAAGCGATGTATCATTTCCTATCAGGTTATACATCAAAACTTGCTGGAACAGAGCGTGGTATCACGGAACCGGAAGCAACGTTCTCGACATGCTTCGGTTCACCGTTTCTTCCACTGATACCTGAAAAGTATGCGACGATGCTCGGAGAACTGATTGATCGTCACGGTGTGACCGTTTATCTCGTCAACACAGGCTGGACAGGCGGTGCTTACGGGACAGGTAGTCGAATGAAGCTATCGTATACACGGACGATGGTCAACGCTGCCGTCAACGGAACACTTGCAACGATTCCAACAGAAGAGCACCCAATTTTCGGACTTCATATGCCACTTGAAGTTCCTGGTGTTCCAAGTGAATTACTCAATCCGGTACGCGTCTGGTCAAATCCTGACGAATACAACACACAAGCGCGTTCGCTTGCTGAGAAATTCCAACATAATTTCCTTCGTTTCGAAAGTGCGACGGATGCGATCAAGTCAGCAGGTCCATGTCTATAAAAAAAGAGCCTCAGGGCTCTTTTTTTTATAGAATGGCATCTGTCTCTTCTTGAAGATGCATCTCTTTTTGCATAAGCCACTCCTGACTTTCCGTCAGTAACGCATATGCTCGCGGAAGTGATACACCTAACCGTTGACTGAGCAATTCGAACTGTTCGAAATCACCGCGATCTGCGCTGATCGCAAGCACTAGACAATCCCGGAACGGATGGTCTTTTCCTTGGAGGACAATCTTCAAGGATTCCTCGATTGGCAATTGATCGATGATGTCGTCAATATCAACGGACAATAACGCATCGATATGCGATAACAAGCCGATCATATAGGCACTCTCTTGTTGCAGCGTCCTTGTTTCTGTTGCAAACAACTCACAGAGCTTTGCGCAATGTAAGGAAGATCGCAGCAACTCATTCGACCATTCATAAGGACTTGCGAGCTTCATTTCACGTAAGACAATCAACGAAATCCAGCTTTTAAGTTGAGCAAAGCCAAGTAGTGAGATCGCTTGACGAACGGAACTAACCGTATTGCGTAATCCCACTCCCGGAGAATTGATCAGTTGTAATACCTGGATGCTGATATACGGATTGGCTTCGATTTCGTCAATGACTTCATCGTACTTCTCATCCGTATCAAGCCATTTCAGCATCTTTAACAACACCGGCAATTGTGGTGGGACAGCTTTCCCCTTCATCAGCATCGGTTTAGCATAAAAATAGCCTTGGAACCAGTCATACCCCATCTCAAGACAACGTGTATGATCCTCGTGCGTCTCGACACGTTCAGCAAGCATCTTAATATGAGGATAATTACGTCGAACGATATGCAAAATGGCACTTTGCTCGCGAGGGGAAATTGCCTCGATGTCGATTTTAATTAAATCGATCAATGCAAACAATTCCGCTCCGTACTGTCGAAGTAAATCTGTCACAAAATCATCAAGTGCTAATGTGAAGCCTGCTTCTTTCCAAGTATGCAGAACAGACAACATTTCAGTATCAATATCAACTGTCTCTAAAATTTCAATGACGAATCGGTTAGGATCTAAATAATGAATCAGATCACTTTTCAACAAATCTGACGTAAAGTTGACGAAAAGTTTTTTTCCTTCCGCGACATGTTCCACCCCCATATGGACGAGTGTATTCGTCAATACATCCATCGTCGCTAAATCTCCATCAAAAATAGTCATTTGCTTAATCGAACGATACAATAATTCAAATGCGTCAATTGATCCAACTCGATTAACGATGGGTTGACGTGCTAATAAGATATCCATCGTTCTCCTGCCCCCTCCATTGTCCTCAGATGGTTTCTATTATATCAAAGTTTACTTTTTAGGAGATTATTGTTTTTTACAATGTATCAATGGTCTGTTTTTTCAATCTCTATGCTTCATCTTCCAAAATACAAAAAGCAATACGACAAACATCGTATTGCTTAAATCATGTATCATATCGGTTCCAAATGCCTGTCTCGAACCAAGTCAAAATATCACGCGTCACACGTAATTTTTCATGGATCGGGAATTGATGTGCATACGCATAAGTCTGAAGCAGGGTTTGGTCGGGATGACGTGCAGCATAAGCCGTCGCATGTCGTAACTGAACGTTCTCATCATACGCACCGTGAATCAATAATACTTCACCTTGAGGAGCAACATGAAGCGGCGAGCGCACCTTATACGCCTCAGGTACGGTGTCTGGTGTCCCCCCCGTATAGCGACGCAACATCTTTTGCATCGTCTTCTGCTCCTCGTAGGTCCATGTCAACTCGGTCACGCCTGCCCACGACACCGTCCGCGAAACTGGACGATGATGAGCCAGAAGTAATGCCATTTGCCCCCCACGAGAAAATCCGAATGCATGAACATGCGAGACACGTTGTTGCAACCAATCGAAAGCACTGCATGCGTCTTCGACATCCCGATATCCGAAATCTTCTTTTCCTGTTCCGCCTAAGTTTCCCCGATAGAAAGGTGCCATGACGAAAAAACCAGCCTGCGCGAACGCGAGCAGCCGTGTCGGTCGAACCATTCCGATAGATCGTGTGCCACCTCGCAAGTAGAGAATCCCCTGTCCGTTCGCGACTTGCGGAAGTACGATATAGGCACCGACGCGCTCCCCGTCTGCCGTCGTATAGAACATCCGAAACGTCCGAAACGGACCTTGCCGCGGAAGTTCAAACCAATCGGCGTTCGCTAAGTACACGGAGTGTCTCCGGAAGGACGCGGTCCTTCATCATGAAACTGTATTGTCGGTTCGTATCGAGACGATCAGGGAGTTCCTCGAACAGAAAAGCACCATCTGTTTCATCTACAGCCAAATGGGATGACAGCGATTCGATTTGTGCGAAGTAGATATTTTTGATGATCGTATCCCCTTTTCCGGCAACACGATATTGCCCGATATACTTCAAGGAATCGATTTTCCCGCCTGTCTCTTCCATCACTTCACGACGTGCGGCTTCTTCTGCCGTTTCACCCGGTTCAACCTTCCCACCAGGAAATTCATATCCGCGTTGCTTATGATGGGTCAGCAACCATTTCCCTTCGTACACGGCAATGACCCACACATGTAGAGGACGATCCGAGAACGGATGGTCCTCAAAACTTAACTCCACTTGATTTTGATAATAATCCAAGAATGTAATCACGTACGTGCACCTCATTTCTTCTTCTAACTTCACTTTACCTGTTTCACGGGTATTCTAAAAGTGAAAACGCTAGGATTGCCTATAAATCTGGAAAATGATTACTCGTCCTCATCTCGTGAACGTAAAAAAACAGCCGATGTTCCACTAAGGAACAATCGACTGTCGTTTTGTATTATTTCAAACGTGCTTCGAGTTCTGCTTTTTCTGCTTCGAATCCTGGTTTCCCAAGAAGAGCGAACATGTTTTTCTTGTACGCTTCGACGCCTGGCTGATCGAATGGGTTTACTCCAAGGAGGTAACCACTCATCGCACATGCTTTTTCGAAGAAGTAGAACAGGAATCCGAGGTGATACGGTGTCATCTCTGGAAGTTCGACTGTCAGGTTCGGAACTTGTCCGTCCGTGTGTGCAAGCAATGTGCCTTCTGCTGCCTTATCGTTGACGAACTGAATCGACTGTCCTGCGAGGAAGTTCAATCCATCAAGGTCCTGAGCGTCTTCTTCAATCGTCAACGCGTGACGCGCTTGTCCGACTTTAATGACTGTCTCAAACAGATCACGACGACCTTCTTGGACATATTGTCCCATTGAATGAAGATCAGTCGAGAAATCAACTGCTGCTGGGAAAATACCTTTGAAGTCTTTTCCTTCAGATTCGCCGTACAATTGCTTCCACCACTCTGATACGTAATGAAGTGCTGGTTCGTAGTTGACGAGTAGCTCGATCGTTTTCCCTTTCGCATACAATGCATTTCGGACGACTGCGTATTGGTACGCTTCGTTGTCAGCTAGGTTTTCGCTCGCGTAGCGCTCTTGTGCGTCACGTGCCCCTTGCATTAACTCTTCGATCGAAATTCCTGCTGCTGCGATCGGTAATAGACCAACTGGCGTTAACACAGAGAAACGTCCGCCGACATCATCTGGAATAACGAATGTTTCGTATCCTTCAGAATCTGCGAGTGTTTTTAATGCACCGCGGGCTTTGTCCGTTGTTGCGTAAATCCGGTGTTTCGCTTCTGCTTTACCGTACTTTTCTTCCATGAATGCTTTCAAGAGACGGAACGAGATTGCCGGTTCTGTCGTCGTACCTGATTTTGAGATAATGTTGACCGATACATCTTTTCCTTCAAGTACTTCAAATAAATCATGCAGATACGTTGATGAGATATTATGCCCTGCATAGATGATTTGTGGTGCTTTACGCTCGTCTTTTGATAACAAGTTATGGAATGAGTGTCCAAGCATCTCGATTGCCGCACGTGCACCGAGATACGAACCGCCGATTCCGACGACTAGCAACACATCAGAATCCGACTTGATTTTTTCTGCAGACGCTTGGATACGTGCAAACTCCGCTTGATCGTAGTTCGTCGGAAGATCTACCCATCCTAAGAAATCACTTCCTGCACCTGTTCCTGCATGAATCGCATGGTGGAGCGTCTTTACGGTCTCCGTCATGTGTTCTACTTCATGTTGACCTACGAATTGTAGGGCTTTCGAATAATCAAAACGTACTGTTGACATGCCATCGTCCTCCTTATTCATTCGCAACGAAATGCGACCTTCCTTTTCATTAAAACGCAAGAAGGAAGGTCGTTCAAGTCTTTTGTGAAAAGATTAGCAAATGTTACGAGTTGTTATAGGGCAGCTGTCACGATTTGACGAACATCCTCGTTTCCGAGTGATTTGAAGTTTCCGAAGTCACCACGAGTCATTGCTGACTTGACGATTGAATCGACTGTATCTTCTTTGATGTCGTAATCCGCAAGGCGGTTTGGTGCGCCGAGTGATGTCCAGAAAGCACTAATCGCGTCGATTGTCGCATGTGCTGCTTCCATCTCTGATTTACCTTCCGTGTCGACGTTAAAGACGTTCTCACCGAGTGTGACGAAACGATGTGCGTTTGATTCATCGAGTACGTGGCGCATCCAGTTCGGGAAGAGAATGGCGAGTCCACCTGCATGTGGGATGTCATGAACAGCCGAGACAGCATGTTCGATGTTGTGTGATGCCCAGTCGCCGCGTGCTCCCATTTGAAGAACACCGTTGAGCGCCATCGTACCAGCGAAGAGAATCGTTCCACGAAGTTCCACGTTTTCGAGATCGTTAACGAGTTTTGGTGCTGCTTCGACGACTGCTTTCATGACACCTTCTGTCATGCGTTCTTGAACCGGTGCATGTGCAGGATGGAAGTATTGTTCGAGACAGTGACTCATCATATCGACGATACCGTAGATCGTTTGATCTTTCGGTACGCTGACTGTGTATTTTGGATCAAGAATTGAGAATGTTGGGTACGTAAGCGGACTACCCCAACCATATTTCTCTTGTGTTTTCCAGTTCGTGATGACCGATCCTGAGTTCATCTCAGAACCTGTCGCTGCAAGCGTCAAGACTGTTCCGAATGGAATGACTGTTTTTGGTGTCGCTTTACCGATGACGAGATCCCATGCTTCGCCTTCATACGGGATACCTGCTGCGATCAATTTCGTGCAGTCGATGACAGAACCGCCACCAAGTGCAAGTAGTGCGTCAACGCCTGCTTCACGTGCAATTTTAATTCCGCGTTCTGCAGTTTCGATGCGCGGGTTCGGTTCGACACCGTCGCATTCGACGTACTCGATTCCTGCCGCATTGAGTTCACGTGTGACATCATCATAGACGCCGTTACGTTTAATACTTCCGCCGCCAAACACAAGCATGACTTTCTTCGCACCAAGTGATTCGAGTTGTGGTTTCAGTTGGCTGACTTGACCGTCACCAAAAATAAGTCTTGTTGGATTGCGATATTCAAAGTTTTCCATCTGTGTTGCCTCCTCATTAAGTAATGAACACCTTACATTATCCACACATTCCCCTTTCGCATCTAATTTAATGCTTATTGCATGTAACAATCGCAAAAAAAAGAGAACCGACCGATGTCGATTCTCTCATGTGGCTTATTTTTGGAAGTTTGATTTTTCAATCCATTCTTCCAATTTACCTTTAAGAACGTTGAATCCAGGTGCTTCCTCTTGTTTGAAAGCAGGACCTGCATCGCGACGTCCAGCGTTTTTGCGTGGACCTTTCGCGCGTGCTTCACGTTTTGGAGCTTCCTGAGTTGCTTTGATCGAAAGCTTCATTTTTTTGTTAGCTTCGTCGATGTCGAGAACTTTAACAGTTACTTCATCGCCAACTTTTACGTAATCGTTGATGTCTTTTACGTAATCGTGTGAGATTTCTGAGATGTGGACGAGACCTTGTGTTTGCTCGTCAAGTGCTACGAAAGCACCGAAGTTTTGAATACCAGTTACTTTACCAGTAACGACTTGGTCTTTTTCAAAGTTTGCCATAATGTATACACTCCCTAACTAAATTCATCAACTTATAATAACACACTTTTCTTGTATCGTAAAAAATATTTTTGGAATTTGTTTATTTTTTATTTCACAAGGGAACATTTTAGTAGCAAGACTTCAAGTATTCCCCCTGATTCTGCCGAACTTTCCGAGTTCGGCCCTTTTTTTGTTCTTTTACTCAATTGACCTAAGTGACAAAGAAAAGTAATGCTTGAAACGAGAAAGACGAATAACAGATAAGACTATCAAAAAAAACGGACAGTCTCGGTCTGCTCGCTTTCCGCGGACAAGCCCTCATGCCGCTTCAGATGCGTCGCATCTTCCAGGGTCATGATGACTTGTTTTTCCGCAGGAGTCGAGCAGAACCTCACCTGTCCTAGGTTATATGAATTCTCTTTGTGAAGCAATCACAATTTAAGACGGTTGATTAATTACTCAAAAATCAAATCGTAATTGACAATGACCGTTCACAAACGAACCTGAACGAAAGTGTTCTTCAATCCATTTATCGCGACGAAAATGTCCACGTACCAAATGAGCCGCTCGTTGATGCGAAGTAAGGATACACATTTGTAGTTACCTCCTTCCCTTTTAGCAGGGAAGAATGACTCGCAACATCAATCAAATAAAGTTTTACCCGAATACGCATATGTAGTATCGTATAAATTAAGTATTTAAACACTACCTCTATTCATGTTGTATTGGCGTACAGCATGAGTGCAACGCGCAGTTGAAGGTCATTCTTCACTGCCGTACTAAGCAGTTGCGATTTCGCAGCTGCTTTTTTTTGTACACTTTTTCGGACCACCTCCTCTGATATCTGAATTTTCGATTATTTCAACCATTAGAAAAAGGACTAACTGAATAGTGTAAACAAAACTTTATCAGTTAGTCCCTTCCACATGCTTTTCATTTCACTTACAAATCGTCGAATCCATTCGCATCCGTTACTTTCGCATATGAACGTGATTTTTGTTCGAAGAAGTCCGATTTCGTCGCGTTCATCGAATCATCTGAATATGCCCGAATCCATGGCATGACGTCTTCGTCGTGTCCTTCGTAGAGGTCCGACAAACCGATGACGCGAAGGCGTTTATTCGCAAGATATTTGACATAGTCACGCATTTCACTGACGTCCAGACCGTCTAGATCACGCAAGACATATTCGCTCCATTCGATTTCAAGATCCACGGCACGCTTAAACGTGTCGTAGACGAATTGTGTGAATGAGCCATCTGCATCAATTTCAGGATGCTCCGACAAGACAGCACGTAATAACTGGCTGATGAAGTACGAGTGTTGCAATTCATCACGTTGAATATAGCTGATCATCGTCGATGTTCCGACCATCTTCTGATGGCGTGCTAGGTTATAGAAGAAAGCAAAGCCAGAATAGAAGTTGATCCCTTCAAGAACGATTGAAGCAACGAGTGATTTCGCGAAGTTCTCTGGAGTCCGGTTATTTTGGAAATCTTCGTATAAATCAAGAATGAATGCATTACGCTTCATGACCATGTCATCGTCTTTTGCGATATCGAAAATCCGGTTTTGTTCAGCCAATGGAACTAAGCTGGATAAGACGTAGCTATACGATTGATTATGAACGACTTCCTGTTGCGCGATGATGGCGAGAATCGCATGAACGGATGAGTCTGATGTGAACATCGCTGATTCCAAAATATAACGTGTCTGAACCGAGTCAAGGATCGAGAGTAGCCCAATGATTCGTTTGAATGCATCTTGTTCCCGTTCACTCAATTGATTCCATTGTTGCATGTCTTTTGACATTGAAATCTCATCTGGAATCCAGAAGTTCGATAACAGTTGTTTGTAGATCGAGTAAAACTGTGGATAGGCAATATCATTCCAATTGACGATGGCACTTGTTTCGCCACCGATGATCGCTGTCGCGCGGTTTGGATGACGTGCATCAAGCAGTTTGATTTTTTGTAGCTGTTCCATGTGCTTCGACCCCCTCATGCTGTAATTGAAGAATGGTCCGTCTTGTCCATTCCTTGACGAGATGCGGGCGATTGCGTGGCGACTGTTCGATTTTCAACAGTTCTCCGGCAAGCGGGATCCCGAATTTCGAGAGGTGATACGCCATCTCATCGACGGCGCGACAATATTTCACGAACATCTTATCCCCTGTTCCAAAAACAGCTGCCTGCGGAATCGCATGCGTGCTCTCCTTCAAAACCGTTCTAAGACAGTCGCGCATATCGTCGGGTAATTGCCCATCTCCCCACGTATACGAACCAAAATAGACGATATCATAAGGCATTAACTGATACGTCGTCACTTCGTCCGCAAACAACATCGTCGGCTCGATTCCCATCTCAGAACACGTCTTCGCGACGAGTTCTGCCACCTCCTCCGTGTTTCCACTCAATGACGCGTATACGATTGCTGCCTTCATGATATCGTCCTCCTTATCTTATGATGAACACGATTCACATTCGTCGATCTCAACCGTCGTCGAACGCGTGTAGTAGATCGTCTTCATCCCAAGTTGCCATGCTTCCATGTGCATCTCGAGTAATTCTTTTGCTTTGACGTTATTTTTCACGTACAGATTGAAGCTGATCGCCTGGTCGATGTGACGCTGGCGCGAAGCATTTTGACGAATGCTCCATAACTGGTCAATCTCAAACGCTGATTTATAGAACCAGTTCGTTTCCGGTGTTAAATCCGGAACGGTAACTGGGATCTTATAGTTTTTCTTCTCTTCTGAGTAGACTTTTTTATAGATTGGATCAATCGATGCCGTACTTCCCGCAATGATTGCCGTCGATGAGTTCGGTGCGACTGCCATCAAGTAAGCGTTACGCATCCCGTGCTCCGTGATGTCGGCTTGGAGACGATCCCAATCGAGTTCATCCGTCGTTTTGTAGTGGCGACGTTTGATGTACTCTCCTGTTTGCCATTCTGAACCTTCAAAGAGACGGTACGCGCCTTTCTCTTTCGCAAGTTGCATCGACGCATCGATCGTCAAGTAAGCGATTTTCTCGTAGAGACGGTCTGCGTATTGCACCGCTTCGACTGATTCCCAACGGATACCTTCGAGCGCGAGCAGATGGTGCCAACCGAATGTTCCAAGACCAACGGCACGGTATTTTTGATTCGTCAATTGCGCTTGCGGGACATCGATCGTATTCAGATCGATGACGTTATCAAGCATCCGCATTTGAATTGGAATCAATCGTTCTAAGACGTCAGAGCGAACCGCACGTGCAAGCGCGATCGATGACAAGTTACAGACGACGAAGTCCCCTGGTGTCTTCGTGACGATGATCTTACCATCTTCCGTGTACTCTTCTGTCACGGTCGTCGGGCTCATGTTTTGCATGATTTCCGAGCACAGGTTTGATGAGTAGATCATCCCAGCATGTTTATTCGGATTCGCACGGTTAACGGCGTCACGGAAGAACATGTATGGCGTCCCTGTCTCAAGTTGTGAACGCATATAACGTTTGACGAGATCGATTGCCGGAACTGTTTTTTTGCTGAGACGCGGTTCATTGACACATGCTTCGTATCTTTCCGTGAAGCTACCGCCTTGTTCTGTCTCATCGAAATAATCTTCAAGGCTGAAGCCCATAATCGTCCGAATTTCGTGTGGGTCAAACAGGTGCCAGTCTTCTCGTGCTTCTACAGCACGCATGAAGCGGTCTGGTAAGTTAACGCCCGTGAACAAGTCATGTGTCCGAAGTCGCTCGTCCCCATTGTTGAGCTTCGCATCTAAGAACTCGAGAATGTCTTTATGCCAGATGTCAAGATACACGGCGATTGATCCTTGGCGCATACCGAGCTGATCGACGCTGACTGCCGTGTTGTTCAATTGTTTCATCCATGGGATGACACCACTTGAAACACCTTTAAAGCCTTTGATGTCTGATCCACGTGAGCGAATTTTCCCCATGTAGACACCGATTCCGCCGCCACCCTTAGAAAGTGTCGCTACATCCGTGTTCGAGTCATAGATGCCGCGTAGCGAATCATCGACTGTATCGATGAAGCATGATGAGAGTTGACCATATGATTTACCGGCGTTCGAAAGCGTCGGTGTCGCGACCGTCATGTAGAGGTTCGACAATGCCCAGTATGCTTCTTTGACGAGCTCTAAACGACGTTCCTTCGGTTCGTTCTGCATCAGCGTCATCGCGATGACCATGAATCGTTCTTGCGGTAGCTCGTACAAATTTTTAACGTGATCACGTGCAAGATACCGGTCTGCTAGTGTCCGAAGGCCAATGTATGTGAACAGGTGGTCGCGGGAAGGATCAATCGTTGCCGACAGTTCGTTGATGTCTTCTTTCGAATACGCATCCAGTAAATGTTTCGTGAAGATGCCGATTTCTGTCAGCTTTTCAATCAATGTATACAGCGAACCATATCGTTCTTCCGCTGCATATCCGCGGTTTTCACCCGCTTCTAGATATAACCGATTTAAGTAAGTCGCTGTCGCTACGAATGTCCAGTTCGGCTCTTCTGCCTTTAACATATCGAGTGCGTGCATCGTTAACAGTTCATAGACTTGATCAGCTTGTAGGGATTTTCCTTCAAGCGCTCGGATGGCACGTTCTGTATAGCGGTCGATATCAAGTTCCGGATACGTTTCCGTCGCTTGTCGAATCACGACATATACGTCTTCTATTGTCATTGCACCCTTAAAGATGCGTGCTGTATTCAGTGGAGATGCCACTATGAACCACTCCCATTCTCTATCGTTAAACAGGTTCGCATTACACTATGAAATACGCTAAACTAAAAAAAGACGTCCTACATATAGAAAGAACTCTACAAGTATCACTCTATATATAGACGTTTTAGACGTTTTTAAACCTGTTAATGTACAAGATATAGGTTATCACTGAAATCTAAAAAAATAACCCCTTGCTTTGAAATTCAGGTCAAACAATTTGAAAAAGGCATCATGACGCCTTTTGAGATATATTGAGATAGCGAGTAAAACATATTATAAGTTCACGCGAACTCTTAAAATAAAGATGAGTCATTTCTCCTATCAGAAGAAAAATATTCTCTTCGAATTTTCTGATATACTGAACGTATCGATCTTCCGTTTGGAGGAAGAAGGATTGAATCCAACTATCACGAAAAGATGACATATGGCATATACGTATGTACGTTGAAAGGAGCTTACCTATGCAAGTCGATTACACACCAAACCCGAATTCCGTCAAAATCACGCTCGAGGAACAGCGCTTCGGTGCAAAAAGTACGAGTGTCAAAAAAGAAGATACACCGGAAGATACGTTGCTCGCATCTTTGATCGCTATCGATGGCATTGATAATCTATTCGCTTACGGCGACTTCGTGACGGTCACGAAAGAACCAGAAGCAGAATGGAATGAGCTGCTACCACGTATCGAAGCAAACATGTAAAAAAACAAGAAGACACCTGTTCCTGAACAGGTGTCTTTGTTCAAGGAGCGATCGCTGATGCCAACCGTATCCATCATCATCCCGACATACAATCGTCCTCGCGAACTAGCAGAAGCGCTAGAAGCGTTGACACGTCAACACTATCAGGACTTCGATGTCATCGTTCTAAACAATAATGGCGACGATGTCTCAGCAGTGACCTCTGCCTATCAGGATCGTCTGCAGATCACATATGTCGAGTTACCTGAAAATCATCACGTCCGTGCTCGAAATCACGGTGTCATACTCGCTTCCGGTCGGTATATCTTACTTCATGATGACGATGACCTCTTATTACCGAGTCATCTCGAAGAAGCGGTCGGTGATCTCGAAGCCGGCGCGGATCTAACGTATACGGACGCGGAGCTCTTTACGTATCGCTGGGAAGACGGTCACCGGATTGCACTTCATTCCGAACCGTTCGCGTACCCGTATGATCCGGAGACGATGCGAGAAGACTCGACGTACATTCCATCCGGATCGCTCTACCGTAAATCGCTCCACGATCAACTCGGTCTGTTTGATGAAGACGTCTTCAACTACTGGGACTGGGACTGGATTTTACGCGTCGGTAAGGATCATTTAGTGTTACATCCGGCACGAGCAACCGTCCTGTACGCCTTCAACCCGTCCGGCAATCATGAGTCGGCACGACAAGACGCAACGCGACGCGTCTATTTTGACCGCCTGGTCGAAAAACATCAACTTCCGACACGTGAAATGAAGAACTTCCATATCGTTCAGGAAGAACGACGCGCACGACTGCGACAGACACGTCGTACCTTCAATGGTCAATTGACAGAAAGTGAGTGATTCCATGTACACCGAAAAACAACTCGAATTATTAGCACTATTAACACAAAATGGTCCGATGGACGTAAACTTACTTGCGCAGATGCTCGATTGGGAAGCGTCAGAAGTAGCAGCTTCGATTGAAACATTCAAACGTGACGGTGTCCTACTCGGCTATACCGCCGTCATTGACTGGCAAAAGATTCATGCCCATCACGGCGTGACAGCTTTCATCGATGTCAAGGTCACACCAAAACGGGGACGCGGCTTTGATGAAGTCGCAGAGCGAATCCATCGTTTCCCGGAAGTGACGTCCCTGTATCTGATGTCAGGCGCATATGACTTACAAGTCGTACTTGATGGCAAATCGCTACAAGAAGTGTCTCAATTCGTTTCTGAAAAATTATCGACACTCGACTCCGTCATCTCGACGACGACCCATTTCCGCTTAAAGACGTATAAGCACGATGGCGTTCTCTTCAGTCAGGATGATGACGACAAACGATTGAAGGTGTCTCCATGAAATCTTTATCAACACGTGTTGAACAGCTAGCCCCATCCGGCATTCGTCGTTTCTTTGATTTAGCCGGATCGATGGAAGATGTCATCTCACTTGGTGTCGGTGAACCCGATTTCGTCACGCCATGGAACGTCCGAGAAGCAAGCTTTGCAGCACTAGAACAGGGCTACACCGCATACAGTGCTAACGCCGGTTTACTCGAGTTACGTCAGGAAATCGCGCTTTACATGCAAGAAAAGTTCGCCATCTCCTATTCGACGACGGAAGAGATCATCGTCACGACCGGAGCTTCGGAAGGACTTGACCTTGCGTTTCGTAGTTTGATCAATCCGGGAGATGAAGTCATCGTCGTTGAACCGGCGTTCGTTTCATATGCCCCCTTGATCGAACTTGCTGGAGGAATTCCTGTCGCCGCTGCATGTCACGCAGAAGACGGTTTTGCGATTCAACCGGAAACGATCGAACAGTTGCTGACGGACAAAACGAAAGCAATCATTTTCTGTTTCCCATCGAATCCGACAGGCTCGACGATGACATGCGATCAGTTAGCGGACCTCGCGTTACTTGTTCAAAAGCATGATTTATATGTCATCAGTGATGAAATCTATGCGGAGCTATCCTACGAAACAGAAGCGATTTGTTTTGCGACCCTTCCTGGTATGCGGGAGCGGACGATCATCATCAATGGTTTCTCGAAAGCCTTCGCGATGACGGGCTGGCGGCTCGGCTTTACTTGCGCACCACCTGCGATCACGCAATCGATGCTGAAGGTCCACCAATATGGAATGATGTGTGCACCAACACTCGTCCAATTCGCGGGTATTGAAGCGTTACGTTCTCGTCATAAGACAGTCCCTGATATGGTGACAAGTTATCGCCAACGCCGGAATTACTTCGTCAAGGCGTTAAACGATGCGGGTCTTCCGACGCACTTACCAGGCGGTGCCTTTTATGCTTTTCCGTACATTGGTCATACTGGGCTGACGAGTGAGCAGTTCGCCGAGCAATTGTTGCTCGCTGAGCGCGTCGCTGTCGTTCCAGGATCCGTCTTCGGAGCAAGCGGTGAAGGCTATGTCCGGGCAAGTTACGCGAGTTCAATCGAGCAACTGCAAGAAGCCATCGCGCGCATTCAGCGCTTCATGAAAAAATGGCAGACTCAGGATGAGACAACATCGTCTCACTCACACTAAAAATAAGCCGCTTGCTCAAACGAGCAGGCGGCTTATTTTTTAATCGACATAGAAGACAAGAAACATCCGATAGTCGTCTTCCGCATGATACGGTGAGACTGGACCGAGTTGTGGCGCAAAAACTTCTAACCGATACGGTGAGTCCTTGAAATCAAGTGGTGTCCGCTCTTTGATCAAGCGCCCCATTTCATCTGCTAATTCTTTCACTTCGACTAAACTACGCGATCGTTCCATCGGTGCCTCGAAGACGAACGCCTCGATTCCCTCAATCGGCGCACAGCGGAGGAATCGTCGAAGCGACGGGAGGGCCGCCTCCATATTACCCGCTAATGTTTGATCATCCTCATAAATAGGTGCTCCCCAGAGACGTGCCTCACTTCCTGTCGCACTCCGGAAGTGATCAATCGTCTCTTCCGTGATAGGGTCACGTGTCAACGCAAAGCGTGTTTTATCCCGCTTGAGATTTTTTTCATTCGTCCGATCGATTTCCGACAGTAAATCGAGTTGTAGCGGTCGTGCTAAACGAAATAATTCCCGTTGCAGACGTGCGATGGAATGACCGATTGGAACAATTGTATCCTTCGCTTTAGGCGGTTTATCCCCTTCGTACCCATTCATGACGCGTGCGACTTGACCAGCTTCATGCACAAGTCGATAAAAGGAACCGTCCTGATCATCGTTTACCGTTCCGAGTGCCTCATGTTGCACCGCAAGATCCGTCACGTATTGATTGGCAAGACACGTCGAGATCATCAAAACGTCTACAAGTTCTGAACGAAGAGCTTCTTGATCTCTTTGTTCGAGTGCTTCACCGACTTCACCGATTTCTTCGGTCAAGCGTGCGAGACCAGAGAGCGGTCGAAAATAACCTCCGAGGGAACGAATCGTCGCATCAACCTTTTGTTGCAGTGTCTTCATCTGTTCCATCTGTCTGATCCCCCACGATTGCTTGACGTACTTGCGCCTCCGTCTCTTGTTTGACGCGTTTGGCAAACGCCTGATTTTTCTTCCATTCTCGGATTCCAACGGATGTCGCAGCAATCAATGCAGCAAATAATCCGATTTCTCTTTTACGCATCGTTTTCTCCTCCTTTTGAATGACTCGTTCCCTACCTAAACATGATATGATGATATCAATTCTACATAATCCAGTAAGAGGTGTTGCTTGTGTCGACTGAACGTCTTTGGCAAATGGCCCGGTTCTTGACGGTGATCTTCGCCTTCGTAGCTGTTGGATGGTTATTCATCCGCCTCTCGTCCATTTTGTACCCGTTTGTCTTTGCGTTTCTGCTTGCTCTTTTCAGCCGTCCGCTTGTCGATTTCTTTCAAAAGCGGTTACGGATCAATCGTGGATGGGGTGCGTTATTGTCCATCATTTTGATCAGTGGTTTATTGATCGGTTCGCTTGCCTTGATCATCATGCAGTTGATTCGCGGTCTCGTATTTGTCGCCAATCAATTACCGGCACAAATCCAGGAGTTGAGTCTGTATTTCCAAAAGCTATATAACGAAAAACTGGCACCGATTTGGAACGATGCTTCTGAAGCATTACGTTCATTAGAACCATCCCAACAAAATACGGTCCAAAACAGTATTCAATCGCTCGGTAGTTCGCTTGCGAGTGCGATTGGAGAAGGCTCAAAAAGTGTTGCGATGATGCTTCAATCTGTTCTTGCGACTTTACCATCGATTGCGTTGATTTTCGTCATCGTCTTACTCGCTTGGTTCTTCATCGCAAAGGATTGGCACCAGTACGAAATGCGATTGAAGCGCTACGAGATGCTTCCTTGGTTCGCTCGTGTCGAGTCGGTCTTCTTGAGCTTACGATCTGCCTTATTTGGTTATCTTAAAGCGCAACTCACGTTGATCACGATCACGTTTTTCATCGTCTTGATTGGTTTAATCATCATTGGTGTCGATCATCCATTCGCAGTTGCTTTCATCGCTGCCTTCTTCGACATCTTACCGTATCTCGGTACTGGTTCCGTCTTCCTGCCTTGGATCGCTTACTCGGTGATCACCGGAGATACGACGCTTGCGATTGGACTTGGCATTTTGTATGCCATCGTCATTCTCCAGCGCAACATCATGGAACCGAAGATCGTCGGCGATAACATCGGCATTCAACCGATTACGGCATTGATTGCGTTGTTCGTCGGGATCAAATTCTTCGGCGTCTTCGGGCTAATCCTTGGACCATTGATTGCCGTCATCTTAAAAGCACTCTACAATGCACAGATTTTCCATTATATCTGGGACTTCGTGAAAGGATCACCCACACCATTTCGGTGAGGGTGATTTTTTGGGTACAGCGGCATATAAAGGATACCCTTCCGTGTCCACTGGTTGACTTGCTGGCAAGTAATCGCATGGAAACCGTGCACCGGTCGCAAGCAGACAAGCATCAAGCCAATCATCAATCGCGACGTTCGGCTGACGCTGTTCCCATAACGGGGGACAATCATATTGTTCAAGTAATTCGATTCGTTCCGCGATGCCTTCCCTTGTTTTCTTAGAAAAACGTGCCGGATGACCGGCGAGGCGTGCAAAGCAGACTTCTGGATGTGATTCAATCATTTCAGATCGATGTGCATGACGGACTTCTCGGATTTTCGGTAATAGATACCACGCTTGTTTCGAAAGTCCGATACCAGCATGTTGTTTCGCTAAATTATTTGCTTCCATATAACTTGGTGTTGTCAACGCACTGAGGAACGGTGCATTAAAGACACTACTCGTTCGTCCGGGGCGTAGTTCCTGTCGTAACAGCTGATCTGTTTCGCGTCGTCCTTCCATCAAACCGATCGGCATATCGATCCAAATTCGGTCGGCTGGCGGGATTTGTCCAAGCGTCGGTTCGATTGATCCTGAGTACGTCTCATTTTCGTACCTGACGACGACCCATCCTGCCTTTGCCGCATCAATCCCGATGACGTGCATTCGTCTTCTCCCGGAAAGAACGCAGTAGTGATAAGACCGTGAAGATACCGATAAATGTCGCAAGACCGAGCGATAGACGATCTCGTGCATCCAAGTACCAGACGACGGTAAGAATCGTCAACAAGACGCCGAGTAGATTCCAACGTCTCATTTTTCTTGCTCGACGAATCGATACAGACTACGAACCATGACACCCGTTGCTCCTTTTGGACCAATCTCAGACGCTTGATTCTGTTCCGATGTTCCCGCGATATCGAGGTGCAACCATGGTGTGTCGCCTACAAATTCCCCGACGAACGCACCACCGAAGATCATGTGTCCCATGCGTCCCGGTGAGTTATTCAAATCTGCGACATCCGAACGGCGGACTTGTTTAATGAACGCATCGACATATGGCATTTGCCATACCATCTCGTTCGTCTCTTTCGTCACCTGTTCAAAGCGTTCGTAAAGTGACGCATCATTCGTCAATGCACCTGTGATTTCTGTTCCAAGGGCGACAAGGACACCACCTGTCAATGTTGCGAGGTCGATGATGGCTTTCGGCTGGTACTCTTTCACGTACGTGACTGCATCTGCGAGGACAAGTCGTCCTTCTGCATCCGTGTTCAAGACTTCAATCGTTTTTCCTGCCATCGACGTGATGACATCATCTGGTTTGAAAGCATCCCCAGAAATCATGTTATCCGTTGCCGGAATGACGCCAATGACGTGAACATCAGGTTTGAGTTGACCGAGTGCTTCAAACAGACCAAGAACTGCTGCTGCGCCTCCCATATCTCCTTTCATCCCGACGATCCCGTCTTTTGGTTTGATCGAATAACCACCTGTATCGAACGTGACACCTTTTCCGACGACAGCAATCGGTGCTTCTACTGAGCCTTTGTATTCAAGGACGATCAACTTCGGCGGGATGACCGATCCTTGATTGACGGCAAGCAAGGCACCCATGCCAAGTGCTTCCATCTCTTCCTTATCGATGATTCGGAGATCATGTCCATGACGCTCCGCGATGAAGCGTGCTTCGTCCGCAAGCGCTGGCGCCGTCAAAAGATTTCCCGGCATCGTTACGAGACGTCGCGCCAAGTTCGTTGCTTCCCCTAAGGCTTTTCCGCGACGCACTGCCTCGTCTTCAGAAGGTAAGACCGTCAGATGAAGCGTGTACGCTTTAGAAGGAGATGTTTTATAATGTTTGACCTCATATGTAGCAAGGGTGAATGTCTCAGCAATCAGTTCGACCGGTTGACCTGGAAACGTCGTCGCGTCGACTGTCACCTGTTCTAAGCGGCGTGCTTTGACATGTTGTGCGGCTTTTCCGAGCAAACGGCGCAAGTTGTCTTGCGAGAGTTGATCGACTTTCCCGAGTCCGACGAACAGCACACGTGCGACGTCTCCTGATAACGTCGGCAACAGACGAAGTTCTCCCCGTTTCGTTGAGATATCACCTTGACGGACCCACTCATCTAGTTTGTCACCATACATTGCTTGTAATCGTTCATCAATCGGTTGATTCCCTGATATCCCGACGATCAGTACGTCTACGGGTTGATTCGTTTGCATAAAAATTCCCCCTTTATCTAATACCTACTAGTATGAAGTGTTTTCAGTCATTTTCCAACTGATAGCCTCTCAGCGGACCGCAAACGCTTACATCATTCTTGTTTGCCAATTTGTCGAAATGCTTAGTTTCAAACAATTGTTGCCCGTTTCACAATATGATAGGATTAAACAGGTGAAAAATTGAGACACTTCAAGAAACGATGCGTTTGCTGTTCCGGGAAATGTCTACGTTTTCATTCAAGGGAGAGTGCGCAGAAGGCTCGTTAAGAGAGAGGCGTTTATGGGTATCTATAGATAGCTAAGAAACGAAGTCGTCGCGTTAAAAAAACTTACTGAAAAGAGGGTAATGCACATGGCACAACACATCAAAGGAATTGGCGCTTCTGCAGGGATCGCGATTGCAAAGGCATTCGTGATGGAAACACCGGTCTTTGAGATTCCATCGCACAAAATCGAGGATACGGCTGCGGAAAAAGAACGTTTCCAAGCAGCGATCGCAAAATCGAAGACGGAACTCGAAGTCATTCGTGAAAATACCTTAAAAGAATTAGGTCCAGATAAAGCGGAGATCTTCTCGGCTCACCTTCTCATCCTAGAAGATCCGGAAATCGTTAGTCAGGTGAACGCAAAAATCGAGGACGAGCAAGCAAATGCTGCGAAAGCACTCGATGAAGTCGCGAACATGATGGTCATGATTTTCGAATCAATGGATAACGAATACATGCGTGAACGTGCAGCGGACGTCCGCGACGTCACGAAACGGACGATGGCTCACCTTCTCGGTATCACGTTCGTCACTCCAGCTCAAATCAATGAAGAAGTCATCATCATCGCGGAAGACTTGACTCCTTCAGATACGGCACAATTGAATCGTAAGTATGCTAAAGGTTTCGCAACGAACATTGGTGGCCGGACATCGCACTCTGCCATTATGTCTCGTTCACTCGAAATCCCAGCAGTCGTCGGAACAAAAGTTGTCTTGACGGACGTTAAACACGGCGATCTTCTCATCCTTGACGGTGCGGAAGGTGACGTCATCGTCAACCCAAGTGAAGAGCAAGTCGCTGAGTATGAAGCAAAACGTGCAGCATACATCGCACAAAAAGAAGAGTGGAAAAAACTTAAGAACGAAAAAACAATGACAGCTGACGGTCACCACGTCGAGCTCGCCGCAAACATCGGTACACCAAACGATGTCAAAGGCGTGCTTGAAAACGGAGCAGAAGCTGTCGGTCTCTACCGGACAGAATTCCTCTACATGGATGCAGAGACATTCCCAACGGAAGACGAGCAATTCACAGCATACAAAACCGTTCTCGAATCAATGGGCGATAAAAAAGTCGTCATTCGGACGCTCGATATCGGTGGCGACAAAGAATTGTCGTACCTTGATCTCCCACACGAGATGAACCCGTTCCTCGGTTACCGTGCGATCCGTCTCTGTCTCGATCAAACAGACTTGTTCCGTACACAATTACGCGCACTTCTTCGTGCGAGTGCATACGGTAAACTCGCTGTCATGTTCCCAATGATCGCAACAATCGAAGAGTTCCGTGCCGCAAAAGCACTTCTCCTTGAAGAGAAAGCAAACCTCCAAGCTGAAGGTGTTACTGTATCAGAAGACATCGAAGTCGGTATGATGGTCGAGATCCCAGCAACGGCGGTCATGGCTCGTCAGTTTGCAAAAGAAGTCGACTTCTTCTCTGTCGGAACGAACGATTTGATTCAATACACGATGGCGGCAGACCGGATGAACGAAAAAGTATCATACCTGTACCAGCCGTTCAACCCAGCCATCTTGAACCTCTTGAACAACGTCATCACAGAAGCACACAAAGCAGGCAAATGGGTCGGCATGTGTGGTGAGATGGCAGGAGAAGAATTGGCACTTCCAATCCTTCTCGGTCTTGGTCTCGATGAGTTCTCGATGTCAGCATCATCTGTCCTTCGCGCACGTAGCTTGATGACACGCCTCAACAAGTCAGAATGTGAAGCAATCGTCGAGCAAGTGCTTGATATGGATACAGCAGAAGAAGTCGTCGACTTCCTCAGCACGACATTCGATATCAAAAAGTAATTTCTGTTAGACGAATCTGGAGTAATCCAGGTTCGTCTTTTTTTTGTGCCGATTAACAAAAAAACAACGCCCCCTCTTAATAAGAAAAAAGACGTTGTTGAAACGTGATTATTGAGCTTGTTTTTTCTTCGCTGGAGTCGCTTGTTCCGATAAAATCGGACGTTCGTTCCCCATCAAGAAGATAAAGATGACACCGAGTACTGCTGGAATCAAGGCCCAGAAATAGACGGTAGAGATGGATTCTGCAAGCGACGTCTTGATTGCTGTCGCGACTTCTGGTGGCATCTTCGCAAAGGCAGCTGCCGTCGGGAACTGCCCACCTGACGGCGCTCCACCTTGCGGCAATCGATCCGCTACAGCCGATGTGAACGTCCGTGATTGAATGATTCCGAGGACCGTGACACCAAGCGTCATCCCGATCGTCCGGAATGTCGATCCCATCGACGTCGCAGCACCACGACGTTGCATCTCGATCCCATTGATGCTTGCTAGGTTCAACAACGAGAAGCTAAATCCAACACCGAACCCAAGAATGATCATATAGATTGTTACTGCTGTACGCGATGTCTCAAGCGTCATTGTACTGAGGAGATACACACCGAGTAGGAAAAAGACAGCCGAGACGATCATGACATTTCGGAAACCAAACTTATTCGGCAACTGGCCACCGAGCTGCGCCGAGATGACTGAGGCAATTAACATCGGCATAAGGATCAGACCGGAGTTCGTCGCACTGCCACCAAAGACACCTTGAACGAAGATTGGAATGAACACACTCGCCGAGATGAAGACGAATCCATAAAAGAACGCAACGCCTTGTGTTGCCGCAAATAAACGACGACGGAACAGACTGAATGTAATGATTGGATCCGCGGCACGTCGTTCAGCGAATGGGAAGGCAACGAACGCGACGAGTGCTGCTCCGAACAGACCAAGAATTTGTGGTGAAGACCATGCATACTCTTTCCCACCCATTTCAAGCGCGAGTAAGAATAAAACCAATCCTGCAACAAGCGTGAAGGCACCGACGTAGTCGATTTTCTGTGTCCGGTGCACCGGTGATTCCTGATAGAAGACTGTCACGAGACCAAGGGCAATCAATCCGAGTGGGATGTTGATATAAAATACCCAGCGCCAGTCGAGGGAATCCGTCAATACGGCACCAAGCAACGGTCCGAAAATACTCGAGATCCCGAAGACCGCTCCGAACAATCCACTGACTTTCCCACGTTTCTCCGGTGGGAAGATATCAAAGATAATCGTAAAGGCGATCGGCATCAACGCACCGCCACCAAGCCCTTGTAAGGCACGATACGCAGACAATTCAATGATTGAGTCTGCCATTCCACACAAGATACTCCCTATCATGAAGATAAGCATCCCAAAGAGGAAGAAGCGTTTTCTTCCATACATGTCACTCAATTTACCGAAGATCGGCATCCCGGCAACGGTTGCGATCATGTAAGCCGACGTGACCCAAGCGTACTGATCAAACCCATTCAGTTCACTGACGATCGTCGGCATCGCCGTCGCAACGATCGTGTTATCCATTGCTGCGACTAAAATCCCAATCAATAGTCCAATGACGACAGGTGTCGTATTCGTTTTTGTTGTAGTCGAAGACATCGACACACCTCATTTCTAAAAAATTAGCTAACTCTTATAATAGCTAACTCATTGTATCATCATATGTGCAAAATCTCACTATCAAATGTGTTCTACAATATTTCACACAAAAAAAGACGGACCGTTCGTGACGATCCGTCGCTTTTCTTCCTTTACTCTACACGATACGAAATCGCTTCTCCGGCTTCGACCGTCTGTCCGACATCGACGTCGACTTTTCGATCGCCACTGTTCGTGACGATGATCGGTGTCAGTAACGATGGCACGAGTGGTCGTACTTGCTCGAGATCGACATTGAGAAGTGGTGTCCCCGGTTTGACACGATCTCCAGCTTTCGCTAACGCCTCAAACCCTTTTCCTTCAAGTGACACCGTATCAATACCGATGTGAATCAAGATCTCATCTCCGTTATCCGCAAGAATACCGATCGCGTGTTTCGTCGGGAAGAAGGTTGTAATCTCACCAGAGACGGGAGAGACGACATATCCTTCCGTCGGTTCGATCGCATATCCGTCACCCATCATACGACCGGAGAATACTTGATCCGGTACATCATCCAGAGAACGAATGATACCGCTCAGTGGTGCGACGTATCCATCTTCAGGCACATAAGCACCACCACGATCTCCAGCGAGTGGTCCCGTATCGGTTGTACCCGATCCAGAAGTTCGCGCTTCATCTCCTGTTGGAACTTGTGGAATCGGGTCGGCTTCCGGTGTCTCTTTCGGTTTGTAATTTGGATCTTTCATGATATCTGCCATTTCTGACTTGATCCCATCAGATTTCGGTCCAAAGATTGCCTGGACGTTATCTCCGACTTCAAGGACACCGGCAGCACCGAGCTCTTTCAAGCGATCCTTGTTGACACCTGATTTATCATTAACGGTAATCCGAAGACGTGTGATACAGGCATCTAAATGTTTAATGTTTGATGGACCACCGAATGCTTGTAGAATTTCATACGGTAGATCGCCTGCTTGTGCCGTCGATGTCGCAGCACCCTCTTTGATTGCTTCACGTCCTGGAATCTTCAGATCGAATTTCGTGATGACGAAACGGAAACCGAAGTAATAGATGACGGCGAAGACGAGACCGACTGGAATGACGAGCCACCACGAGGTTCGGTTCGGTAGAATCCCGAATAACGTGTAGTCAATCAATCCACCGGAGAACGTCATCCCGATCTTGACGTTCAGTAAATCCATGATCATGAATGAAAGACCAGCAAAGACGGCGTGAACGGCAAACAAGAGTGGTGCAACGAAGACGAAGGAGAACTCGACTGGCTCCGTGATCCCAGTTAGGAAAGAAGTCAACGCAGCTGAGAAATAAAGACCTTCGACGGCTTTACGACGATCTTTTGCGACCGTGTGGTACATCGCAAGACAGGCTGCTGGCAGACCGAACATCATGAATGGATATTTCCCGGTCATATATGTCCCTGCCGTAAATGGTACACCGTCCTTCAACTGTGCAAAGAAGATCCGCTGGTCCCCGTTAATGATCGTTCCTGCTTTATCCGTATATTCACCGAATTGGAACCAGAAGCTTGAGTACCAGATATGGTGAAGACCGAACGGAATCAACGAACGTTCGACGAGTCCAAAGATGAAGGCAGACAACGGTTCGTTCGCTTCGATGATCGTTTTGGAGAACGTATTGATGCCTGTCCCGATCGGTGGCCAAATATATGACAAAGCAAAACCTGCGACAAGACTGAACAAGGCCGTTGCAATCGGAACGAAACGTTTCCCTGCAAAAAATCCGAGGAAATCAGGCAGTTTGATTTTGAAGAATTTATTATAACTGTACGCTGCTATCAAACCGGCAATGATCCCTCCGAATACCCCCATTTGCAAGGTCGGTATCCCAAGGACCGTCGCATACGACAAATCACTCGCCTTTTGTGCTTCCGTGATTTTTTCTGGTGTAATCTGCAAGAATGAACTGATGACCTTGTTCATGATCAGGAAACCGACGATGGCTGCTAAACCGGCGACCCCTTCTCCGTTCGCAAGACCAATCGCGACCCCGACGGCGAACAATAATCCGAGGTTCGCAAAGATGATGTCACCCGCATCCTGCATGACTCGCCAGATGACGACAAGCGAATCGTTCTCCAGAAACGGTAAATATTGTGTTAAGTTCGGGTTTTGAAACGCTGTCCCGAACGCAAGCAATAACCCCGCTGCTGGCAAAATCGCTACCGGTAGCATCAGGGCCTTACCGATCCGCTGTAAGACACCAAACACGTTTTTCCACATGCGCATATTCCCTCCTTTTTTAAACAAACTACTTAATTCATACCCTAAAATATTCTAGTGCAAAACGATTCTAAACGATTTCGAAAAAAAAAAATGAGCCCTTCCGCAGAAGGACTCATCTAAAAAAACATTAGACTGTTTTTTCTTGTTTACGTGACGTGATGACAGCTTGAATCTCAGACTTGATGTTGTCTGATTTCGGTCCATAGATCGCTTGGACGTTGTTACCAACTTCAAGGACACCAGCAGCACCTAATTTTTTCAACTCATCTTTATTGACTTTCGATTTGTCGAGAACTTCAACACGAAGACGTGTGATACATGCATCCAAGTGTTTGATGTTCGACTCTGAACCGAGTGCATCAAGAATACCTTCAGCGAGTTCAGAACCTTGAGCAGATGAAGTCTCTTGAGCTGCATCTTCACGACCTGGAGTTTTCAGGTTGAACTTGCGGATTGCGAAACGGAATCCAGCATAGTAAATGACAGAAAGTGCAAGACCGACGACGATGACGAGCCACCACTGTGTGCGCCCTGGAAGAACACCGAACAGAAGGAAGTCGATCAAACCACCAGAGAATGTCATACCGATCTTAACGTTCAACAATTGCATTGTCATGAACGAGAGACCTGCGAAGACAGCGTGAACTGCGAACAAGATTGGAGCTACGAACAAGAATGCGAATTCGATTGGCTCTGTGATACCTGTCAAGAATGCTGTAAGTGCTGCTGATCCAAGAAGACCACCAACGACTGCACGACGCTCAGGGCGAGCTTCGTGGTACATTGCGAGTGCTGCTGCTGGAAGACCGAACATCATGAACGGGAATTTACCAGTCATGAACGTACCAGCTGTTAATGTTGCGTTGTCTTTCAATTGTGCGAAGAAGATTGCTTGGTCACCATGAACGACTGTTCCTGCTGCATTCTTGTACGAACCGAATTCGAACCAGAATGGTGCATAGAAGATATGGTGAAGACCGAATGGAATCAACGAACGCTCGATGAGACCGAAGACGAATGCTGCGAGTGTTGGGTTTTTCTCCATCATGAAGTGCGAGAACGAGTTCAAGCCATCTTGCGCAAACGGCCAGACGAATACGAGAACAAGACCTGCAACCAATGAAACAACTGCTGTGACGATTGGAACGAAACGTTTACCAGCAAAGAATCCAAGGAACTGTGGCAATTCGAGATTATGGTACTTCCCGTACGCCCAAGCTGCGATCAAACCGATGATGATACCACCGAATACCCCAGTTTGAAGTGTTGGGATACCGAGTACGTTTGCATATCCTTGACCGTTAGCAACCATTTCTGGTGTAACGCCGAGCCAAACGCTCATTGTTTTGTTCATGATCAAGAATCCGACGATTGCCGCAAGTCCGGCTGCGCCGTCCCCTGCAAGACCAATCGCGACACCGACCGCGAATAAGAGTGCTAAGTTACCGAAGATGATATCCCCAGCTGCTTCCATCAATTTTGCAACCTTGATGATTGCATCATTTTTCAAGAACTCGAGTTTTGACGTCAAGTTCGGATTTTGCATCGCGTTACCGAATCCGAGTAGGATACCGGCAGCTGGCAAAATCGCTACAGGAAGCATCAACGCTTTACCGACACGTTGAAGAACAGCAAAAATCTGTTTGAACATGTGTGTTTCCTCCTTTTCCTGTTAAGAGCGAAGTATGATGAATAATGCCAATGATTGAGACGAAAAAAGTCAGACATCTGACCGATTTTTTACAGAAAAAAATCAGGCACGAGCGGATTGTAGACAATAGACTTATCCCGTTGAATAACGGAAATAAAGCTTCTTGCCCGACATCCCACTCATGCCTGATCGTATCAGTAACACGTAGTCCGTGCGGTCATTTACCTGAATCGTACTGCACTAAGCGTTGCAGATGCATCGTAAGATACGTCGCCTCACCGCGCGGTACCGCTTTCTTCAACTGACGTTCCATGATGGACATCAGCTCCCAAGCAGTATCATAGCATAGCGGATATTCTTCACGCAATAGCTTTTCTACTTTTTCTGGAGCCTCTAGATACTCCCCATTGGAAACCCTTTCAATCGCTGAACGAAGATGCCGAATCAGACGCTTGTAATCAAGCGATTTTCGATCGATTTTAATCTCCAGTCGCTGTTCGATATGACTAGCAATTAAACCGACGAGTTGATGATGGCGGTTAACTTCGAGTACGTCTTTGAAGTTCGTCGCCGAATGAATATGAAGTGCGATGAATCCTGTCTCCGCTGGAGGCAGGTAAAAATTCATCTCGGCACTGATGAACTCGACGATTTCTTCTGCAAGGGCGTACTCTTCCGGATACAAGGCTTCCGTTTCAGCAAGAAACGGATTCGTGACTTCCATTCCTTGTTCTAGTCGCTTGAACGTAAACGTCAAATGATCCGTCAATCCAATATGGATATGTTCATCGACCTTTTTTCCGAAGCGTGTCTCGATCATCGAGACGATCTCGTTCATCAACGCGATGAAGTTCTCATCGAGATGATCGACGAGCGCCTTATATTGATCCTGTTCTTCTTTATCCTTCAACGTGTAGACTTTTTCCAACTTGTCGAGATCTGTCAGTTGATCGCCTGGCTTCCGACCGAAGCCAATCCCTTTCGCGAGGATAATGACTTCCTGATTCGCACCAGTCGAACAAATGACGACATTATTATTCAATACCTTGATAACGTGGTACATTTGTTTATCCATTCGCTCTCAACCCAATCTGCTCTTACACATTTATTTAAAGACATTGTTTTTATTATAACGGTTTTTCAGACACGAAAAAAGCCTACTTACTCAAGTAGACTTTAAAACATTTGGTAACCGCTCTTACGCAAGAAGCGAATCGATAGACCGGCGATGATGATTCCGGCAAGACCAGCCGCGAACATCGTGATATCCGCTGTCTGTAGACCAGCAATCCGGTCCCCAAGATTCGGAATCGCTTCACGAGCATTCGTGAAGTATTCGAGCGTCGATTGGTTGTCGATCATCATGATGATGATGATCGGATAGAGTACGAGCATCACCCATGTACTCCGCAACAACATGTTTAAAATGAATCCGATACTAAAGAACATGACGAGATAAAGCACACTCCCGATCACGGCTTGAATGATATGCATACTGTTCCCCCTTTGAATCTCTTCTAGTATAACCGACAAAAAAGGCAAATGCACGAGTGTACATTTGCCTAAAACGTGAACTTAGAACTTCCCTTTTTTGATCGCAAGACCAAGTTTTTTCAGTTCAAAGAAGTGTTTGTTGTCGATGACTTTTTTCATGAATGATGCGTTACGACCGTAAATCTTCTTGCCGAAGACCATGCCGATACCATCTTTATGACCAAGTGAAGCAACCGTTCCTTTGTTCTCGTACGTGAACGTCGATGTTTGACGACCCGCGATGAGTGCTGCGATGTTCTCAGCGACTTTGTGTGCTTGTTGTGTCGCGATTTGTGCAGTTGGTGGGTACGGACGGTTCGAACTTGGATCCATGACTGCTGAACAGTCACCGATCATGAAGACGTTATCGTGTCCTGGAACACGAAGATCTTCTTCGACGACGACACGGTTACGCATCGCTTCGAAACCAGATGCTGCAACGACAGGGTTACCGCTGACGCCACCTGTCCAGATGATCGTACTTGCTTCGATCGTTTCAGTCGTGTCGCCTTGAAGCGGACCGAACGTGACGCTTCCTGGTCCACATTCCTTGATGCCGTTACCGAGTTTGAACTCGACGCCTTGGCGCTCAAGCCATTTGTGTGCGTAGTTGACGAGATCAGCATCGAATCCTGGAAGGACTGTTGGCGCTGCCTCGATGTTAACGACACGAACGAGTTCGCGTGGGATATCATATTGTTTGCACAGTTCTGGAATACGGTTGACGAGCTCACCCATGAACTCGATTCCTGTGAATCCAGCACCACCGACGACGATCGTCAAGAGTGAACGATCTTGTGATCCTGTTGTTTTGTACTGTGCGAATGAGTAATCGATATGTTCCTTGATTTTACGGACGCTGTTCAACGAGCTGATCGTTAATGCGTGTTCCTTCAATCCTTTGATACCGAATGTTTCAGGAACGCCACCGAGAGCAACGACGACGTAATCGTAAGGAACTGTTCCGCCATCTTGTAAAAGAACTGTTTTAGCAGCCGTGTCGACTTTCTCAACGATACCTTTGACAAGTTTGACGCGTGACGGGTTGATGACATCATTGATGTAGATGCGCGCTTGCTCCGCAGACATCGTACCTGCAGCTGGTTCATGCAACCAAGTTGTTTGGTAATGATAGTCGTGTTTATTAATCAACGTGATGTTCGCTTGATCGACGCCGAGTTTCTTTTGAAGGTTGACTGCTGTGATCAATCCACCGTAGCCCGCTCCAAGAATAACAATGTTAGGTGTGTTCATGTTCTGATACTCCTTACGAATCGTAGTTTTGTTGTGATTTTCTTCACATTCAATTACAGACGAATGCTCAAAAATTTTGTTCAAATAATGTTCACATGTCTATAAGCTTATTGAAACACTTTTCAGGAATGATTGCAAAAGAAAAATGTAATTTCCCTTAAAAAAATGTGAGATGTCCCGTACTTGCACCTTCACCCCCTACTTCCTATATAATAGACCTATCCAACGCTAGGAGGGAATCAGATGCACCAACCATATGATGTCACGATCATCGGCGGCGGTCCGGTCGGACTGTTCACCGCGTTTTATTCAGGGATGCGCCAGATGAAGACGAAGGTCATCGAGAGTCTACCTCAATTAGGTGGTCAACTCGCTACGCTTTATCCTGAAAAATATATATACGATATTGCCGGTTTTCCGAAAGTAAAAGCACAGGAACTGGTCGACCGGTTGCTTGAACAAGCAAATGAATTCGATCCGACATACGTGCTCGGTGAGACCGTCATCGCTTACGAACGGATGGATGACGGAATCATCCGCCTCGTCACGAACAAAGGCGAGCATTATACGAAGACCGTCATCTTGACAGCAGGAAACGGCTCGTTCGCCGCGCGCCCACTCGGAGTGGCAGATGCAGAACGCTTCGAGGAAACGAACTTACACTATTTCGTCAACGACATGGAACGTTTCAAGGATCGTCAAGTCGTCCTGCTTGGTGGTGGCGATTCAGCAGTCGACTGGTCATTGATGCTTGAACCGATTGCCAAATCTGTCACGCTCGTCCACCGTCGCGATAAGTTCCGTGCCCATGAACATTCGGTCGAACTATTACATGACTCATCCGTTAACGTCATGACGCCGTATACGCTCGAATCGGTCACAGGTGAGACGCACATCGAGACGATGACGTTCAAACATGCTGAAAGTGGTGAAGTCGTCGTCGTTGCTGCTGACGATGTCGTCTGCAACTTTGGTTTCGTCTCGTCACTTGGGCCGCTCAAAGAATGGGAAGTCGAGTTCGAACGCAATTCGATTCGCGTCAACTCGAAGATGGAGACTGCGATTCCAGGCGTCTTCGCTTGTGGAGATATTGCGACTTACGAAGGACGCGTCAAATTGATCGCAACAGGCTTCGGTGAAGCACCGATTGCCGTCAACCAGGCGAAACTTCTTGTCGATCCATCGGCTCGTCACCCGCAACACTCAACGAGTCTGTTCGAAAAAGTAACGAATCATTCTTGAGATAAATGAATGGCTGCAAACAAATAAGAGGTCGAATTCCGGATGACATACCGGAGTCCGATCTCTTATTTTGATGGAATCACATCTAGGACGTGACCAAACATCTTTGACTCCCACAGGAATAGGAAGCACGATGTGTGCTTCCGTCAGGGGTAAGGAAGACCCGACAGATCACATGGAATGGGAACTGGCGCGGCTTACATCCCGCCTGAGGAAAGCGAAGATGTTGAAACGTCCGATTTCATACGAATGATCTTTTAACAGGCATCCGATAAACCCGTTGCACGAGTTCGATCCCACCTCGCTCAATCATCGATTCTTCGAAGACCTGACCACCGAATCGCTCGTAAAACTGGCACGCCGGATTATCCCGCAAGACAGAAACCTGCATTGCCTCGTATTCCGCCAAGTCCTCGATGATACGTTGAAACAATGCCTTCCTGAGCCCCTGCCCTTGAGAAGCTCGCAAAACATAAATCGCGTAGAGTTCTCCTTCACGCGCATCCCTTCGATTTGGTCCACCTTGCGCGAAGCCAACGACTTCGTCTTCTAACTCCACAACATACACGCGCTGATCGACTAACGCCTGCTCCCATTGTTTCGTCCGTTTCGCGTAAGACAACTGTGCTAAATAAGAATCAGGGATGATCCCTTGATACGTCTCCCGCCAGACATCGATATGAACGCGCGCAATGGTCGACGCATCTTCAAGACGTGCTTCACGAATTCTCATAATGGGATGATGAAGCGACGTGTCTCGCGTCCATTATGAACAGTCGGCTCAATTTCTCGTCCGCCGTTCGCTAAGATGACACGACGTGATGCTACATTATCAACGCCACACGTCAACAGCACTTGATTGAGTCCACGTTGCCGTGCTTCTTCTAGCGCTAAACGAAGCCCGGTCGTCGCATACCCTTTCTGACGCTCGGATGGTCGGATGCCGTATCCGATGTGTCCGCCGTACAACTTCAAGTTCTCCGTCAAATCATGCCGGAAGTTCAACGCGCCGACGATTCGTTGTCCGTCGACCATCCAGTACGTCGAATGGGTGACGAGCCCCGGTCTGACCGTTGTCTCCATTTCCTTCAGTTCCGCAAAATAAGCGCCCAGTGGTTCATACGTATCCCCGACTGCTTCCGGCACGATCGTTTCGCCCGACTTTCGCCAGTCTTCTAAAAAGGCGCGGTATTCTGTCTCCCATGCGAGGGTTGGTTTTATCAACTGCATCATTGGTGATTACGCACCTCCTCTTCAATCAAACGATCGAGCCAGTCATCGACATGTTGGAACAGATAGCCCGCTTGTTTCGCAGCTGTCGTATCCATATAGAAATCGCGTTCTGGCGCAAGTGGCGATTCATCCTCTCCTTTTGCGACGAGTTGACTCGTCGTTCCTGCGACACGGTCGATTTTATCCATCAAATCTTGAATCGATAAGACACCGTCACTTGCAGCGTTAATCGGTCCCGTCAGTTCCGAGCGACCACACCACTCCAAAAAGGCAGCGGCTTCGTAACTTGAGATATACGCCATCTTCGCGTATGTGTTTTCAGCAACGATCGGACGCCCGTCAAGCGCCCTCTTGATATGAAAGACGAGTCGTTCCGTATAATCATCTGGTCCGAGGACAACTGGGAATCGAACGGCAACGACAGGGAATGTCGCGCGTTGGAAGAAATAACTCTCCGCTTGGCGCTTCCCTTCACCATATCCGTGTTCCTTCTCAAGATCATATTTCCCGGGAAACGGATTGTAGGCGCGTTCCGAAATATTCGCACCACCGTCTTCATAAACAGACATCGTCGACGTCAACACGTAGCGTCCGACTTTCCCTTCAAATGCGTCGATCGCGAGCTTTGCTTGATACGGCGTGAAGCAGATGTTGTCATAGATGACATCCCAGTGCTGTTGGCTTAAATCCTTCATCGTACTACTTGACGTCCGGTCTCCTTTAAAAAATGTCAAGCCCTTCGCGACCGGTGGAGTATGCTCACCCCGTGTGACGATCGTCACATCATCCCCCGAATCGGCTAAACGAATTGCAAGCCGGCGTCCGAAATAGCGCGTTCCCCCGAAGATCAATACTTTTCTCATCCTGAAGCCCTCCCTATTCGTAGTAGCATTCACTCTCTTAAATATTTCGAGTCAATGGAGCAGGTCTCCTGTTTGCAGGCAATAAAAAAATCGTGGACGATGTCCACGATTGGATTCATTAACAGCCACCCGGTGTCCCGGCATTCGTTGCCGTCCGGAACGAAGTCCCGCAACCGCATGTTGCGATGGCATTCGGATTCGTGATCGTGAATCCGCCACCAAGCATTGACTGTTTATAATCGATTTCCAGTCCTTTGACGACCGGGTAATCTTTTTCGTCCACGATGACGGTCACGCCGTGCTGTTCAAAAACGAGATCCGTTTCTTTTTGTTGATCGAATCCCATTCCGTACGACAGACCACTACATCCACCACCTTGGACGAGCATCCGAAGATTTCGTTCATCTGCTGGTGCCTGCGCCATCATGTCCTGGACTTGTAGCGCTGCTGCCTCCGTTAAATGGATCATGTCATCACCTTCCTTTTCTTTAGTATACGCAACTTCTGAGCGAATCGAAACCTAGTTGCTTGAAACTATCTTGAATTCGTTGTATAAATGGTATGTACAATAAAATAATCGTTCCATCTTCAGGGCAGGGTGAAATTCCCGACCGGCGGTAAACAACTCTTTTTAAGTTGAAGCCCGCGAGCGAATAGGGCGCTATTTGCTGATTCTGTGTAATTCAGGAGCCGACAGTACAGTCTGGATGGGAGAAGATGGCGGCATGAGTTTGAATTTGATCGATTTTGCAATAATCGATTAGGTTTATTTAATGCGGACTTCTCCCCTGTTGATCTCATCAATGGGGGTTTCTTTATGGTCGCAGTCATGCCAATACTTCATCGAGAGGAACGAGCAAAAGGAGACAATACTCGTATGAAACGCACACAAAAAATGGTCACTCTGTCAATGTTAGGTTCAATCTCGTTTGTTCTTATGCTTATCAATTTTCCACTACCGTTCTTACCAAACTATCTGAAGATCGACTTCAGTGATGTTCCTGCTCTTGTCGCAGCGATCATGTTCTCACCGGTCGCAGGTGTCATCGTCGAAGCATTGAAGAACGTGTTATACTACATCTTCCGCGGAAGTGGTGTTCCGGTCGGAGAATTCGCGAACTTCGCTGCAGGCGTCGCATTCGTACTACCTGTCAGCTGGTTCTACCACAAAAAGAAATCAACACAAGGTCTCGCAACTGGTCTCGTCGCTGGTACGATCACGATGGCACTCGGTCTTGCGATCCTCAACTATATCTTGATCCTTCCAGCGTATGCATGGTTCCTCGGTATGGATTACATGGCGGATCCAGCTGTCAAATGGACAGCGATCACAGCCGGTATCTTACCGTTTAACGTCATCAAGGCCTTGTTCATCTCGGCACTCTTCATTCCGTTGTTCTTGAAACTACGCCCATGGATGATGCGCCGTCAACAATCTGCCTGATCCGAAAAGCTGCGCCCGCTGACGGACACGAATCCCCTCGTTCAGACGAACGAGGGGATTTTTTGGCTGTCCGTGCTCACAGCTCATTCTCTTCGATTTTCAGGTAAATCTTTTCAAGCAACTCTTCCGGCGTTTCACCTACGACGGTCTCACCATCTACGAGACAAAAATGGTCAAGCGAACAAATCCCGCAATAACCAAGGCAACCGTATTCGACGACGTCAACATTCGGGTCACGTTCAAGTTGCTCCATGACGACCTGTGTACCAGCCGCTAAGTTACTAATACAAAATTCAATAATCGGATTCACTTTTTTTCCTCCTTCAAGCAGGAAACGACCTGCCTCATGTCGTATTATACAAGGTCAGACTGATTTAGGGGAACTAAGGGGGATTTTACGTTATGAAGCAATTGATCGTACTCGGCGGAGGTTATGGTGGAATGCGGATTTGTGAGCGATTCAAGGACGAGGAAGTTGCCGTCACGCTCGTCGACCGTCTACCGTACCACGCACTCAAAACGGAATACTACGCACTCGCAGCAGGTACATTATCAGATCGGGATGTCCGGATTGAATTTCCGGAGGGGAAACATCTTACCTATAAATATGGACATGTCATCAAAATCTCACCAGAGACGAATACAGTCCATCTGCAGGACGGATCAGAATTATTCTATGATGACTTAATCATCGCCCTCGGTTGCGAGGATAAATACCACAACATTCCGGGTGCTCAAGAATTTACATACAGCATCCAGACACTAGAAGAATCACGGAAGACACAACAAGCGATTTATGGTCTGTCACCGGGATCCGTTGTCTCGATCGTCGGTGCTGGTCTATCTGGTGTCGAACTCGCCAGTGAACTACATGAGAGCCGGAAGGATTTGACGATTCGTCTATTCGACCGCGGTCCATCCGTCTTGTCGTTCTTATCCGATAAAGTCTCGTCTTACGTTCAGGAATGGTTCGAGGAACATGACGTTGAAGTCATCAACAACTCGAATGTCACGCTCGTCACAGCGGACGATGTGCGAAACGGCGACGATACGTATCCATCCGACTTAACGATTTGGACAGCTGGTACGCAGCCGGTCAAAGTTGTACGCGATCTCGGCTTTGCTGCGGATAGTGGCGGTCGGATCAAATTGACGGAACATCATCACGTACCGGAATACGATAACGTCTTCGTCATCGGTGATTGTGCAAGTCTACCATATGCACCAAGTGGTCAACTCGCAGAACATCAGGCAGAACAAGTCGTCGATGTCTTACAAGCCAAGTGGCAAGGAAAGAAATTACCGAAGCTGCCAGAAATTAAACTGCGCGGGATGCTCGGTTCACTCGGAAAATCAGACGGTTTCGGGATCGTCATGGGCAAGCAAGCATTGACGGGGAAAGTCCCACGTCTCTTGAAGTCCGGTGTCTTATGGAAACACAAAAAGATTAAATGAGCAAAAGAGGTGTCCCAAGCTTTGGGATACCTCTTCTTCGTTCACCCCGTCTGACTTAACTTTGCATCAATCGCTTCCGTAATCGTCTTCAGTTTGATGTACCCCTCGTCAATCATCTCATCATCAAGCACGATCAGTGGATAAAAATAGACATCCTCTTTTAGCGCTTCCGTCCATTGATCTGATGTTGCTGTCTCGAAATCGACATAGCGTAGCGTCATCGCTTGCTCATATTTCCGTCCGAGGACAGCTTGTAGCCAACTGAATGTCTCTTCCGAGCTGGGTGCCCCGACACAACTCGGACAGGTGACCGCTGTTCCATAAACCGTGATTTCCATCTTGAAGTCCCCCTTTTCAATTCTCTCCTCTTTAGTATACAAGTTTTCCAGATTGAGAACATTTTTCAACCCTGTTACAATGAAACTATACGAAAGGATGTGTTTACGCATGGAAATGTTTGATCAAGTGAATGAAGTTCTTGAAAAATTGCGTCCGTTCCTTCTTCGTGATGGAGGAGACGTTGAACTCGTAGATGTAGAAGACGGAATCGTAAAACTCCGTTTGATGGGAGCTTGTGGTAGCTGCCCAAGTTCAACGATCACATTGAAGGCCGGTATCGAACGTGCCCTTCTTGAAGAAGTCGCTGGCGTCGTCGAAGTCGAACAAGTCTTCTAATACATGAAATCCCGAACGAATTCTCGTTCGGGATTTTTTGATTCATAGAATCCATTCGGCTAACGTATCGACCATGTATGTCGGTTGACGATCCTGCCCTTGAATGAAGACGGGTGTGTGGACGCCAGAATTGACGTGCATCGTCCGGATGCCTCCATTGATTCCGAATAGGATATCCGTATGGTAGTTATCCCCGACCATGATGACGTCTTCTTTTGACAGACCAATCATCTCCGTTGCGATATCGACCATGACCGGTTCCGGTTTGCCGATGAAGAACGGTTCCTTCTCCGTCGTCACGCGCAGGACGGACGTCAAGGCACCATTACCTGGCAGGAAACCACGTTCGGTCGGAATCGCGATGTCTCCGTTCGTCGAGATGAAACGAGCACCGGCACGAATCGCAAGTGCACCAACAGCGAGTTTTTCATACGTGATCTGACGATCGAGTCCGATGACGACGTAATCTGCCGCTTCGGTTGCGACGACGTCTAACCCTTCTCGTTCAAGCGCGTCGATCAGTCCTGTTTCTCCGATCGCATAGACGCGCGCTTTTGGTGACAGGGCAGCAATATAACGACCAGTCGCCATCGCACTCGTCAAGACGTGTTTCGCATCGGAATGAACACCCATCCCGCGTAGTTTCTCCGCCACAGCTTCTGCCGTCATCGACGCGTTATTCGTCACGAACAAGTACGGAATGCCCTCTGCTTGCAGACGATTGACGAAATCGACCGCTTCTTTTACCGGTTCCGTTCCGTTATACATCGTTCCATCTAAATCAAATAAATAGCCTTTTGCCTTCATCCTGACTCACTCCTCGTTTGGTAAAAATGCAGACACCGGTCCGAGTTCTGTCTCGATATACCGGCGAATCGCTTCCGGGAAACGACGTAGTTCTGCTTCCTCTGTCTCAAGTACCGCCCGAATCTCCGCCATACTCGACTGTGTGAATGATCGGACGATCAACGTACGTAACGCAACGAGCTTTTTCAGACTCGTCGCGAGCGGTCCATCGATGACCTTCTCATCTTCTAAAATGAGAATGATATCTTCATAACTTCCCGGATCCCGCATGATGAATCCATCAATCATACTGTTTCCGATGTCGATGACACTTTCGATGACTAAAAAACCGATCCGTTCCATAGCCAGTGCCGTCGTCACCGGATCCCCCGTAACTTCCTTACTTTGTCGAAGTGCCGTCTCATAACAGACGACCGTCTCTTCGATTTTTTGACGATTGACGAAATACATCTTCATTCCCCCTCACATCCTCCATTTTATCGTTATCCGGCAATCCTGAAAAGCAGAAAGGTCATTTGCATCACATTCCCAAATGTGTTATCCTCAATTTAGATTTTTGCTGAAAATAGTATGTCACATTGGTGACGTGGAGGTTATATACATGGAACGGGAACTCGCACTGGAAATCGTACGCGCTACGGAAGCAGCAGCACTAGCTTCTGCTCAATGGATTGGTCGCGGTAAGAAAAATGAAGCGGATGACGCAGCAACGACTGCGATGCGCGAAGTCTTGAACACGGTCAACATGAACGGAACGGTCGTCATCGGTGAAGGTGAACTTGACGAAGCACCAATGCTCTTCATCGGTGAACGTGTCGGAACAGCGAATGGTCCAATTGTTGATATCGCCGTCGATCCGCTCGAAGGTACGAACATCGTTGCCAAAGGTCTCGGTAATGCGATGGTCGTCATCGCCGTCGCCGATCAAGGTGCCCTGCTCCACGCACCTGATATGTATATGGATAAATTAACAGTCGGACCGAACTTGAAAGGGCACGTCTCACTCGACGATCCACTTGAAGTCATCATCGAAAAAGCAGCTCAATACAACAATAAACGGATTGAGGACGTCACGGTCATCATGCAGGATCGCCCGCGTCACGATCACTTCCGCGAATCAGCCATGCGGATGGGCGCACGCGTCCGTCTGTTTGAAGACGGCGATGTCTCAGCTGGAATCGCACCACTTTCTCCTGCGACAGGAATCGATATCTTCATCGGAACAGGCGGTGCTCCTGAAGGTGTCATCACGGCTGCTGCCGTTAAAGCGATGGGCGGCGACATGCAGGCACGTTTACATCCGATGAATGAAGAAGAAACTGCTCGTGTCATCCGGATGGGACTTGAAGATCCACTTCAACTCTTGACGCTTGATGACCTTATTAAAAGCGACGACTGTATCTTTGCCGCGACCGGCGTCACGACGGGCGAAATGCTCGATGGCGTTAAGTTCTTGACGGATGATATCGTTGAGACGACATCTCTCGTCATGCGTTCGAAAACACGGACAATCCGAAAAGTGATCGCTGAGCATAGCTTATCGCGTAAACCATACTTGCAAAAAGTCCCCCAAACCCTTTAATCTGAAACAGATGTTAGGGAAATGAGGGAAGCTGAATGATGGAAGAACGTGATTTTTTATATGATGATGTCGAACAAACGAAGACACGCTTCGTCAGTTGGATTGGAGAAGCCAGTCGGTTTGATCTCGCCATCACCCACTCAGAGCATTTTTACGGTAAGATTCTCGTCTTGAATCTCTTATCGAATCGCTATGCGATCATCGGTGCGGACGATTTTGATGAACCGGGCTACATCGCGACAGCGTTTGACGTCGAAGACGATGCGGCAACGGAACTCGAGATGTATCTGCGCGCTTATATCGGTCTATGAAAAAAGCCTTCGTCCGCGGACGAAGGCTTTTTCTTATAAGAGACGATCGTTTCGTTCATTTAGTGTGTTTGGTCCGCTGAAGACGTTCGTATTGTCTGACTCGTCATGGGCACGGCGTTCTGAATGCTGATCCGCTTCATCACCGACGAGTAATACGAATTGACCACTTTCGACCGCATGATTCGCACGATCGACGTCTTCCTTCGTCAAGCCACTTCCGTGGATGGCATCTCCATGAGAGACTGATTCATCTTTTTTGAAGATACTCTTGATTTCCTGCCATAGATTACGATGATCTTCCTGCGACAGACGCGTCGATGTCTGTTGGTTGTTCAAATCCGCTAGTTCCTCGATTTGTTCGAGATCGTATTTGTCGTGTGCTAAGACTTTTAAATCAGTCGAGACGACACCGGCAACACGGAGATCGTGCACGGCACTGACGACTTCTGGTACGGATGAGTAAATTCCAACGATTCGCATGGATGATTCCCCCTATAGGTGCATGATACTTATAGTAATAGCCGAATTCCGTCCACTAGAAACGCTTTTCTGTATGACAGTTTGATTACTCGCTTTCCGTCTTCTCTGGTGCAGGTGCGAACTTCCGTTTCAACTTCAACGTATTGGATGAAGAACCGTCGAAGCGAGGTGGTGCTTCTTCTCCTTCTACCAATCCGACCTTCTTGACGATGAAATAGGCACATCCGAAGTTACAGTATTCGTAGAGATAATCGGCCACATGCGAAATCTTCGTATCGAATGTCGCTTTCTCGTGTTGATCCTCATAGAAGCCACGTAGTCGTAATTGACCGTGCCCCCAGTCGCCCACGATATAATCATATTTTTCAAGGACATCGCTGAAACGACCGATGAAGGCTTCTTCATTAAAGCCTTCCCGTTTCTCTTCGACGACTTCATAACGTTCCCGATTGACTTGTATCATTATTCCCACCTCCTGCTGTTCTTATCATAGCATATTCCATTTCTCCTGACAGACGAAAAACCGTCCGAGTCAGCTGCTCGAACGGTCGTTGATCGTTAATCGATCGGAAGTGCTGTTTTATTCTTTTTCGCTGCGTTGACTTGCTCATCTGCATGATACGATGAACGAACGAGTGGACCTGCCTCACAGTGCGAGAACCCTTTGCTGAGCGCGATTTGCTTCAGTTCAGCGAATTCTTGCGGTGTATAGTACTTGATGACGTCGAGGTGCTTTTTCGTCGGTTGGAGATACTGACCGATCGTCATGATGTCGACGTTATTTGCGCGAAGATCATCCATCGTTTCAAGAATCTCTTCCCATGTCTCACCAAGACCAAGCATCAAGCTCGACTTCGTTGGAATTTCAGGTGCGAGTTCCTTCGAACGACGAAGGAATTCAAGCGTCCGGTCGTAAGTTGCTTTCGCACGAACGGTCGGCGTCAGACGGCGGACCGTCTCGATGTTGTGGTTCATGATGTCTGGTTGTGCATCAATCAGCGTTTTCAATGCCTCAAAGTTCCCACCCATATCTGAAGGTAGGACTTCGATTGATGTCTCTGGGTTCATCCGACGCACTTCACGGACGGTTTCAGCGTAAACGCCTGCTCCGAAATCATTCAGATCGTCGCGTGCGACCGCTGTGATGACCGCGTGCTTCAGGTTCATCAATCGAACGGATTCCGCGACGCGTTTTGGTTCTTCGAGATCGAGTTCGTTCGGACGTCCTGTCGTCACGGCGCAAAAACGGCACGCACGTGTGCAGATACTTCCGAGAATCATGAACGTCGCCGTCCGGCGTACCGCCCAACACTCGTGGATATTCGGACACTTTGCTTCCTCACAGACAGTATGTAGCTTTTTCTCGCGCATCATACTTTTTAATTCTGTGTAAGTTTCATTCGTATTCAGCTTGATTTTCAACCATTCCGGTTTACGTTGGATTTCTCCGCGTCCCATGGTTTCGCTTCCCCCTTCATCCCCAAAAAGTCAATTCATGTCTGCTTTAGTATAACAAACAATCAGGGTTTGCGAACATGCAATTCATTATATTCCGACTTCTCCGATAAGCGTTCAAACAACAAATCACGCAACAATTCCGGCATGAAATATTCTTTGGGCATCTCTTTGATGGCCGGGAATAATGGACCGAACGTAAACATATCCGGCAAGACGACAGAATAATCGCGTGTTAGCTCAAGCGGTTGATGATCCGCCAAACCAGCATAATGCATCCGTCCCATCAACTTTCCTCGGAATCCAAGACCACGAACCTTTAAGTGTTCGAACTGTTCTGTGTTGACTTCATCGAGGAATGTTTGTAATTCCATTCCTGTCATCGTGACTTTACAAGGATTGATCGGATGTGGACAGAGTCGATGTAAATCAAAGACAGAGACGGGACCTGGTGGAAGCGACCCGAGCAGAATACCGGCTGGTACACAAGCGATATCCGCATCACACCAGTCGCGCATCGTCTCGACGAGCAACTGTGAAAACGGCGACTCACTGAACCAATCATTGGCTAGACCCGCTGTCTCGCCAATCGGTTCCTTCATCTGTTGTTCCGCCAGATATTGTTCTCGATCGAGTAATTTCGCTGTTGCCTCATCCTCAACGTAATCGTGTAGGGAATGAAGTACTGCTTCTTTCTCACCCGTATCCGTATTCATATAAATCTCACCCGCATACTGACCGTGTTTTCCGGCTTGCGTGATCAAGACACCGTTCTTGACGACACCATCATCGAGGACATGATGCGTATGCGCACCGATGATTAAATCAAGTTCTGGAAAGCGCATCGCCAGTTCTTCATCCTGATAAAATCCGAGGTGACTTAAACAAATCAGGACGTCGACTTCCTGGCGCAAACGTTCGATCTCGCGCGCCGCGACGTCAAATGGTTCTTCGATCGTCCAACCGAGTAAACCGTATAGTTCGATATACGGTGCCGTCAGACCAAAAACACCGACTTTTCCCGTCGGTAACTCATGAATGACACCTTGCTTGGCGAATGGTGCTTCTAAATTCGAGACAAGGACTGGAAAGTCTGCTTCCGTATAGAGGTCTGCTAACCAGTCGTGCGGAAACGTAATCCCTTCATTGTTTCCGATCGTCACAGCAGTCGGCATCAACGCGTTCAATAAATGCGTATTAATTTTTCCTTTTGTCGCTTCCGTCGCTGGATCGACACGGTCAGCATGATCGCCTAAATCAAAAACAAGCGAATCATACGTCCGGTGTTCCTTGACGAATGACATGTAGCGAGGCCACATGTCGAAGTGTGAGTGCAAATCATTATAGTGAATGATGTGTAACTTCATGCAGAAGCCCCCCCTTGATGATTTAAAACAAAGAGATTTGTCGCGGCGCGAGTTCATAGTCGAGATCAAGAATTTCGATTAATCGTTTCGCATTCGGGGCAGCATCTCCTGCTGAGTTGTTATTGAAAAAGACATAGACATCCTTTGCTTCCGCTGCAACGTCGCGGACGTGACTTGCAAGTTCCTGTAGCTCATCTTCCGAGTACCGATAGAGACAGCGGACTTTTCGCCAATCGTCGCTGCTTTGACCCGGTTTCTTTAACCAACCGGCCTTGTTTCGTCCATGTAATCGAATGAATGCCGTCTCCTGCGTCACGACCGGTACGAACGGCACCGAACCATCTTCGGTCTGCGGTTCATCGCAAATCGTATGGATGAACTGATGTTCCCTCAAAAAACGGAGCGTCCGCTCACGATAAGCTTCCGAATACCACGATGGATTTCGGAATTCGATCGCGACTGGCAGTCCAGCAAGCGATTTTCGGATCGTTTGCAAGTATTCCAAATGCAATTTACTGACATCGAACCATGGTGGAAGTTGGACAAGGATTGCCGCAATTTTTCCACTCTTACGCATCGGTTCGATCGACGCGATATATTGTTCAAAAATTGGTCCGAGCGGATCTTTATTTTCCCGGTCGTGCCCACTCATCGCGCGGTGGACCTTAACGATGAAGCGGAACCCGTCCGGTGTCTCAGATGTCCATTTTTCGTAGTTTCGTTCCGGTTGAATCGCATAGAATGTCGAGTCGACCTCAACTGCTGGAAAATGCCCAGCATAGGCAGCTAGTTTTTCTTTTCGATCTTGCGGGGTCAAGTAGAGACTATCATGATCTCCCCAGCCCGTGACACCGATATATATCATGCTCTCTTCCCCCTCGCGTGTTCTATTCTGCCTATTCATCATAGCATAGCAGAATCCGGGATTTCTCCTTCAATGCTTCAATTTAAACGTTCATATTCAAGTATGATACATCCTGATTCGAAGCGTTGTGTTTTGATCATTTTTAAGTGTTGCGGTTGATCAAATACTGGAAACATTCATTTTCCACCTCCGAGGAGAACCGGGTAAATCACGACATGATAACAGTCGACGAGTCCAAGCTCAATCGCTTCAGCAGCAAGCGTTGCCCCACCGATCGCAATCTGTTTGCCAGGTAAGGCTTTTAGTGCTTGAAGTTCCTCGGCAAGCGACGTGGTCGCTAGACGCGCTTTTCCTTCGACAGCATCGAGCGTTCGCGAGAAGACGATCTTCTCAAGCGCCTGCCACGTTTTCGCATACTCAACGATGATCGGCTCGTCTTCTTGATCCGCTGTCTCCCAGTACTGCATCATTTCATACAAACGACGTCCATAGACATGGGTATCGAACGCTCTCTCATAATCATTAAAGTATTGATGCAGTTCCGCATCCGGTGAAGCGAAATCGATGCTGCCTGACGCATCCTCGATATAACCGTCAAGTGAGACTTGAAAGGAATAAACGATGTCACGCATAGTAATCCCTCCTTTTTCCCTCCTATACCCGTTTTCCTCCAACCATGAAAAAAACTCCCTCATCCGCAGATGAGAGAGTAAGACGAATTATCCGATTGAACCTTCCATCTCGAACTTGATGAGACGGTTCATTTCGACCGCATATTCCATTGGAAGTTCTTTTGTGAACGGCTCGATGAAGCCCATGACGATCATTTCCGTTGCTTCCTCTTGTGAGATCCCGCGGCTCATGAGGTAGAACAATTGCTCTTCCGAGACCTTCGAGACTTTCGCTTCGTGCTCGAGCGAAATGTTATCGTTGAGGATTTCGTTGTACGGAATCGTATCCGACGTCGATTGGTTATCCATGATGAGCGTATCACATTCGATGTTCGAACGTGCACCTGTCGCTTTACGTCCGAAGTGAACGATACCGCGGTACGTGACTTTACCACCGTGTTTTGAGATCGACTTCGAGACGATCGTCGACGATGTGTTCGGTGCTAAGTGAATCATCTTCGCACCCGCATCTTGGTGTTGACCTTTACCTGCGATTGCGATTGACAATGTCATACCACGTGAACCTTCACCTTTGAGGATGACGGCTGGGTATTTCATCGTCAGTTTCGAACCGATGTTACCATCGACCCATTCCATCGTTGCGCCAGCTTCACAGATCGCACGCTTCGTAACGAGGTTGTAGACGTTGTTCGCCCAGTTTTGGATCGTCGTGTAACGGCAGTAAGCGTTTTTGTTGATGAAGATCTCAACGACCGCTGAGTGAAGCGAGTTCGTCGTGTAGACCGGTGCTGTACATCCTTCGACGTAATGAACCGATGCTTCGTCATCAACGATGATCAACGTCCGCTCGAATTGACCCATGTTTTCCGAGTTGATCCGGAAGTAGGCTTGAAGCGGCGTGTCGACTTTAACGCCTTTTGGTACGTAGATGAACGATCCACCTGACCAGACCGCTGTGTTCAAGGCTGCGAACTTGTTGTCTGTTGGCGGAATCAATTTTCCGAAGTACTCACGGAAGATATCTTCGTTTTCTTTTAAGGCTGTATCTGTATCTTTGAAGACGACACCGATTTCTTCGAGGTCTTCTTTCATGTTGTGGTAGACAACCTCTGACTCGTACTGAGCCGAGACACCTGCCAAGTATTTTTGTTCTGCTTCAGGGATACCGAGCTTATCAAACGTACGTTTGATTTCTTCCGGTACTTCATCCCACGATTTCTCTGCACGTTCAGACGGCTTGACGTAGTACGTGATATCGTCGAAGTTCAATTCTGAGAGATCGCCACCCCACGCTGGCATTGCTTGTTCGTTGAAGATCTTGAGTGATTTCAAACGGAAATCAAGCATCCATTGTGGTTCTTCCTTCATTTTCGAGATCGTTTCGACGACTTCAGTCGTCAAGCCACGTCCAGAACGGAAGATCGAGATATCGCGATCGTGGAAACCATATTTATAATCGCCAATTTCCGGCATGTTCTTTGCCATGTTCATTTCCTCCTCTTACTTGCTTGTGACCGAAGTTTACTTCCCTTCTTCTACGCCGCGTTCGAGCGCCTTCCAGGCAAGTGTCGCACATTTGATGCGTGCCGGGAATTTCCTGACACCCGAGAGTGCCTCGACGTCCCCGAGGTCGAACGATTCGTCGTCATAGTCTTTTCCTTGGACCATGTCCGAAAAGATATCCGCGAGTCGTAAGGCTTCTTCGATAGTCTTACCTTTGACGAGTTGCGTCATCATTGAAGCAGACGCCATGCTGATCGAGCAGCCCTCCCCGTCAAATTTCGCATCACGGACGACATCGTCTTCAATCGCGAGCTGGAGACGAATCGTATCGCCGCACGTCGGATTGTTCATGTCGATCGTGACGCCCCCCTCGATCGCACCGCGATTTCGGGGAGTTTTATAATGATCCATGATCACTTGACGATACAAGTGATCGAGATTGTTAAAATCCATGACTGAAATACTCCTTCGTTTGGCGAAGTCCTGTCACGAGTGCGTCAACCTCTTCTTTCGTGTTGTAGAGATAGAAGCTAGCGCGAGCCGTCGAGCTCGCTCCGAGCCAACGCATCAGGGGCTGTGCACAGTGATGACCGGCGCGAACCGCGATTCCCTGCATATCAAGGACGGTTGCGACGTCATGTGCATGGACATCACCGAGATTGAACGTGACGAGTCCAACGCGTTCTTCCGGACCGTAAATCGTTAGTCCGTCGATGTCACGCATTTGTGCCATCGCGTACTGCGCGAGTTCACGTTCGTGTGCTTCGACGTTCTCTAAACCAATCTCTTCTAAGAAATCAATCGCTGCCGATAAACCAACAGCGCCTGCGATGATCGGTGTACCCGCTTCGAAACGATATGGAGACGGTTTGAATGTCGACTCTTCAAGACCAACGTAATCAATCATCTCACCACCAAATTCGACCGGTTCCATCGCATTGAGTAATGCTTTTTTCCCGTAAAGGACACCAACGCCTGTCGGACCACACATCTTGTGTGCGGAGAAAGCGAGGAAGTCACAGTCGAGATCCGTGACATCGATCCGTTGGTGTGGCGCACTTTGCGCAGCATCGACGACCATGACGGCACCGCGAGCGTGCGCAAGACGAGCGACTTCTTTGATCGGATTGATTGTCCCGAGAACGTTCGAGACGTGTGCCATCGCGACGATTTTCGTCCGGTCAGACAGTTGTGCTTCGACCGCTTCGACCGTCACGCGACCATCCGCTGTCAAATCAACGTATTTCAACTTCGCTTTTTTGCGTTTAGCGACTTGTTGCCACGGAATGAGATTCGCATGGTGTTCGAGGTACGTAACGACGATTTCGTCGCCTTCTTCGACATGCTCCATACCGTAGCTTGACGCGACGATGTTGATCGCCGTCGTCGTGCCGCGGGTAAAGATAATTTCTTCATGGTGTTGCGCCTGGATGAAACGACGAACGTTCTCACGCGCACCTTCGTACGCATCCGTCGCTCGTGTTCCGAGCGTATGGACGCCACGGTGCACATTCGAATGAATCGTCTTATAGTAGTCGTCAATCGCATTGATGACGACGAGCGGCTTCTGCGAAGAGGCCGCACTATCGAGATAGACGAGTTTCCGGTCGTTGACCTGTTGGTCGAGGATCGGAAACTGATTGCGGATGGATGCATCGATTCCCATATTAGTTTACTTTCCCTTCGATGACTTGAACGAGACGTTCTTTCACCGAGTCAATCGCAAGTTCCGAGACGACCGGCTGGAGGAATCCGTGAACGACGAGGCGTTCTGCTTCCTTCCGTGAAAGGCCACGGCTCATCAAGTAGTAGAGTTGTAGTTCATCGACACGACCGACAGATGCCGCGTGTCCTGCCATGACGTCATCCTCATCGATCAAGAGGATTGGGTTCGCATCACCACGTGCCTTTTCAGACAACATGAGGACACGTTCCGTTTGAACGCCGTTTGATTTCGAAGCGCCGTGATGGATCATCGACGTTCCGTTGAAGATCGATGTTGCTGCGTCTTTTTGGACACCGTGGATCAAGATGAAACCTTCTGATCCTTTACCGAAATGGTCCGTCCGGACGTTGAAGTTTTGTTTTTGCTCTCCACGACCGACCGTAACGGCTTTCGTATCTGAGAACGAATCGTTTCCGACGAGGTGTGTTTTTGTTTCTGTAACCGTGTGACCGTCATTCATGTGACCGAGTGCCCATTCGAGCTTTGCGCCTTGTTTGACGACACCGCGACGGTTCATATACGTGATGGCACCCTTAGATAGTGTATCTACACCACCAAAGAGAACTTTTGCGTTGTCTTCGACGAATACTTCTGTGACGACGTTGACGTTATGCGCTTCGTCACCGTAAGAGACGAAGTTTTCGATATACGTCAATTCGCTGTCAGCATCTGCGACAATGATTGCGTGATGGTAAAGGGCAGCGCCTGATTGCTCAAGCGTGTAGATCGCTTGCATTGGTACAGACAGCTTGACGCCTTTTGGTACATAAAGGAACGTACCGCCGTTACGAAGTGCTGCGTTTAATGCCGCAAGACGATCTTCGTTGACTTGAACACCTTCCGTCATGAAGTACTTCTCGACGAGTTCCGGGTGTTGTTTTAATGCGTCTTCGAGCGTCGTGAAGATGACGCCGTTCGACGCTTCACTGTTTTGCGCGTGGACAAGTTGTCCGTTACGTGTGACGAGCATGTGATCACGGTTTTCGCCGATCAATGCTTCGATATCTGAAGAAAGACCAGTGACGGTTTCAAGTTCCGTCGTACCTTCTGTGAAGTTCCAGCCTTCGATCTTGATTTTTTCTACTTTTGGCAATGCGAGCGTTGGGGCAAGATCAAGCGCGTCTTGACGCTTTGCGACCATCCAAGATGGTTCCCCTAAGCGAGTCGCACGTTCTGCCACTGCCTCGCGATTTACTGCAAGATTCAGTTCTACAGTCATCATGCTTCCTCCCTCGTCTTACGCTTTTGTTTCGATTTCGACGTCTTCGATGCCGAGTTCTTTTTTAACCCAGTCATACCCCTCTGCTTCGAGACGGTGTGCGAGTTCTTTACCACCAGACATGACGATTTTTCCGCCCATCATGATGTGGATGAAGTCTGGCTCGATATAGTTCAAGAGACGTTGATAGTGTGTGATGATCAAGCAGCCGAATTCAGGTGAACGCATTTCGTTGACACCTTTCGCAACAACTTTAAGTGCATCGATATCAAGACCTGAATCGATTTCATCGAGAATCGCGATTGCTGGTTTAAGCATCATCATCTGAAGAATTTCGTTACGTTTCTTTTCTCCACCAGAGAAACCTTCGTTGAGGTAACGGTGTGCCATTTCTGAAGGCATCTCGAGAAGTCCCATTTGTGAATCAAGTTCACGGATGAATTTCATGAGTGAGATTTCATCGCCTTCTTCACGACGCGAGTTGATCGCTGAACGAAGGAAGTCCGAGTTCGTAACACCACTGATTTCGCTTGGGTACTGCATTGCGAGGAACATACCTGCTTGTGCGCGCTCATCGACTTCCATGTCGAGGACGTCTTCGCCGTCGAGTGTGACTGAACCAGATGTCACTTCGTACGATGGGTGACCCATCAATGCTGATGCGAGTGTTGATTTACCTGTCCCGTTTGGTCCCATGACCGCGTGGATTTCCCCGCCTTTGATTTCCAAGTTGACGCCTTTCAAGATTTCCTTGCCGTCGATCGCGACGTGTAGATCTTCAATCTTCAAGTGTGAAGCCTTCATGTTAGAATCCCTCCATCTATTCATTTCGTGACTGACGATTCAGAACACGAGCGTTACTAATTTAGTATCATTCTAATCTTAAAGAAACATGGCGTATTATTCAAGCGTCATCGCTCGTTGTTTTTTCTCAAAATCATGCGTTTTGTTGAGAATCATTCGAAAGTTTCACCGGTTCCTCCAGTTCCTCGATCGTCGAAGTCCGATGAATCCGTTGTGACAGTAGGAGCAGTGGTATTCCGAATAATGTCAAGCCCGCTAAAATCCCGAAAATCGGTAACGGACGGTCCGCTCCATATAAACTTAATAAATGTCCGCCGGCAATTGGACCGATTGATTGTCCGATCGACGTCAAGCCCATTGCCCCGAAATAACTGCCCCGTAATTCTGGTTTTGCGAACCGATCGGTCAAGATATCAGTCATCGTGAACATCATGACTTCGCCGCACGTGAAGATGACCATCGCGACGACCATCAGCCAAATCGAACTCACATTACCGATGATGAACAATCCGACAGCGACGGTCGCAATTCCGGTCGTGATCGAGACGAGCGGTGACGTCTTGACACCGAACTTCATGATCGGATATTGCACGATCAAGACGGTGATCGCATTGATCGTGATCAAGATCGCATAAAGTGTCTTCCCGCCTTCAAGGAGTGACGTCTCCGTCAAGAACTGTGGCAAAGTCGAGTTGAACTGACTGTAGCCGAAGACCCCGAAGATGATGCCGGCAAGTGCCAGTGTAAAGGCGATATCCGTCCGCAACAGACGAATCGTCGCTCCGAACGAGACTTTCTTGCCACCGTGTGTCTCGGTGATCGGATGACGTTTGAATAAAATTCCGATCATCACGCCGTACACGATATAGACGAACGCCGTGATGTAAAACGTCGCGGACGTGTTCCCCGCACTCAGCAGTAAAGCGATTCCCGGTCCGATTGCTGCCGCGATGTTGATCATCGCGTAACGGATATTGAAGACGAACAATCGGTTCGCTTCATCCGTCGTATCACTGATCAAGGCACGGGCGGATGGTTCAAAAATCGAACGACAGACCCCGTTCAAGGCACTGAGGATGAAGAACGCCCAGAATGTCTCGACTTGTGCCAGTGCGATGAAGACGATCGCGAACCCAATCGTTCCAGCGAGCATCATCGCCCGCCGACCATACCGGTCTGACAGTGTACCGCCGATGAAACTCATGACGAGACTGGCAATCGCTGAGATACTGAGGACCCAGCCGACATCGACCGGATCAAACTTCAGGACGGTCGTCATGTAGATGGCGAAGAACGGCATCGTGATGAACGTTCCGAGACGTGAGAAAAACGTCCCGAACAAGACCCCGAGTGTCAACGGATGCAGTTGACGAATGCGTTGCATATGATTCCCCCTAACCCCTGTTTCAGACAAATGAAAAGCATCCTTCCATTATATAGGAAGGATGCCGGATTCGGTAAACTTATTTGCTGACTGGAACGACTGCACCTTTGTACTTGTCGAGGATCCAATCTTGGTTTTTCTTTTCGTGCAAGACATCGAGAAGTGTCGTGACACGCTTGTCTTTCTCATCGCCGTCACGTGTGACGATGATGTTGACGTATGGTGAAGACTCATCTTCTGATGCGATCGCGTCTTTTAACGGGTTCAGACCGTTATCGATCGCATAGTTCGTGTTGATGAGGACGGCGTCGCCTTCATTGTTTTTGTAAGCTTGCGGAAGAAGCGATGCTTCGATGTTCGTTTTGAACTTAAGTTTCTTCGGGTTCTCCGCGATATCGCCGAGTTGTGCATCTGTCGTTTTACCGTCTTTGAGTTTGATCAACCCTTCGTTTTGAAGGAACGTCAAGACACGACCGCGTTCCGCGACGTTTGAGCTCGTTAAGATCGTTGCACCGTTTGGCAACTTATCGAGTGACTTGTATTTCTTCGAGTAGATACCGAGTGGTTCAACATGGACGCCACCTGCGTTCGCGAACTTATACGATTTGTTTTCTTTCTCTTGTTGCTCAAGATACGGTACGTGCTGGAAGTAGTTCGCATCGATTTCTTTTGAAGCGAGCGCTTTGTTCGGAAGTACGTAATCTTGGAACTTCTTGATTTCAAGCTTGTAACCTTTTGCTTCATATTCTTTTTTAACGTGCTGAAGAATCTCAGCGTGCGGTACGTTTGAAGCACCGATGACAAGTGTTTTGTCGTCGCTGTCTGATCCTGATGATTTTTCGCCACATGCAGCAAGGCTGATAGCTAAGACGGATACAGCGGCAGTACCTACGAATTTTTTCCAAGTTTTCATGAATGATTCCTCCAATATGATTAAGTTTCGAATTAACGTTTATCGATCGCACGGATCAGCAAATCACCAATGATTTGGATGACGAAGACGATCGCTAAGATTAAGAGTGTCGCAATGACGATGACATCGTTTTGAGAACGCTGGAATCCTTCGATAAAGGCCATGTCCCCAAGTCCACCTCCGCCGACTACTCCGGCCATTGCCGTATAACCGACAAGTGAGACGAGTGTGACCGTGATACCAGAAACGATGGCAGGCAATGCTTCCGGGATTAAGACTTTATAGATGATTTGGAACTTCGTCGCCCCCATCGATTCAGCTGCCTCGATGACACCTTTATCGACTTCACGTAACGCGAGTTCAACCATCCGACCGTAAAATGGTGCAGCACCGAAAATCAGTGCCGGTAATGCTGCCGTTGGTCCGAGGAACGAACCGACGATCGCTGTCGTAAATGGAATCAATAAGATCAGTAAGATGATGAACGGAATCGAACGGAAGACGTTGACGATCAAGCTCAACACTGAATAGAACGCCCGATTCTTGAACAATAACTCTTCGTTTGTCGCATACAATAGTAAACCAATGATCAAACCGAGAACGAATGTCGAAAACCCAGCGATTGCCGTCATATAGATCGTACTGCCTGTCGCTTCCCACACCATGTCCCAATCTAGGTTGTCAAAGAATGAAATCATCGGTGATCCACCTCCACTTCAACATCACTGGCTTGAAGCTTCGTGATGACCGCTTGTGTTGCTTCTGTTTCCCCGATCAACTGAATGAACAGTGTACCGAGTGCCCCTTCCTGTGATTGACCGACGTTTCCGCCGATGATGTTGAACAGGACCGGTGAATCCTTCATGACTTCCGCGAGGATCGGGCTTTCCGCTGTTGATCCGACGAACGTCAACTGAACGATTTTTCCGGTTGGGTACCGTTCGCGTAGTTTCGCGAACGTCAACTCGTTTTCCGACGGCGACGTCAATTGTTTGACGAACTCCTTCGTCATCGCTTGCTTCGGATGACGGAAGACTTCTGCGACCGGTCCTTGCTCGACGATTTTACCGGCTTCCATGACAGCGACCCGGTGACAGATTTTTTGAATGACGTGCATCTCGTGTGTGATCAAGACGATCGTCAGTTTCAGTTTTTCATTGATGTCAACGAGTAACTCAAGGATTGAGTCCGTCGTCTTCGGATCGAGTGCACTTGTTGCCTCGTCACATAAGAGAACATCCGGGTTCGATGCCAGTGCCCGAGCGATACCGACACGTTGTTTTTGACCACCCGATAATTGTGACGGATAGGCTTTTTCGCGTCCGTCCAAACCAACGAGTTGGATCAGTTCCGCTACCCGTTCCTTGCGGTGTGCTTTCGGGAAGCCACCGAGCTCGAGTGGGAACATGATGTTCTCTTCAACTGTTCGTGACCACAATAAGTTGAAATGTTGGAAGACCATCGAGACATTCTTACGGACGCCTCGTAATTCCTTTGGTTTTAGTGATGTCATCTCAACACCATCGATTTGGATCGAACCACTCGTTGGTGCTTCGAGCATATTCAACAATCGGATCAAGGTCGATTTCCCTGCTCCGGAATAACCGATTATTCCAAAAATTTCACCGCGTTCGATTGTCAGATCGACATTCGCGACAGCTTCGACCGCTCCGCGCTTTGAGCGATAAATCTTTCCTACGTCTTGTAAACGAATCACAACTGTCCCTCCTAAAATAAAAAAAGTGCGCGCGTTTTAGAGCAAACGCGCGCACTTTTCAGTACACAAAACCATTTGCTCTCATCTCCCAGACTTTTGTCTGCTGGAATTAGCACCACTTCGGATCAGATCCGCGGTTGCCGGGTTTCATCGGGCCAGTCCCTCCACCACTCTCGATAAGAGTTTCGGTATTAAGTTTGTAGAATATATTCTGAATATTAGCAGGGGTTATTTTTGTTGTCAAACAGTTTTTTCAGAAACTTTTTCGAGGAACGTGAAAGCACGCGTTAAGTCTTCTTTCAAATCTTCCGCGTCTTCAAGTCCAACTGAAATCCGGACGAGACCGTCTGTGATGCCGAGTTCTGCCCGACGCTCTGCTGGGATCGACGCGTGCGTCATCCGTGCCGGAACGGAAATCAGACTCTCGACGGCACCAAGACTCTCAGCAAGTGTGAAGAATTGTGTCGCCTCGACGAGTTTTTCTGCATTCGCTGCTGAACCAACATCAAAGCTGATCATCCCACCAAACCCAGTCGCTTGTTTCGCTTGGATGTCGTGACCAGGATGCGATGCAAGTCCCGGGTAGAAGATGTTTGAGACAATATCTTGCGCTTGTAGGAACGCAACGAGATCATGTGCTGTCTCTTCGATCGCATCCATCCGGATACCGAGTGTACGAAGACCACGGACGAGCAAAAAGCTGTCTTGCGGTCCAAGTACGCCGCCTGTCGAGTTTTGGATGAAGTGAAGCTCTTCGCCGAGCGCATCATCTTTGACGACGACAAGTCCAGCGACGACGTCCGAGTGTCCGCCGATGTATTTTGTTGCACTGTGCAAGACGATGTCTGCACCAAGCGCGAGTGGTTGTTGATGATATGGAGTCGCGAACGTGTTGTCGACGACGAGTTTAAGATCGTGACGTTTGGCAATCGTTGCGATGGCTGCGATGTCCGTTACTTTCAACAACGGGTTCGTCGGTGTTTCGACGTAGACGATCTTCGTGTTGTCTTGGATCGCTGCTTCCGTCGCTGCAAGGTCCGTCGTATCGACGAATGTCACTTGGATGTTGAACTTTGGTAAGACGCGTTGCATCAAGCGGAACGTACCACCGTAGACGTCATCCGTCATGACGATGTGGTCGCCAGACTCAAGCAAGTGGAAGACGGCATGGATCGCTGCCATCCCAGAACCGAAGGCAAAACCACGTGCGCCGCCCTCGAGATCCGCAATCAATCGTTCGATGCTCGTCCGTGTCGGGTTCGCTGTCCGTGAGTATTCGTATCCGTCCTTAAGTTGACCGATTTTATCCTGCTTGTATGTGCTTGTTTGATAGATCGGAGGTGTGACGGCTCCTGTTGCCCGGTCGACACCTGTTCCTCCATGAATCAATGCTGTCTTCTTACGCATGAGTTTCGTCCACCTTTTCAAAGATTTGTTGGCTTAAGTAGCGTTCGGCACTGTCTGCGAAGACGGTGACGATCGTACTGCCGGGGTGACGCTTCGCGATATCAAGCGCAGCAACGAGCGCTGCACCTGCTGAACTACCAACGAGTAATCCTTCGCGAGCAGCGAGTGTATGAACCGCGTCAAATGCATCGCGGTCAGAAATCGTATGAATCTCGTCGACGAGTTCACGCGGAACGAGACTTGGCCATTTCGCTGTTCCAATGCCTTCTGTCTTATGCGGACCGGCTGGACCACCATTTAAGACGGAGCCTTCCGGTTCGACGATCGCTGCTTTTGTACCGAGACGTTGTTTTAAGAAGTCCGCTGTTCCGGCGAACGTACCACCTGAACCACAACCGGCAACGAACCAGTCGATGTGCGGCAAGTCCGCAATCAGCTCAGGACCGAGTGTCCGCTGATACGTGACTGGGTTCTCTTCGTTTTCGAATTGTAACGGAACGTAACTGTTCGGAATTTCCTGACCGAGTTCTTTTGCCCGGTCGATCGCCCCTTGCATATCGAGTTCAGTTGGCGTGTTGACGACGGTTGCGCCGAGTGCCCGCATCAACGTCTGCTTTTCCTGACTGAATTTTTCCGGAACGACACAGATGACTTGGAGATCGTATTTTTTAGCGGCAAGCGCCAAGCCGATGCCGGTATTCCCGGCTGTCGGCTCGATGATCGTACCGCCTGGTGTCACATGTCCGTTTTCGATTGCTGCATCAACGAGTTGAATGCCAAGGCGGTCTTTGACGCTGCCCCCAGGGTTCATCCATTCGAGCTTCGCCAAAATGCGCGTACCAGCAGGCAAATCGAATGAAGTGATCTCGTAGAGTGGTGTGTTTCCGACGAGGTCGCGGACGTTGTTCGCGATCATCCGAAGACGATGTCCCATTCATCACGACCGGCAAGCATTTTCTCGGCATAGTGCTTCGCTCCTTTGAGGTCATGTGCGCTCGCAAATCCACATTGGACTTCGTTTTGCGCTGGAATCTCTTCTGCTGCAAGGACGTCTTTCAACGTCTTCTCAACGAGTTCGCTCATTTTTTCGACAGAGTCGAAGTTCATCATCGCCATGTAGAAACCTGTTTGGCATCCCATCGGCGAGACATCGATGACATCATCCGAGTAGTTGCGGATGTTTTCAGCAAGTAAGTGCTCGAGTGTGTGCATCGCACGCATCGGCATTTGCTCAACGTTTGGTTGCGTGAAACGGATATCGTATTTGACGACTTGGTCGACTTTACCTTCTTTATAACCCGCGACGCGGATATAAGGTGCTTTGACTTTCGTATGATCCAGGTTAAAGCTTTCGACGTTCATTTTTTGAAGTGCCATGATTTATTCCCCCATTTTCTCGGCTTCTACGAGCCAGACGAAGTGATTGTATTGTGTGAAGTTAACAGTGAATCCCCGTGCTGTAAACAATTCTTCCATGACTGGAATCAACGGGTAAAACTCGCGTTCGAGATCGTCCGCTAACGCATCGAACCCTTGAGCGCGTGCTTCGCGAATCGTTTGCAGGCGTGCCTCTTCTGAGACGAACATCGTATCCGCGTAGACGATTTTTCCGTCTGCCGGTAAATGTGATGCCATCAGTTCGATTGCTTCTCCCTTTTCCTCATCTTTTAGATGATGAAACGCATACGTCGAAACAAAACTGCGTGCTTCCTTCGCCTCGAACGAGAGGAAGTGACCATCCTGTACATCAAGCGACGGAATCTTTTCCGTCAGGATTGCCCGCATCTCCGGACTTGGTTCGACGGCGAGTACGGCGTCGTGACGTGCCAGAAGACGTTGTGTCAGGTTCCCTGTGCCTGCTCCGAATTCAATGACCGGCGACTGCGCTTTATCCGCTACTGTATCCAAAATCTCATCGTATCGACGAAAAACCTCTTTATATTCCGGATCGTGTCCGGTTACTGTCTCGTCATACGTCGATGCCCATTCTGTGAAAACATCCATAAAACGTACTGTCATGCCTTGTCGTCCTCCATCTCACCAGTTAATTCCGAGTAATCGGATATGAATTAAAGTAATTTTCCTTATTCGCATTGTAGCAAGGAGATTCCATCCTGGCAAGCGACCGGCTCGAAAAACTTCCAGAAAACAAAAAAAGGCGTTGCCGGCGAACCGACAACACGAATAATGTGGTTAGAAATGCTACGAAGGAAAACCCAGCTCCATTCGGAATTGTTCGCTCTTCCGCGTGGAGGACGGCGCCTGTTCGACATGATCGCCAGCTTACGTTCACTTCTTGATCGGTCCTTTCAATCCACCACCCGTTCATTGCACCGCTTCGTCTTTGGGGGACGACTTAAGGGGAAACAATACACCGGCTTAGGATGGGAGAAAGGGTTCAGGACTTGAATCGTATTGAACGATCATCTCTGCTAGACTTCCTATAATGCATTTCTAGAAGTTGTTATGAATATACCATTCATATTTCGGCGTTGTCAACGGATTATTGTAAATATTCCGACAATTTAACAAAAAGAAAAATCCAGTCGGACTTTTCTTACCGTTCTTGACAAAAAGCAAAGACGTTTTGTACGGACTGAAAAGCATAAAGTCGCTCTACGACTTGATTTTCTTCAATTCGCAACAACGCAGGAACACTCATGACGCGGGCTTCTTCTAAGAAATCCGGAATGAAATTCCCGTTCGCCTTCTGAATCGATTGACCTGATTCCGTCGCTTCGACGATATCTAGCATGCGCTCCGCGATGGCGCATGTCCCGCACATCGGTGCATAGACATACAATAACCCGTTTTCTGGGACGGTCGTGACCTCTTGCATGACGGTCGCTCCTTTCTTCGTGGTATCTGTCGTCAGTATACAAAAAAAAGAGAGCGGACGAAACGCAAGCGCCTCGTTCACTCTCTTTTCGTTAAGTATTACTCGTTGATCATCGATTTGTATGCTGCAGCATCCATCAATGCTTCGACTTGTGAAGCATCTTCGATTTCGATGTCGACCATCCAAGCGCCTTCGAATGGTGACTCGTTGACGAGTTCTGGGGAATCCGAAAGGTTTTCGTTGATGGCAACGACTTTACCAGAGATCGGTGCGTATAATTCCGAGACTGTCTTGACCGACTCGACTGAACCGAATGGCTCGTTTGCTGAGATCGTATCCCCGACTTCAGGCAATTCGACGAAGACGATATCCCCGAGTTCGTGTTGCGCGAAATCCGTGATTCCGATGCGCGCTTTGTTTCCTGATACTTCGACCCATTCATGTTCTTCCGAATAGCGTAAGTTGTCTTTTACTTGACTCATTTCCGATTCCCCCTGTGGACTAATTTGGACTAACGTGTTCAGTATACCAAAATCGCCTCTGAACTTAATACCATTTTCCTTGATACAATTCTTCTTTGAAGCCAATCGTGACGTCTTTCCCATCGGTAACGATTGGACGTTTCAGCAACATGCCGTCACTTGCGAGCAACTTGTATTGCTCGTCTTCCGATAACGTGGGAAGTTTGTCCTTGATTCCTTGCGAACGATACGATTGACCGCTCGTGTTGAAGAACTTCTTCAATGGCTCCCCACTTTTTTGGTGGAGTTCCTGGATCGTCGTTGCAGATGGTGTCTCCTCGACGATATGTTTGTAATCGACTTCGACACCGTGTTGTTCGAGTGCTTTTTTTGCTTTGACGCACGTACTACATTTCGGGTAGCCGTACATCGTGACTGTTGTTGTCATGTTCATCACCTCACCTTCAAGAGTAGCAGATGGATCACTTCTGCTTCAAGCGTGCGAGCGCCCCGTCGATCTGATCTTGATGATGGGCGTCATGGGCAACGAACGATTCGACGAATTCTTGCGGTCGAAAATTCTCATAGGTCGCCGCAAATTCCTCATCAGACAGACGATCGAGGTGATTGACGATGTCACGCCGGACGCTGATCGCTTTTTTTAACAAAGCAAGCGGATCGATATGATGCGCATATTCGACCGCCAGTCGATTGAACTGATCAAAATCCGTCTCGACCAGTGTCAGCGGTTCATCCGGTAACTTCGAGATGGCATGATCGTAATAAAACCGGTCCCATAAATAGAGGTGGCTGACGCATTCCAGGACAGTCCACTTGTTAAGGGCAAGCGGCAGATCCCATTCTTCCGGCGACAAACGTTCAAGGGATTGATAGTAGGCAATCGCAAATTGCAGTTCAACCAATTCTTGGCGCATCTCGTTTTCCTCCTCCAACCAAAAACTTCGCCTTTACAGAGATTTTCCCTGCAAAGGCGAAGCGGTAAACCTGACTTAGACCGTATATTTGTTTGACTCGATGAGGCGTTTTGCGATGTCGCGTTTCGTACCGATGACGTTGATCGGCTGGTAACGGCTGAATTTTTTCAGCGCCGAGAGCAACATCCGGAGTTCGTCGCCGCTTGCTGCCGCGTAGAGTGTCTCTTTCGCATCACGCTCGACAGCTTCGAACGCTTGTTGTGCGAAGACTTCCGTGTAACGGACTTTCAGTTCGCTCTTCTCGATTCCTTTGTCGGCAATCGCTTTGTCCGTCCGGACGATTGCTGACTCCAGCGCATAGATCGCACTCATGATGTCAGCTGTGTTCGCTAAGATCTCTTGTTCGCCTTGGAGTTTGTCCTGGTATTTTTGGACTGCTGTTCCGGCAGTCAACAAGAAGATTTTTTTCATCATCGCCAGTAAATGACGTTCGCGATCAAGTGGTGCTGTTCCGATTTCTGTCGGCATGAAGCTCATCACTTCTTGTTGCAGACGCTGTGCTTCCGCAAGCAACGGCAACTCGCCTTTCATTGCTTTCTTCAGCAACGTTCCCGGGACGAGCAGACGGTTGATCTCGTTCGTTCCTTCGAAGATCCGGTTGATCCGTGAATCACGGTACATGTTCTCGACTTCATATTCTGCCATGAAGCCGTAACCACCGTGAATCTGGACCGCTTCATCGATGACGTAATCAAATGTTTCCGAAGCAAAGACTTTGTTCATCGAGCACTCGATCGCGTACTCAGCGATTGCATCGGCGATTTTCTTACCGTCCTTGCTTTCTTCTTCTGACAACTGATCGAGGCTGTCTTGGAACAGACCACCCGTCCGGTAGACCGAACTTTCCATCGCATACGTCTGTGCTGCCATCGTCGCGAGTTTTTCTTGAATCAATGGGAACGAGCCGATCGGTGTCTTGAACTGTTTCCGTTCGTTCGAGTACTGGACTGCGAGATCAATCGCCCGTTTTGATGAACCGACAGCACCGACAGCTAATTTGTAACGACCGACGTTCAAGATATTGAAGGCGATGACGTGACCGCGTCCGATCTCACCGAGGACGTTATCGACTGGTACTTCTGCATCTTGTAAGATCAACGTCCGTGTCGATGATCCTTTGATTCCCATCTTCTGTTCCTCGACGCCTGTCGAGACGCCTGGATACGATCCTTCGACGAGGAAGGCTGTGAACTTGTCACCGTCGATTTTTGCGTAGACGACGAACAAGCTTGCAAAACCAGCGTTCGTGATCCATTGTTTTTCACCGTTCAAGATGTAGTGCGTACCGGCTTCGTTCAAGACAGCCGTTGTTTTAGCACCAAGAGCATCTGAACCAGAGCCTGGCTCCGTCAACGCGTACGAAGCGATCCACTCCCCTGAAGCGAGTTTTGGCAAGTATTTATGCTTTTGCTCTTCGTTACCGAAGAAGACGATCGGCAACGAACCGATTCCGACGTGTGCGCCGTAGCTGAGAGCGAACGAACGACCACGCGCGAACTTCTCCGTGATGATCGAAGACGAGATCTTATCCATCTGATAGCCGCCGTATGCTTCTGGAACGTCTGCACCGAGTAGACCAAGCTCGCCTGCTTCACGGAGGAGACCGACTGACAATTCGAACTCATGTTTTTCGATCCGGTCTAGAACTGGAACGACACGATCTTCGACGAACTTCGCTGTCATGTCACCGACCATTTTGTGTTCTTCCGAGAAATCCTCCGGTGTGAAGAGACGTTCTGGTGCTAACTCATCTAATACGAAACTGCCACCTTTGATTAATTCGTTTGTCGTTTGGCTCATTGTCCTGTTCCTCCTTCAACTAGTTCGAATACACCTGCTGCGCCCATTCCGCCACCGATACACATCGAGACGACACCATACTGGACATTCCGGCGTTTCATTTCATGCAAGAGCGTTAATGTCAATTTCGTTCCTGTACAGCCGAGTGGGTGACCGAGGGCGATCGCTCCACCATTGACGTTGACGATGTCTTCGTTTAATCCAAGCTCACGGATGACACCGAGCGACTGCGAAGCGAACGCTTCGTTCAACTCGATCAAACCAACGTCCTCAAGCGTGATGCCTGCGAGTTCGAGTGCCTTTGGAATCGCGACGACCGGTCCGATACCCATGACTTCCGGACGGACACCACCGACAGCGAACGATTTGAACTTACCGAGAATCGGTAACCCTTGGCGTTCTGCCTCTTCCCGTTCCATGACGAGGACGGCAGCCGCACCGTCTGACGTCTGTGAAGAATTCCCTGCTGTGACGCTACCGCCGAGGCGGAACGCTGGGCGAAGTTTTGCAAGACCTTCAGGTGACGAATCCGGGCGAACGCCTTCATCGTGCTCGACGACGAATGTCTTCTCTTCGATTTTCAGTTCATCATTGACGAATTGTTCCGTCACCGTTACCGGGACGATTTCGTCAACAAACTTACCAGCTGCGATTGCTGCTGCTGCCTTTTGGTGACTCTTCAGGGCAAAGGCATCTTGATCTTCTCGTGAGACATTGTAGGTCGCAGCGACTTGCTCCGCTGTATGCCCCATGCTCATGTAGTACTCTGGTGCCGTGTCGACGATCGACGGATTAGGTCGAACGACGTGACCTGGCATCGGGACTTGACTCATCGATTCGAGTCCACCGGCGACGACAGCGGTTGCTTGCCCCGTCATGATCTTCATTGCCGCGTCAGCGATCGATTGTAATCCACTTGAGCAATACCGGTTGATCGTGATCGCCGGTACCTCATGGGATAATCCACCGAGGACTGAAGCGTAACGAGCGATGTTCATGCCTTGTTCCGCTTCCGGCAAGGCACATCCGAGGATGACGTCATCGACCGCTCCCGTGTAACCAGACCGTTTCAATGTTTCCTGGATGGCGATGCCTGCTAATTCATCTGAGCGCATCGATTTGAATGCGCCCTTTTTTGCTTTTCCGACCGGTGTTCGTGCACCGGCGACGATTACTGCTTCCTTCATCCGAATCCCCCCAGTCCTCAGTTACGAAGCGGCTTGCCTTTGACGAGCATGTGCTGCATCCGTTGTTGTGTCTTCATCTCACCGATTAGGCTCAAGAATGCTTCCCGTTCGATGTCGAGCATATATTGTTCATCGACGTGGCTACCGAAGGCGACGTTCCCACCGGCGATGACGTGTGCGAGTTTACTGGCGATTTTTAAGTCATGCTCCGAGATATACCCGCCGTAGAACATTTCGCGTGTTGCGAGTTCAAGCGTCGCTTTCCCCGCACGACCGACGACTGGAATCTTCGCTTTTGCTGGTGCCGTGTAGCCAGTCCGGTCCAGTTCAAGGACGAGTTGTTTCGCATCATACGTCAAGTGATCCCGGTTCATCGAGATTTGATCAACGGAGCGAACATATCCGAGTTCGCGTGCTTCAAAGGCTGATTTTGAGACTTTTGCCATCGCGACGTTCTCGAACGTTTTTTGCGCTGCTTTTTCGATATTGACGAGTCCGTCCGGTGTGTTTTCTAACAGTCGACGATACGTGTTGACGTTTCCGCCGCCTCCCGGAATCAGACCGACACCGACTTCGACGAGACCCATATACGTTTCAAGCCCGGCTTGCAGACGAGCTGCCGGAAGCGAGATCTCCGTACCGCCACCAAGCGTCATTCCTTGTGGCGCAGCGACGATTGGACGCGATGCGTAACGAATCTTTTGAATCGATTGTTGGAACTTGTTGATGATCCAGTCGAGCTCGAACCAGTTCTCATCTTCCGCTTCCATCAGCATCATCGCTAGGTTTGCACCGACACAGAAGTTCTTGCCATCGTTTGCGATGACGAGACCACGGTGGTTTTTCTCAACGAGATCGATCGACTGTTCGATCATCTGCATGATGTCGACACCGATCGCATTACTCTTCGAAGTGAACTCAAGGACTGCGACATCGTCACCGATATCAAGCAAACGTGCCCCATTGTTCTCAAGGAGAACACCGTTTGACTTCCGGACGTCGCGGAGTCGGATCTCCTTCGGATTGACCGTTGCTCCGACGTAGTCTTGTGTCGTTACGTCATAATGACGACCAGACGCATCATAGAAACTCGTTTTTCCTGCTGCGAGCATCTCACCGACCCATGCCGGTACTGCGTAACCGTCTTGTTTCATCTTCGCGACCGTCTTCTCGACACCGAGTGCGTCCCATGTCTCGAACGGTCCCATCTTCCAGCCAAAGCCCCATTTCATTGCTTCGTCGATTGCTTTGATGTCGTCTGCGATCTCTCCCGTCAGCTGAGCCGAGTAGAGCAATGTTTTCGCATGGATCGGCCAGAGTAAGGCGCCGACACGATCTTGTGCAAAGACGACGGCTTTCAGTTTGTTTTTTGCGCCCGGAAGTGCTTTAGCTTGTCCGATCGACGGTTCAGTAAGCGCTTTCTTTTCAACGTACTCGAATGTTTCGAGATCGAGTTCAAGGATCTGTTTTCCGACTTTCTTATAGAAGCCTTGACCCGTCTTCGCACCGAGTGCTCCTTGTTCGACAAGGCGACGCATCTCAACCGGAACTGCGAACGTCTCCTTCTCTTCGCCTTCTGGCAACAAGTCATAGACGTTGTTCGCAACATGGACGAACGTGTCGATGCCGACGACGTCGAGTGTCCGGAACGTTGCTGACCCTGGGCGACCAAGGAGTGGACCTGTGACCGAATCGACCTCCCCGATCGAATAGCCACCTTTTTTCATCTCATCCATCGTCACGAGGAGACCGTATGTCCCGATTCGGTTGCCGATGAAGTTCGGTGTATCCTTCGCGATGACGACACCTTTCCCGAGTCGTTCTTCTGCGAATTGTTTCATGAAGTCAACGACACGTGGATCCGTGTTTGACGTCGGAATCAACTCGAGTAACTTCAGATAACGTGGTGGGTTAAAGAAGTGTGTCCCGAGGAAACGACGGTTAAATGATTCCGAGCGTCCTTCGCGCATCGCTTCAATTGAAATGCCTGATGTGTTCGAGCTGACGATCGCGTCTTCCCGAATGAACGGTTCGATCGTTTTAAACAATTGCTGTTTAACATCGAGTCGTTCGACGACGACTTCGACGATCCAGTCTGCTTCCTTCAGACGTTCTAAGTCGTCTTCTAAGTTTCCGACCTCGATGAAGTCGATCAATTTTTTCGACGCGAGTGGTGCTGGATTTTGTTTCAAGAGTTTTTCGCGGTTATCGCGCGCGATGCGGGAGCGGACGCGCGGATCACTCAGCGTCAAGCCCTGCTTCTCTTCTTGTGCCGTAAGTTCTTTTGGTACGATATCAAGCATCAATGTCCGTATGCCAGCATTCGCAAGATGTGCCGCGATGCCTGCACCCATCACCCCTGAACCGATGATGACGGCGAATTGGATGTGTTTCGTCAACTGGATTGTGGTCGGCTGACCGATTTGACTCGCCATGATATACCCCCTGATTTAAAATTGAATGAACAACCATTCATTATACTGACAAAAAAAGAAGCCGAACGACTTTGGTGTGCTTCTTCTACATCTTCATCATAAATGAATAATGATTCAGTAGCAATAAAAAATCAGTCAATGGACAAATTTTCCTGTTAGACTGATAAAAAGGAGTGGTTGAAAATGAGTCAAACCGAGCATGTATGGAATCAAAAAGCCGCCGACTGGGCGGATCGCGCTGACGATATGTGGACGAACGGCAGTCGCAAAACCGTTTTACCGTTCCTACGAAAAATGATCACCGGTGGTCGGTTGCTTGATCTCGGTTGCGGTGATGGGGCAGCCTGTCGACTACTGACACCGGACTTTCAGACAGTCGGACTCGATGTCTCAGACGAAATGATTCGAATCGCGCGTCAGAAATCACCCGAGCAGACGTTCATCGTCGGGACGAGCGAAGCGTTACCGTTCGCTGATCATGCATTTGACGTCGTTCTTGCCGTCAACTCACTCGAATGGTCGACACGTCCCGTTCAAGTACTGCAAGAAATCGAACGCGTTGCCCCACTTGTCGTCATCAGTCTACTTGGTCCGACAGCCGCTCCGCGTCAACTTGCTCATCGTCGTCTGTACGGTGAAGAAGTCGCGATGGGAAATACGATGATGCCGTGGGAATTGCTGCAGCTAGCAAAAGAGCGCGGCTGGACGTTGCTTGATGAAGCGGTCATCCAAAAGGAAGGAGCCGTCATGACGGGGCATCGGTTACTGGATCAAGCACATGCTTTCTCGTGTTTGTTTGCTTTTCAGACGACGGCTGTGAGGGAGCGATAAATATGTCACACAGTACCTTTTATACGTCTATATTAATAGCTTTATGTATTGTTTTTTTATTTTACATTGATGCTCTCGATGTTCTAGAAAGATGGCAATTCTTCCTACTCTTTATTGGTCTCTTATTCTGTATACAGGCATTGGGGGACCGTTTATTTCGACGTTATCGGGAGAAACGTTTCCAACCACAAACTACTGTCTTCTTAATGATTGGTTTATTTGCTGGGATGATGTTTCTAGGTAATATCATTTGGCCATGATGCGAAATGACCGATGTAACGCACTATTCACCTCACTGTCTTCTCACCCGCTTTCCTCAGGCGAGACACAAGCCAGTCTTCTTCATCCTTCGGATGACGAACCCGGGTCTTGTTCGTCTCTGACAGCGCGAGTTAAAACATCGCGCTTTTTCCTGAAGGAGTCGGGTGAAGACATGTGAGGAGGACGTACTCATTTGTTATCCAAAGAACTCAAAAGCGATCGATTTCCGTCAATGGAATCGATCGCTTTTGATATGAGTTCATCTAGGACGAACTAGGCATCTTCGACTCCTAAAGGAAAAGGAAGCATGCTAGATGCTTCCGTCAGGGAAGAGGAAGACCCGGCAAATCGCATGGAATGCGAAATGCCGCGGCTTACTTCCCGCCTGAGGAAAGAGAAGATGCTGGGAACGTCCGGTATACTTTGCTTCATCCTCCATGCGTTCGCTGATGTACCTGTCGCAACCACTCTTCAACCAAGACAAGACCCGATTGCTCTTCCCATTTCAGTCGGAAATAGAGTGTCTGTAGCATCTGTTTGACGTTACGATACGTCGTCCACTCCGCATCTCCCCATGTCACGTCACTCTCAAGCCACTCCTTAATATTACGTTCGATTCGTTGCAATAGGACATCTTCCGACAGTCCATGACGACAAGCTTGCAACCACGCTGTCACCATCCGGTCCGCTTCTTCATCGACATAGAGATAATCGGATCGGATCAACTGACGAATCATCGCATCAATCGCTCCGAGCTCCTCCTGTGGACGACTCGCTGGGTGCGTAAACCAGACCGCATAGACATCTGCGATATGTGCCATGCTGTGTGCCCACCCCATTCCGTCAATGAATCCACGGACATCCTTTTCTTGCTCCAAATAGGTTTGTAAGTAAGTCGACAGCCGATACAACTGTTCTTGATTCAGTATACGCCGAGTTTTATCCATCACTAACAGCTCAGCGAGTGCTAATGCTGAAAATGATCGCGTCAGGACAGCTGTTGTGTCCGCTGTTCCCATTCTATACATCAATCCATGCCCACTTAAAATAAAATCGAAAATTCGATTGGTGTCTTCTATCGTAAAGGACTCTGATGCGATGTAGGTCGCTAACTGCGGATAGACCAATCCATCCCGCAACTCAGAATCCGTCGAACCGATATGTAGAAGCAACTCATCGAGTAACGCAGGTGTTACACTCGCGTCTTGTTGTAGCAGTTCTTTTAGCTGTTGTTCCGTTCGAGCCATTTTGTTCTCTCCTCCCTAAATCAAAAAAAGGCGATGCAGCATTGCATCGCCTTCTCTTCTTATCCTTTGACCATTCCTTTGAGAACGAAGGCAACGTTTGCCGGTCGTTCTGCTAAACGGCGCATGAAGTAACCATACCAGTCACGTCCATAAGGGACATAGACACGGACTTTATAGCCTTGTTTGACGAGTTCAAGTTGACGCTCAACCCGGATGCCGAATAACATCTGGAATTCGAACTGATCTTTTTCAATCCCGTTTTCTTTAGCGTAACGGATGATTTGCTCGATCATCGCATCGTCATGTGTTGCGACGGCAGCATAGTTTCCGAGTGATAATTGTAACTTCACGAGCTTGATGTAGTTGTGATCGACATCTTCTTTTTCTGGGAACGCCACCGTTGCCGGCTCTTTATATGCCCCTTTAACGATCCGGAGATTCGTCTCGAAGCGTCCGACACGTTTGATATCATCTTCCGACCGGTAAAGGTATGACTGGATGACCGTACCGATGTTATCGAAAGATTGGCGCAATTCTTCAAACAATTGAATCGTCTTTTCACAACGTGGCTCGTCTTCCATATCAATCGTGACGAAGACACCGAGTTCTTTCGCCCGCGTTAAGATCCGTTCCATGTTCGAGCGAATCAAGTCGTCCGAGATATCGAGTCCGAGTGATGTCAGTTTCAACGAGAGTTGCGAGTCTAATTTTTCTTCCGCAATCATCTCAACCGCACGAATACATTCTTGTGTCATCATCTCTGCTTCCGCTACCGTCGAGATGAACTCCCCTAAATGGTCCATCGTGACGCATAATCCTTTTGCGTTCAATTCCTGGATCGCCCGTTTTGATGCTTCCAATGAATCCCCTGCCACGAAGCGACTTGCTCCGAATTTAAGCCCGTATCGCTTGGCGAGACCGTTCAATGTCTTGTTTTGCGATAAGAAGATAAAACCATCCCGTAGTACTTTTTCCATCACTCATGATTCCCCCTAAATAAATGCTAGGCTGTTTTACCGTATCGGTTCACATCTCTGCCTTTATATTATGACATAAAGCGCTTACATACGCTCTTTCTTTTGTTTATTTTTGAGAATCTGTTGTGCGACAAGTCCTACGGCAAAGAATAAGACATACAGACCGATCGCGAGGAAGAACTGCCATGAGAACGGATCGCGTAGGCTTGAGCCGATATTGTTGTAAACGAACGCACCGGGAATGATCCCGATATAGTTCGCGATGGCGAACTGTTTAAAACGGATTTTTGATAATCCGGACGCGTAGCTGATCGCGTCAAACGGAAATAGCGGAATCAACCGGACGATCAAGACGACGAGAAAGCCGTTCGTTGCAATCCGTTCGTCGAGTACGTTCAGCTTCCCTTTCCCGATCAACTTCTCAACTCCACGGCGACCGAGCATCCGGGCGATCCAAAAGCTGAGTAATCCACCCGTACCGGCACCAATAACATCAAGTAATGTCCCGAGCCACGGACCGTACGTATAGCCGCCAAAGACGGTCAAAAGACTCGCCGGAAAAAAGACGAGTGGTCGGACGGTATAAGCGAGCACATAGAGCAACATCCCTGTCAGACCTTGATTCCGTACCCAATCCGATAATGCTTGAATGTCGAATTGCTCCAACATTCCCGACATCCGGAAATACAGGAGCAATCCAAGTCCAAACATAAAATACAGCGTGATCGGGAGCCAGTCCCGGAGCCGTAGTTTCTTCATGACATCGTCGCTGGAGCAACGTAATAGAAAATCGACAGGAAGATCAACACACTACCAGCAAGGACGAACAGATGCCAAATCGCGTGGTTATACGGCAAGCGTGCCCAGACGTAAAAGATGACGCCGAGAGAGTACGCAAGTCCACCACCGAGGAGGAGTAAGAATCCTTGTAATCCAAGTGCTTCATAGATCGGCTTGATCGCAAACAGACAACACCAGCCGAGGATCAGATAAGACGCATTCGAGATCCAGACATATTTACCGGTCGAATAAAGCTTCCAGATGATGCCGAGCGTTCCGACACCCCAGACGATGCCGAGCAATGTCCAGCCGAGCGGACCACGGAGTGTGATTAAAGCGAACGGTGTATAACTACCGGCAATCAACAGATAGATGCCAGCATGATCTAAAATTTGTAGAACCTTGTTTGCTTTCGTATGCATCAGCGAATGCATCAAGGTCGAGAACAGATAAAGGAGAATCATCGTTGCCCCGAAGATACTGACAGCCGTGACGTTCCAAGCGCTGCCGGATTTCGTCGCCTGCAGGATCAACATCACGAGCGCGACGATACTGAAAATGACACCCAATCCGTGTGTAATGGCACTGGCGATCTCCTCTTTCAAGGAGTCACCTTTTGCGAGTAGCTCTTCGATCGTTTCTTTCGATTGTTGCTTGATCGTTTGCTTAAGTTCTTTTTTGGTAACCAACCGAACACCTACTTTCTAATGACACAAGACTAACACTTTGATTATACGCTCTGAAGCGACAGCGTGCCTATCGAAAGATTCTGTCGATTTGATGACAACCGTCATCTGTTTGTCTTTTCCCGCTTATACAAAAATCCACACCGCCTTTGCGATGTGGATGTCGTTTACCATTGTTCAATATCCGGGCGATCCTTGAACGTCGATTTTGTACCATGACGTTCGTTAAGGACGGCTTCGACTTCTTTGAATGAGACACCGCGCTCAGCGAGCAAGACCGTTAAGTGGTACAACAAGTCTGCTGTCTCTTCTGCTAACGTATCGTTACCAGCGAGAACGACTTCAAATGCCTCTTCGCCGAACTTCTTCGCGATCTTCTCATATCCAGAAGCAATCAAATAGTTCGTATAGGATTCTGCTTCCTTTGCCTCAATCTTCGCTTTGACGGTCTGTTCCAGTTCGTATAACATCGGGCACCTCCACTTCCGTATAGAAACAACTACGATTTCCGGTATGGCATGTCGGACCATTCGCTTTGACCGTGATCAAGAGACTATCTTGATCACAGTCAATCCACATCCGTTTAAGTTCAAGCGTGTTCCCGCTCGTCTCCCCTTTCGTCCAGAGACGATTCTTCGTCCGCGAGAAGAAGGTGACAAGACCGGTCGCAAGCGTCTTATCATAAGCGGCTTGGTCCATGAAGCCGACCATCAAGACATCGTTCGTCTGCTCGTCGACGACGACGGCAGCGACGAGTCCTTTTGAAAAATTCAATGGCGTCATCGGACTTCGACTCCCCGTTCTTTGAGGTAGGCTTTTGTTTCTGGCATCGTGTACGTCGCTTCATGGAAGATTGAAGCAGCAAGGGCTGCGTCAGCGCCCGCTTCCAAACCTTCCGCCAAGTGATCGAGTGTTCCGACCCCACCAGAAGCGATGATCGGCACGTTGACGACTTCACGCAAACGACGGATCAAGGCGAGATCATAGCCGTCTTTTGTTCCGTCAGCGTCCATTGAAGTGACGAGTAATTCACCGGCACCAAGCGCGACAGCTTCCTGTGCCCACTCGATCGCGTCACGTCCGACGGGTTGTGTTCCCCCGTGTGAGAAGACACCCCATGAGTCGCCGGTCTGTTTCGCATCGATTGCGACGACTGTCGCTTGGACACCGAACAGGCGGCTGACTTCTTGAATCAGTTGTGGATTTTGAAGCGCCGACGAGTTGAGTGAGACTTTGTCAGCACCGGCACGAATCAAGCGTTTCGCGTCTTCAATCGTCTTGATTCCGCCACCGACCGTAAACGGCATGTAGATGACTTCTGCGACGCGTTCGACGATATCAAGCATCGTCTCGCGCCCTTCTTGCGTTGCTGAGATATCGAGCAGGACGAGTTCGTCCGCCCCTTGCTCGTAATAATACTTCGCGACGGCGACCGGGTCACCAAGATCACGTAAGTTCTGGAATTTAACGCCTTTAACGACACGTCCTTCCTTGACGTCAAGACAGGGAATGATCCGCTTCATCAACATACGCGTAACACCTCTTTTAAGGCGAGTGATCCGTCGAGTAACGCCCGACCGACGACCGCTCCGTCCATCCCGATCTCTTTGAGGCGCGCGACGTCATCGACCGTCGTCACACCACCGGAAGCGATCAATTCGACCCCTTCCCGTTTCAAGCGATCAAGTCCATCAACATCCGGTCCCATCATCATTCCGTCACGCGAAATGTCTGTATACAGGAACGTCTTGATGCCTTTGCCGATCAAGTGCGTCATCGCTTCTTCGAGCGTCCAACCGCTCGCTTCGAGCCAGCCGCGTGTTTGAACGATGCCTTCTTTGGCATCTAACGCAACAGCCAGTTTATCACCAGCGAGAGCAATCATCTGCTCGAGTAATGCTTCGTCTTCTAGGGCGACCGTCCCGACGAGAATCCGGTCGATTCCGGCACCGACGTATGCTTCGACGGTCTCGATGTTACGGACACCACCACCGGCTTCAACGAACAACCCGGTCTCCTTTTTAATGTCAGCGATTAAGCTCAAGTGTAACGGTTCGCCGGCTTTTGCGCCGTCAAGATCAATCAAGTGAATCGCAGTCGCCCCGTCTTCCTTGAAACGCTTCGCGATTGTCAACGCATCACCGAAGAATGTCTGTTGGTCAAAATCTCCTTGCTTCAGGCGTACGGCCTGTCCGCTCATTAAATCGATTGCTGGGTAGAGTTGCATGTCGTCTCTCTCCATTCCTTCAGTAGTTTCAGTCCGACTTCGCCACTCTTTTCTGGGTGGAACTGCATCCCGGTGACTTGTCCTTTTTGAACGATCGCAGGGACGAGACGTCCGTATTCAACCGCATCAACGATCCATTCTGGATCACAGACGGCACCGTACGAGTGGACGAAATAAACGGCTTCCCCGTGGTTCGTCAACTGGTGCCACCCCATGTGTGGTAAGCGGACGTCGCTCGGTAGTTTTTCAATCGTTCCCGGTAAGATCCCGAGTCCTTCCGTCAGTCCGTCTTCGTCACTTGATTCAAAGAGCAGTTGCATACCGAGACAAATCCCGAGGAACGGTTTCTTTTCCGCTTGTTCTTTTAAGAAGTCGATAAGTCCCGTTTCCTTTAGGCGCTCCATTGCCGGTGCATAGGCACCGACACCGGGTAAGACAAGTGCCTCTGCTTGGTCGAGCAACTCCGTGTCACTCGTGACGATGACTGCTTCGCCGAGCTCCTTTAACGCTCGCTCGACATTCGCGATATTCCCGACGCCATAATCGACGATTGCTATCATTGATCAATCAACCCTTTCGTAGACGGTACCCCTTCGCTCGTCACGGCGACTGCCTGACGGACGGCTCGACCGAGTGCTTTGAACAACCCTTCGATCATGTGGTGTGTGTTCGAGCCATATAAGACCTCGGCATGAATCGTCATCCGGGCACTCCGTGATAAGCCTTGGAAGAACTCTTCTGCGAGTTCCGTATCAAAGTCACCGAGCTTCGGATTCTTGAAACTAGCACGGAAGACCGTGAACGGACGACCGCTGAAATCGAGCACGACCGACGCGAGTGTCTCATCCATCGGTACACGCGATTCGCCGTAGCGTTCAATCCCGGCTTTATCGCCGAGCGCTTCCGTCAACGCTGCCCCGAGGACGATCGCTGTATCTTCGACCGTGTGGTGCGCATCGATCCACGTATCACCTTTTGCTGTCACCTTCAGACCGATCCGGGCCTGAAAGGCAAATAACGTCAACATATGATCAAAGAACCCGACACCGGTCTTGATTTCAACCGGACCTCCTGCGAGATCGACCTCAACCTTGATGTCTGATTCTGCACTCACTCGTTCGCTTGCGCCACGCCGCATCGTAATTCCTCCTCTACACACGTTTCTAATACTTGCATCGCTTCTGGTGATCCACAACTGACACGGAATGCCTGGTCAAACAAGCGGATCCGTAATCCAGCGTCAGCACAACGCTGCGTAAAGCGTTCGGCTTCCGGATACTCGACATAGACGAAGTTCGCTGCACTCGGATACGTCTTGCCGATTGGCGCGAGAATCCGCTCGATTGCTTCGCGACTCGCATACGTTTCTTCTAAGACCCGATCGAGTTCCGGTTCTGCCATGATGGCGATGCCGACAGCTGCTGATAGACCAGAGACGTTGTACGGTGATTTAATCTGTTCGATTTCTTCAATGATTTGTTCGCTCGCGATGACAAAACCAAGTCGAAGCGATGCGAGTCCGAACGCTTTTGAGAGCGTCCGTAAGATGATCGCTTTCGGATATTCCTCTAGTAAATGAAGCATCGACTGTTCGAGCGCGAAGTCGATGTACGCCTCATCGATAACGACGTATTTGCCACTGTCGAGCAAGCGACGGATGTCCGCTTCCTTCCGGAGGACACCAGACGGATTGTGCGGGTGACTCAAGAAGATGATCTCACCGGGTGCTGCGATCAATCCCTCGACGTCAAGCGTCATCTCGTCGAGTAACGGTACGCGTTCAAACGGTGCCCGTGCCCGGTCAGCGTAGAACTGGTACATGACGAAGTCAGGTTCCGAGGCGATGACCGGCATGCCGGGTCCGCCGTAGCGGGCACATAAGTAGCCGATCAACTCATCCGAGCCGTTCCCGGCGACGAGTTGCGTCGGACGGACACCGGCATACGTCGCGTACGACGCCTTGACTTGATCGATGATCTCGACTGGATATTCGTTTAATGGGAACGTCGCGATCAATTCCTGGATCGCTTCGATCCCGACTGGACTGTGGGTCGTGAATCGTTCGTTTTGGTGTAATCGCATTAGTCTTCCCTCACTTCGATGGCTTGTGCGTGTGCTTCGAGTCCTTCGACCCGGGCAACGGTCTTCGCTGCATTCGCGAGACGTTGTACGCCTGCGCGTGTTGCTTCGAGCATCGTCTGGTGACGCAGGAACGTCCGCGCTGATAATCCAGACGCAAAACGAGCTGTTCCGGATGTCGGTAAGACGTGATTCGTTCCAGCGACGTAATCGCCGAGCGTTTCCGGTGTCTCGTGACCGAGGAAGATCATCCCGGCGTGACGGATCGACTTGACGACCTCTTGCGGATTGGCAACGGCAAGTTCCAAGTGTTCCGCTGCAAGACGGTTCGCTTCTTCGATCGCTTTTTCAAGTGAAGCGACGAAGACGCCACCGTTTTCCATCGCACGACGGGCAATCTCTTGACGCGGCAATTGTTGTAAGCGCCGTTCGATTTCTGCATCCACCGCTTGTTTCATCTCTTCTGTCGGCACGAAGGCGATCGCGACAGCGTCACGGTCGTGTTCAGCTTGGGCAAGTAAGTCCGCTGCGATCCTGTCCGGATGCGCCGTTTCGTCCGCGATGACGACAACTTCCGATGGACCAGCAACCGAGTCGATGCCAACGATGCCGTAGACTTGGCGTTTTGCTTCAGCAACGAAGCGGTTTCCGGGTCCGACGATCAAATCGACAGCTTGGATGCTTTCTGTTCCGAATGTCAGGGCAGCAACGGCTTGCGCTCCACCAATCGTATAGATTTCTGTCACACCAGCGATCCGAGCCGCAACGAGTACCTCGTCACTTAAGTTCGTCATCGGTGTCACCATGACGACGCGTTCAACTCCGGCGACTTTCGCTGGAATGGCGTTCATCAAGACGGTCGACGGATAACTTGCTGCACCACCCGGTACGTAGATCCCGACCGAATCAACGGGAACGAACCGTTGGCGTCGTGTCACGTCTGCTTCGACGAGTTCGATGTCAGACGGTAGTTCTTGTTCGTGCCACTCGACGAGTCGTGTCGCCATCAACTTCAACGAGTTAATCAAGTTGGCGTCTGCCTGTTCGAAGGCTTGTGTGATCCGTGTTTCACTGAGACGGAAATCTTCGAGATCGACCTGATCGAATTGGTTCGTATAATCGCGGACAGCGGCGTCACCGTCTGTTGCGACGCGTTCGAGAATCGCGCGGACCGCGAGCTCCGTGTCGCGATCGATGCTGAAAGGTTTTGTCGGTGTCATGATCGTGTCACTCCTTCTGTCAATTGCTCAAGCAAGCGGATGACTTCAACCCGCTTCCGTTTTAACGTCCATTCGCTCGTAAAGAATCGAGCGCTGATATCGATGATTTTTTCGTATTCATTTAGTCCGTTCGCGCGTAACGTCTCACCTGTCTCGACGATATCGACGATTGCGTCAGCAAGACCAAGTAACGGTGCTAGTTCAACGGATCCGTTCAACGGTACGATGTCGACGTCGACACCGAGTTCGCTGAAGTAGCGTTTTGCGATGACCGGATACTTCGTCGCGATCCGGACGCGGCGTCCGCCTTCGAATTGCAACGGTTCCTTTGCACAGACGGACATCCGGCAGACACCGAACGGTAATTCCGCGAGTTCCGATAGTTCTTGATCTGATTCCAGTAGGATATCACTGCCGGTGATCGCGACATCGAGAACGCCTTGGGCAACATACGGGATCAAATCCGATCCTTTCATGAAGACGAATTCGTGCTCGCCCCGTTTGACGATTAGTTCGCGTTCAATGGCTCCCCATGTCTCGACGCCAGCTTCTTTCAGATAACGTTCTGTCGCTTTCGACAGCCGTCCTTTCGTAATTCCGATTCGCATTTAGAGCACCTCCGCCAACCGTTCGACCGAGAATCCGATACCGAACGCCTGTTGTTCTTGTCCGAATTGTTCATAGAGCCGGTCGTAGCGTCCACCGACGAGGACGGGTTCCGTCACGCCTTCGATGAAACCGTGGACCGTGATCCCGTCGTAGTACGTCTGTAAGCCCATTTGACCGAAGTCGAGATCGGCATTGACGGCTTCCGCGAGATCAAGCACGGCATTGAGTCGTGTTTCGTCAACGTACGGTAAGATCGTCTCTGCTCCTTCGCGTCCGAATAATAAAGGTAGTTTCGCAAGTAAGGCATCATCCAGTTGACCCGCGATCCGCTTCAGTTCGATGACGTTACGTAAACGGAGCATCTGCGTCACTTGGTCGCGTAAGTGGTGATCTCCGACGCGCGTCTCGATCAAATGCTCGATTAGACCAGCATCACCAATTGAGAGTGTGACTTCTTTTCCTGTCAGTTCCTCGACGAGTCGGACCGCGAGTTGGATTGCTTCGACTTCTGCGATTTGTCCCCGTTCCTCGAATCCGACCTGGAACTTCTCTTCCGGTTGAAAGACGGAGCCACTGTAGAAGACACGTTTATATTGTTCGCGACCGCGTTCGCTGAGTGCACGTGCGACACTAGTCGTAAAATCCATCCGAATCTGTTCCCGTCCACCGATTTCCTCAATTAAGGGGGTGATTAATCGGGTATAGTTAGATTGTTCGAGTCCATCTTCGAGCTGACGGATGACCTGCTGGAGCCGCGTTGCCGAGGCACCGACATAGTCCGTCGCTCCATCCTTGAGTCGAATCGTAGAAAATGATTGCATACTTCCACTCCTTTATCTTATTATCACTGTACCACGCTAAATTATTTAACGATAAGATACCGCGTTTGGGGCACATTGTCAATCGCTTTGCTTGCCAATTCTAAAAAATCGGAGGGTTACTCATGCAATTATTGAAATGGGACGGTCACGTCCACAGTCCATATTGTCCACACGGTACGAAGGATCCACTTGAAGCCTACATCGAGCGTGCCTTAGAGCAAGGCTTAGAACGGATCAGCTTCACGGAACATGCCCCTTTACCTGAAGGTGTGACGGATCCTGCGCCAGATAACGATTCCGGAATGTCGTTCGCGACAGCCGATGCCTACCTGAAGGAATTGACGCAACTCCGCGAGACATACAAGAATCAGATTGATATCCGGATCGGGATGGAGTTCGACTACTGGGAAGGGCATGTCGACGGTACGCGTGACATCATTGCCCGCTATGCTGACGTCTTAACCGACGGCATTCTCTCACTGCATTACTTATACATCGATGAGCAATATTACGGCGTCGACTTCAGCAAGGAAAGCTTCGGTGAGATCGTCACGAAACTCGGAAGCGTCACGGCGGTACACGAACGCTATTATGAAGGCATCCAAGCCCTCGTCATGACGGACCTCGGTGCACACCAGCCGAAGCGCCTCGGTCACTTAACGTTACCGACGAAGTTCATCCAAGCCTATCCGCTTGAGTCGAACCCAACGAACCTCGACGACACGTTACGGAAAATCCGTCAGGCGAACTTCACACTCGACGTCAACACAGCAGGACTCCGGAAACCATTATGTGGTCTTTCCTATCCTTACCCGGAACTCCTGCAAGTCACGCAGTCGTTATCGATTCCGCTCGTTTATGGATCAGATGCCCACCTCGCAAAAGATGTCGGTGCTGACTTCGATTTCAAATGGTAAATAAAAATCCGGATGCCGCAGCGTCCGGATTTTTTTGTTTAAGAATACGGAAAATCAGCAGCGTCGACAGGAGCAATCGATCTTGCTAATTTTTTTAATTGTGCTAGCGACACGTTACCGGACAGGAGGACGATTTGATTGTCCTCGACGTAATAGAGGTTCGTTCTCTTTTGTTTCTGCTGGAAATAAGCTGTCTGTCCGTTTGCAAGCGTCGTTTCCTTCCAGTCCTTGCCTTGAACGTCTTGCTTCGGAACGACGGTTAGCAGAATCATTTGGGACTTCGTATGGAAGAACCAGATGCTATCATCCCCATTAGGACTTGAACTACTGGCAATCGCTTGGAATGTTGAGAACGGTAAATTCAAACCGCGAGCAGAACTACTCTTCTTAATGTTTTGAACGTCGTCATATGAGACGCCTCCTAACATCCAGTTCTTCTCTTGCTTGGTATACTCTAATACAGCAAGACGATCTGCTCCTTTTGGGTAATGCAACGTCACGTAAGCATAATTCCCGAGGGCGACACTGCTCCAGATATCACCTTCAGTCGGGTGCGCTTTTGTTCCATCTTTAAAGTAAAACGTCACGTGACGACGGAAATCCGCTTCAAACGAATCCTGTTCTGAAAAGTCTTCTGCTTTAATACGTTGTACGATGGCATCCGGCTCAGCACCATCCTCAGCAGTGTTATCATCAATCCATCGCGTGTGAAGCTGATTCAAAGGCGGAACTTGGTCTGGTTCTGCACAACCGGTCAAAATACTTGCAGCGAGTAAGGCACTGATTACACCAATCCGTTGAAATCGCATGACAATCTCCTTTTCCTCTTTTTTCCTTTCTTTGAGTATCTCACGTTGCGGGACTACGTCTTTAAGAAAATTACAAAAAGAAGGAAAGGAGAATTTCTGATTAATACGCATTCATACACGAAGGATCTACAGACAAAAACAGACTAGCCCCCTTCTATTTGAAGAAAAGAACTAATCTGTTTCGTGTGTTTCATTCTAAGTTGGCGTGTTTCCCGTACATCGTTTGCGAATCGAGTTGTTTGTCTTCCATGATCTGTAGAATCAAGGCATCATAGAACAACAACATCGTCTGTTCGAACAACGATCCCATCGGTTGCACCGTCTCGTCCGCTGATGCCGTTTGTTCTTTCGGAACTCCAGGCAGTTTGACGATTAAGTCGGCTAATCGCGCTAACGTCGACGTCGGATTAATCGTGACGACGGCAACCGTTCCACCGAGTTGCTGTGCTTTCTCGACGATTGGAATCAAGGTTTTCGTCTCACCCGATCCGGAACCGACGATCAACACGTCACCCTCGCGTAAATTCGCCGTGACCGTCTCACCGACGACATACGCGTCGAGTCCCATGTGCATCAACCGCATGACGAACGCTTTTCCCATTAAGCCGGAGCGACCGGCTCCTGCGAGAAAGATTCGGTTCGCTTGCAGCACAGCGTCTGCCAGTTCTTTTGTCTCGGTTGCATCGATCGCTTCGACCGTCGAAGTCAGCTCTTCGATAATCGTTTGAATATGTGTCATTTACGCCTCTTGCAGCATCCGATGCATCGTTGACGCTGTCTCTTGTTTATCGTCTTGCCCTGTGATCCCGCCACCGACGATGATCAAATCAGGACGTGCTGCGATGACTTCCGGTAACGTCTCCATCTTGATGCCACCCGCAACAGCTGTTTTTGCATTTGTCACAACCGATTTGATTGTCGCGAGATCCTCGAACGAGTTTTGACCGACCGCTTGGAGATCGTAACCTGTGTGGACACAGATGTAGTCGACGCCCAACGCATCAAGTTCTTTTGCCCGAGTTGCAATATCTTTCACGGCAATCATGTCGACGAGAATCTGTTTGCCTGATTTTTTCGCTTCTTCGACTGCCCCTTTGATTGACATGTCTTCCGCTGCCCCAAGAATCGTCACGATGTCAGCACCGTGTGCGACAGCTTGGCTGACTTCGTAACCGGCAGCGTCCATGATCTTCAAGTCAGCGAGGACCGTTAAGTTCGGGAACGCGGCCTTCATTTCTTTGACGGCGCGGAGCCCTTCGTTGATGACGACTGGTGTGCCGATCTCAACGATATCTAAATTGTCTTCCCCGATTTCTTTGACTAAAGCAATCGCACCTGCTGTATCGACTAAATCAATTGCGAGTTGTAATTTCATTTTGTATCTCTCCCATTCTTCTCTATATTGTCGTACCTGGCACTTCCTTCGGACGTTCATGAAGGAACAGGACTAAATATAATCCGCAGGAGCATTCTTGAGAAGTACGCACTTTTAATTTACATAGTGCGGTTTTTCATACATAGTGCAGAAAAGTATACTGTCGATCGGAAGAAAGACTATACTGGAGTAGGAGGTGAAACGATGCCACATTTTGAAGACCGTCAGTTTAACTGTGAGAAGGAATTGACACTCTCGATCATCGGGGGAAAATGGAAGATGCTCATTCTTTGGCACTTAGGCAAGGAAGGGACAAAACGCTTCGGGGAACTGAAAAGTCTGATGCCCGGGATCACGCAACGGATGCTCGTCAATCAACTGCGCGAACTCGAGGAACACCATATCATTCACCGGGAAGTCTATCCGGTCGTACCACCGAAGGTCGAATATTCGTTGACGCCGCACGGACATAGCTTAATGCCGATTTTAGATGCGATGTATGACTGGGGTAAGGATTATGCGAAAAACGTCCTGGAGATTGATTTCGAACAACATAAAATATCGCCATAAAAAAGATGCTCATGGGCTCGTCTCTTTTCAGAGATAAGTCCACGGAGCACCTTTTTTAGGATTCTTCCACTGTATAAATCTTCGACATCGCCAGTTCATCGACGTATTCCCCATCGATGAAGAGTGACGCGATGCGTGTTCCTTCGATGTTAAAGCCAAACTTATGATAGAGCTCGATGGCCCGCAGGTTATCCTTGCGAACCGTCAACTCGAGTCGGATGAGTCCTGCTTCAATCGCAAAGGCATCCACCGCTTCAAGTAGACCCGCACCGAGTCCACGACCTGTATAAGCATCAAGCAAGCCGATGACGAGATTCGCCCGGTGACGGATCCGACTCGGCTCACCACCGACGACGAGCACATATCCGACGAGTTGTTCATCGACGTCCACGACAAAGATATCCGAGTTAGCAGCCTGACCGAACTTCTCGATAAACGCCTCGGCCTGTTCCGTCGACAGGACGCGTTCCTCCGGCTCATACAACATATATTTCGTTTCCCGATCAATGCGTCGCATTAAGTCCGATAAGGCTTTTCCGTCTATCAACGTGGCTCTTCGTATCATAAGTGTCAGCTCCGTTCTAAAAAAAAAATTTTACTTGGTTGCAGAATCTAATATACCCCAAAATTCTTCAGCTAGAATCGTGGCTCTCTTTTCAATATCTGTTTTTTCGAACGAGCTTGTTTCTGTGCAGAACACTCTTACACAATCGTATTTACTTTTAGAATAAATTTTCTTTTTCTCTGAAAAATTTAAAGTACGCTTTTTCTTTTTCTTTTGCTCATCAATTTCTTTATTTAACATTTGCTCAAGAACTAATAAATTTCCAATATTATTAACATCACCATCGGATTCATCAATAATATGCTCAATAGAGTAATCCATATCGTTATATTTTCTTTTATTCTCTATATCCGATAAACGTTTAATAGCATAAGATGCAGGAAAAGCATCTATTCCTGTTCTAGCTGTTTTTTTAGAAAATTCCAAGTTTTTAAATGCACTAATTAATTCCTCTTTAGGAATAAGCTTAATCAAATCTTTTCTCATATCAGAACAAGCTTTACGTACATCCATTTTATTATTTGCTTTTGATAGTTTTTTCACAAAATTGTTATAAGGATTTGTAGTTTTATTAGATCTTAAATTCAAACTAGTACCAAATGCTGAAAAATGAAAATCACAAATAAATCGTAAAAACTCCGATTTTTCTGATTGCTTTAATTTAAAAGTTTTCTTCTCATTTTTTAAATAAAAAGCTAATAGACTTGGTCTTATTTGAACTGCTTTAAACTTGTTAATAGATAATAAGCACTCAAGTTCTTCCTTATGTTCCATTCTTGTAAATTCATTTCTATCTGGAGAAATTATTTTTTTATAAATTTTCAATCCTTTTTCTAATTCCTCTACAAATTGAATTAACTCTGAGTCTTTTTTTCTAGCGAATTTAGCATTAAATTTTTTGTATAAATTTTTCCCATTTGCTTTATCTAATGGATACACTGCTTTCCAATAATGTAAAAAGAATTCATTAAATGTTGTATCTAAGTTCGCTAATTCTTTTTTTAACAAACTCCATGTATCCTCAATTTCATCTACGCCAGCTTCAGTCAATCCTATCCTTCCAAAAATAGTATTTTTAATTAAATCTACTTGAGAGAGAGGTTTTCCTTTAGAGTTGATGTTTTCAAAAATTTTGTTAGCTTGATCTTTCTCATTTACAAATACATCTATTATTTCCGAAGTTAAAATTTGATCTCTTAGTGCTTTGAGAGCAAAAACATAAAATTGGTCCTTAATTTTTACATTATGTATTTTATTCAATTTTGTTAAAAGAGCGTCCTTTTTTAAGTTTGCTAAAAAGTTTTCAAAAGTACTAAATAATAATTCTTCTTCTTCAGTAGAAGGCTCCACCTTATCATTTTTTGTATTATAATCCTGAATAGTTTGTGTAAAATAGGGATAACTAGTAGCAGTTTTTAATTTTCTTTGAGGTTCTCCATCAATTCTTTTTATCAGATATTCTGTTTGTATAGTATTAGCATATTCTTTTGCAGATTTCCCTTCTTCTTTGGTAGGATTTTCCTTTTCGTATTCGTATAAAGAATTTCTTATGGCTGCCAAAAGAATTGTTGCAGTAGTCAATCTTTGTTGACCATCAATTACTTCTACTTTAGAATCTTCTTTATTACCTAAAAATAGCATATTACCCAAAAAATATTTTTGATTGCTAAAAGTTCCATTTTCTTCGTTAAATTTAATTTGAGTTAACATATCTTCTAAAAATTCATTGTAGTTACTAGTATCCCAAGAAAATTCTCTTTGAAATCTAGGAATCTTGTATACTCTTGTAGCTGTTAAAAGCCCTCTCAAATTATCGCTCATTGCTTCAAAATTCATATTTACCTCCTGAATAAATAGTATAAAAAAATGCTAAACCTGAGGTTCAGCACTTTTCGAAATCCTTAAGATTTCAGGGTATGGAGACGGTGGGAGTCGAACCCACGTCCGAAGGCATCGTATACTTAAGCTTCTACGTGTGTAGTCAATTTATTGGGATCTCGTCGTCAGGCTGCCAATTGACAGGCGTCCGTCCGACCAGTCTGATTCCATCTCTTCTCTTTCCCTCCAGACGGAAGGGTCCAAGCGTAGCCTGTTTAAAGTGAGACCCTAGAAATCAGCCGACCAGGCGACAGCTGCTAGGATCCGTAGCGGCAATTACGCTGCTGCGAGTTGTGTGTTAGTTTTGCCAGTTATGGCTGGTGCGTTTTAACGAGGCCGACCCCTCGACACGCCACAGAAGACCGAACTACCCCCGTCGAATCCGTAACGTCCCCAAGATATAAAATTGGGGCTTTCCGAATACTAATATTCTAGCAGAAAAGTGTTACGGGTTCAATACTTTTGCTTATCGCGTAGTGCTCGCTCGATATCACGCTTCGCATCCTTCTTCTTCAGGTCGTCGCGTTTATCGAACTTCTTCTTCCCGCGCCCGAGTCCAATCAAGCATTTCGCATATCCGTTCTTGATGTAGACCTTCAGTGGCACGATCGTATAACCGTCGCGTGAGACCGCACCAATCAAGTTCGCAATCTGTTTCTTGTGCAGCAGCAGCTTCCGTGGACGGAGCTGCTCATGGTTGTAACGATTCCCCTGTTCGAAGTGGGCGATATTCGAGTTCCAAAGAATCGCTTCTCCCCCGTCGAACCGGACGAACGCGTCCCCGATGCTGATTTTCCCTTTACGGACCGATTTGATTTCCGTTCCCGTCAAGACGAGACCGGCTTCAATCGTATCCTCGATCGCATAATCGAACGAGGCCCGTTTGTTGTTCGCTAAGACTTTCGAATCTGTTCCCTTTGGCATGTTCGTTCACCACATTTCCGATGCGGAAGCGCTTATTTGCGCTTCCGTTTCTTATTCGAGACCGCCTTATGGAACGGCGGTTTATCTTTCTTATTCTTTAACGAGAATCCTTTTCCTTTGCTTTGGTCGCTCTTACCTGACCGTTTCTTGCCACGACGATCGTCTTTCTTCTTGTCGTCGCGTTTTTGTCCCGGACGTCCACCGCTTGAACGGATCGTCTTCGACTCAAACCGTTTCTTCGGTTGCCGTTCTGGCATCCCGACGACGCTGAAGTCAATCGTCCGTTCATCGATGTTGACGTTCGTGACCTTGATCTCGACGACATCACCGATCCGGAACTGTTGCTTCGTCCGCTCACCGATCAGCTGATAGTTCGCTTCATCGTAACGGTAGAAGTCATCCGTCATCGCTTGGATGTGGACGAGTCCCTCGATCGTGTTCGGCAATTCGACGAACATCCCGAAGTTCGTCACACCACTGACGACACCTTCAAACGTCTCACCGATGTGTTGCTCCATATACTCGGCTTTCTTCAACGCATTCGTTTCCCGCTCGGCATCAACCGCACGACGCTCGCGTTTCGACGAATGATCGGCGATTTCCGGTAAGATTTCTGAGTAACGGTCTTGCGTCTTTTGTGACTTATCGTTGTAGATGACATATTCACGCAGCAGACGGTGAACCATTAAGTCTGGGTACCGGCGGATCGGCGACGTAAAGTGCGTGTAGTAGTCCGTCGACAGACCGAAGTGACCGATCGGTTCGATGTCGTATTTCGCTTGTTGGAGCGAACGGAGCATGACCGTACTGACGACGGCTTCTTCCGGTTCGCCTTCGACCGCATTCAGGATCGATTGCAACGTTTTTGGTGCGACTGACTCACCCTTGCGTTCGACGTTGATGCCGAAGTTACCGATGAACTTGAAGAACGTATCGAGACGTTCTGCTTTTGGCTCATCGTGGATCCGGTACATGAACGGTAGTTTTTGACGCTGGATGTGCTCCGCGACCGTTTCGTTCGCTGCAAGCATGAACTCTTCGATCAGCTTCTCAGCGACCGACCGTTCCCGGAGAATGATCTCACTCGTCTTGCCTTCTTCGTTGACGAGGACCTTCGCTTCTGGGAAGTCGAAGTTGATCGCCCCACGACGTGAGCGGCGTTCGCGCAGGATTGCTGCGAGTTCCGCCATCTTGTCGAAGTACTCGACGAGATCTTGGTACTTTGCGATCACTTCTTCGTCTTCACGTTCGATGATTTTCCGGACATCCGTGTACGTCATCCGTTCCGTCGTCTTGATGACACTCTGGAAGATTTCATGGTTGACGACAGCACCGTTCGCATCGATTTCCATGATACAGCTGAGTGTCAGACGATCGACGTGCGGGTTGAGCGAGCAGATCCCGTTCGATAGACGGTGCGGAATCATCGGGATGACACGGTCGACGAGATAAACACTCGTTCCGCGCTCACGCGCTTCTTCGTCGAGTGCTGAATCTTCTTTGACGTAATGCGAGACGTCGGCGATGTGGACACCAAGCTCGAAGTTACCGTTCGCTAATTTTTTGACGTGAACCGCATCATCAAGGTCTTTCGCGTCTGCCCCGTCAATCGTCACCGTCAATTCGTTCCGTAGATCGACACGTCCGACTAAATCCTTCTCATCGATTTGATCCGGTACAGCATTTGCCTCAGCGATCGCTTCCGGTGAGAAGTCGACGTTGATCCCGTGCTTATGGACGATCGACAAGATGTCGACGCCTGGGTCATTCTTGTGACCGATGATTTTCAAGACTTTTGCCGTTCCGGCGTAGCGACCATCCGGATACTTCGTGATCCGGGCAAGGACTTTATGGCCATCGACGGCACCGAGCGTATCATCGTTCGCGACGACCGGTAAGAACGTCAACTTCGTATCATCCGGTTCGATGTAGGCGATCGATTCAATTCGTCCTTTTGGACTGACGAACGTGCCGACGAAATCAGCTGGTCCGCGTGAGAGAATTTTGAGCAGTTTCCCTTCACGACGGTCGCCGCCGTTTGACTCGGCAAACACTTTGACGAGGACACGGTCGCCGTTATAGACGTTCTTCAGTTCCGGTGCCGGTAAGAAGATGTCGCCTTCTGAACCGTCTTCCGGTGAGACGAAACCGAACCCGCGTTGGTGGACGGAAATCTTCCCCGCGACTTGACCGATTTGCGCGAGCGTTCCGTACTTGTTCGAGCGTGTCCGGGCGATCAACGCTTCGTCTTCCATTGCGTTCAGCGTCCGGATCAATTCCTTGAATGCTTCCGTATCCGCTAGTTCTAGTTTTTTCGTTAATTGATCAATCGACAACGGACGTTCTTCCGTCGTGATGACCGTTAGTATTCGTTCACGTAATTCCAACGTGACACCTCCAGTTACTTGCTCCAGTTCAATGACTCAAGGAAGTCCAAGATGTCAGAGTGGAGCTGGTCTTTTTCTTTGTCGAGCGTAATGACGTGACCTGAGTTCTCATACCAGATCAGCTCTTTTTGGAAGGCACTGACTCCATCATGGATGATGTTTGCAGAGTCGGTGTTGATCATGTGATCGTTGCGTGCTTGGACGACGAGCGTCGGTGCGTAGACGTCCTCGAGCGAATCGCGTGTCTCACGCAGCAGTTCCTGTAAGTCCTTCAAGGTCGGCATCGGTTCGAAGGACGCCATCTCGTGATCGATCTCTTCTTGCGATTTGCCTTCTCGCTTCTTGAATTCTCGTGCGTACTCGGTGACTCCTGCATACATGACTTCTTCACTTTTGATGTAGGCGGGTGCACACATCGGGATGACCGCTTTGACCGGACGATTCATCGATAACTTCAGCGACATGACACCACCGAGCGACAGTCCACAAACGGCGATTTCGTCATAGCCTTTATCGACGAGTTCCTGATATCCGGCAAGGACATCCTGCCACCAGTCGGCTGGCCCGGTCTTCGTCAGCTCTTCGGGTGGGGCAGCGTGCCCTTTATATTGTGGTGCTAGAGACGTATAGCCTTGTTTTTGCAAGTAGCGACCGAGGATGCGGACATCCGCGCTCGATCCCGTGAATCCGTGTAATAGTAAAACGGCACGTGGGCCGGCTTCGAAAAAGAATGGTTTTGGTAAAGTGATTTTCATAAAATGATTCCCCCTCTAACTCTATACCCCATATCCGGAAAAAATGAATATCGAGAAATACAAAAAACGACAGCGCGATCATACGGCTGTCGTTTCAATGCTCACTTATAAAAAGCGACGAGTAACGCCAAGATGAAGAGTAATGCCCCTAAGATAGACGCCACACGATTTAGGACCGCATCCAAGCCACGAGCTTTTTGGCGACCAAATAATTGTTCTGCTCCACCCGTCAATGCTCCGAGTCCGGTCGTACGACCCGACATCAATAGAACGACGATGATGAGAAGAACGGAAACGACGATGAGGCCGACAAGAGCCACGTTATGAATGATCATCGATGATCCTCCTTCAGTAATATACGCTTCTTTCATTATAGAGAAAAACAAGTACGGGAACAAGGAATAGATTTAGGAACTTTTTCCTGCCTGACGAAAAGAGACACCTGAATCATTGACTCAGGTGTCTTATCTCCTTATTGTTTGATCAATTCGAGATCAACTGGGATGTTCTTTTCGACTTTGTCGCCTTTTAGATGCTTGATTGCTGTCTCGACACCCATTTTCCCGATCTCAGTCGGTTTTTGAGCGATCGTTCCTGCCATTTTTCCGTCTTTGACGGCTTTGACGGCATCATCCGTTGCATCGAAGCCGATGACTTTGACATCATTCAGACCCGCTGCTTTTAACGCTTCGACCGCACCGAGAGCCATTTCATCATTGTGCGCGAAGACGGCTTTGATGTCTTTGTTGTTTTGAAGGATGTTCTCCATGACCGACAATCCTTTTGCCCGGTCGAAGTTTGCTGCTTGTTTTGCGACGACGTCCAGTTTACCATCGACTGCTTCATGGAATCCTTTACCACGGTCACGAGTTGCGGATGCTCCTGGAATTCCTTCGAGTTCCACGACTTTTGCTTTATCGCCAACGAGTTCGATCATGTACTCACCTGCTTGTTTCCCACCCGCGACGTTATCTGACGCGATGTGTGCGACGACGTCGCCTGCTTCTGCATTCCGGTCAACTGTGATGACGGGGATGTTCGCATCGTTTGCTGTTTGGACGGCTGCACCGACTGCTGCTGAATCCGTTGGGTTGATCAAGATGAGATCGACTTTCTTTTGGACCATGTCTTCGATATCGCTTGCTTGTTTTGCCGCGTCATCTTGTGCATCCGCGACTTGAAGCGTTGCGCCTTGTGCTTTTGCTTCTTGTTCTGCCCCTTCTTTTAACGAGACGAAGAATGGGTTGTTGAGGGTTGAAATCGAAAGACCAATCTTGAAGTCCTTCGTCTTTTTCTTCGTTTCGTTGCTGCTGCCCGGCTGTTCCGTCGAACAGGCGGCTGCGAAGACCATTAATGCCATCATGACGACTGCAAGTAGTTTTTTCATCGGTAGATCCTCCTTTTGGAATGTGGGTTACGCTGTTTGTTTCCGGTCCGCGAGTACCGCGAACAGGATGACTAAACCTTTGACGACGAGTTGGAAGAACGAGGAGACACCAAGCAAGTTGAGACCGTTGTTCAGTGTTCCGATGATCAAGGCACCGATCAAGGTACCGACAATCCAGCCACGACCACCTGAGAGGCTCGTCCCACCAAGGACGACCGCTGCGATGGCGTCGAGTTCGTACGATGTCCCCGCCGTCGGCTGCGCCGAGTTCAGACGGGACGTCAGGATGATGCCGGCAAGTGCTGCCATCAAGCCTGAGAGTGAGTAGATCATGATTTTGACTTTATTGACTTGAATCCCCATCAACTTCGCTGCTTCTTCGTTGCCACCGATCGCATACGTATAGCGACCGAACGTCGTCTTCTTCAAGATAAAGTAGAGAACCGCGAAAGCGATCAACATCGTTAGAACCGGTACCGGGAAAATCCAGAAGTAACCGCGTCCGAACAATTCGAACCAGCCACCTTGGCTTAGACCAGTGATTGGTTTCCCATCCGTATAGACGAGCGTCAATCCGCGGAAGATCGTCATCGTCGCAAGTGTCGCGATGAACGGTGCGACTTTCCCGAGCGAGATGACCATTCCGTTCAACGCACCCATAACAGCTCCGACGATTAATCCGGCGAGAACAGCAATCAACGCTGACGTTCCGTCCGTCATCAGACCCGCGACGAAGGCGGACGAGAGTGCGAGAATCGAGCCAACTGATAAATCAATCCCACCTGTCAGAATGACGAATGTCATCCCGAAGGCAATCAAGGCATTGATCGAGACTTGCCGTAAGATGTTAAATAAATTATTCAGTGTTAAAAAGTCCGGTTCCATGATCGAGACGACGAGGACGATCGCGAACAATCCTGCGAGTGGTCCAAGCTTTTGTCCGATCCCAAGACGTCTCGGTTTTGCTTCCGTTACCTTGCCTTGCATCAATTCCATATCATTGTCCTCCTGTCGCAAGTGTCATGATGCTTTCTTGCGTCGCTTCCTGTCGTGTCAACATGCCGCTCATCTTGCCTTCGCGCATGACGTAGACCCGGTCGCTCATCCCGAGAATCTCCGGGAGGTCCGAGCTGACCATGATGATCGCGACACCCGCCGCAGCGAGTTCGTTCATGATGAGGTAAATCTCTTTCTTCGCCCCGACGTCGACACCACGTGTCGGTTCGTCGAGAATCAAGACTTTAGGTTGTGTCCCGAGCCATTTTGCGAGGACGACCTTCTGTTGGTTCCCACCGGACAGTGACTTCGCCGGCTGGTCCATCGAGCTGTGCCGGACCGAAAGTGACTTCAAGTATCCTTCTGCGAAATCGCGTTCTGCCTGATCCTTGATGACACCAGAGCGAGATAACGAACGAATCGTCGGCAGCGAGATGTTCTCACGCAGTGAAAAGTCGAGGAACAAGCCTTCGCCTTTGCGGTCCTCGGTCAAAAAGCCGATGCCCTGGCGGATCGCATCATACGGTGTCTTGATCTTCAGTGACTGTCCGTTCAGTTCGATCGTCCCTTCTTTCAGGCGATCGACACCGAACAATCCACGCATGACTTCCGTCCGCCCGGCGCCCATCAAACCAGAGAAGCCGATGATTTCGCCTGCCTTGACGGAGAATGAAACATCGTCGAACCGTTTCCCGCTCGCCTGTTTGACTTCGAGAACGGTCGCGCCGATCGACACATCACGGTCCGGATACCGTTCACCCATCTCACGACCGACCATCTCTCGGACGATCTGTTCGAACGATGTCTCGGGAATCGCGTGTGTCGAGACGGAGATTCCGTCTCGTAAGACGGTGATCCGGTCACAAAGCTCAAAGATTTCCTCCATCCGGTGCGAGATATAGACGATCGAGACACCTTGGTTGCGCAGTGCCGTCGCGACGCTGAACAAGGCACGAATTTCCCGCTCCGTTAGTGCGGCTGTCGGTTCATCCATGATGATGACCTTCGCGTCCGTCATTAAAGCTTTTGCGATCTCGATCATCTGTTGCTGACCGACCGATAAGGTCCGGGCAAGTTGATCGACGTCCATGAAGACGTTCAATTCGGCGAGTTCGCGTTCTGCCTGGCGCTTCATCTCCCCTTGCTTGAGAATCCCGAAGCGTGACTTCAACTCTCGTCCGAGGAACAAGTTCTCCGTCACCGTTAAATCCGGGAGGATGTTCAGCTCCTGGTGGATGAAGGCAATCCCCGCCTCTTCGGCAAGTTTCGGATTCTTATACTCGACGTCCTGTCCATCGACGCGGATCGTACCTGCATCCGCTTTATGAACACCGGTCAAAATCTTCATCAGTGTCGATTTCCCGGCACCGTTCTCCCCCATCAAGGCATGGATCTCACCCGCCGCGAGTTCGAAGTCGACACCTTTGAGGACGGGAACAGGCCCGAATGCTTTTTTGATACCTGTCATCTCGATACGCATCGCATGACCCCCTTAAAAGATTACGCCGGAATGGAAGATGACATTTGCGTACGGTGTCGCTTCTCCGGTCCGGATGATGACCTTCGCCTGCTGTGTCTGTTTCTTGAATTCCTCGTGCGAAACGAACGTCGTCTCGATCTGCATGGCTTCCAGTTGCTCGAGGACATCCGGATTCGCTTCCTTGATCTCTGTTGCCAGTGTCAATTGTTCAATCGCCATGTCACCAGCGACGACACGGACGACGTCGAGGAATGACGGTGTGCCGAGTTCCAGTGCTAAATCAATCCGTGCGACCCCATCTGGAATCGGTAAGCCGCAATCGGCGATGACGATCGTATCGGTATGACCGAGATCAGTCAGGACTTTGCTGATATGACTGTTTAAGATACCGTGCTTCTTCATGCGTCTCCCTCCATCTGTTCCCGTGTCGGCATGCCGCCTTGTGCGCCGAGAGCACGGATGGATAAGCCAGCTGCCCGGTTTGCGAAACGAATTGCCTCAACAAGCGGTTGTCCTTCCGTTAACGCAACGGCTAAGGCGCCATTGAACGTATCCCCTGCTCCTGTCGTATCGACGACCGTCGTCTCGATTGCTGGAATCGTCACGATCGACTCTCCGTCGTAGAAGCGTGCCCCACGACTACCTTCCGTCACGATCAGTTTATTCGGGTATTCCATCAGCCAATGTTCGATCGGCTGGTCTTGTCCGAAGATCAAGCCACATTCATGTTCGTTTGGCGTTAAGTACGTCACGTGTTCAATCAATTCCGAACTGAGTGACATCGCGGGTGCTGGATTCAATACGACTGGAATGCCGGCTGCATGTGCTTCGCGAGCAACGGTCTCGACCGTTTCGATCGGAATCTCAAGCTGGAGTAAGATGATTTCACTATCTGCAAGAATCGGTGCGAGTGTATCATCCGCAAATTGGACATGTTGATTAGCAGACTGAACGACGACGATCGAGTTATCGCCTTCAGCGAGCGTGATATGTGCCGTTCCCGTCCGTTCACCTTCAATCGTTTGCAAATGTGTCGTCTGCACCCCTTGTGTTTTAAAGTTTTCGCGGATCGCGTCTCCGTTTGCATCACTGCCGACACAACCGATCATTTCGACGGTACTGCCGAGACGCGCGACTGCCACCGCTTGGTTCGCACCCTTTCCGCCCGGTACGGTATGAAAGGCATCCCCGATGACCGTTTCGCCTGCGCCTGGACGACGTTTACTTTCGACGACGAGATCCATCGAGATACTGCCGATGACACTGATTTGTTTCATGCTTCCTCATCCTTCCGTTTCGTCGTTTCCCGTTCGATGATCTCAACCGTCAACTCATGATGGACGGCGGCAATCGGTGTGCCTTCAATCCGCTGAATCAAAAGTTTCGCCGCCAGTTCTCCCATTTGATAGATCGGCTGCGCAATCGTCGTCAACGGTGGTGAAATCATTTGTCCGAGTTCGATGCCGTCATAGCCGATCACTTGTAGCTCGTCCGGAATCGTGATCCCGCGTTCCGCAGCGACTTGCACCGTTGCTGCGGCAATGACATCACTCGCAGCAAAGATCCCGTTGCAATGATAGTGATCAAAGAGATAGTTTGCGGCATCAAGTGCTCCTTGAAAATGGAACGGTGACTCGATGCTTGCAACGAGATGCGTTCCGGCGACTTCCTCAAAACCATCTCGTCGTTTCTTGATCGTCGGGAGTTTCGAAGGACCGCTGATGACAGCGAGCTCCGTCGCACCAGAAGCAAGTAAGAACGAAGCTGCCTTTTTCCCGCCTTCGTATCCGTTTGACGTCACCGTCGGAATCGCGCCTTGCAACACACGGTCTAATGCTACGACCGGCACTTCAAGTTCTTCATAGTTCGGATTGTTTGAGTAGTTCGTCGTGATGATCAATCCGTCGACATGCATCGCCTCGAGTGACTTGATATATTCGCGTTCTTTCTGAAACTGTTCGTCTGTGTTACACAAAATGACCTGAAAACCATGTTGATGTGCCATATCTTCCACAGCTCGTGCGAGTTGTGGGAAGAACGGGTTCGTGATGTCTGGAACGATTAAACCGATCAGTCCGGACCGTTTTTGGAATAACGATCGCGCGACCCGGTTTGGTCGATAATCCAACTGTTTGATTGCCTGAAGCACCGCCTTACGCGATTTCTCACTGACATAACCCTTTTCGTTCATGACGCGTGAGACCGTCGCGACGGAGACATATGCCGCTTTCGCTACTTCCCGGATGGTCGACATGTTTCGCCACCTCTTTCTTTTGATAACGCTTACAAGAATTATCATATTGTGTAACCGGTTACACATCAATCTTTTTTCTTTAAAATATATTTTATTTTTTTCGAGTTTTTGGATTGAACCATAAAAAAAGAAGCCTGACACGGCGTCAGACTTACGATCATTCCGTATGATCATCACTTTGAATCATGTCTTAAATAAAGACAATCAGTGAAAGACCAATCAAAATATTAATGAATCCTAATCCATCCGTCGCTTTCGTATACAATGACGGTTTATCTTTTTTAACACTGTCGTTTAGAAACATCAATGTCACGGCAATGACTGTCGTTACGCCGAGTGGTGCATTCAAAAAACTATCGGAATACGTAAATAAGTTGTTCGTAATGTAGAGACTATTTAAGACAGATAAACCAAACAACATTTTATGCATGAAACTCACTCCTATAATCAACGGGATCTTACGAAATTAACTAAGATCTAATTTCGCTCTCCCTCTATTATAGAATATTCTTCCAGTTACTCTTCCTTACACTATTGAAAGAAAGTATTTGGATGCATACGCAAATACACCGCAAGACAGCGTCACGCCATCTTACGGTGTATTTCTTATCCTCTCAGTAGCACGTTAGATTGTTGATTTTCGGAAAAGACGGAGACTCCTGCGGGAAGAGCGGAATAGGCAAGACCCCGCAGGAGCACACGCGACGAGGAGGCTTACCTTCCGCCCGCGGAAAGCGACGTCTTGGACGGAAATCAATGAACAATCGGAGTCTAGCTGACAAGTCTTTCATCTTTTTGCTTTCCCGGCTCTTTTTCGCTCCACGAACAAACGCCGAATCAAAGCAACAACGAACGCAACGATTGCCAGCGGCTCAAACAAATAAATCAACAGGAACGTGACATCAATGACGGCATCTTCCGGATTATAACGGATGATATAGAGCGCACCGGGTAAGATGGCAATCAGTCCACCAATTCCGAGTGCCGTTCCCAAAATCAAACTCTGACGTGAAAATCGGCTCGTGATTTGATACAAACCGATGAATAGTATGAGTTCCGTAAAATAGATGAGGCGCAACGGGATGTCACCAATCGACGTATCAAGCCCTAAAAACAAAAACCGAAATAGCATGTCGATTCCCCCTTCCTTCTAGTTCTACCCCGAACAGCGTCCTCGTAATGCTAGATTTCCAGTTTCCCTGCATATCCTTGCTTCAATTAGGGAATAGCTAGAGAGTTACAGTCACATACAGAGAGTTGGGATCGGATGAAAGAAGAACACTCGATGAAGGTCGTCAGTTGTTTGAATGATTATTTCGAACGTCATCAGCAACCCCTTCAGGTCGATCTCTTACGAGGTCTACCACCGATCGTGCTATTGTTGCGCGATGACGCGAAACGTGCCTTTCCAAAAGAAGCGAATTTGCACGATGAACTGTTACAAGACATCAAACGTTTGATTCAGGAATGTTTGGATCCCGATACGTTACGCGAATTAGGAATCGATGTCGATCTCCCGGACTTTTTCGTGACCCGTGCACCGCTTCATTCTGCCCATCATTATCTCGTTACATTCATTGAAGACTGACTTTATGTTAAAAGCAGTTATTTCTTCTTTCACGAAAAACACGTGAATCAAGAGATAACTGCTTTTTCATGGACAACAAAAAAAACCGATAGCGCCAAAGCACTACCGGTCATACTTCTCTTCACGTATGGTAAAGACGACTTAATTCTCAACTTCAAGAATCGCTTCGATTTCCGCTTCTACTTCTTTGTTGACCATTTGCGAACGTTTTTTACGTAATTCGAGATCCATCTCTTGATCGATGAACTGATTCGTATGCTTATCGAAGCAATCAAAACAAATCGGATAGAAGTCTTTGGCTTCTTTGTTCAATGAGTTGAATTCCCACGTGTCGAGTTCCAAGTAACTGACTTGGTTGTTCGTTTCAGTTCCACAGATTTCACATTTCATCTTCATTCCCCCTTACGCGTCAATCTTCGCTTTTTCGAGTTGGCGTTCTTGACGTTCCTTGATACGCTTCAAACGTCCATGATACTTCATGATGTTCGCCTGAGATTGTTTCGCTTCGTCAGTTGTCGGTTCTAAATCGGCGATGCCCCAGAATTTGACGACGACGTCTAATACTTGGTCGAAGTATTGGAGTGGTCCATAGTTCGTATCAACAGCAATCGTCTTCATCCGTTCCGTGAAGTCCGGCATGACAGCACCTGGCATCGAGAAGTTGATGATGACGTCTTCGAAGAAGACGATGAAGTTCGGGTCAAGCTCTAGGTGTGCTTTGACCGTGTCACGATAGAACGCATAATGGAGCGCTTCGTCTTTCGCTAGACGACGAAGTAGCGTTGCTAAGTCCTTGTCATGTGCCCCTGCGATCTTCGCTACGTTATTATAAAAGACGAGTGTCGCTAATTCTTGCAGTGATGTATACGCCATTGTCGCTAGTGGGTTCGTGAAGTCTGGGAACCAGCCGTTCTCAACGACACGTCTTCTTAATTGATGAAGGCGCGTTGGATTGACGTTTCGTGTGACGAGTAAATACGTCTCGAGTAAGTTCGAGTGCTGATCTTCTTCTGCTGTCCACGTCCGGACGAAGTCATTGATGACTTCCATCGAGTTCTTGAACGTGTAGTCTAAATGCGACGTGTACCATGGTAAGTTGACCTCTGTCAGCAATGCCGTCTCAATCGCTACGATGACGCCTTCTGGAAGCGTGACTTGGCTTTCGTCCCAAGGGACGCGTTTGAACGACATCGCCTTATCCCACGGAATGAATTCGTGATAGCTCCAGTCAATATTGGCTGAACGCTCCTTGTGTAGTCGGTATAACTCTTGAATGCGTGGTTCTAAACGGATATCTAAATCTGAATTTAGCATGATCGTATCTCCTTTAGACGTATTTGTCATCTGTATCGAGCAAGATGTAGTTAATGCCTATAACTATTTGATTTGCACTTATTTATGAGTATAACATTTTAGTCATCTACTCAGATGAATCAATTTTTTGACAGTTCATCATAGTTTTGATGACAAAAGCGATTTTCATGTTTGACATTGCTTGATATAAAAACCTCCTATCCGGTGTGTACGTATCACACGAATAGGAGGTTTTCCTTATAGCTTATTCAAACGATCAACCTGAAATTACTTCTTGAGGTTGTAGAATGATTTGATTCCGTCGTAGACAGCAACGTCTGAAAGCATGTCTTCGATGCGGAGAAGTTGGTTGTATTTCGCGATACGGTCTGTACGTGAAAGTGAACCCGTTTTGATTTGACCAGCGTTTGTCGCAACAGCGATGTCAGCGATCGTTGAATCTTCAGTTTCACCAGAACGGTGAGAAACGACAGCTGTGTAACCAGCTTTTTTAGCCATTTCGATTGCGTCGAATGTTTCAGTCAACGTACCGATTTGGTTAACTTTGATGAGGATCGAGTTAGCGATGCCTTTTTCGATACCTTCAGCAAGTTTCTCAGTGTTCGTTACGAACAAGTCATCCCCAACGAGTTGGACTTTGTGTCCGATACGATCTGTAAGAAGTTTGTGACCATCCCAGTCGTTTTCGTCACAACCATCTTCGATTGAGATGATTGGGTATTTGTCAACGAGTTGTGCGTAGAATTCAACAAGCTCTTCTGTTGAAAGGACTTTGCCTTCGCCAGCGAGGTTGTATTTTCCAGCTGCTTTATCGTAGAACTCAGAAGAAGCGACGTCCATTGCAAGGTAAACATCTTCGCCTGCTTTGTAGCCAGCTTTTTCGATTGCTTCAAGAATAACTGTGATTGCTTCTTCGTTTGATTTCAAGTTTGGAGCGAATCCACCCTCGTCACCAACTGCTGTGTTAAGACCCATTCCGCTAAGAACTGATTTCAACGCGTGGAAGATTTCAGCACCCATACGAAGTGCTTCTTTGAATGTTGGAGCACCGACAGGCATGATCATGAACTCTTGGAAGTCCACGTTGTTGTCTGCGTGTGATCCACCGTTGATGATGTTCATCATTGGTGTTGGTAATGTTTTCGCGTTGAATCCACCGAGGTATGTGTAAAGTGGAAGACCAAGCTCATCTGCAGCAGCACGTGCAGCAGCCATAGAAACACCAAGGATTGCGTTAGCACCGAAGTTACCTTTGTTTTTCGTACCGTCGAGATCGATCATCTTTTTGTCGATTCCAGCTTGGTCGAAGACATCGTAACCGATGATTTCTGGTGCGATTTTTTCGTTGACGTTGTCAACAGCTTTCAAAACACCTTTTCCGAGGTAACGTGCTTTGTCGCCATCACGGAGTTCGACTGCTTCGTGCTCACCAGTTGATGCACCTGATGGTACGAGTGCGCGACCGAAACCGCCATCTTCTGTATAAACTTCTACTTCTACTGTTGGGTTACCACGTGAATCAAGAATCTCGCGTGCGTAAATCTCTGTAATCATTGACATTTAAATTCGCTCCTTTTGTGTGTAAGAAATATGTGGTGTAGCTACTTCGATCGACGGGATTATTTCTTCAATACGATCGATTTACCAGTCATCTCTGCTGGTTGGTCCGCTCCGAGGAGATCAAGGACCGTTGGTGCAAGGTCAGCGAGTGCACCTGTGAGTGGTTTAAGGAGTTCAACGTCCTCGACCGTCACGATACATGGAACAGGTTCTGTCGTATGCGCCGTCATCTTACTGCCGTCCGCATTGAGGACTTTATCCGCGTTCCCGTGGTCAGCCGTGATGACTGCCGCGCCGCCTTTGCTGAGAATCAAGTCAACGACTTTCCCAAGACACTCATCGACAGCTTCGATCGCCTTTTTCGTCGGCTCGAGCATACCCGAGTGACCGACCATATCCGGGTTTGCGAAGTTGAGGATGATCGCGTCGTGTTTGTCCGAGTTGATTGCGTCGACGAGGGCATCTGTGACTTCATAGACGCTCATCTCCGGTTTCAAGTCGTATGTCGCGACTTTTGGTGAAGGGATCAAGATCCGATCTTCCCCTTCGTATGGTTCTTCACGTTGTCCGTTGAAGAAGAACGTGACGTGCGGATACTTTTCCGTTTCCGCGATGCGTAGCTGTTTGAGACCTTGTTTTGACAATGTCTCACCAAGCGTGTTCTTGATGTCTTCAGGCGGGAAGACGATGTCCGTATCAATCGCATCCGAGTACTTCGTCATCGAGACGAGTAGCAGGTTCTTCGGTGCGTTGTCCGGAAGTTCGAATCCGTCGAAGCCACCTTTTTCTTTGTAGACTTTCGAAAGCTGAATCGCACGGTCAGGACGATAGTTGAAGAACACGATCGCATCGTTATCGTGGATCGGTGCGACTGGCGTACCGTCTTCCTGCACGACAACAGTTGGTTCGATGAACTCATCCGTTACGTCTTCTTTGTACGAAGCTTCGACCATGCCGATTGGATCCTTTGTCGTTGGACCTTCACCGAACGTGATGGCGTCATAGACTTTCTTGACGCGTTCCCAACGGTTATCGCGGTCCATCGCATAGTAGCGACCAGAGATACTCGCGAATTGTCCAACATTCAATTCATCCATCTTCGCTTGCGCGTCACGGAGGAAACCAGCGCCCGATTGTGGGTCGCAGTCACGACCGTCCGTGAAAGCATGGAGGTAGACTTTTTCGATTTCGTGAAGTTTCGCGAATTCGAGCACTGCATATAAGTGGTTGATGTGACTGTGGATTCCACCGTCAGAGACCAAACCGAAGATATGAAGCGCTGAACCGTATTTCTTCACATGACCTGCCGCATCGTTCATCGCTTGACGCGAGAAGAACGAGCGATCCTTGATCGCGTTGTTGATTCGGGATAGCGATTGATAGACGACGCGACCTGCACCGATGTTCAAGTGACCCACTTCTGAGTTCCCCATTTGACCTTCAGGCAAACCGACATATTCACCTTTCGCATTCAACAACGTATGCGGGTATTGACCCCAGTAACGGTCGAAGTTCGGTTTGTTTGCCGCCGTAACGGCATTTCCGAACTCCTCGTCACGCATACCAAAACCATCAAGGATGATTAGTGCGACTGGACGTTTTTTCATTTAAATCGCCTCCAACAGTTTGAGGAACGATCCTGTCTCAAGACTTGCACCGCCGACGAGCGCGCCGTCGATGTCTGGTTGAGCCATATATTCTTTGATGTTTTCCGGTTTGACGCTACCACCGTATTGGATGCGGACAGCTTCTGCTGCTTCAGCACCGAATTCAGCTGCAACGACGTCACGGACGAATTTACAAGAATCTTGTGCATCTTGTTCTGTCGCTGATTTACCTGTTCCGATTGCCCAGACAGGCTCGTATGCGACGACGAGATTTTTCACTTGGTCGACAGTAAGACCTTTAAGGCTGTTTGCTGTCTGTTCGCGGATGACGTCTTCGAACTTGCCGCCTTCACGCTCTTCCAGTGTTTCACCTACACAAACGATTGGAACGAGACCGTGCTCGAACGCTTTTTTCGCTTTGCTGTTGATGAACGCATCTGTTTCGCCGAAGTACTCACGACGCTCAGAGTGACCGAGGATGACGTATGTCACGTCGAGTTCTTTGAGCATGAGCGGGCTGATTTCACCAGTGAACGCACCGCTCTCTTTGTCGTACATGTTTTGAGCACCGATCTTAAGATCCGTACCAGCTGCTGCTTCTGTCAAGTGTGCCAAGAATACTGCTGGCGCACAGACGGCTGCGTCGACTGTCGTCGAAGCAGGTACAGCTCCTTTGACTTCCTCAACGAATGCGACTGCATCCTTGAGCGTCAGATTCATCTTCCAGTTACCTGCGATAATTGGTTTACGCATTGAGAAACACTCCCTTGTGAACTTAGATTACTTGTCGTTTAGCGCTTCGACACCAGGAAGAGCTTTCCCTTCCATGAATTCGAGACTTGCTCCACCACCTGTAGAGATGTGGCTCATTTTGTCAGCAAGACCGAATTTCTCTGCCGCAGCAGCTGAGTCGCCACCGCCGATGATTGAGTACGCATCGCTGTCCGCAAGAGCTTGCGCGACACCTTTTGTACCGTTTGCGTATTTATCGAGTTCGAATACGCCCATCGGTCCGTTCCAGACGACGAGTTTCGAGTTCTTGATTGCCTCTGCATAGAGTTCAACCGTTTTTGGACCGATATCAAGTGACATGTGATCTGCTGGGATCTCTGTGATGTCACGTGGTCCGACATATGTTTCTTCTCCGAATTCCTTCGTGATGACACAGTCGATTGGCATGAGGAACTTAACGCCTTTTTCTTCTGCTTTCTTCATGAATTCCTTCGCTTGGTCGATTTTATCGACCTCAAGAAGTGAAGTACCGACTTCGATACCACGAGCTGTGAGGAACGTGTACGATAAGCCGCCACCGATGATCAACGTATCGACGATGTCGAGTAAGTGATCGATGACACCGATTTTATCCGCTACTTTCGAACCACCGATGATTGCCGTGAACGGGCGATCTGGATTAGAAAGAGCTTTACCGAGAACTTGAAGTTCTTTTTCGATGAGAAGACCGGCAACTGCAGTGTCGACATGGTGTGCGATACCTTCTGTCGATGCGTGTGCACGGTGTGCTGCGCCGAACGCGTCGTTGACGAAGACGTCAGCGAGTTTCGCGAATCCTTTAGCGAGCTCTTCGTCATTTTTCGTTTCACCAGGGTAGAAGCGAACGTTCTCTAAGACGACGACATCGCCGTTTTCGAGTTTGCTGACTGCTTCTTCTGCAACTGGACCGTATGCTTCTTCAACGAGCTTGATGTCTTTACCAAGCAATTCGCTGAGGCGTGCTACGACAGGTGCAAGTGAGAACTCAGGGTTCTTTTCGCCTTTTGGACGACCCATGTGGCTAGCGAGAATGACTTTTGCTCCGCCTTCGATCAAGTGTTTGATCGTTGGGAGTGCAGCACGGATCCGTGTGTCATCCGTGATTTTACCGTCTTCCAACGGTACGTTGAAATCCACGCGTGTAAATACGCGTTTTCCTTGTACATCGATGTCGCGAATCGATTTCTTATTCATACATTCGTCCTCCGTCTCTTACGTATAGTGAGGGGCGAATGCCCCTCCCGCTTTTTTCCGCAATAAGAGCGGAGACTGATATCGTTTCCGCTCTTATTCAATTGCTATTTAATTGCTCGAATTACTTAGCGATTTCTGCGAAGTGTTTGAGTGTACGAACGAGTTGGCTAGTGTAAGACATTTCGTTGTCATACCAAGCAACTGTTTTAACGAGTTGTTTGTCGCCGACTGTCATGACTTTAGTTTGTGTTGCATCGAAGAGTGATCCGTAAGAGATACCAACGATGTCAGAAGAAACGATTTCGTCTTCAGTGTAACCGTAAGACTCGTTAGCAGCTGCTTTCATTGCTGCGTTAACTTCTTCTACAGAAACTTTTTTGTCGAGTACAGTTACGAGCTCAGTGAGTGAACCTGTAGCGACTGGTACACGTTGTGCAGATCCATCAAGTTTACCTTGAAGTTCTGGAAGAACGAGACCGATTGCTTTTGCAGCACCAGTTGAGTTTGGAACGATGTTTGCTGCTGCCGCACGTGCACGACGGAAGTCACCTTTAGGGTGTGGAGCGTCGAGTGTGTTTTGGTCACCAGTGTAAGCGTGGATCGTAGTCATGAGACCTTCAACGATTCCGAACTGATCTTGGAGAACTTTAGCCATTGGCGCGAGACAGTTTGTAGTACAAGAAGCACCAGAGATAACTGTTTCAGTTCCGTCAAGGATTTCGTGGTTCGTGTTGAAGACGACTGTTTTCATGTCGCCAGTTGCAGGTGCAGAGATAACGACTTTTTTAGCGCCAGCTTTCAAGTGAAGCTCAGCTTTTTCTTTGTCTGTGAAGAAACCAGTACATTCGAGAACGATGTCAACACCGAGCTCGCCCCATGGGAGTTCTTCTGGGTTGCGGTTAGCAAGTGTTTTGATTTCTTTACCGTTGACGAGGAAGTAACCGTCGTGTACTTCAACTTCGCCGTCGAAACGACCTTGAGTCGTATCATATTTGAGAAGGTGTGCAAGCATTTTAGTGTCTGTAAGGTCGTTGATCGCGACTACTTCGATTCCATCAAATTGAAGAATTTGACGAAGTGCCAAACGTCCGATACGTCCAAATCCGTTAATACCAACTTTTACTGCCATGATAATTTTCCTCCTTTTAATGTAAAGCGAGTTATCTATTATTCAAAAGGGGGTTACCCTTTCAAAATCGAAGCTGCTGCGCCTTCATCCGTGATCAGGATGATGTCCGGCGACTGTTTGACATAGGCGTTGATCGCTTCTGCCTTCGAATGACCACCTGCGACGACGATGACGTGTTCGACTTGCTTCAAGTCAGCCAGTTGGAGACCAACCGTCTTGACCCGGTGCACGATGTTCCCGTCTCGGTCGAAGTAATATCCGAATGCTTCCGCTACTGCCTGTTCATGTTCCAGTCGGGTCAGGAGATCCTCAGACGCGCGACGACGTTTTGCCATCGTTTTCGCCTCACCAATTCCATGTACCACGATTGAAGCACCTTTAATCATTTGAAGCACATTTTTTATGCTCGGCTCTTCAATCATCTTGACGAACGTCTCTGTACTGACCATGTCGGGGATGTGAAGCAGATGATAATCACTTTGAGCGCGTGACGCCATCCGTGAGCATACTGTGTTCGCTTGTAATTCGAGCGTTTCTCCCAGTCCTCCGCGTGCCGGAACGAATGTCATCGGACGGTGTTCCTTGTCTGGCGACATCATCGCCGCGACGGAAGCCATCGTCGTACCGCCTGTGACAGCGATCGTATTGTGATGGTCTGAAGAAAGCTCTCGTTTGAGTCGTGCGACGGTCGCCCGCCCCATGTCTCGTTGTACCCAGAAGGTTTCATCGGAATCACCCGGTACGATGACGACGTCCCGTACTCCGAGTCTCTCTTTTAAGGCTTTCGCCATGTCTGAGATCCCTGCGAGTTCTCCCATGATGCTGTGCATGCTGCGAAGAACGTTTCGTCCTTCATCTGTCAAGGACATCCCTTGCGTCGCGACCTCTAAGAGGTCTTGCTGCTTCAAGAAGTCAACTTCCCGCCGTAAGACGCGTTCCGTCAAGCCAAGGCTTGTCGCAAGCGTACGTCGTCCAATCGGTTGCATCAGTCGAACATAATGAAGGATGTCGTAGCGTGTCTGCATTTCTTCGATCAGATCAGGCACGATTCGTTTTTGGATCTGGACTAACTGCCGAATCATGTATTTCCCTCTCCTCTCAAGTAGCTGGACGCTTTTTGTCCCGCATGTCATAACGTGTCCCACTTGGTACACCGTTATCATAACAGTCCATTTCTCGCCTTGCAAGTCTCGTTTCTCAAGTTTTTTGAAGTAAGCGGTTTCTTATCGTTTCCGTATCAAATTTGCCATAACTCCAGATTTCCTCGTCATGCATGACGACCGGAATTTCATATAAGAACCGTAGACTGAGCGCTTCATCCTGATCGATGTTGACTTCCTCGAATGTCCATTCCGGAAACTCATCGAGTACGAAGTCGAGTAAGATGGCGGCCTCTTCACATAGCGTACATCCCGGACGTGAATAGAGTGTTAAGTGTCTGTGTCGTTTTAATCCCATTCTGATTGCGCCTTCCTTTGCTGCATCGTTTTTTTCGTTAAACCAAGTGCTGCCCGATATTTCGCAACCGTCCGTCGCGCGACTGTCAGACCGTCTGCTTGCAGACGATCCGTCAATTGCTGATCACTTAACGGACGATCGCTATGTTGAATGTATTCGGCGATCCGCCGTTTAATTAAAAAACTCGAATCTCCGGTTGTTGTCCGTGAGACGAACAAGTCTTCTAAAGCAACGAGACCATGAACCGTCTCGACATACTTCGCAGCAATCGCTCGACCAATCGTTGACGGATGATGCCCCGTCGCCTCAGCGACTTGTTTTTTCGTCAGTGGCTCAAGATGCAGTTCTCCCTTGAACCAGCGTTCTTGTCGCTCAAGCAAGACCGAGAGGATGGCATGCATCGTAACGCGACGTCGTTCGTACGCGCGCAAAAAAGGTGTTGCCTCTTTTAATCCGAGCCACTTCTGATCCATGTCGAGTGTCATCCAGTCAATCTGAAGTTTTCCATCTAACAGGTGAATCCGTGCTTCTGCCATGACCGGTCGTTCTTCTTTAGGAAGATCCGGTGTCCGGCTCAGGCGCGTCAATCGTTTTCGCAACCGTGCTCGATCCTGTTCACTGAACTGCGCGAACACTTGACTCGCCGGTTCATGTCGTAACCGATCCGTCAGTCCGATCAATTCTGCGTCGTCTAGCTCGATCGCCTGTAACCATTGGCACTCGCGCTCCGAGTGGGCAGCAATGCCGACTGGTTCACATTGTTGTAAGAGTGTCCGTGCTTCTGTAATCGTTGCGACATCGGTCGAGAAGGATGCAGCGAGCTCCTCGTCCGATGTCCGCAATAAACCGTCCGCTTCTAAATACACGATGAGTTGTTCCGCCATATATCCTATTTCCTGTCTGACTGATTCTAAACGTATTTGTGCAAGAAGCTCGTCTTCATAGGATGACAAATGTCCTGCCATCTGCTCGACCTCTAGCGAAACCTGATTCGGGTAATGACGATGTAACCGTCGTTTCAACCGTCGCCATTCCTCCTCGAGTTCTGCCGCCGGTTGCTCAAGTACATGTAACTGATACTGTTGTGACGCCGATAACGTCAGCTGTTGCGTTTGTTCCTGGCGTTGATCCATCGATTTCCCTCCCTCACTTCTTATTATAAAAGAAACGTTTTGAAAAACGTGCTCTGAACCCCTTTTGAGTCGCTAGAGAAAAGAAAAGTCATCCTTCCCTATTGCTTTTCTGAAAAAATGTCGCTATACTATTAATTGTTCAGTACATCAGATGCACCCGTAGCTCAGGGGATAGAGCACTGGTTTCCGGTACCAGGTGTCGGGAGTTCGAATCTCTCCGGGTGTACCATTTATTCAACTACAAGGCAATGCCAGCAATGGCGTTGCCTTTTTTCTATATTGATATGTTTCATTTGCCCTTGTAATGGAAAAATACCTAAAAGTCGCATCGTATCTTTTGACCAATATTGACCAAAGGATTATGATAAGGATAAGTCGAATAGGAAGCTACATACCAACTATAAGGAGGCAAAGACTATGTTAATTCCAACAGTCATCGAACAAACAAACCGCGGGGAACGTGCTTACGATATCTACTCACGTTTGCTAAAAGACCGCATCATTCTTCTCGGGAGCGCGATTGACGACAACGTCGCCAACTCAGTCGTTGCCCAGCTTCTGTTCTTAGCAGCAGAAGATCCAGATAAAGAAATCTCGCTTTACATCAACAGCCCAGGTGGTTCGATCACTGCCGGTATGGCGATTTACGATACAATGAACTTCATCAAGCCACAAGTTTCAACGATTTGTATCGGTATGGCAGCATCGATGGGTGCATTCTTGCTACAAGCAGGCGCAAAAGGAAAACGTTTCGCGTTACCAAACGCTGAAATCATGATCCACCAACCACTCGGTGGTACACAAGGTCAAGCATCGGATATCAAAATCCATGCGGAGCGTATCATCAAAATGCGTGAGCACCTCAACAAAATCATGGCTGAAAACACAGGACAACCACTTGAAGTCATCGAACGCGATACAGAGCGTGACAACTTCATGTCAGCACAAGCTGCTGCTGATTACGGTCTTATCGACCGCGTCATGGAACGTGCATAAGTCATCCAGAGTGTCTCCTTCGGGAGGCACTTTTTTTGTATCCATAGAAAAGTGAAGCCTTGTCGGTTATCGTTACATACAAAAAACCTCCCGTTCCTTATAGAACGAGAGGGTGATGATCAGTCGATCAAGTCTGTGATGTCTGAAACGATATCGTGGTTTTCACGAATCAGCGAGTAGATCGCGTTCGCATGTGGCGAAAGCTCTTCTTCTGCTTGTAATTGTTTCAGGAACAAAGATGTTGCGAATGCAACGAGTGTGCTTTTCGGTACACCGATTGCTTTTGCTTTTTTTGTTAACACTTCATCAAACTTCGCATCGACTGTCAGCGAAATACGTTTCTTTTCGTTAGCCATTTCAAAAACTCCTTAATTCGAACATTTAGTTGCATCGACTATATATTATAGTAGACTATGGTTCATCCCGCAAGCGACCCTCTTATAAGGCCCCTGTCATCGACTCGCCATTTCGTACTTTTTCAGCGATTTGATCAATTTTCCGCAACCGGTGATTGATCCCTGATTTTGAGATGGAGCCGCTTTCGACCATCTCCCCGAGCTCTTGTAACGTGACGTCTTGATGGGTCACACGCAAGATCGCGATCTCCTTCAGCTTATCCGGTAAGACATCGAGCCCGACCGTCCGCTCAAGGAACTTGATGTTCTCGACTTGTCGTAATGCCGCACCGACCGTTTTGTTGAGGTTCGCCGTCTCACAGTTGACGAGACGGTTGACCGAGTTACGCATATCTTTTAAGATCCGGACATCCTCGAACCGCAGCATCGATTGTGTCGCATCAACGAGCTTAAGGAAATCGGAAATCTTCTCGCTCTCTTTAATGTAGAGGATATGTCCCTTTTTCCGTTCGATCGCCTTCGCGTTCAAATCAAAGACGTTCGATAGACCGCGGAGCGCCGCATTGTGTTCTTCATATAAGCTAAAGATCTCCAAGTGATACGACGATGTCGCCGGATTGTTGAGCGAACCTCCGGCGAGGAACGCCCCTCGTAAATATGCGCGTGCTTTTCGTTCATCGTTTAGAATCGTGTCACTGATGGAACGAATCATCGTGAACCCTTCCCCTAAAATCCCGAGGTCTTGCAAAATCTTATCCGCCTGTTGTTTGACGCGGACGATGTAGACATTATTCTTTTTCAGACGCATTTTCTTCCGCACGAGCAGATCGAGATGAACCCCGTATGCTTTTTTCAAAAGCGAGTAGATCCGACGGGCAATCGAGGCATTCTCGGTCGAGATATCGAGTGTCAGACCACGTCCGAGACCGAACGAGATCGCACCATTCATCCGGGCAAGCGCCGCGAGTTCCGCCTTCATCTCGTGATCGGTGATCGGAATCTGCGTTAATTCTTTTTTGACTTCTGAGGCAAAGCTCATGTCAGCTCCTCCTTTCCTTCGAGTTGACGCATCCGTCGAATCGACAACACTTTTCGCATGACGAGGCTTGCGACGGCATCTGAGTCATGACGGATGAAGTGATGATTGTAATCGACGATGTCGTCCGCAAGCACTTCAACGCCAGCGAGCTCGAATTGTTTTTCATTATAGGTGACGATGTCAGCGTGATCCTTCTGGTATTTCTTCAGGTAACTCGCATCGATCGATTCGTTGTTGACGATGATCGTATCAACGACGCCTTGTCCGAGGAAGCGTTCGAGTGCCGCTAAATGTTCATTCGCCGTGAACGCCGTCGTCTCACCGGGTTGCGTCATGACGTTACAAATATAGACGACCGGAGCCAGCGATTGTTGGATCGCTTCCCGGATTTCATCGATCAGGACGTTCGGGATGATACTCGTATAGAGACTACCCGGACCAAGGACGATGACGTCGGCATCAAGAATCGCCTGAATCGCTTCCGGTACCGGACGGACGTCTTGTTCTTCAAGGAAGATCCGTTCGATCTTCTTGCCGACCTTCGGAATCAACGACTCACCTTTGACGATCGTTCCGTCCTCGAACTCGGCACATAACGTGATCGTCCGTTCCGTCGCCGGATAGACTTTTCCTTCCGCGTTCAACAGTTGTCCCATGACGCCGATTGCTTCGACGAACGAACCATTACAGAGCTGGGTTGCTGCCGTCAGCATCAGGTTTCCGAGCGAATGCCCGTGTAATCCTTCCCCGGTCTCGAACCGGTACTGCATGATTCGGTCCATCAACGTCTCCGACTTCGATAAGGAGACGATGACGTTGCGGATATCGCCCGGCGGTAACATGTTGAATTCCGTCCGCAGACGACCAGAACTGCCCCCGTCATCGGCGACCGTGACGATGGCTGTGATATCAAGCGGATAATGTTTCAGTCCACGAAGAAGCGTCGAGAGTCCTGTCCCGCCACCGATGGCGACGACTTTGCGTTCCCATTTCATCACTTCTCCTCCTTCGCATGCACATAATCCCGGTGATTCGTCTCGATGTGATACTGCGTCGCGAATTCTTTACTGATCGCTTCCGCGAACGTGATCGATCGGTGTTTCCCGCCTGTACAACCGAGGGCGATGACGAGTTGCGACTTCCCTTCCCGCTCGTATTGCGGAATCAGGAACTCGAGCAAGTCGACGAGTTTTTTATAGAACAGCTTCGCTTCCGGCCACTGCATGACATATGACGCGACTTCCTCGTCGAGTCCCGTCTTTGGACGCAGCTCTGGAATGTAGAACGGATTCGGTAAGAAGCGCAGGTCAAAGACAAGATCCGCATCAAGCGGTAAACCGTGTTTGAAACCGAACGACATGACGTTGACCGTGAACGGAATCCGAGTGCCTTCCGTGAACTCCTTCAAGAGACGTTCTTTCAGTGCAAGCGGCTTGATGTCACTCGTATCAATCAGCATCTGTGCCTTATCACGGAATCCTTCGAGCAACGTCCGCTCCCGTTCGATCCCGATCAATGGGGAATCCGTTGGTGCGAGCGGATGCGAACGGCGCGATTCCTTGTAACGACGTACGAGGACATCGTTTCGTGCATCAAGATACAGCATCCGGATTTGTAAGTCCGTTTTCTTTAAATCCTCATAGACGACAAAAAAGCTGTCGATGAAATCACGCGCGCGGGTATCGATGGCAACGGCGATTTTAGGACGCACTTGTCCAATGACTTCGATGAGATGCGGCAGTAACGTCGGGGGTAGATTGTCGACACAAAAATAGCCTAAGTCCTCAAAGCTATTCATTGCGACAGTCTTCCCAGCCCCACTCATACCCGTGATGATGACAAGTTGCGGTTGATTCTGTTCCATCTTTTCGCCCTCCAGACAACAGTTCCGTGTGTATTTTTTCGCTTCTTTTTCAGTATATCATAAAAAAAGAGCCAGCTTCACTGAAGTCTCCTTCAATGAAACTGGTTCGATATTATGCGTGTGAGGATTCTTGTAATTCTTCAAGCAACGCTTCAATGAAATGCTGTGCATTTTGCGCTGCGATCGAACCATCGTTCGTTGCTGTAACGACTTGGCGCAATGTTTTTTCACGAACGTCACCAGCAGCAAAGATACCTTTGATGTTCGTTTCCATCGCTTCGTTCGTCACGACGTAACCTTGGTCGTTCAAAATACCGAGATCTTGGACGTAACCTGTGATTGGGTTCATTCCGATGTAGATGAAGACCCCATCGATCGGATGCGTCGTCACGTCAGCTGTTTTTGTATTGATCAGCTCGATACCGCCGACTTTCCCGTCTTGTTCGTTGATCTGTTTAACCGTATGGTTCCAGATGAAGTCGATTTTCGGGTTGTCGAACGCACGTTTTTGAAGGATTTTTTGAGCGCGGAGCTCATCACGACGGTGAACGATCGTGACTTTTTTCGCGAAACGTGTCAAGTAGACACCTTCTTCTACCGCAGAGTCCCCGCCACCGATGACGAAGAGTTCTTTTTCTTTGAAGAACGCCCCATCACAGACCGCACAATACGAGACGCCGCGACCGCCGAGCTCTTCTTCTCCCGGTACGCCGATTTTTTTATATTGTGCACCAGACGCGATGATGATTGCCCGTGCGTAGTAATCTTTGTTGTGTGCATGAATCGTTTTGTATGCTTTACCGTCTTCGATGCTTCGAACATCTCCGTACGCATATTCTGCGCCGAATGCTTTCGAGTGGTCGAACATTTTTTGTGAGAGATCTGGTCCGAGGATGCTATCGTATCCTGGGTAGTTCTCGATATCTTCTGTGTTCGCCATCTGACCGCCCGGAATCCCGCGTTCGATCATCAATGTCGAAAGGTTCGCACGTGATGCATAAAGTGCGGCTGTCATCCCAGCAGGACCTGCCCCGATGATGATGACGTCATAAATTTTTTGTTCTGTTTCCGCCATGATTCCACCCCATTTATCGTAATCGTTGTAGTTTGAGTATAGGTGAGAATCCCCTAAACGTCTAACACTTTGCTTGCAGCGGTGCCAGCATCCGTTCATGTGTCCGGATCATCGATGCGACATGATCGAACGAACAATCGACGAGCGATGCACATTCCTCGATCAACATTCCGTCTCGTAAATCATGGAACAGGTAAAGCAGTGATGCCGCGGATGCTTCAATTGAATCGAACGATTCTCCACTTAAGACGAGCTGTGCGAAGCGCTCATAAAAGTCCCCTTCAAGACTCATCCGTTCTTCGTCTGAAACGAATCGTTCTGCAAGACGGATCGTCTGCAATGCCCGGTGAATGCGTTCATCCACGACATCGGTCCGTCCTTCCATCTCGATGACAATCTGTTCCGTCAGTAACAGGACGTCTTCTCGGTCCGTCACTTCTGGCATCATCGACAATGCAAGCCGTGCTTCGGCATCGTTCAGCTTGCCAAGAAGAAGTGCCGTGAAGATTCGCGAGACGTCATCTTCCGTCTTCAACGCTTGGATGAGTGCCGAGCGAAACTGTAGGTTGTGGCGGATGTCATACGTATCCGTTTCTTCCTTTAACGCTTGTGCTTCGTCTGACTTTAAGAAAGCGGCTGCCTCTTCGACATGTCCTGTCTTATAAGCAGAGATCGATAACCAGTGTCCAAAGAGGGGATCTCCTCGGTACCCGCGACGCTCGAGCAACTTCAACTCTTCATAGGCGATATCGTATCGTCCGATGATCGCAAGTGTTGATGCGACCTTATAACGTGTCTCAAGATGCACGGAACGGACGTGTTCGAGCTGACGAGAGAGACGATGCGCCTCTTCGTCCTGTCCCATCTCGTGTAGTAAGACGAGCGTGTTACAGAGGGCATGCAAATTCCCCGGGTTTCCTTCAAGGACCCGTTCGAGGGAAGCGAATGCCTGATCATTCTCTCCTAAATAGAACTCGACGATCGCGAGGTTGTTGTAGGCAGGCCAGAACGTCGGGTACTGGCCAATCAGTCCAGTCAACGTCTCCTGTGCCGCGAACAGCATCCCTTTATCGATCTGGCGTTGTGCTTGACCGTGCAGACGAATCAATTCGTCCTCTTCGTCGTCTTCCATCTCTTGTTCGAGATCAATCAGTTCCACGAGTGCGGCCGATGCCTCCGCGTGTTTGCCGTTTGGTGCTTGCTCTAAATATTCCATCGCATGCTGTCGCGCTTCTTCATAAAGTGAGACGTGTGCGTAGTTATTCGCTAAATAAAAGAGTGCTTCCGTATTTGATGCGTCGAGTGCACGTACTTGTTTCAAGACATCATTCGCATGATTGATTTCTCCTGTCTCGAATAAGACACGGGCATAACGGAGCAAATAACGGATGTCCGCTGGCTGAAGTGTCGTCGCCTCATCTAGATGATAGACGGCTTCGTCCAGTCGCCCTTCCCGGTGCGCCTTCCGTCCGCGGAAATAAAAAAGTTCCGCTTGGCGCGCTGTAATCGCAAAGGGGTCTGCTTTGTATTGGGTTAATTCCATCATGATTCAAGCCCCCATAAATAATAAACTGGTTTCGTAGTTGCAGACACAAGAATACCCTATCTCTAGAAGGCATGCAACAGAAAAAAACGCCGAAGTTCATCCCCAGCGTTTCGCATAAATTGATTCCAGTTCTTTGTAATTCTCTAAGCATTTTCGTACAAAAGCATCCGTCTCTGGATTCAGTCCTTCAAGACGTGCCACGTCCTTATCATATGCCTGCCGTAAGCTCGTCGCATAATCGGGAATCTCTCCGTCATACGCATAAACGACTGCGGGCGAAACCGTGATCTTTTCGTGCTTATGCAAGGCGGTCCGGATATGAAAGAGCGGGACATCGACTTGGTTCGGTTGATGAAGATCTCCTTGAACCGGATGCTTCTCGACAGCCAGCACCTCCACGACGAGACCTTGTGGACGTTCGGCGAATAATCTTCCGAAATACTTTCCTGTCTTATACGTAAAGCGGATGTGCGTCATCTTTTTTCCTTCTTCCTTCTCACAGTTTTGTCACATTTCGTGCCGGCGAAGCGGCTGACTCGAGACGCGTTCGTTCGGAGCGATGTCCCGGTGAACAACGGATCCGGCACCGACAACGGCACCATCTCCGATCGTCACGCCCGGTAGGATCGTCACGTTCGCACCGATCAAGACGTTGCTTCCGATGACGACGTCACCTAAACGATACTCCGTCGTCAAATATTCATGACAGAGGATTGTCGTATTGAAGCCGATGATCGTATTGTCACCAATCGTGATTCGCTCCGGGAACATCGTGTCTGGCATCACCATCAAGGCAAGTGCCGTCTTCTCCCCGATCTTCATTCGGAGGCACGTCCGGTAGAGCGCGTTCTTAAAGCGTAACGACGGGGCAAACCGACCAATCGTGACGATCGTAAAGCACCACATCACTTTAAAGAACGACACCGTCCGGTACATATGCCAGAGTGGATTCGTCGTTCCGACCTGAAACCGATCAGTTCGCCGTGCCATTTTGTTCCTCCAGCCAAGCAGCAAGATGGTCCATCGAATCAATGATGATGTCCGGCTCGAGAGCTTCTAAGTACGCGCGTCCTTTGATCGCCCAACCGACTGCGACTGTCTTCACTCCTGCGTTCTTGCCCCCAAGGATGTCCGTATCGTTGTCACCGACCATGATCGTCTCGTCTGGTGTTGATCCAAGTAACTGCATCGCTTTCTCAAACGGCTCGACGGCTGGTTTTTCTTCCGTTACGTCGTCCGCTGCGATGACAGCGTCAAACAGTGACGTCAATCCGAATAACTCGATCCCGCGTAAGGCGACGCGACGACTCTTCGACGTCACGACCGCCATCTTATAGCCTGCTTCATGCAAACGGCGTAATCCGTCAAGCACACCTGGATACTCGAGTACAAGCGCGTCATGCATGGCAATGTTGTAGCTCCGGTAAAAAGCAACCATCTCTTTCCACTGTTCCGCGTTCATCGCTGAGAATGACTTTTCAAGCGTCGGACCGATGAACGGAAGCAGTTCCGCTTCCGTGAACGTCCGGTCGGGGTAATAGTAACTGAGCGTATGCTCAAAGCTTTTTAAGATCAATGGATTCGTATCAATCAACGTTCCATCTAAGTCAAACAAAAGTGTGCGAATCATCGATTACTTCGCCTCCTTTTTTGAACCGTCCAAGTAACGAACGGCATTGCGACGAATGACGAGCATGATCACACCGAAGATGACTAAACAGATCGAGACGACTTGCGCCGTCCGCAGTCCGTCAGCCATCAGACTGTCCGTCCGGAGTCCTTCGATAAAGTAGCGTCCGATCGAATACCAAATCAAATAACCGAGGAAGACATATCCACGACGTGGGTTGAACTTCATCCGCCAGACGATTAATAGAATGACACCAATGATGTTCCAGATGCTTTCATAGAGGAATGTCGGTAAGTAGTACGTCCCGTCGATGTACATCTGATTGACGATCCAGTTCGGTAAGTGCAGCGTATCTTGTAAGTACGACCATGTCGTCTCGCCGCCGTGTGCTTCTTGGTTGAAGAAGTTGCCCCAGCGTCCGACAGCTTGACCGAACAAGAGCGACGGTGCCAGGATATCAGCGATCTGCCAGAACGAGATCTTTTTCTTACGCGTATAGATGATGACCGTCAAAATCGCCCCGATGATCGCACCGTGAATCGCGATTCCACCTTGGCGGATGTTGATGATTTGGTCAAGATGTTGACTATAGTAGTTCCACTCGAACGCGACGTAGTAAATCCGGGCACAGATGATACTGATCGGAATCGACCAGATGACGACATCGACCGCGTACTCTTCGTTGAAGCCGATCCGCTTCGACTCGAAGATCGCAATCAGGAGACCAACGACCGCACCGAGTGCGATGACGATGCCGTACCAGTAAATCGGTACAGGACCGAGTTCAATCGCCACGCGGTCAAACGTCGGTTGTACAGAGGCTAAAGTTCCCATCAAAGACCACCATTCCCATCTTCAATTGCTTGCGCGAGACGTCCCGCGAATTCTTCTGCTGTGTTGATGCCCATGTTCTTCAGACGATAGTTCATCGCTGCGACTTCGATGATGACAGCAAGGTTTCGTCCGGGACGAACCGGAATCGTCAAGAACGGGATTTCCGTATCGATGATTTGAAGCGTCTCTTGATCCAGACCAACGCGGTCATAGACTTTCGATTGATCCCAAATCTCGAGGTTACAGACGAGGCTGATCTTCTTGTGAGAGCGAACAGCACCTGCACCGAACAACGTCATCACGTCGATGATCCCGATTCCACGAATCTCAAGCAGATGTTGAATCAACTTCGGTGCCGTTCCGACGAGAATCCCGTCACCCGTTTGACGAATCTCGACCGAGTCATCTGCGACCAGACGATGACCCCGCTTGACGAGTTCGAGTGCTGTTTCCGATTTACCGACGCCACTTGCTCCTTTAATGAAGACGCCGACACCATAGATATCGACAAGGACACCATGCATCGCCGTCGTTGGCGCGAGTTCCGCTTCGAGGAAGTTCGTGATCTGTGACTCGACCGATGTCGTATGCCCTTTTGTCGTCAACAGTGGCACGTTCGTCTCGTCCGCAGCTTGGATGATCGCTTCCGGCACTTCAAATCCACGTGTGATCAAAATACCAGGTGTTTCATCTGTACAAAGGACGTTCGCTCGTTCACGTTGTTCCTCGTACGTTAAATTATTGAAGAACGTCAATTCTGTTTTTCCGAGAATTTGAAGACGTTCTGCCGGGTAATAGGCATAATAACCGGCAAGCACAAGGCCAGGTCGGCACAAATCAGCCGTTAGAATCGGGCGATGTAAGCCTTCTTCTCCCGTGACGATGTGGAGATTGAATTGTTTTACGATTTCAGCTGTTCGCACTTTTGGTTGCACGCTTCGTCAGCCCCTTTCACTTGAAGTATTGTACCATATTTTTATTCGGTTCATGGAATTGGATTAGAAGCATGATTTCTTGGGAATGGAATAAAGAGTTAATATTTTGAAGGAGGTTTTGCCATGATGTCAGGTGGCGGTATTTGGTTCGTTTTAATACTTATTTTATTTGGGGTCCTCGCGATCGCCGGTTTCGTTTATCTCGTGATTTCGCTGATCGATATGTGGAAGGCTTACTCCCGGAATCAAGATCAAACAGCTCTCTTATTCTTTATTATTTCCATTATCGGGGTCTTCATCAGTGGGTCTTTCATCTCTTACGTCTTAGCAATCATTTTCTATTGGAATCGCGCACGCGGAAAGAGTTGGATCGGCATTGGTCTGATTCTCGTTTCGATCGTTCTTGCAATCATCGGTGTCATCGCCTTACTCTCGTTCGGTTACGATATGACTAATATCGAGAACATGAACTTCGACGAGCCGATGATGGATCAGGATTACGATTATTGATGTAGCTACACCCATCTTCTTATGAGGATGGGTGTTTTTATATGTGCAGACGAAGTCGTTCCGCATCTGTGACTCCTACAGGAAAAAGCGCGGATATCCACACTGTCAGAGACAAACGAGCCTGAGAAAAGCACGCAAAGCTGATGCGACGTCATTAGAAAAGCGCAACCTCTTTTTCAAGAAGTTGCGCCGAGTATGCTTATAACGCTTGTGGACTGAGGTGAACGCCGTGTGTGACCGAAATCGTACCTGTCTTCGTATCCGCTTCGACCTCGATTTTTGGTGAACGGCCGCGTCCTGATACGAAATGGAGTTTCCGGTTGACGATCTCTTTTTGATCCCGAATCAATTCCAAGTCGTCCAAGTTGCAGTTGAGACCACCGAAGTTCGTCTCAAGTTCCCCGTAGACTTCAGCGCCATGCGGCAACATCAAGGCGATGCTTCCAGCAAGTGACGAGGCTTTGACTTTCGCATTTTGCGCTGTCTTCAGCTCGCACCGGACGTTTCCGTTCGCTGTTTTCAATTCTGAACGTTCGAAGACACCCGTCGTGATGATTTGACCGTTGGCTGTCTTCGCTTTTAAGACCTTCAACTCCGACTCTTCGATTTCGATCGAGCCGTTCGCTGTCGATACTTTGACATCTTCACTGAAGAGGTCACGGACGTTGACTCGACCGTTCGCTGTCATCAGTTGAGCGGATGTCGTATCGAGTGACGATAACGAAATTTCCCCGTTCAACGTCTGTAAGACGAATGATTCGTAATGACGGCGTGGTACTTTCAGATGGACTGTCGCACGGACACTCTTATCCTTCAAACGGATCGAGAGTGTGTTCGCCGATACCGCGTGTTGCACAGCGGCTTGAAGTTGCTCAAGCGCCTGTTCTTCCGTCACCTGTTGGCGGCGGAGCGGACGTCCTGTCACCGTCAATTCGCATTCTTCAAGATCACTCGGTTCGACGACCAAGTTCGCATTGAACAGATCGACGTGAACCGTCTCACCGCTGAACGGGAATTGTTTGACGTAGGTGACGTTCGGACCGGACGCCTGATTAAGCGAAAGATCACTGTCCTTGATCCGGCTGACGAGATTATCGAACGCTGACATGACTTTCGTCGTCAGCGAATCGACAGAATACTGGTCGACCCGATCATATTGTTCTGGTTCATCGACGTACTTATGTTCACTGGCAGAAGTTGCACGTTCGTCGATCGCTTCGAGCCGCTCGAGTTTATCGAGTGCCTCATCAATCGTTAACTTTCCTTCTTTGACTTGCTCCAATATCAATTGACGCATATCTTGCTTCATGAACCGTTCCCTCCTATTCTTGAACCTCAAACGTGTGTTACATGATACTTTCGTTTAAGTTCCCTTAGTTCCTTCCTACGAATCCTCATCCACAAAAGTTTCACGATTCAATTCGTGCCGCATCGCGTTCAAGGACAGGTGCGAGGTATCGTCCCGTGTAGGATGCTTCAACTTCAGCGATCTGTTCCGGTGTACCGGCAGCAACGATCGTTCCGCCACCGTCGCCCCCTTCAGGTCCGAGATCAATCAAGTAGTCGGCCGTCTTGATGACATCCAAGTTGTGTTCGATAACGAGCACCGTATCACCATTGTCGACGAGACGTTGTAAGACTTTCAACAGACGCGCGATATCATGGACGTGGAGTCCCGTCGTCGGCTCATCGAGAATATAGATCGTCTTCCCAGTCGAGCGTTTATGCAACTCGGACGCCAGTTTAACACGCTGCGCTTCCCCACCAGACAGTTCTGTCGCGGGTTGACCGAGACGCATGTACGTCAGACCGACGTCAGCAATCGTCTGCAGTTTCCGCGTGATTTTCGGAATGTTCTCGAAGAAGGCGAGTGCATCTTCAACCGTCATCTCAAGCACGTCGGCAATCGTTTTGCCTTTATATTTCACTTCGAGTGTTTCGCGGTTATAACGTTTACCGTGACAGACTTCACACGGGACATAGACGTCCGGTAAGAAGTGCATCTCGATCTTGATGATCCCGTCGCCACGACACGCTTCACAGCGTCCACCCTTGATGTTGAAACTGAAACGTCCTTTTTTGTAACCACGGAGTTTCGCTTCGTTCGTCGAAGCAAAGACGTCACGGATGTCATCGAAGACACCGGTATACGTTGCTGGGTTAGAACGTGGTGTCCGACCGATCGGCGATTGGTCGATGTCGATGACCTTATCAATTTGATCCAGACCGGTAATCCCTTTATGAGCACCCGGTTTTTCCTTCGCCCGGTTCATCTCGTGCGCGATCGTCTTATAGAGAATTTCATTGATCAACGTCGATTTCCCGGAGCCCGAGACACCGGTGACGGCGACGAACAGACCAAGCGGAATATCGACATCGACATTCTTCAAGTTGTTTTCCGATGCTTTGTGGATATGGAGCATCCGACCGTCCGGCTCTTTTCGAGTCGACGGGACAGGGATGAATTTTTTCCCGGACAAATATTGACCGGTCAGCGAGTTCGCGTCCTGCATCAACTCTTCCGGTTTCCCGGCTGCCGTGACGAATCCACCGTGATCGCCGGCACCAGGTCCGATATCGATCAAGTAGTCGGCTGCCATCATCGTGTCTTCATCGTGTTCGACGACGATCAGCGTATTGCCGAGGTCACGCATCGCCTTCAGCGTATTGATCAAGCGATCATTATCGCGTTGATGCAAACCGATTGATGGTTCATCGAGAACGTAGAGGACGCCCGTCAGACGCGAACCGATTTGTGTCGCGAGACGAATTCGTTGCGCCTCCCCACCGGACAACGTACCGGCTGCGCGTGAGATCGTCAGGTAATCGAGACCGACGTTCTCAAGGAACGACGCCCGTTCGTGAATCTCACGAACGATCATCCGCGAAATCGTCTGATCCTTCTCACTTAATTTCTCCGGCAGTTTGTCGAAGAACATAACTGCTTGTTTAACAGACATCTTCGTCACTTCACCGATATGGTGATCGGATACTTTGACGGCGAGCGATTCCCGTTTCAAGCGATGTCCTTTACACGTCGGACAGGCTTTCTTCGCCATGTAGCCTTCCATCTGTTCCCGGATATAATCAGACGATGTTTCCTTGAAGCGACGCTGTAAGTTATTGAGGACCCCTTCGAAGTAGAGGTTCGTGTTCCGGACCATGCCGAAGTCGTTCTCATAACGGAAATGAATCTCTTCCTTCGTGTTTCCGTTCAAGATCGTTTCGCGATGTTCTTCTGACAATTGTTCGAACGGTGTATCCATATCGATTTTGAAGTGGTCACAGACCGCTTTGAGCAATTGTGGATAATACTGCGAACTCGTCGGTTCCCACGCCACGATCGCTCCTTCGTTCAAAGACTTATCGGGATGCGGTACGACGAGATCAACATCGACTTCAAGCTTCGTTCCGAGTCCGTCACATGACGTACAAGCACCGAACGGTGAGTTGAACGAGAACATTCGTGGTTCGAGTTCGCCGATCGAGAAACCACAGATCGGACAAGCGTGATGTTCACTGAACAACAGTTCGTTGCCGTCCATCGTATCGACGATGACCCGACCGTCCGCGAGGCGAAGTGCAGTCTCCAGTGAGTCCGCAAGACGGGCTTCGACGTCTGGTCGCACGACGACACGGTCGACGACGACTTCGATCGAGTGCTTCTTGTTCTTCTCAAGCGTGATTTCTTCGGCGAGATCCATCGTCTCTCCGTTGACACGAACGCGGACGAAACCTTCCTTCTTCAAATCGTCGAGCACTTTGACGTGCGTTCCTTTGCGTCCGGAAACGATCGGCGCGAGAATTTGCAGACGGGTCCGTTCCGGCAACTCCATCACTTGGTCAACCATCTGACTGATCGTCTGACTCGAAATCTCGATTCCGTGATTCGGACAGATTGGTTTACCGATCCGTGCGTATAACAGACGCAAGTAGTCATAAATCTCTGTGACCGTTCCGACCGTCGAACGAGGGTTTTTACTCGTCGTCTTTTGATCGATCGAAATTGCCGGACTCAGTCCTTCAATCGTATCGACATCCGGTTTATCCATTTGTCCGAGGAACTGGCGGGCATAGGCAGACAGACTTTCGACATAACGCCGTTGTCCTTCAGCATAGATCGTATCGAACGCAAGCGACGATTTCCCTGACCCGGACAAGCCCGTCAAGACGACGAGCTGATCGCGGGGGATTTCGACATCGATGTTTTGTAGATTATTGACGCGAGCGCCTTTGATGATAATCTGATTCTTCTTTTCTCCCAACTTAGGCACCTGCTTTCAATTCTAATATGAGGTCGCGGAGCTCAGCAGCTCGCTCGAACTGCATGTCTTTCGCCGCTTGACGCATCTCTTGGTCAAGCTGTTCAAGCAACGTTTCACGCTCCGGTTTTTTGAGTTTGTTGAACTTCTCGAGTTTTTCGACGGTATCGTCGTTCTCGATTGTCGTACTAATGACACCACGCACGTCTTTTTTGATCGTCTGCGGCGTAATGCCATGTTCTTCGTTGAACGCCATCTGGATCGCGCGACGGCGTTCCGTCTCATCGATCGCCCGTTGCATCGAATCGGTGACTTTATCGGCAAACAAGATGACGTGTCCTTCCGCGTTCCGCGCCGCCCGACCAATCGTTTGAATCAGCGAACGGTCCGACCGGAGGAAGCCTTCCTTATCGGCATCAAGAATCGTCACGAGTGAGACTTCCGGAATATCGAGTCCTTCTCGTAATAAGTTGATCCCGACGAGGACATCATATTTCCCGAGTCGTAAGTCACGGATGATTTCAATCCGTTCCAGCGTCTTGATTTCCGAGTGCATGTAGTTGACCTTGACACCATTCTCTTTCAAGTAATCGGTCAAGTCTTCTGCCATCTTCTTCGTCAGTGTCGTCACGAGAACACGTTCGTTCTTCGCGACCCGGTCACGGATGTTATCCATCAAGTAATCGATTTGTCCCGTGATCGGATGAATCTCGATCGTCGGATCGACGAGACCGGTCGGACGGATGATTTGCTCGACCATCTCTTTCGAATGTTCGAGTTCATACGGTCCTGGTGTCGCCGAGATATAGATCGCCTGACTGACTTTTTCCTCGAACTCCTCGAACCGTAACGGACGGTTATCTTTTGCCGACGGAAGACGGAAACCGTGATCGACGAGGACTTGTTTCCGCGCCTGATCTCCGTTATACATCCCGCGAATTTGCGGCAGTGTGACGTGTGACTCATCGGCAACGAGTAAGAAGTCCTTCGGGAAGTAATCAAGCAACGTATACGGTGTTGCCCCTTCCGGCATCAAGTTCAAGTGACGCGAGTAGTTCTCGATTCCGGAACAATAGCCCATCTCACGCATCATCTCAAGATCGTAGTTCGTACGTTGTTCGAGCCGTTGCGCTTCAAGCAACTGATTGTCTTCGCGTAACTTCGCAAGCTGCACTTCAAGTTCCTTCTCGATGTTCGCGATCGCTTTCTGTAGACGGGTATCCCCCGTCACGAAGTGGGACGCCGGGAAGATCGAGATGTGCTCGCGGTCCGCGACGATCTCACCTGTCAGCGGATCCATGTCACGGATCCGTTCAATCTCGTCACCGAAGAACTCGACCCGGACACACTGTTCGTCGCGTGACGCCGGGAAGATTTCGACGACGTCTCCGCGGACGCGGAACCGTCCACGCTGGAAGTCGATGTCGTTACGCTCATACTGAATGTCGATTAGACGACGGAGCATCTCGTTTCGCCCCATCTCATTGCCGACACGCAGTGACAAAACGTGGTTGTTGTACTCTTCCGGGTTACCGAGACCATAGATACACGAAACGGACGCGACGATCAAGACGTCCTCCCGTTCGAACAAGGCGGACGTTGCCGAGTGACGTAGTTTATCAATCTCGTCGTTGATCGAAGAGTCCTTCTCAATGAACGTATCCGTCGATGGGACGTACGCTTCCGGTTGGTAATAATCATAAAAACTAACGAAGTATTCGACCGCATTGTTCGGGAAGAATTCCTTGAACTCCGAGTAGAGTTGTCCCGCTAGTGTTTTGTTGTGGGCAAGGACGAGCGTCGGTTTCTTGATTTCCTTGATGACGTTCGAGACCGTGAACGTCTTCCCGGTACCGGTCGCCCCAAGCAACGTCTGATGTCGTTCGCCTTGTTTTAGCCCAGTCACCAATTTTTCGATTGCAGTCGGTTGATCACCGCCTGGTTCAAATGGTGAAACGAGTTCAAAATCCATCGTTTGCTTCCCCCTCATCACGTTAAAAAATCTATTTTTATTGTACCACTTTACGAACAAACATTCGATTATGAAGTGCTCCTTTTAGGAAGTTACCCTTTTTTTCGAAAATGCAAAAGTTTCTTTTTGCTTCGAGTGTTGATCCTCGATTTTTCTGCCAACAAAAAAATCCCCGTCACGGCTGTTCCGTGACAGGGATGTACTCGTTAATGTAAGGACCGCACTTTAGTGCGACCATGGACCGGCTCGTTGACGAACAGGATACCAAGTTCATGATGATCTTGTTCATAAAAAGCACGTTGCGCAAACCGGATGTCACCGTTATGGTTCATGACTTCAAGACGCAGATACGGTTTGTGTTTTTGGATGGCTTCGTAGAACGATGCTTCCGAATCGACCTTCTCACCATTGACCTTATAGATCGCTTCACCTGGAATCAAGCCCATCTCAGCAGCCGGTTTATCAGGTAGCGTTCCAAGAATGACGGCACCACGCGTTCCATTGAGGAACAACGGTGTCTGTGCCCGGTTCAAGCGTTTGACCCGCTGATGCAACAAGATATGCAGCACAAGCAACAAAACGATCCCGTACAGCCATTCAGCTTGTCCGGTGACGTATGCAAGAACCGTCAATAGAATCGCGACGAGGCTCGTGATCAAACGTCCTTGAACGAGCGGACGCATCAATTCTTTCGGCAACTTACCCGTAAAGAGGAAGCTGAAACCGATCGGTAACCAAAGCACGATCGGAACAAGCTCTGGGAAGCTGTAACGTGGCCACCAGGCTTCAAGCACGTCACCCGGAACAAAGACGAGCAAAGGCAATAGCCAAAGCTTATTTGCCGACAGCCCACCGATGAAGCGACCGCGCTTCGAGACGACGAGTGACGGTGACAGACGCCGCTGCCCGCGCCACCAGACGAGGAGACATTCCGCGACGAGCGTCAACGCCGCAAGCAATAAAACCATCTTCGGCTCGACCGCTCGGATCGAGTCAAGACGTGAATCCATCACGAACCAGCCGGTCAGTCCAAGCAAGACGATCGGCCAGAGCGGTACGTTCAAACGTACGATACCAATCAACAGCAGGACGCTCGAAAGTCCGAGTAACAATAGAGCGTATTGCGGCGTCAGCGTCAATCCGAGCCATCTGCTGACGATGGACAAGACGAGACCGACGAGTAGACCTGGTAAAAGTGTTTCGAGGACATCGCTTCGTTTGCCGTGTGTCCGGGAGCGAAACAATCCGCGTTCCCGTTTGACACGCCGGATGCCGATGACCCAACTGACAAGGAGTGCTAACCACAAGGTCGGACTGGCGATGAGACTAATCGCGGTCCAACCAATTTCATCGAGTAATTCCACGCGCATTCAGACCTCTTTCCATTCCTTATTATTATTATTATTGTGCAGCGACCTCGAGTGCTTTTTTCCGCTGGACGTCATTCTTATCGTCCTGGAGTTTCTTCAGGAGACGCGTCTCCATCTCACCCGCTGTCTGCTGATCGATTTTTCCAGTGACGTCAAGTTTCGCGTCCTTTTGCAAAGCCTCGACAGCTTGTTTCATCGTGTCACCGAAATAGCCGTCCTGTCCTTTTGGCTTATAACCGATCGCTTCGAGGACAAGGTGGGCATTCTCGACTGATTTTCCGTAATCGCCGACAGCGAGTGACTTTTGATCAGTCAGAATCTTCGTGACGTTGAAGTACGCCGGTTGTTTGACTTCGACCGTCGGCTTGACCCCTTTTTTGTGGATCCAGTTCCCGTTTGGTGTCAGCCATTTGTTCGTCGTTAACTTCAGGTCGCTACCGTCCTTCAAATCATACGCACTTTGGACGATCCCTTTCCCGAACGACTTCGTACCGACGACTTCGGCGCCAGCTCCTTCCTTCAGTCCGGCTGCAAGTATCTCGGACGCTGAGGCCGATCCGCCGTCTTCTAAGACGACGATGTTATATGGTTTCTTCTCGTCTGCCTTCCCGAATTCCTGCTGGCGCTCGCCTTTATTGTTCTCGACCTGATAAATCGGCACGTCTTTCGGAATGAACGGAGCGATCATTTTCGAGACAGCCGTCAAAAGACCACCCGGATTTCCGCGTACATCGATGACGAGTCCATCAATGTTCTGACTCTCGAGTTTCGTCAACCCCTTCTCGAACTCTTCTGCTGTCGGTTCCGAGAACTGTGTTACTTGTAAGACACCGATCTTCTTGCCGTTGACATTCTCCGTTGACGTATAGACCGTCTCAATTGGAATCGTATCGCGTTTAATCGTGATCTCCATCGCGTCTTGTCCGCTACGCTGAATCGTCAGGACGACATTCGTTCCTTTTTCACCACGAATTTTTTTAACGGCTTGATCCGTCTTTTGACCTTTTGTCGACTTACCATCGATTTCTAGGATGACGTCGCCTGGTTTGATACCAGCTTTTTCAGCAGGTGATCCTTTGATCGGCGAGACGATGACGATCGACTCACCTTTTTGTTCAAGCGTCGCACCAATCCCTTCAAACGAAGACGACAGATTCGTGTTGAATGAGGTCGTTTCCGACTCATCCATATAAACGGAATATGGATCGTTAAGCACTTCTGTCATGCCAGATAACGCACCATCGAGTAACTCTTTATCTGTCACGTCTTTTAGATAATTTTGTTCGATCATCTGCCGGACCTGGTCGATTTTTTTCCAATCACCCGTCGCATTCGAAGATGATGACTGCGTTGCAACGGAATCTGTTCCGCCAGCCGCTAACATACCGACGGCACCTGCCCCTAAACCAAGCCCGAAGGTACTGACCGCAATCACTGCTGTTGTAGATTTTTTCACGCTTGATTCCCCACTTCCATTAAAAACGCATTATTTTTTTCAGTATAGCAAAAAAAGATAGGTTACCCTATCTTTTCAGTATTCTGTGGGATGTCAAAAGATGTACGGTGCTGGGTCAACTGCATTCGGTTGTCCGACTGCCCACTCTCCCTTATGCAATTCGAAATGCAAATGCGGACCTGTCGACCAGCCTGTTGTACCTAATGTGCCGACCGTCTTACCCGGCATGACTGTTTGACCGGCGGAGACGCTGATCGAATCGAGATGTGCATAGACGGTCGTGTAGACCTGTCCATCAATCAAATGCGTCACCATGACGACGTTCCCATAACCTGTTGCACTACCGGCACGTAGAACGATACCACCTGCCGCTGCATGAATCGGTGTTCCTTTTGCATTTACGAGATCAATGCCTTTATGAATCTCCGGCTTCCCTGTCAACGGATTGTTTCGGGGACCGAACGGCGACGAGACATATCCTTGAACCGGTAAATGGAACGGACGACTCGTCACGGCATCTGCCGGTTGCTCCGGCGTTGCAGTCGGTGACTCGACTTCAGGAATGGTCGGTTCCGCACTTGGAGCATCGGATTTTTTCTTTTTCGCCTCTGCTGCACGTGCCGCTTCTGCCGCTTCCGCTTGACGTTTTGCTTCTGCTGCCCGCGCCGCTTCTTCCGCTTTCCGTTTCGCTTCTTCTTTTGCTTTCCGTTCGGCTTCTTGCAGGGCGATCAATTCGTTTTGAATCAGACGGCGCTGATCCGCGAGAATTTCTGCTTCCTCGGCTTTAGAGAACTGCTCTTGTTGCAGTTCCTTGACCTTCGTGTTCAACTGGACGACAAGCTTTCGCTTGAGCTCAGATTCCGCAATGATTCGTGTCTGGAGCACGAGCAACTTCCGTTGTTCCCGTTTCATGCTTTCAAGCAATAGTGCTTGTTCCGACCGTTGTTCGCTCAGTTGTTTGACGTTCCCCTTGTAAGCTTGTAAGACATGATCATCTTGTTTGATGATCTCACTGACCGTACTGAAGCGCGAAATCAAATCACCAAAGTCTTTTGCGTCGAGCAAGACCTCGATGTATTTGACGTCTCCTTTTTGTTGGACGGCACGCAATCGGCTTCCAAGCAACTCTTCTTGCTGGTGCAGTTCCTTGAGCGTCTCGGAAATCGCTGCTTCCGTCAGACGCAATTGTTCTTTAGATGCAGCAACAGCCGCTTGTTGATCGGCTATCTTAAGCGCTAAATCATCCAAACGGCTGTTGACTTCATTCAGTTGCGCACGGGCTTCCTTACGCTCCTGTTTCGTCAAGATCAACTTCTCTGATGTCTGATTCTGTAATCGTTCCGTCTCTTTCAGACGGCTTTCGACCTCCTGTTGTTCCTTCAGCAAATCTTCTTTCGACGTGGCATCAACGGACACACTAGTTCCAATCAAAGCTAAGCTCAGGACGGCGGAATAGAATCGGACTTTCATGAGAAGCATCTCTCCTCTATTTTATTTTTGAGTGAATCACTTAAATCTTCAAGAAACGACCGAGTGATGTCGTTGATCCCCATACACCGATGAATGCACCGAGTCCGAGCAGGATTAAGACGACTTGTGCCGACAATTCACCTGGTGGAATCAACGAGAATATTCCCGCATTCACGGTAGAAAGTTGGGGTTGGATCGCATTGTAGGAGACTTCGTAACCGAAGTAGACGACGACGATCGGGATGATGGCACCTAATATGCCCATCAATAATCCTTCGACGAAGAACGGTGCACGGATGAATCCGTTTTTCGCTCCGACGAGGCGCATGATCTCGATTTCCCGGCGACGGGAGAAGATCGTGACTTTAATCGTGTTCGAAATGAGGAACATCGCCATGAACGTCAATCCGACGATCAGGATGATTCCACCGATCCGAACTCCTTCAAGGAAGCTAAACATCTTTTTAACATAGTCCTTACCGTATTCGACACTATCTACATTTTCCATTTTTTTGACGGAATTTGCAAGTGTTTCTGTCTCTTTTGGTGAGGTAGCTTTGACGATGTACCGGTCATGAAGCGGATTATCCTTTTCAACCGACTGGTAGGCTTGGGAACCTTCGCCAAGTTGCTCCTTGAAGCGGTCCAGTTCTTCTTCTTTCGAACTGTAACGAACGGAGTCGACACCCGGCATCTGCTTGAGTGCTTCACCGACTGCATCGATCTTCGACTGGTCAGCTTCTCGTTCGACGAACACTTGGATTTCGACGTCTTTTTCGACGTTATCGGAAATCTTGTTGACGTTGAACATGAGCATCGCGAATATTCCTACGAGAAGTAACGTGACGGTAACGGCACTGACAGAAGCGAATGTCATCCAGCCGTTCCGGACGAGACCTTTTGCCCCTTCCCGTAAATGACGGAATCCATTAAACTTCATAGCCGTACATTCCTTTCTCTTCGTCTCGGACGATTTTTCCTCCATCGATCGCTAAGACACGATGACGCATCTTGTTCACGATGTCCCGGTTATGTGTCGCCATTACGACCGTTGTCCCACGGCGATAAATCTCTTCGAATACTTCCATGATCTCCCAGGCTGTATCCGGGTCCAGGTTTCCAGTCGGCTCATCGGCGATGACGAGTGACGGACGGTTGACGATGGCTCTCGCGATCGAGATCCGTTGTTGTTCGCCCCCAGATAATTCGTCCGGATAGTTGCGCTCTTTATGCTTGAGCTTAACGAGATCGAGTACTTCGAGTACTTTCTTCCGGATTTGTGCTTTGTCTTCCCCTACGACTTCTAGCGCAAAGGCGACATTTTCATAAACCGTCAGTGACGGGAGTAATTTAAAATCTTGGAAGATGACGCCGATTTGGCGACGAAGTTCGGGGATTTGACGGTTCTTCAACTTACCGACTTCGATTCCTTTAAACAAAAATGAACCGCTCGTTGGTTTCTCTTCGCGGTACATCATTTTCATGAATGTTGATTTACCCGCACCCGACGGACCGACGATATAGACGAATTCGCCTTGATTGATCGTCAAATCGACCTCACGGAGTGCCGTGACGCCGTTCGGATAAATCTTACTGATTCGTTGCATCTTGATCACGTACTTCACATCCTTACTTATTTACTGATGCTGAATGAATAGGTCCAAAAACCTACCGACCACCATTATAACAGGGACAAAATTGAACGCACATTACAATCAAATGTCATTTCAGGCGATTATACCATAAAAAGAGGCACGAATGACGAACACATGTCGTGTGTGTCATCTCGTACCCCATCATATCCCATAATCATTTTTTAGCAGCGAGCCAGTCGGCAACAGCCATGATTTCTTTATCATCTTTTAGGATACCAGCAGGCATTTGCCCTTTCCCGTTCTTGATGATTTTTTGAATCTCTTCTGAAGAATATTTCGAGCCAACCTTCGTCAAATTCGGTCCGACGTTTCCTTCAAGGTTTTTACCATGACACGTCGCACAGTTTGTTGCGAAGATTTTCTCAGCATCTACACCGGATTGTGTCTTCGACGAATCATCGTTCATCGTTGACTCATCCTTCGTGCCTGACGATGAATCATCAGAACTCGAATCGTCACTACCACCACATGCCGCGAGCGCAAGTGTCGTTCCTAAGCCTAACGCGAGTAACAAGTTTTTCAGCTTCATCCGGATATCCCCCTCTTGTAAGTATCTACATAAACGCTACTGACCTAGTTAGAGTATAACCGTTATCCAGATGAGTTAAGCGTGATTTCACAAAAACTTCACGTTTCAAGAACGATTATGGCACATTTCGGTAGCGTTTATCGTCTGTAAACCCAAGTCCGAGCACCTCATGGGCTTCACTGACGACGAGGAATGCCGATGGATCGATGTGTTTGACGATTTCCTTTAATGTCGTGATTTCCCCTTGACGAACGACGACCATTAGCATCGGTTTGCGTGTTCGCGTGAACGCTCCTGCTGCCTCGATCTCCGTCGCCCCGCGATCGAGCGTCTCGAAGATTTCCTTCACTAACGCTTCCCGTTGATCGGAAATGATATAGGCAAGTTTGTCATTCGTGATTCCGAGCTGGACGACGTCGATCATTTTGATCGTGATGAACAAAGCAACGAGTGCATACAGCCCAATCTCAAGCGAGAAGATCGTCGCCGCACTGATGACGATCGTGCCGTCAAGCAAGGCGATACACAGATGAAGTGGCAATTTCGTGAAACGATGCAGGATTTGCGCAATCAAATCCATTCCTCCAGTTGACGCTCGTCCCCGGAAGATCAGACCGAGTCCAATCCCGACCCCGGCACCACCGAAGATTGCAGCAAGCATCGGATTCATTGTCGCAGCCGGAACATCGAACCGCTCATATACGAGAATGACGACCGGTAAGAAGATCGACCCGACGAGTGATTTGACACCAAAGCCCATCCCGAGGATCATCCAACCGATCGCAAGCAAAACGACGTTCGCGACGAGTTGGAACAATCCTGGCGAAATTCCGAACAAATCGTTCAAGACGATCGATAAGCCACTGACCCCTCCCGAGGCGAGTTGGTTCGGTGCTAAAAATAAACTAAAGGCACTTGCGACGAACAAGGACCCGATTAACAAATACGCATAATCGCGCACGACTTCCTGACGTGTCGATGTCATGACATTCCATTTCCCCTTATCAATTGATTCTCGTGTTTCATTTTAGCGGAAAAGTCAGACAACGACTAGACAGGCGGAACAACTCACAGTGTTCCCTTTATACCGCACTAAAGGGTGGACTGTAGCGAACGATACCGCTAACGCCACGTAATCCATTCCGTTCGAGTGCAAGAACGAGAAAGACCTCCGGCGGAACGGGGAACGGCGGCTTGATACCGTAGTCAATCGCCCGTTCAAAGCCGAACTGTGGATAATAGCTGTCGTGACCGAGAACGACGATGTGCGATTCCCCGGCGTCACGCGCATCCTCGATCACTTGACGGATCAATTCAGAGCCGATACCTTTTCGCTGCCAGGCGGGCAGGACACCGACCGGCGCTAAGGCAAGCGATGGGATGTCATCGATATGGATCCGGCTCAACAGGACATGACCAACGATTTCTCCTTTATCAGTCACGGCGACGCGACCGAAGACTGGTTGCGCGGCCTCCTCCTCGCGTAACGCATCAACGAGATTCGCTTCGTTTGGTTGTTCGAATGCCGCTTCATGGACGAGCCGGATTCCCGTTGCGTCCTTAAAGCCTTCTTTACGTATGATCATTAGTTATTTCCTCCTTCAAATGGTTTGGTTGCGAGAAGCGTGAACTCAGACGGGATGTTCTCACCGTTCCAGCCACGATGCTCGTCGAATCGGTCTAATATGAAACGTGTTTGAAGAATCCCGTTTAAGATCTCACTCAATGTAAAATAGCGAACAGAAACGTCTGGAAAATCGACTTGTTCCTCATTCGTAAAGTGCGTTTTATACGCCAAGTCACCCGCTTGCAAGGCTTGATCGAAGTAACGCGGTCGATACGTCAAATCCGCGTTGATCCAGCGACCGACCGGATGAAAGTCACTGAGGATCAGCTGTCCACCTGGTTTTAAGATCGTAAAGAGAATTCGTAAGAAACGCTCGAGGTCCGCAAAGTAATGCAAAATCCCGCCTTCTAAGTAGAGAAGATCAAACGTATCGCAATATCGTTCAAGGTCGATCGTATAGAGATCCCCAACGACATACTCAATCGTTGTTCCAGAAGCATGCGCCAGTTCTAGCGCGTACCGCGCATTCTCCTCCGAGATATCAAACACCGTGACGTCCGCCCCGAGTAACGCTAACGGCACCGCCTTGCGTCCGTTCGAACCACAGATGTTCGCGATTGTCTTCCCGGCGACGTCTTCGAAATGACGACGATGTTTCTTCAAACATGCGGCTGGATCTTGTTTGATGATCGCAGCATATTCCGCCGGTGTTCCGTCACGTTTCTCCCAAAATTCATACGCCCGGTACTCCCATGCCTGTTTGTTGATCCGACTTTGCTCCTGCATCACCTTTCCCCCTTTGACGATCAAAAAACCAGTCGAACATCGTCCGACTGGTTGGTTGTCTCTTACATATTCATGAGACGGAGGTACGCATCGATGAAGCCCATGATGTCACCATCCATTGCCCCTTGCGTGTTCCCGACTTCATAGTTCGTCCGGTGATCCTTGACCATGCTGTATGGATGGAAGACGTACGAACGGATTTGGCTCCCCCATGCGATATCCGATTTTTCACCACGGATTTCGTCGAGTTTCTTTTGTTGCTCTTCGATTTCGCGTTGATAAAGTTTCGCTTTCAACATCTTCATCGCTGCTTCACGGTTTTTGATCTGCGACCGTTCTTGTTGACAGGAGACGACGACGCCTGTTGGTACGTGTGTGATCCGGACAGCCGAGTCCGTCGTATTGATGTGCTGACCGCCGGCACCAGAGGCACGGTACGTATCGATCCGTAAGTCTTCTGTACGGACTTCGATATCGATGTCATCGTTGAATTCCGGCATGACGTCACACGAGACGAACGATGTATGACGGCGACCTGACGAGTCAAACGGTGAGATCCGGACTAAACGATGGATCCCTTTTTCGGCTTTTAAGTATCCATAAGCATTGTGCCCTTGAATACGGAGCGTGACCGATTTGACACCTGCTTCATCACCCGGTTGGTAGTCCATCGTTTCGACTTTCCAACCTTGCTTGTCGCAGAAACGCTGGTACATCCGTAGCAACATCGATGCCCAGTCTTGCGACTCGGTACCACCAGCACCTGGGTGTAACTCGAGGATCGCGTTGTTCGCGTCATACTCGCCGTTCAAGAGGATTTGTAGTTCAAAGTCTTCGAACTTCTTCTTGAGGTCGCCGAGTTCTGACTCGAGCTCTTCTTGAAGATCCGCATCCGGCTCTTCCTTGATCAATTCGTATGTCAAAGCGACGTTCTCGTGACCTGCTTCGAGTTCTTTATACTTGTCGACCATCGCTTTTAAGCCGTTCGACTCATCGATGACTTTTTGTGCTGATTCCTGGTTGTTCCAGAAGTCCGGGTATGTCATCTCGTTTTCAAGTTCTTCGATCCGGGCAATCTTCGACTCGAGGTCGAGTGATGCCTTATATTCGTCGAGTTTCTTTTCCATCCACTCGGCGGTGTTGCGAATTTCTGCTAATTCCATGTAATCCACCTTCTCTTTCCGTGAAAAGAGGCAGGAATCTCCTGCCTCTCTTTCAGTCGATTCATCACTTACGCCTGACGGCCGTGACAGTTCTTATATTTCTTACCGGATCCACACCAGCACGGATCATTGCGTCCGATTTGGTCGTTTGGATTTTTCCGGACCGGTTTTTTCTTGACCGCTTTATCTTCCTTACCAGAAACCGCGACTTCGTCTTGAACGACTTTTTCGCGTTTGAGGTTCGGGTCGAGATCCGCGCGAAGGACGAATTGTGTCACTTCTTCAGCAATCGCAGCGTTCATCGCATCAAACATCATCGAACCTTCCGATTGGTATTCACGGAGCGGGTCGTTTTGACCATATGCCCGGAGGTGAATCCCTTCACGGAGTTGATCCATCTGATCGATGTGGTTCATCCAGTGTTGGTCGACGGCACGCAGGACGATGACTTTTTCGAACTCATCGAATGCTTCTGCTGGGACTTCTGACCGTTTGTGCTCGTAGTGCGCGAACGTGCGCTCTTTGAGCAACTCGATGATCTCTTCACGTTCTTTTCCGAAGAGGTCGCTTTCCGTGACTTTCTCTTCGATTGCAAGCGTCTGGTTCGCCCACTCCGCAAGCGCACCGATGCTCCATTCTTCCGGTACGAACTCGACCGGCGTATACTGATGGACGCCTGCTTCGATCGTTTGCTCAATCATCGGACGGACGATATCAGACACGGAACCGGCATCGAGAATCGCTGCCCGGTCCGCGTACATGACTTTCCGTTGATCCGCCATGACGTTATCGTAGCCGAGGACTTGTTTCCGCGCATCAAAGTTATTTCCTTCGACGCGTTTTTGAGCCGATTCAACGGCACGAGACACCATCCGACTCTCGATCGGTTGCGAATCATCCATTCCGAGACGATCCATCATCGACTGCAGCGAATCAGAACCAAAGCGACGCATCAATTCATCTTCAAGTGAGAGATAGAATTGTGATGCACCTGGATCCCCTTGACGACCGGCACGACCACGGAGCTGGTTATCGATCCGGCGTGATTCGTGACGTTCTGTCCCAAGGATGTAGAGACCACCTTTTTCTAAGACACCTTGACCGAGCTTAATGTCAGTACCACGACCGGCCATGTTCGTTGCGATCGTGACCGAGTTCGCTTGACCCGCGTTCTCGATGATTTCCGCTTCACGTGCGTGGTTCTTCGCGTTCAAGACTTCGTGACGGATGCCACGTTTTTTGAGGATGTTACTGAGCAACTCCGACGTCTCGACGGCAACCGTACCGACGAGGACTGGTTGTCCTTCACGGTGGGCACGTTCGATTTCGTCTGCGACAGCAGCAAACTTCCCGTTCATCGTCTTGAAGATCAAGTCCGGCATATCGTTTCGAACGACCGGCTTGTTCGTCGGAACCGGTACGACGTGCATGTTATAGATGTTACGGAACTCTTCTTCCTCCGTCTTCGCTGTACCCGTCATCCCAGCAAGCTTCGTATACATCCGGAAGAAGTTTTGGTACGTGATCGTCGCAAGGGTCATGGATTCGCGTTGAATCTCAACGCCTTCCTTCGCTTCGATCGCTTGGTGCAGACCTTCCGAATAACGACGACCTTCCATGACACGACCTGTGAATTGGTCGATGATCATGACTTCGTCTTCACGAACCATATAGTCGACGTCGCGATGCATGACAGCGTTCGCCCGCAGTGCGAGGCTTAAGTGATGGTTGAGCGCGACGTGTTCGAGACCAAACAAGTTATCAATACCGAAGTATTTTTCAGCACGGTCGATTCCTTGCTCCGTCAACAGAACACTCTTCGTCTTGATGTCGACCGTGTAGTCTTCATCTGCCTTCATGATTTTCGCGAACGCATCGGCTTGCGAATAGAGCGCTGTCGATTTTTCGGCCGATCCTGAGATGATGAGCGGAGTCCGCGCTTCATCGACGAGAATCGAGTCGACTTCATCGACGACGGCATAACTGAGTGGACGTTGAACGCGGTCTTCTTTATAGAGGACCATGTTGTCACGCAAGTAATCGAAACCGAACTCGTTGTTCGTTCCGTACGTGATGTCACAGCTGTATGCTGCTTGTTTTTCTTGACGCGACATGCTTGAGAGATTCAAGCCGACCGAGAGACCAAGTGCCGCATAAAGCGGCTCCATGATGTCACGGTCACGTTTTGCGAGATATTCGTTGACGGTAACGACGTGGACGCCGTTGCCAGCGAGGGCATTCAAATAGACAGGGAGTGTTGCGACGAGTGTCTTACCTTCCCCGGTCTTCATTTCGGCGATATCCCCATTGTGCAGGACATATCCACCAATCAACTGAACGCGGTAGTGGCGCATGCCGAGAACGCGTGTTGACACTTCGCGACAGACCGCGAAGGCTTCTGGTAAAATATCATCTAAGTCTTCTCCGTTAGCGAGACGCTCACGGAATTCAACGACTTTCCCTTCCAGTTCTTGATCCGATAACGCACCGATTTGTGTCTCGAGCGCTTCCACAGCGTCTGCTGCTTTTTCGGCTTTCTTCAGGACACGTTTCGTTGGTGCAAATAATTCTTTTAGAAAATTAGCCATGCCTTACAGTCCCCTTACTTCGAACGATTCTTTGAACGAACAGAATTCCGAGATTTTTCCTTTATTCAGTGTACCGAATACGACGTCAAATTTCAACAAGCGGACCAAGCAGCGGTCTCGCTCTTTTGTCGTAGAGCAAACGTACCTTGTTTAGAAATAGTTTTCCATCATATCAAAAAGGAACTCGCCCGTAAGAGCGAGTTCCTGTTGCATTCATTATTCTGGTTCAATCAAACCGTAACGACCATCCTTACGACGGTAGACGACGTTCGTGTTGCCCGTTTCTGCGTCTGAGAAGACGAAGAATGCGTGTCCGAGCATGTCCATCTGAAGAATCGCTTCTTCCGTGTCCATTGGTTTGAGTGTGAAACGCTTCGTCCGAACGAGTTCGAGTTCTGCCTCGTCCTCTTCATAGACTGGCGCTTCCGCTTCCGGTCCTTCGAGCGTTTTGAAGTACTCTCCGATGCCGCCTTCTTTAGCGCGTCCTCTCCGGTTCAATTTCGTTTTGTGTTTCCGGATTTGACGTTCGAGCTTATCGACGACGAGGTCGATGGCTGCATACATATCGCCATTGATATCCTCTGCGCGGAGCAAGAGGTTTGGCATTGGAATCGTCACTTCGACTTTTTGCTTCTCATTATTGACTTTGAGATTGACATAAGCCGTTTGCGCTTCCGTAGGAGTTGTAAAATAACGAGTTAACTTTTCAAGCTTTTTCTCGACGTAATCCTTGAGAGCATCTGTGACGTCCAAGTTTTCACCGCGAATGTTGTAGATCATGTAAACTCCTCCTTAAGTAACCGGTTGAACCTATGAATTCGAGATGCTCCAGTCGTTTCCTTCTGAATATTCGAAATTCTTTGGTTCGTTTTTATTATAGCACGATAAGTGAAGAAAGACCATGAGAACAATGACATTCTCATGAACGTTCACTACTGTTCTTAGCGTACGATAATATTGAAGCATGTTGATGTTAACGTATATACCCGTTTTGATCGAACTCAAAACAAAAAACCGCTTTTAGGCGAATAGCCTAAAAACGGTGGCGGCTGCTATTGGATTAGATCTTTGAAACGTTCGCAGCTTGTGGACCACGATCGCCTTCAACGATTTCAAATTCCACTTCTTCGCCTTCTTCAAGTGATTTATAACCATCGACTTGAATCGCTGAGAAGTGTACGAATACGTCTTTCGCGTCAGACGTTTCGATGAATCCATAACCTTTTTCAGCATTAAACCATTTTACTTTACCTTGTTCCATTCAAATTCACGTTCCCTTCGCAAACCAGAGTTCGAGAGCAAGCTCTCTACGGCTTAGTCTATCAAAAGAAGGAATTATTGACAATTAAAAATTCTGATTACTTTGAATTCATTCTAAAAAATGAATAATATTCCCTACTTATTGCTCTATATTTAAAAAAATTACATTGTCATTACAGTTGTATTATTGTATTATATCGTTAGTAATTACCTATTTTATCCATTGTCCTATCTTAAGGAGGATGTAGTCGAATGCGACCATTCCATAATGACGAAAAGTATCGAATCACGAAACGGACGGTGGCGATTCTCCCGTGCTACGACATGATGAAGCAATCCATCATCGTACTCGAGGATGGCTCGACCATCATGACCCCGCTTCGGCCGTATCAACTACTGCAGCTTTCCTGCAGGCAATACAACAGTTCCATCGAGGAACGCATCGTGACAGCAAAACGTGTCGCATCCGTAAAAGGAAAAGTCCCAGTCGTCATTGAACCGACACTTGGCCTCGTGTTTTTCCCAACGAAATCACCGAAACGTGATGATTGCGAGTGGTACGCTTGGAGCCACATGTCCGAAGTCATCGAGGAAGACGGACAGACGAAGCTCAAGACTCGTAATGGCATGATCCTTCCCGTAAACGCCTCTCCTTACATCGTCCGCAACCAAATGAAAGCAACTGGCGAGCTGATGGCTCGTTATCAACAATTGAACGCGATGACATTAGAGGAACGCTTTAATGCAATCAAATCTTAAGCAATGAACGCAAAAAAATCAGGGTTGGGCGATGAAATCGCTCAATCCTTTTTGGTTTCTGCCGATATATAATGAGATGACAGTTTTAAAAAACAAGGAGGCTTCTCGATGAACATCCAATTGAACCCGGCACGTCCGGCGCAATCCCCTGGTCAGACGCCGCTTTCGGACACGAAGACCTATAAAGGAACGGTCCTTGAGCAGACCGGTCCGCATACGGCTCTTGTCCAGGTCGGTCGGGATAAGATCGAGATGACCTTCACGGGCGACGTTCCGACAGGTGATTTTCAGTTCAAGGTCAAAGGACAGACCGCAGAAGGTTACCTGATCGAACAACTGACATCCGCGACGCCGGATGCGGAAACCCCACCTGTCCTGTCCGTTCCGTCAAATGTCGATCCCGCTTTGCTTGAAGGTGTGCCTGCAGAACTGAAACAGGCCGTCGCAAAGTTACTGGCGAGCGGACAGTTGCCACAAACACCAGAAATCGTCGCCCAGCTCGTGACAGCACTGCAAGGGACCTATAAGGACTTAGCGCTCGAACTCGTGTCGCGATCAGACACGACACTGCCAGCTGATGCCGACGTCTTGATCGCGAGTCTCCTCGCGACGACGGAAGACTATCCAGACGTCCTGCCGGAACGCGACGCGTTAAAGGAGCAGCCGACGTTCGAAAAAGCTGTCGCGCTTGATGTCGCCCGCGTCACCCTGCCAACGCAACGCGAGATCGAGACAGCATCGCCACTCCATATCCGGCAATACATCGAACACCTACCAGCAGAGAAACGCCCAGCACTCGTCGCTACGCTCGAACGAGGCGATGTCGAAACAGTTCGTAAACAACTGACGCCCTACTTCCCGCAAGCGCCGCTTGAGCCGAAGACGAGCGTCCGCGAACAATTAATTGGTCTGACGGCACGGGCCAGTCAACCGGAACCAACAGGGCAAACGGCACCGGTCCGCTCTGCCTTGACGCTCGTCCGCGAAGTGACACCACGCCTCGCTGAGATCACGAACGATTTCAAGAGCCAACAGCGAACAATCGTCTCGCAACTCCGCCAGATCGAACCGCTCGTCGAGACACGTCCGGTCCAGATGGTCGCCGTCATCGAGAGCACGGCGCAACGCTTAAAACAAGTCTTCCAGCAAACAGATGCCTTACTGCATACCCCGATGAAAGATGAAAAACAGCTGATTCATTTCTTATCGAAACTCGAACGGGGCGCGGAACTGGCATTACTCGGACGCGGAACAGAGGCAAAAGCCGTCTTACAGGAAGTCCGGATCGCATTCGAAGCCTTCCGTTATGCGCCGGCAAACGTCCGCCCGACCTACTTACCGGAGATGCAAGGACTGCCGCCGCAAGCGCCAACGCTACCAGCGCAAGTAGCAACAAAAGCCGTTCCATATGAGCCGCAGCAGAACAGCCCACGACTTTTGCAAGAAACCGTCCAAAAGACGCTTCAGCTTCAGACGGCAGAACTGAAACTGAGTACACCGGCAGCGAACCCCGAAGCCGCCAAATTGCAGACGTTCCTTGCAGCGCAACAGCAAGTCAATAAACCGGATAGCCAGCAACAGTTGAATCAGATTCTCCTGGCGTTACCGGTCCAACTCGTCGAAGCGACGGCAGGACTCCACGTTCACTTGCAAAATAAACGTCCGGACGAAGTGATCGACTGGGAAAACAATACGTTGTATGTCCAACTCAATACGCCGCGCCTCGGTGAAATCGGTGTCCGCGTTGAGACCGTCAACCGAAAGATGCAGATCACGATTGAAAATGATTTCCCAGTTCTTGAACAACTGGCGACCCCGTTCCTCGACCGAACGACGGACGCTTTGCAAGCAACTGGTTACCAAGACGTTCGGATCCAGTTCCGTCCGTTCACACGCGAGCAAGTAACAGAGACCGTCAAGCAAGACGAGACACAACGTGGCTACGACTACCGTATCTAAAAAGGAGAGACCGTTATGTATCAGAAAATCGATTTAACTGGACGCAAGACCGCTGCTGTCCTCCGCTACGATGAAGCATCCGGTCAAGCACCGGTCGTCGTCGCACGGGCAAGCGGACAAGCTGCCGACCGAATTCTGCAAGAAGCACGGGCGAACGGCGTCGCGATCGAACACGATACGTCTCTGCTCGGTCACTTACTTGATCTCGACCTCGGGACGGCGATTCCGCCGCAATTATACGACGTGATGGCAGAATTGCTCTTATTGATCGAAGAACTCGACAATGCGAAAGGACGACAAACATGACAGAACAAGAACTCTACGCGATGACCCCGCAACAGCTGACGGAAGTCATGTTGACGGGACTCGTCCTTCAATATGACCAGGCTATTCTCGCGCGTGATGCAAACCGCTTTGACGAAGTCAACGAACGTTTACAAAAAGCCTATCAGTTACTCGACAAACTGCAGGCGGGACTGCATGACGATGGTGGCATCATCACGGCACAACTCGATGCCCTCTACCACTATCTTGCCGAGCAGACGTTACACGTCTATAAGACACCAAGTATCTTAGACGAATTGCTCGAACTGGCAGAAGACTTACGCGTCACTTGGCAAGCAGCACAGACCGTCGATCGACCACTCGTGCGCGCCGCACATCATCAACGATACGAAGGGATGGAATACGAATGAGAATCACGAACAACGTCCAAGCCTTAAAGGCTTATCGCAATCTCAGCATCAATCAGACGAACGTCAAGACGACGATGGATAAACTATCGAGCGGTCAAAAAATCAACCGGGGTGCGGATGATGCAGCCGGTCTTGCGATCTCGGAGAAGATGCGCAATCGCTTGAAGGCGCTCGATAAAGCGGAACAGAACGTTCTTGATGGCGTTTCGATGATCCAAACGGCTGAAGGTGGTTTGAGTGAGACACATAACCTGTTGCAACGGATGCGCGAACTCGCCGTCCAAGCTGGGAACGGAACACTCGCAACCGAAGACCGGTCAGCAATCCAGGAAGAAATCAACCAGTTGACGAATGAGGTCTCACGGATCGCAAAGACGACCCAGTTCAATGGCAAAGAGTTGTTGAGCGGTAAGTTCAACGATGCCGACAGTGCCCTGTTCATCCAAACGAATGCTGGGGCAAACGAAGGCATCTCGATCACGATTAACGACATGCAAGCTCTTGCGATCGGCGTCAGTTCAACGACACAAACCAATCCGTCGATTCGTCCGCTTGATTTCCCGAGTGGTAGCGCACCCGAGTACGCCCTTAGCGTCATGACGGCAACGGACGCGAATGATGCGATCAGCCATTACACGAAAGCAATCGATACGATCTCTCAGCAACGTTCACAACTCGGGGCAATTCAGAATCGGTTCGAAGCGACGTCATCCGTCCTCAGCGTCAGTGTCGAGAACTTGACGGCTTCAGAGTCGCGGATTCGTGACACCGATATGGCACGTGAGATGATGGAATATGCGAAGTACAACATCCTCAATCAATCGGGGATGGCAATGATCGCTCAAGCGAACGCCCTACCGCAAGGCGTCTTACAATTACTCAACTAAGGAGGCAGACCCGATGGATATCCGCCGCATCCAAGAAACGCAACGACTCCAGTCCTTAAAAGGTGGTCCTCGTGAAGTCGAGGCGTCGACGACGTTCTCTGCCTTGATGCAAGAGAAGCGCGACCACAAAGGTTACGAGCGCCTGCAACAAAAACTCGTCCTCGTCGAAGAACAAGGACAACTGCTCGCCGAGAGCCAGACGATCGAGCATCTCGAAAGCTATAAAGAAAAGATTAAGGACTTCTTAAAAGACGCCCTCGACCAATCACAACAACTCGAAGAGAAGCGTGGCTTCAACCGCCGTGGTCGGACGAAAATCTATAAGGTCGTCGAACAAGTCGATGCGAAGCTCCTTCAGTTGACGGACACGGTCATCTCTGGCGAATCGCGACGACTCGATATCCTCGATCAAGTCGGCGAGATCAAAGGCATGCTCGTCAACGTCTTCGTGTAATCTAGAATTAGAGGAGTTCCCCTAACATGCCAGACTTATATCTTAAAAAATGCACCTGCCCCTACTGCTTGAAAACGACAGAGACGAAACGTGTCCTGTCGCGACATATCCGTGTCGCCTCGACCGACTTTGATGGTTTCATCCGTCATCAAGGCGTCAATGTCTACCTGTATGAACCGGTCCAGTGTAGCCATTGTCGATTCTTCTTCCACGAATCGTTCGGAAAGTTATCGGCGGACGTTCGAGCGACCTTACAAGATCATATCCTGTCGACGCTTCCCGTCTTGCCGTTCGCTAGCACGGAGCGGACGATCGGGCAGGCGATCCAGCTCTATAAACTATGTCTCTATACGGCTCAAGTGACGGAGCAAAAGCCAGCGATTCAAGCGATGCTCGGAGTTCGTCTATCCTGGTTGCATCGTTTGACCGGTCAATCAGCGGAAGAACACCTCTGGGCAAGTCGAGCAATCGAGAAGTATGTCTCGCTTTACGAAAATTACATATCCGTTAAAGAAAGTGGTATTCCAGAAGATGTTTTATGGCTTCGGATTGCTGATTTATATGCTGTGACAAAAGACAAAGAACATGCCCGTTTATGGTACAGCCGTTTGTTCCAAAGTCAAACGGCGACCGACAAAGTTAAAAAAGACGCACGAACCCACTGGGAATGGGTGCAAGAGCAGGATTGATCCTTGTTCGTCAATAGACGCAACAAGGATTTTTTTCACCACTCGTCGAAAGGAGCCAACACACCGCTTCAGGAAAGGAGGTTCGCGATGCGACCGACGTTACCGCTTCTTTATTTACTCATCACCTATGGGGTGATGTTACTCGTTAGCAGAACACCATTCGTTCCAATAATTGCCGTTCTTGCGACGCTACTTGCTGTGACGTTCGTCGCTGTTAAAGCAAGGCGTTGGTTCTTTCCGAAACACCCGGAACGTTCGGTCGGCATCGCGATTCTCTTGTTCGCAAGTGGTCTCTGGATCAACTTTATCCTGACCTTCTTTCCGCACCCACCGGAAATCGACTCTGCTGCGAACCTGACATTGACCGCCTTTTTAATGTTGACGGCCATCGCCTTTTCCCGATTGATCGACTGGTCATCGATCCGTCATGCGCGGCTTCTCTACGTCGACGGTATCCTCTTATTCGGGATGGTCTTCGTCTTCGGTTACACGGTCATATTGCAACATGTACCGACGTTCGCTCGCTCCGACATCGAGTTCGTTGCCATGCTCGGCTACGCGATTAGTTTCATTGCGCAGTTGTTCTTCTTTCTGGTCTTATATGCGACAGGACTTCGTGGACCAGCACACAGACGACTGATTCGGGCGATGATGGTATTCATCTTGGCGAACTTCGGTTATTACACATTCTTCATTCGCGATCAATTAACGTTTGCCGCTTGCTTCTTCCCGCTCTATGCAGTCAGTTTGTTTGAGCTAGCTATCTACTTTAAAGATGTTCCACCGAAACAGCCGGCACGCGATCGGCTCGGTCGACCGTATTTGCCGTACATCAGTCTGCTCGTTCTGTTGACGGGCATCACGTTCCTCCCGATGGCGCAGGATGTCTACTTCCCGACCCTGATCATCTTATTCTCGTTGTTTACGTTCCGGCAGTTTTTCTCAGAACGTCTCAATCGTCAGTTACTAACGGAACTCGAGACGTTCGAAGTCGATTTGACACACCGGATCGACCGCCATACAATGCAACTCGAACTCCGGAAGGAAGAGTATCGCCGTCTGTTCCTCGCCCACCCACAACCGATCATTCGTTTCGATGGCAATGGGCATGAGAAAGCGATGAATCCGGCAGCAGAACGTTACTTCCCGCACGGGTATGTTCCTGATGCGTTAGTCGATCAATTGATCGCGGCATTTCTGAAACTTGAAACCGGTGAAACACAGCTGTTGATGCGTCCCGTCGACGGACGGACGTTCGAAGTGACGTTGATTCCGATTCCGGGTGAAGCAGATCTTTACGTCATTCTGTCCGATTTGACGGAAGCCTTATCGCAAGAAAAATGGCTCCAGGAGCTCGGCTATCACGACGCCTTGACGGCACTTCCGAATCGCCGGTATTTCGAGGATCACCTTGGACCGCAGCTCGCAACCTTAACCGAAGGATCACTTCTGTTCATCGACCTCGATGGCTTTAAGCAAATCAATGACCGCTACGGCCACGACGCCGGAGACTACGTCTTGCAGGAGACAGCACGTCGGTTGCAGCTTGATTTAACGCAGGATGATGTAGCGGCACGCCTCGGTGGAGATGAATTCATCGTTTTCCTCGCTCGCAGTCGCGCGGAGACGATCACCTACGCTGAGAATGTCCTCCTTCGCTTGAACGATCCCTTCTTCTTTGACGCGACTGCGATGCAGGTCACGCCGTCAATCGGCATCGCCCGTTATCCAGACGATGGTCGGACGACGAGTCTACTCTTGATTCGCGCCGACGAAGCGATGTACACCGTCAAGCAAGAAGAGAAGAACGCCTACCGCTTTAAATGAACGGCAAAATGCCCCGTCCACAGAAATGGACAGGGCATTTTTTGTCATGAGCTTACGACTCACGACGATATTTTTCTTCTTCGTAGGCATCCGGTGCATCGGAGACAGGGCGTTCGAATTCTTCCCATGATTCCGATTCAACGTCCGGTTCAATAAACTGATCGTACGAGCCGTCCGATTGGAAATACGGCTGCGGTACGGGACGCTTCTTGTCTTCCCGCTTGGTCACGAAAGATCCCTCCCTCACACAAGAAAGTTACTGACGAGAATCAAAATACGGTGAAAAACTATGATCGACTTCTTCGTACGGATCAACGTACGATTTACGACTCGTTTGCGTCTGACGCAACTGACTGATTTGTACCCCTAATTTAGCCGTTTCCGCTGATAATTTCAAGTCGATTTTCCGACTATCCGCGACGAGTTCTTCGATGACGGCTTGATTGGCTCCAGCTAGCAGATTCGAGTGTGCCGCGATGAACGCTTCCCGTTCGTTCAGCAGACCTTGAATCTTCTCGATCCATTCGTCATACGTCTCTTCATTCGGCGTTTGATCAAGCAGTTCAATTAGTCGTTTTGTCTTCAGGCGAAGCGGATCGAGCGGACTCATCGTTGCCGAGCGAGTTTCATCGCTTCTTTCCATGTCTCACGGAATTCTTCCGCAAAGCCTATCACTTCGTCGATTGCAACGAGGTCGTTTTTGACATTCGCATCAATTAAGCGCGTTTGCATGTAGTCATACAGGCTGTTCAAATCCTTCGACAAAGCAATTGATTGATTGAGCGTCAATTGCAATTCGCTAATGATAGCTTGCGCCTTTTGGATGTTCGTATTTTTTTGTTCAATCATCTTCTGTTCGATCGCTCGTTTTGCGAGCATTGAGAATTTGATCAAGCCTTCGTATAACATCAACGTTAAATCTTGAGGTAACGCCGTCGTTACCGAGTTCGTCTGATACGTCGCATAAGGGTTCATCGCGTTTCCTCCTTTTTATTGTCCTTGTCCGAGATAACCGGCAAGCGTCGCAGATTGACTGTTCGCTTGATTCATTGCTTGTTCCATCGCCGCGAATCGGCGATAGTAACTGTCTTCTTTTCGTTTCAACTTGTCTTCCCACGACAGCATACTCTTATCGAGATCAGCGAGTGATTTTCCGAGCCGATATGTCGTTGAAACTGCACCGTCTCGTCCAGCGACACCTGAAATCTTATCACGGAGTGTAGTCGCAAACCCTTGAATCTGACGCACGAATCCGTCCAGTCCATTTGGGTTTGGAACGGTGTTGCCTTGCCCATCTTTCGTCGGTTCCGGCGCATCAGCTGTGAATAGTTTAAAGACACCTTCCGGCTGTTCTTCAAGCATCTTCTTCAATTTCGTCTCATCTATTTTTAGCTTTCCACCGTCACGAAAGTCACTCGTTGAAGTAATTCCGATTTGTGACATGTACTGGAGTTGGATTGTATCCGTACCTGACGTATACGAGTAACCCGTATCGACCTTTGACGAGATTGCACTCCTAAACTGATTCAGCCCGTCCTGCAAGTAGCTATCATTCTTGAGAACACCGCTCATTGCTTTTTCTTCCCATTTTTTGACTTCGTCCTCACTTAGTTCTTTCCTTTGCGCATTCGTCAATGGTTGGAAATCACGATACTTCTCCTCACGAACCTTTTTGTTCATTTTATCGATGACATCGTTGTATTTATCGACGAAGTTCTTGATCGAATCAAAGTTTTTCTGTGTATCGAGCGTCGTATTAATAGTCGTCGCTGTCGTCGAGACATTATTTAACGTGATTGTCAGTCCGTTTTGCGTGAACGTGTTCGTTGTCTGTTCGAGTTCTTGTCCACCAATCGTGTACTTCGCATTCTGTCCTTCACGACCGAATGTGCTGTCTTGTGAATTAACCTTCGCAGTATTATCTGATGCATCGACGATCGAGATGTCCGCTCCCGCGGTGTTTAAGTTACCGGTACTCGTTTTCGTTAAGACCAGTTTTCCTGTTAAATCGTTGAAGACGGCATTCATTCCAAGACTGGTTTTACTGTTGATCGCTGCTGTTAAGTCAGAGATTTTTTGTGTTGCGTCCAGCTGCAGTGTCTCCGTCACCGCTACGCCCGTTGCATCAAATGTATTGATTTGGACATTGATTTTGCCATTCGCATCTTTCGTGAACAGTCCACTTTCTTCAAGAGTTGCATCACTCTTCTTTCCGCTTGCCGCAATGAGTGTTACGGATGCAGCACTCGCGAGTTGACTAATACTGTCAATCGTCACACTGCCAGTTGACGCTGTTGGACTCGCCGTCACCGTCAACGCCGTCGGATTCGAGCTCGTGACCGTTTTCGATTGATAATTCTTTGATAATAACATGTCACTTGCAGCTGTCCGAAAATCAAGCAATGCCCGATTCATCTCTCGGTACGCATCACGTTGCCATGTCAACGTCTGTTTCTTTTGCGATAAACGATCAACCGGTGCTCGCTCCGCCTGCATCAATTGTTTAATCATCGTTTCCGTATCAATCCCACTCGCAAGACCACTTAGTCGAATCCCTGCCATCCAATCAGTCCTTTCTGTTAAATCCGTTTATCGATTAATTGATTAAATTCCATGAATGCCGCAAAGAAATCGAGTTCTTTTTTACTTGGGATTTCTTGCACGACGTTATTATTCGTATCGACGACTTGAATGTAATATTCGTTTAATTTTTCATGCTTGATGAATTTAAGTCCTGTCCGTTGCAGTTCAAGTTTTACATTCGCCTGCTCCATCGCCGTCTCAAGTTTCGTGATGTGTTGCGGTGTCGGTAGGACAACGACTCCTTCTTCTGCTAATGCTTCTTGATTCGCTTCCACAAACACATTGCGTGTTGCTTCGTACGGTAGGACGTTCGAAGGCAGATGAAGGCGAATTTCCGTATTGATGGAATTCATAGTCGGTCACTCCTTATTCTTCTCTATGTAGTATATCGGCTGAATCAGATATTTTATAAGTATTAATTTTAGGAACCTGATTTTCGGGTAAAAAGAACATATGTTTCTATAAAAAGGAGGAACGTTAATGCTGTTACTAAAAAAACTATCATCACAACAACAAGCTATTTTATTAGCTAGTATTATCGGAGATGGAGAAATCACAAAGTGTTATCCAGGTTCTAGGCGAAAGAACAACAGCTATCGTGAACACTTTGGAGAGTCACAGCGTTTTTATCGGGAATGGAAGAGACAGCAACTTCCTGGTTTGTTATATATTCGTCAAAACAACTTAGTGTCACGCTCACTTCCTTTATTTACGGAACTTTATCCTTACTTTTATCCATTTGATCAAAAAGATGTTCCTATCGCCTTACTTCCCTCGTGTAATCACCCACTTTTCTTATTGACTCTCTATCTTGACGACGGTTCACTTATTGTCTCAAAGCGCTTTACATCCAAACAACAACTGATCGTTTCTCCTACAATCGCACTTTATCTTCAGTCCTTCTCGAAACAGTCACTAACACTTTTTTGTGAATGGTTAAATCATAATTTCCGACTCCATTTTAGAGTAGCGAAAACATCGAATGGTTCCGGATATTTCTTGCGAACAACCCGTTTTGAAGATACGATGCAGTTTCTTGATTATTTGACACCCTATATAAATGAGTTACCTGACTTTTCGTATAAACTCAATTGGGATATTCGAATGAAGCAAATACAACAGAATTACCCACATGTCCATGTCTTAAGTACAAAGCCAAATCGATACTTCAATGAATTAGAAATGAAACAACTGATGAATGGCATTGCAAATCAAGTTCCTGTATCAGAAATCGCACAACGCTTAAATCGATCAACATGGTCAATCTACGCCAAACTCAATGCTATAAAAAAAAAGGCCACGGAACGAGTCCGTGACCTGAACAATCGATATGTTCCAATTACGATTAACGGAGTAATTGGAGAACGCCTTGCGGCTGTTGGTTCGCTTGCTACGCGCATTAGCTTTCGCTAATGATAAGACTATATCTTCATCCTAGATATACTAGGAGCTGGGCACTTCCCCCGCCGTTTACGGAGTACGGATTTCATAACCATCGGACAAGTCCATTAGGTCGTCTATCCTAGTCGTTGAACCTTCACCAAGGTTTCCCTACAGGTGCTTGGCTGCTGATTGTCCAATCCTCGATGTTTTTCAGAACGGTCACGCTCGCCGTTTCCAGCCACGTTGTCGTACATCAAGGCTCTCAGGAGTTCCAGCAATTCACCCAGTCATGATCTAATCCGTTACCAGATTAGACGCCCGGTAGAATCAATCATCGAAGGAGTTGAAGAACGCCCTGCGGAGTTTGATTTGATTGAGCCAACATTGCTTGTGCAGCTTGTGCAAGAATCGAGTTCTTTGTTTGGTTCATCATTTCTTTCGCCATGTCAACGTCACGAACGCGTGATTCAGCCGCTGTTAGGTTTTCAGAAGATGTTTTAAGGTTGTTGATTGTATGCTCTAAACGGTTTTGAGTAGCACCAAGTTTAGAACGCTCTGCTGAAACTGTTTCAATCGCAGTGTTTACTGTAGTGATAGCTGTGTTAGCACCAGTCTGAGTAGTAATGTCAATACCAACTGTTGAAGCCTCATCTGTTCCTGTACCAACTAAAAGTGCAGTTGCATCCATGTTACCAATAACTAATGTAAGGTTTTGTGATTCATTCGCACCAATTTGGAACACTTTACCGTCAGCATCTGAACCATCAAGTAATTTTTGAGTGTTAAACTCAGTAGTTTTAGCAATACGTGTAGTTTCTTTTGCTAACTGAGTAAATTCTTTTTGTAATTCTTGACGGTCAGTAAGTGTGTTAGTATCGTTGGCAGATTGAGTCGCTAATTCACGCATCCGTTGAAGAATGTCATGCGTTTCATTCAATGCACCTTCAGCTGTTTGAATCAAGGAGATACCGTCTTGTGCGTTACGTGAAGCTTGATCAAGTCCACGAACTTGTCCACGCATTTTTTCAGAGATTGCAAGACCAGCTGCATCGTCACCCGCTTTATTGATGCGAAGACCTGAAGCGAGTTTCTCCATTGATTTACTTTGTGCTGCAGAAGCTGCAGACAATTTGTTGTGCGTGTTAAGCGCTGTTACGTTGTGATTGATAATCATTGTAATTTCCCTCCATAGGATTAATTTTTTGTCTCTTTGAAGATCCGTCTTCTCCGAGATGTGCCCCCTGGCCGGCCCAAGGGTGACACGGTGGATGTAGTCGATGACTGCTTCCACCTTATATATCGTCGTCCACTCGAAATGTTTAACAACTTTCTTCAAAAAAATACAAAAAAATCGCACATCTGGTTTGGATGTACGATTTCCCTATAGTTTAGAGACGTGTCGCACCCGTCTCTGCTTGTAATTGTTCCGCTACTGCTACCAATTCTTCCATCGCTCCATTGACTTCACCAAGTGACGCCGCTTGATGACTCGACGCCTGCAAGACTTGCTCCGCGTGCTTCGATGCTTCCTCGACCATTGCGAGGATATTCGCTGTCGTTAAACCGACTTGATCAATCTCTTGATCCGATTTGACGACGAGCTGGTCAACCGATTTAACGCGTGAGTAAACATTTTCTGTAGAATGATGAATCTCTTCGAACGACGATCCTGCTTGTTCTACGAGTCCGACACCTGTAGCGACTTCACTCTGAACATCCGTCATCGCGTTCGCTGTATCGTTGACGAGACGTTTGACACCAGAAATCAAATCAGTGATTTCTTTTGCTGAGGTCGCTGTTTGTTCCGCGAGTTTTTTGACTTCTGCTGCGACGACGGCAAAGCCACGTCCTGCTTCTCCTGCTCGTGCCGCTTCGATCGATGCGTTCAAGCTGAGTAAGTTCGTTTGTGCCGAAATATCACTGATGACATCCGTGATCCGTGAGATTTCACCTGTCATATCCGTCAGACGACCGTTCAATGTCGCTGACTGTTCCATCTTCTTCGAAATCATGTGCATCGCTTCGACAGAATCCGTTGCCAGTGTCTTCCCGTTTTGGGCTTCCGTCTGCATGACCGTTGCTGATTTCAAGGCTTCGTTCATCTCTTTCGCGACTTCATCCATCGTCCGTTTGACGGCACCGAGGGCGTCCATCGATAAGTAGGCTTGATCGACGTTCTCGTTCATCTTCGCGGACAACTCTGCCATCGCTGAACGAATACTTTCACCCGACGCATTGCCTTCTTGGACTGCTGCTGCGATCTCTTGCGCGGACGCTGTCAGCTTATCACTCGAGCTTCCCATCTGTGTCGCCTGTTTGCGGATATGTAAGACCATGACTTCGAGTTCGTGCATCAATTGGTCGACTTCATCGCCGCGTTTTGCTTCTTCAAAATCGACGTTGAAGTTGCCGTTCGCGACTTCGCGTGCCGTTTCTGTTGCTTTTTCGATCGCTTTGATCGGTTGACGTAGGATTAATTGTGTCAACGACGTTCCAATCAACGATAACAGTAAGCCAATCCCTGCTCCAATCCAAATCGCGTTCGTATCCGCGACATCAAGTCCCCGGTGGAGATAAAGCACAAGCTGGGCTGAGATACCACTCGTGATGACTGAGATGGCCAAGACCCAAAAGAATAACCGTACCTTCAAGTTGCTTCGTAATTTACGCATAACCGAAACTCCCTTTCCTGTATCTTCTTTCACCGTCCTCTCTATCGGTTTCTTTTGTAACCGTTTTAAGTCAGTTGACCCGATTTTCAAAAACGATTCCCAGTGATATGACAAAAACACATCAAAAAGAGTGATGGATCAAATCTTCCATCACTCTCTCTTTCTTATTTCCGCTCGATTTCGACATACTTATACGAAATATCCGTTCCGACATTATGACGGGCGAGATTCTTCACTTCCGTGTTTTGCAGGAAGGCATTTTTCCGTTGGTAGACAGGTGAAATCGCTTGATCGTCGAGCAATACACTTTCCGCCTTACTGAGTAAGGCAAGACGTTTGTCTTGATCGAGTTCACTTTCAGCCTGTTTCAAGAGACGGTCATACTGTTTGTTCGAGTAGTCCATCATGTTGAACGGGTTACCGGTCGTGAACAAGTTCAGGTATGTCGTTGCATCCTGATAGTCCGGAGCCCAGCTCGCGAGTGAAAGGTCGTAGTCCCCTCGTCCTTCACGGGCGAGACGTTCTTTCTTCGGAAGTGACAACAGTTTCACGTCGACATTCTGTTTCTTCAACGCCCCTTGAATGTACTCACCAATTTTTTTCGAGACGTCGTCATCTTCGATTAACATCGTCAACTCAAGATTTTGCTTCGCCAGCACTTTGTTTGCAGCTGCTACATCATATGATGATTCGATTTGACGCGTACTATCGTATTTCGGATCAAGTTCTTTCGGTACGATGTAATCCGCAGGAAGTGATCCGTTTCCGAGCAACGTTTCCGTCATCGCTTTTTTATCATATGCCGTATCGATTGCTTGGCGTGTCTGTTTATCTTTTAAGGCATCCGTCTTTTCGTTCATCCGGATGAAGAACATCCGCGAATCACTGAACGTGTTGTACTCTTTTTGATCCTTGTACGTGACGACGTTCTCCGAGTTGAGTGGCGCGACATCCAGTTCACCTGACTCGAACAAGTTGATCGCAAGCATCGGATCCTTGATGATTTTCACGTCGACTTCGTCGATTTTGACGTTCTTCCGGTCTGCGTACTCAGCGTTTTTTGCGAGCGTATAGCCTTGCTCGGCTTGATATTTCTTGAATGTGAATGGTCCGTTGTAGACGTTCGTCTTTGGATCCGTTCCGAACTGGTCGCCTTCAGCTTTGACGATATCTTCCCGGACCGGCATATATGTGCCGAACGTCGTCATGCTGAGGAAGTATGGTGTCGGGCGTTTCAGTTCGATTCGAAGTGTCTCATCGTCGACCGCTGTCGTTTTTTCGACTGGCTCGAGCAAGTAAGCGAACGGTGAGTTCGTTTTGATGACACGCTCGAACGCATAACGGAAGTTCTCTGCTGTGACGGGCTTTCCGTCAGACCATTTGGCATTCGGATCAAGCTTGAACGTATAGACTTTTCCGTCTTCAGAGACGCTATGTGATTTCGCTGCCGCCGGAACAAGTTCGTTGTTCGCGTCGAAGCGATAGAGTCCTTCGTAGATTTGGTTGAAGATGTTTGACGTGATAGCGTCTGCCGGGTCAACCGACAGGAGGTCGTAACTCTCCATCGTATGCAGGACCTTTTTGTCCGCCTGTTTGTCTTCTGCTGGTTCTGTCGTTGCACATCCTGCTAATAGGACTGCCGTACTCGCCGCTGCGATCAATGTCTTTTTCATGTGTAGTGCCTCCTGAGAAATATGATGAGCGTTGGATGTTTCGGCATTTGACGTACAACAAAAGGCGCCCTCTACGCATAGCTAACAGCTAATGCATAGAGGACGCCTGTATCCGCGCGGTGCCACCTCTGATTGAGACGAAGAATCGTCTCCACTTGTCGCTGGTCCAACAACCAGCTAGCCCGGTAACGGGGGCAACCGTCCTGTCTACTCGAAGGTTCAACAGGCTCTCAGCGGTCCATTCTCGTTCAGCTTACCGTGTCAGGCTCTCACCATTCCTGACTCGCTTGGTCGGCAGTGTTGACGATACTTACTCCGCGTCGTCGATGTAATTGATATGGCTTAACTTGTTGTTTACTTTACACGGCTTGTTTTTCGCTGTCAACGAAAAAAACTCAGAACGGATGGTCTTCTTGTTTTTCTTGCTCCCGACGGACCGGACGTGGTCGAATCGGTTCGACGTGCTTGACATGTGTTCGTGTAACGATTCGGTTACTGAGTGCTGCATCGACGAGAATCGTGATTGCTGCTGCCATGTGTAAGAACATCCCGACGACGGGAATGACACCGACCGTTGATGCGACAATCCCGACGATGTTCCCTTTTGAGACATTCCCGGCACGTGCCGTCAATACAACGACAACGATGTGAAACGCGAGCATCAACCACAGAGCATTGTAACCTGAGAAAATGACGATCGAACCACCTAAGAGCGGAATCCCGAGCACCGCTTCCATTCCACCTGATACCCACTTCAACGTCCGCAATGAATCCTGTCGACTCTCCATGACGTCGCCTCCTCTTTTTTTCCATATGTCTAGTATACGACGGATTGCAGAAAAGGTTCCAACGTTTTTGTTTAGTTTGTAAAATAACAAAAAAAACGATCGACGACTATACTCAAGTCTTGCTCCCTTTCCTCAGGCGAGACACAAGCCGCGACTCTTTCGCTTCAAGCGAAGAGCCGGGTCTTGTTTGTCTCTGACAGCGCAACTGCGCTTTTTCCTGTAGGAATGGAGCAACTTGAGCATCCAGCATGCACTGGAATATCCGTCAATCGCTCATTATTTTAAACCGCCAACACGTGGAACTGATAGCCACGATGGACAAAGAATCCTGCCTCTTTGTAAAGATCAAGTGCCCGGTCGTTATTTGTCTCAACGTCGAGTTCGAGCTGCGTCCGACCTGTCCGGAACAACGCTTGGACCATCAGCTTCAGCATCTTCTTCCCGTAACCATTGCCTTGGGCTTCCGGACGAACGGCGAACGCATGGATGCTTGCTTGTGTATCGGAAGCGAGATAGGCACGAATGACACCGACCGGTTTACCTTTTGCGACGCCGATGAACGTGATCCGGTCGTCGGATTCAATCGCTTGATAGATTGACTCCGCTTCTTCGTCCGTGTTACCGAACGATTTGCCGAGCGTCTCGACGATGAACGGGCGGTCGTCCGCTGTCGCTTCGCATAATTCGAAATCCGGATCTGCTTTTAAGAACAGCTGCGCCTTTTTCAAAATCATGTTGTACTCGGTCATCCGGTACTCAGCACCTAATCCTTCGAGGACAGCTTGACCTGACTGACTTGCGTCGTCAATGACGAACGTGAATGCTTCGACGCCTGCTTCCGTTGCCCGCGCTCGTGCTGCTTCAACGAGTGCCGTGAATATGCCTTGTTTCCGATAATCCGGATCAACGAAGACGTTCAATTCCCACTCCGTCGGTAAGTACGCGAATGCTTGTAAGTACCCGACGAGTTGCTCACCATCATAGATTGCGAAATCGTTCTCGCCGACCCAATCCGCCGCGACCTTTAATTCAATGTCATCGTGATCGTTGACACATTTTTCGAGTTGTAATACATCTGTTGTTTGTTTGACGTCTGTGACGTTCCATTCCATATTCATTCACCTCATTTTCAACTATACCGAACGAACAAAAGAAGCACTAGCAAAAGCTAGTGCTCATTGCAATTTGAATGTCTTCATCATCTGCGGGACGTCCTTGACGATCAAGTTCTCGATCGCTTTTTTGCCGACAGCCCCTTTGACGGCTTCCGTCGGTAAGACGTAGTAGTAGGTTTTGCTACCTTTCGTCCCGAGATATGTACCATATCCGATTTCACGGTCGAACTGTTTTTTCGAGAGCTTCTTCGGCTCGTAGTTCAAGTTGACGAGCAGCTGATCCGCTCCTTTGACTTTATAATACAACGCGAACGTACCGCTCCGCGTGATGACACCGTATTTCGATTTAACCGTCTTGTTCTTGACGAGCTCGACTTTGTCTTGCTGGATCGCCTTTTTCAACGCGTCCGTCGTCTTGACCGTATAGCCGAACGTCTTGTTCGCGACGACTCCTTTGCTATATGTCACGTTACTTGCAGCAAAGCCGGTCACCGGAGTCAGACATGCTCCGAGTAAGACTCCTGTCATTGCGATTCGTTTCATGCTGACTCCCCCTAAAATGATTGATAGTAATGGATTCCCTTTTGTGAAATAGGTAAACTCTATTCTCGAAAAAGATTTGACGGAATTGTCTAAATTTCTTACGATAGGGATAACGAAACGAAATGGGGTTAAAGCGATGACTGAACAAGAACAATTAACGCAAGAACAGCTCGATAACTTGCTCAAGAATGCGTTTGCAATGCAGGTTCCGATCCTCGAGAAGTTCATGAAGGATACACACGATCGTTACGCACTCGCAACGACGTCGTTCAAGCGTGACATGGAAGCAATGAAAGAGACGGAATGGCATCAGTTCTTCGCTAGTAAACTGTTACCACACTTCTTCCTCGAGCACCTCGGATTCGGGGCATCGTTCCGCTTCAACGGACACGATAAGGAAGTCGATCTTCCGGAAAACGTCGTCCCAGTCCGAAATGATGCCGATGAGCAAATCGAAAAAGTCGTCCTCGGGGTCAAAAAGGCGATGCAAGATGAGCACATCAAGAACCATGATCTCGTCGCGAACTTCTATAAGGAAACACTCGAACTCGCTTGCCAGATGGGTAGCCGTGTCGGAATGAGCGATGAGTTCTACACCCTCGTCAAACCAAGTCTTGTTCATGCGAACGAAGGCGAATGATCTTTAACTTCTACCAACATTAATAGGAGAACAGTTTTTGTGTGATACGAAAACTGTTCTCCTTTTTCGTGTCCCTATTTCAGAACGAAGTAGCTCATCCGCGGCTTACTCCCGCCTGTGGAAAGCAAGGATGACGGAATCGTTCGTCAGAATCCCCTACCATTCTATCCCATCAAAATCGAACGTAGAACACCGCTCCCCCAGCACTTCGGTCGCGAACACCATAGTCGAATTGATGACTATCGAGAATCATCCGACTGATCGCAAGACCGAGTCCATGCCCGGCACTGCCTTCTTGTTTGACGTAGACATCCCAGATCGTTGCCCGGTCTTCTGCTCGGACACCCGCTCCTTCATCCTCGACCGTCAATTCGTCATGCGTTAAACGAACGGTGACCGTTCCACCGACGGGTGAAGCAAAACGGGCGTTCATCAGGAAGTTGATCAAGACACGTTCGAACATCCGTGGATCAAGTGACTGCCTCACCGGTTGCAGCTCCATCGCCAGCGTCAGTCCTGCCTGTATGAACGTTCCACGGAGTCGTTCAACTGTCGCAAGCACGAGTTCATCGAGTGCCACATCCGTCTTTTCAAGCGGCATCCGTCCACCGGCAAGCTTCGAATAAAGTAACGTCTCGTCAATCAGATGACCGAGTCGATCCGTCTCCTCGATGATGCTCGTCGTCACGTCGGGCAGTTCGTCGACGGGAATGACACCTGCCGCGAGCGCCTCGGTCTCGTTTCGAATGATTGCGAGCGGCGTCCGCAAGTCATGGGTGATACCGGCGATGAACGTCTTTTGCAGATGATCCTTTTGTTTGAGTTGTGTCTGCATCTCATCGACGGCGTCAATCAACTCCCCGACTTCATCCTTCGGTCGTGCCGGCAGGACGACGTCTGTCTCGCCCGCACCAATCTTTTGGGCGACGGAACGGAGCGTCACGATCGGTCGTGTCAGGTGTCGTCCCATGTAGTAAGCAAGCAGTGATGCGAGCAGCAACGTCACGAGTAACGCGAGTCCGATCGCGATGTAAACACCGTCGAGGGCGCTACTTGCTAGCGGCGCTTGCCGGACCGTCGTAATCCGCGTTCCGTCAACGGTCAGCTGATATGTCAGCAACCGTTCGTCTTGCACTTCGATGACGTCTTCTTTCTTAAGATCGTCGAGAAGTGGCAACTGTCCCGCCGGTCCACGTGTGCCAATCCGTTGCGTCAACCCATCGGTCGTTAAAAATCCTTGGATGTCACGCGGAATTGGCGTATCGGCTTCAATCGCCTGTTTGATGATGTTCGCTTCCCGCGCGAGTTGATCGTACCGTTCGCCTTCCGCGAACCGATTGACGAGGAACGCCGTCAAAACGAAACTGAGGACGCCCATCACCAGCAAGGGACCGATGACGGCGTATAAGAATTTTCGGATCAAAGGACGTCGTTTCATTCGATCGCCTCCAATCGATAGCCGACCCGGTGGACCGTCTTCAATTGTTGTTTAATGACGGGTAGCTTATCGCGCAATTGTTTGACGTGCGTGTCGACGGTCCGGGTATCGCCTCCGAATGCGTACCCCCAGACGTCATCAAGAATCTGATCCCGGCTCAGTGCCTCCCCGAGATGTTCGATAAAGTAAAGCAATAGTTCGAATTCCATCTTCGCGAGACTGACTGCCCGCTCACCTGTTTTGACTTGGCGTCCCTTCTCATCAATCGTCAATTCACCGAAGGCATGGCGGGCGACCGGACGGACTTTCAATGCCCGTTCGAGCCGGATCGTCAACTCCTTCAGGACGACCGGTTTGACGAGATAATCATCGGCACCGAGTTCGAGTCCGAAGACACGGTCATCCGCCTCCCCGCGCGATGTCATCATGAAGACGACCGGCGGCTGGACTTGTGATTTGATACTCGGCACGAGCGACCAACCGTCACCGTCCGGCAAGCGGACGTCGATTAAGACAGCATCGAACGCTGCCGTCAGACATTGTTTCGCCTCCGCTAACGAACCAGCAATCGTTACCTCATAAGCATGGTGACGCAGGAAGCGTGCCGTCACCTGCGCTAATTTTTGTTCATCTTCAATCAATAGTACGTTCATGGTCATCCCTCCACTCCTAGTGTAGCGCCTTTTTGTCCAGATTTGCCTTTCTTCGCAGTTTCTTTGCAACTTCCTCACAACTTCTCTTTCGTGACCCTCTACCATAAAAGGTGAAAGGAGTGATCATCCCATGACATTTAAAAAACAATGGATCACTGCATTGACAATTAGCGCATTAACCGTCGGAGGCGCATCAGCATACGCTGCGACGAACGATGACTCAAGCACGACAAAACAAGCGAAACACGGACACCACTTCGAAGGTATGAAAAAACACGACATGACGTTACTCTTGAAAAAATTGAACCTGACACAAGCTGAGGCAGATGTTGCCCGGGAGAAAGGGCAATCAATCGCCGATCTCGCGAAAGCAAAAGGCATCTCGTTCGCTGATTATAAAAAGGCAGAACTCGCAGCAGCGAAGGAACAGCTCGCAAGTCTCGTTAAATCAGGCGACTTAACACAATCGCAAGCAGACGATATGTTGAAGCGTCAAACGGAACGGTTCAGTGGCGTCAAGAGCTACGATGAACTCAAAGAAAAAATGCCGATCGGTCGTCACGGCGGACCCGGCTTCTTCAACGAATCGTTGATCGCTGACGTCTTGAAGGCACTCGGACTGAGTCAGTCAAAATTCGATGCCGCGAATCAATCGCTCGCTGCTTATGCGAAGGCACAATCGATTAAGTTCGCTGACTACAAAAAAGCGTTGCTTGCAGCTCAGACGAGTGAACTCAATCAACTCGTCAAAGACGGGAAGATGACGAAAAAACAAGCAACAGAAATCAAGTCTCGTCTGACAGAGGAATACAAGGACGCGAAGAGCTATGATGATCTTCCGGATCGCGGTGAACACGATAAGCGCGGTGACCATGGACCAGGTGGTGTCTTCGGCGACACGACATCAGCGATTCTAAAAGCACTTGGACTCGATGAAGCGAAATTCAAAGCAGCGGATCAAGCATTGCCTGAATTCGCGGAAGCGAACAAGATTGCTTACGCGGATTTCGAGAAAGCTGTCCTAACAGCGCAAAACGCTGCCGTCGATCAACAAGTCAAAGATGGCAAGCTGACAGAAAAACAAGCGAAACAGATCAAGGAACACATCCAGTCACGAGCAGATGCGGTTTCAAGCTACGCTGATTTGAAAAAAGGACCAGAACGCGATGGTCGAGGACACGGACCTGGTCCGGATGGTGACATGCCGGGCGCACCGGATCAAGGACCGGATGCGGATCCGAATGCGAGTGCTACATCCGTCGATTTAGCGATTTAAAGATTAGACCGAGGCTCTTTCATCAGAGCTTCGGCTTTTTTTGTTCACGTTAGGACAATTGTCTTTTAATCATGAATTTCATATACTGGTTCACTTTTTTGAAAAATAAGTCTATTCCTTGAACGAATGTTGCAAATTCCATTTCCTACACCCGATACTAGTAGAGAGAACGTTAGTATCGTAAGGAGGTGACGTGGATGGCTTTTCATGAAGCGATGAATCGGATTCGTCAATCCGACACAGCCCCACTCTATATCGGTGGACTTGAAGTATCCCGTCCGGAAACGGCGGAAGCCTTCTTTCAACAACAGACAGATGCAATTTTTTTATTTGATGTCTCTGGCACGATCATCTATTTCAACGAACAGTTACGGGACATGCTCGGCTATTCCGCTGAGACGCTCTATGAGCACTTTGCCGTCTTCAATCCACCTGATCAAGTCGAAGCGGTGACATCCTTTTTCAATCGTGCGTTACATGGTGAGACCGTTCATTATACGGCACAAGGACTCCATGCCGATCAACACCGGGTTACGTTAAAAATTACGAACATGCCGATCGAACAAGACGAACAAGTCATCGGCGTTTACGGGATCGCACGTGATATCACACGTGAGAAACAACTCGAAGAAGATGTCTCGTCCATTCGCTCTCAACTTGAACTGACGGAACAGATTCCGGAACTCGTCATCTTCCACTTTGATATCCACACACAAATGATCGAGTTCTCCCCCGCACTCCTCCATTTTTTAGGGTTATCGGAAACCGATGCAACGACGCTAGATCAAGCACAATTATTTAGTCGGATTCATCCTCGCGACTTCGATCCACTCCGGTTCGAGATGGAACGTTTGATTGCAGGTGAAAAGGAACGTTTTGAAATGGAAGTCTCCCTGCTGACCGCTGACGATACCTATCAGCTGTTGCGCTTGAAAGCCTTCCATCGTCCCCATCATCCGGATCATCTATCGGTCGTCCTCTATGACTTATCGGAAGTCGACGAGGCACGCCGGCAACTCGTTACGGAACGGGCGCAGGCACGTGAAATCTATGAATCCGTCAACGCCGCGATTTCACAAATCGACTTATTCTCGGGTCGGATCCTGTTTCATTCGCAAGGATTCCTCCATATCTTTGAAGAATTGCCGCAAGATTTAATCTTTAGTCGTGAGTGGTTGTTCAAACGATTAGACGCCCGCGATCATGCTGCAATGAAACAATTCATCGGACGATTGGTGGACGGTCAAGCTGATACGATTCAGTACCGCCTTCACTTCCCGGATGGTCGCGTCAAATGGATTGAGGACCAACAAATCCCTGTCTTCCAACTGGACGGTACGATTGCCTATACGAACAGCATCATGCATGATATCACGCTTCAAAAAGCGTACGAGGAACGATTGCGGCAGCTCGCTTTACGTGACGCTGTGACGCATCTGCCGAACCGGCAAGCACTGATTGAGACGATCGATGTGTGGCAACAGAAGGACCACCCCTTCTTCGTCCTCACCGTCTCCTTCAACCGGATTGCTGAGATCAATAGTGCCTTCGGACACGGCTCCGGTGATCAGTGGCTACAAGGAACGGCTGCCTTATTACAACAAACAAAGTCAGATGGAACGTTTCTCGGACATCTTGGTGGTGATGAGTATGCCTTGCTCGTACCGACAAGCGATAAACAGGACGTGACGGCATGCGCCGAGGCACTACTCGATCTATCGGAAACACCGATCTCAATCGAACCATACGCCTTGTTCGCACGTATTTCCGTTGGGGTCAGTCGCTATCCGGAAGACAGTACGGACGCCGTCGAATTGTTAAAGCATTCCTATACCGCCTTACGACGATCGCGTCGTGAAAATCACAGTACGATACACCACTACGCATCGAATCTCGATATCGATTATTACCGGCGCTACCGGCTCGAGCAGGACTTACATTACGCGATCGAACGTGATCAACTGTTCCTCGAATATCAGCCAAAAGTCGACAGCTGGACAGGAAAGATTGTCGGTTTAGAAGCGTTGATTCGCTGGCAACACCCGGAATGGGGACGAATTCCACCGAACGATTTCATTCCGCTTGCCGAAGAGAGTGCCTTACATGTCGCAATCGGAGACTGGGTCGTCGAGACGGCGTGCCGGTCGATGCAAGACTGGAAGGCGACCGGAGCAGAGCTTGTTTCAATTTCCGTCAACGTCTCACCGAAACGATTCTTGATCCCCGGCTTCGAACACCATATCGAGCGGATGCTGTCGACGTACGATCTTGCGCCTGAGTTACTTGAACTTGAGATCACGGAAGCGGCTTTAATCATGGATGATCCGATGACGAGTCGGACACTCGAATACGTCAGCCGGATCGGTGTTCGGATCGCACTCGACGACTTCGGGAAAGGCTATTCCTCAATGGTCTACCTGCAGCGCTATCCGATCGACGTCATCAAGATTGATCGGCAGTTCGCGACCCACATCACGGATGACGCCAAAGCCCAAGCGATCGTCAAAAGCATTCTCTACATGGCAGGTGAGTTCAATCTGACCGTCGTCGCCGAAGGCATCGAGAAGCTCCGTCAGCTCGATACGTTCCGGACGCTCAATTGTCCGAGTATCCAAGGATATCTATTCAGTCGGCCGGTTCCAGCGGATGTCATGGTATCGTTCCTCCTGCGGGAGATTTTGTATCCAATCGAAGCCTGTTCCTTGTCGAGCGATACTGTTCCTCGTTTTTCCGTCTCTGGGAAAGTTCGCATGCTGACACATCATGCCCAGTCGTTCGAACTGCCCTTCTCAGACATTGAAGCGCATCAAACGAGTACGCGGGCACTCTATTTTTCGTCAAAGACGTTGTTACCGTTGTCGGACGCAACGTTTGAGATTCGCTTGAGTGAAGGTGTTCAACTCGTCTCCTGCACAGTGACGATCACTGGACAACAAGATCATCAATACATCGGTGAATATACGAATCCGATCGAAGCAGAACAGATCATGCGTTTCTTCCAGTCGTTACGTTATCGCCCTTGACCTCTCCACGAAGACGTTCACACACGTCTTCGTGCTTTTTTGTTATAGTAATCCTAAAGCGTTTTACTATGGAAGGGAGGAATGGCATGCAGTCACCACTACCTACGAAACATCATCGTCGCTCTACGAAAGTTCAGCTTTTTCGACGATTACTGATGCTGACGATCGGCGCCATCATCTTCGCGCTTGGACTGAAAGGATTCCTTGTTCCCAATAACATCATCGATGGCGGGATCGTCGGAATCTCGATCATCGGCTCAAAGGTGACGGATACGACGCTCGCTTTGTGGCTGTTCTTCTTGAACATCCCGTTCATCTTTTTCGGCTATAAGCAGATTGGAAAGACGTTTGCCCTGTCAACGTTATATGCGATCTTCGTCATGGCGATCGCAACGAAACTCCTCGAACACATCGGTCCATTGACGAGTGTTGATCTGCTCGCGACCGTATTCGGTGGCTTGATTCTCGGAATCGGCGTCGGGATCGTCATCCGTTCGAGTGGATCACTCGACGGAACTGAGATTCTTGCTGTCTCTTTCAGCCGCTCGACACCGTTTTCAGTCGGTGAGATCGTCATGTTCTTCAACGTCTTCATTCTCGGTGCTGCTGGATTTGTTTTCGGTTGGGACCGAGCGATGTACTCGTTGATCACCTATTTCGTCGCCTTCAAGACGATTGACGTCGTCATCGACGGACTCGATCAATCGAAGAGTGTCTGGATCATTTCGGAGAATTACGAAGAGATCGGTCTTGCGATCATGGACCGACTTGGTCGAAGCATGACGTACTTAAACGGGGAAGGTGCCTTTACCGGTGACGGCAAAAAAGTCATTTTTTGTGTCATCAGCCGGCTCGAAGAATCTAAACTGAAGGATATCGTTCGTGACTTCGATGAACAAGCCTTTATCGCGATCGGCAACATCCATGATGTCCATGGCGGTCGCTTCAAGAAAAAAGATATCCATTAACCGAACGAAGGGAAGGAACGCGGGTGTGGAAAAAACATCGTAAGAAAATCATCGGCGGCGTGATCGTCATCGTGACGCTCGCTGTCATCGTTGTCATCGGGATTTCCGTTTATGTCGGATCATCGTTGACGCAACCGGAACGCGAAGCCTTGACGACGACACCCAAAAAAGCAGAAGGACTTGACTATGAAGATGTCACCTTCCGTTCTTATAAAGACCGGACACGTTTGTCTGGCTGGTGGATGCCAAGCGAAGATGCGAAGTTGACGATCGTTTTCGCTCACGGCTATGGCAAGAACCGGGAACAAGATGATGTTCCTGTCTTCCCGCTATTTAAGAAGTTTCACGATGCCGGATACAACGTCTTGACGTTCGATTTCCGAGGATCGGGTGAATCGGACGGGAAACGCGTTACGGTCGGTGCCAAGGAACAAGATGATCTACTGACAGCTGTTCGTTACGCGAAGTCACGTTCTTCAAAACCGGTCGTCCTCTATGGTATCTCGATGGGCGCAGCGACATCACTCGTAACGGCACCGAAAGCGGATGTCGTCGGTGTCATCGCCGACAGCCCGTTCAGCGACTTAGAGAATTATCTCGCAACGAACCTGCCCGTCTGGAGCGGGTTACCGAACTTCCCGTTCACACCGATCATCCTTGAGATCACGCCACCGTTGACAGGTCTTAATCCAGAACGAGTCAAACCGGTCGAAACGGTCCGGCGCATCGAGTACCCGATTCTGTTGATTCACGGTAAGGATGATGATGCGATTCCCGTCACGGAAAGCATGAAAATCCAAAAAGCTGCACCGCGCTCGGAACTCTACGTGACGGAAAACGGCGGACACGTCCAGTCATACGCGCATGACCGGAAGGCGTATGAAGATAAAGTGTTGACCTATCTGTCTGACTTGCATTGATGGAAGGAGAGACACATGCAACAGCTATCTATATTCTTGACCTGGTTCGTCGCGTTGACGGTAATGACGATCGGACTATTCGTCTCCCGTCGCGCCGGCTATCGTTTGCCCTATGGACGGACGATCGCTTTGATTTGGACGGGTTCTGCCTTGATTGGACTCGCATTTTATCTATTACGTTAAAAACAGCCGCCCACTTCTTTGACGGAACCGGGCGGCTGTTCGTTTATGCTTATCGTTTTAGTACGGCAGCGCCGACGATCTTCAAGACTTCTGGACGACTTAGTTTTTCTTTCCCTTTTGCAAGGGCATCCAGCGTTCCATGTGCGAGTGCAAGTGGAATGTGACAGAATTCATAAATCGTCGTCTCCTTCGGGATGGACGCAAGGTACGCATCGGCTTCCGCGAGATTCTCACGCGCATAGGCGAACATCGTATCCGTCGTCCAACCAGGTGGGAAGTAGCCGACACCACGCTCCGCATCTTCCTGTTGGTTACGAAGGATGTTGACGGCTTGCAGACCACGACCGAATCCGATCGCTTGCTGTTTATCGGTGACGATACCAGCCTTCCAGTACCAGATGTCGGATAACATGACACCGACAAGTCCCGCGACATAGTATGTGTACTCATCAAGATCCGCTTCCGTCTCGACCGTCCAGTCACGTTCAGCCCAGACCGCCATGCCTTCTGCCATCTCAGCCGTCGAATCGAGCACTTTCGGACGAATCGCAGCCGGACAATAGGCGATCCACTCCGGTAGACGAAGTGTCACTTCTGGTAGGTGTGCCGTATACGGCGCAATCAACTCAAGATAGGCGGTAGCGGAAAATGTGCCCCGCATCAACAATGCTGTCTCCCGGAGCAACATCGTCTTGACGTCCGTCGCCAAGTCTTCATGATCTTCAATCTCATCGATGGCGCGCATGCATAGATAAGCAGCACCGACCGCTTCCTGTAAGTCTTGCGATAGTCGACTAATCGGGATATAGAAGGTGCGACTCGTCGCTTTCAATACTCGGTTCGCGTCTTTTTTCAGCTGCTTCGTCTCATTCATTCCTGACAACTCCCTCTTTGGCTCAAAAGGTTTCTTTTCTCTCCATTACTATACACGATTCAACGCGTTTCAGCATTCGTTTCATGATAAGAAAGACTCCCTTTGCGCTAGATTCAGGCAAAGGGAGTCTTTTCATCCTCGTTTGAAGCGTATCGTTCACAAGAAAAATACGTTCCAATGACATTCAAATGGAATCATTTTTCCTATTGTTTCAAGAGTTGTCCGATCAACCCTGTGCTACGGGAGGCTTCCGTGTTCTCTTCTTGGATCGACAAGTAGACTTCCTTCCGGTGGATATCGACCTGTCGCGGTGCCTTGATACCGAGCTTGATTTGATCGCCTTCAATCGCAAGAATCGTCAGTTCAATGTCGTCACCGATTTGAATCGCTTCTCCCGTCTTTCGTTTGAGTACGAGCATCAGCGACCACCTACTTCCGTCAAGCTGCCGATCAGATGACGATTCGTATATGTATCGTCTAAGATGATTTGTTTCGCGAGTCGTTGTTTCGTCTCCATGACGAAGGGTGCCCGTAAGTTCGTCGTCGACGTCGTGAACGGATCTCGCAACGTGACCGTCGTATAGACAGCGACTTGCGCCGTATCCTCAATCCCGAGCTGCTCTTTTGCTGCGTCCGGTAACTCGAAGACGTATTCCGGATCAATCCAGAAGGGGTTCGTCACGACGAACGCACACTCCGGCTGATCAATCGATTGAAACGACCAAAACGGTACGCCCTCTCCGAACGGGAGCAGGATGAAGCGCTTTGCGTCCGGAAAACCTGGTAATTCGGACGCGAAAGTAATGATTTCCGTCTCGTCAATCGTGATAGTTCCAAAAAAATCGGTTTCGATTTGCATGTCGTTATCCTTCCCCGTCGAATATGCCACCAACCGGCCACATATTCAATTGATTTTGTTCTTGTAAGAAAATCTCGACCTGTCCGTCTTTTACGGTCAGCTCCGGTTGATGCGTTTCGACATCGATCTTCGGACGATTCGCGGTGTAGCTCAATCGGACTTCCGCCGGTGTAAAGGTCGTCTTGACCCGATCAAGACTCCGCGGGATGAATCCGAGTGTCGTCACTTCGGCAGGCGGTGCGTCGTTAGCTTTTGCAATCCGCGCGACCGTTCCACCACCCTGCTCGATCCGCATCAGTTGATCCCCTTCCGATGCTCTCTGCGCGACCGCTTCCTGTCCCTTTTGTCGACCGTAAGCAGCGTACTGCCGAACGGACTCAAGCGCAGGAACACGCCCCATCTCGATCCAGGCTTGTGTCGAATCGATCTCAAGACGTGCCGCGACGGTTTCAATCGACAGCTCCCCGCGGGGCTGTTCGATCGAAAGGGAGGCAGGTGTCTGCTTCTGCTCGATTTGCGGACGTGTGATGTTCATTCCGATTCGTGCTGCCGTCTGACGCATTTCAAGATGTGGAAGATTCATCTGCCTTCACCCCTTATCGTAGGAAATCGAGTAACGTCGGTTGAATGATTCGTGCTCCGGCGCTGAGAGCCGCTCGGTGTAATGTTTCGTACGACTTCAGTTCCATGATGACTTTTTCCGCCTCGATGTCTTCGTTATCCGACATGACCGTCTTTGCGATGATTTCCTGATCCTCGAGCCGTGACGTGTTCAAATCCATCCGATTAACCCGTGCCCCGAGATCCGCACGCGTCTCGACCGTACCGTTCACCATCTCATCGATATCCTTCAACATACCGGATAAAGCAGCTCCGTTATTGTCAGCATTCGTCCCTAGGGCATCATAGACTTTTTTCAACGTTTGGAACGTTCCCGGTCCAAAGACGCTAAGTGGCGAGATGTTGACTTGGACTTCGATACCGGAAGAGACTTCATATTGAATCGACTCCGTCTCCTTACCTGTCGGATCTCCATCCGTGAAGACACCGTCAACAGGACCTGAAGCACTTGCTAAGTAATCACGCAATCCGTCCATCGAGACGAATTCCGTATCCGTCTTCGTCCCGTTGAAGATCCCTTTTTCATTGTATTTCGTATTCGCGAGCGTCCCGATGTGTTCGATCAATTGACCGACCTCGCTCTGGATCGCTTTACGCTGTGTCGCATCATACGTATCCGTCGCCGCCTGTGTCGTCAACTCACGAATCCGGCTCATCGCCGACGTGACTTCGTTAAGGGCCGAATCCGTCAAGTCCATCCAGCCCGTTGCTTCACTGGCATTTTTCTTGAACTGTTCGACTTCTCGTACTTCCGTCCGGTAACGCACGCCCTGCATCGCGACGACCGGATCATCGGATGGACGCTGAATTTTCTTCCCGCTGATCAATTGCTCTTGAAGCGTGCTCAAGCGCTGATAGCTAGAGGATAAGTGCCCGATATTCGTTTTCGTCAACATCGTTTGTGTTACTCTCATCTATTCATCACCGTCCTACGAGTCCCATACCGTTGATGATTTTATCGAGCATCTCATCGACGGTCGTAATATTTCGTGCTGCCGCATTATAAGCGTGTTGATACTGAATCATCATCGTCATCTCTTCATCGATCGAGACGGCAGACATCGACATACGGCGTTGATCCGCACTCTCCATCAAGACAGCGGCACTCTTCCCGAGGCGCGCGACTTGTTCGGTCGAAACTGCCATGTTGCCGATGACGTTTTGATAGAACGAGCCGATCGTCGTCGTCGTGTCCGACTTCGTAAACGTAATGCTTGCCGTCTTCATTTTCGCCAGTTTCAGCGCTCCTTGACTGTCACCGATGTTTCCATCCGTCGACGTCGCAATGTTATCGAGACTCGCTTTGATGTCCGTACCGACAGAAATCGTTGCTGCCGTGATGTCGCCACTTGTCGAAGCAAAGAACGCATTCGATCCCGCTGTCCCGTCTTTTTTCAAGTTCGTCGCGTGCGCGGCGTTGAACGCATCGGCGAAGGTCTTCGCCATCTCATCAAGTTGACTCTCCATCTTGACGTATTCACCGACAGCTTGACCGTTTCGTTCTTGCCCGTACATCTCGATCAATCCTGTCAAACGACCTGTTGAGAAACCGCCTAGCTGATCGAACGTGTAAGTTTGTGTCTCCGATTTGAAGCCTGTGTATAGTCCTTGATCGTTCGTCGTGAAGGTTAGTGTCCCTGCTTTCGGTAAGTCGGAGTCGACCGCAAGCAGCTTGTCCCCATTCGGAAACTTGATGTTGACGTCAATACGTCCTTCTGCATTGCGTAACGCATTCCCCATCTTCCCTGTTTCAATCGCCTGAGCGTCTACCGTCACTTTTTCGAAATCGACATATTGAGCAAGTTCATCAAAGTAGCGATCACGTTCATCATAGAGCGCGTTCGGCAAGGTACCGAGCGGTTCGACGACATGGATTTCCGTATTAATGTTATGGATTTTTTGCAAGAGATCATTGACTTTTTTCGTCGAGACATCGATTTCACTTTTTAAGTCTGATTTGACCTGATTGATTGCCTTCGACATGTAATTGAAGGTCTGTGCGAGCGTCTCTGCTTTTTGCCGGACGACACTGCGCGCACCCGAGTCCTGCGGATTCGTCGACAAAGTCTGAAGTGATTCCCAGAATCCGTCGAATGCCTTCGCAAGACCCGTATCCGACGGTTCATTGATGATATCTTCCATCCGTCCGAAAGCTGCTTCCTTCGTGCCGTAATAGGAAACCTTCGTCACTTCATCCCGGTATTGCTTATCGAGCATGATGTCACGAATCCGCTCGATCATTTCTCCGCGGACACCCGTTCCGACTTGACCATTTCGCCCAGATCCAAGCGATATCGAAAGCTGTTCTGTTGTTCCCATGACGAGACGCTGACGAGAGAATCCTTCCGTACCGGCGTTCGCAATGTTATTTCCAGTCGATTGCAGGGCCCACTGGTTCGTCGTTAATGCCCGACGTCCTGTCTCAAGCCCCATGAAAGTCGATCCCATCCGTATTCCTCCTTACGCGTTTCGGTTAAAGTGTGTCTGGTTCAGAGCGGACTGACCATATGTGAAGTCGTCTGCTTCTGGAATCAAGAGTTGCAGATGCCAATCCAAATAGTGCAACGATTGCTCGAGCAACTCTGCGTTCAGTGCATTCAGCTGCCGCAACTGACCGATCGTCTGCAACAATGTCCGGAGTGAGTCGACATCTTCCGGATGCGTCGCGATCCATTCGGTCATCGTCACGCTCCCCATGAGTGTAAGTCGTTCTTGCTCTAATGCTTCAATCCGCTTGATATGTACCGGTTCTTCCTTGACGATTTCAGACAAGCGACGCATGTCGTTTGCAATCAAGACGTGCTTCTTTTCTTCTGCGAGCGCGAGCAATTGAGCGTGCGCCTCGTTGAGTTGATTGATGAGTTTCATTCGGTTTCTCCTTCCGAATTAAAAAGGTTCCATTCATATAAAAAACGACCCGCGCATCCGTGCCCCGAGTCGCCTCCATTTTCTACGATGTTCCGCTTACAGGTTCAAGAAACGTTCCGCGATTTTTTTCGCGTCCGGTTTATAGGTTCCATCCTGGATCGCCTGCTTGAGGGATTCAATCTTTTCAGTCCGTGACGTCTGTGTCTCACTAAAACGCGCGCGCGCTTCTGTTGAGATACTGACTTCGTCCGGACGGTTCGTGCGTTGGTTTTTTGTTCCTTCTACTGATTGAGTTCTTTCGTACGTTTTGGGCATGTTCACCCATTTCGTAGAATCAATTCGCATGTGAACACCTGCTTTCTAGACTACAAGATTCTTAGTTCAAGTCCGATACGTCCTTGGTTTCGAAGAGTCAGAAGAGTCAAGCATCGCCTGGGCGAGGTCACGTCGTAAACGATCACGACATGCGGCACAAATCGTGCCTTCACGGGAGGGCTTCCCGCAATTCTCACACATGATTTCCATTTGGGAAATCTCGGAGATCAATAAGCGCCCTTCCTTGATGTAACGGAAGACGGTATCTCGACTGACACCCGTTCCGATCTCGACATCTTTAGGTGAAGTCCGGATTTTTCGTCGTTCTCGCAGAAATTCGCGCACCTTCTCAAAATCCGTATGATCCTTTCGTATGCAATCAATACACAGTTCTGAAGATTGACGCACGACTAACTTTCCGCAAGATTTACAATTGATGACATCCATTTCTTTCACCTCATACAGAGTATCGGCAGGATTGTCGCTTTCTTAAACACTTCGAAATAAAGTTACAGCAGAAATTTCTTTTGCGCCTGCCTCCTTCAGTCGAAACATTGCCTGCCGAAGAGTCACACCTGTCGTGTAGACGTCATCGACGAGCACAATGTTCTTCGCTTTGACGTCATTTGTCACGCAAAACGGATTACTTCGCGCAAGCCGAGCCTGTCGTCCTGCCTTACTTTGGGCAGGACCCTCCAAACGATTCAAATACGGCGCGATTTTCCCACGCATCTGGCGTGCGATCAACTCCGCTTGATTGAAACGACGGTCTGCGAGACGCTCGGTGCTTAACGGTATCGGAACAAGAACAGCTTGTTTGATTTTTACCTTCTTCAAGTCATCGGTAAACATCTCAAGCAACGCAGTATCTCCGAGAAACTTGAACCGACGCATGAATTCCTTGGCTGCCTCATTGTACAGATAAAGAGGTGTCGTCTGGAGGGGCAGCCCTTGTTGCCGCCACACCGTACAATCTGAACAGCATGGCGAACCCGGCTTTCCACAATCGACGCATTCCCCTCTTTTTACAAACTTTATTTTACAGGTCGGACAGGTCACTTGCCTAGTCCAGAGATTTCCGAGTTCCCAACTAGGTAGATAGACCTCTTGACAGAATAAACATCGATTCATGGTTGCACGGCATTCGCTTTTTTAATGTGATGGATCGCTTCATACATCGCATCACTTCGGTCATTCGCGCAAAATAAAATGTCACCATCCGGATACGCCGACGATCGTCCGACACGTCCGCTGATTTGAATCAAGGCTGCCGTACTGAATCCTTGATCGGCATCAAGAATCGCAACCTGGACGTTTTCGATCGTCACACCCCGCTCTAGAATCGTCGTTGTCAGTAAGATTCCTGTCGATTGTCGAAAGCGTCGGACCTTCTCGACTCGTTCTGAATCCGCGGCATGGACCGTCTCGACGGTATAGCCTGCATCTGCGAATCGGTTCTGCCATCGCTCAAGCTCCGCAATACGCGAGACGAACACGAGCCGTGGTACAGCAGCATGACGCGCCAACCAATCGAATACGATCTGTTCGGTATAAGGTACGACGAGCTTTGGTACCGGTAACGGATACCCGTGATAGCGCCGCATCAGTCGGACTATCGGAAAGCGTCGATGCCAAAACGAAGGGGTGGCGCTTAATAAAATCAAGGCAGCGTCTTTCGTCATTGCTCGTTTGACGTACCGGTGCAACGTCCGGTCCATCCGGTAAGGGAAGGCATCGACCTCATCCAAGAAGACGACATCGAAACAATGCCGGTAATGAATCAATTGGTGTGTCGTACTGACCGTGATGTCACCTAACTCGAGACGCTCCGATGAACCACCGTATAAAGAGACAATGGACGTATTTGCGAATGCTCGCTTTAAATGCCCTGTCAATTCCCGGACGACATCCGCCCGAGGTGCTGCGACAAGAACACGTCGTCCGTTTGTAAGGGCGTCGGCAATTCCTGGAAAGAGCATCGGCGTTTTTCCGGCACCACACACGGCATGGACAAGAAGTCGTTTCGGACGCAAGACGGTCTGCTGGATTGCTTGTGCGATGCGCAGTTGCGCCGGCGTCAACAACAATGGTCCGTGTTGCGACGGGATCACTGGATCAAGCGCTCCCAAATCCGTCACGAGCCTCCCGCAGCTTCGCAATTTGCCATAAGCGAGACATTTTCGGCAATAATAACAGGCTGTTCCACATGTACAGGCACCTCGTACTGGTAGTGCGCCACACCGTTGACAACGCCATGTCACGGCTGGCATGTATCGATATGTTTCGTTTGGTGTATCTATCCATTCAGCAGGTACGAGCCGTCCTCGAAGATCCATCATCATGACCTCTCCTTTCTGTGACGTTCCTTTCTCGCATATGCCTGGTATCTCCTTGTCCGCATTCGTTCCTGCTCCATCGCTTTTTTCCTCAGTCAAATTAAGAAAATAGTGTATGTTATGTCTCTAAAAGTTGTCGTAAGTAGAATCATTCATGAAAATCGAGGATTTTGACAAAACAAAAGCAACAGGTATTCTCAATGTAAGAGAATTCCTGTTGCTCATCTGTTTTCTCGGATATATTGTTCATTCCGCTGCATGATACCATGTGATACCAATTGCACCAGGTCCGAGGTGGGTCCCGATGACGGGTCCGAAGAAGCTCATCTCGATGCGCGCCTGCGGGAAAAGTGCCGTTAGTTCGGCAATTTCTGCTTCTGCTTTCATAGAATCCTCAGCATGGATGACACCGATGACATATCCTGCTCCGTCCCCTTTGATGTCTTCCTTCATCATTTCTTCGATTCGATTGACCGCTCGCTTGAACGTCCGGATTTTTTCGAACGGAACGATTTTCCCGTCGATGAAGTGAAGGACCGGTTTTATCTTCAGAAAAGAGCCGACGAATGCCTGTGCGACACTCAGACGTCCACCGCGCTGGAGATGGGCTAGATCGTCGACGACGAAGTAGGCTCGAATCTGTTTTTTTAATGTCTCCAGACGATTAACGATCGTCTCTGCCGTCGCTCCTGCATCTCGCAAACGAACGGCTTCTTGGACGAGAAACGCTTGCGGCATACAGGAAATACGTGAATCGATTGGATGGACGTTGACATGCTCCACCATCATGTTGATCGTATGTAACGCTTGATACGTTCCACTGATCCCACTCGATAGTGTGATACCGATGATATCCGTTCCTTCCGGCAATTGCTCGAACGACGCAACGAGATCACCGATGTTCGGTTGTGATGTCGTCGGGAGGCTGCCCGTCTGGATGCGTTCATAAAATTCAGCTACTGAGATGTCAAACCCTTCTCGATAGGCGTCACCGTCGAAGATGACACTAAGTGGTGCGACGTGCACTTGATGTTCTTCACAATAGGTAGTTGGCAGATAGGCTGTGCTATCCGTTAAGATCACAATCTGGCTCATCCGTGAATTTCCTCGCTTTTATAGTTCCGTCGTGACGCTGCCGAATGTGACACGCCACAATCGTTTTTAAGTGTAGCATTTTTCCTTGGATAAAAAAAGAAAGACGGGAGCCCCGGCTCCTGTCTTTCGAGATATTAGACGACGACCCATCCACGGCGGATTGATTCGACGACGGCACCAGTACGGTCCGGTACATTCATCTTCCGAAGGATCGATGAGACGTGGTTCTTGACCGTCTTTTCACTGATGTATAACGTATCGCTGATCGCGCGGTTTGAGAAGCCATCCGCCAGTAACTGTAAGACTTCGCATTCGCGACGTGTTAGAACGTGGAGCGGTGCTTCCGCGACTCGTTTTTCAACAGGTTGCGACGCCATCGTTTGTTTCATCTTCATCAAACGACGATATTCCTGTAACAAGTTCGGTGTGACCTTCGGATGGACGTAGCCACCTTCGCGGTATACGGAACGAATCGCATTGACGAGCTCATCGGTTGCCATTTCTTTTAAGAGATAACCGACCGCGCCCGCACCGAGTGCGTGCATGACATACGTCTCATCATCATGAATCGATAAGATGATGACACGGACGTCCGGATAGACTTCCATCAGACGTTTTGTTGCTTCGACACCATTGACTTGCGGCATGTTGATATCCATTAAGACGATATCCGGTTGGTGGGTTTCGACGAGCGAGATGACTTCCGCTCCGCTTTCCCCCTCCGCTACGACGACGAACTCTTCTTCGAAATCAAGAATTCGTTTAACGCCTTCGCGGAATAACTGATGATCGTCGACGATGACTACTTTCACTTGCTCGTTGTTCACAGTGTTTCCCCTCTCGCTTCAGATTCCTCGATCGGAATCTTTACCTTGATGACCGTACCTTTTCCGGGTTGCGTCTCGATTTCGAATTCACCATCGATCAATTCGATCCGCTCACGCATACCGACGAGTCCGAATGACTCGTCACACGACGCGACGATGGAATCAAAATCAAATCCAACGCCATTATCCTTTACATGGATTCGTACGGAATGTTGATATTGTTCTATGATAATACGAATGTCACTCGCTTTGGAATGCTTAACTGCATTTTGGACGGCTTCTTGCACGATTCGGAAGACAGCAACTTCATACGTCGAATCGATTCGTTCACCGCCTCCAAGATAGTTGAAGTGAACCGGAATATTCGAAATTTCTTGAATATGACGAAGATAACGTTCGAGCGTCGGAACGAATCCGAGATCGTCAAGCGTCATCGGACGTAAATCGTATATGATACGACGGATATCAGCAAGCCCATCCCGAATCAACGTCCGTAAACGGTGAATTTCTTCAAAAGCTGCCTCTGCCCCATTGTGCTGGTGAATCTTTTCAATCAAATCTGCTCGGATCAAGACATGGGCAAGCGTCTGTGCCGGACCATCATGCATATCGCGCGACAGCCGGCGGCGTTCATTTTCGGCGGACTGGAAGACTTTTAGACCCATCTCCTGCTTTTGCATCGCCTTTTCATATTTTTCATTCATCATCTGCATATCGTCCGTCAAGAAGTTCAAGACGACCGAGACACGTCCAATCAATTGATCTGCTCGTTCTATCGTCTCATCGAGCTGAATCAGTCGGCGCTCGAGCTCATCACGTCGTTTTCGGCAATTCATCTCGTCTCGTTGATTGATGAACGATTCGAGCTGCAACGCGTTTGCAGTCTCATAGGCCGACCGGACATCCTGTTCCGAGTAGCTGTCGAAGTTCTTACTGACGACGACGAGTCGCGCCTTCGCATCCTTGATATGCCGTTCAAGTCGTTCTGCTTCTTTTATATAGTCGTGCACCCGAATCTTCAGGTCGCGTAGTTCTTGCTGAATTTCGGCATATTGCTCGCGAGAATTTTCCGTGATCCGGACGATTTCTTCCCGACTCTCTTCTACGACGCCGATGATGTTCTGTACGATATCATTCAAGGATAGCCGCTCCCTCATCTCATTCGTCATGGTACTCCCTCCATTCCTTGCCAGTCGTCTACGGTTGTCTCTCTCTTGGAACGTCGTTATGCTAGAGAGAACTAGTTAACGAGGAGGACATTTTTGATTATGACATTATCTAATTATTATACAGTAAAAGAAAACGGTTTCCACGAAATCATTATCCAAAAGTCACGATTCATCACCTATTTAGCGCGTGCAACGACGGAAGAACAAGCCCAGGCGTTCATTTCCGAGCTGAAAAAAAAACACCACGATGCGAACCATAATTGTTCCGCCTACGTCATCGGTGAACGCAATGAGATCCAAAAAGCGAATGATGACGGTGAACCGAGCGGAACAGCTGGTGTTCCGATGCTCGAAGTATTGAAAAAGCGTGACTTGCGCGATACGGTCGTCGTCGTGACACGGTATTTCGGCGGCATCAAGCTCGGTGGTGGTGGATTGATTCGCGCATATGGTTCGAGTGTCTCTGAAGCATTGAACGCAGTCGGTGTGGTCGAACGGATCGAGCATACCGTCGTTTCTGTCAATGTCGATTATACATGGCTTGGTAAACTCGAGAACGAACTGCGGGCAAGCGTCCATCCAATTGATCAGATCCATTACCTCGATCAAGTCCAGATCGACGTCCTCGTCAAGACAGCCGATGTTCCGGATTTTCTCGACTGGATGACGAATATGACGAATGGTCAAGCTGAGTTGTCAAGCGGCTCTACACGCTACCTCGAACGTGACATTATTTCCTGAACTGCTATACTGATTATAAAGAATTTTAAATTTTTTCAAAAATTCAGAAAAAGTTAGGGGTTAATGAACGTGGAAGAGCGAACCCGCAGCAATAAAAAAAAGATAAAGAAAAAACGTTCTTGGTTCAAAGTGTTCGTGATCAGTTTTCTTATCGTGCTTATTGGCGGAGGGGCGACCTTCGCGTATGTCGCGTACAAGACATTTCAGACCGCAAACGACTCAAAAGTCGATTTAGCTCGTGGTGACAAGTCCGAGAAACGAGAAGCTGCCATTGATTTGACGAAAGATCACTTTTCCGTTCTGCTCGTCGGAACGGATGAACGACCTGGTGACACTTCCTCACGTGCTGACACGATGATCGTCGCGACATTCAACAAGGACGATCAGACCGTTGATATGGTCAGCATCCCCCGTGATTCACTCGTCGAGATCCCTTCTGTCGGTTACGAAGATAAAATCAATCACTCTTATGCCTTTGGTGGCATCGATTCAACGATTGAAACCGTCGAGACGTTGCTCGATATCCCAATCGACTATTATGCCTCGATCAACTTCAACGGTGTCGTCGCGATCGTTGACGCCTTAGGTGGCATCGATGTCGACGTCAAATTACCGATCGATACGCTCGACTCATCCGATAAGCGCAATGGCGTCAAATTGGAGCCGGGGAAACAAACGTTGAACGGAGAGGAAGCACTCGCTTATGCCCGAATGCGTTATCAAGATCCTGAAGGTGATATCGGTCGAACAAAACGCCAACAACAAATCGTCGAAGCGATCGTCGATCAATCCACCTCATTCGGTTCCATCACGAAATTGAACAGTCTGATGGATGCGACCGGTGATAACTTCAAAACGAACATGTCGTTGACGGAAGCATTCCAATTGCAACCATTCATCAAAAAAATCGGTTCGGTCAACCGGATTGATTTAAAAGGAACGGATACGAAAATCAACGGCGTCTACTACTACCAACTTGATCCGACTTCACTTGCGGATGCAAAAACGACGTTGAAGGAACAGCTCAATCTACCGACTGATGAGACAACGGACGGCACTATGACGGAGGCTGCAGATGATTCGGTCACTTCAACCAACTGATCATACGTCACTATTAGACGTTCAGCGCCGCGCTTACAAGATTGAAGCACGATTACTCGAAACTGCTGATTTCCCGCCATTGCGAGAAACGATTGATGACATCAACATAGAGGCACCAGTGATGTTATCGACGATAACATCACTGGTGCCGTCACGGTTGACGCTCTGACAATCACCCGTCTCGTCGTTGATCCGGCATACTTCCGGCAAGGGATTGCACAATCCTTGTTGCAACATCTATTCGAACACAGTCACGCAAAACATGTCATGACCGGAGCGCGTAATCTTCCCGCGCTCGCTCTTTATGCTCGCTTCGGCTTCACGGAAGTTCGACGCGTATTCCGCGATGAGATTGAACTCGTCTTCTTGACGCGCATGTGACGTCTAATAACAAAGCAGCAGTGGACAAATGTCTGCTGCTGCTTTGTTATTATGCTTTGTTATTTAGAAGAAAAGAAACCCAAGCACTGCACCGATCAGAACGATGCGAAGCGGTGACTGCTTGTAAAAACGTAACAGACAAAATAATCCGAAAGCCATCAAGAAGTCGAGTCCACTTTTAATACTCGATGTAAAAATCGGATCGTACAATGCCGCGAGTAAGATACCGACGACGGCAGCGTTGACCCCGATCAACATCCGACCAACCGACTGATTTTTTCGGATGCGATCCCAGTACGGCAAAACACCGATGACGAGTAAGAAACCGGGAAAGAAAATCGCAAGCGTCGCAAGGATGCCTCCAGAAATACCAGAGACGATCGTACCGAGATACGTCGCGAATGTGAAGAGAGGTCCCGGTACTGCTTGTGCCGCTGCATATCCGGCAAGGAACGTATCCGTATTCATGAGTCCAGGTACGAGCGATTGCTCAAGAAACGGCAAGACGACGTGCCCGCCACCAAAGACGAGAGCTCCGGCACTGTACATGATACTCGTCAGCTGAATGGTTCCAGTTGTCGCTTGAGCGAGAAGCGGTGTGATGGCGAGTAAGACGAAAAACAAGACGAGTGCGATGACGCTAAACATTCGTGGTACGCGAATTGACAACGAACCACCTGTCTCTGTCTCTTCTTTGAACCAGAAGAAAGCAATAAGACCTGCGAGTAGTAAGACTCCGACTTGCACCAATGGATGGGCAATCAAGAGCACGCCTGCGAGCGCCAGTAACATCAAGGTCAGGCGTTTGGCACCTGTCGCAAGCTTCATTCCCATACCCAGAACGGCGTCAGCGACAATCGCGACCGCAACCAGTTTTAATCCGTGAATGAATCCAGCTTCTGCAACGTCGAACCGTGTCGCAAGAAGCGCGAACAGAATCAAGGCGATACTCGACGGCAACGTGAAGCCGATGAAGGAAATAATTGCTCCTGCTACCCCACCACGGATCAGTCCGATGCCCATTCCAACCTGACTCGAGGCTGGACCGGGTAAGAATTGACAGAGCGCGACTAAGTCAGCATAGGCTTTCTCGTCGATCCATTTTTTCCGTTTGACATATTCTTCATAAAAATACCCGAGATGGGCGACCGGACCACCGAACGACGTCCATCCGAGCTTAAACGACACTAGAAAGATTTCGATTAAACGATGCATGTTTCACCTCCATCTTTCATTTTACATAAAAATTGTTAAGTTCTCGTGAACTTCAATGATTTTTCTTCCCGTATGTTCCCTTTCGCCACAATTTCTCCATAGGACCTTGTGCATGATGCTTTAGATATCTGTTTGATGCGATACCTTGCGTAATCAAAATCAGGAATACAAGTAACAGACCTTGCCATAAAGGCGTCGTTTCAAACTGACCGCTCAGGAAGATGAAACATGTAAAGACGAGTGTGTGCATTAAATAGTTCGTCAATGCCATCCGTCCCAGTCCAGCAAACCACCGCATTCGTCCAGCACGGACGAGTAATGCGACAGCACAAGCATAGGTGATAGCAAGCGTCCGACCTGATAACCAGACATAAAAGAGATTAGATGAACCGTCTGGTACGTCCATATGTGAATGAATGATTCCTACGAATGATGGCACCGTCAGCAACAGGCTGATTCCGAACGTCCACCAGAGAAAACGATTCGTCGGCGGTCGTGTGCTGAAACGTTCCATCAACAATGCCCCGATTAAGAACAGCGACAGGATTTGCGGCCATATGATACCGGTGTTCAGAAAGGATTGCGGTAGTTGAACGGTTATCTCATCGTGAATGAAGCCGACAATATCCCGGGAAGCGACCAACGATTGCAAGAAATCATTCTCTTCGATACTCGATTCATCTCCGAATTCGTTAGCATATTGGTAAATCGATATGTAAATCAGGAAAGTATACACTTGACCGACGACTGCAACTAACATTTTCGTAATCGGCTTTGCTTTCGTAAATAATAACAAGATGAAACCAGTCAACGCATACGTATGTAAAATATCGCCCTGCCACAAGCATAAATGCACTAGTCCAATGAGAAAAAGAATCCCCAGACGACGCGCAAAAATCATCTTCGATAATCCTTTTTGTCGCAAACGCTGGATGAACAAATAGAATCCTGCTCCGAACAAGACACTAAACAGCGTATAGAATTTCGTCTGGATGAAGAGATCAAAAAACAGACGAATCCATTGGTCCGCTTCCCCCATCATCGCATGTGATCGATCCCCAAGAAAACTTGGCATATTGACGAATAGGATTCCGCATAATGCAAAACCCCGTAACACATCTAAATAAACGATGCGTTGATTCAACTGTTGTTCCAACCTAACACTTCCTTCCTAAAAAAAGGGGCTGACTCAAAAAAAGAATGACGCGTCTTTTCACGCCCTTTCCTCAGGCGAGACACAAGCCAGTTTTCCTGCTCCGTTGAAGCAGGAAAGCGGGTCTTGTTCGTCTCTGACAGCGCATAAATGCGCTTGTTCCTGTAGGAGTGGCGCGAAACGCGTCATTCTTTTTGTTAAAAGATAAGGGTGGCAGATCATCATTCTGCCACCCTTATCTTTGTAGACACTGACTTTTGAGTCAGCCCCTTTATCATACGCTATCTCGATGTAAAACGTTCCAACAAGTTCAATAATGGACGATAGCGTTCACCGAGCAAACCGAGCGACTCGACTAAAATATCGAGGACAAGCAGTAACATGACGAGGGAGACAAGTGCCCCAAGTGAGTTCGTCTGAGAAAAGAGAACTGCCGTCATCCCAAAAATTGCACAGAGTCCATAGATGACAAGGACCGCTTGGCGCATTGTAAAGCCAAGATCAAGTAACCGGTGATGCAAATGAGCTTTGTCCGGTGCGAATGGCGGTTTTCCTTGCAACACCCGACGGACGATCGCAAATAACGTATCGGAAATCGGGATACCAAGCAAAATGACCGGGACGGCAAGCGAGAACAGCGTCACGTTCTTGAATCCAAGTAACGACAACACACCGAGCATATACCCGAGGAACAAAGCGCCCGTATCGCCCATGAAAATCTTCGCTGGGTAAAAGTTATGGAACAAGAAGCCGAACGTACTCATCAATAAGAGAATCGCGACGATCGTCACGTAGACGTTTCCTTGGATGACGGCAAGACTAATCAATGTCAACAAGACGATACTTGAGACACCGGCTGCTAAACCATCTAATCCATCAATCAAGTTGACGGCGTTCGTGATCCCGATGACCCAAAGGAACGTCAACGGAACACTCCACCACCCGAGATATAATTGTTGGTCGAACGGTAGATTGATGAACTCGATCCGAATCCCACCGTTGAGGACAATGACGGCGGCAACGATTTGCCCCATCAGCTTTAAACGGGCATTGAGCTGGAATCGATCATCAAAGGCACCTGTCAAAATAATAACGAATCCGCCGACTAGAATATGCGTCGCATACGGACTCGAAGGTTGTAAGATAAAATAACCGATCATGAACGCGATATAGATCGCAAGTCCGCCAAGTCGCGGCATGATTCGGACATGTACTTTTCGCGCGTCTGGACTGTCAACGGCACCGACTGCAATCGCAAAGCGTTTCACGACGGGTGTGATCAGTAAGGCGGCGATAAAACAGACGATGGACGCAGTCCATAACATAGTAACATCACGCTCCTGCGCGAATTATATCATAAAAAAAAAGAGCCGACGAGCGGCTCTTACATGAAGATCGGTACTTCAGCAGCTGGATCATATGTATAGATACCGCGTCCAACTTTCTTAATGGCAGGGTTTGCCTGTTCGACTTTCGCCATCAATTGATAGATATTGCTGATTTGATGGCGATAACGTAACTCGAGTTCCATTTGGATATCACGAGCTGTCATCGATTCACGCTCGCGCATTAAATCACTGATTTGGTGCACGTAGACTTCTAGTGGATACCGTTGATTGACGCGACGTTGCTTTAACGGACGCTCATGCGTGACGGCGATTTCTTGCGAATGTTCTCCCGTTCCACGGCTTAATTCCGAGATCAAATACTCGGCGCGACGTTGCAGACGACGGTATTCCTCTTCGATTTCCATTAGTTCGCGGTAGATGTGTTCACTGTTCCCCATTCCTTGCCCCTCTTTCCTATATTTATACATTAATGTTTCATTTGTGTTTCAATTGTATGTATTTTGAAATATATTAAACTATAATTTGCTTCGATAATATATAATTTCTTTAATTATTTAATTATCCTGTAATATTTTCATATCCTTACCGATAAATTGGCTACACTTCATATTAACAGAAAGGAATGAAAACGGAACATATAATTTCGAGATTTAACTATTTTAATAATACTTAAGTTCTATTAATACAAGATATATCTTTCTTATTTTAACGAAAAGGAGACTGGAAATTTAATGGGCAAATTACCTAAAACATTTCAGACCGCTTTAGTACTTTCGTTGGTATCCGGTTGCTTCGCTTCTACTTCTACTGTATCGGCTGCGACCGGCACAACCTTTACGAAAACTTCGTATCAGACGACGGATGCTTTGAATTTACGTAGTTCGAATTCGACCTCTTCGAAGAAACTACTGACGATCCCGAAGACGACGAACGTCACGTCAAACTACCGTAAAGGCTCTTGGTATAAGTTGTCATATAAAGGAAAGACGGGTTATGTGACGGGATCTTACCTGAAAAAGATTGAGAATGGTACGTCCTTTACGAAGACGTCCTATAAGACGACCGATGCGTTGTCCTTACGTAGTGCGGCAACGACGTCTTCTAATCGCTTGTTGACGATTCCTAAAGGGACAGGCGTACAATCGAGTTTTAAAAGCGGAAATTGGTATAAAGTGACTTATGCGAACAAGACTGGTTATGTTTCGGGTTCTTATTTGAAGAAAGTAGCTGCACCAGCTAAAACCACAGTCTATACGACGACCGATCGCTTGAACTTCCGTTCGTCCCCTTCGACGTCCGGGAAAGTACTTACAACGATTCCGAGTGGAACAGCAGTCAGCTCCCTCGCCGTTAAATCGAACTGGCATACGGTGCAGTACCAAGGGAAAACAGGTTATGTCATGGGGACATACTTGAAGAAAGGGACTTCTGTCCCTGCCTCGACGACTGGAAACGTTGACTACAGTGGTTCGAAGATGTATGTCTTGATCTCGTCCGGTAACAGTGTCGCTCTTCGTGCGAATACTTCAACGCTCAGTAGTCAAATCGCCCGTCTCGGTCGGGGGACCCCTGTCGTCGTCACGAATCCGCGGCATCAAACGAAAGGCTTCGTCGCCGTCCGGACAGCGAGTGGTCAAAGCGGTTATGTCGATGCGACGTATCTGACACTGTTCCAACCGGCACCATCAAACCGTCCATTGCTTGTCCTTGACCCGGGTCATGGTGGACATGACGCAGGCGCGGTTCGTTACGGCGTTACGGAACGTGACATCGTCCTTGCAGTCACGAAACAAGTCGCTGAACGTCTTGCCGGAAAAGTCGATGTGACGATGTCACGTTATACAAACGATTACTACCCGTCACTTGAAGAACGGAGCGCCCTTGCGAACAGTCATGCGACGACTGCTTTCGTCAGTGTTCATATCAATGCTTCAACGAGTGCACAGGCATATGGAGCAGAGACCTTCTACTATAAGGGTGCTTCTTCGATCAACCTCGCTCAGAACGTTCAGCAACGTCTCGTCTCGTATGCTGGCATGCGTAACCGAAGCGTTCACTATGCGAACTATGCTGTCATTCGCGGCACACAAGCACCGTCGATTCTAGCGGAGCTCGGTTTCCTCTCGAACAGCGCGGATCGTGCGAAACTGACAAATCCGACGTACCAGTCCCGCTATGCTCAGGCGATCGCGGACGGTATCCTCGCTTCACTTTAAATCAACCGCATACCAAAAAGGATCGCTCAGGGAAGCGATCCTTTTTGTATACACATAACTTTCAAGGAATGTCCTTCACCATCAGGGAATGGTTCAGACAAGGGAGCGACTAGCGAGGATTTGCTCAAGGGAAAGCAAATCTGTCGAATCGACACGATAGTCTGCCTCATGGAGTGCCGACTCCGGTCCTACTCCGACGGCATACATGCCGGCAGCGTGAATGGCAGTGATGCCAGCTGTCGCATCTTCTACACCGATGCAACGACTCGGTTCGACGTCGAGTGCTTCTGCAGCACGGAGAAACACTTCAGGGTGTGGTTTCGATTGTGCAACAGTCGCAGCGTCTACGATGTCATCGAAATAGTGTCGAACCTTTAATGCCTCAACGACCATCAGCGCATTTTTAGAGGCGGACGCCATTCCGATTTTCAGCCCAGCGTTTCGGATTTCATCGAGGAATGCAGTGATTCCAGGAAGAAGATCCTGTTCAGAGATATGCTGGATCAATGTGACATAGTGTTCGTTTTTCTTCGCGGCGAGTGCTAGCTTCTCCTCCGCTGAAAAAGCGTTCTGTTTTCCGCCGAGCGCAAGGATCCGCTCGAGTGAATCCATCCGGCTGACACCTTTTAATGTCTCATTGAATTCCCGGTCGAACGGGATATCCAAGTCCTCTCCTAATTGTTTCCACGCTAAGTAGTGATACTCTGCCGTATCGGTAATTACGCCGTCTAAATCAAAAATGACCGCTTCGATCGTTGGTGCCATCCGACATCCATCCTTTCTTCCATCGTCCATGAAAGGCAAGAAATCGAATGACTTTGCGCAAACGATTGCACTTGCCTTATGAATAATTTTACTGGTTCTTCCGAATCTTTGCAAGCGTTATCATATATTTCTGATTTTCTATTTTCAGACGCAAAACATGTCCATTTTGATAGCGCTTTCAATTTTAAGGGAATGTTTTACTTATTTCGTTTTTTACTATTCGTTTTACAATTTTTAACTGCTATAATGACTTCATAGCATATGAGGGAGTGACGAAGATGTTTCAACGTGTTAAACAGTTGTTGAATGATCAAAGTCGAAGAATTCATCGTTATGAAAAAATCGTAACGACGATCAATAGCTTAGAACGAGAAATAGAGCAAACATCTGATGAAGCGTTACGGGAGTTGACGATTTCGTTACGGGAACGGCTACGAAACGGAGAACGGATTGATGCGATCTCACCAATGGCATTTGCGCTTGTTCGAGAAGCGAGTAAACGAACGCTTGGCTTACGGCATTACGACGTGCAGCTCATGGGCGGACTCGCACTGCTTGAAGGACAAATCGCTGAGATGGCGACCGGTGAAGGAAAGACACTCGTTGCTTCACTCGCGAGCTTCACCCAAGCGTTATATGGAAAAGGCGTTCACGTCATTACCGTCAATGAATATCTAGCACGGCGCGATGCTGAACAAATCGGTCAAATCCATCGTTTTTTAGGACTGCAGGTCGGAATCAACTCCGCTGAAGCCACCTTTGAAGAAAAACGGATTGCTTACGCAGCGGATATTACATACGGTGTCGGGACTGAATTCGGATTCGATTACCTGCGGGATCATCTAATCATGGAGCCAACGGAACGGTTGCAACGTCCCCTGCACTTCGCCTTAATCGACGAAGTCGATAGCATTTTAATCGATGAAGCGAAAACACCACTCATCATGGCGGAACGAGACAGTGTCCACGAAGGATTACAACAACTCGTCCGTCATGTCGTCCAGACGTTTGAAGACGAGCGGGATTATACGTTTGATGAAGAAATCAAAGCCGTCGCCTTGACCGATCACGGTATTGAGACGATCGAAGATGCGTTTGCGATCGATCATCTGTTTGCCGCCGAGCATTCCGTCCTCTTCCATTACGTCATTCAAGCCTTACGTGCCCATGTCGTTCTCAAACGAGATGTCGATTATATCATCAAGGATCAAAAAATCGCGCTCGTCGACCTCTTCACAGGTCGTCTGATGGAAGGACGCAGTCTATCTGATGGTTTACACCAAGCCCTTGAAGCAAAAGAAGGGGTTCCGGTCACGGAAGAGAACCGGACGACCGCCCAAATCACGATCCAACATTATTTCCGTCTCTATCATCAGGTAGCTGGAATGACCGGTACGGCGGCGACGTCACGGGAAGAATTTCAAAAGACGTACGGCATGGACGTCGTGACGATTCCATCGAACCGCCCGAAAATTCGGATCGATGCAGAGGACGTCGTCTTTGCAACACGCGACGAAAAGCTAGAAGCCATCGCGCTGGCAACAAAATCGGCACACGTCACGGAACGACCGGTTTTAATCGGGACTTCATCGATTGAACAGTCTTTGCGCGTCGCGAAGACACTTGATGCGCATGGACTCACCTACGAGATCCTGAACGCTAAAACCGTCGATCAGGAAGTCCGGATCATTGCGGCTGCCGGACAAGCTGGTCGAATCACGATCGCGACCAATATGGCAGGTCGCGGAACGGATATTTTACTCGATGAAACGGCACGACAACAAGGCGGCTTGTTCGTCATCGGTACCGAACGCCATGAATCGATTCGGATCGACAACCAGTTGCGTGGTCGGGCAGGTCGCCAGGGTGATCCTGGATTGACGCAGTTTTATCTTTCGCTCGAAGATGAACTGCCACGCCGTTTCGCGCGCGATCGCCTCGAGCGTGTGCAACAAAAAGTACGAAATACTGCCGGTCCGCTCACTTCGCGTGACGTCCGGGATCTATTGCAGTTCGCTCAGTCGACATGTGAATCTGTCAACCGAAGTGTTCGGGATGAACTCGTTCAGCTCGAAGAAGTCATCAGTGAACAACGGCAAGCGATCTATCATCTCCGGAATAGAATCGTTGATGCAACGTCACTCGAGGATATCGTTCAGCCATTTGCAGGACGTGTCTTGCCGTCGATCCTCGACCAAACCCTCTCTGACGATCTCGTTCCAGAAGAATGGCCACTGGCTCTCGTCATGACAGAACTCGAGCAACTGTTACATCAACCAGTCACGTTAGAACGACTGGAGACGATCGACGAGATGAAACGACAACTCGAGCCGCTGATTGTTGAAACCGAAGCCCTACTCGTTGCCCATGTCACAGCTGAAAAAGAGACCGTCAAACGTTTCATCCTCCTTGCACTGGACGAGCAATGGACGCGCCACCTGACAGCGATGAACACTTTAAAAGAAGGGATTCATCTCCGCAGTTACGGACAAGAACAACCGGTCCGCATCTTCGAACGGGAAGGCATGGATTATTTTGAATATGCCATTGCAAGTTTCGAGAAACAGGTCCTTTCAGGCATCTGCCGCGCCGAACAGACACACGATAGCGAAGGAGAACAGCACCATGCACACGTCGAATGAACTGTTCCGTCCCCCGCTCTATTTCACGGAGGACATGCCGATCGTCAAGGAAGATGAATACGTCTTTCGTCACGTCGCGAAACAACTGCCTGATCTAGAAGCCAATCAGATGGCGATCCATCTGTTTCAAGTCTTATCACACTGTCCGCTTCATGTCATCGCCTTGTTCCAAAACACGTTGTCTCGGTCGTTCCACCTGAATGACCTCGTCGTCCTTGCTTTATCCGGTGATGAACTTGTTGCTCGTAAAGTTCTCAGTATCGAGGAGGTCCCGGTCATCCTTCCGATGGCGACGTTACCGCTCTGGTTGACGTTTGAAGAAGACGAATGTTTCGTCGACCTCGAACAGTTGACGGAGCCGCTACAATTCGTCTTCTCAAGCGAGACTCTGACGGAGCTCTTCATCGAAGACGACTCCACGGAACTCGAGCAACGGATGATCCGCCAAGTCGCTTATTCGCATCCGACACCACCCGCAGACGGTTGGTCCCTCTTACCAGTTTCAATCATGCGCGAACTAGACACTGTGACAGCAATCGTTCTCGTCCGTAATGCGAGCGATCAGACGCTGACACTCGAGGCGCTAACGCTTGAACTAATGGATGACGAAACGCCAATCGCAGATGTCACCCATCCCGGACTATCCTTACCCGCTTATAGTCAACAAGCGATCCGTCTCCGTTTTTCCTGCACCGCCCCGCACGTCGATGCTCTCGGACTCCGCTATCTCCCACCTTCTTCATAAAAAAACGTCTCGGCACACAAGATGCCGAGACGTTTTCCTTATCCTTTTAAGAGTCCGATGACACGGACGTTGATTGCTTTTGGTTGGAACGCGAGCATATTTTCCATGTCTTGCGCGATTCGTTCTTGGACTTTTCCAGCTGTCTTGATGATCGACATGCCGTATTTGATATGCACAGATAAACTGACCGTGATGTCGCCGCCGACATCTTCGACTTTTACAAGTTTGACCATCTGTTTTTCCTGTAATTTCGAATCATCTGCTGTAAAGGCAATGCCTTCTGTTTCTTGAACGGCTACACCTGCGATGACCTCGATGACTTGTTGCGAGACGTTCACGACACCATCCGCATTATTTAAATTATATGACATACCTTCCACGCCCTTCGTCTAGTAATCCATCTATCTAAAGTGTAATGCATTCCGCTTTATTTTGAAAGGTCTTCCCGCTTCTCGACGATCGGACGAATGTCGATCTCAATCAAAGGACGGAGGACACGGACGACGAGCGGGTGTATGATGATGCCAACGATTAGTAAGGCGACGCCAATCATGATCAGTAAGGCAAGCCATGCTTGCGGAACGAACGCATCCGTTACGTATTGGCGCCACGCCATGACGAAGAAGACGTGAAGCAAGTAGACATAGAGACTGAGTTCCCCTGCTCGCGTGATGAGCGGCAAACGACGCATTGGAATTAACATCATGAAACCGAGCGAAGCCGCAATCGATAAGAGGTAGATGACGCTATGCTTGAGTACACCAACCAACGCGTCACTATCATATTGTTCGACATATGGGAAACGATGCTTGAACGCATTTGCAAAGTCGACGATCTCTTTCGGCGTATCACGCCATGCTTCGAATAACAGGAAGCCCATGACGGCTGCGAACGTGATACCACCAATCAAACGGACGTTCATCCGCCGCTTGAAATTCTTCGGCATCTCGAAAATCCGGATGAACTCGTGCTCCGATAGATAGTTCCCGAGTAAGAAATACGGATAGAACATGATCAACTTGCGAAGTGCTAAGAAGCCCGTGTTCTCAAGCTCGAACCCATATAACAAAGCGAACGCGAGACCAAACCAGACATATCCTCGCAAGCGGACGACATACGGCGTTACGATATACCAGACGACCATAACGAACAGATACCAAAGTGCCCAATACGGACGTAGTAGATGTGTTCCGATATTTTCCCCGGACAACAGTGGTAGTCCTTCTCCAAGTGTCGACCAAGAACCAATTAAAATTTGCCAGACACAGTAGACGGCAAATAATTGGATGACACGTAAGTATTTATTTTCGCGGAAGAAATAACCGCTTAAGATAATGAATAATGGCATATGAAACGAGTAAATCAACAGATAGACCGTCTCGAGCAACTTTCCATCATAATCAAACCGTAAATCCGTCAGCATGTGACCGATGACGACGAAAATGACAAGAAAACCTTTGATATTATCAAACCAAGGATTCCGATTCATGTTACACTACCCCTTATACTCCCTCGAAAGGAACGAATGTTTATGAAAAAGACACTCCTGATTCTATCCATCGTCTTGAACGTCGTTCTCCTTGCATTGTTACTGGGACGTAAACCGCTCGAAACTTTCGGAAGCGTCTTACCTGCAAAGAGTACGACTCCAGTCACGACATTCCAATACGATAAGAACCCGAACTATGTCCGTTTGAATAGTTTATTCCATACTTATCAATACCCAAAATCAGCGAACGCTGTCATGTTAGGTGACTCGATGACGAATTTTGCCGATTGGCGCATCTTGATGGAGGATCCGACAATCATTAATTTCGGGATTCCTGGCGATACGACAGAAGGCTTTTTGACTCGCCTCGACTTGATTCTCGAGATGAAACCAAAACGCGTCTTCTTGATGGGTGGCATCAATGACATCCGTCACTATACGCCGATTCCACAAATTACCGAGAACATGACGACGATCGTGACGACACTTCGAAAAAATAACATCGACGTCGTCCTCCAGTCAACCGTTCCTGTGGCTCCAAAATATTCGGACTCTGTCCGAATCAATCGTGATGTCGAAGCGTTGAACCGAAATTTACAAAATCTCGCTCAATCGCTTAAAATCCCATTCGTCGACTTGAGACCTGTCTTGACGAACAAACAAGGGTATCTTCAGAATCGCTTGACGTATGATGGATTACACCTCGTCGGTGGGGGTTACCTGCGCTGGAGTGATGCCTTAAAACCTTATGCGTTGCAAACAAACATAACAGCAAACAAATAAGCAATGACGCATTAAAAAAAACGGCTCATCCCGACAATCAGGATGAGCCGTTTTTCGATTCTTAGTCTTCTTGGTTTTTAACACCCATGTACGCCGCGACGCTCGATGCTGAGAAAACAGCAACAGCAACGATTCCGACAGCGATCCAGATAACCTGATCCATCATTTCTTCATATCCCCCTTTATGTAACCGCTCACTTCTACATTTAGCGTACACGAATTTCGTCAAGAAAGAAACACATTTTCCATGTCTAATGACTAGACGATTCGGGAAAAAGTAACTATAGTAAAAGGACAACTATAAATTGTCAGAAAATTCGATTATTTAACAAGGAGGTGTTTCTGATGGCCACTTCATTGCTTACGCCGAAAGTGACGTTACGACATCGAAGTACTCTCAACTTTGGATATTGGCTTGTCATCGGATGCATAGGATGGGGGATGCTTGCCCTCGTCACGAATGTTGGTACCGTTCTTGGTCGTCTTCCTTTATATGAAAGCATTCCCCTCGCGATCCTTGTACTTGGGCTCACAGGTATCGTACTAAAAATGGCGCGTGACGAGTGGTGGATTCATTATCTTGAACGTCAGACCCAGTATTATATCGGACATGAGACCGTCACCAGTTGGTGCACGACGATCGATAGCATGTGGCTGATCCGTAAGACGATGCGTCGTGAACTCCGCCTACTTTATCGGCAGCTCGCTCAGACGAAAGCATCGGAAGAAGTGAAACAGATCCTTGCCCTTCAGCTTGTCGAGCGTGGCGTGCTCATCGTCTACTCCCGTCCAAAAAGTGATCATCCCGCTTGAAACGAAAAGAGGACTGCCCCATTACCTTCTAGAAGAGAAGCAGATGGGACAGTCCTTTTTTAATGTTTTAACCAATCGGTTGCTGCTTCAATCGTCGGCATGACAAGTTGGTGTCCGTAGTTCGACCATGTGACATCGACTGATGCACCAGCCTCCTTCAAGAGTGCTGACAACTCTTCTGTTTCCTGAGCCGGACAGATTGGATCATTACTACCGGCTCCGATGAACACACGAACGTTTGATAAGTCCGGTAACGTCACACCGCGACGTGGTACCATCGGATGCAACAGAATCGCTTGTTTGAACAAGGCTTCTTCGAACAACATATTCGCCGCGATGTTCGCACCGTTCGAATATCCGACTGGAATCAGACGATCGAGATCAAAACCACGCTCCGCTGCTTGTTCCTGTAAAAATTGAATCAATCGTGCTGTCCGTAAAGCGAGATCTTCTTCATCGAAGACGCCTTCTGCGAGCCGTTTGAAGAAACGTGGCATCCCGTTTTCCGAGACTTCTCCACGGACAGACAAGTAACCGGCTTCCGGATCAAGCAGCGAGACGAGTCCGACGAGGTCTTGTTCCGTTCCGCCTGTGCCGTGTAAGAGTAAAAAGATCGGTGCATCCATTGTTTTTGGTGCTTGATATAAATGAATCATATGAGTCTCCCCTTCGGTACTGTAATAGGTGTTACGTGATTCGTGATCGCGGTGCGATGCGCTTCAAATTGTTCCGGTAACTTCAAGTCTTCTCCAAGCATCTCGAAGTCCTCATCGATCGCGAACCCTGGATTGTCAGTTGCGATTTCATGCAATATTCGACCTCGATCATGGAAATAGATCGACGTGAAATAATTACGATCTTTTACTTCAGTCGTCTGCAAACCGAACGCGTTGATCGCCTTCATCCAGTCGAGTTGTTCCTCTTGATCGGTTGCGCGCCAGGCGATGTGGTGAACGGTTCCCGTACCCGGACGACCAACCGGCATCTGACCATGTACGACATCAATGACATTTCCAAACTCCCCTTCCGCAATGTACCGGTCAACGGTCTCCGTCCGTTTACTGAGGGTGAGCCCTAATGTATCGGTCAGTAATTTGGCTGTGTCTGATGGATCTCGCGACAGTAATGTCGCTCCCGCAAATCCTTTGATGGCGACGTCACGCGTGACACCGTCGATTTCATAGCGACTGCCTCGTCCCGCCTTGCGTTCGACGAGCTCGATTTGAAGACCATGTGGATCTTCGAACGCGATCTGTTGCTCTCCGAAACGAACTGTTTCTTCAAACGAGACGTTCTTTTGCGTCAGCCGTGCTTTCCAGAAATCCGATGCACCGACCGGAATCGCATAAGCTGTCGTTCCGACCTGTCCGGCACCGACCTGTCCTCTCGCCATGCCTTCAAATGGGAAGAACGTGATGATCGTTCCGGGTGCACCAGACTCGTTTCCAAAGTAAAAATGGTACGTCCCTGGATCATCGAAGTTGACCGTTTTTTTGACGAACCGTAGTCCGAGAATCGTCCCGTAAAAATCAAGATTTTCTTGAGGATCGCCGACCATTGCTGAAATGTGATGGATACCTTGCGTTTTCATAAAACAGGTTCCTCCTTCAATCGTTACTGTTAACACAATAATAGTAACTAATGAACAAAAAGTAAACTAATTAGACTTGTTTCCATTTCCCCTGGAACCTTTACCCAATTTTGACCGTAGGACACTATGTAACAATGGTACACTTGTCGTGCAACAGACATCTTTATAAGGAGGTTCTTATGTTAGAAATCAAACACATCACGAAGCGTTTCGGCGATTTCACTGCCGTTGATGCGTTGACGATCGAAGTGCCACGCGGACAAATCTTTGGTTTGCTTGGTGCGAACGGTGCCGGCAAGACAACGACGTTCCGGATGCTACTCGGTCTACTCCAACCGACCGAAGGTTCGATCACATGGAATGGAGAGCGTATTCCGACTTCAAAGATTGGATATCTTCCGGAAGAACGCGGATTGTATCCGAAAGTCCGAGTCGACGAACAACTCTTATTTCTTGCTGAACTCCGCGATATGAAACGGAAGGATGCAAAACGAGCACTGGCCGAATGGCTCGAGTATTTCCAAATTCCTCAATATGAAAAAATGCGTGTCGAACAACTCTCAAAAGGAAACCAACAAAAAATCCAGTTGATCTCCGCCGTCCTACATAAACCTGAACTGCTGATTTTAGATGAACCATTTAGCGGACTCGATCCAGTCAATGCGGAACAATTAAAACGTGCCGTTAAAAAATTGACCGTCGATGGAACGACGATCGTCTTCTCGAGTCACCGAATGGATCATGTCGAAGAACTCTGCGAGCATGTTGCGATTCTCGATCATGGTAAGCCCGTCGTCGCTGGTTATCTTCCTGATATCAAGGCGAGCTATGGGAAGACCCGTGTCCTCTTGACGACGGATGCCCCACCACTTCTATGGGATAGCTTACCGGGTGTCCTTCAAGTTGAGTCGGACAATAATGGGCATGTCGTCCAAGTTTCTTCAAAAGAAACCGCTGACCAACTTCTCCAACATATCGTCAGTGAAGGACATCATGTTGATCGTTTCGTCTGGGATCAATTATCCTTGCAGGATATCTTCATCGAGGAGGTCGGAAAACGTTATGAACCGTAAATTCCTGACTTTATATCGCTTCAATCTATTACAGAAATTACGTGCCAAAAGCTTTTTAATCTCAACTGTTCTGATGGTCCTGTTTCTCGTCGGCTTCGGCAATATCGAACGGATTCTCGACTGGTTCTCGGGTGACGATCCGAAAGTCGCCCTCGTCAGTGAATTATCGACAGACCTTCGCCCTGCCTTGAAAAAGGCTGGTGTCACCTCAGACATCACACCGAAGGAGTATACGGTCGCAGAAGCACGTAAAGCGGTCGATCGAGGCACGTTTGACGTCGTAGCGATTGTCCAAGATTCTTATGACGTGACGCTCGTTAGTGCTAGTCCTGAATCCGAGTTACAGACACAAGTCGCGACGGTCGTCAAACAAGTCCGTGATCAAGCGGTCATCACGGATGCGAAGATTGACCCGAACGTTCTTGCGTCACTCGCTAAACCCGTTCCCGTCAAACAAGAGTTGACGTCGACAGGTGGAAAAAGTGAAGACGAACTCTTTGCTGCCTCCGCGCTCGTCTATGTATTGTTGTTTTTGATGTACTTCACGATCGCGATCTACGGTGGAATGATCGTCACGGAAATCGCGAATGAAAAATCATCACGGGTCATGGAGTTGCTGATCTCTGCGGCGAGTCCGATCCAGCACATGCTCGCGAAGATTCTTTCAATCGCTACCGTCAGTCTCGTACAATTGTCGATTCTCGTCGGTGTCGGCTACTACAGTGCTCAAAGCAGTAGTTTATTCAATCAGTTATCACTCGACTCCTTAAGTGCCCGAACAATCATTTATCTGTTCGTCTTCTTCTTGCTTGGATACTTCCTATATGCCACGTTACTTGCAGCACTTGGTTCGCTCGTCAGTCGGGTCGAGGATGCGCAGCAAGTGACGTTACCGGTCATCTTGTTAATCGTTGCTGCCTTCATGATTTCAATGTTCAGTCTGAACGCACCAACGAATCAAGCCGTCGTCGTCTTGTCATTCGTTCCGTTCTTTACACCGATGGTCATGTTCCTGCGTGTCATGTTGACCGATGTACCGCTATGGCAAGTTTCGATTTCCCTCATTTTAATGCTGGTCAGCATTTCGCTCGCCTTATTCGTCGGAACGAAATTCTACCGTGGTGGTGTTCTGTTCTACGGATCGAATCCGCTTAAACAATTACGCCGGATCTTAAGCGGACGCCGGTAACAGTTTACAAGACGAATCGTTTCCGCTATCGTTAGGTGAGAAAAAGCCTTTAGGAGGAACTACGTTATGCGGTCTCGTTTTTGGGCAGCGATCCTTTTCACAGCTGCTGCCATGGTCTCGTCACTTGTCATGTTCACGAAATTCCCGCAAGCGAGTGCGACATGGGAACTCGTCATTGCCTATGGAGGCATGGCGTTCGTCTCTAGCCTCTTTTGCTGGTCCTTCGTCGCGGTGCGCCGCCAGTCTTCCCGTTTATACGGTAGCTGGGTTGGTGTCTTCATCGCCGGATTGACTGTCTTCCTTGTCTGTCTCGCGCGATTCGTCTTGCGTGGTGATGTGATGATGATTTTCAAGTGGCAAGCGATGCTCGGTAGCTTAACTCTCAATTTCGGCTATGTCGGTTGGGTACTCGTCATTGCGAATGCGATCATCGGTTTCATCATCGGTCGGACACGTCAAAAGACGCGTCGTCCACGTCCGATGCCACAACGTCAATAAAAAAGTCGCTGTCTTCTGAACGTCAATCAGAAGATAGCGACTTTTTTTCATTTTCGGTGATAACGAGAGCGGCTTTTCCGGTCGCTATAATCCGCATAATAAGTTGAACTGGGCAAAGAAATCCCGTCCGTCATACGATCGAGGTATTCATCCAGTTGCATCATCGATGGTAATTTATCCTCAAATAACTCATACGTCTCTTCAGCTTGATCGCGTTGCAACTCTCCTGCTTCCATCACGGCCTCGACGAGCTCATGAAAGATCCGTTGCTCAGTGGCACTCATCGTCTGCTCGATCCGTTTGACATCCTCATCATACATTAAATCAAACAGACGCATTCGCTCCTCGAGCTGTTCCTCAACCCACGTTCCGTCTTGTCCGAGCGTCTGTTCATAAGCAAGCTTCATCTCTTCGAGCGGTGTGTTCTGTTGCATGATGAACTTTAACGATTCTCCCGTCCAGATATGCCGTGCCAAATAACTGGCATCGATGTTCAAGACGTCCGCTAATGCTTCGATGTAGGGTTTAGTTGGATAGACTTCGCTGAGTTCCGTCCGACGGATGAAATACGGTGCGACACCGAGGCGTTCAGCCAATTGTTCGATCGTAATCCCGGCACGCTCTCGTAAGATACGGATCCGGTCACCGTAACCCCGATATGGTGAATGGTCTAGCATACGATTCCCTCCCTTGTTCCTATGGTATCATCATACCCTTGAATCCGGTGTCGGATACATCGAACTTTTGGATGAATTCCGGAACAGATGGCGTGGGTAGCGTAACCAAATCGGTAAGACACTTAAGAAGTATCCGATCGTGACGATACTGATCCAAAATGCGGCTAAGTCGAGGAATGACCCGACCTGTAGTCCGGCTCGGGTCACGACGACTTGGAACAATAAGAAAGCATGAAAAACCGAGATCAGGTACGGAATGAGTAAGACCGCACCATACTTCATGAGCAAGTAACGGCGGATATTCCCGGAACCGAACCCTAACGCAAACAATGTCTTCATTCGTTTTTGTTCTTGTTCCGCTGTCATCTGCATCCACACATGCAGGAAACTTGCATTGATGACGAACAACCAGATCGTCAGGAGGATGACGACGAACGTGACGAGGCGCACGATCCGGATGCCGTCGATCTCATCCTCCGTCTCATTGATCAACTGATAAGGAACCGACTGTTTTTCATCTAGCTTTGCTGCAGACTGGATGTTGCGGACGATCTTCATCCACTGTTCCCAGTCCTTTGTTCCGTAATCATGATAGGCTGGCGTATCAAAGACGACGATTTGACGGACAGGTTGCTTCAGTGTTTGAAAGACGGCATCACTGACGACGAACATCGTCTTGATCCGGTAGTTGTAACCGAAGACTAAATCATGGGAAGCAGCGGGAAGCAATTCAAAGCCGGCTTTTTCCATCTCCTGTTTCGCTTTTTTCATCGTCGGCGTGTTCTCTTCCAGTTGTACTGGACGTGCCGGTACGAAGAAACTCTGTCGACCGGTCGCTGTCCGCTCCTGAAAATGCAGTTGACGCATCATCTTGTTGTACGCTGAAATCGGTAAGAGCACCCGTGTTCCATCTGCCTTCACTTGAATATCTTGTTGGTAGCGATCCGGGAACGCCTTGGTCATCGTCTGCTTGATATCCTTCAATCGTTTCGTCGGCTGAGCGGACTCTTCATAATAGACGAGACCGAATTGGTTTTGTGACGATAAATCGAGTCCGACCAATTGAAATAAGAAAACGAGACCGACTGCTGTCAGCGCACACGATGTCAGAATCGTTCCGAGGGCAATGAGCGTACTATTCGTTCGCAATTGATTGGCGATTTCCGAGACGATCAGCTTCCGCAGCGACAAGCGACATGGTCGATATAACTTGGTCAACCATGGTAAGACATATCGACAAATAAAAAACGATCCGATGAAGATGACAAGTGGGAAAAATATATAAAATCCTTCCGTCCGAACAAATGCTAAGGCATAACCATAGATCAACAGGAGTAACGCTCCGATTTGCGTCAGAATCCAGACTCGTTTTCGAAATAGCGAACGGGAACGAGTCGGTCGATCGGGACGAAAGCGGTAGATCGCAAGGACCGTTGCCGTCAGCAAAACAAGGAAAGCGCCACCGATCAAAGCAAGAATCGCATAAAAGGATAATTCGAATTCGATTGCTGGTAAGAACATGACCTTGACAACGGACAGCAACAGCATCTTCGTCAAGACATTACCTAGAATCATCCCCGCAGTGATGGCTAGACCACCAACGATCAAGACTTCAATTAAGAAATACTTTAAGAAGTGTGACAATCCACTGCCAAGCGTCCGCATCGTCCGCAAATCATTCTTACGGTGCTCAAGCATCGTATAGGTCGTCGAATAGATGAACAGGACACTGAAGAATAGGATGATCAGCTCCGCGATGAAGACGAAGAAAATCGTCATCTCGATGACTTGATTCAATTGACTGAGGATTTTAGCGACGTTTTGGAACGATCCATTCGTCAACAAGTTCCAATAACTCGTCACGATCGTCATCGCGATGATGATCGTCAAGGCATAGCCATAATACAACCGCTGATAACGCCGGATGTTACGTAGGGCGTATTGCAGATAATTGATGCTCATCCCCTCCTAGCAGCGATAGTGATTCGATGACCCGTTGGAAAAAGATACGGCGCGGTTCATCGCGGAACAACTCCGTTTGAATACTACCGTCTTTTAGGAACAAGACATGATTACAATACGACGCGACTTGTGGATCGTGTGTCACGATGACCATCGTCATCCCCGTCGCGTTCAACTCGGCTAGGACATCCATGACGTGTTTCGTTGCTTGGAAATCGAGTGCTCCCGTCGGTTCATCCGCAAGCATCAGACGTGGTGTATGGATCAGGGCGCGACCGATCGCTGTCCGTTGCCGCTGTCCACCACTGACCTCATCGACCTGTTTATCAAGTAGATCATCAATTTGTAGACGACGCGCCAACTCTTCCATCTCATCTCGCGCGAGCTTTGATTTTTTCCTTGATAGCATTAAGGGGACGAGCATGTTCTCGCCGAGCGTCAAGGAATCGAGTAAATTGAATTCCTGAAAGATGATGCCGAGCGTCTCGCGCCGGAAACGTGTCATCTCTTTTCGTTTGAACGTCGCCGTATCGACGCCGTCAATCAGAATCGATCCCCAACTTGGTTCGTCGAGTGTCGCAAGCAAGTTGATCAGCGTCGATTTGCCACTACCGGACGGTCCCATGACCGCAACCATTTCGCCCTCTTCGACTCGGAAATTCACATCCGTCAACGGTTGCTCCGTCACTTTTCCGGGATAGACCTTCCCTAATTGTTTGACCTCAATCATGTGCGCGACCTCCTACTAATCGAATCCGGCATGTCGTGCCGACACCTTCCTCACTCTCGAGTTCAATCTCATGCCCGAGCTTCAAGCAGACTCGCTGGACGAAATACAATCCCATTCCGGTCGATTCCCCGTAACGTCGTCCGTTTTCACCAGTGAAGAACGCATTAAAGACACGTGGTACGTCTCGTCTTGGGATTCCGACACCGTCGTCTTGAACCGAAAGGACGACTTGCCCCTTTGTCACCTCTGCCGTCAGAACGACTTCTCGACCATGTCCTGTCGTATACTTGATGGCGTTCGTCACGAGCTGTAAGACGAGGAAACGAAACCACTTCGCATCCGTGTAAACATACACGTCTTCAGCGATATCGAGTTTCGGAAAGACCTGATTTTTAACGAATAATCGTTTTTCTTGATTGATGATGCTCGTGACGAGCGGCTTCAGTGCCAATCGTTCTGCCTTCAAATCCGTCTCGATTGCTTCTAAACGCGACGAATAGAGCATCTGGTCGAGTCCACTACGCAACCGATCGACCTCTTGCCGTAAATCAGCTTGATACTGTTCTCCTGGATGTTCGAGAATCAGCTCAATGACGGATAACGGTGTCTTCATCTGGTGAATCCATTGGTCGACATACCGATGGCGTTCCTTTTCCTTTCGTCGCTCAGCGAATAAACTGTTCCGAAACAATGTCTGTTGCCGCTCTAAAAATTGTTCGACGGCAACGGAAATCGGTTCTTCACTATCACTGCGAATCGGTTCTGCGACCGATTGAACTGGCTGTTGCATCCGTCGTAGCAATGGAAGCATGCTGAAGAAACGATAACTGAGATAAATCAAAAGACCGATACTGTTCAAGAGTACGATATAAAAGAATGCTGCTGGGCGATAAAGATCATAGAGCCATAAGACGGCATATAAAATCAGCATTTGTCCGGTAAAGAAGATGATGCCTGGTATCGCGTGCCGTAAAAAGAGCTTCATGGTTCAAGAACCAATTTATAACCGACGCCTCGCACCGTCTCAAGTCCAGCGACACCGATCTCGGCAAGCCGTTTGCGGACACGCGTGATATTGACGTTCAACGTATTCTCATCGACGAACGCCTCGTCATCCCAAATCCGTTCGAGTAAATCGCCACGACTGACGATTCGTGGACTTGCCGTCAGCAGCATCTCAAGGATCAGCCCTTCTTTTTTCGACAGCTCGATCGACTGTTCCCCGTACTCGACGATATAACGGTCTAAGTACAGTGTGACACCCTCTTTCGTCACCGTCCGCTCATCCGTTTCGTTCGACAGCGTGCCATAGGCTCGGCGAATCTGACTTTTAATCTTCGCGATGACGACCGCTCCTTGGAACGGTTTGACGATGTAATCATCCGCTCCGTATTCGAGCGCCATGACTTGATCCATCTCCCCGACCCGTGCCGAGATGAAGAGGATCGGCGCCCGTGTCTTCATACGCAATTGCCGGCACCAATAAAAACCGTCAAACTTCGGCAAATTGACATCTAATAGAATGACGTCCGGATTCGTCTCTTCATAGACCGCGATGACATCCCCTCGTCCATCCTCGACGACGACCTTAAAATCATAACGTTCGAGTAGTTCCTTTAATAATGTGGCAATCTTCATATCATCTTCGACTAATAAAATCGTATGCATCGTTCACGTCAACTCCTTCTGTTTCTATCATAACGAACTCAAAAAGGACTGGAAACGATTATTCCGTTTCCAGTTCTGTGTATCCGTATTTAGTTCATCCCGTCACGATGCGGCGGTAAGCACGAACCGTGACGATATAGTAGATCAGATAGACGATCGTATAACAAACAATCGCAAGTAATGTCGGACGGACGATATTGTAGTTCAACAGTTTCTGCAGGACTTGCATCGCAACTAGACTATGAACGAGTCCGAGGACATACGGTAAAGAGAAGACGAATCCGACGAGGCGACGGATGATACCCGTTTGTTCCTTTTCATCGACACCAATCTTTTGAATGATCGCAAACCGTTGTTTCGATTCTTCTGCTTCCGCGAGCATCTTAAAGTAGATGATTGAACCTGTCGCAAGCAAGAAGACGAGACCGAGGAAGCCGGCAGCAAACGCGAGTAAGCCGGTCGTTGCCGTCGTCATCGTATAGACCGGATAGTACGCTGCCATTTCTGTATCCGCTTGTTTTCCATACAGTTGCGTTAATTGCTTTATCAGTCCATCGTCATGACGTTCATCCGAAAACTGATAATTCGTCAGCATAAAACCTTTTTCCGGCATCTTTGCAAACGCATCGTCGTTTACGACGAAGGCAAGCCGCTGTTTCTCATAAAGTTGAGCGATTGGTAAATTCGTCGCAGCGGTGATGCGAAAGGACTCATGGACATCCTTGATTTTGACACCGACCGCCGGTTTGACTTTCATCTTCAACAAATCGTTTCCTTTAAATGTTTCAAGGACGATTGCTTCGCCTCGTTTTGGTTCTTTGATGACCGTTTTCCCATTCGCTTTCGCGAGCTTGACGTAGTCCGAATAGTTGACGTAGCTGAATTGTCCCGGCTGGTCTTCATACGCATACGTCGCGTAGTAACGTGTAAACGTCAGAGGATTCGGAAGCTCAGTCATCTTGTGATCGACGTTCTTGACGTTGACCATCGTCCGGCTGTCGATCTTCTGGTCGGACTTTGCAATCAGCTGTTCCGCTTCCGCTTGTTTACTCGCAATCGACAGACTGTACGGGACTTGCTCCTCGACAGTCTGATCGATGAAGTAATAGATCGATGTCGCTGTACCGACCGTCGTCAATGTCACGGCAGTAATGACCGTGATCGTCGACAGCATGACAGCGTTCGATTTGATTCGTGACAGCAATTGTCCGTGCAGAATCAAATTCGTTCCTTTGAAATGTCGCGCTTGATTACTTAAGAGGCGTAATAAGAAGATCGTGAAGTAACTCATCGTTCCAAATGTCCCGAGGATCACACACAGCATCAAGAGCGGTGCGACAATCGTAAAGTGATCCATCAACGGTTGTCCCGTCAAATAGTAACCGATACCAATCAAAACGACCGAAAGCACGGCTAGAATCGGATGGACTTTCGGAAGGGATTCTGCTTGTTGCTCTGCCTTGAACAATTCAATCAATGTAAAACGATAGATCGTCCGGGCTGAACGTAAGGCAATGATCAGGAAGATCAAAAGGAAGACGCCGATCGTCTGCATGACGGAAGCCCCGCTGATCGTAAAGGTCGCATCGACTCGCATCGCCATGACGGAAGCCAGCAACTGTACGAAATATTTCGATGCGACTGTTCCCATCGCAATCCCGAGGATTAGACCGATCACTCCATACCCCATCGTCTCAAGGAAGATCAGTCGGGCAATCTGTCCCCGCTCTAAACCGAGCAATGCATAGAGACCGATTTCCTGCTTACGGCGGCGTAAGAAGAAGTCACTTGAATACCAGATGAAGATAGCAGAGAAAAGCGCTAGAATCACACTTGCTCCAGTAAAGACCGTTCCTAATTTTCCGTACAATTCATTCGCCTGAAGCATCGCTTCGTTTGATCGAATCGCAAGGAACGTGTAGTAAATGAGAATCGCGAACGTGACCGCACCGAGGTACATCACGTTTTGACGGATGTTTTTTAGATTTTGAAACGCCAGTTTAGACAAACTCACGGACGGCACCTCCGAGTTCGCGTTGGACTTCCATGATCTGCTCGAAAAAATCCTTCTGTGAACCGAAGCGATGGACTTCCTTGAACAGCTCTCCATCCTTGACGAACAGAATTCGTTCTGCATAAGACGCCGTCATCGGGTCGTGTGTCACCATTAAGATCGTCGCGCCTTCATCGTTTAGTGACTGCATCGCTTCAAGCAATCCTGTCGCTGACTTTGAATCAAGCGCACCGGTCGGTTCATCCGCTAAGATGAGTGACGGGTCATGAATGATCGCACGGGCGGCAGCCGTCCGTTGTTTTTGTCCTCCCGATAGTTCGACCGGACGTTTATCGAGTAGGTCCTGGATACCGAGTTGATGCGCCACACGATCGACACGCTCTAAGATCATCTTTTTATCGATGTTCGCGAGTGAGAGCGGTAAGGCAATGTTTTCCCGGACCGTCATTGTATCGAGGAGATTGAAATCCTGGAAGATGAAGCCAAGTTGTTCCCGGCGAAAGCGAGCCAATTGTTTTTCCTTCATCGCCGTCACGTCTGCTCCATTGATTAAAATCGATCCGTCCGTCGGCTGATCGATTGTCGACAGCAGATTAAGCAACGTCGATTTCCCGGCACCGGACGGTCCCATGATACTGACGAATTCCCCTTCATGGACACTGAGCGTCGTCGGACGTAGTGCTTCGTGGCGTGCCGTTTTCGTGTAATAGGTTTTTGTGATCTGTTCTGCTCGTAAGATTGCTTTCATCTGTAATGCCTCCTGTGTTTGATTCGTTACACTCAGTCTAGTCCTTCCATGCTTTTCTCAAAATGGACTTTACTTTCACTTCTCTTACAAAACGGTAAGACAAGGGAGGAGACATCAAAAAAGCCCCCATCCGTAAGGGATGGAGGCGTGTCGTATCTTATTTATGTGTTGCTTTGAAGAGCTCTGTGTCGCCTGCGACAACAGAAGTTCCTTCAGCTGGTACAGCTGAAAGCGTGAATTGATCGTGATTTGTCACGATGATCGGTGTGATCGTCGATGGTGCGTTTGCACGGATGTACTCGAGATCGAACTCGACGAGGACGTCTCCTGCTTTGACTTTGTCACCTGACTGGACGTGAGCCGTGAAGCCTTCGCCTTTAAGGTTAACCGTATCAAGACCAACGTGGATCAAGAGTTCAAGACCATCTTCACCTTTTAGACCGATTGCGTGTTTTGTTGGGAAAATCGTTTCAACCGTTGCGTTGATCGGTGAGACGACTTTACCTTCTGTTGGCTCGATCGCGACACCGTCGCCCATCATTTTTTGAGAGAAAACTTGATCGGGTACGTTCTCGATGTTGACGATTTTACCTGTAAGTGCAGAAGCGATTTTCGTGTTTCCTGCGTCGTTACCACCAAACAATTTTTTTAAGAATCCCATGATACTATCCCTCTACTTTCTCGATCGTTTTTCTTCCGAATGGAAGTTTCGATTTTTTATAGGAGTAAGCTGTTAGACAGCTCGCTCACGTTCTCACAAAAAGCATACGTTTGTCCCTCTGGTTTTGCAAGTATTTTTGTGTGATAATAGTTAGAAATCAAAAGGAGGCGCTTACATGTTACCATTTTCAGAAATTACATACGTCCGTCCTGATCTTGCTTTGCTTGAAACATCGATGAATCAAGCAATCGCTCGACTAACGGAAGCCACACAGGTAGATGAAGCAAACGCAGCCATCACTGAGATTAATACCCTCAGAAATCAATTTGAAACGGCAAGCCAGCTCGTCGAAATCCGTCATACGATTGATACACGCGATACGTTCTATGAGACGGAACAAGGGTTCTTTGATGAAGCAAGCGCGATCTATCAGGGATATGTCTCAAGCTATTATCAAGCGTTGACGACGCATCCGCTTCGCAATGAACTCGAACGGACGCAAGGCAAACAGTTATTCCTAATCGCGGAAGCGAGCCTGAAGACGTTTTCGGAAGAAATCATTCCAAAGCTCCAAGAAGAGAACCGTCTCTCAAGCGAATATACGAAATTGATGTCTTCTGCTCAAATCGAGTTTGACGGGAAGACGCTTAACTTATCGCAGTTCGGTCCTTACCTCCAATCACCAGACCGGGCTGTTCGTAAAGCCGCTTCAGAAGCCCGCTATGGCTACTTAAAAGAGCAAGGGGAAACGATCGATACAATTTACGATAAACTCGTCCATATCCGGACAGACATCGCGAAGACACTCGGTTTCCCATCGTTCGTCGAACTCGGATACGCACGGATGCTTCGCGTCGATTACAATCAATCGATGGTCGAACAATATCGCGAACAGATCCTTGAAACGATCGTTCCGCTCGCGACACAACTTAAAGAACGCCAGCAACGACGCATCGGTGTCGATCACTTGTACTACTACGATGAAGGATTCGCCTTCAAGTCTGGGAACGCGACACCTAAAGGCGAAGAGTCCTTCATCATCGAAGGCGGCAAAAAGATGTATGCGGAGATGTCACCGGAGACGAACGAATTCTTCAACTACATGCTCGACCGGGAAGCACTCGATTTAACGGCGAAGCCTGGAAAAGCGGGCGGTGGGTATTGTACCTACATCGCAGACGAAAAACTCCCGTTCATCTTCTCGAACTTCAATGGAACGGCAGGCGACATCGATGTCCTGACACACGAAGTCGGACATGCGTTCCAAGTCTATGAGAGCCGTCACCTGACTGCTCCAGAGAGTGCCTTCCCGACGTATGAAGCGTGCGAGATTCATTCGATGTCGATGGAGTTCTTTGCTTATCCATGGATGGAAGAATTCTTCGGTGAAGAGACGGCGAAATACAAATTCAATCACCTCGCAGGAAGCGTCACGTTCCTTCCATACGGCGTTGCGATTGATGAGTTCCAGCACGTCATCTACAACCAACCGGAATTGACACCAGCTGAGCGTCGCGAAGCATGGCGGACGATCGAGAAGAAATATTTGCCGCATCGTGATTATGAAGCGAATGATTATCTCGATTCAGGTGCCTGGTGGCATCAGCAAGGGCACGTCTTCGGAAGTCCCTTCTACTACATCGATTACACGCTCGCTCAAGTCTGTGCCTTCCAGTTCTATGCTTGGATGGAACAGGACCGGGAAGCAGCTTGGACATCATATCTCGATCTCTGTCGTGCCGGTGGATCAGAAAGCTTCCTCACGCTCGTCGAGCGCGCTGGATTAAAGTCTCCGTTTGCACCAGGTACGGTCGAAGCAGCGGTCGCACCGGTCAAAGCGTATCTCGAACAAGCAGACGACCTCGTACTCGATCGCGTTTAATAATTATTTTCATCAATCTAAAGTTCACGCTTACAATGAACGTTTCTGTCATCCCCGCTTTCCACAGGCGGGTGATAAGATCCGGCACCTCGCATTTCATGCGGTCTGTCGGATCTTATCTAGCCCTGACGAAAGCGAAAATCGTGCTTTCTTTTCCTGTAGGAGTCGAGGGTGAACATTCACGTTCTCTATTTATCGAATGAAAAAAGGTGAGTTTCCAGTCCGGAAACTCACCTTTTTTCATTTTAAGACACATACATATTAAAATCATGAATCATAATAGACTAATTTCATTCAGATAGAAGCTTTTGATGGTACTTCACGTACCAGACTTGAAACTCGTCGGCTGGAATCGGTCTTGAATAATAGAATCCTTGCGCATACTCACAGTCAAACACTCGCAAATGATCAGCTTGTTCTAGTTCTTCAATCCCTTCAGCGACGACGTCATACTTCAGCGTATGTGCGAGCTTGATGATGGTCTCGATGAGCGGTGTGTTCGAGCATGCATCCGGACCACTGATGAACGAACGGTCAATTTTCAGTCGCTGAATCGGCAAGCGACTCAAGTACGACAAGGAAGAATACCCCGTACCAAAGTCATCAATCGCAAGACGATACCCCATCTGATGCAACTTCTGTAACGCATCAAACACGCGTGTGTCTGAAAAGACACCGAATGATTCCGTAATTTCAAGTTCCACCCGTTGTTCGATTCCCGGATGAACCTCTCGGACATCAGTCAAATAATCGACGATCCGACCGGAGACGAGTTCTTTGACGGATAAGTTCGCTGAGACGCGTAGTACTCCGAGTTCCGTATCCTTCCACTCTTCGACTTGTCGGACCGTTTCGGCAACGACCCACATCCCGATCTCTTCAATCAACATGGATCGTTCGGCAATCGGAATGAAGATCGCCGGACTGATCATCCCTCGTTCAGGGTGGAACCAGCGCAGAAGCGCTTCACAACCATCGACCTGACCTGTCGCGAGATTGATTTGTGGTTGATAGAACAATTGTAGCTCGTTCTTTTCGATCGCGTCCCGCAGTTCTCCTTCGAGGACGACGGATTCGAGATACTCGGCACTCATCCAGGATTCGAACCAGACCGGTCCGCCTTCTGTCTGTTGCTTCGCATGCTGCATCGCGATATCAACCGAAGATAACAAGGACGTGACGGCTACTGCATCATCGGGGTACCGCACCATACTCATACTGATGCTGACATTGACATACTCTCCGTCAATCTCATAAACGTGTTCGATGACTTGCTTCAATTTCTCGTAATCCACGATATCCTGTTGTGCAACCAACACGGCGAATTCGTCTCCCCCGATTCGTGCGGCTTGTCCCGTTCCGATGAAATGATGTTTGAGTCGATTGGCGAGATCTTTCAAAATCTGATCGCCTGCACCATGTCCGTAAATATCGTTGATTCGCCGGAATTGTCGAACGCTGATGGTGACGAGTTCTCCCGGCTGAGGTGCTTTCAACGCATCTGTCATCTTTTGTTCGAAGCCATTTCGGTTCAACAGTCCCGTCAACATGTCAAAGAGTGCGAGTTGTGTGATCCGTTCTTCGCGCCGGAACTGATCCGTTTCATCATGACAGGATAAGTAAAGTGCAACGCCTGTATCGTCTTCTTTGTTTGCGACATGGACGATGTTGACGAACATGTTTAAGATTTCTTCATCGAACAACATCTTGCAACGAATCGTTTGACTATGGCCTTCCAATGATCGCTTCAACGCTCGCCGCATCCGATTCAAATCAGCCGGATGGATCAGTTCTTCGATCGTCCATCCCGCCGTCGCTTTCGTCAATTGTCGAAAGCGTTCGTTTCCGTTCACAATCGTATAGTCAGATGACATCGCAAGAATCGGATCTGTATTTTGTGAAAAGAGCGACTCGATTTCCGCTTTTTTCTGCTTGATCTCTTTTGTTTTCGCATCATTATGATCGAGCAACCCGGCGATGATGGCCGTCATCGTCCGAAACGCTTGGACGACAGGTTGAAAATCATTTCGCTCCGGTACGTCATAACCGGATTGCCGGCGGTCTTCCGCAAAGGTATTCGCTTCTCCCTTCAGTAAGGAGAGATCTTGGCGAAAGGCGCGTAATAACGATAAGGTCAAAATCAACAGTCCAAGAATTAAGACACTGGTTACACCAAAGAGAAGCCAGGCATTGCGAATGATATGATGGCCTCGATCCTGCATTTCTTGTGCGACTTGGTTGAGTTCTTGATCGTACAAACGATACATACTCGATTCATATTCTTCCGCTTGTCCTGCCAAAGCAGCGTACGTCTCGACTTCTGGAGCACGCAATAGATCATCAAGCGTTTGTGTATAGGCAGCCATCTGTTCCCGCATTGTTGCGACATCTTGACGTCCCGTATCGTCCTGAAGAGGAATCACATCATACAATGATTTGATGAGTGATGCCTGGCGTATCGGTAAATCAATCCGCATCTGCTGAATCCGTAATCGATCAATCGAGCTCGGTTCTTCCTTTTGACGGGCATCTTTTAAGATTTCAGCTGATTTCCCAAGTTGTTCCTCCATCAGAATCAAATTGGAGAAGACATTATAATAAGACCCTGTCTCTTTGCTCAGTACGAGTTGATTGAAGATGATTTCACTCTTGAAATTCGTCATCGTCGTGAAGAAACGATGGTTCGATTCATATCCTTGTCGTTGAAGCTTCTTGACTTCCGCCAAGACTTCTTCCCGTGCCGACCCGGTCGCTTTCATGTTCGGTAGACGATCCGTTAGTTGTTCCAATGCACGATCGGACTGTTTTGACGCTTGTAGAACATCCGTGTCCTCATTCAATGATGAAAAATAATAGCGTGTCACTTCTTGTTCAGCATGATTAAATGGTATCACTTCAGCAATCGTTTTTCCTGATGCTTTGAAGCGATAGCCTTCTTCGAGTGTTTTCATCAAATGTTGACATGCGACGATCAATGCTAATAACCCGATGATCGCAATCATCCATGAGAACGTTTTATAGTAGGAGCGTCTTCGAAAAGCTTCTACGATGAAGACTGGTGATAAACGTCGCAACACATCGTCCTCCCTAAATTGTCATTATGTTTCTATATCGTCGTCTCATACCGTTTCCTGAAGTTGTTTTGGGTCAATAAAAAGCACGTCTTCCCACATTTCTGCGAAAATAAGTGCTTTTTTTACTAGTTTTATTCTTTTTTAATAACTGACGTTCTCACGCGCTACTTTTTTAGCAAAATAATCGATGATGTCACGTCGTCGGATAATCCCGATGAAATGTCTTCCGTCATCGATGACGGGTACGAAATTTTGATCCGTGATGACTTCAATCATCTCTTCCATTTGCGCTGTGATCGAGACCGGTTTATAACGGACGCGTTGTTTGATATCGGTTAAACGTGTCTGCAAGACATGGTCATAATCGGCATGCTCGAGATTTGCTTCGAGCGCCCACAAGACATCGCCTTCTGTCAGCGTTCCTGCGTATTTCCCTTTATTATCAACGAGTGGGACTGACGTAAAACGATGATGTTTCATCTTTTCTAGTGCTTGTCTGACCGTTGACTCAGGATCTAAATATTTCACCTCATCTTTAGGTAATAAGAAAAAAGCAATATTCATTTCTGTTCCTCCCTAGCCACTCTGTGACACTCTTTTCATTTTATCATGAACCCTGCTCCGATTCATTTCTCAAATGATGAAAATCTCTACATAATCCTTCATATTTGGTCATACTCTTCCGATATTCCAAGTAGACAGAATTTAAAGACTATTTAGTTAGGAGAATACATATGCGCCTCCCGATCACGCGTCGCCTGTTCATCGGGCTTATTTTATTGCCCGCTCTCACTCTCGGTGCCTCAACCTGGTTTTCTTATGATCAGACGAGCCAAACCGTCGATCAGCTTGTAGACTCGACGTCACAAACCGCTTTGAAGCAACTCGAACAATCCTTTACACGAATCATTGATGATACGAAGAAGGATACGACCTTACTCGCAGGTCTTCCGTTCAACCGAGCGGACGGCGCTTTACCGAACTACACGGATCAAACGAAACAACCCGATCCGGCTACTCCTCCGACGCAAAAAGCGAGCGATATCTATAGCGTCCTAGAAAAGTACGGTTCATCGAAAATCGAAAACTCCTTCATTCAGTATGCGGATACCGCTGGTGGTTATCTCAACTGGCCAAAACAAGCGGCAGCACCTGGGTACGATCCACGCAAGGAAGACTGGTACAAACAAGCACTCGATAACTCTAGCATCGTCATCATGAGTGAACCGCATTATGATGCGGCAACGAAACTATCCATCATCGGCTTCTCAAAAGCAACACTAGATGCACAGGCGAATATCAAAGGTGTCTTATCCATCTATAAAAGTATCGATCGCCTAGCAGAAGACATGAAGCGGATTGAAATCGGACAAAAAGGATTCGTCTTCAGCTATACCCAAAATGGGAAGATTGTCACCCATCCGAATAAAAATTATTTCTTCAAAAACGTAACGCAGATGAAAGAAGACGGAAAACCTTATTTCTCTGCTCCTAAAGCAATGATGGAACAAGAGTCGGGTTCGACCATCATGGACGTCGCCGGTACAAAATCCGTCGTCATCTGGCAGACCTCGTCAAAAACAGGCTTTAAGTTAGCTGTCGTTCTTGACTATGCTTCCTTGTATGCACCGAAAGAAGAAATGCTCAGTCAATCGTTGATCAACTTCGTCGTCGCGATCGCCTTAGCCACGTTGATTGCTTGGTTGATTGGTCGATCAATCAATCGTCCTTTATCAACACTCCGTCAAGAAGCACTTGCCATCGCCTCTGGTGATTTACGGACGCCAAAGCGTCCGACACGTTTCATCCAAGACGAGTTGACGGATCTCACCGATAACTTTGACGCGATGCGGGCTCGACTACGTCAAACAATTCTCGCTTTGACGACTTCAGCGACGACCGTCCGGGATGCATCTGCCGAACTCTCCACGAATGCAACGCACGTCCAAACAGCTTCTCTGCAAATCGGACGAACGATGGAAGAGATCGCGGCGGCTGGTGAAACACAGACGAAACAAGCAGAGCGCTCGTCCCATGCCGTTCATGGCGTCAAGGAACGGTCGACGGCCATGCAACACGTCGCGTCAACGACATTATCGGAAGTCTCGACCGTCGCTTCCGCAGCCGTTCGCGGAAGTGATGTAACGAAACAGACGATCGCCGATTTACTTGATCATTCCGTCTCACTCGAACAGGAAATCCAAAATACGTCCGACTTCCTCGGTAAACGATCGGATGAGATTGCCAAAGTCCTTGGCACACTACAAGCGATCTCGAGTCAGACGAACTTGCTCGCCTTGAATGCCGCCATTGAAGCAGCACGCGTTGGCGAACAAGGACGCGGATTCGCTGTCGTTGCGAGTGAAGTCCGAAAGCTTGCGGAAGAGAGTGACGCTTCTGCGAAGCAAATCAAACAACTCCTCGATCATATCCAAGACGAGACACAGACCGCGATGGGTGCGATGAACCATGTCATGGATGATTTGAAACGATCGCTTGATTCCGTCAAGACGACCGGTGACGATTTCGAGCAAATCGCGGGTTCCGTCCAACATGTCTCACGCCGGACAGAAGAACTGACCGGTGACATCCATGCGTTGACGCAAGCGACGGAAGAAGTCTCAGACGCCATGGGGACGATTCTCGCTTTGACGGAAGAGAATGCCGCAGGTCTTGAGACGAGTAGTGCGAGCATTCAAGAAACGAACGCAACACTCGAATCCGTGACGTCTGCCGCTACGCATCTTGCAAAGATTGCTGGTAATCTCCATCAACTGACGCTTGATTTCCAACTCGACGATACGGAAGCATTGGTTCACGACTCCGTTGAAGAGGTCATACATTCGGAAGAATCCGTATTGTATGAGGAAGCAGCTGTCGCATCACTTGACGAGGAATGACATGATTCGGATTTAAAGGTTCCTTCGTCTTCATCCGAATGATTTTCAGCGAAGTCTTTTTTCGAAAGGCTTCGTTTTTCATTGTTTCGTTCTCGACTATCCGCGAAAGAGGACATACACTAGAAGCAATCCACTATATTTCGAAAGGAGTCGTGTCATGAATCGCTTGTCGACGTCTGACTTGACGCAAATCGCAGAGCACCTTTACGGGATGACTGGTTTTTTCGTCACGTACCGAGATCATCACGGTACTCCGCTGTCGTTACGTCCAGAAGCTCCATCTCATCCGGGAACCTTACTGATTGAGAACGAATGGCCAGTACTAAAAAAGACTCCTCTACTCTATACCCTGAAAGATGGTACAGCTTACCTCTTTTTAGATGTTCCGGAACAAGGAATGTACCGAATCGGTCCGGTTTTACTACAATCGGCTCTTTTTCGGGCACACATCCAAGATGAAGCCTACCATCAGTTCTATAAAGCCTTACCACGTACGACGGAGAATCGACTGATTGACTGTGCTCACTTGATGTATCGCTTGTTACACGGGGAAGCTCTACCGAAGCGCGAGATCGAACAACAGTCTGATATTCAGGAAGCCGAAATCCCTCTCGTCGCAGACGCCCCTTCCCATACAGGCGTCACGGCATATCGAAAAGCCTGGCAACGGGAACAACAAATCATTGATTGGATCGCGACCGGTCAAAGTGAGCGCCTCGCTACGACCTATTCCCTGCCGGCCTATGGCGAGTTCGGAACACTCGCCCGTCATCAGCCGTTACGTGCAGAAAAGAATCTGTTGCTCGGGACTGTCCTCTTAAGCGCGCGTGCTGCGATTCGCGGCGGACTGGAACCGGATGAGGCATTCTCACTCAGCGACCGGATGATTGAGACGATTGAAGCGGCGACGAGTATCGCTGAGCTCCGGAATCGGCATGTCCGGATTACCGTTTCGTTTGCCGAAGCCGTCAAGGAGCTCCAAGCATTACGTCATTCGCCACATGTGTTGGCAGCCATTCGTTATATTCAGCAACACCTCTATGAACCATTGTCCGTCTCGTCGATCAGTCAAGCCATCCATGTCTCGTCTAACTATCTGTCCGTCCTATTCAAAGATGAGACCGGTCTACCGCTCGCCCGCTACGTTATCCGGGAACGGATCCGGGAAGCGAAGCGCCTCTTGCGTTCTTCAGACGATTCCTTGCTGACGATCTCGAACAAGTTACACTTCTCGAGTCAAAGTCACTTCAGTCAAGCCTTCAAGCAGACGACCGGTGAGACCCCGACACATTATCGTCAACGAAGTGAATTTTAAGAGAGTCGTGCCTTTTTTTCGTTTTGTGATATCCTATTCAACAGGAACTATTTTCGTGAATCCGTCTTGAGCGGATTCTTTCAACAAAAAAGGAGAATCAACATGAACTCAATTAGTGTCATCATTCCTGTCTATCAAACCGAATCACAAACGAAGGCAGCCATTCAATCCGTTCTTGATCAGAAGGTGTCTATTCCGGTAGAAATCATCGTCGTCTTTGATGGACCAAGCACATACATCGATGAGCTTCGCTCCCTCTATCCGACATGTACGTTCTTGGAACAAGCACATCAAGGAACATATGCTGCACGCCGTCGCGGTCTTGAAGTCGCGACAGGTGACTACGTCACATTCCTCGACAGTGATGATATCCTCGCACCACGTGCGCTCTATACGTATATCAAAGCCTATGAGAAATCACGCGGCGAAGTCATCATCGGTAAAGTCTCACCTGTCTACAACAAGAAAAAATGGCTTATGCCGATCGATGATGATCGTTATTTCTTCTACACTCGTACGAAATTCAATTCGCGTCATTTGACGACGATTCACGGCTGGATGATCAAAAAGGACTTGCTGAGCGATTTGCCGGTTCTTGAGACACGATGGTTTGCCGATACGATCATCGCGCATACGATCATCGCGAAACTGACGAACCTGACATCGGTCAGTTATGTCGTCTACGGTCGAAACTCACGCAGTACACCACTCGAGGGACAATCACTCTATCAAGCACGCGATATCACGACATTGACTGATATTTCACGGATCTATGGTATGTTATCTGCGCATACGATGGATAACACTGTTCAAAAGTTCTTGAATACATGGTACAAACGATTCATCTCAAAACGTGGTCGTGCGTTGCTTGAACGAAGCACGTCAAAAAGTCAGCAGGCAGATATATTCCGCCATGTCGCTTACGATTTAAGACAGACGAAGACACGAAGTAAGTATCTACAAGCATGGTCGACGGGTTCCTACTTCATGTTCCGTTCATACATCACTGCCGTGAAGACAAAACGAACGCTACGGACGGCACGACGTAAAAAGATCAAGAACGGTCTGATGCTCTATCGCCTGTTCCAAAAGATGCCGGTCAAAGAGAACCTCGTCTTATTTGAGAGTTTCCTCGGTCGGAGCTATTCTGATAATCCAAAGGCGCTTTACCTGAAATTAAAAGAACAACGCCCAGAACTCGAACTTGTCTGGATTTTCTCGAAAGAACCTTCAGATGACGTCAAGGAAGCTTGTCCGAACTGGGTGCTCAAAAACAGCTTCGCGTACTACCAAGCGATGGCACGTGCAAAGTACTGGATCTTCAATACACGTCAACCGCTCAGCTTAACGAAACGCGAAGAAACGATCTACCTTCAAACGTGGCACGGCACACCATTAAAACGACTAGGTCTCGACATGGAAGAAGTCCACATGGCAGGAACGAACGCGACACGCTACAAACGGAACTTCTACAATCAAGCACAGGAATGGAACTACTTGATTTCTCCGAATGCCTATTCGAGCGAAATCTTTAAGAGTGCGTTCGGGTTCCAAAACACGATGCTTGAGACGGGTTATCCACGAAACGATCTCTTGTATGCAGACGATCAAGCTGGTCTCATCAGTGAAATCAAAGCACGTCTTGATATCCCAGCTGACAAGAAAGTCGTCTTGTACGCACCAACATGGCGGGATGACGAGTTCATCGCACGTGGAAAATACCGCTTTGATCTCCAACTCGACTTGAACGAGATGCAGGCACGCCTTGGTGATGATTACGTCGTCTTGCTCCGGATGCATTACTTGATCGCTCAAAACATGGACATCAGTGGACACGAAGGATTCGCCTATGACGTGTCGTCGTACGGCGATATCGCAGAGTTGTACTTGATCAGTGACGTCTTGATCACTGACTACTCGTCTGTCTTCTTCGATTACGCTCACTTACAACGTCCGATGATTTTCTTTACGTATGACTTAGAGAAATACGCTTCGACGTTACGTGGCTTCTACTTCGATTTCGAAGCAGTCGTTCCGGGACCACTCTTGAAGGAAACGGACCAAGTCATCGATTATATCGAACAAATTGATACGAAGTCCGTCGCGTATCAAGAAAAGTATGATCGTTTCCTCGAACGGTTCTGCAGTTTGGATGACGGCACGGCAAGTGAACGCGTTCTGGCTGAGTTGTTCCCAAACACAGCACAGTCAACGTTTGAGGACGAAACAACAGACACAGAATGACGAATATCAAAAAGAGAAATGGCTTAATAAAGCTGTTTCTCTTTTTTTATTTTCCCCTTTGATTACTCAATGTAAAGACAAAAAAATACCTCCTTCCTTTATGGAAAGAGGCATTCAAAACGATTTAGTTACGGACGAACAAAGCAACGCTCTCAACGTGTGTCGTATGCGGGAACATATCGACCGGCGTCACTTCAACGAGTGTATAACCGAGTTCTGTTAACAGCTTCGCGTCACGTGCTTGTGTTGACGCGTTACATGAGACGTAGACGATCCGCTTCGGTGCGACATCCGCCGCAGCACGCAAGAATTCTTCGTCACACCCTTTACGTGGTGGGTCGACGACGATGACGTCCGGTTGAATACCCGCTTTGACGAGTGCTGGCATGACCTTCTCAGCTGCACCGTACTCGAACGTCACGTTCTCGATACCGTTCGCTTGTGCGTTCCGGCGTGCGTCATCGATTGCTTGCGGTACGATCTCGATACCGTAGACGTGCTTCGCTTGTTTTGCGAGTGACAATGAAATCGAACCGATTCCACAGTATGCATCAACGACTGTCTCATCTCCTGTCAACTGAGCATACTCGAGCGCTTTCGCGTAGAGTTTCTCTGTTTGCAGCGGGTTGACTTGGAAGAACGAATGCGGAGAGATCTCATACGTCAAACCAGCGATTTGATCGCGAATGACGGACGGTCCGTACAAGACGACGTTCTTTTTCCCAAGAATGACGTTCGTATCATCCGGGTTGATGTTGTGCTGGATCGAAGTGACGTTCGGTAACGCCTTTAAGATTCCTTCGACGATCTTATCGATACCGCGAAGTTGTTTGACCTTCGTGACGAGAACGACCATCAACTCGTTCGTATGATAACCATGACGTGCCATGATATGACGAATGACACCTGCTTTTTTCTTCTCGTCGTATGCTGGGACTTTTAAGTCAGCGAGGACTTTACGAACCGCTTGGACAGCTTCATCGTTTTCTTTGTTTTGGATCAAGCAGTAGTCCATATCGATGATCCGGTGGCTCCGTTTTTGATAGAAGCCAGCCATCAATTTGTTTGATTGGAACGCGACCGGTACTTGTGCCTTGTTGCGGTAACCCCATGGATCTTCCATCCCGATCGTCTCGTGGACCGGAATTTCAAGACCTGCTAGACGCGCGAAAGCGTCACGGACACGGTTGTGCTTGAACTTGAGTTCTGCATCGTATGACAAGTGTTGCAATTGGCAACCGCCGCACTGGTTGTAAACCGGACAAGGCGGCTCGACACGATCGACACTCTTCGTCTTTTGACGGATGATACGACCGAATCCGTAAGACTTCGTCGTTTTCGTGATTTTGATCTTGACCTGCTCCGTCGGCAATGCGCCCGGGATGAAGACCGTATATCCATCGATGCGCGCGACCCCTGATCCTTCATGCGTCAGGTCGACGATCTCGACGACGTGTTCATCGTTCTTTTGTACTGGAATCATGAATATCCTCCTTAAAAACCTCGCTTCACGCGAGGTTCGTTTCTGCTTCTTGTAGTTGTGTATTGATTTGTTCCATCTCTTCGATCCGGAACTTTGGTGTCATGACTTCGAAATGAGAGCGAAGATTCGTCATCTCGCCTTCGCAAATGCCGCCAAACTCACCATCGATGTTCAAACTCATCTCTGATGTATTCTTCATGCGGACGAATGAGGTCGTGACATGCTCGATGCAAGGGTCCGAGAAATGATCCCCTTTTAAGGCAAGACGCATGACACGAATCAGTTCGACGAGGTTACATTTCTTGAGAATGAAGAGATCGAACCGACCGTCATTGAGTGACGCGTTCGGTGACAATTTCTCGAATCCGCCGACGGAGTTCGTATTGGATGTCAAGAACAGCATGACTTCTCCTTTGAATATACCCTTTTCATGCTCCAGTTCGACATATGTCGGTCGGATTTGCGGAAGTTTCTCCATCCCTTTGACGTAGTACGCGAGCTGTCCAAGTGCCGTCTTCAGCTTTGAAGGCACTTCGTACGACAGTTCTGTCATGATGCCGCCACCAGCGATGTTGATGAAGTAATGGACGCCTGTCGAACCTTCGATCTTACCGATATCGACCGGCATCGTATGTCCCGTGCAGATAACATCCATCGCCCCTTCGATCGTCAACGGAATACGCATCGCCCGACCAAAGTCATTCGTCGTTCCAACAGGTAATACACCAAGCTTTGGACGTTTGCTATAAGCTGCCATTCCGCTGATCACTTCATTCAACGTACCATCGCCGCCTGCAGCAACGACAAGATCAAAGTCTGCTTCGCATGCTCGTGCTGCTTCATACGTTGCATCACCGACCGCTTTCGTCGAGTAAACAGATGTCTCATAACCCGCTGCTTCGAGTCGGTCGAGGATATACGGTAAGTTTCGTTTAACCATCTCTTTCCCGGAAGTCGGGTTATAAATCACGCGCGCTCTAGGTCTCATAAGATTTTCTCCTTTTTGACTCAACCGTTCATTTGATACATAACTGTTTTATTTTACATGAACTCTCGAGACATTACAAAGCCAAAAAAGACAGCGTCCGTTTCTTCACCTCAGCGAGGGAGAGACAGACGCCATCTTAAGTGCAACTTATTTCAGTTTTTCGAGCTCTTCGTAGAAGAGTTGATCAAGGAGAGCAGGGTTTGCCATTCCTTTTGTTTTCTTCATGATCTGACCGATGACGAAGCCTTTCTTCCGATCACGTCCACCGAGTAACTCCTCGACGACGGCTGGGTTCGCTTCGAACATCTCGACGATGAGACCACGCAACAATCCTTCATCCGAAATTTGTGCAAGACCGTTTGCTTCAACGTATGCACGCGGCTCGACACCTTCTTCGATGACTGCCGTGAAGACTTGTTTGGCGATTTTCGAAGAAATCGTGCCGCTTGCGATCAAGTCGATCATCTCTGCCAAACGCGCTGGTGTCATCTTGACTGTTTCGAACGTTTCCGTCGATTTATTCAAGTGACCTTGGATCTCACCGACTGTCCAGTTGGCTGCTGCTTTTGGCTCTGCACCAGCTGCAAGTGTCGCTTCGAAGTACTCTGCCATTTCACGCGTGACCGTCAATTGTTTCGCATCATACGCTGAAAGACCGAGTTCTTCTTGGTAACGAACACGGCGTGCGTCTGGAAGTTCCGGGATGCCGGCACGAATCGCTTCTTTCCAATCGTGATCCAATACGAGCTTGACGAGGTCAGGCTCTGGGAAGTAACGATAGTCCGACGCCCCTTCCTTGACACGCATGAGGACGGTTTGTTTTTTCGTCTCATCGAAACGGAGTGTTTCTTGACGCATCACACCACCAGCAAGCAGTAACTTGCGGTGACGTTCTTCTTCAAACTCAAGACCCTTTAAGACATTTCCGAACGAGTTCAAGTTCTTGAGCTCTGTTTTCGTACCGAACTTCTCTTGTCCGTATGGACGCACCGAGATGTTACAGTCGCAACGGAGTGACCCCTCTTCCATCTTGACGTCTGAGACGCCTGCATATTGCAAGACTTCCTTGAGACGTTCGAGGTAGGCGACTGCGTCTTTCGGTGAACGCATATCCGCTTCACTGACGATCTCAATTAGCGGTGCGCCTGTCCGGTTGAAGTCGACGACCGAATGGTTGGCACCCGTGTGGTTCATCTTACCGGCATCTTCTTCCAGATGGACACGTTCGATTCGGAAGCGTTTCGTTTCGCCATCGACTTCCGCATCAATGTAGCCATCAAAGCCGATTGGTTGATCAAACTGCGAGATTTGATAAGCTTTTGGCGTATCCGGATAGAAATAGTTCTTCCGGTCGAATTTTGTTTGATCAGCTACTTGGCAGTTGAGCGCCATCGCTGCACGAACGGCGAGTTCGACGGCTTTTTCGTTGATTTTCGGCAAGACGCCCGGGTGTCCAAGACAAATCGGACACGTTTTCGTATTCGTCTCTGCGCCATATTCCCGCGCACAACCACAGAACATCTTCGTGTTCGTGCTCAGTTCGGCGTGGACCTCGATCCCGATGATCGTTTCAAAGTTCATGATACATTCGCTCCTTATAACTTCGGAAGCGCGAATCCACCTGTCGCAAGCTCAAACGCATGCGCAGCGCGATAGATCGTCGCCTCATCGAAATGTTTTCCAATGATTTGTAAGCCGACCGGAAGACCGTCGACGAATCCAGCTGGAACCGAAATCGCTGGGACACCTGCTAAGTTAATCGGAATCGTCAAGATGTCATTCGCATACATCGTGACCGGGTCATCGAGCTGTGCACCAAGTTCGAATGCTGGTGTCGGTGCTGTTGGTCCGATGATGACGTCATAGTTCGCGAGGACATCGTCGAAATCCTTTTTGATCAACGTCCGAGCTTGTTGTGCTTTTTTATAGTAGGCATCATAGTAACCAGAGCTGAGCGCATACGTTCCGAGCATGATCCGGCGTTTGACCTCGTCTCCGAATCCTTGTGAGCGGGAATACTTGAAGACATCTTCAAGTGCATCCGCTTCCGCACGGACTCCGTAGCGAATACCGTCAAAGCGCGCAAGGTTTGATGATGCTTCTGATGAAGCGAGTAAGTAGTACGTCGCAAGCGCATATTTCGAGTTCGGGAGTGACACCTCATCAACCGTCGCACCGAGTGCTTCGAGTTTTTGGATCGCTTCACGGATGTTGGCTTTGACGCCTTCACTGACACCCTCGCCGAAGTATTCTTTCGGAACAGCGATCTTCAGACCTTTGATATCACCAGTCAACGCTTGTGTATAATCCGTTGCTGCAACGTTCGCAGACGTCGAATCCATCCCACAGTGTCCTGCGATCGCGCTCAAAAGATACGCGTTATCTTCGACTGTTCGGGTCAACGGACCAATTTGGTCAAGCGATGACGCGAACGCAACGAGACCAAAACGTGAGACGAGACCGTAAGTCGGTTTCAACCCAACGACACCACAATAGGCAGCCGGCTGACGAATCGAACCACCTGTATCCGAACCGAGGCTGAACAAGACTTCGCCTGCTGCGACAGCAGCTGCTGAACCACCCGAAGAACCGCCTGGAACGTGTTTCGTATTCCATGGATTGCGAACCGGTTTGTACGCTGAGTTCTCGTTTGAAGAACCCATCGCGAACTCATCCATGTTCAATTTCCCGATCGTGATTGCCCCTGCTTCATGCAGACGCTCGACGACCGTCGCATCATGTGCTGGTACGAAGTTCTCAAGGAATTTCGAACCACATGTTGTCGTCATTCCTTTCGTGACGATGTTATCCTTGACGCCGATTGGAAGACCAAACAGTGGGTTCGCTTCGTGTTTCGCGACATCATCCATTCGTTTCGCTTGCTCGAACGCTTCTTCATTCAATGAGAGAAACGCACCGATTTTTCCGTCGACGCGGTCGATTTGATCAAAGGATTCCTTGACGAGTTCAGAAGCTTTGACTTCGCCATCCTGAATGAGTGTGTGTAATGTTTTGACACCATGTTCAAAAAGTGACATCGGGTCATTTCCTCCTTATTCGAACACCGCTGGGACGCGGACTTGTCCGTCTTCCCAATCGGGTGTGAGTCGTTCTACTTCCGTACGCGGAAGTGATGGACGTACTTCGTCCTTACGTAGGACGTTCTTTAAATCGAGGACATGAGTCGTCGGTTCGACGCCTGTCGTATCGAGTTCATTTAATTGTTCAGCGAACCCAAGAATCTTCTCGAGTTGTCCTGTGAATTGTGCTACTTCTTCATCTGTCACGGCAAGGCGTGCCAAATGCGCCACGTGGCGGACTTGCTCCTCATTAATCTTTGCCATGTCATTCCACCTCCGGAACTTTTGCGATATATTTTACACTATTTCTAATCATAGCACTTTTCGTCCAGACAAAAAAGACGATGGTGCATCGGGGGGAGGTCCGCACCATCGTCCTTATAGGGGTAGCAAAGCTTCCGGGCGGAAAGCTTCTAGTTATGAAATACCCGGTTTAAATCAGACGAAACAAAAATACTGAATATTCATACTAAGACATCAACAAGCAGATAGACATTGAAGACGATGACGATCGAGACAATGATCCAGGACAACGCGTTCATGAACCGACTGTTCCGATGTTCTCCCATGTACCGCTCACTTGCTGTCGCCCGAATTAAGGGAATCAACGCAAACGGAATCCCGAATGATAAAGCAACCTGACTGAGGACAAGTGCCCGTGTCGGATCAAAACCGGAGAAAAGTAACAAAATCGCCGGTAACATCGTCACGGTCCGGCGAACGAACAGTGGCAGCTGGAGATGGAGGAAGCCGCGCATGATCGCGTCCCCCGACATCGTCCCGACGCTTGATGAAGCGAGACCTGATACGAGTAAGGCAATCGCAAACAGATACGGCGCGATGCCACCGAGCGTGACATGTAGTCCTTCATAAATTTCTTCAAGCGAACCGGCTTGATACTTCGTGCCGTAAAAGACGCTGGCCGCGATGACGAGCATCGCTCCGTTGACTGCTCCGGCAATCAACATCGCACCCCAAATATCGAAGCGTTGGATCCGTAGCAACGGCATCTTGTTCGCAACATGCCCCATCCGTCGTTTCGTTAAATCGGAATGGAGATAGATCGCATGCGGCATGACGGTCGCTCCAAGCATCCCGGCAGCAAGGACGATGCTCGACGTACCTTCGAATCCCGGTAACAACCCTGCCGATAAATCTCGGAACACCGGATGGACTTCAAATACTTCAATCGCAAAAGCCGCTGCGATGATTAAAACAAGAACGGCGATGACGGCTTCGAAATGACGGAGTCCCTTTTGCTCGAATCCGAGGATGACGAATGATAGGACTGCCGTCAACAATGCCGCCATCCGTAAATCGATCGCAAACAGTAAATGAAATCCGAGTGCGGCTCCGACGAACTCGGCGAGATCGGTCGCCATCGCGACGAGCTCCGCTTGTACCCAGTAGAAGAAGCGATAGACCGGCGACAACTCCTCCCGGATCACCTCCGCTAAACTGAGATTGCTGACGATTCCAAGTTTGGCTGATAGGAACTGAATGACGACCGCCATCAAGTTCGAGGCAACGATGACCCAGAGCAACAAGTAGCCATACTGGGCACCTGCCGTCATGTTCGTCGCGAAGTTTCCCGGATCAAGATACGCGACGGCAGCGACGAACGCCGGTCCGATATATGTCCGTTTTCTTGGTAAATCTTGTGTAAGTGGCTGTGTCGCCATCTCGTTCACCTCACTTTTTGTTTTCATTATACGCTTATTTTGCGCAAGTGCAACAAATATGTTTATGGTAAATAATAACGTATCAAGTAAATAAAAAAGGGGTGTCTCCTTTACTCAGGAAACACCCATCTCCGTTATTTAGACGATTTTCCGCTCAGGCTCTGCACCTTTTAGCTGCGCTTGTACTTGATCGAACTCATCATAGATCGCTTGACTCGGTTCCTTCGTCACAAGACTACCGATGACGAGCGCAATCGTTGAAGCGATGAAAGCTGGAATCATCTCGTACATTTCCGAAATGTACGATGGTAATCCGGCGACGTTCTGATTGATGAGAATCCAAGCGATGACGACGACGGATCCCGTAATCATCGAAGCAAGTGCTCCGGTCTTGTTCATCCGCCGCCATAGTAGGCTGAACAGCACGACTGGACCGAACGCTGAACCAAAGCCAGCCCACGCATATCCGACGAGCGTCAGAATCGACTTCTCTGCACCAAACGATAAGAGAATCGCTAGAAGCGCCACGACGAGAACCATCAAGCGTCCCATGATCATCAATTCACGATCTGAAGCATCGCGTTTAAAGAAACGGTGATAGAAATCATTCGTTGCCGCACTTGAAGAAACGAGCAGCTGCGTCGAAATCGTCGACATGATCGCAGCAAGTAAGGCTGCAAGCAACAACCCTGTAATGAACCCTGGGAAAAGGTCACGTGATAATTGAATGAAGACATTCTCTGGATTTTTTAATCCTGCACTTTGTTGCGTGTAATAGGCATATCCGATCAAGCCCGTCACCATTGCACCAACGATCGAGAACGTCATCCAAATCATCCCGACACGACGCGCCGACTTCATCTCATGTAAGTTACGAATCGCCATGAAACGAACGATAATATGCGGCTGTCCAAAATATCCGAGTCCCCACGCGAGAAGCGAGATGATACCGATCGTCGTCGTCCCTTTGAACAGTTCCAGTTTCGAGCCGCCTGTCGACCGGATCGTCTCGAGTGTATCGTTGATCCCACCACTTAAAGTCAGCGCGACAGCTGGTACGATCAGCAATGCGATGACCATGATCATCCCTTGCACGACGTCCGTCCAACTGACGGCAAGGAAACCACCGAGGAAGACATACGCAATGACGACGCCTGCGAGAATCCAAAGACCTGTTGTATATTCAAGACCAAAGACAGCTTCGAATAAACGACCACCTGCGACAAAACCACTTGATGCGTACATTATAAAGAATATTAAAATAACTCCAGCTGAAACGGTACGCAAAACACCACTTTTATCGTGGAATCGTTTTTCAAAGTAATCGGGAATCGTGATTGCATCCCCTGCATGTGCCGTATACGCACGCAGACGAGGCGCGACGAGTAACCAGTTGGCATAAGCGCCAAGTAATAATCCGACGACAATCCATCCACTGGACAGACCAGTTGCATACATCGCACCCGGTAAACCCATCAACAGCCACCCACTCATGTCACTTGCTCCTGCAGAGAGCGCCGTGACGACGGGACCGATCGTACGTCCTCCAAGCATATAGTCATTCATGTTCTTCGTCCGATAATACGCAATGACGCCAAGTGCGACCATCAGGCCGAGATATAGCAAAATCGCGAACCACATTCCGTTCATCCTTGCTCCCCCTTTTTCCGTGATATAAGAAAAACGGGTGTGCAGGTCGCACACCCGTTTCGTCTATTAAACACCATTTCAGAACATTTCTGAAGTAGTTTTTGCTTGAAGATGTAAAGTCAAGTAATCCGGTCCGCCCGCTTTCGAATCCGTACCTGACATGTTGAACCCACCAAATGGTTGGTAGCCGACGATTGCGCCTGTGCAACCCCGGTTGAAGTAGAGGTTACCGACGTGGAAGTTCGCACGTGCGTACTCTTGATTCGTCCGGTCTTGCGTGATGACAGCACCTGTCAATCCGTATTCCGTGTTGTTTGCGATATCGATTGCTTCTTTGAAATCTTTCGCTTTCGTGAAGGCGACGACTGGTCCGAAGATTTCTTCTTGCATCAAACGATCCGTTGGTTGAACGTCCGCGACGACTGTCGGTGAGACGAAGAATCCTGTTGAATCGTCAGCCGTACCACCTGCGACGATGCGTCCTTCTTCTTTTGCGACGTCGAAGTACGACGTGATTTTCTTGAAGGCTGCTGCATCGATGACTGGTCCGACATTGTTTGAGACATCCGTCGGGTTACCGATGCTGAGTTTGTTTGTGTTCGCGACGACTTTTTCGAGCAACTCGTCATAGACAGAGTCGAGTGCGACGACACGTGAACAAGCTGAACATTTTTGACCTGAGAATCCGAATGCCGCTTTCGTGATCATGTCCGCTGCGTAATCGAGGTCAGCCGACTCATCGATGACCATCGTATCTTTTCCGCCCATTTCCGCGATGACACGTTTGAGCCAGATTTGACCTTCGTTCAGTTTTGATGCCCGCTCATTGATGCGAAGACCGACATCACGTGATCCCGTGAAGCTGATGAAACGTGTTTTTGGGTGATCGACGAGATAGTCGCCGACTTCTGCTCCTGAACCGGGTACGAAGTTCAAGACGCCTGCCGGAAGACCAGCTTGCTCCATCACTTCAACGAATTTCGCTGCGACGACCGGTGTCGTCGATGCTGGTTTCAAGAGGATTGGGTTCCCTGCCACGATTGCTGCGACGGCTGTTCCAGCCATGATTGCGAGTGGGAAGTTCCATGGTGAGATGATGACACCGACACCGAGTGGAATGTAATCGTAACGGTTGTATTCGCCTGGACGACTCTCGACTTTCTTACCGTCTTTTAAGACGAGCATCTGACGTGCGTAGTATTCGAGGAAGTCGATTGCTTCTGCTGTATCCGCATCCGCTTCATTCCAAGGCTTCCCTGCTTCTTTGACGAGGTAGGCAGAGAACTCATGCTTCCGCTTACGGATGATGTTCGCTGCTTTGAATAGGACGTCCGCACGTACAGACGGATTGACGAATTTCCATGTTTCGAAGGCTGTGACTGCTGCTTGCATCGCTTCTTCTGCATGTTCCTGTGTCGCTTTTGAGACACGTCCGACGATCTCTTCTTTGTTGGCCGGATTGACGGAGACGATTTTATCTTCCGTCGTCACATGTTTTCCACCGATGACGAGCGGATAATCTTTGCCGAGTTCTTGCGTGACGAGTGCAAGTGCCTCTTCGAACGCTTTCTTGTTTGCTTCTTGTGAGAAGTCCGTGAATGGTTCGTGTTTGTACGGAATCATCTCTATTCCCCCTTTAATCTCTACTTTAAATCGCTTACATTCTCCATTGTACAGAAGCATGAGTCCGCTTACAATTATTCTAGTCAAAAAAATAAAGGAGCGACCGATTCGGTCTCTCCTCGTTCCTCTATCATTCCTTCGCTTGTGAAAAAACAATCTCTTCGTTTTCGATCGAGACTTTGACGTCTTGTCCTTGGAATAACCAGTCATCTTGGTCAGATACGACGAAATGAATACCGTCGACGACTTCCTCGACCGCTGCCCGTTCGACTTCTTCCATATGAACGCCGACGGAGAAACCTTGCGTTAAATCCGTTGATCCACCATATTTTGCGAAAAAGCGAATCGTATCGCCCGATTGTGCTTCCATCTCATTTTTAAAGTATTGCAATGCCTCGTCTGTAATATGAATTTTCATACCTATCACTCCCCTTTCGTTTAGTGTACCGATATCCTACTCAAAAAAGCGAATTTCCTGTATGGTAGAGACAAGATTAGCTATGAAATCATCACGGAACACCCATCTAGGAGGAATTCGAATGAAACGATCGCTCGTAGTGTTGCTTGCGACCAGTCTCGTACTCGTCGGTTGCGGAAACGATTCCCCGTCTTCTACAAATACCAAATCCCCGAAGACGACGGAAACGAAACAACAGAAGGCTGAACAAGTCGTTCTCGATATCTATCAAACCTATGAAAAAACGCTCGGTCAATCGGGACGAGCAGATGCGAAAGACCTCGCATCGATTGAATATACAGGTGACGCAAAACAACTTGAACCCCTCGCCGTTGGTGCGAAGAACTTGAACGTCATTCCCGGTAAAATCGTCAAGTCGTTCCAAAAGGGTGACGTCGCTTATATCATCCATGAATTCAAGGATGCGAAGGGATCCATTCTCCCGAACCGCGGATCGAAGCTGTTATTGAAGAAAGACGATGAATGGAAGATCGTTCTGACACCGACGACGTTCGACCCGGCCGTCTTCTCGACGCTTGGTGACCTATTCACTGGGTTTAACGCCGATGAGTATGGTGTCAATGCGAAAGCAGCAGACGAAATCGGGAAAACGGATGAAAAAGAACAGGATGCCGTCTTCTCTCGCGTCAATGCACAAACGGATTATATGGCGCTTGAGATGAACAGTAACATTCTGATGATTTACGGTGAGGCGCTGAAGAATGAAGGAAACCCAGAGACGCTCGTTGATTACTATCAAGACTATGCGGATTGGTATGAGGACGAACAGCCTCTCCTCATGAAGACGGCGAAAGCCGGTACGGATTATGAGAAGTACTTGATCGCACTCGATCCGTTAAAAGAAAGCCTTCAAAAGAAGCTTGAAAAATATGCGGATCAATTAAACATGGAATTAGGATAAGGAGGAATTTTTCATGCAAGCACCAACATTCACCCTTCCAAATGCACAAGGAGAACCAATCTCCCTTGAGGATTATCGCGGAAAAAAAGTCGTATTTTATTTCTATCCAAAGGATTCAACGCCGGGTTGTACGACCGAGGCATGTGATTTCCGAGATGCGACGCAAGCTTTTGAAGAGAACAACACCGTCATTCTCGGCGTCTCCGCCGATAGCCAGAAGCGTCATCAGAACTTTATCGCGAAATACGAATTACCGTTTCAATTGTTATCAGATGTCGATCACGAAGTCTGTGAACAATATGGCGTCTGGCAATTAAAGAAGAACTACGGTAAGGAATATTATGGAATCGTACGCTCGACTTTCTTAATTGATGAATCCGGTGAAATCGTCAAGGAATGGCGTAGTGTGAAAGTAAAAGATCATGTCGCAGAAGCACTTCAATACGTACAAGAACGGAAATAATTCGAAGAACCAGTTGAATCATCCAACTGGTTCTTTTTGTATGTGCAGATTATTAATATTTCTAATTTTATCCTTACAAAAAAATAATTTCATGTAAGGAAACGTTGGTATCACACACAAATTTAATGATTTTGAAATAATCTGAAAATATCCTATTGATTTTTCTGAATATTGTATTTATTATTGATAACAAGTTGATCCGGTGCTTTCCATAGCTTAAGAATAAAAGGCGATGACCCCTCTTATTTTTAGTCGGACACCGGATCGCTATCCTATCGGTTCTTATCGTTTCACCATATATATCTATTTCTTTTGGGAGGGATTTACTTTATGAAGAAGAAAAAGGCACTCGCACTCGTCGGAGCACTGACAATCGCTGGATCAAGTCTTGCGGCATGTTCGACGACAGATGAAGGTAAAAAAGAAGGCGGCTCGACGTCAGGCGACAAAACTTCAGACAAACAAGTCTTGAACTTAACGAGCGGTTCAGACATTCCGGCTCTTAGCCCGACAGTCGCAACGGACTCTGTATCCTTCACGGTATTGAACAACGTTCAAGAAGGTCTGTTCCGTCTTGACGAGAATCAAGAAGCGACACCAGGTGTTGCTGAGAGTGTGGATGTTTCGGAAGATGGACTTACATACACGTTCAAACTTCGTGATTCAAAATGGTCGGATGGCAGCGATGTCACAGCAAAAGATTTCGAATATGCGTGGAAACGCGTCCTCGATCCGAAGAGCGGTTCGCAATATGCGTATATCATGTATATCATCGACGGTGCGGAAGCGTACAACACGGGTAAAGGGAAAGCAGATGACGTTGCAGTTAAAGCGGTCGACGACAAAACACTCGAAGTCAAGTTGACGCAACCGGCTGAATACTTCAAATCATTGACTGGTTTTGGTTCATTCATGCCGCTCAAGCAAGAATTCGTCGAAAAACAAGGGAAAAACTTTGCGACGAAGCCGGATACATTCCTCTACAACGGACCATTCACTCTCTCGGATTGGAAGACGGAAGTCGGCTGGAGCTTTAAGAAGAACGACCAATACTGGGATAAAGACAACGTCAAGCTCGATGACATCAACTTCAAGATCGTTAAGGAAGTCTCAACGAGCGTCAACCTTTACGAAAAAGGTGATGTCGACCAAGTCGGTCTGACGAGTGAGTTCGTTGATCAGTACAAAGATAGCAAAGAGTTCGATACGCGTCTTGATGCATCAATGTACTACATCCAAATGAACTTCAAGAATGAACTCTTGAAAAACAAGGATATCCGTAAAGCGATCGATTCGGGATACGATAAAGCGCAGATGGCGAAAGTCCTCTTGAACAACGGTTCGATCCCTGCATACTACTACGTACCAAAAGACTTCGCAAAAGGTCCAGACGGTAAAGACTTCCGTGACGGAAACGAAGGCTTCGGTTCATACGACGCTTCTTCAGCCAAAGCATCGTTCGAAAAAGGTCTCAAAGAAGTCGGTAAGAAATCGGTGAAACTCGAGCTTCTTTCGTACGATGATGACAACTCGAAGAAAATCTCTGAGTACCTCAAAGGCGAGTGGGAGAAAAACCTCCCAGGTCTTGAAGTCACGATCAAACAACAACCGTTCAAAAACAAATTGGATCTTGAATCAAAAGGTGAGTTCGAACTATCCTTCGCAGGATGGGGACCTGACTACCAGGATCCGATGACGTTCCTCGATATGTGGGTAACGGGTGGGCCATACAACCGTGGTAAATACACAAGCGATAAGTATGATTCGCTCATCAAATCGGCTCAAAAAGAAGTCGATGCAGCAAAACGTTGGCAGTCACTGAAAGATGCTGAGAAAACACTCCTTGAAGATGATCAAGCCATCTCAGTCATGTACCAACGTGGAGCATCCTTCCTACGTAAACCGTATGTCAAAGGAATCGTCAACCACAAAGTTGGTGCCGATACTTCGTACAAATGGGCTTCCATTGAAGGAAAATAAGTTATACCCGAAGACCAGATTCGCTGATGAGCGTGTCTGGTCTTTTTTTCCATATGAGCCGTTTGTCCTATTTTTCTGAATAGAATTAAAATTTCGTGTCATTCTGTTTTCATTTCCATGACTTCCATTTATACTAAGCAAAGAATCCGATTCACTTTATTTACAATATTTTGCGGGAATTATTCA